>Ga0163215_100014_pt1 | contig 788433 bp, 787 predicted proteins | sample SynspAceP_FD_185934 | JGI IMG/M metagenome (GOLD analysis project Ga0163215, IMG submission 185934) | Saline lake microbial communities from Ace Lake in Antarctica - Synechococcus sp. Ace-P (Hybrid Assembly) | ecosystem: Environmental > Aquatic > Non-marine Saline and Alkaline > Saline | place...
TCCACTGCGCAGGGGTCAATTCATAGCGCTTCGGTTTGGGCATAACGGGTCTCCAGATAAACGAATCTGGAAATCCATGAATCACAGATCAAACCGAATTTGAATCCTGAATGTCGATTGAACCTAGACGAGGGTCGAATGCTGAGCCCGAGGCTCTCCTTCGACTTCGCTCAGGATGAGCCCCTCAGAGTGACACGCCCGAACCGTGTCACCCTTCCTTCATGATCCGCGCTTTCTGGCGGGCCCAGTCGCGCTTGGCATCATGTTCGCGCTTGTCATGGCCCTTGCGGCCCGTCGCAGTACCGATCAGAAGTTTCGCGATGCCCCGGTCGTTGAAATACAGTTTCAGCGGTACGATCGTGCGCCCGGCCCGGTCGACTTCCTGCGACAGTTTAGAGAGTTCCCGCTTGGACACGAGCAGCTTCCGCTTGCGCTTCGGTTCATGGTTGTAGCGGTTTGCCGCATTGTAGATCGGGATATCGGCATTGATCAGGTAGAGGCCGCCATCTTCCGGACTGACATAGGCCTCGGCGATATTGGCCTTACCCTGGCGCAGGGATTTCACCTCGGAGCCGACCAGCATGATGCCGGCCTCCAGCGTATCCTCCACGGAATACTCCCGCCGGGAACGCCGGTTTTCTGCAACGAGGCCATCGCCCCTGCCCTTGGTCTGCGGTGTCTTTGACATGAGCCCTATTTAGGTCTTCAGGCCCGCCAGCGCCATAGCCGCATCAATTGTCGCGCAGGCGGCAGCATCTGGCGGGGTAATTGGCATTCGCACGTCCGGTTGGCACAGGCCAAGCCGCGACAGGGCATACTTCGCCGGTCCCGGCGAGGGCGCGCAGAACAGCGCCTTGTGCAGGGCGATCAGCTTGACCTCGATCGCACGCGCACCGGCAAGGTCGCCGGCGTGGAAGGCCACATGCATTGCGGCACACAGTTCCGGCGCGACGTTCGCCGTCACCGAGATGCACCCGGCGCCTCCCATTGCGAGAAAGCCGAGCGCATTCGGATCCTCGCCGGACAATTGCACAAACTGCGCATCGCCGATCAGCGCCGCATGCTGGCTGACCCGGGCGACATCTCCGGACGCATCCTTGATCCCGACAATGTTCGGCAGCTGGGCGAGGCGCGCCACGGTTTCCGGCAACAGGTCGACAATCGTGCGGCCCGGCACATTGTAGAGCAGCACGGGCAGCGCCACGGCATCGTTGATGGCCCGGAAATGGGCCTCAAGGCCGGCCTGGTTCGGTTTGTTGTAATAGGGGCAGACAACCAGCGCAGCGTCGGCGCCGACGGCCTTGGCGTGCGCGACAAGGTCGATCGCCTCATCCGTCGCGTTCGACCCGGCGCCCGCAATCACCGGCACCCTGCCTGCAACAACATCTACACATAGCGCGACGACGGCCTTGTGTTCTTCGGTCGTCAGGGTCGAGGTTTCGCCGGTCGTGCCGACGGGCACCACGGCGCTCGATCCCCCCGCGATCTGGCGCTCGACAAGCGCGGCAAAGGCATCGCGGTCGACGGCACCGTTCTTGAAAGGTGTGACAAGCGCTGGGATTGAGCCGTGAAACATCGTATTCTTGCCGCGATTAGGGTGTTGGTGGGAATTCTGTCGTATTAATTAACAATGCCTTCTCATGCTTTGGCGTAGAAATAAACTCCGATGACACCTCCCATGATTCGCCCTCTCACGATTTCACTCCTGCTCGGCCTTGCGGCCCTTAGCGCGTCGGCATCTGCCTTGCCGGATGCGCCGAGCCTGAAGCCGAAACGCGTCTATGCGTCCCAGACGACAGACGCCAAGAACGCCGAAATCCTGCACAAGGCCCTCGCCGCCGCAGGCCGCTATGACTGGAGTGAAGTTGCCAGCTTGCAGCGCCAGGCCAGCGACCCCGCCGTGCGCAACCTGATCATCTGGGTCCGCGCCAGCGAAGGCGTCCCCGGCATGGGCTTTGACGAAGTCGCCAGCGCCATCAATGCCTTGCCAACCTGGCCGAAAACCGACCGGATGCGCAAACGCGCCGAGGAAATCATCGACCTCTCCTCGCTCAGCCATGGCGATCGCATCCTCTGGCTCACCAATTCCGGCCCACAGACGGGCGCCGGCAAGATCGCCCTCGCCCGCAGCTACAAGGCCGTCGGCCAGCCGGCCAAGGCCGAGGCCCTCGTCCATGACGCATGGCGCAACAATTCGATGGACCGCGACCTGGAACGCATCGTGCTGGCCACCTATGGCGGCTTCCTGACCGAGGCCGACCACCGCGCCCGTATCGAATTCCTGCTTTGGACCAACCAGCGCTCTGCCGCGATCAAGCTGAAGCCGCTGGTCAGTGCTGACTATCGAAAACTGGTCGATGCCCGCATCGGGCTGGCCAGCCGTGGCCGCAATGTCGATCGCCTTGTCGATGCGGTTCCGGCCTCCCTGCAGGACAATCCGGGCCTGCTTTACGATCGCGCCCGCTGGCGCCGGACACGGGGCAACCAGGACGGGGCAACCCCGCTCCTCGTCGGCATCGACGCCAATGACATCCCGGAAGCCGGTCGCTCCAAGCTGTGGGACGAACGCAGCATCGCGATGCGGACCGACCTGAAGGACGGCAACTGGTCGCGCGCCTACCAGCTCACCGCCCCGCACGGCATGACCGAAGGGTCTGACTATGCCGACGCCGAATGGACGGCCGGTTGGATTGCCCTGCGCCTGAACAACAATCCGGAACGCAGCCTGAAACACTTCAAGGACATGACGGCCAGCGTCTCGACGCCGATCAGCCAGGCACGCGGCGAATACTGGGCCGGACGCGCCGAAGACCAGCTCGGCGAAAAGGAAGCCGCGCTCGAATCCTATGGCGCGGCCGCCAAGCAGAAGTTCACCTATTACGGACAGCTCGCCGCCGAACGGCTCGACGACCGCAAGATGTCCTTTGCCGCCTCCTCCGAGCCGACGCCGGAAGAAATCGCCGCGTTCAACGCCCGCCCGCTGGTCAAGGCGCTCAGCCTGCTGGGCGAAGCCGGTGAGACGCGCATGTTCCGCGAATTCGCTTATCATCTGGACGACCAGCTGACGAACGAGGCCGAATTCATCCTGCTCGCCCGCATGGCCACGGAATACCAGGTGCCGGACATCGGCGTGCGCGGGGCCAAGGCCGGCCTCGCCAAGGGCATCGTCGCCACCGATGCCGCCTATCCGGTCGTTTCCTACCCAATGTTGCGGGAACCGCGCGTCGAGAAGCCGCTAATGCTGGCCCTCTCGCGGCAGGAAAGCGAAATGAACCCGAACGCTGTCAGCCATGCCGGTGCGCGCGGCCTGATGCAATTCATGCCGGCCACGGCAAAGAACGAAGCCCGCCTGCGCGGCCTGCCTTATCGCGCGTCGTGGCTGACCGACGATCCGGGCTACAACATGACCCTTGGCGGCCAACACCTCGACACGCTGCTCTCGCAGTTCCGGGGCAGCTACATCATGACCGCCGCCGCCTATAATGCCGGCCCGAGCCGCCCGAAACAGTGGATCGAGGACTATGGCGACCCGCGCACCGGTCAGGTTGATCCTGTCGACTGGGTGGAGTTCATCCCGTTCTCGGAGACGCGCAACTATGTCCAGCGCGTGCTCGAGAACACACAGGTCTACCGCCAGCGCCTTGCCGGCACGCCGGTCGATATCGAACTCTCGGAAGACCTGAAACGCGGGCGCGACTGATCACACGCGGCGTTCCGGCCACTTGGCAGGGCGCTAAACTCCGCTAGGGTCGGGCCTGAATGATTTCAGGAGTTACCGTGATGTTCCGCCCCGCCGCCTTGACCGCCCTCGCCCTCGTTCTTGTCGCCTGTGGAGGCCCGGGCAAGGACAAGGTCGCTGATACAGGCGGCGATGGCCCGACATTGCTGACACCGTCGTCCAGCCAATCGGGCACGGTCGGGACTGCGGCCAGCGTCTCGACCGCTCCGCTACCGTCAGCCGACCCCGCCCTCGTCGCCTTGTACAAACGCCTCCACGCCGCGCCCGAGCTCTCGTTCGAGGAGTCAAAAACGTCCGCCATCCTCGCTGCGGAACTGGAATCGCTGGGCTTTGAAGTGACCACCGGCGTCGGTCAGGACTGGGTTGTCGAGAAGTCGATGAAGGATAATGGCGAAGTCCTCGAAGGCGTCGGCGGCTATGGCGTCGTTGGCGTGTTCCGCAATGGCAACGGGCCAACCGTCCTGATCCGCACCGACATGGACGGCCTTCCCGTGCCTGAACAAACCGGTTTCCCGTTCGCCTCGACAGTCGAAGCGAAGACCTGGACCGGTGTGGAAAGCAACGTGATGCATGCCTGCGGCCATGATGTGCACATGACCAGCTGGGTCGGCACGGCCCGCGAACTGATTGCCCGGAAGAACAAGTGGAAAGGCACGCTGGTGATGATCGCCCAGCCCGCCGAGGAAATCGGCCTCGGCGCCCAGGCCATGCTGGCCGACGGCCTGTTCACGCGCTTCCCCAAGCCTGACTACAATCTCGCCCTGCACGTGTCCGCAGGCGCCCCGGCCGGTACGATCAATTATTCCAAGGGCTTTGCGCTCGCCAATGTCGACAGCGTCGACATCAAGGTCAAAGGCGTCGGCGGCCACGGCGCCTATCCGCACACGACCAAGGACCCGATCCTCGTCGCCTCGCACATTGTGGTGGCCCTGCAAAGCCTCGTATCACGCAACACCAACCCGCAGGACAGCGCGGTGGTCACGGTCGGTTCGTTCAAGTCGGGCGCCAAGCACAATATCATCTCGGACGAGGCGACGCTGCTGCTCACCGTACGCTCCTATGATGACAAGACTCGGGCGATGCTGCTCGACGGCATCACCCGTATCGCCAAGGCCGAGGCCATGGCCTTCGACGCGCCGGAACCGGAAATCTCGATCGAAAGCGATTATACGCCCGCCACCTATAACGACCCCGACACGACCACACGCACGATGAAAGCCATCGGCAAGTCCATCGGCGCAGCCAATGTGAAAGAGATGAAACCTGTCATGGGCGGCGAGGATTTCAGCCAGTATGCCCGCACCGCAGAGAAAATCCCCAGCGTCATCTTCTGGGTCGGCGCCGTGGAGCCTGCCAAGTATGCTGCTGCGCAGGATGGCGGCCCCGCGCTGCCATCGCTCCACTCCTCCGGCTTCGCCCCCGATTACGACCCCACCATCGCCACCGGCGTCGAAGCCATGACCGCCGCCGCCATCGAGCTCTTCAAGGACTGATCCGCCTCCCGGACCGGTTCAATGGCGGCGCTTGCCAAGGCGCCCGCCCACCGCTAGAACCCCTTTTGCTCATAGTGCGTATAACTATCGCAGAAGCCTTGCACACGAGCCCTGATCCCGGACGTTTGAAGGCTGAGCCCTTGAAACGGGCAGCTTCAGGCCTAGATTATACTCATGTCGAGCATAAGTGTCTCGGTGCAAGGAGGAACCCATGGCCCGTCTGATTGATTCCAAGCCCGGCTGCCCGACCCCGACTCCCCTGCGGGGCGCATCCGCCGCCAGCGCGCGCGGCTTGTCCTATGACGCCGCCGTGAAGGCCGAGACAGACCATCTCTACCCGCTGGTCGCCGATTTCATCACGCCGATGGAGTGGCCTGCCGTGGCCCCGCTCGTCGCTGCGATCAACCGGATCAAGAAAGAGAAGAACGCGGTCATCCTCGCCCATAATTACATGACGCCGGACATTTTCAGCCTCGTCGGCGATTTTCGCGGCGACAGCCTGCAGCTGGCCCGCGAAGCCTCCGCCACCAGCGCCGACGTCATCGTCCAGGCCGGTGTGCACTTCATGGCCGAAACCTCGAAAATCCTCGCACCAGAGAAGACGGTTCTCATCCCCGACCTGCGGGCCGGCTGTTCGCTGGCCGCTTCGATCACCGGCGCTGACGTGCGCCTGATCAAGGAAAAGTATCCGGACTATCCGATCGTCACCTATGTGAACTGCACCGCCGACGTGAAGGCTGAGTGCCACATTACCTGCACCAGCTCAAACGCATCGCAGGTCGTCGAACACATCGCCAAGGTGTGGAACTCCGAAACGGTCATCATGGTGCCCGACCAGTACCTCGCCAAGAACGTCGCCGCCCAGACCGATATCCGCATCATGACATGGCCTGGCGCGTGCGAAGTGCACGAGCTGTTCTCGGCCGATGACGTCCACCAGCTGCGCGAGGCCCATCCGGGTATTGTCGTGCTTGCCCACCCGGAATGCCCGCCTGACGTGCTGGAAGCGGCTGACTTTGCCGGTTCCACCTCGGCACTTGCGAACTATGTGGCAGATAACAGCCCGAACAAGGTCGTCCTCCTTACCGAGTGCTCGATGAGCGACAATGTTGCTGCAGTGAATCCGGACGTGAACTTCATTCGCCCGTGCAATCTGTGTCCGCACATGAAGCGCATCACGCTGGAAAACATCTATGACTGCCTTGTCACCGGCAAGTACGAGGTCACGATCCCGGAAGATGTGCGCCTGCGTGCCAAGGATGCGCTGGATGCGATGATGGCACTGCCAAAAATGGCGAAGCCCCTGGCATTCAAGACCGGTCTCAAGCCGCTCGAGCTTGAAATGGTCGTATGAGACAGCCCGGCAGTTGTGCACGCGCGCACGCTGGGCTTAAGGTTGGAACGGGCGCAGCTGCGCAGAGGAGACAATGATGTCCCGGGCAAGGATCCGACTGGCGGCAATGGCCGCGCTTGTTCTTCTCGCCAGCGCACCGGCCAGTGCCGGTAACATGGATGCCGACGCGTCGGATGTCCTTGGCACATGGACGTTCCAGACCCGGCCCTACCGCAATGGCCAGTGCCTGATGACAGGCACGATGAACCTGTCCCCCCACCCCGAACCCGGCCAGTATGCCTGCGAACTCACAGCCGTCGAAGTCTGCTCGACCTGGGGACGCTCCGTCGTGCGCCAATCCTGCCAGGCGCGCCGTTTCGGAGACCAAGTCTCGATCCGTTCGCAGATCGAGGAAATGCTCGAATCCAAGGTTGAGGGCCTGGTCTACATGCCTGACAATTTCACACTGACGATCGAATCGGCAGACCGCATGTTCGGCGCCCTCGTGTCGGCAGTAACCGCGCCGGCTGAATTCCGCCGCGCCAATGACGGGATATCCTGAAACAGTGACCAGTGGGGGCAATCAAACCATCGCCGCATCCGGCGCGGCTGACAGCGATGTGCTGATCGTCGGCGCAGGCCTTGCCGGCCTGTTCCTCGCGCTGGAACTTGCACCGCGCGCCTGCGTCGTGATCTCACCGGCCCCGCTCGGTCAGGCTGCCTCGTCTGCCTGGGCGCAGGGCGGCCTTGCGGCAGCACTTGACCCGCTCGACAGCGCCGACCAGCATGCCAGCGATACGATCAATGCCGGCTCCGGACTTGTCGATCCGGTCGTTGCCCGCCTGATTGCAGAGGAAGGCCCGGCCCGGGTCCGCGACCTGATCACGCTCGGCGTCCCGTTTGACCGTACACCGGATGGCGCGCTCGCCCTGTCGCTCGAAGCGGCCCATTCCAGGCCGCGTGTCGCCCGTGTGGCAGGCGACCTCGCCGGCAAGGCCATCATGGACGCGCTCGTTGCCGCCGTGGGGGCCTCAAACCATATCACCGTGATCGAAGGCGTTAGGGCGGTTGGTCTTCTTCAGGATGCCAACCATCGTGTCGCTGGCGTCGTCCTGCGCGACAGTTCGGGCAACCTGACGACCCAGACGGCGCGCCAGACCGTGCTCTGCACCGGTGGTACCGGCGGCCTGTTCCAGGTCACGACCAATCCGCGCGAAGCCCGCGGCGACGCCATCGCCATGGCCTATGAGGCAGGCGCCCTGATCGCTGATGTCGAGTTCGTCCAGTTCCACCCGACCGCGATCGACATCGGTCGTGACCCTGCCCCGCTCGCCACCGAAGCCCTGCGCGGCGAAGGCGCGACCCTGCGCAACCGCGACGGCAAGCGCTTCATGGCCAACTACCACACGCTGGAAGAGCTCGCCCCGCGCGACGAGGTCGCCCGCGCCATCCATTCCGAACGCGCATCCGGACGCGGCGCCTTTCTCGACTGCCGGTCAGCCGTCGGAATTCATTTCCCCGAACACTTCCCAACCGTCTTCTCGGCCTGCAAGAGCGCCGGGATAGATCCGCGTTTCGAGATGATCCCGATTGCGCCCGCCGCGCACTATCATATGGGCGGCATCGTGGCCGACTTCTGGGGCCGCTCGACACTCAATGGCCTGTCCGTCTGCGGAGAATGCACATCCACAGGCGCGCATGGTGCCAACCGGCTCGCCTCCAATTCCCTGCTCGAAGCGGTCGTATTCTCCCATCGCATCGCCCAGCACCTGCGTGACGCCGAACTCGACGCCCCCGGCGCGTCCACCGCGCATGTCCCCGCCTCGCTGCCGCATGACGCCCTGCAAATCCTGCGCGGAGAGATGTCGTCAAAGTGTGGCGTGGTCCGCGATGCGACTGGCCTGAACCAATTGATCGGAACGATCGACACCCTCCGCACCGTTCACGGTGCTGCTCGCCCCCTGGTCACAGCCGGCCTGATGGCGACGGCGGCCCTTGCCCGCAAGGAAAGCCGTGGCGGCCATTTCAGAAGCGACTTTCCCGACACAGGCGCGCCCGAACGCTCGTTCCTCCTGCGCGATTTCACAGACCCAGCCGAAAAGGTTGCCCAGTCATGAGCCCCGTTCCTCCGCCACTCCCTAGCATTATCCTGGATCCGATCGTGCGCCTTGCGCTTGCGGAAGATCTCGGCCGGGCGGGCGATCTGACCACCGACGCCACGATTTCACCAGAGACGAAGATGAGTGTCGTGATCGCTGCGCGCCAGCCCGGAATCATCGCCGGGCTCGATGCTGCTGCCCACGCCCTGTTCCTTATCGATCCGGCCATGACCCTGACCATTGAAAAGCCGGACGGCAGCGCCATCGTCCCGGGTGACGTGATCGGGCGGCTCGATGGCACCGCCCGCTCGATCCTGACAGCCGAGCGCACCATGCTCAACTTCATCGGTCGCCTGTCAGGCGTCGCCACGCTGACCCGCACCTTTGTCGAAGCCGTTGCGCATACCGAGACACGGATTGTCTGTACACGAAAAACAACGCCCGGCCATCGCGCTCTCGAGAAGCGCGCCGTGCGTTGCGGCGGCGGCACCGCCCACCGCTACGGCCTGGATGACGCGATCCTGATCAAGGACAACCATATCGCCGCCTGCGGCTCGGTTGCCGAAGCCATGACGCGCGCCAAGGCCTATGCTGGCCACCTGCGCATGATCGAGATCGAGGTCGACACGCTCGAACAGATGGAAGAAGCGCTCAAATATCAGCCGCACGCAATCCTGCTCGACAATATGGACACCGAGACGCTGCGCCGCGCCGTGAAGATCATCGACGGACGGGTAACCGCCGAAGCCTCCGGCGGTGTAAACCTCTCGACCGTTGCTGCGATCGCCGAAACCGGCGTCGATTATATCTCGGTCGGGGCCCTCACCCATTCGGCACCAAACCTTGACGTGGGACTGGATGTGGTCTGACACTGCGAGGCAGCAAGACCTACCTCGCAAGAAGGACAGCGCATGACCCGATCGGGCGGACGCAAGAGCATATTCATTACCGGTGCGGCCTCCGGCATTGGCGCCGAGACGGCCAGGTATTTTTCCAAGCGTGGCTGGTATTGCGGCCTCTATGATGTGAACTCGGCCAGCCTCGCCCAGGTCGCAGACGAGATCGGCACCGAAAACTGCCATGTCGCCACGCTCGATGTGCGCCAGCGTGATGACTGGACTGCCGCCGTGCGCGGATTCGGCGATGCGACCGAAGGCGGCATGAACGTATTGTTCAACAATGCCGGTGTCGGACGCCATGGCTGGTTCGAGGAGATCTCCCCCGAAGACAATGACTGGGTCATCGACGTCAACCTGAAGGGCGTCATCAATGGCGTGCAGGCCTGCCTGCCCCTGCTCAAGGCAACGCCCGGTGCGCGCGTCGTCAACACGGCCTCCACCGCCGGTATTGTCGGTTCGCCGCAGCTTGCCGTCTACTCGGCTACCAAGTTCGCGGTGCGCGGCCTGACCGAAGCGCTCGACGCGGAATTCCGCGATCTCGACATCCGCGTCACCAGCCTGATGCCCTGGTTCGTCGACACACCGATCCTCGACATGGGCGCAAAAGAAGGCGCCAATGTCAAAATGTCGGACCAGCTGCGCGAAAGCGGCATGAACATCTACCCGGTGTCGATGGCGGCCGAACGCGCCTGGGACGCCGCACATGGCAGGGACGTCCACTACATGGTCGGCAAGGATGCCGAACGCGCCCGGTTCATGACCCGATGGCTGCCGGGCGCGATCCGCAAACGCGTCAAGGCGCAGGTTCCGCCACGCACCTAGCCCCACACGAAAAAGGCCGCAGGCTTTCGTCTGCGGCCCGTCTCGATTCTCGGTCGATTTTGCCTAGCGCAGGACGCTCAGGTCGACGTCATTGCTCGCCACTTCGATGCCGGTCTGCTTGGCCATGTAGGCGGCAACCTTGTCGGCATTACTGGCTGTGTTCAGTTGCGGTTCTTCATAGTCAACCGAACGGATCGTCGTCAGGCGCGGTGCGCCATTGGTGATCGTGCGGTCGGATGTCGTCACCGAGGCCGGGGCAATCGTCGGCGCTTCAACCAGCTGGATGTAGGAGGTCGCCGCGCCGTCAACCGGCGTGATCATTTCTTCTTTGTCCAGCGAGGCGTATTGCGCCTTGGCACGCTTTGTCGTGAAGTCCTGGCGCACGCTGGCCCATTCGGACCCACGCGGGAAGCGATAGAACACATGCATGCCGATCTTGTCGGTCTTGATCAGGCCGGCGCTCCAGATCGGGTCGACATAGGTCGCGTGATAGTGCGTGGCACCACCCGTCTTGTCGTCGCTGAGGTTCATCAGCACGTGGGCCGCGATGGTCTTGGCGCGCTCCCAGTTGCGGCCCATTGGCGGCGTCTTCAGGGCGCCGTCGCAGGTGAACGTGAACTGGCAACCGGTCGTGCGCGTCGCGCCCTGGAACACCACGCCACAGGCGCTGTCCGGATAGCGATGGTCGGCCATGCGATTGGCGATGACCTCGGCAACGGCCATCTGGCCATCGAGCGGCTCGTGGGCTGACTCATAGTACACGGCCTGCGCCATGCACTTCTGTTCCGCGCTGATCGTCTCGGCGCGCTTGATATGTTCGGGGCGGAAGCTGACCAGCGAATTGAGCGCCGCGCCATCGCGGTCGCGCATCGCATAGCGGCTCATCGAAGAACCGGTGTCGCGCTCCAGCGTATATTCTACGGTACGCATCCATGGCGTATCGAGCAGCGATGGCGTGTAAGCCGCCGAACGGACGGTGACACCGCCGTCTTCCATACTGGCAAGCCGGACGGCCTGCTCACGGAAATCTGCGTCTGCACGCTTCTCTGCCTGGATCTGGCCGACCATGGGCAGGGTAACCGTCGCAGCCACGGCGCACACGGCGATCGTGGCGCCACGGATAAAGATATCTCGCTGTTCGTCGTCTGTCATCGTCATCCACCAACGCTTGAGCTTCTCTCGGAGCCCACTCATTGGCGACAGAGTCGCCCGTCGTGGTTTAAGAACCCTTAACAACATCACCGCTCCCCAATCCCCGGCAGACGATATAACTTCGTCATTGTTGGCCCGGGCGTATTTGGTTTGACTACATTTGCAGGCCACATCAGCCCCGCTTCTAGGCGGGAAGTAGGCGGCCAGCCCCCTTCCTAGCAAGAACCTGGCCACTTCTGTCAGTGACATTTCTGACAGGTCGGGAACCGCCGAATCGGTCGGTTTTCCGCACCGCAGCAATTTCGTCCCGCAATCGGTTGAATTTCATAAGAATTTAAGACCCGCCCCGCCGGGACAGGTCTTGGGCGCGCAAAGCATCTGTGGCAAAACTACAACACCGTTGCGCCATCGAAACGAGCGGCTTGCTGTCTATTTGAGCGATTCTTTGAGGGCCGCATGTGCCGCCGCAAGACGCGCAATCGGCACCCGGTACGGGGAACAGGACACATAATCGAGGCCTGAACGATGGCAGAAGGCCACCGATGCCGGGTCGCCGCCATGCTCGCCGCAAATGCCCAGCTTGATGCCTGGACGGGTCTTGCGGCCGCGTTCAGCGGCGATTTTCACGAGTTCGCCGACGCCGGCCTGGTCCAGCGTGACAAAGGGATCCTTCTCGTAGATGCCCTTCTCCTCATAGATCTTGAGGAACCGGCCCGCATCATCGCGCGAGATGCCCAGCGTCGTCTGCGTCAGGTCATTGGTGCCGAAAGAGAAGAATTCCGCCGAATGGGCGATTTCCCCGGCCTGCAGCGCAGCGCGCGGCAATTCGATCATCGTGCCGACCATGTATTCCAGCGTCGTGCCGGTTTCCTTGAACACGGCCTTCGCCGCCGCATCGACAACCGCCTTCAGGATCGACAGTTCCTTGTGCGTCGCCACCAGCGGGATCATCACTTCGGGAACCGGCGGGTGTCCCGTTTCCTTGGACACATTCACTGCGGCCTCGAAAATGGCGCGGGCCTGCATCTCGTAGATTTCCGGATAGGTGATGCCAAGGCGGCAGCCGCGATGGCCCAGCATCGGATTGCTTTCGTGCAGTTCGGCTGCCCGGCGTTTCAGTTCGTCGACGGACACGCCCGAGGCTTTCGCCACTTCGTCCATGTCGGCATCATTGTGCGGCAGGAATTCATGCAGCGGCGGATCCAGCAGGCGGATCGTCACCGGCATGTCGCCGAGGATGCGGAACAGTTCCTCGAAATCGCTGCGCTGCATCGGCAGCAATTTGTCGAGCGAGGCGCGGCGGCCTTTCTCGTCATTGGCCAGGATCATCGCGCGCACTTCAGGGATACGCTCGGCATCGAAGAACATGTGCTCGGTCCGGCACAGGCCAATGCCTTCGGCGCCAAACTCGACGGCCGTGCGCGCATCCAGCGCGGTCTCGGCATTCGCACGTACTTTCAGCTTACGGACCTTGTCGGCCCAGCCCATCAGCGTGCCGAAATCACCCGACAGGTCCGGCTGGGACATCTCTACTGCGCCCAGCATCACCTGGCCGGCTGCGCCGTCCACCGTGATGATCTCGCCCTTCTTGATTTCACGGCCCATGACGCGGAACACGCCCTTGGCCATATCGATCTGCAGGCCACCGGCGCCGCAGACGCAAGGCCGGCCCATGCCACGCGCGACAACGGCCGCGTGGCTGGTCATGCCGCCGCGCGCCGTCACGATGGCGCGGGCCGCATGCATGCCCTTGATGTCTTCCGGGCTGGTCTCGATGCGAACAAGGATCACGTCCTCGCCCTTCTCGGCCATCGCGAAGGCTTCCTCACTGTCGAACACGACTTTGCCCACGGCGGCGCCGGGGCTGGCCGGCAGGCCGGTCACGATCACGTCGCGATGCGCGTTCTCGGCGATGGTCGGGTGCAGCAACTGGTCGAGTTGCGACGGTTCCAGCCGCAGCACGGCTTCTTCTTCCGTGATCAGGCCTTCGCGCGCCATGTCGACGGCAATCTTGAGCGCCGCAGCGGCGGTGCGTTTTCCGCTCCGCGTTTGCAGCATGTAGAGCCGGTCATTCTCGACCGTGAACTCCAGGTCCTGCATGTCCTTGTAGTGACGTTCCAGCGTGTTCGCGACATCCCGCAGCTGGGCATAGACAGCCGGCATCGACTCTTCGAGCGGCGAGTCAGCCGATTTCAGCGTGTCGGCCCGTTCGCGCGATATCGGCGCCGGCGTACGGATGCCCGCCACCACGTCTTCGCCCTGCGCGTTGATCAGGTATTCGCCATAGAAAATCGCTTCGCCATTCGACGGGTCGCGGGTGAACGCCACGCCGGTCGCCGACGTCTCGCCAAGGTTGCCGAACACCATGGACTGCACGGTCACTGCGGTGCCCCATTCGGTCGGAATGTCGTTCAGCTTGCGATAGGTGATCGCCCGGTCGTTCATCCACGAGCCGAACACGGCCGAGATCGCGCCCCATAGCTGTTTCTTCGGGTCATCGGGGAACGGCTCGCCGAGGTCTTTCTGTACCGCTTCCTTGTAGGAGACGATAATGGCTTTCCAGTCTTCAGCCTGCATCTCGGTGTCGAGTTCAAAGCCCTGGCGTTCTTTATAGTCGTCGAGGATGTACTCGAACGTGTCATGGCTCAGGCCCAGCACGACATTGGAATACATCTGGATGAAGCGGCGATAGCTGTCATAGGCAAAGCGCTCTCCGGCCAGCGCCGCGAGGCCCTTCACCGAAGCCTCGTTCAGGCCGAGGTTCAGCACCGTGTCCATCATGCCCGGCATCGAGGCACGCGCGCCCGAGCGCACGGACACGAGCAGCGGGTTGTCCGGGTCGCCGAAGCCTTTGCCGGATTCTCTCTCGATCGCGGCCAGCGCGGCGTCCACCTGCGGCGACAGTGTCGACGGGTATTCGCGTTCCAGCTCATAATAAGCGGTGCACACAGCGGTCGAGATCGTGAAGCCCGGAGGCACAGGCAGGCCGAGTTTCGCCATTTCGGCGAGATTGGCGCCCTTGCCGCCCAAAAGGTTCTTCATCGAGGCGTCGCCGTCGGCCGTGCCGCCGCCAAACCCGTAAACCCACGTTTCTTCTGCGTGTTTCAAAGCCGGTTCACCCATGAATATCACCCTTTAACGACCGTGCGTGCCATTTCGTTGCCGCAAAACCTGCAAATCCTATGCTGCATTGCAACGCGGAATGCCAGACCTCAGGGTGCGTGAAATCGCCCATTTGGCTAGTTTTCCGGGTCGATCCGCGCGCACGTGGCTGATATGGCACGTAATGGTAAACACCACCTGTTCCGATCCGGAACACTGGTGGCGCTATCAGCCCTCAATTAGCGAGAAGTCCGCCACCTGGTGAAGGGTCGCGCGCACTTCGGTCAGCAGCGCAAGGCGATTCGCCCTCACCGCGGCGTCCCCGTCGTTCACCATCACCCCCTCGAAAAAGGCATCGACCGGCGCGCGCAGCCTGGCCAGCTCGCCCATCACCCCGGCAAAATCCTCGGCTTTCAGCGGCGCGTCGATGGCGCCGCGCACCTTGGTCAGCGCCGCGAACAGCGCCTGCTCTTCCTTGGGACCTTTCTTGATCAGCGCGGCATCGACCACGAGATTCTCCGGCAGCGCGCCCTTCTTCTCTTCGGCCTTGAGGATGTTCGCCGCCCGCTTGTAGCCCGCCAGCAGGGTTGCCCCGTCCTCCGTATCGAGGAAGGCGCCGAGCGCTTCCACCCGCCGCGTGATCAGCACAAGATCATCCTCGCCGAGCGCAAACACGGCATCGATGAGATCGTGGCGTTGGCCCTGATCGCGCAGGACTTGCTTCAGGCGGTCGGCGAAGAAGGAAAGCAGAGTCGGATCAACGACAGCATCCACTGCTTTTGAAACGGCCTCTTTGACTGTGGCAGCCTTGCCTTCAACCGTCTTCGATTTCACCGCAGATGGTGATGCCAGAATCGCATCGTTCAGCTTCAACCGAACCCCATTCTCCAACACGATCCGCACAACACCCAGCGCCGCCCGGCGCAGCGCGAACGGGTCCTTCGATCCTGTCGGTTTCTCGTCAATCGCCCAGAAGCCGACCAGCGTATCCAGCTTGTCAGCCAGCGCCACGGCGATGCTCACCGGGTCCGTCGGCACGGCGTCGCTCGGCCCCTGCGGCTTGTAATGGTCGCGGATCGCATTGGCGACAGATGCAGGCTCGCCCGCCTCCAGCGCATAATACCGCCCCATCACGCCCTGCAGTTCCGGGAACTCGCCGACCATCTCGGACACGAGGTCTGCCTTGCAAAGCCGCGCCGCACGTTCGGCAAGGTCGGCATCTGCGCCCACGGCGGGCGCCAGTTCGCGCGCCAGTGCCGCCACGCGCTCCACCTTGTCGCCAAGGCTGCCCAACTCTTCCTTGAACGCGATGGTCGACAGCTTCTTCGCCATCTCGTCCAGCGGCGTCGCCTTGTCCTTGTCCCAGAAGAACCGGCCATCTTCCAGCCGCGCCGAGAGCACCCGCGCATTGCCCGCCGCGATCTGTTTACCACTATCAGACGCGTCGATATTGGCGATGACGACAAAGTTCGGCGCCAGCTCTTCGGTATTCGGGTCGCGCACCGCGAAATATTTCTGGTGCGTGCGCATCGACAGCTTGATCACTTCAGGCGGCAGTTCCAGGAAGGCCGGGTCCATCTGGCCCAGCACCACGACCGGCCATTCGGCCAGGCCCGTCACTTCTTCCAGCAGGCCAATATCCTCGACCAGTTCCAGCCCCGCCGCCTCGCAGATCGCCGTGGCATCGGCCTCGATCAGCGCCCGGCGCGCCGCGCGCGTCAGCCGCACATGGCCCTTGCCTTCAAGCTGCTTTTCGTAATCCGCCCAGCCCGTTACCGTGAACGGCCCGCGCCCGTGCACCCGGTGGCCCTCGGTCTGGTTGCCGCTGGCCAGCCCATCGACCTCGAACGGCACAATCTCACCATCCAGCACGCAAAGAATGCGCTGCAGCGGGCGCACCCAGCGCAGCTCGCCGGTGCCCCAGCGCATGCTCTTGGGCCAATGGAAGCTGCGGATAATGTCCGGCACGGCCTCGGCCACCACATCGGCGGTCTTGCGGCCCGGCTTGTCCAGCATGGCGACATAGAAGTCGCCCTTCTTGGGGTCGCTGCGCACTTCGGCCTGATCGATGGAGGCGAGCCCCGCGCCCTTCAGGAAGCCCGCAATCGCCTGCTCGGGCGAGCCGACCTTCGGTCCCTTGCGCTCTTCGGCCACATCCGCCGATTTCACCGGCAGGCCCGTTACGTTGACTGACAGACGGCGCGGTCCACTGGCCGTCTCCAGCGCATCAAAGGCGAGGCCCGCCCCGGTCAGCGCATCGCCCAGCGCCTTGCCGAGATCGGCCTCGGCCTTGGCCTGCATGCGCGCAGGGATTTCCTCGCAAAAGATCTCGAGCAGAAGGTCAGCCATAGGGGGTCCAGCCGTTTGGAATTGAACCCGCACGGCATAGACGCGCCTGCGCCGGGGTCAAGTCTGGCGCGCCATCGGGGCCTGCCGACAAACCTGCTGAAGGCCCGAAGGCTTGGCAAAGCGAGCCGGAATCCTACAAGGTCATGACGAGACTTGGGGGAAACATCACAATGCTTGAACAGATCGCTTATGTAGCGCAGATCGTTGGCGTCGGCGCAGTCGTTGCGACACTCATTTACCTCGCCATTCAGGTCCGGCAGGGCACCGCGCTGCTGCGCTCGGAATCACGGCAGGCTCAGTTGGCGAACGACCAGAACGGCGTCTACAAATTCGTCGAGCATCCCGATCTGGGGCGCATCTTCTCACAGACGGAAACACCCAGTTTTGAAGAGAAAACCAGGCTGATCTTCTGGATGATCGGCCAGATGCGCGCCCGCGAATTCGAATGGCTCCAGTACAAGAGCGGCGCCATGGACAAGGAAGCCTGGGAATCCTATCGCGGCGTTATCTATTTTGTCCTGGGCACCGAACGGGCCCGGAACCTATGGGCCCTGTGTCGCTCTTACTTTAACGCAGGCTTCGTGCAGATGGTCGCCGACATGATGGAAGGCGTCGCCCCCACCGATTATTGGGATAATCTGGCGAAAATCGATTAAGCCGCAGCCTACATTCCGTTATGCGTCCCGTCGCACAGCGGCGACTTGCCCGTGCGCTTGCAGGCGCAGAAGAATGCCTTGCCGGTTTTCTCTGCTGTCCAGCCCTGGGGCTCGAACGCGGTGCCCTTGTGGCTGCCATCGCAAAAGGGCTGTTTCTTCGACTGGCCGCACGCGCACCACCAATAGGTCTTTCCTGCCACCACTTCGACCGGGATCGGCTGCTTGCCCGCCATTTTCGGTGCGTCGCTCATATCGTGTCCTCCGCCATTTTTTGTACTTTAGCCGAGTTGAGCGCGATGTCCCGAACTATCAGGCTGAGGCCCGCGCCTCTTCCTGCTCCGCCCATTGCGCCGCCGCGCCGCGGGCCAGGTCGCGCACGCGGGCAATATAGGCCTGCCGCTCGGTCGGGCTGATCGCGCCGCGCGCATCAATCAGGTTGAACGTGTGGCTGGCTTTCAGCGCATAATCATAGGCCGGTAGCGGCTTGCCCACATCGCGCAGGGCGTTCGACTGGCTCTCGCAATCGGCAAACCAGCGCTTCAGCATCTCGACATCGGAATATTCGAAATTGAAGGCGGACTGCTGCTTCTCGTTTTCGAGGAACACATCGCCATAGGACAGCGGCACAGCCGAATCCGGGTCGTTGAACGGCAGGTCATAGACATTGTCGACGCCGAACACATACATGGCGAGGCGTTCGAGCCCGTAGGTCAGTTCCCCTGAGACGGGAAACACGTCGAGTCCGCCGACCTGCTGGAAATAGGTGTACTGGCTGACTTCCATCCCGTCGCACCAGACTTCCCAGCCAAGCCCCCACGCGCCGACAGTCGGGTTTTCCCAATCGTCCTCGACAAAGCGGATGTCATGCACGGTCGGGTCGATGCCGATCTTGTAGAGGCTTTCCAGGTAGAGGTCCTGCAGGTTCGCCGGGTTCGGCTTCAGGATGACCTGGAACTGGTAATAATGGCCGAGCCGGTTCGGGTTCTCGCCATAGCGCGCATCCTTCGGACGGCGCGACGGCTGGACATAGGCCGCCCGCCAGTTCTTCGGCCCCAGCGCCCGCAGCACGGTGCCCGGGTGCAGCGTACCCGCGCCGACTTCCATGTCGTATGGCTGCAGGATCGCGCAGCCCTGCTCAGCCCAATAGGCCTGCAGGGTCAGGATCAGGTCCTGGAAGGATTTCGGTTTCGGCTGGGCTTTGGGCGCAGGCATGGGACATGTCCGGAAATTGGTGTTGGTCCGGAACTACAGGGCAGCGCTGCCCCGCGCAAGCATTAGAGCCCGTCAGAGTCCGGGTGGTCGGCTGTCCCGCTCCCGCGCTTGGTCAGGGCGCGATATATCGCCGGATGGCTGAGCACGGCAATCAAGATCCCGAAAATCGCAAAGCCGAAGAGGAGGATGCCGAAGATCATGGTTCAGGCCTTTCCGCAGGCGACGCAACGCGGACCGGCCACACCCTTACCGCGCGCTTGCCACCCCCGTTCACCACCCTAGTGCACCCCCGGCCGCCACCGTCTGGGCCACGTCCGACGCGCTCCCGTCCGCCGCATGCGTATGCATCGGGGCAAGCAGCCGGAGCGGGCCGCGCTTCAGCCCTTTGCGCCCCCTCACCAGCACCCGGCCTGCCTCGGCGCCCGGCTTCGCAGCCAGCGGCAGCACCGTGACCTCGCCGGTCTGCCTGTCCATCACTGACAGAATCCGCGCCAGCTCCGCCGCCCTGTGGATAAGCACAATCGGCGCGCGCGGCTTGGCGGCAAACACCATCGCCTTGACCCAGCCGGAAACATCAAGCGATTCAATGTAAGCCGAGGCTTTCCCTTCGCCCGGCGGCGAGATCTTTCCCGACTCGAAATACGGGGGATTGGCGAACACGAGATCGAACCGGTTCTGATGGGCTTTCACCCACTCCGACGCCTCGCCGGTTTCGATCCGGACCCGGTCCTGGAAGCCGTTCGCCGCGACGCCGGCCTCTGCCAGTGACGCCATTTCCGGATCGATCTCCACACCCGTGAAGCGCAGGCCCGGCATCCGGAACGCCGCCGGCAGCAGTGCCCCGCCGCACCCGCATCCGAGCTCCAGGGCCTCCCCACCAGCCTTTTCCACCAGCGCCCCCGCCAGCAGCAAAGAGTCGGTTCCGGCCCGGAATCCCTTCAATGGCTGCACCAGTTTCACCCGGCCCTGGTAGACCGTATCCTCGGTCACCGCGATCACCCGCGTTCGACCTCGGCCAGCACAAGTGAAGCCGCCTTGGCGACGTCACCGCGCACCATCACACGCCGCGGAAAGGCGCCGATATTGCCCTCGACGGCGGACATGTGCTGGTCCGCCACAAAATAGGCGATGCCCGCTTCCTGCAGTAAATGCTCGATAAAAGAGAGTTTCACCAGGTCATTGGTACGGAAGATTTCCTCCATCAGGGCGCGGTGCCCCGGAGGTTGATGTCGACCGACATGGCATCATAGACCGACGGGCGATCCGGCTTCGGATTCTCGCCCGTGACGATGTCGATCACGGTTGTCACATTGCCCGCGCTGGAGCCGACCGGGATGCCGAAACCGACACCGACTCCGACCGCGCTACGCCCACGCGACCCCGTCGACCCGCCAACGCTGACCGAGGTACGACTGTCCGACCGGGCACCGTCCTGATCGGTGTAACCACCGGTGATTTCGAACCAGTCGCGCCCATCCAGCTGCGTGATCTCGGCGGCGCGCAACAGAGCCATATCGTGCGAGCGATTTGCGTCCTTGTCAGTATACGAGACGCGATAGCGATTGGTTTCGATTTTCTGGGTTTCATATCCCGCCGCACCACTGGATTTTGCGGGACCATAAGGCGTGTGGCTCGCACACGCGGCGACCAGGATGAGCGCAGAGACTGAGATGAGTGTTTTCATACTGCCTATAAAGCCCAAAACGCGGCGGCGTTCCAGCTTTTCAGGCATCCGGCCTATGGCGCGGGCGCCACACATGGCGCATATAGCTGCGGCCCGGTGCCGCGTCGTGCTTTGTTTCCGCATAACATAAGCGTAGATACAAGCTGACACTGATCCAACAGGAGTTGCTTCTTGACCCTCGCGCCGAGACCCAGATCCAAGGCGGCCATCGGTTCGATCGTCGAGCGCATGCAGGCTCTCGTCGCAGACGACCTGGCTGCTGTGGAAGTTCTGCTTGCCGAGCGGGCCGCCAGCCCTGTCGCCGTCATACCTGATCTTTCAGGCTATATCGTCTCGGCGGGCGGAAAACGCCTGCGCCCGATGATTACGCTCATATCGGCGCACGCTGTCGGCGCAGCCAATGAAGCGACCCATGCGCTGGCCGCTGCGGTCGAGTTCATCCACACGGCCACGCTGCTGCATGACGATGTCGTGGACGAAAGCGACCTGCGCCGGGGAAAGCCCGCCGCCAAGGCGATCTGGGGCAACAAGGCCTCTATCCTCGTCGGTGACTTCCTGTTCGCACGGGCGTTCAACCTGCTCGTCGAAACCAACAATCTCGCAATCCTCAACCGTTTGGCCACCGCATCGACCACGATCGCCGAAGGCGAAGTGCGCCAACTCGCCGCCATGCAGGCGCGCGACCTGCCCACCGAGGATTATCTCGCGATCGTCGAAGCCAAGACCGGCGCGCTGTTCGAGGCCGCCGCCGAAACCGGCGCGATGTCCGGCGGCGGCGATGCGCACGCTGCTGCGCTCGCGACCTATGGCAAGAATCTCGGTCTCGCCTTCCAGATCATCGACGACGTGCTCGACTATGGCGGTACGACGACGGTGATCGGCAAGTCGGTCGGCGACGATTTCCGCGAATGCAAGATCACGCTTCCCGTGATTATCGCCCGGCGGCGCGGGTCTGACGAGGACCGGGCATTCTGGGAGCGGGCCATGCATCCCGATACCCAGTCCGAGCAGGATTTGGCCCATGCCGTGCACCTGATCCGGGCGACAGGCGCAGCCGAAGCGACCGTGCAGGAAGCCGAAGCCTATGCCGCGCTCGCCAAGGGCGCGCTGCGCAGCCTGCCCCGGAGCGTCTACCGCGATGCGCTTGAGGATCTCGCAGACTTTTGCGTCGAGCGCGCTTACTAGCGGCCTTCTGCGGCGAGCTTCCGGCCCAGTGTGACGCGCTGCCATGTCCACAAGCCAATGCTGAGTGCCAGCAGCACGAAAATCACCTGTGCGCCCCAGAGCGGGCCGAGGCCCAGCAGGCCTGCACCGCAGACAAGCGTCATGCCCGCCCAGAGCGCAGCGACACGGCCATGCGACCAGCCGGCCCTGAGGAACAGCTGGTAGGCATGGTCACGGTGCGCGTCGAACAGGTTCCGGCCGACACGGGCGCGCCAGAGCAGGGTCATGAATACATCGACCAGGAAGGGCAGCGTCAGGACGACCGGCTCCCACACTGTCAGGCGGCAGGCGACGACGAGCCCTGCCGCTCCAAGCAGTGCCCCGACGCCCAGCGACCCGGTATCCCCGGCAAAAAGGCGACCTGACAGGTTCCAGACAAGGAAGCCCGATATCGCGGCAGCTGCCATGGCTGTGATATGGCTCATGGCCATTTCAACGCCGGTGTCCGGATCCTGGATCGCCAACCAGGACAACAGGATCGCGAAGGCGACGAACATCAGCATCGCACTGCCCATGGCGAGACCGTTTGCGCCGTCCATGAAGTTCGTCGCATTGGCCATGACGAACAGCCAGAGGGCGACGCCCGCTACGGACAGCCAGGCGGGAAGGCCATAACCTTCACCGGGGCCGAATGGCAGGTGGAAAAACCCGAGTCGGGGGCCAAAAAGGGCGGCGAGGAGTGAAACAAGCGCCAACAGGACGAGCTTCAGTTTGGGGTTCAGCCCGACAGTGTCGTCGAAAAATCCTATAATTACAGATGATAATACGAACAACATCAATGCCGGCAGGCCGCTTCCGGGCAGGTTTGGCAAGTCGCCGGTCAGGAACAGGCCGACGGCCAGCGTGGCGAATATGGCGATACCGCCAGCGGTGGGCACGGGCGCTTCCTGCGTCTTGCGGCCGCCGTCGGGCGCATCCTTTACGCCGAGCCGGATCACCAGGAAACACACCAGGATGGACAGGAATGGCAGGCCCAGGAGAACAGGCGTCATGATGGATCCGGGCCTCCCAGCAGCGTGGCACGCACCCACCATTCGGGGTGCTGAGCGCTGAGCATGTCGGCAGATTCCTGCGCGGCGGCAAGGGTGGCGTAGAGGGCGAGGAAGGTGGCGCCCGACCCGCTCATGCGGGTGAGGCGTGGGGGTGGCAAGGGGGTGGCCGGTCCGATTTTCGGGACAAGCGCCAGCGCCGGACCTTCAAGGTCGTTCCGCTGCGCTGCGAGCCAGCCAAACAGCGCGTCGAGGTCGGCAAAGCCGGGCAAGGGCCCGCTTTCGGCAAAATCCCGTCCCCCGCCGGCTGCATCGAACGCGGCAAAGACCGGTCCGGTCGGACAGGCAATCCCGGGATTGAAGAGCACGGCCGGAATCGGCGCCGGAAGCGTCACAGGCTCGACGCGTTCGCCCTCGCCGCGCATCAGCGCGGGCTGGCCGTAAAGCGCCACGGGCACGTCACCGCCCAGCGATGGCGCGACGGCGCGGGCATGGCGAGGGTTAATGTCCCAGAGCCGTGTGAGGAGGCGGAGGGCGGCAGCGGCGTCGGCAGACCCGCCGCCGATCCCGGCGGCGACCGGCAGGCGCTTCTCGAGATGGAGGGCAGCCCCGTGCGTGATACCCGCCTCGGCGCGCAGGGCGCGGGCAGCCTTCAGCACCAGGTTGTCAGCCCCTGCCCCGGCTTCGGCGGCACCGGGCCCGGTCACAGACAGGGTGAGGATGTCAGAGGGCTGGGCGGTCAGCCTGTCAGCGGCTTCGGGGCCTGCGAAGACGACCAGCGAATCGAGGTCATGGCGCCCGTTCGGCTTGAGGGGGCCAACGTGCAGGAACAGGTTCACCTTGGCCGGGGCCAGCATATGCAATGTGTCGGACATGAGCGTGCGTCAGGGCTGCCGCGCAACTGCGAGCGCAGGTATTTCATCGGATTCGGCTTTCGTCAGCACGGCGATGTCAGGTCCGGACTGCATCTTGGCGACGATCCGCTCGTGCGTAGCGTCGCTCGGATCCAGCTTCAGAACGCGTTGCCACTGGAAGCGGGCCTCGATCTTTCGGCCGATCTGCCAATAGGCATCGCCGAGATGATCGTTGAGGAGTGCCTCACCGGGCGACAGTTCCACGGCGCGTTCCAGGAAACGGGCGGCGAGTTCGTAGCGCCCCATCCGGTAATGCGCCCATCCAAGACTGTCGACGATATAGCCGGACTGAGGCTCCAGTTCGACCGCACGTCGGATCATGTCGAGCGCCGCCTCGTAATTGAGGCCCCGGTCGATATAAGCATAGCCGAGATAGTTGAGGATCGAAGCATTTCCCGGCTGCAGCGCAAGCGCGGTCTTGAGATCGGTTTCGGCGTCCGGCCAGCGACCGGTCTGCTCACGGGTCGAGCCGCGGGCATAGACGATACGCCAGTCCTGCCGACCCAATTCGGCATCATCATCGATAATCTCGGTCAACAGGCGCTCGGCGTCGCCGTTCCGGTCGAGCGAGCGATAAAGGTCTGCCAACTGGATCTTCAGGCCCCGGTCGGGCGAATGAGCCAGTGCATCAGCTGCAATCGCAAGGGATTCCTGGTTGCGCTCTTCCCGGCGCAACGCCCAGGCCATCTGGCCGCGCGCCGTGGCGTAGAATTCCGACGAATCCGGGATGCGCGAGAGGATGGCGATGGCCTCCTGCCGGCGTCCGGCATTGTCGAGCGACTGGCCCCATAGCGAACGGGCGACATGGAGATCGGGATTCAGCGCCAGCGCGAGAACGAAATACACGCCCGACAGGTCGTCATCGGTCTGCATCATCAGAGCAGCCGCGGGAACATAGATGGCAAGCGCAGCGCCTTGCCGCGTCGACAGGCGTTCCGGGCGGATGCGCTTCCCGGCCAGGATATCGGCACGCAGGCTGTCGAGCGCGGCATTCTGGCCAATTTCGTCATGGAAAGCCTGCAGGATGTCGACCGCACGGGCCTTTTGGCCAGCCGCAACGAGGAGTTGGGCATGGGCATGCACACCAACAGCCAGACGGGCGCCGGAATCCCAGAGCGTGTCGAACGTCGCCAGCGCGGCTGCATCATGCTTGTCGGCCATCTGGAGCAGCCCCATCATGTAGAGCGTGGAGCTGTCGAGATTGGCATCGCCCGTAAGGCCATCCCGAAGATAGGCTTCGGCAGCGTCGGCGCCGCCGCTATCGGCAATCCGCCAGGCCGACAGGCCCCGGGCAATCACACGGTTGAACGGCCCGTATTCGGTTTCATCGAGATATTTGGCTGCTTCGTTTTGCTTTCCCCGCTCAAGCGCATCGACGCCCAGCGTGAGGCGCACCAGTGTGGCGGTGCTGCCGACGTCACTGGCGCGGCGCGCCAGTTCAACCGCCGATTCATAATCGCCGGCGAGCAGGGCGGAAAACACAGCCCGTTCGGCAATGCCCGACTTTTCCGGCGCCGTATCAATCGCGGCGGCGTAATATTCGGCGGCGGTTTCGGGATCATTCGTCATCGCAGCAAAGCGCGCGACGAGAAAATCGCCATAGGCGGTGGCCTCGGCCGGGCGGCCATTCGCGAACAGGGCGTCACGGAGCGCATCTTGCGATGGCGCGCTAACGCAGGATCCCGCCAGAAGCAGGGCGGACAGTGCGGAAATGGGCCGGAAAAGGTTCATCGTCACAATCTTTCAGCAACCGCGCCGTGCCGCAAGGGCGAAGCGCCTGTCCCGGCCTGCGATTCAGTCTGACGCGACAAGGACTTCCTGCCGGTCGAAGAACTTGTCGATGCCGCGCTTGACCGCCTCCATCGATTTGGCCCGCCCCGACGCGGACTGGAGGCGTTTGGCATCCTCAGAATTGGTCAGGAAGCCCATCTCCAGCAGGACCGCCGGCACGTCGGGTGCCAGCAGCACATAGAAACCGGCATTGCGGTGCGTACCGCGCAGGACCGGCCCGGCGTCGGCGAGTTCGGGCAGCAGGTCTTCGGCGAAGGCCGCCGAATGGGACTTGGTTTCGCGCTTGACGAGGTCTTCAAGGATGCTGCCGACAACCTTGGACCCGCCGGTCTCGATCGGGATTTTCCAGTCATTCTTGTCGGCTTCGCGGTCGATCCGGCGCTCGCCCCGCTCGGAAATCGTATAGACTGAAGCCCCTGAGACATCGGGTGAACCGGCGGCGTCGGCATGCAGCGAGATGAAGAGGTCTGCGCCCCATTTTCGGGCAAGCGTCACGCGGTCTTCGAGTTCGATGAACGTGTCATTGTCGCGTGTGAGCCGCACCGTGTAGCGCGGGTCCTTCTCGAGCAATTCCTTGAGGTAGAGCGCCGCTTTCAGCGTCACGTCACGCTCCAGGAGGCCCCGGGCGGATTGTGTGCCCGGATCCTTGCCGCCATGACCGGCATCGACGACGATGACATGGTGCCCGTTCCCCCGGCGATCACGCTGGCGCAGCGGCTCTGACGGCGTGATTTCCGCTGCCGCCATGGCCATTGTGGACTTCCGGATATCCGATTCCGCCCGAGCGAGGCGTTGCATGTCGCGCCTGGCCATGCTGCCAAACCGGGCCGCCGAGACGGTTTGAAGGTCGATAATGATGCGCCATGCCTGCTCGCTGCCGGTGGGCGGCAGGGACAGGACACGCGAGACGACGAGGGGCCGGTCGAGCGAGAAGCTCAGCCGGTCGCCCGACAGGGCCCAGCCATCAACCCCGCCCGTGCCTCTGCCGACCCGGGTCCCAGATTCACCGGAAAGGGGCAGAATCAGGCTGCGCTGGCCACCCGATTCAGCCAGGAACGCCTGTGCATCCTGGGAAATATCGCTCCAGACCGTGATTCTCGTTGGCGCGCCGTCGCCTACGACCCTGACGTCGCGAATATCCGCCTGCACGGAAAAACCCGTCAGAAAACAGGCGCATGCAAGGAAAAGGAGACGCAAAAGTGTCATAAGGCCCGATTAACCAAAACTACCGCCTGAGACGGGAATATTCAGCCTCCTCCCTAACAGGCCTTAGATTAACCCAGCATTGACCGGACTTGTGTCAATGAACTGCGGACTGCGGAATTTCAGGCTTTCAATTCCCCCTGAAATTGGGCAGTATCAAGAAAGTAGCCATAATAAAGGGCTGCAAAACAAGTTTCCCAATGACGCGTCAGCGATCGCGCTTCACCGAAAAGGCAAGCGGGCGCCGCGCTCCGGAAAGCAAAGCAATATGTGCACGGGTGCCGTGGCCATCGTCAGTTCTCCATTATCGCCTCACGGCGCGTGGGACAGGCGTGGCCGTACCCTCCCCCAACCAACACAGACCGGCTTGACCGCTCGCTCGAGGCGCCCTGCGCCCATGGCGGCGGCGCCGGATCATAAGGTCATGTTCCATGAGCAAACTCATGCTAATCGATGCCGCCCACCCGGAAGAAACCCGTGTGGCGATCGTCAACGGCGGTCAGGTCGATGATTTCGACTTCGAGACAACCGGCAACGAACAACTTCGCGGCAATATCTACCTCGCAAAGATAACGCGGGTCGAACCGTCGCTGCAGGCAGCTTTCGTCGAGTATGGCGGCAATCGCCACGGCTTTCTCGCGTTCAGCGAGATTCACCCCGATTATTACCAGCTTCCCGCCGAAGACCGCGAGGCCCTCCTCAAGGAAGCGGCCGAAGAAGCCGCTGCCGCAATTGAAGACGAGGACGAGGATGACGACGAGGGCGATCACGCCCACGCTGATTCCGAAGATCACGATCACAATCACGACGATGATGACGACGACGATGACGCCTCGGATGACGAGGATGACAGCGACGATGAAGCGGATGACGGCGAAACCAAAGCGGCGGCCAAGCCGGCCCGCGGCCGGCGCCCTGCGCGCAAGGAATCACCACGTTCGTCGATCTCCAAGCGCTACAAGATCCAGGAAGTCATCCGCCGGCGCCAGGTGCTGCTGGTGCAGGTCGTCAAGGAAGAGCGCGGCAACAAGGGCGCGGCCCTGACCACGTTCCTGTCGCTCGCCGGTCGCTATTCCGTGCTGATGCCGAACACACCGCGCGGCGGCGGCATTTCCCGCAAGATCGTGAACGGTGCAGACCGCAAGCGCCTGAAATCCATTGTCGGCGAACTGGATGTGCCGGACGGCATGGGCCTGATCGTGAGGACGGCCGGCGCCAAGCGCACCAAGACCGAAATCCGGCGTGACTATGATTATCTCTCGAAACTGTGGGAAACCATCGTCGAGAAAACGCTGACCTCCGAAGCGCCGATGCTGATCAATGCCGAAGGCGGCCTCGTGCACCGCGCCATGCGTGACATGTTCGACAAGGACATCGAGGAAGTCTGGGTGCAGGGCGACGAAGCCTATCGTGAAGCGAAAGACCTCGCCAAGCTGATCATGCCGAGCCAGTCGAAAAAGGTTCAGCAGTGGAAGGAAGACGATCCGCTGTTCGTGGCCGAAGCCATCGAGGACCAGCTGGATTCGATCTATTCACCGGTCGTGCAGCTGAAATCCGGCGGTTACCTTGTGATCAACCAGACCGAAGCGCTCGTCGCCATCGACGTGAACTCGGGCAAGTCGACCAAGGAACGCAATATCGAGCAGACGGCCGTGCGCACCAACCTGGAAGCCGCTGAGGAAGCCTGCCGCCAGATGCGCCTGCGTGACCTGGCCGGCCTCGTCGTGATCGACTTCATCGACATGGACGAGAACAAGAACAATCGCTCCGTCGAAAAGAAGATGAAGGATTGCCTGAAGGTTGACCGCGCCCGCGTCCAGCATGGCCGCATCTCGCAGTTCGGCCTGATGGAAATCTCGCGCCAGCGTCGCCGTCAGGGCGTCCTGCAGGCAACATCGGACCCTTGCGAAGTTTGCAACGGCACCGGACGTCGCCGTTCGATCCCGTCGGCTGCGCTGCAGCTGATCCGGGCGATCGAGGCACGCGCCTCGACCGGCGGCCTGAAGAGCATTTCAGTCAAGGCGCCAACCGATGTGGCGCTCTATATACTCAACAACAAGCGCGAAGCCCTGGTCGAGACCGAACGGATGGCCGGCTTTGCCGTGTCGATCCATTCGTCGGAAGACCTGTTGCCGGGCGACTTCACGATTGAGGCCGAACGCGACCCGGGGTCCAAGCCGAAGAAGAAATCACCACCGCGCTCGCTATCGAAATCCGCCAGGCCCATCGTGTCTGATGAGGATGACGAGGATATCGACGACGAGGATGACGAGATCGTTGCCGACACTGACGACGAGGCCGAAGACAAGGCCGAGGATTCCCAGGGCAAGCCGCGCAAGCGCCGCCGCCGCCGGGGTGGCCGTGGCCGCAGCCGCGACGGCCGGGACACCGGTCTGGAAGTGGTCGACGGCGAAGCGACCCCTGTCGAAGCCGGAACACCGTCTGTGAACGGCGATGCTGACGACGACGATGAAGACGACGAAGACGAGGCCAAGGGCACGTCCGAGACACAGTCCGACGAGAACGAGGACGGGACGCGCAAGCGCCGCCGCCGCGGTCGCCGGGGTGGACGCCGCCGGCGCAAGCCGGGTGGCGAGGACCGTGCCGAAGGAGCAGAGGGCGATGCGCCGACCGATGGCGGCGCGTATCTTGACGGCCTGTCGGCCAGCGCACCGGAGATGCTGGACGCCGAGGCACCAAGCGAAGCCAAGGCCGAGCCTGCGCCCGGCATGACCGCCAGCGAACCGGAAGAGACGGCTGAACCCGAGTCGGTTGACGCCGAGGCGGAGGCCGCACCCGAGAAGCCGAAACGCGCCCGGCGCTCACGCGCCAAGCCGAAGCCGAATGCTGATGCGGATGCACCGGTGGAAGCCAAGGCCGCGCCGGAAGCCGAGCCTGTTGCCGCCGCCTCCGAACCGGAGCCGGCGAAAGCCGAACCGGCCAGGGAACCGGCCATGGCAGCCGCCGCGCCGAAGCCCGAGCCAAAGCCGGAACCTGCCAAGACCGAAGACACCGGCACCAAGCGCAAAGGCTGGTGGGCCCGCGCCCGCGGCGAATAGGCCAAGGCCAACCGCAAGACAAAAAAAGGCCGGAGCAGCGATGCTCCGGCCTTTTGTTTTGGTCTCTTGATCGCGCGATCAGGCTGCGGCTTTCGCCTTTGCGTCGGCGGGTGGGAAGCGATCGTAGAAGCCTTCGCCCTTGGCGGCCATGTCGCGCAGCAATTTGCCCGGACGGAAGCGGTCACCGTATTTGTCGGCGAGGCGGTCGGCCTCTTCGACGAAAGGCTTGATGCCCCAGATCAGGTCGACATAGCTGGCGCAGCCGCCCGTATACGGCGCAAAGCCCCAGGCCAGGATCGAGCCGATATCGGCGTCGCGTGCGTCGGTGATGACGCCTTCCTCGAAGCAGCGGGCCACTTCGATGGCCTGACGCACGAGGAAGCGACTGGTCAGTTCCTTTTTCATAACCGGCGGGCACTCGTCGACCTTGACGTCGATCTGCGTGTTCAGTTCTGGCCACAGGCGGGCAGGCTTGCCGTTCTCATCATAGTCGTAGAAGCCCTTGCCGGCCTTGCGACCGACACGGCCCTGGTCTTCGACCAGCCAGGCCATCATCTGGCCACGCGCGTCATTGGTGTAGTCGACGCCCATGGCCTGGGCCATCTGGCGACCAACCTTGAGGGCTGTGTCGAGGCCGACAGAGTCGGACACTTCGAGCGGGCCCATCGGCATGCCGGACTGGCGCCCGACATTCTCGATGATCGCCGGCTTGATGCCTTCGCCGAGCATTTCCAGGCCTTCCTGCGTATAGGTGCCGAAGCAGCGCGAGGTGTAGAAACCGCGGCTGTCGTTCACGACGATCGGCGTCTTGCGGATCTTGAGGACATAGTCGATCGCCTTGGCGAGAGTCTCTTCGCTGGTCTCCTTGCCGGAGATGATCTCGACGAGACCCATGCGCTCAACCGGCGAGAAGAAGTGGATGCCGATGAAGTTGGCGGGGCGAACCGACGCTTCGGCCAGGCCGGTGATCGGCAGGGTCGAGGTATTGGAACCCATGACAGCCGTGTCGGAGAGCTGGGCCTCGGCCATCTTGGTGATCTTGGCCTTCAGCTCCGGATTTTCAAACACGGCTTCGACGACAAGGTCTGCGCCCTTGAAGTCATCATAATTGGCGGTCGGCTTGATCAGGGCGAGAAGCGCGTCGCCCTTCTCCTTGGTCATCTTGCCGCGCGACACGTTCTTCTCGACGAGCTTGCGGGAATAGTCTTTCCCCTTCTCGGCATTCTCGACCGATACATCGACGAGGATGGTCTCGATACCGGCGCGTGCCTGTTCATAGGCAATGCCTGCACCCATCAGGCCGGCGCCGATGACGGCGACCTTGTTGAGCTCGTATTTCGGGAATCCCGCCGGGCGGTTGGCGCCCTTGGACAGGGCCTGCGTCGACAGGAACAGCGAGCGGATCATCGCCTTGGCTTCCGGGCGCTGCTGCGTGTTGATGAAGTAGCGCGTCTCAATGCGCAGGCCAGCATCGATCGGCACCATGATGCCTTCATAGATGCAGGACAGGATATTCAGCTGGGCCGGATAATTGCCGTAGGTCTTGGCGTGCAGCATGGCGTTCGCCATGGTCATGACCTGGCCGGCGCCGGGGCTGCGATGCGGCACGCCGCCCGGAACCTTGAAGCCCTTGACGTCCCACGGAGCCTTGGCTGTCGGATTGGCCTTGACCCATGCGGTGGCCTTTGCCTCGGTTTCGGATGATGGAGCCAGTTCATTGACGACGCCCATGGCGAGGGCTTTCTCGGCATTGAAGCTTTCACCCTGGAGGATCAGCGGCAGGGCGGCCTGGACGCCGATCAGGCGTGGCAGACGCTGGGTGCCACCGGCGCCCGGCAGGAGGCCGATCTTGGCTTCCGGCAGGCCGAACTGGAGCTTGGGATTGTCATTGGCCGCAACGCGGTAATGACCGGCAAGCGCCACTTCGAGGCCGCCGCCAAGAGCGAGGCCGTTCAGGGCGACAGCGACGGGCTTGCCGCAGGTTTCGAGCTGGCGAAGCGTCTTGTTCAGCGAGAAGCCCGCATCGAACTGCTCTTTCTTGAGCTCCGCTTCTGTCTTCTTTGCCTTGTCGCCTGCACCGCCTGCGCGGCTGCCCATTTCGCCGAGGTCTGCCCCGGCGCAAAAGCCGCTGGCCTTGCCGGACGAGAGCACGAGGCCCCTAATCTTGTCGTTGGTGGCAACTTCCTTGGTGATCGCGATGATGTCAGCGACGGCCTTGCCGGTCAGCGTGTTCATGCTGCGGCCGGGCACGTCGAACACGGCATGGGCAATGCCGTCCGCGTCGATGTCGAATGAGAATGTGTCGAGTTTCATGTCTGTATTCCAGTATTTCGAATGAGGATTAAACGCGTTCGATGATCGTCGCGGTGCCCATGCCGGCGCCGACGCAGAGCGTGATCAGTGCGGTTTCCTTGCCAGACCGCTCAAGCTCATCAATCATCGTGCCCATCAGCATACCGCCGGTGGCGCCCAGCGGGTGGCCCATGGCGATGGCGCCGCCGTTCACGTTCATCTTGTCGTGCGGGATGTTCAGGTTGTGCATCATCAGGAGGACGACCGAGGCGAAGGCTTCGTTGAGTTCGTAGAGGTCGATGTCTTCCGGGTTCATGCCGGCTTTCTTCAGCGCCTTGCGGGACACGTCGGTCGGGCCGGTCAGCATGATGCCCGGCTCAGACCCGATGGAGGCCATGGCACGGATGCGCGCGCGCGGCTTCATGCCGAAACGCTCGCCCATTTCCTTGGTACCAAAGAGGACTGCCGAGGCGCCGTCCACGATGCCCGACGAGTTGCCGGCATGGTGGACATGGTTGATCTTTTCGAGTTCCGGATAGCGCTGCTTGATGATTTCATCAAAGCCCATGGCGCCCATGCCGAGGAAGGAGGGCTGCAGCGCGGCGAGCGACTGCATGTCGGCGTCCGGGCGCATGTGCTCGTCATGGTCGAGGCGGATGCCGCCCATCTGGTCTTTCACCGGCACGATGGACTTGGCGAAACGGCCTTCTTTCCAGGCCTTGGCCGCGCGCTTCTGGCTTTCGACAGCGAACGCATCGACGTCATCGCGCGAGAAGCCCCACTTGGTGGCGATCGTGTCAGCGCCGACGCCCTGCGGCGAGAAATAGGACTTGATGGCGATCTGCGGGTCGGTCGACCAGGCCCCACCGGCAGCACCCATCGGTACGCGGCTCATGGATTCGACACCGCCACCAATGGCCATGTCGGCCTCGCCTGTCATGACTTTCGAGACAGCCATGTTGCAGGCTTCGAGGCCCGAGGCACAGAAACGGTCGACCTGGACACCCGCGGTCGTGTCGGCATAGTCGGCGTTCAGCACCGCGATGCGGGCAATATCGCCGCCCTGCTCGCCAACCGGCGAGACACAGCCGAAGACGACATCGTCAACGCAGGCCGTATCGATATTGTTCCGGTCACGGATTGCCTGCAGCACCTGCGTACCGAGGCTCAACGCGGTGATTTCGTGCAGGGAGCCGGACGACTTCCCCTTGCCGCGCGGCGTACGGACGGCGTCATAGAGATATGCTTCATTCATGGGAAAGGCTCCTTTAAGATTGTTCGATCAGGTCGCCGGTGAGTTCACCGGGTTGAGGGTGAGGCTCGCGGCGGAGCGGGCAGCTTCCTTGCCGCGGGAATCGTAGAGTTCGGCCTCGGCGAAAACCATCGCGCGGCCTATATTGCGCAGCCGAGCCACCACTTCGATGACGCCTTTGCGGACAGGGCGCAGGAAATGGGTGTGCAGGTCCACCGTGGAGGGCAGCTTGGTCTTGCCCGCCTTCATACCGGCGAGCATGCCAATCGTATCATCCATCATGGCCACGAGATAGCCGCCCTGGATCACGCCTGCGGGATTGCAGAATTCCGGGCGGCCATCAAAGCGCACCCGTGTCTCCCACTTCTTCAGGTCGAGCGACAGCAGCTCGAAGCCAAGCGACGTCGAGGACGGGCTGGGTACGGAGAAGACTTCAAGGATACGGGCCTTGTCAGGCATTGGCTGCTACAGAGTCCTCGCAATCAGCATTTTCATCACTTCGTTCGCACCGCCATAGATGCGCTGGACGCGGGCGTCGGCATACATCTGGGCGATGGGATATTCGTCCATATAGCCGAAGCCGCCATGCAGCTGCAGGCACTCGTCGATGATCTTGCACTGCAGATCGGATATCCAGTATTTCGACATGGAGGCCGTGGCTGCATCAAGTTCGCCCTTCAGCAGCAATTCCGTACAATGATCCGCGAACACTTTTGCGACAGTCGCTTCGGTCTTGGCTTCGGCGAGCTTGAACTGTGTGTTCTGGAAATCGAAGATCGTACCGCCAAACGCCTTGCGGCCCTTCACATAATCGACCGTTTCATGGATCGCGCGCTCGATCATGCCGACGCCCTGCAGGCCGATGACATGGCGCTCCTGCGGCAGTTTCTGCATCAGTTGGATGAAGCCCTTGCCGGCTTCCTCGCCGAGCAGGGCCGAGGCCGGCACTTTCACGTCATTGAAGAAGAGTTCGGATGTATCGGCAGCGTGCTGGCCGACCTTTTCGAGGTTGCGGCCACGAGTGAAACCTTCGACTTCCTCGGTTTCGACGCAGAGGATCGAGATGCCCTTGGCACCCTGGGTCGGGTCGGTCTTGGCGCAGACAAGGACGAGGTTGGCGGTCTGGCCGTTGGAGATGAAGGTCTTCGAGCCGTTGATGACGTAGCCATCGCCATCCTTGATGGCGGTCGTCTTGATGTTCTGGAGGTCGGAACCGGCGCCCGGCTCGGTCATCGCGATGGCGGTGACGAGTTCGCCCGACGCCATGCGCGGCAGCCAACGGCGCTTCTGCTCTTCGGTGCCGAACGCGGTGATATAGGGCGCGATGATCGCATTGTGCAGCGTGATGCCGAACCCATCGACGCCCTTCCACTGCTGTTGCTCGATGATGATGGCCTCGTGGCGGAAGTCGCCCCCTGCCCCGCCATACTCTTCCGGAACGGACGCGCAAAGCAGGCCCATTTCGCCCGCCTTGGTCCAGATCTCGCGCGGCACCACGCCCGCCTTGCGCCATGCCGGAACATGCGGCGCACATTCCTTTTCGAAGAACTGGCCCACGGCGTCGGAGAAGATATCCATCTCCTCGTCATTGCGCCAGTTGGATTTTGGCACGTTCAGTGGGCTCTCGCGCATGGGTATGTCTTCCTATCTTACCTTGCGGAAACTTCCGCTTACGTTCACGTCAACAATTAGGTTATGCAGGCCCGCTTGCCCAGCCGTCACGCCACGTCAGGCCGCAGGCACAGGGCCTGCGGCCTTTTCGCCATGGATCAGAACTGGTCTGCCGACAAGGCCATCATGGATTTCGCGCCGGTTTTCACTTTTGCGAGATGGGCGGCCGCATCGGGCAGCATGCGATCGAGGAAGTATTGGCCGGTCAGCAGCTTTTCGCCGTAGAACGGGTCGCCCTCGGCTTTCTTCTCGATCGCAACCTTGGCCATGCGCGCCCACATGAAGCAGAGCGCCGTCAGGCCGAACAGGTGCAGGTAATCATGGCTGGACGCGCCGGCATTGTTGAAGTCGGACATGCCGTTCTGCATGAGCCAGTTGGTGCCGTCCTGGAGCTGGCCCTTGACCGTGGTCAGGCCTTCGACGAACGGCTGCAGTTCGGCGTCATCACCGGCCGTGCCGAGAAAATCGTCCAGTTCGGCAAAGAAGCTGAACACGGCCCGGCCGCCATTGCTGGCGAGCTTGCGGCCGACAAGGTCGAGGGCCTGGATGCCGTTGGTACCTTCGTAGATCATCGTGATGCGGCTATCGCGTACGAACTGTTCCATGCCCCATTCGCGGGTGAAACCCGATCCGCCATGCACCTGAAGGCCGAGATTGGCGCTCTCACACCCCTTGTGCGTGAGATAGGCTTTCACGACCGGAGTCAGCAGCGCCATATAGTCACCGGCGCGCTCGCGCACCTTCTCGTCGTTCGACTTGTGCTGCAGGTCACCCTGGAAGGCGGTCCAGTAGGCAAAGGCCCGGGCGCCTTCGATGAACGCTTTCTGGTCGAGCAGCATGCGGCGCACGTCCGGATGGACGATGATCGGATCAGCGACCTTTTCCGGTGCCTTGGCGCCATTGAGCGAACGACCCTGGACGCGGTCCTTGGCGTAGTCGACAGCGTTCTGGTAGGCCACTTCGGCCTGGGCCAGGCCCTGCAGGCCGACGCCGAGGCGGGCCTCGTTCATCATCACGAACATGGTGCGCATGCCCTTGTGTTCTTCGCCGACGAGCCAGCCCGTCGCGCCGTCATAGTTCATGACGCAGGTCGCGTTGCCATGGATGCCCATCTTCTCTTCGAGGCCGCCGCAGGAACAGGCATTGCGCTCGCCCAGCGAGCCGTCGTCCTTGACGATATATTTCGGCACGACGAAGAGCGAGATGCCCTTGATACCTTCGGGGGCGCCCTCGATCCGGGCAAGCACAAGGTGAATGATGTTTTCGGTAAGATCCTGCTCGCCACCCGAGATCCAGATCTTCTGGCCGGTGATCTTGTAGCTGCCATCGGCCTGCGGCGCCGCCCTGGTCTTGATCAGGCCGAGATCGGTGCCGCATTGCGGCTCGGTCAGGTTCATCGTGCCGGCCCATTCGGCACTGGCCATTTTCGGGCCGTACAGCTTGCGCTGGGCATCGGAGCCGCCGGCCATCAGGGCCTCATAGGCACCCGATGTCAGGCCGGGATACATGCCGAAGGCCATATTGGATGAGGAAATCATCTCGCCCCAGGCGAGGTTCACGACGTGCGGGAGGCCCTGCCCGCCCATCTCGGGATCCTTCGACAGGAGCGGCCAGCCATTCTCGACCAGCGCCTTGTAGGCATCGGGGAAACCGTCGGGCGTCTTTACGCTGGCGTCATCATCGCGCTTGCAGCCCTGCACGTCGCCGACACGGTTCAACGGGAACAGGACTTCCTTGGCGAACTTGCCGCCTTCTTCCAGAATCGCATCGATCAGGTCCGGGGTCGCCTCTTCAAAGCCGGGCAGGTTCGAATAGTTCTGCAATTGCAGCACTTCGTGCAGGATGAATTGCATATCGCGGACCGGAGCATCGTAACGGGGCATGGGTCGGAATCCTTGTAAAAAAAAATGGCAACTGACGCCATTCTAGATGCACGTTCTAGAAAGGTCGTTCCAGTTGCCAGAAACCTTTGAAAAGAGGTGGATCAGACTTCGTCGAGCTGGCGCCGGGCAACCGCTTCATAGGCCGCAACCTGTCGCTTGCCTTCTTCGTTCGGGCCGACCTTCTGGATCAGCTCCTCGAGCCAGAGGATGCCCTTGCGCAGTTCCGTCAGCGCCGTGTCGATGTCTTCGCGCTGGACTTCCAGCTCTTTGACCTGCTTGCGGAACTTGTCGAGCATCATGTATTTCTGGGCGCGCTCGCCGTCATCCAGGACGTAGAGGTCGAGGATTTCACGGATATCGGCCAGGGGCAGACCGAGACGCTTCAGGCGGACGATGATCGTCAGGCGTGCACGATCCCGGTTCGAATAGACACGGGTCATGCCGTCGCGCGCCGGATGCAGCATGTCCTTGTCTTCATAGAAGCGAAGGGCACGGGGGGTCACACCATATTCCCGGGCAAGCTCGGAAATCGTGAAGGTGCGGCTGTCGGCGGCGGAAATGTGTGATGTCTTGTGATGCATCCGGACAGCTTAGACCAAGGGTTCCGCGAACGTCAACGTCAACTTTACGCGAACGTTCGCGGAAACGTTCCCTATGGTAAATGCGATAACCATACCTGTTACCAGAAGATGCTAAAATATTTACCTTTAACCTCGCTTTAAGACCCTGGCTGTCATCACCGTTAGAATATGTGAACGAATCTGCCCGCTGCGTTAACTTTGCGGGCTGAGCGAGGAGAATCCGGGATGAACCAGACAGGGCCCTGGAGTGTCAAAGGCATTGACCAGCGCGCGCGCGATGCGGCGCGCGAAGCGGCGAGCGCCGAAGGTCTCACGCTGGGTGAATACCTCAACCGGCTGCTGATGACGGATGAGGAATCCCAGCTCAACGAAATCTCCTCCCTGTTCCGCAATCCGCGCCCACGGCCGGATGCCACCACCAACACGCTGGACCGCCTGACCCGCCGTATCGAAGCGGCGGAAGCCCGCTCCACGCTGGCGATTTCCGGCATGGACCACACGGTTCTCGGCCTCGTCGCCAAACTAGAGCACGCCGAGCAGAGCAGCCATTCCGTCGTCGGCCACGTCGAAAGCCTGATGGACGAGATTCGCGACACCTATGAAGCGCTCCAGTCCAAGGTTCGCAGGCTTGAACAGGATGAATCGAACAAGCAGAATCTCGAAGCGCTGAAGTCTCTCGAACAGGCGCTCGGCAAGCTGGCTGACCACGTCAATGACGAAGGTGAGCTCGCCCAGCAGGAGGCCCACGCCATCAAGGGCCGGGTCGAAGCGGGCTTTGCCGACCTGACCGACCGCGTCGAAGGCGTGGAAACCCGCGTCGAATCGAAACTGTCAGATGCCGCTGCACGGGTTGAACAGGTCGTCGACCAGGCCGAAAGGCGCTCCGAGAGCGCCACACGCGATTTGACGACCCGCCTGTCGACACTTGAAAGCGACGTTCAGGAACGCCTGGCAACAGCCGGCCAGACCGACGCGCGCCTGACGGCTGTCGAGAGCGACGTGTCGGGCGCGCTGGATTCCATGGAAAGCACGCTGCTGCGCATCCAGGAACGCCTCAACCGCGCCGAAACCACGACCGACGCCGCACTGCAAAGCCTGGAGGCGACCTTTAACCACCTCGACAACCGGGTCGAAGCGCTGGCCGAGTCCGTCGATCCGGAACTTGCCGAAAAGCTGCGTTCGGAATTCGAGGCCCGTTTCGACGACCTGACAAAATCCCTGCGCGAAACCGTCGACCAGACCCGGCTCGAGCTTGCCGACGAGATCGCGCGCACTGCCAATGTCGCGGAGAGTGAAGTCGTCTCGAACCTCACGTCCGGGCTATCGGACGTGCAGAAACGCATCGCCGCCACCGAGGAGCGCCAGTCGCGCTCCATGGAAACCGTGTCGAACCAGGTCAGCCGGATGTCGACCAGTTTCGACCAGCGCATCCGCGATGTCGAAGCGCGTGATGACGCCGCCGCGGGCGAGGCCGTGCGCGGCGAAATCGAACGTCTCGGCGAAACCGTCAGCGCCCGCATCGATACGCTCGCCGACCAGATTGACCACCGCGTCAGCGACAGCGAAACGCGAAGCGCCCAGGCCATCGAACAGATCGGCGAACAGGTCGCATCAGCCGCCTCACGCCTCCAGAAACGCCAGGACGATGCCATCAAGGCGATGGCGACCCAGATGGAAGAGAACCGCAAGCGCACCGATGTGCGTCTGTCGGATGCGCTGTCCAATGTCTCCGAGCGCCTTGAACATATGCAGGCCCAGTCGTCGGCTTCGCTCTCGCCTGTCCAGCGCGCCATCGCGTCCCTGGCCACGCGGCTTGAAAGCCTCGAGGAATTCACTTCGCCGCCCTATGCTGACCCGAACGGCGCCGACGCGATGCCGGCAGCGCCGGACTTTGCCGCCGAACCCGTGGTTGCACAGGCCGTCCAGACGCCCGTCCACGATGACAACGCGGCGTTCGAACCCGGCCTGCCCGAACTCGAAGTCGACGATGACAATGGCGATGACGATGACGATGACATGTTCGCTGAAACCTCAGCAGCGGATCTTGAGGACGATGACGCCATTTTTGCCGACACATTAGTCGATCCAGATGACGACGACGCCTTCTTCGAGGCCGGGATCGCAGGCTGGGACGCAGCCGTCGAGAGCCGTGGCGCGCCCTACAAGTCCGATTTCGAGGACGTTCCCAGCACGCCGCACGAAGCCAGTATCGGTGAGTACGCGGATGAGGACTTTTCTACGCCGGCCGCTGCCCCCGGCCCGGAAGCCTTCTTCGATGCGCTCTCCGAACTCGAAGGCATCGACGGTGAACACGACAGCCACACGGAAGCGCGCGCATCCGACATATTCGATATGGATGATTCCGACGACGAGGACTTTCTCGCGCTGATCTCGCCGAAATCCGATCCGGACGCAGATCTTTACCCACTCGCTGAAGACGATGCCGAACCGATCGCCATTCGGGCGGATGACACAAATGATTATATCGCCCGGGCCCGCCGGGCCGCGATCGTTGCGGCCGGTACGCCGGACGCACAGCCGCAGCGCCGCAACCGGCGCAAGAACGACAGGCCGAACTTCAATGGCGTTCGCGCGACATCGGGCTCAAGCAAGCTGCCGCTCTATGCGGCCGCCTCGGCGGTTGTCATTACCGGGGCCGCTGTCGGCGGCTATCTCTATATCCGCGGCAAGCAGGAGGCGCCTGTTATTGCCGCCTCTGTCGATACCTATGTCGACCCCGGCGCCGCGGCAGCCGCACAAGCGCCGCCCCCTACGGTCACCGTAGCCGATGCGGAAACGGCCGAAGCAGCAAGCGAAGCACTTTCAGCGTCCCAGATCGACGCCGCCGAGACCGAACTGTTCGAGACCGCACCGGCAATGCAGACTGTGTCGGCGCCGGTCGTGGAGGCCATCCAGCCCGCGCCACCTGCGCCCGCAGCAGCCTCGAATTTCCCGGCGATTTCACCCTTCGTGACAGTGGAAAGCGCCGCTGCGGCGGGAAACCATATTGCCCAGTACCAGCTGGCCCAGGAACGCATCGCCGCCGGTGACTTTGCTGCTGGCGCAGCCCTGATGCGCAAGTCTGCCGCCAAGGGCCTGCCCATCGCGCAGTATGGCCTCGCCAAGCTGCACGAGAAGGGCAATGGCGTTCCCAAGGATCTCGCACTCGCCCGGGAGTGGACGGAAAAGGCCGCCAATGGGGGCAATGTCCGCGCCATGCATGACCTGGCCGTCTTCATGGCCGAAGGCGACGGCGGACCGCAGAGCTATGCCGGCGCGGTCGAATGGTTCCGCAAGGCCGCCGAGTTCGGCATTGTCGACAGCCAGTACAATCTCGGCGTCCTTTATGAGCAGGGCCTGGGCATCAGCCCGAACCTGACCGAAGCGATGTTCTGGTTCGAAATTGCCGGCAAGAATGGCGATGCGGGTGCCCCGGCCAAAATCGCCGATCTTTCAGGCCGCATATCGGCCGAAGCCGCTGAACAGGCGCGCGCGCGATCGGTCTTCTGGGAAGCCTCCCGCGACAATGCCATCAGCAATGGACGCTTCGGCGCCCAGCCCTGGAACACCGGCAATCCGCTTCAGGTGCAAGGCGTGCAGGTAGCCCTCTCGGCGCTCGGCTATAATGTCGGCACTCCGAATGGCGTGATCGGCGACGGCACGGCCAAGGCAATCCGCGACTATGAGAAAGCCAACGGCCTTCCAGTGACCGGAACGATCACGGCAGACCTGATCGAGAGCCTGAATGCGCTGGCCGGCGCACCGACCAACGGATAGTTCTCGCGCAGCGATTTCAGCGCGTGGACACATGACACCGTTCTAGATATGTTCCACGGGAATCGTGGCAGGATATCGCAATGACACCTATCGTTACCATCGGAACCGCCGGCTTCGACGCCGTGCATATCGTGCTGCTGCTCGGCGTGCTGGGGCTTGGCTTTGCGGCCTATGTCCTCTGGGGCCGCACAGAGATCGCCCGCCGCGAACTGACCCGGACCATCGAGGACCTCACCGACACGAAGCAGGCCCTGCTGACCAAGGATGCCGTCGCTCGCCAGGCCGAGATCGCACTGGCTGAGGCGCGCGCCCGCAGCGAAGAGGACGAGAGCAAATTTTCCCAGCTGGCTCAGGGCGTGCTGCAGCGGGCAAATGCCATGTTTCTGGAACGCGCGGACGAGACGTTCAAGCGCCACAGGGAAGGCGCGCAAGGCGAACTCAAGGAACTGATGAAGCCCATCGGCGAGAATTTTGATGCCTTCAAGAAGCGCGTCGACGACCTGGAAAAGGTCCGTACCGAGGACAAGTCCCTGCTGTCCGAACAGGTGAAGGCGATCGGCGACAGCCTGCATCGCAACACCGCCGAGACCGGCAAGCTGGTCAACGCCCTGACTGCGCCGAAAGGCGGCGGTCGCTGGGGCGAGATGACATTGCGCAATGTCATGGAACAGGCCGGCCTGTCGGCCCATTGCGACTTCAACGAACAGGTCCATGACGCAACCGAAGAAGGCCGCCAGCGCCCGGATGCAATCATCCGCCTGCCCGGCGACCGGCAGATCGTCATCGATTCCAAAGTGTCCCTCGCCTCCTACATGGCTGCCACCAATACCGAAGACCCGGTCGAGCGGCTGGCGCACCTGAAAGCGCACGCGCAAAGCGTGCAGCGCCATGTCACCACGCTGGCGTCGAAGGACTACCAGTCAAACCTCGGCAACCGGTTCGATTATATCGCCATGTTCATACCCGGGGAAAACTTCTTCGCCGCCGCGCTGGAACAGTCCCCCGACCTGATCGAAAAAGCCATGTCGCGGCAGGTCATCGTCACGACGCCGACGACGCTGATCGCGCTGGCGCGGACAGTGGCGCACCTCTGGCGCCAACATCACCAGAACGAGAATGCGATGGCGGCGGCCGAACTCGGCGCTGAGCTGCATGGTCGGATGAGCGTCATGCTCGGCCATATCGAGAAGCTCGGGAAAACACTGAACGGCTCTGTCGACCATTTCAATTCGGCCATGGGATCGTTCGACAAGCGCGTCCTGCCGACTCTGCGCAAGTTCGAGGACATGGAAATCGCCCCGCCGAACAAGGCGCTGCCGGAACCGAAGCAGATCGAAAACCGGGCGAATACGCCCGACGCGACCGGCGAACTGGACCTGGAGGGCAAGAAGCCCCGGCTGGCTGCCAAATGAGCCATACCAGTTGACCAATCGCCCTTCTGTTCATATCTCCCCCTTATGGCCATACGCGACATCCTGACTGTACCCGATCCACGCCTCAAGGAGGTGTCGAAGCCTGTTGAAGGCGGCGTCACCGACGAGATTCGCGCGCTGATGGATGACATGCTGGAAACCATGTATGACGCGCCGGGCATTGGCCTGGCCGCAATCCAGGTCGGCGTGCCACTTCGCGTCATCGTCATGGACCTCGCCCCCGAGAATGAAGAGCCCCAGCCGCGCTATTTCGTGAACCCCGAAATCCTCGAAACGGTCGAGCAGACACAACCTTATGAAGAGGGTTGCCTGTCGGTGCCGGACATTTTCGACGAGGTTGAACGCCCGGTACGGTGCCTGATCCGTTACCTGGATTATGATGGCAACACGGTCGAGGAATGGGCCGAAGAGCTCTACGCGGTCTGCATCCAGCACGAGATGGACCATCTCGAGGGCACCCTGTTCATCGACTATCTCTCGCGCCTGAAGCGGATGCGGGCCATCGACAAGGTCAAGAAAGCCAAGATTCGCAAGATCCGCGAAGACGTCGCCTGATCCTGCCACGTCAATCTTTCCTTTATTGCCAGCGCCCCGCGCGCTAGACCCCCGCTCCATGACCAAACCCCTTCGCCTTGCCTTCATGGGCAGCCCCCAGATTGCCGTTGACGTGCTCGCCGCGCTTGTCGCGGCTGGGCACGAGATTGCCTGCGTCTATTCCCAGCCGCCGCGCCCGTCAGGCCGGGGCAGGAAGCTGACGCCGACGCCGGTGCAGGCCTGGGCCGAGGCACACAGCCTTGAGGTGCGCACGCCGAAGTCGCTTAAGAAGGCCGAGGCGCAGGCCGCCTTTGCTGCGCTGGGGCTCGATGCGGCGGTGGTGGTCGCCTACGGCCTGATCCTGCCGCAGTCGGTATTGGATGCGCCGCGACTTGGCTGCCTCAACATGCATGCCTCGATCCTGCCGCGCTGGCGCGGCGCGGCGCCGATCCAGCGGGCGATCATGGCGGGCGACCATGAGACCGGGGTCGACGCGATGCTGATGGATGCGGGTCTGGATACCGGACCGGTGCTGATGTCGGCGCGCACGCCGATCACGCTGGCGACGACAGCAGGCACGCTGCACGATCGGCTGGCGGAACTGGCCGCCGACCTCGCGCCGATTGCACTGGCGCGCTGGGCCGAAGGGGCGATCGCACCGCGGCCACAGCCGGAAGACGGCGTTACCTACGCCCACAAGATCAGCGCCGAGGACCAGCCGGTCGACTGGTCGAAACCGGCAGCGGAAGTCGATTGCCAGATCAGGGGCCTTTCCCCCTTCCCCGGAGCCATTTGCCACTGGACGCCGGAAGGCGAGACGAGCCCCGTCCGCCTGAAACTGCTGATAAGCGAAGTCGCCGGAACCTCTGGCGGGGCCGCGCCGGGCACCGTGTTGGACGACCGGCTGCTGGTGGCTTGCGGCGATGGCGGCGCGGTGCGGATCACGACGCTGCAGCGGCCCGGCAAGGGGCCGATGAGCGCGGCGGTCTTCCTGAATGGCACGCCGATTGCGCCCGGCGAGGTGCTGACCGCATGAGCACCTGGATCCGCCCGGCCCATGCCGACGACATTGATGACATCGCGAAGCTGAATGACGCGGCCTTCGGGCAATCGGCCGAAGGCAAGATCGTGCGCAAGCTGAAGCGGGATGGCGACAGCGTGCTGTCCCTGATCGCGCATGATGACAGCCAGATCGTCGGGCACGTGCAGTTCTTCTGCATCCAGATTGACGGCGCACCGCTGGCCGTGGGGCTTGGGCCGATGTCTGTTTTGCCGGGGCGGCAAAGGCAGGGCGTCGGCAGCGGGCTGGTGCGCACGGGTCTGCTGGCGCTGGAAGGCGCGGGCGAAAGCCTAGTCTTCGTGCTGGGGCACGCGGACTATTATCCGCGCTTCGGGTTTTCGGCCGACACGGCTGCCCCGTTTGACGCGCCGTGGAGCGGGCCGCATTTCATGGCGAAGCGGCTGGCGGATTCGGCGCCCGTGGCCGGCACCCTCACCTATCCTGCAGCATTCGGCGTATAATCCATGGCCCGCTACAAGCTCCTGATCGAATATCATGGCGGCCCTTTCCAGGGCTGGATGCGCCTGCCGGGCAAACCCACGGTCCAGGGTGCGATCGAAGAAGCCGCCGCCAAGCTGGATGGCGGGCCGGTGGAAGTCTATGGCGCCGGGCGCACCGATAGCGGCGTTCACGCGATGGGACAGGTCGCCCATCTCGACTTTGCCGTCGACCGGCCGGGCAAGGTGGCCGATGCGCTGAACTTCCACCTGCGCCCGCTGCCGATCGGCATCCTGAAGGCTGAGAAGGTGGACGCGGAGTTCCACGCACGCTTCAGCGCGAAGACCCGCCATTATCGCTTTGTCATCGTCAACCGCCGGGCGGACCTGACGGTGGAAAAGGGGCTCGCCTGGCGCATCTCACAAGAGCTGGATGTACGAAAAATGCACGACGCGGCGCAGGGCCTGCTCGGCACACATGATTTCACCACGTTCCGCGATATGGAATGCCAGGCGAAAAGCCCGGTCAAGACGCTCGATAAGTTCGATGTCGCCCGCTATGGCGACCGGATCGAATGCACGCTGTCGGCCCAGAGTTTCCTGCACCGGCAGGTCCGCTCGATGGTGGGGTCACTGGTCGAAGTCGGGCGCGGCAAGCGCGATGCGCGCTGGCTGACCGAAATTCTCGCGGCGACGGACCGCACGGCCTGTGGGCCGGTATCGCCGCCGGACGGCCTGTTCCTCGAAAAAGTGGACTATGACTGAGCCTGCACGTGCGGCGCTTGTGAGGGCGCTTCGGGGGTGCGGTCTGGGTGTGCCGGGGGGGGGGAGTAAAAGGGCGGTAAGGTGGGGGGGAGGTTAAGTTTACGGTGCGCGGGTGGAATGTGCTGCAATCAGTGGCAGGCCAGTGCGCCGGACTACCGGAGAAGCGGACTCTGGCAGCTCCGCCACTTCCGATACCCGTTTCATCCGGGTAACGGAGATTCGCGCTACGGATAGTCTGCGAGGAAACGCGCCAGATCGTCCTTCCAGAAGACCGGCCAGGTGTGCGTGCCGTGGCCGCGCGTCTGGTCGCTAGCAGGGACCAGAACGAAGCGCGCATTCGGCATCTCCGCCGCAAGCGCTTCGGGGGCTCCGAGGCCCGGTGGATTGATGAAATCATCGGCCGAATTGATCCAGAGGACCGGCACCTTGATCTCCGACAGGCGCGGCGCGGGATTGTAATGCCGGGACGCGTCGAACTGGTAGATCGTGTCGTTCGGGTCTGCCGCATGACCGCGGTAGCGTTCCATCGTGCTGTGCAGCTGGCCGATGGCAGCCTCCCGCGTCGGTGCATCGGCCTGCATCCGGTAGGGGTTCGAGCCAGCCAGGACGAGCGTATTGGCATAAATGGCCTGCCCGGTCTTAAGGTCGGCAGGATCGGCATAGTCCCCACCCGCATAGGCCGGGTCCTGCTCGAAACCGTCTATGATCATCTGGCGGAACATGCGATTGCGTCCGGCGATCTCGATCACATTGCAGGCCAGCGGTACAAGCCTGCGCGCAAAGCCGGGATGATCTTCTCCCCAAACGAAACCATGCATGCAGCCCATCGAGGTGCCGACGATCATTTCCAGCCCTTGCACGCCGAGGCCCTCGGTCAGCATCCTGTACTGGGCCTCCACCATGTCGTCGTAATCGTAGCGCGGGAACGCGGCGTGCAGCCCGTCGCTCGGCTTGGAACTGTCGCCGTGGCCAAGATTGTCGGGAGAAACGATGTAGTAGCGTTCAAGATCGAGCGGCTGCCCGGGACCAAACAATTCGTCGCCGAAAGAGGGGCGCAGCAGGGACAGACCGCTACCGCCGGTTCCGTGAAGCAGCATCACCGCATTCACGATGTGACCGTCCTCGTCCCGTTTCGGCGCGCCGAGCGTGTAGGCATTCATGGTGATCGACGGCAGCGTCTCGCCTGTGCTGAAGCCGAAATCAGCCAGTTCGACCGAATGCTTTTCAGCCCGGGCTTGCCAGTCTTCGGCGTTCGCGCGCCCCACGCTGAACACTGTCACGATGAGTGTGAGTGCGAACAGAATCCGCATGGAGCGCTCCTTTTTGCCTGCTGCGATATGTTGCCAAGGGTACCCGCCCCGTTTGAGATGGCAACATGCCGCAATCACGACTGATATTTCAGGTGTCCGCGCTTGCACCCGTTGCTGCCTGAGCGTGACCGCCGCTCAGGCGGGCTTGCGGGCGAGGTAGATGGTTTGGGTATAGGTGTTGTCCTGGAGCGGGTTGTGGAAGCTGACCGGCTCGGCCCAGGCTTCGCCAAAGATACCTGACAGGCGCTGCAGGAATTCGGGGTCAGGCACGACATCCGACCAGAGGCCCATGATGCCGCCGGGCTTCAGGTGGGTGGCCAGCTTGCGCAGGCCCGCCTCGCTGTAGAAAGAGCCGCTGCGCGCATCCAGCAGCCAGTCGGGCGTGTGATCGATATCGATCAGGATCGCGTGGAACTGGCGCCCCGGATGGGCCGCGTCGAAGCCGGTATCGGACCGGGCCAGCGCAAAGAAATCATCGCGCACGACCTGGCACCGGTCATCGGCGCTCAGCGGCGGGTCGAGCGGCACCAGCCCGGCATCGTGCCAGTCGGCGACGGCGTCCAGCATCTCGACGACGCGCAGCGAGGCAACGCGCGGATATTCCAGAACCGCGCCGGCCGTGTAGCCGAGGCCGAGACCGCCGACGACAACATCCCATTTCTCGTCCGGGCCGGGACTGAGGCTGGCAAGCCTGTCGAGGCCGAGACGCGCGAGCGCGATTTCGGACACGGTAAAAATGTTCGACATCAGGTGCTCGTCGCCGAGGATGATCTCGAAGACATCGACCTTGAGGGCCGGATGGAAGCGCCGCCGCAGGCTGATCGGGCCAATCGGCGTCTCGCGATAGTCGAGTTCTTCAAACAGGCGGCTCATCGGGGACGTCCTTGCAACGAGGCCCCTCCCCTACAGGACACAGGCCGCCGGGCATAGGCGCTTGGGTGATGCGGATCAGGCGTTGCCTGCGCTGACCTGCCAGCAGGCCGATTTCATGGCGATGCGGCCTTCGGGGCTTTTGTGGGCCTGCATCAGGGCGATGAGCGCCGCTTCAACCTGGGCCTCGTCTATGCCCTGGGCGGCGAGGAGGCGTGAGAGCGGGCCGAGTTGCATCATGAATTTCGCAGTGGATTCGGTGTCGTCGCCCGGCAGGATGATCGCCTGTTCCACCGGTTCGATCACGACATTGGCCCAGCCAGCGTCTGACAGGATGCCCGCGACCCGGTCCTTGTCCTGGAAGGCGAACGGGCCGGGGGCGGTCGGGTCGGCGGGGGCCGGCGCTTCCTTGAGGAACGGCATGGCCGCCTGAAGGGGCGCGAGGGCCCAGTCATTGAGACTGAGGGCCTGCCAGCAGGCGAAGGCCAGCCGGCCGCCCGGTTTGACCGACTGGCGGATATTGGCAAAGGCGGCGGCGGGATCGTCAAAGAACATGACGCCGAAACGAGAGATGACGATGTCGGTAGGATCGGGCGCGGTGAACGCGCTGGCATCGGCGAGTTCGAATCTCGCAGGCAGATCGGCCTCTGCAGCGCGGGCCCGGGCGAGTGCGATGAGCGGAGCGGAGACGTCGACGCCGAGGGCGCCCTGCCCGGCGCCGACCACAGCGGCGGCGCGCAAGGTAAGCGCGCCCGCACCGCAGCCGATATCCATGACGGCTTCGCCGGGTTTCAGGGCCGCAGCGGCGATGACCGTGTCGGCGAAGGGCGCCAGCATGGCGTCGAGCCGGTCGGACTGGTCGACCCATTTCTGGCCGGCGGGGCCGTTCCAGTATTCGACCTGGTCTGCATTGTTCATGTGCGGCGTTCCTTTTTGAGTGGCAGGCGCGGCCTAGACCAGCGCCTCGTGCAGAAGGCTGAGCGCTTCGACGGCAAAATGGCGCATGTTGGCTTCCCGGTCAGCGAGGCCGGTTTCGAGCGTACGAGAGATTTCCTGCGGGCCATCGGCGCCGTGCCCTGCCAGCGCGACGCATGTGTGCCCGGCAGCGTCGCCATAGCCGTTGCCGCCGGGGCCCGAGGCGCCGGTCTCGCAAAGGCCCCAGTCGGCATCGAGCTTGCCCCGGATCGTGCGCGCCAGCAGGCAGGCATAGGGCTCGGTCGAGGAGCGCATGCCATCGGGCATGTCGGCGCGGCCCAGATCCATCAGGCCGCGAAAGGCCTGAGGCGTGTAGATGACGCCGCCGCCGCGATAATAGGCCGAGGCACCGGGCACCGAGAGAAGGGCGGCGGAGATCAGCCCCCCGGACGAGGATTCAGAGACCGCGACAGTTTCCCGGCGGGCCTTGAGCAGCATCCCGATTTCAGATGCGAGGGGCAAAAGCGTTTGCATGGGCACCATCAAGCAGGTGGCGAGGCCGGGTGCAACAAGGAGCGCCGCGGCAAGGCGCCAAAAAGGCGGTTGACTCAATTCTATATTTCCACGTTATTGGAACTATGGAAACTAAAGCCGCGCTTTCGCAATTGTCCGCCCTGGCCCAGGAAAACCGCCTGTCCGTGTTCCGCCTTCTGGTGAAAGCCGGGCACGACGGCCTGCCGGCCGGCGACATTGCCGCCGCCCTGAGCGTACCGCCCAATACGCTGTCGGCCCAGCTGAACATCCTGTCGCAATCGGGGCTGGTGACCGGCCAGCGGCAGGGTCGCTCGATCATCTATTCCGCCAATTTCGACGCCATCAGTGGCCTGATCGTCTTCCTGATGAAGGATTGCTGTGAGGGCCGGGAAGACGTTTGCGCGCCCGTTCTGGAAATGGCCCGCCCGGCCTGTTGCTGATATCAAACCATAGGAAAACCCATGAAACGCCTGCATGTACACATCGCCGTTGACGACCTGCCGCAGTCTGTCGCTTTCTATTCGACCCTATTCTCGGCTGAGCCGACGTTGGTGAAATCCGACTATGCCAAGTGGATGCTGGACGATCCGCGCGTCAACCTGGCGATCAGCCAGCGCGGCGCGCCCGCGGGCGTGGAGCATCTCGGCATCCAGGTCGAAACCGGCGAGGAACTGACGGACGTGTATGACCGCCTGACCCGCGCGGATGCAACTGTGCTGGAAGAAGGCGAAACCACCTGCTGCTATGCGAAGTCTGAAAAGAGCTGGGTCAGTGACCCGTCGGGCGTGGCGTGGGAAGTGTTCCAAACGACCGGCGACAGCGCGGTCTATGGTGGCGGGCCTGAAATAGCGGACGGACGCCTCGCCGCGACGCCGACCGGCATGGCGGTGGAACGGGCCTGTTGCCCGGCGCCCGCGACCGCCCCCGCACCATCCGGATGCTGCTAGCAGCGTGGGCGTTTTTGAACGTTACCTGTCGGTCTGGGTCGCCGCTGCGATCGCGGCGGGCATCGGGTTGAGCCTGGTCGTGCCCGGCCTGTTCCAGACCCTCGCGGGGTTGGAATACGCCAATGTGAACTTCCCGGTCGCGATCTTGATCTGGGCCATGGTCTGGCCGATGATGATCGGTGTGGATTTCTCCAGCCTGGCCCGCGTCGGCGAGAAGCCGAAAGGCCTTATCATCACGCTTGTGGTCAACTGGCTGATCAAGCCGTTCACAATGGCGGCGCTGGGCGTGCTGTTTTTCAAGCATGTGTTTGCCGGCTTCATCCCGGCGGCGGATGCCGAGGGCTATATTGCCGGGCTGATCCTGCTCGGCGCGGCGCCGTGCACGGCGATGGTGTTTGTCTGGTCGCAACTGACCAAGGGCGACCCAAATTACACGCTGGCGCAGGTGAGCGTGAACGATGCAATCATGGTTTTCGCCTTTGCGCCGCTGGTCGCCTTCCTGCTGGGCGTAACCGACATTGCCGTGCCGTGGGAGACGCTGATCCTGTCGGTTGCGCTTTACGTGGTCATTCCGCTGATCGCGGGCATGGTGACGCGCCGGATGCTGATGGCACGCGGCGGCGAGGCGGCGGTGAAGGGGTTCATGAACCGGATCAAGCCGGCGTCCGTGGTGGGATTGCTGGCGACAGTTGTCCTCTTGTTCGGGTTCCAGGGACAGGTGATCATTGACCGGCCCCTGATCATTGCCCTGATCGCGGTGCCGATCCTGATCCAGTCCTATGCCATTTTCGCGATTGCCTATGGCGCGGCATGGGCCTGGAAAGTGCCGCACAATGTGGCCGCGCCCTGCGCCATGATCGGCACGTCCAACTTTTTCGAACTGGCGGTGGCGGTCGCGATCAGCCTGTTCGGCCTGAATTCCGGCGCGGCGCTGGCGACAGCTGTCGGCGTTCTGGTGGAAGTGCCGGTGATGCTGTCGCTGGTGGCCTTCGCCAACCGGACACGCAACGCTTTCCCGGAGTCCTGACCCATGATCATCATCCATCACAATCCCGACTGTGGGACGTCGCGCAACGTGCTGGCGATCATCGAAGCCAGCGGCGCTGAGCCTGTCGCAATTGACTACCTGAAGACGGGCTGGACGCGGCCCCAGCTGCTCGGCCTGTTTGCCGCTGCCGGACTCACTCCGCGTGAGGCGCTGCGGGAAACCAAGTCGCCTGCGGCAGAGCTCGGCCTGCTGGAACCGGGCGTCGATGACGAGACGATCCTCAGCGCGATGCTTGAGTCGCCCGTGCTGGTCAACCGGCCCATCGTGTGTTCGCCCAAGGGCGTGCGCCTGTGCCGCCCCAGCGAGGCCGTACTAGACCTGCTGGACACGCTGCCACCGGGGCCGCTGCACAAGGAAGACGGCTCGCTCCTGATTGATGCGGACGGCCGCCGCGTCGGCTAACCTAGTCCAGCACTGCCTTGACCAGCGGGCCGTAGGGCGAGCCGCCAAGCATGGCCAGTTGTTGCTGGGCAGAGACGTCGTTGATCGGCTCCTGCGGGCGGGACACCGGGTGCACGGCGCGGCGCAAGGGCCGCTTGCCGGCAGGCATGGCGATGATTTCGGCAATGTTGCGCGGAATGTCCATCGGGTCGGTCGTCCCGCCGCCACCGCCATTGTCGACGCCCATGGAGGCCGTCATCTGCGGATAGGCGGCGAGCAATTCTTCCGGTAGCCGGGCCTTGAGCCCCGCCGACAGGGCGACCTGGTTTTCCCATATCTCGGTCGGGTAGCCGCCGGGCTCGATGATCGTCACTTCAATGCCCTGCGTCACGGTCTCATAGGCCAATTGCTCGCTGAGCGCCTCGAGGGCGAACTTGGTTGGCGAATAATGCGCGTAGCCCGGGACGATCACGCGGCCAAGCTGGGACGCGATGTTGAAGACCTGGCCGCTTCCGGCGGCTCGCATGGCAGGCAGGACCGCGCGGATCATGCGCTGCGGGCCGAAGACATTGGTATTGAAGATGAGCTGCGTGGCTTCCATGTCCTGGACTTCGATCGGCCCGGCAAAGGCGATGCCGGCATTGTTGATCAGGACATCGACCGATCCACCCGCCGCCGAAAGCGCCTCGGCGACACCGGCCTCAACCTGTTCGTCCGAGGTGACGTCGATTTCGATCACGGTGATGTCGAGATTGTCGCTGGCCGCGAGCGCCGTCAATTCGTCCGCCTCCGGACGTGGCAAGTTGCGCATGGTGGCAAACACTTTGGCGCCAAGGCGCGCATAGTGCTCTGCGCCGAGACGGCCGAAGCCTGACGAACAACCGGTGATCAGGATCGACTTGCCGGTGAGGTCCGGTGCGGCGGCACCGGCCTCGGCCTGCGCGTGGGCTGCACCGGCGGCGAAGGCGGTTGCGGCGAGGCCAGCGCCCATCATCAGGTGACGTCGGTTGAGTTCAAGAGTGTTCGGCATGAGTGGCTCCAGTGTTTGCGGCAGGGTAGCATCACGCAACGCGAAGGTCACGTTTGGCCCGGCCCGGAAAGTGAAGGATCAGTCGTCAAAGCCGACAAATGTCGCGGCTTCGTCAACCGACTTGCGCGTCGAGACGACGGCATTGGCGGGAAAGCTTTCATCGGGCCAACCCATGGCAACGCAGGTCTGGATGACCTGGTCGTCGGCGATGCCGGCATGTTCACGCACCACGGGCGACTGCATGATGCCCTGCGAGTTGATCACGCAGCCGAGGCCCTTCGACCAGGCCGCATTGACGAGGCAATTGACCACGCCGCCGCAATCGAACGGCGCGACATCGCTGCCCTGGATCGACTTGTCATAGGTGATGACGATGGAGACCGGCGCGTCGAACTGGCGGAAGCCGCGCATCACCCAGTCCATCCGCGCTTCCTTGTCGTGGCGCTCGATGCCCATGGCTTCGAACAGCTGGATCGCAATGCCGATCTGGCGTTCGCGATGGGCGCCCGCATAGTCGGGGCCGAGGCGGAATTCGCGCGAGTGCGGAATGCCGGCGAGGTTGCGTTCGACATTGCCTTCGCGGATCTTGTCGAGCACGTCGCCGGCGACGACATAGAAATTCCAGGGCTGGGTGTTCAGCGAGGTGGGCGCGCGCATGGCCATTTCCAGCACTTCGCGGATCAGCGCCTTGGGCACCGGTTTCTTCTGGTAGCCGCGAATGCTGCGCCGGCCCATGACCACGTCCTTGAATTCCACCGGTAGACCTCCTCAAAATGTTTCGTTGCGCGCCTTTAAACATGTTCACGCGACATACTGAACCGGTTGTGTGCGGGCCCGGCTTGCCTGCCAACCCTGTCGTAGCGGCAGGCGGATGGATTCCGGTCGACAGGGCGCGGCGACGCCAATAGGCTTGGGCCATGATCAAGCTCAGCTTCTGCCTTCGCCGCCTGCCCCACCTCAGCCGGGAGGATTTCCAGACCTATTGGCGCGAGCAGCATGCGCCGCTGGTGGCGCGGCACGCGAAGACGCTGGGCATTTTGCGTTACGTGCAGGTGCATACGGGGCACGATGCACTCAATGCAGGCATGCAGAGTTCTCGCGGCGGACCGGAGGCCTATGACGGCGTGGCCGAACTGTGGTTCGAAAGCGAAGCGGCCATGGCCGCGAATACGAGCGAAGCGGCAGCGAAAGCCGGCGCCGAACTGCTGGAAGACGAGAAGAAGTTCATCGATCTTGCGAACTCGCCGCTCTGGTTCGGCGACGAGCATGTGGTGGTAGGCTAATCTGAAATCGATCGGGCTGCTGATCGACAGAAAAACGCAACGCGGAGGGAGACCGAAATGACGCTGTTCCGGATATTGCTGGGGTTGATGTTCGCCGCGCTGGTTGCCTACACGCTCGTGGTCGGCCTGAATCACGGCTGGAACCTGTTGCCGATTTTCTTCGGAGACATGGCAAACATGACCTGGCCCGGCCAGTTCAACCTGGACTTCATGGGCTTCCTCATCCTGTCGGGCCTCTGGCTCGCCTGGCGGCACCACTTCACCCCGGCCGGTATAGCCCTCGGCGTGCTCGGCGTGTTTGGCGGGATGGGCGTGCTGCTGCCCTACCTGCTTGTTGTCCATGTTCGCAACAAGGGCGACATGCGGGCCGTCATGATGGGGCCCGCACGCGCAACAACCTAAGCCGAAAGCGCCTCTGCGAGGTCCGCAAGAATGTCCGCCACATCCTCCAGTCCCACAGAGAGGCGCACCAACCCGTCGCTGATGCCGTGGGCGTGGCGTTCTTCGGGCGTGTAGGTGGAATGGGTCATGCTGGCGGGGTGCTGGATCAGGGTTTCAGCGTCGCCGAGGCTGACGGCGCGGCGGATCAGCTGGAGGCGATTCATCATCGCGATGCCCGCATCGTAACCGCCTTCGAGCTCGAACGCGATCATGCCGCCGAAGCCGGGCATCTGGCGTTTGGCAAGTTCGTGCTGCGGATGGCTGGTGAGGCCCGGATAGTAAACGGCGGCTACGCCGGGCTGGGCCTCAAGCCATGTCGCGACCTTGAGCCCGCTCTCGCAATGGCGGGCCATGCGCAGCTGCAGCGTCTTCAGGCCGCGCATGACAAGCATGGCATTGAACGGCGCCATCACCGAGCCGGTCATGTCCTTGACGCCGACCATGCGGATCTCGTGGATCGCTTCGGCCGGGCCGCAAACAGCGCCCGCAACGAGGTCGCCATGGCCGCCAAGGTATTTGGTGGCCGAGTGGAGCACGAAGTCGGCGCCGAGGCTGATGGGACGGGTGAGCATGGGCGAGGCGTAGGTATTGTCGACGAGGACAAGGGCGCCGGACGCATGGGCGATCTCGGACACGGCGCGGATGTCGACGAGGCGCATATTGGGGTTGGCGGGCGTTTCGAAATAGACGATCCGGGTTGTGTCGCTGATCGCGGCGCGGAGGTTGTCCGGGTCGCGCAGGTCGACATGGGTGATCGTGATACCGAAGCGGGAGAGACCGTCGCGCATGAAGGAGAAGGTACAGCCATAGAGCGTCTTGTCGGTGATGATCTCGTCACCGGGTTTGAGCAGGGTCCATAGCGTGGCGGAGATCGCGCCCATGCCGGAGGCCGTGCAGAGGCCGGCTTCGGCGCCCTCGAGGCTCGCGATACGGGATTCGAGCAGCGCGACCGTCGGGTTGGAAATGCGCGAATAGACGTGGCCTTCGGCCTCGCCGGCGAACAGCGCCCCGCCCTGCTCGGCCGTCTCGAAGGCGAAGGTGGAGGTGAGATGCAGCGGCGGGGTCAGCGCGTTGGCATTGTCCGCCGGATTGTAACCGTGGTGGATGGCGCGGGTGGCAAAGCCAAGCGGGCGCGAGGAATCATAGGCCATGGGCGTATCTCCTGTGTTTGCGCCAGTATAGCACAGGCCGGCCAGCAAGTTTCGTCTCTTTCTGCTCCAAAAGTATTGCAAATTGGCAGATACTGCCAATACAGTTCGAAATGGACGCAACTGATGCCAAGATATTGAACGCACTACAGCGCGACGGTCGGCTGACAAACCAGGAATTGTCGGCCCTGATCGGCCTGTCGCCCTCGCCCTGCCTGCGCCGGGTGCGCAACCTGGAGGCCGCCGGGATCATCACGGGCTACACGGCGTTGCTGGACGAGAAGGCGTGCGGGTTCCCGATCACGGGCTTCGTGCGCATCCGCCTGACCAATCATTCCGATGAGACCGTCCGGCGCTTCGAGGAGCGGATTGCGGAAACGGATGCCGTGATCGACTGTTACCTGATGACCGGCAGCGAGGACTACCAGTTGCGGGTCGTTGCCCGAAGCCTGGACGATTACGAACAGCTGGTGCGCCAGACGATCCAGAAAATACCCGGCATTGCCTCAATCGAGACCAGTTTTGCCTATGGCGTGGTAAAACAATCGCGCAGCTTGCCAAGTGTCGCTGAAAAGCGGTGATAGTCCGCAGGCCCTGACCTGCTATAGGAATTGCATGACCGAAACGTCGACCCCTGCCCCCAAGGCGCCAAGCCTCGTCGAGACACGCAGCCCGTCGAAGCGACGGCCCGGGCGCTGGCGGATTTCCAATATCATCGACGGGCGCGCGCTGCGGGTGAAGCTGACGGCGGCAGCCCAGAACAATCTCGGCGAACCGCAGGCAGCCCGAAAGGTCGCCATCGACCATTTGCACGCCGCGCTGTTCCGCGGCCGCATGATAGCGCAGGAACGCCTGCAGCAGGGCGCCGACGGGCTGGATACGGCGCGCCTCCTGTGCGCCGTGCAGGATGAAGTCATCCACGCGCTGTACGATTATACGACCACACACGTGATCCGCGCACGCAACCCCACCGAAGCCGAGCGGATCGCGATTGTCGCCACCGGCGGCTATGGGCGCGGCGTGATGGCGCCGTCGTCCGATACCGACCTCCTGTTCCTGCGCGCCTACAAGGCCAGCCCGCACACCGAAAGCGTTATCGAATACATGCTCTACGCGATGTGGGACATGGGCCTGAAAGTGGGACATGCGTTCCGCACGCCTAACGAATGCGTCAAGCTTGCTGCCGAAGACGTCACGATCAAGACATCGATGCTGGACGCCAGGTTCATCTGCGGTGACGAGGTTCTGGCAGCTGACATGTTCGAGCTGTTCCAGAAGGACGCCGTGAAGGGCAAGGACGCCCTGTTCATTGCCGACAAGCTGGCCGAACGCGACGCACGCCATGCCCGGCACGGCGATGCGCGCTATGTGGTCGAGCCAAACCTGAAAGAGGGCAAGGGCGGCCTGCGCGACCTGCAGACGCTCTACTGGATCACCAAGCACATGTATGGCGGCACGACGCTGGAAGACGTCATGCGCAATGGTCCGTTCACCGACCATGAATATGCGGTCTTCATCCGGGCCGCAAAATTCCTCTGGACGGTGCGCTGCCACTTGCACTTCGTGACAGGCCGGCCCGAAGAGCGTCTCGGCTTCGACCTGCAGCCGGAGATCGCCTCGCGCATGGGCTATCGCGATCGCGGCGAGCAGCAGGGCGTCGAGCGGTTCATGAAACGCTATTTCCTGATCGCCAAGGACGTCGGCGGCCTGACCCGCATCCTGGCGGCGAAACTGGAAGCCGACCACAAGAAGAAGCCCGAGGGCCTGCGGCGCTTCCTGCCGGTCCGCGCGCCACAGGCGCTGAAGGACAAGGGCTTCACGCTCGACAATGGCCGCATCAACGTGACCAGTGAAGACGTGATGGAGACCGATCCGCTGAACATGCTGCGCCTGTTCACGATTGCCCGCCGCGAAGGCAAGGATATCCATCCCGCCGCCCTGACGGCCCTGACGCGCAACCTGCGCGGCATCAATGAAACCGTTCGCGAACTGCCGGAAGCCCGCAGGCTTGTGCTGGAATCGATCATGGGCGGAGACCGGCCGGGCCAGGTGCTGCGCTGGATGAACGAGTCCGGCCTGCTCGGCCGGATCATGCCGGAATTCGGCGGCATCGTGGCCCAGACCCAATTCAACATGTACCATCACTATACGGTGGATGAGCACACGATTCGCGCGGTCGCCTACATTTCCGACATGGAACACGGGCGCGGCGACCAGGTCGCGCTGGTCTCGGAACTGTTTCCGCTGCTGGAAAACCGCCGGGCATTGTACCTGGCCATGCTGTTGCACGATACAGGCAAGGGCAAGGGCGACCAGCAGATCGAAGGCACGAAGACATCGACGCGGGCGTGCGAACGCCTGGGCCTGCCGCAAGCAGAAACCGAACTCGTCGCCTGGCTGGTGGGACACCATCTGGAAATGAGCGAGACGGCCCAGAAGCGGGACATTTCCGATCCGCGCACGGTGGCGCAATTCGCGGAACTCGTCGGTTCGCTGGAGCGGTTGCGCCTGCTCTACATTCTCACGGTTGCCGACATCAAGGCCGTCGGGCCGGCCGTCTGGAACGCCTGGAAGGGCCAATTGCTGGCCGATCTGTACAATAACACAGCGGCTGCGCTGCGCGGTGGGCGCACTGACGAAGCCGGCGTGCACGCCGAGCTGGAAGCGCGCGCCGAACGTCGCCGCAAGGCACTGATCGGCCAGATTGGCAGCGTGCCGGCGATCATGCTGGAAATGGAAACCGCCTACTGGACCGGGTTCGACCCAGATGACCTGGCATGGCAAGCAAGCGTGTTGACAGACAATGATGACACGGTTGCGCACCGGTATCTCGCCGATGGCGGCGCAGTGGCCATGATCGTGTCCGGCGCCGACCGGACCGGCCTGTTTGCCGACCTGGCCGGTACCCTCGCGCGGCTTGGCGCGAACGTGGTCTCGGCGCAGGTCTTCACCAGCAATAGCGGCCGGATCGTCGATATTTTCATGCTGCAGGACAATAACAAGGCGGCTTTCGCGGCGGGCGATGCGCCGCGGATGGAGCGACTGGAAGCGGCGATGCGGGACGCGCTGGCGGGCAACCCGATCACGGGCGACGTCAAGACGCGCGCAGGGCGCCGCGAGGCGGCCTTCCTCGTGCAGCCCTCGGTGCAGATCCGCGACGACCTCTCGGCGGAATATACGGTCATCGACGTCGCCGGACGCGACAGGCCCGGCCTGCTGCATGAAGTCGCCGACGTGCTGGCCGACATGAAACTGTCGATCCACTCGGCGCATGTCGGGTCCTATGGCGAGCGCGTGTTCGATGCGTTCTACGTCCAGAATGCGCAGGGCCAGAAATTGGGCACAAAGGCACGCAAGGAGACATTGAAGGAACGTCTTCTCGCCGTACTTGGGCGCGAAGAACTGGATGCGCCGCACACGCCGGCCCGGAAACTGAAACGATCCCGCGCCGTGGACAGTTTCTGAGAATTCACCGAAGGAATCTCGCATGAGCGTCGCGCGCAACACACTCGTGCAATCTTCCCTCACGCTGGCAAGCCGCGTGCTGGGCATGGTGCGCGACATCCTGCTGGTCGCGCGTATCGGCGCCGGGCCGATTGGCGACGCCTGGGCGACAGCGCAGCAATTCCCGAACCTGTTCCGCCGCGTCTTTGCCGAGGGCGCCTTTGCCTCGGCCTTCGTGCCCACCTATGCCCGCACGCTGGAGGCCGAAGGCGCGGAAGCGGCTCGCGTGGTGGCACAGGAAGCGATGCGGGTGCTGTTCGCGGCCACGGCGGGCCTGACCATTCTCGCGCAGGTCTTCATGCCCTGGGTGCTGTTGCTGATCCATGGCGGCCAGGCTGACGATGCCGTGCACTATAATCTTGCGGTCTTCCTGACGCGCATCACCATGCCCTATCTCACCTTCATGGCACTCGGCGCCCTCCTGTCGGGCGTCCTGAATTCGTCGGAACGATTCATCCTGTCGGCGGGCGTCCCGACGATCCTGAACCTTTGCCTCATACCCGCCGCCTTTGTGAGCACTGACCCTGTCCTCACCGCCAAGGCCGCCTCGATTGCCTATTTCGTGGCGGGCGTGCTGCAGGCCGGTGCCCTCTGGTGGGGCGTGAGCCGCCAGAAGGTCCATCTCAGCCTGATCGGCTGGCCGCGCCTCACGCCCGCCGTGCGCAAGGTCATGCTGCTGGCCCTGCCCGGTACGATTGCCGCCAGCGGCACCCAGATCAACATCATCGTCAGCCAGTCGCTGGCCAGTTTCGAAGTCGGCGCCAAGAGTTGGCTATATGCCGCCGACCGGCTCTACCAGTTGCCGCTCGGGCTGGTCGGCGTGGCAGTCGGCATAGCGATCCTGCCGCGTCTGTCGCGGGCCGCCCGCGCGCTGGACGACGACTCGAGCCGTGCGACAATGGATGAAGGCATCGGCCTGGCCATGGTGCTGACCCTGCCGGCCGCGGCGGCGCTTATGCTGGCGCCGGTGTTCCTGATCGACGCCTTTTTCGTACGCGGGGCCTTCCTGGCCGACGACGCCTTCCAGTCGGGCAGCGCATTGTTCCACTTTGCGTGGGGCGTACCGGCCTTCGTGCTGATCAAGGTTCTGGCGCCGGCCTATTTCGCCCGCGAAGATACCAAGACCCCGATGCGCTACGCCCTGGTGTCGGTGTTCATCAATACCGTGCTGGGCGCAGGCCTGTTCTTCTGGATGAAGGCGCTGGGCCAGCAGGGTTTTGTCGGCCTTGCGATCGCCACCAGTATCGCCGCGTGGGTGAATGTCGCACTGCTATGGGCCACCTTGATCCGCCGTGACTGGTACCGGCCCGGACCCCGGCTGGCCTCCGGACTCGTCCGGGCCATGCTCGCGACGGGGATCATGTCTGTCGTGGTCTGGCTGATGATGCGAAACCTCGAGCCGATCAAGGCGCATCTTTATGACAGCAAGGCCCTGACCGCCGTGGCCATCGTGCTGGCCGGCGGCGTGACCTATGCGCTCGCCGCAATTATCACCGGCGCCGTGCGGATCAGCGACATTCGCCGCACTATGCGGCGCTGATCAAACGCGCTATTGGCCCAGCCCATGACTGACAAGACCCCTGCCTATACCGGCCCCGAGCGCATCTTCTCCGGCATCCAGCCGACAGGGAACCTGCACCTTGGCAACTATCTCGGCGCGCTGAAGAAGTTCGTCGATCTCCAGGAATCAGGACGCGAGGGCATCTACTGCGTGGTGAACATGCACGCGTTGACCATGCCGGTCACTCCGCGCGACCTGCTGGACCAGACGCGTCAGATCGCGGCCGCTTTCCTGGCCTGCGGCATTGATCCGGACAAGTCCGTGGTGTTTCCGCAATCAGCGGTGCCGGAACATGCCGAACTGGCCTGGGTGTTCAACTGCGTGGCCCGCATGGGCTGGGTCGAGCGAATGACCCAGTTCAAGGACAAGGCCGGCAAGGACGCCGAGCGCGCATCGGTGGGGCTGTTTACCTATCCGGTCCTGATGGCGGCAGACATTCTCCTGTACAAGGCCACCCATGTTCCTGTCGGCGATGACCAGAAACAGCACCTTGAGCTGGCCCGTGACATCGCCGAGCGATTCAATCGGGACTATGACGTGCCGGACTTCTTCCCAGTGCCCGAACCGCTGATCCAGGGGCCTGGTGCGCGCATCATGAGCCTGAAGGACGGCACGAAGAAGATGTCGAAATCCGACCCATCGGAACTGTCGCGCATCAACCTGGTGGATTCGGCAGAAGACATTTCCAAGAAGATCAAGAAGGCCAAGACCGACCTGCTGGGCGACATGCCGAGCGACGCCGAAGGGCTCAAGGGCCGTCCGGAAGTCGCGAACCTTGTCGGCATCTACAGCGCGTTATCAGGCGAGACGGTCGATTCCGTTCTCAGCCAGTTCGGCGGGCAAGGTTTTGGCGTGTTCAAGCCCGCACTGATCGATGTCACCGTGGCCCACCTGTCGCCGATCACAGCGCGCTATCGCGACATCCTGGCCGACCCGGCCGAAATTGACCGGGCGCTTGCGTCCGGTGCTGACCGGGCCCGCGCGATTGCCGCGCCGGTCATGGATGACGTGCGCCGCATCATTGGGTTTTGGCAGGCCTGAACGCAGTTGGCGACAGTGTGCCACCTTCCACGCGTCGGGCAATGTGCCTAAGTTTGTTCGTGATGTGATTCACCCGAAAGGACGCAAGATGAAACTTTCACCTCTCGCAGCCGCGCTGCTGGGACTCGGCCTGGTCGCCGCCTGTTCCGAGCCCCTTCCCGACGGCGTGAGCGTTCTTGAAGTTACCGACGCCTATATCGTCAAGCCAGCCGAAGGTCGTGACGTCTCAAGCGGTGGCATGGTCGTCACAGTGACCGGTGCCGACGAAGCGTTGATCGGTGTGTCTGCCGACATTGCCGAGAGTGTGGAAATCCACACCATGACGATGGAAGGCGGCATGATGCGCATGCGGCAGGTCGAGTCGCTGCCAGTGACCGCGAAAACCCCGCTCGTGCTTGAACGCGGTGCAAACCACCTCATGTTCTTCGGTCTGCAGCCGAATGTTGCCATCGGCGACGAAGTCGATCTCGTGCTGACATTCAGCAATGGTCAGGGCCGGGAACAATTGCTGGTCACGAAAGCGGAAATCATCGGCCAGGACGGCTGACTGTTATTTTTTCAGGTACGCGGGTGCGAAAAAAACAAAGCCTGACAAGGGCTTTGGCAGGACAATTGCACGTGAGAATCGGGGTTGCAGAGATTTAACGGTTAAGGGACTGTTAATGACGTGGAAATCCCCGCATAGTGTCGCAATAGCAACAGTTCCAGCGTTCGAAAGTAGAGTGGATGGCATTTGATAGTCGCTTGCCTGCGGCCTACCAGGAGGAAGGGCCCGTCGTGACCCGGATCGGTACCGATCATCTTGTGACCTTCGACTATGCCGAACCCAGCCCGATCATGCTGTTTTTCCAGCGCTGGTGGCGCCGTTCCATCCTGATGTTGAAAGTCGGCGTCGTCGTTGGCGCCGTGCTGGCCTATCCAGTGATGACCGTGATGTCGCACAGGATCGATGACAGCGATGTCCTCCTCGCCACGAGCCAGAACTGGGCCTCACCCGAAGCTGGCGTTGCCATCAACAAGATTGCCCGCGAACTGGAAGGTACCGGCTGGGCTGGCGACCGCGCCAGCTGGCACCCGCAGGCCCGCCTGACCGCCATGCCTGCCTGGCAGAAGGCGACCACTGACGCGCTAGCGGAACACACGCGCCTGCTTGCCGTGATGAGCCCCGTCAATGGCGAACCCGACGCCGACCTTACCGCCGCAGCCCGCCTGCTGCACGGCATGCCGGGCGACGACATGCGCCCGCGCCTGACCTCGGCGGCCGAGGCACTCAACCGTTTTGATACCCGCGCCGCGCGCGGACTGGCCATCCAGCCTGACCGGCTGGAACTGCTCAAGGCAGAAGCCCGCCAGTTTGCCGGCTGGGCTGAAACAGACCTCACGGACCTCTCGACCCAGATCAATCGCGACGTCGTCGAGTGGCCTGCCAGCCGCACCGACATCATCGCCTTCTATGGCGCCAAGGCCCGGGCCCACGTCGCCCGCGAAATGCTGATGGCGACCGAGCGGTCCGAGCCGCGCCTCGGCCGGACGCCGGATGTCCAGGCGGCCATGACCCGGGCGAAGGAGGCCTGGGGCCGCGCCGCACGCATGAAACCACTGATCGTATCGAACCAGCCCGGCGACGGCATGCTGATGGCCAACCACCTGGCCAGCATGGGATTCTTCCTCGCTGAAGCCAAAATCGCGTCCCTGGCGCTTGCCGATGCCCTCGACGCCGTCCCCGGGGAAGACCTTGAATCGGTCGCCTCGCTCGCCCCTGATCTGGTTGCCACCGCGCCCTGAACGCCGCTTTGCCCTTGAACACGCAACGTCTTCGGGCCATCTCAACATGGAAGCAGCCATGTGAGAGGGGCCCAGACGCCCATGTTCATCCAGACCGAACCGACCCCGAACCCGGATACCGTGAAATTCCTGCCCGGCCAGCCTGTCGCAGGTGACCTCGGCCCGTTTGATTTCCCAGATATTGCCAGCGCAAGGATGAGCCTGCTCGCCCGCGCCCTGTTCCAGGTCGATGGTGTCGAGCGCGTCTTCCTCGGCAGCGATTTTGTCTCGATCAACAAGGATGCCGGTCACGACTGGAAGCACGTGAAGCCGATGGTTCTGGCCGCGATCATGGATCATTTCATGGCCGGACTTCCAGTTGTCGAAGACGGTGCTGTCGCCTCGGGCGGAGCGGAGGATGACGGTACGGTCTACGAGGGCGAAACCGCCGAGATCGTGGCGGAGATCAAGGAACTCATCGAGACCCGTGTCCGCCCGGCTGTGGCCCAGGATGGCGGTGATATCATCTTCCATCGCTTCGAGCCGGACACCGGCATCGTGCACCTGTCGATGCGCGGCGCCTGTGCCGGTTGCCCGTCCTCGACAATGACGCTCAAGCAGGGCATCGAGAACATGCTGAAAACCTACGTTCCTGAAGTGACGGCGGTCGAAGCGGTCCTCTAGGGACCAAACCCGGGATCCAAATCACAAAAGGAAACGATGCCCATGGCCCATCCGGTCAACGACCACGCCCTTGATGTCATCTTCCGCGACGCGCGCAGCCACAATGGATTCACCGACAAGTCGGTGCCGGAAGTGCTCGTGCGCGCTGTCTACGACCTCGCCAAGATGGGCCCGACCAGCGCCAATTGCTCGCCGGCCCGGTTTGTGTGGGTGACCACGGACGAAGGCAAGAAGCGCCTTGCGCCGCATATGTCTGCTGGCAATCACGACAAGACACTGACCGCGCCATGGACCTGTATCATCGCTTACGACCAGCACTTCCAGGAGAAGATTCCGGCGCTGTTTCCGCATGCGCCCGGCGCAAAGGACTGGTTCAACAGCAATCGCGACGAAACGGCCTTCCGCAACGGGTCGTTGCAGGGCGCGTACCTGATGATCGCCGCCCGCTCGCTCGGGCTCGATTGCGGCCCGATGTCCGGCTTCGACGCCGACGGCGTCAATGCCGAATTCTTCCAGAGCCAGGATGGCGAGATGAATCACTGGCGCGCCAATTTCATCTGCAATATCGGCCACGGCGACAAGTCCAAACTGTTTGACCGCAGTCCGCGTCTGGACTTCGACGAAGCCTGCCGGATTCTCTGAAGCCACGACCGGGATGCTTGTCCTTGCCCTCAATACGGCCCTGGCTGCGCTCGAAGCGGCAGTGGTGCGCGACGGTGAAATACTCGCCGACGCACTGCAGACCATGGCGCGCGGACAGGACAGGCAGCTGCCCGCCTTTGTTGAAGGCGTGCTGGCGGATGCTGGCGTCACCCTGACCGACATTGACCTGATCGCCGTCGTTACCGGCCCCGGCAGTTTCACCGGCATCCGGATCGGAGTCGCCTATGCGCGGGGCCTGAGCCTGGTGACCGGCGCCGCGTGTATCGGAGTCACCAGCCTGGAAGCCGCCATTCCCGCCGGCATGGAAGGCAACAGCCTTGGCGCCCTGCTCGCGCAGAAGCGCCCGCCGGACCAGACCTGGTGGGTGCAGGGGCTGGAAGGCGACGCCGGCATTGCCCCACCGGTCGAAGTCAACCTGACCGACCTGAAAGCCATGCTGGCCGGATTTAACGTGCCGGTCTTTATCGATGGCGAAGACGCATTGGGCGAGACGGTCGAACGGATCGATGTGCGTCCGATGCGGCCCTCAGCCATCACGGCGGCGCTCAAGGCACCCGGCTTTGACCCGGCCAGCCATCCGCCCTCCCCCGTCTATGCCCGCGAACCGGACGCCACCCTGCCCGGGCCAAAACCATGACCCTGCCTCTGGTCGTCCTCAGGCCGGACGATGCCGGACGGGTTGCGATGCTGCATGCGACAGGCTTTCCCGATCCTTGGAGCCCGGCCGCCTTCCGCGACCTCCTGTCAGAAAGCACGACGCTGGGTCTCGGAATTGAGCAGCATGGCGGCCTCGCCGGGTTTGTTTTGGTGCAGATCGTTGCCGGAGAGGCCGACATCCTCACGATTGCCACGGATCCGGTCCTAAAGCGAACCGGCATAGCCAGACATTTGCTGGGCGGCCTCATGTCCCGCCTCGGCGAACGCGGCATAGGCAGGATCACTTTGGACGTTGCAGAGGACAATACCGCTGCCAGGCACCTCTATCAGGGGCTTGGCTTCACCGAGGATGGCCGCCGCCCGGGTTATTATACCACCGGACGGGACATTCCCGCCGCCGCAATACTGATGTCACGCGACCTGTCGGTTTGACGCGTGAACGTCTGGACTTCCCCCAGCGTTAAAGGCAGAACAGAAAAATGGATCGACTAGAAAAACTCTGTGCTGAAAAAGGCCTCCGCATGACGGAGCCGCGCCGCGTGATCGCGCGCATCCTGTCGACATCTGACGACCACCCGGACGCCGAGGAATTGCACCGGCGCGCCAATTCCATGGATTCCTCGATTTCGCTGGCAACTGTCTATCGCACGGTGAAACTGTTCGAAGATGCCGGCATCATTGAACGCCACGATTTCCGCGATGGCCGGGCGCGCTATGAAGAAGTGCCCGACGAGCATCACGACCACCTGATCGACATCAAGACAGGCGGCGTTGTCGAATTTCATTCCGATGAGATCGAGGAACTGCAGATCCAGATCGCCCGCAAGCTCGGCTACAAGCTGGTGGATCACCGGCTCGAACTCTACGGCATACCGATCAAGGACGCAGAGTAGACACGCCGCCTCCCCCCTTGAGGAGAGGCAACGCTGCTACCTGTTTCAGGCGTTCAGGAAGCCACCGAGGCGCTTCGTGATGATTTCCTCTGCCTCGGCCATGATCCGGTCGATCAGTTCCTTACATGTTGGGATATCGTGGATCAGGCCAGCGACCATGCCGCAGCTCCATGCGCCAGCGTCCATTTCGCCATCGATCATGATGCGCGGATAGACGCCTGCGACTTCCTCGATGATGTCCTTGAATTGCAGCTTGTCGCCGAGCGCCTTTTCCTTCTCGATCAGGCGTTCCACAGCGGCATTGTTAAGCACACGTTCAGTGTTGCGAAGCGAACGCATGACAAGGCGCGTGTCGAGTTCGGACGCGGCAACGATCGCGTCTTTCACGTTCTGGTGCACGGGCGCCTCTTTGGTGGCGATGAAGCGGGTGCCCATGTTCATGCCGTCAGCGCCCATGGCGAGCGACGCAACCAGGCTGCGGCCGTCCGCCTGACCACCGGATGACACGAACGGGATGTCCAGTTCATCAGCGGCGCGTGGCAGCAGGATCATGTTGGGAATATCGTCTTCGCCCGGGTGGCCGCCGCATTCGAACCCATCGACGCTGACCGCGTCACAGCCGATCGACTGGGCCTTCAGCGCGTGGCGCACAGCGGTACATTTGTGGATCACCTTGATTCCGTGCTCCTTGAGCACGGGCAGGACCTGGACCGGGTTGTTGCCGGCGGTCTCGACGGCCTTCACGCCGCCTTCGATGATGGCTTTCACATAACCCGGATAGTCGGGGGCATTGACCACGGGCAGGAAGGTGAGGTTCACGCCGATCGGCTTGTCGGTCATGTCGCGGCAACGGGCGATCTCGTTGGCCAGATCAGCCGGCGTTTTCTGCGTCAGCGCGGTGATGATGCCGAGGCCGCCGGCATTGGACACCGCAGCTGCCATCTCGGCAAAGCCGACAAAGTGCATGCCGCCCTGGATGATGGGATGCTGGATACCGAACATCTCGGTGATACGGGTTTTCATGGGGCGTCTCCTCAAAACGAATACGCGCCATCCTTGAACAAGGACGGCGCGTATCGCAAGGTTGACGATGGGGAAAGACCGGTTGCCCGGCCCGGCCTCACTTAGCTGGAAGCAGGTGACCAGGAGCCGCGGCTGCGCGTGGGGGCTGCGCCACCGCCGGAATTGCCGCCACCGGATCGGGCGGGCCGTTGGCCGCCGGGCTTGCCGCCGAATTTCTTGCCGCCGTTCGAGCTGCTCGCCGCGTTCGGCTTGCCGCCCTGGCTGCGGGACGAACCGCCGCCACTGCGCGAATGGCCGCCACGGCTTCCGCCGCCGCCTGGACGGCTGCGTCCGCCATTGCGCTGTTGCTTGTGCGGGCCCTCTTCTTCCGGCTGCGACAGGTCGAGCGCGGTGCCGGCTGGCGGGTCGAGCCGCGGAATGGACTTTCCGGTCAGCTTCTCGATATCGCGCAGGTAGGCGCGTTCGTCATTGCCGACGAGGGAGATGGCGATACCGGTCTTGCCGGCCCGCGCCGTACGCCCGATGCGGTGGACATAGGATTCCGAAATATTCGGCATGTCGAAATTGATCACGTGGCTGACACCATCGACATCAATGCCGCGAGCGGCAATGTCGGTTGCGACCAGGATCGGCGCCTTGCCGCTCTTGAACGCGTCGAGGGCCCGGATGCGCTGGTTCTGGCTCTTGTTGCCATGAATGGCTTCGGCATAGAGGCCGTTATTGCCGAGGTGTTTCACAACCTTGTCAGCGCCATGCTTGGTGCGTGTGAAGACAATAGCGCGGTCCATGTCGTCGGCTACGAGCAGCTCGGCGAGAAAATCGGGCTTCGCATTGCCCTTGATCATGTACACGCCCTGTTCGATGCGCTCGACAGGTTTCGATTCCGGCGTGACGGCAATCTCGATCGGATCGCGCAGGAAATCGTCTGCAAGGGCACGGATCGGCTTCGGCATCGTGGCCGAGAACAGCAGGGTCTGGCGCTTGCTTGGTACGGCGGCCATGACCTTGCGGATGGCCGGCATGAAGCCGAGGTCCATCATCTGGTCGGCTTCGTCGAGCACAACGGCGGTTGTGTCAGCGAGGCTGATGGCCCGCGTGTCCATATGGTCGAGCAGGCGGCCCGGCGTGGCGATGAGGAAGTCGACGCCGCGCGACATCTGCTTGATCTGGGCACCCGGCTTCACGCCGCCAACGACGACGGCGACGGAGGGGCGCATATGGCTGCCATAGGTGCGCACGCTGTCGGCGATCTGCGCCGCAAGTTCACGTGTTGGGGCAAGGATCAGCACGCGTGCGGTGCGTGGTGCCGGACGGGATGGCTTGGTGGCCAGCAGGCTCAGCAGTGGCAGCACGAATGCCGCCGTCTTGCCGGTGCCGGTCTGTGCAATGCCGACCACGTCGCGGCCTTTCAGCAGCGCGGGAATGGCTTGCGCCTGGATTGGCGTCGGCGTGGTATAGCCCTCGGCTGTAATGGCTTTGAGGACGGGCTCGGCGAGGCCGAGTTCGGTAAATTGGGTCAAAATGACTCTTTCATGTTCAGGCGCAGCGTGAGGCTCGTGCCCGCGCGCGCTTTTGGCTCTGTTTGTTTAGGAAGCCTGTTGTGATCGGCATCCCGGTTCTGATGCGCACTCGACGCGAAACCGGATAGGCTTACGATCAATGCGAGAGCAGCGGCACGCCTTTTTGGGGCGCTGTCCCTGCTGGGGCAGCCTATGACACGCTTTGCTGCGCCGCACAAACGGTTTTGGCTGTGAGAGTGTTAACGCCCCCGGCCCTGCGACAGATTGTGCGCTACGGGAATTTCCGGAGTGTACGGGCAAGCGCGGATGCGCTTCTATGGCTGCAGAAAGCACTGCCTCAAGAAAAGGCGGGCACAACAGGGACGGAAATAACGACGATGGCAGACACCCAGACGCTTGAACGCAAAACCACCGGCACCGAAACCGAACACTTCGATGTGCTGGTCGCAGGGGCCGGGATTTCCGGCATCGGGGCTGCCTATCACCTCAAGACCCAGACACCGGACAAGAGCTTCGTCATCCTCGAGTCGCAGGAGAGTTTTGGCGGCACATGGCTTACGCACAAGTATCCGGGCATCCGGTCCGACAGCGACCTGTATACGTTCGGCTACCGCTTCAAGCCCTGGACCGGCCAGCCGATTGCGGCCGCCGACAAGATTCTGACCTATATGGAAGAGGTTATCGACGACAACGATATCGCCGGGCACATCCGCTACAATCACAAGATCATGTCAGCGAGCTGGTCATCGGCGGACAAGCGCTGGACCGTTGAAGTGAAACGCTCCGACACGGGCGAAACCGTCCGCATCACCGCAAACTTCCTCTGGATGTGCCAGGGCTATTACGCCCACGACAAGGGCTATACGCCCGAATGGGAGGGGATGGCGGATTTCAAGGGCAAGGTCGTGCATCCACAGACCTGGCCGGAAGACCTCGACTACAAGGGCAAGCGCGTCATTGTCATCGGGTCTGGCGCGACGGCGGCAACGCTGGTGCCGGCGATTGCGGGCGACTGCAAGCACGTCACCCTGCTGCAGCGTTCACCGACCTATTTCATTCCCGGGCGCAACGAGAACGAACTCGCCGACGAATTGCGCAAGCTCGAAATCGACGAGACGTGGATCCACGAGATCGTCCGCCGCAAGGTCCTGTTCGACCAGAATGAGTTTACCCGCCGGGCGGAGGAAGAGTCCGACGCCGTAAAGGAGGAACTGCTGGCAGGCGTGCGCGAATTCCTCGGGCCCGATTTCGATATCGACAAGCATTTCACGCCGAAATACCGCCCATGGCAGCAGCGTATCGCCTTCGTGCCGGATGGCGATCTGTTCCAGGGCATCGCCAGCGGCAAGGCCAGCGTGGTCACCGACCATATCGATCGCTTCACCGAAAAGGGCATCCTGCTGAAATCCGGTGAGGAGCTTGAGGCCGACATCATCATCACAGCAACCGGCTTCAACCTGTCCGTCCTCGGTGGCATTCCGTTCACGGTGGACAACAAGCCGGTCAATTTCGCCGATACGGTCACCTATCGCGGCATGATGTTCACGGGCGTGCCGAACATGGTCTGGGTGTTCGGCTATTTCCGCGCCAGCTGGACCCTGCGGGTCGACCTGCTGGGCGATTTTGTCTGCCGCCTGCTCAAGCACATGGATGAAAAGGGCGTCCATCAGGTCGAAGCTGCCCTCAGGCCTCAGGACAAGGACATGGACATCCTGCCATGGATCGATGCCGGTAATTTCAATCCGAACTATCTCATGCGCTCGATCGACCTGATGCCGAAACGCGGATCGAATCCGGAATGGCAGCACAACCAGGACTATTGGGCCGAAAAGGACGTCATCCCGGCGATCGATCTCGACGCCCCGGAATTCAAATACTCGTGAAGCCGCGCTCCGGCGCCGCTACAATTCGTGCGGCGTCTGGATGCTCTCGATATAGGCGATCAGCGAGTCGATATGGTCCGGCTCGAACGCGAAGACCGGCATGTCAGGATGGCCGACCATGATGCCTTCGGCCAGTGGCTCGGCGAGGTCTTCAATCGGGTAATGTTTCGACAGGTCGCGGAACGGGATCGCGTCCGGATGCGGGCTCGGCCCTTCGAGACCGATGGCATGGCAGGTCGAGCAGATATTCTCGGCGATCGCGCGCCCCTGCCCCAGTTTCTCTGTCTCGGTGTTCTCGAACACGCCGTCCGGACGCTCGACCGGCACATCAATGCCGAGCGAGGGTTCTGCGGGGAGTGCTTCTTCAGGCGCAGGCGCGGGTTTGGCGCAGGCCGTCACCAACAAGGCAGCGGCGACAAGGCCCGCTATCCGGTAGGCCGCGGTGTGGTTCAGTCGGGTCATGGCGTGTTCTCCTGCGCTGAACGTCCAGCATAGACCGGACCATGCACGAGGAACAGTGTCAGGCCGCTGCGGCGGTTTCGGTTTCCTCGTGACGCACGGCCCGCTTCAGCACGTCGAGATAGCCGTGCGAGATACAGTCATGGTCGCGGTAATAGCCGCGGGACGCGAGCAGGCGGTGCAGCCTTGGCAGGTTGTAGCCCGGCACAGCGGCGAAGTGGTGGTGCTCGAGGTGATAGTTCACCTGGTTCGGCGCGATGAACAGCCGTTCCCACCATGAGGCCAGTGTCGTGCTCGTATTGTCACGCGGATCAAGGCTGTCGCGGTCAATGGCAACGCCATGCTCGCCGATCTGGCGCACGCGGGTCAGCACGGGATAGACGAAGATCTCGGCGGCCCACCACATCAGGTAGGCCCACGGCGCGCCAACCGCCGTCAGCACAGCCAGCAGGCCGACATGGAAGACCAGCCACGGATAGTGCTTCTTCAGCTTGAAATTCTTAAGTTTCATCATCGTGTCACGGAAACCCGTGCGACCGGTGACGTCGCGCACGAGCTTGCGCTTCAGGCTGTCACGCGTGACCGGGTAGTTCTTCACGAATATCTTGTCCGGGTCCTGCGGCGTACCGGCATATTTGTGGTGCTTCAGGTGATAGGCCCGGTAGGCGTAGACGGAAATGTTCATCGGCGCGCCGCACAGCCAATGACCGATGAAATCATTGCCCGCCTTGCTCTTCACGAAAGCATGGTGGGCACAGTCATGATTCAGAATGCCAAGACCCAGCTGGCGCCCGCCAAGAAACACAATCGCCGCAAGGATTGTCAGCGGGTTCGTCCAGATGATCGGCACGGCAAAGGCCGCCACGATCAGCGCCCAGTTGAACAGGAGCGAGGCGACGGCCTTCACGTCTGACGGCGTTGACAACTCGCGCAATTCTTCCTTCGTCACGGCCTCGGACAGGCGTACGGCTTCGGTCATGGTCGGGCGTCTCCCAATCGGGTTGTTCTGATTATTTGTATTTGTAACACGAATATGCACATTAGGTCAAATGTCGTTACGTTTTGAACCCATCGCCGCCGAAGACGTGTCCGCGCGCACCCTTGTCCTGTCGCTGATGAGCGTACGCGGGCGCCGGACGCAGGCGCTGACCTACCTGACACGTGCCGGGGCCCTGTTCGGCATCGAGCCGACCGCCATCCGCATGGCGGTCACGCGCCTCGTCAGGGACGGCCTGCTGGAAAGTGTCGATCGCGGCACCTACGCCACCGGCGCGAAGGCCGCAGCCCTGACTGCCGAGATCAGCGACTGGCGTACGGCACCGGATCGGACGCGGCCGTGGGACGGCGGCTGGATCGGGGTCATGACCAACCACCTAGGCCGCACCGACCGCAAGGACCTGCGTGCCCGCATGCGTGCGCTCCGGCTCTATGGCTTTGCGCAGGCCGAAGCCGGGCTATGGGTCAGGCCGGACAATCTGCGCCTGTCACTGGCCGACCTGCGGGCGGCGCTCGTACGCATCGGCCTGCAGGCCGATGCGCTGCTTGTCACGATAGCCGAGACGGCCCTCCCCGCCGGCATGAACTGGCGTGACCTCTGGTCGACGGATGCGTTGAAAGCCCGCTACGAGTCCGCCATCGCCGCCATGCAGGCCAGCCGCAAGGCCGTTGCCGGACTGTCACTCGATGCCGCGGCGAAAGAAACGCTCCTGATCGGCCAATCGGTGATTCGTACGATCAACCTCGATCCGCTCCTGCCGGAAGAGATTGGCGACGCCACCCTGTTCCGACAGATGGTGTCCGACATGGAAGATTATGACCGGTTTGGCCGCACCTGTTGGGACAAAATTACCTGACCCCTTCCCCTTTGATGCGAATTCCTTGCTCCGGGACCAAGCTTGTGTCTCAATACCGCTCAGGAAACGTTACCTGGGCTCGGGGGAGCAAGACAATGATCCTGTTTGTGCACGGCGTGCCGGACACGCCCTTTCTCTGGGGACCGCTAGTCAAGGCGCTCGGCTTGAAGCCTGACCAGTGGATGGCGCCGGCCCTACCGGGCTTCGGCAGTCCCGTGCCCGCCGGATTCACCCGCACCAAGGATGCCTATGCCGACTGGCTGATCGGTCAGATGGAAGCCGTCGGACAGCCGGTGAACATTGTCGGCCATGACTGGGGTGCCCTGCTCACGCTGCGGGCCTGTTCCCTGCGACCCGACCTGATTGAAAGCTGGTGCGTCACCAATGCCGTGATCGACAGCAAGTATTCAGGTCATCGCATGGCACGAATGTGGGCAACGCCCCTGCTTGGCGAGCTTGTGATGACGGGAATGCGAGACACCGCCAAGCTTGAGGCGGCGCTGGTCGAAGGTGGCATGCCGCCGGACATCGCCGCGCATGAAGCTCCGCTGGTCGACAAGACGATGCGCCAGTCGATCCTGAAACTCTACCGCTCGGCCCGGGGCCTGCGCATTTCCGGCGACTGGGAAGACGACCTCGCGAACCTGCCCTCAAAGGGCCAGCTCTACTGGGGCGAGAACGATCCCTTCGTTGGCCTGCCGGTCGCGCAGCGCTTTGCAAAACGATGGGACGTTCCCTTGCATGTCGAACATGATGCGGGCCACTGGGCCTGCGCCGAACATCCGGGCAGCTTCGCCCTCGTCCTCAAGGAGTTCTGGGCGACCAAGCGAATGATGTGAGGCCTGTCAGGCCGCTTCAGCCTTCGGATTTCCCAGTTCCATCTTCACCCGCTCGGCGAGTTGGCGTGAGGTGAAGGGTTTGGCCAGGAACGAGACCGCACGGTCATCGTCAAGCTGCTTGGCCAGGTCGCGCTCGGCATAGCCCGAGATGAAGATGACGCGCGCATGGCCAAGCAATGCCTTGGCTTCGCGGATCAGGGTCGGGCCGTCCATGCCGGGCATGACGACGTCAGAGATGACGAGGTCAAAGCTGCCGGGTGCGTCTTCGAGCACTTCCATCGCCTGTTCGCCGTCGCAGGCCTCCGAGACGTCATAGCCGCGCTTGCGCAATTGAGTCGCCGTGATCGCGCGTACGCCATCCTCGTCCTCGATCAGCAGGATGCGGCCACGACCGGAAATATCCATCGGACGATTTGCCAGCTTTTCGGCCTGGGTGATCTCGACTGGCGCCGGAATGTCTTCAGCCCGGAGTGCCGGAAGATAGATCTGGAACGTCGTGCCTTTGCCGACCGTCGAGATGGGGCAAATATAGCCGCCCGATTGCTTGATGATGCCATAGACCGTCGCAAGGCCGAGGCCCGTGCCGACACCGGCTTCCTTGGTCGTGAAGAAGGGTTGGAAAATCTTGTCCATCACTTCGCGCGGCATGCCGTGGCCGGTATCTTCCATTTCGATCAGCATATAGTCGCCGTCTTCGACATAGCCAAAGCCCTTGGCCTGCGCGTCCCGGCCGGTCGCACGCGCCGTCCGTATCGTGAGCTTGCCGCCATTGTTGTGGCTGATCATGGCGTCGCGCGCATTGGTGGCGAGGTTAATGATTGCGGTTTCGAGTTGGTTCTTGTCGGCCTTGATATGCGGCACGTCGCGGCCATGCGTCACCACGATCTCCACGCGCTCATCGAGGATCTGGCGCAGCAGGATCGAGAACTCGGACAGGAAGTCCGTCACGTTGAAGATCTCGCGCTTGAACGTCTGCTGGCGGGCATAGGCCAGCAGCATGCGGACCAGGTCTTTCGCGCGGATCGAGAATTCGTGGATCGACTTCAGATTGTTATAGGACGGGTCGCCCACGGGGTGGCTGGTCATCAGGTCTTCATTGTTGAGGATGATGCCCTGCAGCACATTGTTGAAATCATGCGCGACGCCGCCAGCGAGCTGGCCGATGGCCTGCATCTTCTCGCCATGGGCAAGGCGCAGTTCCAGTTCACGTTGTTCGGTAATGTCGATGACATAGGCGACCGACGGCCGGCCATTGCTGTCGAGCGTGACGAACACGTTGACATGGCGCGGTTCAGGACCGGCCAGCTTGAGGCCAACCGGCTTGTCGATGGCGTCGATCAGCGAGGCATTGAGCGCTTCCTGGCCCTCATCGGCCACGAACAGGTTCGAAAAATGGCCACCCGGCGTGGCTTCGCCACCCGTCATCTCCATCAGTGCACGGTTGGCATCGAGAATGATCGCACCATCGACGCCGTCACCTTGCAGGCGGACCGCGCCAAACGGCGCGTCGTCAAACATCGGGTCGCCTTCGAGGCGCGGCGGGCGCGACGATGAGGCAAAGTTCAAACGCTCTTCCTGGCCGTTCATCACCTGCTGGTTGGCGAGGATGATCGTGCGGCCAGCCGCTTCTGCGCCACGTCCGGCCCAGGTCGTGATCGCCTGCACAGGCACTTCAACACCGTCACGCGCGCGCAGCTGGATGTCGGCCCGGCCCGGCGCGCCGGTTTTGCGGTCGCGCGCCAGCATTTTGACGAATTCCGGGCGCATGATGTCGTCGATACGGATGTTCTTAGCCGTTTCCGGCAGGCCGAGCATCTCGCGCAGCCAGGAATTGGCATAGGTGATTGTGCCATCAGGGCGGGCGGCAAAGAAGCCCATCGGGGCGTCTTCGACATAGAGGGATTTCAGGTCCGATGCACCGGTCGCTTCCTGCTGGCCGGCAATACGGCGGATGCGCCAGAGCACGCGCTGACGCGGCAGCGGCGATACGCCAATTTCGAACTGGGCTGGCACCTGGTCCGCGCCGATCGTGATGGGCGGCAGCACTTCGCGGCGCGCAAGTCCGGCCTTGGCGGCCTTGGACAGACGGTAGACAGGGGCAGCAAGGCCCGGATTGGCGCCGAACAGGCGGTCAACCGTGACCGCGCCGCCATCAGCCTGGCCGATCATCAGCGCGATCCGGCTGAGTTCATTGTAGGATTCGTTGGCCGCAACCGGCGCCCCGCCCTGATCGGTGATCAGAACGGATTCGTCGAGCGCCTCGATCCAGCCGAAACGAGGCATATTGGTTTGCACGGCGCGGGCAGCCGAACCCCGTTCGGGGAACAGGCCAAGGAACCGCCCTGCCCCGCGCACGCTCCAGAGCAGGAATACGAGACCGCCGGACGCCATCGAGATCAGCAGGATGGGTCCGGGCGCGCCGGACGCTTTCGGCCAGGCGAGTGCAACGCTGGCGGCAGCGATCGAAATCAGCAGGCAGCCCCAGAACAGGAGCTGCATGACATCGAAACGTCCACCCAGTTCGGCAAAGCCTTCGCCGCCGGTGGTTTCGCCATCATCGCCAGTATTGGCCGCCTGCGTCAGTTCCAGGGAATCCATGCGCGTTATATCTCCTGCACCGACAGCATCACAGCTTGCCGGATCACTATACATTGATTCCGCCGGCACGTGGCCGACTCAGCCGTAGCGGAATCCTAGTCGACTTACATTGGCACAGCAAAGGTTAACGAAACCGAAAAAAGCGTTAAGACTCACCGGAGAAATCACACAAACCTCATCTGATTCGGAGTTCCCCATGACGCGTTCCGCCACCGCCCTTGCTGCCATCCTGATACTCGCCGCCTGCACCACACCCGCTGCGCCTGAGGCGCCCGTCGCAGCGGCACTGGCGCCTGCTGACGTGACGCAGAATGAAAGCGCACGTCTCAACGACTGGTTCGAAGTCAAATTCCAGGAAACCCTTGCCCGCAGCCCGATGACGCAAACCTATTTGGGTATCAAGAACGATTACGGCAAATGGGACGACGAATCCGACGCGCACGCGCTGGAAGACCTTGAACTGCAGCGCGCAGCAGTCGCTGAAATGAAAGCAACGTTCGATTTCGACGCGCTGGACCCGCAGGCGAAACTGTCCTGGCGGCTGGCCGAATACGAACTGTCCCAGGCCGAGGCGGCCTTCCCCTTCCGCGACCACGAATACGTGTTCAACCAGATGTTCGGCGTGCAGTCCGGCATTCCCGCTTTTCTGGTGAACCAGCACAAGGTGAGCGGCCCGTCAGACGCCGAAGCCTATATCGCGCGGCTGCAAGGCATTCCGGCCTATCTCGGCCAGAATGTCGCCAATGCGCAGGCCGCCGCCACAAAGGGCATCCTGCCGCCACGCTTTGTCTATGACTATGTCCTGTCGGACTCGCGCGGCGTCGTCACCGGCTATCCGTTCACATCCGACGTCGCTGATGGCAGCGAAGACAGCCCCCTGATGGACGACTTCCGCGGGAAAGTGAACGAAATGGAGAGTTCGGACGGAGTCACCCCGGATGAGGCCACGTCGCTTCTGGTCCGGGCCGCTGGTGCACTCAGGACATCGGTGGGGCCGGCCTATGAATCGGCCATCGCTGAGCTGGAAGCGCAAGCGGCCGTCGCGACAACAGATGACGGCGCATGGAAACTGCCGGACGCCGATGCCTATTACGCCATGCGCCTGAAGCAGATCACCACGACCGACATGAGCGCCGATGAAATCCACGATCTCGGGCTCGCCGAGGTCGCCCGCATCCAGGACGAGATGCGCGGCATTATGGCCAAGGTCGGCTTTGAGGGCAGCCTGAAGGACTTCTTCGACTTCACCCGGACCGACCCGCAATTCTTCAAGCCGAACACTGATGAGGGCCGCGCCGCATACCTCAGCGAAGCGACAGCGGCGATTGACGCCATGCGCGAAGACCTGCCGATGGTGTTCAAGACCTTCCCGAAAGCCGACCTGATCGTGAAGGCGGTCGAACCCTTCCGCGAACAATCCGCCGGCAAAGCCTTCTACTCACGCCCCGCGCCTGATGGCAGCCGACCGGGCACCTACTACGCCAACCTCTACCGCATGCAGGACATGCCCACTTACCAGATGCAGGCGCTCGCCTTCCATGAAGGCATTCCCGGTCATCATATGCAGATCGCCATGGCGCAGGAACTGGAGGGCATCCCGAGCTTCCGCAAGTTCGGCGGCTATACGGCCTATACCGAAGGCTGGGGCCTCTATTCGGAACTGCTTCCGAAGGAAATGGGCTACTACTCTGATCCGTATGATGATTTCGGCCGGCTCGCGATGGAAATCTGGCGCGCAGCACGGCTCGTGGTCGATACCGGCATCCATGACAAGCACTGGACCCGCGAACAGGCCGTCCAATACCTGATGGACAATACACCGAACCCTGAAGGCGACTGCCAGAAGGCGATCGACCGCTATATCGTGATGCCGGGTCAGGCCACGGCCTACAAGATCGGCATGCTCAAGATTGTCGAACTGCGTGAAATGGCGAAGGCTGAACTCGGCGACAGGTTCGACATTCGGGAGTTTCACGATGTCGTGCTGAGAGACGGCGCCGTGCCGCTGGCCATCCTTGAGCAGAACGTGAAAGCCTGGGTCGACGAAACCAGTGAGAGCTAAGGCCATGCGCAAGCACCTGTTGAAACCAGCAGCGGCCGGGCTCAGCCTCGCCCTGCTGGCAGCCTGCACCTCGGTGGTGGCACCGCTATTGAAGCCGGAGGTGAGCACGGAGATCACGAAGGTGAAGGCCGGCGACTATGTGCTTGATCCCACGCACGCATCGGTCCTGTTCCGCATCAACCATCTCGGCTTCTCGACCTATGTCGGCCGCTTCGAGACGTTCGATGCCAGCCTCACGGGTGATGCCGCCGATCCGGCCAGTTCACGTGTCGAGGCAGTGATCGACATGACCTCGCTCGACGTTGCGAACGCACCCTTCGCCACAGAACTCATGGGACCGGACTGGTTCGACGCGGAGGCGTTTCCCCAGGCCGTTTTCAGGTCCACATCTGTTGCGATGACGGGCGATACCAAGGCGAAAGTGACGGGCGACCTGACGCTGCACGGGGTGACAGCGCCGGTTACGCTGGACGTGACGTTCAATGGCGCCGCCTATGACCGGTTGCGCGGGGCCGATGTGGCAGGGTTTTCGGCAGTGACGACAATCGACCGGACGGTCTTTGGCGTGTCAAAATTCTCGGGGCTTGTGACCGATACGGTCGACATCGAGATCCAGGCCGAATTCATGAAACAGTAAGTCCTAGCGCAGGGCCGGGCCGCGTTTCGTAATGCGCAGGGCCATTTGTGCGCCCTTGCGGCCGATCTGGGCCTCGGCAGCGACAGGACCGTTGCGCCCGCCAGACAGCAGTTCGACCGGCTGGTCCGCCGGCACGCCGAGCAGTAGGGTCGAACCCGCCTTCAGGTCTGTCAGGCGCGACAGCGGCACGCTCAGGCTGGCGATTCTGGCTGTCAGCACGGCGGTGACAGCGGCGCCCGACGGGGTGGGTGCGGGCGTGGCAGGGGTGGGGGTTGGGGCGAGGGACGTCCGCATTGCGGCCGCAGGCGGCACGAAGTCGAACAGGTCGTCGCTGGCCAGGATCATCCGTGCCGGCATCCGCAACTGATCGAACCGGATATCGAGGTCGATCACGTCAGCCGCGCCGGGCCGCGCGAGGGCGGCGGCGAAGTCGGCATCGGTTTCGATCCGGGCAAAACTGAGCGACGATGAGATACCTGCGCCAAGCGGACGGACCAGGCCTTCGAGCAGCGCTGTGTCGAGCGGAGTCAGGTCGCGCGGCACGAAGGGGCCGGGCTTGCCGCCGCAGGCACTTTCGATCAGGGCCGCAGCCAGCGGGGCGCTGAGGCTGAGCATCGCGATGATTTCGCCGTTCGGCGCCGCGAAACAGGCAATCGCCCGGCCCGTTTCGCCTGAATAGGGTTCCAGCGCGGACGTGAAGGTGCCGCCGGACGCGGCTGTGACGGTTGCAGCGGCGCGCAGGCCGCAGCCCTGGCGAAAGGCGAGCGACAGGCGTGCAGCGAGGCGCAGGGCATCTTCGGGCAGGTCTGAACGGGCCGCTGTGCCCACCGGTGCCGCAGGTCTGTCCAGGTCAGGAATATCGCGGGGCGTCACCGATACGGGTTCAGGCACGGGTTCGGGGTCCATGTCCGACAGGTCGGGCCGCAGCAGCGCCTCGATCTCGGCGGAGCTGAGTTTGCCGCGTATGACAGGTTTCTGCGTCTCGGACTCGAAGGATTCAAAACGCGTTGGCATGTCGAGCATGACAGCGGTTTCACGTCTTGGAGACATGTCCCAACCGTCGTCAGCTGTGGATGGCAATGAACGGCTCATGGGCGCAATTAGGGATCCGGTCCAGCAAACGTCCAGTGTGCGCCAAGAGAGTTAACGACTGGTTAGGACTTTTCACGCCCCGCCCGCATTGCGGGATGAAAATACAGTTGGTCCCCGGGCCCGGGATTAACGAATCACCCCGCGATCTTAAACTAGCGAGGCTTGTGTTAAGGCCCTGATTACCATCAGGTAAGGGAACGTTCGGACCTTGATGCGATGATCCCTTTAACGCACGAGGCACGACACAGAATCGCCGCGGCGTTGGGTTGATGGTAAAAAGGCGGCGGCACTTCCGAAAACCGGGAGGCCGCCGTTCTTCATTTCAGGTTCCGGAAAACCGTGATCAGTCGTCGCGCAGGGTGCGTTCCTTGCGCTCGTGACGCTCTTGCGCCTCGAGGCTGAGGGTCGCCGTCGGTCGAGCTTCCAGACGGCGCAGGCCGATCGGCTCACCCGTCGCTTCACAGAAGCCATAAGTCCCGTCGCCAATCCGGCGCAACGCACTGTCGATCTTGGAGATCAGCTTGCGCTGGCGGTCACGGGTACGCAGTTCGAGCGCCTTGTCACTTTCGGCCGACGCCCTGTCGACAACATCGGGCAACGAACCGGACTCATCCTGCAAATTGTGGATCGTCTGTTTCGCGCCGTCGAGAATGTCCGCCTTCCAGTTCTCAAGCAGCCGCCGGAAAAAAGCCAGCTGACGCTCGTTCATGAACTCCTCGTCATCGGAGGGGCGGTAATCGTCTGATAGTTCAATACTCATAGCAGACACCTTTAACCAGGATGGGCCCCGATATAGAGCGGCTAGCGATTCACTGCAATCGTTGAACCGCAGATTAATAATCCAATGATTTCAGTCGATTGCGGCCATTTGATGTATATTTGATAGTAGTATGACATAAAGAATAGGTTCAAAATCCGGCAATTGGGCTGCATTTAGCAGGCCAAGGCTTGATCTTTGGATCGACGCCGCGCTCTATGAAACCTCGTCCAAAGTGCAGCTTTCGCAACGGTTTTAGTGCCCATGGCCCGCCGAAGGAAAAGATCGATCCGCTCCTCCGGCTGGATGCAGGCAGTGATGTTCAATTCGCTGCTGATCCTCATTCCTGTGATCGGTGCCCAGGTCGTTGGCGGCGCGTTTTCCGGCGCGACCTTCTCCGAAGCGCCTTCGGTCGAGGCGATCGACCAGACCCGCCACAACATGGATGACGCGTTCACCGCGATGGCGCCGCGCAACGCAGCTGACAAGTACAAGTTCTGGCACGATATCGTCTCGCGCGAACTGACCGCCCGCGACGTGACGGCAGCGCGCGGTTTCCTGATGGCTGCGCCGCAAATGCTGGACCGCGAAGACGTCAAGGAGCTGATGGCCGCAGCTAACTCGGAAATCACCGGCACCGAAGACGAACGCATCGCGCTTGCCGCCCTCAGAAAGCTGCCGGTCGCCGTCAGTCAGCGTTTTGCCGACGCGATGGGTTCGGCGCGCAACCTGAACACGCAGGTCGATCCGGCTGAGGAAAATGCTGCCGGTACCGAACCGGAGGCCGAGGAACCGGCTGACGAGACGGTTTCGCCAATCGTCGCGGCCCGGTTTGCGCTTCTCGGGACGTACGCCGATCTGGCCAACCATTCCGAACGCTGGATGAAGGGTGACCGCGTCGATGAACTCGTGCTCAAGATCACGGGGATCGGCCTGGAACAGGCGGACCAGCAGGATGCGCTGGCAGAATCCAACATCCGTGCCCTGTCTATCCTGAAATCGGCGCGCCGGTCGCGTCGCATCACACCTGAATTCAACGACTACCTGACAGACCGGCTAAACGCCGCCCTGCCGGATTCGGTCCTGAAGCCGGCGCTGGAGGAGGCATTCGCTGACCTGGCAATCACCAAGGTCAGGGTCCAGCGCGTGCGTGCCGCTTATGCGAGCGCGCTTAACCCGAAAGGCCTCGCCCGGCTGGAAACCGACCTCGCCCAAATTGACCGGATCGGGACGCTGACCGATCCGTCGGCCGCCGTGACCCTGATCGAGCAGGTCAAGGACAGCGCGGACCTGCGCCGCGTGCGCCTTATTGCCGAGGCCGGCGGCGACCGGTCAGTGGCCCTGTTCAAGCAGATGGGGCCCGGCGCGATGCGCGTTGCCGACACGGGCGTGCGCTGGACGCGCGAACTCGTGCTTCAGTTCATGGGTCTCACGGCTGCCGGGCTCGTCATGTTCTGGGTGACGTGGTCGACGCTGCGCCGAAGCCTGCGCCGGCGCCCGCGCATCGAAGCTCCGCAATAGGCAAGTCTCAGGCGAGGCCGAACGCGCCCTTGATGCCATCTATCAGCAACTGAACCGACAGGGCCGCGAGGATCACGCCCAGGATCCGCGTCAGGGCACCGGCGACGCTGGCCCCCATGAGGCGCACCAGCGGCGTCGCCGCCAGGAAGATCACGAGGGTCAACAGCAAGTTGAGGCCGATGGCCGAAAGGACCACCGCCTTCTCGGGCCATATAGTGGCCTCAGACATGTAGAACATGGCTGTGGCGATCGAGCCGGGCCCGGCAATCATCGGGATCCCGATCGGGAACACGGAAATATCATCCAGTTCTGTATTGGGCTTGTGCCCTTCGAGCACTTCCTCGGCCCGGTGCTCGCGCCGTTCTGTGCGCTTCTCGAATACCATGTCGAGCGCAATCAGGAACAGCAGGACGCCGCCCGCGGCACGGAAGGCGTCGATGGAGATGTGCATGGCGCCGAGCACCCAGGAGCCGCCGAACGCGAAAGCGAACATGATGATCGTCGCCACGAAGGTCGACTTGAACGCCATCTTGCGACGATAGGCAGCGTCGCCCTGCGCCGTGAGGGTCGCAAAGATCGGCGCCACGCCGGGCGCATCGATCAGCACGAAAAATGTGACGAAGGTCGCGGTAAAAAGGGAGATCAGTTCTGCGCTCATGCGCGAGGCCCCTAGTCTCTCTGCGCGGCAGCGTCGAGGATTTCCTGCACAAGCGGTGCAACTTTGACAGCGCCGGCTGCAGTGGAAAACTTGGACAGGTCTGCCGCTCCGGACGCCAGCGCCACCATCATACGGTGTCCGCGCAAGCGCTGCAGCAGGCCGTCATCGCCGCGATGGCCGTCTGCGACCGCCGTTCGGCCATCGCCCAGGTCAACAATGACACCGTCCCCCTGGCCGGCTTCAAGCCGGGAAATCGCCTCGTCGAGGCTCAGGGGGGCGTTGCCGGGTTGTAAACGAGCGCGCATGACACTGCCATCTGCCATCAGCTGCACCCTGCCGTCTCGACTGTCATCATCTTGCGGCAGCGACTGAGTGCGCGGTACAGGTCCGCGGCAGCGACATCAGCTGAAATCTCCAGGACGGCGGCGCGTTCGTCTGCGTGCGCGACGGTCGAGAGCAGCGTGGCGATGGCTTCTGCGGCCTGCGCATAGGCCGAGCCGTCGATTTCGCCGAGCAGGTACATCTGCATGATGGCAAAATACGCGCGCCGCACAGGCGTCGTCGCCTCGTTCGGGCGCAGTATATCCTTCTCGCGCAGGACACGGGCCTGGTTTTCCAAGAGGAGCACACCGCGACGGTCGCCATTGCGCACAACCGCGCCATTGACGACAAACGTCTCGCCGGGCTTCAGGGAAAGCTTCAAGGGCATCTCAAGCGAATCCAATTCTGCCTAATTCGATGAATTTTGCAGAAAGGCGTTAACGCATGATTGCCACGCGTTAAGGATCGCGAACCCGGCAGGCTGGGGCCAAGGGAAAGTTAATGTGCCATGCGCCCGTTATCATCGGGCATTTTGGATCATACGGCCTGCCCCCGACCTGAAACGCCTCTCCTGCATGGGAATGGCGAAGCACTGACGAGCGCGGCGCTCAACTGAAGCTGGTGCTCCGTGGCGGTGCGCATGGCCTCTACTTTATAGCACATGCCGAACACGGAGCGAAGTTGTTTCCGCTAGGGAATGTCCGAATTACCACTTTTTCACCGAATGTCAGGCTTCCCCTAACGTCAAAGCTTGCTCCGCCCGGCCCGCAGCCTATTGTGGCATCAACCGTTTATAAAAGGACCCTGCCCATGCGTTTTGAAGGCACCAAGGACTATGTCGCCACTGATGACCTGAAAGTGGCCGTCAATGCTGCCATCGCGCTGGAGCGCCCCCTGCTGATCAAGGGCGAGCCCGGCACCGGCAAGACCGTTCTGGCCATCGAAGTGGCCAAGTCGCTCGGCTGCGAACTGATCGAGTGGCACATCAAGTCGACCACCAAGGCCAACCAGGGCCTTTACGAATATGACGCGGTCAGCCGCCTGCGCGACGGCCAGATGGGCGAAGAGCGCGCCAAGGACGTCAAGAACTACATCAAGAAGGGCAAGCTCTGGGAGGCATTCACCGCCAAGAAGCGCCCGGTCCTTCTGATTGACGAGATCGACAAGGCCGACATCGAATTCCCGAACGACTTGCTGCAGGAACTCGACCGGATGGAGTTCTTTGTCTACGAGACCAACGAGGTCGTGAAGGCCAAGGTCCGCCCGATCGTGATCATCACCTCGAACAATGAGAAAGAGCTGCCGGACGCCTTCCTGCGCCGCTGCTTCTTCCACTTCATCAAGTTCCCGGACGAAGAGACGATGCGCGAGATCATCGACGTGCACTTCCCGGACATCAAGAAGAAGCTGGTCGGCGACGCGCTGACCACGTTCTACGCCATGCGCGAACTGCCGGGCGTCAAGAAAAAGCCGTCGACCAGCGAACTGCTCGACTGGCTGAAGCTCCTGATGAACGAGGATGTGGACCTCGAGACGCTGCGCGAGCAGAATCCGGACAAGCTGACCCCGCCTCTGCACGGTGCGCTCCTGAAGAACGAGCAGGATGTCGCGCTGTTCGAACGCCTCGCCTTCCTCTCGCGCCGCCAGGACGGCCCCGGCGGCGGACGTCGCGGCCCGGCGGGCTAATTCGGCTCGGGTTCGACCTTCGCGAAGGCGACGACATAGTTTTCGCCATAGGCCTTCGCGCATTTCGGGCAGGTCGTGTAGAATACATAGATGTGGTCTGCATCGAGATCCTGTGCCTCGAGCTCACCCTCGAACTGGTCCAGCCATTTTGGGGCATCCCGGTAAGGCCCGTTGAAGACGCGGGTGCGGTAGTCGCCGGACAGGCGAACCATCTCCTCATTCGGCACAGGTTTTGACATAGCGAACAGGTGCTCACCCTTCCAGGGCGAGAGATCGCGACTGAGAACCACGAAATTGTCCGGATCCATGGCCCCGGCTGTCTCGATGGCGTCGAACGTGTGCGTGAATACGCTGCCCATGTTCATCGGAATGTGCATCACGTTGCGGGTTATCACGCGCACGAACAGCTTGTTGTCGAAATGCAGGTCCTGACCATCCCATGCGTCCGGCTTGAACCGCGAGCAACAGCCTGTCGTATTCTCGCTCTGGTCGTAGACTGGCAGCGTGTTCGTTTGCATCCCGCACTCCTGCTGTTCCAGCAAGGATAGCTGCGATTCCCCCGGCTGCCTTGAGGAATATCAATCCGAGCGCGCGGACGCCGCCCGCCTAATGCCCGAGAATGTCCATCTCGGCCTGGGCGTCTTCGCGTGCGTTGACGTCCTTCCGGCTGTTCAGGAAGTCGGCCATCTTTGACTTGTCGTAGCGCTCGTCCATCCATGTCTTGACGGCTATGCCGATCCAGATGGCGTGGAACAAAAGGCCGAACCCGATGGCGACGAGGCCGGGTATCGGGCCGATATGCGCCCGGCGCACGAATTGCGACCATGTTTCCACGTCGGTCGGATGAATGGCGATCTTCGCGAAATAGGCCGCTCCGAGGATGGCGAACAGCCAGCCGTAATTGCGGCGCAGGCGCCGGCCAATCGCCCTTATGTTGGATATCCGGTATTGCGGCTTTTCGTAGTCGTCCGACAGGGCCGTACCGCGGTCGAGCGGGATGCGGGCCCCTTCCCCGCGCAGCATCGGCACGTAGAAGGCAATCTCCAGCACCCGCGCGCGGAACCGCCAGACATAGAAGAAGCGGTAGCGGCGTGATTCCAGCGTCAGGAACACGATGCAGAGGGCACCGACCAAAACGATCGGAAACGGCGAGGCCTGCGCATTGGCGAAAGCGACCGACAGGCCGATGCCTGTCGAGATGACCGCCCAGTTGGTCGTCTGGTCGAGGCGCTGGCGCCACACCGTCGAGCGGTAAACCTCGGCACGGTAAAGGTGGGCAAGCGCGCCCACTTCCTTGGCGCCGCAAATGGCCTCGGGCGGGTCGCCGTCAGGATCGGCAAGATCATCGTGGAATTCAGTCATGGTCGATCCTTATGGACCGGTTCAACTGCGTCGGGAAGCCTGCCAGACAACTTGTCTCACCTGCTAGCGACGGCAATAGCCGAGCGCAGCAATGGGGCCATAGCCTTCCAGCGCGTTGCGCACATGGCGCGTGTCGTCGGCATCGGCCTCAGACCGGATGCGGACGGCGAGTTGACCGGCATTGCCGGTGATCCGGGACCGCCAGAGCGCATAGCGCAGGCTATTGGGGGCCGCTGTCAGCGCAACGGCGCGGTCAAAACGGGCAAGATCGCAGCGTTGCATGGAGAGTTCAGCCAGCACGTGGCCGAAATCCCCCTTCTCGAAATCATCGCCCAGGCCGCCGCGCGTCACCTTGGTCTGGGCCAGATCGAACATCGCGTCGATGAGTCGGCGCTCGGTTGCCGCGTCGGTCGCCAGGCGGACACCGGCTGCCATGATCTCGGGCCGGCCGATATTGAATGGCGCGGCCCCGGCGCGGGCGCGTTGTTCAAAGCCGCTCCATCCCGATTCGGCGACAACGGACTCGGCCTGTTGGCCGGCATAATCGACCTGCGGCGTAAGGTGGCGGGCCGGTGCGCCAAACCGGGACTGCCATGACTGCAGCAAGGCGGCATCGCCTGAGCGGCCGACGGTTTCAAGGAAAGCGGCCTGGACCCGGGCCTGTTTCTCGGGCGGCAGGATCTCTGCAGCCTCCCATATCGCCGCGAACATGCATGTCGCCTCGTCCGGCCCATGGCAGGCCGGCGGTCCCGCATGCGCGAGCGAGGCGACCGACAGGCCGGCGAGGAGGATCAGGAAAGCCTTCAACATGGCGCCATAACTAGGCCAGGCGGGGTGAACTGGACATGACCGGCCAGCTTTTCGCTGCGTCAGCTTGGACATGGCGTCCAAGGCGGACTATCTTCACCTCTTACGACAGGAAAGATGCCCCATGTTCCTCAACTTCTTCAATGAACTGCGTGAAGCCAAAGTGCCGGTCACGCTGAAGGAATACCTCATGCTCATGGAGGCCATGGACAAGCAGGTCATCGACATGGACGTGACCGATTTCTACTACCTGTCCCGCTCGGCACTGGTGAAGGACGAACGCAATATCGACAAGTTCGACAAGGTCTTCGGCCATGTCTTCAAGGGCCTCGACAGCCTGGCGGACGCCGTGGACGTCACCGACATTCCCGAGGAATGGCTGCGCAAGATGTCCGAGAAATTCCTGAGCAAGGAAGAAATGGACGAGATCGAGGCCATGGGCGGCTTCGAGAAGCTGATGGAAACGCTGCAGAAGCGCCTCGAAGAGCAGAAGAAGCGCCATGAGGGCGGCAACAAATGGATCGGCACGGGCGGCACCTCGCCCTTCGGCGCCAATGGCTACAATCCCGAAGGCGTCCGCATCGGCCAGGAGAAATCCCGCCACCGGCGCGCGGTCAAGGTCTGGGATAAGCGCGAATTCAAGAATTACGATGACAGCGTCGAACTCGGCACCCGCAACATCAAGGTCGCCATGAAGCGGCTGCGCAAATGGGCCCGCAAGGGCGCGCCGGACGAGTTGGACCTTGACCAGACGATCCGCAACACGGCCCGCAAGGGCTATCTCGACATCGAGATGCGCCCGGAAAAGCGCAATGCCGTCTCCGTCCTCCTGCTGCTCGATGTCGGCGGCTCGATGGACCCCTATGTGCGGATCATGGAAGAGCTGTTCTCGGCTGCCAAGTCCGAGATCAAGAACCTCGAATACTATTATTTCCACAACTGCCCCTATGAGGGCCTGTGGAAGGACAATCGCCGCCGCATGAACAACCGCATCCCGACCTGGGACGTGCTGAACAAGTTCCCATCCGACTACAAGGTCATCGTCGTCGGCGACGCCACGATGAGCCCGTACGAGATCACCTATGCCGGCGGCTCGGTGGAGCACTGGAACGAAGAGGCCGGCGGCATCTGGCTGCAGCGTTTCGTGCAGCGCTTCCCGAACCTTGTCTGGCTGAATCCGGTCAAGGAAGGCGCGTGGGACTATACCGGCTCGATCAAGCTGATCCGCGAACTGATCGGTGACCATCGCATGTTCGAGCTGACGCTTGGCGGCCTCGACGAAGCGATGAAAGAACTCGGGCGCTAGCTTTACTGCCCCGGCGGCATGCCCTCTACTATGCTCAAAACAAGAGCAGACAGGGAAAAGCGGACATGGCGCGAATCGAAGCAAACGGTATCGAGATCGAATATGAAGAGACCGGGTCGCCCAATGACCCGCTAATGCTGCTCGTCTCCGGCTTTTCCAGCCAGATGACATCATGGCCGGACAGTTTCCGGCGCGGGCTTGCCGATGCCGGTCGCCGCGTCATTGTCTTCGACAATCGCGATATCGGCCTATCCACGGAACTGGCCGGACAGGCCGCACCATCGCCGCGTGACATTGTGAAGGGCATTGCTGCGGGCAAGCCCATGCACGAAGCCGTCCCCTACCTGCTGAACGACATGGCCGCCGATGCCGCCGCGCTGGTCGAGGCGCTCGGCGCGAAAAACGCGGACGTGCTCGGCGTTTCCATGGGCGGCATGATCGTTCAGCTGATGGCGCTCAACCATCCCGAACGGGTCCGCGCCCTCATTCCGGTTATGACCACATCGGGCGACCCGTCACTGCCACCGTCAACACCGGAGGCCACTGCGGCCCTGACCGCCGTGCCGGAGAACCGGACGCCGGCCGCCGTGGCCGACCTGGCCGTAAAGGGGCGGGCGGCCTATGGCTCGCACCCGGACATTCGCACGCCCGACGATGAAATCCGCGCCGCCGCCATCGCCGCGATGGTACGGTCCGACCGACCTGAAGGCGTTGCCCGCCAATACGCCGCCATTCTCGCCCAGCCGCGCTGGCATCAGCGCCTCGGATCCATCACCCACCCGACCCTCGTCCTGCATGGCGCCGTGGACACATTGATCCGCCCCGCTGCCGGACAGGATATCGCGCGCCGTATCCCCGGCGCCGATATCGAGGTAATCGAAAAATGGGGCCATGACCTGCCGGACAGGATGGTTCCGACCCTGCTCGACCGGATCGCGCCTTTCCTCGGGCAGCACGCGCCTGATGGTGCCTTCTGATGAGCACAACCGGCACCGTCCTGACCCGGCAGGAAGCCGATGTTCTGATCGTGACGATCAACCGTCCCACCCGGCGCAATGCCGTCGACCGGGAGGCGGCCGCTGCCCTTTATGAGGCGTTCAAGGCCTTCGACGCGGACGACAGCCTGTCGGTCGCCATCCTGACCGGCGCCGAGGGCAATTTCTGTGCGGGCGCAGACCTTCAGGCCGTCGCTGCCGGGAAGGGCAACCCGGTGCGCCCGGACGGCGATATGGGGCCGATGGGCCCGACGCGGCTCGAACTCTCAAAACCGGTCATCGCAGCGGTGGAAGGCTATGCCGTGGCCGGTGGGCTGGAGCTGGCGCTCTGGTGCGACCTGCGCGTCGCGTCGGACTCGGCCCGGTTCGGCGTGTTCTGCCGCCGCTTCGGCGTGCCGCTGATCGATGGCGGCACGATCCGCCTGCCCCGCCTGATTGGCGCCTCGCGCGCCATGGACCTGGTCCTGACCGGTCGCGAAGTCGGGACGGACGAGGCGCTTGCCATCGGCCTTTCCAATTATGCAGCCCCCGCAGGCACGGCCCTGGACCGCGCCATCCAGCTCGCCAATGACATAGCCGCCTTCCCGCAAACCTGCCTGCGTGCCGACCGCCAGTCGGCGATGCGCCAGTGGAGCCTCGAAATGGACGCCGCTCTGAAGGCGGAAGTCGAAGGCGGCCTCAACGTGCTGAAATCCGGCGAGACGCTGAAGGGCGCCACCGCCTTCACAAAGGGCAAGGGCCGTCACGGCAGCTTCTGACGATCAGGCCGGATGCAGGCGGAACCAGTCATCCCGCGTCATTTCCCACACCAGCGAGGCACGGGTCGTACCGTCAGGGCGGGTGCTCTCCACCTCGCCTTTCCGCGCGAATCCCAGCCCGTCCAGCATGCGCTGGGTTGCCGTGTTCTCGCGGCTCGCCGTCTCGCAGATCAGGTCGAGATGCAATGAATCGAACATCCATGTGAAGCTCTCTGCCGCGCCGCGCGTGCCTCGGCCCTGACGATGCTGCGACGGGTGCAGGGCGCCGCCCAGTTCGCCCGCCGCCCATTCGGGCCAGACCTGGATATCGCTGTAACCGAGGATTCTTCCCTCGCCGTCGTCGCGCACGAACAGCAGGCCCTCGCCCGCCGCGCGCTGGGCAAGGTGATCCTCGATGAAAGCCAGCACGTTCGCTTCGGTCAGGGGGCGCGGCAGGGAATAGATCGGCGCGTGCACGGCCGGGTCCGACAGGAAGACGAGGAAAGCGGACGCGTCGTCAGCCTGCGCCAGGCGCGAGGCCTCTGGCCCGCCGCCAAGATGTGTCGTGGCGCGCACAGAATCACGGATCTCTGCAATCCGTGACGCCGGAACATCCATTCGCGTGACCGGTATGCCGTCTGCCATGGCCTGATGCCTCTCCTGCAATGCTGCGCGGCATTTCTGGTGCGCCGCCCGGGTGCCGTCAAAGTGACTGCCCATCGGAATTGGCGCAAGCCTGACCCGGCGCGATTGACCTTTACCACATTCCCTCCCAAAGCGTGAACATGACCGACACCCCTGCCCTCCGCAAACACGGCAAGAACGCGTTCCTCTTCGTTCTGGTAACCGTTGCCATCGACATGCTGGCCTTCGGCCTGATCATTCCGGTCATTCCGAGCCTGATCCAGGACATGATGCATGTGCCGCCGGAAGACGCCACGCTCTGGCTCGGCCTGCTGGCCGCCACCTACGCGCTGATGAACTTCCTGTTCGGACCGACCGTCGGGGCCCTGTCGGACCATTTCGGACGCCGTCTCGTCCTCCTCGTCTCCATTGGCACGCTCGCCATCGATTTCATCATCATGGGATTTGCCGGATCGATCTGGCTGCTCTTCATCGGGCGGGCCCTGTCCGGCATTTCCGGCGCAACCTATTCAACCGCCAATGCCTATATTGCCGACGTGACCGAGCCCAAGGACCGGGGCCGCGCCTTCGGAATGATCGGCGCCGCGTTCGGATTCGGCTTCGTGTTCGGACCGGTTATCGGCGGCTTCCTTGGCGAGATAAGCCCGCGGGCCCCTTTCTTCGCCGCTGCGGGCCTCGCTGCCGTGAATTTCTGCTATGGCTTCTTCGTCCTGCCGGAATCGCTGGACAAGGCGCACCGTCGTCCATTCGCATTCAAGCGCGCCAATCCGTTCGGCGCCGCCAAGCACTTTTCCAAGCTGCCCCAGGTTTCATGGTTCCTGCTGGCCGCCGGCATTTACTTTCTCGCGCATACTGTCTTCCCGGCGACCTGGTCGGTGCATGGCGAAATCCGCTATGACTGGAGTCCCAAGGAGATCGGCTTCTCGCTTGGCCTGGTCGGCGTCGGTGCCGCCGTCGTGCAGGCCGGACTCATGGGGCTGATCCTGAACCGGATCGGCACTGTGCGCACCGCCTTGCTGGGCATGTCAGTCAGCGTGATCTGCCTGTTCGCCTATGCCTTCGCCGGTCAGGCCTGGATCGTCTATGCGATTATCCCGATCGGCGCGCTGGGCGGTGTGACGGGTCCGGCGATCAATTCGCTGATGTCGACCCTGACGCCGCGCAATGCGCAGGGCGAGTTGCAGGGGGCGAGTTCGAGCCTCAATTCCCTGGCAATGATCGTCGGTCCGCTCGCGATGAATGGCATACTCTACTACTTCACGCATGACAGCGCGCCGTTTCATTTTGGCGGCGCGGCCTTCCTCCTGTCAGCGCTGCTGACCCTGCTCGCCATCGTGCCGTTCATGCGCGGGGTCCGCGAAAACAGGGACGCCCTCCCGGCGGCAGCGGAATAGAAAAGGCGACCCGGCGGAGGCCGGATCGCCAGGTATTTGATTAAAATCGTGTCAGAGCGCGAAGGCGCTAGCCTTTGTTCTTCATGACCATGCCGGCGATCACGCCTAGCACACCACCACCAACGCCGCCTTCGAGCAGGCTGTTGACGATGTTCATGGGCGAAGTCGCCCCGGCTGCGGCGTCACCCAGCACTTGTATTCCGGCTGCATCAAGGCCGAAATGCGCGCCGAGGCCACCGATGATGCCGCCGACGATTCCGCCGGTGCCACTGCCACCGGTCAGCTTCGCAATGATTGGACCGAGCACCGTGCCACCGACGGCGCTCAGAATGAGCGGTAGATATTGTTCCATAAATTTGCCCTCCCATGGGTCTTGGTTGAGGGCTCTTGTCGGCCCTTCAGTGCTCAGACAACCGCGTTTTCCCGGGCAGGTCCAGTCGTTTTGACACGGGGGCAGGTGTTGCAACTTGGGCGGCACACGGGCAAACAGCGCCGAGATGATCCATCAGCGCCCTGCTCTTTTCCTCGACCGCGACGGCGTGATCAACGTCGACAAGGGCTATGTCAGCCGGGTTTCCGACTTTGAATGGATCGACGGTGCGATTGAGACAATTGCAACCTTCAAGGCCCGCGGCTGGTTCGTTTTCGTGGTCACCAACCAGTCCGGAATCGCACGTGACTATTACAGTGAACACGACATGCACGTGTTGCATGACTGGATGCTGGGCGAGCTCCGCGCAAAGGGCACCGCCGTCGACCGCATCTACTATTGCCCATACCACGAGGAAGGCGAAAATCCGCGCTACCGGCGCGACAGTTTCGACCGCAAGCCAAAGCCCGGCATGCTGCTGAAGGCCATGGCCGACTTCCCCGTGAAGCGAGAGTCGAGTTTCCTGATCGGCGACAAGCAAGCCGATATCGAGGCGGCCCGCGCTGCCGGCGTGGCAGGCTTCCTGTTCAAGGGCGGTGACCTGTCGCAATTTGCCGAATGGACGCTCGCCAGCTTCGAGGAAGGCAATCGCGGATGAAAACGATCGGCATCATCGGCGGTATGGGCCCGGCCTCGACGGTCATCTATTACGAAACGCTATGCGAACTCACGCGCGCCCGATCAGGCGGCAATGCCAGCGCCCGCGTGATGATCGACGCGCTCGATTTCGGTCATGTGCAGGCGCTGCAACAGTCCGGCGCCTGGGATGAAGCAGGCCGCGAACTTGCCAAAGCCGGCAAGCGACTGGAACAGGCAGGCGCCGGACTGGTCCTGCTCGCCACGAATACGATGCACAAGGTGGCCGCGCCCCTGCAGCAGGCCCTGACGGTTCCTTTCCTGCACATCATCGACACCACCGCCGCCCGCCTCAGCGCCGACGGGCGCCGGGCCCCGGCCCTGCTCGGCACCCGCTACACGATGGAAGAGCCCTTCTATCCGGACTATCTCGCCAACGCGTTCGGCGCGCCGCCCATGGTGCCCGAACCGGCCGAGCGAGATAATATTCACCGCATCATTTTCGACGATCTCGTGAAGGGCATCGTCACGCCGGAAACGACGCGCCGATATATCGAGATCACGCAGGCGCTCGCCGCGCGCGGCGCCGACAGCGTGATCCTCGGCTGTACGGAAATCGGGCTTGTCCTGAACGCGGCCAACAGCCCCCTGCCCGTCTACGACACCGCCCGCATCCATTGCGAGGCTGCGATGGACCTCGCCTGCGCCTAGACCGATCCGAGCGTTCGTCCTTCGGCTTCACTCAGGATGAGCCTCCCTGACACAATCAGGCTGGCTTCAGCGTCTTCGGGTCGATCCCGCCCATCCGGCACACTTCCTTCCACTCAGACGCCAGTACAGGCTGGACCGACAGGCGGAAGGATTTGACCAGGCTCATCTCGGCCAGCTTCGGATTGGCCTTGACGTCTTTCAACGTCACCGGCTTGGGCATGTCGGCCAGCGCGCGGATGTGCACGCAGTCCCAGCGAGGCTCATCGGTCGTCGAATCCGGCGCGCTGAGCGCGCTGACTTCGCAAATGCCAACCACTTCCAGCCCCTTGTTGGAATGGTAGAAGAACACCTGGTCGCCCAGCTTCATGTCGCGCATGAAATTGCGCGCCGTGTAGTTGCGAATGCCGGACCATTCCTCGCCCGCCTTGCCTTTCGCCTTCTGCTGCTCCCAGCTCCAGGCATCGGGTTCGGATTTCATCAGCCAGTAATTCATGTCGGTCTCCGGTGTGTCCGTGTCCGGGCCTGATCTAGGCGGCGCCGCGCCATTCGTCCACCCGGGCGGGCCTCAGGCAAGCTCAGCCAAGGCCGCGCGCACCAGCCGCTCATAGGCTGGCCAGCCCTTGTAGTCGCGCAGCGCAGGGTCGATGCCGCTCCATGCCGCCTCGAACGCGCGGACATGACCGGCGTCCGGCAAGGCGGCAGCCAACGGGTCGATACAGGTGCGGATCGTGAACACGACGGCGCCCGTCTCCGGCAGTTTCGAGATCGTCTGGCGTTCGACCCGGAAATGCAGCAAGTCCAGCGCGGCCGCGTCCGGCGCCGCCCGCGCCATCGCCTTCAGCGGTTCGCTGCTCGGCGTGAAGCGCTCAGGGCCCGCCTGGACAGTCCAGTTGAACCGTTCCAGCACCGTCCCGGCAGCAAGGCCGTCAAACATGCGCGAAATGCGCGCGACGAGGCCCGGATTGGCACCAGGCACCGTTGTGTGCAATCCGGCCAGCGGCTGGCCGATCTTGTCCGCCAGCGACCAGAAGGTCGGCGCGACCAGGCTGGCCGCCCGCAGCACCCATCGGCCCGCATCGTCCGGCAGGAGGAGACAAAGATCATCGGAGACACGCGCGGCAGCCTGTTCGAGCGGGCTGTGCCAGTCCGGCGCGCCGGGGCCTGCGACGGCCAAGACGGCGTCTGCTGTCTCGCCGATGGCATCCGGAATACCGGTATCGGCAAATACCTGCGCGCGATGCGTGCGCATCAGGACGGTCTTTTCGGGCAGCCAGGCCGTTGCTTCGGAATCTGGTGCCAGCCACATGCCTGGATCGATCGGCTTCAGGCCGGGCGCAAGGCTTGGCGGTCCTGCGAGATAAGGCAGGTAGGGCGGTGTCCGCATGTTCGTCAGGCCGCGCGGGCGGCGCCCCAGCTGACAAAGCCCGCCACGCGTGGTGTCGATGGCAGGTACATGGTTTCGGCATCTTCCAGCGTGAAACCGGCTTCCGTGAACATCGCCGCCACGTCACGGGTCAGGTGGCAGCCCCCGGCCAGGGGTTTCCAGACCGGTTCGATTCGGCGCTGCCATTTGGCGACGCCTTGATCCGGCGCCAGTCCGTGTTCGGAAAACAGGATCCGCCCGCCGGGCTTCAACACGCGCCGCGTCTCGGCCAGTGCCGACTTCCAGTCCGGGATCGTGCACAGCACGAACGTGATCACCGCCGTGTCGATGGAATCGTCTTCCAGCGGAATGGCTTCGGCGCCTGCCTCGAGGAATTCGATCTGGTTGCCGAAGCCGAGCGTACCCGCCTCGCGGCGCGCCTTGACCAGCATGCCGGGAGAAGGCTCGAGCGCAAACAGGCGATCGACCTTGCCCGCATCATACATGGCGAAATTCGTGCCCGACCCGCAGCCGAGTTCCAGCACGCGGCCCTCCGCCTTCGGAACAACTTTCTCCCGCTGCTTCATGATCGGCTTGGAGCCACAGGCACACGCGATCAGGTTCGGCACAACATAGCGTTCCCAGGGGTTCATTTTTGGCCACCGTTCGTCGACTGGAAGCCCGGATAGGCGCCCTTCTGGATCAGGGTCTTCGTGGCCTCGGTTGGCCGGGCGACAAGCGCGTCCTGCGTGATGTTGACATCATATTCGAAGCCGTCACCCATGGGCTGGTACGTGGCCGAGCCATATTGCGCATCAATGCCGAAACGCTTGCCTTCCTTTTCGGCCAGCGCGTGCACGTCGAGCCCCGGGTTCTGCGACAGCGCAATGCCATTGGTCTGGGCGTCAGTTACCGCGTCAGAGGAAAACCGGCGCGCATCGCGGCCTTCGAGATATTCCAGCCGGTAGATCGAATCATAGCCGAGCATGTTGGCGACCGGCAGGAACTTGATGACTTGGGCGCCAATCTCGAACTGGTCGCCGCGCAGGATCGGCTGCGCGCCTGTCGTCTCCAGCAGTTTCTGGCCGTCCGAGAAGGTTACATCAACATGGTAGGTGCCGGGCGAACCGTCCACGGCGGCGAACTTGATGTGCGCGACGTCGCGCTCAAAGGTCAGGCGTTTGTAGGTTTGCAGGTTGAGTCCCGCAAACGCCACGATCCCGGCTAGCCCCAGGAATCCGACGCCAAACAACAGGCGCGAGCCACCGGAGACCGGTTTCAGTTTCGCGAGCTTCCCGAAGCCGGCAAACAGCAGCATCAGGCCAATCACGCCTGCCACGGCTGGTAAAATCCACCAGATCAATCCCATCCCACGTCTCCCTGTTCTTGTTCGTGCCACCCACCCGCTGGCATCCATCATCAACTCTGACCTATATCAGCCCCAAGGCAAGAGTTCAGCAAGCTTGTTCAGTCCGACTGCCTGGCGCGCCATTTACGCAGGATGAACGGTCAGGGCACCCACGGCGTTCCATGCGACATAGGCCGCAACGACGAGGATCATCACGGCGAAGGCCGACCGCGCCACACGAACCCTGCCCGACAGCGCACGGGAAATCGCGATGCCGACCAGGCCGCCCGCCGCGCCGCCAACCAGAAGGAGCAGGACAAGCCGCCCGTCGACCATGCCGGACAAGGCATAATTGGCCGACGTCGCGGCACCGAACAGGGCGACCGACACGAGCGAAGAGGCGGTGGCGTTCGACATCGTCATTCCGGCCGCCAGCATCAGGCCCGGCACGATCAGGAATCCGCCGCCAATGCCGAAGAAACCGGCGGCCATGCCCACGACGAGGCCTAGCGGCGCGATGCGCATCGTGATCGATGGCGTCAGGTGCACATCCGGGTCACCCGCAAAAGCCGGCTTGCGGAACATTGACAGCGCGATGGCGGCCATGGCGATGGAAAAGGCCAGCAATAGCTGGCTGCCATCAATCTGTTTTGCGATCGTCGACCCGATGATCGACCCGGCAAAGCCGGACAGGGCAAAAACAATCGCGCACGGCCATTTCACTGTACCGCCGCGCCAGTGCCCGATCAGGCTGAACAGCGCTATGGCGGCCACTGCGGCCGCCGATGTACCAATCGCCATGTGCGGGTCCGTAACACCGACAGCATAGAGCAGGAGCGGCGCGGCCAACACCGAACCGCCGCCGCCAAACGTTCCAAGAAACACGCCTATGATCGCACCGCTCGCAATCGCAGCAAGAATCACAAGAGGTGTGAGTTCCATCATTTCCCGGACCTTTTTGTCGGGCGTGTCCATGGCTTGGGCGACTTGCGCCCTGCCCGCGCAGCGTTGGCCGTGTCGCCATCCAGAACAAATGGGCATGCCGCAAAACAATCCTTCGACCCGGCCGCTTCTTGCGCCTCGGCCAGGAGTTCCGGGCAATAGATCGCCGCCAGCGTCGTGATCACGCGGATCGCCGCCGGGTCGGCAATCGAATAGAAAATAGACTGGCCCTGCCGGCGCGTGCGCACGAGGCCTTCCTGACGCAGCACGCCAAGATGCTGTGACAGCGAGGATTGCGACAGGGCGGTACCCTCGCGCAATTCGCCGACCGACATTTCCGTGTCGCCAAGGCGGCAGAGGATCATCAACCGGTGTGGATTGGCCATGCTGCGCAGCAGGCCCGCCGCTTCGGAAGCCTTGTCCTTGAACTGGTCAGGGTCGAGAAGTGAAGCAATCATGGGGTCAATATATTATGTCTTGTTAAATTAGCAATCTCTAATATATGAAGAGGGAAAGGAATCTCCCATGCCCCAGATCAAAGCCTTCTTCGACGACAAGACATCGACGGTGACCTATCTCGTGTGGGATCCGGCAACCCGTGAAGCGGCGATCATCGATCCCGTGCTCGACTATGAACCGCATGCCGCGCGCCTCACGACGGCGTCCGTAGATGCGATCTTGGATACAGCGCGCGATCTCGGCCTCAAGGTCGTCTGGGCGCTCGACACGCACGCCCATGCCGACCATCTCTCGGCCACCCACCACATCCACGAAGTCACTGGCGCCAGAGTCGGCATCGGTGCCCGCATCACCGAAGTGCAGCGGGTCTTTTCGTCGATGTTCCACGCAACAGATGTCTGCCCGAATGGCGGCGCCTTCGATTCCCTGTTCACGGATGGTGAGTCGTTCCCGCTTGGCGAGCTGACCGTGAAGGTCATGCACACGCCGGGACACACACCCGCCTGTGTCACCTATGTCATCGATGGTGCCGCCTTTGTCGGCGACACGCTGTTCATGCCGGACTATGGCACAGCCCGGGCCGACTTTCCGGGCGGCGATGCGGCGACGCTCTACCGCTCGATCCACCGTATCCTCGACCTGCCACCGGAAACCCGCATCTTTGTCGGCCATGACTACCTGCCTGCGGGGCGCGACCATCCGGCTTGGGAAACCACGGTCTCCGAACAACGCGCGGCGAACGTCCATGTCCATGCAGGTGTCGGCGAAGACGCTTTCGTGACCATGCGCAAAGCCCGTGACGCGACGCTGGGTGCCCCGCGCCTGATCCTGCCATCCCTCCAGGTCAATATCCGCGGCGGCGCGATGCCCCCGCCGGAAGACGACGGGCAGGTTTATCTCAAGATTCCAATCAACCGGCTGGGCGTCTGACGTTGCGCGAAGGCAGGGCTAAACCCCCTGCCCTTCGCCGCCAAAGCCTGATAACGGGCTGGAATGGCTTTTCGTGATTTCCTGCTCCTGTTTGCCGTCTGCCTCGTCTGGGGACTCAACATTGTTCTGACCCGCTGGGTCGTCGCGGATGTCGGCGTGCCGCCCCTGTTCTTTGCCGCCGTGCGTTTTACCGGTGTGGCGCTGTTCCTGATTCCGTTCCTGAAGCCGAAACCCGCCGATCTCAAAATGCTGTTCATCATCGCGCTGCTGATCGGCTCCCTGAATTTCGCCCTCCTGTTCATGGGCTTGCAGCAAGCCGAAGCCTCGGCCGCTGCCGTCACCGGCCAGCTCGGCGTACCGATCTCGACGCTGATGAGCATGGCCTTCCTGGGTGAAACCATTGGCTGGCGCCGCGGGCTGGGCATCATGCTCGCCTTTGCCGGTGTGGTTCTGATCGCGGTCGACCCGGGCAGTTTCGGCGTTTCGGTCGGCCTGCTCTATATCGTCGCTTCGGCCTTTATCGGTTCAGCCGGCGGCATCCTGATGAAGCGCATGGCGCCGATCAGCGGGATGCAGATGCAGGCCTGGGTCGGCCTGTTCAGCTTCCTGCCCCTGTTCATCGTCTCCGGCCTGTTCGAAAGCAACCAGCTGGAGCGCTACCTCGCTGGCGGCTGGCCGGTCTGGCTCGCCAGCCTGTTCGCGATTGTCGGCGTGTCGATCTTCGGACACGGTGCCTTCTACACGCTGATCAAAAAATATGACGTCTCGCTATTGTCACCGCTCACATTGATGACCCCGATCTGGGGCGTCATCTTCGGGATCGTCCTGCTAAACGAGCCGATCACCGCGCGGCTCGTACTCGGCTCGGTGATCTCGCTGACCGGCGTGTTCGTGATAGCCGTCCGGCCGAACTACCGCATGCCCGAGGCGGCCCTCGGCAAGAAGATCGGCCCCGGAGACAGCTGATGCAGGTCGATCTTGCACCCAGCCCAAATTTCAACGACCGCAAGCACGCGGTCGACATGCTGGTCCTGCACTATACCGGCATGGACAGCGGCGACGCAGCCCTCGCCCGCATGCGCGATCCGGCATCGGAAGTCTCGGCCCATTACATGGTCTGGGAGGATGGCCGCATCACCCAGCTCGTGGGTGAGGACAAGCGCGCCTGGCACGCCGGTGTCTCCAGCTGGCAGGGCGACGACGACCTGAACTCGCGCTCCATCGGCGTGGAAATCGTCAATGGTGGCCATGACGTGCCCCTGGCTGATGGCAGCCTTCCCCCATACCCGGACGCCCAGATCGACGCCGTCATTACCCTCTGTCACAGCATCCTTGCAAACCATGATATCCTCCAGGCCCGCATCGTGGCCCATTCCGACATTGCCCCGGCCCGCAAGACCGACCCGGGCGAACATTTCCCGTGGGCGCGTCTGGCGGCGTCGGGCATCGGCCTCTGGCCGACTGCCGCAATCGATCAGGAATCGGACACCCCCTTGCGCGCCGGTGACCTTGGCGAAGCGGTCAGCAGCCTGCAGGAAGACCTAACGGCCATCGGGTATGGCTTGTCCGTTACAGGCAACTACGATGATGCGACCGGACTGACAGTGCTGGCTTTCCAGCGTCGCTGGCGTCCCGGCCACCTCTCAGGTGAGGCAGATTTCCAGACACGCCACCTGATCCGAAGCGTGCGGGACCTAAGCGGACGATAAGGGCTGGACGTCTAGGCCAATACGTCGGCGTCCGCGTCATCCTCTTCCGAGGCGAGCCCCTCCTCGGGTATACGACTGGCCCATTCTGCAGCCAGCGCCGCGCCAAGCAGGAGCGACGCGACCGATACCGACAGCCAGATGAATCCGAGAATGACCGAGGCGAGCGCGCCATAGAATGAGTCGAGCGGCGAGAACTTGAGATAGATGTGGAACGCCCATGTCGCCCCCATCCACGCCAGCGCCCCCGCGGCCGCCCCCGCCGCCTTGGCCCGGTGGCCCCGGATGCGCCCATGCAGCGACAGCGCAATGATCATGTAGAAGATCGCAAAGCAGGCAATGCCCTTCCCGAGCCAGAGCTGGGACGCAATATCGGACACGCGCTGGGCGACATCAAACGCCACAAAGCCCTGATGCTCGGTGATGAACGAGGCCATCAATTGCAGCGCGCCAAGAATCCAGACCAGCAGGATCAGCAGCGCCGTCATCAGGATCGACACGCCATTGAACCTTATGATCTTGCTGCGCCGTTCGCTGCCTGTAACCATGCGGATGCCGGTGATCGCCGCCTTCGCGCCGGAACTGGCCGTGTAGAACACTACGATGAACGCGCCCAGAGCCTGCAGGGTCAGGCTGCGTTTGGTCGCCCCGCGGATCGTATCAAGGTCTGCCTTCGACAAGGGCGCCACGGCAGACACCAGAACCTGGTCGATCGTGTCGGACAACTGCCGGCTGATATCGGCCGGCAGCAGCGCGAACAGCAGGGTCACCGTCAGGTAGATCAGCGGGAAGATCGAGAACAGCGCATAGAAGGAAATGCCGCCTGTGACGATCCTCACTTCGGGCTTCGACAGGCGCACCATGGCATCCCATAGAGGGATCAGCAGCCAATGCTTGATGATCTGCGGCACCGGCAGTCGGTTGATCAGGTTGCGCATACAGCCTCCGGGAGGAATCGATCAGGCTTTGTGCCAGCGCCAGTGTGCGCTATATGTAATCTAATGACCAGACGGCCGGGCAATCGCTGGTGGTGGGGTAACCTGCCATTGGAGGAAAGTCCGGGCTCCAGGGAGACAAGGCGGCGGATAATGTCCGCCCGGCGCGAGCCGAGGGAAAGTGCCACAGAGAGCAGACCGCCTCCCGCTTCGGCAGGAGGTAAGGGTGAAAGGGTGGGGTAAGAGCCCACCGCGGGGCTGGCAACAGTCCCGGCAAGGTAAACCCCGCCTGGAGCAAGACCAAGTAGGGGGCGCATATGGGATGTCTTCAGCCCGCGCCCCGGGTGTGTCGCGAGAGGCAGGCTGTGAGGCCTGTCGCAGAGGAATGGTTGCCGAACCGATGTCCCGAGAGGGCACGGGGAACAGAACCCGGCTTACAGGCCGTCTGGTCATATATTTTCAGGAGACGCACAAACGCTTGTGCCCTCCTCGCATCCCCGACAAAGTAAACAGTCGAGTGGGGGACAACATGACATTACGGAGATCGCTGAATACCGGCCTTATAGTCGGAACGGTTATGTTTGTGGCAGCGTGCGCCGGAACGCCGGCCGCGGCCCCATCGGCGTCAGTGGCCAGAGGCTACATCCTTGCGGAGGTCGAAGTCACAAACCCCGAACCCTACAAGGAATACCTGGCGGTCGTGACCCCCATGGTCGCGCGCTTCGGCGGCGCTTATATCGTGCGCGGCGGAAAGACCACGACACCCGAGGGGGCTGCGCCCAAAGGTCGTATGGTCGTGATCGAGTTTCCAAGCTTCGAGGCAGCCGAAGCTTTTTACAATGCGCCGGCGTACCAAGCGGTCATCGCCAAGCGCACGGCCAATGCAAATTCGCGGCTGATCATCGCCGAGGGGACCAGTCCTTAGGTCTTACCCTTCCCAGCATACCTGTCGGTTGCACGGATCAGCTGGTCGAGGATGCCGGGTTCGGAATAGGCGTGGCCTGCCCCTTCGATCAGGTGGAAGTCCGCCTTCGGCCAGGCCTTGTGCAGCGCCCAGGCAAACCGCGCCGGGCACGGCATGTCATAACGGCCATGAACAATCGTACCCGGAATATCCTTCAGCCGCGAGGCATCGCGCAGCAGCTGGTTCTCGTCCAGCCAGCCCTTGTGGGTAAAATAATGGTTCTCGATCCGCGCGAAGGCGAGCGCGAACTCATCCTCGCCGAACACGTCACTGGTCGACGGCTCAGGCAACAGCGTGATCGTCTGGCCTTCCCACTGGCTCCACGCCAGCGCCGCTTCGATCTGTACCGCGCGATCATCGCTCGTCAGGCGTCTGCGATAGGCCGCCATCATGTCACCGCGCTCGGCCTCGGGGATCGGCGCGAGGAAGCGCTCCCACTTGTCCGGAAAGAGTTCCGACACGCCGAACTGGTAATACCAGTCCATCTCGGCCCTGGTCAGAAGATAGATGCCGCGCAACACCAGTTCGCTCACGCGTTCGGGGTGCGCCTCGGCATAGGCCAGCGCCAGCGTCGAGCCCCACGAGCCGCCGAACACCTGCCACTGGTCAACACCCATCATCTCGCGCAGGCGCTCGATATCGGCCACCAGGTGCCAAGTCGTGTTGGCGTCGATCGAGGCGTGTGGCGTGGACTTGCCACAACCACGCTGGTCGAACAGCATCACGTCATAGAGCTTCGGATCGAACAGCCGCCGGTGACTGGGCGAAAAGCCCCCGCCCGGCCCGCCATGCAGGAACACGACAGGTTTCGCGCCCCGGGTGCCTGACCGCTCCCAATAGATTGTGTGGCCATCGCCGACATCGAGATACCCGGACTCATAGGCCTCGATTTCGGGATAGAATGTTCTGAGCTCAGTCATGGCGGCGGCCTTTACAGGACAAGGTGGAAGAACTGGTTGAAGTCGCTTTTCTCATAGTCGCCAAACGCGCCGCCCTCAACGAAACCATAACGCCGGTAGAGAGTCAGCGCCGCATCGAAGGCCGGACCACTACCTGTCTCAAGACTGAGACGGTGATAGGTCCGCGCCCGCGCCTCAGCGATGATGTGCTCCAGCAGGCGTGCGGCGACACCCTTGCGCAGATGCGCCGCATTGGTCCGCATCGACTTGATCTCACCGCCTCCATCGCCCAGCGCCTTCAACGCGCCCATGCCAAGCAGCATCTCGCCGTCCCAGGCTGCATAAAAACTCAGGTCAGGCGATTTCAGGCCTGACAGGTCGAGGGCGAACACATTGCCCGGCGGCGAGTTCGCATGCATGCCGTCGAGGTGCACCCGCACCAGGTCCAGCACCCGCGCATCCTCGAGATCACCGGGAACGATCTGCATGGGCCCGCCTCAGCTGCCGGCGCGCATTTCGGCGATGAAGGCATCCGCCTCGGCAATGGCCCGCTCCATCTCGGCAATCAGGTCGGCCACATCGGCTTCAAGGTCTGCCGTCCCGGCGCCCAGCGAGGCAATCGCGCGGGCGTTCAGGTTGTGCTTCAGGTACAGGACGCGGTCATGGAACACGGCCAGCACCGGGTCCATCGAGGCGGCCGCCTTGTCCATCTTGGCGACCAGCGTATCGTAGCGCGCTTCGGTCGCCGCGAGTTGTTGGGCCGACGAACGCCTGAGGCCCGCATCGGAATACTCGGCTAATTCGGCATTCCATTCCCGGAACAGGTCGCGCGCAACGCCCTTCACTTCCTTGATGCGGGCGCGCACCTTGTCCGCCTTGTCCTCTGACCGGTCATAGGTGTCAGACAGGGTGTCATAGGTCGCCTCCAGCTCGCCCCCATCGACACTGACCACCGCCCGGAAGGCCTCGAGCGCATTCGCGAACTCGACCTTCGCATTCTCCTGGCTGACGGCGGCATCGGTCACACGCTGCACCAGCAGGTCACGTTTCTCGAATCCGATCTGCTCCATCGCGCCGTAATAGGTCGAGGCACAGCCTGCCAGTGTCGAGGTCGCCAGGAGCGCGCCGATCAGGCCCGCGCGGAAGAGTGTCGTCATGATCGAATCCCCTTTGTTCCCGTCCAGTCTTGCCGCGCACCGGCGGCCGGGTCCAGACGCAACCGCAACACGCGACAGGATGGCAGCAGGCGAATTTTCCGCGCCTGCTCCAAAAAGGTGTGGAACCTGCGCCGCCGACCCTGCCGTAGTCCGGGTGCCATCGCCTGTGGGTAAACGGCTGATCTGTAGTAACTATTCTGGTTTGCAAGTGGGGAGAAAAACCGTATGGTTGACCTGAGGCTGGGATTTGATCGGGGGTCACCCAGCTCTATTGGGAGCTGGACATGGCGCGACCTGAAGGGGTACGCAACCACGATTTTGAACAGAAGCGCAACGCGCTCGTTGAAGCGTTGACCCGTTTTGCTGTCACAGCGGAACTTCGCCGTCCATCGCTGCGCCAGTTCGCTAAAGCGGTCGACACGTCGGAACCGACGCTACGCCACTATTTCAAGGATCGGAAGGGCGTCGTCGTCGCCATCCTTGCACATATGGGCAAGATCGGACGCTCAATCCGTGATGGCATCGCAGCACCATCCGACAGCATTTCAAGCGCGGTCAAGGACTATTACCTTATCGCAACTCCAGGGCCCCAGTTCGAATTGTACATGCGTGCTCATGCGTTCGGGCTGATCGAAGGGATCGCCGACGGCACTGCGGGCAAGGCCTACCTCAAATACATGCTGGAGCCAGCCCTCTCCACGATCACCGAGAAATTGGCCGCGACACCCGGTTCTCCCAAGTCCGCGTTGGAGCTGCGCGCGGCCGCCTTCGCGATCCTGTCGCCCCTTATCCTCATGGGAATACATCAGACACTCCTCGGCGGCGCAGAGGAAGCGCCGGTCGATAACCAGGCGACTATCGCGCTGCTCCAGACCTGGCTCGGCGAAGCAATCTCGGAATGATCGCGACAATCGGGTCCCAGACGACCTCCTGCAAGGCGATTCCGGCGAGTCGGGCACCCATAGCATTTTACCGGGATACCCAAAGGAGTTGAGTTTTCTCCGCCTGCGGCGACAAAATCCGTGCGTCACCTCCTCGGAAAAATTGGCTAAACTGTAGTAAATATTATAGGTTGCCAGATAGGGCAAAAGCCGTATGAATGAATTGAGAATGGTTCTTGTTTGGGGGGCCATCCATTTCACCCGGGAGTTGACCATGTCGAGACCGGCAGGGGCGCGCAATCATGATTTTGAACAAAAACGTATGGCGCTTGTCGATGCGCTGACGGATTTTGCGCTTACCGCAGACCTGCGCCGCCCGTCATTGCGCCAGTTCGCCATCGCGGCCCAGGCGTCCGAGCCGACCCTCCGCCACTATTTCGATGATCGCCAGGGCGTCGTTTCGGCGATCCTCGAGAACATGGGAAACCGTGGCACATGGATCTGGGACCTGATCGCCCATCCTGCCACCAACCCGACCAAAGCGCTTGAGGAATACTACCGCGTCGCGGATACCGGCATGCAGTATGGCCAGTTCACCCGCGCCCACGCCTTCGGCCTGATCGAAGGCATCGCAGACGAAGTCGCCGGACGGGCCTATCTGAAATTCCTGCTCGAACCGGGCCTTGAATCGATCATTGCCAAGCTGAAGGGCACGCCGGGCGCCCCGCGAACCCGAGACGCGCTGCGCGCTGCCGCTTTCGCCGCGATGGCGCCGCTCCTGTTCATCTCGATCCACCAGACACTGCTCGGCGGCGCCGACGAAGCGCCGATCGACACCCAGGCGACAATCGAATACCTGCAGTCCTGGCTCGGCGGCGCCCTTAGCTCCTGACCGGGTCAGCCCATCGCAATTTCGACCGCCGCGATGTCGTCGTCGGTCGTTGACCATGAACACACGAACCGGTGGCAGCCCCCCGGCCAGGGATAGAACTTTGCCCCTGCTGCGGTGAGGCGCTCGGCCAGCCCCTCCGGCAGGCGAACGAATACCTCGTTCCCGTCCGGCTTGTAGGCAAGGTGCACGCCCGGCTGCGCGATCAGCGCCGCTGCCAGCCGCGTCGCCTTCGCATTGGCCCGCGCGGCGAGATCCAGCCACAGGCCACCATCCAGCATCGCTTCAGCCTGCGCCGCCAGGAAGCGCATCTTGGGCGGCATGTGGCCAGAGCGTTTCGCCCGCGCCTGCAATTCCCCCCATTTTTCCCGCGCCTTGCCGAACAGGATAACAAGCTCACAGCCCATCGCGCCCGTCTTGGTCAGGCCGAGTGTCAGCACGTCGACTCCGGCTTTCCAGCTCATCTCTGCCGGGCTTGCTCCGGTCTTCACCAGCGCGTTCGCCAGACGCGCGCCATCCAAGTGCACAGCCAGCCCGTACCCATGCGCCAGCGCCGCGAAGCGGCGAACCTCGTCCACGCTATAGGCAAGGCCGCATTCGGAGAGATTGGTCAGCGACAGGACCTGCGCCGGCGTCTCGTGCACGAATCCCGGCTGGATCGCCGCAAGGGCCTCGCGCAAGGCCGCCTCGTCAATCCTGGCCCCCTTTCCCGGCAGGAGCGACAGCTTGCCGCCACCAGAAAAGAACTCCGGCGCGCCGCGCTCATCGCGCTGGATATGCGCTTCTTCATGACAAAGAATGGCACCCGTCGGCGGGCAGAAGCAGGACAGCGCCAATGCGTTGGACGCCGTGCCAGACGCCGTCATCCAGACATCGAAATCATCTGTCTCGAACACGTCTTTCAGCAGGAGGCGTACCCGTGCCGTCACGCTGTCTGCGCCATAGCTCGGCTCCATGCCGGAATTCACGCGGGCAATCGCGGCCAGCACATTCGGATGGGCGGGGGCAGACGTGTCGGACGAAAAATTCATGCTCCACCTTCGGGTTCAGCTTGTGTCTATCAGGCCATCTCAGACTTGCGTGTCAGGCGTCTGCCACATCAGGTGCTGGCCGCCGTCCGCCGCGATCATCTGGCCGGTTACGCTGGAGGCGGCGATGAAATAGCGCAGCGCAAGCACGATCTCTTCCGGGCTCGACCCTTCGCCCGTCAGCGTCGCGCGTGTTTCGGCGGCGAATGTCGCGTCGGTCTGGTGTATACTTTTCAGCGTTGGTCCCGGCCCGATCGCATTGACCCGCACATTCGGCGCCAGCGCCTGTGCCAGGGTCTGCGTCGCCTGCCAGAGCGCCGCCTTGGACAATGTGTAGGTGAAGAATTCCGGCGTGAGTTTCCAGACGCGCTGGTCGATCAGGTTGACGACCAGCCCCTTCTGTCTGGCGGACAGGCCGTTGGCCATCTGCTGCGCCAGATGTACCGGCGCGCGCAGGTTGGTCTCGAAATGCGTGTCCCAGTCCTCGCGCGTATGGCCAGCCGCGCCGTCATCGGCGAACACGGACGCGGAATTGACCAGCAGGCTGACCGGCTGGCCCAGCGCCTCGCTGGCGCGCGCCAACAGTCCCGCCGTTTCCGTTTCATTGGACAGGTCCGCCTGCATCAGCGCTGCGCGGCCACCGGCTGCTTCAATCGCCGCCTTGGTCGCTTCGGCGCCGTCCTTCGAGGACCGGTAATGGACGGCCACGGCCCAGCCGTCCTGCCCCAGCGCTTCAGCCATCGCCTTGCCCAGCCGCGCACCCGCGCCGGTGACAAGCGCCGCGCCGGGCGTCATGTGCCTGCCGGCTGGAACAGGCCCAAAATGTTGAAGCCGTTGATCAGCCCGTAAATATAGATCGCATACAGCAACAAGAGCAGTATCCCGACCAGGCGCCCGATCCGGGCCTTGGTCAGGATGAGTACGGCGATGATGGCCGCAGCCAGCGCCATCGCCCAATGGTCGTACTGGCGGAATGTCGGTGCCACGTCGATCGGACCAAAGAAGGAGATGATCCCGCCGGCGCCCAGGATATTGAACACGTTCGACCCGAGGATATTGCCGATCGCCACGTCGCCGCGCCGTCGCAAGGCAGCCGCCACACTTGCGCCGATCTCCGGCATCGATGTGCCGACGGCGAGCAGGGTCAGGCCGATCCATTCCTGCGGCACATTGTAGAACTCGGCGACGCCAACGCCGCCTGCAATGATCAGCTGCGCGCCGAGGATCAGGCCGGCAATGCCCAGCGGCACATAGGTCAGCGCCCGGCCGACGGTGATGCCGGGCGTCTCGTCGAGAGGCACGCCAGGATCAATTCCCTGCGCCACGGCCCGGCGCGCCGCAAGGAACGTGTACCCGCAATAGCCAAACAGGATCAGGACGAAAAGCAGGCCGATTCCGGCGTGCAGCGGCATGATCGCCGTCAGGCCGATCCACAGCGCCGTTGCGATCAGCATCGCGCCGAGCGCCCGGCCCTGTCCGCTGCCGCCAGCGACGAACGGGAATATCAGCGCCGGGATGCCCAGGACGAGACAGACATTGGCGATGTTCGAGCCGACAATATTGCCCAGTGCGAGACCGGCGCGGCCCTCCAGGGCGGCATCCAGCGATACGATCATTTCCGGCGCCGAGGTACCGAAACCGACGATAAAAATGCCGGCAATCAGGGGCGACACGCCGAGACGGTGCGCCAACGCAACCGCCCCGTTGACGAGGAAATCCCCGGCGAAGGCCATGATGACAAGCCCCCCGACAAGGGCGGCGATCAGCGAAATGTCTGGCATTGCGCCTGTGCGTCCCTAGTCGAGACGCTTGAATTCGATGAGGTTCAGGATGCCGAAGACCAGCACGATCGTGCCGATGGCAATCAGGGAGGGATGGATCATGACACCGTCTCGCTTTTTTTAGGGTCTGTTTCGTTTCTGGCCCCGTCCTTAGCGCGCGTTGTGGCGATTGGCGAGCCTCAATCGACACGTTACCATGCGCCATGGCCAACCTGCGCGCCCGTCTTTTCCAGTCCTATGCGCGCCTTCGCCGGCCGATGACGCTGGGCGTGCGCGCGGCTGTTGAAAACGCCGACGGGCAGGTTTTCCTCGTGCGCCACACCTATGTAAAAGGCTGGTACATGCCGGGCGGCGGCATCGAGCGCGGTGAACCGGCGATTGAGGCCTTGCGCCGCGAACTGGTCGAGGAAGGCGGCATCCGGCTGACCGGCACGCCCCTTCTCGTCGGCTTCTATTCAAACCATCCCGTTTTCCGCAATGACCACGTCCTGCTCTATCGCATTCCGCACGGCACATGGGACGAGACGCGGGCGACATCGATCGGCGAAATCGCTGAAACGGCCTGGGTCGACCCGCTCAGCCCGCCGGACGGTGCGACGTCCGGCACGCGGCAACGTCTGGCTGAACTCTACGGCGACCAGGGCGCGAGCCCCTATTGGGCGGCCCGCACCATATAGACCCCGCCCTGCGCCGAGATGACGGGCACGCGGGCCGTCGTCTCAAATGCGTCCCAGGCCGGTGCCAGTGACTGCCAGAATGCGGCCGGTGCCTCGCCCGCATGGCGCTGCAGGTTCTCCGGCGTCATCGGAAACGGGAAGATATGCACCGGCACCGAAGCCTGCCCGCCGTCAAAGGCGGCCTGCATCAGGGTCCAGATCTCCGCGATTCCCGCATCCGTCATCGCGAAACAGCCGACCGAGACGCACGCACCGTGCACCATCAGGTAGCTGCCTGTATGGCCCAGAGCTTGGTCATGCGCGTTCGGAAAGCCGAGGTTGAACGAGAGATGATAGCGCGATGCCGGGTTCATCGCCGCGGGCGTCACCGTATAGAAGCCTTCGGGCGCCTGCCCGTCGCCTTCCCGGACCTTGGGCCCGAGGTCACCGGACACGCTGCACACCGGCCAGGTACGGAACGCATGGTATGCGCCATCAGCCGCGGCCACATAGGCCGTCAATTCGGCGGGCTGTTTGGTGATGCGCATATAGACCGGCTGTCCCAGGTCCAGCCCGTCAGCCCTCAGCGCGTCGCGCAAGGACGGGGCATTTTGCGCATAGGCGGCATCGGAACGCGCCGTACGCGGCAATTCATCCGCACCGGCAAAGGCGAACAGGGCCGGCAGGCAAAGAAAGGCCAGCGCGGCCAGGACGAACGCGAGAAATTTTATCTTGGCAGGCACACGCTGTTTCATCTGCCTAGGTTTCCGGTCCGAATAAGGCCGATGACAGGCGGAATGCAGACCGTGTTGGGGAATTTCCGCCCCAATCCTGCCTTGGGTGTTAACGCGGCATTAAGACCCGTGACCTACCTTTCGGACATGGTCGGTTGCTTCCCCTCCCGGCCATTCGAGCATGATCCCTTTTGAGGCAAACCGGCCCACCCCTTGTCCGGCGCGCCAAGGAAGCAAATTGGACGCCGGTCTTTTTCCCCCTAGGACCGGCGTCTTTTTATGCGCGCAAATGGTCTCAGGCGCGAGCGGCGCGGATATAGCGCCAGCCCGTCAGCAGCGACAGCCCCGCGGCCATCCACAGCATGCCCACCAGCAACAGCGAACCGACGCGGAACACCAGCGGTGTCGTGCCGCCCGCATCCAGTGCCAGGTCGGCCGGGGCAAAGGCCAGCGGCAGCATCAGGCCGATGATCGCCGCCATCTCGAAGCCGGTTTTCCATTTGGCGAGATTGGACGGGTCGACCACCGCCTTGCCGGCCGGCGTCGTGCGCAGCCAGGTCATAAACACGTCACGCCCGATGATGGCGGCGGCGGGGATATAGATCAGCCAGGTCTTCAGCACCATGGCGAGGCCGAGCAGCGCCGCGCCGACCAATAGCTTGTCGGCAATTGGGTCGAGCCAGACACCGAACCGGCTTTGCGCGTTCAGGCGCCGCGCAAAATAGCCGTCGAGGAAATCCGTCAGCGCACCGGACAGGAACCCCAGCAGGGCGAACTGGTACCAGAGCTGCTGCATGACGCTATGGCGCAGCACGTCATCGGCCGGCGTCTCCGGCGTCGCGGCGGCCACCGCCTGGCCCGCCAGTTCCGCATTCCAAATTCCCCAAAGGACAAGACCCGCAAACACACAGCGGGCGATCGTCAGCGCATTCGGTATCCATTTGAAATCCATTCCGCCCATGTGCCAGTGCCCGGCCTTCGGGGCAATGGGGCGACGACACCGCGCCGCCCCATATCCATTTTAGGCTGGTCGGCAGACCGCCCTATTCCGCCGCGACCTGCCGGATCGGTCCGGTCTCAAGCGGACGCTCAAGCGAGGCCCAGTCAATCTCGGCATCGGTGGCGGCATTTTCGTAGTGCAGCACGCCGAGCGCCTCGAATTTCGGCTTCACGCTGTCCGTCAGCAGGCCGACCCGTTTCAGGTTCGGGATCATCCGCTCGAACAGGAAATTCCGGAAGGCCTGCCCGCTCTGGGAATCGATGCTCATCCGCCGGGCCTCTTCCCGGTCGAAGCCGAACTCTTCCTCGACGATCGTGGAGAACAGACGTTCGCGCATGATGGCACAGGCCTCATAGGCAAACTGCGCACGCTCCTCGATTTCGGCTTCCGGCAGCGCCTTGATCCAGTCTTCGAGATAATTGACACCGAAGGCGACATGGCGGCCCTCGTCGCGCATCACCAGCGTCAGTATCTGACGCAGCAGCGGGTCGCGCGTCGTGTGTGCCATCGTTTGGAACGCAGCCAGCGCCAACCCTTCGATCAGTATCTGCATACCAATGAATTTCAGGTCCCAGCGTTCGTCCGTCAGTATCTTGTCGAGCAGGAGCTTCAGGTTCGGATTGACCGGATATTCGACATTGCAGCGATCGCGCAGGTACTTGTTGAACACTTCGACATGCCGCGCCTCGTCGAACGTCTGCGAGGCCGCATACAGTTTTGCGTCATAGGTTGGTGCGCAACTGACAAGCTGGGAAGCGACCATCATGGCGCCCTGCTCGCCGTGCAGGAATTGCGAGAGAACCTGCGCCAGGGAACGCCAAGCATACTCGTTCTTCGTCTCCTCGCTCATGGCGAGATAGACTGGATGGTCATGGAAGGGGTTCAGTCCAGCCTGCGATGGCCCTTCGCGCTTGTCGAACGCAACCTCCCAATCGACATCCATCTGGGCATCCCAGTTGAATTTTTTTCCGAGTTCGTAAAGGCGGCGGATCTTCGAATTGGCGACCTCGTAGTCCCAGTTATAGGATCCGGTCAGCGGTGTTTTGAAAATTTCGCGGACGATTTCGACATCCTGCGGCGACAATTTGTCCGCCAGCTCGCCGGGCTCCTTGAATGTGCGGGCCTGCGTCGGTGGGCCCGAAACCAGTTTCACTCTCATCATGTCCTCCTTTTCAAGCTGAAAAGGACCAGATCAACGTGAAACAGCCTTTCCGCTTTTCGCCATCTTACGCCCCGTATTTATTGGGGAAATACGTAAGTTGACGGAGGCGTCATCTTTTTTTGTGCTGCGCTGCACCACGCAGTGGACCCCTCAGCCCAGCGCCTGGAACACGAGGTAAAGCCCGGCCGACAGCGCGCCCGCGGCGGGCACGGTGACCAACCAGGCGGCGATGATCGTCATGAAATGGTGACGGCGCACCAGCCGGCGATAGCGCGGCTGGTCATTCGTCGATGCCGTCTCACGATCAGGATTGCTCGGGTTGCGGGCAATATAGTCGCGCCGCCGCCGGGAATTCGCCGTGTACCATTCGCGGAAGAATCCGACGCCGAACACAGCGCCCACGGCAATATGCGTCGAGCTTACCGGCAGGCCGAACGCCGACGCGACAATCACGGTGATCGCCGCCGACAGCGCGACGCAGAACGCCCGCATCGGATTGAGCTTGGTGATCTGATCACCGACCATGCGGATCAGTTTCGGCCCGAACATGACCAGTCCGAACGAGATGCCGAGCGCGCCGATCGCCATCACCCAGAGCGGGATGCCAACCTTGGCCGCCACGGCACCCGACTGCGCGGTTGTGACAATCGCCGCCAGCGGACCGATCGCATTGGCCACATCATTGGCGCCGTGCGCGAAAGAGAGCAGCGCTGCCGAGAAGATCAGCGGCAGCTTGAACAATTCCCGCAACGACTTGTTGCGATTTTCCATGCCTTGCGACTGGCGCTTGATCAGCGGGCTCGAGATCAGCCAGGTCAACACCGCAACCCCAAGCCCGATCATGCCTGCCGTCTGCAGGTCGATCTTCATGACATGTTTCAGGCCCTTGGTCGCCAGATAGGTCGCAAAGGCGCCCGCCATGATCGCCGCCAGGAGCGGCACCCATCGCCGTGCTGCCGCGATCTTGTCGTCCTGGTAGATGATCGCGGTTTTGATGAAGGCCAGGAACAGCGCTGCAACGATCCCGCCCAGCACCGGCGAAATCACCCAGCTCGCCACGATCTGCCCCATCATTGGCCAGTTGACAGCCCCGATGCCGGCGGCCGCGATCCCTGCCCCGGCCACGCCGCCGACAATCGAGTGCGTCGTCGATACTGGCGCCCCCACGACAGTCGCCAGGTTGATCCAGAGTGCAGCCGAAATCAGCGCTGACATCATCAGCAGTATGAATGTGCTGGAATCAGCGAGGCCTGCCGGATCAATGATCCCCTTCGACACGGTACCGACCACGTCGCCGCCCGCGATCAGCGCGCCCGCACTTTCGCACACGGCTGCAATCGCCAGCGCGCCCATCATCGACAGCGCCTTCGACCCGACCGCCGGGCCGACATTGTTGGCAACATCGTTCGCGCCGATATTCAGCGCCATATAGGCCCCGACGGCTGCGGCCACGACGATGATATAGGATTGGGGCGCGCTTCCGGTCACGGTTGTCGCGAACACGGCGCACACCGCAATGAAAACCAGGGCCAGGCCCGGCATCAGCAGCGTCCGCCCGACCGAATGGGAGGCCTGTTCGATCTGGCCGACCTTCGAAAGGTCCTTGTCGAGGGTCGGTTTCATTCCGCTGGTCTGGGGCATGTCGATAGGGCTTCCGTCTTCCTTGGTCGCATAAAGGGGGCGCGTTAGCACGGCTTTCCGCTGCCTGACAGGATTCGGCGACAGATTTCAGGAGGAATTTTGTAGGTTCGCGTCCGGTATTCAGGGTTTGAACCGGGTCAACAGGGCGCTTAGTTCCGGCGATGCCACCTTGGCCGCCGCTTCGCCAGGCGAAAACCATTTCACTTCGCGCTGGCCGGACTCGGGAAATTCCGGCTCGAGCCTGCTGACTTCCAGTGCATAGACCGTCGCTTCACATTCCATCACCGTCCCGGGGCCAATACGCTTCTCGAAATGGAAGCTGCCAACGGGTTCCGGTTTCACGCTGCCGCGAACGCCGGCCTCCTCATAGGCTTCCACCCCGGCCATGTCCGGGTCCGGAGTATCCGTCTTCGGCCAGCCCTTAGGCACCATCCACTGGCCTCGCCCTCGCGTCGTCACAAGCAGCACTTCATGGCCTTCGCCCGCCCGCCGCCAGCACAGCGCAGCCACTTGCTGCGCCGTCGGCGGGCGCAGCCAGACGCCCCGCACAAAGTCGGCTATCTCCTGTTTCAGGGTGGTGACCGTATGTTTCATGACGATAATGTGACAATATTCGACCGTTGCTGCAATGCCGGGCCACCGAAAGCCCTGCCATGTGGCATGCCTGCACATTGGTTCGTCGATGTTAACGAATTCTCTCCGGGCAGGATGCCAATCGTGCCACGCCGGTTTGCCGAACAGTATAAGGCCATGATTCAGTCATGTCGGCGCCACGACACCCGCCCTAGCCGCTATTGAAGTGCCCGTGGATGCGTTCCGCCAGCGCCTCGTTGACGCCCTCGACTGCCATCAGGTCCGCCACTTTCGCCCGCGACACGCCGCGCGCCGAGCCGAAATATTGCAGCAGCGCCTTTTTGCGCGTCGGGCCAATGCCCTCGATCTCGTCGAGCGGCGAACGCACGATATCGGCCGATCGCTTGGCCCGGTGTGCGCCGATCGCCCAGCGATGCGCCTCGTCCCGCAACCGTTGCAGGTAGTAGAGCACCGGCGCCGTCTCCGGCAGCTTGAACGGCGCCCGCCCTGGCCGGAAGAACTGTTCCCGCCCGGCATTGCGGTCGACGCCCTTGGCAATCGACACCAGCGTCACGTCGTCGGGTCCGAGGCCCAGTTCCGCCAGCGCTTCCAGCACCGCGTTCAGCTGCCCGAGGCCGCCATCGATCAGCACCAGGTCCGGCCAGTTGCGGTCATTGCCGACCGCCTTTTCCTTCAGGCCGCGGGCAAAGCGGCGGCGCATCACTTCGCGCATCATGCCGTAATCGTCGCCGGGCTCGATCGTCTCGTCCTTGATATTGAACTTGCGATAGGCCTGCTTGATAAACCCGTCCGGGCCGGCCACGACCATGCCGCCCACGGCGTTCGTACCCTGGATGTGCGAGTTGTCGTAGATCTCGATCCGCTGCGGCACGCTCTCCAGCTCGAACACTTTCGCCACCTCATCCAGCAGCCGCGCCTGGCTTGCCGTCTCGGCCAGCTTGCGGGTTACCGCCTCGGCTGCATTGCGTTCAGCCTGGGTGACAAGATCACGCTTGGAGCCGCGCTCGGGCCGACGAATCTCGATCTTCCGGTCCACTTTCAGTTCCAGCGCCTCGCCGATCAGGCCGGCCTGTTCCGGCATCTCGTTGACCAGGATCAGCTTCGGCGGCGGGCGCTTGTCATAGAATTGCACCAGGAATGCCGCGAGCACTTCGTCCATCGTCTGCTCACTGTCATGGCGCGGATAGTGCGCCGTCGCGCCCCAGTTCTGCCCTGCCCGGATGAAGAACACCTGCACGCAGGACACGCCGCCCTCCATGGCAATGGCGAACACGTCCGCCTCTTCCAGCCCGTCCGGGTTGACGTCCTGCGTCGCGCGCACATGTGCCAGCGCCCGTATCCGGTCGCGCAGGCGCGCCGCCGTCTCGAATTCCATCGCCTCGGCGGCGGTATCCATTTCCGCCGCCAGGCGCTTCTGCAGGTCGGCCCCCTTCCCGCGCAGGAAGTCGGCTGCCTCATCGGCCAGTTCGGTATAGTCTTCCTTGGAGATCAGCCCCACGCAGGGCGCCGAACAGCGCTTGATCTGGTGCAGCATGCAGGGCCGCGTGCGGGCATTGAACACGCTGTCCTCGCAGGTGCGCAGCAGGAAGGCCTTCTGCAGCGTGTCCAGTGTCTGCATCACCGCCCCGGCGCTGGCGAACGGCCCGAAATAATCGCCCTCATTATGCTTGGCGCCCCGATACTTCTTGATCTGCGGCGCCTCATGGTTGCGCCGGATCAGGATATAGGGAAACGACTTGTCGTCGCGCAGCAGCACGTTGAAGCGCGGCTTCAGGCTCTTGATCAGGCTGGCTTCCAGCAGCAGCGCCTCGGTCTCGCTTTCGGTGACCACGAATTCCATCCGCCGGGTCATCGAGATCATCCGCGCGATCCGCTGCGTATGCCCGCCGAGGCGCGTATAGTTCGACACGCGCGCCTTCAGGTCGCGCGCCTTGCCCACGTACAGGACCTCGCCGCCATCGCCGAACATGCGATAGACTCCGGGCCGGCCGGGCAGCCTTTTCAGATTGTCCTTGATGACGTCGACGCCGCGAAGCGCTGTTGCGTCATGGTCCTGCGATTCCATGGTCATACAGATAGCGCCTGCGCGCGCCCGATGCGAGGCCTAGAACAGCGTCGAAACGAATTCGCCCACGCCGGCATTGTCCTCGAAGAGCCAGCCGGCGCCAAAACCGAAAATCATGACAATCGCCAGGGCGAACACGAATTGCGTACCTTTCCCGCGCGGTGCCTTGCGCCTCTTCGTGGGCCTCATCATCAGGATCATGATGGTCAGGGCAAACACGCACAGGCCCACGATCCGCTCCGCATCGCTGAGCCGGGCGGTCCAGATCGCAAAATCATGCGCCCCGCTCCGGGCGTGACTGACGATCATGTTCCACAGGTTTTCCATGAAAGCGGCGTTTGACGATGAGACCATGGCCTCCGGGCATTCCTTTACAACTCGGGACCGGGCATGAAACCGGGTCGACGATGTTGCATTTTCGCAGTCATGGTTGAAATTCTGACAAAGATAACCGGTAAAATTTGCGCAATTGGCAAAATTCCGCAGCAATCGGCGCTCACGCGGCAAGGCCCTGCGTCCTGCCGCCGCATGGCGCCGGAATGGGGAAAAGCTTGCCCCGATGGCCCGCGCAGACTAAGGCCAAGCCTCCACAACCAGCGCAATCTCCACTTCGGGATACACAGATAATGTCCGCAGATATCCGCCTCAGCGACGCCCTGGCGCGCGTCAAGCCGTCCGCCACGATCGCCGTCACGACCAAGTCGGCGGAACTCAAGCGCGCCGGGCATGACGTGATCGGCCTCGGCGCCGGCGAACCGGATTTCGATACGCCGGACAATATCAAGGACGCCGCCATCGAGGCGATCCGCGCCGGCAAGACCAAGTACACGCCCGCCGACGGCATCCCGGAACTGAAAGAGGCAATCTGCGCCAAGTTCGCCCGCGAGAACGGCCTGACCTACAAGCCCTCCCAGGTCCATGTCGCGCCCGGCGGCAAGCCGGTCATCTATAATGCGCTCCTCGCCACGCTGAACCCAGGCGACGAAGTCATCGTGCCCGCGCCCTACTGGGTCTCCTATCCGGAAATGGTGCTCATGGCCGGCGGCGAACCCGTCATTGCACCCTGCGGACCGAACTCGAACTACAAGCTGACGCCTGAGGCGCTGGAAGCCGTCATCACGCCGCGCACGCGGTGGATCATCCTCAACTCGCCGTCGAACCCCACCGGCGCCGCCTATACCAAGGCCGAACTGCGCGGCCTCGCCGATGTCCTGCTGCGCCACCCGCATGTCTGGATCCTCACCGACGACATGTACGAACACCTCGTCTATGACGATTTCGAGTATTGGACGATCGCCCAGGTCGAACCCGCCCTCTACGACCGCACACTGACCATGAACGGCGTCTCCAAGGCCTATGCCATGACCGGCTGGCGCATCGGCTATGCCGCCGGCCCCGAAAAATTGATCAAGGCGATGGGCAAGGTGATCAGCCAGACCACGTCCAATCCCTGCTCGATCAGCCAGTATGCGGCCCTCGAAGCGCTCAACGGCCCGCAGGATTTCATGGCTGAGCGCCGCGCTGTCTACCAGCAGCGTCGCGACATGGTTGTCGCCGGCCTCAATACATGCGCCGGCCTGCACTGCCCGACGCCGGAGGGCGCCTTCTATGTCTACCCGTCCTGCGCCGGTGTGATCGGCAAGACGGCACCGTCCGGCAATGTGATCAGGACAGATGAGGATTTCGCCACGGAATTGCTGGAAACGGAAAAGGTCGCCGTCGTATTCGGCGCGGCGTTCGGCATGTCCCCGGCGTTCCGGATTTCCTATGCCACCTCAACCGAGGCCCTGACCGAAGCGCTCATCCGGATAAAGCGCTTCTGCGCCGCCTTGGTATAGATTTTTTCTATAGTGGTGTGACTGCGTATCGATTGGTATCATAGGGATCGAATACTCACCTGTTGCGTATAGATCATACACAAACAGGAGACATACATGCCTATTGATATCGGCCTCAACGAAAAATCCCGTGAATCGTCCGCCCGGGCGCTGCGCGTCCTGCTGGGCGAAACCTATGCCCTCTACGTCAAGACGCATGGCTATCACTGGAACGTCACCGGCCCGCGCTTCAACTCGCTGCACGCCATGTTCATGACCCAGTATACAGAGCTGTGGACCGCGCTCGACGAGATCGCAGAACGCATCCGCGCTCTCGGCCATTTCGCGCCTGGCTCCTCCTCGGAAATGCTGGAAGAAGCAACCATCAAGCCGGACAATGGCGTGCCGGATGCCGACGCGATGATATCCAATCTCGTCAAAGGCCATGAAGCGATCAGCCGGGCGGCCAAGATCGGCCTCAAGATCGCCGAGAAAAACGAGGACATTGTCACCGTCGACCTGATGACACGCCGCGCCGACATCGCGGAAAAAACTGCCTGGATGCTGCGCGCCAACCTCTAGCGCCCCGGCCCATTTCATGACAACGCGTAGCGGACCTGTTGAGGAACCCGCTCCGCAATGCATGAAATCCTGACCCTCGCCCTCGTCTGCCTCGCTTTGTCGACGGACGCCTTCGCCGCCGCCCTCGCACGCGGCGCGCAGCAGCGCACGCACAGTGCGCTTCAGGCTGTCCGCGTCGGATCGGTCTTCGGGCTGAGCGAAGGGCTGATGTTCCTGCTCGGCTGGTGGCTCGCCCACAGCGTCGCCGCCTATGCCGAGGCCTTCGACCACTGGATCGCCCTGGTCCTGCTCGCCGCCATCGGCGCGCTCATGATCCGCGAAGGACTGCGCGCCGAGCCTGACGAAGTCTCGGGTGACAGCCTCTTGCCCCGTCGCAATACGGCCCTGGGCACGATTGTCACCGCCATCGCCACCAGCATCGACGCCGCCGCTGTGGGCGTCGCCATGGCGCTGGCCGGCACCAGCGCCTGGCTCGCCCTCGCGATCGGCCTCACTTCTTTCCTCATCAGTGCGCTCGGCTTTTCCATCGGCCCGGCGCTCGGCGTCCGCTTCGGCCAGCGCGCCGAGGTCGGCGGCGGACTCGTCCTCATCGCGATCGGCGTCTCGATCTTCTACGGCCACATGACGGGCGGCTGAATCCGAAGGATAATCCTCCGCCTCTCCAACCCCGCCAAACCTTTGTCATGCTTGGGCCCATGTTCCCGCTCGACCAACAGGATATCGACCATCTCGCGCCAGAAGGCTGGCTGCGCATTGCCAGCCTCGTGGCGATCGCGCTGGAGGTGCTCGGCCTCGGCGTGATCCCGCGCCGCGCGGCCTCGCCGCCAGGGCCCTCCTGGTCCTCAAGCCGGCCGAAGCCATGGCACGGCGCCTGCTCTACCTGATGGCGCCCGATCTCACCGTCTCCCCGGCGAAAGCCGGGGCCTCGGGCCATGCGATCCCGGTCCCGGTCGCAGGAGACCCGGGTGTGCACCGGGACGCTCGGGCAGTGGCGTTCCGCTTCACCGAACCCCTCGGTCCCGGCCCGAAGAATAATGGCCCGCGCATCCGTTTCTTCAACGAGCCGGCAAGGCCGCCGAAACCGGTGCGCGTGCCCCAAATCCAAAGCAAAAAAAACCCGGCTGCGAATGAACGCGCCGGGTTTGAGTATCGGGCCCCGAAGGGGGGAGGAAACGCCCAATCGGAGGGGATTGGGAAATGCCCGGGGCCCTTGGCATACAGGCTAAATAGGGACTGTGGCCCGAGGCGCAACCTGCATGACCGCAGTTCACCCATGCAAATTTGCATTTTACAAATCTGTAATCTTAGCTTTGCTGCATGGATGGCCGCCGCAGCGGCTCGGTCTCGGCCGTCACGAAATCACGGAACGCCGCCACGCGCTTGGATCGGCGCAGGTCGCTCGGATAGACGAAGTACAGATCGAAGATCGGTCCGACATGGTCTGGCAGCACTTTCACCAGCCGCGGCATCGCGCTCGCCATGTAATCGGGCACATCGGCAATGCCGAGCCCGGCATCCACGGCCCGCAGCATGGCGAAGACATTGTTCAGCTTCAGCGAGGCCGGACGCGGCGGGCTGTCATCGCGGCCGACCCGGCAGGCAAAGCTCATCACGTTGAGCAGCGAACTTTCATCGCCGTAGGCAATGATGCGGTGATTGTCGAGATCCTGCGGCGTGCGCGGCACGCCTTTCTGCTTCAGGTATTCCGGCGAGGCATAGAGGCTCGTCGCCACGGTGCCGAGCTTGCGCTGGATGAGGTCGGCCTTGTCCGCCGCCCATAGCCGGATCGCGCATTCGGCTTCCAGCTTCAGCAGGTCATATTCCCTGTCTTCAAGACGCAGGTCGAGATGCAGGTCGGGATGCTTGCGCGAAAAGCCGCCGAGGCGCGGCACGAGCCAGGTCGAGCCGAAGGCCACCGGCGCAGATACGATCAGTTCGCCCTGCGGGGTGTCCTGCTGGTCCTTGAGCGCGGTGTTGGCCATCGCGGCGGCTGCCGCCATCTCCATCGTTGACCGGAAAAGCGTATGCCCGCTATCGGTCATCACCAGGCCGCGCGCATGGCGCTGGAACAGGGACACGCCCAGCTGCTCCTCCAGCGCCGCAATCTGGCGCGACACAGCCGACTGCGAAATCCCCAGGCGCTCGCCTGCGGACGTCAGGCTGCCCGCTTCGGCCGCCGCGTGAAAGGATTTCAGTTTGCCCCAATCCATGGGGTCGGTTTGTGACGTTACTTTAACGCAACGGCAAGCAGGAAATCAGGGGGATGGGCCATTTTCGGTATTCCCCCTAAACTAGACATCCAGTTTTGCGTATGGAGACGTGCATGACCAGTCCCTTCCTGATGAGACCCGTCGGCCACGTCCGATGCGACCGCTCGGAAGCCATCGACGATGACTGGGATTCCGTCCCCGCCCGCATCGAGCTCGACACCGCCATGTTCGATGCCGAAGCCCTGATGGGGCTGGAAACCTTTTCCCACGCCGAAGTGATCTTCCTGTTCGACAGGGTGCCCGACGCCAAGATCGTCACCGGCGCGCGCTATCCGCGCGGCAACACAGACTGGCCAAAGATCGGCATCTTCGCCCAGCGCGGCAAGAACCGGCCCAACCGCCTCGGCGCCACGGTCTGCGAAATCCTCTCCGTCGATGGCACGATGCTCCACCTGAAAGGCCTCGATGCGATCGACGGCACGCCGGTGCTCGACATCAAACCCGTCATGTCCGGCTTCCAGCCGCGCGGGGAATTGCGCGAACCCGGCTGGGCGAAAGAGATCATGGAGACCTACTGGTAGGCCGCTGCGTCAGTGTGCCCTCAGGGCGGCCTCCCGCACCGCCGCCACTTCAGGCGACGCCGCGATCCGCACGATCTCGCTCAGCAATATATCGAGGTCCTTGCGCGCTGTGCGGTGATTGGTGATGTTCACCCTTATTGCCGTCCGGCCGCGCAGCTGCGTGGTCGACGGGGCCGCGATCCCCTGCTCCTGCAACTGGATGACGATCTCGTCATTCATCGCGTCCAGTACAGGGCCCGGCAGGCCATCGACCACGTGACGGAAGCAGCAGATGTTCAGCGCCACCGGCGCGAGCAATTCCAGTCCCGGCGTGCTGGCAACCTGCTCGCCCAGGTAGGACGCCTGGTAGCAATTGCGCGTGATCATCTGCCCCAGCCGCTCGGTGCCGAACTCGGCCAGCTGCGCCCACACTTTCAGGGCCCGGAAACCGCGCGACAGTTCCGGCCCGTATTCCACCGGCCACGGATTGCCGCCTGCCAGCCCGCGTTCCTTGGCCTTCAGGTAATCCGGCCGGTCGGTGAAGGCGGCGCGGTGCAGCGTCTCGTCCCGGATCAGGGCAAAGCCGGCATCGTAGTTGACGTGCATCCATTTATGGAAATCGAAGGCCAGCGAGTCCGCCCGCTTGATCCCCGTCAGCCGGCCCTGCGCCCGCTCGGACAGCACGCCCAGCGCGCCGAACGCACCATCGATATGGAACCAGAGGTTTTCGTCCTGCGCGAGGTCGGCGAGCGCCTCCAGCGGATCGATCGCGCCGACATTCACCGTGCCCGCCGTGCCGATCACAACGAACGGCGTCAGCCCGTCTGCGCGATCCTTCGCAATCGCCGCCTTCAGCGCGTCCATGTCGATCTCGAACCGGTCATTCGCCGGAATGCGCCGCAGGGCATCCGTGCCGAGGCCGACCAGGTCGAACGCCCGCGCGACACAGGAATGCGTCTCGGTCGACGTATAGCCGACCAGGCCATGCCCGCAGACGCCGTCCTTTCGGCTGGCAAAATCGAGGCGCGCATCCCGCGCCACCTTGATCGCAATGATCGTCGCCATCGACGTGCCCGACACGACGATGCCGCTGGCGGTCTCGGGAAATTCGAACAGCTCGCGGCACCAGCGGATCACCTGTTTCTCGACATAGATCGCGCCATGGTCGCGCCCGCCGACATTGGCATTCATCGACGAGGCCGCCATTTCAGCGAGGATGTTCGACGGCGTGCCGGAGCCGTGCACCCAGCCGAAGAAGCGCGGATTGGTATTGCCCGCGCCATAGGGCAGCAGGGCCTCCATCCGGCTGATCACGTCCTCCGTGCCCCATCCCTCGCGGGGCAACGGCGCCTTCAGCGTGTCCTTGATCGCGTCCGGCAGCTCGGTCCACACGCGGCCCTGCCGGCTCGCCTGCATCCGGTCGATGGCGGCGTCCAGCATGCGCTGCGCCTGCGCACGGAATGCATCCCAGTCATCGGGGTCCAGCGAGACTTGCGGCGTGGGCTCTTCGTAAGGTGTATCGGTCATGTCGGCCTATTCACCTGCTTTCGCGGAACATGCAAAGCACTTCCCGGGCGTCATGTGCAAAACGCACTCGCTCTCCCTCGGGAATGCGGCGATCAAAGCCTGAGCCCGAATTTCGGGCCGATCCATGTCATCAGCAGGTAGAGCGCAATCGTCAGAAGGCACCCGGCCACCAGTGACGGCCAGAATCCCCATCCCTGCCGCAACAGGGCCGGGATCAGCAGGAACATTGGCAGCGACGGCAACACGTACCAGAAGGTAGCGCTCGCATGATCGGCCATATTGGCCACGTCCGGCTTGTCGCGCCACAGCCAGATCATGCCAAGGACCGAGACGAGCGGCAGCGAGGCGACCAGGGCCCCGAACCCGGGATTGCGCTTGGCGATTTCCGACACCGCCGCGATCAGTATGCCGGAAACCAGGGCCTTGAGAATGAGATATGTCATGTCCTACTGGCTCGCCCACAGGATGCGCGCAATCCAGGCGATCTCGTTCGGCCTGAAACTGCGCACCGGATAGTCCGGGTTCAGCGAGGCCAGATCCACCGTCCGCGTATTGCGCCGGGCCAGCACCTTGGCCATCACCTCGCCCGCCATGGTCTTCGCCACCACCCGGTCGCCCGGCTTAACCTCGCCCCCCGGCGCCACGATGATCCGGTCGCCCGCCCTATAGGCCGGCTCCATGGAATCGCCGCTGATCTGCAGCGCATAGACCGCCTCGTCGCCGAGCCCCGGAAACCGCACTTCTTCCCAGCCTGCGCCGACCGGGAAGCCTGCATCGTCAAAGAAGCCGTCCTGCCCGGCCTGTGCAAAGCCGATCAGCGGTGCCAGCCCGCCGCGGCGCCCTTCCACCATGGCGGCAAAATCATCGAACCCGCTGCCGACCGCGGCCAGCACGCGCGCCAGGCTCTCGGTCGAGGGCCAGCGCGGTCGCCCGTCGGCGCCTTCGCGTTTCGACGGGTTGAACGCCGTCGGGTCCAGCCCGGCGCGCCGCGCAAGGCCCGAGGCCGACAGGCCGTGATGCGCCGCCAGCTGGTCAATTCCCCGCCAGATATCCCGGTGCTGCATCGAATCGGCCCTGTTCTGTCCACCCCATTGGTAATGGGTATATAATCCTATTGTCAAGCAGCCCGAACGGGCCTTGCCTGCAAGCTGGACGCGCACGGATATATACGTACTGTCCCGCGTAGGCGTCTTGCAGCCGCTCGGTCTAGTCTGGGTGAACACCCGTGCTTGAGAGTCCGCTGCCATGTCATCACGCCTCGTCGAAGTCTTTGTCCAGGATGTGGACGTGGCCGAGACCCGCAGCATTCTCGAAAGCTGCAGTGCCCGCCTCTGGCAGGAAACCGTTCCCGACGGGCGCGAAAAGTTCTCGGCCATTGTGCTCAGCCACGATGTCGAAAACCTGCTCAAACGTCTCAGTAACGCCCTGCACGACAATGAAGGATTCGTCGCCCTCGTCCTCGAATTGCAGGCCGTCATCCCGCCGCTGCAGGAACCGGAGGTGGCCGGCACAGACCATGGCCAACCCGTGCGTCCGCCCACCCCGATCGAGCGCTTCCTCAGCCGCGACCGGCGTAGCACCGACGAGATCTATGACGATGTCGTCGATTCCATCGCCCTCACGCCGGAATACCTGATCACGGTCATCCTCTCGGCTCTCATCGCCGCGCTGGGCATGCGCAGCGGCCAGATCGCCATCGTCATCGGCGCCATGGTGATCGCCCCTCTGCTCGGCCCCACCCTGTCCCTCGCCCTTGCCGCCACCGTCGGCAACGGCGCCCTCGCCTGGCGCGCCGGTCGCACGCTCTTTGTCGGCGCCGTCAGCGTGCTTGTCTTCACGGCCCTGCTCAGCCTGGTGATCGACTTCGATCCGCGCACGCCGGAACTCTACAATCGCACAATCGTGCATCTCGGCGACATCGCCCTTGCCCTCGCCTCGGGCGCAGCCGGCGTGATGGCGCTCAACAAGGGCGCCTCGGTGTCTCTGGTCGGCGTCATGATCGCCGTCGCTCTCGTGCCGCCGCTGTCCGCCGCCGGGCTCTATTTCGGGCAGGGCGATATCGGTCTGGCCCTGCGCGGCCTGTTCCTGTTCGCCACCAACCTTGTCTGTATCAATATCGCGGGCATTGCGGCCTTCCTGCTACAGGGCCTGCCGCCCAAGCGCTGGCGCATCACGGCCGGCGTGCTCGGCATCTGGATCGCCATCCTGCTTGTCTTCATGGCCATGATCACCGGGCATATCCTTCTCGGCGTCGCCTGGGCGGGCTAGAGCCGCCAGCGCGCACCATTCGCGACATCCGGCACGAGGCTTTTCGCTGACACGGCAAACACCCGATCGCCGCCCAGCGCAAAGGCCATCAGACCTTCCGGGAAGAGCGGCGCGAAGGCCGCATCCAGAACATTCAGCCCGCCGGTGAACGTGCCCATGGCCGGCATCACGAGGCGCGCCCCGTCGCTGGCAAAACAGCGCCGCCGCACCATGCGCCCGCGCGCCTTCACCTTCGCCGCCGGATGCAGGTGCCCGGCAATCTCTCCCGCCGCGCCGGTCGGCTCGTGCCGGAACACGAGGCTACCAATCCGCAGCACCTTGGCCGCGCGCCCGCCAAGGTAGGCCGGCGGATCGGGATCGTGGTTGCCCTCCACCCAGACCCAGTCATGCGCGCCCGTCAGCGCCTTGATCCGCGCCGCATAGGCCTCCGGCAGGCGCAGCTCGGCGGCCCGGTCATGGAAACTGTCGCCCAGCGAGATCACCGTCTGCGGCGAGAGCTGCGCACACAACCGCTCGACCACGCCCAGCGTCGCGCCGGTATCATAAGGCGGCAGCATCTGCCCCCGCGCGGCATAGGCGCTGCCCTTTTCAAGGTGCAGGTCTGAGACCACGAGGACGCGTTCAGCCGCCCACCACAGCGCACCTTCCGGCAGCGGCAACAGTATCTCGCCGCCCAGGTGCAGCAGCGTTTCGGAAGGGCGGGAGGCCAGTGCAGTCATGGCCTGTGAAAGTGGCCCGCATTGGGTCAACCGTCAAACGCTTGTTCCACACATGAACAGCGCTCATCCTGAGCGAAGCCGAAGGACGAGCGCAGGCCGCACGAGGCGCTCCTTCGACTCCGCTCAGGATGAGCCTCCCAGCGCCGCCTCACTCCCGCATCGCGTCGCGTACCAGCACGTCTTCCGCCTCGCCCAGCACCGCATCCTGCACCGAGGCGCCGAATACAGGCTCCCGGCCCATTTCCAGCATCACCGGCACCGCGAACGGGCTGATACGGTCCAGTACATTATGATCGATCTTGCCTCGAATGCGCACCAGCATGTCCGACAGGCGCCGCACGTCGAGCAGGCCCGTCGCCGCGTCCTGCCGCGCCGCCTGCAGCAGAATATGGTCCGGCTCATGGCTGCGCAGCACGTCATAGATCAGGTCGCTGGAGAAACTCACCTGCCGCGAATTCTTCTCCTTGCCCGGCAAGTTGCGCGCAATCAGCCCGGACACCTGCGCGCAATGGGCAAAGGTCCGCTTCATCAGCGCGCTCTCGTCCAGCCACGCCTCGAGATCGTCGCCCATCATGTCCGGGTGGAACAGCGCGCCCATGTCGATCCCGGCCATGTCCTCCATCGCCCAGACGGCCATCGCATATTCGCTCGCCACAAAGCCGAGCGGTTTCGCCCCCATCCGCTCCAGCCGCCGCGTCAGCAGCATGCCCAGCGTCTGGTGCGCGAGCCGCCCCTCGAATGGATAGCAGACCATGTAATGCCGCTCGCCGCGCGGGAAGGTTTCGACCAGCAAATGATCCGGCGGCGGAATGCTTGAGCGGCGTGACTGCGCCGCAAACCATTCTCGCACCGGCCCCGGCAACGCGTCCCACTGCGCCGGGTCATGGATCATCTGGCGCACCCGCTCGGCGAGGAAGGTCGTCAGCGGGAATTTCCCGCCATTATAGGAGGGTATCGCCGGCTTCTCGCCCACCGCCCGAACCGTCAGCACGTCGAGCCCTTCGACACCGATCAGGCGCAGCACTTCGCCGCCGAACAGGAATGTGTCCCCCGGCACGAGCGTCGAGATGAAATACTCTTCAATCTCGCCCAGCTTGCGGCCCGCCCGCACCGTCCGCTTTTCGCCCGGCGTGCCGGCCCCCTTGCCCACGAAACTGGCCAGCCGCACCGACAATTGCACCGCCTCGACAATCGCCCCGACATTCATCCGGTGTTGCTGCGCGTCCTGGGCCGTGCGCGCCACCCAGCGCCCGTCGGGCCGCCGCACGATCCGGTGGAACCGGTCATAGGTCTTCAGCGCATAGCCGCCGCTCGCGACGAAATCGACGATCCGCTCGAACGTCTCCCAGTCGAGATCCGCATAAGGCGCCGCCCGCACGATCTCCTCATATAGCGGCGCCAGATCGAACCCGTCGCCGCACGCCCGTCCCATCACATGCTGCGCCAGCACATCGAGCGAGCCTTGCCTGAGGCCCTCGCCGTCAATCTCGCCGGCCTCGACCGCCGCCTCCGCCGCGCGGCATTCCAGCACCTCGAACCGGTTGGTCGGCACCAGCACCGCACGGCTTGCTTCGTCCATCCGGTGGTTCGCCCGCCCGATACGCTGGATCAGCCGCGCCGCGCCCTTCGGCGCGCCCATCTGGATCACGAGGTCCACCTCCCCCCAGTCAATGCCGAGGTCGAGCGTCGAGGTACACACCACCGCCTTCAGCTGGCCCGCCGCCATCGCCGCCTCGACCCGCACGCGCTGGTCCTTCGCCAGCGAGCCATGGTGCAGCGCGATCGGCAAATTGTGATCATTCACCCGCCACAGCTCCTGGAACATCACTTCGGCCTGGCTGCGCGTATTGACGAAGACAAGCGCCATCCTTGCGCCCTTGATGGCCTCATACACTTCCGGCACCGCGAACCGCCCGGAATGGCCCGACCATGGAATCCGCTCTCGTGAGACAAGGATATCCACTTGCGCCGACACGCCGCCTTCTGCCCGTATGATCCGCGCGTCCGGCGCCAGCCACCGCGCCAGTTCCTCCGGTTCCTTCACCGTCGCCGACAGGCCGATGAACCGGCACGCCGGCGCCCAGTTGCCAAGCGTCGCGAGCCCCAGCGACAACAGGTCGCCGCGCTTCGACGCCGCCATCGCGTGTACCTCATCCACGATCACGCATTTCAGGTCGGCAAAGAAATCCTTCGCATGGTCGGACGCGATGAACAGGGCCAGCTGTTCCGGCGTTGTCAGCAATACGTCCGGCGGATTGCGACGCTGGCGCTGGCGCACATGGGAGGGCGTGTCGCCCGTGCGCGTCTCGATCCGGATATCCAGCCCCATGTCGCCCACCGGCGCCATCAGGTTGCGCTGCACATCCACCGCCAGCGCCTTGAGCGGCGAGATGTACAGCGTGTGAAGCGCCGGAATGCCGGTGTTCGATGTGCGCGCCTTCTCCTTCATCTCGATCAGGCTCGCCATGAACCCCGCCAGCGTCTTGCCTCCTCCCGTCGGCGCGATCAGCAGCGCACTCTCGCCCGCCAGCGCCGCTTCGGTCAGCGCCATCTGGTGCGGCCGGGCCTGCCAGCCACGCGCGGCAAACCAGCCGGCAAAGGGCTCAGGCAAGGTAAATGCAGGGGCGGCGCTATCGGGCATGTCGGGCATTAAACTATCGCAAGACGTGGCACTTGCCTCTTTATTTTCAGGCGCGGTTCAGGTGAACCTTGTTGTCTGGCCAGTTCAAGCGTCGCCACAAGGGTCTGATCATGCACCGCTCCCTCCTCCCGCTCGCCCTGTTCGCCCTCCTTCCGTGGCAGGCGCTCGCCGGAACCCCGCTGCAGGATGCGCTCGCCGCCAGTCCGGACGGGCCGCTCTATATATTCGACGTGATCCTTCAGAATGACGGCACCGATGCGATGATGCGGGTCGACCCGACGCAGCCCGAAGGCGAACGCCTCACCGTGATCTCTCCGCCACGCAAAGACTGGAGCGACGATTTCCGGAAGCAGGTCAAAAAGATGCAGGCCGATTCCGATGGCGACATCTGGTGCAGCAGCCTCGGTCACAACATTCCGGACGATGCCGCGCTCGAGTCCGAAACTCCCACGACCGCAACCTATACCTACGCGCCCAAGGTCGGCGCTGAACCGGGCGACATGGACGACATACTCAAATACCTCAAGGGCAAGGTCGTCGTCGCCAAGGACGACCCGGCCATCCTGTCTGTCGAAATGGTCGCCGAAAAGCCCTTCAGGCCGCTGCCGATTGCCCGGATCAGCCAGTTCGAAATGAAAGTCGCCTGCAACCGCGCACCCGACGGGCGCACGCATGTTGCCCGCGTCAATGTCGATATCAGCGGATCCGCCATGATGAAGGATTTCAGCGAGTCCGAGCGTCAGACGATTACCAACCTGAAAGCCGTGCCCGAGTCCGGCATGGGCGCCAAATAGGCCTCTCGCCGGACTATTGCCCGGCGAGAAACTTCGCCCGTTCCTTCGGCGACAGGTTCTCCAGCTCCGCATCACGCTCGGCCTGCGCCCTGAGCGCCGCCCGCTCGTCGTCCGCCGCCTGCAGTGCCAGCAGCACGTCGCGGGTGAAATCATTGATCTCGAAGTTTGCCCCGCCATTCGCGTCATAGCCGCGCCGAACGATCACGGCGTTCATGCTCGGCACGATCACGACATACTGGCCCCGGTTGCCCGCCATGTAGAACGTGCCTTCGGGAACCCCCGCCGCATCATTCATCAACCAGAATTGCGCGCCATAACCGGGCCCGCTTACCGGTTGCGCCGGGGCTGGCGCGCGCACGAATTCCGCCCAGCCCTCGGGCAGAAGGCGCTCATTGCCCCACAGGCCGTCCTGCAGGTAGAGCTGGCCCACCCGCGCCAGGTCGCGCGCCGTTGACCAGACCTGGCTCGAGGCGATGAAATCGCCGTTCCAGTCGATTTCCATGGTCGTGTGCGCCGCGCCGATCTTGTTCAGCAGGCCCTCATACGGGAAGCGATGGAACGCATTGTCATCGTTCATCGACTCGCGCAGCGACCGCATCGCGATCAGCGTGTCATTGTTGGAATATTTGAACCGTGTTCCCGGCATGGCTTCCAGCACCTTGCTGGCGGCCTGGTCGGCCACCCTCCCGCCGCCGAAATAGATCCGGTCGGTGCGCGATCCGCTCTCGCCGCTGTCGAGGCCGCTCGCCATGTGCATCAGGTTGCGGATCGTGATCGCCCGGCGCGGATCGGCGCCATTGTTCCAGTCGGCAATCACTGCAGGATAATCAATATCGATCAGGCCGTTGCGCCGGGCCGCGCCCAGCACGGTGGCCGCAATCGACTTGCCGGCAGACCATGTCCGCTGCGGCGTCTCATGGTCCACGCCAAGCGCATAGCGCTCGGCCACGACCTGGCCGTCACGCACGACGAGTACAGCGCTGGTGCGCGTGCCATTGCCATAGGTGCGCTCGTCAAAGGCGAACGAGACCGGCGCTTCAAGCCGCTCGGCCTCTTCGGTGCGCAGCTGGATCTTGACGTTCGCGCCGATGGCGCTGCCCCGGTCCTGCGCCGGTGCCGCCGGCCAGCTGGCAAAATGCGGCAGGAAGGAAATCATGCTGGAATCGGCGCCGATCGGCAGCTGCGTGCAGCCGAATCCCGGGCGCCAGGCAGCGATGCGCGGCGGCATCGCGGATGAATAGGTCACCGACACGGTCTTCATCGCCGTATTGACCTGCGCCTTGGGCAGCGTGTCGAACGCCCGCTGGTAATCCGGGTAGATGCCGCTGAGATCATTCTGCTCGATCTCGGCCATCGACTGGCCCGCCGTGAACAGGTCGGAACAGGTGAAGGCGGCTTTCCAACCGGCCGCCAGCGCCAGGTCCATATCGTCTGTATTGCCGCCCTCCTGAGCAAAGGCCGTTGAGGCGGATACTGCGAGCGCAGCTAGGGATACGATCACGGCGGACACTGGACGCATGGACAAGTCTTTCCTGTTACGGGTGTCAGTGTATGCGCACGATTTCATGTCGCAAGTATGGCGAGGCAGTTAGGAATTTGGCAACCAGACCTCACCCCTCCAGCAACAATGTGAAGCGCATCTGACCGACCCGCGCTGGACACGTGGCCGAAATGGGCGATTATGTTGGGGCTAACGCAACGGCAGGCGCTCCGGGATACCGATGGCCCGCCCGACGAGAATGTTGTGGAACCGGCAGGCACGGTCGCGATGCCCGACGGAAATGATGGAGACGACATGACCAGCTTCAAGCTCAACGGAAAACCCTTCACGATCGACACCGATCCCGACACGCCCCTGCTCTGGGTGATCCGGGACGAGGCCAATCTCACTGGCACCAAGTTCGGTTGCGGCGTTGGCCAGTGCGGAGCCTGCACAGTTCATATCGGTGGCGTGGCCGTCCGGTCCTGCATCACACCGGTAAGCACCGTCGACGGTGAGGAGATCACCACGATCGAAGGCCTCGATCCGAACAGCTCGCATCCCGTCCAGCTGGCCTGGCAGGACCTCCAGGTCCCGCAATGCGGCTACTGCCAATCGGGTCAGATCATGCAGGCCGCCGCAGCGCTCGCTGAGGATCCCAACATGTCGGACGCCGATATCGACTCGATCATGACCGGGAACCTGTGCCGCTGCATGACCTATACTCGCATCCGGGCCGCCATGCGCCAGGCCGCCGACGCCATGAAGGGAGGCTGAGACCCATGTCACGCTTCACACGCACCACCGATTCCGCCCCGACCGCTCTCTCGCGGCGCGGCTTTCTCATCACCACGGCCGGCGGCGGCCTCGCCTTCAGCTTCCTGACCGCCTGCGGCGCCAAGGATGCACCGGGTGACGCCACCACAATCGATGCCGAGCTCTATGCCCCCTCGCTCTGGTATGCCATCGGTGCCGACGGCATCGCGACGATCAACATCATCCGCGCCGAGATGGGCCAGCATGTCGGCACAGCGCTCGCGCGGATCCTCGCCGACGAGCTTGAAATCGCGTGGGACAATGTCCGTATCAAGCAGGTCGACTCCGATCCGAAATGGGGCCTCATGGTCACTGGCGGCAGCTGGTCTGTCTGGCAGACCTTCCCGATCTATTCGCAGGCCGGCGCAGCTGGCCGGACCGCGTTGATCGAAGCGGGCGCCGCCGCCCTCGGCGTCGATGCCGCAACCTGCACCGCCCGCAATGGCGAAGTCATCTCCGGCAGCAAGAAGATCAGCTATGCCGATATCGTCAAGAAGGGCGTCAGCAAGATCTTCACGCCCGAGGAACTCGCTGCCCTACCGGTCAAGCCTGCTGCGGAACGCCGCCTGATCGGCAAGCCGGTCATGGCGCGAGACATCATGGAGAAGACCAATGGCACCGCCCTCTACGGCATCGACGCCAAGGTCGACGGCATGGTCTATGCCCGGCCCATCATGCCGCCGACGCGCAATGGGTCGAAAGTCAATTCCGTTGACGACAGCGCCGCGAAATCGGTGAAGGGCTACCAGCAGAGCCTGGTGATCGACGATCCCTCCGGCACCGTGACGGGCTGGGTCATGGTGATCGCAGACACCTATCCGGCAGCCATCAAGGCGGTTGACCTCGTCAAGGTCGACTGGACCCCCGGCCCGACGTCAAAGGTTTCCGAAAAGCAGATCCAGGACCATGCCGGCAGCCTGCTCGACGACCCGTCACAGGGCGCCATTCTCGACACCGGCCTCACCGACACGACGGCAGCCTTCGCCGCCGCAACGACGAAGGTGGAAGCCACCTACACGACCGGCACCGCGCTCCACATGCACCTCGAACCCGTCAATGCCCTCGCCTTCGAAAAAGACGGCGTGATGGAAATTCACACTGGCAACCAATGGCAGAGCCTCGTGCTCCCATGGCTCGCCACAGCCCTCGGCATGCCGGAAGACAAGATCGTGATGCGTACTTACCGGCTCGGCGGCGGTTTCGGCCGCAGGCTGAACGGCGACTATGCCGTGCCAGCCGCCCTCGCCGCCAAGGCGCTCGGCAAGCCGGTCAAGATGGTACTCACCCGCGAGGATGATACCCGCATGGACTCGGTGCGCTCGCCCAGCGTCCAGCGTCTCCGCCTCGCCGCCGACGCCGATGGCAAGGTCACCGGGATGGAACAGCATGTCGCCGCTGGCTGGCCGACCCAGGTGATGGCGCCTTTCTTCATGCCGAATGGCGTGAATGGAGTGGCCTATGACCCCTTCGCCGTCAGCGGCGCAGACCATTGGTACACGGTCGGTGCGCACCGCGTCCGCGCCGTCTCGAACGACCTTGCCAACAGCACGTTCCGGCCAGGCTGGCTGCGCTCGGTTGGGCCCGGCTTCACCAATTGGGCGCTCGAAAGCTTCATGGACGAGGCGGCCCATACGCTCGGCAAGGACCCCGTCGGTTTCCGTCTGACCCTGCTCGACGGTGCCGGCATGAACGCTGGCTCGGCGCCGAACGCCGTCGGCGGCGCGCTGCGCCAGGCCGAAGTCGTGCGCCGCTGCGCCGCCAAGGCCGGATGGGGCAAAACCCTCCCCGCCGACACCGGAATCGGCCTCGCAACCAGCTTCGGGCAGGAACGCGGCATGCCGACATGGGTTGCCTGTACAGCGCAGGTCCGTGTCGATCGCGCCAGCGGCCGCGTCACGGTCGAGAAGCTGACACTTGTGGCCGATGCCGGCACGATCATCGATCCGGATGGCGCGCTGGCGCAGATGGAGGGTGCGGCCCTCTGGGGCCTCTCGCTCGCACTGCACGAGGGCACGGAGTTCGTGAACGGACAGGTCAGGGACCTGAACCTCGGACCCTACACGCCGCTGCGCCTCGCCGATGTGCCGGAACTCGACATCAGTTTTGTCGAAAGCACGGAAGTGCCGGTGGGTCTTGGCGAGCCCGCCACAACAGTCGTCGGCCCGGCGATCGGCAATGCGATCTTCAACGCTGTCGGCGCACGCCTTCGCCATATCCCGATCACGCCGGAAGCGGTCCTGGCCGCGATCTAGGCGGCCAGGACATCCGCTATCGGGTTGCCGCCCCATGCAGGGCAAGGCCTTTGGCGACGGCGCCGAAGCGGTCATTGGCTGACAGGGCGGCATTGCCGAACCGTCCTGCCAGCCGTTCCTGCACCAGCGGGATGAAGGTGGAGCCGCCCACCATCACGATATCGGTGATCTGGTCAGGCGCTACGCCCGCCTGCCGGAGGCAGTCCACGGCCACCGCATCCATTTTCGAGATCGCCTCATTGATCAGCCCCTCGAACGTCCCGCGCGCGACCAGCCGCTCAAGGTGCGCCTCCGGCGTGTCATAGACGAATGTCTGGTGGCCCGCCTCGCTGAGGCCGATCTTTATCTGCTCGGTGCGCTTGGCATAGGTATGCGCTTCATGGCTGCGCACCAGATGGTCGAACGCCCGGATGCCGCGACTGTCCGGACTGTTCATCATCATCCACTTGATCTGCTTCTGGGTGTCGCGTGTGTAGAGCTTGTTCAGGCTCTTCCAGTCCGACAGGGTCGAATAGGGCGCCGATGGCGCCGGCAGCCCGTTCAGCGCCAGCGTCTCGCCATGCCCGAACAGGTGCGAGAGCTCGAAGAAGCTCAGCATGTGATCGAAATCATTGCCCCCAACGTAGAGGCCGGCACTGCCCAGCACGTCGAAGCCGGAATTGTCGGGCGATATGCGAACGACCGAAAAATCCGACGTGCCGCCCCCGATATCGACCACGAAAATCAGCTTTTCCCGGCCGGTCGGGAAAGCCACCGATCGCGCCGCAGCCACCGGTTCTTCGAGGAATTCGACATGGGCAACGCCTGCCGCGTGAAGGCAGCTTTCCAGGATGGTCTGCGCGCGCTTGTCGAGATCGGCATGCCTGTCATTGAACGAGACCGGGCGTCCCTGGATGACCGACTCGACGCGCTGCCCGGTCTGCGCTTCCGCATTGGCAATCACCCGGCGCAGGAAATGAACGATCACGTCACGAAACGGCAGGCGCCGGCGACCGAGCTCCGTCGTCTCGTCAATCAGCGACGAGCCAAGGACCGACTTGATCGAACGCATCAACCGGCCTTCTTCACCGGACTCATAGGCGCTCACCGCCTGCGAACCGATGGCGTATTCGCCGGAATCCAGGCCATAGAACACAGCCGTGGGAATCGACGTGGCGTCCAGCTCCAGCGCAATCAGCGTGGTGCCATCCGGACCGTGAAACGCGATCGACGTGTTCGATGTGCCGAAATCAATGCCAACTTGCATGAGGAACGCCCTTGATGCGGGGAATGCGGCCCAGTCGCCTACCCCACTTGGCCGCAAAGCGGAAGGGACCGCGTCCCGCCCCTTCCCCCCATCCCGCAATTGCCTACATTCAGCTCATGCTCCGGCCCGACCTCCTCCTGCAGCCCACGCCCAAGGGCCTCTACTGCCCGCCGGGGGATTTCTACCTCGATCCCGTGCGCGGCGCGGTTGACCGCGCCGTCATCAGCCATGGTCATTCCGATCATGCGCGCGGCGGCCACGGCAAGGTGCTTGCCCACCCGGACACGCTGGCCATCATGGCCTGCCGCTATGGCCAGAATTTTGCCAAGTCCACGCAGTCACTGGACTATGGTGAGACGGTCGAGATCAATGGCGTCACCGTCTGGCTCGCCCCGGCCGGGCACATCCTCGGTTCGGCCCAGGTCGTGGTCGAACACAAGGGCCTGCGCATGACCTTCACCGGTGACTACAAGCGCCGTTTCGATCCGACCTGCGCGACGTTCGAGCCGGTCCCCGGTACGCATGTGTTCATCTCCGAGGCGACCTTCGCCCTGCCCGTCTTCCGCCACCCGGACACAGGCGGCGAAATTGCCCGCCTCCTGCACAGCCTGCAGGCCTTTCCCGAGCGCGCCCATTGCGTCGGCGCCTATTCGCTCGGGAAGGCGCAGCGCGTCATTCGGCACCTGCGCCTCGCCGGCCATGACGCGCCGATCTTCATCCATCCCAGCCTTGAAAAGCTCTGCGCCCATTACCAGTCCGTCGGCATCGACCTCGGCACGCTCATCACTGTCCCGTCCGGCGAGGTGCCGAAAGCCGCCCGCAAAACCTATCGCGGCCAGATTATCGTCGCCCCGCCCGGCAGTTTCGATGGCAAATGGGCCCAGAACTTCCCCGACCCCGTCATCGCCTTCGCGTCGGGCTGGATGAGCATCCGCCAGCGCGCCAAACAGCGCGGCGTGGAGCTGCCGCTGGTGATCTCCGACCATGCCGACTGGGGCGAACTGACCGGAACGGTGCGCGAAGTGAACCCGGAAGAGCTCTGGGTTACCTATGGGCGTGAAGACGCCCTCGTACGCTGGGCCGAACTGGAAGGCCGCCGCGCCCGGCCCCTGCGCATGGTCGCCTATGCTGACGAGGCCGGTTGACCGCGCCCGGGCAAGGGGCCTTTAGTAACGGCTATAGGTGTATTCAAAGGGGACGACATGAAACGCCCAGCCCTCCTCGCGGTCGCTGCCGCCCTGCTCGTGCTTGCCGGATGCGACGCCATCAAGGTGCCCGGCCTCAATCCACAGGACGAAAAAGCCGCCAGTCCGGTCGACCAGCTGCCAGCAGACGCGTTCGAAGAAGATGTGACCAGTTCGGTCGAAGTCGTGCCCGCCGAGACGCCCACCACCGAAACGACAGTCGACGCGCCAACAGATGCGACCGCTACGCTGCCTGCGACGGATGACACAGCACCCACCGAAACCGCACCTGAAGGCGGAACGGCGGAAGAGACGACCGAAGAAACTGCCCTCCAGCCCGAGTCCGCCGGCGCTCTCGCCCTGACGATCCAGGCGCCCCTGCCGACGCTGGCCGCGCTGAACGCCGCCAGCTGTGGCCGCCCTGCTGGCAGCGCGCCGACGCCGACCGTGGCCATGGTCGCGGGTGCCACCACGCTGGAAGCCCCCTCGGTCGGCACCGCAGCCGTCAACGGCCTCGCCGCGACCCTCGCCAGCTTTCCCGGCATCGTGAAACTCGAACCCCGCAACCCGCAGGCCGACGGCACCGTCGCCAGCGGCCATTGCGGCGCCACGCGTATCGCAAGGAACTGGTTCGTCACGGCGGCCCATTGCGTTGACGACGACTATCAGGAACTCCGCCTCATCGGCGACGCGGCCAACCTGCGCAGCCCGCTCGCCAGGGTCACCAGCGGCACCGTCGCCGTATGTCATGGCGGCTATCTCGGCACCGCCAACGGCTATGCCAATGACCTCGCCCTGATCCGCCTCGATGACGCGCAGGTCGCGCCGATCGCCGACGTGGCGGTAGCCCGTTATGGCGCCACCGCGAAGCCGCTCGCCCCCGCCAATTACCCGACTGCCGACATGGCCGGCTGGGGCCTCACGCATTATGGCGGCCAGCTCTCGAACGACCTGCTGACCACACAGCTCGCCATCACAGCGAACGGCCCGTCGATCATCTACGTCGCCAGCGCCGGCGGTGCCGGCCCCTGCGTCGGCGACAGCGGCGGCCCGCTCTATGTCACCGAGGCGGACGGCACCCGGACGGTTGTCGGCGTATTGTCAGTGGTCGAGCAAAACCGCGCCACCGGCGAGTTTTGCGCCGGCGACTATAATGGCCGCTACACCAACCTGCAGGGCTATGCCGGCTGGATGGACGCCGTCATGGCGCGCTGCGACGCCAATCCGGATGGTTGCAAATAGGTCTTTGAGGAGCGCGCCTGCGCAGGCAGGCGCGGTGCCTGAGCCTAAATCCCAACCTTAAGCATTTCCTTGTAGGCAGGGCGCGCCCGCATCTTTTCCAGCCAGGCCTTGGTCGCCGGGCGGTTTGCCAACGCGCCCATGGAATCGGCCATCTGGATCTGGAAACCCATCAGGCAGTCGGCGGCCGTAAAGCGCTCGCCGGCAAAATACGCATATTTCGACAGGTGCGCCTCAATCGTGCTCGCCGCCTTCTCCCGCTCGGCCGCCATCATCGCCTCGACCGGATTGCCGGTCATGTCGACGCGCCGGAAATAGACCTGCAGCAGGCCCGGCAGGAACACCGCGCCTTCGGCCGCATGCAACCATTCCAGGTAGCGCGGAAATTCCGGCGAGTTCGGGCGTGGGTGCAGCTGGTAGGCCGTATCGTACTTGCCCATGAGGTATTCCGCGATGGCGCCGGTTTCCGCGATCACTACATCGCCGTCTTCCAGCAGGGGCGACTTGCCCATCGGGTGGATTTTCAACAGGTCCGGCGGCGCAAGGTTGGTCGTCTCGTCGCGCTTGTAGTGGACGATCTCGTGCGGCACGCCGAGTTCGGCCAGAAGCCAGACAATCCGCTGCGAGCGCGAGGCGTTGAGATGGTGGAGCGTGAGCGTCATGAATGGATGTCCCTTGGTAATTGGCTGTTTTTAACAGTCATACGCCTTGTTTCGGCGCTGTCATGCCGCGTGTTTGGCCCTATGTAGGACCGTATGCAAGCCTTTGCCGACCTGCTTGACAGACTTGTGCTCACGCCGTCGCGCAACGGCAAGCTGCGCCTGATGGTGGATTATTTCGCCGCCGCGCCCGATCCGGGCCGTGGCTATGCGCTCGGCGCGATCACCGGCGATCTCGATATCCCGAACGTCAAACCGGCCATGATCCGCGCCCTCATGGACGGGCGCATGGACCCGGAACTCTTCGCCCTGTCCTATGATTATGTCGGCGACCTGGCCGAAACAGTCAGCCTGGTCTGGCCGGACGTGCGCGGCGCCAATCGCACGCCACCCCTGTCCGACATTGTCGAAACGCTGACTGTAGCCCCCCGCGCCGAGGCGCCCAAGCTGGTCGCCGGATGGCTCGACGGTCTCGACGCGACCGGCCGCTGGGCCTTCCTGAAACTGCTGACCGGCGGCCTGCGCATCGGTGTCTCGGTCCGTCTCGCCAAGCTCGCGCTCGCGGCTTTCGGCGGCAAGGACGTCACCGAAATCGAGGAAATCTGGCATGGCCTCGCCCCGCCCTATGAAAGCCTGTTCGCCTGGCTCGAAGGCCGCGCCGACAAACCGGCACCCGACATCGCCGCGCCGTTCCGCCCGGTCATGCTCGCCCATCCCCTCGTGCCCAAGGCGGACCGCGGCACGCCGGACGCAGTCGACCCCGGCCTGATCACTGCAGACACGTTCGCGGCGGAATGGAAATACGACGGTGTCCGCGTCCAGGCCTCTGCGGCAGGCGGCGCGCGCCGCATCTATACCCGCACCGGCGACGATATCTCCCACGCCTTCCCGGACGTTGTCGCTGCCATGGAATTCCATGGCACGCTCGACGGCGAACTCCTTGTCCGCAATGCCGACGGCACCGTCGCTCCGTTCAATGCGCTGCAGCAGCGACTGGGTCGCAAGACGGTCTCGAAACGCCAGCTGGAAACGCACCCCGCCTTCATTCGCGCCTATGACCTGCTGCAGGACGGCAGCCGCGACCTGCGCAGCCAGTCCTTCCGTGAACGCCGCATCCAGCTTGAAAGCTTTGTCCTTGGCATCGAGAGCGACCGGTTCGACCTCTCCCCGCTTGTCCCCCTCACCACGCTGGCGGCGCTCGACGATGCGCGTCTCGATCCGCCCGCGCCGGAAATCGAAGGCGTGATGCTGAAACGCTGGGACAGCGCCTATCTCGCCGGACGCCCCAAGGGCCTCTGGTACAAGTGGAAGCGCGATCCCTTCCTCGTCGATGCCGTGCTGATGTATGCCCAGCGCGGCCACGGCAAGCGCTCCAGCTTCTATTCCGATTTCACGTTCGGTGTCTGGCGTGACGAAGATGGCGAGGACCGGCTCACCCCCGTCGGGAAGGCTTATTTCGGTTTCACCGACGCGGAGCTGAAGCAGCTCGACGCCTTTGTCCGCGCCAACACGATTGACCGGTTCGGGCCTGTCCGCTCCGTCACGGCCAGCAAGGAGACCGGCGTGGTTCTGGAAGTGGCGTTCGAGGGGTTACAACGCTCGCCCCGCCACAAGTCCGGCCTCGCCATGCGCTTTCCCCGCATCAACCGCATCCGCTGGGACAAGCCGACCGCCGAGGCTGACCGGATCGAAACGCTGTCAGCGATGTTGCCGGACTAGCCGCAGCTTACTCAAGCAAGGCGCAGACGCCGCCGCGTTGGCGGAGCCCAGCCTCGAGCAAACAAAAAAGGGCCAGGCGCTCTGCGAGCCTGACCCTTTTCCGGAATTTCAGAAGACGTCCGCTATCAGACGGTTTCTTTGAGTTCCTTGGCGACGCGGAAGGCAACCTTCTTGGACGCCTTGATCTTGATCGCTTCGCCCGTTGCCGGGTTGCGGCCCATGCGCGCCAGGCGCTTGCGCACTTCCAGCGTGCCGAGGCCGTTCATGCGAATACGCTCGCCTTTCTTGAGGCGTTTCGTGATCCGCACGGCCATGTCGTCGAACAATTCTTGTGTCTGTTTCTTGGTGAGGCCGTGGGCCTCAGCCATTTCGACCGACATCTGACGCAGGGTCACAGTCGTTGCCGTTTTCGGTGCTGCCTTGGCAGCCGCAGCAGGTGCGGCTTTTGCAGCGGGCTTCTTCGCCGCAACAGCTTTGGTCGCAGCCGGTTTCGCAACAGCTTTCTTGGCTGCCATTTTTGCAGGGGCCTTCTTGGCCACAGGTGTCTTTGCCATGAGCAAAATCCTTTGTTAAGTCTTCGCAGAGAGGGCGGCCTATAACGCGAATCCATCCGGTGCCACCACACTTTTGTCAGTACAGCCAATTTGCCCTCCAGCCATTCAGGGTCATATGTCGTCCATGGAAAAACAGCCGCCCGTGATTCTGCTCCTGCTCGCCGTGCTGCAGCCCCTGTCTGGTGCGCTGGCGCCGCTGCTCGGCGTCGGCACGCCGATCGGCAATGCGACACGCGATCTCGGTGCGCCGGAACAGCCCCTGCCTGCCTTCTTCGCGATCTGGAGCCTGGTTTTCCTGGCCTATTTCGTATTTGCCCTGTTTGCGGTCTTCCGCCGCGAACCGTGGATGGATCGAATCACCCCGGCCCTGACCATTGCCGGCATGCTGAACGTTATCTGGATGTTGAGCGCCCAGCTGATCGTGTCCCAGTCGCTTGACTTCGCACTCCTGTTTCCGATTGCCGCTGCCGCCTGGTTCGCTGCCTACAGGTTTGACCGGATGCGCGGCATGGGTGGCAGCGTCGCCAAGCTCGCCGCCGATATGGCCACCGGCCTGCTCGCGGGCTGGATCACGGTCGCGATCGCCATCTCGATCCCGTTGACGATCCGCCATTTCACCACGCTCGGCGCAACCGACTATCCGTGGCAGATGCTTTGGGCGACGCTCGTGCCCGCTGCGCTCGCCGCCTGGGCCTTCGCCCGCTGTGTAAGTCGCAGTCCCTGGTTTTTCGTCTCGCTCGCATGGGGCCTCGTCGGCATCCTGCTCAATAACTGGACCGTCACCGGCATGACCTGGCTCGCCATCGTCACCGGTGCACTCACTGTCCTCGTCCTCTACCTGCGGCTGACGCGCGGCGCCCATGGCGCGCGCGGCCAGGCCTGAACCCCCGGAGTAATTCATGGACTTCCTGAACGACATCGACTGGCAAGCCGTGCTTGCAGACAACTGGCCCACGCTCGCGGCCTATGGCCTGAAGGCGCTGGGCGCCTTTATCGTCCTGATCGTCGGCCTTCGCATCTCGGGAGCGATGGCCAGCATGGTCCGCAGGCAGGCCGTCAAGCGGCCGAACATCGACGAGACCCTCGGCAGCTTCTTCGCGTCGCTTGTCCGCTGGTTCCTGACGGCAGCCACAATCATCGCAGCGCTGCAATTGTTCGGCGTACAGGCCACCAGCTTCGTCGCCATCCTCGGCGCCATGACCCTGGCCATCGGCCTTTCACTGCAGGGCGCGCTGGGCAACATCGCGTCCGGCATCATGATCATGCTGTTCCGGCCCTATGGTGTCGGCCAGTATATCGAAGTGGCCGGCGTCGGCGGAACGGTGAAGGAAATCAACCTGTTCCAGACCATCATGGCAACGCCTGACAATGTCCAGGTCATCGTGCCCAATAGCCAGGCCATCGATGGCATCATCAAGAATTACGCAGGCTACCCGACGCGCCGCATCGATCTCGTCTTCGGCATCGATTATGGCGACGGCATGGAGCATGCGATGAGCGTGATCGAAGGTGTCATCAAGGCCGACAGCCGCGTGCTCACGGAGCCTGTGCCCGTCGTGCGGGTCGACAATCTCGGCGCCAGTTCCGTCGACATCATTGCCCGCCCATGGGTGAAGACGCCGGACTATTGGGAAACCCGCTGGGCCCTCACCATGAATGTCAAGGCAGCGCTCGATGCGGCCGGCATCTCCATTCCGTATCCGCACCAGGTCAATGTGAACAAGGACTAGCGCTCAGCAGCAACCGCCAACCGGGGCCGCTGCCGATACGTCCCCGGCGGCGAACACGTCCGGCGCAGCGCATCCGGGAAACAGGCCGAAATGCCTGTCGCCAGCGCCCAACACATCGAAATGGCGCGCGAACCGCGTTTCCATCAGCATGGCCAGCGTGTTGCCGCAGACCGGGAAGACGCGGCCTTGCTCGATATGGTGTTCTGCATCGAGGATGAAGACATCCTCCATGCCTACCACGCCGCCGCGATAGATCACGGCCTGGCCGTAATCCTCGCAGGCAGGCTCGAGCCCCTCCAGCCTGAAAAGGCGCGCCGTCACCGAGGCAAAGCGGATCTGCCCGACCTTGGCCTTCAGCGCCGGATCGATGATCGCCAGCGGGCGATGCTCCACGACGCGCGGATCGCCAAAGCCTGCGGCCATGGCCACGGCCTGATAGTCGCCCCAGTAAAGCGCGCCTGACAGGCATTCGCCATACAGGACAGGGTCCTTCACCAGGTCGGCCGGTATCCGGCGGTCGGCATAGACATCCGAGAAATAAAGCTCACCGCCTGGCTTCAGCAACCGGTGCGCGGCGCGGAACACGGCCGGCTTGTCGGTGCAGAGATTGATCACGCAGTTTGAAATGATCAGGTCGAAGCTGCCCGGCTCCAGGTCCAGCGCGTCCAGGTTTTCCAACTCGCCTTCAAGAAATCGCGTATTCGGTGCTGCATACCCGAAGGCCTCGGCATGCCAGGTCTCATGCGCCCGGGCGACGGCCAGCTGCGCGTCAGTCATATCGACACCCGTCACATCGCCCTCCGGCCCGACTAGGCTCGCCAGTGCATAGACGTCACGCCCGGCGCCGCAGCCGAGATCGAGCACCCGCAGGCCGCCAAGCTCGGCCGGAATGGCCAGGCCGCATCCGTAATAGCGCGCCGCGACCGCGTCATGCACCCGGCCCAGCGCCGTGCGCACATGCAGGGGCGGCGCCGCATCCGTCGTACACGCATCGGTGCGCAAGTCTGACGTGGATTTCAGGATCTCCCCGTAATATTCTTGGACGACCTGCTTGTTCATGCGCTTGCTCCCGATGGCTGACCCGGTCCGACTGCCGCAATTGACGGGTTTCTTCCAGTCACCAAAGCGTGAAAGGTGAGTTGAAGCCCGCAACGGCCCATGACAAGAGTGCAACATGATGCCTGAATTCGACATGACTGGCTGGCCCGCCTGGGCTCAGGCCGCAGAGCCCCAGGTCCTGAAATGGTCGCTGGTTCTGGCCGCCACAATCGCCATCTGGATCGCGGCCATTCTGGTCAAGCGTCTGGTCATGCTGATCGGCAAGATCGTCACGCCAAAAGACCAGGATTTTGAAGGCTCCAGCTGGGACCTTGGCGCCTCGGTTGCACGTATGTTTGCGCTGATCCTGATGTCGCCCCTGCCGCTGGGCCTGGCGGGCTATGATTGGCGTACGCTGGTTGAAGAGAAGGGGCCCGGTGCTGTTGCGGCCGTCGCAATCCTTGTCATCGCCATCCTGCTGGCGAACTGGATCGCCCGCGCGATGCGCAATTTCGGTGGCAAGGCCCATCGCCGCACCGGCGCCGACGATACGATGTTCGCCTTTGGCAGTTCTTTCGTGAAATACTTGGTCTTCGCCATCGCCATCGTCATGGCGCTTACCCAGCTCGGTTTCCCGACGACATCGCTCACCGCCGTGCTGGCCGCCGGCGGCCTCGCCATCGGCCTTGGCCTGCAGGACACGATGAAATCGGTCGCCGCCGGCGTCATGCTGGCCATCCTGCGTCCGTTCCGGATCGGCGACTATGTCAGCCTGGCCGGGCTGGACGGCGAGGTCACCGACATCTCCCCCTTCACGACATCGCTCAAGCAGATCGACAACAAGATCGTCATCGTCACCAATGACAAGGTCTGGAGCGATGCGCTGGTCAACCACACCCGCCAGACGCGCCGAAGGTTCGACCTCTATTTCGACATTTCCTATGACGACAATATGGACCACGCGCTGAAAGTCCTGCTGGATACGGCCAATGACCATCCGCGCGTCCTGTCAAAGGCGGAAACATGGGTCGGCGTGCATGCGCTGGCCGACTGGAGCATCAAGTTGCGCCTGCGCGCCTGGGTGGCGACACCGGAATTCGTGCAGGTCCGCGCCGACCTCACCAAGGCCGTCAAGGAAGCCTTCGACCGGGAAGGTATTACGATCCCTTATCCGCACCAGGTCAATGTCGGCTACAAGGGCAACGCCGAAGTGAACAATCCGGAAAATGAGTGAGAACGAACCACCCATTGTAGAGCCGCTTGCGCCGCCGCCTGGGCCCGTGCCCCAGGTCAAGGCCAAAGCCGAAAAGCCGCCGCCCCGCTCGGTGCTGCTGCGCCTGTTCGGCATCGGCCCCTGGGGCGTCGCCAAGCTGCTCGGACTGTGCATCCTTGTCGGTTTTGTCGTGCTGGCATCCAACTTCAACCCGGCCTCTCCGGATGTGAACATACCCGAAGCCATTGCATCGATTGCGCGCCAGACACTGGCGGCGGCCGGATGGGCCATCCGCAATTTCTGGAAACCCGCACTGGCGGGCGCCACAATCGTCCTGCCCGTCTGGGTCCTCTGGCGGCTGGTCAGCCTGCCGTTCCGGAAGTAGCGGCGCTAGCCCACCGGTTTCCAGTTCTGTGTCTTGCAGAGCGGGCCGATACAGCCCTTCACTTCCAGCACCCCATCGTCCAGCCGCTGGATGCGCGACCCATAGGTCTTGCCTTCTTTCGGATTGTAGATCGTCCCGCCGGTCCAGCCCTTGGCGGTCTGCCGGAAGCCTTCCAGCATGGTCAGGCCGAGAATCTTCTTGCCGTCAGCATCTGTCGCCGTTTCGGGCGTCTTGCCATCGGTCACGCTGGCAGGATCGATCCAGACAATCGTGCCGCACGGCGTGCCATCGCCGCAATCGGCAATCTCGACATGGGAGTTCTCTTCCTCGGTCGCGAACGTGCCGAACACGGCAAGCGGATCGGCAGCGGCACTTCCTGCCGCGAGGGCAAGCGCGACAAAGGCAAAAAGGACAGGTTTCATGGGATGTCTCCGGCTTCAAGCGAGCTATAGTCACTACCAGAAAACATAGAGGGAGAATACCGATGGACACGTCAAAACTGATGTTTCGCGATGGCCTGATGAAGGATGAACGCATCCTCGTCACTGGCGGCGGCACCGGACTCGGCAAGGAAATGGCCGAAGGCTTCCTGAAGCTCGGCGCCGAGGTCCACATCTGCGGCCGGCGCGGCGGCGTCTGCGAGGAGACCGCAAAAGAACTGATGGAAAAGCATGGCGGCAAGGTCGTGCCCCATGCCTGCGACATCCGTGTCGCCGAAGCCATCACCGACATGAATGACGAAATCTGGGCCAAGCACGGCCCCCTCACCGGCCTCGTCAACAATGCCGCCGGCAATTTCATCTCGCGCACCGAAGACCTCTCGATCCGCGGCTTCGACGCCATCGCCAATATCGTCTTTCGCGGCACATTCTACATGACGCACGATATCGGCACACGCTGGATCAAGGGCGGCACGCGCGGCAATGTCATCTCGATCCTGACCACATGGGTCTGGAATGGCGGTCCCTTCGTCGTGCCCTCGGCCATGTCCAAGGCCGCCGTCAACACGATGACGCAAAGCCTCGCCGTCGAATGGGCGCGCTATGGCCTGCGCTTCAACGCCATCGCGCCCGGCCCCTTCCCCACCGAGGGCATGTCGAAACGCCTCGCGCCCGATGCCGACGGCGCCAAGCGCATGGACAGCGGCACAGCCAACCCGATGGGCCGCGTCGGCGAAATGCATGAACTGGTCAATCTGGCCGTCCTGCTGATGGGTCCGGGTGCCGAATATATCAACGGCCAGACCATCGCCATTGACGGCGCCATGTACAACGCGTCCGGCGGCAACTTCTCCCAGCTCGCCGCCTGGGGCGACGACCAGTGGCAGGCCGCCAAGGACGCCATTACCGCCACCAATAATGCCGACAAGGCCCAGCGTACGGTCTAGGCGACCGCGATCCGGGCGGAACGTTTCCGGGTCTCATTGCTTGTTCCAGCAATGAGACCTCCCGGAGACACCGCCATGACACCCATCCGCCCCTTCGCCCTCCTCGCCCTCGCGGCGTCCGCAGCCGCCTGTGCGGTCACGCCGCCGGCGACCAGCCAGCAGGGCGACCTGCGCATGGCCAATGACCCGGCCTATGCCGCCCCCTACAGCGCCAACGTGATCTCGCCCTATTACGAATGCGGCGCGCTTCAGCTCGAAGCCAGCGTTGTGGGTACGACTGCCACGGTCATGTTCAACGGCGAAGTGCACCAGTTGCAGCAGGTCGATGCCGACAAGGGCATGCGCTACCAGTCCGGCATCGGCCCGACGCGCGTCGTGTTCTGGGACCAGGGCCGTTACGCCGTTCTGCAGCAGGGCACGACCACCTTCCCGCAATGCACGCGGGTGCGCTAGGCCGCCTTTGACAAACCCATCCGGCTGCTGTCCAAGCGCCCGATGGAACTCTGGATACCCATCACGATTGCCGCCGCTTTCCTGCAGAACCTGCGCTCTGCGCTGCAGAAGCGGCTGAAGGATACACTCAGCACATGGGGCGCCACGGCAGCACGCTTCGTGTTCGCCGCGCCTCTGGCCTGTCTCGTGCTCGCCGTCCTGCTCGCCAGTACAGGGCAGAGCGCGCCGCCGCTCAACCTTACCTTTGTCACCGGCGGCATTCTTGGCGGTCTCGCTCAGATCCTGGCGACCGGCCTGTTGATTCACCTCTTCTCGCATCGCAACTTCACCGTCGCCACGGCCTTCACCAAGACCGAGCCTGTCCAGACGGCCCTGTTCGGCATTGTCCTTTTAGGCGACAGTCTCTCCCTGCCGGTGGCCATCGCCATCCTGGTCAGCCTTCTCGGCGTGATCCTGATCTCGATTCCTGCAGACCCGGCCGCGCGCCGCAGCTTCCTTGATCGAAAGGCCCTCATTGGCATCGCATCCGGCGGCCTGTTCGGACTGTCCGCCGTCGCTTATCGCGGCGCGTCCCTGTCACTGGCAGACGGCGACGTGTTCCTGCGTGCCGCCACCACGCTCGCCTTCGTCACCGCCTTCCAGGCGCTGGCCGTGCTGTCTTATCTCAGGCTGCGCGAACCGGGCGAAGCCGGCCGCCTGTTGCGCAGCTGGCGCAGCGCCGCCTGGGTCGGCCTTGTCGGCATGCTCGGTTCACTCGCCTGGTTTACTGCCTTCACCTTGCAGAACGCCGCCCATGTCCGCGCCCTCGGCCAGATCGAGGTCGTCTTCATGATCGGCGCGTCGATCCTGTTCTTCAAGGAACGCGTCGCCGCGCGAGAGATCATCGGCGTAGTGCTCGTCTCCGTCGGTATTCTCGGATTGGTGCTATTTGCCCGCTAGGGCGTCACCACAACCTTGCCGACCACCTTGCGGTCCCACAGCATGGCGAAGGCATCCATCGCCTGATCCAGCGGGAATTCCGCGTGCACGCGCGGATGCACCTTGCCCTGGCGCGCCCAGTTCCAGATCGTTTCGACATTCTCGCGGCCCTTGTCGGGAAACTGGCGGCCATACTCGCCGGCTCGCACGCCGACCACGGAGAAACCCTTGATCAGGGGCATGTTGGTGGAGACCGTCGCGATCCGCCCGGATGTGAACCCGATCACTAGCAACCGCCCGTCAAACGCTATGCAACGCACGCTCTCATCGAACACGTCGCCACCGACCGGATCGAAAATGACGTCCGCACCGCGTCCCTTGGTCAGCGTCTTCACCTTGTCGCGAAATCCCTGTGTCACGTTGATCGCATAGTCGGCGCCATGCGCGATCACCTTGTCGAGCTTGTCATCCGATGCCCCCGTCGCGATCACCGTCGCGCCCAGCAACTTGCCGACATCCACCGCCGCCAGGCCAACCCCGCCACTCGCGCCATGCACCAGCAGCGTCTCGCCCGGCTGCAAATTGGCCCGGCGCACCAGCGCGACATAGGCCGTGAGATAGGCCGCCGAATAGGATGCTGCCTCGGCAAAGCTCATCGCAGGCGGTTTCTTCTGGAGCGAGGACACGGGCACCACGATGTATTCGGCAAACGCACCGGACCGCACCCCGCCAGCCACGTCCGTGCCTTCGCGCAACGGACCCTTCACGCCTTCGCCCAGCGTGTCGATGATCCCGGAAAAATCCATGCCCGGCGTGAAAGGCGGCTCCAGTTTCAGCTGGTACTTGCCCTGCGTCAGCAACAGGTCCGGAAAGTTGACGCTGGCCGCCTTGACCCGCACCAGCACTTCGCCGGGGCCCGGCTTGGGCATCGGCACGTCTCGAATCTCGGTCCCGGAAAAATCATCCGTGATCGTATGGCAGACAAGCGCCCTCATAGCCGGCCATACATGTCGCGCACCATGCCCGCGATCTGGAGACAGGCCCGGCGCGAGCCCGGCGAGAAGTCGGTAAAGGCGGTGAAGGCATGGGACAGGTTGTCATAACGCTTGTGCTTCACATAAACGCCGTCCCGCCCCAGCCGCAGCGCGTAGTCGTCGCCCTCGTCGACCAGCGGATCATGTCCCGCCGTGATCACGATTGCCGGGGGCAGGCCCGACAGGTCGCCGCTCTGGCCAGGCGACAGCAGCGGGTCGCTCCGATCATGTCCCTCCGGCAGGTACTGGTCCATGAACCAGTTCATCGTGTCGGTCGACAGCGAGAACGTGTCGCCAAAGGCGGTGCGCGACGGAAACTCCTCGACCAGGTCCACAGCCGGATAGATCAGCAATTGCAGCGCCGGGATTGGTTTGTCCTCGCGTTTCATCTCCTGCGAGACGATGGCCGCGAAATTGCCGCCCATGCTGTCGCCGCCAACGGCCGCCACGCCCGCTGGCGCGCCATACTTGGCCGCATTGCGCAGCGCCCATTCATAGGCGGCGATCGCATCGTCAATTCCGGCCGGGAACTTGTGCGGCGGCGCCAGGCGATAATCGACCGACAGGACCGGGCATTTGGCAATCGTCGCAATCATCGAACAGAACGCATTGCACGTATCGAGATCGCCGATAACACCGCCGCCCATATGGTAATAGACCATCATCGGATGCGCTGCGTCCTGTTCGTCGGGCAGGTAGATCCGCACGGGGATCTCGTTCTTGTCGGGGCCCGGGATCGTGGAATCCTCGATGATGACGCCCGGCTCCGGCGCGGCCGCCAGCATCGCAAGCTGTTCACGCGTCGCCGCCTGCACCACTTCGGCCGGCAGCGATGACAGAGGCGGCGCGTTGCGGCCATTCCAGGCCACCATCTGCAATTGCGGCTCCAGCACCCGGCCATTGATCTCGAGCGGCTTGCCGCCTGCCATGCGTACGAGCAATCCGCCCGGCAGTTTGAATATCAGTTTCGTGATTATCTGCTGTAGACTCATCGCCCGGCTCCCAAACTGCCCTTTGCAGGACAGTTTAGCCCCCTTCCCCGAGGTCCGCCAAGCGCTTCCTCAAACAGCCTTGGCGGCGATCTCGCGCACGCCAGCCAATAACAGGGCCGAGGCGAACTCTGTCGCCGCATCCGCATTCACCGGGCGGCGCTGCAGCATGTGGTCGCCCATTTCCCGCGCGATGCCGATCGCTGCGGCTGTCAGATAGTCGATATCGATCACCGGCGCCCCGGCCGCCTTGAGAACGTGGTCGAGATCGGACCGGATTTCACTGGCAATCGCCAGCATTTCCGGCGTATCCACGCGCACACCGATCAGCGCGAGGTGCGGCGCCCCGCCCTTGATGGCCTCGGCATTCTCGGCGGCGATGAAACTGAAATAGGCGTGATAGGCTTGGTGGATATAGTCCTCGAACGTCGTCGCCCGCGCCCGCACATCGCTCAGGCGCGTCCGGAATCGGTACGTGGAATCCTCGGCAATCGCCTCGAACACCTCTTCCTTGCACTTGAAGTAATTGTAGAACGTGCCTGCGGCCAACTCCGTCTCGCGGATAATGTCGCGTACGGTCGTGGCATCAAAGCCGATCCGCGCGAAGACGCGCCGGCCCGCCTCGAGAATGGCGCGGCGGTTGGCCGCCTTGGATTTGGCGCGTTTGCCAGAGGCAAGTGTGTCAGTTGCAGAAGGCATCGAGATTCCTTGATTGGGCCGGCTCGAAGCGGCCGAAGTGAGCGATAATGCGCCAGACCGTCACCATGCGTCAACTTTTTACACGCGCGGCGTGAAATGGCCAGACGGCTTACTCAGTCCGCGATCGAGGCGCCTACGGCGCAACACGGGGAGGTCGCTCCCTCCCGTCAACCCTGTTCAGGAACCCGCTAGCATGAGCTCATAGGCCGGAAAACTGAACGGGTCGCGCACGTCCAATCCCTTCGAGCCTCTGGGATTGTGATAATTCCCGGTCAGGATCTCATAGTGCAGGTGGATCGCGGTCGCATTGCCGGAATCGCCCATCATGCCGACCGGCTGGCCAAAGCCGATTTCCCGTCCGACGGCGACATTCGGCTCGAAATAGGCAAGGTGGGCATAGCGCGTATACACGCCGCGCCCATGGTCGATCAGCACCTGCCAGCCATAGCCCGTTGAATGGCGGGCCTCGATGATACGGCCCGGCGCGGCGGCATAGACCGGCCCGGACGGGCGCCGTGTCAGGTCGACCCCCTCATGAATCCGCCCGCCGCGGACACCAAAACCCGATGACAGGCAGGCATCATTGGTTGGTACCGTCACAAGCACCACACCATTCACATCGATCACCGGCTTGAAATCCTGCACCCAGCCACCCGGATAAAAGGGCGGCGAATTGCTCACTGCCATGCCGCTGCAGACCTGCAGGTACTGGTTGGGCTGGTACGGGCCCTGCTCCGGATTATGCGGATCGCCCGGCGGGCCGTAATCGACGACCACCCGGGAGGCCGCCGGTGTAGTCGGCGGCGCGGAGGCACACGCGGCAGCTGCCAGGAGCAGCAGGATGGCTGGAATCAGGCGGAACATCGGCCACATCATACCACGCATGTCTTAATGTCAGGCAACCACACCTGCGCGTTTTGCGCCCCGTTTTAACTCTTTCAGCAAGTCGGCGACGTAGACACCGAAGTCCACCTGCATGCGGTGGCGCGGGCTGTCATAGAAATGGCCGAGGTGTTCCTTCTCGTCCGCCATGGTGATCCGGTCCATTTCGGCCGCATCCGGGAACGCATAATCACCGTTCAATGCCGCAGCGACCAGTTTCGATTGCTGCTCGGCAAAGTTAACCAGTGTCGGCAGCGGTTGGGCCAGCCCCAGGAAGAACAGGTTTTCAAACCCGGGCTTCACCATGCGCTTGTACAGCGGGAACGTGTTCTCCTGCGGCATGAGCTTTTTTTGCTTCAGGAACGGGAAGGTCACGTTATATCCGGTCGCCCAGACAATCGCGTGAACCTTTTCGCGGCTCCCATCAGTGAACACGACACTGTCGCCGTCCAGCCGTTCGATGCCGGGCTTCGGCAGGATGTCGCCGCAGCCGACCCGCGTCAGGAACTCACCCGACACCGAGGGGTGCCCGTCCAGCGGCTCGTGGTCGGGTTTCGGCAGGCCGTAATCCTCCATCATGCCGATCGTCTTCTTGATCTTCGCCCGGGCCAGCTTGCGGCCCAGCTTGGCGGGCAGCCATGGCGGCAGCGCTGCCTTGTCGGCTGGTGTGCCATCCATGTATTTCGGCAGAACCCAGACGCCCCGCCGCATCGAGATGAACAGCTTGTTTGCGATCGGCCGCTGCGACAGCTCCGACGAGATGTCCATCGCCGAATTGCCGGCGCCGACAATCATCACGTTCTTGCCCCGGAAGTCGTATGGCTCGAACGGGTCGCGATAATGGTGGGAATGCACCTGGTAACCATCGAAATGCCCGGGATAGGTCGGCATCCGCGCATCCCAGTGATGACCGTTTGCCACCGCAACTGCATCATATTCGCGGCTCTCGCCGGTCGACAGCGTGACCTTCCAGCGCCCGTCCGGCAACCGCTCGCAGTCGGTCACCGCCGTATTGAACGTGATCGTCTCGCGCAGCCCGAAATGGTCTACATAATCGTGGAAGTATTGCAGCAGCTGGGCATGATGCGGGAAGTCCGGCCAGTCCTCGGGCACGGGAAAGTCCTCGAAGGCGAGCCGCCATTTGGATGTGTCGATATGCAGGCTCTGGTAACAGGACGAGGTGCCGTTCGGGTTCTTGTAATACCAGTTGCCGCCGATATCGTCCGACATCTCGAAACAGTCGTATGGCAGGCCCTTGTCTTTCAGGCGCTTGGCCATCGTGAAGCCCGAGCACCCGGCCCCTATGATGCATGTTTTCGGTTTGCTGCTGCCATCAAATGCCATAGGCCGTCTCCTCCCGCTGCGTGAACTGTTCCCACGTTCCTGACCAGATGTTATCCGGGGCGGATCGAACGTCAAACAAAGAGGCTTGCACATGAGCGATGACGCGACGTCAGCCCCGGCACCGCTGGAATTGATGCAGGGTAACCTCGACATGATCTCAGGAGTTATCCCGTGGGGACGCCGTCTCGGCTTCCGCATGACCAAAGTGGAAAAGGGCCATGTCTGGGGCGTCCAGCCCTGGAAGGAGCGCCTGGTGGGCGATCCCGACACGGGCGTCATCCATGGCGGCGTGCTGACCGCCTTCCTCGACAATCTTTGTGGCACGGCGGCTGGTTCGGCCATGGATCACCTGCGCTATGTCGCGACGCTCGACCTGCGCATCGATTACATGCGCCCGGCCGAACCGCGCCGCGACATTCTCGGCGAGGCCGAGTGCTATCATGTTACCCGCTCGATCTGCTTCACCCGCGCCTGGGCTTTCCACGAGACGCGCGACAAAGTGATCGCCACTGCCGCCGGTGCCTTCGCCATCACCAAGCCGCGGGCACCGTCCACGATGGGAGGCAATGATGCCGAGTGAAACCCTGCTCAGCCGCGCTGAAGAAGTCGCCGCCTTTATTGCCCGCACGCCGTTCGCGCAGGAACTCGGCATGCGCTGCGAAGTGATGGGCGACGAAATGACCGCCATCCTCCCCTTCCAGGACAAGCTGATCGGCAATGTCGCCATCCGCGCCATCCATGGCGGCGCCATTGGCGCCTTCCTCGAGATCGCGGCCATGGCGCAGGTTTTCCTCGTCAGCGAACACCTGGTCCGCCCGCCGCGCCCGATCAACCTCACCATCGACTATATGCGGCAGGCCCACGCGAAAGACCTCTACGCCCGCGCCACCATCACCAAGATGGGCCGGCGCATGTGCTCGGTCCAGGCCGTCGCCTGGCAGGACGAGAAGTCCAAACCCGTCACCACGCTGATGGCCCATTTCATGGTCGGCGGGGACTGACCCTTGAGCCCCCTCGAGAGGGGGCTCAAGGTTCGTAGGCGTTACTCCACGACCGCCCCTGCACCAACCTCCGGAAAGGCGCCCGCAATCGCCTGGTTCCAGCGGAACAGGTCCGGCCAGTTCTCGCCTTCGTTCGACATCAGGCCCAGACGCACAATCACAAGGTCCCGCGACGGCACGATGAAAATGGTCTGCCCCTCATGGCCTTCGGCGGCAAAACTGTCCCAGGGCGGCGCGTCGCGGCGCTGGTAGGACAGCACCGGCTCTGCCCCGTCCGTCGTCAGCCAGAAGCCCGCGCCATACACGTTTTCCTTGGGGCCGTCCGGATGCGACCGGGAGAAATCCACCCAGCCCTCCGGCAACAGGCGCTCGCCGTCCCACACGCCATCGCGCAGGTAGAGATAACCGAATTTCGCAAAATCCCGCGCCGACGCCCAGACAAGGGAGCCGCCGAGGAAAGTGCCGGAGGAATCGAATTCAAGCTCGGTGTCCATTCCGATAGGCCGGAGGAGAATTTCCTGCAGGAAAGAACGTTCAAGTTGCAAGCCTTGATCGGTCGCAAATTCGGGCATTCGGATATCCTGGAGCAAGCCCTGAACAGCCTTTCCGATCAGGTGAAACCCTGCCGTCGAATAATTCCACACCGTGCCCGGCTCGTGCAGCGGCGGCAGTTCCGCCTTGATATAGGCCAGCACATCGAACCGCCCCGGCCCGTACATCATCTGGATGACGTCATTCGCGGCCATGCTGGTCGCGCCGATCTCGGTATAGTCGAGCCCGTCCGTCATGGTCAGCCACTGGCGCCAGGTGATCTCCGCCCGCGGATCGCCAGCCTCCAACGGAGTCGGCATCGGCGCATCGATATCGTCAATCAGGCCAAGCGCCACCGCCCGCCCGGCCAGCGCCGAGGTCACCGATTTCGCCATGCTCCACGAGACCTGTTTCGTCTCCGGCCCGAACCCGTCGCGATAGGCTTCCGCCACCAGCTTGCCGTGATGGATGATCACCACCGCCCGCGTCTCGCCCATCGGGCCTGCCTTCTCGCCGGCAATCGCCTTGTCGATCATGGGAGCGACAATCGCCGCCACGGCGGGGTCCATCTCGCCGGTCTCCCAGCCAGCCGTCGGCCAGGACAGCCCCTCCGGCTGCGGCGGCAGGGGCACGAGCTCCTTTGCCGATGCAGAGCCGTCGAAAAGGAAAACTAGCCCGGCAAGGCTCATTCTGAGCGCTGCGGAAATCAAGAAATGGTTGCCCACGACAATGCTTCTCCCCTAGCCTTTAGCCCAGCTTAGGGGCATCAGATGAAAGTCGTCAAAGTCCTTCTCGTCACGTTCGCTGTCATGCTCGTCCTCATCGGCGTCGGCTGGCAGGTCTGGCTGAAGGACCAGGTCGCCTATGCCCGCATCGCGACCGCCTATGGCGCCAAACAGGTCTGCTCCTGCCTGCATGTCGCCGAACGTCCGATGGACAGCTGCCTGAACGATTTTACCACCGATTTCAGCGCCGTCAGCATCGCCGACGACGGCGCCGTCACCCGCGCCAGCGTCCTCGGCGGCCTTGTTGATGCCAGGGCCCGCTTCGAGCCCGGCCTCAGCTGCACACTGGTGAAACCTTAAAAAGCGGATTTAGGCCTTGCTTAAAGGGTTTGTAGCAGCGTGCTGTGAACCACGAGAGAATGTCAGATGCCTGCAATCCCGGACTCCGGAGACCTGACTACTACGCCCTATTGGCGGGTCTTCCTGCTCTTTCTTGTAACAGGCATCGGCCTCCTGCTTCTTGATGGCCCGCCCGGCGCCAGCTTCGCCGCCGACGTCGACGACATCGCCCGCAAGCTGCAAATCGCCGACCTGCTGCGGGACGGACAATGGCACGACCTCTCCTGGCCCGTTCTCGCCATGCCCGGCGCCTATGTCACGCCATGGTCCCGGCTGGTCGACGCGCCCTATATGATGGTGACTTGGGTGCTCGGCCTGTTCATGGCCCCTGACGCGGCATTCGCAGCCGCGCGCCTCGTGGTGCCCCCGCTCTGGTTCGTCGCCTATGCCGCCCTGGCCGCGCGCGTGATCCAGCACATTTCGGGGCCCCATTTGCGAGCGCTGCCGATCATCGCGGCGGCTGTCGCCTCGCTGCTTGCCCTGCCGGAATTCTATCCCGGGCGCATTGACCATCACAATGTCCAGCTCGTCCTGATGCTGGCGCTCTGCCTCGGGCTCGTATCCCCGCATCGATACGCCGGTGCGCTGATCGGACTGGCCAGTTTCCTCTCCGTCGCCGTGGGACTGGAATGCGCGCCCTTTGTCGCCCTCGCACTGGTCGGCCTCGGCCTGGCGGCCGTCTGGACAGGCGACAGCGACCTCGCCCGGCGTCTCTCCCAGGCTGGCCTGACTCTTGTCATCGTCACCCTGCCGGCGAGCGCCGTTCTGATCGGGCCCGGCGCGATGTCACAGGTCCAGTGCGACGCGCTGTCGGCGCCATGGATTGCCGCCCTCTGCCTTGGCGGACTGGTCCTCGCGGCAGTGCCGCGCCTGTGGCGACATGAGCGTTTCGCCGGACCGGTCGCGCGACTGTCCAGCCTGGCCGTTCCGGGCGCGGTCCTGCTGGCCGGATTGTGGCTGGCCTTCCCGGCCTGCCATGCCGGTCCCCTGTGGATGATCGACCCCATCGCCAGCGAATACTGGTTCGCCCGCATCCCGCAGGAACGCGGCCTGATAGAGGGCTATGCCAGAGGGGCACCGCTGGCCATTCCGGTTGTGATGGGCGGATTGATGGCCGTGCTCATCGCCGCCTGGTACTGGGCCCGGCCTCGCACGGCGGGCGCCCTGGTCATCCTCCTGATGGCCAGCGCCGCACTGCTTCTGACCATTCTCCAGAGCCGCAATTTCAGGTTTCCGGCAGTCTTCATTCCGTTGTTCGTTCCGGCTGTGCTGATGGCGCTTTCGACCGTGAGCACATGGACCAAGCGGCTCGCTCCACTCGCGGTGCCCGTCGTTCTCGGGCTGGCCTTGGTCGGACTGGCAAACCGCACCGAGCTCGCGGTCGACCCGATCCTGATAATGGATGGCGATGCCTGCAAGGACGGCGATTTTTCGGTGCTCGACAATGCGCCGCCCGGCATCGTCATGGCGCCCTCAGGCCTGTCATTCACTCTGGCTGAGCATATCGTGGCCACCCACGGTCCGCACCAGCTTGCCTCATTGCCTTTCCACCGCGCGGCGCCCAGCATCAGCAAGGTCGCCAAGGCATTCATCATGGATGACAGCACGGCGCGCCGCGAGGCACTCGCGCCCTTCACGTATGTGGCCGTCTGTACAACCAACGTGGCGTTCGATGGCTCTGTCGCCCCGCTCTATGTGGCGCTCAGCGCAGGTGAAGACTGGCCCGGCCTGGTCGATGTGGAAACGGAAAGGGCATCGCGCTTCCGGCTGTTGCGCATCAATCATGAGGCGCCTCGCTAGGCGCGGACTAGTCCTCGTTAACCGGCCCACCCGCGAACAACGCGGCGTAGTCTGGTTTCAGGAAATCCCGGAATACCGACTGCGGCACGACAGCCTTGTAGGCGCCCTCGGCATAGGATCCGATTTCATAGGGCGCGAAGTGCACGACAAAACCGCCAAACGTGCCAGCCTCCGTTGACGCGACCAGGCCAAGCTCGCCGCTCAGGATACTGTCAGCCGATATCGCGTCAGCCGTTTCTCCTCGAAACATTTCAGCGGACGCTCCGCCGCCGACTTTCTCGCTCCGCTGCTGCGCGATGTCGGCGAGAATGAAGGGAAGGCTTTCCGCCATCGCGCCCGCCGGATCCGTTAGCAGGGCGCTCAGGGACACCTGCTTCCCGCTCTGGAGATTGTAGATGCGCGCATCAGTCCCGTAGTTTCCGTGTGCGCCGCCGGAATAGGCCGCCGTAGAGCCTTCAAGGCTGATCAGGTCGCCCGCTGCCGCTTCCAATGTCCATTGGATCGACAGGCTGTAGGGATTGAAATATTCGGGATCCGCTTCCTTGTAGGCCAGCGCATCGGCGTCCATGGCCTCCAGTCGGCCCCGCGCATCCTCGACCAGCGTGGCGGCAATGTCCGGTGCAATATCGAACAGGGCGTCATCAAAACCGGCTGAACCGACGAAATAATCCTTGGTCACCTCCAGATGCCGCGGCACGTCCGCAATCGCCTCGAGCGCGACCACCAGCTCAGCCTCCCCAACCGGACGGTCAGGGCCCTGAGTGGCTTCAGTGTCCGGCGCATCGGGTGTCTTCCCGCAGGAAGCAACCAGAAGCACACCCAGCGCGGCACAACAGGCAAGTCTCAACATCGGGTCACTCCCTTTACAGGCTCAGCAGTTCGGCGTCGCCGCCCTGCGCCGTGATATTTACCGTTACCACGCGCTCATTGGCGAAACGATGGAGATAATGCGGTCCACCCGCCTTGGGCCCGGTGCCCGACAGGCCTTCCCCGCCAAATGGCTGCACGCCGACCACGGCGCCGGTCATCGACCGGTTCACATAGGTATTTCCGACGGGGCAGACCGACTCCACAGTCGCGTGGAATCGCTCGAGCCGCGAATGCACGCCCAGGGTCAGGCCGTAGCCTTTCGCTTTCAGCGCGGCACCGACCTTCTTCACATTGTCGGGGTCATAGCGGAGAATATGCAGAATCGGTCCGAAATTCTCTTCCTGGATCTGGTCCATCGATGACAGCTCGACCAAAGCCGGTCCGAAGCCGAACCCCTCTTGGCCAATCTTTCCGGCGTCGACCTGATGCAGGACTTTTGCCTCCTTGCGCATCTTGTCGAGGTGCGCTTCGAGCAATTTGCGCGAATCGGCATCAATCACCGGTCCCATGTCGGTATCGGCCTCGGCCGGATCGCCCAGCTTCAGCTCGTTCATCGCCCCAATCAGCCCCTCGATCAGGGTCTTGGAAGTCGACTTCGGAATGAAGGCAATCCGCAGGGCCGAGCATCGCTGGCCCGCAGAGCCGAAGGCCGACGCGATCATGTCATCAATGACCTGTTCCCTCAGCGCGGTCGTATCAACGAACAGGCCGTTCAGGCCGCCCGTCTCGGCGATCAGCGGAATGATCGCGCCATCGCGCCCGGCAATCGCCCGGTTGATGAGGCGCGCCGTTGACGTGCCGCCGGTGAAACAGACGCCGGAGACGCGCAGGTCAGCCGTTAGTGCTGCGCCAACCGCCTCGCCCCGACCGGGGAGAAGGTGAAGCGCATCAACCGGCAGGCCGGCCTTCTGGAACAGGCGAACTGCCTCGAATGCCACCAGCGGCGTCTGCTCGGCAGGCTTGGCCACAACCGTGTTCCCGGCTGCGAGAGCCGCCGCGATCTGTCCAGTGAAAATGGCCAGCGGGAAATTCCAGGGACTGATGCAGCAGAACACGCCGCGCCCATGCAGTGACAGGTGATTGGTCTCGCCGGTCGGTCCCGGCAGGCGCACCGCGCCCTCGAACTCCTGCTCGGCCTGCGCCGCATAATAGCGGCAGAAATCGACCGCCTCGCGGACCTCGGCCACGCCGTCGATGAGCGTCTTGCCCGCTTCGCGCGCCATGAGCGCGATCAGGCGCGGGGCATTGTCTTCCAATGCATCGGCCATGGCGCGCAGGTGTTCCGCCCGCTTCGATCCGCCGAGCGCGTCCCATGAGGGCTGGAATGCCACGGCAGCGCCCAGCGCCTTGTCGATGGCGCCGGCGCTGGCCTCCTTGCAGGCGCCAAGGACATGTTCCGTATCGAACGGCACACGGATCATCTCGCCACCGCCAGTATCGGGCTTGCCAGAGACGATCGCGCCCGCCGAAATGGCCGGGCTGTCGCGGAAGGATTTCAGTGCCGCGGCCATCGCCTGGCGTACCACCTTCTGGCTGAGATCGAGGCCGGTCGAATTGCGCCGCTCCGGTCCGTAAAGGCGCGGCGGCGTCGGAATGCCGGGATGCCGGCGCGGGCCGATCTCGACCCGCGTGATGGGATCGTCCACGACATCTTCGACCGGCACGTCCGGATCGAGGAAGGAATGCACGAAGCTCGCATTCGCGCCGTTTTCGAGCAGGCGGCGAACGAGATAGGGCAAGAGGTCCTTGTGGGCCCCTACGGGCGCATAGACGCGCACGCGGCGGCCTGCTTCAGCGGCATCATACAGCGCCTCACCCATGCCGTGCAGGCGCTGGAATTCATAGTCGGTAACGCCCGACGCCTCAGCCAACAGGTCGACCGCCGCCAGCGTGTGGGCATTGTGTGTTGCGAACTGCGGATAGAGCTTCGGGGATGCCTGAAGCATCAGCTTGGCGCAGGCAAGGAAGTGAAGGTCGGTTCCGGGCTTGGTCGTGAACACGGGGAAGTTCGGATAACCCTCGACCTGGGCATGCTTGATCTCGCTGTCCCAATAGGCGCCCTTGACCAGACGGACCATGAAACGCTGCCCGGTCTCCTCGGCGAGGCGCGTCAGGTTCTCGATCACCGTCAAGGTGCGTTTCTGGTAGGCTTGGATTGCAAGGCCGAGACCCGTCCACTCCTTGAGCGACGGTTCGCGGGCAAGGCGGTCGAAAAGCTTGAGGCTGAGCACCAGCCTGTCGGCTTCCTCCGCATCGAGACACAGGTGAATATTCGCCTCGGCCGCCTTTTCGCACAGGACGAGCAGGCGCGGATAGAGCTCCGCCATGACCCGGGTCTCGTTCACGGCCTCAAAGCGCGGGTGCAGGGCAGACAACTTGACCGAAACACCACTCGCCTTTTCCGGCGCCGTGCCGACATCCTTTACAGCGGCGACCGCGTCGATCGCGAGTTCATAGGCTTTCAGATAGCGCGCTGCGTCTTCCGCCGTGCGCGCGCCCTCGCCCAGCATGTCGAAACTGAAATGGGCCGCTTCGCCCGACTTCACCATGCGCTTGCCGCGCTTGAGCGCTTCCTTGACGGTCCGGCCAAGGACGAATTGTTCGCCCATGATTCGCATGGCCTGCATCATGGCCGCACGGATCACCGGTTCACCGCTTTCGCGGATCAGGCCGGAGACAAATGCCCCCGGTCCTTTCTCGAGCGATTTCGGCACGCCGATCACCCGGCCTGTCAGCATCAGGCCCCAGGTCGACGCGTTGACCAGCCAGCTTTCGGACTGGCCGAGATGGGATGCCCAGTCGCCCGAGCGGATCTTCTCGGCGATCAGGTCGTCACGCGTCTCGGCGTCCGGCACCCTAAGCAAGGCCTCAGCGAGGCACATCAGCGCCAGGCCTTCGGAATTCGACAGGCCGAACTCTTCCAGGAAACTTTCCATCATGCCTTTTTTGCCACCCCTGCTGCGGGCAATCTCGACAAGTTCGCGCCCATGGCGCACCGCAGCCTGGCGTGCGCCATCGTCAAGCGGTGTATCCTTCAGCAACCCTTCGAGCAGGGCCTCCTCGTCATCGAATTTCTGGGCGTCGAGATCGTCCCAATCGAGGGACACGGTGGGCAGCAAATCAGGCATATGGGATTCCAGGGGGCAAAAGTTTCAAGGGTATCAGCAAGACAGAGCAAAAGCCTGCCGGGTATTTAATGTTTACGGGCACAGTCATATCGGCACATAGAGGCTAACGCGAGCGACATTGCAGGTGTTCCGCCTCTTTACGCACAGGACCAACCCCGCCACATTGCCGCCGACCGTACGGCGGCCTCAAGGAGACCCGATGCGCATTCTGCTGATTACCGACGCCTGGGACCCTCAGGTCAACGGCGTCGTCCGCACGATGAAGCGGGTGATCGCCGAATCCGAAGCGATGGGTCATATCTGGGAAATTATACACCCGGGCGACGGCTTTCGCACCGTGCCCCTGCCGACCTATCCTGAGATCAAGCTGGCCCTGTTTGCCCGCAGGAAAATCGAGGAGCGCTTCCACGAGTTCGAGCCCGATGCGATCCATATCGCCACCGAGGGCACGCTTGGCATGGCCGGTCGCACTATGTGCCTCATCGTCAAGCACCCCTTCTCGACCGCCTACCATACCCGCTTTCCGGAATACGTGTCGGCGCGCCTGCCGGTTCCGATATCCTGGGGCTATTCGTTCGTGCACTGGTTCCACAAGTATTCCGGCAAGGTGATGGTCCCAACGCCCTCGATGGTCGAGGAACTCCGGGCCCGCAAGTTCATCAATCTGGTCGCATGGACGCGCGGCGTCGATACTGAAATGTTCGATCCGGCCCGCCGTGTCCCGGAAGGAGCAGAGAATGACCCGTTCAAGGGACTGCCGCGCCCGATCTTCCTGAATGTCGGACGTGTCGCGGTCGAAAAAAATATCGAATCCTTCGCCGAACTCGACCTGCCGGGCTCGAAAGTCATCGTCGGCGACGGGCCGCAACTGGAAGAGCTGAAGCGCAACTATCCGAATGTGACGTTCATGGGGGGCAAGTTCGGCGAAGAACTGGCAGCCATCTATGCCAGCGCGGATGTGTTTGTGTTCCCCAGCCTGACAGATACGTTCGGCCTCGTCGTGCTGGAAGCCATGGCATCCGGCATCCCTGTCGCGGCCTTTGACGCAACCGGTCCGCGCGATGTGATTCCCGGCTCCAATGCCGGGACGATCACACCCGTCGGCGGCGACCTCGCCCAGGGCGCACGCGACTGCCTGACGCTCAGCCGCGAGACCTGCCGCGCCTATGCCGAAACCTATAGCTGGAAATCCTGCGCCGAGGCCTTCATCGAGAACCTCCAGCCACTGCCGGCTCCGGCGCGCCGCCGATTCTGGCAGAAAATCCGCCTTCGTCGCCGGAAGAAACCACCAATCGACGGGCACTAGGCACAAAAAAACCGGCTGCCTGACAAGCAGCCGGTCAGATTTTGTGTCTCTTGGCGCGTCAGGCTATTCGGCAGCTTCGGCCTTGAGACCTTCAACGATCATACGCTGGGATGCGCGGTCCGCGTCGCTGAGCGGAATCAGGCCCTTCTCGACGAGGTATCCGTCCGGTCCGAAGGCGTTGTCGGACGTGAAGGCTTCGACATAGTCGATCAGGCCGGGCACCAGGTTCAGGTTCTGGTCCTTCACATAGATGAACATCACGCGCGACAAGCCGTATTCACCCGAATTGATATTCTCGAACGTCGCCGGAACGCCCGCCAGGTCGGCCCCTTTGACCCGGTCTCCATTCTGTTCGAGGAACGAATATCCCAGCACACCGATCGCTGCCGGCGTCTTGACGAGCGACTGGATAATCGCCGTGTCATTCTCGCCGAAATCGATCCAGGCGCCATCGGTGCGGATCGTGTGGGCGCGGCTCTTGAAAGCATCGCCATCGCTCGCCTTCAGCGCGGCCAGTTCGGGCAACGCCTCAGCGCCATGTTCCATGCCGAGTTCGACGAAAGCATCACGCGTTCCGGAAGTCGGCGGTGGGCCGAACACCATGATTGGCTCGTCCGGCAGGTTGGCGCTTACATCATGCCAGGATTTGTAGGGATTGGTCTGAAAGCCACCCGCGCCATCCGGCACGTCCTGGGCAAGGGCCAGATAGAGCTCTGTTTTCGTAATGTCGAAATCCGGGCCGTCCTTCGAATTCGCCACGACGATACCGTCATAGCCGATCTCGATCGGGGTGATCTCGGTCACGCCATTGCTGGCGCAGAGGGCGGATTCGCTGGACTTGATCGGACGCGAAGCATTCGTGACCGAAGGCTGGTCAGGACCAACGCCCTGGCAAAATGCCTTGAAGCCGCCACCGGTGCCCGTGGTTTCGACAATCGGGGTCGGAAAGCCGGAGGTCGCTCCGAACCGTTCAGCCACCGTGGTGGCGAATGGCGACACCGTCGACGACCCGACGATCTTGATCTTCTGGGTCGAACCGGACATTTCCGGCCGGTCAGGCGCGGCATCCGATGCCTCAAGCGTGGAAAGGTCTGTCTTGCCGCAGGCGACCAGCGCCAATGCCATCAGACTGATTGTTCCGAAAGTCATGCCAGATTTCATGAGATTTACTCCTGCAGAATCATTCCCGGGATCGGGTTTCGAGGGCCCAAATACGCTGCGGGCATGACAATCATGTCGAAGTTACATGACGTTTCTGTGACATCAGTTCGGGGGGACTCATTTTTTCTCTTGCACTCCCGCTCATGTTCGCATATCTCACGCTGCGAATACGGATGTGGCGGACATCTGGGCCAACCCTTAAACTGGGGGCCCCCTGCACTAACGCCCGAAGCTGGTTAAAAGCCCTTTGGAGGTTAGGTGTCATGCACTCCTATGCTACCCCCTATAATATCGTGAGTTCGCAAGAGCCCGATGTTCCTGTGTACTGCTTCCGCCCGGATCGGGTGACGGCGGCTGCGAAATGGTTCCGGGAAAGCTTCCCGGCACAGCCTTTCTATGCCGTGAAGGCGAATCCCGGCGTACACGTGCTCGATGCCCTCTGGGCAGCCGGCATCAACAGCTTCGACGTGGCCTCGGAAAACGAGATCGAACTGATCTACAACCGGTTCCCCGGCGCCCGCATGGCCTTCCTTCACCCCGTGAAGAATCGCCGGGCGATTTCCCGTGCCTACCACCAGTATGGCGTTCGCATCTTCGTGACCGACACGCAGGCCGAGCTGCAGAAGATCCTCGAAGAAACCGGCTTCGCCCGCGACCTGACGATCCTCGTCCGCATCGGCGTGTCGAATGACGGCGCGACCCTGCCGCTGACCGGCAAATTCGGTGCGAACGAAGACGACGCCGCAGAAATCCTGCGCGAAGCCCGCCGCTATGCCGACGAACTGGGCGTATCCTTCCACGTCGGCAGCCAGGCGATGAAGCCTTCGGCCTGGGCCACGGCCATGGCCGACGTGTCGCGCATCATCATCTCGGCCGGTGTCACCGTCGATATCGTGGACGTTGGCGGCGGTTTCCCGTCGATCTATGCCGATATGCCGCCGCCATCGCTGGAAGCCTATGCGGCCATGGTCGAAACCTCGTTCGAGAACATGTTCGTGCTCGAAAACGCCGACCTCTGGTGCGAGCCCGGTCGCGCGCTTGTCGCTGAAGCCGAAAGCCTTCTGGTGCGCGTTGAACTCGCGAAACCCGGTTCGATCTACATCAACGACGGCTCCTACGGCGCCCTCTACGATGCCGTACACGAGCGCTGGCAGTTCCCTATGCGCGCCATCACGGGTGACGGACGCAAGCTGCGAGGCATGGCCGAATACACCGTTTACGGGCCGACCTGCGATTCGACCGACAAGTTCCCCGACAAGGTCTGGCTGCCTGCCGGCTTGACAGAGGGCGACTATCTCGAATTCGGCAACATCGGTGCCTATGGCCGGGCCATGTCCAGCCGGTTCAACGGATTTGGCGAAACCGAAGTCGCCATCGTGCACGATGCACCATGGCCGAGCCTCTACAATGCCATCGGCGCAGAAGTCATCGCAATCGGGTCCAAAGCCACCAAGTGAACATCCGGGAAACCGTAACGCCTGAGGACAAGCGCCAGATCCGGCGACTCTTCGGGCGAGCTCGTCAGGTAGGCTGAACCACCGACGCCACGCGCTTCGGTTTCATGTGGCAGAACGCGAATCGTCTGCCGGGCAATCGCGGCACCGGAATCGACATAGCTGACCCCGTGCGGTGCGCTGGCAATCAATTGCCCGCGCACCAGCGGGAAATGCGTGCAGGCCAGCACGACCGTGTCGATCTGGTCGCCGCCGGGCGCTTCGAACAACGGGGCCTGCGCCGCCGCGATCGCCTCAATCGGCACGTCTTCACCCCGCGCATGGGCCTCGGCGAGTCGCACGAGTTCTATACTGCCATGCATGATGACCTGGTGCCCGCCGGCAAATTCATCGATCAGCCGCGCCGTATAGGCCCGGCGAATGGTGCCCGGCGTCGCCAGCAGGCCAATCGTGCCCGTCTGGCTGAAGGCTGCTGCAGGCTTGATCGCCGGGACCGTCCCGACCACCGGAATATCGAGCACGGCGCGAATGTCCGCCAGCGCCAGTGTGCTGGCCGTATTGCAGGCAATGACGAAAACATCCGGCCTGACATGGTCACAGAGCATCTTGGCCACCCTGGGCAGGCGCTCTCGCAAGGCCTCGTCAGACTTGTCCCCATAAGGGAAAAAGTCGCTGTCGGCCGCATAGTGTACGCCCAGAGCCGGCCCAAGCGCACGGATTTCCTCGGCGACGGTCAGGCCGCCAACCCCGGAATCGAAGACCAGGACACGGCCGCGCGCCGGCGAGGGAACGAAATTGGTGAACAGAAAATCGGTCATGGCAGGAGACTATGTGCATTCGCTCGCGGCGAAAAAGGGGCAAGCGCGCAAGTTTGGCATCAGATTTGTTGTGCACCGCACAATAAAGGCCTACAATGTTGTTCAGAAACAAGGAATTTTCATAATGATGGACCTCTGGCTGGCGCCCTGGCGCGCATCTCTCTCTCTCACCGCTTCGATGCTTGAGATGATGCTAAAGGCGCAGAAGGGCATCGCGAGTGCACAGAGCATGACGAGTTTCCAGCCCATGGACGAGGCGCGCATGCGCGAAGCCTTTCACGAGGCGGCTGACGCTAACCTGCGCCGCTGGGGCGACACGGCCGACGCTGTGAACAAATTGCCCGACTGGTATCGCGACCTTTCGCGCGTTCCGGGCGGCGTGATGACCGACTGGTTCGATGCGGCCCACCGCGTGAAGCAGGACTAGAGCAACACCCCGTACAGGTCCGGTCGCCGGTCGCGGAAGAAGCCCCAGGCCGCCCGTTCACGATCAATCATGTCGAGATCGAACGTCGCGGTGATGACGCCCTCTTCAGCGCGGTCCATCTCCGTGACGATTTCGCCGGTCTGGTCAGCTATGAAGCTCGTGCCGTAAAAGGCCTGTCCCTGCTCGTCGCCCACGCGGTTTGCGGCGCAGACGGGGATCACATTCGACACTGCATGGCCGAGCATGGCGCGGCGCCAGCGCGCTGCGGTATCGAGACCTGAATCCTGCGGCTCGGCACCGATGGCCGTCGGGTAAAGCAGCACGTCGGCGCCCATCAGGGCCATCGCGCGCGCCGCCTCCGGGAACCACTGGTCCCAGCAGACGCCAACGCCGATGCGTCCCTTTTTCGTATCCCAGACACGAAAGCCGGTATCGCCCGGACGGAAATAGAATTTTTCCTGGTAGCCCGGCCCGTCCGGGATGTGGCTCTTGCGATAGACGCCGAGGGCTGCGCCGTCAGCGTCGAGCATGACGAGCGAATTGTAATAGGCCGGGCCGTCCTTTTCATAGATCGAAACGGGAATGACGACGCCGAATGTCTTTGCGATTTCAGCGAGCTGGACAACCGCCGGGTGCGTTTCCCATGGCAGGGCGCGGGCGAAATGCTCTTCCTCCTGGGTCTTGCAGAAATAGTATCCGCAGAAGAGTTCTGGCGGCAGCACGACATCGGCGCCCCGGCCTGCAGCCTCTTCAACGAATCCGGCGACGCGGTCGATATTCGCCTGGACGTCGTCGCCCGGCGAGAACTGGATGGCGGCAAGGGTGATCGAGCGGGTCATGGGCGGGGGTCCGAAGGAGGTGCCAGGGGGGATGGCACGAGGGTGGGTAGTCCGGGCGCGTACCGGATCAGGCAGGTATCTCGCGCGTCATGCAATGGAAACTGCCGCCGCCGCGCAGAATGTTCAATGCCGGCAGGCCAATGATTTTCCGGCCGGGAAACAGCGGGCCGAGTTCGGCAAGCGCGACGAGGCTGAAACGCTCGTCATAGGTCGGCACGAGGACGGCGTCATTTGTAATGGTGAAGTTCATATGGCTGGCCGGAACAGGCTGGCCATCCCCGAAATGCACAAGGCCGGGAGATGAGATCGTCGTTACCATCAGGCCGGCCCCGCGCAGGCCGTCTTCGATGGCGAGCAGGATTTCGGCGTTCGGGTCGTCGGGCCCTGTCGGGTGCTGGCACAGGACATGACCCGGCGCGATGAAGCGCGCGATATTGTCGACATGGCCATCGGTATGGTCGTTCAGCAGGCCATCACCCAGCCAGATCACGTCGTTGACGCCGAAGGCCTTTGCCAGGGCCGCTTCGGCATCGGCTTCGGTCCAGTCGCCGTTGCGGTTCGGATTGAGCAGGCATTGCCGTGTCGTCAGCAGCCGCCCTTCCCCGTCAACATCAATCGCGCCGCCTTCCAGCACGATATCATGGGCGCGCACGCGGACGCCCTCGATACCGGCGACGGCAGCGGCGGTCTCCGTATCGCCCGGCATCAGGTATTTGCCGCCCCAGCCATTGAAGCGGAAGGTCTCAGCCTGCGGGCCGCCCTCCCCTTTGGTGACGATCGGCCCGGTATCGCGCAGCCAGATATCGCCGGTCGGCACCTCGACGATCTCAGCCACGTCGCCCACCTCCGCCCTCGCCGATTGCGCCGCCTCGTCGGAGCCTGCCGCCAGTTTGACCGGCACGAAAGCCGCTGCCGCGCGAACAAAGGCGGCAATATCTCTGCGGGCACCGTCGAAATCGCCGCCCCACTCATCGGCAAGGCGGGGCCAGCCGCACCAGAGTGCGGATTGCGGGGCCCATTCGGGCGGGAGGAAACGGGGAGCGTCAGTCATCGTCGCAGGGCCTTGCCACAGGTTTCAAACAAGGAAAAGGGCGGCCCGCATCGCGAGCCGCCCTTCCCCAATCTGCATTCTGGATCGCGGACGATCTAGAATTCGTATTTCACACCGATCTGAACCTGCCAGAGCGACTGGTTGAGGATTTCGGAATTCTTCGACGTGCTGAATGTCGATTCATCCCGGTCGCCTGTGCCCCAGATGCCATCGCGGCCGGGGAAGCCATAGACGTACTGGCCATTTTCGATCGTCGCGGCGCTGACCAGACGTTTGTACTCGTAACGGGTACGCTCGATACGACCGGCATTGCTGTCGATCAGGTTACCGAGGTTCTCAATGTCGAGGAACAGGAAGGTACGATGGTTCTTCATCGCGCCTGGCAGTTCCTGCTGGAGACGAAGATCAACGATTGTCGACCAGCGGGAATTGTCGCCATTGCGTGGCGCAACGCTGCCCTTGTACTGGTTCAGTTCCGACGTGGCGATGTAGCTGAAGAAGTCCTGCTGGAGATTTACGTCTCCACCGAAGGAATTCGCCGAGAACAGCGGATCGTCAAAACCGGTTGGCACGTAGAATGTGGCGCCGGCATCATCGGCACTGCTTTCATTGATGCCGAACACATCATTACGTCCCGTCGTGTTGAACGTGTAGGAGTAAGGCTGGCCCGAACGGCGGGTCGCAAACAGCGATGCCTTGGTGGCGTAGTCGCGGAAGAATTCCTTCTCCCAGTTCAGGCGCATCTTGAACTGGTGCTCGACTTCGAAGTTCGACGTACCGGTCCGTGGGTTCTGGTAGCTGTAACGTGCCGTGTCGGAATAGTTCGACGTCGCAGTCGATGACGTGCCCATGCCGATATCGTTGACATCTGCGTGGGTGTAGCTGGTGAACAGGTCGATATCACCAATCGCTGTTTCCCAGTCATTACTGGCCGAAACAGCCCACAAGAGCGAGTTGCCCTTGTCGACACTGCCGACGAGGATGGCCTGTGGTGCACCACCGCAGCTATAGACAGGACGGCCGTCTGGTGCGGCAGAAACCGGATCACCGCAGGTTGCGTCATACCAGTAAGGTGCGTTCTCGAGCTTGTTGTAAAGCACGTCAGCAGTCAGCAGCCAGTTGCCTGGTGTGTTGACTGCAACGCCGAGATTGGCCTTCCAGGTCGACGGGATCTCGAACGAATTGTCGAGCGCATTGACCGAACCGTCCGGGGTCTGGTTCGCGAGTTCGTCCAGAAGGTAACCCGGGATATAGTTGCCCGTTGCCGCGTCAGGCGTGTTCGGCACAAGGATCGCACCGGAGTCGGAAACGTCTCCGTTGATCACGCCATCATTGGAATAGCTGTTGGAGACCCACACGCTTGGCGAACCACCGGAGAACCGGCCGACACCACCGCGAACCGTGACGGCATCATTGGCATCCCATTTGAACGAGAAGCGCGGAAGGACGACATCGAGGCCCTCAAGGTCGTTGGTGTTGGAGAAACCGTAACGATCGATGAAGTTCTGGTTCTCGCGGATCGCGCCTTTGGACTCGTAGGTGTCATAGCGAAGGCCGAAAAGCAGGCTAAGATCGTCGCGGATGTCCCATGTATCCTGAACATAGATCGAATTGTAATTGTAACCCCATATGGCGCGAAGGTCGTTCTCGTCATTGGTGATGGCATTGTTATAGGTCACGTCGGTTGCGATCCGGTTGCGGAGATCATCGATCGACGCGAAGGCGTAGGTGCCTTCGGAGTTCTGCGCGAACAGGTTGTCGACATCGACTTCTTCCCGCTCAAAGCCGACCTTCAGCGTGTGATCGCCAAGCAGGTATTCGGCTTTCAGCTTGTACTGCATGAACTCCTGATCGAGTTCGTTGCCGTGACGGAAACGGTCAGGCCCGAATGCAATGACCGTACCTGTCGATGTCTCGACCGACCCGAGGAAGAATTCAGCGCCATTCAGGCTGTCCTGGCCTGTGGCCTGGGTCGTCTTGGCAATCTTGATTTCAGTCGAGAAGTTTGGCGTCCAGTCGGAGTAGAGGTGACCTATGAAGGATTCCACTTTTTCCGAGTTGTTATACCAGGACGACGGGTAAGCGAGGTCAGCACCCTGGAGGAAGTTGTTGCCGTTCTGCTCATTGATGCTCGCGCCTTCGGTCTTGATATAGGTGAATTTCGCGCGATGATCGTTGGAGATGTTCCAGTCGATGCTGCCGAGGATTTTCTCGTCTTCGACCGGTGGCACGCCGCCGGCGAAATCGCCGGTATCGAAGCCGTAGACAGTCGACATGATGTCGCTGATTTCAGCGACGTCTTCCGGCGTCACATCTTCGATATTGACGGCGCCCGAGCCCGTTGGGCCGCGGTTCAGGGCAGCGGCTTCTTCATACTTGTCGTAGGAGAGGAAGAAGAACAGCTTGTCCTTGATGATGGGGCCGCCGAACGTGCCGCCATAGGTCTTTTCTTCGAACGAGCGATCCACTTTCCGGTCGCCGATCTTGCTGCCGGCCATCGAGTCATCGGTCTTGAAGTAGAAGGCCGAGCCGTGGAATTCATTGGTGCCCGACTTGGTCACGGCGTTGATCGTGCCGCCCGTGAAGCCGTTATACTCTGTGTCGAAAGGCGCGGTTTCGACCGACAGGGACTGGATCGCGTCGAACGAGATCGGCGAACGCTGTGTCGGGTAGCCGTTTGCGTTGAGGCCGAAGCGGTCATTGAGCGCGACGCCGTCGATGGTCAGCGAGTTGAAGCGGTTGTTGGCGCCGGCAATCGTCAGTTCCTTGGCGCCGCCCGACTGGACGTTGACGCTGGCGAACGGGTCGAGTTCGGCCGCATCGGTGATGTCGCGGTCGATCGAGACGACTTCGTTGAGGGCCTCGAGGCCGAGCGAGGTCGTGAGCCCCTGGCTGGAGAAGCCGGACTGGAGCTGGCTGCCGGTGACGACAACGGTATCCAGCGTGCGCGCGCCGGAAACTGTCAGGTTCAGCGGGTAGGTCTGGTCGAGTGCGATAAAGATGTCCGTGACGGTGACGGGCGTAAAGTCTGCGCCGGTCACTTCAACGGTGTAAGGCCCACCGACGCGCAGGCCGCGCGACGAGAATGTGCCGTTCGAGCCGGAGACGGCCGCAGAAACGGTGCCGGAAGGCACGTGCGTGATAACGACAGTTGCGTCCGCAACTGCGGCACCGTCAGCATCGGAAACCTGTCCGCGAATGCTCGACGTTGTGACCTGCGCGGAGGCGATGCCCGCGACACTGAGCGCGATAGCGGAAACCGCCATGCCGCGACCGAAAGTATTCCAATTCATCATGATATTCCCCTGATGCAAATGAGCCCCCGACCTTAAAATCTGAGCAAGGTCGGCTTGCGGTCGCTTACTCCCGCTGGATGACGGATTAGTGACAAGTTTTTAATAGTTCAACGTAGCACCCGGTGAATGCTGTCATTCGATTTGCTGCGATGCAAAAAAGCCACGCTTTGCGCCGGCAAGAGGCAAGCCTTGCCTGAAAAGGGGGCTGTATTCGATGGAGAGTGCGCTGCATAAGCACAGAACGTATCAGGGTGAGATGACATGGCAGGCATGAAACACGAATCGGAATCAGCGTATCTGCGCGCGACGCTGGTTGGCCTCGGCCTGCTCCTTGTGCTGCGAATCGGGTTTCTCGTCGCCTCGCCGCTCAACCTCTATGCCGACGAAGCACAATACTGGCGCTGGGGCGAGACGCTCGACTGGGGCTATTATTCCAAGCCGCCGATGATCGCCTGGGTGATCCACGCAGTGACCGCCGTGTTCGGCAATGGGGAATGGGCCGTACGGCTGGCAGCACCGTTCCTGCACACGACCGGCGCCGTCTTCCTGTTCCTGCTCGGACGCGCGATGTACGATGCGCGCACCGGCATGTTCGCAGCTTTGGGCTATGCACTCATGCCGGCCGTGATCCTGTCATCCGCCGTGATCTCGACCGACGGCGTGCTGATGCCATTCTGGTGCGCCGGACTCTATGCCTTCTGGCGCCTGCGCAGCGGCGAAGGCCGCTGGGCAAGTGCCGTGGGCCTTGGCGTCGCCATCGGCGCGGGCTTCCTGTCGAAATACGCGATGCTGTATTTCCTGATCGGGATCGGGCTGACACTGGTGCTCGACAAGGATACGCGCAAGGCGCTGGGCTCGTGGCGAGGGCTGGTCGCCTTGCTGGTTGCGGCAACCATCTTTGCCCCGCACATGGCGTGGAATGCCGCCAATGATTTCAAGACGGTCAGCCACACGGTCGACAATGCCAATCTCGGCGGTGATCTCTTCCATCCCGCACACGCGGTCGACTTCCTGGTCGACCAGATGGGCGTGTTCGGTCCGATCAGCCTGATCTCGCTGGTCTTCGGCCTGTTCGTGATGCGGCGCTCCGATGCGGGCCTGATGGGGCGCGACCGCTGGCTACTCTGCTTTGTGGTGCCTGTCCTTGTCATCATCCTGGTACAGGCCGTGCTGTCGCGCGCCAATGCGAACTGGGCGGTCACGGCCTGGCCCGCGGCGAGCGTGCTCGTCGCCGCCTGGCTGATCCGCGCCGCACCCAATCGCAGCCTGTGGTTCTGGATTGCCGGGCTGACTTTCGTGGCCCTGCTGCTGGCGCCGGATCTCGGCCTGTGGCTGCGCGTGCTCATCGGCGGCGCCATTGCGGGAAGCATGATTGTCTATGGCCACTTTCAGGCCTATCGTCCGGCTGGCCTGCTTTGGACCAGTCTCACCGCCCACGCCGTGCTGGCCGCCTTCTTCGTCACGGTCGCGCTGCTGCCAGCCCACATGTCGACCGAACTCGGCTTCGACAACGCGCAGAAGCGCACACGCGGATGGGACATTGCGGCGACGGACGTGTTCGAGACAGCGGCAGACCTTGGCGCGACATCCGTGCTCGTTGACGAACGCGAAGTCTGGCATGGCCTCGACTATTATGCCCGCGACCGGTCGGTGCCCCTGCTCTCGTGGCGACGCTATGGCGTGCCGAAGAGCTTTTCGGAATCCGTGCCGCTGGTGCCGCCGCTGGACGACAAAGTGCTCGTCGTCTCGCTGCACGCCGAAATGCGTCCGATGCTGCGCAGCGACTTCAGCTCGTTCGATTCGGTAGGAGAGATCGCGATCCCGCTGGGCACCCGCGGAAATGGCTGCCCGATCACACGGCGCTTCCATCTGTATCTGGCGGCAGGCTTCACGCCTGAACTGCACGATGATGCGTGGGAAAAGCGGCATGAAGGACAGTCGGAATTCCCGGTGCCCCCCTGCCCCGCACCAAAGGATCAGTGAGCTGCGGCGCTGTCGCCCCAGAGGCTATTGATCCGCGCATCGCGGCCGCAGGATGCGCGATAGTAGCGGTATTTGAGCGGATTCTTCTTGTAATAGTCCTGGTGGTAGTCTTCGGCAGGCCAGAAGGTTTCGGCGCTGATCACCTGTGTCACGACCGGCGCGGGCAGCACGCCTGAGGCGTCCACGGCGGCGATATCGGCTTCGGCGATGGCGCGTTCGTCCGGGTTCGCGACGAATATGGCGGTGCGATAGCTCTCGCCCTTGTCGCAGAACTGGCCATCGGCATCGGTGGGGTCAACATGATGCAGGAAATAGGTGACGAGATAGTCGTATGACACGACGTCAGGATCATAGGTGATCTTCACGGCCTCATAGTGGCCGGTATTCTCGTGGCTGACCTGTTTATAGGTCGGGTTGGCGATCCGACCGCCCGTATAACCAGATACGGTATCAACCACGCCGTCGACCTTGTCGAAATCGGACTCAACGCACCAGAAGCACCCTCCGGCAAACACAGCTGAAGACAAGCGCTTGGGCACTTCGTTTGTCGGCGTGTCCTGCTCGCCCGCGCTGGAAATGAAGGCCAGGCCGACGGCCGCAATACCGGCGACAATGGCGACAAAGGGGGCAGAACGGGTACGCATCACAAACTCACTCAACTGATCGACGGCGGCTTGGCGCTTCGCCTACAGCCAAATATGGGACAGTCGCTGCCGTCGAAAAGGCAGCAATCGCATACCTAACAGATTTGTGTTGATCGCGTGTTGTCGCGGCGTGTCGAAAATGCGGCAACGCCGTGTTTTTAGGCAGGCCCGGTGAGCACCCGCACACGCACGCGGCTGGCCCGGCCTGCAGCATCCACTGCAGTCACCGTGTAGAATCCCTCGCGCGTGGGCGACCAGACCGGCGCGCCAGCATCATCCATCGCGCAGGGCGCGCCATCGACATACCAGGACAGCTGCCCGTCCCCGCGTCCGGCCAGCACAAAACCGCGCGCGGGGGCGCCATCGACCTTGCCCGCCCAGAGTTCAGCCTCGCTCGGCGGGAACAGGATTTGCGGCGGGGCCGCCGCTGCAAAGTCGTGCATCGCGCCCCGGGATTGCAGCCGCCGCTCGGATGTCAGCCGCCCGCGTGCTTCGCCGGTATCACGCAAATGGTGCGCGGCCCGGTCGGCAATCTCGAACAGGATCGGCAGCGCGGCGTCACCGCCCGTCACCCCCGGACGGGGCCCGCCATCGGCCCGGCCCACCCAGACAATTATCGCCAGGTCGCCCGCCACGCCCGCCGCCCAGGCGTCGCGATAGCCATAGGACGTGCCGGTCTTGAAAGCGATCTGCGGCGCGTTCTCCGTCAGGCGGCCCGGGACGCGGCCGGCGGGCGTCGGACCGTTTTGCAGGATGCGAAGAATCTCGTCGGCGCTGGCCTCGCCGACCAGGCGGTGGCCCGGGCGTTCATACGTCGCGTCTTCCTCATCAGCCCGCCAGGCCAGCGGCTTGGCATTGCCCTTGTCGCCCAGCGCGGCATACAGCACGGCCAGCTCGCGCGCGGTGAGGCCTGCGCCGCCGAGCGCAATCGCCAGCCCCGCCTCATGGCTGGCCGAACCCGCGATGCGGGGGCTGGCGCCGGCAAGCGCCAGTTGCGCGACGAAACGTTCCGGCCCGACCTTGTCCAGCATCATCACGGCCGGCACGTTCAGCGAGTGCTGCAGCGCATCCGACACCCGCACATCGCCCCGGAACATGCGGTCGAAATTTTCCGGCTGGTAGGCGGCGAAGCGCTTTGGCAGGTCGGAGATCAGCGTGTCCGGCGCGGCGGAGCCGTCGTCAAATGCCATCGCATAGATGAAGGGTTTCAGCGTCGAGCCCGGCGACCGCGCCTGCGCTGTCAGGTCCAGCCAGCCGCCCGGCCTGTCGCGCGAGGCCGAGCCCGCAATCGCCCGCACGGCCCGGGTCGGGATAGATACGACCAGCGCCGAGACCTGGACGTCCGCCCCGGCGGCCTCGGCTTGTGTCAGAGCGATCCGCTCGACTTCCGCCTGCAGGCCCGAATCCAGCGTTGACCGCACATCGCCGCGCGGCCCGCTGGCCAGCGCCTTGGCCGTGCCATGCCATGCCCGGTCCGGGAAATCGCGGCGGCGCCCCGGCACGCCGGAGGCGGCGACGTCCGCGACATCATCCTCGGAGAACACGCCGTAACTGGCCAGCTTCTGCGCCACCCAGTCGCGCGCCTTGGCGGCATTCTCCGGGCGCCGGTCGGGGCGGCGGGCTTCCGGCGATTGCGGCAGCGCGATCAGCAGCGCGATTTCGTCATCCGACAGCCGGTCGGCCTCATGCGCGAAATAGCTCCAGCTCGCGGCGCGCACGCCTTCAAGGTTGCCGCCATAAGGTGTCAGCGTAAGGTAGAGCGCGAGGATCTCATCCTTGGACAGGCGCCGCTCGATCTGGTGCGCGCGGACAATCTCGATCAGTTTCGAGCCGACATTGCGCTCGCGCGGCTCCAGCATGCGCGCCGTCTGCATCGTGATCGTCGAGCCGCCCGACACGATCCGGCCCGACAGCGCCGAATCCACCGCTGCCCGTACCATGCCCAGCCAGTCAGTCCCGTTATGCTGGCGGAAACGCTTGTCCTCGACCCGGATCAGCGCGTCGATGAATTCCGGGTCGATCTTGCCCAGATCGCCATGGAAGCGCCAGCGGCCGTCATCGGTCGGGAATGCCCGCAGAGGCTTGCCCGACCGGTCGGTGACCATGGCCGAAATGGCCCCGGCCCGTTCGAGCGGCGGCGGCAGGACCGCATCCAGTGCAAAGGCTGCGCCGACGAGCAGGACAAAACCGGCAAGGAGACGCCCGGCTGGCCCCATGTGCCTACTTGCCTCCTGCTGTCGATCCCGGTGCGCCGGCAATCGTCACCCGGCCCGCGCTCGAGCGTGCATAGACGGCCGGCCGATACATGTCCTCGGCCACCACGCCCGGCATCGCGAACGCGCCCGGTGTCACGGCTCGCACGACATAGGCCAGCGTCACCGGCTCGCCATAGACATCCACAGCCGCGACGAAGCGGTCGTCCTGCGCCTGTTGCGACTGGGCGTCGCCAATTTCGCCGACAAAGGCAAACGCGCCAGAGGACTCGCCCTGGCGGCGGCCGTCTGCCGGGCGCAGCACCGTCTCGATCTCGAAGCCGGCTGGCAGCAGGTCGGCAATGATCACCGGGTTCAGGCGGCGCTCAAGCGGTGTCACCGACACACGCACCACCAGCTGGTCGCCCTGGTTGACCCTCGACAGGTCCACCTTGCCGCCCGTCATCGTGAAGAAGGTCTTGTCCGTCTTCAGCTTGGACGACGCCGCAGGGGGGGCTTTTTCCGGCGCGCCAGTCACCAGCACCGTGCGGAACATCGGCGCCTTGCCTTCGAGCTTGAACGTCACACCGGAGGCGACCTGGGCCTCGGAGATGAGGTATTGCCGTTCATTGTCATTGCCGCGACCGAGGCCTTCGACGATGAGACGGAACGCATGCTCTCCATTGTTGAAGTCGTTGACGGCGAGCAGGATGAACGCCTTCTCCTGCGTCGTCAGCTCGTCCGCATCCGGCACATCCTTGCCAAGCCGTTCGGCAAGCCGCGTGACAAGCGGAGCCATGTCAGCTTCGCTTGCCAGCGCCATGACACCGGCCACGTCGCGCAGCGGCGTCTGGTAATAGTCGCCGCTATTCTTGTAGCCGAGGGCTTTCTCAGCCGATTCAAAGGCCGAGTTCGCCCGCGCACGATCACCCATATAGGCGAGGCCCGCGCCGATATGCGCCCGGGCCAGCGGGCTGTCGATGTTCGACAGTTCGCGGTCGTGCAGGTAGCGCAGGCGGGAAATGTCCGCCTCGCCTGCCTTGGCCAGCACATAGAGGGCATAGGCCGACGAACGGAACATCATCTGCTCGGCCGTATCGTTGGAATACTGGCCTTCATAGACATCCGTATCGTAGCCATAGACCCGCCACTGGTCACCTGTCGAGACGGCGCGCAGGGCACCATAGGCCCGGTCGAGGGCCTCGTCCGGAACCGAATAGCCCGCCGCCTTGGCCCGGTAGATGAAGTCGGTCGAATAGGCACCAAGCCACGGCGAGGCATAGCCGTCCCCTTCGCGCCACAGGCCGAACGCACCTTCCGATCCCTGACGGTTCAGGATCGTGTTGACTGCCGTCTGCACACGGTCACGCGCATTGTCGCGCGCACCGCGGGCGCCCATCGCCACCAGTTGCTCGGAATAGAGGAGCGGCATGGCCCGGCTGACCGTCTGCTCGGTACAGCCATAGGGGTAACGGTCGAGTGAAGCATACAGCGTCGCCGGATCGACCGGGATGCTAGAGAAGCCCACGGTCACGTCCACCGAGCCGGGCACGTAGCCGGCCAGCAGTTTCGGATCGATCGAATATTGCTGGCCCGGCTGCATCAGCATGCTCGTCGAGCGGGTTTCCGGCAGGTAGGGCGAGCGAGTCTGGATATCGTATATGTGCTGGACCGCGAAATTTTTCGGGCCCGTCACAGCCATGCGCACCTGCGAGATGCCTTCATTCTTGGCCTCGACGCGCACCGGCGCATCCGATCGTTTGCCGGTTTGCAGGGTTCGGGTCAGGCGGCTCTCTGCCACCTCGATCGTTCCTGCCGCCGAAATCTCCGCCGTGAACTCACCTGCCGGCAGTTCGATATTGTCGATACTGGCCGTCAGGAAGGCCTCATCGCCCGGTGCCATGAAGCGCGGCAGGATCAGGTCAGACGGCGCCGCATCGCGAACCGTCATCTTGGCTTCGCCCTCTCCCAGCCCGGTCTTCGACCAGGCAACCGCCATGATCCGCAATTCGCCATTGAAGTCAGGCAGGTCGAAGCGGACCTTCGCCTTGCCCGAACGTCCGACCTCGACGAGGCCGGAGAACAGCGCCACCGACTTGGTAGGAACAACTGTCAGGCCTTCGCCGCCGAGCTGGTCACCACCGGTCCGCACTTCGGCCGGCAGGCCCATGTTCGGATCGAGCAGGCGCCCATAATCGTCATACTGTTCAATGCCGAGCGCCTTCTGGCCGTAATAATAGGCAACCGGATCCGGGCTCTTGAACTTGGTCAGTTGCAGGATGCCTTCGTCGACAGCGGCAAGTGTCAGGAAGACCGGCTCGCGCGGACCACCCCCGAAATCGACTTCGATGACCTGTGCGCCGCGTGGACGCGCCACTTTCGGCGCATCGATCGTCAGGGAGAACGTGCGCGAATCCATGTTGACCGGGACATGCACGACGCCAACGGCGCGGCGCGGCTTGGCCTGCAGGACAGGGTCGCGTTCCGTGTAGACGTTGACCATGACATAGGCGCCTTCGCCCCATGCATCCGTGACGGGAAGGCTCACGCGCGTGCCACCCGCTGTCACATTGAGGTTCTGGACCGAAAGCACCCGGTCGGTTGCGACAACAATCTGCGCCTGCCCGTCATAGGGCGGGACAATCGTGATCTCGGCCGTCTGGCCTGGGGTCGGCGACTGTTCGGGGCCTATCACGCGAACGCGGTCGGGGGCCTCGACGCCATCATCGGACACGCGGCCACCCCAGCCGACATAGAAGTCGTCGCTGGCGGCGGCACCGACATTGACGCCTTCGGCTTCGACCACGAGCTCGTGGCTGCCCCATTCGAGCCCGCTCACCTTGATCTCGGCGGTCCCGCCGGTCGTGGTGGACACGACGCCTTCATTCACCTTGGTGACAGTGCGCGACCGGCGCCAGCGCCATTCCTCGCCGTCCCGGTACCAGTCATAATGATAGTCGATGGCCAGCATCTTCCAGGCCAGGCGCTGCGCCACGGCGGCGCCGTCGGCATTCACCGCAACCACCTGGAACACCGAATCCCCGCCCTCTTCCACGGATTCATCGAAGCCGGGCTTCAGGCCGACATAGAGATTCTCGGGCCGGTAGGGCACGCGGACGCTGTCCGTCACGGCACGTCCGCCGGGCTCGAGCACGCTGACCACGGCATTGATGCGCAAGGGGCGACCGGCATTGCTGCCGGCATTGCCCGGGGCGAGACGGACAGTGGCCGCCCCTGCCCCGTCAGTCGTCTGGTCAGGCAGCTCGATGATGCGTTCCTCGAAAGTCGCGTCATAGCGACCGAACGAAAAGCCATCAAAGGCCGGGAACGGATTGGGCTGCGGCTCAAGCCGGGCTTCGGCCTTGACTGTAAGGCCCGCGCCTGGCGCACCATAAAGGAAGCGCGAAGCGACCGCGATGTCCCGCGTGCCGCCCAGCTTCATAGCGGTCTTGTCGTCCGCCTTCAGGTCCACGGCAATCCGCTGCGGCACGAAATCTTCAACGGCGAATCGCGCCGTTCCGGATGTCTCCGGCAAGCCGTCTATTTCAATCGTGGCGCGCCACTGGCCGCGGGAGGCCCCCTTGGGCAACTCGAAACTGTTCAACACGGCGCCCGAGTCGGGATCGTCGAACCGAATCTTGTCCGCAACCAGGCCGTTCGGCCGATAGATCACAAGATTGCCCGTGCGGTCGTCCACCTGACGCCCGGCGCGATCACGCAACAACGCCGAAATCTTCACCGCTTCACCGGGACGATAAATGCCCCGGTCCGTATAGACATAGGCATCGACAATACCCGGTGTCCGCCGCCCGCCGACGGCGTGTTCGGACAGGTCAACCGGCGCGCGCGTCAGGTCCAGCGCAGCGAGTTCACCCTTCGCGGTGAAAGCCAGCACCATTTTCGGTGCCTTGTTGCCGGCACCATTGGTGAGTGGCTTGTCGAACGCGACCCGTCCCTGCTCATTGCTCCGCGTCTCGGCGAGGATTTCATTGCTCATGGCCACGAGCTGGACCGTCGTGTCCGGCACGGGCTTTCCGTCCTGCAGCGACCGCAGCGTGATATCGAGCCCGTTCTCGCCTTCATAGGCTGTGATTGCGAGATCCGTCAGCATGATCCAGCGGCTCGACGAAGCAGGCGGGCCCTCCTGCGCATTCAGTTTCGCCGCGTCCGTGATGCGCACATAATAGGCGCCGGGCTCCATCGTCGCGATCACGTCTTGCAGCGGGAAGACCGACACGATCGGCGCGTTCTGTTCGGCAGCAATATCCATCGTGCCGGACCAGATGACGTCCTCGACATCGCTCGGATTATCATTGCCCCAGGAATAGGAATAACGGCCCTGCGCCGTGGTTTCACCTTCGGTGATGCTCTTGAAGGCCAGTGCGCGGTCATTCACGCGCGACACGCTGATATTCACCTTGTCGACATTCACCGTCTCGATTGGCAGGCCGTCAGCATCCTCGCGCGGCAGGATCACGCCCGCGCCCTTGAATCCGACATAAGGCGGCCGGTCGGCAAAATCGATCGGCACGGTTTCTTCGCGCTTCAGCGTGCGCCCGTCGGCCGCCGGCAGGCCGGACAGAATCGTCGCGGTGCGACTGGTGCCGAAGGTCAGACCGCCAATGCAAAGCTCGCGGCCTTCGACGCTAAGTGCCGGACGGAAGGCCGGGCGAAAATCCACATAGGGCGAATAGTCCGTCTTCGGGTCGAGCGCGGCAGAGAAGACGAGGCAGGCCAGCGGCTGTTCGCCGCTCATGTCGATGCGATAGCGGAAATAGGAGAATTCCTGCTCCTGCGCGTCACGCGCCTTCTGGCGGCGCTGTTCGCGCTGGCGGGCCGCGACCTGGTCCTTGGGGGCGCGCTGGACGACTTCGCCGGCGGCTGCGACCTCATCAGGCGTCTTGTTCTTGTCGCCACCGCCACACGCTGCGACGAGCCCGAAAAGGATGGCCGCGATGACGATCCGGTACTTGCCCCGCGTGCCCGTGATGAACTGCGACATGAACCTCTCCTCTATTTCTGTTGATATCCATACACCGGTTGGCCGCGGCACCAACAGGGCGTGATTGGGTCAATTCAAAGGAATATTGCGTTTTCGTCATGGCGCGAACGCGGTGACATCGCGGATACCAGCCTTGCCAGTCCACCGGCGGCATCCGATGTAGGCACGCATGTGGGCCTGGCGCATCCTTGGCATGATTGCATTCGCGCTGGGCGCGATCGGCATTGTCTTGCCCATCTGGCCGACGACGATCTTCTGGATTGTTGCCGCGCTCGCTTTCGCCAAGTCCAACCCGCAATGGGCCGACTGGATCTATGCCCGCCCCGGCCTCGGCTTGCCCATCCGCACCTATGTCGAGACCGGCCGCATGAGCATGCGCAGCAAGTCCGCCGCGCTTGCGGGCATGGCCCTGGCCGCCGCCGGGACGATCTACCTCTTCTGGAACAGGCCCTGGGCCATGGCTGGCAGCCTCGGTTTCCTGGCGCTCGGTGCCGCCTTTGTCATGAGCCGGAAGCCGCCCTTTGCCCGGGAGCCTGAAGCGCCTAAGACAACCAGCACAAAACAACAGGGAGAATAAAAGGCATGGATCTCAATCTGAAGGACAAGGTGATTTTCGTCGCTGGCGCCAGCCGCGGTATCGGTCTTGGCATTGTCGAGGCCTGCCTCGCAGAGGGCGCAAAGGTCGCCATCGCAGCTCGCGGCGCCGAGGCGCTGGAAGAACAGCGTGCGCGCCTGGCCAAGCAATATGGCGAGGACAAGCTCTGGGCCCGCGCCGGTGACTTGCGCGACAGCAAGACAATCGACTCCATGATCGATGCCATCGAAGCCGACTTCGGCCCACTCTGGGGCGCGGTTGCCAATGTTGGCCTGCACCCCTGCCCGCCCGGGTTTGAAGTGGATGACGAGACCTGGGATGGCGGCATCAGCCAGAATCTCGATTCCGCCTTCAAGCTCGCCCGCTCGGCCCTGCGCCGGATGACGCCACGCAGCGAAGGCTCGGTCCTGTTGATCACGTCGATTGCCGGACTCGGCGCGCTAGGTACGCCACTGACCTATGGCACATCCAAAGCGGCGATGAACCACCTCGCCAAGGAACTCGCACGTGTTGCGGGACCATCGGGCGTGCGGGTCAATGCCATCGCGCCGGGCAATATCATCTTCCCGGGTGGCGATTGGGAAACCCGGTCCGAAGGCGAACGCGGCGCCGCCTGGAAGAAATGGATCCGGCGCGAAGTGCCACTGAACCGGTTCGGCCGACCTGACGAAATAGGCTCGGCAGCCGCCTACCTGCTCAGCCCGCTGGCGAGCTTCGTCACGGGCGCCGTCCTGCCGGTCGATGGCGGCCAGACCAAATAGGTCTGATCCTCTCGCTCTAAAGCGCGCCCGGTATCCCAGATGCCGGGCGTAACTGCATTTGCCTGCAACGATTACAGGTCCCATGCATTGTTTAGGCACAGGACTATTCCTGAAGCGGCGCGGGCCCGAACGGCCTGCCGACGCGCCAGAACACTAAGCAAGGAGACATAATCATGACTCAACGCGCTCAAGGACGAAAACTCGCCATCCTCGCCACTGACGGTTTCGAACAGGTCGAGCTGACCTCGCCCAAGGAAGCCATCGAAAACGCTGGCGGCGAAACGATGATCGTTTCGATCAATCACGGCACGATCCAGGCCAACAAGCACCGCGAACATGGCGACACGTTCAAGGTCGACATGACACTGGACGATGCGAAGGCGGAAGAGTTCGACGCACTGCTCATTCCAGGCGGCCTGTTCAGCCCGGACGCCCTGCGCACCAACCAGAAGGCCAGGGACTTTGCGTCCGCCTTCTTCGCGCAGAAGAAGCCCGTTTTCGCGATCTGCCACGGCCCACAAGTGTTGATCTCGGCCAATCTCGTCAATGGTCGTGAAGCGACCGGCTACCCTGCCATCCAGCAGGACCTCAAGAATGCAGGCGCCCGCGTGCTCGACCAGTCGGTCGTCGTGGACTCCGGTCTCGTCACGTCGCGTTCGCCGGACGACCTCGGCGACTTCAACGCCAAGATCGTCGAGGAAATCTGCGAAGGCAAACATGCCGAACAACGCCAGTCCGTGACCGCATAATACGGGCAGCGACGCTCCGACGGGAGCGAAACGCAGATTACTAGAGGCGCTCTCCGTTTGGAGGGCGCTTTTTTCTGGCCCAGCAGCGTGGGAGACAGCGCCCCGTTTCCGTACAGCGGATCAGGCTTGCGCCCCGGGGGCCGCCTGCTGCATAGGCCTGCCATGCCCGACGTGCGCCCTTCCCCCCATCATGACGCCATCGTCCTCGGCGCCGGCGCGGCCGGACTGTTCTGCGCCAGCCGTATGGGACAGACGGGTCTCAATGTCCTCGTCATCGATCACGCGGCAAAACCCGCCGAGAAGGTGCGCATTTCCGGGGGTGGGCGATGCAATTTCACCAATATCCATACCGCGCCAGACCGGTTCATTTCGGAAAACCCGCACTTCGCCAAATCCGCGCTCGCCCGCTACACGCCGGACGACTTCCTCGCGCTGCTGACGCGCCACGGCATTTCCTGGCATGAGAAGACGCTCGGCCAACTCTTCTGCGACCAGAAATCCGCCGCGATCATCCAGATGCTGCTCGACGAGCTTGAGGCCGTCGGCGGTGACCTGCGCCTCGGCACAGAGATAAGGTCCGTCACCCACGCCGATGGCCTGTTCACGGTCGATACCTCCGCTGGCGCCTTCGCCGCGCCAAAGGTGGTCGTTGCCACCGGCGGGCTCTCGATCCCCAAGATGGGAGCAACCGGCCTCGCCTATGACCTGGCCCGCCAGTTCGGCCATGACATCATCCCCACCCGTGCCGCGCTCGTGCCCTTCGTCTTCACCGGCGCCGACCATGAGGACTTCGCCTCGATCTCCGGCGTCGCCTGCGACGTTCGCGCCAGCACAGACAGCGCCGCCTTCGACGAAGCCATGCTGTTCACCCATCGCGGCCTGTCCGGCCCGGCGATCCTGCAGGTCTCTTCCTACTGGTCCCCGGGCCAGCCTGTGACGCTGAGCCTCCTGCCGGGCATCGACATCGGCGAGACATTGAAGGCCGCCAAGCGCGACAGGCCGATGCAGACGCTGGGCGCGGCCCTGGAAGACCTCTTCGCCAAACGGCTCGCCGAGCTGGTCCTGAAACGGACGAACCACCCCCCTGCCAGCCGCCTCGCAGACACCTCCCACACCACGCTCGACGCCCTCGCCACCACCCTCGCAGCATGGGTCTTGCGCCCGGCTGGCACCGAGGGCTGGCGCACGGCAGAAGTCACGGCTGGTGGGATAGACACGGCGGGCCTGTCGTCCAAAACAATGGAGAGCCGCAAGGTTGCAGGACTCTATTTCATCGGCGAATGCGTCGATGTCACGGGCTGGCTTGGCGGCTATAATTTCCAGTGGGCCTGGGCGAGCGCCGCCGCCGCTGCAGCCGGAGCCGCCGTGTAACGAAAGCGTTGCAACTGACCGCTTGACGCAAGGCGGCACTGGCCGCATGCGATGCGATCATGAGCCAGACCGACAAGACCGCCAGCCAGCCAGCCCGCCGGACGCTAATCCTCGGCGCCGGTCTGCTGGGCGCCGTGCTCGTCATCTTCATCATGGGAAAGCTCGGCCTTCTCCCCCGCGCAGACACGCTCAACAGCTGGATGGAAACCGTCGCCGGCAGCCCGTGGGGCCTCCCCGCCCTGATCCTCGTCTTCTGCGTCGCGGCCTTTCTCGGCGTCCCGCAATTCGCCCTGATTGCTGCAGCTGTCGCCCTGTTCGGCCCCTGGCTGGGATTCACCTATGCGTGGATCGCGAACATGTTTTCGGGCTCACTCACATTCTGGGTCGGCCGCATGGCCGGCGAACAGGCATTCCGCCGTTATGCCGGCGCGACCGCAAACAGGCTCGCCGCCTTTGTTGGCCGCAACGCCTTCGCGACCAGCGCGCTCGTGCGCAACGTGCCGACCGGACCGTTCATCATGGTCAACATGGCCTTCGGCGTCAGCACCGCGAAATATCGCGACTTTGTCCTCGGCATGGCAGTTGGTATCCTGCCCAAGCTCGCGCTGATTGCCTTTGCCGGCCAGAGCCTGTTTGCCGCGCTCAAGGGCAATCCCGGTATCGCCATTCTCGCCGCAATCACTGCAGCCGCCATCTATGCAGCAATCGCGCTTTATGCGCGGACGCGTATGGCGCCCAAAGGGCAATCTGTTCCCCTGATCAGCGACCCGACGGTTGACACGGGGACGAAACAAGATGAATAAAAGCGCCATGTGGAAGAATTTGCCTCTTAGCCTCCTGCTTACCGGCCCCTGGCCGGAGCCGTCTGCCTAGAACCGGCAGTCGCGCGGCCAGGGGAATGCTTCACGCCTCCCTCACACATTAAGCAGAGCCGCAAACCATGACTTCCAATCCTCATATCCGCATCTTCGACACAACCTTGCGTGACGGCGAGCAATCGCCCGGCGCGTCCATGACCCATATCGAAAAGCTCGAACTCGCTAGCCTGATGGAAGACATGGGCGTCGATGTGATCGAGGCCGGTTTTCCCGCCGCCTCCGACGGTGACTTCGCCGCTGTCAGCGCCATCGCCGCCCAGTCGAAAAGTGCCATAATCTGCGGCCTCGCGCGCTCGACGCCCGGCGATATCGAACGCTGCGCCGAAGCCGTGAAACAGGCCGCCCGGCCGCGCATTCACACGTTCATCTCGACCAGCCCCGTGCACATGAAGCACAAGCTGAAAATGGGCGCGAACGCGGTGCTCGAAGCGGTCGGCCGCTCGGTTGCCCAGGCGCGCAACCATACCGACGATGTCGAATGGAGCGCCGAGGATGCGACGCGCACCGAGTTCGACTTCCTGTGCAAGTGTATCGATCTTGCCATTGCGTCGGGCGCCACAACGATCAACGTGCCCGATACGGTCGGTTATTCCCATCCGGACGAATATGGCGCGCTGTTCCGCCGCTTGATCGAGAATGTCGCAAACTCCGACAAGGTGATCTGGTCGGCCCATTGCCACAATGACCTCGGCCTCGCGGTCGCCAACTCCATCTCGGCCGTCGCCAATGGCGCCCGACAGATCGAATGCGCCATCAACGGACTCGGCGAACGGGCTGGCAATGCCGCGCTGGAAGAGGTTGTCATGGCGATGAAGGTCCGCGAGGACACGCTGCCCTTCTCGACCACGGTCAATCCGGCCTACCTGTCACGCGCCTCGGCCATGGTCAGCCGCATCACGGGTTTCCCGGTGCAGTACAACAAGGCCATCGTCGGCAAGAACGCCTTCGCGCATGAAAGCGGCATCCACCAGGACGGCATGCTGAAAAATGCCGAGACCTACGAGATCATGAAGCCGGAAGATGTCGGCGTCGCCAAGACGTCGCTGGTAATGGGCAAGCATTCGGGGCGCCACGCCTTCCGCGACAAGCTGGAGAGCATGGGCTACTTTCTCGAAGGCGATGCGCTGAATGATGCCTTCAAGCGCTTCAAGACCCTGGCCGACAAGAAAAAGCATGTCTTCGACGACGACATCGCCGTCCTGGTCGACGACCAGTTGGCCGCTGAAGGCGAGCGCATCGTGTTCAAACGCCTGCGCGTCGTCTGTGGCACCGACGGCCCGCAAACGGCCGAGATCGACCTGACGATAGAAGGTGACGAGAAATATGCCATCGCCCGTGGCAATGGCCCTGTTGATGCAGTCTTCAACGCCATCCGCCAGATCGTTCCGCATGACGCAAAGCTGGATCTCTATCAGGTCCACGCAGTGACCGGCGGCACCGACGCTCAAGCTACAGTCTCGGTCCGCCTGAATGGTGAGGGCATCATGGCGACAGGACGCTCGTCGGACCCCGATACACTGGTCGCCAGCGCCAAGGCCTACCTCCACGCGGTGAACAAGCTCGAGGCCCGCAAGGCCAAACGCAAGGCAGCTTAGGGAACCTAACTGCACCTCACGCGATTCAGGTGTGCAGACACTCTGTATCGCGTTAGGAAACGGGCATGGCCATGGTAAACAACCTCGAATCGCTTCTGGCGAGCCTGACGGAATGCACGTCGGGCGATGACGTCACGGTGCGCGACCTGCTGAATGCTGTCGGGCGCCGGTCCTATGGACCCATCCTGCTGCTGCTCGGGTTCATTGCGGTCACGCCGCTGACCATCATTCCAGGCACCAGCTGGCTCGTTGCCCTGATCACATTGCTGATCGCCGGACAGATCGTGATTGGCCGGAAGTTTCCCTGGGTGCCACGGCGCGTGCTGGACATATCCTTTCCGCGCGCAGCCCTGGTGTCCGGGGTGGAGCAGGCCGGCAAATACGTCCGGCCGATCGACCGGATCCTGAAGCCGCGGCTCGCCTTCCTGTCCGGCCCTCCTTTCATCGCGCTGGCGGCGCTGGTCTGCGTCGCCGCTGCGCTTGTGACTTTCCCGCTGGGCCTTTTTCCGTTCGGACCCATTCTGCCGGGACTGACCGTGCTTCTGTTTGGCCTGGGCCTGACGGCGCGGGACGGTTTTGTGCTCGTAGCGGCGGGTGCCGGCCTCGCCGGCGCTGTCTGGCTGCTGTTGCGCGTGTGGTCCGCCCTCCCATTCGGTTGAATCGGGGCGATTCCCGTAACAGGACAGTTGGCTTGCGCCGCTTCGACGCTGCCTGTTACATGCGTGGGCGCAGAATGCGCCGGGACCGCGGATAATGACCAATCTCAGCTATTCGGAAGAAAGCACTGTGACGACCCGCGTCCGTCGCCGGTCAGAGCGCCATTTGCCTTTCATGCCTTATGGCTTTGTTCCTCTTTTCGGCCTGCTGGTGCTGTTCTGGATCGGCATGGGCCCTTTTGCGAAACGCATCATCGAACAAACTGCCATCAGGTCCGCCGAACAGACGCTGGCAGCCAATGGCGCTGACTGGGTGCGGCCAGTCGTATCCGGCCAATGGGTCTGGCTTGAAGGCCAGCCGCCTACCTCGATGGAAGGCGAGCAAATCATCGCCCTGATGCGCGCGGCCCAGACACCGACCTGGCTGGGCGCGGCGGCACCCGTCACGCGTGTGGTCGAACGGTTCGGCGCGCCGGTGATCACCACCACCATAACCCGCAAACCGGAATGGACGTTCCGTCTGGCCGACGGTGTGCTCGAGCTCAACGGCAACGTCCCGAGCGAGACGACACGCAGCTCGCTTGTGGCTGCAGCGGAAGGCCTCATTGATCCGCCTCGCATCGCCAGAGTCGCGGATTTCCTGACAGTCACGCATGTCGCAGACGATCCGGCCTATTCCGAAGTCGCGCTCAAAGGGATCCGCGCAGTGGGCAGCTGCGACCGCGGCGTCGCAACATTCCTCAACGTGGAGTTTTCCCTGCGTTGTGAACTGCCGCAATCGGATGTTGCCGCCCTCCAGCAAGTGATTGCCAGCCCGCAGCCCGTCGGCCGCCTTGGCAACATCGATATCCTGCCAAATGAAGCGGTCGCCACGTGCGAAACATCGCTCTCCGATCTCCTCGGCACGACCCACATACAGTTCGCCCCTTCGAGCGCTGCCATCGATCCCAGCAGCTCGGCCCTGCTCCAGTCGGTTGCGGATGCCGCGTCGACCTGTCCCGGCACGCTGCGGATCGAAGGCCATACAGACAGCATGGGCAGCGCGAATGCCAATGAATTGCTGGGTGACGCCCGTGCCGAAGCTGTTCGCGACGCCTTGATTGCGCGCGGCGTTCCGGCAGAGCGGCTGCTGGCCGAAGGTTTTGGCGCCCGAAAGCCGATTGACGTCAATACGACAGCGGAAGGACGAGCGCATAATCGGCGGATCGAAATTCGCGTCGTCCGTGCATCCGATTGACCCCGGCAGGGCATTCGGGCTCTTTTGACCTAGCGAGTTTATATCATGTGGTTTCTTCTTACTCAGATCTTCCCCCTTCTGCTGCTGGCCGCCGTGCTTGGCGCCGTGCTGGCATATTGGTGGTTGAAAAACCGGCAGGAAGACGTGACCGAGTCGTATGAGCGGCTTTCGGAAAAGCTGGAGGCGCTCAGCGCGCGGCCCGAGCCCGCCGCCCGGGAAGACTACGAAGCCGGCATGGCGCTGATCTCCTCGGCTGTGCGATCGCTCCGCATGCCGGACATGGAGCCGGTCACCCAGCGCCTGTCCTCGGTCGAGGGCGCCATTTCCGGCTTCACTGTGCCGGAAACCGATCTCAGCCCGGTGCAGGGCAAGCTCGACGCGGTGGAAGCCAGCCTTTCAGGCCTCGACGACCGTCTGTCCCGGCTCGATGGACGCCTGTCAGACCTGGACAGCACCTTGTCATCGGTCGCAGGCGCGGTGACAGGGCTCAACAATACAGACCTGTCGCCACTGGAAGCCCGGTTCGGGAAGATCGAGGAAGCGCTTGCCGCGATCAAAGTGCCTGACGTCGATCTGGGCCCCCTGCACAGTGGTCTCGCCCGTCTCGACCTCACCATTGCCGGCCTTGACAGGCCACAGACCGATCTCGGACCGGTACAGGCACGCCTGTCGGAATTCGAGAGCCGCATCGCACTTCTCGGAGACCGCCTCGAAGCGGCCCAGAAGCGTGACTTCGACAAGCTGTCATCCGAAATCACCGGCGTCGCCTCGGGCATTTCGGGCATAGAAATGCCGGACCTCGGTTCGATCTACCAGCGGCTGGTCAGCGTTGAGCACGCGATTGCGAGCTTCGTTGTTCCCGAACCGAACATGACACCGCTTTATGATCGGCTCGCCGCGCTCGAAGAATCCCTGGCTGCCATGCGCACCAGCTTGCCAGGCACGCCTGACCTTGCCCCTGTCGAACGGCGCATCGCGAGCCTGCAGGAGGCTTTCCTGACACAGACTCCTGTCGACATGTCGCCGGTCCTAACCGCCGTCCAGTCGATTGAGGGACGTCTCGATCTCGAGGCGATGGAGAACCGCCTCAATGCCATCGAGTACGGCCTTGCCGCGATCCACCACACACTGCGCGCCCGTCCGGAGGCCAGCACGGCCCGTGCGGAGCGCGCGCCGGTAACAAGGACCACGACCATGGCGCGCGCCCCCGTTCTGGAACGCCGCGCCGCACCCGCGCCCGCTGCGACCCCGTCACCCCCACCTGCCCGCGACCTCGACCCCATCAACACGGCTCGCCGCGAAGATGACGAAGCGAACCTGCTCGTCGAGGCGGCGTTCGGCGACCCTGATGATCTCGAACGGATCAACGGCGTAGGTCCGATGCTGTGCGAACTGCTACACGAGATCGGCGTGTTCTATTTCTGGCAAGTCGCCGAATGGAGCCCCCAGGATGTCGATTGGGTCGACGACAAGCTGATGCATTTCAAGGGCCGCATCCAACGCGACAAATGGGTTGACCAGGCACAGTCACTCGCGGCCCTGCCAGATGCCGCGCGGCGGCCGGGCGCGTAGGTGATTTCGCTGCGCGCCGCTTGACACGGATTGAAAGTCCGGCGACCCCAGCGGCGTGAAACCTGACACCTCCCTCCCCCCCGTTCGGGGCAAACTCCTGCAGAATGCGAGCCTTGCGCCCTACACCTGGTTTCGGGTGGGCGGGCCCGCAGACTGGTTGTTGCTGCCGGCAGACGAGGACGATCTCGCAGACTTTCTCCGGGCGCTTGATCCATCCGTTCCGGTGACCGTGCTCGGCGTCGGCTCGAACCTCATCGTGCGCGATGGTGGTATCGAGGGGGTCGTGATCAGGCTGATGGGCAAGTATTGGGGCGAGATCGACGCGCTGGACGACTGCACTGTTACCGCGCGCGCGGGCGCACTCGACCTATCGGTCGCCAAGGCTGCTGCAAGCGCCGGCATACGCGGCCTCGAATTCCTATCCGGCATTCCGGGCTCTGTCGGCGGTGCAACGCGGACCAATGCCGGCTGCTATGGATCTGATCTGAAGGACGTGCTGGTCCGGCTCGAGGGCGTCACCCGGTCAGGCGAGCGCGCCGCTTTCAAGGGCCAAGGGCAGCCAGGCGACCTGCCCGAAGCGCACTTTTCCTATCGTCACACGGACCTGCCCGACGATTTCATCGTCACGCGCCTTGTCCTGAAGGGCACCGGAACCGATTCGCCTGCCGACATTCTTGCCGACATAGATGCGCTACAGGCGCGCCGCGCCGAGACCCAACCCATTCGCGACAAGACATCCGGCTCAACATTTGCCAATCCCGACCCGCCCGGCACACCGGATCAACGGTCAGCCTGGAAAGTCATTGATGCCGCCGGATGCCGCGGCTTGCGCGTTGGCGGCGCGCAGGTTTCGGAAAAGCACTGCAATTTCCTCATCAATACCGGTGACGCGACGGCGGCGGACCTCGAAGCGCTCGGCGAACTCGTTCGCGCTCGCGTTTTCGATCACAGCGGCATTAAGTTGCGGTGGGAAGTGCGGCGCATTGGCCGGCGCCAGCCGCCGGCCTGACCTGCGCTAGAAAGTACCGTGCAGCTCGAACGTGAAGATCGGCCCGAAATGCCGGGTGCGGGCCTCTGAACGCACGATCACGCCGCGGCGATTGGGATCGTATATATCCCTGCGCAACCAGTCGTGCTGATCGAGTAGATTTCCTGCCACGAGTTTTCCCGTCATGCCGAGCAAGTCCTTGTGCTCGACATAGGCATACGAGAAAGGAGGCTGATTACCTGAATGGAAGCGTTCATTGAGCGTGTACTCGGGATTTCCATTGTACGATTCCAGATACACCCCGACAGCCCAATCCGTTTGCGGAATGTCACGGCGCAGCTCCGCATCAAGGTAATAGATGTCGCTGCTATTGATCGGGCGCTCGATACCGGTCAGGGGATCCTCGACACGGGAATCGCGCCATTCACCCCCGAATGTCAGTTCCGTTCCGGACAAGCCCAGCTTCGCAAACTTGACCGTGGCATCCATATCCACACCCATGCGCCAGGCTGAATCGATATTGCCCGGGCCATCTCCGGGTCCGATCGGAATCCTGTCCACAATGTCCTCAATATCCGATCCGAACAGGGTCAGCGTCGCAGCGCCCCAGTCTTTGAAATCCTTTTCAGCGGTGACACTCAGCTTCCAGGCTTGCTCGGGAACAATCTCCGAATTGCCCTGACTGCCATTGCCCTGATTGAGGTTCACCGATGAGATGAAATCGAAGAAATCGAGCTGGCCCACTTCCCGGTCAAGCCGCGTGACGAGTTGAAGCGTTGGGTCAACTTGCCAGGACAGGCTGGCAAATCCCTTGGGGCGCGTGAAGGTACGCACGTTCTCGGCATCGCCCGATTGGGCGAGCTCGGACATTTCCACGCCTAGCGAAACCTGCAGGTTGATGTTGGGTGCGAGCACCCGTCCATGTGTGACAGAGAGCTCTCCGCGCTGCTCTTCCACGCGCGAATTGGCATTGGGCAACGCCAGTTCCACGAGCGGTGCACCACCGGTTGATCGGAACAGTGCCGATTCCGCATCGAGATAGTTGAAGGCCCCTTCGAGGGATACCTGCCAGTCCTGCCCAACCGACGGCACCCAGGCATATTCACTGCGAAGGATGTATTCGCCCTCTTCAACGGTCTGTGCGAATACCGATTCTGAAATGTCCGATCCATCCAGATTCCCGCGAAGGACATGGTCGACCATCGGGCTGTCTTCGCGGCGGACAAGAGCGATTGTCTTAAGGCGCCCCGGTCCGAAACCAAATTCATAGTCGGCCCCGATCTCGGAATTGGTCTCATCTTCTGAGCCTTGGAACAGCCGGCGCCCCACCACGCCTCCTGCCTGGAAAAACTTGGACACTTCCTTGTCGTCGGGCTGATAGGCCGCAAACTTCGCGCTGAGGTTTGCGACGGAACCGCCCGCCGGATTCCATGCGAGCGACCCAGCAATTGATGGCGCTTCCGCATCGTGGGTGAAATCTTCCTTTCGCGTTTCGATCACGTTGCCTGCGCCATCGGTAACACGTTCCGGTCCTGCGCTGGCGCCGCGCTCAGGGGCGCTCGCCGCTTCGACCGCCCAGCTGAGCGCACCTCTCTGGCCTGAGGCGGTCGCGCCGAAATCATTCCAGGTGGGGCGAAGGTTCTCGCGGCTGCGCACTTTCCATTTCCACGTTCCCGAAACACCACCAGAATCCCTCGTCGTGACATTCACAACCTGACCGGACAGTCCGGGAATGCCGAGCGCCGTTCCGTCAAGCACTTCGATCCTGTTCACATTCGCAGTGGAGATGCGGCCCAGGACGGACTCAGCGTCGTTAGACTTGCCAGAGACGCGCTGCCCATTGATCAGGACATTGCCGCTGGCCTGGCCGAAGCCGCGCGATCCGCTGTCACCACTATTGATGGAAAAGCCGGGAATGCGCCTGACAATATCAAGGGCCGTGCGCGGGGCGAACTGCGCGAAATCCGCCGCCTTGTACTGCGTCTTGTCCGATGTACTGGGTGCAATCGCCAGATCGGCGCCGAATGCATTTTGGGCTGAAAACATAAAAAGCAGACTCGCGCACACAGGGACACGGTTTTTCATGGGAACGTTTCCTCACGGTCTTTTTTTGGAAAACAACGGAGACTGCCGCTACTTTCATCGCCTATCGATATGAAGTGACTACGCGTGTAGTCCTTGCATGACAATCTCCGTTTGGTGACTTTTTCGTAACTTGAGCGGGATCATGATCTGGTTTCGCCTGACTCATGCCGCTTTTGTGCAGCACAGGCGGTAGCAAGCGGTCTAAATTCCATCCGCGACACTCAAGAAGGACCAGCGATGAAACGCGTAGCGGTAATTTACGGGGGCTGGTCGTCCGAACGCGAGGTCTCTCTGTCGTCAGGCGGACAAATGGCTGAAGCCGCGCGGACAGCAGGCTATGATGTCGTCGGAATAGACGCCAGCCGTGACCTCGCCATCCAGCTGGCCGAAGCCGCACCAGACGTGGTCCTCAACGGCCTCCACGGCCCTTGGGGTGAAGACGGTTGCGTGCAAGGTCTTCTTGAAGTGATGGGCCTGCCCTATTCTCATTCCGGTGTGCTCGCGTCCGCTCTGGCAATGGACAAGCTGAAGTCGAAGGCCGTGTACCGCGAGGCCGGTTTAGTGGTTGCCGAAGACAGGCGGGTGACCCGCGAGGAAGCTGCCGCGAGCCACCCGCTCAAGCCCCCTTATGTAATCAAACCGGTGGCTGAAGGGTCGAGCTTTGGCGTCCTGATCGTTCGTGAAGGCGCCAACAGCCCGCCGCAGGAATTGCTCGGAGCCGGATGGCATTATGGCGATAACCTTATGGCCGAAGAGTTCATTCCCGGACGCGAGTTGACGGTCGGTGTGCTGGGCGACCGCGCCCTCGCTGTTACCGAGATCACGACCTTAAGGGACTATTACGATTTTGATGCGAAATATCAGGCGGGAGGATCGCAGCATGTGATCCCGGCTAACCTGCCTGCACACGTGACCGACGCTGCGATGGACGCAGCTCTCAGGGCACACCAGGCGCTTGGATGCCGGGGCGCGACGCGGTCCGACTTTCGCTATGACGACAAGAGAGACCGCCTCGTGATCCTGGAAACAAATACCCAGCCCGGCATGACGCCCACCTCGCTTGTCCCCGAGCAGGCCGCTTTCGTTGGCATGTCCTTCGAAGCGCTTGTCGCCTGGATGATCGAGGATGCCTCATGCCAAAGGTAAACCGGAACCAGTCTGTCCCTTCCCGCTCGCGCCGCCGCCCCGCCACCATTGTCGATGAAACGACGGGCGAAGAAATCCGCGTGTCATCCATCCTGTTCGGTTTGGTGATGCTGGTCGCGATTGTTGTCGCAACCGCTGCGTGGATGGGCGGATCCCTGTCACAGATCGAAACCCGCTTTGGCGGCTTTCTTGACGATACGGCCCGTATGGCCGGCGTGTCGGTGAACGATGTCTCCGTGCTCGGTCTCGAACAGAACCCCGCCCTGGTGGACGACATACGCGCCGCCGCCATGATCGAGCCTGGCGAAAACATGTTTCGGGCCGATCCGCAGCTGATCCGCCGCCGCGTCGAGGCGACCCGCAAGGTGCTGAACGTGCGGGTCCATCGCCTGTGGCCGGGCCAGATCGTGATTATTGCTGACGCCGCCGAACCGGTTGCACTCTGGCATGATGGCAAGAAATGGACTGTCGTCGATGGCCTCGGTCGCATCCTGCCGGACGCGGATTCCAGCGACTACAAGACACTGGTTCGACTGGCCGGCCAGGGCGCGCCAACCGCTGCCCCTGCCCTTGTGAATGCCTTGAAAAAAGCACCTGACGTGTCGGCCCGCCTTGCCATCGCGACGCGTATCGCTGACCGGCGCTGGGACGTGCGTCTCGTGAATGGTGCTACCGTTCGCCTGCCGGAAGACGACGCCATGGACCGCGCCCTCTCCCGACTGTCGACGCTGCAGACCCGCACAGCCCTGATGCAGCGACCGGTCACGATGATCGACTTGCGCAACAAAGGCCGCATCTACCTGTCCCCCGCCCAGGGCGGCACCGCGCGCAAGCTCGCAGAAGCGGCCCGATCCTGATGGCAAACGTCCAGTCCAGGCGTATCGCCCTCAATGGGTCTCGCAGCACCGGCACTGTCGCTGCACTGGACATCGGCTGCTCCAAGATTACCTGCCTGATCGGTCGCAATGACGGGACTGGCCCCCGGCGCTTCAAGATATTGGGCGGCGGACGCCAGCAGTCGCGCGGTTTCAATGGCGGCGCCATCACCGACATGGAAGGCCTTGAACGGTCTATCCGACTTGCCGTGGAAGACGCCGAGCGCGAAGCGGGCGAACAGATCAGTGAAGTCATTCTCGGCATCACCGGCCCGAAACTCGCATGCACATTGGTGACCGCCGCCATCGAGATAGGCGGGCACGCGATTACTCACAAAGAGGTCAAACGGCTTCAGGCTCTGGCGCTGACCAAAATACCGACCAAGGGTGTCGACATTCTAGCCGCCTGGCCAGTCGCGTACCGCGTCGACCAGCAGGAAGGCGTTCGCCAACCCGTTGGCATGTATGCCGAGCAACTCGGCATCCTCCTTTCCGTCGTCACGGCACCGCGTCCGATCATCAAGAATCTCGTAGAATGCGTTGGCCGGGCCCACCTCGGTGTCTCCGCCCTCGTCCCCTCTTCGATCGCCAGCGGTGCCGGCACCCTGATCGACGATGAGATAGAAAATGGCGCCATCTGTATCGACATGGGGGCTGGTGTAACGGCCGTGTCAGTCTATCTCAACGGTTCGCCCGCCTGGCTCGGCCTGGTTCCAACGGGCGGAACGCACGTCACCAGCGACATCGCACAAGGTATAGGCACGACTTTCGCCGCCGCCGAGCGCCTGAAGTCCGTGTATGGTACCGCAAATCTCGAAGGCCCGGGCCTTGCCGAACGCATCGAGGCTCCGCGGCTTGGGGATGATGGCCGCTTGCATGGCATGCGGATGGAAAAGGGCGCGATCGCGGACATTATCGCGCCGCGCATCGAGGAAACATTCGAACTCGTCCAGAAGTGCCTTGATGGCAGCGGCGTACGCTCCGTACTTCCGCGCCGCATCGTCCTCACAGGCGGCGCCAGCCAGCTTGCAGGGGTACGCGATGTTGCCTCGCGGATTTTCAACGCACCTGTCCGCCTCGGCCGGCCCACGATCGCTGAATTTCTCGGCGAAACACTGGGAACGCCTGCTTTTTCGACGGCGTCGGGTCTGCTACTGTACTCGGAACTGGGGTTTGTGGACGCCGCGCGGGCTGGCGTTGCGTTGAAAGAATACGGGACTGAAACCGGGAGCGGCGCAGTGAACAAGGCGCTCCACTGGCTGAAAGAAAATTTCTGAGGCCTTTTGCACTGACTTAACTGTCTTTTAGCCGTGAGGGTTGAAGGTGCGTCTGAAACCGGTCCAGATTGTATATTGAGGTACGCGAATGACACATGAACTCAAGCCCAGGATCCTCGTCTTCGGTGTTGGCGGCGCTGGCGGCAACGCTGTCGACAACATGATTGAGGCAAACCTGCAGGGCGTCGAGTTCATCGTCGCCAATACGGATGCGCAGGCGCTGTTTCGCTCCAAGACGGACCAACGCATCCAGCTCGGCCCTGAAACCACGTCAGGCCTTGGCGCTGGCGCCCGTCCGGATGTCGGCGCGAAAGCAGCCGAAGAATCGATCGACGAGATCAAGATGTATCTCGAAGGCGCTCACATGGTTTTCATCGCCGCTGGCATGGGTGGTGGCACGGGGACCGGCGCCGCGCCGGTCATTGCGCGCACCGCGCAGGAAATGGGTATCCTCACCGTCGCCGTGGTGACCAAGCCGTTCGGTTTCGAAGGTGCCCGCCGTATGTCGCTGGCAGATCAGGGCCTTCTCGAGATCCGCGAACATGTCGACACGATGATCGTCGTGCCGAACCAGAACCTTTTCCGGATTGCAAACGACCGGACAACCTTTGCCGAGGCCTTCCGCATGGCCGATGACGTGCTTTATTCCGGCGTGCGCGGCATTACAGACCTGATGGTCATGCCTGGCCTTATCAATCTCGACTTTGCCGATGTCGGCTCAATCATGCGGGGCATGGGCACAGCCATGATGGGCATGGGCGAGGCCGAGGGCGAAAACCGCGCACTGGAAGCTGCCCGCGCCGCTATCGACAATCCCCTGCTCGACGATGTCAGCCTGAAGGGCGCCCGGGGCGTGTTGATCAACATTACCGGCGGCTATGACATGACGCTGTTCGAACTCGACGAGGCGGCCAACGAGATTCGCCGGGAAATCGACCCGAACGCCAACATCATCCTCGGTTCGGCCTTCGACAGCGAACTGGAGGGCAAGATTCGCGTGTCCGTCGTTGCCGCGGGTATCGAAACCGGCCAGGCTCTCGAAGCCGCTCCCCAACCTGTCCAGCAAACCGTGCGCCAACCCATCGCCGAACCGATTGCCGAAGAAATCATCCAGCCCGAAACGGCCTCCGATGAAGACCGCCCCCTCGTGATCACAGGTCATTCGCCGTCGCTGCGGTCCGAGGAGAGCGATCCGCGGTCAGATTTCTCGGGACAGCCGCTGCCAGCTGACCATTATGCAGGTGCCGAAGGCAGCGACGAAGTTTCCGCAGACGCGGTGTTCGGATCGCGCAAGGAGACCCCTGCCCCGGACAAGGCGCGCCCCGATCAAGGCGCTTCGGGCTTTTCCCACCTGTTCGGCTGGCGCCGCAGCCAGCACGGCGAAAATGATGACGCGCCGGAAGCGGCCATTCCGGCGCAAATTATCTCGTCGCCGGACGATCATCCGGAAGCGGCACCGTTTGACGATGCCGACCTTGAAATCCCGGCATTCCTTCGCCGGTCTGCCAATCACTGATTTATCGGCAGAAAGCACAGCTCTGCGGCACAGGTCCGTTACAAATTAATTCCTTACACAACAGGGCCGTAACGCAAGTTGCGGCTCTTATTGTAACACGGCGAAACAAGCCGTGTTTTGTACTGGCGCTTAACCACATCCAGATTGCAGTCTGTAGCGGAGGGTCGATGCGGTGTTGAGTGGCGTGCAGATGCAGCAGACAATTGAACGTCCGGCAGTTTGTGCCGGCATTGGTGTTCATAGCGGCGAAAAAGCCCGGCTTGTTCTGAAGCCTGCACCCGTCGGCAGCGGCGTTGTTTTCCGCCGCACTGACCTTGATGCAACGAATATCGAAATCAAGGCGCATGCTGATTCGGTTTCCGACACCCGGCTTGGCACCACATTGACGAACGAAGCGGGTGTTTCAGTCGCCGTCGTGGAACACCTGATGGCGGCACTGGCCGGTCTGGGCGTGGACAATCTGATCATCGAAATTGACGGACCAGAAGTTCCGATCATGGACGGCTCGTCGGCGGTCTATTGTGAACTGCTGTTGCAGGCGGGCCTGAAAACCCAGTCGGCCCCGCGTCGTCGCATCCGGATTCTCGAGCGCGTCGAAATCATCGACGGCCCAAAACGCGCCACGCTATCGCCATCCGACGATACCGTTCTCACCCTGCGGGCCCGTATCGAGTATGACGATTCCGTCATCGGTATCCAGCAGATGGCCTTGCGCATGGCGCCCGGCATTTTTGCCCGGGACCTTGCTTTCGCCCGCACCTATGGCTTCGCCCGCGACGTGGACATGCTGCGCGCGATTGGCCTTGCCCGCGGCGGCTCGCTCGACAATGCCGTCGTTCTTGAGGACGGCGCCGTGATGAATCCCGAGGGCCTGCGGGCCGAAGACGAGTTTGTCCGCCACAAGATGCTTGATGCCGTCGGCGACCTCATGCTGACAGGCGCGCCGATCGCAGGCAGCTATGATGCCGTCCAACCGGGGCACGCGCTCAACAACGCTCTGGTGCGCAAACTCCTGTCCACACCTTCAGCCTGGTGCTGGGAAACCGATGTGGACGCGATGGCCCGGCAGCCCGAACCTGCACGCGCCGCCGTCTAAGGCCAGCCTGCACATTGCCTTTGCTTAACGGGCGGCCTGACAATGATCCTTGGAAAACCTGTCCGGTTCAGGCTAATCAAGCTGAAGACATTCACAGCTGAAAGTTCCCGACCGGCATGTCCCTTCTGAAACTCCGCCCGAGCCTCTTGATCCTGGCCTGTATTGTTGCCGTTTCCGGGTGCCAGTCCGCCAGCAAGCGTAAGCAGGAGCTCGCCTATGTCGAGCGTCCCGTCGAACAATTGTACAACGCTGCAGCCCAGGAACTGGACAAGCGCAACTATCCCCGCGCAATCCTCCTGTTCAACGAAGTCGAGCGCCAGCACCCCTATTCCGAGTGGGCCCGCAAATCCATGGTCATGACGGCGTACGCATCGTATCAGGCGCACGATTATGATGAGGCCATTTCCGGCGCACAGGCCTATCTGAGCCTCCACCCTGGCGGCTCTGAAGCCGATTATGCCTATTATCTCATCGCTGTGAGCTATTTCGACCAGATCGTCGATATCGGCCGCGACCAGCGCACAACCGAACTGGCCCTGTCGGCCCTGCAGGATGTGACGCGCCGCTTTCCCGACAGCTCCTATGCGCGCGATGCCGGGCTGAAAATCGACATGGTCAATGACCAGCTGGCCGGCAAGGAAATGGAAATCGGACGCTGGTACCTGCGATCGAACCAGACGCTGGCTGCCGTGAACCGGTTCAAGAAGGTCGTGACGACCTATGACACGACCTCGCATACAGCTGAGGCCCTGCACCGTCTCGTCGAATCCTATCTTACGCTCGGCCTGCGGGACCAGGCGCTCGCGGCGGGCGCCACGCTCGGGTACAATTACCCGAACAGCGACTGGTATCAGATGAGCTACCGCCTTCTGACCAATCAGGGCCTTGATCCCGAGGCCGATTCGGCGCCGCGCCGGACGCTGATCCAAAAAATCGTTCCGGACGGAAAATAGGCCTACGCGTCCCCGATCAGGACGAGCCATTCCTCTTCGGTCAGCGTTCTGACGCCAAGAGCCTCGGCCTTGGCCAGTTTGGATCCGGCCCCCGGCCCGGCGACGAGAATGTCGGTCCGCGCCGAGATCGAGCCTGAGACTTTCGCCCCGAGCGCGCTCGCCCGCGCCTTGGCCTCGTCGCGGGTCATCTTTTCCAGAGTGCCCGTGAAAACGACGGTCTTGCCGGCTACCGGGCTGTTACTTGCTGCGGCCACCTCGTCCACGATGGTGATTTCCGACAGTAGCGCCGACAGCATCTCGTCATTGTGCGGCTCTGCCACGAAATTGCACAAGGATCCGACCGCCGCGCCGCCGATCCCGTCAATGCCCATAAGCTGGGCATAGGCGTCGCTCCCGGGCCCTTCAGCCGCAGCTTTCGTCACGGTCGACCAGAACAGGTCCCAGGACAGGAAATTCCGGGCAAATTGCTGCGACGTCGTCTGCCCGACATGGCGAATGCCCAGGCCGTTGAGAAACCGCGCGAACGGCACGTTCCGCCGCGCATCGATCGCTGCTATCAGCTTTGCCGCCGAGGCGGGCCCGAAACCGTCCCACTCGGCAAGCGGAGGCAGGCCGGCGTCAGAAATCCGCTGTTCCAGCCGAAAAATGTCCTGTGGCGCGTGCACCACGCCTTTCTCATAGAAAAGCTGTACCTGCCTGGCGCCGAGGCCATCAATGTCGAGCCCCTTGCGCGAGACGAAATGCCGGAGCCGTTCCACCGCCTGCGCCGGACAGACCAGCCCTCCGGTGCACCTGCGGCGCACATCTTCCTCGCCCTTCTCATCCACCTCCCGCACTGCCGCTGATCCGCAGATCGGGCAGTGATCGGGCATGTGGAACGGCGCACCGCCGCCATCGGCGACCACGCGCAGGACCTGCGGAATGACATCGCCGGCCCGTTGGATTTCCACCGTATCGCCGATCTTGACGCCAAGCCGGGCAATCTCGTCTTCATTGTGCAAGGTGGCGTTCGACACGACGACGCCGCCAACCGTGACCGGCGCCAGACGCGCCACTGGCGTCAGCGACCCTGTGCGGCCAACCTGGATATCGATGCCCTCCAGCTTGGTGGTGGCCTTCTCAGCTGGGAACTTGTGGGCAATCGCCCATCGCGGCGCCCGGCTGACAAAGCCGAGCCGCTGCTGCCAGTCGAGCCGGTCGACCTTGTAGACTACGCCGTCAATATCATAGCCAAGGCTCGCCCGGCGTGATTCCATATCCCGATAGGCGCCGATCAGTCCGTCAACCGTATCGGACCGGGTCATCAGCGGGTTCACCTCGAAGCCCCATTCCGAAAACCGCGCAATCGCGCCTGACTGCGTCTCGGCAAACGGCGCGCTAGCAGCGGCCCAGGCATAGGCAAAGAATTTCAGGGGCCGCGATTTCGTGATCTCAACGTCGAGCTGGCGAAGGCTGCCAGCCGCAGCATTACGCGGATTGGCGAAGACTTTCCGGCCCGCTGCCGTCTCGCGCGTATTCAACGCGGCAAAATCGGCATGGCTCATGAACACCTCACCGCGTATCTCAAGACTGTCAGGCCACCCCGTTCCCTTGAGGCGCTGAGGAATGTCACCAAGGGTACGCGCATTCGCCGTGACATCCTCGCCCACCTGCCCGTCGCCCCGTGTCGCTGCTCGGATCAGTTTTCCTTTTTTGTAAGTCAGGCTGAGCGACAGCCCGTCAATCTTGGGCTCAGCCGTGATCAGGACCTCTTCCGTTTCAGCGAGGCCCAGAAAACGACGAATGCGTCCAACGAAGTCACTCACGTCCTCGATTGTGAAGGCGTTGTCGAGCGACAGCATGGGCGCGGCATGGGCCGCCTTCGCAAAGCCCTCGCCGGGGCCCGCGCCGACACGCTCCGTGGGGCTGTCCTCGCGCTTCAGCTCCGGGAAGCGCGCCTCGATTGCGAGGTTGCGCTGGCGAAGCGCGTCATATTCGGCATCCGTTATTTCAGGCGCGTCGTTGCGGTAATAGGCTTCGTCCGCTTCACGGATGACCTCTGCCAGTCGGGCAAGTTCAGCCTCAGCCTCGATGGGTGTCAGCGTCTCGACGGGCACAGGCTTGTTCATGCATCCTCCAGCAACCTCCCCGCGGCGGCACGAGCCTCTTCGGTGACCTCGGCGCCAGACAGCATTCGGGCAATTTCTTCCTGCCGTGCGCTGTCATCTAACCCGCGAATGCGTGTGCCGCCAGACTTTTGGTCAGGGTCTTTTTCAACAAGCCACTGTGTCGCCGCCGAGGCTGCAACCTGGGGACTATGCGTGATCGCGAAGACCTGCTTGGCCCCTGCTAGCCGCACGAGCCGCTCTCCGACTGCTGCCGCAACCGACCCACCGACCCCCTGGTCGACCTCATCAAAGATCAGGGTTTGCGCCGATCCGGCTTCGGCCAAGGCGCATTTCAGCGCGAGCGAGAAGCGCGCGAGTTCGCCACCCGACGCGATCTTTCTCAAGGGGCCAAACCCGGCTCCCGGATTGGTCTCGGCCTCAAACTCGACGCGATCAGCCCCCTGAGGGCCGCCCTCTCCATCCGGCAAGGAATCAACGCAGATCGAGATGGTCGCCCGACCGAGTTTCAGCGGCGCAAGCTCCTTGGCAATGGCCTTTTCAAGCCGGCCCGCCGCAGCCTTTCGGGCTGAGCTGAGGGTCTCGGCTGCCTGGTGCCAGCGCGCCTGGGCTGCTGATTCGGCCTTACGAGCGGCGATCAGCGCATCTTCACCCGCTTCGGCAAGATCAAGCCGTCCGCGCAAGCGCAGCAACAAGTCCGGCAGGGTCTCCGGATCGATCGCATGCTTCCGCGCCAGTGCTCTCAAGGCGAACAGGCGGGCTTCCGCCGACTCAAGCGCTTCCGTGTCGTGATGGATCAACCGTTCCAGGCCAAATACCGCAGATGCGGCTTCCCGTGTTTCAATCAGCGCGCGTTCAACGGCCTCGGCCGCAAGTCTCGCCGCTTCGGGCAAGGCTTCTGACGAGCCATCAAAGCCTGGCAGGCGGCAGATCCGCTCCATCGCACGCGACGCTCTGGACAGGGCCGTATCGATGTCAGCCCCGTCCAGCGCGGCTTCAGCTTCACTAACGGATTCGGTCACGCGTTCGGACTGCATCAACCGCATGCGTTGCGATGCGAGTTCTGCGGCTTCACCGGCCACTGGCGCCAGTCGTTCAAGTTCTTCCACCGACTGCCCCAGCCATTCGCGGGTCGCCATGGCGTCCGCTTGCTCCAGCTCCAGTTTGCCCCGCGCATCTCGCATGACCTGCAGGACGTCGAACGCTTCTGCGCAGGCTGATAACAGTTTCTCATTCCCGGCAAACTGGTCGAGCAGGCGCCGGTGCATGGAGGGCCGCATCAAGGCGGACGCTGCGTGCTGGCCGTGGATTTCAATGAGCAGTTCACCTATTTCCGCGAGGAAGGCCGCACTGACCGCCTGATCATTTACGAAGGCACGTGCCGGGCCGGTGGCGCGAACCACGCGCTTCAGCGTCAATGCTTCATCAACTGAGCCTTCTATCCCTTGCTCCCGCAACGCCGCCCAAACCGGATGGCGCGCAGGAGGCCCGAATTCGACAGCAACGCTCGTCTGATCAGCGCCGGACCGGATGAAGGCGCGGTCCGCTGCGGCGCCCATGGCGAGCGACAGGGCATCAAGGATGATCGACTTGCCGGCACCCGTCTCACCCGTGAGCGCGGTAAACCCGGCGCCCGGCTCTATGTCCAGGCGGTCAATCAACACGAAATCACGGATCGAAATGGACAAGATCATGCCTGCTCCAATAGCATTGGAACAAAACAGGAACAAGAAGATTCTTCAGCCCGAGATCAGAGGGGTGCGCAGGCCGCCTTCAACCAGGACTTCACTTCCCCATTCAGCTTGCCGGACAGCAGCTCCCAGACGCGTGAATGATAGGCATCGACCCATGCCTGTTCAGGCTTCGACATTAGTTCGGATACGATCAAGTCACGCGAGAGCGGCGCAAAGGTGAGGCATTCAAAACTCATCATATCGATCTCACCGCCCGGTATCGGGGCGGCGGGTTTGACATATTGCAGGTTCTCGATCCGGATGCCGTACTGGCCCTCGCGGTAATAGCCCGGCTCGTTCGACACGATCATGCCCGGCACCAGAGGCACCGCGTTCCATGGCTTGGCGATCCGTTGCGGGCCTTCATGGACTCCGAGATAGACGCCGACTCCATGTCCCGTACCATGCTGGTAGTCGAGCCCGGCCTGCCAGAGGGCGTGACGGGCCAGCACGTCAAGGTGCGTGCCAGTCGTGCCATGCGGGAAGCGCACGGCCGCTAGCGCAATATGTCCCTTCAGGACCAGCGTGTAATGACGCCGCATGTCGTCACTTACGTCACCGATCGGGACCGTACGCGTGACATCGGTTGTACCGTCGAGATACTGGCCGCCGGAATCGACGAGGAAGAGCGAGCCGCGCTCCAGCACACGGTTAGACGCCGTCGAGACGCGATAGTGCGGCAGTGCCCCGTGCGGGCCGGCGCCGGAAATCGTCGGAAAAGAGAGATCGTTGAGGCCGTTCAGCTCTTCGCGGAAGGCTTCCAGCTTCATCACCGCATCAATCTCGGTGACCTCGCCGCTCTGCGCCTCGGTATCCAGCCAGTGCAGGAAGCGGGTGAGGGCCACGCCGTCGCGTGTATGGGCCGCCGTGGTGCCGGCAATTTCCGTATCGTTCTTGCAGGCTTTTGGCAGCGCGACGGGGTCACGCTGGCGCAACACTTTTGCGCCCGCCGCTTCCAGCGTGTCGAAGAACCAGGCCGAGGCCACGTCGGGATCGACGCTCACCGTCTTGCCGCTCAGGTCTCCAAGCGCGCTTTCAAGCTGCGACAGCGGGCGCACGGTGACGCCATTGCCGAGATGGGTGCGCAGGTCATCGCTGACCTTGGCTTCATCAATGAACAGATCAGCGGACCCGTCAGCGCGCAGGATCGCGCGGCCGAGCGGCAAAGGCGTGCAGCTGACATCGCCGCCTCGGATGTTGAAGGCCCAGGCGATCGACGCCGGTGAGGTGACCACGGCTGCATCGGCCTTGTCGGCTTTCAGCGCGTCACCGATGCGGGCGCGTTTCTCGGCATGGTCCATGCCGGCATACGCAACCGCATGTGATACGACAGGCGCGGTAGGCTGGTCCGGACGGTCCTTCCAGGCGCGGTCGATCGGGTTCTCGGCCACAGCGACGAGATTGGCACCTGAGGCTGCCGCAGCCTGCTTCAACAGCTCGACCTCATTCGGGCTGACCAGTTTCGGATCATATCCGATTGTCTTGCCTGACATGTCCTGCGCGCGCAGCCATCCGAAGGCGCCTGGCTCCGGGATTTTCTGGATCTCGAACAGGTCGGGGTCGGTCTGGTCAGCCGCTTGTATTGTATAGCGGCCATCGGCGAACAGGATGGCGCGGTCGGCGAACACAAACGCATTTCCGAACGAGCCGGTAAAGCCGCTGACCCAGGCCAGGCGTTCATTGGCGTCCGGCAGGTATTCGTTCTGGTATTCATCATCGTGCGGCACGTAGAAGCCGTCGAGATTCATGGCGGAAAGCTCTTTGCGAAGGAGCGGCAAGTGGGCCCGGCCGTCTTGCGGCCCGCCCTTGATATCAAATGTCTGTCTCATGATTGTAGTCATAACGCCGCTTTCGACGCATTGAAAGGCGCATCCATGCTATGCATTTTCGCATGCATATGTCCGGTAATCCATACTTAAATGTTTACCGCTGAGGCCCATATGCACGGCACATCAGAAATTGTGCACCGCACCATAAATATGGAACTGAGACATGAAGACGCTTATCGAAACCGCCCAGCTTGCTGAAATGACCATCAGCAATGTGATGCCTGCCACGCAATCCCACCAGCTGCCCGCAAAATTCCAAACTGAATGCAGCCAGCGCCCGTACATCCTCGCCCGCCGGTCGGCGCGCTGGGCGCGTCGGGTTGCCTATACCTGAGCCGAATACGATTTCCGGAAGACCAGAGTCGACCAGCCGTCCTTCTTGATCCGACGCTGGAAATTCAGCCCGCGCGAGGCAAACGCATTGCGAACAGGCCCGGCCTGATGGTGCAGCAGGCCTGACAGGATGATCGTCCCGCCAGGCGCCGTAAGCGGCGCTATGGTGGGGGCAAGCCCGATCAGGGGCTTCATCAGTATGTTGGCGAACACGGTATCGTAGGGTCCGCCCTGGCGGATGCGTGGCGTGTTGGCCCCGGTCACATGCAGCGCCGTGAAGCCGGTCACATGGTTCTTCGCCGCATTCTCGTTGGCGACGCGGACACTGTCGAAATCGATATCCGTGCCGATGGCACTATGTGCACCCGCCTTCATGGCGGCGATCGCCAGCACGCCAGACCCGGTTCCCAGATCGAGTACTTTTCCGATGGCTTTCCGCCGCCGCACTTCATCCAGCGCCAGCAGGCAGCCGAGCGTGGTTCCGTGATGGCCAGTGCCGAAGGCGGGGCCTGCTTCGATCAGGACGGCGATCTTGCCAGGTGCCATCTTGGCGAGGGCGTGGCTGCCGGCCACGAAGAATGGGCCCGCCGCAACAGGCGGCAGGCCTTCGAGCGAGAGGGTCACCCAGTCGCGATCTTCGAGTTCCTCAATCCGCGCGGTAAGCTCCGGGGACGTTTCGTGAATAATTTCAACGCACGCCTCGGCCTCTTCGAGCGTTTCGGTGAACGCGTCGAGTCGCCATGCAAGGCGTCCGTCTTCCTTGGCGTCGACTGCCCCGGCCGGCGACGGATCGGCCCAGGCAAGGGCGTCCCAAGCGGATTCGATTGGCGCCCGTGCGCCCTTGGCGGTAATCTGGTACATGGCGCAGCCGCTTAGCAGGCAAGCCGCAGGCGCGCCAGAGGCGTCACACGCAAGGGAGTGTCAGGCATGGGGTGGAGGTGTGCGCTGGTCGCTGCAATGGTGGGAGTAATGGGGCAGCAGGGGGCGCTGAGGGTGTCTGGCGTCCCGTCAATCCGGAAAATCTCGTCCTGCTCGAAACCGCGACGGGAACCGTCGCCATCGAACTCGCACCGGACGCCGCGCCGCAGCATGTCGCCCAGTTCCGCAAGGCTGTTCGCTCCGGCGTATTTGAAGGCGAGTTTTTCTATCGCGTCGTCGAAGGCCATGTCGCGCAGGCAGGTCTTGAGTTCGAGCAGCGCCTGGCAGGCTGGCCCGAACTGCCGCTTGAGGCAGAGCGCACCGTTGCAGCCGACGGCTTCGTGCCGCTCGGCAACGCAGACTTGTTCGCTGCGACGGTCGGCCACCGCGCCGGGTTTGCCGCAGGACGGGACGGCGAGCAGGAATGGCTGCTGAACTGTCCCGGCGCTCTGGGCATGGCGCGCAATGAAGCTCCGGATACAGGCTCGATCGAATTTTTCATTCCCCTCGCGTCCCGGCGCTACCTTGATCGCAACTACACTGTCTTCGGCCGTGTGATTGATGGCATGGACAATGTGCACCGGCTGAAACGGGTCGATCCGGAGGCCGAGGAAAACCACCCGGATCTGTTCGAGAATGGTGAAGCCGCTTCGCAGGCCGCATTCGCTTCCCGCGCGGCACGGCTGGCAGGCAATGAGATCCTGTCTATCTCGCTTGCGGCCGACCTGCCTGCCGCCGCCCGGCCTGGTTATGAAGTCATGGCAACGTCCAGCGACGAATGGGAAAAACTGAAGACGTCCAAGCGCGACTATTCCGCAATTGACGCTTTTGTGCATACCCCGCCCATGGTGCTGGACGTGTGTAGCCTGCCTGTACCGGCTCGCCGTGTCACGCCGCAAACCGGCGACTGACCGGCCAGAAAATCGGCAGGCCCTTGGGATTTGAGGTTGTTCCCGCCGCCATTCTGTCGAATGAAGTGCAGGAGAGCGCAACGACGCGCCAAGAAATGCCAAGGGAGGCTGCATTGACCGGGGTCATGATTTTCATGAGGCGCATTGGCGTGCTCGCAACACTGGCTGCCGCGATCGCGGTCCCCGCATTTGCCGACACTGGCAACACGGCCTGGATCCTGACATCGACCGCGCTCGTCCTGTTCATGACCCTGCCGGGACTGGCGTTGTTTTATGGCGGCCTTGTGCAGGCAAAGAACCTCCTGTCCATCCTGATGCAGTGTTTCGCCATTGCCTGCCTGATGAGCATCCTGTGGCTGGCAGTGGGCTATTCGGTGGCCTTCGGACCCGGCACCGGGGGCCTGATCGGCGGATTCAGCAAGATGTTCGCAGCCGGCGTCACCAGTGCGCCGCTCGACGGTCAGACGATCCCTGAAGCCCTTTTCCTGATGTTCCAGATGACGTTCGCCATCATCACCCCTGCCCTGATCCTCGGCGCCTTTGCCGAACGCGTGAACTTCGCAGCCGTACTGGTCTTCTCGGCGCTCTGGATGCTCATCTGCTACGCACCGGTGGCGCACTGGGTCTGGGGCGGCGGCTGGCTCGCATCGCGCGGCCTGATCGATTTTGCGGGTGGTGTCGTCGTGCACACGACCGCTGGCATCTCAGCGCTCGCGTTTGTGCTGATCCTCGGCAAGCGCCAGCATTTTCCGAAAGACATGCACCCACCGCACAATCCGGCATTCGTCATGCTGGGCGCCTCGATGCTCTGGGTCGGCTGGTTCGGCTTTAATGCCGGCTCGGCCCTGGGTGCCAACGGCGACGCGGCGCGTGCCATGCTGGTGACCCATACGTCGGCGGCGACCGCTTCCCTGGTCTGGATGTGCATCGAATGGATCAGTTTCAAGCGCCCGACCCTTGTCGGCATTGCCACCGGCATGGTGGCGGGCCTGGCGACGATCACGCCGGCTGCCGGATCTGTCGGACCGGTCGGCGCTATCATCATCGGCGTCCTGGCGGCTGTCGTGTGTTACGGCGCGGTCGTGCTGATCCGCAACCGGATGCACATTGACGACAGCCTGGACGTGTTCGCCGTCCATGGTGTCGGAGGCATCCTCGGCACGCTGGCCATCCCCTTCCTCGCGGCACTTGGACCGATGGCTCCGGGCCTTGGTGGAACAGCCATTGCCAGCCAGTTCGGCGTGCAACTCCTCGGCGTCGTTGCTGTTGGGGCCTATTCGGCGATCGTTACTGTCGGCCTGCTGTTTGCGATCAAGGTCTTTATCCCACTACGCGTAAGCGCGGACGAAGAGGAAGCCGGTCTCGATTCGTCGAGCCATGGCGAAAGCGCGTACCACCACTGACATGCGACGCGGCGCCTGCCCTTGACAGCAGGCGCTACCCATTTCACCGATAAGGGCATGGCAATACCGTTCAGTTCCTGTCCGGGCCTTGCGGGTTTGCAAGGCATCACCCACGGCTTTTTCGGTCGTCAGGGCGGCGTGTCGACGGGTCTGTATGACAGCCTCAATGTTGGTGTCGGCTCTGGCGACAAGCCGGACGCAATCTCCCGCAACCGGGCGCTTGTTGCCGCCACGCTTGGCGCCGAGCACTTATTGTCTTGCTACCAGGTCCATTCGGCCAGCGTTGTCCCGGTCGCAGCCCCGTGGAGCGAACGCCCCCAGGCCGATGCGATGGTCACCGACCGGCCCGGCATCGGTCTTTGCATCCTGACCGCCGATTGCACGCCCGTCCTGTTCGCCGACGCCGAGGCAGGGGTGATCGGAGCTGCACATGCGGGCTGGAAGGGTGCGCTTGGGGGGGTACTGGAGGCAACGGTGACCGCCATGACGAATCTCGGTGCCGAACGCTCGCGTATCCACGCCGCGATCGGCCCGACAATCGGACAGGCGAGCTATGAGGTCGGTCCGGAATTCCGCGACGCATTCATGTCTGGCTCGCCCGGAAGCGAGGTGCTGTTCCAACCCGGCAAGGGCGACCGGCTCCAGTTCGACCTGCCAGGCTTTGTCCGCCAGCGGCTGGACGCGGTGGGCATCGGCGCGGTGACCGATGTGGGGCATGACACGTGCGCGATGGAAGACGCCTATTTTTCCAATCGCCGCCGCAATCATCGCGGCGAAGCCGACTATGGCCGCAACGGATCCGTGATCCTGCTGAAGGGCTGAAACGCGCCGCCGAGTGTTGCCGATTCAACGCGCCTGCCACTTCATCCGATCTGCATCGCGGGAACGCGGTGTTTGGCGGTTGCGACTCGCTGGGCTTTGTTACAAAAGCGACACGGCGCCGGGCAGTCAGGGGTAATGAGTCCATGAAACTTCTATCGTGCAACGCGAACCGACCATTGGCGGAAGCCATTGCGGACTATCTCGACACCCGCCTCACACGATCTGAAGTCAAATCCTTTGCCGACCAGGAAATCTTCGTCCGCATCGACGAGAATGTCCGGGGCGAAGACGTTTTCGTGATCCAGTCGACCTCCTACCCGGCCAATGACAACCTGATGCAGCTGCTGATCTGCATGGACGCGCTGAAGCGCGCCTCGGCCCGGCGCATCACGGCTGTGATCCCCTATTTCGGATACGCCCGCCAGGACCGCAAGACCGATGGCCGCACGCCGATCTCGGCCAAGCTGGTCGCCAACCTGATCTGCTCGGCGGGGGCTGACCGCGTGCTGACTGTCGATCTCCATGCCGGCCAGATCCAGGGCTTTTTCGATATCCCGACGGACAACCTGTTCGGTGGCCCGGTCATGGTCGATGACATCAAGGAGCGCTTCAACGGCGACAAGATCATCGTCGTCTCGCCGGATGTCGGCGGCGTGGTGCGCGCACGCGCCCTTGCCAAACGTATCGATGCCGACCTGGCCATCGTCGACAAGCGCCGCCCGGAAGCGGGCAAGTCGGAAGTCATGAACATTATCGGCGACGTCAAAGGCGCCCGCTGCATCATGCTGGATGACATGTGTGACAGCGGCGGGACGCTCGCCAATGCCGCTGCAGCGCTGAAGGAACACGGCGCCACGTCGGTGTCAGCCTATGTCACGCACGGCGTGTTATCGGGTGAAGCGGTCAAACGGATTGAAACGTCGGTTCTCGACGAACTGGTAATGACGGACACGATCCAGCCATCTGAGTCGGCGCGGAAATCCAAATCCATTCGCATCCTGCCCATCGCTCCCCTGCTCGGCGAAGCCATCCGCCGCATCGCGAATGAAGAGAGCGTCTCGAAACTGTTCGACCGCTAGGCCCATAGCGCTTCGTTCTCGCGCTCAGCGACCCAATCCAATTCGCATGCGAAAGCCGCCGTGAGCCTGTTCGCAGTCATTGCGGCAGACATTACGTGCTGTGTGAAGGGGTTTCGACCTATTCCACGGTCCAGCCGCGAGGAGTGCGGCGGGCGTTGAGCGTCATCGGCTCGTCTTCGGAATGTGGTTGCTTGGCGTGGGCAGGTCGGCCACCGGAGAAACGCATGACAAGGGCTGCACCGGCCAGGATCAGTCCGGCAATCGCCGTCATCACCGCGAAGACACCCGCGGCAGCGACGAGGAGCATGCCAATCATTACCTGGATGAACAGGCTGATCCCGCCGCGCGCGGCGCCAGCGAGATTGAAATGGAAGAGTCCTGAAGCGTTCTGGGTCATGTCAGTTCCTTGTATCGCTCACCAACATGGCGGCATCATGGCAGCGCGTCAATCACGGTTGATGCGAGCGGCATGCCAATCGCGTGAACTGGCTAGTCAGGGCGTACCAGCAGGCCGCGCTCCGTGCGGATCTGGGCATAGGCCGACGTGATCGACGCCGCCTTTGCGTGCGCGGCATTCTCGAATTCGCGCGGTGCGCCCATCTGCACGACGCGATCGGGGTGGTTGTCGGCCATGAGCTGGCGATAGGCGGCGCGGATCGACTTGAACTCGGCATCGTGCGCCACGCCGAGGACCAGGTAGGGATCATCACGCTCCGGCCCGAGATGGCTGGCGCGGATGCGACGGAACGTGCCCTCGCTGAACCCGAAGGCCAGGCTGACATTTTTCAGGAACTGCATCTCGGGATCGGTGATGACGCCATCCGCACCAGCGATCTCGAACAGGCCATCCAGCACGCCTTCCAGCAGGCAGGGGCGGTTGCGGTACTTGCGGCCGATGCGCCTTGCATAGCTTTCATAGCCGCGCACGGTCTGGCGGGCGATGTTGAAGACTCGGCGGACATTGTCGGCATCTTCGGGCGCTGCGCGGAAAACGCGCGAAAAGACCATGATTTCCCGATCTGTGACGGCGCCGTCGGCCATCGCGAGCTTCGCGCCGAGTCCGACAACCGCCGCGGTAAAGCCGACATCATTGGGATCGGGCGCACATTCAATGCCATCGGCAGCCGGTTCGGGTGAGGAATCGGGTTCAAACAGGCGTTTTCCGCCTTCCAGCAGTCGTGTCCACAGGCTCATTTGCCGGTCTTATAACAGATTATCCAAACGATGTGAGTGAGTCCCGCTGACATATGCGTGAAGCAAATGGACACACGGGCGTATCGGGTCAGGCGTCGCGGGCGGCAACCATCTGCTTCAGTTCTGCAATCTCGGCGCGCATCGACGTCATGAGCCGCACCATCTCGCTGCGCTGGCCCTCGGCTTCGTCGATATCTTCTTCGATTTCCTCCAGTCCTTCGACCAGAACGGCCTTCTGTTCCGACGCCAATGCTTCCACGACCAGGGCGATGAACAGGTTGAGGATGGCAAAACTGGCGATGAAGATGAAGATCATGAAGAAAATCCAGGCATAGGGATTGCCGTCATCGATGACTTTCTGGACCACTTCGAAGCGCCAGCCATCCATCGTCATCACCTGGAACAGCGAATAGGCGGATTTCGGCAGGTCGCCGAACAGGAGCGCAACGTCCGGATCAGTCGTGTCGCCAAACATGTTCGTGGCCATGACCGCAGCGACATAGGTGACGAGCGCCAGGACGGCAAAGATCGCGCCCATGCCGGGCAGCGCGTTCATCAGGGCTTCTGTGATACGCTTCATCATCGGAATGATGTGCAGGAGACGCAGGACGCGGAGCACACGCATGGCGCGCAGGACACTGAAGCCGGCGCCGCCGGGCAACATCGACACGCCAATGACCACGAAATCGAACCAGTTCCAGCCGGAGCGGAAGAACTGGACCCGGTACACGAAAAGTTTCAGCAGGATCTCGACGGCAAACACAAAGGTGACGGCCCGGTCAAAGACCTCCAGCGCCACGACAAGGTCATTCGGCAGGGACCTGTGATAGGTCAACACGCCCAGAACGACGGCGTTGATGACGATCAGAATGATGATGAATTGGCGGAACCAGGGTCGTTCGATCTCTCGTTCGAGCACAGAATTGCTGGTATCATAGTCAAGTGTCGCACGTTCCATGCCTGAATCTCCCTTGCGAACCTGCATCGCCCAACACGGGTTCTGCCCGCTATGGCGTAGCCTGCCAATTGCGGAATGAGTGTCAGTCCGCCGACGTGGTCGTGTCCGAGACGATCAGCCATTCGCCATCAATCTTGCGCAGGACCAGTGTGTAGAGGCCGGATGGCCGATCACCCGCACGCTCGAGCGCCCAGGCACCATGCGCAATGGCTGCGTCAGACGACAGAATGACGATCTCATAGTCGGACGTCACAAGACGCCCCATCAGGTCCGGCGTTGCATACACCCGGCGATAGCGCGCATTGGTTTCATCCCACCCGCGTGTGACATTTCCACCCGACGCGAAACGCAATTCCGGGGAGCGCCAATAACCGTCCATGAAGCCATCGATGTCGCCGCGGTTCCAGGCGTCATCCTGCTGTTCCAGAAGGGCGGTGATCGCGCCCACTTCTGCGGCAGATGAAACCGCAGCCGCAGGTGGCGGCTGGCCTGTGCCCCCGCTCGTGCAGGCGGCCATGGGCAGTGACAGGAGGACGGCCGCGAACAGGTGTTTCATGTCGAGTGTTTCCGAATGGGCTGATGGGCGCCTAGTGCAATTCCGCTTCCGAGGTCGCGGCATCGCCATTCGCCGCCGCCAGTTCCTCGTCATCGTCTTCTTCGATATCCGCGTCCGGTTCATCCTTGGGCAGCTTGCGCTTGCCGAGCGGTCCGCGCGTGTCGGCGTGCCGATCATATTGCATGTTGTAGTATTCGTGGGCGGTATGGGTCAGGGGTTGCGGCGTCAGGTTCAGCCCGTATGTGCGGAGCCGTTCGACGACTTCATCCCGCAGGTACATGCCGGGCAAGGCGCCCTGGCTGAAGCCATGGCCCTTCATCCAGCTGCGCACATGCCAGCTGCGCACGACGCCCGCGTCGGACGGACGGGCCCCGCCATGCACTTCCCACATGTAGAGCGTCGCAATGCCGTTGATCACAGCGTCCATCGCATCATCAAGAGATGTTGACGGATCGCGGCCCTGGGCCAGTGTCGCCCGCAGGCTCATCTTGCGGGCTTCGAGTTCCTGATACGTGGCGCCAAGGACGGCGATTGCATTCCGGTTGGCGCGGATCATGGTCGAATTGACGCCGTCGAGCTGGGGATGACGGATCGGCAGGAGGGCGTCGGGCCCGGCCTCGTGATTGGCGGCGATCTGGGCGATTTCATTGACCATGCGCTGCAGGTTGATGCGCAATTCGTGGCTGACGCCTTCGAGGGCCGATATGGCCCCTTCGCGTTCATCGTCGCGCAGGCGCCAGAATTGCCAGGCGATCAGGAGTGCCGCAGCGATCAGGAGGCCGAGGCCGCCTGTGAAAAATGTGTAGAAATCCGACTCGCTCATTCTGAGGTCCCCTTCAATCGTCCTGCATGGCCTGACCGGCCACACCCCCAACCAATTGAAGGGAAAGCTTAGCCGCCAAGTGCCCGGCCTGCAATCACCTGAAGCTTTGCCAGCATGGCAGGATCGCGCGCCGCCGGGGCCGTGATCAGGGCATGGTCGAGGCAAGTATCGATGCCATCCGGTGAGGGGGTGCGAGGCCTGTCTGCCAGCATTTCAGCCAGCCGCACCACGGCCTGACGGGCCAGCGCGCTGTTCTGGCCCATGATTTCCAGCACATTTGTCACGCTGACTGCCTCTTCCTCTTCGCGCCAGCAATCATAGTCGGTGACCATGGCGAGCGTGGCGTAGGGCAGCTCTGCCTCACGCGCAAGCTTGGCCTCAGGCATGGCCGTCATGCCGATGACGTCGCAGCCCCACTGGCGATAGAGCTTCGATTCCGCCAGCGATGAGAATTGCGGGCCCTCCATCGCGAGATAGGTGCCACCTCGGTGCATTTCGGCGCCAACAGATGCGGCAGCATCGCCGGCGAGCTCGGATAGACGGGAGCATACCGGGCGCGCCATGGAGACATGCGCAACCATTCCCGGACCAAAGAAGGTGGATTCCCGGGCCACTGTGCGGTCAATGAACTGGTCGACGGCGACGAAATGGCCCGGAACATATTGTTCCTTCAGGCTCCCGCAGGCCGAAATGGAAAGAACGTCCGTCACACCGGCGGCCTTGAGGGCCGCGATATTGGCGCGGTAGGGCACGCCTGTCGGTGTCAGCCGGTGGCCCTTGCCATGGCGCGGCAGGAAGACCAGCTCGACATCACCGATGCGGCCGCGCACCAGCGTATCCGAGGGTGCGCCCCAAGGCGTTTCGACCGTCTCTTCGCGGCGCTCCTCAAGGCCTTCAATCTCGTAGAGGCCAGAGCCGCCAATTATGCCGAGTGTCCATTGGGTCATGTATGAGTCCTGAAAATCTTGCGCATGCCGAAGGGCGGCGGGGAAAGCGGGTTGGGTGTGGTCAGCTCAACATCATCTGCGCGCACGTAATCAAGTGCTTCGTAGAACACGATCAGGCGAGGCTGATCTGTCCGTATAGCCAGCTGCGCGCCCCCTGCCCCGCGCGCGAGGCCCATCGCCTCCAGCTCGCGGAGAATGACGGCGCCAAATCCGCGCTTCTGGAAGCCCGGGAGCACGCCGATACGCTTGATCTCGATCCAGTTGCCCCGCCCGCCGGGCCCCGGAACGGGCACAAAACGACCGGAGCCGATCGGCTCACCGTCCAGTTCAAGGATAACACCGCCGCCCTTGGCAAGCTGGGCTGCAACGCTCCCGTGCGTTTCGCGAAAGACAGTGGATTCGGCGCTTACACGACCCGTCCATATGCGACGCGTCAGGGCTTCAATCAAAAAGCCGTCCGCCACGGTTGCGTGGCGGACGGCTGGAGCTCGTGCCTTGGCAGGCAAGGCGCCTAGTGCTCGACCTTGCGCCAGATGCGCTTGTAGGAGAACCAGAGCAGGATCGTCAGGATGCCGAGATAGATCATCACCGGCAGGCCGAGCGACTTGCGGTTGGTCTGCTTCGGTTCGCTGGCCCAGGCGAGGAACTGGGCAACGTCATGCGCCATTTGCTCGGTCGTGGACTCCGTCCCGTCAGAATAGGTCACGCGGCCTTCCGGCAGCTGCGGGCCCATGGCGAGGAAACCGCCAGCAGGTGATTTACGCGGGTCACCTTCATATTGAGGAGTCGTGTCACCGGCCATGAAGGGGTTGTAGTACTGGCCTGCAGGCTGGATCAGGACACCGGCTTCACCATGCTCGCCTTCGGCCGCTGCGTGTCCTGGAATATGGACTTTCGACATGTCGATGACCGTCTGCATGACGGCAGGCGTGGCGACTTCAGCCACATCGTCGCTCGGATCATCCGGCGTACCATTATCGGAAGCGGCCGTCGTCACGACTGCCGGGGTAGCTTCGCGCGCACTGATCGCGTCTTCCGACGGATAGCCCGACAAGAGGCTGTAGACATAGCTGGCACCGCCATGACGGGCTTTCACGATAACCGACAGGTCTGGCGGCGCCGCGCCATTATTGGCGGCGCGGGCAGCATTGTCATTCGCATAAGGCGAACGGAACTGGTCTGCCGGACTCGCCGGACGGAAATCATAGTCGCCGATATCGTTCGGGGTCGGGCTCTGGATCTCAACATCGGCGGCCAGAGCCTTCACGAACGGATTCTCGTTTGCGTTCGGGTACTCCGGATCGAAGAACGGGCCACCGGGCTCGCCGAGATTGCGATAGCTCATCAGTTTCATCGAGTGACAGGACGCGCAGACCTCGCGGTACACTTGGTAGCCGCGTTGGACAGATGGCATGTCGAACTGGCCGAGCAGGCCGTCGAACTCCCACCCGCCTTCTGGTTCATGCGGATGCGCGGCGGCGCCACCTTCGGCATGCGCCAAGGCTGCGAGGCTGAGGCCGGCAAGACCGGCGGCGAGAATGCGGAACGCTTTCATGGATTTACCTCGAGGCTCCTATTCGGCCGGAACGGCGGTTGCTGAAGACGCCTTGTGGCGCTTGAGCACGGATTTATGGATGGATTCCGGCAGTTCCTTCGGCTTCTCGGTCAGCCCGATGAAGAACAGCATGAAGAAGTACCCAAAATAACAGATCGTCAGGATCAGCGAGAGTTGGCTGAACTGGAAGGTCGCCGGTGCAACGGCCGCCAGCGATGGGCTGGCACCTTCAGGAAGATTGGCCATGAAACGTTTCGCATCGACATAGGCTTCTTCGCCCTTGTACTCGCTGGTCGCTTCCTGACCGTTCTCGCTATAATTCACGACGAGAATCTTTTCGCCTTGCAGCGCCGGTATGACGGCAGCGTCCGGCGCCTTTGCACCACACCAGCCGAGCAATACGCAGACAACGACAAATCCGAAGAAGAATTGACGTGCCACCGGACGGTAGCGCATCGATTTGACCTTCGATGTGTCGAGCCAGGGCAGGACGAACAGGATGGCGATGGCGGCGAACATGAAGATGACGCCGAGCAGCTTGGCCGGGATCGGGCCGAGATCGAACGTGATGGCGCGCAGGATCGCGTAGAAGGGCAGCATGTACCATTCGGGAACGATATGAGCGGGTGTCACGAGCGGATTGGCTTCGATGGCCTGGTCAGCGTGGCCCAGTGCGTTCGGCGCGTAGAATACGAAGGCGGCAAACAGGATCAGGAACAGCATGATCGCGAAGCCGTCCTTGATCGTGTAATACGGGTGGAACGGCACGGTGTCCTTGTCCACGTCCTGGACTTCAACGCCGGTCGGGTTGTTGTTGCCCGGCACGTGCAGGGCCCAGATGTGCAGGATCACGACGGCGGCGATCATGAATGGCAGCAGGTAGTGCAGCGAGAAGAAGCGTTGCAGCGTCTGGTTGCCGATCGAGGGTCCGCCGAGGATCCACGTCTGCAGGCTTTCGCCGACCAGCGGGATGGCACCGAACAGTGAGGTGATCACATTGGCGCCATGATAGGACATCTGGCCCCATGGCAGCATGTAACCGAGGAAGGCCGTCGCGATCATCAGGAGGAAGATCACACAGCCGAGAATCCAGAGGACTTCGCGCGGCGCCTTGTACGACCCGTAATAGAGGCCGCGGAACATGTGAATGTAGACCGCAAAGAAGAACATCGAGGCGCCATTCGAGTGAATGTAGCGCAGGAGCCAGCCATACGGCACGTCGCGCATGATGCGCTCGACCGAAGCGAATGCGCCATCGACGCTGGCTTCGTAGTGCATGGAGAGGATTATGCCTGTCAGGATCTGGATCACGAGGCAGATCGCGAGGATCGCGCCGAACGTGTACCAGTAGTTCAGGTTCTTCGGCGTCGGGAACGTGATGGCCGTGTCATTCGCAAAGCGGATGAGCGGCAGGCGCTTGTCGAGCCATTTCTCGAAGCCGGAATTGGGCGTGTAGGATGATTCATGTCCACTCATCAGAGATATCCTTCCTTAGAGGGAAATGTTGACCACGGTATCCGACACATACTTGTAGTTCGGAATCGGGAGATTGGTAGGCGCCGGGCCGCTGCGAATCCGGCCGGACGTATCATATTGCGAGCCGTGGCACGGGCAATACCAGCCGCCAAAGGCGCCGACATTGCCCTGCGTTGGGCCGACCGGCACACAGCCGAGGTGAGTACATGCACCGGACGTGATCAGGATGGCCGGGTTGAGCTTGCCGTCCGCCATCGGGCGCAGGCGCTCGTCATCGGTCTCCGGGTCGCGCAGGGTCGCGACATTCACCGCATCCGCCGACGCGATTTCCGCTGGCGTGCGGTGACGAACGAAAAATGGCTTGCCGCCGATCAGGACGCGAATCTCGCCGCCGAGCGGCACTTTCGAGATGTCGACATCAAGCGACGAAGCGGCGCGCGTATCGGCCGCCGGATTCCACTGGTCGACAGCGGCGATGGCAAAAGCGGCCAGACCGCCGAAAGCCACGGCGCCCGTCGCGATATGGATGAAATTGCGGCGATCTTCATCGACGGCGTCGTCATGGGAATGTGCAGTTTGATCAGTCACGCTGTACCCGTCCTTCAAGGCAGATTCTTGGCCCCGTATTACACACGGCCCCTTTTCTTGCCCATTGCGGCAAGGCGACACGGGAGGCCCCGGTAAAACACTTATCGACGCGCGTTATCCTGACTTGTGGCCTGTGACAACAGCGCGCTTGTCGCAGGAGGCCAGAGAGCGCAACAAAAGCGCCATGACCAATCCCGATCTCAATACCCGCAAGGCGCGCGCCAGCGCCTGGTTCAAATCTCTGCAAGACGACATTTGCGCCCGCTTCGAGGCGCTGGAAGATGCCGTCGCGCCACCTCTCTACTCCGGCCCTGCCGGGCGGTTCGAACTGACCGAATGGACCCGTGGCGACGGATCGGAAGACCTTGGCGGCGGCCGGATGGGCCTTATGCGCGGCAAGGTGTTCGAGAAAGTCGGGGTCCACTTTTCCCTTGTGCACGGGACATTTTCCGAGGCGTTCGCGGCGCAGATCCCCGGCGCGGACAAGTCCAACGGGCATTTCTGGGCCACCGGGATCAGCCTGATTGCCCATCCCCGCAACCCGCACGTGCCGTCTGCCCACATGAATACGCGCATGCTGGTGACCAGCGACAGCTGGTTTGGCGGTGGCGGCGACCTCAATCCCCTGCTCGCCTACCAGCGTGACCGGGCGTTTGAAGATTCTGTGGATTTCCATGCGGCGATGAAAGCGGCGTGCGATTCCTATTCAGGCGCGGACTTCGCGGAGATGCGCGATCATTGCGATACCTATTTCCACTTGCCGCACCGCAACGAGCCACGCGGGACGGGCGGGATATTCTATGACCGGTTCAATACGGGCGACTGGGAAGGCGACTTCGCCTTCACGCAGGAGGTCGGTCGCCAGTTTGCCGACATCTATCCGAATCTTGTGGACCGCCGCATGCGCAGGGCCTGGAGCGAGGCCGAGCGCGAGGAGCAATTGGTCCAGCGCGGGCGTTATGTCGAATTCAACCTGCTGTATGATCGCGGCACCACGTTCGGCCTGAAGACCGGCGGCAATGTAACAAGCATCTTGTCCAGCATGCCCCCTGTGGTGAAATGGCCGTGACGGTCCGCCCCGCATAAATCCCGGACGATCCCAAAGAAAAATCCCTGATTTCAATGTTCTGCAATGACGATGCGCCCGTATGAGGATACACTGTCCTGATGCTGGTGCGCCAATATCCCACACCTTGGATGAGCGCCGCTCTGGTTGTGGCCAGCGCGGCAATCGTCTGCGTTCTGGGATATCTCGTCGCGAATGGCGCGCCGCCGACCTGGTATGCCGGACTGGCGAAGCCACCGCTGGCGCCGCCGGGCCTTGCCATCGTCCTGGCGTGGCCTGTTGCGATGATTGCGGTTGTGGCCGGAGCGCTCCTGGTCGTGAAGGCGGCGGGAAGCTTCCGGGACGCCAGCAGCGCCCTCGGCCTCTACTTCTTGCTTCTGGCCGGCGGCATGATCTGGAATCTCGCCTTTTTCGGGCTTGGAGACACCGGCCTCGCCTTCGGCATAATGACCATCCTGCTGATTCTCGATTTCGCCCTGCTACGCGAATTCGACCGCCACTCACGCATCGCCGCGTTAATCCAGCTGCCTTATCTCGGCTGGTTGCTGTTTGCCGCTTACCTCACCGCGACGGTCTGGGGCCTCAATCGGGCGATTTGAGTCGGGCGAGAAGCGCGGTGCGGTCCAGTTTGAAATCGCTGTCGATCCAGGCCGATTCGGCAGAGCGCAAGGCCGCGCCAACCTGAGGGCCTGACAGGCCAAGCGCCAGCGCATCGTCGCCGCCAACCGGCAGGGCGGGCCGAGGCCACGTCGCGATCTCTGACAGGCGCACCCCGAGATCTGCAACCTGTTCCGACTGGGCCGCTTCCAGCACGGCCCGATCCTGAACCGCTTCTGCCCCGTAAGCATAAATCGCCGCATGCAGGTCGCGCAGCGCGAGGCCCTGGACATGGTCCATCCCGGCGCTCGCCCAGGCCAACAAGCGGCGGTGTTCGTCATTCGACATCCTGAGGCGTCCGGCCACCGCATCCATTTCGCGGCCGCGCCGCGGCAGCATGGCCATGACACGCTGCATCGGATCGGCATGCAGGCCTGCCTGCTTTTCCGCCTCGCACAGGGCCACGACGCCATCGGCATGCGCGCCGGGCAGGATTTCTTCCAAAACACCGCTTTCTTCCATCGCCAGCATGGCAATTGACGGATCGGGCGCACCGAGCAGCTTTTTCAGTTCCTTCCAGATCCGCTCGGCTGCGATCTTCTGGAGGCCCGGCTTCTGGCGCGCGCAGGCTTCGAGCCCCGCTCCGTCAATCGCTTCGCCATACCAGGCGTTGAAGCGGAAGAAGCGCAGGATGCGCAAATAATCCTCGCGCAGGCGCTCATCCCCATCGCCGATGAAGATGACACGGCCCGACCTGGCATCCGACAGGCTCTGAGGGATCGGTTCGAACACATGGCCCTCGCGATCGGCATAGAGGGCGTTGAGGCGGAAATCCCGGCGCGCGGCGTCCTCGGCCCAGTCCTCGGTAAAGGCCACGACGGCGCGGCGCCCGTCAGTCTCGACGTCGCGGCGCAGGGTCGTGATCTCGAAGGGCCGGCTGTCGAAGATCGCGGTGATCGTGCCGTGCTCAATGCCTGTCGGCAGTGCGCGAATGCCAGCGGCCTCAAGCGCGGCGATGACCGCCGGCGGTTCCAGCTGGCTGGCAATATCGATATCATCATCGACGTGCGTGGTGCCGCGGAAGACATTGCGGACGCAGCCACCGACGAATCGCGAGCCGCCCGGGCGGGCCGCCTCGAGCGCCGCCATGACGGCCTGCGTCCCGCGCTGAGACAGCCAGGGCGGTGCAATCTGCTCAGTCGGGATCATCGGCGCTGTCTGTCGCCTCGGTTTCCGGGAAGCGGGCCTGGATACCGGACGCGTCACGCGTGTCAGCGGGGCCGACGGCCCCTTGCGGCACGATGCCGGGGGATTTTTTCAGGGGTACGCCGACATCGCGCATGTTCTGTTCGCACGGATAGTCGCGCGCCGGAATGATCACGCCATTCTCGAACCGGGCCGGTTCATGACAGATATCGCGTTCCTTCTTTTCCATCGCAATCAGGACGAACCAGGCGATCGTGGCGAGCGCGAGCCCGGCCAGGAACAGCATCTGGACCGGCCACTTGCGCTTGCCTTCCTGCTCCACGCTGGCGGTCGCCAGCAGGTAGAGTCCGAACAGGATGAACGGGATAGAGAAGATAAAGGCCTCAAAGACCAGCCTGCCTGCCAAAATGTCCCTCCAATTCAGGTTACCTCCTAGATAAGCCGCACCACGCCCAATCCAAACCCCTAATCGCCGCCCGCAGGCTCAGCCCTCATAAAGTGTCTGGTACAGACGCCGGATAATGCCTGCTGTCACGCCCCATATACGATAGCCATTGTGAGGCATCTCATAATACTGGCGTTCCTTGCCCTTGTAGACGGCGTGCCCCGTCTGGTGATTGGCGCTCTTCATAAGGAAATCGAGCGGCGTCTCGAAAACATCGGCGACTTCGGTCGGGTCCGGCACGGCGACAAAGTCCGCCGGCAGCACGCCCAGGACAGGTGTGATGCGAAACCGCGTGCCCGTGACGTAGGGCGGACCCTTGCCGATGACATCGACATCGCCCGGAACCACGCCGACTTCTTCCTCGGCTTCGCGCAGGGCGGCAGCCACCTCATCGACATCGATCGGATCAACCTTGCCGCCCGGGAACGCAACCTGCCCGGCATGAGTGGACATCGTGGTGGGGCGGACTGTCAGCAGGGTCGTCGCACCGGTCTTGCGCGGGATGATCCCGATGAGCACCGCAGCGGGCCGGATGATGGCGACTTCTTCCGGCGTCAGGAAATCCATGTCGCCACCTTCCTTCAGGCTCATCGCGCCGACCGGCGGGTCCAGCCGCGCAGCCGCTCTTGTCAGGAAGTCGTCGAGATTTGTGTAGCCCATCTGGATCAGGCTGCCGGGCCAATGGTAAAGAATTGGCCTTGGCTCCACACGCCGAGAGTCGGCGAGCCATTCGGATTGGGCACGGCCATGTTGGCAAGCTCATAGAAGACGGGCCGGGCGAGCCTGGCCTCAAGCCGGCCCCGCACCAGGACATAAGGTGACGGCTCACCGGTTTCCGCATCGGTCTCGACGCGGATCGGCAGGTCTGGTCCTGCCACCGCCACGTCGCCGACATTTGTGAGGAAAGCCAGTGCCTGCTCCGGCCCCGGCTCCCCCGCCCGGTCGACACGCACGGCAATGAAAGGCGCATCCTCGACGTGCACCACGACCTTTTCATACGGCGTGACAAGATAGGTTTCACCGTCTTCGTCCTTGCGCAGGATGCGCGAGAACATCTTCACCATGCGCTCGCGGCCCATGCGTCCGCCTTCATGCCACCAGCTGCCATCGGCATGGATCGCCATGTCGATATCGCCGCAATGGTCCGGATTCCACGATTCCACAGGCGGCAGTTTAGCCGACAGCTTGCCATCCGGCATTATAGCCTTAAGCGTCTCCTCGAGGCTCAATGTGTTGCCGGGACTGGATTTCACGTCTTACTCCGCCATGATGAGGCCTTAGACATAGGTTTGTTTGCCAGACACGTGAAGCCGGAGGCGCCCTTTAAATGGCCGATACTGCAGTAGATACGAATGACATCGTTGCCGAGGCCGAGGCAGCCACCGAAACCCTGCACCAGGTCAAGGCGGAAATCGGCAAGGCCGTCTTCGGTCAGGAACGGGTCGTCGAACTGGCACTGGCGGCTGTCCTCGCAGGCGGTCATGCGCTGCTGATCGGCGCGCCGGGCCTTGCCAAGACGCGCCTCGTCGAGGCCATGGGCACAGCGCTCGGCCTCGCCAACCAGCGCATCCAGTTCACGCCGGACCTGATGCCGTCCGATATTATCGGTTCCGAAGTGCTGGACGAAAGCGCGGGTGGCCAGCGCACGTTCCGTTTCCTCAAGGGCCCGATCTTCACCCAGCTGCTGATGGCGGATGAGATCAACCGCGCCAGCCCACGCACCCAGTCCGCCCTCCTCCAGGCCATGCAGGAACGCCACGTCACCGTCGCGGGCGTGCGCCACGACCTGCCGGCGCCCTTCCATGTGCTGGCGACGCAGAACCCGATCGAGCAGGAAGGCACCTATCCCCTGCCTGAGGCCCAGCTCGACCGATTCCTGCTCAAGATCGATGTCGCCTATCCGGATCTCGACACCGAACGCCGTATCCTGATCGAGACGACCGGCGGCGCCGATCAGGCCGTCCGCCCGGCGCTGGATGCCGAGCAGCTGATGTCGATCCAGGCGCTGGTCCGCCGCATGCCGGTGGGCGAGAAAATCGTCGCCGCGATCCTGAACCTGATCCGCGAGGCCCGGCCCGAGCAGACCTCTGACGCGCGCGTGCAGCGGCTCGTCGACTGGGGCCCGAGCCCCCGTGCCGGTCAGGCCCTGATGCTGGCCGCCCGCTCCCGCGCGCTTCTTCGTGGACGCCTGGCCCCATCCATCGAAGACGTTGAAGCCCTCGCCGAACCGGCCCTCGGCCACCGCATGGCCATGCGCTACGACCCGACCGGCGACGCCCCGAGCCTCACCGACCTGATCAACGACCTCGCGCGGAAGGTGGCGTGAATTTCCCGGAATGAATGCCTCCTCCGACCTTCGTGCTGAAGCCGAGGCGCTGGCCCGCCAGCTGCCGAACCTGAACTTCAAGGCCGAGGCCTCCGAAGCCGCCCATATCGGCAGCGCCGGGCGCCGCCGCGCGGGCACGGGCGAACAGTTCTGGCAATATCGCCGCTATGCGCAGGAAGACGCCGCCGACCGCGTCGACTGGCGCCGCTCGGCCAAGGGCCATGAGCTGTTCGTGCGCGAGACGGAACTCGAAACCGCCCGCACAGTGCTGTTCTGGTGCGACCCGCACGCCGGGTTCAACTGGAAGGGCGAGGGCGACATCCGGACCAAGGCCGATGAAGCCCGCCTGCTGATGCTGACGCTCGGCATAATGATGTCGAAGGATGGCGAGCGTATCGGCGCGCTCGGCGCAGGCCGCAGCCCGAGCTTCGGCAGACGCGCCGTCGATCGCCTTGCCGAGGACATTTCCAATGGCGCAGGCCGCCCCTTCCCGCCGCCGCCGCGCAAATCCGCCACGCTGGTGATCGCGTCCGACTTCTATGATCCGATCCCGGAATGGCAGGCGCGGTTGAAGCCGCTCGCCGCGAGGTGCCCCGAAGGCGTGCTGCTGGCGGTCGCCGCCCCGATTGAACTGGACTTCCCGTTCCAGGGCCGCGTGAAACTGCACCGGCCCGGTGACCTGGGCGAGCGCATCCTCGGGCGCGCCGAGACCCTGCGCGAGGACTACCAGCGCAAGTTTGCGGAGCAGCGGGAAGCCCTGCTTGCCCTCGCCACCCAGATCGGCTGGCGCTTTGTTTCGCACACGACCGGCACGCCCAGCCTGCATGGCGCCGCCCGGCTGAAGCTGGCCGTCGAGAGTTTCGGGGCGCGCGGATGACCGTGCTCGGGCCGTTCCTGTTTGGCGCCCCGCTGGCGCTGTTTGCGCTGCTGTCCCTGCCGGTCATCTGGTGGGTGCTGCGGGCGACGCCGCCTGCGCCGAAGGATGTGGAACTTCCCTCGCTGCGCCTGCTTGAGGGAGTCGAGCCGAAAGAGGAAACGCCGGCCCGCACGCCCTGGTGGGTCTGGCTGATCCGTACGCTGGCAGCGGCGGCCGCGATCATCGGCCTGTCGCAACCCGTCTACGCGCCAGGCGCGCGCAATGAAGCGCCCGATGCCGGCGGCGCACTTCTGGTGGTGCTCGACAATGGCTGGCCCTCGGCACCACGCTGGAGCGAACTGATTGATGCGGCCACCGCAACGCTCGACACGGGCGGGCGGGACGCCGCAACGCACCTGTTGCTGACCGCACCGCAAACACTGAACACAGACCCGGCCATGCGCCTCTCGCGCGCCGACATGGCCAAGCGCCTGTCATCCCTGCGGCCGCAATCCTGGAGTACGGACCGGACCGAGGCGCTGGAGCGGCTGAAAGCGTCCGGCCTGAAACCCGCGCGCATTTTCTGGGCCAGCGACGGCATAGAGGAGGAAAGCGGCCGCGCCTTTGCCGCCGCACTCTCGGCCATTGCGCCGCTGTCTGTCTATGCTGCCCCACCTGCCGGACCGGCTGCGATCACCGGCATCGCGTCGCAAACCGATTCCGTCTCCGTCACGCTGCGCCGGGTGCAATCGCGCGGTGAAGAGCGCAGCTTCGTGTCTGCCCTCACGCTCGACGGCTCCGCGCTCGCCACCGCCGAAGCGGTTTTCGATGATGGTCAACGCGAAGCCGTGGCAAGCTTTACCATTCCAGCCGCAGCGTTGTCGCGGATCGCGCGGTTCACAGCGACCGGGCGACAAGGTGCCGGGACGGTCTGGCTCTGGGATTCGTCAAACCGCTCACGGCGTGTCGGCCTTGTCGATGCCGGGTCCGTCGCCCAGCCGCTGCTCTCGGACATGCATTATGTCCGCAAGGCGCTCGAGCCTTTCGCCTCGATCACCGAAGGCGATATTGAATCGCTTGTCTCGACCTCGCCGGACGCGATCATCCTGACGGACATCGGCCAGATCCTGCCGGAAGATGCCAAACGCCTGACCGAATGGGTCGAAGAGGGCGGGGCTCTGATCCGCTTTGCCGGACCACACCTGGCCGCCCAGGGCGATGACCTCCTGCCGGTGGCACTGCGACGGTCGTCCCGCGCGCTTGGCGGCGCACTTGCCTGGGACGAACCGCAGGCGATGGCGCCCTTCCCGTCGAACTCGCCCTTTGACGGCCTCTCCATTCCGCCGGATGTGCGCATCAAGCAGCAGGTGCTGGCCAAACCGGCACCAGACCTCGCCCGCAAGACCTGGGCGCGGCTCGCCGATGGCAGCCCGCTGGTGACAGCCGATTCGCGTGGCAGCGGCACGCTGATCCTGTTCCACATCACTGCCGGGCCGGACTGGTCGGACCTGCCCTATTCCGGCACGTTCGAACAGATGTTGCGCCGCTCCATCGCCGCCGGTCGCGGCGAATCTGTCAGCGACGCCGAAGGCGCCTACACACCGCAACTCGTGCTCGACGGCTATGGCCGCCTCGCCGCTGCTGGCGCCAATGCCGCGCCGCTCAAGGCCGCTGATTTTGGCAGTGTCAAACCGTCTGAAGCCCACCCGCCCGGCCTCTACCAGGGCCCCTCCGGCACCCGCGCGCTGAATGCTGGCGCAGGGGCCCGGCCGTCGCTGATCGAAGCCTGGCCGCCTGCTGCGCGCCTGCTTGGCGATGCCGAAGCGCGCTCGCTGCGCCTTGCCGGGCCGCTATTGTCACTCGCCGCGATCCTGCTGGCGGTCGACCTGTTCATCGCCTTGCTCGTGGCCGGGCATTTGCCGCGTCTCGGCCGCCGGACGAAAGGCGCCGCTGCCCTGCTGCTGGTCTGCGCGCTCGGTTTCAGCCTCGCCCCGCAGGCTGACGCCCAGTCCTATCGCTACCAGCAGATGCCGGACGCTTCTTACCGCCGAGTCTCGACAGCGCCGCAGGTCGTGCCGATTGCCGGGCCGGGCCGCGCAACCCAGAAAGAGATTGATGCCGCGCTGACCATGCGCTTCGGCTATGTCGAGACAGACAATGGTGCCCTCAATGAGCGGACCCGGGCGGGCCTGTCGGGCCTCTCCTCCGTGCTCGGCCTGCGCACGTCTGTGGAGCCGGCCGAACCGGACGCGCTGAACCTCGAGACGGATGCTCTGGAACTCTACCCGCTGATCTATTTCAACGTCTCCGACAATGCCCCGCCGCTGTCGGCGACTGCTATCGCCAAGCTCAACGCCTATCTCCGCTCTGGTGGCGCTTTGGTGATCGACACGCGGGCGGGCGGAACGGTCGGGACGGATACGGATGTTGCGCCGCTGGAAACACTGCTCGAAGGGCTCGACGCCCCCCCGCTACAGCCGGTGCCGACCAATCATGTCCTTGCCCGCAGTTTCTACTTGATCGACGATTTTCCGGGCCGCTTCGCCAATCGCCGCCTGTGGATCGAGAAGACCGGCGGACCGAATGCCCCGCGCGGCGATGGCGTGTCGCGCCTGTTCATCGGCGATGCGGACTGGGCCTCTGCCTGGGCCGTGGATAGTCGCGGGCGCGATCTCTATTCCGTCGATGGCGGGCCGACGCAGCGCGAAATGGCGCGGCGCTTCGGCGTGAATCTCGTGATGTATGTGCTGACCGGGAACTACAAGGACGACCAGGTCCACCTGCCGGCCCTGCTGGAACGGCTGGGAAACGGCGATGAGGAGGAGGCCGATCCGCGCCTGCCGGAGAGACTGCCCGAAGGTGGCCCGCAATGATCGATGCCACCCGTCTTGCGTTTGATCCATTCCTTGGCTGGCCGGCGCTCTGGCTGGTCGTCGCTGTCGCGGCGCTGGCCTGGATCGCTTATGTTTTCTTGCGTGGGCAAGCGGCGCTGACGCGCGGGCTAGGCCTGACACTTCTGGCGGCGGCGATTGCCAATCCGTCGCTGGTGGAAGAAGAGCGCGAGCCCCTGCCCTCGGTGGCGGCGATTGTGCTCGACCGGTCGGAGAGCATGCAGTTCGGGGACCGCGCCGGTGCGGCCCAAACGGCGTTCAATGACCTGAGGGCAAAACTGGAAGCCGACACGTCGCTGGAAGTGCGCGTGCTGGAATCCGATCCGCATGATGATGGCACGCATCTTTACGGCGCGCTGGAAGGCCTGATGGCGGATGTGCCGCGCGACCGGATTGCCGGAGCGATCCTTGTGACCGATGGCCAGGTGCATGACTTTCCTGTCGGAGAGGCGCGGGAAAACGCCATCGGACCCGTGCACGGCCTGGTCGTGGGCGATCCGGACCGGGGCGACCGGAGGGTGCAGATTGTCGATGCGCCGAATTTCGGGATTGTCGGCGAAACGGCCAACCTTGTCGTGCGGGTCGATGACCCGGACGGCGGCGAGATCGAAGTGGGCGTCTCCCTGAATGGCGGGCCGGTCGAACGCGTGAAGGTCAATGCGGGCGAGAACACGAAACTGCCGATCGAGATCGAGCGGCGCGGCGAGAATGTGATCGTGGTGGAAGTTCCGCCGGGCCGGGAAGAACTGACGCTGGCCAACAACCGCACGGCCGCGACGCTGGCCGGGGTTCGCGACCGGCTGCGCGTCCTGCTGGTCACCGGCAAGCCGAACCAGGCCGGACGGGTGTGGCGCGACCTGCTGAAATCGGACCCGTCGGTTGACCTTGTCCACTTCACCATCCTGCGCCCGCCCTACAAGACCGATTACACGCCGACCGAGGAACTGGCGCTGATCGCCTTTCCGACCGAAGAACTGTTCGTCGACAAGCTGAAGGATTTCGACCTCATCATCTTCGACCAGTATGAGCGGCGCGGCGTGATTACCCAGTCCTATCTCGCCAACATGGCGCGCTATGTGACCGATGGCGGCGCGCTGCTGATCGCAGCGGGCGAGCCGTTTGCCGGGCCCGGCAGCCTGGCGCGCTCTCCCCTCGCGGCTGTCCTGCCCGCCTCGCCCACCGGGACGATCCGGACCGGGGAATTCGTGCCCAAGCTGACCGAAGCGGGCAAGCGCCACGCCGTGACCGCGCCGCTGGACGGGCAAAAATGGGGCGGCTGGATGCGTTCTATCGAGGCGACCGCGCAGGCCGGGGACGTGCTGATGAGCGGGCCGGACGACAAGCCGCTCCTGATTGTCGACCGGGTGGATAAAGGCCGCGTCGGCATGCTGATGTCCGACCAGATCTGGCTGTGGGCCCGGGGCCATGATGGCGGCGGGCCGTTTTCGGAACTGATCCGGCGGGTGGTCCACTGGATGATGAAGGAGCCGGAACTCGAAGAACGCCGCCTCAGCCTCGTGGCCGAGGGCGACACGGCGAAAATGGAGCTGCGCACGCTGCTCGACACGGCCCCGCCGCTGCAGCTGGAAACGCCGGAAGGCCGGATCATAGAGCCGGCCTGGACGCAAAAGGCGCCGGGCATTTTCAGCGCCGAAGCGCCGATCGACCAGCTGGGCCTCTACCGCGCAGAGGCTGGGGGCCTTGAGGCCGTCGCCCTGAACGGGCCGGCCAACCCGAAGGAATATGCCGACCTGCAATCGAGCACCCAGATCATGGAGCCGTTCGCCAAGGCGACCGGCGGCGGCGTCATCCGCCTGAACGCGGCCGGCACCAACCTGCCGGACATTCGCCGCGTCAGCGCGCGCGGCAATGCGGCGGGCGGCAACTGGCTGGGCCTGCGCGAACGCGGGGCCTATGCGGTGCGCTCGTCAAAGAGCCAGCCGCTATTGCCGGGCCTGTTGGCGGCGGGCCTGCTGGTGATCTTTTTGATTCTCGCCTGGCGGCAAGAAGGCAGGTAGCCTTGCGCTTGCGCGCAGCGGTCTGGGGTGACGCCTTTCTTTTGGCGCATCTGTGACCGGAGCGGCAGGACTGTCCGGCAAAAAATATGGAAAAAGGTGGGGATCAGCACGTGTCATTCCACGATTCCAGCCCGGCATTGACGAGGCCCGGCAGGGCGCTGGCGACCATGCCCAGTTCGGGACGCAATCGATAGGCGCCCGCGACCGGCAGGCAGACGAGGGGTGGCAAGGGGGTGGCGGGACCCGGGCGCGCGGGGGCGGACGGGCGCGAGGCGAAGTGAGAGCGCAAGCAGCAGGACCAGCCGCCGGACAATCACTTCCAGCAGCTTCAGCCGCGCCCTTGCCCGCTGCGCCACGCCGCGCCGCAGGGTGAGCGGCGCGCGCACCATGTCGGTCAGGTTGCGCATGTTGAGCAGGGCGTATTCCGCCTGCTGCAGCCCATGGGCAATGAAATCATCTGTCGCGCTCATGCGGGCAGTATAGCGCGGGATGGATCAGGGTTGGATTGAGGGGGGTAGAGAGGCCCGTGCCAGACGGCGCGCCGGCGCCTGTCATTTGAACCAGCGGCGGTGTTGCCGCGACCGGACCGTTTTCGAATGTCCCAGCATGTCGACAAGGGATGGCTGCGCGGCCCGGACGGCATTGATGCCTGCGGCGATGCAATCGCGCTTGTGCCTGAATTCCAGCATGCCGACGGGGCGGCCGAAATGCGGCTTCAGGACAAGGTCGGCTTTCTGGTGGCGCAGGCTGGACAGGGCGTCCTGGGTGAGCTCGACTGACCGCAGGAACACGTCGAGCCCGTTGCGCGGGTTGGGACTGCTCCTGTCCTGGCTCGGGTCGACGGAAATCACGCGGTCAATGCCCGCCCTTCTCAGCGCATCGACCGGCGAAATATCGACATACCCGCCATCGACAAGCAGGTGAGTGCCGTCGTCAAAGGGCGGCAGGATGCCCGCCAGCGCCGAACTGGCATAGACCGCATCGACCGCATTGCCGCTGGTCTTGATGACCATGTTTCCGGTGAGGATATCCGTTGCGGCGACATGGACCGGCACGCGGCCCTCCTCGAGATTCCTGTCGCCGGTCAGCTGCGCGAGGACACTGCGGCCCCAGGCGACGGTGTCTTCGCCGGCGCCCCAGCCATAATAGATGTCGCTCAGCTCATGCCCGGTGAGATAGAGATTCCTCAGCCGCGACACGATGCCGGGGCCATCAAATCGCGGCACGACCGGGAAGCCTGACACGTCCATGGCGACGAGGTCGTCATACCAGTTGTCGTTCAGCGCATAGGTCGCCCCGACAACCGACCCCATGGAATAGCCGGCAATCGCGCTGGGATAATAGCCGAGATGGTTCAGCGCCCTCAGCACGCCGGCATGGGCCATGCCCCGCGCGCCACCGCCGGCGAGGACCAGTCCGAACTTGTGGGTCATGCGTACCCTCCTGGGCGGAAAATCTTGTCATATACCGGCCCGTTGCAAGTGGGGTGGATCAGGCGCAGCGCAATGCACCCTGCGCGTGCTGCCCGAGGTCCCGGCTTTCGCCGGGAGGGGGCAGCGGGCCAGGGCCGACATGACCCGCGGCGTGGCGAGGCTCAGGCTTTGGCGACGCTGTCCGGCAAGCCGTGAACATGGACATCGGCACCGGAATGCGCCTTGAGAATCCGGGTGGCCGTGGCTTCGTCGGCCGGATTCCAGGTGCGGACCCAGACAACCAGGCCGCCATGCGCGAGCTCGTCGGCGATATAGTCGGCGTGGTGTTTTTCAATCAGCCGCGCCAGAAGGGCGCCGATCGTGACGCCGGTTCCGCCGCCGACGCCCAGCGCAATGAGCGCCGCTGCGAGCGCGCCGCCCCCGGCGACAATCGGAACGAACGCCGCCAAGGCCCCGAGATAGGCCAGCGTGCCGATGACTGCGCCTTCGGCGGCACCCGGCCCCTCGATCGTAGCATAGGCGATGGTGGCGGCGTCAGGATCGTCTTCCAGCGCTTTCACCGACCGGTAGCTGTGACCGAGCTTGGCCTCGACGGCCTCTGTCGATGCGAGCAGGCTGATTTCCGCGCGGTCGAATCCATGGGTCAGCAATTCGTCGATCGCCGCCTGCATGTCTTTTTCGGTTTGAAACACCCCGACCGCCTCACGGACCAGTGGCTTGCCTGTTTCTGTCATGACCTGTCTTCCCTATTCGCTGTCAGACACCGTCCGACCGGCACCTGTTTACACGCAAATCCGGGAGCGTCCCTCGGGGGTTTCCCTTAGTGCGCCGCGTTGAACGGACCGCAACAGGGGGCTGGCGCGCGGCCCTTCCCCGTTGGCGGCCCGCTTCACTCTGTCAGCTGCATCTCGCACAGGCCGACCAGGAAAATATCCGCGCCGGGTTCGCAGCCTTCCTGTGTGAAGGTGAAGGCGCCTGAGCGACGGTCTATGTGAAGCGTGGTCCGGGCCCTGGCGCGCCAGCCGCAATAGGGCGTGTCGACTTCCTGCTCGAGGGTGAGCCGGTCGTCTGTCATGGACACGTCGCAGAGCCGTGTGCCGGCCTGGGTGCAGACATTGTCGGCGCCGCCGGTGTCGTTCTTGACGAACAGGAAGCGGTCTTCGAAATGGAAGAAGACGCGGCGGTCTGTGCCGGGCTGGGCGGCATCGGGCGCTTCGCAGCTGAAGGTCACCTTGTCGCGGCTGTTGCCTGCGCTGCAGCCGACAAGGACGAGGCCGATCGCCAGAGCGGTCAAGGATCTCATGCTGCGTGCCATCCTGTATGAGCGGGTTGCCGGGCGGCCATGCGCCGCGTGGCTGATTCTGTAGGAGCCGTGGCGGCCATCGTCAAACGCGGGAGGCAGGGGCCGGCTGCGCCTATTTGATCCCCCGGATCGGGTCGGTGCCGTCCCAGCCCTGCGAGACCTTCCGGATGTGCGCGAAGGTGCGGCCCTTGGTGCCGGAAATGTCGGAGATTTCGACCACTGTACCGGGATGGGCCTCTGTGTCGAAATAGGCGAAGCGGCCTTTTTCACCGCCGATGCAGCCTTCGTGGCCGACCTTGTAACCAAGTGAGAGGGCCTTGTCGTAGAGACCCTGATAATCTTGCGTCCAGTAGGACATGTGCTGGAGGCCTTCATGGCCGGAATCGAGGAATTCCCTGTACATGGAGGGCGCGTCGTTGCGCTGCTGGATCAGCTCGATCTGCAGATCGCCGGAATTGGCCAGCGCGATCGACATTTTCACGTCGGAGGGTTGTCCGCGATGGCGGAACCAGTCTGTCTTCACGTCCTCGATATAGAACCAGGGGCCGACGCCCATGACGGTAATCCAGTGGTCCATCGCCGCCGCGATGTCGCGCACGACATAGCCGTTCTGGCAGACATTCCCGAATATGCGGCTCATGGCGGGTCCCTCCCCTTTTCCCATGTCTAGCCTGGGCGCCGAGGGAAAGGCCAGCGCGAACATGGGGGGAAAGTTGCCAGGCAGCGGGGATACACCACCTGGCAACAATTGTCTTGGACTGCGACGCGGAAACAGGTGGGGGACGCACCACATCGCTAAGACAGAGCAAAATTTACGACACGCAACTGATGAGAACAATTGAGTAATAATCGTTTTTTTGCGCGTGGCGCTCACAAATGACCGGCGCTGGCGCGGCCTAGCCGAGCGCCTTCAGCCGCCCGGCATTGGCGCGCTGCAGCTTGCGTGCGGCGGCAGTGAGGCTTTCGAGGAAGGCCTTGATATTGGGCTCGAGCGCGGCATCCTTCTTGTAGGCGGCCCCGACGCGGTATTTCGGCAGGCCGGGAATGCGCTTGGCGCCAAGGCGACCGGATTCCAGGTTCGGCACAGCCAGCGACAGGGGCATGACGGTGAGCGTGTCGGACGCCATTGACAGGTTCATGCAAGAGGTCGGGCTGTAAAGCGTGTATTGCGGCGCGCCGGCCTCGGTCAGCGCCTCGCGCATACCCTCGGGAAGATCGCCGTCGAGATAGTCGACAAAGCCGGGAAAGGCCCAGGGATAGGCCAGGAGCGTTTCGAAAGCCGTGCCGCGCGCGGCGACCGGATGGCCCGGCCGGTGGAGCATGATGAAATCTTCGGCGATGATTTCCTGGAATCGCAGCCGGCCCGCATGCGGCAGGGCTTCCAGCGTGGCCATGTTGAACAGGACCAGGTTGGCGCGGCGCTGGACCAGTTCCTCGATCGCGGCATGCGGCGGCATGACGTCGGCCAGTATCCGGATGCCGGGCGATGATTTGCGGAATTCGGTGATCGCGGCCGGCAACAGGATGTCGTAGGCAATCGGCCCGCCGATGATCTTGAGGTGCTGGTCGCCGGACACGGTTTCGCGCTGCACCACTTTCGCGAAGGCGAGCAGTTCGACCGCCATCGGATAGAGACGCTCGCCCGCCTCGGTCGGGGTGACCGAGCGGGTGGTGCGGTAGAAGAGCTTGGTGCCCCAGGTATCTTCGAGCGTCTTGATGCTGCGCGTCACCGCCGAGTGCGTCAGGTGCAGTTCCTCGGCCGCCTTGGAGAAACTCAGCAGGCGGTAGACGACTTCGAAATACTGGATCAGGCGCAGATCGGTCATGGCGCGAGGCTTAGAGGCAGCACCGGGCCATGGCAAAGCCGGTTCTCCCCGAGGGCGAGCCCGGCCCGGACACTTCGCCCTTGAGCGGGCGACCCGGTGCGATGCCGGGCCGCCCGGCCGGTCAATGGGTGAGCGAGAGGCGGACAAAGACGCCGCGCCCTGCCCCCGGCACCCGGGTGCCGAGCGCGACATCGCTGTCGCCATTGCGGTTATAGCCCGACAGGTGGTCGCGATAGACCTGGTCCAGCAGGTTCTCGACCCCGGCCGAGAGCCGGACGCCGTCACGCACCTGCCAGTCGCCAAACAGGTTGAGCACGCCATAGCCCGGCGTTCCTGCCTCGCTATTGGTGGCCGAGACGTCGGTTTGCTCAGCGACAAGCCGGGCCTCGAGCGTGGCCGACCAGGCCGCCGCCTCCCAGGTCAGGCCCGTGGTCAGGCTGGGCGGAGCAACGCGGTAGAGATTGTCGTCCACGTCACGCCGTTCGCCGCGCACATAGGAGAGCACGCCGTCGACCCGGAGTGGGCCGTCGAAATCATAACCGGCATCGAGGTCGAACCCGTAGAGCCGCGCATCGACATTGGCCCAGCGGAGCGGTGTGGAATCACCGCTCATAGCGGCGACCATCTCGACGGTCGTGTCGGCCACGCCCGGCGTGTCGTCAAAGGCGACGCCCTGGATATAGTCGTCGACCTGGCGGACATAGATTGTCGGGCGGGCATAGGCGCGCGGGGTGGCAAAGTCGAAACCCGCCTCAGCCAGCCAGGCTGTTTCCGGCTTGAGGGCGAGATCTCCGACATAGATATTGCCGTCGGCCAGCCCGCCGCTGGCACTGGTCGGCAGCCAGCCGAAGCGCTGGATATAGCCGGGCATCTTCTGCTTGCGGGCAAGCGTGAGGCGCCAGGACAGGCCGTTTTCCACCGGGGTCCAGAACCGGGCGACGACATCGGCGGTGGTGTCCTCGCCATCGGTATTGCCGGTATTGAACGCAGCAGCCAGCATGCGCGGGCCCATTGGCAGGGCTGGGCCGACCGAGGCGTCGCCGGCTTGGTAGTCATTCTGGTCGACGCGCAGGCCGAGTTCCGCTTCGACCGGCCCGATCGGCCCAGTCCATTCGGCAAAGGCCCCGGTGCGGCGCAGGGTAATGTCCGGGAACGGCGTAACGAAGAAGCCTGCATTGTTCGGATTCGTGATCGTCACTTCGTGTTCGGACTCTTCAGTGTCCAGGCCGAGCTGCAGCTCGCCGCCCGACAGGGCGAAGCCGAGCGCGATGTCGGCGCCGCGTGTTGTCGCATCCGCATGGGAGGCGCGTGCGGCCATCATGCCGGGCGAGGGCCGCATGCTGAAATTGTCCATCAGGTGCGAAACGTCGGTGTAGTGAACCGAGGCCTCCAGCGAAGCGGCCCCGATCTCGGCGGCATAGGCGAGCCGGGCGAAATCCGTATCGAAATACTGGATATCCATCGGGAAAGGCGGGTTGCCTGAGGGGCCGGTATTCTGGCGACGAAGATCCAGGCTGAAATCGCCCACCCCGGCCTTCACGCCGGTGGAGACGCCAAAGACAGAGCGTTCGAAGGACGTGCCGCCTATCGTGCCGTCGGCATAGTCGGTATCACTGCCCTCTTCATAGGCGCCGAGCAGGTTGAAACGCCATGTGTCGTTCGCGGCGCCGATGATGCCGCCCGTGGAGACGCTGTCATTGATGCTGCGCGCGCCGAGGCTGAGATCATAGCCGTATTCGGCGGCGTCGCCTGAGGCATAGTCGATGCGTTTGAAAACGGCATCGGCGCCGCCCGCGAGGCCGGGGCCTTGCGAGACTGGGCTGACGCCGCGATCGATGACCACGGCAGCAACCAGAGGGGCCGGTGCATAGTGGAAGACCGGGTCCATCAGGTTGGGCCCGCCGGAGGCAAAGCGCTGGCCGTCAACGCGCAGGTTCAGCCGTTCGCCGAACAGGCCGCGATAGGCCATCTGGCCCGAGACTTCGCCGTTGCCGATACGAGCCCCGCCCGGCGTGCGGGCGGAAAGATAGGTGACATCGCCACCCTGAAGGGGGGCGCCGTCAGGCGCGACGGCCTGCTGTGTCGCCGTGTTGAGGCGCGAGCCGGTGACGACGATGACGTCCTGGAGGGCAGGTTCGGATTCCTGCGCAACAGCAACAGGCAGCAGGGCGGACAGGGCCATCAGCCCCGCGCCGCAAAACAAGTGTGGTTTCATTTTATGTATCCGTTCGACCCGGACGATGCCGGGCACTGGTCTGATTGAGGAAGGCGTGTCGGATTCAATCAGGCGCGGACGGGTGGCCCCCTGGCTGGAAGCGGCGCACGGGCGCGCCGGTAGGCAAGCGTATTGATAACGGGCCGGTCGCCCAGGAGCGGCGGACCGTAGATCGCCGCCAGCAACATGTCCGCCGGGAGCGACAGGTCAAACACGGCGGTTGATGCAAACGGACAGGTCGCAGACGGCGACGTCGTGTCATCAGGCGCCGGCGTCTCGTCACCATCGACCTCGGTCATGCTTCCGGTATGGGGGTTGAGCGACATGAAGCGCTCGGTCGTTCCGCCGCAGATGCGGATCACGATATCTCCGGCCTCTGCCGAACGGTCGAGCATGTAGCCGGTGGGCACAAGCGCGCGCATCACCATCAGCAGGGATACTGCTGTGATAAGCCAGAAGCGCATCGGCGCGGATGGGAAAAGCGGCTTGAGCATGGCGGATCGATAGCGTTGCCGGGGCGAGCTGGCCATGCGGCAATGTCACCGCAGCCGATGCTGGCACCCGGTCCCCTACGCCGCTGTGACCAGCCCCGAGAGCTGGCTCGCGTCGCCAGCCAGATTGCGGACCATCACGCGGGCCTGGTCCTGCGGGCCGGGAAAGGTGAGCTGGTGTTTCGGCGTGACGGTGAAACCGATCTCGCCAAAATAGGCAGGTGCGCCGATGAGAATGGCGGCGGGCCAGCCGGCTTTCTCGCCCGCTTCCAGCGCTTCACCCGTTATCGAGAGACCGAGGCGGCTGCCCTGGTGCGACGGGGTGACGGCAACGGGTCCGTAGAACAGCGCTCGCGTGCGTCCCTCCCCAACGGTCAAAGGCCAGACGCGGCAGACACCGATGACCTCGCCGTCCAAGATGGCAACGCGGCTGATCTCCGGCAGAGAGCGCGAAAACTCGCGCAGGCGCTCAGCCGTCTTGGCAAAGTGGCCAGGACCGAACGTGGCATCGAACAGGGTTTCGATGGCAGCCGCGTGCACGGCAGGGGTTTCAGGAATGATCTCAAGCATGGCGAGCGGCCTTAAGGCGCATCCTTGCCCGGCGCAAGCACGTTGTCCGGTCAACCGAGCCGGATTTTCAGCAGTCGCCGCAGGACAAGGGCGAACGCCAGAATGGCCGTAGCCGTCAGGATGATGAGCGGTTGCAGCCAGACCGAGAGACCGAGGCAGCCGACGAGGCCGAGCGCGGGCACGATCGGGGGGTAGAGTCGCTCCGCCGGGCCGAGGCGCAAGGCGGCGAGATTGGTAATGGCGTAATAGACCAGCACGGTGAAAGCGCTGAAACTCCAGACAAGCGCCAGCCCGCCAAACGCGGCCATCGCGGCGATGACAACGCCGACGCACAGGCTGGCCGCCAGGGGTTGGCCGCCGCGGTCGAGCTGGCCCAGCCGCAGCGGCAGGTCCCCTTCCCGTCCCATGGCCAGAACAACGCGCGACAGGCCGAGAATGAGGTTGAGCAGGACGCCTGCCATTGCGGTGATAGCCGCGACGATCACCAGCAGGCTGAGCCAGGGCGCGCCGAGCCGGGCAGCGACCGCTTGCAGCGGCGCGGCTGTGCGGGTCGTGGCATCGGCGAACTGCGCAGCGCCGAGTACGTTCAGGCCGCCGGTGAGAATGGCGAGATAGAGGCAAGTGGAGACAAGCAGTGTGAGGATGATAGCGCGCGGAATGGTGCGGCGGGGCGACCGGACCTCCTCGCCCAGCGTTGCGATACGGCCATAGCCGGTGAAGGCCACGAAGAGGAGCGCCGTCGCTTCGAGGAAGCTGGCGGGCGCGAAGGGTGTCGTCGGATTGGCGACCTGTTCCTCGGCGGGTGACAGCAAGGCCATGGCACTCAGTATGATCAGAACGAGCAGAGTGACCGTAACGAGCAGGGCATTGACCGGATTGGCCCGGCGCAGGCCCAGTACGACCAGGCCCGTCATGGCCACGACAACGACGCTGGCGACGAGATTGGTGAGCGCAGGATCCATGCCAAGGCCTGCCAGGACATAGCCCGACAGGCCGATCGCCGCTGCGGCGGCGCTGGCCGACTTGGCCAGAAGGAAAGCGAGCCCGGCACCGAAACCGAAATCGGGTCCGAGATAGCGATAGCCATAGGCATAGGTGCCGCCGCTCACCGGGTGGCTGGCCGCCAGTTCTGCGCTGGACAGCGCATTGAACGCCGCCAGCATGGCGGCAAGACAGAGTGCGAGCACTGCCCAGCTGCCGGTCACACCCACGGCGAGGCCGAGACTGACAAAGACTCCCGTGCCAAGGATGGACCCGAGCCCCAGAAATACCGCGCCGCGCAGGCCTACGGTGCGATCCATCGCGCGCGCTGTATCAGATGGCATCAGATGGGCGCCTTAATTCTGGCCGGGTTCGAAGACCGCATCGCGGTTGGCGAGGAGCTCATAGGCGACGTGCTGTTTCAGCTTTTCCGTCAGGGCCGTCGAATCTCCCTGCAGACGCTCAGGCGCAATCAGGTTGCCAAAAGTCATGCGGAATTCCGAGCCGCGCTTGTTGAGCAGTTCGTGGAAGAGCGTAATGTCGCGCAGTTCGTCATTGAGGTCGCAGAAAAGATAATAGAGCGCGGAATTGCGGGCATCGACATTGAGCGGCAGGATCGGTGCCTTCTGCTTGCGGGCAAGGCCGATCACGGTGGAGAACCAGTCCTTTTCCTGCAGGGCGCCATCCACACGGCGGGCAAGGCGCCCGGACGGAAAGATAACGACGCATTTTTCCTCGGCGAAGGCCTCTGCGGCGCGCTTCAGGGTCTCGCGCGTCTTGGCCGGCGTACGCTTGGCGGCGACCCATTCGACCGGGATGATGACATCCTCGAATCTCGGATTAACGCGCACGGCGTCTGCATTGGCCAAGAAGACGATATCGTCGCGCACCTGTTTCAAAAGATCCCAGACGGCGACTCCGTCGGCCAGGCCGGTGGGGTGGTTGGCGGCAATGATCAGCCGTCCGGATTTGGGCATGCGATCAATGGCATCAACCGAGAGGTCGAACGCCAGCTGGCCGGAGAGCAGGTCGAATGATTCGCGGCCATTGAGCTGGACGATCTCGTCGGCCATGCGCCGCGCCTTGCCATAGCCGAGCACCTGGTAGAGCACAGGCCGGACGAGCGGCCAGGACCAGCTTGACCGGAGCTTCGGGCAGCGCTCCTCGATCAGCACATCGACGATGTGCTGGTCCGTGTCCGCAGCGGCCTCGTGAAAGGCCGAGACGGCGGAACCCGCCTGCGGGGGTGTGGCGATCTCGTCTGTCATGGCCTTTGTGCTTTTTTTGCATTTTTCTTTCAGGACCTGTCCCGAAGGCGCAGCATACATGAAGTCCCCTTACGGGAAAGCGGATGCGGCAGGATTCGCGCGCCTGAAATACTTTCGAGAAAAGGCCGATCTGTAGAGATTTCAACACTTCGGAAAGTTCTGCTTTACCAAGCCGTAAGGCCCGCGTGGCAAGTTCCTCTCCAGACGGGCGCAGACAGATACTGACGCCCAGGCAGCAGGAAACTTATCGGGGTAGAGTATATGAAAGTTCTTTGGGTTGAAGATCACGAGCCGGTCCGAGACATGTTGGCGATCGCCGCCGACAAGGCCGCCCGCTCGCGTATCCAGGTGGACCTCGTGATGGCCCCGACACTGATGGCCGCCGAGGCACGCCTGCGCCTGGAGCGCTTCGATCTTGTCGTGCTCGACCTCGGCCTGCCCGACAGCGTCGACCCAGACATGACGATCGCCCGTGTCGCCAATATGGGCAAGTATCGCATCGCGGTCGTGTCTTCCATGGATACGCGTGACCAGGTCGTGGCCGCCGCGTTGCGTTGCGGCGCCAATATCGCCCCGAAAGCCGTGTTCAAGGCGACCCTGCCCTTCAACCGCTTCATCCAGCGGCCCGACACGTTCGAGGATTTCCTGCTGGAACAGATGCCCGCCGCTGCTGTCCCGGCACGCGCCGCCTGAGCCGTTCGCGCATGAGGCGCTTGCGCTTGCAGACTCCTGTATGACCTTGCTAAGCCGCCCGGTGAATGTAACCGGGCGGCTTAGCCCTTTTATGGACCTGGAACGCCATGGACGCTGTGCAAGTCTATCCCGCCACGCTGGTGTTGATCGCGTTGAACGTGATTGCCAGCGTCGTGGCGTTCAACAACCCGGAATTTTTCGACCGTTACTCGTTCTGGATCAAGCCGATCCGGCAGGGCGAGGAATGGCACCGCTTTGTCACGTCGGCCTTCCTGCACGTCAACGGCCTGCACCTGTTCATCAACATGTATGTGCTCTACATGTTCGGCCAGATCCTGGAGGCCTATGTCGGCTCCGGCGGGTTCCTGATCCTCTACGCCGCGTCGCTGCTGGGCGGAAATGTCTGGGAATATGCCGACAAGCGCAACCAGCCGGGCTATCGCTCGGTTGGCGCTTCGGGCGCGACATCCGGTGTGATCACGGGCTTTTGCCTGTTCTATCCGTTCGCGACACTTTACCTGTTCTTCGCAATCCCGATCTGGGCGATCGTGTTCGGCGCAGGTTTCATCATTGTGAGCTTTGTCCTGTCGCAGCGCGACCAGACCATGGTGGCCCACGGCGCCCACCTTGGCGGCGCCCTGACAGGGCTGGTGATTGCCATGCTGCTGCGGCCCGAAGCCTGGCGGCAAATGATCGACCAGGTGGCGTCACGGATTGGCTGACAGCACGATGACCTCCGTGCTGGCGCGATACGAGGCCCGGATCGCCGACGGCGTGATCGACGCAGACAGCGCGCAGGCGGAAGCGGCTGCCCGGCTCGACGCGCTGGCAACGGCGCTCGCCGGCAAGCGCAAGAGCGGCTGGTTTTCAAAGCCTGCGCCGGTGACCGGCCTTTACCTCTGGGGCGGGGTCGGGCGCGGCAAGTCCATGCTGATGGACCTGTTCTTTGACGTCGCGCCCGTGACGCCGAAACGGCGGGTGCATTTCCATGAATTCATGGGCAGCGTGCACGACATGCTCGGCGAATGGCGCAAGCTGGACGCGACCGCCCGCAAGCGGTCGCCCTGGTATGTCAGGGGAGCCGGCGACGACCCGATCGCGCCAGCCGCGAAACGCATCGCCTCTGGCGCGAGCCTGCTTTGTTTCGATGAATTCCAGGTCACGCAGATTGCCGATGCGATGATCCTGTCGCGCCTGTTCGAAGCGCTGTTCGCGGCCGGCGTGACCGTCGTTGCAACGTCCAACCGGCATCCTGACGACCTCTATGCCGACGGAATCAACCGGCCCCTCTTCCTGCCCTTCGTGAAGATGCTGAAAGCCAATTGCGATGTGTTCGAACTTGTGGCGGAACGCGACTATAGGCTTGATCGCCTGAGCGAGGCGCCGGTCTGGTATGCGCCCCTGGACCAGGCGTCTGTATCTGCACTCGACCGGGCCTGGCAACGCCTGACGCTGGGCGCACAGCCGCAGCACTGCACGCTGACCGTGAAGGGCCGCAAACTGGAGGTCACGCGCGAGGCGGCGGGGACCGCCCGCTTCACGTTCGAGGAACTCTGCGCCCGGCCACTCGGCGCGCGCGATTATCATATGATCGCGGCCACGTTTCATACGGTGATCCTCGACGGCGTCCCCCTGCTCTCTCCGGAAAACCGCAATGAGGCCGCCCGGTTCGTAACGCTGATCGACGAGCTGTACGAGGCACGGGTGAAACTGGTGGCAAGCGCGGCGGCCGAACCGGACGCGCTCTACCCGACCGGCGATGGCAGTTTCGAGTTCGAACGCACAGCCAGCCGCCTCCACGAGATGCGATCGACGGACTATTTCGCCGAAGAACACCGGGCATTGCCGGACGGGGCATAAACCGCCGCGCACCAAAACGTTACCAAACGCTCACAAATCTTGTCTTTTCCCTTCCCCTGCGGGGCCGTATTCTCTATTTATGCTGCAGCGCGATGACATACATGCGCATTTCCGGGGAATACGCCGCCGCACAGCGGGGCTAGGAACATTCTCGGAACACCTGAAACAGGAACCGTCGCCGCAGCGCGGGATTGGTTCCATTAGGAGGATTTAAATATGGCTAACCCAGTTTCGGCCCGCAGTATGGCCGCTCTCAGCCCCGAACAGGGCCTCAGCCGGTATCTCAGCGAGATCCGCAAGTTCCCGATGCTCGAGAAAAACGAAGAATTCATGCTCGCCCGCAAGTGGCTTGAGAATGACGACACGGAGGCCGCCGAAAAGATGGTGACCTCCCACCTGCGCCTCGTGGCCAAGATCGCGATGGGCTATCGCGGCTATGGCCTGCCCATGGCGGAAGTGATTTCCGAAGGCAATGTCGGCCTGATGCAGGCCGTCAAGAAGTTCGATCCCGAAAAGGGCTTCCGCCTCGCCACCTATGCGATGTGGTGGATCCGCGCCGCGATCCAGGAATATATCCTGCGGTCGTGGAGCCTGGTGAAACTCGGCACGACCGCCGCGCAGAAGAAGCTGTTCTTCAACCTGCGCCGCCTGAAGGGTGAGATGAAGGCCCTGGACGAGGGCGACCTGCGCCCTGAACAGGCCCGTCTGATCGCCGAAAAGCTGAACGTGACGGAAGCCGAAGTCTATTCGATGAACGGGCGCATGTCCGGTTCGGACGCCTCGCTGAACGTGCCGATGGGCACCGACGGCGACATGGAATGGCAGGACTGGCTGGCCGATGACGACCAAGGCCAGGCTGAGGAATTCGCCGACCGCCAGGAATACGATGCCCGCATGGACCTCCTGTCGAACGCGATGGAAGACCTGAACGAGCGCGAGCGCCACATCCTGACCGAGCGGCGCCTGTCCGAGGAACCCAAGACGCTCGAAGAGCTGTCAGAGACTTATAATGTCAGCCGCGAACGTATCCGCCAGATCGAAGTGCGCGCGTTCGAGAAGCTGCAAAAGGCGATGAAGCGAATGGCCAAGGAACAGGGCCTGCCCGTGACGCCGGGCGCTGTCGCACACTGACACAGCCGGACGTCAAAGCGATAACAGACAGCCGCGACCCAAGGGTCGCGGCTTTTGTGTCTGTGCGCGAGAAAGACCTTACATCCGGCCTTGGCGGCCGGTCATTGTCGAGGCAGAGGTGACGGAACCCGGACGGCGCGAAACCGTTGCTCCCTCGCTTACAAGGAGTAGATGTGATGCGTATCAGGTTCCTGACGACGATGCTGGCTGGCGGATTAACCCTGGGCGGGATGGCCATTGCCGACCCGCCGATCCATGCACATGGCGCCGACCTGCCTCCAGGCCTTGCCAAGCAGGGCAAGGTGCCCCCCGGCCATGCGAAGAAGATATGGAAGCGCGGCGAGCAGCTGCCACCGGAATACCGGGAGGTCAGGTTTGACGACTGGGCGCGCTATGACCTGCGTCCCGCCCCGCCAGGATACCGCTGGGTCCGCGTTGATAGGGATGTCTATCTGACCCAGACCACAACGGGCCTTGTTGCGCAGGCACTGCTCGATCTTCTGAATTGATCCACAGACGACAAAGGGGCATGCAGCACGCATGCCCCTTTTTCCTGTCCGCGATCCTGCCGACCCGCGCGTTGCGCCTTATACATCGATCCGCGAAAAGGACCTCACCTCCGGTCATGGCGGGCGCTTCATTGCCGAGGGCAAGGTGGTGCTTGAAACGCTGCTGACGCGGTCGCGGTTCGCGGTGGAGAGCCTGTTCCTTTGCGAGACGCGGCTGGCGCCGTTGGCGGAAATGCTCGAGCACCTGCCGGATGATGTGCCGGTCTATGTCGCGGCGCAGGATTTGATGGACGCGGTGGCGGGGTTCCCGATGCACCGGGGGGTTCTGGCCTGCGGGCTGAAGGGGGCACCCAAAGATGCAGCGCTCGTCCTGAGCGAAGTCGAAGGATCAGCGCGGGCCGCACGGGGCTCGCCCTTCGACTTCGCTCAGGATGAGCCTCCTTCGTCCACCATCCTCATGCTCTCTGACCTCTCCAACCATGACAATGTCGGGGCGTGTTTCCGCAATGCCGCCGCGTTCGGCGCGGATGCCGTGCTGCTGGACGGGCAATGCTGTGACCCGCTCTACCGCAAGGCCATTCGTGTCTCGTCGGGCACGAGCCTGTGGCTGCCCTTTGCGCATGGCGGCAGCGGGGCGGACATGGTGCAGGCGGCGCGCGCCGCTGGCTATACGGTGTGGGCAATGACGCCGCGCGAGGATGCCGCCCTGATCAGCTCCCTGCCCGTGCCGGACAAGCTGGCAATCCTGCTCGGCGCCGAGGGGCCGGGACTGCCGGACGACCTGATCGCGGCGGCGGTGCCGGTGCGCATCCCGATGTCGGCAGGCTTTGACAGCGTGAATGTGGCGACCGCCGGAGCGATTGCACTGGCGCACGTGTTCGCAGCACGGGCCTGACAAGAAAACGCCCCCTCCAGACTGGAGAGGGCGTTGCGGGAATGCGTGGTGTGACGCCCGACCCGGAGTAGTGTTTCAGAATACCCGGGGGCGTTCGTTCTTTTCGACGTGCAGGCCGCACTCGGTTTTGTTCTGGCCTGCCCAGCGACCGGCGCGCACGTCTTCGCCCTCAGCGACCGGCTTGGTGCACGGCCAGCAGCCAATCGAGGGATAGCCCTGCTCGACCAGCGGGTGACGGGGCAGGTTGCGCTGCTTGATCATCAAGTCGACATCTTCCGGCGTCCAGTTGGCCAGCGGATTGATCTTGTAGCGGCCATTGGCAAATTCGAAGACCGGCAGCGACATGCGCGCGCCGCCATGGAAGCGCTTGCGGCCCGTTATCCAGGCCGAGAAGCCTTCAAGGGCAGGCTCGAGCGGACGAACCTTGCGCAGGGCGCAGCAGGCATCGGTATCGGTTTTCCAGAGATCATTCTTCGGATCGAGAATCTTGCGCTCTGTCTCGCTTGGCGGGATCGACCGGACGCCGGTGAGGCCGAGCCGGTCGATGACTTCGTCGCGATGGTCGAGCGTTTGTGGAAAGTGCATACCGGTATCGAGGAAAACGATCGGCAGCGACGGATCGACATCCGCGATCAGGGCGAGCATGGCCACGCTTTCGGCACCGAAGCTGGACACATAGGTCATGCGCTCCGGCCATTCGCGGATCATCGAGACACGCAGGATCGTCTGGGCCGACGCGTCGCGCAGTTCGCCATTCAGGCGTGCGAGACGGAGTTCCGGCGCTTCAGCGTTCCGGGCAATGACGTCACCATAAGGCATCAGGTACTAACTTCCGTGTCTCTTGCGGAACACCGGCACCTGACCACCGGCACCCGGTTGGTAGACTTCGGAATATTCCTTCAATGCTTCCAGCACTGAAGGTAGGTCGGCGCGGACCGTATCGTAAGCGTCGATGCCTGAACGGTTCATATAGAATATCTGATCCCGCAGGACGTGACCGACCGCGCGCAGCTCTCCCTTGTAGCCATGACGGCGGCGCAGGAGCTGGGCCTGGGAATAGCCGCGACCATCGGTATACTTCGGAAAATCGATCTCGATCAGCTGTATATCCTGCAGGTATGGCACCAGTTCCTCGACGTCGTCATCCGATGCGAGGCGCACCCCAACGCGTGTATTGCGGTCGGAAAGAGTCGGGGCTTCGGCCAGGAAGCGGCTCAGCCGGACGGTAAAATACCCGCCATCGGAGAGTTCCGCTCCATCCTCGACATAGTCCCAGGGATCGTCGGATTCGGCGCCGTGCTTAATCAGTGGCATAGAGCACCTCCTTGAATGGGTCGTGGCCAAGGCGCGTCAGCGTGTCGATGAAGATCTCATCCTTGCTGCTGCGCAGGCTGCGATAGGTGTCGATGACGCGCTTGAGGGCACCGGGAACTTCCTCGGATTTCAGGCCCGGACCGGTAATGTCACCGATGGCAGCCTTCTCGTCGGCGCGGCCACCAAAGCTGATCTGGTAGAATTCCTCGCCTTTCTTGTCGACGCCGAGAATGCCGATATGGCCGATATGGTGGTGGCCACAGGCATTGATGCAGCCGGAAATATTGAGGTGCAGGCGGCCAATGTCTTCCTGGTAATCGGGATCGGCAAAGACCTGCTGGACAGCCTGGCCGACCGGGATGGAGCGCGCATTGGCCAACGTGCAGAAATCGAGGCCGGGGCAGACGATCATGTCGGTGATCAGGCCCTCGTTCGGCGTGGCGATGCCAGCCGCGACCAGATCGGCAAAGATGGCCGGCAGGTCATCGAGCGCGACGTGGGGCAGGATCAGGTTCTGGGTGTGGGTGACGCGGACGTCGCCGAAGCCATAGGTCTCGGCAAGGTCGGCGACGGTTTCCATCTGGGCCGCCGTGGCGTCGCCGGTCGTGCCGCCAACAGGTTTCAGGCTGATCGTGACCGATGTGTAGCCGGGCGTGAAATGCGGATGGAGATTGTTCTTCACCCAGCGGGCAAAGCCGGCGTCACTGGCCCTGGCCGCTTCGAACGCGTCCGAGACCTCAGGCCTGGCTGGAAAGTCTGGCCGCGCGAAATAGGCATGGATGCGGTCGATCTCTTCGCGCGGCAGGTCGATCTTCTCGTGCGGCTTTTGCGACGCGAACTCGGCTTCGACCTGGCGGGTGAATTCTTCTTCCCCCAATTCGGTGACGAGGATCTTGATACGCGCCTTGTACTTGTTGTCGCGCCGGCCGTGCAGGTTGTAGACGCGCATGATGGCTTCGAGATAATCGAGCAGGCGGTCTTCCGGGACAAACTCATTGACCAGCGAGGCAATCACGGGCGTGCGCCCCTGCCCGCCACCAACATGGACCTCGAAGCCGACAGTATCGCCGCGCTGACGCATGTGCAGGCCGATATCGTGGACACGGATGGCGGCGCGGTCTGTCTCGGCTGCCGTGACGGCGATCTTGAACTTGCGCGGCAGGAAAGCGAATTCCGGGTGGAACGTGCTCCACTGCCGAATGATCTCGCACCAGGGGCGCGGATCCTTGATTTCGTCCTGCGCGGCGCCAGCGAAATGATCCGAGGTCGTATTGCGGATACAGTTGCCGCTGGTCTGGATGGCGTGCATTTCGACATCGGCCAGAAGGCCGAGGACTTCCGGCACATCCTTCAGCGCGATCCAGTGGAACTGGATGTTCTGGCGTGTTGTGAAGTGGCCATATCCCTTGTCGAAGTCACGTGCGATGCGGGCCAGCTGGCGCATCTGGCGCGGGCTGAGCTGGCCATAGGGAATAGCGATGCGCAGCATGTAGGAGTGCATCTGCAGGTAGACGCCGTTTTGCAGGCGCAGCGGCTTGAACTCGTCTTCCAGCAGTTCGCCTGAGAGACGCCGCGCCACCTGCCCGCCGAACTGGGCGACCCGTTCACGGACGATCTTTTCGTCGAATTCATCGTATCTATACATGAGTAACCTCGTGAAGGTGTGGCAGGCCGAGTTCGAGCTCGCAGCGGGCGACCCATGCCTGCACGGCAGGAAACTCGTTCAGGTCGAACCCGCCCTCGTGCGACAGGCGCGTATAGGCCAGCAGGGAAATGTCGGCGAGCGTGATGGCTTCGCCACCGGCAATCCAGTCACTGGAGATGAGGGCCATTTCCATCCGGCCGAGGGCACGACGGCCCTTGGCGAGCAGGTCCGGATCGATCTCATCGTCAGGCGTATTCAGGTAGAGTTTCTGGAACCGGCGCACGGCGATCACCGGCTCGTGGGAATATTGCTCCCAGAACATCCATTCCAGCATCTTGGCGCGCTCGAACGCATCGACCGGGATCAGGTCGGAGCCTTCGGCGAGGTGCAGGATGATCGCATTGGACTGGGCCAGCGTGCGGCCATCGTCGAACTGGATGACCGGCACCTGGCCGAACGGGTTGAGCGCGAGGAATTCATCGCTACGCGTCTCGCCCTTCAGTACATCGATCTCGATCCATTCGTGCGGACGGGACAGGCGTGTGACTACCCATTTCACCTTCTGGCAGTTGCCGGAAATGGAGTCGCCGAAGATGCGGATCATGCGTCTTCTCCATAGGCGACGGTGGGGCCGTTGATGCGGATCGTTTCACGCAGGGTTTCGCGGCCCGCAATGGCGCCCGTAGGGGTAACTTCCATGAAGTAGGGATCCGTGACGACACCTTCCTGCTTGAGGGCGCGCGCCAGATGCGCGTCAGCCTGATCGCCGGTAAAGGCGGCGATGCGCGCGGCATCCGTGGTCCAATTGCCGTCAGCGTCCATCCAGACCGTGCGACCGGAGGCGGTTTCCCAGGCTGTCACGGATTTGGGCGTTTCGGGTTTCAGTTTGGGGCGGACGGAGCTCATGCGACATGTTCCTTGAATGCGCGGGCGATAGCCTCTTCGGGCAGGGCCGCCACTTCGCCAATGACGAGTAGGGCAGGCCCCTTGATACCGGCGCGCTGGATGAGATGGGGCAGTTCTGACAGCGTGCCGAAAACGCGGATTTCATTGTCGCGCGTGCCATTCTCGATGACCGCGACAGGTGTCGACGGCGCGCGGCCAGCCTGGATGATCTTCTCGGCAATGGTTGCGGCCGTGCCGACGCCCATAAAGACGACCACGGTCTGTGCCGGGCGGGCGAGCGATACCCAGTCGAGATCCGGCACGCCGCCCTCTTTGGCATGGCCGGTGACAAAGGTAAGGCTCTGGGCGTGGTCGCGGTGGGTGAGCGGCAGGCCGGCAGCGGCGGCGCACCCGAGCGCGGAGGAAATGCCGGGTACGACCGTTGCGGCGACACCGGCGGCGCGGACGGCTTCCAGCTCTTCCCCGCCCCGGCCGAAGATGAACGGGTCGCCGCCTTTCAGGCGGACAACGCGCTTGCCTCCGCGGGCAGAGGCAATGAGCAGCTCATGGATCGTTTCCTGGGGCACCGAATGGTCGCCCCTGGACTTGCCGACGGGCACGCGGTCTGCATCACGGCGGATCAGGGAGAGGATGTCGTCGCTGACCAGACGGTCAAAGTAGACCACGTCGGCTTCCTGGATCAGGCGGAGGGCTTTCAGCGTGAGCAGTTCAGGGTCGCCGGGGCCAGCGCCGACGATATGGACGATGCCTTCGGCAGCCGCGCCGGTTTGCATCTGCTGGCGCATGGCCGCTTCCGCGCCGCCGAGGTCGCCTGCATAGGCAAGATCGGCGGTGGGGCCGATGAGCGCGCTTTCCCAGAACCGGCGGCGGGCCTTGCTGTCTGGGATGGCGGCCTTCACGTCGGGGCGCAGTCGGCTGGCCAGCGCGGCGAGGTCGCCGATACGTTTCGGCAGCAGGGCCTCAAGCTTTTCACGGATCGACTTGGCGAGCACGGGTGCGGTGCCATTGGTGCCGATGGCGGCGACGACGTCGCCCCGGTCGATGATCGAAGGGACGGTGAAATCGCACAATTCGGGATGATCGACGACGTTCAGCGGCACACCGTACTGGCGGGCCATGGTGATGGCGCGCTCGGCATTCTGGTCGAGACGGTTGGCGACGATGGCAAAACGGGCCACGTCCAGCGCCGGACCCGCGTGGTCAAGCGGAGCAATCGTGATGCGCCCGGCGAATTCTTCGGCAAAGCCCGGATCGATCTGGTTGACGATCACGGTGATGTGAGCGGGCGTGGATGCCAGAAGGCGCACCTTGCGGCGCGCCTCTTCTCCGCCGCCGAAAACCACGACAGACGCGTCGTCCATGTTGAAGAAGGCCGGAAATTGGCGCATGGGAGGCCACTCTTGTTTAGTATTGCTGATCGATCAGGGGCCAAGATGGCTCTTGACGGCTCAGGTGCAACCGTGAACCCCTACAGCGAGCCTTTAGAGATACTATTTCATGTCAGATCCGAACGACCGCCTGCCGCCCCTGAACGCCCTGCGCGCCTTTGAAGCCGCCGCAAGACGCTTGTCTTTCACACAAGCGGCGGACGAACTCAATGTTACGCCGGGCGCGATTTCGCAGCAAATCCGCCAACTGGAAGACTATGCCGGGACGCCCCTGTTCAAGCGAACGGGGCGTTCCGTGCTGCTGACCGATGCGGCGCAGGCCAGCCTGCCGCTGGTGCGTGAAGCGTTCGAGCGGATTTCCGAGGCCGGGCGGATCATGCAGGCGCCCGCCCGCAAGGGAAGGGTCATGGTATCGTGCGCACCGAGTTTCGCCGCCAAATGGCTGGCGCCCAAGCTCGGCGAATTCCATCGCACGCATGATGGCGTCGAGGCCTGGATTTCGGCCGATATGGGCCTGACCGATTTCACGATGGCCGACGCCGATTTCGCGATCCGCTACGGCCGGGGCGTTTATGAGGGGCTGAAATCGGAGAAGCTGCTCGACGAAACCGTGCTGCCGGTCTGCTCCCCTGCCCTGCTTGAGGGACCGGACGCGATCAAAAAGCCCGAAGACCTGCGGCACCATACATTGCTGCATGATGAGAGCGGCGAGAATGACCCGTCCTGCCCGGACTGGGCGAGCTGGCTGCGCGCGCGCGGAGTCGAGGGCGTCGACGGAAACCGGGGGCCCCGGTTCAACCAGGCGATCCTGGTCATCGAGTCAGCGGCTGCCGGGCGCGGCGTGGCGCTGGCCAAGCAGGCAATTGCCGCGTCGGATCTTGCGTCAGGGCGGCTGGTCGCTCCTTTTGCTGACGGCTCGACGCTGATCGATTTCGGTTACTGGCTGGTCTGGCCAAAGGGTCGCCACCTGTCACCGGACGTCCGTGCGTTCATGAAATGGGTGAAGACCGAAGCCACCAAGGGCGAGATCGTCGGGGTCTAGTTGCTGGCGCCGGCCGCAGCATCCAGCAGCAGGTAAGCGGCAAGGCGCGGGCTGGCATTGCGGCTGGTCTTCTGGGTCTGTTCGAGCGCGTTGAGCGCGTCTTCCTCTTCCAGCGTAATGAATTCGCGGGCGAGGGCCTGCAGGTCGCGATCACTGCGCAAGCGCTGGGTGACGCGTTCGACCTGGCGACCGGCATTATCCATGATCGCCGCACGCCGCTCGCGTTCGCCATTGCGGGCGGCTTCGGCAATCTTGCGCTTGGCTTTCGGGCGGAAGGCTTCCGGCAGGAGAATGCCGGACGTCTGCAGGCGCTGGATCAGCTCGTCGGCAATGTCTTCGCGGTCCGGCTTGGCGCCGGATTCATCACGGCTCATGTCGGAAATGATATCGCGCCAGCCCATGTCAGTATTGGACGAGGACGACCGGCCTGAGGACGCGATGAGCGCGCTTGACGAACCTTGCGTCGGTGCGGCATCGGTGGCGCGCCGGGCCGGAGCGGTCGGTTTGTGTTCGTCTGCATCATCGAAGCGGCGGCGCAGGGTGAGTGGGTTCGGATCCTTGGGATCGATCTCACGGCCCAGCTCCAGCGGCACATCCTTTTTCGCGTCCGTAGCGGCATCCTTGCCGAGGCTGGCCGACGCCAGCAGGTCGGCGGCGGCATCGAACAGTTCGTCTTCCATGCTCGGACGCGGGGTCGTGCGGGACGGCTGAGGGCGTGCGGGCGGCGTGGCCGGGGTGCCGGAGAGGTCCGCCGTGGGTGTGCCATGACCATTGGCGCGACCGTTCAAAGCCCCGTTGGCATGGCCATTTGCGTAGGTGGCGGACGGCGGTGGGGACGGTGCGGCAGGGGTCGGCTCCGGGGGCGGCAGGGGGGTGGGAGCGGGTGGTGCGATGACGTTCTGAACAGGTGCCGAAACCGTCGCCGGGGCGGGTGCCTGGGCCCCGAGGCGGCGATTGAGAATATCGGTCTCGGCGCGGGCGGCGTTGCCGGCAGCGCGCACGGAGGCGGTGGCATGGTCGCCCGCTTCGCGCAGGCGCGCGAGCGAACTGGCGGCCTCTTCGGCGGCGGTACGTGCCGTCTGGTTGATCTCGCGATTGGCAAGGCGGGCGCCATCGAGCGCAGAAGAGACCGCATCCTTGAGCGCCTCGCCGGTGGTCGAGGCAGCCGCCGCAGCGATCTCCCCTGCCCGGACAGCGGCGTCGACAAGTTTGCGGGATTGTTCGAGTTTCTCTTCGACGCGGCTGACGGCGAAGGTGAGCGTTTCCGTGCGCGAGGACGCCTCCCGGGCGAGCCCGTCGAGATCCACGAGCTTGGCCGCCAGCGACTCGCCGGCAGCGCGCATGCCATTCAGGCGGGCTTCGAGCGCATCGTCGGCGCGGGCGACTTCCTCGCCGGCCTGGCGCGCAGCGCTGACCATCTGCTGCGCCTGCCGCGGGATCGCTTCGCTCATCTCGTTGACCTGGGTGCGCAAGTCCCGGGCAAGGCTTTCCAGCGCGGTCCGTTCGGCGGCGAGCCGCTGGGCGAGATCCCGGGCATTGTCAGCACTGGCATAGGCAACCGATTCCAGCCGCATGCGCTCGTCGCCAATCTCACCCGACATGGCCTTCATGGCAGAGATCGCATGCGCCATGGCATGGTCGACCTCAGCGGCGGATTGTTTCATCTGCTCGGCGATGCTGATGCCTTCCGTGCCAGCTTCGCGGGCCGGCGCCAGAAGGCGTATGGCGGCTTCCATGACAAGCGCATTGGAGGCCGCCGCGCGGCGGTTCGTGCGCGCCATATAGCCTGCCATGATGATAATCAGGCCCGGAATGATAGCGGCGACGCCGCCAGCAAGCAGTATCACGGGTGAAAGGGCGAGCAGCGCGTCAATGCCAAGAAGCCCGAGCACACCTGCACCGACGGCGGTAAACCAGAGCAATGCGATGACGAATCCGGTAGCGACCATCCAGCCGCCACCATGCCGGGCGTACTCGACGTTGTTCGACGCCTCTTGCCTGACCAGAAGATCCCGGCCGGACGGGCGAGTTGAAGGCGTAACCGTCATTTCGCGACTATACCGCGACAATAAGCCCGCGGCGAGGCCGGAAAACAGGCTTTTTCAAGGCTCAGCAGGCGCTTGGCCTAACCCAGCATACGGACGAGCACGCTCTCGGCTGGTCGGTTGTCTGCTGAATCATCCGGGTCTGCAGGCGCGAATTCAACGCCGAGCCAGGCAAGAATCCCAGCAAGGACAAGGTTACGGATAAGCACGATGATTGCGACCATGAGAGTCCCCGATTCAACAAGGGGCAGATTTCAAGCCCCAAACAAGGCTGCGTTCTACTTCTTTTGGGCCTTTTCGCCAATCGATAAAATTTTGTAAGGCTTGGTGAACGGAGCAGCGCGTGGCGTTAACCTTTGGGGAAAGGTCGCCATGAGACAGTGGCGCACACTATCGGAGTGCCGACCATGACCGACGCCGCCCCTGCCCCGCTCGTTTTGCTGGACCTCGACCATTTGCAAGCCATGACCGGCGGGGACCAGTCATTGGCCATGGAAGTCCTGGAGATTTTCAAGCACCAGGCAGAGATCTGGTCACGGCTGCTGGACCCGCGCGCTGACCCGAGCCAGTGGGCCGACGCGGCCCACACGCTGAAAGGCGCGAGCCTCGGCATCGGCGCGCTCAGGCTGGCAGCCATTTGTGGCCGCGCGGAAGGCCTGGGACGCGCTGACACTGCGCCAAGCGTGACGGCGGCCGCCGTGATGCTGGGAGATGTCAAGGACGCGCTGGGCGACACACTGGAAGCCGTCGGCAAGCTGGCCTACAAATTGGCCGCTTCCGGCGCCATCAAAGCGTCATAGCTGCCAAATTCATAGGCGATGCACCGGTCGATCAGGGTGCGCCAGACAGGCTCGGCAATGGCCGGTGAGAGGCCTGCTTTAGCACAGGCGGCCTTCACCTTCGTGACCACGTCCTCGATTCGCGCCCGGTCATGCACGATGGCGCGGTCACCCTTGATGCGGGCTGCAGCATCCATGAAGGATTGTCGTTCAGCAAGGATTTCCACGAGCAGGCGGTCGATCCGGTCGATCTCATAGCGCACCTGCGCCATTGTCTCGCTCGTCTCGGCCGTATGGTGGCGCTGGTCGGATGTATAAGTGGTCATGGGCTTGGGCCCCGCTTTGGCTATTGCAGCCCGATACATGGGGATGGCACCAGCGGCAAGTGAGGGAGGTGCGACGCGGAAGCGCGGCGTGACCCCTTGCCGTCTAGACGGGCGGCGCACGTCTCAGGGCAAGTAGCGCCTTGGCCAGCCCGTAAAGGCTAATGACGGCCCAGCAGCCCTCCATAAGCACCGCCGACAGGTTGAAGTCGAACGCCAGCGAGGCGAGGATTGCCACCGAGCCGAACAGGTTCAACGCCGAATAGGCCCTGGACCGCGATTCGAGCCGCTCTGCCTGCAGCAGGAGATAGGCGAGCAGGGTCAGCCCGACGCCAAGGATGCCGATGGCGTCGAACAGGCTGATCATGGAGCCGTTCTAGACTTCGAGCAGCATGCGTTCGGGGTCTTCCAGCGCTTCCTTGACCCGGACGAGGAAGGTGACGGCTTCCTTGCCGTCAACGATGCGGTGGTCGTAGCTGAGCGCGAGATACATCATCGGACGGATCACGACCTGGCCATTGATGGCGACAGGGCGCTGCTCGATACGGTGCATGCCGAGCACGCCCGATTGCGGAGGATTCAGGATCGGCGTGGACATCAGCGAGCCATAGATGCCGCCATTGGAGATAGTGAACGTGCCGCCCTGCATGTCGCCGATCGTGAGATCGCCGTCGCGGGCGCGCCTGCCGAGGTCGGCAATGCCCTTCTCGATACCTGCGAGCGAGAGTTCGTCACAATCGCGCACCACTGGCACGACGAGGCCCTTATCGGTGCCGACGGCGACGCCCATGTCGTAGTAATTCTTGTAGATGATGTCGGTACCATCGATCTCGGCATTGACCGACGGGACCTCTTTCAGCGCGTTGACGCAAGCCTTCACGAAGAAGCTCATGAAGCCGAGCTTGATGCCGTGCTTGGCGACGAAACTGTCCTGGTGCTTTTTCCGCAGGTCCATGATTGCGCCCATGTCCACGTCATTGAACGTGGTCAGCATGGCAGCGCTGTCCTGCGCCTCTTTCAGGCGGCGCGCGATGGTCTGGCGCAGGCGCGTCATACGCACGCGTTCCTCGCGAGGCCCGAGATCGCGCGGTGGGCGCGCTTCGGCAACGGCTGTAGAAGCCGAGGCCTTCGGCGCGGAATTCACATAAGCAAGCGCATCGGCCTTGGTCGCACGGCCATCGCGGCCCGTACCGGGGATGTTTGCGGGGTCGACACCGGCTTCGGTCGAGATGCGACGCACCGACGGCGCGACGGCGCTGCTGGACGCGGCGCTGGCCGCAGGCGCGGGAGAGGCCGGGGTGGCAGCAGGAGCGGCCGCAGCGCCACCGGCGCTGATGCGGGCAATAACGGACCCAGGCGTGACGCTGTCGCCTTCGGCGACCAGAAGTTCGGCAATCACGCCGTCAGCCGGCGCAGGCACCTCAAGTGCAACCTTGTCGGTTTCGATCTCGGCAATCGTCTCGTCTTTCTTGACGCTGTCGCCGACCTTTTTGAGGAAAGTCGAGAGCGTGCCCTCGGCGACGCTTTCGCCCATGGTCGGCACGGCGACGTCGGTCAGCTTGCCGCCCGGCGCTACAGCTGCCGGCGCGGCCTTGGCAGGCGCGGCTTCGGCCTTGGCGGGTGCCGCCTTGGTTGCGCCGTTGCCGGCGTTCACGCGGCCGAGCAGGGCGCCGATTTCCACCGTGTCGCCGACATTGGCGACGATTTCGGAGAGCACGCCGTCTTCCGGCGCGGAGACTTCGACGGAAACCTTGTCGGTTTCGAGTTCGACGAGCACGTCGTCGCGCTTGACGGTGTCACCCGCCGCCTTCAGCCATTGGCCGACGGTGGCTTCGGTGACGCTTTCGCCGAGTGTGGGGACTGAGATGTCGGTCATGATGTTTTCGTCCGTATCTGGAGAATTCTGGAAAGAGCGGTCAGACGGCGACAATCTTGTCGTCGACCGGGTCGGGCCCGAGGGCGGCGTTGAGGAAGGCGGCCATTTCGGCCTTGTGCTTGGACATAAGGCCCGTCGCTGTCGCGGCAGATGGCGGACGGCCGGCATAGCGCGGGCGCGGCGATTTCGCCTCGACCTGGGTGGCGCACCATTCGATCTCGTCGCGGATGAAGGTCCAGCCGCCCATGTTGCGGGGCTCTTCCTGGCACCAGACCAGTTCCGCGCCATTGAAACGCTTCAGCTCATTCATGATCGAGCGGCGCGGGACAGGATAGAACTGTTCGAAACGCATCAGGTAGACATCGTCGATGCCGGCCTCCTCGCGCGCTTCGAACAGGTCGTAATAGACCTTGCCCGAACACATCACGACGCGGCGGATCTTGTTGTCCTTTACCAGCTTGACATTGCCTTCGCGGCCCGGCGTTTCCGCGTCGTCCCACAGGATGCGGTGGAAGGAGGACTTGGTCGTCATGTCGTCGAGCGAAGAGGTCGCCAGCTTATGGCGCAGCAGCGATTTCGGCGTCATGATGATCAGCGGCTTGCGGAAGTCGCGGTGTATCTGGCGGCGGATGGCGTGGAAATAGTTCGCCGGGGTCGTCAGGTTACAGACCTGCATATTGTCTTCGGCGCACATCTGCAGGAAGCGTTCGAGACGGGCGGAGGAATGCTCCGGTCCCTGCCCTTCATAGCCGTGCGGCAGCAGCATCACGAGGCCCGACATGCGCAGCCATTTGCGCTCAGCGCTCGAGATGAACTGGTCGAAGTAGACCTGTGCGCCGTTGGAGAAGTCGCCGAACTGGGCTTCCCACAGGGTCAGCGTGTTCGGGTCGGCGAGCGAATAGCCGTATTCGTAACCAAGCACGGCTTCTTCGGAGAGCAGCGAGTCGATGACTTCGTAATTCGCCTGCTTGCCGCTGATATGGTTCAGCGGCGTGTAGCGGTCGCCGGATGCCTGGTCGACGAAGTGGCTGTGGCGCTGCGAGAAGGTGCCGCGCCCGACATCCTGGCCAGACAGGCGGACCGGGAAGCCCTCGTCCAGCAGTGTGCCGAAGGCAAGATGCTCGGCGGTCGCCCAGTCGAGGCCCTCGCCTTTTGAAATGGCCGTCGCACGACCTTCGATGACACGGGCGAGCGTCTTGTGGATATCGAGGCCGTCGGGCACCGTGGTGAGCGACTTTCCGAGTTCCTGGAGGCGTTTCTTGGTCACACCGGTCTTACCGCGGCGCTCGTCGTCTTCCGGCAGGCCGAGGCCTTTCCATTCGCCGTCGAGCCAGTCGGCTTTCTTGGCCTTGAACTTCTTCGACGCCTCGAATTCCTTGTCGAGATAGATCTCGAATTCAGTGACCTGGCTGTCGAGTTCCTCGACCGTCAGGATGCCTTCGCTGACGAGGCGCTGGCCATAGATTTCGCGCGTCGAGGCATGGCCCTTGATCTGATTGTACATGACCGGCTGGGTGAACATGGGCTCGTCGCCCTCGTTGTGACCGAAACGCCGGTAGCAGAACATGTCGATGACAACGTCCTTGGCGAATTTCTGGCGGTACTCGGTGGCGATCTTTGCCGCATATGTCACCGCTTCCGGGTCATCGCCATTGACGTGGAAGATCGGCGCCTGGACCATCAGCGCCACATCCGACGGATAGGGCGAAGAGCGCGAATACATCGGGCTGGTCGTGAAGCCGATCTGGTTGTTGACGATGAAGTGGATCGTCCCGCCGGTGCGATAGCCCGACAGGCCGGAGAGCGCGAAGCATTCCGCCACGACCCCCTGCCCCGCAAAGGCTGCATCACCATGCAGCAGGAGCGGCAGAACCTTGGTGCGCTCCAGCACACCGGTTTCCCGGTGCAGCATTTCCTGCTTCGAGCGCGCCTTGCCGAGCACGACCGGATCCACGGCTTCAAGGTGGGACGGGTTGGCGTTCATCGAGAGGTGAACCTCGTTGCCATCGAACACACGGTCCGACGAAGCGCCGAGGTGGTATTTCACGTCACCGGAACCGAACTGGTCGGCGCCTTGCGTGTTGCCGCCCTGGAATTCGAAGAAGATCTGCTCGTAGGGCTTGCCCATGACGGCGGCCAGCATGTTGAGGCGGCCACGGTGCGGCATGCCGACAACGATCTCTTCGACGCCGAGCGCGCCGCCGCGCTTGATGATCTGTTCCAGTGCCGGGACAGCCGCTTCACCGCCATCAAGGCCGAAGCGCTTGGTGCCAGGATAGCGCTTGTGCAGGAAGCGCTCGAACGTCTCCGCCTCGATCAGCTTGGCGAGGATCGCCTTCTTGCCTTCTGTGGTGAAGGCAACGCCCTTGTCGGGGCCCTCGATACGTTCCTGGAGCCAGGATTTCTCAAGCGGATCGGAAATGTGCATGAACTCGATCCCGAGGGTCGAGCAATAGGTACGCCGGAGGATGTCCAGCATCTCGCGGACGCTGGCATATTCCAGGCCGAGATAGAAATCGATGAAGATGCGCCGGTCCATGTCGGCGGCGGTAAAGCCATAGGTCTCCGGGTTGAGTTCAGGCTGGTCCCCGAAACTCTCGATTCTGAGTGGGTCGAGATCGGCAGCCAGGTGGCCGCGCATCCGGTAGGCGCGGATCATCATGATCGCGCGGATGGAATCCTTCACCGCCTGGGCGATGTCGGCTTCCGTGGCACCCGGCTTGTCGGCTTTGATCTTTTTCTCGAGCTTCGGATCAACGGCGCCCCAGTTGCCGTCAAAGGCAGCGGTTTCGTCGCTTTTTGCCCGCAGCGGCCAGTCGTCGCGCTTCCAGCTGGCACCAGCCGCATTGGCCGCTGCGCTGCCAGACTCTTCATCCAGCTCAGCAAAGAAGGCGCGCCAGCTTTCCGGCACCAGCGACGGGTCGCGGGCATAGGTCGCCTGCATCTGCTCGAGCCACTGGGCCGAGCCGCCATAAAGGAATGCCGTGTCGAGCATTGCAGCATTGCCCTTGCTGCGTGCGCCATTCACCGGGCTGCCATCGTCTGCCATGTATCATCCGTCCTCTGGACCAAATCGCTCCCCGACATATAGGAACGATATATTGCCTAGTTCCTATCGCTAGGAACTTTTTGCAGGACGGCCGACGCGGTCAGAACCTGGCCTCGCCAGACGGGCCTTTCGGCCGCCCTGGCTTTCTCGAAGTCGGGCGCCTTAGCCCTTCAGCAGCTCTACCAGGGTCGTCCCCAGACGAGCGGGTGATGGCGACACGCGGATGCCCGCAGCCTCCATCGCAGCAATCTTGCTTTCTGCATCACCCTTGCCACCAGACACGATGGCACCGGCATGGCCCATTGTGCGGCCCTTGGGGGCCGTGCGACCGGCGATAAAGCCAACCATCGGTTTCTTGCGGCCTTTCTTGGCCTCGTCGATGAGGAACTGGGCGGCCTCTTCTTCTGCGCCGCCGCCAATCTCACCAATCATTATGATGGACTTCGTTTCGTCATCGGCAAGGAACATTTCCAGCATGTCGATGAATTCGGTGCCCTTGACCGGGTCGCCGCCGATGCCGACAGCCGTTGTCTGGCCGAGGCCGGCCTGCGTGGTCTGGAACACGGCTTCATAGGTCAGCGTGCCGGAGCGCGAGACGATGCCGACATTGCCCTTCTTGAAGATGGAGCCCGGCATGATGCCGATCTTGCACTCATTGGCCGTGATGACGCCCGGGCAGTTCGGCCCGATCAGGCGCGACTTGGACTTGTCGAGCTTGGCCTTGACGCGGACCATGTCGAGCACGGGAACGCCTTCGGTAATACACACGATCAGCGGGATTTCCGCGTCGATGGCTTCCTCGATGGCGGCGGCTGCGCCGGCTGGCGGGACATAGACGACGGACGCGGTGGCGCCGGTGGCCGCCTTGCCTTCAGCAACGGTCGCGAAGATCGGCAATTCCTGGCCATTGTCGGCCGCCCACATGGTGCCGCCCTTCTTGGGGTGAATGCCGCCGACCATCTTGGTGCCGAAATAGGCCAGCGCCTGGTTGGTGTGGAACGAACCGGTATTGCCGGTCATGCCCTGGGTGAGGATCTTGGTATTGTTATCAATAAGAATAGACATGAATATTCCTTAGCCGCGAACCGCGTTGACAATTTTCTGGGCCGCGTCGTCGAGATCGTCGGCGGAGATGACGTTGAGACCGGATTCGGCAATGATCTTCTTGCCGAGGTCGACATTGGTGCCCTCGAGGCGGACGACCAGCGGCACGGACAGGTTGGTTTCCTTGACCGCCGCGATCACGCCTTCGGCAATGACGTCACATTTCATGATGCCGCCGAAGATGTTGACCAGGATGCCCTTCACGTTGGGATCCTTCATGATGATCTTGAACGCCGCAGCGACCTTCTCCTTGCCGGCGCCGCCGCCGACATCGCAGAAGTTGGCCGGCTCTTCGCCGTACAGCTTGATGATGTCCATGGTTGCCATGGCCAGGCCCGCGCCGTTGACCATGCAGCCGATCGTGCCTTCGAGAGCGATATAGGCGAGGTCCCACTCGGAGGCCTCGATTTCCTTTTCATCTTCCTCGGTCTTGTCGCGCAGTTCCATGATGTCCGGGTGACGGAACAGGGCATTGCCGTCGAAGCTGACCTTGGCATCGAGAACGCGCAGGTGGCCGTCTTCCATGACGATCAGCGGGTTCACTTCCAGCATCGCCATGTCCTTCTCGGTGAAGGCCTTGTAGAGGATCGGGAAGAGTTTCATGCCGTCGGCGCGCGCGGTGCCTTCGAGCTTGAGAGCGTCGCAGAGTTTCGAAGAATCAGCGTCAGTGACACCGCCGTCGACCGGCAGGGTCATGATCTTCTCAGGCGTGTCGTGGGCAACCGCCTCAATGTCCATGCCGCCTTCGGTCGAGACAACGAATGCCACCTTGCCGGTTTCGCGATCAACCAGGATGGAGAGATAGAGTTCGCGGTCAATGTCGGCGCCGTCTTCGATATAGAGGCGATTGACCTGCTTGCCGGCCGGGCCGGTCTGCGCGGTCACGAGGTGATGCCCCAGCATCTGCTTGGCGTTGGCGAGGACGTCTTCCTTTGTGAAGGCGAGGCGGACACCGCCCTTTTCGCCCGCTTCGGCCTCAGTGAACTTGCCCTTGCCGCGCCCACCGGCGTGGATCTGGCTTTTCACGACCCAGAGCGGTCCCGGCAGCGTGTCGACCGCCTTCTGGACGTCGGCGAGGGAGAGAACCGGTACGCCTTCAGCGACGGGGGCGCCAAAGGATTTGAGCACCGCTTTTGCCTGGTATTCATGAATGTTCATATGGAATGCCTTGATGGTTGTGTCGTGTGCAGGAGGGCCGCGCGCCGCCCCGCTAACAATGCGGGCTGTATAACAGGGTTCTTCGTGCCGACAACCAGCTGAGTACGCGAAACTGGATGCAGCCTCAGGACTCGACGTCCGGATTGCGCGGATCGAGTTCCACGCCTGCCAGCGAGGTGGGCGTGACTGGCTTCCATTCCTCCTGCTGGGCCTCGGTCGGGGCGGCCCGCTGGCGCACCCGGACAACCATCAGGATGGCCAAGACGAATAACAGGACACCGGCAAGACCAAACAGGCCCGCCCGGTCGGCGACGCGCATGGCAAAGCCCGACATGAGCGGGCCGGCAATCGACCCCGCGGCCCAGACGAACAGGAGGCCCGACATAACCTGCGGCACGCGGCCGCGCGGTGTCCGGTCGATCGCATGGGCAACGCAAAGACCGTAAAAGGACAGGGCCCCCGCCCCCCAAATGGTAAGGACGGCAATCACGCCGATCTCGCCCAGCGCGACACCGAAGACGGCGATCAGCAGCGACGCGATGCCGGACATCGTGCACATGCCCGCGATCACGAGGCGGCGCTCGACACGGTCGGACAAGACCCCGGCAGGCCATTGCAGGACAAGCCCACCAAGCCAGGCTGCCGCGCCGGCGATGGCGACGGCCGCCGTACCACCGCCCGCAAGCTCGAAACGTTCGAAATAGACCGGCAGGAGCGCCAGCGTGCCGGTGTTGATGACGCCGGCCAGCAGCACGCCGATCACGGCGGCCGGCGCGATGCGGAAAAGCTCGGCGACCGGCATGGACTTGCGATCCGGCGGGGCGGGTTCTTTCTGGCGGGTCAGGCAGACGGGGACCAGCGCGAGAGCGAGGAACAGGCCGGCCCAGGCGTATGCCCGGCTGTCGAGCGGCGACATGCCGGCCACGAAAAAGGGCCCGATCATCAAGGAGAGCTTGGCCCCGGTATGGTAGATGCCCATGACATTGCCGCGCGACTTGTCGGGCACGGCTTCGCCCATCCAGCTCTCGATACTGGTGAACATGTAGGCGAATGCAATGCCCTGCACCACGCGCAGCAGCGCCCAGAACGCGGCATCATGCCAGAGCGACAGGGCCAGGACAGCGACCGCATTCATCGCTGAAGCGGCGGCAAACAGACGGATATTGCCGATCTGGCCCAGCATGCGCGGCGCCGACCAGGCCCCGATCATGTAGCCGGCCGCATTGAAACCGGCGATGACGCCGATTGTCTGCGGCCCAGACCCCATGGCCTCGAGACCAAGCGGGGTGAGCATGCTGAGCAAGCCGCCAGCGATCTGGACGATCATGACGGAAAGGATCAGGACAAAGACGTTGCGCGTGTCGGACATCAACTACCTGGAAACGTGCGAAGCCGGGCACCCGGCGCACATTGATTACTTGAACTTGACCGAAGTCTCGCGAACGGTGGTCCCATCATTGGCCTTGATCGACAAGGCCGCTGTGCCAGCAGACCAATCAATATCGATGGCGCCGAAATTTTCGGGCGGGTAGCCTGCGCCGATCTGGGCGCTGTCCGTCTCGTCGGTTGTTTCGGCAAATGCAACATTGAGAGACGAAGCCGTCAGCTCGTAGGCCGGATAAGGCAGCACACCGTCCTTGCGATAGAGAAAGGCCGTGTGGCGGTCACCCGACACGAATACGACGCCTTTCGCCTGGGTCTCGTTGATCAGGCCATACAGGCGCTCCAGTTCCTTCGGCAGCCGTGACCATGCTTCCCAGCCATGCCCGTCGGTGGCGACCACCTGAACCGAGGAGACGATCAGGCGCAAGTCAGCCGGTTTCTGGAGCTGGTTTTCGAGCCACGTCCACTGGTCTGCGCCGAGCATGTCCTGATGCGCATCTGTCGAGGGGATGTAGCGCTCCTTGCCCCTCACACCCCATTCGTCTGTCGGCGTGAGAGACGTGCGGAAAAAGCGCGTGTCGAGCATGATGACCTGGGTGCGCCGGCCTTCGGGTCCGAACGTCCGGGCATAGTAGGTGCCCGGCCAGGCGCCAACATCCTGTTTCTCAAGGCCCCAGAAACGCTCGTGGATGCGCTCTGCGAGGCGCCGGAAGGGAAAATCCTTGCCGGCATCATTGGCGCCGTAATCATGATCGTCCCAGGCGACCATCATCGGATGCGCGGCGCGGACGGCCTGAAAGTCTGCTCGGGCGGCAAGATCGCCCAAGCTTTCCCGCAGCTCGTCGAGATCGGCCTGATTGGTGGCGTAGCCCATGCCGTCCTTGTCGCCGTAGACATTGTCGCCGATCATCAGGAACAGGTCGGCCTTTTCGCGGGCGATTTCCTCAAGCGCCGGGGCGACAGGCTTTTCCTCGTCCATGTCCGAGGCGACGAGGATGCGCGTCAGCGGCTGGTCGCTGGCGGGCAACGGCAGTCCTGCGGGCGCGCGCGGATAAAATTCATCTGGAAGCGTTCTGTAATAGGCCTCCAGCGCCTCGTCGGCGCTGGCCGGAGCCCGCGTAATGCCTGGGATCGTGATCGGGCCAGGCGCCTGACATGCCGCGAGCCCCAACAGGCCGACCAGTAGGATTGCGCGCTTCATGTCCCTGCTCCCGTTCACTGCCTCATGATGCATCTGTAACGATGTTCTGCTGCGGCGGTAAGGCGGGAAAGGGTCAAACGCCGAAGAAAATCGACCACATCATCCGGCCCGGCAGGAAGCTGAAGATGCCGGCGACGGCCATGCCGCCAGCAAACAAGCCGGTCATGGTCTTGCGGTGGGATTTTATGTCGTGACGCCGGGCGGCGGCAACGCCCATGGGCAACACGATGACGGACCAGGCTGATATGGCGTGAATGAAGCTGAAATTGCTGCCGTTCAAACCGACCAGAAAGAAGGAAGAGATGGCAGTCAGGCTCATCGTCGCCACCCAGCCATAGCCGAACACGCGGTGCATGCGGCGGCCTTTGACGCCCAATAGCAAGACCGATCCGATGGCAAAGGAGGCGAGCGCCCCGCTGACATGGGCCTTCAGCACCCAGGGCGAGCGCAACAGCGGCGAGACGTCGAGGCGGAACTGCAACGGCGGATGTCCCGATGATGCCAGGATCGCATAGCTGAGCGCGGCATAGATCATGAGCGCGATCGCGAAGATGACGGTATGTTTGCGGGCCCGGAGACGGGTGCGCAGGGGGTGGCGTGAGGGGGTGGCAAGGGTGATGTCGGTCATGCGGAACTCCTGTCGGACTGGCGTTGCCACAGAGGTGCCGTCCATCCTTCCCCGGCACCAACATGTTTGCACGGAGTGACTGGAATCCTTCGCGAAATGCGGACACAACGGTTCACGAAGCGCGAAATGCAGGGGGTTCTGCGGACATGACAGGGCGACTGAGGCAATTTCTGCGGCCAGCCGCCATCATCGTGGGGCTCGCGGCGCTGTTCACCTGGTTCGGCGTGTATGATTTCAGCTCGCATCCCGTCTTGCGGTTTGTGATGTGGCTCGTGACGATGAGCGTCGGCGGCGTGTCGGCGATATGGATTATTCCTGCCGTGTTCGAGCGGCGGTTCGCGCAGCAGAATGTCATTGCGCAGGTGGCGCTGGCGGCGGCGCTGATCGCCCTGCCCGTGACAGGCTCGCTGGTCGCCTTTTTCCTCCTGCTTGGCGGTCGTGTGTCGCCGGGCGAGCTGCCCATGCAGTATCTATATGTCTACGCGGTATGCGTGGTGATGGTGACCAGCGGCATTATCGTCTCGCAGGCGCAGGCGGCCAAGCCCCTGCTGGAAACGGCTGAGGCTCAGGACGTGATCGCACGGTTCATGCAGCGGCTTTCGGTCAAGTATCGCACCGCCGAGCTGTGGGCCGTGTCATCGGAAGACCATTACCTGCGGGTCCATACAGACCGCGGCGAGGAATTGATCCTGATGCGCCTGGCCGATGCTATGCGCGATCTGGGCGGGACCGACGGGCTGCAGACGCACCGGTCGTGGTGGGTGGCCAAGGCCGGCGTTGCCGACACGCGGCGCGAGGGCGGGAGACCCTTTCTCGTCCTGAAATCCGGCAAGGCGGCACCCGTTTCGCGCACCTATGCATCTGCCGTGAAGCAGGCCGGGCTTATCTAGACACCGAGGCCCGGTGTCGGGCGCGTGTTCATCACGAGATGTTTGACGAATTCGACATGATTGCGGAGCCGGTAGAGATCGTCGGTATAGGATAGCGGCACGTCGAGTTCGCCGATTTCGACCTGCAGGTCTTCCAGTTCGTCGGTGATGGCGGCGCGCTCTTCCTTGGTCGGCATGCCCCGGCCGCGCGCTTCAAGATCGCGCAGGTCCTTGTACCAGATGTAGATCTTGCGGCGCACGCGCCAGCGATAGATCGGCGGTGCCACCTTTACCAGCGGGAAGAGGAGCGTCAGGAGCGGGATCGCCAGGATCCACGCCCGGTCGAGGAAGTTGGCCAGATCGAACGAGAAATACCGGCGCAGGAAGGACGGGCCGTTCTCATAATAACGCTGGATCTGGCGGCTGACCGGCAGGTCGGTCGAATCGGGATCCGGAAACGCTCCTGCCCGTGCCAACAGGCTTCCGTCCTGGTGAATGGCGGAGGCCGAATCGACCAGCAGCGCCTCGATGGCCGGATGCAGCGACTTCCTGACCACCAGCTGGGCGACAGGCGCAACAAGGGACACATCATGGGCTGGCAGGTCGGCGCCGATATCCACCACGCCGCGGAGCAGGACCACGGCAGCAAGCGCCGGCTGGCGCCGCGACAGCGCCTCGGCGCGCTCAAACGGCAGGAGGGAAATGCCCGGCGCGCGCAACAGCGTCTGGACATAGGCGGCGTCCGGCGAGGCGGCGAAGGCGGCGGCGTCGAGCTTGCCTTCGATAAGGGCTTCGGCAGCTGCAGTCCCGGTCAGGCTATTGCGGGATGCGGGAGGCCAGACGCCATCGAATTCAGTCTGCAGGTCCAGCGCCAGTAGACGCGTGCCCGAACCGTCCGGTCCGATGGCCAACCGCAGGTCACGCAACTGGCCGAAATCCTTGATGCCCGCCTCGTCGCGCACGAAGACCCAGAACGGTTCGTGGAAGAGCCCCCCGATGGATCGCAGTGTTTCGGCGTCACCGGGCGTGGCCAGACCGCCCTGCACCAGCGCCACATCGACACTGCCTTCATCCAGAAGGCGCAGGTTTTCGACGGAGCCGGCCGTCTGGATCAGGGTAACGTTGATGTCCTGTTCGCCGAGGAGGCGCTGGTAGCGCTCGGCATAGGCATAGTAGGCACCTCCCGGAGACCCGGCCGCAAACCTGATGGTCTTGGGTGGCGCCGGGTCCATCAACATCAGCGTCAGCACGAGGCCCGCAAATGCCACAAGGACAAGCGGCCAGTAGATTTTCAGGAAATCCTTCGCGGCCGTGACCATGCGGCGTCCCACCTTCTGTCATTGCGTCCCGGGTGACGGTCTAGGCTGACATGGCGACCGGATCAATCACATGCCGTCGCCTGCCCCGGAATTGTCCCATACGCGCCTCGCATGGAACCTATTCCATTCAGAAAGTATTCATTACGGACAGGCCGACCCATGTAGGGCGCAGACAGACGGAACAAGAGACTGACATGAGCCATTCGAATGCTATCGCGAAAATCGCATCGGTTACCACGCTGGGCCTGTTCACGGTCGCCCTGCTCATGCTCGCCCTGGCGCCGGCGCCGTCCCTGTTTGCCGGTTGAACTTTTTTGATCCGTCGGGAACCGAACGCGACCCATATGCGTATGTGGTCTTAGATGGCTGGCTAAGTCCCTCCCGACTGAACCCTCCCAAGCGCTGGCCGTCTACGAAGAGGCTTCGAAGCTGCGTCCCCCCATGTTACGCTTCGGAGCCTCTTTACTTTTCTCCCACCACTTCGAACATCAGGCCTTGTGATAGGGCATGCCCGCCAGGATCGAGACGGCGCGATAGACCTGTTCAGCCAGCATCGCCCGAACGAGTCGGTGCGGCCAGGTCTGCGCGCCGAACGCCATCGTATCGGGCGCCGCGCGCCGGACAGATTCGCCGTACCCTTCCGCGCCGCCGATCAGGAATACGAGATCGGGCACGCCCTGGTCCCGCAGGCGCGAGAGCTGGCGGGCAAAGTCGGCTGACGGTGTGTTGCGACCGAATTCATCCAGGCGCATGACATTGGCGCCCGCCGGAATTTTCGCGAGAATCCGCTCAGCTTCCGCGTCGAGCCCGCCGCCGCTGGCCACTTCGATTTCCTCGATGCCCCGAAAACCAAGACTGCGCGCAACCGGAAGGGCTCGTTTGACATATTCGTCAAAGAGCTCGCGCTCGGCGCCCGATTTCAGGCGACCGACAGACAGGATTGTCAGCCGCATCGGCGCCTAGTGCTGGGTGGCGCGGTGGGCACTCGTGTCGGACGCCCAGATCTTTTCGAGATTGTAGAATTCGCGCACTTCCGGGCGGAACAGGTGGACAATGACGTCGCCCGTGTCGATGAGGACCCAGTCGGCATTCGGCATGCCTTCCACATTGGCCGGACGGCCAGTGAGCTTCTTCACCTGATGGGAAAGATGGTCTGCAAGCGCTGCGACATGCCGGCCGGAACGGCCTGACGCAATGATCATGAAATCGGCGAGGGAAGATTTTCCGTCCAGGTCAATGAACAGGAGGTCTTCAGCCTTGTCATCCTCAAGCGCCTTGGCAAGAGCCTCGGCGACGGTGCGGATGTCTTCAAGTGTGGCACTCTTTGCGGGCAGTGTCCGCGGGGCGCTGGAAGTCAGGGTCTCAGTTCCTTCTATTATGGGCTGACTCACATTATCATGCATGGGGTAGTACAACCAGCCCAAACCCGCATCAGCGCACACGCCGTCACAATTGCAGTCATTGCGGTGTTTTTCTTGCCCCCTGCCAGAATTTCGCCGTAAGTCTGGAGCAGTCTGATTTTACGGATTCCCGGTCCGCCTGCCATTGGAGTGTACATTATGACCTTGCGACTCGCCGCCGCCGCCCTCCTGCTTGCAATGCCACTGGGAGGATGCGCCGTCGCGGCCGTCGGCGCGGTCGGAGCCGTGGGCCTCGCCGCCGCGCAAGACAAGACTCTGGGCGAAGCGGTCGATGACACGACAACGTCCGGCGAAATCAAGGCGAAACTGCTGTCCGAAAGCATCAACCGGTTTGGCGAGGTGGACGTTGAAGTGAATGGCGGGCTCGTCCTGTTGTCCGGACGCGTCGATGATCCGACAGACCGGGTCGAAGCTGAGGGAATCGCCTGGACGTCAACGCGCGCTCAGGATGTCGCCAACGAGATCAAGATCGAACCGGCCGGTGGCTTCATCGCAAACGTGTCGGACGAAATCATTTCCACCCGCGTGCGCGCGCGCCTGATCGGTTCGAGCACCGTGAAGAGCCTGAACTACAATATCGAGACCTATGACCGCATCGTGTACCTGATGGGGACCGCGCGTACCGCTGATGAACTGAAACGCGCCGCGCATGAAGCGAGCGTCGTCGGCGGCGTGAAACAGGTGGTATCCTATGTCCGCATCCGGGAACCCATCGAGCGCCCAGCCGAGCCGACAACGCAGGCGGGCCCCTCTTACAATCCCACGCCCAATCCTACATATGGAACCGAGACCGATGCGGAACTGCTCGGTGTGAACTACTGACCGGGCCGGCGCAGCTGTAACTGCCCAGCCCGCATCAAACGGGAGCGGGCATTTCATGACATTGCGAGTTGGGATCCAGATGGATCCGCTGGAAGACGTCAAGATTGACGGCGATACAAGTTTTGCGCTGGCTGAAGTGGCCCAGGCGCGCGGCGCCGAACTGTTCGTCTATGGCCCGGATCACATGTCCTATGAACAAGGCCGGGTGACGGCCTGGGCCCGGCCGGCAAAGGTCCAGCGGGTCAAGGGAACGCCCGGCGTGTTCGGCGAGACGGTGAAACTGGACCTGGCCAGGGACCTCGACGTCATACTGATGCGGCAAGATCCGCCCTTTGACATGAGTTACATCACAGCCTGCCACCTGCTGGAGCTGATTTCCGGCGAAACGCTGGTGGTCAACGATCCGGAAGGCGTCCGGTCCAGCCCGGAAAAGATATTCCCCCTGCTCTATCCTGAGATCATGCCGCCAACGCTCGTGTCGCGTGATGTACGGGACATCCTGGCATTCCGCGCGACGCACAAGGATATCATTATCAAGCCGCTTTATGGCCATGGCGGCGCCGGTGTGTTCCGGCTGAAGCCCGACGATTCCAATATGGATTCCCTACTGGAAGTCTTCTTCACCCGGTCGCGCGAACCGGTCATGGTGCAGGCCTTCCTTCCGGCGGTCAGCGAAGGCGACAAGCGAATCATGCTGGTCGATGGCGAGCCTGTCGGCGCGATCAACCGACGCCCCCAGGCTGGCCAGGTACGGTCAAACCTGGTGGTTGGCGGGACGGCGGAAAAGTCAGACCTGAGCGATGCTGACCGCAGGATCTGCGAAATCATCGGCCCGGAACTGAAGCGGCGCGGGCTGGTTCTGACTGGAATCGACGTCATTGGCGGGCGCCTTACGGAGGTCAATGTCACGTCTCCGACCGGCGTGCAGGCGATCAAGGCCCTGTCCGGCATTGATACCGCCGCCATTTTCTGGGACGTTGTGCAACAGAAGCTTGCGGACCGCTGATGGCCGCTGCAAGATCAGGTGCATGAACATGAAATCGATCACTGCTTTCGCCCTCGCCTCCCTCGCCTTTGCTGGCGTCGCCTGCTCGCAGGCTGCGGACACGGACGCGGCGGGTGTCCAGACGGTTTCAGCCGAGAATACAACGGGCACGTTCAACCTCTCGCTTCCGAGCCCGACGTCTGACACAGACGCATCGACCGGCAGCTTCAACCTGAACCTGGGCGGCAACACGGGCGAGTCGCGACTGATCGGCTCCGGCGCGCTGGGCGGCGGCGATTTCGGCGGAGATCCGGCTTTCAATCTCGATCTCGACCTTTCTGAAGAAACAGCTGCGCTCGGTGGACTTCCTGCCGCCGACGCTGGCGCAGCGGATGACGACATCATCCGCCTCGAACCCAAGAAATAGGCCTGCAGGCCTTTTCAGACCATTTTTCCGTGTCCGGTGCTGGTATTTGCAGTTGGCACGACGGAAATGCGCGCCCCGGACGTTTGATCTGGCAGGCGCGCTGCAACGCTCCACACTGATTTCGTATTCGTCCCGCCGCCGATGTGCGCGCTGGCCGGGTGAGGCTTCGATCCAAACGCAAGAGCGAGTGCTGTACCTTGATCCGCAAAATTGACCGACGACTCATCTACGGCCTTGGTGGCCTGGTGGCGCTCATTGTCTTCTGGGCCCTGTTCCTGCGTGGTTCCGGCGATACGAGGCCGGGGAATTTCACGCTGGAGACCGCGACCGTGGAGCGCGGTGATGTCGCCCGGCTGGTCACGGCCTCCGGCGCCGTTCGGGCGCTGACGACGGTCGAGGTCGGCTCGCAGGTTTCGGGCCAGATCATCGCCCTGAATGCCGACTACAATTCCGAAGTGAAAGAAGGCGACATCATCGCGCGAATCGACCCGCAAACATTCGAGAGCCGCGTGGCCTCTGCGCAGGCCGACATTGCGAGTGCCAAGGCAAGCCTAGATGTCCAGCGGGCAAATATTGCATCGGCCGAGGCGAATTTCGCCCAGACCGAGAAGGACTTCAACCGCGTGAAGGCGCTGTATGAACAGGACGCCATCGCGCAGTCTTCGCTGGAAGATGCCGAGCGGGCCCTTGCTGTGGCCAAGGCGACTCTGGATGTTTCGCGCGCCCAGTTTCGCTCGTCGCAGGCGACACTCAACCAGCGCCAGGCCTCGCTGCAAACGGCGCAGCTTGATCTGGATCGCACCATCATTCGCTCTCCCATCGACGGCGTCGTGATCGAACGGTCGGTCGATGTTGGCCAGACGGTTGCAGCGTCCTTCTCCGCGCCGATCCTGTTCCAGATCGCGCAAAATCTCGAAGACATCCGTATCGACGCCGCTGTGGTCGAATCCGACATTGGCGGGATTGATGCCGGCGACCCGTCCACGTTCAAGGTGGACGCCTATCCGAACGAGACCTTCCACGGCACCGTGGAACAGGTGCGACTGGCATCCGAAACCCTGTCGAATGTCGTGACCTATACGGTCGTGATCGCGGCGGAGAACCGGTCAGGCCGCCTGCTGCCGGGCATGACGGCCAATGTCGAAATAACCGCCGAGAAGCGCGAGGGCGTACTGCGTCTGGCCGAATCTGCCGTGCGGTTCCGTCCGCCGAGTGAGGGCATTACCGTGGTGTCCGGCGAAACGGGCGAGAACACGCAGGAACGGCGCAATGCACGACCAGCTGGTGCGGGGGGCAATCCAGGTGAATCCATGCTCGTCGGGCTCGATATCGACGCGGCCCGCAAGGAGAAGATCCAGACTGAAATGGCCGCTGAAATGGAGAAGGTCCGCGAGAGCATGGGGGAGGCCGGCGCGACGTTCGAACGGTCCGCCATGCGCGCACGAATCCAGTCCCGCATGGACAAGGTGCTACGCGACAATCTCAGCCGGGACGAACTCGCCGTGGTGCAAAAGACGATCAATGAACGCGCATCCCAACGCCGGGTCGAGCTATACCAACCTGTTGGCGACGGCACATTGAAGACGGTCTCGGTATCGGTTGGACTGACTGATGGACAGAACGTCGAAATCCTGCGCGGCGCCAACGAAGGCGACGTGTTTGTGACGCGGCTGACACTCGCCGCGACGGACGAATAGGCATGCCGAGCGCGGCAATACCCATCATAACCTGCCGGGACCTGACCAAGGTCTACCGGATGGGCACGCAGGAGGTCTTCGCCCTGCGCGGCGTCAATCTCGACTTCACCGAAGGCGAAATGACCGCGATCATGGGACCGTCGGGATCGGGCAAGTCGACCCTGATGAACATGATCGGCGCACTTGATGTGCCGACTAGCGGCGAGCTGACCATCAAGGGACGGCCGCTGTCGAACCTGAGCCGGGACGAGCTGGCCGACCTGAGGAACCAGACCATCGGCTTCGTCTTCCAGCAGTTCAACCTGCTGCACCGCGCAACTGCGCTCGCCAATGTCAAACTGCCCCTGCTCTATTCCCGGACACCAATTGATGATGCGACCGCGCGCGCCCGCGAATGCCTTGAAATGGTCGGTCTCGGCGACCGGATGGATCACCGCCCGATGCAATTGTCCGGCGGCCAGCAGCAGCGCGTGGCCATTGCCCGGGCCCTGGCCGGGCGCCCGTCCATTCTGCTGGCGGACGAACCGACAGGGGCACTGGATACCAAGACGTCCGAAGGAATCATGGACCTCCTGACCGGCCTGTCACAGGACGGCATCACGGTCATCCTGGTGACGCACGAAGCCGAAGTCGCTGCCTATACGCAACGGCAGATCCATTTTCGCGACGGACAGGTCGAGCGCGACGAGAGGTCAGGCACATGAAAATCCGTGTCGCCCTGCAATCGGCCATCGAAGCCCTGATCGCCAACCCGCTGCGCAGTTTCCTTACCATGCTGGGCATCATGATCGGCGTCGCTTCGGTCATGGCCATGATGGCCATCAGCGAGGGCGCGGCCAGGCAGGTCGACCAGCAGATCGCGCAACTCGGCGCGAGCAACCTGACAATCTATCCGGGATCGTCGCGGATGGGGCCGCGGTCGAGCGGCGCATCCTCCGACCAACCTTTCACAGAAACGGATATCGCGCTGATCAGGCAGGAACCCTTCGTCACGGCTGTTGCAGCACGAAACCCCGGATCCGCTACAGTCGTCTCGGGACAGGATAACTGGTCGACCAGTCTCAACGGCACCAATACAGATTATTTCGTCACGCAGTCGCTGAAGATCAGCGAAGGCCGGTTTTTCGATGATCGCGAGGCAAGTTCCGGCGCCGCAGTTGCCGTCATCGGCAAGACGGTAGCGGACAACCTTTTCGAGGGCACGAACCCGGTCGGCCAGACGATACGGGCGAATAATGTGCCGCTAGAAATTATCGGCGTTCTGGAGACGCGCGGCGCCTCGATTGGTCCGGGCGGCGACCGCGATGACGTCGTGATCGTCCCTATCAGCACCGCACGCAACAGGATCACCGGCGGCAACCCGACCGTCGCCAGATATGTGACCAGCATGGAGGTCGGGATCGCTGATGGCTATGACATGGCCACGGCTCAGGAACAGCTGGAAACGCGACTGCGGGAAATCCGGCGCATTCCGCCAGGCGGCACCGACGACTTCCGGGTATTCAATATTGCCGACTTCATCCGCGCACGCTCAAGCACGCAGGCAACATTCGGCGTTCTGCTGGCCTTCACGGCGGCCGTGTCGCTGATCGTGGGGGGTGTCGGCGTGATGAATATCATGCTCGTCTCCGTGACCGAGCGCACACGGGAGATCGGATTACGGATGGCTGTCGGGGCGCGCAGCACCGATATTCTCGGCCAGTTCCTTGCCGAAGCGCTGGCCCTCTGCCTGATCGGCGGCGTGATCGGATCTGCCCTCGGCGTGGGCGCTGCCAACCTTGCGGCCAGACTTGGGGAGTTTCCTGTTGAGATTTCCCCCCGTATCGCGATCATTGCCATTGGCGCGTCGGCACTGATCGGCCTGTTTTTCGGATTCTTTCCCGCCCGGCAGGCGGCGCGGCTCAACCCCATCGAGGCTCTCAGACATGAATAAGATAACCCCTGCCCTCGCGCTGGTCTTGCTGGCCACGGTCGTACCCGCTTGCTCGTCAACGGCTGGTCGGCAGTCGCCAGAGGCGTTGATCACACAGGAACAGGCTGCACTGAGTGCGCCGGATGCCTGGGCGTTCGGTCCTGAAACGGACGGCGAAGTCGCCGAGACGTGGGCCGGCATCATTCATGATGAAACACTGCTGTCGTTGATGAGTGAAGCGCTCGCCGCGAATCCAAGCCTGCGAGCGAGCGCGGAAAGCGTGCGGCGCTCCGAAGCCTTCCTGCGCCAGTCCCGATCAGGCCTGCTGCCAAGCGTCAGTGCGGGCGCCGGCGCCAACGGTTCGTCCGACTTCGAGGATTTCGACCTCGCCGAGCGCTATAGCGCAAGCCTCGATGCGAGTTGGGAAGCCGACTTATGGGGCACGATCCGGTCGGACATCCTGGCGTCGAAATTTGACCTTCAAAGTGCCCGGGCCGTTTATCGTGCCAGCCGGGAGGCAATCGCAGCAGGGGTCGCGCGCGCCTATGCGGTTGCCATTGATGCGGGCCATCAGGTTGATCTGTCGCGCGCCACGCTCACCGCGCAAGAAGAAACCTTGCGGATCGTGAACGTGCGATACGATCTCGGCGCGGCCGACCGCCGCGAACAGGTGCTCGCCGAGTCAGACGTGGCCGGCGCACGGGATTCCCTGGAACTGGCTCTCGCTGCGCAGCGCAGCGCGATCCGTGGACTGGAAGTTCTCGTCGGTCGTTATCCTGCAGGTACAATGGCCGTACCGGATGCACTGCCTGAAATCGACGATATCGTTCTCGCGGGTCGACCTGCCGACCTGCTCCGCCGGCGGCCGGATGTGCTGTCCGCAGAAGCAGGCATACGGTCTGCCTTTGCCAGTACGGAAGCCGTACGCGGCGGGCGCTGGCCCAGCCTGTCCCTGTCAGGCGGCGTGTCGAGCGCAACAGACAGCCTGGGCGATGTGCTGGACCCGGCAGCGCTGGCCCTCTCGCTCGGAATCCGTTTGGCTGACACGCTGTTTGACGGCGGCCTGACGGACGCGCGGATTGACGCCGCAGAGGCCGGCGGCCGCATCGCGCTGGCCAATTATGGCGCAAGCGTCCTTGATGCCTATGCGGATGTCGAAGGCCGCCTCGACGATGTTGCGACCTTGCGAAACCGTACCGGATTTGTCGAGACGGCCGCCCAGAATGCGCGCGAAACACTGCAACTCGCAGAAATCCAATACAAGGAAGGCGCGATCGACTTGCTCGACGTGCTGACATTCCGGCAGCGCAGCTTTCAGGCGGACCGGACGCTTCTCTCGCTTCGCCGGGCCGAAACCGAATCGCGAATCGCGCTTTATCTCGCCCTTGGCGGCGCAATCGACGCGCCAGAATAATCATTCTTCCCTTAAGGAACCCTCCTTGTCAGGAGGGAGTTTTCGCACTTTTTGCAGCGATCAGGAGGCAATCCGTCCAAACATCTGCGCAATCTGCTTGTTTTGGATAGCATAAACAGAGTAGTTGGATTTATTATGTTGAAATCAGTCAAACATGCTGGCCACGATGCCAGGAAGCCAACTGACGCAGATCGCTTCGTTGGACAGCAGCTACGCCAGGGGCGTCGCGAAATGGGTCTCACCCAGGATGGGCTCGCCCAACTCCTCGGCGTAACTTTCCAGCAAATCCAGAAATACGAAGCCGGTCACAGCCGCATGTCTGCCGGACGGCTGCGCGAAGTCGCCATTGCGCTGAAAAAACCAATCAACTTTTTCTATGAACCGTTCGAGCCGATCGGCAAGAAATCGCCTGTGGCCGAGACACGCCTCCGGGTTAAAGACCTCAGGCGCGATGCCAAAAAGCTCATCGACCAGCTCGGCGACGCCGACGATCTTCAGGCCGCTGTACGCGTCCTGCAAGCGCTCGAACTGAACCAGTCGTCTTGAAGGAGCGCTCAGCGCGCGATCGCAATGCCGTTCCCGGTCGCCTGCAAACGCGATTCCAGCAGCCACCGATAGGCCGCGGCATAAGCCGCGCCAAGGTGCGCTTCCAGCTCGTTGGACGTTTCCGGATCTGCCACGCCTGCATTCCCGACCAGTTGAATGGTACGAGCGAGGCGGTCGACGGTCTTTCGGGCGCTTTCCAGCTCGAGGCGAATCTGTTCGCTGGAGAGCGAGGCTTCGGTGATCTTCCCTGCCTTGCCAATCATGGTTGTGTCTCCGGTTTTTTACGTCCACGAGGGTGAGCGCTTCCGTTGAGGGCGCTTCATCCCGGATTTGCGATCAAAGGCCTACAGCCTCGGACCCGCCGCTGACATTAATGTCATCAGCATGGGCCTCCAACAACTTTGAGAACGATTCAGGATTTTTTAGTTTCGGCTTTCAAACGATATACAATATCGAGTGCCTCGCGCGGCGTCAGGGTGTCCGGGTCAACATCGTCCAGTATCTGCACAAGCTGGGACGGCGCAGACGGCGCTTCATCGGCGTCGAACGCCTGTGCTGGCTCCAAAGCCGCTGCGAACAGAGGAAGGTTGTCTGCCGTTTTCGGATCCGCCTCCAGCCGCTTGAGAATCTGCGAGGCACGCGCCACAGCGCGCTTCGGCAAGCCGGCCAGGCGCGCGACCTGAACACCGTAGGACCGGTCCGCCGGTCCCGGCTGGATCTCATGCAGGAAAACGAGATCATTCTTCCATTCACGCGCGCGCAGGGACGCATTGGCCGCGCCCGGCAGGTCTTCCGCCAGTTGCGTGAGTTCATGATAGTGCGTGGCAAACAGGGCGCGGCAGGCATTGACGCCGTGCAGGTGTTCAACAGCTGCCCAGGCGATGGCAAGACCGTCATAGGTTGATGTTCCACGTCCCACTTCATCAAGGATGACGAAACTGGCGGGCGTTGCCTGCGTGAGGATCGCAGCCGTCTCGACCATCTCGACCATGAAGGTCGACCGGCCCCGGGCAAGATCGTCCGAGGCACCGACGCGCGAAAAGATCCGGTCCGCCAGGCCGAGCCGGATAGACCGGGCCGGCACAAAGCAGCCCGCCTGAGCCATGATGACGGCCAGGGCGGCCTGCCGCAAATAGGTCGACTTACCGGCCATGTTCGGACCGGTGACCAGCAAGAGCCGCGCGCTCCCCTCCCCGCCCGCATCAAGGTTCAGGTCGTTTGCGGTGAAGCCTTTGCCATCCCGCTTCAGGGCCGCTTCGACGACCGGATGGCGCAGGCCTGTGGCCTCGAATACAGGTGTGCCGGCGAGATCGGGCCGGACGGCATCACTTTCGATCGCCCAGGCCGCATTGGCGCCGGCAACATCAAGATCGGCAATCGCCCCAGCAGAAGTCGCGAGTGCTTCATTGAGCGCATCGACTCCAACACAAAATCCGTTGAACAATTCGCCTTCGCGCGCCTTTGCCTCTTCTTCGGCGCGCGAGATGCGGCCCGCAAGATCGGACAGTTCACGCGTCGAGAAGCGGACATTCCCAGCCAGGGTCTGACGGTGGATGAACGTTTCCGACAGCGGCGGCGCCATCAGGGCGTCGCCATGCCGGGCCGGAACGTCAATAAAATAGCCCAGCACATTGTTGAACTTTATCTTCAGCGCCGAGATGCCGGTCTCACTCGCATAGCGCGCCTGCAGTTCGGCGATGATGCGGCGACTGTCATCGCGCAGTCCACGCGCCTCATCGAGTGCGCTGTCCCAGCCGGGCGCGATGAAACCGCCGTCGCGGGCCAGCATGGGAAGGCTATCGTTCAAGGCACGTGTGAGGTCTGAAGCAAAGGCGTGCAAGTCAGGCGTGTTCACCAGAAGAAGAGACCTTATGGCCGCGTCAAGGCGTGGCGGCAAACCCAACTCAATAGCAGCCAGGTCTCGCGCAGCGGCATCGCCAGCCAACAGGGCGCGCCCGATTGCTTGCAGGTCACGCGGGCCGCCCCGTCCGAGACGCAGCCGCGTGCGGGCACGCTCCAGGTCTGGCGCCGCCTTCAGGCGGCTGCGAAGCGCGTCCAGAACATCCATGTCCGCAACGAGCCAGGCAACCGCCTCGAGACGGGATTCGATTTCGTTGCGGTCGAGCGACGGGCGCGACAGATGGGTGGCCAACAGGCGGGCCCCGGGGGCGGTAACGGTACGGTCGATAGTGGCGAGGAGCGAGCCGTCGCGCGCGCCGTTCATGGCGCGGTCTACTTCGAGGCTGGCGCGGGTGGCTGTATCAATCGCGAGATGTCCGCTGGCTGGAGGGCGATGGGGCGGGTCGAGTCGGATATCGGCTCCGGCTTGAGTGAGCAGAACATAGTCGAGCAGCAGGCCGATGGCAGAGAGTTCAGCCTTGGAAAAATCCCCGAAGGCTTCGAGCGCGGCGACTTCGAATGTCTGCTTGAGCAGTGCTTCGCCGGTTTTCGGTGTCGCGGCCCGGGCCGGCCGCTCGGTCACGGGCGCGCCGGCTGCAGACACAATCGCGGCTATTGCCGGACGATCCACATCTGCCGCGCTGACAAGCAGTTCACGCAGCGGCCAACCGAGCAACGCATCGGCCAATTCGCCAGGGGCGACAGGCGAAACATCGAAACGCCCCGTCGACACATCACACACTGCTATCGCAGCGTCGGCGCCGCCATTGGCGAGCGCGATGGCGGCAAGGGCCTGGCCCTGCCGGGCCGGCAACAAGGTGTCCTCGGTCAGTGTGCCCGGCGTAACGATCCGGACAATGTCGCGATTGACGATGGATTTCGACCCGCGCTTTTTCGCTTCGGCCGGGCTTTCGGTCTGCTCGCATACGGCAACGCGCGCACCCGATTTGATCAGGCGGGCGAGGTAACCTTCAGCCGCATGATAGGGAACACCGGCCATCGGGATGGGCTTGCCATCATGCTCGCCGCGCGACGTCAGCGTGATGTCGAGGATCCTGGACGCTTCGACGGCGTCGTCGAAGAAGAGCTCGTAAAAGTCCCCCATCCTGAAGAAAAGCAACGCGTCGGGATGGCGGGCCTTTATGCCGAGATACTGCACCATGAACGGCGTCGGCTCGTTGCCTTTTACGGCAGCCTTTTTCGAGGGAATCGCGGTATCGGCCATGGAGGCGGACGCTAGCGCCTCGGCTGGGGATTCGCAAAGCGTTCACGCTGTGGCTCGCCATGAAATAGCCAGAAACCGCGACGACATGGACTATATTTGCGGTTGGCACGCTTGGCGGCGAGGCCTAGGGTCAATCGCTAACCACCCCTTCACTCGTTAGCATCGGACTACCCTTTCCCATGACAACCAAGCGCCCAAGCTTCACTGACCAGGAAGCGCTCGATTTCCATTCCAAGCCTACACCGGGCAAGATTTCCATGGCGCCGACCAAGCCCATGGGCACACAGCGTGATCTGTCGCTGGCTTACAGCCCGGGCGTCGCTATTCCGGTCCTGGCAATCGCCGAGGATCCGGACAAGGCGTACGATTACACATCGAAGGGCAACATGGTTGCGGTAATTACGAACGGTACGGCGATTCTCGGGCTCGGAAATCTCGGCCCGATGGCATCCAAGCCGGTGATGGAAGGCAAGTGCGTCCTGTTCAAGCGCTTTGCCGATATCGACAGTGTCGACATCGAAGTGAACACGACAGACGTGGAGGATTTCATCCGCACGGTCCGCAATATCGGCGACACCTGGGGGGGCATCAACCTCGAAGATATCGGTTCGCCCGACTGCTTCATTATCGAAAGCCGCCTGCGCGAGGAACTCGACATTCCGGTGTTCCATGATGACCAGCACGGCACCGCAATCATCGCTGCCGCTGGCATCATCAATGCCTGCCACATCACCGGGCGCGAGCTGAAAGACCTGACCGTGGCCGTCTCCGGCGCCGGTGCGGCGGGCCTGTCCGTCGCGGGCCTGATCTGCCATCTCGGCGTCAAGGCCGAGAACATCCTGATGTGCGACTCGACCGGCGTTGTCTATGAAGGCCGCACCGAACGGATGGACCAGTTCAAGTCCGCCTTCGCCGTCAAGACGTCGAAGCGTACACTGAGCGAGGCCATGGAGGGCGTCGACTGTGTCCTCGGTCTCTCGGCCAAGGGCGCGATTTCGAAAGCCATGGTCAAATCGATGGCGAAGAACCCGATCATCTTCGCCATGGCAAACCCGGACCCCGAAATCACGCCGGAAGACATCAAGTCTGTACGTGACGATGCGATCATCGCAACCGGTCGTTCGGACTATCCCAACCAGGTCAATAATGTGCTGGGCTTTCCCTACATCTTCCGCGGCGCGCTGGACGTGCGCGCACGGGGCATCAATGAGGAGATGAAGGTCGCTGCGGCCCAGGCGCTGGCCGAACTTGCCCGCGAAGACGTTCCGGACGAAGTGGCCGCCGCCTATCACGGCGCGCGCCCGAGCTTCGGCCGCGATTATATCATTCCCAGCCCTTTCGACCCGCGCCTCATCAGCTTCATCCCGCCTTTCGTGGCACAGGCCGCGATGGATACAGGCGTCGCGCGCACGCCGATCGCTGACATGGATGCCTATCGTGCCTCGCTGGTCCGGCGGGCCGATCCGGCTGCGGCTTTCCTTCAGGGCGTTCAGGCCCGCGCCAAGGACGTCCAGCGCCGCATCGTGTTCGCCGAAGGTGAAGAGCCCGCCGTCGTGCGGGCCGCCTTCAGCTTCAAGAACCAGGGCCTCGGCCATCCGATCCTGATCGGTCGCGAGGCCCAGGTCGAACGGATGATGGAACAGATGGGTGTGCCGGCCGGTACGCTGGAAATCATCAATGCGCGCCTGTCTGACAATAACCCCGTCTATACCGACCTCCTCTATTCCCGCCTGCAGCGCGACGGCTACCTGAAACGGGATGTCCAGCGTTTGGTGAACCAGGACCGCAACATCTTTGGTTGCTGCATGCTGAAGAATGGTGATGCGGACGGCATGGTAACGGGCGTGACCCGCAACTATGACGTCGCGCTGAACGATGCACTGCTCGTGCTGGACGGCCTGCCGGGCAAGGCCCTGATGGGCATGTCCATGGTGATCAACCGTGGTCGGACCGTGTTCATCGCCGACACAAGCGTGACCGAATTGCCGCAAGGCGAAGACCTGGCGAACATCGCCCTCGAGGCCGCCGCAGCCGTGCGCGCTATGGGCTTCGTTCCGCGCGTAGCCTTCCTCTCCTATTCGACCTTCGGCAATCCGATGGGCGAACGCGGCGAAAAAGTGCGCGAGGCGGTCACGATTCTGGACCAGATGCCGGGTGTCGACTTCGAGTACGAAGGCGACATGAACGCCGACATCGCGCTCAATCCGAACCATTCCCTGCTCTATCCGTTCTCACGCCTCAAGGGACCGGCCAATGTGCTGGTGATGCCCGCCATCCATGCGGCGTCCATCTCGACCAAGCTGCTGGAATCGATGAGCCGGGCAACCGTGATCGGGCCGATGTTGCTGGGTCTCGAAAAACCGGTCCAGATCGCATCGCTCGGTGCCACAGTGGGCGACATCGTGAACCTGGCGACGATTGCTGCCTATGACGTCGACCGCGTACACGGCGACTGAAGTCGTCTAGTCATCCTGTGCCAGAACCAGGCTCGTCGACCCGCTGGTGTCGCGAGCCTGGCGCACCCATTCGACAATGGACAGGATCACGGCAACGCCGCCGAGCCAGAATGTGATCATGAACACGGTATAATAGCCCTGGCTCTCGATGATCTCACCAAGCCACGGACGCCCGAGCGTGCCGATCAGCATGGTGAGTGAGGCGAGCAGCGCGTACTGCACGGCGGCAAAGCGCGGATTCACGACAGACGTGAGATAGGCCGTGATCGCGACGAGCGCGAAGCCGCCGGCAATGTTTTCCGCGAAGATCGTGACCATCAGGCGCGCCATGCGCTGGCCCTGGTCGGCGGCCACCACGTCTGGCGAGAGTTTCGCCGCCCAGTCCGCCAGCGCGCTGAGTGGTGGCCCGAGGTGCGAGATGTGGAGGAAGCCGTCGAGAACGGTCGCCCCCGCCGCGAGGTCTGCATAGAGCAGGTTGGTCGCCGCCGCGACGATACCGCCGACAAAAAATACCGGCATTCGGCCCAATACAGCGATCAGGACCGCGCCGAGCAGCGAGCCGAGTATGGTAGCAACGACGCCGAAGAATTTGGAGGCAATGGCGACATCGTCCAGCGAATGGCCGAGCGCGCCGAACTGGTCGCCGAGATAGAACGGATAGGCAAACGCGCCCCAGACTGCGTCCGTGAAGCGATAGGTCAACGCCAGCAACAGGACCAGGACTGCCCCCCATTTGAGCCGCGAAATCAGCTCCATCAATGGATCGAAGATCGCCCGGAACAGGTTGCGGAGGACCGACTCGGCACGCGTCTCGTTCGCAATGCGCGCTGGCGTTTCGGCCACTTTTGCGCCGAACCGAAAGACAAGGATGGCTGACACGATCGCCGGAACCAATACGGTCAGGCCGACGATCCAGGGACCTTCAGTGCGCACGAACGTGCCGCCAGACGGTGGTGTCGCGGAAAATAACGACTGCATCACGAAGACCAGGATCATCGCAAAGCCGATGAACCAGCCGATAGCGACCACGGTGACGGCAGGCGTTGAAACGCGGCGCGGCAGGCTGGCCAGGAAGGACAGGCGGTCGGCATTCGGCGTCTTCGAACTTGCCGGCTCCGGCGCGATGATGCTGCCGATCATCGAGAGGGCGAGGACGAACGCCACCATCAGGAATGTCGCTGTCCAGCCAGCCCGCGCCGCGACAAGCAGCGCGATGAAGCCGGAGATGAAGCCGGCCGACTTGTAGCCGAACTGGTAGAGGGCGGACATCAGGTCCTTGTCTTCATCCGAGCGTGCGACCTCGATCCGCCAAGCATCGAGCACGATGTCATGCGTGGGTGAGACGAGCGCAATCACCAGCGCGATGAGCGCGACAAGACCGATATTCTCAGCCGGGTTGGTAAAGGCAAAGATGCCGATCAGGACGACCATGATGCCCTGGAACAGGAGCAGCCAGGACCGGCGCCCGCCCAGAAATCCCGTGAGCGGAGCCGGACGGGCCGTCTGGAACACTGGCGCCCAGAGATATTTGAACGAATAGCCAAGCGTCAGCAGCGACAATGTGCCGATGGTCGAGGGTGTGATGCCGAGTTTCGTGAGCCAGGCATTGAGCAGGCCAAGCGTGACGCCCATGGGAAGGCCGGCCGCAAATGCAAACAGCGCCATCGCCGCCATGCGCCGGTCCTGAAGGGCCTTGAGAGCGCGGAGCGCACGGGGCTGGGTCTTCAACGGTTGCGGAGGGGTCGCCGCCTCGCTCATGCAACGCCTGCAGAGGCAGCCCGTGGGGCTGTCCAGCGAATGGCAAGGCTGCGCAGCGCCTCGGCATCCAGCGGTTTCGCAGCGACACCATCAGCGCCGGCAGCCATGGCGCGGCGCTCGATATCAGGATTGATCTCGGCAGAAACAGCAATGATGGGTACGCTGGAGCCCCTTGCCCGCAAGCGGCGCATGGCTTCGAAACCGTCCATTACCGGCATGCGAAGGTCCATCAGGATGAGAACGGGGTCCATTTCGCCTGCGGCCTCCAGTGCTTCGCTTCCAGTTGATGCGACTGTGACGGTAAATCCCGCCGATTCCAAGGCGCGGCGTGCGATCAGCGCGTTGACCGGGTTGTCATCCGCGATGAGGACATGACCCGCGCCGGTTTCGGCCTCCGGCTCGTCCACGGCTTCGCCACCGGAACGCACGACGAAAATCCGTTCGGCAAGCGACGATGTGCGCAGCGGACGCACGAGCCAGCCAACACAACCAAGCTTGCGGAAACGCGGCAGCGCGCCCCGGTCCTCGGGACGCACGACAACGAGCGCGGGCGCAAGCCTGGCATAGGCCTTGACGGTCGCTTCCGGCAGGTCGGCGCCAATCAGCAGGACATCTATGCCTTTTGGCAGGCGTCCGCGCGACGGGTCGACCAGGACCGGCACGGCCTGCACATCTTGCAGCGCAGCGGCGATCGACAGGCATGTGACGGGCGGCAGGCCAATCAGGCCGACCTTGCCGCCCAGAACAATTTCGTCATGGCTGGTCATCTGCCCGGACCGTTGGAGCGGCAGGATAACAGAAAACGCCGCGCCACAGCCGGGGGAGCTGACGACATTGATCACGCCTCCGAGCAGGTCGGTGAGGCGTTTCACAATGGCCAGGCCAAGTCCGACGCCGCCGTCCTTGTAGGCATCCTCTGCGCCGATCTGGTGGAAGGCATCGAACAAGCGATCGAGGTCTTCCGGCGCGATGCCCGGGCCCGTATCGATGATCCGGAATTCCAGCCCGTCGTCGCGGGCCGTAATATCAAGCAACACACCGCCGCTGCGGGTAAATTTGAGCGCGTTGCCGACGAGATTGAACAGGATTTGCCGGATGCGCCCTGCGTCGCCGGAAAAGGTCGGCATCGGCAGTTGCGATGCGCGTACCGCGAGGTCGAGCCCGCTGGCATGGGCCCGCGGGCTGAGGAGTTCGATGACTTCGCGACCGAGCCGGGTCGGACAAAAACTCTCGGTTTCGAGATCGACCGCCTCAGCATCAAGCCGGGCATAATCGAGAACATTGTTGAGCAGGTCGAGCAAGCGTCCACCACTCAGGCGGATCGTCTCGGCATATTCGCGCTGGGCCGGCTCAAGATCGGTCTCCAGCAGGAGCGAAACCGTACCAAGAATACCGTTCAGGGGCGTGCGGATCTCGTGGCTCGCCGTCGCCAGGAAGGCATCTTGCGGCGTCGGGCTGGATTTGGGGGCGTCTGGCGTATCTGTCATGTTGCGAAAACCCTAGGCCCAAGGCTTTAGCATTCGTTTAATGACCCAGGCCGAAACTTACCGCGCCAGCGCCTCGGCAATGTGGAGCCGGCGCACGCCGCCTGCGTCATCGAGATCGGCAATCGTGCGGGCGACCTTGAGAACGCGGTGATAGCCACGCGCCGTAAGCTGCAGTTTGACGGCCGCGTCGGCGAGCAGGGCCGCGCCCCGGTGCGTCCGGGGCCGCAACGCGCTCGATATCACCGGTCGGCGCAAGATTACCTAGGCTGGGACGGGGCCCCGCCCTTCCGGTTTTGCTTGCAATTCCAGTCCTTGCGGATGGGCAGCGGGGCCGCGTGGGGCAAGGCTTTTCGTTCAAGTGTATTGGATGGTGTTTGTTGCGCCCTGCCGAGCACAGCTGGCCGCCGTTCCATCCGCGTGGGGGTGATTGAAGCCCCCGGACTGGCCATCGCGCGGGTGAACACGGTGACGGGGCCAGTATAGGCGCGATGCGCCGGGGGCGGAGAGACGCGGACGCTTTTGCCGGGGCGACTGCAGGATACGGCGCGCCCGCTGTGGGAAAGGCCGGTCAGACTTCGGCGATGCTGGCCGCCTGCACCGTGATCGCCTCGAGCGCGGCGTCGAGCACGTCGAGCCCAGCGCCCGGCTTCGGGGCGCGTTCCGACAGAATGCGGCGCCAGGCGCGGGCGCCGGGCTGGCCATTGAACAGGCCGAGCATGTGGCGGGTCATGGCGTGAAGGCCAACGCCCGCCTCCAGCCGCTCGGCCATGTAAGGCCGGTAGGCGAGGATGGCATCATAGGGCGAAATGCGCGGTGCGCCTTCCCAGCCAAAGGCCGCGTCGACCTCGCCCAGCAGGGACGGGTTCTGGTAGGCGGCGCGTCCGAGCATGACGCCGTCGAAGGTTTCGAGATGCGTGCGGCATTCCGCAATCGTGGTGATACCGCCATTCAGCGTGATCGAGAGGTCCGGGCGCTCGGCCTTCAGGTCGGCCACGAGCGCATAGTCGAGCGGCGGGACTTCGCGGTTCTCCTTGGGGCTGAGACCTTTCAGCCAGGCCTTGCGCGCGTGGACGGTGAAACTCGTGCAGCCGACTGAGCTGACCTTGTCGATGAAGGTGAACAGGGTTTCGCGCGCCGGCAGGTCGTCAATGGCGATGCGGCATTTGACCGTGACCGGGACGTCCGTGGCGTCGCGCATAGCGGCGACACATTCGGCGACAAGGTCCGGCTCGGCCATCAGGCAGGCCCCGAAGGATCCCGACTGGACACGCGACGACGGACACCCGCAATTGAGATTGATCTCCCCATAGCCCCGGGACGCGCCGATCGACGTCGCCTTGGCCAGCTTTACCGGGTCGGACCCGCCAAGTTGCAGCGCGGTCGGCGCAATGCCGGGCGATTCCCAAAGCAGGCGTTCCTGATCGCCGTGGATGATCGCGTCGGCGGTGACCATTTCGGTGTAGAGCAGGGCCGACTTCGTCAGGCAGCGATGGAAGGCACGGCAATGCGCGTCGGTCCAGTCCATCATAGGCGCAGTGGAAAATCTTCGACCTAATGCATTGTTTTTCATATATCTTTTTTCTTGCGTCTTCCAACAGCTTCGATTTTCATGTGCAGTAATTCCTATTTATATCCTTGTTTTTTATAATTTTTTCTTTTTCGTTTAGGCTGCACGCGCCGACACATAGTGTTCTGATTGAAAAGCAGAATCCGTCCAACGCCATATGGGGCCTACTGACACGATGGCAAATGCACATTCCAAGCAAGCACAGCATACATCCTTTAATAAGCCGCAGGCCTTATTAGAGGATGTCGGATTGAGCGTTGGTGACTAAGGAGAGTTCGGCCGCGGATCGAAGCGTTGGCGGTCGTGAAAGATCGGCCAGACTTTCGGCCATATTTTAATTTTGTGACTCATGTTTTCAATAAAAATAAGGCTCTAAGTCTTTACAACATCGGCCATTGCGCTGCAGCGCCAACTCAAGTTAAGATCGGCCACGGCATCGGCCAACATCCCCGCGCACCTAATGCAACTTGCTAATTTTTATAGGTTTTCTCTGTTTTGACTTCGGCCAACGACCTCCTTGAAACACCAAGCCGGATCGAACCGGCCAGGCTTGAGGAAACACCTGAAGCCATTGCAGATCTCATCGCAGAAGTCGCCGCCAAGTCAGCTGTTCTGGGTACAAAACTGCATCCTCTGACAGCAGCAAACCTCGCTTCTCTAGTTCGCCTGATGAACACGTATTACAGTAATCTGATAGAGGGTCATGACACACGGCCGCGTGATATCGAACGCGCGCTGGCCGGTGACTTCGACGAAAACGAAGGACGAAGAAACCTCCAGATCGAAGCGGCCGCTCATGTACGCCTCCAAGCGGAAGTTGACCATCTAGCGTCCACCGGCGAGCTGCCTGAACCAGCCTCCAGAGACTTCATTCTCTGGCTGCACCGCGAGTTCTATAAGGACGCACCAGAGGAGATGCTGCGTATAAAGAGCGACAATGTCGAATTCCTCATGACACCGGGTGAATGGCGATCCCAAAAAGAACACGACGTTTCGGTCGGTCGGCACATACCCCCCTCAAGCGAACGCGTAGCTGACTTCATGGCCTATTTCGAAAGCCGCTTTGCTTTCGAACGTATGGGTCAGGCTGCACGCATTCTTTCGATGGCAACCGCTCACCACCGCTTCAACTTTATCCACCCCTTCCCTGACGGGAATGGCCGGGTCAGCCGCCTGGTGAGCCACGCCATGGCCGCAAAGGCGGATATTGGCGCCCATGGTCTTTGGTCGATTTCCCGAGGACTGGCGCGCGGCTTAGAAAGCCGCACCGACTACAAGCGCATGATGGATTATGCCGACAGCCCCAGGCAGGGAGATCTCGACGGCAGAGGTAACCTGTCTCTCAAGGCACTGACCGAATACACAGCCTGGTTCCTGAAGGTCTGCCTCGACCAGATCGATTTCATGGCTGAGCTCTTCGATCTCGACAACCTATCAGGGCGTCTGAGGCGTCTGATCGGGCGCTCTGAGACGCTGAAACCGGAAGCGGCCTTCCTCCTCGAGGAGGCACTGATCCGTGGTGAATTTGAGAGAGGCGCCGCGCCTCGCATCACCGGCCTGCCGGAGCGCACGGCACGGCGTGTCCTGGGAGATGTCGTCGATGCCGGCCTGCTGGCCTCGGAAACACCTAAAGGACCGGTCTCACTCCGCTTCCCTGCCGACGCATTGGAAATCCTCTTCCCGCGCCTCTATCCGGAAACCTGAACACTCAGGGGATCCAGGGCCGTTCAAAGGTCAGATTGTCGGTACCTGAAATATCAAGGGCCGCCGCACCGCCGAAAAGCCATAACCTTCCTGCGTGACGAGCACCGCATCGGCCGCACGGATGGTGCGGCGGACAAGGGGCGCATAAGTCTCACCATCATTCGAGTTGCCGACCGCATTGATGATAACGTCGAGCCCCTGCATTGCCATGGCGAGCGCAGCCTCGTCTTTGAATGACACAGCCTTCACAAGAAGATTTGCTCGATCTGTCTCATGGTCGCTGACGGGGAACAACGAAGGACAACTGAACCCATCACCGCAGCCGAAACGGCGTGCACGAATTACACGATCTGATGGGACATTACCGCCTACTAATCCTTTGGCAGTTCACACGGAGCGCACATGAAGACCCGTAACACATTGTTTTTATGTGTTATTTTGTGAGATCCATCATCGGCGCCGTGCTCACGCGGTATCCTAATGAACTGTTTTTAATCATGTTTTTGTCCAGTCACGCATCGAATCCACTCACTTGTGCAAGCCCGCGAGTTTAACTCATTGTGCTTTTGCTCATCCATAGTGAGGTTCTGAGTCACAAATCAAACTAAACTCAGGCTGAGCACCTTCGTTTTGGCAAGCCTCCTGACTTCTCGCTCGTGTGCGAGGCGCTCGCCCAGCTTAGATCTGGATCTCACTATCCTTGCGAGCGCCTGCAAATTCGTAGCCCAGGCCGGCGTGTCGCCTCCGGATTGATCGAGCCAGCATGCTAAACCGTGAGCTACGCCCGGCGAGTTTGTCACGGTCTGGAAATCACAGTCTGTGATCTCAGCCGGCTCGTTCGCTATCGAAGTTCCGCACAGAGTGACTTGCATTCCGAATCAGACGGAGCTGCGCTCCGAATTGGACGGCAGGCCATGCAAGTAAAGTCAAAAGCCAAGGCGCGCCATGCCGAGCCGTGCGTGCTGGGCGCCCTCAGCGATACGCGCATCGTTGCACTGGTGGGCCCGCGCCAGTCGGGCAAGACAACGCTGGCGCGCAAAATCGCCGCCGACAGGAAGATGAGTTTCGTAACGCTTGATAACGAACAATTCCGGCAGTTTGCGAATGACGATCCGTGAGGTGGTCCTGTTTTCCTGCACAGTTTTCCGGCCTTGCTAAGGTATATCCGGGTTGTTGATCAGGCCGCTTTCTTGAGTTCGCTTGTCGCTCCATATGCTTCGTCGGGCGTGGCTTTGCCAAGGGCCGAGTGGGGGCGCTGGCGATTGTAGAAGTGCATCCACCCTTCGATGACGCGCTGGGCTGCAAAGCCGTCGGCGATATCCTGCAGGTAGACAGCCTCGTATTTGAGCGAGCGCCACAGGCGTTCGATGAGCCGCAGGCAGGCGAAGCCAACATGTTGTCCAAGTACCGGCCCCGTCCATCCATCGAGATTCGCACGCGCGCATTGGTTAGCGTGGTAAAGCGGCTCGAAGCGTGGAACATCAACAACAAAACTGCGCTGATCTGACCTTGTTCCAAAAGAACTTGAGCAGCAGACCGGAGAGATATATCTCCCGAGTAACCCCGGATGACCTCACACCCGTCCAAGCAAGCTCTCCGCCCGACCTGACACCAATCCTTCAACTCCAGCCATCGCCTCCCGCTCGTCCGCCTCCAGATCAAACCCGGCCGCCACGTTCCCGGCCTGTTCGAGCACCATCCCGCACAATGCCTTCACCCGCCGCCGGATATACGGCTCTGTCAGGCCGGTCTCTTCTGCAAACCTGGCCCAGTCCCGCGCCTGGATATCTTCCAGTGCAGCCCGCTTCGCAATCTTCATTGCGAGCCGTGGGCTGAGCTCGGGATAAGCGACGGTCGAAAGGAGATCATAGAGCGGCGCGAGCGTCGTGCTGCCATCATAGAGAAGGCTGTAATTCTTCCCGTGCGCATCCGCATTGCCGATGATCAGGTTGAAGATTGCCGCATCAAAGAGTTTGAGAACTTCGATTGCGGGCCGCGTCGCCACGCGTCGCACGAGCGTGAACAGATCGCGGAAGACCGGGCCGCCATCGGAGGCGTATTTTCGCGCCGACGTGAACCCGAGCGCCTGACAAAAATCCTCCTGATGCACACGCGTGACCACGCCGTCTTCGCCGATAACGCGGTCATAACGCCGGACCAGAAGGAAAGGCAGGCCTTCAGCTCTGTGGATATCGACGTCGGCGACATCAAGGCCAATCAGGTGCGCAAGCCGCATCCCATAGGCCTCGTTTTCTGTTGTGCCCTCGAACCTTGAGATCGGAGGTTTCAGGATATGCGTGGTCGGCTGGCCCGGCGCTGGCAGCGCGATGCCATCCGGCGTCAGGATGACGGGGAGTTTCGCCTGAGCGCCGGCCAGCGAGAGTCGCAGGCCCTTCTCGCCGGCCAGCATGGGGCGCTTCGGCAGGGAGTCGATCAGGACGCGCAGCTCTTTGTCAGACAAAGGTTTGGGCGTGAACGGCCCGTCCAGGGAAGGCGGATCTTCGCCTTCCAGCCAGAGCGCCAAGGCACCTGCAACTTCACCGCCCAGCATTTCAAGCAGGCGAAATTCATTCCGCTCAGAGACGCCGAGCGCAGCGGCAACATTCGCCCGCTGGCTCTCTTCAGGCAGGATGCCCTCAAAAAAAGGCAGGCATTCGCGCCGGGAAAACGGCTCCTCACGCAAAGGCAGGGACACGGAGATCGCCCGAGCATCGCTCCGGGCAAGCCAGGCAGTCAGATAGGCAAACCCCATCTCGCCATGGACATCGACCGACAGGGTCCCGACCGCGTCCCTCCCCCACCAGAGCGTCAGTGCGCGCGTGGTCATCGGCGATCTTCTGGTGTGGTGATGGTCAGCGAACAACCGAGGGCCGACAGGACGTCGAGCATTTTTCCGATTTGCGCGGTTGGCTTACCGCGTTCGAGCTCGACAAGAAAGCGCAGACCAACGCCAGAAGCGGCAGCAAGCTCAGGCTGACGCAGGCCTTGGGCCTTGCGTGTCTTTCGAATGAGGTGGCCAATTTCTTCTGGTGTCATGTGTATAATTTCCCGTACGGGAAACATATTCCTACTTCAGGCAAAGTACAAGCAAAATGTCCCGAACGGGATATAAATTGCATAAAGCTCGACCACATATGATAAAATACCCCGAACGGGGTATTTGTCTACAATCTGTCTCAAACACTCACCCATAGAGAGTGTTTCTGGTCACCCTCAAACCCGCTCCTGGTCGAGCAACCGACGAATGCCACCAATGAGACAGACCGCGCTGCGGATGTCCGCTCAAGCCGCCTCCTGATACGGACCCAATTGTCCGCCCCGCAATTCGATCAGATATTTCCCTTCGCGCAGCTTCAGTATCAATCAGGAACGTAATCCTTGTGGCGCTTTTCGCCCGGAGGGAGCGCGATCCCAACGCGCTTTCGCACAAACGGCCCGCCGCGTTCGAGATAGTCGAGAATCACGCGTGCTGCATCCTCGTAGTAGATCGTCAACTGCGGCATCGTCTGCCGGAACGCCAAGGACGTAAAAATGCGCGGCAAAGCCTTGGTCACGCCAGGGCGCGGCACGGGCCATGTGTCGGAGGACAAACGCAAGCCATCGGTTGGTTTACTGCAGGGCGCATCGATCATCGGCCCCGGACAGAGCATGGACCAATCGAGGGATGTCGAACGCACGGCTAAGGGATTTTCACGGTGCGCTTCGAAAATTCTGGGGATCCTGGGCAGATCGAGGGTCAGGTCTTCTGTCCCTGGAATATCAAGGACCGCCGCGCCGCCGAAAAGCCAGAACCGGCCCCCGGGACCCAACGCCACATCTGCCGCACGGATGATACGCTGGACAAGGGGCGCATAGGCCGGACCATCATTCGAGTTGCCGGCCGCATTGATGACGACGTCGAGCCCCTGCATCGCCCTGGCGAGCGCGGCCTCATCCTCGAATGACACAACCTGCACAAGAAGATTTGCGCGATCGGCATTTTGAATGCGGCTTACATCCCGAACGATGGCTGTAACTTGATGACCGCACTCAAGGGCAAGATCCACAATCCGCCGCCCGGTATTTCCGGCAGCGCCCGCAACCCCGATCCTCATGCTGCGGCTCTTTTCCATTGGTCCCTGAGGGTTCCTGGCTCACCTGTTCCGAAGACGTAGCGGTCGGGCCGCACCAGAACAGCTTCAGCGGAATGCGCAGAGAGCCATTTTTCCAGTGCGCCCCGGAAGGGCGAAATGGCAGGGTCATCCAGCGCCACGGTGCAAAAACCCGTCTCTTCACTTGCAGACACCCTGGACGCGGAACGGCTTATCAACCAGACACCGCTGCCCAGCATATCATCCAGCCTGACTGTCCCAGCGGCTTCGCAAACCGGTTGCGGAAAATACGATCCGGCGCCAAGCGACCCCGCGAGGATGCAGCCGGTTTCAATATCCGGATAAGAAACCCTTCCATCTGGCGCGTTGCCGGACGCCCGCGCAGCGAGCATGCCAGCATCGCGCTGCTTTGCAGCCTCACGATCTGTGATGCAGACGGTCTGGCCCATCATCATCGCCATGGAGATGATGGCCCGGACATTCGGATCGCGTTCTGGTTGGTAGGTGTCGAGCAGGTCTTCGGACGCACCGTGCTTGATGGCAATAAGCTTCCAGGCGAGATTGGCAGCGTCGCGCAATCCTGAACAGAGGCCCTGCCCCGCAAAGGGTGGCATCTGGTGAGCGGCGTCACCCGCCAGGAGGAGGCGTTCCTGACGCCACTGTTTTGCGACCCGCGCATTAAAACGATAAACTGCCTGGCGTTCCAGCGTGACCGCGCCATCCACGTTCCATGGCGCCAAAAGCTCAGCAACGAAAGCGTCGTCGAGGACCTGATCAGCCGTTTCGCCCGGCTTGATCATGAATTCCCATCTATGGCGCCCCTCGCCCATCAACACGCAGGTTGTCGGCCGCTCAGGATTGCAGATCTGGAGATTGACGTTTGGCAGGCGCGAGGCATCGTGCACGATTGTATCGATTACCAGCCACGGCTCATCAAAGTTCAGGTCATCAAACGCGATCCCGGCCGCTTGGCGGACCGGGCTGCGCGCCCCATCGGCGCCGACTATGAACGATGCCTGCTTCCGAACAAGGCCGCCCGGTGTGTCGATGTCTATTTCGACATGGTCGTTCTGTTGCTGATGCGACCGGTAGGCCCAGCCGGTTTGAAGATCGACGCCGTCCTGATCTGCAATCGCGCCACGAACAACCGCCTCAAGTGACGGCTGGTGGATCATGTTGCCTGCCGGCCAGCCTCCAGGACCGATCTGGTCCATCCCCTCGAACCTTAGAAGCACCTCGCCATCGGCATTGAGAAAGTCATATCGCGCGGACGACCGCCAGGTTGTGGCAAGTGCGTTCGCCAGCCCAAGTTCCTGGAAGATACGGACAATCTCGTGATCGATATGGGCGGCGCGCGGGAGCGGATAAATATCTGCTTCCTTGTCGATGATCAGCGTATTGACCCCACCACGCGCGAGCAGGAGCCCGAGCGTTGCGCCGGTTGGTCCTCCTCCGACAATCACGACGTCATAGTCTGGCATATGCGTCATGTGTTCACTCCACGGAATTCATGTGCGCCTCAATGGCGCCGAGGTCATCGATCTCGCAGCGAACAACATCGCCAGGCCTGAGGAATTGCCTCGGATCCATTGCCGCCCCAACCCCTCCCGGCGTTCCGGTAAAGATCAGATCACCCGGTTCCAGCGTCATCGCCTGAGACAGGTGCTCGATCTGTTCCCATATGTTGAAGACAAGATGGCTGGTATTCGACGTCTGGCGCGTGTCGCCGTTGACGTGGCAGCGAAGCCCGAGTTGATGCGGGTCGGGAACCTCGTCAGACGTGGTGATCCAGGGACCGATCGGCGCATGGGTATCGAATGACTTACCGAGACTCCACTGGGGCGTGCGATGCTGCCACATGCGCTCTGTCACATCGTTTCCGACACAATATCCGAACACGTGCGATGCGGCATTCTCGGCTGAAATCCGCCGACCCCTTTTTCCAATCACAGCGACCAGCTCGACTTCATAATCGACGAGAGGTGCAAAGGCCGGCACTTCGATCGGATCGAACGGGCCATTGATTGATGTCACCGCCTTTGTAAACCAGACTTGATGCGGTGGCGTCTCCATCTTGCTCTCGGCAATATGGTCGGCATAATTGAGGCCAATGGCGAAGATCTTGCCAGGTCTTTGGACCGGCGCCAGAAGCTTCACATTTGAAAGCGCAATCCGCTCGCCGGACCGGGCGGCTTCGCTCATGGCCGCCTCCAGGTCGCTCCATCCGGAGATGAGGTCGATCATGGTACCGGGCAGTCCCGTCGCAACAATCTCCTCGCCGAAAACAATGCCTGTCTGCGGACCGGCGCCCGCGTCAAATGTTGCGAGCTTCATGCGTCTTCTCCTGCCATCATGGGATGTAACGGGCCCCACTGGACATTCAGCAGGTCGTGGAAGGTTGCCGTGTTCGAGCCATCTTCGGCCGTGAACAGATCGCCATCGGTCCAGTGTTCCAGCTCATGCCCCCAGGGGTCCTTCCAGTAATCGAAGACCTGGCTGCCAAGCACATGGCGGCCGACGCCCCAAGCTGGCGTCCGGCGGGCACGCTTGAGATGGGTATGTCCGCACATGAGGTCATCAAAGTCTGCCACTTCAAAAGCGGCATGATTGAAGCGCGGCGCGCTCGGCGCCTGCAGCAGGAACAGGGTATGGTGGTCGGTCGGCATATTCCCGCGGTCGCAGCGCAGGAAGGCGCCGATCGCCATGCCCGGTGCCATTTCGATCTCATCGGACGTGATGAATCCGAACCGGGCCTTGTACCAGGCTTCTGACGTCCGGAAGTCTGTCACTTCAAGCACTGCATGACCAAGCCGGACCACGTTGGCCGGGCCTTCGGCAAGGCGAAGGGGCGCCCGCTCCCGGGCTTTGGAGCGGGCATCATTGTGCTTTTCTCCCGGCGGAAGCGCCAATGGCTGTAAAGGCTCCTGTCCAGCGACGACCTCTACGACATATCCGTCCGGATCGGTCAGACGGACCACATAGCCGCCTCCGGGTGCATCAAGCGCTTCAAGGTCAGCAGATTCGGCCTCGGCGAGGCGGCGCAGATCGTCAAGACTGGCAGCCCGAAACCCGATTGCAACAAATCCCGGTTCTCCCTGGCTTGTCGCGTGGAGAAAGGGCGCTGGCCCGGATCCTCGCGCATAAAGTATTCCCTCATCGGAAAGTTCAGGCTTCAGGCCGAACTCTTCGAGAAACGTGCGCATCTCGCCGAGATCCGGTGCTCGGAACCGGACATGTGCGATGTCCTCGATCTTGATCGTGCTCATGTCGATTTCCTCCTTTTTGTGGGCCCCGCCTGCAACGGCAGCTTGGCGAGATCAGGCAACGCGGTACGCGACAGGCTTTGCGCTTCTTTTCGCGGCATGCCGGCCGCCACCAACAGGAGCTCGGCTGTCCGCGTGCCGGCATTGCGCCAGGTCTGGTGCCCGGCGATCACCGCGCTCATCGCAGCAAGCGTTGTCCCTGCGAGCATGGCGACGAAGGATTTCTCCCGTTCCGGGTCCACCCTGCCCCCGCCGCGGCGCATAACCAGGCCCGCGTCCCTGACGGGCGGCGCTTCCAGGAGCGCCTGGAGATCGTCATGACCCATGCCGAACCGCACCAGGAAGAGGCCCCAGTCGCGTTCCTCAAAGGCGCGCCGAATGAACAGGCGAAGTCCTGTCGCAAGCCTCAGGGCAGGATCCTCAATCTCCGCGATTGTCGCCTCAACCCGCGCAATCATCTCCGCCGACAGGTCCGAGGCCACCTCCGCGAATAGGTTCTCCGGGTTTGAGATATTGTTGTAGATGGTGCCCCTTGCGATGCCGGCAGCTTCTGCCAGCTCACTCAGCGACACATCCACCGTGCCGCGATCGGCGAAGGTCCGCATCGCGGCTTCGTGGATTTTCACCCTCGCATTTCTGCGTCTTGTCACTGGCTCGGTGTTTTTCAACATTGTTCTAAATTGAACAATAGTGTTCAATTGTCAATACCGACTCGAACCGCTACAGGTCCTTCAGGCCTGTCGGTGGCCGGACCATATGGTGAAAGGAACAAGATGTTTTCTGACAAAACCTGGTGGGTGACGGGTGCGTCATCGGGCATCGGCGCCGCCCTGGCGGAGGCACTGTCTGCGCGAGGTGCGAACCTCGTGCTTGCTGGCCGCAATATCGGCGCGCTGGAGGATGTCGCAAAAAGATGCGGCACGAAAGTGCTCACATTGCCGTTCGAAGCCACGGATTTCGATCAAATCCCGGCACTTGTTGAAACGGCCTGGTCATGGGCTGCTCAGACAGGTGACCGCATCGACGGCCTCATCAACAATGCCGGCATTTCCCAGCGCTCCCTTGCCGTGGAAACGGTCTTCGACGTGTACCGGAAAATTGTTGATGTCGACCTTCTGGCTCCGATCGCCCTCACACAGGCTCTGTTACCGCACATGATCGAGGCGGGAGGCGGAAACATTGTCGGCATATCCAGCGTGGCCGGCATCATAGGCGCTCCGCTTCGCAGCGCCTACAGCGCGGCAAAGCACGGCCTGATCGGTTACCATGACAGCCTGCGCGCTGAGACGGCACATTTGGGTGTTGAGGTCCTCGTCGTCGCGCCTGGTTCGGTGCGTACCAACGTGTCACGCAATGCCCTCGACGCGACCGCGAGCAAACGCGGCGTCAGTGACACGGCGATCGAAGAGGGCATGGATCCCCGGGAAGCGGCACGGCGCATCGTGGACGCTATCGCTGAAGGTCAGCGTGAACTGATCCTGGCAGAGGGAATCGAAGCTGAAATGGTGCGACTGCGACGCGAAAGCCCGGAGGTCCTGTTCGACATGATGGCGACGAAACTGGTATCTGACGGTTATGCAACCCGTATGGGCGCGTCTGACGAATAAAGACGCCCCCTTTGCGAAGCAGATCCGCACACTGGAAAAAGTCCGTGATTGAGGCCAGTTGTTTCTCGCAAGTTTCTCCGGACTAACGATGACCGAAAATCATGAATGCCCTGGGGACTTCCCATAGAATAGCGGGAGAGAATGCGGTTCCGGTTTCTGGTATCGGGCACGATTGAGGGTCGCCCTGTTCGCGCAACTACCTCCACAGACCTCGATTAGACGCCAAAGCCCGACAGAGTAACAGGCAGATCGCGGCCAACCAGACTGCGATGACGATGTGATAGAGATGCCAGCTGAGCTCCGGTGTGAGCAGAGGGGATTGTCTCACAACCAGGGCATTTACCGGAAACAATGCGGCCAGGCCAAATGCCGCCAACCTGTTGCTCACACTCTCGGCTGGCAGGAAAAATGAAGCGACAGCAAGCAGGACGGACCATCCGAGAATAAGCGGAATCGTCATTACCGGAAGCATCACGCTTGCAAGAAGCGAACACCCAATCACTCCCAGCAGCACCAAACTCACGAGCCGGCGGTGCAGGTTCGGTGCAAGCATCCGGAGACAGTCCGCAGTGATGAGCCCCATCGCGACGACGCCGCCATTCTGAGATACGAAGCGATGCACACCAGATAGCTCCGGCCCGAGGCCCAGTGCAAACCTGAGTGTGCCGAGCGCCGCCGCAAAGCCGAACAATGCCGCTCCGCCTGCAGCGAACATCAATTGAGAACGCCCTAATCGCCGCATACAAAGGGCCGCAACGATGACCAGAATCGCTTCAGACAGCGCGTAATGCGTAGGCATGTCGGGACCCTGCTATGAGCCGCTGGACGTAGCAGCAGATGAGAAATTCTGGACGTATGGATTTTGCGCAGCTGCCTTGATGTCGAGCGAGGTCAACCGCGATCCGTCATGGCTCCAGCCAGGCGGCGCAAATATGTAAAGGAAGCGATCCTTCAAGCTCCTTTTCGGCCCGAAGACATCTTTCAAAATCCCCCAATACTCATGAAAGATGATCGTAAGTGGGTTGAACGTGTCCAGGTCCTTGACCAGTCCGTAGTCGGGTTTGTCGGCCGCATCCTCGGCAACGAACGTACCGAACATCTTGTCCCAGATGATCAGAGTCCCGGCATAATTCGTATCCAGGTATTGCGGGTTTTTCCCATGATGGACGCGGTGGTGAGATGGCGTGTTGAAGACGGCCTCATACCATTTCGGAAGCTTGTCGATCATCTCGGTGTGCAGGAAGAACTGATAGATTGCGTTCAGCGCGCCGCAAAACAGCACCAGGACCGGATCAAAGCCAATCAGTACGAGGGGGATCTTCAGAAACGTGGTCCCGCTGAAATGCTTGGTCCATCCCTGCCGGAGCGCCACAGCAAAATCGAAATGCGTGCTGGAATGATGTGTAACATGCATCGCCCATGGCCAGCGAATACGATGCGCCATGCGATGGTGCACATAGTAGCGCAGGTCATCGAGCACGAAGCAAGCGACGATGGACAAAACGGAAAGCGGGATAGTGGCAACACGATACTGCGCAGCCCAGAACAACATGCCGACGGACAGGAATGCCGTTGCCCCGTTGGTAACGATACTCATCAAACCAAGGAAGATGCTGACCAGATCATCTTTCGCATCCATGGAGCCTCGCGCCTTGAAGACACGTACAGCGATCGTTTCCAGTATGATCGCAATGAAAAAGACCGGGACGGCCAGCAATGTAATCTTTGATGCCACGATGTCTTCAAGAACCATGTGAACCCCCTCCGATGGATGCGCTTTTCCAGCGCCTGGAGATTTTATAAGTGGGCAAACACATTCTTTGAATTGAATTATAAGGCGATATTTATTAGCATTTGGAATATATGACCGACCTCCGCCTGATCCGTCACTTTGAATCTGTCTTTCGCCTCGGCAGCTTTTCGAAAGCTGCCGACGAGCTTGGCTTGTCGCAATCAGCGCTGACCAAAAGCATTCAGACCCTTGAAGCAAATTGGGACGTTACCCTGTTCCATCGCACGACCCGGTCCATCGCTGCCACGGATGCCGGCAAACGTCTCTACCCCATGGGCGTTGATCTTCTGGCGCATGCTGAAACAGTGAAACGGGAAACGCGAGAGGGCGAACGTGCGCTGAACATTGTCTGCGGCCCCGCGATTCTCGATACACTCATCCAGCCGGCGATCGAAGTGTTCCGGGACGCGTTTCCCCTGACGCGCGTCAGTGCTGAGACAATGCCTCCTGCCCATGCCGTCGAAGAGCTGATACAGCGCCGCGTGCATCTGCTGCTCTATCATTCAACGACGATTGACGGCCTGCCGCACGCGAGACGCCTCAAGACCGCAGAACTGTTTAGCGAACCTTATGTCGTGGCATGCCGCCCCGGCCATGCCGTGCTCGAGACGGACAGATCCCTGACATCGCTCCTGAAGTTCGAGTGGGCAATCGCCGGATACGACCCTGTATTCGAGTCCGGCCTTCCGAAGGATATTCGCGATGTCCTGCTCGCGAGCAACTTCCCAAAGTATCGGCTGCTCAGCCAGCCTGCCTGCCTGGAAATGACCAGGCGGACTGATATCCTGAGCTCGGCGCCTCAGTCCGTGATAGCCCCCCTAGTGGCGAGCGGGGACCTGCATGTGTTCCCGCATCCGGCGAACCTGAAATTCTCAATTGGCGCTGCGTCCCTGATTGAAACATGGCGGGAACCTGTCGTGAGGGGCTTCGTCGATAGCCTTCGATCGAGTTGTCAGAATCGACTTGATTGAACGCAATCTATCCCGCCCCATCCGAGGTTTGGACATCCTCCTTCAACCAGCCCAACAGCGACCTCACCATGAATACGCCGGCGACCGCTATGGGGAGACCCGCAAGCAGTACGGCCGATTGAACGACTTTCAGTCCTCCAATAAACATCAGGCCGACAGGAAGCAGGCCCAGAACACCCGCCCAGAACAGGCGGTGCCAGCGAGCTGGATCTTCGCCAGCGTGCAACGCCTGCGTCGCGGAAGACGCGAGGGTGTAACTTGCAGAATCATATGTCGTCGCCACAAAGACAGTTGTCACCGCAACGAATATTGCCAACGCGACTTTCCCGAACGGAAGATGCGCAATCACAGACGCGATTGCGAAAGCGGGGTCATCGTGAACCATGTCCACAACGGGTAATGCCCCGGTGAGCTCAAGATGAAGCGCGTAGTTCCCGAAGATAATATAAAACGCCCAGACACCCAGGCTGCCAAACGCCGACATGCCAACAAGGACCTGGCGGATGGTGCGGCCTTTCGAGATACGTGTAACGAAAATCCCGACAAAGGGCGCAAACGCAATCCACCAGGCCCAGTAGAAGATTGTCCAGTCCTGCACGAACCCGGTTTTCTCGATCGGGTCAGTATAAGTGATCATCGTGAGCATGTTTGAAATCATGTAGCCGAGGCTCTCGGTTCCCATGGTCAGGATAAATCCTGTCGGCCCCACGACCAGAATGAACGCCAGGAAAAGCAAAGCCAGCCACAAATTGGTATCGGAAAGACGCTTGATGCCCTTCTCGAGGCCAAGATAAACCGAAACGCCGAACATGCCGACGCAAACCCCAATCACGATCAGATCCATGACCGTCGACCGCGCGACACCCGCCAGTTCGGCAATACCAGCCGAAATGACCGGCACGGTCAGCGCCAGCGACGTACCGGCGCCGCCAATCAAACCAATCATGAAAATCAGATCAATCAGCTTCCCCCAGGGCGACGTGGTACACTTGTCACCAAGTATCGCCGCACTGAAACGAAGATAGGGAACACCTTTGTTATAGAAAGCGTAGGCCATCGCGACAGAGGGTAGTCCGTAGATGCACCAGGCGCTGACACCCCAGTGAAACAGGCCATAGCTCGTGGCCCAGTTGATGGCTTCAGTTGACCTCGGCTCCACACCAAAAGGCGGCGCGTCGTAGTAGTATGTCCATTCGATACCGGCCCAATAGAGAAGACCACCACCAACGCCTGCTGAGAAGAGCATGGCAACCCAGCTGACCGTCGAGAAATCCGGCACATCATCCTTGGCGCCAAGCTTGATCCGCCCATAGGGACCGAAGGCGAGGTAGGCCGCGACGACCATCGCGCCGATCGCCGCCCATTGGTAGACGATGCCTAGATTGAGCGCAGTCCAGTCATAGAGGGTAACAATGCTCGGACCGAGCGATTCACTGAACAGGATCAGAGGTACCGATACGAGCAAGGATGTCGCAACGGCAAGCGCGAAGACCGTCTTGTCGATTGGTTTGCCACTCATTCGCCGCTCCCGTTCAATGCGTCACAGAGCGGCGCCATGAAATCACCTGTTGCAGCCACGCGATCTCCGAGTTCCTGAACCTGACCTGTCCCAGGCTCACGTCGCGGCCAGTCTGGCAGGCCCGCCCCATTGGGGTCACCGGCACGCGCGAAATTGGTCCAGTAACCCATCATTGTTTCGGTCAGCTTGTCATCGTCGGAGTTGGTCGGAAGCCAGTCATCGTGCGTGTTGAAGACATAAGGGATCTCGGCGCCATGATAGACGCCATAGGCGTCGGCGCCTTCCCGCTTGCGCGTGAAGCGATAGAGATAGGCCCCCTCCCCTTGCGCAGCGGCCGCGTCTGCAATGCGCGCCGACGGACAATGGAACTGCGAGGCGGTCGACAGGACGTCTGAAATTTCGCGGGGGGCAAGATTCTCAAACATTGGAAAGGACAGCAATGCTGGGCGGCCTTCGTCAGGATAGTCTGCCAAGCCTTCAGCCAGAACATCTGCGTCTGAACCGTCGATATACATCAGCATTTCGTTGAGATTGCTGCCAGCCATCACATCGACACCGGCATTGATCTCGTCAGTCTTGCGTACCCAATACCCATCCAGCACCGGCCCATGATAATGATCCACGCCTGTGGTCTTGTGCAGATCGACAAGGTCCTGCCATGGGAGGGCCCGTGCGGCATCGATGTTTTCGATACCGGCTTTTGAAAACATCTCTCTGGCCCGGGCTTGCGCCACCTCAAACGACGGCATGTCGCCTGGCCCGAGGGCGCCGCTCTCCAGGATGGCACGCTGGAACAGGCCTTCAGCTTGCGGACTTTTCATCAAAGCGTAGATATCCGCTCCGCCGGCGGATTCTCCGAACAGAGTCAGATTGCTTGGGTCGCCTCCGAAGGATTCGGCATTGTCGCGAACCCAGCGTGTCGCGGCAATAATGTCTGAAATACCATAATTTCCGGTCGGAATGCCGGACGTCTCATCAAATGGAATGGGCAGGAATCCGAGCGCGCCCATGCGATAATTCAGCGAGATCACAACCACGCCCTGAGCTGCGAGCGCCGCCCCGACATAGTTCGGCTCATAAGCCCAACCATTCACATTGCTCCCGCCATGCACCCAGATCATCACGGGCAGTCGCCCTTCATCCTCGCGCTGCGGCGTCCAGATGTTCAAGTACAGACAATCCTCATCCATGTGCGTGAGGTCTGGAATGACGGACGGATCATGCCCGAAACCTTCTGCCACCATGCGATACCAGTTCGGATTGCCCTGACTCTGCGGGCATGCCGGTCCGAACGCTGTCGCATGCACGCGTCCCTGTCGCGCCCCATGCGGCTCTGCCGGACGCCAACGCAGGTCTCCGACCGGCGCTGCTGCATAGGGCACACCGAGGAACGCTTCCATGCCAGAGTCCAAGCGTATTCCGACAAGCGTTTCACCGCCCGCAACCGCACTTGGTGAAGCAATTGTCGGCTCCTCCGCTTGGTGCCCGCGGCAACCGGCAAGGCAAGACACAACTCCGATAGCCAGAATCGCGACGAACTGCGCGCTTTGCCACATATGCAATTCTCCCCATCAGCAAGTCACTTGGTCGGACTTGTCCAAAGTCAGGTTTAAGCGCGCATCGAATAGCGCGGCAAACGAATAAACATCGCCTATGGATGAATTTCATTCATGTTAGCGATGCTCAAGGCGTCGCCATAGCAGCATCTATTAAGGGTACGAGCGTCGCGTCTTCTGAAATCTGCCCTTTAAGCCATTCGCGGAACAGGCGCACTTTGCGAACGTTTGCGCGCTCCTTCGGATAGGTAAGAAACCAGTGTCCGATGGTACGCACGCGCCTTTCAGGGAAGATGTCGATCAGATGGCCTGCTTCGATATCTTCAGCCACATATGGCTGCATAGCCAGAGCAACGCCCATGCCGCGCGCAGCCATTTTTAGTGCGTGGTCATAGCTGTCAAAACGGAGCCCTGCATCCGGATCGACATTGTCGACCTTGTTGGCGTCCAGCCAGACCGGCCAATCATTGGCAGACGGGTAAACCTGCAGGATGGGGTGTCCAGCAAGATCCGCAGGCAATTCCAGCGGCTGGCCATCCGTTTCAGCTGCCTCCCTGTAGCGCGGGCTACAGACGGCCAGCATTGTTGGAGAAAACAGGTACTCGTAATGTATTTCGTCACGTCTACGCTGCCCAATCATCAAGGCCAGATCGATACCGCGCTCCGAAAAATCAGCGTCTGTCTGCGAAGAATTGACCCGCACCTTTATATTTGGGTGTGCCTGCTGGAATGCGTGGAGCCGCGGCATCAGCCAGCGGACCGCGAAGGTCGAATACATCTGAACAGTAAGGATATTCTCTTCCTGCGGACTGAGGAGTTGTTTAGTTCCATCCGCGATCCGGTCAAAGGCTTCCCTGACGATCGGAAAATAGGTCGCACCGGCGACGCTTAGCTCGACCGCGCGGGGCGTGCGCACAAAAAGTTCGATCTCCAGCTGCTCTTCAAGATGTTTGACCTGATGAGAAATTGCGGACTGGGACACGCTCAACTCTTCGGCCGCTTCCCGGAAGGATCCGAGCCGCGCGGCTGCCTCAAATGCTCTGAGGGCCGTGAGAGGGGGAAGTCTCCGCTTCATATATCGCAATTTGACATGAGATTTTTTCAAGGGCTAGAGATGATTTTACCTTTGTCACTCGGCGCTATCTCGGTCAGTCTGCTTTCATGACAGACAAATCTTCAGATGTCCGCCTTGCAGAGGCCGATGCCTTGCGGGCTGCCGGCCACCCTGAACTGATCGAGGCGGCCAGTCACATGTTGTCCGGCGCCTTTGGCAAGGCCGAGCCCCTTTGCCGCATCGTGCTCAATCGCGATCCCCTCGACGTGAACGCAATGCGCCTGCTCGCCGAGATAGGGATGGAGGTTGGTCGGCTCGACGATTCAGAAGCCCTGCTGGAGCGAGCACTCGAACTTGCCCCGGACTTCCGCCTGGCCCGCGGCAGCTATGCCAACGTCCTGGGACGTCGAGGAAAATTCGAAGCGGCGCTTAGCGAGCTCGAGTCTCTGCTTGCTGCAGATCCAGCGCATCCGGGGTATCTCATCCTGAAAGCAAATACGCTGGTCCGGATTGGCGATCATGTAAGCGCCGTCGCCATCTATCGCGATGTCCTTTCCAAAGTACCGGCAACGGCAGGCGTGCAGATGAGCCTCGGGCACAGTTTGAAGACGGTCGGACACCAGGAGGAAGCGATCGCAGCCTATAATGGCGCACGGGCAATGCGGGACGATCTGGGAGATGCCTATTGGAGTCTCGCCAATCTGAAGACGTTTCGCTTCTCGGACGGCGATATCGACACAATGCGCAGCGTCGCCGCGCGCGAAACGATAGATCGCGAAGATTACTATCATCTCGCCTTTGCCCTCGGAAAAGCGCTCGAAGACCGCGGTGAATACGAAGAATCTTTCACCTGGTACCGGCGCGGCAATGCGATAAAGCGGCGCCTCATCACCTATAATGCTGATGACAACCATTCGGACATGGCCCGGCTCTCGGAGTATTTCACGCCGGCTGTGTTTGCTGCGAGGAAAAATGCCGGATGCCAGAGCCGCGCACCGATCTTTATCGTCGGCCTGCCCCGCGCAGGCTCGACGCTCCTCGAACAAATCCTTGCCAGCCATAGTCAGGTCGAAGGCACACAGGAATTGCCCGATATCATATCCATCGCGCGCCGGATTGCGGACAAGAAACGTGCAGGTGATCCGTCCAATTACCCGAACGGTCTGAGCGATCTCACGGATTCAGACCTCACTGCGCTCGGCGAAGAATACATCGAGCGCACCCGCATTCATCGCACCGATGCGCCCTTCTTCATCGACAAGATGCCGAACAATTTCGCCCATGTTGGCCTGATCCGCCTGATCCTGCCAAATGCGACCATCATCGATGCAAGACGACATCCCCTGGCCTGCTGCTTCAGCGGCTACAAGCAACTCTTCGCCAAGGGCCAGCATTTCACTTATAATCTGACAGATATTGGGCGCTACTACGCTGACTATGTCGGTCTGATGCGGCACTGGCAAAACGTCCTCCCGGCTCATGTCCTGCATGTCCAGTATGAAGACGTTGTCGCCGATACGGAAACCCAGGTTTGTCGCCTGCTCGATCATTGCGGGCTGCCCTTCGAGGGTGCCTGCCTGCGTTTCTATGAGAACCGGCGCGCTGTTAAGACCGCCAGTTCGGAACAGGTCCGCCAGCCCATCTTCACGTCCGGGCTCGATCAGTGGGAAAATTATGAGCCCTGGCTCACCCCGCTGAAAGCGGCTTTAGGCGAAGCGCTGCAAACCTATAAGCAATAGAAATTATTGCCCTCCTGACGCCAGCGTGAGCCCCAATTCCGCATAGATGAAGCAGGAAGCAAAACCCGATTACTCCCGAATTCGCAAAGCTCATGAATTCCATTCATGCATCGGTGACAAATGATCTTTTGTCTTCTGGCCGGCGCAAGACTAGCCATTGATCACGGGGTGAACGTCCGCGCGGCTTTTTGCGGCGGCGTCCAGACGACCCGGGGAAACGTTCAGGCAGCTTCCGCACCGAAACATCGGGCCAGCTGCATTAGGGAGGAAACAAGATGTCATATCAGATGTGGACCAGCCGACAGCGCCTTCTCGCTCAGGCATCGGCACTCGTAATCGCGAGCGTGGTTGTCACCACTCCGGCCTTCGCGCAGGAAGATAGTGGCGAGGAGGCTTCAACAATGAAGCTCCAAACCGTGACCGTCACGGCGCAAAAGCGTACTGAAAACCTGCAGGATGTTCCAGCCAGCCTTCAGGTGCTTGACGGTTCGCAACTCGCGGCGCAAGGCGTCACGAATTTTGAAGACTATGTTGCGCTCCTTCCAAGCGTATCCTTCGCCGGTCAGGGTCCAGGCAACTCCCAGGTCTTCATGCGCGGTATCTCATCTGGCGGCGATGGCAACAAATCCGGCTCGAGCCCGAGTGTTGCGGTCTATCTCGACGACCAGCCCGTCACCACAATTGGCCGGGTCCTGGATGTCCACATGTATGACATCGCGCGGGTCGAAGCGGTCGCCGGCCCCCAAGGCACCCTTTATGGCGCGGGCTCCCAGGCAGGTACGCTGCGGATTATTACCAACGCACCGAGCAGCGCGGGTTTTGAATCCGGTTATGATTTGTCGGTCGGCACAACCAAGGAAGGAAGCGAAAGCTACTCAGCCGAAGGCTTCGTGAACCTGCCCATCGGTGAGAAGGCAGCACTGCGGATTGTCGGCTGGCACTCCAAAGATGGCGGCTATATCGACAATGTTCCGGCAACGACAACTTTTACCTTCGGCAATATCACAGTCGACAATGCGCCATTCGTCGAAGAGGATTTCAATACAGAGGAAAACACGGGCGCGCGCGCTGCCCTCAAGATAGACCTCAATGAAAACTGGACGGCGACGGCAAAAGTCATGCACCAGAACCAAAAGACCAATGGTGTCTGGGACCATGACCCGGAAGACATCGGCGATCTCGAAGTGGCGCGTTTCTTTGATGACAGTGGCCAAGACAAATTCACCCAGGCAGGTCTCTCAGTCGAGGGCAAGATCGGCGGACTACAGCTCACCTATGCCGGATCCTATCTCGACCGCGAAGTCGACTATAATGTCGACTATTCTGCTTATGCCGAATACTCCGCCTACATCCCATATTACACATGCTATAGCTCCGGCACCCTGGATGAAGCCACCTGCACCGATCCGCGCATCCAGTATGACAGTGATGACAAGTACAAGACGATGACGCACGAGCTGCGCATCCAGAACGACGAGTCCGAACGCCTCCGGTTTATCGCTGGCCTTTTCTATCAGGATGCCGAGCACGACTATCTGAACGTCTGGCACATCCCGACCATCCCGGCCGATCGGAGCGTGAATGCTAATTCGCAACTCAGCGGCTATCCCGATGATGCGTATTTCATCACAGACCAGGTTCGCAATGAGAAAGAAACCGCTATCTTCGGAGAGGTATCCTTCGATTTCACCGAAAAGCTGACCGGCACATTCGGCGCACGCTTTTTCGAGACGGACAGCGACCTTAAGGGCGCCGTGGGCACCCTCTTCTCAGGCAGCCCGCTTATTGACCTGTCATCAGGGGAAAGCGGTGATGTCTTCAAAGGCAATCTCAGCTACAATTTCACACCGGATGTTCTGGTCTATGTGACCTATTCTGAAGGGTTCCGTCCGGGCGGCAATAACCGCGCTTCAACCTCCAATATTCCTGCGGTCTACATGTCAGACCTGATTACGAACTATGAAGCTGGCTGGAAGACCACATTCTGGGATGGCAGGGCGCGTTGGAATGGCGCCATCTTCAACATGGACTGGGACGATATTCAGATCACCCGCTTCGATCCGGCTGAATCCTTCCTTGGCCTGACAGCGAACGTCGGCACGGCCCGGTCACGTGGCATCGAGACGGACTTCTCTGTGCTCGTGTCTGAAGGTTTCCAGATCAACGGGGCCGCATCCTGGATCGAGGCCGAACTGACGGAAGACTATATCCGCAACCTGTCGACCCAGAGTGTTGATGCACCGACTGGCACCGAACTCCCGGATATCCCGAAATTCAAACTTGCCCTGACCGGCCGGTACGAATTTGATTTCATGGGTGAAGATGCGTTTGCGCAAGGCAGCTATCGCTATGTCGGCGAACGCTACAATGACCTGTTCGTGGCAGCACGCCAGAAGCAGGACGCCTACACCATCATCAACGTGTCCACTGGTATTGATCGAGATAGTTGGGGCGCCAGTCTCTACGTAACCAACCTCGCGGACGAGAGAGCAGAGCTCAATCGTAACGCGGCAACCTTCGATGAGCGTATTACGACCAATCGCCCAAGAACGATTGGCGTGAGCTTCTACCAGCGCTTCTAGTGTTCCTCCCCCGTCCCCGTTCGCCCTTTGGGGGCGAGCGGGGATACATAAACGACCGAGTGCCATTTCATGTTTTCCGGCTCTTCCTCGCTCCTTCAAGACAAGCGTATCGTCATCACGGCGGGTGCAAATGGAATAGGCCTTTCAATGGCTCGTCACTTTGTCGACCAGGGAGCGACTGTCTGCATCTGCGACCTCGATGGTGCAGCAGTCGCGGCGGTCAATGGAAGCCATAACAAGCTTCATGGATTTGAAGTTGATGTCGCCAATCCCACCGCCGTCCAATCATTTTTCGAGGCTTCAGAGCGGACGATGGGCGGACTGGATATTCTCGTGAACAATGCGGGTATTGCAGGCCCTACTGCACTTTGCGAGGAGGTCTCCATTGAAGACTGGCGCCGCACGATCGATGTTGACCTCAACGCCCAATTCTATTGCACCAAGTACGCAATACCCATGCTGAAAGCATCCGGTGGCGGCTCGATTGTCATGATGGCCTCCAATGCAGCCCTCTTCGGCTATCCGTTACGCTCTCCCTATACCGCCGCCAAATGGGCGCTCATTGGCCTGACCAAGACCCTCGCCATGGAACTCGGACCGCACGGCATTCGGGTGAACGCACTCTGCCCCTGTAGTGTCGAAGGCCCGAGGATTGACGGCGTGATTGAACGCGAAGCGGCCAATCGCGGCGTGTCTGCCAACAAGGTGCGAGAAGATTATCAAAGACAAAGTTCTCTCAGAACGTTTGTCAGCGCCAGCGACGTTGCCGCGATGGCCTTGTTCCTGGTGTCAGATCTTGGCGCGAAGATATCCGGCCAGGCGATCGGGGTGGATGGCCACACGGAATCGCTCGCGCAACTTTGAATACGAGGAAAAGACGATGAAAGCTGTCTGGTATGAAGCGACGGGCGCCGCTCAGGATGTCCTGGAATTCGGAGACTTGCCACAGCCTGTGGCCGGTCCTGGAGAGGTCCTCGTCAGGGTCAAGACATCGGGGGTGAACCCGTCCGATGTCAAATCCCGCGCCGGTTTGCGGGGGCCCATCCCCTTTCCACGCGTCATACCGCACTCGGACGGGGCAGGAACAATCGAGGCTGTGGGCGAAGGTGTTGACACGTCCCGGATCGGCGAGCGTGTCTGGATCTGGAATGCGGCCTGGCGCCGCGCCTTTGGAACGTGCTCTGAGCTTATGGCTATTCCAAGCGCACAAGCAGTCCCCCTACCCGATAATACAGGCTTTGATGCGGGCGCCTGCCTCGGCATTCCGGCGAGCACCGCCTATCATGGCGTGTTTTCCGACGGAACTGTCGAAGGTCAGACAATCCTGGTCACCGGTGGCGCAGGCGCTGTCGGCCACTATGCGATCCAGTTCGCCAAATATGGCGGCGCGCAAGTCATAACGACGGTAAGCAGCGACACAAAAGCTGCCCACGCCAAGACCGCTGGCGCAGATCATGTGATCAATTACAAAACGGAGTCTGTCCACGAGAAAGTTATGGACCTGACGCATGGCGCAGGCGTGGACCGTGTCATCGAAGTCGAATTTGGTGGCAATCTGGCCGAGATCGCCCCGGTCCTGAAAGCCGGCGCCGTTATTGCGACCTATGGCTCCATGGCGGACCCCAATCCAGCCATTCCATTCTATGATCTGATGTTCAAGAACGTCACCCTCAAGATGTATCTCGTCTACCTTCTCAGCGAAGTTGCCCGAAAGCAAACCGTCGAGGGCGTCAATGCCGCGCTCGCAAGCGGCAAGATATCTCATGCCATTGCGAAACGTGTGCCGCTCAAAGAAACCGCGCGAGCGCATGAACTTGTCGAAGCGACAAGTGAGATGGGCAATATCATCATCGAAATATAGGCTGTCCGTGCAACTCGTCCCCCTTCTCACATTTCGGAATACGCTATCAGCCGTTCAATCCATCGGGGAGACCCCGTTCGGGCATCGGATTACCTACATTATCGGCGAGGGCAGCTTCGAGGGCGAGCGCTTGCGCGGTCGCATCCTACCGGGTGGCGGAGACTGGTTGAACCGTGGATCTGGCGGCCTTGCCCGGCTCGACGTACGCAAGACTTTCAAGACCGACGATGAGGCCCTGATTCATGTGAGTTATACGGGCCTCTACAAATTCAGCGACGGCGTCACAGCCCGGCTCGCTGCCGGTCAGGATTGCCAGTTTGGTGACACGCTTTTTCTTGCGCAAATCCAGTTCGAGACGAGCCACGCACGGTACGCCTGGTTGAATGAAACCCTCGCGATCGGTGAGGGACGTGAGACCCAGGCGGGTGTCGAATACCGTGTTTGCGCAGTCCAGTAATTGGGACCGTCTCACTCTCCCTCGCCGCTTACCGCCTTCAAGAAAGACTAACCGGCCTCGCCAGTCGGCAGGAAGGCTTGCGCGCGTGTGCGCAACGCGTCTGGAATAGTGATAGCTTGGCGCGTTGTAAGATCAAAATACACCGAGATGCTCTCCAGGGAGGCAGCGATTACCCCCTTCGTGAGATTATGCAGTTCATAGTCTACCGTGATCGACTTCCCGCCAATTTTCGCCAGTGACCCGCGCACTTCCAATAGATCGCCCGCAGCCACCTCGTCTTTGTACGCGATTGTGTGTTTCACATCTGCCCATCCGGGCCCACCCGCCGTTCCTGGCGCCCAACCGAACACTTCACTCAGGAAATGGTAGGAGGCATCATCGAACATTGCCACATAGTGGCGCGTCGTCATGTGACCCATCACATCACAAAGCCAGGGATGCGCAACGCCTTTATAAACTGAGATCATGCCGACTTTCTCGCCAATGCTGGCTGCGACTGTTTCTTCAGGTTCAGGGTCTCGCGCGCTTCAGACGGCGACTGGATCGTTGCGCCCATTTTCTCGACGATTGAGCGCGCTCGCTCGACCAGTTGCGGATTTGAGGCAAGCTGCCCCTTCTGCAGGTAAAGATTATCTTCTAGGCCGACGCGGACATGGCCGCCCAGCAGCGCCGCCTGCGCCACCATTGGCATTTCGTCCACACCCAGCCCGAAGCCAGCCCAGTTCGCACCTTCGGGAAGGTTATCGACCATGGTCATGAAATTGCGCGGTGTCGCTTCAGCCGCCCACCGCACGCCCATACAGACCTGAAAGAGTGGCGGGGAATCCAGTAGTCCCTCTTTTTGCATTTGCTTGGCAAACCAGATGTGGCCAAGGTCGAACACTTCAAGCTCTGGCTTCACGCCAACCTTTTGGAGGCGTTTCGCACCAAGACGCAACATGTCCGGAGTCGACACATAGACATAATTTCCACCCGGATAATTGAATGAGCCGCAATCCAGCGAGCAGATTTCCGGTAAGAGCGCTTCAACATGCTCCATGCGCTCAATCTGCCCGACCAGATCTGTTTCATTTTCAAAAACCAGCGGGTCTTCATCGGGGCCCAGATACAAGTCCCCTCCCATGCCCGTTGTCAGATTGATAACAACATCCGTATCGGCATCCCGGATACGATCAACCACTTCGCGATAGAGCGAAACGTTCCGGCTAGGCGCGCCTGTGCTCGGATCTCGCACATGAATATGTGCAACGGCAGCGCCAGCCTTAGCGGCGTCGATTGAAGCATCGGCGATTTCTTTTGGTGTCACTGGAACATGCGACGAGCGATCTGCTGTATCACCCGATCCGGTTACGGCGCAGGTGATAATGATACTACGATTCATAAATATATTTCGATCGCCGAAGCGAACGCCTTTTGTTTCGCCGCTAATAGTCTTGCGCAAACATGCTCACGGCGGAAATGACAAAAACTCCGCCCGCATTCGCAAAAAACCTGAATTTGGCCCGCATTCGTGTCTTCAAGTCCTGTACCAAAGTATCAGGTGAACGCGAGATTCCGGCAAGCGGTCTCTGTGATAATTTGATTATAGAAGGAAATTGCCCTTTGATTCAACCGGCAGTGCCACCAGAGCCCTCGCCAATACGATCGTGACTATTTTGCGAGCAAAAAGCCGCCTGGATCATTCCAGGCGGCTTTTCACCGCGCTGAATGGATGTTTGCATTCGAATGCATCTTTGATATGGCTTATGTCCGATCAGGGAGCCGGCATGGACCATATTCAGGCAGCAAAAGAGATTGTCAGACGTCACTGCGAGGCGTTTGATGAGGCCACGGACGACCAACTCGAGGAGATTGGCGGCAAATCGCTGTCAGATCGTTTTTTCTGGCGTGGCATGCACCCGTTTTACGAGATTGAAGGTGCCGCAAGCGTCATCCAGACGTTCTGGCGTCCGTTGCGGCGGTCGCTCACGTCCCTGCAGCGACGCGAAGACATTTTTTTCGCCGGAGAGAATGATGTCGATGGCGGCGCCAGCGTCTGGACCTGTAGCATGGGCCACTTCATGGGCATGTTTGATGAAGATTGGCTGGGAATTCCCGCAACCGGCCGCATGGCCTTCCTCCGATATGCCGAGTTCTTCAAGATTGAGAACGACGAAATCGTCGAAAGCGCTTTTTTCTGCGATCTGATTGGTCTTATGCATCAGGCAGGGTGCTACCCTCTCCCCCCAATGACAGGCTCAAACTTCGTGTACCCCGGCCCCCGGACACATGACGGTCTCCAGTTTGGTCCGGTTGCGCCGGACGAAACCATTGCGACACTGGCACTCGTCAATCGCATGATCGAGGATCTCAGCTCCATCAATCACATGGACGACTATCTTTGTCCTCCGCACCTTCTCGCGCGCACCTGGCATGACGACATGATCTGGTATGGCCCGTGTGGAATCGGTGCAAGCTATACAATCCCCCGTTACCAGGAGCAGCACCAGTATCCATTCCGGCTGAACCTGACAGACAAGACCTATAACGGTCATATCGCGCGCATTGCGGAGGGCAAGTATTGTGGATTTTTCGGCTGGTCGAACCTCCGCAATCGGAACAAAGGCGGTTTTCTCGGCCTACCTGCGGCGCAAGAAAGTGCTGAAATGCGGATCGTGGACATTTATCGCCGGCATGGGGACAAGCTCGCCGAAAACTGGGTGTTCATCGACTTGCCGCACTATCTGGCCCAGCAGGGGCTCGACGTGTTTGCCAGGCTGAAGGAATTGCGCCGGTTGCCTGCCTGAGACTCAACTTCTCGGCTTTGGGAGATCGAGGTCGAAAATGATGGCGGCGCCCCTGATCAAAAATACGCTGCTGGTTCCGGCCACAAGCGATAGCCCGGGATCCAGTGACATCCCATGGGCGATCCAGAATACGGTACATCCGATCAAGGCTGCGGTCGCATAAATATCCGCCCGAAGCAGCATCGCTTTTTCGCCGCAAACAATGTCGCGGATGAGGCCACCTGCAGTCGCCGTCACTGTCCCCATTATAATCACCACAACCAAGCCATGACCAAGGCTAAGCGCCTTGGCCGCCCCGACAATCGCAAACAGGGACAAGCCAGCAGCATCGATCCAGACTAACGATTTCAGGCGGGACCCGAAACCGGGGGCCAGGAACGCAGCAATCCCCCCAGAAAGGCGAATGCGAGACTGACATTGTCCGTCAACCAAAAGACCGATTGATCCAGCAACAGATCACGCAACGTGCCGCCGCCAATTGCGGGAAGGAAGGAAACTACGATAATACCAAACAAATCCATATCATGCCGGACAGCAAGGAGCCCGCCGCTCAAGGCAAAGATCAAAACGCCACCAAGATCGATCAGGCGGAGTAGCAGTTCCGGATCGATCAGCACTCAACCACATTCACTGCAAGTCCGCCCTGGCTGGTCTCCTTGTATTTTGACGACATATCCAGTCCTGTCTGGCGCATGGTTTCGATAACCTGATCCAGAGAGACTTTCATCGGTCCAGTCGAATGCATCGCGAGCCTCGCAGCATTGACTGCTTTGACTGCGCCAATGGCATTGCGCTCGATACATGGAATTTGCACGAGACCGCCGACGGGATCGCATGTGAGGCCGAGATTATGCTCCATGCCGATCTCTGCTGCCTGGGCGACCTGTGAGGGCGAGCCCCCCCAGACTGCTGCGAGCCCACCTGCCGCCATTGAGCAAGCCACGCCTACCTCTCCCTGACAGCCCATTTCGGCACCTGAGATCGACGCCCGCTGCTTGTAAAGCAATCCGATCCCTCCGGCGGTAAGGAGAAATGTCCGCGCCTTGTCGGGAACACCGTTCTCGGCCTTGCAATAATGTCGAATGACCGAAGGTATAATGCCCGCCGCGCCATTTGTTGGCGCCGTTACAACCTGACCACCGGCCGCGTTCTCTTCATTGACCGCCATGGCATAGACGTTGAGCCAATCGAATAACTGTTCTCGTTCATTCGATACGGCAGAACTTTTCAGTGTTTGCCAGAGTGCGCTAGCCCGGCGGGATACTTTCAGCCGGCCCGGCAAAAGCCCATCTGCGGCAAGTCCGCGATCAATACACGCCATCATGGCATCGGTGATGCGATCAAGACGAGCCAGCGTTTCGTCGCGCGGCCGCATCGAATCCTCATTCCCAAGGACGATCTCACACATCGGCAGCGCGTGTGCCCGGCAGAGGTCGAGCAGTTCCGCTGCAGACGAAAATGGCCAGCGTACGTCCGTACCGTTCGAAACCAAATCGTCCGGAGCAGGCGTTTCGAGTTGCCGGCGCGACGCAATGAAGCCGCCGCCTGTCGAAAAATAGTCACCCGTGCGGATGATCTCGCCCGCTTTTCCATAGGCTATCAGACGCATGCCATTTGGGTGCAGATCAGATAACGTATCGTAGTCGAACACGATATCCCTAACCGGATCAAAGTTGATCAGGTGTTCGCCCATCAGGTTGAGCTGGCGCGTCGCATGCACCTCAGCTGCCGCGCTATCGACGATTTCGGGATCGAGCGTCTCCGGATCAAAGCCGAGCAGCCCGAGGATCACCGCCTTCGGAGTCGCGTGCCCCTCCCCCGTGAACGCAAGAGAACCAAGGAGACGGACTTCGATTCGCGCTACAGGCGCCAGCCCTCCATGGCTGCGAAAGCCTGTCACGAAGCGTTTTGCAATCCTGATCGGGCCCACAGTGTGCGAGCTCGACGGTCCGATTCCTACCTTGAAAACATCAAGAATTGACAACATGCGCTGAGCTTCTCCGATAAATGGGATTGATTTTTGCATTCGAATGCATTTTATGGTTTTTAGCCCTAATGAATGGAGATTGGCAATCACATGACTGAGCCGAAGATCATGTTTCTTCCCGGCTTCATGTGCGACGAGCGCCTGTTCACCCCTCAGGTTCAGGCACTTACCGCAGACGGATACGATTGCCGAGTTGCAACCTATGGTAACGCAGCCTCGGTTGAACGGATGGCTAAAACCGTTTTGGATCAGGCGCCCGGTCGCATCGCGTTGGTTGGTCTTTCTATGGGCGCTATCGTGGCGCTCGAAGCCTATCGTCAAGCACCGGATCGGATTACGCATCTGGCACTCCTCAATACGACCGCCCGCGCGGATGCGGCCGGTCAGGTTCGTAAAGAACAACTCAAACGCGTTGTCGCCGGGGGACTCAAAACCGTCCTGCGCGAAGAGTTGAAACCGCAATATCTCTCGCTGCGCAACCGAACCCCCGACCGTATGCGCTTGCTTGAAGCGATGGGCCTGAGACTTGGAAACGAGGCCTTTTTGCAGCAAACAATGGCACTGACGATCCGTAAGGCCGCATTCGATCTGCTCCCCCAGATCAATTGCCCGACACTCGTTCTGGCTGGCACCGACGACATTGTATGTCCGTTGGATCGTCATGAAGAGATTGCCGATGCGATACCGGGCGCCGATCTGAATATCCTCAAAGACTGTGGCCACATCTCTACGCTCGAGCAACCTGAACGCGTCGCCGACGCCTTACGCCAACTCTTGAAGAGGCCTTCGGTCCGGCTGACGCGAAACGGAAAGGCCGAGCTCGGGCTCGTAAAACCTTCAACAGTATTCGAATGCAAAAACTGACCAAGATATTCTTGGCAAACGGAGATCCCATGTCGGACACAATGACCCGCGACACGACCCGCACAAGCAGCAGGATCATCAAGTACGATGAACTGAAGCCCTGCTTCAACGCGTTCATCGATTCGAGAACGCCGGGTTCAGACAAGAAAGAGAATTTCACCATTATTGGGCCCGGCGTCTCCGAAAACCCGGAGCAATTCGTTCACATTGCCGAACCGCACGGCTTCAACATAGGGGGCGCCCGACAACCCCCTGGCTGCACTAACTCGCAGCATAGTCACAGGACAGTTGAAGTCTTCTATGTCCATTCCGGTCACTGGCGGTTTGATCTTGGCGAACATGGCGAGGATGCTCAGGTGGCCCTGTCACCCGGCGACCTGATCTCCATTCCAACAAGCGTCTTTCGCGGATTTACAAATATCGGGCAGACACCTGGCTTTCTGTGGGCCGTGCTTGGAGGGGATGATCCGGGTCGGGTGCTGTGGGCTCCGCAGGTATTCGAAATGGCCAGTACCTATGGGCTGGTACTGCTCGAAGACGGTTCACTGATCGACACCGCGCGCGGCGAGGTCATTCCTGAAGGCAAATCACCGATGCCAGTTACGAGCCGCGCTCAGGTCGAAGCGCTCATCAGCTATTCCAAGGACGAACTCGAAGCATGCGTCGCTCGCAGTGGCACGCATGGTCCACGGGGACCGCTTGACCGGCTCAGTGGTGTCAGTGAAAACTTGCTTGTGGGCGCCGGCCGTATGGACTGGTCGCATGGATTCCGGATCTCCGAAATCTTGATAACACCGAGCGTCGGCATTCCAGCGCATCGCCTTGATGTGCCCGACGTCTGGTTCGTGCAGAGCGGAAAAGCCATCGTCAATCTGCAGGGCACAACAACTGTTGTTGGACCAGGCGACACCATAACTTTTCCGCAGCACGAACCTCGTTCCATACGCAATGCTGGCGCCGAACCTGTTCGCATGGTGGCCGTGCGCGGTGGTGATGTCGAAGCCCCACTGCTCTGGTCATGATCGAAAACCTGGCGGGAAAGACAGCACTGATTACAGGTGCAAGCCGGGGAATTGGGCAGGCGATAACTGAGGCGCTGCACCGACACGGCGCGACAGTGGTTCCTGTTGCACGCCCGTCTGATGCTCTCGACGATTTGTGCGAGCGCCTCGGTGAACGCTGCCTTCCCTATAAAGGTGATGCGACATCGGATGCCCTGCTTGCCTATGTTGATGCCATGGAGAGGCTCGACATCCTCGTCAACAATGTCGGAACAAATGTTCCGAGGCCCATGAAAGCGGTCGATGATGCCACGCTGGACCTCATGCTGGATCTCAATGTCCGAGCCACATATCGCCTCTCGCGCCATGGTACGGGCCGCATGTCACAGGGTGGCCGTGTGGTGAATATTACATCTCAAATGGGACACGTAGGTTCAGCCAATCGCACTGTCTATTGCATGACCAAGCATGCGATCGAAGGATTGACCAAGGCCATGGCGATTGAGCTTGCTCCGCAGGGTATACGCGTCAATTCAGTAGCGCCGACCTTTGTGGAGACACTCATGACTGCCCCCATGCTCGCGGATCCGGATTTCGCGGACTTCGTCCAACGTATGATCCCGCTTGGTCGCGTCGCTAGCACCATGGATGTCGCTCGCGCCGTTCTTTATCTATGTGGCGAGGGCGGAAACATGATCACCGGCCATAGCCTCCTCGTCGACGGCGGCTGGACTGCACAATAGAAAGCACAAGAGATGGCTCGCCAAATTACACACGTCGCAACAACCGACATTTCTGACATGATGAATTCCGGTACGGAACGCCGGATGGACCTGCCAGGATTCGAAACGGAGTTTGTGGATTTCCCCCATTATATCATCCGGATCACCGAACGGATCTGGCATGACCGAGACGTCGCTCTGTGCCTGAAATGGTATTCGGATGACTGCGCCATACATACTTTAGGCGGCGACATCGCAGGGGCACAAACCGTCGTTGACAATACCTGGGCAACGCTCCGAGCATTTCCGGACCGGCGCTTGGATGCGGACAACGTCATCTGGTCAAATGAAGGCGACGGAAAATTCTATTCTTCTCATTTGATCACGTCGAAGATGACAAATGAAGGAGACAGCGAATTCGGCCCCGCAACTGGAAAGAAGGTGCGGGTTCAAACGATTGCTGAATGCCTCTGCCAGGATAACAAAGTGATCGAGGAGTGGCTGGTACGCGATAATCTCGCAATTGTGCAGCAACTTGGATTCAGCGCTGATCAGATCGCGAAGCGCCAGGCCAGAGCGGATGCGGAAACCGCATTCAATCTGCTGGCTTTCCATGCAACCAACCGAGCTCAAACCCGCGCATCCCAAGGACTCACCGCTCAACCGGGGTCTGCAGCAGACTGTGCGATTAGGCGGATGCATGCCCTCTGGCAACTGCGCGACATCAAGACGGCCGCACGCCTGAGTGATTTCCGGGTCGATGCCAGCTATCCTGGTGGTTCGCGGCTCTATGGCCCGGACCAGGTGTCTGATTGGATGGCGCCCATGCTCGAAGCTCTCGGTGACACCCGCATATCGATCGATCACGTGGCTGAGATTCCGTATCTTGGCGATGCGCGAGATGTCTCACTTCGCTGGTCAGTAACGGGTACGCATTCCGGGTCAGGCCGCTACGGTCCGGCGACCGGCGCAGAGGTCTACATTCTCGGTGTGTCTCACCTTCGGGTTATGAATGGGCGCGTGCGGGAAGATGTCTCCATCTGGGATGATCTTGCCTTGCGGCGACAGATCGAGACGGCCCGGCTCTGAACCGGCACTCATCGGCCAACTCCGGACCAAGCGTTCGGCGTTGCCCAGACAGGTTTTAGAATTGATCTCGAACGGTCCGTGACATTTGTTCTGCTCCGTTCAGCAACAGTGCGTGATCAGAGCTGAGCAGGAAAAACGTCGCCCCCGTCGCTTGCCATTTAGAAATCTCGCTGAGATCACCCGTGAACATACCGACACAGGCTCCGGCTTCTTGTCCGCGCCGGCAAATCTCCTCAACCGCCGCAATCACTTTGGGATCATTCGGTCCATCTGCGCCTAGCGAAACGGATAGATCGGCGCGCCCGATAAAAAAGGCATCAATGCCAGGTGTCGCAAACAGGTCATCCAGATTGTCCATCGCCTGCGCGTCCTCTATCTGCGCCACGACCACCGTCGCGTCTGCGCTCAATCGCTTATGCTCGGACATGCTCCGGGCCCCATATCCCGCCGCACGTGTTGACCCGGCATATCCTCTTCCCGCACCATAATGTGAATTCGCCACCAGCTCGATCGCGCCCACTTTCGAAATTACATGGGGCGCAAGTATACCCGTCGCCCCGCAGTCAAGGGCATTGAGAATATGTTCGGCGCTGTTTGCCTGAATACGCACAAGGCTCGGCATGCCTGCATGGGTCAGCGCATGGACACAGGCATCGATGTCGCGCCGATCAAACGGCGAATGCTCTGCGTCGATGCAAACAAGATCCAGACCGCTTCGCCCCAGCACTTCGCAAATCATGGGAGAGGGCGTTTTCAGAAAGGTCCCGACGAGAGGATCACGCGCTTTCAGGCGTTGCTTCAAACTCATGACCATAGCCGCCTTGAAGCGCGCTCTGCGCCGTCTGCGAGCGCAGCAAGCTTGGCATAGACAATATTTTCATCGACTGCCCCGAACCCGGCAAAAGTTGAAAAGCCGCAATCTGTTCCTGCGATCACACTCTCGCGCCCGACAATGTCTGCGAAGCGCTCAATTCTTTGCGCGACAAGTTCAGGATGCTCGATGAAGTTCGTTGTCGAGTCGATACATCCAGGGATCAGGATCTTGTCCTTGAGTTTGCCTGCCTGCTGGGCGTCTGCCACCGCGGTCCATTCATGCCCATGACGTGGATTGGCGTTCTCGAACAACAAGCCTTGAGGTCTGGCTTTGAGCGCAACAGGCAAGACGAGATCCATCGGCGCATCGCAATGGTGCGGCCCTTCATAGTTTCCCCAGCAAACATGCATTCGGACGCGGTCAGAAGGAACGTTGCGCAACGCATGGTTCAAGACTTCGACATGGCGCTCGATGCGGACAATATAATCTTCCTCCGGACGGTCCTTGAACATCATGTGGCGCCCAAGCCCAAGGTCCGGGCTGTCGAGTTGCAGGATGTGCCCAGCGGCAACAATCGCTTCATATTCCGGGCGCATCGCTTCGGCGAGGGCCTCGAGATAATCATCATCTGTTGCATAGTGATCGTTTGGCTGGAACAGCGCAATGACACCCGGACTGGCCGCATTCATGAAACTGTCAGCGCAACCCGCCCCGTTAAGCGCCTTGTCGAAACGTGCAAGATCGTCCTCGAGTGGTGCCATGCTTTTGACCGCAATCTCACCGACGCAACGCGGCCGACGATAGGACGGCGTTCCGCCCCCTTTTGACTGGCGTTCAAGAAAGCTCGGAAACGCTTCGAGATCGGCAGGCGCACGACGCGGACTGTCGCCGTCAAAACCCGTTATCCGATCCTTGATATAGGTCGCATAGGAGATCTTGCTCATTTCGCCGTCCGAAACGATGTCGACCCCGGCCTCGATCTGACGCCTGACAGCCTCGGCAACAGCTACCTCAAGCGTTTCATTAAATCGGGCCGCATCAATCTCCGCACCGCTCTCATGTGCGAAGACGAAATCTGTAACGGCCTTCGAGCGAGGAAGACTGCCGACATGCGTGGTCAGGATTCGGTCGGTACTGTGTCGCATAATGCCTCCAAATTTGCATTCGGATGCATAACCTTTTCAGGGCGCTTTCGCAATGGAACCGCCTTCGATCAGGGCGCCTTCAAAGACCCGCTTCTCGTTGGATTGATCGGGGGATTCAACCCGGGCTGCGATCATGTTGACCGCAGCATGGGACATGCGTCCAATAGGCTGGCGAATCGTGGTCAGCTCATAGCTGGCGAATTGCGACACGCCAGTGCCATCGAACCCGGCCACCGACAGGTCATCGGGCACTTTCAGTTCGAGAACAGCCCGCGCCTCGTCCATGCACCCAAGAGCCATCATGTCATTGACGCTGATAATGGCTGTCGGCCGGTTGACGCCTTCGCCATACAATTCCTGTAGGGCCGCCCCTCCGCTTTCATAGGTAAAATCACCCGTGGCCTCGCGGATGTTCGAAATGCCGTGGCGTTTAAGTGCTTCTCGAACGATCCGGGAGCGCTCCTGGCTGACCATATTGGCCGAAGGACCTCGGATCAGACCAAAATCCCTGTGTCCGAAGTCGACAAGTTTCTCGATCAGGGCGTCTGCCTGAGAGGTCGGATCGCAATAGACGACATTGGTCGGCCGATCTACAAAATAGCGATTAAAGAATACAACCGGGATGCCACGCTTGTCGAGAACATCGAATTGCGACCGCGACAGATGCGACGCAGATATGACCCCATCGACCTGAAACCGCCAAGCCTGTTCAATGACCGTTTCAGCCTCTTCTTCGCTGTCCAAAGTGAAGAGCAGAACACGCAGGCCGACCTTCGAAAGCTCCTCAGTCAATCTAAACAGAACTTCGGGATAATAAAGGTTGAGGCGTCCGGAAACGAGAACCGCCACCAGGTTCGACCTTTGGGTTATCAGTCCGCGGGCGATCGCATTCGGCTGGTATTCGAGCTCTTCGGCCGCCTTCATCACCAGCTCCCGCATCTTTTGCGAGACACTTGCGCCGTCTTTGAAGCAACGCGACACGGCAGACTGCGAAACACCGGCGAGCCGCGCCACATCATAGGATGTCGCACGGCGCCCCTTGATCAGGGGCAGGATATCCGCGCTCTCGTCAGGCGGGCTGTTTTTCTGCCGGTTGCTGACCATAACGCCTCACTCGAATGTCTGCCTGTTCCTTGTGACCTGCAAATCCTTCCAATGCGCAGAGGCGCGAACAATATTCCCCAACCATTACAGAGGCTTCGCGCGTGACACGTTGATAGGTGCAAGTCTTGATGAACTTACCGACCCAAAGCCCTCCTGTATAGCGGGCGGCTTTCATCGTTGGCAAAGTGTGGTTCGTTCCGATCACTTTGTCACCATAAGAGACGTTGGTTTCCTGACCGAGGAACAGGGCCCCGTAATTGGTCATGTTATGCAGGAAATAGTCCGGATCCCGGGTCATCACCTGTACATGTTCTGACGCGATATCGTCAGCGACCTGGACCATCTCTTCATAGGACTCACAGACGATAACCTGGCCATAGTCTTCCCAGGCCTTGCCAGCGACTTCTGCCGTCGGCAGCCATTCAAGCTGGCGTTTCACAGCGTCCATGGTCCGAACGGCGAGGTCTTCGGAATTGGTCAAAAGGATCGCCGGCGAATTGGGCCCATGCTCGGCCTGACCAAGCAAGTCAGCCGCGCAGAAGTCTTCATCGACACTCTCGTCAGCAATGATCAGCGTTTCGGTTGGACCGGCAAACAGGTCGATGCCGACCCGCCCGAACAGCTGGCGCTTTGCTTCGGCCACAAAAGCGTTTCCTGGCCCGACAATCATATCAACAGGCGCGATTGTCTCGGTCCCGATGGCCATGGCGCCGATCCCCTGAACACCACCAAGCGTGTAGATCTCGTGAGCTCCGGCCAGATCCATCGCAACCACGATTGCGGGGTGCGGGCGACCGTTGAAAGGCGGCGCGGTCGCAATTATGCGGGGAACGCCCGCGACACGCGCTGTCACCACACTCATATGCGCAGATGCGATCAGGGGGTATTTGCCGCCAGGCACATAGCAGCCAACCGAATTGACGGGCACGTTCTTGTGACCAAGCGTTACGCCAGGCAGTGTCTCAACCTCAACATCCTTCAAAGCTGCACGCTGAATCTGAGCAAAATTCCGGACCTGTTCCTGAGCGAACTTGATGTCGCTGATCGCCTGTGCGTCGAGTTCTTCATAACAGGCGTCGATTTCAGCGCGTGTCAGACGAAAGCTGTCAGGACTCCATTTATCGAACCGCTCCGACAACTCACGGACCGCCGCATCGCCGCGCGCATCGATGCCTTCGAGAATTTCCTCGACGGTTCGACGAACCTGAGCATCTGCTTTCTGTTTGAGATCAGGATCGATGCCATTCTTGAGCCAGCGCGCCATATCAAAATTCTCCTCTGCTAAGGGCGCAGATACCGAATTTTGCATTCGAATGCAATGCCTGATTTCTAATGCCTTCCAGCGCCTCCCGACGCCATGAGCTGACGCATCTGCGCAAATACGTCGAGGCCGAACTGATCGAGAACATGGAGAAGATCAATACTGACCCAGTTCTCCTTCAGCAGGTCGCCATCCCTTCGCCACCAGTCCATGACACGCATTGTGACGTCCTTGCCGGTCGGCGGCAGCCCCAGCCAGCCGCCTCCAAGATGACTGCCCGTCATGTGCGGCCAGCCTCCGGTGGCAACATACAGACCCTCTGCAACGAGGCTCTTTGTCCTGTCGACTCCGCGCTTTGGAAATCCTTTGAGAAAAGGCCCTTGATGATGGGCCCGAAATCCCGAAAGACCGCGGCTCGTTCCAATACCAGCCGGCCCGTACCACATGAAATCAGGGTGCCAGTAGCGCTCCTGGTCCATGCTGAGCAAGGATGCGCCATCGAACCGCATCAACCCATCAATCATGTTGCGGACGAGCGTGATGGATCGCTGACTCTCGGTAGGATCTGCCGAATGGTCGAGACCGTCCTGGCCGGCGGGCGCAAGAACCAATCCCGGCGATCCAAGACTAGGGCGCAAGGGACAGACGCAAGCCTGCTCCATCGCGGCGATGAAATCGAGAATAATATAGGCTTCCGCGATGCGTCCGGCCTCAACCCGAATGAGTTCGCCGAAGCGAAGATAGAGCGTGCGCCCGGTCGGCGGTATGCCGAGGAACGGTTGGCGAAAGGTCCCGACAAGATATCCGGTCGAATTGACCCAGTCGCCCGCCGCGCCGTCACCATCCATCGCCGCGCCGTCATAGGGCCCGGCGACCCTTACCAAAGGGCGGTACTCGACGTCCGGGAGCGCTTGGAGGATCGGGTCCCAGAACGCTGAGAACACGCTGTCTGCGCCGAGATGATCATTGATCGGGTGCGACGCACACCAGATCACATCCTCAGCCAGAAGCGCCCGCGCAGCATCCTTGTCATTTCGCATCAGGGCATCATAAAACCGGACGATCGTCTCAACTGCCTGCCGTCTCATATCAGCGCCCTCCCAATGTTCCAAAATAAGCCAGAAACGCGATCGTCAGCGCAAAGAACCCGAACAGGGCCCAGCAAATCCGGTCGACGCGACCTGGCGCAAGGAACCAGCCATCCTGCGTGTCAGGAAGTCCCTGCTCCCGAAAGCGGCGCAATTGTCCAGGCACGGTCTGTTCGGGCCATTCGGGTTGAAATCCATCGATCAGGACGCTTGCGGTCCAGGACACGATCACATTGATGGTCGCTCCAATAACGACATACCAGGGCCAGGCAATGGAAGGCGGTGTCCAGGCGACAAAGGGGATGCCCGCAACGACAAAATAGAGACCCAGAAACCCGGCCGCGACGCCAATCAGAAGACCGCGCTCGGTTGTATGGCGAGACAAGAATCCCAGTCCGAACATCGCCAGTTTGGCGCCTACAAAATAGGAAGCAACCTGGCTGAGCCGCTCGAGAATCGATCCGCCGCTATTAATAAATGCAAAGGCAACTGGAACGGCGACGCCGGCCCAGACAAGCGTAAATAAGCGCGACGCCAGCAGGCAATGTTGGTCGGTTGCATGCCGGTTGAAGAAGCGCTGATAGAAGTCGGTCACGGAAACAGTGGCCAGCGAATTAAACGCTGAGGACAGGCTCGACATGGAGGCGGAGAGTACGGCCGCGGCAATAATTCCCATCAGACCCGGTATCGCGAGCGAGTTGGCGAAAACAAGAATGATCTGGTTTGGCTGGTCGAAGGGCTCACCTTTGAAATACACAAACAGGAGCGCGCCTATGAAGAAAAAGAGGAAATAGATGAAGAAGGCTGCAAATCCCATCATCAGATAGGACTTCTTTGCATCCCCGATCGTCTTGGCGGCCAAAGCGCGCTGAACCATCATCTGATTGGCGCCATAGACGGTGATGTGAAACAGGGTCATCGCAAAAACGCCGGCCCAGATTGTCGGCGCGACAGAAAAATCAAGTTCGGTCCGGATAGGATTCAATTTTCCCGCTGCCGCAAGCGTCGTGAACGCGTCTGTCAGGGATCCAATATTTTGCAGCAAGCCCCACAGGATGACGCCTGCGCCGACAAACAGGATGACGCCTTGCAGGACGTCCGTCCAGATCACGGCATTCATGCCGCCAAGCAAAGTATAGACAAGCACGATAAGCGTCATGCCGATAATCGCGAGGTGCACATCTACGCCGGTCGCATAGGTGATGACGACGGCTGTCGCCGTCAGGATGGATGCCGTTGTGATCGTCTGAGTGAGAAGGAAGAGAGCGGCCATGACCGACCGCGACGCGACCCCGAAGCGCCGCTCAAGATAGTCATAAATCGAGGCGACGCCGCTATTGTAGAAGAATGGCAGGAAGACGACGACGACAACAAAGATGACCAGCGGATAATTGACGTGTATGGCCAATGCCGCCATGCCATCACCATAGGCCCAGGCCGGCCCACCCAAAAATGACAGCGCGCTGACATAGGTCGCGATGACGGAAATTCCGATCGCCCACCAGGGCGCCGACCGGTCTCCAATCTGATAATCTTCAGCCGATTGAACCTTGCGGCTCATCACATAGCCGAGCACCAGATTACCAGCCAGATAGACTAGGACGATCGCCCAATTCAGCGCGCCGAAATTCGCCATCGTCGTCCTCCCCTTCCGAAATGCGTTCGATGCAAACCCCTATCCGGACCTAGCGCCAAGACAATTGACTTCGAATGCAATTCCGACATCCTTACCTGATCTGTTTTTGAATTCAATCGCTGCCTTGCCCAATACATGGCAGTTTTAGATAAAGCGCCGAGCCAATCGGCAATGAAAAGGTATCTTCGGTCATGTCCTCCGGATCTGAACAGGCACTCCTCGCGCGCCTTGAAGCGGGATATGCGCTTCAGCATGCAGGACAGCTGAGCGAGGCTGAGGCAGCTTATCGCTCTGTTCTGGAATCCGATCCTGACAATATTCATGCGCTCAATCTTCTGGGGGCTTTGCTCGTAAACCAAGGCAAGCCAATCGAAGCTGCCGGACTTCTGGCAACAGCAGTCGCGCAAAGCCCGGATGATGAATCTTATGCCAATCTGGGGCTCGCACTGAAAGATTCCGGTGACCTCATGGGTGCAGTCGCGGCGTTTGAAACAGCATTGCAGCTTGCCCCAGAATCTCCGAAACACTTCAATAATCTGGGCAATGCCAAGTTTGACTTTGGGGAGACCGATCAGGCCATCGACCTATATCGCCGGGCCCTATCGATGGCACCCAATTATCCCGATGCCTGGAACAATCTCGCGCGCGCATACAATCAGGCAGGTCAAATCGCCCAAGCCGAAGAGGCAATCAGACGGGCGCTAGTCCTTTCACCAAGCGCCCGCATGTACATCACGCTGGGGGATGTGCTGGTCAAGCGCTGCGCGTACGCCGAATCCCTCGCAGCATATGATCGGGCTCTGGAAAGCGACCCTGCCGATGTGGATGGATGGATTAGCAAGTCGATTGCCCATAAGGAAATCGGACAACGCGCTGACGCGGCAGCCTGCCTGAACCGCGCAAGCGAGCTCGATCCTGAATGTGCACGCATCGCTTTTTGCAGAGGGATGATGGATGAACAATATGGCGACATGCCAGAAGCCGAGAGCGCCTACCGTGAGGCGCTTTCTCGTCAGCCCGGATTCGCGGCCGCGCTCTATCAATTGACGCAATTGAAATCTTATCGACCGTCGCTGTCTGATCGCCAGACGCTATCGGACATTCTTAGCGATACGGATTCACCCCGCGAACAACGCAGGCATGCGGCTTTTGGTCTGGCCCGTATTGAAGAGCAGACTGGTAATTATGAGCAGGCACTCGACTATTTCGAAACGGGACATCAGCTGATCCTCACCGGCCGGTCTTATGACGATAGACAGACCGAGCGTCTCTATCGCGCAATAGAATCTGTCGGGGCGTATCAGGTGCGATCAGAGGCCATCCCACGTGCAGACAGGATACCCGTCTTTGTGCTCGGAATGCCACGCTCCGGCACGAGTCTAGCAGAGCAAGTGCTCGCCAGTCATGGTGAAATTATCGGAACCGGTGAATCAAGTTTCCTCGAAGACTGCGTCAGCCAGGCTGCCAAGCTGACAGGTCGACCCTATCCAGAGTTCATTCCCCATCTCACAGACGGACAGATTGCCGACCTCGGCGCAACGTATCGAAAGCGCCTTTTCGCTTGTGATGCGTCAGCTCGTTTTTACATCGACAAGACGCCGATGAATTTCCAGTATGTCGGCTTCGCTGCGCTGATATTGCCGGAGGCACGTTTCATTCATTGTCGCCGAAACCCGGTTGACAATTGTCTCTCGATTTTCCGTTTGCCCTTCGACGTTCATCAGACCTACGCGCATTCGCTATCATCCCTTCGCGATTTCTACGCGCGCTACCAGCGTCTGATGGCGCACTGGCGCTCAAGTCTGGGAAGCCGCATCCTGGACGTTCAGTATGAGCGCGTCGTCGCTGAACTTGAGGCGCAAGCGCGCGCCATGCTGGCACATATCGGCGCTTCTTACGATCCGGCGGTACTTCTGTTTCACGAAACCGAGCGTGTCGTTCGAACCCCAAGCGCCGGACAGGTACGCCAACCCATTTACGGGGATTCAGTCGCTTACTGGGCGCGCTACGGATCCAGGATGGAGATCCTCCAGCCCTTGCTCACAAGTGATGCCTAAGGCCCCTGATTGGGGTCGAAGCGAGCGCTGCCAAAACGCGCCAGGTCACGTGCGACGATCGTGTCATAACCGGCCACCGATCCTTCCGGTGAAAACCACTCGTGGTCGCTAAGCTTGAAACTGTGCGAATTGCCTGGATAGGCATAGTCCACACACTGGCCGCCTGCTTCATTCACGCGCCGACAAAGAGACGCGTTCCATTCCGGCAAAGAGTAAAAGTCATGATCCGAGTGATGCAGATTCAAGGGTTCTGACAGATACTTCGGCGCATCATATCCGCCGATCGCGAGCAAAGATGCGATCACACTGGGGTCATGGACGATATGCGATGCGCCGTTTGAATAAGTCTCAATTGACCATGAAAGGTCCCCAAGATCGTCAACACGTCCGTTGATCGTTTCGTACATATCCTGTGCTTTAGCTTCGAGTGCGACACGCACACTGGGACGATTCCACTTTTCCTTCTGCCAGGTCCATTCGGATGGATCAGGCGTTTCAATCCAATCCGACGGATAACCAAAAATAAAGTCCGGATTGACCGATCCATCCTGACCTCGCGCCGAGCCTGTCCAGGTCCCGTCTCCAGAGAGGAAAGAATTTGGTGCTGACTGCATCGGGTCAAACGTTGCAAGCTGAGCTGGCCTGTCGGCGATGTTCCCGGCCCAGATTGAGCCGCCTGCGACCCGCAATCCCGACGAGGCCCCTTCACCCACAGCCGCGAGCACTGTCAAGGCGACATCTCCTCCCTGGGAATGTCCGTTTACAAATACTCTCCCAAGATCGACACTCAGCCGCTCGCGGTTGCTATCGAACCTATTACCTTCAATATTTTCAATCCCAGCCAGAAGATTTAGAACATCGACTGCGTAGAACGTTGGCATCAGGTAGGCGCCATTGTCCCAGGCCTCAACATCATCAATACCTTCCGCTTGAACACCCTGAACGGTGCCATGGCCGCGATATCCGGGCGCCAGCACGACATAGCCTGCGCGAACCCATGCCGCGATCATGTCCGCATAGATGGACTCCACGCTGCATCCGAAATGCCAATCGGCAGCCCCCTCCGCACCAACCCAGCCGTGTGCAAATACGATCACGGGGAAACCCTGCGCCGGTGGTAAGCCGGACGGAATATCTATCCGCGTGTAGACCCGGTGCCCCTCTGACAGATACGCCCCCATGTAACGCAAAGCGTCAGTTTTGTACTCGCCGGATACCTCTCCTGCCGTACAGGGCTGCGTGAGCGGCTCAACAATCTGTATCTCGGATTCATAGCGGCGATGCCGAAGCGTCTCGATCGACAACTCCGACAGGCTCCAAAGGGTCGGCCCCGCAAGCGCACGAGCGGCCGGCGCTGGCGGGGATACATAGCCAGCGCCGGCACAGCCTGCCAAACTCCATGGGAGGAACATGGAGAGGACATAAGCAGTTAGCATCCCGAAGCGGTTCATTTTGCCTCCACACATAAAAGGGCCGCCCTCACTCTATTTGTGACAGCGGCCCTTCACTATTGCCTTTCGCCGTAACGGACTAGAAGTTGCGCGAGATTCTCACACCCCAGGTCCGCGGCGCATTATAGTCAACGATTGCCCGCGAGCGGCTGAATACCGTTGCCTCCGTCAGGTAGAGCTGTTCTGTAACATTGTTTGCAAAGACGCGCACTTTGTACGGCGCATTCGGCGCACTCCAGGTGGCAGCGAGGTCGAACGTTGTATAGCTCGGCTGCTGTGACCAGAAGTACGGTGCATTCGAGGCCTGATATTCGTCGGAATATTTCATCAGGACGCTTGGGAGCAATTCTCCGTATTCGCCGAGGTCGACCATGTAGCTGGCGGCCAAACTGACAGCCAGGTCAGGTGAAAACCGCGTATCTTTACCATCCATGATGAAGAAGGACTGACCTCCAATCACCGTATCACCACCTTCTGTGAATTGGTTTCCGACATTGAATTCGTCGAACTCCGACCAATCCATCGCGATACCAACGTCGAGCTGTAGCTTGTCATTCGCTGAGTAGGAAATATCGAATTCCATACCTTCCGAAACGATTGAGCCACCTGGAACGCTTTGCGCGAGAATGGTGCCACCTTGTTGGATGAATACGGTCGTGGTCAGATTCTTGTACTTGCTGTTGTAGTAGGCACCATTGAACCGGAGCCGACCGTCAAGAAGCATGCTTTTCACGCCCGCCTCGAAAGTCTCAACCTCATTGGGGTCCAGAAGAACACCCGTGTTGCCCTGCTGGATGCCGCCGGCGATATAGCCCGTTGCCCAGTAACCGTAGACCATCACGTCGTCGGTCAAGTCATAGTCGAGACCTACGCGCCAGTCGGTATGCTCGTCTTCACCGCGAATCGGAGTGGGTGACCCCGTGTAGCTTGGCAACGGATCATTGAGCGATGTCTGGTCGACGCCGAGCGTGAAGGAATTGCGCTCGTCTTTCGAATAGCGCGCGCCAAGCGTACCACGCAACTTCTCCGTGAACGAATACTCGGCCTGCCCGTAGAGTGCTGTCGACTTGGTTCCGCCATTCGTCTGGTAGAGCCAGTAGGCCCAGGCCGGATCATTTGGCGAAGTTGCACTCGTATACCCCCAAAGGAAGGCGCCATTAGAGTCACCCGGATCGGAATCGTCGTAGTAATATGCGCCGAGCGTATACTGAAGTTTGCTATCATAGGCCGAGTTGATATTGATATCCATCTGGTCAGCCTTGGACACTGTTCTCTGGCCAGCGACCAGGGACGAGTTCGAAGACAGATCCGTGTCCGTCAGACGCAACTCCGTATAGTCAAATGTCGCAGCATTGAAGGTCACATCATGGTTGAGGACGCTCCACTCCACATTCAGGAGCAGCGATGTTTCCTCGATATCCCTTTGCGGCTGGTAGTCGAATGCAACCTGATACGGATTGGGGCTCACGAACGCGCTAAGGTCGCCATTTGATACATTGCCGGCCTGCGACCGACCACCCGGCCAGCCATCACGCGTTCCTTGGCGCGGGTCGATAAAACCAAAAACGCCGTTTGTTTCGCGGGTTAGTGGGTTTACGGGAATGCCCAGAACCTTATAGGCGTAGTCTGCGTTTCCGTTCGCCGTGTCAGTCCAGTAGGTATAGCCGAGCTTCACGCTGAGATCGTCGCTTGCCTCCCAGAGCAACTGGGCGCGCGCATAGGATTCATCAGCGTCCTTCAGGCCAGCGTCCGGATTGAATGTATTCTCGACGTAGGGATCGCGCTGTGTGTCGCTGCCGGTGAGACGAAACGCAACCTTGTCTCCCAAGGGCACGTTGACGAAGCCCTCATAGCGCTGAAGCGCATAATCGCCAAAGGTTGCCGCGCCGCCCCAATCGAACGCCTTGGTTTCGGGCTTGCGAGATATGACATTAATCAAACCACCGAGCGTGTTGCGCCCGAACAGCGTGCCCTGAGGACCGCGCAGCACTTCTACCCGTTCGAGATCGAGATAGCTCGCCAGCGCCTGTCCAGCACGTGGACGATAGGTGCTGTCCACATAGATCGGAACAGCTGTATCTGTCGTCCCCGCGGCGCCAGCGCCCCGCAGGATTGGCACTGGATCGTTACCCGAGTTCTTGATCACAAGTCCCGGAATCGTCTTGTCCAGCGACAGGACGTCAGTAATGCCGCGCTCGACCAGTTGTGCACCGCTGATCGCTGTGATCGAGATCGGAACATCCTGAAGATCTTCAGCCCGCTTCGTTGCGGTGACGATAATCGTTTCCTGGCGCGCTTCTTTATCAGTCGCCGCATCGGCGTCCTGCGCAAAAGCCGGGGCCGCTAAGCCCAGTGCGCCAACAGATAGCGCAAAGGTCGCGGCGCCTCCCCGCAGAATGGTTGAGAATGATGGTGTGCGGCTCATTTGAGTTCTCCTCCCCGGAATGTTCAATGCCTCCAAAACATTGGAAGCACGAAATGACTTCGAATGCAACACGGACCAAAAAGACAAATGACTTCGAAGTCAAATCTCTCATTTTTGTGGCAATTTGGTTACAATCAGGAGCAACAGACCGATCAGATGCGTCTGACATGCTCGATCTTTGGGCATTTAAGCTGGGACAGTGTCCTTTCTGCCCCCACACACTCGACGAGATCATTGTCGCTAAGGTTTGCAAGTCCGGGATCAGGCTCGATTGCGCGAAAGCTACCTGCGGCGACGAGGGCGTGTGGCGTTAAATGGTACGGCTCGCTTCTGGCGGTGACTTCCAGGCCGAATCAAATGCGCTACGGTCGATAAAGATAGTTCCTGTTGATCTGCGACGAGGTCTTTTTCACCTTACGCCCCACCTCGCCGCGGGAAAAAATATCAGCATTTAGAACGTTTACTGACGTTTTAGCACTGCACACGCAGCGCACACGAATGACCATAACACATTGTTTATAAATATTTTTTGTGCGATCCATCATCGGGACCACGGAAAAGCGGTAGGCGGTCATGTGCCCCGTCTAGAGCGGACGACAGGCCTGCGTCCAGCGTCTTTGCCGCCATCAATGTGTTTGCAGGCCCGGCTATCGGCAGGCTAAGAACCGGTCATGACCGATACAGCCCGCCTCGACACGCTTGAAACCCGCATCGTCCACCAGGACGATGTGATCGACGACCTGAACAAGACGGTGACCGCCCAGTGGAAGGAGATCGACCGGCTGACGCGGCAGGTGGCAGTCCTGACCGCTCAATTCGCAAACATGGCGCAGTCCATCAATTCCGAACCGGGCAACGAGTCGCCGCCGCCGCACTGGTAGGGGCCTGCGCCAGCTGCATCAGGAAATGCGGTCTGCGATAATCTCGACTGCGTGGGCGCGGTCCTTGCGGACGACGATGTCAGCATGGTCTTTCAGCGGGCGGATGTGGTCGCGCAGGTTGGGCAGGTTGACGCCGTCCCAGACCGTCTTGGCGAAGGCCCTGAGTTCCGGCTCCGTCATGTGCAACCATTGCGCGTAGAAAGATTTGGGGGCGGTCCGCGCGGCGTTCCAGAAGCCGACAAAGCGCTCGACATACCAGAACTCGAGATCGTCTTCTGCGGCATCGAGATAGACCAAGACATCGGGCTCGCCGTCGGTCCGGTCCGGCCGGGTCGGCGGCTGGAAGCCAAGGCCTTCAAGGATCAGGATATCAGGCAGGCGGATGGTGCGCGTCAGCGCCGGGTCTATGTCATAGATCTCGTGGCTGTGGGCGGGAAAGTCCGCCGCGCCCCGCCGGACGCGGACCAGCGCATCGACAAAGCCCGCGCGGTCATAGGTTTCCGGAAAGCCCTTGCGCATCAAAAGGCCTTGCTCCTGGAGGATGGAATTCGGGTAGAGGAAACCGTCGGTCGATACCGTCTCGACAGAAAGGCTGGGGGCGAGCCTCTCCGACACCTGGCGCGCGAGCGTCGTTTTTCCGGAAGCAACCGATCCTGTCAGGCCGATGACCCGGCTATTGTCATAGGCGCGCAGGGCCGCGAGCCGCTCAGCGAGGGAACCGACGCCGTGGGCCCGGTTTCCGTTCTCCTTATCCGCCATGATCCGTTCTCCCAGACGCGTCGCAATTGACAGCTTAGCGGCGGAGTTATCGGCGACCAAACGGATTTGAGACCGCCCTTCCCTAGCGTCGCTGCTTGGTTGCCTGCGCCCACCCTGTTAGTTTGGACAGGTGCAGGCCCCGGAAGGACCCCGTACGATGCTCGGTATGAAATCCTATCTTGGCTGGAAAATCGATTTCCTGCATCCCGAAGGCGAGCCGGCGTTTGCAGGCCCCGATTCGGTCTCATGGAGAGTTTTCAAGAACCCGATAGCCCTCGGCGTCGGCGGTATCGCCGCCGTCCTGCTGGAATTTGCCGACGCGCGCATCCGGTCCGGCGTCTGGGACCATTCGACATTCAAGACAGACCCTGTCGGGCGCTCCCGCAGAACCGGCATCGCCGCCATGGTTGGCGTCTATGGCCCGCAAAGCGCCGCACGCCGCGTGATCCAGGGCGTCACAAACATGCATGCGAAAGTCAGCGGCGAGACACCCTCGGGCGAGTCCTATCGCGCGCTCGACGTGGAGCTGCTCGACTGGGTCAGCGCTACTGCCAGTTATGGCTTTGTGACTGCCTATGACCGGTTCGTCAAACCGGTATCGGAGGCCGACAAGACGCGCTTCTACGCAGAAGGCGATGCGGTCGCGCGTCTCTATGGCGTCCAGCACCCGCTGACTTGCGAGGCAGACTTTGATGCCATGCTGGACACGCTGCTGCCGCGCTTCGAGCCGCACCCGATCAATACAGAATTCCTCGACATAATGAAGTCCGGCCGGGCCGCCAAAGGCGTGCCGAAGGGCCTGCAGAGCGCAATCGTTCACGCCGCCGTCGCGATCCTGCCGCCTGCAGTGCGCACGCGACTGGAACTCGGCCCGGAATACGACCTGAGCCCCCGTGGCGAACGCGTCGTGCGTTTCATGGGTACCCTTGCGGAACGTATCCCCGTGGCGGCGAGTCCCGCGGGTCAAGCTTGCGTCCGGCTGGGACTTCCGGCGACATTCCTGTGGAAGAGCCCGGAGAAACAGGCAAGTATACTTCAAACAACACAAGTGGGACTGGCGGCTTCTCCGGCGCATTGATCCCCGCAGGAGCAGCAGAGTGAACCTCGCATTCCAACCCGACGAAGAGCGCTTCCGCGAGGACGTGCGCACGTTCCTTGACCGCGACCTGACGCCTGACCTGCGCCGCTATGCAGCGCGCATGACCAGCGTTTACAGCGACAAGGACACCGCGCTGGCCTGGCAGGCCATATTGGTGAAACAGGGCTGGGCGGCGCCCGGCTGGCCTGTCGAATATGGCGGCTGCGACTGGAGCGTGGCGCAGCGCTACATCTTCGACGTGGAAATGGCGCGGGCTGGCGCCCCGCCCCTTTCGCCGATGGGCATTGCGATGTGCGGGCCGGCCCTGATCGGGCACGGCACGAAGGCGCAGAAGGACCATTACCTGCCGCGCATCCTGTCGGGCGAGGATTTCTGGTGCCAGGGTTATTCCGAGCCGCATGCCGGATCTGACCTTGCACAGCTCTCCATGTCGGCGAAGGAAGATGGTGACGCGTTCATCTGCAACGGTTCGAAGATCTGGACGACGCACGCGCATGAAGCGAACATGTGCTTCTGTCTCGTGCGCACCGACGCAAGCGGCAAGCCGCAGCAGGGCATTACCTTCCTGCTGATCGACATGACGTCGCCCGGCGTGCGCGTCGACCCGATCATCATGCTGTCGGGCGAGCATATCCAGAACGCGATCTTCTTCGATAATGTGCGTGTGCCGCAGGCGAACGTGATCGGCAAGGTCAATGAAGGCTGGACGGTCGCCAAATACCTGCTGGAATTCGAGCGGGGCGGATCGAGCTACGGCCCGCGCCTGAAGGCGCGCGTCGGTGCGCTGCGCAGGCAAGCCGCCGAGGCGGGTCTGGGACCGGACATGGCGATCAAACTGTCGCAGGCCGAGGCCGACGCGTCGGCGCTGGAAGCCGCCGAGCTGATGATGATGTCAGAGCTGGCCGGTGGCGGCACGCCCGGTCTGAAGGCCTCGATGATGAAGGTAAAGGGCACCGAGCTCAGCCAGCGGCTCACCGAACTCGCGATCGAGATCGCCGGGACCTATGTCGAACCCTTCCAGCCGCACCATACGAGCCCCGGCGGCGAAGTCGTCAACGCGCCGTCGAATTCGGCCGCGCTGGTCGGGCCAGACAGCGCCGTGACCGTGGCCGCCAAATATCTCAATGACCGGGCGGGCTCGATCTATGCCGGCTCAAACGAAATCCAGCGCAACATCCTGGCGAAAGCCCAGCTCGGCCTTTGATCACAAACCGGAGCCCATCCCTGCATGCTCGTCCTCTATGAACATCCGCTCTCGCCCTATGCCCAGAAGGTGAAGATCGCCCTGCGCGAGAAGGGGATCGCCTTCGATGTGCGCATGCCGGAAGGCATCGGCGCGGGGCATACGAAGGGCGCGTTCGCCGACGCCAACCCGCGCCGCGAAGTGCCAGCCCTGATCGACGGTGACACAGCGATCTTCGATTCGACCATCATCCTTGAATATATCGACGACAAATGGCCCGAACCCTCTCTGATGCCCAACGCGCCGGAAGCCCGCGCCCGCGTTCGCCAGATCGAGGACGTGATGGACACGCATTTCGAGGCAATCACCTGGGGGCTCGGTGAGCTGCATTTCTTCAAACGGGGCGATGAGCCGCTACGCGAGGCGATCGAAGCGAAGGCAGGCCAGCAGATCGCCGGTTTCATGGCGTGGCTGGACGCGGAACTGGGTGACTCCGATTTTTTCAACGGCCTTGAATTTGGGCGCGCAGACCTTGGCGTGATTCCATATCTCAATGCGGCCGACGGCTTCGGCTACAAGCCAACCGCTGGCTCGCGCCTCGCAGGCTGGATCGCACGGGTGAATGCACGCGACAGCGTGAAACAAACCGACCAGGAATCACGCGCGTCCATTACCGGGATGGAACAGGTCAGCGCGGCGGTCGAATCCGGCCTGTTCAAACGACAGTACCGCGACCACAGGCTGGAATGGATGATCAAGTCCGGCGGCATGGACATCGTGACCGACGGCCTCGCCAGGCAGACCATCCGCTTTACCGATCATTGGGATACCTGACATTCAAAACAAGCCGCCCAAGGCGGAAAGGGAGAAAGAGATATGCATATCAAGACACGCTTCACCGAGATGTTCGGCATCGAGCACCCGATCGTCCAGGGCGGCATGCAATGGGTCGGCTATGCCGAGATGGTCGCACCGGTCGCCGAAGCCGGCGCGCTTGGCTTCCTGACGGCGCTGACACAGCCCACGCCGGAAGACCTGGCCAAGGAAATCCAGCGCACACGGGACATGACCGACAAGCCGTTCGGCGTGAACCTCACCATCCTGCCGGCCATCACGCCGCCGCCATATGCCGAATACCGTCAGGCCATCATCGAAGGCGGCATCAAGATTGTCGAAACCGCCGGGTACAAACCGCAGGAACATATCGACCATTTCAAGCAGCACGGCATCAAGGTGATCCACAAGTGCACGGCTGTGCGTCACGCCCTCTCGGCCGAGCGGATGGGCGCCGATGCCATCTCCATCGACGGCTTCGAGTGTGCCGGCCATCCCGGTGAGGACGACATTCCGGGCCTGATCCTGATCCCGGCCGCCGCCAACAAAGTGAAGATCCCGATGCTGGCCTCGGGCGGATTCGCGGACGGGCGCGGCCTGGCAGCCGCGCTGGCGCTTGGCGCGGACGGCGTCAATATGGGCACGCGCTTCTGTGTCACCAAGGAAGCGCCGATCCATGAGAGCTTCAAGCGCCAGATGGTCGAGAATGACGAGCGCATGACCAATCTCATCTTCCGCACGCTGCACAACACGGCGCGGGTGATGAAGAATGCCGTGAGTGACGAGGTCGTCGAGATCGAACGCAGGGGCGGCGCCAAGTTCGAGGATGTCGTCCACCTTGTCGCGGGCGCGCGCGGGCGCAAAGCCATGGCCGAGGGCGATGCGGATGGCGGCATCTGGTCGGCCGGCATGGTGCAGGGCCTGATCGACGACATCCCCACCGTCAAGGAACTGGTCGACCGGATTATCGCCGAAGCCAGCGAAATCATCGATTCCCGGCTGGCCGCCATGACCCGCTGAGGGACGACACTCACGATGGAATATGAGCAGATAAGGTTCGAGCGGGACGGCCCGGCGGCGATCATCACGCTGGACCGTCCGGACAGTTACAATGCCTATACCGCGCAGATGGGCCAGGAACTGGCCGCTGCAATCCGGCGCTGCGACGGTGATGACAGTGTCCGGGCCGTCATTCTTACCGGCGCAGGCCGGCACTTCTGTGTCGGCGCCGATATGTCGGCCGGGGCCGCCAGCTTCGATACGTCTGAGGGCGGCGCCGGCGCCAAGAATTTCGGCGGCACCAAGGGCGGCAAACGCGATGGGGCGGGCTTCGTCGGCGCGCTCTACAATTCCCTGAAACCGACAATCGCCGCCTTCAACGGCGCAGCAGTCGGCGTCGGGATAACATTGGCCCTCCCGACCGACATCAAGATCGCCGCTTCGACCGCAAAGTTCGGCTTCGTGTTCACACAGCGCGGCCTGCCACCTGAAGCGGGCAGCGCCTGGTTCCTGCCCCAGATCGTGGGCCTGCCGCAGGCGCTCAAATGGTGCCTTACGGGGCGCGTGTTCGACGCGGCAGAAGCGCTGGAAGGCGGCCTCGTCAGTGAAGTCGTCGCACCCGATGAATTGCTGCCGACAGCCCTGAAGATCGCCCACGAAATTGCGCGCAACACCGCGCCCGTTTCCGTCGCCCTGACCCGTCAGCTGCTCTGGCGATACGGCCCCGAAAATGCCCCGTTCGACCTGCTGGCAAAGGATGGCGCTTTCGCTCTCGCATTGGGGGCCTCCGATGATGTCAAGGAAGGCGTCGGCGCCTTCCTCGAAAAGCGCGCGCCTGTTTTCCCGGGGACAGTATCCCGTGACATGCCGAACGGTTTCCCCTGGTGGGATGACGATAGCTGAAACACAATTTCCGGCGCGGGGTTTCCTGATCCCAATTGCGGCCTATCATCGGAAACCTATTCCAACGACAGGTTCGCAAGATGACCCAACTCCCCGAATCCAGCCCCCTGCCCCAAGGCGTACTCGACCTTTATGATGCCTATTGCCATGGCGCGATGTCGCGGCGGGATTTCTTCGCCAGCCTCAGCAAATATGCCGTCGGAGGCATGAGCGTCGCCATGCTTGCAGCATGCGTCATGCCCGACTACGAGACCACCCTGCAGACAAGTCCTGATGATCCGGACCTCAACATCGAAACCCTGCTCTATGATTCGCCCAGTGGCGCAGGCAAGATGGCTGGCGATCTGGTCCGGCTGAAAAAGGGACCGGCCAAACGGCCCGGCGTGATTGTCGTGCACGAGAACCGGGGCCTCAATCCCTATATCAAGGACGTTGCCCGCCGCACCGCGCTTGCCGGCTATATCGCCCTGGCCCCGGATGCGCTCTACCCGCTCGGCGGATACCCCGGCAATGACGATGACGGCCGCACGCTACAGGCGACGCGCGACCGGGATGACATGCTGCATGATTTCATGGCCGCGGCCGAGACCCTGCGCGATCATCCGGACTGCAATGGCAAGGTCGCCTGCGTCGGTTTCTGCTTTGGCGGCAGCATCACCAACCTGATGGCGGTGAACCAGCCCTGGCTGTCCGGCGCAGTGCCCTTCTATGGCGGATGGCCGACAGAAGAAGACGCGGCGAAAGTGAACGTGCCGCTGCAGATCCATCTGGCCGGGCTCGACACTCGCGTGAATGCCGGCTGGCCCGCCTATGAAGCGGCCCTCAAGGCCAATGGCGCAGAATACGGGGCCTTCATCTATGACGGCGTGAACCACGGCTTCCACAATGACACGACACCGCGCTACGACGCCGCCGCCGCAGGGCTGGCGTGGGAGCGGACGCTGGCGTTCTTCAAGGCGGCGTTCGCCTGAATTCGACGTGATCGGTTGAAGCCTGGGTCCTCGCTGGCGCTTCGGGCATTTCAAGCCTCAATTTGATACTCAACCAAATTGTGCGCCGCAGGCGCACCAGCTTGAAATGGTGGGCGGTACAAGGTTCGAACTTGTGACCCCTACGATGTCAACGTAGTGCTCTACCACTGAGCTAACCGCCCGATCCATCGGGAAGCGGCGGTAATGGCCAATCCAGCCCGCCGCGTCAAGATGGTTTAGGCCGCCATCACCTTGTCGACTTCATCGACGATCTCGCGCAGGTGGAACGGCTTGGACAGGACTTTCGCCCCGGCGGGCGTCGGCGCGCCGGACGAGAGTGCCACGGCGGCAAAACCTGTAATGAAAACAATCTTCATCGCCGGGTCGAGTTCGGCGCCGCGACGGGCCAGTTCGATACCGTCGAGTCCCGGCATGACAATATCGGTCAGGAGCAGGTCGAACACTTCGCGCTCAAGCGCGTGCAGGGCCGTTTCGCCGTCCGCATAGTCCTGGATCTCATGGCCCGCCCGACGCAGGGCTGCAGCCAGGAAGGTGCGCATTGAGTCGTCGTCTTCTGCGAGAAGGATCTTGGTCATGCTCGCCCCTTTGGATGCCAGTGCTTGATTTTAGACATAAACTACGGATCGGGTAAATCATGCGTGAATGGCGACGAGATTCCCTGTCTCTTTTTTGCTTCAGCCTGAAAAAGCTTGACCTTCGGGCGAACTGGCAAACCATGGGCCCGATGACCGGCATACTTCCCCTGGCACGATCTCCCGAAGCGGAACCTGCAGCGCCGGTCGCATATGACACGCCCTACACGCTGGACGGGCCGACCGGGCCCGCAGCGCCGGTTCTGTTTGCCTCGCCGCACTCCGGCAACGAATACCCGCAAAGCATGCAATCAGCGCTGTGCGTGCCGCTGATCGACCTGCGCCGCACCGAAGATGCGTTCGTCGAAGAACTGTTTGCCGATGCCCCGGCCCTGGGTGCTACGCTGATGGCCGCCCGCTATGGCCGGTCGGTGGCGGACCTCAACCGTGACCCGCGCGAACTCGATGCCACCATGTTCAGCGATGGCCTGCCCCGCGTGAGCGGCCTGCCTACGGCCCGCGTCGATGCCGGCCTGGGCGCGCTGCCCCGCGTCGCCGCCCGCGGCGAGGCAATCTATGCCCGGCGGCTGACGCGCGCCGAAGGCGAAGAACGCCTCCGCCTGGTGCATGACGCCTATCATGACCGGCTTGGCCTCGAACTGGGCGCCCTGCGCGACACGCATGGCGCGGCATTGCTGATTGACTGCCATTCGATGCCGTCGGTCCAGCCGGGACGGCGCCACCTGGCCGACATCGTACTCGGCGACCGGTTCGGCTCGAGCTGCGATCCACGGCTGACCGGGCGGGTCGAACGGGCCTTCCGCGCCCAGGGCCTCAGCGTTGCCCGCAATACACCCTATGCCGGGGGCTATACGACCCGCCGCTACGGGCGGCCCAAACGCAATGTCCACGCCCTGCAGATCGAGATCAATCGCGGTCTGTACATGGATGAGCACGCGATCACTCGCTCGGATCGGTTTGCTGACATCAGAGCTGTGATTACAGATGTGACAGCGCAAATCCTCGATATCGCGCGGGTCGTCAGCGAATCCTGACCCATTTTCCAAAAAAAGGGCCGCACCCGTAGGTGCGGCCAAAGTCAAAGGGAGGAAACGCCAGAGGCGTCTGCACCGAAGTGCAAGGACAGGATTATGCTGCGGTGCACAAATAGGCAAGCGCAGGAATGTCGCACGTCTGCAATTAACCTCAACTGCCCGCATTTTAGGCACAGAAACCCCCTCCGGCATGCCAATTGCGTAGGACTTGCTCGAATTTCCTGTTTTGGGACTGGAACCGTCCCGTCGTAGTTTGGAGTAAGAAATGGCTGACGAAACAGATCTGCACGTGGGCAAACGCCTTCGCCGCCGCCGCCGGCTGCTCGGCATGACCCAGCAGGACCTCGCTGGCCAGGTCGGCGTTCGGTTCCAGCAAATCCAGAAATATGAATGTGGCGCAAACCGCATCACGTCATCGCGCCTGTATGAACTGTCGCGCGCCCTGAACGTGTCGGTCCAGTATTTCTTCGACGGCATCCCGGTTGCGGATGCCCCCGACGCTGCCAATGACGCCGAACATATGGAAGGCGATATCCTTTCACAGAAAGAGACGCTGGAGCTTGTTCGCGCCTATTACCGCCTCGGCGAGCGTCCCCGCAAACGCCTGCTGGAACTGGCCAAGGCCCTCGAAGGCGACCAGTCGAGCCACGGCGCCGCTTGACGCCCGGCCCAAGGCAGGGCTAGCCCTGCCGGATGCCAGACGGAATATCCCTCGAAGATGAGCTTGCCCTCGCCGGGCGGCTCGCAGATGCGGCCTGGATAGCTATCCGGCCGCATTTTCGTGCCCTGAAAGACGTGGACAACAAAGCGGCAACCCCGCCGCCGAACCCGTCCCCAGCCCGTCCGACACCCACCTCAACCCCGTCGATCCCCGCAAGGCCCGAATTCGACCCGGTCACCGAGGGCGACCGCGCCGCTGAACGGGCGATCCGCTCCATCCTGGCTGCCGAACGCCCGCACCATGGCGTGACCGGAGAGGAATATCCTGAAACCCCCTCCAGCAGCGGCTATCGATGGCTGATCGATCCGATCGACGGCACCCGCGCCTTCGTCGCCGGCCTGCCTGTCTGGACGACGCTGATTTCGCTGGTTGGCCCGGACGATGTGCCCCTGATCGGCATTATCGACCAGCCAGTTCTGGGCGAACGCTATGTCGGTTGGCCGGGCGGCGCAGAATTGCAGCGCGGCGGCACGCGCACGCCGATCCGCGTCTCCGACTGCCACGACCTGCGCCGGGCGACAATTGCCACAACCGATCCCTTCATCCTGAACCCGGCGGAACAGGGTGCCTGGGCGCACTTGCGCGCCACGGCCCGGATCAGCCGCTATGGCCTGGATGCCTATGCCTATGCGCGCCTGGCCGCTGGCACGATCGATCTTGTTGCTGAAACCTGCCTGAAAGCGTGGGACGTCGCCGCCCTGATCCCGGTCGTGCGCGGTGCCGGCGGCCTTGCCACCGACTGGCGCGGCAACGCGCCCAGGCTTGGCGGCCAGATCGTCTGCGCCTCAAGCGAGGGCGTCATGGATCAGGCCCTGCTCGCATTGAGGCGCTCGGCCACGCTGGCCTGATTCAGCTCGAGGGGTCAGGCGCTGCCGCCAGCGCGTCACGATAGCGACGGCTGCCGATGACGACCCGCCCGTCGTCCAGCGTGATTTCTACGTCGCCTGATGCTTTCGATTTGAAGCCGCCGATACGGGCCCGATTGACGAGGCGTGAGCGGTGCACCCGGGCAAAGCCGCGGGATTTCAGCCGCGCCTCCCAGGTTGCAAGCGTGCCACGCACCATGTGGACCCGGTCCTTCGTGTGGAACTGGACGTAATTTCCGGCGGCCTCGACAGCGAGAATGTCACCGGGCGGCAGGAAGATTGCCGTCGCGCCGTCCCGGATCTCGATCCGGTCACCCACCGGTTTCGCCCGCCGCGCCACAATCAACGGATACAACCAGTATATTGCAGCCAGAACAGCGTAGCTGATCACGTCCTTGCGCCACTCATAGACCAGGGGCAGCACGATCCCGTCATCGAAGAAACGGTACGCTCCGCCGAGTAACGTGAAGCATATCACTCGGATGATGACCATGCCCGCAACATGGACCAGCGACACCGGCACGGTCAGGGCCAGGTGGCCAAGAATGGACCGGGGCAGGTTGCCGGAATTCGGCGGCAGCCGCTGGACCGCCAGTCCGATAAACGGCGCCAGTGCCAGCCAGAGCAGATAGCTCGAGCCCTCCAGGATCAGTGGCTCGACGAAGGATACCGGATCTCCGTCAAGCTGTGCCTCCAATATGATCGACGTGATGTTCACCAGCCCGTTGATCAGGCCGAGGATGGCGATGGTAACCCAGGGACCGGTCAAAAACCGCGCGCCACCGCTCGTCACGACATGTCCACCGCTCGTCACCACGCCGTCTCCATTCGTCCCGGCCTGATGCCGCTCGTGTCGCCACGATAGCGCGCCGTGAAGGATCGCGAAAGGAAGGGCTGATCCCGAGGAGACGCCCCACCATGACCCAACGCCGCTACGATCTCGACTGGCTCCGCATCGGCGCCTTTGCCATACTCATCTTCTACCATGTCGGCATGTATTACGTGACATGGGACTGGCATGTAAAATCGCGCCATGCCAGCACGCTGATCGAGCCTTTGATGCAATTGTCGAGCCCGTGGCGGCTGACATTGCTGTTCCTCATCTCAGGCGCCGCCACGCGGTTCATGGCCGACAAGATGAGCACATGGCAGCTCACCAAGGCGCGTATGGGCCGCCTCTGGCCACCGCTCTTACTGGCCGTGTTCGTGATCGTGCCGCCGCAAAGCTATTATGAAATTCTCGAAGCGGCGACCGCTCTCGGGCAAGACCCCGGACAATGGCTCGATAATTTCTACGCCAAATATGTCACCGCCTCTGGGCACTGGTGCGACAGCGACGGATGCCTCAAGACGCCGACCTACAATCACCTGTGGTTCGTAGCGTACCTGATTATCTATTCGGTCGCGCTCCTGCCCCTGATCCCGCTCATCCGGCGCATTCCGAAAGCAGTGTCGTTCCTGATCTCGGGGCCCGGCCTGTTCCTGACGCCGTGGCTCTTCCTTTTCGCCACGCGGGTGACCCTTTTCCCGATCTTTGGCGAAAGCCATGATTTCCGCGAAGACGGTTATCTCCACACACTCTATTTCGGGACATTCTTGTTCGGTTTCATAATCGCCAAACACCAGCCCTTCTTCGATGCCTGCGTACGCTGGCGCTGGGTGGCGCTCGGCGCGATGCTCATCGCCTGGGGCACCCTGATGGCTTATTACAACGCCTGGTCGGAAGCCGGCACGCCGCCGGACTGGTTGCGCAACACGTTCCGCGGCGTACGCGAGTTGCAGGCATGGACAGCCATTGTTGCCCTGATCGGATTCGCCCACCGGAACCTGCGCCTCAGCGACGGACCTGTGCGGCGCATGCTGACCGAGGCCATCTTCCCGGTCTACCTGATCCACCAGACGATTATCGTGGTGGCCGCCCATTATCTCGGTCAGGCGGGCCTGCCAGTCGCGCTTGAGGTCACGCTGCTCATCGTCATTACGGTTTCAGGCTGTTGGCTGTTTTACGATATCGGGCGCCGGATTCGATTCCTGCGGATCTGGATCGGCCTACCATCGCGGTCAAAGGTGCCGGCCCGGCCTAAGGTCCCGTCACCTCAAAGCCCTCAGCCCGAAGCATCGCTATGACACTGTCATCGCCGGCAAGGTGGCCTGCACCGACAGCAATGAGGCGCGTCCCCGGCGTTTCCAGCATCGCCGCGATCTGTGGTGCCCAGGTTTCGTTGCGCTCTTTCAGGAGGGCGTCATAGACCTCTTCGGAGCCCATCATGTCGGGGTTTGCGAGCAACAGGCCGAGCCCGTCGACGTCGCCATCGGCCCATTCGTCGACCAGCGCGTCCAGCATGGCCGCGCCCTCGTCGATGGATTCAGCCGAGCTGATCAGGAAGTCGACCTGTACATCATCCGGCAGGCCCGCGAGGCGACCGAGCTGGTCGTCCACGGTTTCGAGATAGACAAATGACTTTCCGGCCATCGTGCCTTCGGCGATGAGCACCTGTTCAACGCCGGAATTCGGGTCGAACCCGTCTTTCGTCATCTGCATGACGGACAGGTTCACGGCTGCAAACCAGGGCCGCATGTTCTGCACGGCGCCAAGCGGCAGGCCGACATAGTCGAGCGCCGCCTGAAGCTCGATTGTCTCGGCATCGCTGAGCAGGTTGGTCAGCTGGCCGCCATCCTGGAAGAGGCCCTCATTGCGGACGAATTTCATCATTTCGGCACCTGCTTCGGGACTGGACACATCGGCCTCGAATACGAGCGTATCTGCGGCATTCATGGCCGCATCGATCTCGTCGCTGCGCCAGTCGAGTTCCGGGCGCAACAGGTGGACCGTGCCCATGATGTAAAGCTTGGTATCAGCGTCGCTGAGCACCCAGACGGCCGGTTCGCCAGACCCGCGTGATGCCTTGGCCGCCGCAAGTGCCGCCGCTGCTGCCGCGTCCTGTTCGGCCCTGGCGGCTTCGGCCTGCGCCGCAATCGCGGCCGGATCGGGCGCTTTTTCCTTGCAGGCCACAGGGCCGGCCAGCGCGACGCCGAGGATCAGGGAAATGGCCAGGCCGCGTGTGCACATCGGGAATATCCTTTTGTCGTGATGATCCTAGCTAACGCAAATTACCACAGGCGCAAGCAACAGAGGGCGACTTTGACCCGTTGCGCCCCTGCCCGGCTTGGCCTAAAGACGGCTGCTCTTTCGCACCCATAGCTCAGCTGGATAGAGCGCTGCCCTCCGAAGGCAGAGGTCACAGGTTCAAATCCTGTTGGGTGCACCAGTGTTTTCAAGGTCTTAGGTCGATACAGGCGGTCCAATTTCTGGTGCCAGTAACCACATAGTAACCACGGCACAAGGTTTCTCGCCAGTCCAAAGCCGTTTCGCTTAAGAGCCAATCAAACCTCTGCTTGGTCGATTGGCGCGGACACCAAGGAGCCCAACGGCAGTCCGTACAAAAACGCCACGGATGTCCGCAACAGTCCCGCGTCTATTCAGATCAGGGCGAATAGCTGCAACGCCCGAATGACACGGTGCCGCGCCCATTGTTCTCAACGAAGTAGCCGTCGGGAAATATCTGCATGTCGAATTGGCCCTCGAAGTAATAGTACTTCGAGACTCCGACGCGACCATCCGAAACGATATGGTCGACCTCATACTCGTCGCAGGTTTCGACTCCTCCAGCACTTGGGGAAATTGAGCAACGGAGCAACTGAGCGCCATCCTCTGTCACGTGCACAACAACTCGCGGCCTAAATGCTTTCAGGCTCTCCGCCGCATGTACGCCCCCGGAGTCGAACTTTTGCTCAACCCGACAGTCAAAAGTGGCTGCCCGAGCCCCCAGACACAGCACCCATGAAATTGAAGCAATCAAGAATACCCGCAGCATAGCCTGCCTCCACACGACGTCTGAGTACATATCGTCAAATCCTGCTTGGCAAGCCAGTTACTCGCGATGCAATGTGAAGGCACGTCAAACCGATCCCGGGACACAGGCTATGTAGTCTCGTTGATTGAAACTGAAGCGGAGGAACGTGAGATGGTTCGGTTGCTATTTTTTATAGCCCTCTTTTCCTTACCCGCATCAGCTCAGGAGCTACCCTGGACGCTAGATTGCAGAGAAGTGATTCATGCTGAAGCGAACGATAATCTAACCGACTACGACGTAGGCAAGAGCAAACGATTTGAACTCACATTTTCACGCAAGGCCGCAGACGATTGGGTGATGATTGGCAATCTCGGTACAGTACCCATTGTTGCGCTAGCTGGCCCTGGGGTCGTGCACTTGTTTGAAACGACTCCGGTGGGAGCAATAAACGTCACTCAAATTTCGACCACGGGCGACCAAGACGAGTATCCAGCCGTGCATTCCAGACACACCGTCATTTGGGGTGAGCAGGTTCCCTCTCAGTATCTACTTCGTTGCAGAGGACGCTGAAGTAGGGGTTTCATTCTCAATCCCAATCGACTGAGCGCCCTTTTGAATCGCCTTCGACTTATCATTGAGCGCAAACTGTGTTCCATTCAGGGGTGAGCTTGAGAGGTAGCGGACATGAGGTGGCTTCTATTTGCACTGGTAAGCCTTACCATGCCTGGCTGCGCAAAAGTTGGACTCCCGAACGAATGCGAAGATGGTTGCGTTGATTTCTGCAAGCAATCTTTCGTCACCAACCGGGCGGCATGCTCGACTGACTACAATCAGGGTTATGCGTTGGGTTATGACGACGGGTTAAAGAATCGACTAACCGATGGGGTCAACTCAGACTCTTACGTTGCCGGATATTGGGACGGACACGCTGACGGCTTGGCCGATGGAAGGTACAGTACGGATCAATGAGCAAATAGGGGGGAGAAGAATGAGTAGCATTTTGCTTCGAGCAATTCCAACAACACTCGGCTTCTTTCTCGTTGCCCAAGCAGCCCTTGCAGACAAACTCCAGATGGAATGCGGCCCGTCCCGGGGGCAGGTCTTTAATGCACCAGAGGGCTTAGTGGACAGTGGTTCGGCGGGCTGGGACGAAGATTCTATCTCGACGGGCTTGAGCATATTCGAACTGGACTTGGCTTCAGGCGCTGTGAGTTATCGCTGGCGAGACGTACGCGAATATTGGTTAGACGCTAAAGACGAGGGAGCAGAGGTTAGACTGCTTTCCGTCGATGACTCAGATTTATCGTGGCAAGTGCTCTCGATTTTTGGCGATGTTACAGAGGTCTGCTCATTCGCCAATGTTCTAAGTGACGCCCCCAAATCGCTGTGTGTTACCTCCAAGAATACCAAACTCTTCCACTCAGCCCGGGTGCTCGTTGCGGACTGCAAAGCGGTACTTGTGCCAGTTAGCGACTGAGGTGTTCTCGGCACAACTTCTCTAGGTCCGCGACGACTTTGGTCTGCGCAGAATACTTCCCATGCTTCCAGGCGTTCCGATTTCCCTTCGGAGCTCCAGGGCTCGTTCCACCATGCATGCGGCAGCGACCATTGGGCATAGACCCAGCCTGGCATGGATAGCCCCGACGTGTCTTCGCTCCGCAAGTCTTGTTATCGGACACCGCTGGAACTCCTGTGATTTCTCGCATCCCACGGACTAACTGGGTGCTCCTCGATATACTTCCTCAACCGCGCAGCATGCTCGGCATTTCGAGGACCGCTTCGTCCGCGCTGTTCGCCAATCTCTGCGAGCGGCTGCACCACTTCGACATGCGCTCCCTTGCTGCCGCACAATTGGCACCGGGCATTCTTGGCAACGCTCAGAACCGTCGCATCTTTTGGTAAGGCATGCAGGTCCAGCCACCGTCGCCTCCGACAATCGCGGTTGACACATGCCACGATGAGCCCGAGCGCGGCCACATCTTTCAAGCAGGGGACGTTAGAAGAATCTGTTTGGCGCATACCCGATATGCATCGCTTATTGATAGTTGCCGACAAGGGCCAGCGTCCGCTCGAACCCGTCTGGCGAACCCGCGCCGCCAATTAGCGGACTGTTACATCGAGCTTGAATGTCAGCACCCTCTAGCAGCACCTTGAGATAGGCTGGCTTGATTGCGAAATTGACGTTCTGCCCAATCTTCAATCCAGACACCGCCACACCCACCAATTGACCGCTTTCGTTGAACACCGGACCACCAGAATTACCAGGCTGCAACGCCGCGCTGATCTGAAACGTTTTGGGGTCCCCGCCGACGCCATTCTTTGAGCTTATGATGCCATCCGTAATCTTGGGGTCAGAAGACAGGATTTGAGTATAGGGAAATCCAGCAGCAAAAATTTTCGTCCCCGCAGCGGCAGTGTCGGCATTATCGAGCGCGAAACATGACAACGGCCCATGTGCGGCTTCTGCAACCTCAAGCACAGCCAAATCGATGTCGGCATCAGCGACCAGAAGGCGAACGTCGATTTCGGCACCATTTATCGACACCGTTATTTTTCTGGCATCGGCTACGACGTGTTGGTTGGTCACCAAAATGCTTTCGGAGATAAAGAACGCCGTTCCAGTGCTCTCTAGTTCGGGATCCGAGCTCAGCGCACCAATCGCTTGCCCTAGCGACCCAGCTGATTCAGCTGGCTGTTCATCGGGAAGCGGCCTATCTGCAAGGCGATAGGCAAGACGTTCCGCTTCGACAATTTCAACTTGGCTGCTTAACCTTCGTTCAATTCCAAGAGTGACCGTATCGGGCCTGGTCGATGATACCCAATGATAAGCTAGTCTATGCGCATACGCCAATGTCGGATCCTCGCGCCACCCTTTGAACTGATAACAATCAGCCAATCCGATATGAGGAATAGGGCTCCGGGGAGCCAAATCATTGGCCTTGGCAAAATGTCCGCACATTTCGGCTACTTGGCCCGGTTTAGCTCTACCCTTTTGTATCTTAGGCAACAGGTCCACACGCACATATAGCGCCTCAAGTTGCTCAATCATGCTGTCTCTGGTAGCCCAACTGGGCGTCGATTGAAGTTTCTTGATACTGTCCCTCAATATCATCTTACGCTTCGAGCGGCTCGTGCCGGTACTCTCGTCAGAATCGTGCCGCGCCAAGTAGTCGATGGCTGCGATATCGCCCAATTCGGCCGCTTTGCGAGCAAGGGGGTAGACGTTGTCGGGTTCAAGCGGATAGCCGTAGCAACCGACCGATGCCCCGCTAGTTTTTGAACGGGCTGCTGACGCATCACTTTCCCAGTTCGCATCAACATATTCGCGAATGGCTGGAAAATTCTGTTCTGAGTTCAACGAATGCAATCCATCCGGTCCGTCTGGAAGGTTAGCAACGAACTTACGAAATTTCGCATCACTGTCCGATGGACTTTGGCGGGAGGCATCGCCGTTGTATTCCGCATCAAAGTAGCAGACGTGATCCGGGCCGTAGTTGTCCGCGTTAGCCAAGCCCGAAATCAAAATCGCGATAGCACTCAACGCTACTAATGCAGAGCTTTTCATCGCCTCCCCCGTAATTTGCAAACCAGCCGTATATTGAAGCCTGGTAGAGGTGGGTCAACGGCAAATAAATCACTCTGGATAAGAAACGCGCCCTTCGCATGGGGTTGTTCCTCACTTTTTGCCCACGCCCCCCCCAAGGCAGGTTTCATGTTGCAATGTTTAGAATCTATTGGCGCCGCAAGGCGGCAGCTTGCCTGATTTCTTCGGGGCTCGCGTAAAACGGTCTCGTAAACGTGTGCTCCAATTCAATAATGTTCTGGAGTCCCCGTTTTCCCAATAGGTCAATTTCAATATCCGGAACGACAAATTCACAGCCGATATGAACACCACCGACAGGCTTGCCATCGACCGGCGCGACAAGAATTTTGAGTTCGGCCCAACCTTTTATGTCGAACTCAGGTAGCCGGGCGGATGGCATGCGAATGATACTGCTCTCCCCAGCGGCAAGATAGTTTGAATACGAGGCAGCTTTCTCGGGCGACGGCTTTTGTCCGTTTACATCTAGGGAAGCAGATAGAATCGTCATGACTATCGGCGCGCGCCCAGTGTTCTTGAACTGCCACTTCAACCTAATGTCTCTTAGGTTGTCGCGCGCAGACGTGTCCGCAGTCACATCTATGGCCACCAGATTTTCAGGTGCGACTGACGCCCGTACTCCGCTTCTAGAGGCGCTAGAGCGTCGATTTATCCAAAGAACAAACGCGGCACCGACAATTGCCCAGCAAAGCCCAACGGTGACGGTCACGATCCACCGCCAGTTGCGATCGAGAAACTGATCCCAGCCCCGCTGGTGGGCAACGTTTTCGATATTGAGCCCAATAACCACGACTGCCGGAAATGCCAGCCAAGTGATGATTCTGAGTAAAGTCTTTCTCCAGTCCATACCCTGAGTACTGACGCGATTTTCCTTTGGTGTGGAGTCCTAATCAATTCCGTTCCCTCCTCTAGGCAACGAACGAACGTGGATCACGCTGGTGCGCTTGATCGATAAGTGAGCTGTTCCGGTCCAAATCCACCCAATGAGACGCCCGCCGGGTTTCCCTGAGAACCTCAAATAGCTGTGAACATCACTGTCTACTGCCAGCTGACACGTGCCCCACAATCGCCTGCCCCCCATCATTCACATGCACGTGCTCAACCACGACGGTTTGCTGGCCCTTGCGGCGGTGCTTATCGAGCGCCTCCACCTGTTGCGCATAGATCCGGCTAAGCTTGGCCCCGTGCTTCAGGTTCAGCTCCCGTCCTGCAAACGTCTGGTCGCTCAAGAGGGCCCGCGAAAAGCACTGCATTGAGGCGACATGCACAGCCACCATTTGCGCGGCCAGCATGGCTTCAGGGCCATCAGAGGGCTTAAGCTCATCCAAGAGCGCCAGGGCGCCATCCGCATTCGCGGGGTCGAGCTTGCTGAAGTCGCTGGCTGACAGGCGGAGCAACTGATCCAGCAACATGAAAGCCGCATCATAATTCCGCAAACCAGTGGCACTGTGGAGGGCAAGCAAGGCTTTTCGACCACGCTTTTTGTCGAGCGCAACCGTGAACCCTCCAGCCTCATCAGTCCCATATTCAACAGTCGGCGGAGCTGGTCGCTCACGCTTGGCGTCGAGCAGCCATTGGGCCACGCGGGATTCAGTTTCAGTGGCGCTCGTGTCTCGATCCGCAAGCGCTGCGCTCTTTCCATTATCCGGTTCTGCCTTGGTCTTCGCCATCATTGTTTCCCTTTCATCTTCCGGGGTGCTTCGCCCCCCTCACATGAGGGTAAAGGCGGTACTGAGGTGGCACCGTCGATGACACGCAAAGTGCCGCGACGAGTACTCACACGGGACGCAAATTCAGGTCCTCGGTACTCATCCGGCACGCTAGGCTGTTTTGCGTGCCGTCTCGGTACCGACTTTTGTTTTTTGGTCACGTTCTCAGGCTTCCAGCTTTGCCAATCGCGCGTTGGCGTGTTGCCTTCAAAGGATTGGTCTGTGAGCACGTATTCGGCAGCAAGCCGTCCGTACCATTGGCCCTGCCTGCGTAGTTTGATGAACCCCTTGTCTTTGAGTTCCCGAAACGCCTCTGCGACGGTGGACTTGCTCATGTGCAGCAGATCCGCCGCATTCTGGTAGCTAAGCGAAACGCGCCCGTTATTGCTGCCATTGTACCGGCAGCGCAGCTCCACCCACACTTTCAGGGCAGGCCCGCTGAGTGAGCGAAACGCTTCGCATTGGGCCAGGGTGTAGGGGATGGGCAAATACTGCCCATCCCCCTTGCTCCGCCCTTTCGCGTCAATGCCGCGATGAGGTTTCTTACGCGGCATCTTGAGCCTCCGCCCGAAGGATGAGGCTGTGCATCACATAGCGCGCATGGTTGCCTGGGAATGGCCCTGCATGGCGTTCATGGACGGTTTCAATATCCACGCCCGTGTCACGCAGCTTGTGAACATAGGCGCTCCAGCGCGGCGCAGGGTTGTCGATGGGCGTGCACCCCTTCTGACCGGCCACCGCCAGTTCCAGCAAGGCCCATTCGTCCCGGCCCGTCACATCGATGTAGTGAGCACCATTAGCTCCGATGATTTCATATCTGGCCATGTCAGTCCTCCTCCACGTGAAAGCCCGCGAGGTGGGCATACAGCGTGGCTGTGGAAGGCAGATAGGCACCGCGCCGCTGGATCTCCCGTCCAGCAAGGCTGCGAGCCCTGTGGCGACGCCTGAGAGCATCTGCCCAGGCAAACAGTGGCAGGTCATAGTCATTGCGCGCACGGCGGCGACGCGTTACTTTCCGTTTCATCGAAAAGTCTCCTGTGAGGGTGATTAGCTTCGAGAGACCCCGGCGGCGGAATGCAACTCCGCTCCGGGGTCGAATTGCATCTGGGGCCAACATCAGGCGGCCTCAGACGTGCTCTGGCGCTGGCGGGTTTCGAGCCAAGCTTCCACGTCGGACCAGCGATACCTGACGTTTCTGCCAATCTTGCTGAATTTTGGTGTTGCATCACCGCCGACCATCCGGCGCTTGGCCCATGTGATTCCAGACGTGCGCGTGCGTTTCGCTAGTTCTGGTGTGTCGATCCATTCGTCAAACATGACATATCTCGCGACTACGCCGGAAAGCGTCCGGCTCGCAGAGACAATATCCAACCCAAGCAGCGATAGCGCCATCATGAAGTAGCCAGAAAACTCGTGTATTTCAGCAGCACTTTTCTGGCGCCGCTAGTAGTCATCCACCCATTGCGGCGGCGGCTGAGTGTCGTTACGACGACACCATCCCAGCCAAGCGGCGTAGTAGTCGTTCCAATGCTTAGAAGGCATAGTAAAAAGATCAGGTCCGTGCAGATTCGAAGCCCGAGAAATTACATCCAGCCCGCAATAGCTGTCCCAACCAATTGAAGACCAAAGCTCTTTGTCCTCACAGTAGGGAATCTCGATCAATCGACGCTTCAGTTCCCGCGAAGACTTGAGAATTGCACCTTTTACGGTTTTCTCAGTTCGTCGTTTCATTTTGGCTAGTCGGTTATCTGGAAGAAGATTTCCGCTCGCAAAATACTCGACGGCCCTAAGGCACCAACCCTGCCCTAGATTCCCCATAGTTGGGAAAGCCTGAGATACAGTAGATCCGGACATGAGATTTAACGCGACCCATGCGCGGCAAAGTGGGTAGCATACTGAAGACAGCAAATCCTCTTCCGGACGACCAAATTCGGTTGTTCGTTTGCGTCCTGCAAGGACGTACTTTGCCGACAGCTCAAGAAGATAAACCGCACGTTCAGGAGTCACCCATTGCCCAGTTGGGCTTTGCGAGTTTATCGGAATTTGTACCAAACTACCGTCTCGGGCTCTGACTACATCGAAACCAAATACTTGCGACGCCCAAAACTCTCGAAACATCAGCCCGCCGGTGAAGGTCTTGTCACTCACCTTGCTGAGGTGAGGTCGCAGTTCACTGCACAGCTTTTCGATTCTCGCGAGACTTTCGTTTCTTTCCGAGTCGAACTGTCGATCAAAATAGGGGCTTAGCGCACTAGCTATTGAGTCGAACGTTGTCACTAGAATTGTTGAAACATCGTGCTCATCCAGAAATCTGACATGCGCTGGCAGAGTTTCCTTCAGTTTGGAAACCGCAGCATCCGTTTCATCTTCGGTGCCTGAATACACTTTCCCAAAAAACCGTCCAATTGTCATAGGGCCGGGACCCTAAGAGGCGAAACGCGATGGTTTGAAATGCTCTCCGGTTGGTCCCGACGATCCGCGCCTAGGGCTTCCGAAAGCGCATCGCCCACTTGATCAGATGCATTCCTAATGGGGTCGTTCTGCAAATGAGCATATCGAGCAGTTGTGGCGCTATCTTTATGACCAAGAAGAGCACCAATCACCGGCAGACTCGCCCCACCTGACACTGCCATGCTCGCGAAGCTGTGGCGAAGGTCATGGATCCGCACATTCTCCAGTCCGGCTCCCGCTCGAATGCGACGCCAGACTTTCGGAGTGCCTTCATAGTATCCATCCGAGCGAAACGCTGGAAACACGAAGTCTGAAGTGTTCTGGCGCGGCACTGTCTGAAGCACTTCAATCGCCGCGCCGTTCAGCATGACCAGCTTCTGCCCAGTTTTGGAATCGGCAAGACGAAGGTAGCTGTATTGCCAGTCCACTTCCGGCCAGCGCAGGCTTTCAATCTCGCCCTTGCGCGCGCCAGTCAGGATGAGCAGTCGAATGATGGCTATGGCATAGGGGTTTTCTCCAGCCGCCTCCGCCGCTACCAGCGCTGCACCCAGCTTCTGCAATTCGTCGGCACCCAGGAAGCGCTCGTTGCGCCGGTCCCGGAAGCGCTTAACGCCGCGCACGGGATTTTCAGAAATCCATCCAGACTCGACTGCGAAGGAGAATATTCCGCCGAGCAGACCCACCGTTCGCGTCGCGGTGCCCTTGCCACCACGTACAATCGCCCTGCCACGCGCTCCGGTTTTCACATCCACGGCAGTCTTCCCGGCAGCAACATCCTGCAGGAACCGGGAAATATCCGCCCGCTTCACGTCTGGCACGCGCATGCGCCCCAGCAATGGCTTTATGTGGCGCTCGATGCGCCCCCTGTCCGTTGCCAAAGTCGAAGCCTTCTTAGTCGCTGCCCCATGCTCCAGGTAGCGGTCGCACAGCTGGGAAACCGTCAGCACATCCTTGTCTGCCTGCTTGGCCTGCGCTGGGTCTTCACCATGCGCGACAAGTCCGAGTATCTGGCTCGCGCGCTTTCGCGCCTGTTCCGGGGTCCACGGTGCGCCATGTGCGCCGATGGTCATGCGCCGCGTGGGCGCGTTGCGACCTGTTCCCAGCCTGTATTTACAGACATAGGACTTACGGCCACCGCTGCAGACCTTCAGGCCGAAGCCCTTCAGGTCACCATCCCAGATGAAATAATCACTGTCCCGCTTCGCTGCGCCGTTCACGACTGAATTGGTAAGGCGCTTGGCCATTGGTGGTTACTCCGGGCTTCCAGTAACCACATAGTAACCACCATTCGGGGAATCTGGAAACACCCCCAGAAACCTACAGACCATCTTTTCACATAAATTCAGCGTGTTGTGGATCGTCAGGGAACATCAGGAAACGACCAGAAACCTATATCCCTTGCCCTCCGAAGGCAGAGGTCACAGGTTCAAATCCTGTTGGGTGCACCATTCCCAAAGCATTTGCGCGATTATTCAGGGCCGCTCAAAAGGCACTGGACAAATTATCGAAATTCGATATGCCGTCGCGATGACAAATTCTCAAATCGATCAGCGTGATGCCTGGATAACGATATCCATATTCATGGGAATCCTGTGCGGCCTCAGCGCGATTGCGCATTTTGCACTCCTCGAACTCAATCCCACGAGCCTCTATGTCGGCGCGTTGATGCTGTGTCCGGCAATCGCCGCCCTGGTGACGCAAAAGATCAGGGGCCGCACAATCTCGAGCCTCCCGTGGGCATGGGGTAACTGGCGCAGTAATATTCAGGCGTACTTCATACCGGTGGCCTATACCGCATTGGCGTACTGCCTGATCTGGGCATTCGGGCTAGGGGCCCCGCTCAATCCTGAAACCCTTTCCGAATGGTCTGACGAACTTGGCTTTCCGCCAAATGCGCCTGCCTTGTCGATGCTTGTCATGATCGGCCTGCTCGCCAGCGTCCAGTTGGTTAAATCCCTTGGATCAATTGCCGGTGAAGAGATTGGCTGGCGCGGCTTTCTTGTCTGGGAATTGCGCAAGGTCATGCCCTTTGGCGCCGTCTGCATCTTGAGCGGCCTGATCTGGGCCGCCTGGCACTACCCCATCGTCATCAAGTATGGCGGCGGCGATCCCCTGTTCCAGGTCGCGTGCTTCACGCTCATGATAACCAGCATGTCCGTGATCATGACGTATTTCACTTTCAAGTCCGGAAGTGTCTGGCCCGCCATCATATTTCACGCCGCCCACAATATTTTCATCCAGAAGATATTCACGCCCCTCACGGTGGATGGCGAGGGCACGCAGTTGTGGATCGACGAATACGGACTCATGATCCCCCTTGTCGTGACCGGCTTTGCCGTCTTCTACTGGCGCAAGGCGAAGGCCGAAGGGTTCTAAGAGGTATGCCGTTCGCGGCCTAACGGAAGTGGACCCTCCAGCGGTTGCAAGCCCGCAATTTTTGGCAATAGCACACAGGTACAGGTTCTCAGTTTCACCCTCTCCGGCGCACCAAGGTTTTTTTGCAGCACCAGAACGGTTTTGGTTGTCAACGATGCCACGCCAGCAACGACGGCGAAAGTGACGGACGCCAAGAGGGTCGCCAGTCTAGCGTCGCTTCGGGCGACGCTAGATGAGATACCTTGGCTGCAACTGCCGGAGACAGTCACGGGCTCGTAATTCGACGAACGGATACCAGAAGCACTCAGGTAATTGGGCTCTACCAGATCGGCAGCGCGATTGCTCCAAGCTACATTGACAGACTGACACCGATAGTCAGATTATCAGTTTCGATGCTCGAATTTTCTCTAAATCCACTGCCATATATCGGAGCCGAGAAGGTATCAGAGCCGTAGTCGGCATGTGCGTAATCCAGTCGAACCGACCAGCGCTCATTCAATGATTTCTCCAATCCCGCACCGGCGGTCCAGCCCAGTTGCTTGGTCTTGTCCAATTCCACATCAGGTGAATCCGTTAGCCGGTATTCGAACTGACCGTAAGCAACGCCGCCGGTCGCATAGAGCAGCCATGCGCCCTGGGTGACACCCACCCGCAAACGCGCGTTGGTCTGGAATTTGGTGGAAAGCTGGATCGGGTAATCCTCATCCGGAAGCCCCTCATAGTCGAAAAATACGTCGCTTTTTGCTTCGTCGCCGACGAACGAGCCCTCAAGGCCAGCGACAAGATTTCCCGACTCCCAGAAATTATAGCCGGCCGTCACGCTATAGGCGGCGCCGTCGTCGCCAAAATCCGCTGTGTAATCAGTCGGATCACCGTCATCAAATTCGATCACGCGCCCATCGATGTGTGTCGCACCAACGCCGACACCAAGGTATGGTCCGATCCTACTCTCGTCGGCGTGCGCCGCGGATTGCGAGGACACGGCCAATACCGCGACGAAGAAAAGTCGATTCATTCTGGGCACCCTTAAAATCGATGTCGCGTGCGCGACGTCTGAGCTGGTCAGTCTCGACCGACCTAAGGAAGAAAGGAAACTGCAATCACAATCATTCCAAAGCGCTAACAAATGGAAAGCTGCGACAATTTAGGGCTATTGCCCGTCTAGAAGCCCTTGAGTCCTGAGACCATGCTGCGCCCGAATGCAGCAAGTGACCGTGAATAAGTCGAATACCCCCATGCTTCCAAGCATTCCGATTTCCCTTAGGCGCTCCAGGGCGAGTTCCACCATGCATGCGGCACCGACCATTGGGCATTGACCACGATGAACACGGATGCCCTTGCCGTGTCTTTGCGCGGCAAGCTCTGTTATCTGCCATCGCTCAATAATCCTCCATTTCGCGGATGCGTGGGACTAACAGGGAACTCCTCCACATATTTCCTTATCCGCGCCGCATGCTCAATATTGCGCGGCCCGCTGACGCCGCACTGCTCGCCAATCTTGGCGACAGGCTGGATGACTTCGACATGAGCGCCGCGAGTTCCACAAACTCTGCATCGCGCTTTCCCGCCCACGTTTACAACGGTGGCATCTTACTCAAGGGAACGGACGTCCAACCAACTCCGCCTGCGACATGCAGCATTCGAACAGGTCACGATGGGGCCCAATGCGGGCAAATCGAGTCGCCCTGGAGCCATCTGCTTCTGGGTCCGCGTCATCTTGCACGATAGCTCCAGTTATCAATCGATGGAAAGGTCCCACCCTTGCAGCCACACCAAAAAATACTCGTATGCAGTGCATTTGGGTAGTCGGAACCAATACGCTGGCTTCACGGACAGTTCGTCAGGGCGCTTTGAAATAGTCCCAATTCAGAGTATAAGGAAAAAAAACAGGGTGGGACCTGAGGACGTCGCAAAACTGGGTTTGGCGCCATCAAACTGGCAGCCATAGTGACAAAGCGTTGCCACCACAATTGATTGGACCATCAGGTCTAATTGCTCCGTCAGCACAATGACGGAATAGAGTATCTGTGGAGAAAACAATGCAAAAAATACTTGGAAACGCTGGACGATTGGTCGCCTTCGGATTGGCATCTGGACTGTTTTGCGCAGGCGCCTACGCGCAAACCTTCACTTTCTCATCCACGTCCGAAACGCCCACGACCGTCGGCGCGACAACCCCGCAAGGAAGTGTCGCTGGCGCGTACTGGACAGGAACCACGACGACGACTTATGCCGACGGAACCAAGGCAGAAAGCTCGTTCAAATGCGTTTCGACAAGCCAACCACCACGCGATTCCATATTCATGGTCCACGGCGTATGTGATGGCGCCAGTGAAGACGGAGACTATACCGTATACACTGGATGTAACTTCATGGATGCTGAAATGACAACCATGAGCTGTGTCGGCGGCCTGATCGGCAAGTCGGGCGATTTCGCCGGGCGCACCGGAACCCTGACGATCTATTCGAAAGACAGCACATCCACCGGAACCGGCCAATGGCACGAGTAAGCCGTTAAGCCGCAGCCCTGCGCACATTCACCCTCTGCGCAGGGCGCCACTTAAGACCCACGCCGCTCTTTCAGACAGCCCCGCTGTTACGCTCATTGATCAGGTCTGGCGGGACTGACGCATGGGATTGTTCCCTGTAATATCAGTTAATCAGCGTGACACCTGATTGAAGAATCATCGTCGTTCCCGGAGCGCTCCGCACGGCGTTTTCCGTCGACGTCGCCATGTGGTCTGGCGAAGTTGTAAAAGCGCCCCCATTCGTCCAGCTTTTCCTCCAGATCAACATCATCTTTGTACGACAGGCGTTGGTAGAATTCCCACTCGTCGGACCGATATGAATGCTCGACCTCTCCATTGAGCTGAGGACTGCTCGGCTTGAGATAGACGTGCCGGGTTACCTTGTCCTCGACATACCAGCAGGTTCTCCCTTTCTTCCACTCCGGTCCACCACTGAAATCGCCGCGCTCGGTTGCGCGGCGGGCGCGCATTCGCTTTAGTGTCCGCAAAGGATGCCAGCACATGATCAAATCCATCTCCCTTTCCGTCCTGGCCATCGGCCTGGCGACTGCCGTTTCCGCGCAAGGCGCACCCGCCATCGACGACAGCAAGCTCGTTAAAAGCGTTACGCTGGCCGATCTGGAGGTCGTCGTGGCGTCGCTGGATCATGCGGTTGTGGATCGCGACGCGGATAACGTTTTCATCATTGCCGAGGATGAGGACGGGCAAAAATATGTTCTCGATGGAACTGCCTGCAATGAATTGGGCGCGTGTCAGGGCATAAACATGTTCATGTCGTATGACATGACCGACACGATCAGCCTGGAATCCCTGAATACGGCAAGTCTCTCTTATGCGGCCGTGAGTGTCTGGCAAAGCGGCCAATCCGTCGGCGTGTCCAGGTATGTCATTCTCGATGGCGGCATGACGATCGCGAACATCAAGGTAAATATCGACACGCTCACGGCGCTGGGCGGAAAGGTCATGATGATGGCCGATAAGGCGCATGATGACTTTGGCGACGACAGCGGCGAGTACGCCAATGATGGCACGTGCGACGATGTCCGCTTCACAGGCGAGGGCCGCTCGATCCTGTTGACCGATAGCCACATCCGCAAGGATGCGAGCGATTGCCGGGCAGCCTACGACGCCGGCACGATCACGGTCAAATAAGCCGGCGCCGCGTCCACCGACGGCCGCTACCCCCACAGGCGCGCAACCTGTTCAACATATTTTATTAGTCTGTGGCTGGCACGCTGGAATCCGGCCCGGTCTTTGCGATTGGCCAACAGGAGCGGCAGGACAAGCAATCAATCATGAACCTCTTTTTCCGGTTCCTCAGGATTTTCCTTCCGGCTTACTTTTCGGGTAAGCGCACGGCGCCGCTTGGCGTTCATGTCATCAAATCAGCTGTCTGGATCGGCGATCATGACCCGATGGGGCACATGACCAATTCCCGCTACGCCTCGTTCACCGACCTTGGCATGCTGAACTACATTGCCCGTACCGGTTTCCTGAAAGTCTTCCGCAAGCATGGCTGGACGCCCATCATCCAGAGCGAGGCCATCAGCTTCCACCGTATGATGCGCTTCCCCCAGAAGTTCGAACTGCACACACGACCCGTTGGCTGGGAGGGCAGCTATATCCTGTTCGAGCATACATTCCTGTCGAAGGGCCGCACCGTGGCCGAGAGCCGGATGGTGGCCCGCCTGGTTGGCCGCAAGAAAGAGCGTGTGACCATCGACATGGTGTTTGACGGCTATGGCCTGCACATGGACAGCCCGGACATTTCACCGGCTTTCCGCGCCATGCTGGACGACCTGAAAACGCGCCCCTAGAGGCGGAAACTGTTGGGCAACAGCTCGTCCACACGCATGTCTTCGATCATGTCACCCGTATCGGATGCGCAATAGACAATCGTGTGGGGGCCCGCGAGTTCGGCGATGCGCTGGCGGCAGCCTCCGCAAGGCGTAATCAGGCGCTCGCCACCGGCCACGATCACGATCGCACGGGCTTGCCTGCCACCGGACGCCACCATGGCGCCCAGCGCCACAGCCTCGGCACAGGTGCCAAGCGGATAGGCGGCATTCTCCATGTTGCAGCCGACCGAAACGGTGCCGCGTTCATCCAGCACAGCCGCGCCGACCTGGAATTTCGAATACGGCGCGTGTGCGTTCAGGCGTACCTTTCGGGCCGCCGCGACAAGGGCCGGCACATCGATTTCTGGCATGTCCGTCATAAAAATTCCCACGCTTTCCGAGCGTTGAACGCAGCTCGCCGCCTGATCTCACTTGCCCGGGCGGGCCCGATGGTTAGCATGCGCCACAATACACCGACAAGGGAAGCCAGCGACGCATGACGCGACTGCCGATCATCATAGACTGCGATCCGGGCGTCGATGACGCCGTCATGCTGATGATGGCGCTGGCAAGCCCGATGCTGGACGTGCGCGCCATCACGACCGTGGCCGGAAATGTGCCCCTGCACCTGACCAGCCGCAACGCGCGCATGATGTGCCAGATCATGGACCGGGCGGACGTGCCTGTCTTCGCCGGGTGTCCGCGTCCAGTCCTGCGCGAACCGGTGACGGCCGAGCATTTCCACGGTGACAGCGGCATTGCCGGGCTCGACCCGTTCGAGCCGGACGTGCCGCTCGCGGCCGGTCATGCCGTCACACACCTGATCGACACGCTGGTATCGGCCAGTCCCGCTGAATACACGGTCGTCGTCACCGGGCCGCTGACCAATATCGCGGCGGCCATTGTCATGGCGCCTGACATTGCCCGCGGCATTGACCGGCTGGTGATCATGGGTGGCGCTGACCGAGAGGGCGGCAACATTACCCCGTTTGCCGAGTTCAACATCTTCGCCGATCCGCATGCCGGCGCTGTCGTGTTCGATAGCGGCATTCCGGCCACCATTCTCAATCTCGACGTGACCCACCAGGTACGCGCCGAGCCCGAACGCCTGGCCTCCCTGCGTGCCCTGCCCGGCCCGCGTGCCGCAATCATGGTGCAACTGCTGGAGGCGGCCAATGTGCTGGAAGCGCGCTGGAAGGAAGGGCGCATGACACCGATGCATGATCCCGCCACCATCGCTTACCTGCTGGCGCCGCACCTGTTCGAAGCCCGCAAGGCGACCGTCAGCGTCGACACCGAGGCCGGTACGCACTTTGGCCAGACCCGTCTATCCGCCCTCGAAGACGGCCCGCACACATGGGTCACAAAGGCCGATCCGGATGGCTTCTTCGCGCTGATCGAAGACTTGGTGGGCAGCATATGATTACCGTCACCGGCTCCATCAATCTCGACATTGTCGCCACCGGCCCCGCCCTGCCCCGACCCGGCGAAACCGTTACCAATGCGCGCCTCGCCCGCCACCCGGGCGGCAAGGGCGCCAACCAGGCGCTGGCGGCGCGCCGCCTCGGAGCCGACGTCCGCCTGATCGGCGCCGTCGGAGCGGACGACATGGCCGAAGAGGCGCTGAAACTGCTGCAGGCTGGCGGCGTGGACCTGTCTGGCGTGCAGCATATCAATGGCGAGACGACCGGTGTTGCCCTGATTGCCGTCTCCGCCGATGGCGAGAACCAGATCGTGGTGTGCCCGGGCGCCAATGCGGCCCTTCGTCCGGCAGACGTTGCAGGCCATACGATCACCCACATGATGGGCGTGCTGGAAGTCAGCGCCGACACGCTGCTCGCCGCCGCAGAGGCCGCCACCGGCTTTGTCAGCCTGAACCTTGCCCCGGCCATGGCCGTGCCGGGCGCCCTCCTGGCGCGCGCCACCCTGCTCAGCGTCAACGAGACCGAGGCGGCCTTCTATGGCGACAAGCTGCACGCAACGGGCGCACTGGTTGCCATCTCGCTCGGCGAAACCGGCGCTGCGCTCTATCGCAATGGCGAGGAAATTGCGCGCGAAGCCCCGCCAAAGGTCCAGGTCGTGGACACCGTCGGCGCTGGCGACACATTTACCGCCGCGCTGACCGTCGCCCTGATCGAGGGCATGTCCGAACGGGATGCGCTCCGCTTCGCGGTCACCGCAGGCGCGCTCGCCTGCACCCGGCCCGGCGCCCAGCCCAGCCTGCCGCAGCGAGCAGACGTCGACAGGCTGATGCGCGCAACCTGGCCATAAATTCTGCCCGCAGTATTGACCCGGCAAGCCAAATCCCGTTCAGGTCGGCTCACCGTTCCAATCCCGGAGACTGCCCGATGAACCGCCTCATCCTCCCCCTGTTGCTCGCCCTCGCCACGGTCCTTCCTGCCCATGCCTGGGGCAAGACCGGCCACCGGGTGGTCGGCGCCGTGGCGCAGACCTATCTCAGCCAGACAGCGGACAGCGCGGTGAAGGATATTCTTGGACCGGAAGGCATCGCCGAAGCATCCGACTGGCCCGACCACATGCGATCCAGCCCGGATGATTTTTGGCGCTCGGAAGCCAACCCCTACCATTACGTGACCATTCCCGTGGGCATGACCTTTGCGCAGGTGACGCCGCCACCGGAAGGCGATGCAATCACGGCACTGGCCCAGTTCCGCGCCATCGCAATCGATCCGTCAGCTCCGCTGGAGGACCGCCAGCTCGCACTGCGCTTCATCGTCCACCTTGTCGGCGACCTGCACCAGCCGCTGCATGTCGGCAATGGCACCGACCGGGGCGGCAACCAGTTCATCTGCACCTTCTTCGAAGAAATGACGAATCTGCATGAAGTCTGGGACGAGCTGCTGATCAATTACCAGGAATTGTCGTACACTGAATGGACCGCATGGCTCGTGCAGAAGATCACGGCGGACCAGCTCGCCGAATGGGCCAAGGCCCGACCCGCGGACTGGGCCGATGAAAGCGCCGCGATTCGCGACACGATCTATCCGGACACGCAGATACTGTCCTGGGATTATGCGTACCGGACACGGCCCATCCTGCGGCAGCGCCTGTCACAGGGCGGCGTGCGCCTTGCGGCCTATCTCAACGAAATGTTCGAAACGGCAGCACTCGCCGCCGAATAGGCCGCTCAGGCGCTGGCGCGGTTGATCCGGCGGCGCTGGACGCTCGACGGGATGTTCAGGCTCTCGCGATACTTCGCCACCGTGCGACGGGCGATCTCGATACCATAGCCGGTCAGTATCTCGACGATCTGGTCATCCGAAAGAACATCGTCCTCAGCCTCGCCGCCGATCAGCACCTTGATCCGGTGACGCACGGCTTCGGCCGAATGGGCCTCGCCGCCGCCGGTTGCCGGAATCGACGCTGAGAAGAAGTACTTCAGTTCGAACAGGCCGCGCGGCGTCGACATGTATTTGTTCGAGGTCACGCGGCTGACCGTGGATTCATGCATCTCGATCGCATCGGCCACCTGTTTCAGGTTCAGCGGACGCAGGTGTGCGACCCCATGCGCGAAGAACGCATCCTGCTGGCGCACGATTTCGCTGCCGACTTTCAGGATCGTCCGGGCGCGCTGGTCCAGCGACTTGATCAGCCAGGTCGCGTTCGAAGCACACTCGGAGATGAATTCCTTCTCCTTGTCGCGCATCGGCAGGGCGGTCACCTCGGCATAATAGGCCTTGTCCATCAGGACACGCGGCAACGTCTCGGAATTCAGCTCGACCGCAAACATGCCGTTCGGCAGTTCACGCACGAAGACGTCGGGCGTCACGGCAATCGTCGTATCGCTCGAAAACCCGCTGCCGGGCTTGGGCGACAACTGGCGCAGTTCGGAGAGCATGTCCTGCAGGTCGGCCTTGTCGACGCCGCATACATTGGCGAGCGCTTTCAGGTCTTGCTTGGCGACCATGTCGAGATTGGCGAGCATGGCTTCCATGGCCGGGTCGAAGCGCCCGCGCTCCTTCAGCTGCAGCGTCAGGCATTCGGGAATCGAACGGGCCATCACGCCAGTTGGCTCAAAACCCTGGCAGACTTCCAGCACGGCGGCGACATTGGCGACGTCCGCGCCCAGCGCCTTGGCGACATCCTCGAGCGGCGCGCGCAGGTAGCCGGCCTCGTCGGTCTCGTCGATCAGGCGGGCACCGATCAGGCGATCGGCCGCCGACAGGCCGGCAATATTCAACTGGTTGTGCAGGTGTTCCTGCAGGGTGACATCCGTCGAAAGGTTGGCGGCGAAGTCATATTCTTCACTATTGAAGCTGCCGCCCGACGTGGCGCCGGACCAGTCGGTCTGGGCCGACGGGCCCGAGCCGCCAGCCGGCAGCGCCGCGTCCGACCCCGTACCCGGTTCGAACACGTCTTCGCCTGGCGCGTCGAGCTGGTCGCGGGCGGTGCCCATGCCGGAATTGTCATCGAGGGAAAGCTGCTCACGGCGGGCCGGCGCTTCGCCCTGCTCGCTGGCGTCGCCCGCATTGTCGTCAGCCTTGTTGAGCAGCGGGTTGCGCTCGATTTCGGCTTCCACGAACTCTGCGAGTTCCTGGTTCGAGAGCTGCAACAGCTTGATCGCCTGCTGCAGCTGCGGCGTCATTACCAGGGACTGGCCCTGGCGCATGTCGAGTGACTGTTTCATTCCTAAGCCCGCGCCCTTCAGATCAAGCGGCGAACTGTTCACCCAGATAGACCCTGCGCACGTCTTCATTCTTCAGCACATCTTCCGGTGTGCCGTCAAAGAGGACGTCGCCATCATACATGACATAGGCCCGGTCCACGATCTGGAGCGTCTCGCGAACCTGGTGGTCCGTAATCAGGACGCCCAGGCCACGTTGCTTCAGGTAGCGGACAAGTTCGGAAATGTCAGAAATGGCGAGCGGGTCGATACCGGTGAACGGTTCGTCCAGTAGCATGAAGCTCGGACGTGATGCGAGTGCACGTGCAATCTCTACCCGGCGACGTTCACCTCCCGAAAGGGACGTGGCCGCCTGGCCGCGAAGATGTTCCACATGCAGTTCGCTCAGCAGGCTGTCGACCTGTGCCATGCGGGCAGACCGGTCTTTTTCGACCAATTCTGCCACCGCCATGACGTTTTCTTCCACTGTCATCCCACGGAAAATAGAGGCTTCCTGGGGAAGGTAGCCCACGCCGAGGCGTGCGCGCTGGTACATGGGCAGGCGCGTCACATCTTCCCCATCGATCGAAATCGATCCGGAATCTACGCCGATCAGGCCCATGATCATGTAAAAGCAGGTCGTCTTGCCGGCCCCGTTGGGTCCAAGCAGGCCAACAACTTCTCCGCGTTGCAGGGACAGAGAAACGTCGCGCACCACCTGTCGTTTGCCAAAGGATTTGGCAATATTCTTAACGACAAGGCCTTCGGCCACTTCGGTCATCTCGTGAATTCGTCCCTGATCACGGGCAGTTTCGTCGCCCCGTTCTTGGCATAGCCTGACATACTTAAGATCGGCTTCACGCCATTGCTTGAATTTTTCAGTTTCCGGCTGTGTCCTTGTCGGACTCGATCACCATTCTTGTCCGTCCGGTGCCGCCATCCAGCGTTGTCCGGCGCTTGCCGACTTCCAGCTTCAAGATTTGGCCTTCAGCCACATCACGCTCGCGCATCAGCGCCACATTGCCTGTCATCGTGATCGTATCGACGGCGGCGTCATAGACGCCGCGATCGCCCTTGGCCTTCATTTCCGGCGTGACATAGAAGACATTGCCTTCGGCAATCATTGTCTGGATCTGGCCAAAACCTGAGCCGACCCCAGCCGTTTCTCCCCCCGTCTTGCCGCTAAAAATAATCGTCACAGTGTCGGCGCGCAGCCGGGCCGTGCCCTGCTGGATGTCAACATTGCCGATCAGCAACACCTTGCGCTCGCGCTCGAGACTCTCGGTCCGCTCGGAATCGATGTAAATTGGCCCGCCTTCGGACGAGATCTGCGCCATCGCCGGCGCCGCAATGGCCGAGACCGCCAGGGCCGCGCCAAGAAACTTAAGGATTGCCATCTGCACCACCTTCGTCGGTTGCCGGCACATCGGGCTCGGCCGGATAAATCACTGTTTTTACATTACCCTTAAAGACGACACGGTTGCCACCTTCAAGAATCTCATAGGAGTCCGAGCGAATATCGCCAAGCGGTCCCTTGCCTTCGAGCGGCGAAAGCCCTTCGACCCAGTCCTGCCCGACATGCACACGCGCCGCTGTCGTCTTGAACGCATAGCCCGACGCATCCGTGATTTCGACATCGTCATAGAGCTCAAGGATACCGGCATCGCGATCATACATGCCCGACGGTGCGCGCACTTCGGTTCCCGCGGCATCCCGCAGGATCGGCCCGACCAGGTCGACCGCATTGGCGGTCAGTTCCCTACGGCGGGCCGCATCCGCCGTGATCGTGAAGCTCTGGCCGGTGGAATCGCGTCCGGCAAAGCGGGGGTTGAGCATAGTGACGACTTCATCGCCTGAAATCTGCATCGGTACGGCGTCCCGGGAGAAGGCGCTCTTGATGATATATCCGAAGAACAGGCCGATCGAGACGGCGGCACAGGCCATGAACAGGACGCGAAGTCCCCGCACCAGGCTCGACCGCTTGCGCGCCTCTTCCAGCGTCAGTTGCCGCCGTGGCGCCCAGAGCGATGCCGGGTCGTGATGCTTGACTGCGTCCATGAAAGCGCCTGCGGCCGGTTACAACGTATTCTGGGCCGTGTTTACCTTTGATAAGGGCGAAACAAAAGCGTCGAGAACATGACGGTTGCGTCAGGAATGTGCGAAAATATCCTGCTCGCCCCAGCCCGCGAGGTCGAGCACGGCACGGGTCGGCAGGAAGTTGAAGCAGGCCTGGGCCAATTCCAGCCTGCCCTCGCGGATCAGCATGGCTTCGAGGCCTGCCTTGATCACATGCAGGTGGAAAACATCGGACGCGGCGTATTGCAATTGCGCATCGCTCAGCTCTTTTGCGCCCCAATCGGAGCTCTGCTGCGCCTTGGAGAGGTCAACTCCCGCGATTTCGCGGGCGACATCCTTCAAGCCATGCCTGTCGGTATAGGTGCGGGCCAGTTTGGAGGCGATCTTGGTGCACCAGATCGGCGCGCAATCCACACCCAGCCAGCGCTTGATCACGGCCACGTCGAACCGGGCAAAATGGAACAGCTTGATCACCTTGGGATCGGTCAGCAGCGCCTTCAGGTTCGGGCAGTTGAAATCGCGGCCGAGCTGGACGAGATGCGCCGTGCCGTCGCCAGACGACAATTGCACCAGGGTCAGGTGGTCGCGCAGCGGGTTCAGGCCCATAGCCTCAGTATCGATGGCCACGATCGGGCCGAAATCGATGTTCTTGGGCAGGTCGCCCTTATGCAATGTGATTCCGTTCATGCGCCGGGCTTAGCATGACCAGCGTGAAGGGCAAATGATCACGCATAGGGCGATGGGCGGGGCCAATCGCGTGTGACCTCTGTCCCCGTCAGCAGATAACCTGGGATCATCCAGAAGGAGCGCCGCGCATGAGCAAGGATCCGCTTCAGGCGATAGTCGCCTGCATGCCCTTTGCCGCCCTGATAGGGCTCCGCGTGGTCGAGGCATCGAAGGACAAGCTTGTCGGCGAGGTCACGGTCAAGGCCGACAAGGCGGCATTGCCCATGGCGGCTTCCTGATGACGCTGGCCGATTGCGTCGGCGCGGTCGCCGCCTTCCTCAACCTGCCCGAAGGCGCCAGGGGCACGACGACGACCGAGAGCGCGACCAATCTCATTGCCGCCGCGCCGACGGGCACCATCCTGCGCGCCACGGCCCTGCCGATCAGCATCGGGCGGCGTTTGCAGGTCTGGCAGACACGGGTTGAAACCGACCGCGGCAAACTGGTCAGCCTGACCACCCAGACACAGCTGAACCTCTAGACCGCGCGGCGCATCCCTGCCCATGCAGCCAACAGGTCATCCCGGTGCGCCGGGTCGGCGATCGAGATCAGGCATTCGGCACGTCGGTCGATATCTGCGCCGCGCAGGTCGACCGCGCCATGCTCCGTCACCACCCAGGAAATATCCGAACGCGGCAGGCTCGCCGCCTCCGGGCCAAGGCGTGGCACAATTCGGCTGACCGTTCCGTTTGCTGCGGTCGAGGGGAGCGCAATAATCGGCATCCCGCCCTTTGAGGCGGCTGCACCGCGCAGGAAATTCGCCAGCCCGCCAATACCGGACACCTGCCGCCCCTTCATGAACTCTGCATTGGCCTGCCCGAACAGGTCCACTTCGAGCACCGAATTGATCGCCACAAAGCGCTCAATCGCTGCCAGCACATCGATGCCATGGGTCACATCAACGGCGCGGAAACGAAAGCGCGGGTCACGCGCCACCCGCTCGTAGAGCGCCTGCGTACCCATCGCCACGCCGGTCAGGATCGCACCGGCCTCATCCACGACACGTCCGGCATCGATCAGGCCCAGCACCGGATCGGTGACCAGTCCGGAATGGATGCGCAAATTGGCCGGGCCGCCCGCGTCGGACAGCGCCTTCAGTGCCGCCTGCTGCACGTTCCCGATGCCGAATTGCAGGCAGGCAGCATCCGTCCCCACCAGCCCGGCAATCGTCTCGCCGATCCTTGCAAAAGTGGGCGGCAAGGCCGTTTCCGCCAGCTCCACCAGCGGCCTATCATCCTCGGCGACAACCGCGAACCGCGACAGCGGCACGCGCGGCGTATCTGCCGGGGCCGGCATGTTGCGGTTGACGATGGCCATGGCAGGAATATCCGTCCGGGCCAGCACCGCGCCGGAGAAATCGACCGACACGCCAAGGCTCACCCGCCCGTCTGCGTCAGGCGGCGATACCATGACCACAGCCAGGTCGATCGGCCCGCTGACCATGTCGCGATAGCTGTCGCTATAGTGCATCGGGCGCAGGCATATCTTCCCGGCATCGAACGCCGCACGCATGTCGCCATAGAGGAACGGCATCTCGGCCCGCGCCGTTTCATGCAGGCTGGTCCAGTCGGTCCGGTTCAGCCCCGGCACCGGTACGCCGACAAAGGTCAGGTCACGGGCGCGTTCCGGTTCGGCGCGCAGCGCCTCGGCCAGCGCCACAGGTTCGCCGCTGCAGCCCGCAATATATAACCGGGCCGGGCCGGACTTCAGGGCCCGCAATTGTGCGAATGCTTCAGCGATCATTTGAACGTGAATTTCGCGGGGCGCTTTTCCAGGAAGGACGAATATCCCTCGACGAAATCCTCGCTGCAGAAGCCCGCGACAAACAAGGCCGCCGCCTCGGGCGAGGTGTCCTCCCACCCGGCTTCGACCCCAGCCACCATCTGCTTGATCGCGCGCACCGACCATTGCGAATTCGCTGCCACCGCTTCGCCAAGCGCACGCGCCGCCGCCAGCGCTTCGCCCTTGCCGACAACCCGGTTGAGCAGGCCGAGGGCGTTTGCCTCAGCCACATCAAAGATGCGCGCGGTGAACAGGATGTCTTTCGCCCGCGATGCGCCGATCGCCGTCACCAGCCGCCGCATATCGCCTGCCGGATAGACAATTCCCAGCCTGGCTGGCGTGATGCCGAAACGCGCCCCCTCGCCCGCGACGCGCAGGTCGGCGGCCATGGCCAGGCTCATCCCCCCGCCGACGCAGGCACCATCAATCGCCGCGATCACCGGCTTGGGGCAGTGCTCAATCGCATTCAGCGCCGCCGCAATGGTTTCGCCGGACTGCGCCGCGGCTTCCGGTGTCGAATAGATGGTCGAGAATTCCGAAATGTCGGCGCCCGCCGCGAAGGCCCCAGCATCGCCGCCATGCAGGATCACGACTTTCACCGCATCCGCCGCGATAATCCGCTGGATCATCTCCGGTATGGCCGCCCACATGTCGACCGACAGCGCATTGCGCTTGCCCGGCTTGTTGAGAATGATCTCGCCGACCGGCGCGTTGATCTCGAGACGTATGGACGACTGGCTCAAATGGCTTCCCCGGCATGGGCGCCAAGGCGGCGCAGGCTTGCCACCTCATGGCAAGAACGCTCCCAAGGCGCAAGGGATAGCGCCTAGACGGCCTTCTTCAGGGCAACCAGCGCTTCATCCAGCGCCGACAGGAAGCGCGACCGGTCCGCCTTGGTGAACGGCGCCGGGCCACCGGCGCGCGGCGCACCCGCCTCGCTTATGCCCACGCGCAGGTCAGCCAGGATGGCACGCGTCGCCACAGCTGCCCCGATGGAATCGTCCGTAAACGGCTTGCCGGTCGTTCCGATCACACGCGCACCCGCCTTGAGGCACCGGTCGGCCAGCAGGATGTCGGCCGTGATCACGACGCTCTTGGCGTGCGCCCGTTCGGCGATCCAGTCATCGGCGGCGTCAAACCCGTCCGTCACGATCTGGCGCGAAATAAGCGCGTGTTCGGGAATGCGGATATAAGCGTTCGACACCAGCACCGCCGGCACGCCGTGCCTTACGGTCACGCGGTAAATCTCGTCCTTCACCGGGCAGGCATCGCCATCAATGAATATCTGTACGTCTTCGCTCATGGCTGATCTTTAGCAGGCGCAGGTGCGGCGTCCATGCTGGTAATCCAGTCGCGCACCAGCGCGACACCCTCATCATCAATCACGCTGCGCCCCAGTTCCGGCATGGCGACGCCTGCCTCGGAGGATTCCATCCGATGGGCCAGGATCGAACGGTCCGGATCCCCCGGGGCGATCACATAGGTGATGCCGCCAGACCCGCGTCCCGCCGCTGTCGGGTGCTTGCCGATCCCCAGCTTGACCGCAGACGCCTCCCCTGCCCCGAGCCAGAGTCCCGAATTCGACGCCGAGCCCGTGGCCTTGTGGCAATGGGCGCAATTGATATCGAGATAGGCCCGCGCCCGGCCCGCAACCGGCAGGCTGACATCATGGATTGCAGGCGCCGCAGGCACGTCGTCGGGCACGCCTTCAAGCAGGCCCCGCGCCTGCCAGTCGGCAACCTGGTTCACATGCCCCGGGCCATCATGGTTCAGGTTTCGCGCCTTTGGCCCGATCGGCAGCACCGCATCGCCATCCTGGTGGCAGGTCTTGCACTGGTTCTTGTTGGGGATCGCGTAGTCAATTGACAGTGGCGCGCCCAGCGGCCCCACGACCGATATCGCCTGCCGCCCGCCGGCGGGCGCATAGACCGCCTCGGTGCCTTCCGCATTCCAGACATAGGGAAACGCCGCCCAGCCATTCGCCTTGTGGATCAACAGCCGCGTCTCGACCTTGTATTCACGCACGCCCGGTGCCCGCAGGTCCGGCGCAAACGCAAACGTCTTGATCAGCGCGCTGCCGACCGGGAATTCCATCACGCCGTCAGCCGAATACGTCGCCGCCTTGCCCTTCGGCACGTAAACGAACCGGTGCTTGATCGCATGATCGGAGAAGAGCGGATTGATCAGGTCATAGGGTACGACACCGGTCGCCGGACTATCGGCTGCCGCATCACTGAAGAAACCGTAATCCGCCAGGTGCGGCGCTGGCGCGTCTGCCAGCAACAGGGCCGCATCCGGTCCGCCAACCTCACCGCCCCGCGCGCTGCAGCCCGCCAGCAGCAGCAGCGCGGGCACGAGGAAGGCCAGTCGCGTCATCGCGTCAGCGTCCTATTCGGCATCCTGCGGCAATGTAACGGCCGCCGGTTCGACCACAGGCGTACCCTGCGGACGGTCCATGCTGGGCGCGAGCGTCTCTGGATTGATCGGATACGCGCCGACGCCGAGACTGACGAAACCGACTTCGGGCGCCTCGTCGATGACAAGGTTCACCACCTGCGACTCAGCGCCCGGCCAGCGTGTCACGCCATCGCTTACAATCGCCGGCAGCGTGCCGCCCAGCGCCTCTGCCATGGGCGCCAGCATGCCTTGCGGATCGTTACCGCCGCCCGACCAGCGATTGTTCCGCACCACGATATCGCGCGGCAGCGGATTGTACCGCTCGTCCGTGAACGGTTCGGTATAGGCCGTCAGCAGCACATGCGCCGAGCGGTTGTCGGCAAACTCATTGTCGAACACATGCACGTCGCGATTGGCCAGGATGATCACGCCCGTACCCGACGGCACGCCCGCCACGATATTGCCGGCCGGCGCAAAGTTGCGCGTATTGTTGTGAACAATCTGATTGTTGAAAATCCGCGTCGAATGCCCACCAATAACGGGCAGGTCCGGCAGGTCGAACACGAGGATGCCGCCCGTATTGTCGCGGGCAATATTGCCGTAGACGTCCGCATTGTTGGAGTTCTCGATCTCGATGCCCGCCACATTGAACTCGGCCAGCGAATTGCGCACGATGATGTTTTCCGACTGGCCGACATAGATGCCGGCATCGGAGGCGCCACGCACGGTCACGTTCTCGACCAGCACGTCGCGCGATTCCACGGGATAGACGCCATAGGCGCCATTGCCTTCGTCAGGCTCGCCCGACCAGTCGACCGTGATATCGCGATAGGTGATGCCATCGGCACCCTTGGACTTGATGCCATCGCCCTTGGTGTCGCGAATGCCGAACGCCATCAGGGTCACATTGTCGGAGGTCACCAGCAGGCCTTCGCCCGCGCCGATCTGCCCGGCAAAGTCGAGAATGGTCTTGTTCTGGCCGGCACCCAGGAGTGTCACGCCATCGACATCGAGCGACAGGCCCGTGGTCAGGTTAAACACGCCTTCCGGCAGCCGGATCGTATCGCCGGGCTTGGCTTCGATAAGCGCAGTTTGGAGATTGGTGGCAAAGTCGCCGTCCGCAGACACGACAGCAGGCAGCGCGGGCGCTTCGGCCTTGGTCTCGGGCGCAGGCTTCGGGCTACACGCGGCGAGCGCCAGCAGGGCCGCAGCCGCAGTCCAGGTTCCGTGAAATCTCATTGCCATGTCCTCCCCGGTTTGTTCGGTGACACAAGTGTCAACTTCAAACCGGGGAAAAGCAAGGGGTGGTCAACGCGTATTAGTGCACGCTGAGTGGCTTCAGGTCGTTTGCAAGCGCTGCAGCGAAGGCAGCGTCGCGGCCTTCGACAACCGCGAGGCGTACGCCGTCGGCTGACAGGACCACAAAGAGCTCATCCGGATCATTGATCTGGTTGGCTTCGCTTGCGGGCAGAAGGCTCTGCAATTCGTCCGCATCCAGGTGGCGGATGTAGACGAAGGCGTCGCTTTCAAACGGGTTCGTTTTCAGTTCAGTCGTCATCATTCCAATCCTTTCCGTCACAAGACAGATACCGAACGCCAAGAGCCGGTGACTGTGCCTTCAAGGGGCGGACCCTTCGTTCAGGTTCAAGATGGGGGAGCAATATGGCCGCTTCAAGCGCCGGCATGTGGCGGAAGTGAGATAGCGTTCACAAATAAGTGACGGCGCGCCAGCGTATTGCGCGGTTAACGCGCCAGTCTTTCAATTGCGGAAACAGCCCGGAGCCCGGGCGATGTGGCGCGCAAAGCGCCGATACGGAACGCGCTAAAAAAAGAAGAAGAATGGTGGAGCCAGACGGAATCGAACCGACGACCTCTTGCATGCCATGCAAGCGCTCTCCCAACTGAGCTATGGCCCCATTCTGGGAAGGGCGAGAAGTAGACGCGCCGGGCGCGCCTTTCAAGCCCTAATCTTCATCCTCATCGTCGAGCACGAGCGGATCGTCATCATCGTCGTCATCGACGCTGAACGCATCATCATCGTCATCGGCGAGAACGGCGTCATCATCGTCGTCATCGTCGACGCCTTCCTCGGTGAAGCCCGCGGGCACTTTGGAGCCGGTCGTCTCTTCCTCGTCGTCATCGGTCGCGCCTTCGAGGATCACTTCGGCTTCTTCGCCGCCGAGTTCCTTGGCGTCTTCCTCGTCGTCGATTTCGTCTTCGTCGTCGTCATCGCCGCCCTTGCCCTTGGCAGCGACGTCCTCGTCCTCGTCGTCATCATCGTCGTCGTCATCGTCAGACTTGACGGCCGCACGCGCAGCTTTTGCCTTCACCTTCGTGATCGTGGTCTTGATGACCTCGTCCTCAGGATCGAATTCATTACCGCATTTGGGGCAAACAGCGGGGCGTTTGTGGAGGTCGTAAAAGCGGGCTTCGCAGTCTGGGCAGACTTGCTTGGTTCCGAGTTTGTCTTTCGACACGGGGCGGCTCCCTCCGGAGTTTCAATGATTTTGGTCTGGGCGGGCGCTTGCCATGAACGTCGCGCGCTGTCAAAGCCCGAATTCATGTAAGAACAGCGCAATCGGAATCTTCCCATGGTCTGGACCAGTCGCCCCGTCAGCCGCCTGCAAGGCATAATCCGCGCTCCGGGAGACAAATCCTGCAGCCACCGCGCCCTCATCATGGGCGGGATCGCCAGCGGCACCAGCCATTTCTCCGGCCTGCTCGAAGGCGACGATGTCCTGCGTACCGGCGCCGCCATGGCCGCCCTTGGTGCCACGGTCACGCAGACCGGGCCCGGACAGTGGCAGGTCACCGGCACCGGGGCTCGCGGCCTCACGTCACCCGCTGCCCCGCTCGACTTCGGCAATTCCGGCACCGGGTCGCGCCTGATGATGGGCCTGATGGCCGGCTATGACCTCAGTGCCGAACTGTGTGGCGACGCCAGCCTCAGCGCCCGGCCGATGAACCGCATCCTTGCCCCCCTGCGCCTGATGGGCCTGACCGACACGGCCAGGCCCGACGGCCGCCTCCCCTTCCGCCTGACCGGCACGCGCGCCCTCAAGGCCATCACCTATGCGCCGCCGCAAGCCTCCGCGCAGGTCAAGTCCGCCGTCCTGCTGGCCGGCCTCAACGCCCAGGGCACGACCATTGTGGAAGAGGCCAAGCCGACGCGCGACCATACCGAACGCATGCTGCGCGGTTTCGGCGTCGAGGTCGGCGTCACGCGCGGCGCCGGTCAGGCCCGCACGATTTCGCTCGCCGTTGGCCAGCGCCTGTCGGCCATCGAGGCTGCCATCCCGGGTGATCCGTCCTCCGCCGCCTTCCTGATCGCAGCCGGCCTGATCTCGCCCAGCGGAAATGTCATGGTCGAAGGTGTGATGTCGAACCCGACCCGGTCGGGCTTCTTCGACATGGCCGAACTGATGGGCGCGCGCCTCGGCGCGGAAGATACAGACGACGCCGCAGGTGAACGCCTGATCGATATCCAGTCCGGCAGTGCCGCCCTGATCGGGCGGTCTGTGCCCGAACGGCTGGTGCCCGCCATGATCGACGAATTCCCGATCCTCGCCGTACTCGCAGCCTTCGCCACCGGCACGACCATTGTCACCGGGGCCGAGGAATTGCGTGTCAAGGAAACCGACCGGGTGAAAGCCGTGGTCGACATGCTGCGTGCCAATGGCGTCGATTCCGAAGAGCGCGAGGACGGTTTCGCGGTCCAGGGTTGCGGCGGCCCGCCCCCTGGCGGCGGCCTGGTCGAAACCCGCCACGATCACCGCATCGCCATGAGCGCCCTCATCATGGGCACCGCCTCGCAAAAGCCGGTCAGCGTCGATGACGTGTCCATGATAGCGACAAGCTATCCGGATTTTCTCGCGCACATGGCCACGCTGGGCGCGGATATTTCCGAGGGCTGAGCTTCCCTTGCGGCAAACTTGACGGCGACACTGGCGACGCGATTGTCGGGGAATGAAATCGCTTCACTCTCCTCTCCCGCTCGCCCATGGCCCGGCCATGAAAAACCGCTTCATGCTGGCGCCGCTCACGAATTTGCAGAGTCACGCGGAAGGCACGCTCAGTGACGACGAGTTCCGATGGCTCGCGATGCGGGCCGAAGGCGGCTTTGGCCTGACCATGACCTGCGCGGCCCATGTCCAGGCGATCGGCCAGGGTTTTCCCGGCCAACTCGGCATCTTCGATGACATGCACTTGCCCGGCCTTGCCCGCCTCGCTGAAGCCATCAACAAGGCCGGTAGCCATTCGGTCGTCCAGCTGCACCATGCCGGCATGCGCTCGCCGAAAGATCTGATCGGCGAAACGCCACATTGCCCGTCCGACAATACGGAATTCGGGGCGCGCGCAATGTCCGGCGACGAAGTCAGGCGCTCGTTCGACGCCTTCGTCGCGGCGGCGAAGCGCGCCGAGACGGCAGGCTTCCATGGCGTCGAGCTGCATGGAGCGCATGGCTACCTGATCGGCCAGTTCCTCAGCGCGGAAGTGAACCAGCGTGAGGACGAATATGGCGGGCCTTATGAGAACCGCGTGAGATTCCTGAAAGAGATGGTCGACGCAGTACGCGCCGAATGCGGCAAAGATTTCTCGCTCGGTGTGCGCCTCTCGCCAGAGCGGTTCGGGATGGACCTCATGGAGATCCGCCGTCTCGCCGGAGAACTGATGGCGTCCGGCAAGCTCGACTATCTCGACATGTCGCTTTGGGACGCATTCAAACTGCCGTTGGACGAAGCTCGCCAGTCGCGCAGCCTGCTCGGCTGGTTCACCGACCTTCCGCGCGGCGACTGCCGCCTCGGTGCAGCTGGCAAGCTGACGACAGGAGCCGCCTGCCAGAAAGCGCTGGACGAAGGGCTGGACTTCGTCGTCATCGGCCGCAGCGCAATCCTCCATCATGATTTCCCGAAAAAGCTCGAAGCCGATCCGAATTTCATACCCATCGCCCTGCCCGTGCCAGAGGCGCATCTTCGCCAGGAAGGCCTTGGTGATGCCTTCGTCAATTATATGAAAACGTGGAAGGGTTTCGTTCAGGAGCAGGCTTGACCCGGTCCGTCACCTGCGGCTGCACCTGCGCCAGCCAACGGACCCGCGCGGCGTCGCACCTGCTTGACAATGCGGGGGCCTTCGCTCACTTCCCGCGGTCATGATCATCGCCATCGACGGAACCACGGCCTCGGGTAAAGGCACGATCGCGCAACGCCTCGCGGCGCGCTATGGTCTGCCGCATATGGACACCGGGCGCCTCTACCGCGCCACGGCCGTTGCCGCGATCAAGCAGGGTATCGCGCTGGACGATGCGCCCGGACTGGCCCGTATCGCCACCAGTCTCGACCTCGCTAGTTTCAACGAAGCGGACCTTCGCACAGGCGAGGCCGGCAAGGCGGCGAGCAAGGTCGCCGTGGTCCCGGAAGTCCGCCAGGCCCTGTTCGATCTGCAACGCGCCTTTGCCATCCAGCCTCGTGGCGCCCTGCTCGACGGGCGCGATATCGGAACGGTGATCGCGCCGGACGCCGATGTGAAACTCTGGGTCGACGCCAATGTCGAACAGCGCGGCTACCGGCGCTGGAAGGAGTATCTCGGCTACGGACAGGACATTTCACTTGAAGAAGTTGTCAAACAGCTGCGCATCCGGGATGAACGCGACCAGTCGCGCAAGGATGCCCCGGCCACGATAGCAACAGATGCGGTCTTGATAGATACGACTGATCTGACTATAGACGCCGCAGTGGAGAAGGCGATTTCAGCCGTTGAGGCCGTTCTCGCCCGTGGAAAGACCGTCTGAAGGGTCCCAAAAGGGCTCAAATCCAAACAGATGGTACCGCTCTGAAGATGACAGACCACACTAACGGGTCGTTCCGACGCGGGCTGCAATGGTGCACGCCCGCCTTGAACCGTTCGCCCCGTCCCCGGAGACACAATGACTGAAAAGATGAACCCATCAACCGACGATTTCGCGGCAATGTTCGAATCGTCCGCTGCCGCGGGCGCAATGCAGGAAGGCCAGGTTATCCCGGCCACCGTCATTCGCATCGAGAACGAAAACGTTCTCGTCGATATCGGCCTCAAGACAGAAGGCCGTATCCCGACCAAGGAATTCGCACTCGAAGATGACCAGCCCAAGCCAGGCGACATCATCGATGTGTATCTCGACCGGATCGAGAACGCCCTCGGCGACGCCGTCCTCTCGCGCGACAAGGCCCGCCGCGAAGAGCGCTGGATCAAGCTCGAGCGCAGCTTTGCCAAGGAAGAGCCCGTCAAAGGCGCTATTTCCGGACGCGTCAAAGGCGGCTTCACGGTCGACCTCGGCGGCGTCAACGCCTTCCTTCCCGGCAGCCAGGTGGACATCCGCCCGGTACGCGACGTTGGTCCGCTCATGGGCGAGATCCAGCCGTTCGCCATCCTCAAGCTCGACCGCACCCGTGGCAACATCGTTGTCTCGCGCCGCGCCATCCTTGAAGAGAGCCGCGCCGAACAGCGTGCCGAGATCGTCTCGGACATGAAAGAAGGCGACGTCCGCAAGGGTATCGTCAAGAACATCACCGATTACGGTGCGTTCGTGGACCTCGGCGGCATCGATGGCCTGCTGCACGTCACCGACATGAGCTGGAAGCGTATCAACCACCCGTCGCAGGTTGTTGAAGTCGGCCAGGAAGTCGAAGTGCAGATCGTCAAGATCAACCCCGACACCCAGCGTATCTCGCTCGGCATGAAGCAACTCGGTTCCGACCCATGGGACGGCATCGACTCGCGTTATCCGGTCGGCGCACGCCTCAAGGGCCAGGTCACCAACATCACAGACTACGGCGCGTTCGTGGAACTGGAAGATGGTGTCGAAGGCCTGATCCACGTCTCCGAAATGAGCTGGACCAAGAAGAACGTGCATCCCGGCAAGATCCTGTCCACGACACAGGAAGTTGACGTGGAAGTTCTGGATGTCGACAGCGACAAGCGCCGCATCTCGCTCGGCCTCAAGCAGACAATGGACAATCCATGGAACGCATTCGTCGCCGACCACCCGGTCGGTTCCGAAATCGAGGGCGAAGTCCGTGGCATCACCGAGTTCGGCTTGTTCGTGGGCCTCGGCCCCGACCTCGACGGCATGGTGCACATCAATGACATTGCTTGGGACAAGTCCGGCGAGCAGGCCATTGAAGGCTTCAACAAGGGCGACATGGTCAAGGCCAAAGTGCTCGACGTCGACATCGACAAGGAGCGTATCTCGCTCGGCATCAAGCAGCTCAGCGGCGATCCGATTTCTGCCCCTGCAGACGGCGGTACCGGCGTGAAGCGTGGCTCGATCGTCACCTGCACCGTCACCGAGATCACCTCGGGCGGAATCGAAGTCGAGTTCGGCTCCCCGGCGATGAAATCCTTCATCCGCCGCTCCGACCTCAGCCGAGACCGGGCCGACCAGCGCCCCGAGCGGTTCGCTGTCGGCGACAAGGTCGACGCCAAGATCCTCACAATCGATCGCGGCTCGCGCCGTGTGACACTGTCGATCAAGGCGCTCGAGATTGCTGAAGAAGCAGATGCCGTCGCACAATACGGTTCGGCTGATGCCGGTGCCTCGCTTGGCGACATCCTCGGTGCAGCTCTCGCCTCCTCTTCGGCTGGCAAGGCTGAACCCAAGGCAGAGCCAAAGGCTGAGCCCAAGGCGAAGAAAGCGGCATCTGCTCCGGCAGGCGACGCAGCATCGCTCGACGAGCGTGGCCGTCTGGCCGCGCCACAGGGCGACGCCGACGACCTGAAGCAGATCAAGGGTGTCGGTCCGGCATTCGAGAAAAAGCTTCACGAAGCCGGTATCTTCCACTTCTGGCAGGTTGCCGCTCTCAATGAGGCTCAGATCAACGAGCTTGAAGAAGAGCTCAGCTTCCAGGGCCGGATGGAACGTGACGACTGGAAGGGCCAGGCCGAAGCGTTCATGAACGAGGCCTGATCCAGAGCGGGCAACCGCTTCCTAAATTCGACGAAATGTTTGCGGCGGGGGCCTAGCGCTCCCGCCGCAAATGCGTTTAATAACAACCACATGCTAAAGTCCGAACTCATTGCGAAACTCGCTTCGGAATACAGTCACCTCCGCCAGGAGGACCTCGAGCGTGTGGTCAATGTGATTCTCGACGAGATCGGCGATGCCCTCGCACGCGGCGACCGGGTCGAACTGCGCGGCTTCGGCGCCTTCTCCGTTCGTAAGCGTGACGCCCGCAAGGGCCGCAATCCGCGGACCGGCGAACCGGTCAAGGTGCCGGCAAAGGCCGTCCCCTTCTTCAAGGCCGGCAAGGAATTGCGCGCCCGCGTCAATGGCGGCGAAGATCCCGAAGCCCGATAGGCTGACCTCCGGCAGGCTCCCCCGCCCGTTGAACCAGCTTGACCCTCTATTCGAATAGTAGGAATTATTTCCACTGGCGAGTGGGATAACCAACCTTAGGAGGGGTATACAATGTTCAAGGAATTCAAAGAATTTGCCATGAAGGGCAATCTCATCGACATGGCCGTCGCCTTTGTCATGGGCGGCGCTTTCGCAACTGTCGTAAGCGCGTTCATTGAGGGCGTTTTCCTGCCGATCCTCGCGCCGATCATGGGCGGCATCGATCTGGCAGCACTGACCTACACGATTTCACCTGAAGTCCTCGACGCCGCTGGCGAAGTCGTTCAGCCCGCTGCGATCGTCGATATCGGCGCATTCCTCAGCGCGCTGATCTCGTTCATCATCGTCGCGTTGGTGATGCTCATGATCATCAAGGGCATGAATTCGATGAGGAAAAAGGAAGAGGCAGCACCGGCAGAGCCGCCGCGCCAGGAAGTCCTCCTCGAGGAAATCCGCAACCTGCTTGCAAAGGGCGCCAAATAGGCCGCCGCAACGAGGTTCGTAAAGCGTTAGGACTTTTTCCTTAAGGCTTACGATCAGTAGAGTACCAGGTAGAGTATGAGAGGGGCAGCCGATTGGCTGCCCTTCTTTTTTACACTTTCAGTGCCTCAGCCAGCAGATCATGGGCGCCTTCTGTAAAATGGAAGGTCTGCCAACCAAGACTGCGAGCCGCCGTTACGTTCTCTGACAAGTCATCAATGAGCAGAACCTCTGCCCCCTGATACCCCAGCGCCTGTTCAATATGACGAAAATAGGCCGGGTCGGGTTTCGCGACCCCCATTCGCCCTGCTGCGAATATCCGGTCCATATGATCGGCAAAGCCCATGACTGACTCGATAAAGGCGGTACGATGAATCTCGTTATTCGTGGCCATCACATTCGACACGCCACGCAGCCTCAATGTGTCAACCATCGACAACACAATTGGGTCGTGCAGGGCGTCTCGCGTGAACCAATAGTCCAGAATTTCGGCCTCACGGCCTGCCGCATCGTTGGCCTCTGCCCACTCCGTTACGAGTTCTTTGAGACAGGCCTCACCAACCATCGCTCGCTGAAACCTTCCCTGAAACAGAAAACTGCTGAACGACTCCAGTGACAGGCCAAGGTCACGCTCGAAATCGCGCGACCATGCAAAAACGCCGTCTTCAATGTTGCGGTTTAAAACGCCATCAAAGTCCCAGGCGACAACCTTGACCGCGCCCCAGTGTATCATCGCGCTCTCTCAATACTCGTATTTCGTGATGCTCGTCATCTCGATCGTATAGGCCGCGTCCGCGAGATCGGAATTCTGCGTCTGCGTCAGCATCGTGCCCTCGATCCAGACGGCCTGCGCCAGGTCCTTCAGCTTGATCGGCGTATCGGTCCTGACGAAAATCGTCTGGTTCGGCGGCGGAGGCGGCGAATGGATACAGGCCCCGAAATACGGCACCAGAAGGAATTGTGTGATCTCGGCTTTCGATCCGTATTCGAACGGCACCGTATATCCGGGAATGCGCACCTTCACGCCGTTCAGCGCGTCGACTGTGTTGAACGTGCCGATCTGTACCGACGTATCGGCGGCCGAGCCCTCGGCAATCGCCGCGCCAGAATAGAGCGTGGCCATTTGCGACTGGTACATCTGGGCGAGGCGTTCTTCCTCGCCCTCCGGCATCAGGTCTTCCCATCCGACGCTGCGGATGCCGCGCGCTTCAAGTTCCGCCTTGATCCGTGCCGCCTCAGCCGCCTTTGCGACGATTTCGGCATCTTTCTCGGCTTTCCGGGCGGCCTTCTCGGCATCGCCCTCGCCGATCTTGTCGCCGACTTTCGGTCCGGTATTGGCCGTCGCAGCAGCTGGGGAGGAGGCCGTTTCCGGCACAGCGGTCTCACCACAGGCAACAATAAGCGCAAGCAGCATGGCGGAGGTCAGGATCAGGTGTTTTTTCATGGTTCTCTAAATAGGCTCCGAAGGCTGGTTCCACCAGCCGGTTTCAACGGTACAAATCATCACAGTTTCACAGACAGGCCATCGGCCAGTGATCGGCGGAACGCCGCCCAGGCTGGCAGCATGCCGATCACCAGCGCGGCCAGCGTTACAGCCAGCAGCGTGTAGAGATCGGTCAACCCCGGCCCGGTACCCGCCAGCGACACGCCATAGCGCGCCTCCACCATCGGGCCCGCCACCAGCAGGATCGCATGGATGAGGGCAATGCCCACCAGCGCACCGAGGAAGCCGACAAGACCAGCCTCCAGCACCAGCAGGCTGAAAATGTGCCCCGGCCGCGCACCCACCGCGCGCAGGATCGACATCTCGCGACGCCGCTCGTTCAGGCTCGTCAGAATCGAGGTCAGGATCGACACGAGCCCCACCGCGATGACAAATACAGACACCGCCATCAGCGCTCGCTCGGCAAAGGCCGTCACGCTCCACAACTCGGCCAGCGCCGCGCCGGGAATGATCGCCATCAGCGGCTCGCCCGTGTTGGTATTAATCGCCCGGCGCGTTGTCAGGATCGTGCCCTTCTGGGTCAGCCCGACAAGGATTGCGGTCACGCTTTTCGGCGTCAGGTCAAAGCTGCGGATCATTGTCTCGTCGATCGTGTCCGATAGCGGGTTCTTCGCGCCTGTCTCCCAGCCGACATGGATCGCGGTGATCGCTTCGAGAGAGACATGCACCGTGCGGTCGACCGGCGTACCGGTCGGCGCCAGTATGCCGACGACCCGGAAGGGCCGGTTCTCATGTCCGCCATCAAGGTTGGCCGTACCCAGCCCGTGGCTGAGCACCAGCGGCGAGCCGATCTCATAGCCAAGCTCGCGGGCCACATCGGCCCCGATCACGGCATCAAACACATCGCCGAACCGCTCGCCCTTGGCCAGGGCCAGTGACTGCCCCCGGCCGTATTTGTAATGGTCGAAATAGGCGTCCGTCGTGCCCAGAACGCGAAAGCCCCGATGGCTGTCGCCGAGCGAGATTGGCACGGTCCAGGCAATGTCCGGACGTGCCGCAATCTTCTGATAGGTCGGCCACGACACTTCCGCCGTCGCATTGCCCATCCGGAACACCGAATAGAGCAGCAGGTTCACCGTCCCGGTCGGCGCTCCCACGATCAGGTCGGTCCCCGAAATCGTGTTGCCGAAGCCCTCGCGCGCGCCCGTCCGCGCCTTTTCGACGCCAAGGAAAAGGGCGACCGACAGGGCCACGGCCACCAGTGTCAGGATGACCGAGCCCTTGCGGTTCATCAGGCTTTTCCAGGCGAGAGACAGGATCGCTCTCATGCGCTCACCCTCGCCCGGTTGATCTCGGCAAGATCCACCGCCCGGTCGAACAGCCGCGCCAGCGAGGCGTCATGGCTGACAAACAGCAGCGCCGCGCCGGTACGGGCGGCCTCCTCGGACAGCAATTCGATGAACCGGTCGCGAGCATCGGAGTCGAGCGCCGAGGTCGGCTCGTCCGCGATCACGATTTCCGGCCCGCCGATCAGCGCCCGCGCCGCCGCCACGCGCTGCTGCTGGCCGACCGAGAGGTCTGACACACGCCGCGCCAGAAGCGCCTCATCGGTCAGCCCCAGCCGACCCAGAAGGCGCCGGGCCTCTGCATCGGCATCCGCGCCAACCGCCTTGCGGCGACGGCCCGAGAATTTCAGCGGCAGGGTCACATTCCCCACCACCGAGAGATAGGGCACAAGATTGAACATCTGGAAGATCACGCCGAGATGGTCGGCCCGCATGCGGTCACGTCCGGCACTGGACAGGCTGCCAAGCTCCTTCCCCAACACGTTCACCCGCCCGGAATCGGCCACCAGCACCCCGGCGATCACCCCCAGCAGGGTCGACTTGCCCGATCCCGACGGTCCGCGCAGGAAAAGGCGCTCGCCGCGCGCCAGCGTGAAGACGGGCACATCCAGCACCGGCTCAGCGCCCTTCCAGGCAAAGCGCAGGCCGTCGATCTTTATGGCAGGATCAGTCATTCAGCCGTTTCAGGTTCTAGCGTGTGGACAATTCAGGATTACCGGCTGTCAGCACGCTGGCAACTTGCGCGTCCGGACCGATGAAAATCGCGTTGACCGTCTCAAACCCGGGGAACTCGCTGAACGCGTTCAGGCGGACGCCTTCAAGCTTTTCGATATCCGTGCAGGTGAACGACAATGTCAGCGTCAGTCCGCTATGGTCGCCCGCCGTCCGTGTTTCGATATGGCGGTCGCCGGGTTGGCAATTGGCACCGCCTTCAAACCGCACCAGCCCGTCGCCGATGCCGGTGCTGACTTCCAGCGTGTCCGTGTCGCCTTCGCCGAGGCCGAAATTCGCCAGCGGCGCATCCAGCGTCACCGTCAGCAAATCGCCGTCGACCGCCACGGCAAACTCGCCAGCGCCATGCACATGGGCTTCGCCGCCTGCGGAGTGATCCTCCATGCCGGACGTTTCAGGAACCACCGGCGCAACGATTTCAGGCACTGGCACGTCGGCTGCCACCGTCTCGGGTGACGCGGCAGGCTCGGGATCGCGCCCGCAACCGGCCAGACCCAGCATCGGAACGCCGATCATCAGGCACAAGAACACACGTGGTGAAGTAAGCATCGTCGAAAGGCCTCCTGGCGCCACACTGCGGGAAAACACGCGAACAGCAAATTTGTTCTCGCGATTTGGATAATGAGACTATATAACATTCTTGCGCAAGGGCACATCAACGCACATCGCCGCAGCTTTGTCCTGTATTTCCTTTCCCGGCCCCGGGCGGCCCCCTTGAGACTGCTTTCCCACCCATGCTCCAGTCCATGCAGGCCCCCTTATTCTTCGGCTTGATCGCCGCCTTTGTGACGACGATCGCCCTGATCGCGGTCGCTGCGCGTGGCGACTGGAGTGCGCGCCATTCCGGCCTCTTCGCACTGGCCGCCGGCGGCATGCTGGTGACGCTCAGCCTGCTCCACATCACGCCGGAAGCCTTCGCCCTCAGCCGCCATGCCCCCGGCCTCATCCTGTCCGGTTTCCTTGGCGGGCTGATGCTCAGCTTCCTTGTCCGCGTTCTGTTCCCGGAGGGCGGCGAGGACGGCCCGGCTGCAGCGGCGACGCCCGTGATGGCAATTGCCCTGCACTCATTCATCGACGGAATCATCTACTCGGTCACGTTCGCCGCCAGCTTTTCCTCGGGCGTCTATGCGGCTTCATCCCTGCTGCTGCACAAGTTTCCCGAAGGCATTATCGCTTTTGCGATCCTGCGCCATCACGGCTTTGGCAATAGGCGGTCTTTCCTTCTCGCCTTCCTCGCCGCCGCTGTCACGACTCCGTTGGGCGTTATCGCCTCTGTACCATTCATGTATGGTCTCGGAGCCGAAGCCGTCGGCAACCTGTTCGCCATATCGGCAGGGCTGCTGCTCTATGTGGCAACCGGCCCGCTGATGGAACCATTGAAGGAAGAACCCCCAGTGCGCAGCTTCCTGTCGCTCGGCGGGGGCGTGCTTATTGCGGTCGTGATCGCCGTCCTGCCCATTCACGGTCCGGACCATTCGCCCCATGATAGCGCGGTGGGCACGCACGACCTGCTCGACATGCGCCCATGAGGGCTTTGGTCGCCCACCTGCTCGCCGCGCTGGCCTGCGTCATGGTTATCAGCACGGCCGTCCCGCTTCAGGCTCACGCTCACCCCGAAGACGAACTTTGCACACCGAACGGCGGCATCGATCCGGCGCTCTGCCGCGAACTGGCGAAACTCGACCGGAAAAACGCGACGCCTGAAAAGCCTGTGTCCGACACAGCGTCTGAGCCGGATGAGGTGAGCCTGGACCGGTCGGGCCTTGCCACGTTCGGCTTCTATATCCACATCGGATTCCAGCACATCCTGCCGGGAGGGATGGACCATATCCTCTTCGTCCTGGCCCTGTTCCTCTCCAGCCTGCGCATCAAGTCCCTGCTCTTCCAGATTTCCGCGTTCACCATTGCCCATACCGCCACGCTTGGGCTGGCGGCCTCGGGCATGATCACCCTGCTACCGGGAATTGTCGAACCGCTTATCGCGCTGACCATTGCCTGGGCCGCGTTCGAGAACATCCTGTTCAAGGATACGATGGCCTGGCGGCCCCTGCTCGCTTTCGGGTTCGGCCTCATCCATGGCATGGGCTTCGCCGGCGCCTTCGGAGACCTCGGCCTGCCGGACAATGTCTTCCTGCCCGCCCTGCTCGGGTTCAACGTCGGCGTTGAATTCGGCCAACTCGCAGTGATCGGCATGGCCTTTGCAGCATCGCTGTACTTCAAGGGCGTTCTCAACCGGGCCGGCCAGGTGCAACTCTACCGGCAGGTCCTTGTATGGCCCGTCTCAGCCGCCATCGGGGTAACCGGGCTCTGGTGGGCGATTGAACGGGCTTTCCTGCAGGGTTGAGAATTCCCCTTGTCGGTATAGCAAGGACAGTTCCAATGACTCAGCCCCGCTTCGCCCTCAAACTCGCTTCGGCGGTCATCGCCTCAGGCGTCAGCACCCTGATCGGCTTCACCCAATACGCACATGGCGAAAGTGCCTGCGGGTTGTCCGATGCCGGACGTTTCCATGATGCGATCACGACTCCGACCGAAGAAGGCAGCCCTGCCTATTTCCTGCACACGTCAGAATCCTTCATCGACACCTGCCCTGACCGGCTGGAGATTCGCGAGGCGCATGTGATTGCCGCCCGCGCTGCGCTCGACCTCGGAAATGCCGAGCGCGCCGCCGCCCACTATGACGCGGCAATCCAGGCCGGCGCGCGGCTCAAGCCTTCTGCGCGCATGGACCAGTCGGTTGCCCTCATGGTCACCGGCGAGTCAGCCCGCGCCCGCGAGGCCCGCAATATCGCAATCTCTGACTGGCTGGCCGGGCTCGACGCCGCAGATGCTGCGAGCCTCTCGGCCCGCAAGTATTCGGCCGGAACGATCTATTCGGTCCGCTACATCGCCAGCGAGGCGCGCTCCCATGTGAGAGCGCTCTGGCTGGCCGTGCCAGTAGGCGATGGCCTGCCGGCCGCCATCCTGATCCGCACCGCGCCGCAGCAGGCGGCCTGGCGCGCCATCCGCACGGGTGAGGCCCCTGCCCCTCTCGTCGTTGCTGAACAGCTGACCTGCCGGAAATCCACCCTTCTCGGCGACGTCACCGAAGACATGGAGCTGGACGTGTTGGAACGCGGCGCGACGGGCGAGCTGAAGGCCTATCTCAAGAAACCCGACAGCGTGGAAAAAACGCCGGAGGGCGAACCCCTCGCCGCCTGCCTCGGCCTCAGCCGCATGCTGCACGTCCCCGGCTTCACCGAAACGGCCATGCTGCGTTAGACCGGCAGCTCGGTCGTGTTCTTCAGGCATTCCATCGCGAAGGTCGCGCTGACATCGGCAATATCGACGCGCGCGATCAGCGCCTTGTAGACCCGGTCATAGTCCTGGACGCTGCGTGCCTGCACTTTCAGCAAATAGTCGACATCCCCCGCCATCCGGTAGAATTCCACCACTTCCGGAATCGTCCGCACGGCGTCGGCAAACCGTTTCAACCAGCCAGCCGAATGGTCACGCGTGCGGATCGCCACGAAGATCGTCTGGTTCAGACCAAGCTTTTCCGGATCGATCAGCGCAACCCGGCGTGCGATCACGCCGCTTTCTTCAAGCCGTTTTACCCTGCGCCAGCACGTATTCGTCGAAATGTCCGCGCGGCCCGCCAGTGATTCGAGCGACTGGGTGCCATCCGCCTGCAAGGCACGCAGGAGAATCCGGTCTACATCATCTAATTTTTCTTCCATACATCATAATTACCGAATATTTTACCCATATTCTAGCGAATATATCGCAAAACTGCGATGAATTTTGATGGACCTCATGTGAATCTCTCCATTCTTCCAGAGGGAGCTGATCACCATGCCGCCAATTGCCGTTGCCGCGTTCGACAGCGTTTCCCGCGCCCGCCTGGCACCAGACATCGCTCATCCGCGCCTGCGCGCGCTCGCCAGCCTTATCGGTCGCACGCCGCTCGTCTCGATCCACCTGCGCTATCGCGGCGTCGAGCGCGTCATCCATGCCAAGGCAGAGCATTACAATCTCACCGGCTCAATCAAGGACCGCATGGCCCTTTCGATCCTCGGCCGCGCCATCTGCTCCGGCGCGCTGCGCCCGGGCGACACGATTGCCGAGGCGACCAGCGGCAATGCCGGTATCGCCCTCACCTCGCTCGGTCGCGCGCTCGGCCACAAGGTCGACATCTACATGCCCGACTGGATGAGCGACGAACGCAAGGCCCTTTTGCGCAGCCTCGGCGCCGATCTCCATCTCGTCAGCCGCGAAGAGAGCGGCTTCATTGGCGCCATCGCCGCCACCGAGCAACTGGCCCAGCGCCAGGGCGGCGTCTTCCTGCCCTGCCAGTTTTCCAATTGCGACAATACCATAGGCCATTTCGACACGACTGGCCCGGAACTGCTGAAGCAGATGGCCCTGCTCGGCCTCACGCCGGACGCGTTCGTGGCCGGCGTCGGCACGGGCGGCACGGTCATGGGTGTAGGCCGCGCCCTGCGCGCAGCGGTCCCGGGCGTAAAGATCCACCCGCTGGAACCGCTGGAATCCCCGACCCTGTCCACGGGTCACAAGATCGGCAGCCACCGCATCCAGGGCATTTCCGATGATTTCATCCCGGCCATTGTCGATTTCGCCGAGCTGGACGACGTGATCGCGGTCTCGGACGGCGATGCGATCCTGATGGCGCAGGCACTGGCCCGCGAACTGGGCCTCGGCGTCGGTATTTCCTCCGGTGCCAACCTGATTGGTGCGCTGATGGCTGCCGAGCGCCTCGGTCCGAACGCCGCGGTCGCCACCGTCTTCTGCGACGACAACAAGAAATATCTCTCGACCGCCCTCGCCCGTACCGAGCCGGCGAAAGAAGGCTATCTCAGCCCCGGGATCGAACTGCTCGGCTTTGAAGCAACCTGCTGCCCCGACTAGGCCGACGTCGCCGCGTCCTGCGCGGCCGCTTCAGCCTCCACGTCGATGAAACGGCGCGTGAATTGCGTTACCCGCGGCACGATTTCCGTGCGGAAACGCGCGCCGTTGAACACGCCATAATGGCCGACGCCGGGCTGGACATAGTCAGCCTTGATGGCTTCCGGAATATTCGTGCAAAGGTCATGCGCAGCCTGTGTCTGGCCGATACCCGAAATGTCGTCGAGTTCGCCCTCGACGGTCATCAGCGCAATGTCGCGGATCGCCTGCGGCTTCACGAGGCGTGTCCCGCGATACTTGTACATGCCGCGCGCGAGGTGGTGTTCCTGGAACACGCGCTGGATAGTCTGCAGGTAGAATTCTTCGGTCAGGTCGAGCACCGACAGGTATTCGTCATAGAATTCGCGGTGCTTGTCGGAACCGTCGCCGTCGCCTTCGACGAGGTGATTGAAGAATTTCCACTGCGCATCGACATGGCGGCCCCAGTTCATGTTCATGAACGAGGCAAGCTGGACGAAGCCCGGATAGACGCGGCGCATCACGCCGGGATAAGGGCCAGGCACGGTATGGATCATGTTCTCTTCGAACCATGCGAACGAGCGATCTTCGGCCAGTTCGTTCGGCACGGTCGGGCTGCGGCGGGCATCAATCGGCGAACCCATGAACGTCATCGACGCCGGACGGGCCGGATCGTCATCCTCGGCCATCATCGACAGGGCCGCCAGCACGGGCGGTCCCGGCTGGCAGACGCCGAGCACATGCGCGCCGCCGCCGATCTGGGTCAGCATCTTGCGGATATGATCGATGTAATCGTCAAGATCGAACCGACCCTGCCAGACAGGCGCCATGCGCGCGTCCGACCAGTCGGTAATGTAGACGTCATGGTGCGGCAGGAAGGCTTCAACCGTCCCGCGCAGCAAGGACGCATAATGGCCCGACAGCGGCGCCACGATCAGCATGCGCGGCAAGGGCGGCGAGCCGGGCTTGCGCACGGCGGCCAGCTGGTCCGGGTCCTTCTTGAAATGCAACAGGGTGCACCAGGGCGAGCGCCACGCGACAGTCGGCGTCACCGGTATCGACGCGCTGTTCACGCGAACCGTGTCGATCCGCCATTCCGGCTTGCCATAATAGCGCGTCGAGCTCTCGAAAACGTCTGCAAAGGCGGCGAGCGACTTGCCGTACTCTGTCTTGCCGAGCGGGTTCAGCGGGGAGAGGAGAGCGGCCCGCCCCGCCTTGGCGGCCAGTCGCATCGGCGCCATCGCCACGCGGTTCATTTCGACAAGTGAGTAAAGCATCGCGTTACAAACCTTTCATGCTGCATTGCAACATATGTGCAACAATCCCCAGTGGCAAACGGATTCACCAGACGGGCGTTCAGGCGATTGCGCGCCCGATTGGTTGAATTTGTGTAAAATTTTCGGGCCTTGGTCGCCGGACGATTAACGAGCGGCTGTTTTAATTAAGCCTTCAGGGAGGACGACCGCATGTTTCTCAAGTGCGCAGCTAACCCGCATCGTGCCGGCCGCATGACGCGCGCCCTGTTCATGGAGCACGTTCCGGGACAGCGTTTCGCCATCGACGCCGAAGAATTGCACAAGCGTCCGGAACTCCTCAACGCGTTCGGACGCAACATGTATGTGCGATTCCGCGTGCTCGACGCTTTGGCCTACCTGATCTGCCTGCTCGGCGTTCTGGCCACTTTCGCGGTGGTCTGGTGGGCCTTCATACCGGGTCTCGCCATCTGCGTGCTGATGCTGGGCGCCAATCGCAAATCCGCCGGCGAAATTGCCCGCAAGGCCGCGACCCGGTCCGTCGACAATTTCAGGGCCCTTCACGAGATGGGCTGTCTCTGGCTGGTCTACGCCTAGATCCCGATCAGGCCGAGAATGCCCGCGATCACGGCGATCAACATGAACATCAACGACAAGCTGACCGAAACCGCCCGCTGATCCTTCCGGCGCGTTTGCACGCCTTTCGGATTCTTGCCCTCTTTCGGCGCCAGCATCAGGCGCGTGGAGAAAAAGCCGAACGCCGCCAGCGCGGCAGTCACGGCCGCAGCCCAGCTCGTCGCCAAGACGAACAGCGCGGCCGCCGCCAGCATGATCCCGGCAATCGGGGTGGATGTCTGGTGCAGCAATTCGCGCACATGCCGGTCGGCCCGGCTGCCATCCAGCTTGTCGAAGCTGCAATTGGGCGAGGCAATGGAGACGACCCAGCCGGCGCCAATCGCCATGGCGCTCGCGGCGACACCGAGACCGCCTGCGTAATGCTGTATTTCTGCTATCATGTGCTGATAATGAGCGGATTCGCATTAACACGGAAAGCGATTTCAGCGCCGCCGGGTTCCAATGAGACGGAGAGACCATGCGCCCCATCCTTATCCGCGGTATCGTGGTGGCGATTCTGGTCGGCACAATCCTGACCCTGATCAACCAGTTCGAGCGCGTCATCGCCCTCGACGCGCTGAACTGGTGGAAAATGGGCCTCAGCTATCTTGTGCCCTTCTGCGTGTCTGTCTTCAGCGCGTTGGCGGTGAAACCAGAATAGCGCGTCACCCCACGCTCAGCGCCAGGATACGACTGATCACCGCTCGCGGCAGGCCGCAGCCTGAGTGCCAGTGATTGATCGCCGCCTGCACCTTACCGAGGTCGCGCTTGCTCGTCGCCACCGGCTTGTCCAGCACACCTTCGCGCACCAGCGCCGTGCATACGTCGCGCGACGTGATCCAGGCGTCCCACCCGCAGAAACGCAGGAAATACTGCCCCGTCGCCCCGCCCAGCCGCGATCCGCGCGTGTTGAGCGCATGCATCAGGCCGACCTGGTCACCCGCGGGCCAGGTCGCGAGAAACGCACCGAACCCGCCTTCCGACTGCTCGATTTCGGCCACCATTCTGGCATTCTCGAGCGTGGCCTTGATCTTCTGGCCATTGCGCACGATCCGCGTGTCCGACACGAGATCGTCCATCATCTCCTCGCCGAAGAAGGCCAGCTTGGCCGGATCGAAGCCCTCGAACGCGGCCTCGAACCCCTCCCACTTGGCGTCGATGACTTTCCAGTTGAACCCAGCATTGAACACGCAGCGCGTCATCACGGCCAAGAGCCGGTCAGCCGGCACTCGGGACAGGTCCGCCTGCGTATGCCCGTTCTCCGCCTGCTTCAGCACGGCGACCTGCCCGCCATGATGCCCGGCGGCCAGGTGCAGGATGGGAACAAACGGACGCACGGGCCGTCCTCCTATCCGAGAGCGATCTCGTAGACCTTGGCATAGTCATCGGCCGTCATCGTGCGCGGATTGCCAAAATGCGCGAGGTCTTTCAGGGCGTATTCGACAATGCCGGGGCCGTCAGCTGCGGTCAGGCCGATGTCGGACAGGGTTTTCGGAATGCCGATGGCATCGTTCAGGTCCTGGATCGCATCGCCGAGATCGGCCTTCGGTTTCAGGCCCATGGCCAGCCGCAGGCGAACGTATTTCTCATCCGCAGATCCGTCGTGGAAGCGCAGGATATGCGGCAGGAAGATCGCGTTCAGCGTGCCGTGGTGCAGTTTTTTCTCGTGCAGGCGTCCGGCCGCATGGCTGAGCGCATGCACACCGCCCAGGCCTTTGACGAAGGCCAGTGCGCCTTCATAGCTCGCCATCATCATATGCCAGCGCGCTTCCGGATCGCTGCCATCCTTGACCGCCTTGACCAGCCAGCCGCCGCCCAGTGCCCGTGTCGCGCCGTCATAGCCAATGCCTTCGGCAGGCGGGTTCACGGTCGGCGTCAGCACCGCCTCAATGCAGTGGGTCACCGCGTCCATGCCAGTCGCAGCCGTCATGAATGTCGGCAGGCCGAGCGTCAGGTCCGGGTCGCAGATCGCTGTCGACGGGATCAGGAAAGGGGACGCAAACGTCTCCTTGCGGCCATTCTCCATCGTCGTGATCATGCCGATGGAGACTTCCGAGCCCGTACCCGCCGTGGTCGGGATGGCGATCAGCGGCGGTATCTTGTGGATCTTCTTCGCCCCACCGATGATGGCCGCATAGTTTTCCAGCGGCTCGTCATGCGACGCCATCAGGCCGATCGCCTTGGCATGGTCCATCGACGAGCCGCCGCCAAGCGCGATGATACCGTCTGCGCCGCTATCCTTGTAGGCTTGCGTCGCAATCTTGGCCTGTGTCTCGGTTGGGTTGGCGACCGTCTCAGCGAAGATGCCCGCAGGCGTACTGCCCAGCGCTGCAATCACCTTGTCGAGAATGCCGGCAGCCTTGATGCCGGGATCGGTCACGATGAAGGCCCGCGTGATGCCGAGCTTCTTCGCCGTGACTTCCAGCTGCTTCAGCGCGCCGGAGTCAAAGATGCAGGGCGTAAGAAAATTGATGACGGGCATGAACGATATCCTGTGATGGCCGTTTCCGGCATGGGTCTGATGGTCATGTTCATCGCTCGCGCCGACAAGTTCAAGCCTGCCGCTAGGGGAAAGGCCCTGTCATCACGCCGCACCAGCTAGTGGTTCGGGCGCAATTTACCATTTTCCTGCCAACCCTCACCAGGCACAATCGGGACTTTTACCTAGAAGCGCGCACATGCCGCGCGGCGTGAAACCGCGCGTCAAAACGGGTAATTACCCCCGCAAAATCAGGGGGCTACATCAACCGCATTGGATCACACATTGCGGGGTACACACCAATGAAAAAACTATTCATCACCGCTCTCATGGCGAGCGCAGCATGGACCGGCGTCAGCGCCACGGCCCATGCCGAAGACAGTCCTTGGATGCTGCGGGCACGTGTGCTCGGTGTCCTGCCGGATGAAGCCGGTACGCTGAAAGCCGGCGGCGCGACGTTGCCCGGAGACGTCGATATTTCCGACCAGTACGTGCCGGAATTCGACATCACCTATTTCTTCAACAAGCATATCGCGGCCGAGCTCATCCTTGCCGTCACGCCGCACGATGTGAAGGCCGTCAACGTCACGGTGCCGGGTGCCCTCAACGATGCCACGGTCGATCTCGGCGACGTCTGGCTGCTGCCCCCCACACTCACGGTGCAATACCACTTCACTGACATGGGCCAGTTCAAGCCCTATGTCGGCGCAGGCGTGAACGCGACCTTTTTCTTCAACGAAGATAAAGGCTCCGTTGCGGACGGCATCAGCTACGGTTCCAGCGTTGGTCCGGCCCTGCAGGCTGGTTTCGATTATGACCTTGATGGCGAGCCGGGTGGCTGGGCTTTCAACGCCGACATCAAGAAAATCTGGATCAACACAGACGTCAAAGTCAACTTCACCACGGCGCTCGGCGCCAATGTGAAGGCTGACGTCGATATCGACCCGCTCGTTGTCGGGGTCGGCTTCGGCTACAGGTTCTGACAGCCCGGCGACCCGCCTGCCTCCCGATGGGCCGGACCCGCCAACTCAAACCGCGCCTTAACCGGCGCGGTTTTTTTGTGCATTGAAAACATTGCACACCTTCCCCGTGCCTGTAGAGATTGCCGCCATGAGCATTCTTTCCGTGAAAGACCTGAGGGTTGATTTCGACACGCCGGACGGCATCGTGAACGCCGTGCGCGGCATCAGTTTCGACGTCGCAGAAGGCGAATGCCTCGGCATTGTCGGCGAAAGCGGCTCCGGCAAGAGCCAGACCGCCCTCGCCGCCCTCGGCCTGCTCGCCGGAAACGGCACGGCCACGGGCCATATCGACTTTGACGGCACCAATATGCTGGATGCCCCCATCGAGACCCTGCGCAAGATACGCGGCGCCAAGATGTCGATGATCTTCCAGGATCCGCTCACCAGCCTGACGCCGCACATGACGGTTGGCGCCCAGATGCGCGAAGTTTTGGCGCTCCATAAGGGCCTCAAGGGCGAGGACGCTGACAAACGATGCGTTGAATGGCTGGAAAACGTCCGCATACCGGAAGCGGCCCGCCGCATGGACCAGTTCCCGCATGAACTGTCCGGCGGCATGCGCCAGCGGGTCATGATCGCCATCGCCATGTTGTGCGGCCCCCGCCTGCTGCTGGCGGATGAACCGACCACGGCGCTTGACGTCACCGTGCAGGCCCAGGTCCTCGACCTGATGAACGACCTGAAACGCGACACCGGCACCGGCATTGCCCTCATCACGCATGACATGGGCGTGGTGGCGCGTATGTGCGACCGCGTCATCGTCATGCGCCATGGCGAAATTGTCGAACGCGGCAGCGTCGATGACATCTTCTACAAGCCCCAGCACCCCTACACGAAAATGCTGCTCGAAGCCGTGCCCCGGATCGACCAGCCTGACCGCCGCGGCCGGCCAACACTCGGCCCTGCCCCCGATCCGGCCGTGAAGCCTGTGCTCGAAGTGGACGACATGAAAATCCACTTCCCGATCCGCGTCAAAGGCGGCCTGTTCGGCAAGACCAAGCCGCTCAAGGCCGTCAACGGCGTCTCCTTCGACCTTCGACCCGGCGAAACGCTCGGCGTCGTCGGCGAGTCCGGTTGCGGCAAGTCCACGCTCGCGCGCGGCGTGCTGCGCCTGATACCGCCGACTGATGGCACCATTGCCTGGCTCGGCAAGGACATCACGAAGGCGGGCAAGTCCGAAATGGACGCCTTGCGCGACGATCTCCAGATTGTCTTCCAGGACCCGCTCGCCAGCCTTGACCCGCGCATGACCATCGGCGCCTCCATCGCCGAGCCGCTGCAGGTGCACGAGCCGCGCCTCTCCCGCGCCGAGCGCGACCAGCGCGTGCAGGCCATCATGCCCCGCGTCGGTCTCGACCCGGCCCTGATCAACCGCTACCCGCACGAACTGTCCGGCGGCCAGAACCAGCGCGTCGGCATTGCCCGCGCGATGATCCTGAAACCGAAGCTGGTGATCTGCGACGAGGCCGTCTCAGCCCTCGACGTGTCCGTGCAGGCGCAGGTCGTGGACCTCCTGATCGAACTCCAGAAGGAATTCGGCCTCGCCATGATCTTCATCAGCCACGACCTCTCGGTCGTGCGCGAGATCAGCCACCGCGTCATGGTCCTGTATCTGGGGCGCGTCGTGGAGCTGGCCGGACGTACCGCGATCTACGAAGACGCCCGACATCCCTATACCAAGGCCCTGATCGCCGCCGTTCCAGCCGCCGACCCAAAGCTCGAGCGCACCCGTGAGCGCATCAAGCTGACCGGCGACCTGCCAAGCCCGCTCGACAGCCGTGCCCCGCTCCGGTTCCTGAAATCCAGACGCATCGACGACCCGGACGCCGAGCAATACCAGCCCCAGCTGGTCGAGATCGCGCCCGGTCATCTCGTTGCCGAACACGACGCCGTCCTGGGCAGCGACGGACTCCACATCAGCTGACGCAGCCAGCAAGGCGGTCTTCAACTGAGAATATGTATATGCCGTGTTCCAGAAGTTGGATTAGCATATTTGCGGGCGCGCCCACCTGTTGCAAATACACCGTTGGGCCCGCGCAGGCGGGCTTGTGCGAATGAGGTTCGAACCATGGACGAGACCACGAGCCGCCGCTTGGATCGCGCGCCCCTGGGCGAAATCGACTTCTTGCAGGTCTTTGCCGCGACCCCGACACCCCTGATGATGCTCGATCGGGACCTCGTCATCATGTTTGCCAACGAAGCCTATCTTGAAACCACGGGCTGCACGATGTCCGAGATCCAGGGCCGTTTCGTATTCGAGGCCTTTCCGGAAACCGAGGAACGCATGGCGCTCTTCGAGGCAGCTTTCCGCAAGGCGCTCGCCGGCACACCCAACAAGGTGACCACGGAACCATTTGCCATTCCCACAAACGGCGGCGGCACGCGCGAGATCGTATGGACCTGCTCGCACGAACCCATCCGCGATGCGCATGGCGACATCGCGTTCGTGCTCCAGAACCCGGTGGACATCACCGAAAAGCACGCCAGTGAAAAGGAAAACCAGGTCCTGATGCGCGAACTGGACCACCGGGTGAAGAATTCACTGGCCACGATGCAAGCCGTCGCGCGCATGTCGCTGGTCGACTCCAAGACCATGCAGGAGGCCCGCGACGACCTGCTCGCTCGCATGCACGCCATGTCAGAAGTCCAGAATCTGCTGGTGGAGAAGAACTGGAAGGGCTCGCACGTCGAAGCCGTCCTTTCCAACGCCATGAACCCGTTCGGTTATGATCCGAATGCAACCGCTGGCAGGATCGCCCTCGACGGACCCCACGTGACCGTCACGGCCAAGCAGGCGCAGGCCCTGTCCTTGGCAATGCATGAACTCGCCACCAACGCATCGAAATACGGCGCCCTGTCGAACGACGAGGGAACCATTCACATAAGCTGGACGTACGATCAGGCAGGAAATGGGCATTTCGGCCTGACCTGGCGAGAGTCAGGCGGGCCGGAAGTACGCAAGCCCAGCCGCAAGGGCTTCGGGACGACGATGCTCACCCGCGTCCTTGCGCAGGAAATCAATGGCGATATCTCGCTTGAATATAATGCTGACGGCCTGGTTTGCACGATGGAGGGTTGGCTCGAGAACAGGAGATGACAATGACCGCAAAACGCATATTCATTGTCGAGGATGAAGCCATCCTCCTCTGCGACCTGGAAGATATTGTTCTCCAACTCGGCTTTGAACATGTCGGCAGCTCGACCAGCCTCAACGAGGCCATGGGCTTCCTGGCCACAGGCCCGGAAATCGACCTTGCCCTCCTCGACCTCAATCTCAACGGAGAACCCAGCGACCCAATCGCAGACCATCTCCTCGCTGCGGGTGTCCCGGTCCTCTTTGTGTCAGGCTATGGGCGCCGCGGCCTCGCCGACCGCTTCGCCGACTGCCCGGTCCTGCAGAAACCCTATGACGACCAGAAGCTGGCTGCGGCGCTCGAACTGATTCTCAGCACGCGCACCTGAGCCGCCACACGCTCCTTGCCCCAACCCGCCGCCTGTACGCCAGCCCCCCTTCCCACACCCCTGCCACGCCCCGGCCACACCCGCCTTGCCCTCGCAGGATTGCGCGAATAGGGTGCGCCCGACCTGATCCGGGACCACCTGAATGCCTGATACAATGACCACCGACCTGCCCGTTACGCTGTCTGATATCGAAGCCGCTGCACGCGTCCTCGATGGCCAGATCGTGCGTACGCCGATGCATCATTCGCGGACGCTTTCGGCCATTACGGGCGCGGATGTCTGGGTCAAGTTCGAGAACCTGCAGTTCACGGCGGCCTTCAAGGAACGCGGCGCGCTGAACCGCCTCTCCCACCTCACAGAGGCCCAGCGCAGCGCTGGCGTTATCGCTGCCTCGGCCGGCAACCATTCCCAGGGCGTCGCCTACCATGCCCGCCGGCTCGGCATCCCCGCCACCATCGTCATGCCCCGCACCACGCCGTTCAGCAAAGTCGAGCAGACCCGCAGCCATGGTGCCAAGATCGTGCTCCACGGTCTCAGTTTCGACGAAGCCAAGACCGAGGCCTACAATATCTGCCAGCGCGAAGGCCTGACCTTCATCCACCCGTTTGACGATCCCCATGTCATTGCCGGGCAGGGCACGATTGCCCTTGAAATGCTTGCAGAAAATCCGGACCTTGAAACCCTCATCGTGCCCATCGGCGGCGGTGGCCTGATCGCCGGAATGGCGATCGCGGCAAAGGGCATCAACCCGGACATCCGCATCGTCGGCGTCGAAACCTCAATGTACCCGGCCATGCTCGCCGAACTCGAAGGCCGGGAGGTCAAGGTCGGTGGCGCCACCATCGCCGAAGGCATCGCCGTTCGCGAGGTCGGCCGCCTCCCCTTGAAAGTGGCCCGCGAACTTGTCGATGAAATCCTGCTTGTCGAAGAAGAGCATCTCGAACAGGCGATCACCCTGTTCGTGAATGTCGAAAAAACCATCGCCGAAGGCGCCGGTGCCGCCGGCCTTGCCGCCCTGCTCGCCCATCCGGACAAGTTCCGCGGGCAGAAAGTCGGTCTCGTCCTGTGCGGCGGCAATATCGATACGCGCCTCCTGGCCTCGGTGCTCACCCGGGCACTTGTACGGGAAAAGCGCCTCGCCTCGATCCGCATCATCGGTGACGACCGGCCGGGCCTCCTCGCCCTTGTCTCCAAGATCATCGGCGACAATGGCGCCAATATCATGGAAGTCGCGCACAACCGGCTCGCGCTTGACGTGCCGGCCAAGGGCGCCGAATTCGACATCCTGATCGAAACCCGTGACGCCCAGCATACGCAGGACGTCATCGACGCCCTGACCGCCGAGGGCTACCCGCCACGGGCCCTGTAGCGGCACGGGTGACTTGCCCGAAAAAGCGCCCTAAACCCGCGCCAGACCTGAACCAGACGGAGCCTGACCCAAGATGATCCGCACACTCGTTGCAGCCTGCGCTGCATTCTTCATGATTGCTGCCTGCAGCCAGACCAAGGACCTTACCGACGTGAATGCCCCATTTGAACAATACCTGCCCTGGGATGCCGCCGGCAAGGACGTGAAGTCGGCCGAAGGCGGCCTGCAATACATCGTCCTCAAGGAAGGCCCGAAAAACGGCAAGTCGCCCGTGCCGACCGACATGGTCAGCGTCAATTATGATGGCCGTATCGCAACCGGCGAGAAGTTCGACAGTTCCTTTGAGCGCGGCACGCCTGCGCAATTCCGCCTGAACCAGGTGATCCCGGGCTGGACGCAAGGCCTCCAGCTGATGAGCGAAGGCGACGACTATCTCTTCTTCATCCCGAATGCCCTCGGTTATGGCAATTCGGCGCGCGGCAACGTCATCAAGGCAGGCGATGACCTCGTCTTCCGCGTCCAGTTGCTCGAAGTGATGGTGCCAAAAGTGTCCGACACCGCCGCCTGGGGAAAATACATGCCCTGGAATTCCGAACTGCCTGAAGTCAAGAAGACCGGATCCGGCCTCGAGTATGTCATCCTCACCAGCGGTGACCCGTCCGGCCCGTCGCCCGAGAATGGCGAAATGGTCGCCGTCCACTATGAAGGTCGCCTCGCCGAGACCGGCGAACTGTTCGACAGTTCCTTTGAGCGCGGTTCGCCGGAAGTCTTCCCGTCGAACCAGCTGATCGAAGGCTGGGTCGAAGCCCTCGCCATGATGAAGCCGGGTGATCGCTGGATGTGCTATATCCCGTCCGAACTCGGTTATGGTGAAATGGGCACCCCCGGCGGCCCGATCCCGCCAAATGCCCCGCTGATCTTCGAAGTCGAAATGATGGACGTGATGAAGCGCGGCTAGGCGCTGGACCAGGCGGAACACGATATGACCATAAGTGCTGACACACTTGCCCGGATCGCCCTTGATGCCGGCAAGCTGATCATGGACATCTATGAGAGCGACTTTGCCGTCGAGCAGAAAGGCGATGCCTCGCCTGTCACGGCAGCAGACCAGAAGGCCGAAACGCTCATCCTCGCGGCGCTGGCCAAGGCCGATCCGACCCTCATGGTCATCGCCGAGGAAGAAGCCAGCGAAGGCCGCGTTCCCGAGCATGGCCATCGCTTTGCCCTCGTCGACCCGCTCGACGGCACCCGCGAATTCGTCAGCCGCAATGGCGAATTCACGGTCAACATCGCCATCATCGAGCATGGCCGCCCGGTGATGGGCGTTGTCTATGCGCCCGCAAAGAACCGCCTGTTCGTCGCCGAAAGCCACAATTCCGGCTGGCAGGCGGAAGCCGCACCCGGCGCGGATGTGCCGACAGAGCGCCGTCCTCTCCGGATCCGCCCCTGCCCCGAGGCGGGCGTCACGGCGATTGCATCGAAATCCCACCGCACCCCGGAAACCGATCTCTGGCTGGACAAGCACAAGGTCAATGAGACGCTGGGTGCCGGATCATCCCTCAAATTCTGCCTCATCGCGGCCGGCGAGGCAGACCTCTACCCGCGCATGGGGCGCACGATGGAATGGGACACGGCGGCTGGGCACGCCGTTGTCGAAGCAGCCGGCGGACGCGTCCTCACCGAGGAGGGCACACCGCTTCTCTATGGCAAGCGCGAGCGTGGCTACGACAATCCTCACTTCATCGTCTATGGCGACGTGACACCCTGTTGAGCGCCCCTCTCGATTAACAAACGCAAATCTGCCAAGGAACGAGCAGGGAGATGCAGCGCATGGCACGGCAATATTTCGGAACGGACGGCATTCGCGGCCGCGTGAACCAGAAGCCGATGACGGCAGAAACTGCGCTCCGGCTCGCCATCGCTGCCGCACGCACCTTCGCGCCCGATGGCGCGGGCACGGTCGTGATCGGCCGCGATACGCGCAGGTCCGGGGAAATGATCGAGGCAGCCCTCGTGGCAGGCCTGACCAGCATGGGCCTCACCCCCCAGCTCGCCGGCATCGTGCCCACGCCCGCCGTCGCCATGACCACGCGCGATTCATCCGCCCGCTTCGGGCTGATGGTCTCAGCCTCCCACAACAAGTACGAAGACAATGGCATCAAACTGTTCAGCCCCGAGGGCCTGAAATTCGACGACCCGACCGAAGAGGCGCTCGAAGTCGCCATGGCAGCCGCATTCCAGGAGAGCTTTGCGCCGCCAGAGACGATTGCCACGCCGCAACGCATGGTCGGCGTCGGCGACGACTATGTTCGCAGCTGCCTGGCAACGGTCAGTGCGGGCAGCAAGATCAAGGGCATGAAGGTCGTGCTCGATTGCGCCCATGGGGCCGGCTTTGAAACCGCCCCGGAAGCCCTGCTGCATTGTGGCGCCGACCTGACCGTCATCGGCGCCGGTCCCGACGGGGTCAATATCAATGCCGGGTACGGATCGACTGACACTGCCGCGCTAAAAGCCGCCGTGCTGAATTGCGGCGCAGATATCGGGCTTGCCCTCGACGGCGATGCCGACCGGGTCATCGTCGTGGATGAAACCGGCGCCGAAATCGACGGCGACCAGGTCATGGCGCTGATCGCCCGCGAACTGCACGCAACCGGTCGCCTCAAGGGAGGGGGTATCGTGTCCACAGTCATGTCGAACATGGGCCTCGACCGGTATCTCCAGTCACTTGGCCTGACGCTGGCGCGCACGCGTGTCGGCGACCGCTATGTGGGCGAGCATATGCGGGCCCACGGGTTCAATTTCGGTGGCGAGCCGTCAGGCCACATCATCTTGTCGGATGTGTCGACCACCGGGGACGGGCTGCTCGCCGGGCTGCACGTGCTCTCCGTTCTAGCCGAGAGCGGCCAGAAGATGTCGACGCTTGCCCGCGTCTTCGAACCGGCACCTCAGGAACTCGTCAACATCCGCTATTCTGGCGTCAATCCAATGGACAGCGCCCGCGTGAAAGCCGCGCTGGCCGAGGCGGAATCGCTGATGGGCACGCAAGGCCGCATGGTCGTGCGAAAATCCGGCACCGAGCCCCTGATCCGCGTGATGGCCGAAGCGCTTGAAGCGGGCCTGATGAAACAGGCCCTCCTGCTGGTCGTCGATGCGGTGAAAGCTGAAGCCTGAGCCGGTCGATTCGCGCCATGCTCCCTATCAGGATTGATAGGTATTTCCGTTGCGGCGACAAGCCATCCAGACCCGCCTGCCTCCACGTCAAGTCAGCGTTCGGACGCCTGATTTCACGTTCATGTATGGCAAAGACCGGCATTTCAAATACACTGGAGAAAATCGGATAATCAGACCCAAGGGAGTAAGCAGCCATGGCCGAAGGTCAAAGCCTGCCGCAATTTCGCCTGTTGCCGATGAAGGCGCCGGACATTCACATGACCCGCTCGGACGACGGCGCGATCTATCTCACCCCACGCCAGGCCCCTGGCGCACGCCCGACAACCATCCCGCATTGCCTGGACGAGCGCGCCGCCCAACATCCCGACCGGCCCTTCCTCCGGGAGCGGGACACCCAGACCGATGAATGGAATACGCTCACATACGGCGAAGCCAAGGCAATCACCGACAGCCTCGCGCAGGCCTTTCTCGATCTTGGCGCCGGGCCGGACGCGCCGGTCATGATCCTGTCGGGCAATACCACCCGCTCTGCCATGGTCATCCTCGCCGCCCAGAAGATCGGTGCGCCGGCTGCGCCGATCTCGGTGCCCTATTCCCTTATGTCGACCGACCATGAAAAGCTGAAGCATTGCTTCGGCGCGGTGAAGCCTGCCATCATTTTCGCTGAGCAATACAAGCCATTCCGCAAGGCAATTGCTGCGCTCGGCGCCGATGACTGCCAGATATTCTCGGCTGACCCCGGCGGCGAGAATACCGTGCGCCACTATGACGAGCTCGCCGCAACCGCCCCTACATCGGCAGTTGCAGATGCAATGGCCAGGCTGAGCGACTCGTCCATCGGCAAGTATCTCTTCACCTCCGGCTCGACCGGCCTGCCGAAACCCGTTCCGACCACGCAGGGCGCCATGTGCTCCATGATTGCCGGCCAGGAAGGCTTGCGCGACGATGCCCGCGATCCCGAGCATGATCCCGACCAGGTCCACAATGTGCTCGACTGGCTGCCCTGGAACCATATCTCCGGCTCCAACGTAAACTTCAACGGCGCGATCTGGAACGGCGCCACGTTCTGGATCGATGGCGGCAAGCCCACCCCTGCCCTCTTCCCACAGACGATCGAGAACATCCGGGACTGTTCGCCGTCCTCCTTTGGCACCGCGCCCATCGCACTCGCAATGCTGGCCGACGCGATGGAAGCGGACGACACATTGCTACACGCCTTCTTTCGCAATATGCGCTCGATCGGTTATGGCGGGGCAACCCTGTCCGACGACCTTTACGATCGCCTCCAGGCCCTTGCCATCAAGGCCACCGGCCGCCGCATTCCGATCATCACCATGTACGGCGCCACTGAAACGCAGGGCATCACTGTCGTCCACTGGGAAGCCGAACGCGTTGGCCTGATTGGCTTGCCGCTTCCGGGGATGACCCTGAAGCTCGTCCCGAACGGCGCCAAGCTGGAAGTGCGCGTCAAGGGGCCTTCCGTCATGCCCGGTTACCTCGACAGCCCGGCAAAGAACGCAGAAGTCTTCGACGAAGAAGGCTTTTACTGCCTCGGCGATGCCGTGACCTTTGTCGATGCGGAGCACCCCGAAAAGGGCCTCGTCTTCGATGGCCGGGTCGGTGAAGATTTCAAACTTTCGTCCGGCACATGGGTCAGCGTCGGCACCTTGCGCCCGGACTTTGTTGCCGCCTGCTCTCCGCTTATTTTCGACGCGGTCATCGCCGGCCAGGACAAGGATTTCGCGTCCGCCATGGTCTGGCCATCGCAGGCAATCATGGAACAATACGTCAAGGCCGCGGACAATGATCCGGACAAGGCCCTTCAGGCCTTCACGAACCAGGTGGCGGAAAAAGCAAAGGCCTTCAATGCCAGCGAACCGGGATCATCGCGCCGGATCAAGCGCCTCCTTGTGCTGACAGAGGCGCCTTCGATTGACGCTGGCGAGATCACGGACAAGGGCTATGTCAACCAGCGCCTCGTGATCGACCGGCGCGCCGGCCTTGTGAAGGGCATCTATGCCAATCCCCCGGCGGACGGTGTTGTCCAGCTTTGATCGGCCCGCCCCTTAAAGCCTTGTCAGGGTTTTTCAGCTAGGTTTCCTTCCACTCGGGAGGGTTCCCTCATGACGTTTGATGCCCGCGGAGGCAAGCCTCCGGCACGCCGCAGCAATGCCGTATTCGCTATCACGACCATTGCAGTGATGAGCGGAGCATTTTTCCTTGCACTGAACTTTCCCGGCACGTCCAGGCCTGGCGCGGCGGGACAGGAAGCGAAAACGATAATCGCCGCAGCGGACGCGGGTCCCGCTCGTGTCCCGGCGGGCCTGACGTCCAGGCCGGCGAAAACCTATTTTGAAACGCTCGCTCACATTGATCCCGGCGCGTCCGCCAGTCTCGACAAGCGCCTCGCCAAAGCCAACCGGCGTCCGCTGGCTGAACAGGCGGGGATCGTCTTCGACCACGCTGCAGGCCTGCTGAAGGACCATGCAGCCGATCTTGCGCGGGCTGATACGCGTCACCTCGACAGGATACTCGTGATGACCCGCGACCGCCTCAAGTCTGCGTCCCGCTCCGGAAATACCTGGTGCCTGGGCAGCAGGTATGCCGACCTCGACCCGTCCGTCCTCGGCGACAAGGCCGCGCTGAACCAGGAACTCAAAATGCTGGAAGAACCTCTGCGCGACTATGGCTTCGAACTGGTGACGCATCTCCTCGTCGCGATTGAGGATGCCGAGGCCCATCCGGTCGACCGTGGCGCCGTCACCCAGGCCGACAAGGCCGCCATGCAGGGCGTCGTCATGTCCATGGTGTCCGACCCGCAGGTCATGCCGCTGCTGATGGCCGCGCAGGCCGGCGCCGATTCACGCGACCTGGTCAGTTCGCTCAATGCCTGCGATCTCGGCGCAACGGCTGTTTCGGCGCTCAAGACCCTGCCCCAGGATACGAAGGGCCGTGTCTTCGCCGACCTCGTGCACCAGATGGAACGCGGCGGCGCTGACCTAACCACCCTCTCCCAGTTCTAGGCGTCCCGGCGCGCGATGCCTGACTGGCCGAAGCGCCATTCCAGGACATCCAGCCGGTCCTGGCCGAAAAACGCCTCACCCTCGAACACCATGAGCGGAACGCCCCAATGGTGCGGGTCCTGCGCGGCCTGGTTCTCGGCAATCACGGCTTCAAGTCGCGCCGTCTCGGCCTGCTCGCGCCGGTCAAGTTCTGCGAGGTCGAAGCCCGCGCGCGCTGCCGCCTCCGCCAGCGCCGTGCCGACCGTCCACGCCCCGCCGGACCAGATCAGGGTCGAGACCTCGTCCATGAAGGCCCAGCCTTCGTCATCGCCCGCCTCGCAGGCGAGGATGCCCAGCCGTGTCAGCCGGTGAATATGGGGCTGGTCGGGCGAAATCTGCCGCGTCTGCATGTTCATGACCACCGGGTCCGGGTCCAGGCGCCCGAAGGGCAGGTCGAGGAATTGCGCCAGGCGCACGACATCCTTCAGCAGGTAAGGCACCCATTGCGGCCGGATCTCCGAAAAGAATTCCGGTGTGCGGATGGCGATCGGATAGACCGGGCGCGGGCGCACCCTGAAATCCCATTTCCCGGGCAACGCCCGCAAGCGCTTTGTCGCCAGATAGGAATAGGGCGAGCGGAACGACCAGTAGACATCGACAGTTTTCATGAATCGGAGTGTGGTCTCTGGTTTGTGCCTTCACAAGACCGGAATTCGCTCCCATCTTGCGGCCATGACGCTCGACGACTCCTTTCGGCAGTTCCTGGACCGGTTCCAGATACCGGACCTGACCCAGCTCGACTGGAAGCACTCGACCGACAAACTCCGCCAGCAATTCCATGTCGCCAGCCGGGCCATCGAGCGCGATGCGCCCGAAATGGCCGACATCTCGCTCCTGAAGGTCGCCGGCGCGGACGGTCCGCTCAGGGCCCGCCTCTACACGCCGCTCGGCGCCGGCCTGCCGCCCGGACCCGGCATCGTCTTCTTCCATGGCGGCGGCTTCATGCTCGGCGACCTCGACAGCCATGACATGGTCTGCAAGCGCCTCGCGGAAGGCGCCCGCTGCCGCGTGATCGCCATCGACTACAGGCTCGCGCCCGAACATGCCTTCCCGGCGGCCCATGAGGACGCCCTCGCCGCCTGGACCTGGATTGTTGCCAACGCGACGAAACTCGGCCTCGACCCCGAGCGCCTCGCCGTCAGCGGCGACAGTGCCGGCGGCAATCTCTCGGCCTATCTGGCGCAGGAAATGAACCGCACCGGCGGCCCGCGCCCGGCTTTCCAGCTCCTGCTCTACCCGCTGGTCCAGTTTGTCGACATCCGCGCCAAGAAGATGAGCTTCCAGGAGGGTGGCTTCTTCATTTCGGCCAACCTGTTCGAATATTTCCGCGACAGCTACATCACCGACGAGAGCCAGCGCATGGACGTACGCGTCTCGCCCCTGTTTGCCGGGCCGGACGCCTTCAGAGGCCTGCCGCCGGCCCATTTCGTCCTGTGCGGCTGGGATCCGCTTAAGGATGAGGGTCTGGCCTATGCCGACAAGATGGCCAGTTTCGGCGTCCGCGTGACCGTGCGCGAGCATCCCGGCATGGTCCACGGCTTCATGAACATGACGGCCCTGTCCGACACCGTCCGCCTGGCGATCCGGGATGCCGGCCACGTCGTCGGCAAGGCGCTGGGCGCGGTCTGAGCCCGCATCGCGAACGCCCGGTAACCCCTGCTTAACCCTCCGTTGCATTTTTGAGACGGTCGCTGTCAAACGACCGGATCCTGTCCGAAACGGCTATCTCCAGGGTCCGGTTACGCCATATGGAGCAATAGCACCCGCCCTCCTCCCAGAGCATTCAGGGTGCCTTCGACGACTTGTATAATCCAGAGGAAACACAGAATGAAATTGAAGAGCATGCTGGCTTTGTCAGCATCCGCGCTCGTGTTCGCCACAAGCGCAGCCATCGCCCAGGAACAGGAAGCCGCACCAGAGCGTGAAAACGCCATTGCCCGCGTCCTTGGAACCGTCACCGTCACCGCCACCAAGAAAGCCAATGTCGAGAACGTGCAGGACGTGCCCGTGTCCGTCACGGCGTACAACAGCGACACGCTCGACGCGCTCAACGTCACCACGCTTGAGAGCCTCAGCTACTCCTCCCCCAACGTATCGCTTGACGATGTCGGCACCTCCAAAGGCACCGCCAACTTCGCCATTCGCGGCCTCGGCGTGAACTCGTCGATCCCGTCGATCGACCCGGCTGTCGGCGTCTTCATCGACGGCGTCTATCTCGGCATCAACAGCGGCGTTGTCGTCGATCTGTTCGATATCGACAGCATCGAAGTGCTGCGCGGCCCACAGGGCCTGCTGTTCGGTCGTAACACCACCGGTGGTGCCGTTGTTGTCAACACCGGCAACCCGACTGACGAATTCCGCTACAAGGTCCGCGCCAGCGTTGATGGCCCTGTCGACGAAGACCGTGGCGGCGCCAACGCGACCGTCCAGGGTGTCATCTCCGGCCCGCTGGTTGAAGGCAAGCTGAACGGCAAGTTCGGCGTGTCGTACAATACCGACGCCGGTTACTTCAAGAACCTGTACAATGGCGACAATCACGGCGAAGCCCAATCCACCACCTATCGTGGCGCTCTGGAATTCATGCCTACGGACACGCTTACCTTCCTCGGCAAGCTTGAATACTCCGACTCGCGCAATGATGGCCCCACCGGCCAGAACCGCGCATATTACGACCGTTACTCGTTCGACTTCTCGATCAACAATCCGGGCTTTGGCGAAAGCGAAACGCTGTTCGGCTCGCTCAAGACCGACCTTGAGGTCGACTTCGGCAACGGCGTCATCACCAACATCTTCGGCTATCGCAAATATGATGGCCTTTCGAGCGGCGACATCGATGCCACGCCATTCACGCTGTTCCACTCCGAGGCCGAACTGGCGCAGGAACAGTTCTCCGACGAGCTGCGTTATGCTGGCACGTTCGGCAAGACCGATCTCACGACCGGCCTCTACTATTTCGAACAGACGCTGGACTATACCGAGATCCGCAACCTGCCGACCACGCGTCCGGCGACCCTTCCGGCGTCCATTCCATGGGGCTTCTACGGTGGTGGTGCGATGGAGCACACTGTGTTCGGTGCCTTTGCCAATGTCGATTATTCGATCACGGACAAGCTGATCGTCACCGGTGGCCTGCGCTATTCGACGGAAGAAAAATCGGCTGATGTCATCTACATCCGCCCGCGCCTCCCCTGCAGCGTTGTCGACGGCACATGTTCGGCTGACGGCAGCAATGCGCTCATCGGCCTTCTCACCGGCGGTGCAGTTGTAGAGCCGAACGGCTTCAGCGATTCGGACAAGTGGTCGAACTGGACGCCAAAACTCGGCGTGCAATACTTCTGGTCCGACAACGTCCAGTCCTACGCCCTCTACACCAAGGGATTCCGCTCGGGAGGTTACAACTTCCGGATCACCGACCTGCCCGTCTTCCTCGACTTCGTGAATCAGACCGGCAGCATGGGCTTTGATGAGGAAGAAGTTGATTCCTACGAGATCGGCTTCAAGGCCGGGAGTGACGATGGTCGCATCCAGGTCAATGGTGCCGTCTTCGCGACGGAAATCGCCAACATGCAACGTGAAATCAACACGGCTGGTTCGTCGGGTGTTGTCCAGAACATCATCAACACCGCTGATGCCACAATCTATGGCATCGAAGTCGATGGACGCGTTGCGTTCACAGACACGCTGCTTGCGACGTTCAATGTCGGCATGATGGATGCCGGGTATGATGACGTCTTCTTTGACCTCACCGGCGACGGTATCGTCACGCAGACTGACCTCGGCCTCGACCTGCCGCGCGTTCCGGAAATGACATTCGGCTTCGGCCTCATCAAGGACTTCGACCTCGGCCCTAACGGCGCATTCGTCGCCCGGGCCAATTTCCAGCACCGCGACAAGATCGCCTATACCGACAGCAACTATGGCTGGGTGCAGCCGGCCGACATGGTCGATGTGGACCTGACATGGGAAACACCGGTCAGCGGTCTCTCGGCATCGCTCTACGGCAAGAACCTGCTTGACGAAGTTCAGGTCGGCAACGACACGCAGCTGCCGTTTCCTGGTCCGAACTCGACCGGCACCAACCTGCCTTACCGTGACGCGCCAGCGGGCGGCACATTCTCGCCGCTCAAGAAGGGCCGTCTGATCGGCCTCGAGCTGACTTACGTCTACTGATCGCCCCGGCTTTCAGACCCCCAAAAGGAAAGGGCGGCCCTTGGGGCCGCCCTTTTTATTTGTTGGCTGTCTTGAAGCCGGACTACTTGCCCGAGCCGCCGAAACGCTTGGTGAAGCTGATCTTGAAAGTACGACCGAACGGGTTGTGCGTGTAGGGATCATAATTCACGTCAAAGGCAGCGAATGGCGGATCCTCGTCCGTCACGTTGACCACGGAGAGACCGATATCCAGGTCCAGCGGCGTCGACTGCCAGTTGTAGAACAGGTCGAACGTCGTCTGGCTGTCAATCTTCTCGCCAACACCGCCACGGGCGGCCGCTGGGCGTTCGTCCTTGTAGCTGTCGATGTGGCGCATGACGGCCCGGAAATTGTGATCCCCGAGTGCATAGTTCGCAAACAGGTTTGCTTTCCATTGCGGCATGGACCGGGTGAAGTTCGACCGGTTGAACTGGCCGACATAGTCACCGCCGCCGATGGCCAGGCCTTCGACAAAGTAAGGATCAACATCATACTCGATGACATAGGTCGCATCCGCGCCAACAGCGAATTCGCTGCCATTGCTTAGGTCCCAGCTGTTCTGCAGACGCAGGTCCAGGCCGGACGTCTTGATGTCCGGGCCGTTGGTCACGGTTGTGCGGATACGGGATATATCCGAACCCGCAGCTGGGGATGGTTGTGTGCCGGTAATGATATTATTCGGATCGTTGAAGGTGATCCGGTTCAGGATCGGTGCGCTCAAGTCCCCGGCCTTGAGGGCGGCGACCGCTGCGGCAACAATATTCGACTGCTCTTCCACGATGACCGGATCGGAGAAGTCGAAATTGTAATAGTCGAGTGAGGCAAAGAAATTGCCCATCTCATAGATGCCGCCAATGTTGAAGCTGAAGGCCGATTCCGGCTTCAGGTCCGGGTTGCCGAACGTATCGACCGCCTTGAAGGCAGAGGCTGCGGACACGAACTGAAGCGACGTGCCAACACCGCTGAGCTGGTTCAGCGTCGGGCCCTTGAAAGAGGTCTGGGCCGAGCCGCGCAGGGCGAAATTGTCGGTCAGGGTCCACTTGGCTGCCACTTTCGGGTCGAAGGTCGAGCCGATGTCGCCGCCGTAGTCCTCGTAACGCACAGCCGCCTGGATATCGACATTGTCGAATAGCGGGATCTGCAATTCACCGAAGATAGCGAAGATCGTCTGGTCTTCGTCGGCCGATGTCGTGCCGGCGAGGAACGAGTAGGGGCCTGTGCCGCCTGGTCCCGGCGTCACGTTGAGATCGGTGAGAGCCGATGGCTCAACCTTGTAGCTTTCCCGGCGAACCTGGACACCGGCAGCCCAGCCGACGCTTCCGCCAGCGGCCTGCACATTGCTCTGGCCCGAGAAGACACCATCAAAAACCAGGAGGTCTGTGTTGGCAATTGTCAGGCTTGGGTCCGTTATCCACTCAGCCAGCGTGACCGAGTTTTCAAGGCCCGAAACATAGTTCGGGTTGGCTGCGCCGGTTACAGCATTGGCCTGGATGGCGTTCGAGAACGGGTTGTAATATTCGCACGCGCCGCCGCCAGCCGTCAGCGAGCCAGCATAGCCAGCTGCCCAGGGCTGGGTTCCGGTTGCAGGGTCAAAGCCGGTGTTCGGATCGACACAGACGCCGAAGCCACGCAGGCCTGCCGTCAGGCCAGTGATGTAGGTATCATTGGTCGACCGTTCGCTTTCCGTCGCCGAATAGCTGAGGGCCGCGTCATAGTGCACGCCATTGTCGAGATCACCGATATAGGATCCGGACAAACGATAGGTCTCGCTCTTGCGATACCCTTCCTGTGCGCCGCCCGTACCCGGGAAACCACCCCAGCCGAACGAACGGCCGATGAAGAGCGCGCCAACGGACGAGGCCGGGAATGCGCCAGGATTGTCAGCAATATACTGCTGGAAGCCAGGAGCACTCGCAGGCACGAACTGGTTCAACAGTGCCTGTGGCGGATAGGAAGGCGAGGTCTTCCAGGTCGGCACGTCTGAAGAAGCATACAATGCTTCAAGGTGAACTTCTGCGCCATTCGACAGGTTTCGGTTGTACTCGGAGAAGATCTGGAAACGCTCTTCTTCCTCGACCAGGTTGTCGAATTGGGTGAACTGGAAGCGGCAGGTGCCCGAGACGATCGTACCGCCTACACCTTCACAACCGGTGTCACCCGTAGGGCCTTGGATGGCGCCAAGGCCGCTCGGTGTGATGCCCAGCGGAACATAATAGCCAGGGTTCGAAAGGCCTGACCAGCCGCCAACGGGGTTGTCAGCATAAGGCAGGACCGCCCAGTCTTTTTCGTTGAGCGCTACTTCGCTGCGCTTGTTGTAGCCGACCGAGGTGACCCAGCTGAAGTTGCTTCCCTGCAGGCCATAGGCAGCCGACATGTCATAGTCGCCGTCTGTGCCGTCAAAGCTCGAGAACGAACCACCGACTTCAAAACCGTCAAGGTCGCGATTGGTGATGAAGTTCACGACACCGGCAATGGCGTCAGAACCGTAAAGCGCCGCAGCGCCGTCTTTCAGGACTTCGATCCGGCCAATGGCGGCGGATGGAATATTGTTCGTGTCGACGAACAACTGGGCCTGCTCACCGATCGAGTAAGGGTGGTAGGTCTGGCGGTGGCCGTTGATCAGGACCAGGGTACGTGCAGGGCCAAGGCCGCGCAGGTTGATGTTCGACGTGCCTTCAAGGCCGTTCGACGCGAACTGGTTGGTCTGGCCGTCCACGCCCGAAGACGGGCCGAGGTTGCGGATCAGTTCCGTGATCGAAGGCTGGCCTTCGAGTTTCAGGTCGGCGGCTGTCAGCACGTCGACAGGAAGGGCAGCGTCTTCAGGCGTGCCCTGGATGAACGAACCGGTCACAGTGACCGTCGTCAGCTTACGTTCAGATTCAGCAGCTTCCTGCGCAAAGGCAGGCAGGGCCGTCGTAAGCGCAAGGGCAGACGCCCCCAGCACCAATCGTGTGGTCAATTTCATTTGGTTTCCTCCGTTTATACCTGTGATGTCCCCCGGATTATGATTCCGGATGTTTCCCTCACTGGTCTGTAACCTTAGCTACATGCTGACGCGGCGATAGGGCCGATCTATGCTGCACCGCAATATCGCATTCCTGCCATGCATTGCGGCAAACCTGTTGCGCAACGCGCTGAAATCAGGTCAGAAATGAATGGATGTTGCGCGAAAGCCCCCCTCCCGCCCCCTTTCTTGCGTTGGCAGATCGTTTCGCAGATGCGGTAGAGCCGGCCAACTTTCCTGAACAAGTGTTGCGCTTTCGCAACCGTCGCTGGGCAAACGCGGTCGGCCTCGGCGACATCGACGACGCCCGGTGGCTGGCCCATTTCGCGCGATTCGATCCGCTGCCCGGCAACCTGCCCCGGCCACTGGCCATGCGGTATCACGGCCACCAGTTCGGCACGTACAATCCCCAGTTGGGAGATGGCCGGGGATTTCTCTACGCACAGGTGCGCGACCGCGCGGGCCGCCTGCTTGACCTCGGCACCAAGGGCTCCGGCCAGACCCCATGGTCGCGCCAGGGCGATGGCCGGCTGACCCTCAAGGGCGGCGTCCGCGAAATCCTCGCCGCAACCTATCTCGAGACTCTCGGCGTCCATACGTCCAAGGCCTTCAGCCTAGTTGAAACCGGCGAACAGCTGCACCGCAATGACGAACCCTCCCCGACGCGCGGCGCCGTCCTCGTGCGACTCTCGGAAAGCCACATCCGGTTCGGCACCTTCCAGCGCGCCGCCTATCTCGACGACCGCGACGGCCTCGCCCGCCTCGTCGATTATTGCGTCGCCCAGTTCCATCCCGGCGCCGATGCCCCCGACATGGCCACCAAGGCGGTGAACCTGCTCGGTCACGTCACCCGCGCCACCGCCAGCATGATCGGCCAGTGGATGGCCGCCGGCTTTGTCCACGGCGTCATGAATACCGACAATTTCAATGTGACCGGCGAGACGTTCGATTTCGGCCCATGGCGCTTCCTGCCCGTGTCCGATCCGAACTTCACCGCCGCCTATTTCGACGAGAACGGCCTTTACCGGTTCGGCCGCCAGCCCACCCAGGGCGCCTGGGCGCTGCAACAGCTCGCATCCGCCCTCCTGCCGCTGGCCGATGCCGACGACCTCGCCCGGGGCCTGGCCCCGTATGAGGCCGCCTACCAGAAAGCCTTCGCCGCCCACACGCATCTCCTGCTCGGCCTCGATGGCTCCGGCGACCTGCGCGCGGACCTCACCTTCCTGCAGGGCCTCTATGGCTGGATGACCTCCAGCGGCGCGTCCTGGCCGCAAACCTTCTTCGATCTCTATGGCGGCGCCGCCAGCGAGGCGCGCATGAAAGCGTCGCCCCAGGCCGCGCTGTACGGGGCCGCCGACTTCACCCCCGCGCGGGATGCACTTGCCGCCCGCACGCCGACCCATCCCGACCGTCTGACCCTCCCCTATTTCCAGGCCGCCGTCCCGGTTGTCCTCCTGATAGAGGATGTCGAATCCCTCTGGGCGCCGGTTGCCGAGCGCGATGACTGGTCCGCCTTCGATGCCAAGCTGGCCCATCTGGAGGCCGCCCGCACCGCGCTTGCGCCCTGAGCCAATTTGCGGTCCAACCACCCCCTTGCCACCCCCCTGCCACTCCCCTCGCGAGACCCTGCCATGACCGCACCAACCCCCTCCGGCCCCCTTGCCGGCGTCAAGATCGTCGACATGAGTTCGGTCGTGCTCGGCCCCTTCGCGACCTTGATTTTCGGGGATCTCGGCGCCGATGTGGTCAAGGTCGAGGCGGGCCAGAAAGGCAAGTCGGGCGACATGATGCGCTATGCCGGCGCCTCGCCCACCGGCGATCTCGGACCGATCTATACGGCCCTGAATCGTAATAAACGCTCCGTAGTACTCGATGTGAAGACGCCCGAAGGCAAGGCCGCCCTGACCGCCCTGCTCAAGGATGCCGACGTTTTCTTCCACAATGTCCGCCTCGCCGGCATGGATCGTCTCGGCTTCGGCTACGAGGCGGTGAAGGCGATCAATCCGAGCATCATCTACGTCCACTGCGCCGGCTTCGGAACCGGCGGCGAATACGAACACCGGCAGGCCTATGACGACCTGATCCAGGGCGCGTCCGGCTTTGCCGCGCTCAACGCCATGCGCTCCGGCGGCGCACCGGAATACGCGCCCTCCCTCGTCGCCGACAAGACGGTTGGCCTGTTCGCCACCTATGCGACGCTCGCCGCCCTGTTCCACCGCGAGCGCACTGGCCGCGGCCAGTTCGTCCAGGTCCCGATGATGGAGAGTTTCACCTTCTTCAACATGGTGGAAAACCTGTACGGAGAGACCTTCATCCCGGGCAATGGCCGTCTCGCCTACACGCGCTCGATCAATGCCAACCGCAAGCCCTACCCCACGCAGGACGGCTATATCGGTCTCGTCCCCTATTCCGACGAGCAATGGGCCCAGTTCTTCGAGATCGGCGGGCGCCCGGAAGTTTTCCAGGATCCGCGCTTCTCGACCTACGCCGCCCGCACCGAAAATATCAACGAGCTCTATGCCATGATCGAAGAGGTCGCCGCGACCAAGACCACGGATGAGTGGCTCACCCTGCTCGACGCGGCCAATATCCCCGCCATGCGCTACAATACGATGGAAGCCGTGCTGACCGATCCGCACCTGACGCAGGTCGGCTTCTTCCAGGAACGCATGCACCCGCAGGCCGGCCCCTACCGCGCCATGAAGCACCCGGTCACATTCTCCGACAGCCCGGCCAGTATCCGCCTTGATCCGCCCTGCCTTGGCGCCGATACCGAGACCGTGCTCGCAAGCCTCGGTCTCTAGGCCGCCTTGCGGCCCCCGCCGCCATGGCGGGCCAGCCAGACGCCGCCCAGGATCATCGCGAAGGCGCCAAGCGACCGCCAGCTCTGCAACTCGCCGAAGAACATGAAACCGAGCACCGCGGCAACGACGGGGATGGCATAGCCCGTCAGCGACAGGAAGGTCGCCGACGTCCGCGCGATCAACAGCATGTACAGGGCCTGAGCAAAGGCCGTTGGGCCCAGGCCGAGGCCGGCAACCGCCAGCCAGTTCTTCCATCCGGCATTCACGTCTGCCGGCTCAACCATCAGCGCCAGTGGCCAGGACACGACCGCCGCGACCGACACGAAGGCCGTAGCGAATGGAATGGCGCTCATCAGCGGCGCGCCCCGCGCGATCAGGCTCGACATCGCATAGGCCATCGTTGCGCCAACTAGCAGCAACTGGGCAAGCGCACTGGCAGAGCCGAGCCCCTTCATCGCCTCGGGGCCGAACAGGAGGGCAACCCCGCCGAAGCCGATCAGGACACCCACAACCGATCCGGCTGACATGCGCTCGTCCTGGAACATGAAATGGGCCCCGATCGCCACGAAGATCGGCACGGCGGCCGTGTAAAGCGCGGCCAGGCTGGAATTGACCGTCTCCTGCGCAATTGTGATCAGGAAAAAGGGAATGACGGACCCGACAAGCGCCATCCCCATGATGGCGGTCCAGCGGCGGCGGTCAGACAGCGGCGGAAGGTGTTGACGCCTCGCAAGCATAACGCACCAGAGGGCGATTGCGCCGATTGTCAGGCGTCCGGAAATCACCCATTCGGCAGGCAGGCCGACATCGGCATGCCCTTTGTCGACAGCCATCCGCGTCAACATGTAAGCGCCGGCCCAGACCAGGCTCAGCAGCCAGAACAGGCCCCAGTCGGCAAGCGTGCGGCCAGCGGGTTTCATGCGTGCCCACGTCCCAAGGACGGCAGACATGATGCTTTGCAAAGAAAACGACGATTCACCCGGATGGGCCCCCTATGGCAAGCCAACAGGCAATACAGGGGCCCCACTTCAAGTCCACTCTGCAATAGCATGGAACTTGCAAGCCGCGCAGATTGGAACCGGCCCCGCACAGCCGCACCACCGAAAGTCCCGTTTTGTGGCCCGATACCGCAGGCGATCCGGGTGGACGGGGGGAGCGCAGCATCGTAAAGGGCCTGCAAAGTCGCAGTTTTTGTCCCGTCTGAGGAGAATTTTAAAATGGCAATACGTGTTGCAATCAATGGATTTGGCCGGATCGGACGTCTCGTCCTGCGCTCCATCATCGAGCATGACCGCAAGGACATTGAAGTCGTCGCGATCAATGATCTCGGCCCCGTCGCCACGAATGCCCACCTCCTGCGCTTCGACTCCGTTCATGGCCGCTTCCCGGCTGACGTCCAGGTCGACGGCGACAAGATCGTGATCAATGGCAAGCCGATCCTCTGCACCGCCATCCGCGACCCGAAAGACCTGCCGCACCGCGAACTCGATATTGATATCGCCATGGAATGTACCGGCATCTTCGCCGACAAGGAAAAGGCCTCGGCCCACCTTGCCGCCGGCGCCAAGCGTGTCCTCGTCTCTGCACCGGCCACCAATGCCGACAAGACCATCGTTTACGGCGTGAACCACGACACGATCACCAAGGACGACATGGTCGTCTCCAACGCGTCGTGCACCACGAACTGCCTGTCGCCTGTCGCAAAGGTCCTCAACGACCTGATCGGCATCGAAAAAGGCATGATGACCACGATCCACTCCTATACCAATGACCAGCCATCGCTCGACCAGATGCACAAGGACCTCTACCGGTCCCGCGCTGCGGCCCTGTCGATGATCCCGACATCGACCGGCGCAGCCAAGGCTGTCGGCCTCGTCCTGCCGGAACTCAAGGGCAAGCTCGACGGCATCTCGATCCGCGTCCCGACGCCGAACGTCTCGGTCGTCGACCTGAAATTCGTGTCGAAAAAGAAGACGACGCCGGAAGAGATCAACGCCGCGATCATCGCTGCCGCAAACGACGGCCCGATGAAGGGCGTGCTCGGCTTCACCGACCAGCCGAACGTCTCGTGCGATTTCATTCACGACAATCGCTCGTCGATCTTCCACCTTGACCAGACCAAGGTCATGGACGGCAATTTCGTCTCGATCCTGACCTGGTATGACAATGAATGGGGCTTCGCGACCCGCATGAGCGATACCGCGCTCGTGATGTCGAAATTCCTGTAGGGGCCTGAAGGCGATGAACTTCAAACGCATCGCCGACGCGGGCGACCTCAAAGGCAAGACAGCCCTCGTCCGCGTTGATTTCAACGTGCCGATGGACAAGGGCCTCGTCACCGATGACACGCGCCTTCGCGCTGCCGTGGAGACGGTGCAGACCCTGCGCACGCAGGGTGCCAAGGTTGCGCTGCTGGCACACTTTGGTCGCCCCAAGGGCAAGCGCGTTGCAGAGATGAGCCTTGCGCCCATCGCCGGTGCGTTCGCCCAGGTGCTCGGCTCGAATGTCAGCTTCGTCGCCGATTGCGTGGGAGACCATGTGAGGGCGGCGATTGCCGACCTGCGGCCGGCCGGAGTGATCCTGCTTGAGAATACCCGCTTTCATGCAGGCGAGGAAACCGGCGACATGGACCTTGCGAAAGAGATCGCTTCGCTCGGCGACCTCTATGTCAACGACGCCTTTTCGGCGGCCCATCGCCGCCATGTCTCGACCGCCGTGCTCGCCGAACTCCTGCCCGCCTATGCCGGCTGCGCCATGGAGCGCGAACTCGATGCGCTCGAGAAGGCTCTCGGCAATCCGGAAAAGCCCGTGCTCGCCGTCGTCGGCGGCGCCAAGGTGTCTTCCAAGATCGACCTCCTGAAGAACCTCGTCACCCAGGTCGACATGCTCGCCATCGGTGGCGGCATGGCGAACACATTCCTCGCGGCCCGCGGCCACGCGGTTGGCAAGTCGCTCTGCGAGCATGACCTGGCGGATACTGCCCGTGAAATCGAGGCGATCGCAAAGCAGAATGGCTGCGAGATACTCCTGCCGGTCGATCTTGTCGTCGCCAAGGCCTTTGCCGCCAACGCGCCCCACCGCACCTGTGGACTGGACGATGTGGCAGACGACGAGATGATCCTTGACGCTGGCCCGCAAACCGTCGCCGCGCTCACAGATGCTATGGATTCGGCCAAGACACTGGTCTGGAACGGCCCACTCGGCGCGTTCGAACTGACCCCTTTCGACACCGCCACGGTCGCCGCAGCAAAGGCTGCTGCTGCGCGTGCCAAGGCTGGCAAGCTGGTCGCCGTGGCTGGCGGCGGTGACACGGTCGCTGCCCTCAATCATGCTGGTGTCGCAGACGATTTCACCTTCGTCTCGACCGCGGGCGGGGCCTTCCTGGAATGGATGGAGGGCAAGCCCCTTCCCGGCGTCGACGCGCTCAAGGCCTGACCCCAATTGGCACAGCCTGCGGCAAATCGCGCAGGCCGGCAGGAATGATAGCGATCCCATTTTGTTCGCCACCTGAAGGCCGTCAATTGAAGCTGTCGGGATTCGCCCCTTTTCCACGCCGATTTACAGCGTTCTAGCCTCGCAACACGGCCCCCAAAGCCCGCAATCGCCCGAAAATGCAGCGATTTTCGCGATCAGGGGCGCACGCAATACGGGCTGTTGACGCCATGTTTGGGCACGGTACTTGAATGCAGTCCCTGCAAACCAAACAGCAGGTCCCCAAACAATGAGTTTTGACGCGGTAATGATCATGGATAATGCAGCAATGGCCGAACAGGCCGCCAACAAAGCCGGCTTCATTGCCGCGCTCGACCAGTCGGGCGGCTCCACGCCGAAAGCCCTCCGCCTCTATGGCGTCGAGGAAAGCGATTATGCCAACGACGAGGAAATGTTCGGCAAGATTCACGAAATGCGTGCGCGTATCATCAAGTCACCGGCCTTCACAGGCGACAAGGTCATGGGCGCGATCCTGTTCGAACGCACAATGGACGGCGATATTGACGGCATTCCGACCGCGCAATACCTCTGGGAAAAACGCAGCGTCGTTCCCTTCCTGAAAGTCGACAAAGGCCTGGCCGACGAGGCTGACGGCGTCCAGCTGATGAAGCCGATGCCCGAACTCGACCACCTGCTCGAGCGCGCTGTCGCCAAGGGGATCTTCGGCACCAAGATGCGCTCCGTCATCCATGCCGCCAACCCCAAGGGCATTGCCGCCGTCGTCGCCCAGCAATTCGACGTCGGCCGCCAGATCCTCGGCCATGGCCTGATGCCGATTATCGAACCGGAAGTGACGATCACGATCGCCGACAAGGCCGAAGCCGAAGATATCCTGCTCGCCGAGATCACGAAACAGCTCGATGCCATGCCCGCCGACAAGCAGGTCATGCTGAAACTGTCGCTCCCGGAAAAGGCCAACCAGTACAAATCGCTGTGCGAACACCCGCGCGTCATGCGCGTCGTGGCCCTGTCTGGCGGTTACAGCCGCGACGATGCCAACGCCAAGCTGTCGTGCAACACGCACATGATTGCCAGCTTCTCGCGCGCCCTCACCGAAGGGCTTTCGGCCAAGCAAAGCGACGCGGAATTCGATGCGATACTGGCGTCAACGATTGACGGCATCTTCCAGGCGTCCCGCGCCGGTTGATCCGCTCTCCCCCTGTTCTGAAACAGGCGGCCTGCGGGCCGCCTTTTTTTGTGCGCGCAGCGTCGCCGGACAAGGCTGGACACACGCTGCGCGCCCGGACCATAGTGCCGTTCTAACTCTGGCGGGGCCCTGCCCAGGCACCCCTGCCCTTTGCCGAGGACTGCACCTGATGAGAATCCTCCCGCTTGCGTTGCCGCTTGCCAGTCTCGCGCTGATTGCGGCCGCCTGCACACCGGCAGCAAAACAGGCCGAAATGCCCGCCCCGGCGCCGGTCAACGTGCTCGAGACAGAAGCCAAAGCGATGATGGCGCAGCTCGTTGTCGCCCCCGCAAGCGCTGACGCCTTCACGATACGCTGCGACAATTCCCTCGATCTCGTGAACAAGATGATCGCCGACATGGAGGCACGCGACGCAACTGCAGGTGCCGCCGATCTCAAATTTCTCGATACACTCACAAACCTCGGCTACTCGATCGGTTACGGCGAAGCCAGTGTGGTGGCTGAGGCCAATCCCGATGCCAGCCTGCGCGAAGTCGGCGACCTCTGCCAGCAACGCACGTCCGATGTGATGACACGCCTCAGCCTGTCGAGGCCGATCTATGACCGTCTTGCTGCGATTGACGCGGCCACGCTCAACGCGCGCGAAGCCTTCCTGCTGGCCCGCCTCCTGCGCGACTATCGCCGGTCCGGCATCGACAAGGATGAGGAAACCCGTGACAAGGTCCGTACCCTGAATGCCGAACTGGCCGAGATCAGTTCCGCGTTCAGCAAGAACCTCCGCGAAATCCAGGGTAAGGTCGTGCTGGAATCCGTCGATGCGCTGATCGGCATGCCGCAGGACTATATCGACGCGCACCAGCCTGACGAAAACGGCCAGGTCACGATCACGACCGACTATCCCGATACCGGGCCCATCTACAGCTATTCGCCGAACGAAGCGCTGCGCAAGGAACTCCGCAAGGTCGACAGCGACCGCGCCTATCCTGAGAATGTCGAACCGCTGCGCAAGCTTCTGGAAAAGCGCTACGAGCTGGCCACCTTGCTCGGCTATCCGAACTGGGCCGCCTATGTCACCGAAGACAAGATGACAGGTTCGCCGGAAGTCGCCGAAGCCTTCCTGTCGCGTGTGGAAACCGCCGCGACGGATGCCGCAGGCATCGAGTACCAGCGTCTTCTCGCCAAGCTCGTCGAAACACAGCCCGATGCCGACAGCGTGCCCGAGTGGAGCAGCGCCTACCTTGCAGAGCAGATCCGGCAATCGGACTATGCGCTCGACAGTCAGGAAGTGCGCCAGTATTTCGCCTATGACAATGTTCGCAGCGGGATATTCTCGCTGGTGCAGGATCTGTTCGGTGTCGAGATCCGCGATTGGGCCGATACCCCCGTCTGGGACGAAAGTGTCACCGCCCACGAGATGTACCGCAATGGCGAGCTGATCGGTCGCTTCTTCCTCGACATGCATCCCCGCGACAGCAAGTTCAAGCACGCCGCCGCCTTCCCGATCCGCTTCGGCCCGACATCCGACGGCGTTCCGGTCGGGGCGCTGATGTGCAACTTTCCGGCAGGCGATCACACGACCGGCCTGATGGAGCACCAGCAAGTCGAGACCTTCCTTCACGAGTTCGGCCACCTCATCCACCAGATGTTCTCCGCCCAGCCGGATTTCGCCAATCTCAGCATGAGCAATCTCGAGTGGGACTTTATCGAAGCTCCATCGCAGATGCTGCAAAACTGGGTCTGGGACTATGACACGCTCGCCAAGTTCGCTGTGAACGCAGATGGCGAGACCATCCCGCGGGAACTCGTCGCAAAAATGAATGCCGCCCGCGACTTCGGCAAAGGCCTCGGCACGCTGCGCCAGCTCATCTATGCTGGCGTTTCGCTCAACTATTACAATCGCCCGCCAGATGAAGTCGATTTCGACGAAATCTGGAATGAACGCCAGTCCGCCCTCAGCCCGTTCGAGGCCCTCCCGGATGTCCACCGCTATGCCAGCTTCGGACACCTCGATGGCTATTCGGCGATCTATTACACCTATCAATGGTCGCTCGCGATCGCGACGGACCTGTTCACTGAGTTCGAGAAGAGCGGCCTGCGCGACACGGTCACCGCCGAACGCTATCGCGACCTTGTTCTCGCGCCCGGCTCATCCAAACCGGCCGCACAGCTCGTGCACGATTTCCTCGGTCGCGACTGGACGCCGGAAGCCTACGAACAGAATCTGGTCGACGCGGCCAGGTCCGGCAAACCGATGAAAACGAAGAAATAGGCCCTCGCATGCTTGAGATGCGCCCCAATTGTGAACGCTGCGATTCCGACCTCGCCCCTGACGAAGTGGGCGCCTTCATCTGCTCCTTCGAGTGCACCTTCTGCGCCGATTGCGCCGACGGCCCTCTCGACGGCATCTGCCCGAATTGCGGCGGCGATCTTGAGCCCCGCCCGATGCGCAAGGGCAAGGCGCTGGCCAGCAATCCCGCCAGCACGATCCGCGTCGGGCCGAAGTAACCGCCACGGCCTGCTTCCTTCCATCGCCCGCTTCAGCTACAGAGCCCGCCCATGGCCGAAAAAATCCCCCTGCGCGAACGCACCCGCCTCTATCTCATCACCCCGCCGCGCATTGATGATGTGCCCGAATTCGCCGCCGTGCTCGAAGGCGCGCTCGAAGCGGGTGACGTCGCCTGCCTGCAAATTCGCCTGAAGGATGATGACGGCAAGATCGATGTCGCCGCAACGCGGGCCGTCGCCGAAGCCATCACCGCCATGGCCCAGGCCTATGGCGCCGCCATCATCATCAATGACAGTCCGGCACTCGCCGTGGAACTGGGCGCTGATGGCGTCCATATCGGCCCCGAGGACATGTCGATCAAACAGGCGCGCGAGATCGTCGGCCCCGACTCCATTCTCGGCGCCACCGCAAAGAACAGCCGCCACGCGGCGATGGCTGCCGGCGAACAGGGCGCCGACTATGTCGCCTTTGGCGCCTTCTACCCGACGGCGACCAAGGCCGGCACCGTCCCCGCCGAGCTTGAGCTCCTAGAATTCTGGCAGGAGACGATGGAACTCCCCTGCGTCGCGATCGGCGGCATCACGGTCGAGAACGCTGCGCCGCTGGTCACCGCTGGCGCTGATTTCCTTGCCGTTTCCGCTGGCGTCTGGAACCATCCACAGGGCGCCGCTGCCGCCGTTGCGGCCTTCAATGCCCTGCTGGACCAGCTGCAACCGCGTTAACACCCCGCCGCTTGACCCTCGCGCGGCAAAGGCTTAACCCGCGCCAAACCCCAACAAGGACGACTTCAATGCCCAAGATCAATGGTAATGAAATCAAACCCGGCAATGTCATCGAGCACGAAGGCACCGTCTGGCGCGCAATCAAGACCATGGCCGTCAAACCCGGCAAGGGTGGCGCCTTCAACCAGGTCGAGCTTCGCAACCTGTTCAACGGGTCGAAGTCCAACACCCGTTTCCGGGCCAACGAGTCGGTCGAGCGCGTGCGTCTTGAGCAGAAAGAGTTCCAGTTCCTCTTCGCAGACGAAAATGCGTTCACCTTCATGGACACCGAGACCTTTGAGCAGATCATGATCGAGCGCGATTTCATCGGTGACCAGGGCGCCTTCCTTCAGGACTCTATGATGGTCCAGATCGAGTTCTATGGCGAACGCCCGATCGGCGTCGCCCTGCCCGACCAGGTCACACTCGAGATTCTCGATACCGAGCCGGTCGTCAAAGGCCAGACGGCTGCCAACAGCTTCAAGCCGGCCATGTGCACCGGCGATATCCGCGTCCTCGTCCCGCCATTCGTTGGCGTCGGCGAGCGCATCATCGTCCAGACGGCCGACAGCACCTACCTGCGCCGCGCAGACTAGTCAGGACCACACATGTCAAAGCCCTCCCCCGTCGGTTCCGTGATGATCACCGCCGCCCGTGCCGCAGGCCGGGCCCTGGCGCGTGATTTCGGCGAAGTCGAGAACCTCCAGGTCTCCAAGAAGGGCCCCGGCGATTTCGTCTCCAACGCCGATCACCGCGCCGAGGAAATCATCTATTCCCAGCTCTCCAAGGCCCGCCCGGGCTATGGCTTCGTCATGGAAGAGCGCGGCATCATCGAGGGCACCGACAAGTCCAACCGCTTCATCGTCGACCCACTCGACGGCACGCTGAACTTCCTGCACGGCCAGCCGCACTATTGCGTTTCAATCGCCCTTGAGCGCGAAGGCAAGCTGTTCGCCGGCGTCGTCTTCGATGTCGCCAAGAATGAAATCTTCTGGGCTGAAACCGGTCGCGGTGCCTGGCTGGAACAGCGCAAGTTGCGCGTCGCCACCCGCCGCAAGCTCGGCGATTCCGTCATCGCCACAGGCACGCCCTGGGTTGGCAAGTCTGAAGCCTGGCATATTGGCTTTGCCCGCGAAATCGCCGCGATGACCCCTGTATGTGCCGGCATCCGCCGCTATGGCTCGGCCGCGCTCGATCTCGCCTGGGTCGCTGCTGGCCGGTTCGACGGATTCTGGGAACGCGATCTCAAGTCCTGGGACATCGCCGCCGGCGTCGTTCTCGTGCGCGAAGCAGGCGGATATGTCGAGGAGATCGACGGCGGCGATATGCTGACAACGGGCTCAATCGTCGCCGGCAACGAGGACATCTTCCCGCTCGTCCAGAAACAAATCCGCCACGCAGCCGCCTTCGGCAAGGCCGCAGCAGTCGAATAAGCCCGACACTATTAATATGTGACACCTGCGTCATGTATTGTGGCATTCGCATTGCCGTTGTAACGTCCGGACATGACCCAGACAGACACAGACGTAATCATCATCGGCGCGGGCCTTTCAGGCATTGGCGCAGCGGTTCACCTCACCCGGGAATGCCCTGACCGGACCTACCGGATCATTGAAGCGCGCGACGCGATCGGCGGCACGTGGGACCTCTTCCGCTATCCGGGCATCCGCTCGGACAGCGACATGTATACGCTGGGCTACAATTTCAAACCTTGGACGGATGCGAAGGCCATCGCTGATGGTCCCAATATCCGCAAATATGTCCGGGAAACGGCCGACGAGAACGGCATTACCGACAAGATCCAGTTCAATACCAGGGTCGTGGCCGCAGACTGGTCCAGCGCCGATCATGTATGGAACGTCACCCTGGACCATGGCGGCACGACCGAACTCACGACTTGCCGCTTCCTGTTCCTGTGCGGCGGCTATTACAGCTACGACAAGCCGTTCCGGCCTGACTTCCCGAACGAAGCAGACTTCAAGGGCCAGATCATCCACCCCCAACTCTGGCCGAAAGATCTCGACTATACCGGCAAGAAAGTCGTCATCATCGGCTCGGGCGCAACAGCCGTCACGCTGGTTCCGGCAATGACCGACAAGGCCGCGCATGTCACCATGCTGCAGCGGTCGCCATCCTACGTCGTTTCGCGTCCGGCCGTCGACAAGTTCGCAACCTTCCTGCGCAAGATCCTGCCCGAGAGCTGGGCCTACAACGTCATCCGCTGGCGCAACGTCACAATGGGCCAGTTCTTTTACAACCAGACCCAGACGAAGCCCGAAAAGGTTCGCGAACAATTGCTCGGCATGGTCCGCAAGGAACTCGGGCCCGACTATGACGTCGAGAAGCACTTCACCCCCAGCTACAAGCCGTGGGAACAGCGCCTGTGCCTCGTTCCGGATTCCGACCTGTTCGAAGCCCTCAAATCGGGCAAGGCCGACGTCGTCACTGACCATATCGAGTCCTTCACCGCTGACGGCATCCGCCTGAAGTCCGGCGAGACGCTGGAAGCCGATATCATTATCTCGGCCACCGGCCTGAACCTTCAATACATGAACGGCATCGATGCCAGCATCGATGGCAAGCCGATCCATGCTGGAGAGCTTCTGAACTACAAGGGTGTGATGCTGTCGAACGTCCCGAACATGGCGCTGACATTCGGCTACACGAATGCATCGTGGACCCTGAAGGCAGATCTCACGTCGGAATATGTTTGCCGCGTGCTCAACCATATGACCGAAACAGGCACCACCAGCGTCATGCCCTATCTCGACCACTTCCCGGCCGAAACAGACCCGTTCGTGGTTGGCTTCTCGTCAGGCTATTTCGCGCGCGCGATTGACTCGCTTCCCCGCCAGCACAAGGAAAAGCCCTGGAAGCTCAACATGAACTACCGCGAGGATATGAAGAACCTTCGCAAGGCGCCGATCGAAGATGGTGTGCTGACTTTCTCGGGCGACCGCGAAGCCGCTGTCATCCTTCAGGCGGCCGAATAGGGCCCTGCCCCTGTCAATCCATCCCATCCTTCGCTATCTCAACCCTGTGAGGTGTTCGAGTTAGCGGAGAAATATCATGTGGTTATGGCTTTTATGGTGGTGCGTTGACGATCACCTGGCAGCAGCGTTCGGCGCGCCCGGGCTTGGCGAACTGCCCATCTGGGTGCCACTGATCCTGTCGCTCGCCTTTGCCTTCACTATTGACGGCAAGGTCAAGAAACTGCGCAAGGCCTAGGCCGTTTCGCTGGCAAACTGCAGTTCGGCCAGTCGCGCATAGAGCCCGCCTTGCGCGACCAGCTGGTCGTGCGTGCCTTCCTCGACGATCCGACCCTGCTCCATCACCACGATCCGGTCGGCCCGCCGCACCGTAGACAGGCGGTGCGCGATCACCAGTGTCGTGCGGCCCTCGGCAGCATTCGCAATCGCGCGGCGCACGGCGGCCTCGCTCTCGGAATCGAGCGCGCTGGTTGCCTCATCCAGCAACAGGACCGGCGCGTCCCGCACCAGGGCCCTGGCCAGTGCCACGCGCTGGCGCTGGCCGCCCGACAGGCTGCGTCCCTTCTGGCCAAGATCCGTCGCAAGGCCATCCTTGGCCGACAGGAAGTCCATCGCCTCCGCCATCCGCGCAGCATGTTCCAGCAGCTTTTCGTCCGGATTGTCGGTGCCGAAAGCAATGTTCTCCGCCGCCGTACCTGTGAACAGCGCCGACTCCTGCGGCGCATAGGCAAACTGCCGGCGCCAGTCAGCCGGGTCTGCCAAGACCGACGGCACGCCATCGAGCGTCACGTTCCCGGCCTGGGGATCGAACAGGCGCAACGCCAGCCGGAACACGGTCGTCTTGCCGGCCCCGCTCGGGCCAACAAGCGCAACAAACTCGCCCGGCTTCACCGACAGTGAGAAATCCTCCAGCGCCGAGAGCGTCTCGTGGCCATAGCGGAACGTCACATGATCGAATGCCAGCGCGCCGGCGACCTTTGCGGGCAGCGCCACCGGGTGTTCCGGCGCTTCGATCTCGATCTCGGTGTTCAGCACTTCAGCGGCACGGTCAGCGGCGCCCGCCGCCCGCATCACTTCACCATAGACTTCCGCCAGCATGCCGATGCCGGACCCCGCATAAAGCGCATACATCACCATGGAGGCGAGATTGCCGAATGTCATCTCACCCGTCGCCACACTGCGCGCGCCGAGCCACAGCACCCCCACAAAGCCGCCAAACAGCAACACCGACACCATCACGATCATGATCGCGCGGGCACCGATCCGTTTCATCGCGGCATCGAACGTCGCCTCGATGGCCGTCGTGAACGAGGCAAGCCGCCCCGCTTCGCGGCCATAGGCCTGGACCAGTTCGATCGCGTCGAGCGCTTCGGCAGCCTCCGCCCCGGCATCTGACAGGCGTGATTGCGCCCGGTTCGACATTTTCCTGATGATACGGCCAATCCCCATCACCGGCAGGACCGCGACCGGCAGCATGGCCAGAAGCGTCAGGCCAAGCTTCCAGTTCACCACCATCATCATGACCAGCGCGCCCGTCGTCGTCAGCAGCGTACGGGTGGCCAGCGAGGCAGACGTGCCAAGGAAGGTCTCGATCAGGGTTATGTCCGCCGTCAGGCGTGACACGGCTTCGCCAGAGCGCATCTTCGAGTGATAGGCGGGCGAGAGCTTCAGGAGATGGGCATAGAGGTCACGGCGCAGGTCAGCCGCCACCCGCTCGCCGAAGCGCGAGACAAAGTAGAAACGCACCGCGCCCAGCAGGCCCGAGGCGATCGCCGCCAGGAACACCCAGAAAAAGGCCTCATTGATCAGGGTCAGCAGGGTCTGGACATTGCCGTCGGCAGAACGGCCGGCATCAGCCGCCTGCCCCAGCAGGATCGGAATGAACAGGCTGGCGGCAGCCGCCAGGATGAGGAAAACCAGCGCAACGCCGACCGTCACCCAATGTTTCTTGAAATACGGCAGAAGCAGCGTCAGGGGCTTCAGGCTGCGGCCCTTCGGCCGCGCCATGCCCTCCCCGCCCTCGGGAAGCGTGGTGCGGCGATCCTCGACGAGGCTGGTTTCTGTATCGGCCATGGGAGTTCTTTCTGCGCGCACGCATCAATTCAATGCAAGCGCCCTCTTGCGGGACGCCGCTGTTTCAGTTACACGCCGGGCTTCGAAAAATGGCTGAGACATGCCAGCGCACCTCGTGCGAATTCAACCCGTTACACCAGGCTACATAGAGAGGCCCAGGCTATGAAAAAAGAAGGGCATCCCGATTATCACTTCATCAACGTTGTGATGACCGATGGCACCGAGTACCAGACCCGTTCCACCTATGGCGCCGAAGGCGACAAGCTGGTTCTGGATATTGACTCCAAGTCGCATCCAGCGTGGACTGGCGGCGACGGCAAGATGCTCGACCGCGGTGGCCGCGTGTCGCGCTTCAAGGACAAGTTCAAAGGCTTCATGTAAGACCGACGGGTCTTCTATGATGCGTAGAGTGGGAACGCCCCGGCCTTATGGCCGGGGTTTTTCTCATTTCGGGGCCAGAGTCTGGACCGGCTTCGCCCTTGCCACCCCTGAGCGCCCCGCCGGCTCGCCCTGACCACACCCTTGCGTTTTCAGCCGCCACAGGCCAATTCCCGGCGCGCAAAAGATCGACAGATAGCCCTGCCGCGAAGCAGTATGCATCGTTCCGATGGTCATGCGCAGTACCTGACGGCCCCGACAATCAGTACTTTTTGACCTGTTGCTTGGTGTAGTCGTCGTCCTTCAGCATGTCGCCAAGACCTGGAGACTGCTGCTGGATCGGCATCTTGCTCTTCATCTGCTCCTGCACATAAGGCACGACCGATTTCTGCTCGAGATAGCCGCTGACAGCCCCCAGCCGGATCTGCAGCGTCCCCCAGCCCTTCGCCGAGCACTGGCCCGCCTTCACGGCCGCATGCAGCACGCCGTCATTCAGGCGCTCGTGCTCTTGGGTGCGGCAGGTCTCGGCGACTTCGCTCCAGCGTCGCTCGGTACAGCGATCCGTGCGGGCATAGGCATCGAGGCACGTCATCGCTGAACGGAAATCATCCGGCTGGGCAGCGTACTTGTCGCGAAAGGCGTCTTCGTTCTGCGCTTCCCATGTGTAGCGCTTCATCAGCGCCGGCCAGCCGGCGGCTGTGCACATGCCGCCGCCGACCGCCTGCAGCAGGCTGCCATCGTCCAGCAAGGCGTGTTCGTAGGTCTTGCAGTTCTCGTAGACCTGGCTCCAGTCGTCCGGCTTGCACATGTCGGCTTTCGCATGATCCGCAATGCACGCGAGCGAGGCGCTGAGATCAGATCCGGCCGCGACAACCGTGGGCGTCCACGGCGCGGAATCCGCAGGTGCGCCCGGAATGTCCTCCGACAGGGCTGCCACATCCCGTCCGCTTCCTCCGGCGACGCCGTTACAGCCCTCTGCCCGCGTCCTCGCCAGCGTTGCCAGCGGGCTCGCCGGATACTGGTCTAGGAAAGCGGCGTATTCGCAAGGGCTCTCGGCCAGGTCGAACACGGTCTGCTCGGCGCTCGAAATGCCGCCGCCGGCCGTGCACCGGGCAAAGCAGATGTCCTCGCCGGTCAGGCCGCTATTGTAGAACGGCGTCTGGGCGCCCTCCGTGGCAGCGCTGACGCGGTCCGCGACGCGCTTGAACACCTGTTCGGCGATCAGGCCATCCACCGGCAGGACCGCCGCCAGCGCTTCGGTAAACGGGCTGTGCTCGTTCTCGCCGTCAAAAGCCGTGAAACCGGGCTCGGTCGCATAGGAAATCAGCAATCCGCGCGCCCGTCCGACAGGCGCCAGCCCGCCAGAAACGTCGCGCGTCGCACTCGGCAGCGGATTGTTGCGGCAGGCATCTAGGATCACGAAATTGACCGAATTGCCCGCGCTGTTGATGTATTGCAGCGCGTCGCCCAGCCGGGGCGCCTGTCGCCAGAGGTCCTGTTCGGTCCGCGCGTTTGCGTCGATGGGGACAAGATAATTGAGCCCCTCAGACTGGACCCCGTGGCCTGCATAATAGAACACGCCAATCGCGTCTGTTCCAGCGGCCCTCAGCCGCTCGCCATAGCCCTGGAAGGCGACTTCCATTTCGTCCTCGGTCGCATCCTTGACCAGTGTGACGTCGAAACCGATGCCTCTCAGCGTATCCGAAATCAGGTCTGCGTCCTTGACCGGGTTCGGCAGTTCCCACCCCGACTGGTCATAATTGGAATTTCCGATCACCAGAGCGACCCGCGGCTGGGCAAATGCGGCACTTGTCAGGTAGATAAAGCTGGCAACCAGGCTGAGAGCGAATTTAAGTTTCATGCTCGGTGTCCCCACACATATTCTAGCATATTAAGCCAGAAATTCGCCGCTGACGGAACCCGTCAATCGCCTCTCGCGGGAGTGCCCCACGAAAAAGCCCCGCCCCCGGCAAGCGGGAACGGGGCTTCCTGATCGGGATCAGCGCCTATTCCTGTTCGGGATGGCGGGGCTCTTCCCTATAGTCATGCACGGGGTGGCCTGCATCAGGATCGCCATTGCGCTTGTGCATCGCATACACCACCCCTGACAGGGCCAGCAGCGCAATCAGGTTCGGGAATGCCATCGACGCATTGGCGATATCACCGAGCAGCCACAGCGCATCCGTATCCGTGACGAGCGTGCCGGCGAAGACAACGATCACCCAGAGATACCGGAACGGATGGGTCGCCCACTCGCCGAGCAGATAGGTCACAGCCTGTTCGCCATAATAGGTCCAGCCAATGATCGTGGTGAACGCGAAGAAGAACAGCGCAATGGTCACCACCCATTCGCCATACGGCAGCGCCGCACCATAGGCCCGCGCCGTGATGCCGGACGATTCCGCGTCCGTTTCATACACGTAGCGAACCTCGTTCAGCACGGCTGGATCAGACGCCGACGCAAGGGCCTTGGCAAAATAGGCTGCCTCATCAGCCTCGGTTGCCGAATGCGGCAGGTCGATCCCGAGGTTCAGACCGCCATCGCGGCAGGCCTGAAGGAACCCGGCTGCCTCGGCGCCGCGTGCGGCGACGATGGCGTCCCGGCCATCCTGATACGCCGATGGGAACAGGTCTCCGACGCTGGTGCCATCCGGCAGCGCCGCCGCATTGGTGGCAACACATTGTTCTGCTGCAATCAGGGCCGGGCTCCGCTTAAAGTCGCCCGAGACCGTCAGGATGACCAGTGCGGTCATGGTGCAGATCACGATCGTGTCGATGAACACGCCGATCATGGCGATTTCACCCTGCTGGGTCGGATTCTTTGTCTGCGCTGCCGCGTGAGCAATCGGGGCCGAACCCTGACCGGCCTCATTCGAGAACAGACCGCGGGCGACACCCGCGCGAACCGCCGCTGCCATCGTGTAACCGGCTGCGCCGCCAACCGCTTCCTGCAGGCCGAAGGCCGATGCGAAGATTGTCCCGAAAGCATGCGGGATTTCGGAGGCATTGAGGGTGAGCACGACCAGCGCGGCAAGCACATAGGCTGCTGCCATGACCGGGACGACCTTACCGGCAACCGAACCGATCGACTTGATACCGCCGATAATGACGGCAAACACCAGTCCGGCCAGGACAAGGCCGATGGACCATGGCGGAATCGAGACACCAAAGTTGGACCGGGCGGTTTCCACGGCCGTCTGGGCAATCGAGTTCGCCTGGATCATCGAGCCCGTCGCCATCGCCGAGAACAGCGTACCGATACAGAAAATGACGGCCAGCCAGCCCCAGTTCTTACCAAGACCGTTCTTGATATAATACATGGGTCCGCCATTGATGCGGCCATATTCGTCGGTCTCACGGTATTTAACGGCCAGTGAGCTTTCCGAGAAGGCGAGCGCCATGCCGAAAATCGCGGTCACCCACATCCAGAAGATTGCGCCGGCGCCGCCCAGCGTTATGGCGGTCGCCACACCCGCGAGATTGCCGGTACCCACTTGTCCCGACAGCGCGGTCGACAAGGCCTGCCAAGGCGTGATGGCGCCGTCTTCGCCTTGCGCCTTCCGGCCGTCCCATACTTCCTTCAAGGCCGGGAAGAAGCGTCGCAGGGGCCGGCCGCCCAAACGGAACATGAAGAACAGTCCGGTTCCCAGCAAAACGAACGCCAGCGGCCCCATCGGAAGGATGGCTTCGCCGTTCCAAGCGCCCCCCCAGATGAATCCGCTGACGTTCCGGATAAGGTTTACAAAATTTTCCATGGGCCTCCCCGGCCTCCTTCTAGATTGACTTGGCCTCACCCTAGCCCGGTTTGCCCGTGTGTGAAGGCTTTGTCACAGACGGACCGTTCCCCGGCTGCGATACAGGCGGAGGCGCACAAGGTTCTGGCAGGACAGGCGCTTTTCAGGCATAAGCCCGCGGATGAATTCAACCGATACTGCGAAGCCGCCCAAGGGCCTGTTTATCAAGACCTATGGCTGCCAGATGAACGTCTATGATTCCGAACGCATGCGCGATGTGCTGCGCCCGCTTGGCTATGCGCCGGTGGACGGGCCCGAGCAGGCTGACCTTGTCGTGCTCAATACCTGTCACATCCGCGAAAAGGCGACCGAAAAAGTCTATTCCGAGCTCGGCCAGCTCAAGCGGATGAAAGAAGCGTCCGGCGGGCGCATGACCATCGCTGTTGCCGGTTGCGTCGCCCAGGCCGAAGGCGAGGAACTGATCCGCCGCCAGCCCGCCGTCGACCTTGTGCTTGGCCCGCAGGCCTATCACAAGCTGCCGGAAATGATTGCCCGCGCCAGCCGTGCCGTCGGCGACCGCCTGGAAACCGAATTCGATACGCTGGAAAAATTCGACGCCCTGCCCAAAGCACGCGCCGCAGACGGCCCGACAGCCTTCCTCTCGGTACAGGAAGGTTGCGACAAGTTCTGTACGTTCTGTGTCGTGCCTTATACGCGCGGTGCCGAACTCTCCCGCAGCGTCGATGATATCGTCGTTGAGGCGCGCAGCCTTGCGTCACAGGGCGTGCGCGAAATTTCGCTCCTCGGCCAGAACGTCAATGCTTTCCATGGTGCAGCACCTGCCATCGAAGGGGGACCGGACTGGGACCTCGGCCAGCTTTGCCGCCACATTGCAAAGATCGGCGGGATCGACCGCATCCGCTACACGACCAGCCACCCGCGCGACATGGACGACGACCTGATTGCCGCACACGGCGACACGCCGGAAATGATGCCCTTCCTGCACCTGCCCGTTCAGTCCGGTTCGGATCGGATACTCAAGGCGATGAATCGCGGCCACACGGCGGCAGAATTCCACAACATCATCGCGAAAGTGCGTACGGCGCGCCCCGGCATTGCCCTCGCGTCGGATTTCATTGTCGGCTTTCCCGGCGAAACGGATGCCGATTTCGAGGCGACGATGGACCTCGTGCGCCAGACCGGGTTCGCCATGGCCTATTCGTTCAAGTATTCCAGGCGTCCCGGCACACCCGCTGCTGAAATGTTCGGCCAGGTTCCCGAAGACGTGAAGAATGCCCGGCTCCAGGCGCTGCAGGCCTTGCTACGCGACCAGCAGACGGCCTTCAACGCGTCCCAGGTCGGCCAGACGCTCGACGTGCTTGTCACCGGAAAGGGGCGTCAGCCGGGCCAGGTTCATGGCCGCTCCCCTTACCAGCAAGCCGTCCACTTCAACGGCCCGACTGAGCTGATCGGCCAGATCGCGTCGGTACACGTCGTGGATTCCAGCCTTAATTCCCTGACAGGCGAGTTCATCTCGGCCCGCGAGGCCGCTGCGTGACCCTGAAGCCCCGCAAGCCCACCTCACGCGAGGCGCCCGTCAGCCGCATCTTCGAAGTCCGCAATGCCGCGCGGCTGCAGGACCTGTGTGGCCCGCATCACCGTCACCTCCAGCTGCTCGAGAACCGGCTCGCCGAATACGATCTGCGCGCCGAAAGCCAGGGCGGCGGCATTCTCCTGGTGGGCACCGCGGAAGGCGTCTCGATTGCCGAAGCGGCACTCGCAGAGCTTGAACGCCGCATCCGCAGCGGCACCGAGGCCAATGACATGGAACTGGAAGGCGCGCTGGAAGCCGCCCGCACCCCGGCCCAGACCTTTGGCGGGCTGGTTGGCCTGAAGAAGCCGATCAAGCCCCAGACGCGCGGACAGGCAAAATACCTTGAACTGCTCGCAAACACCGACAATGCCCTTGTCTTCGGCGTCGGCCCTGCCGGCACCGGCAAGACATTCCTCGCCGTTGCAGCAGGTGTCGCAGAACTGACGACGGGCCTGCGCCAGCGCCTTATCGTGACCCGTCCGGCTGTCGAAGCCGGCGAGAAGCTCGGCTTCCTGCCGGGTACGCTGGAAGAAAAGGTCGATCCCTACATGCTGCCGATCTGGGATTCGCTGCGCGAACTCATGGGGCAGGAACAGATGGAGCGCCGCATGGCTCGCGGCGAGATCGAAGTCGCGCCGCTTGCCTTCATGCGTGGACGCACCCTCAAGAACGCATTCGTGATCGTCGATGAGGCACAGAACACGTCGGTCGCGCAAATGAAAATGGTGCTGACGCGCCTGGGCCGGGACAGCCGCATGGTCGTCACTGGCGACCCAGGCCAGGTCGACCTGCCGGGTCACCAGCCGTCCGGCATGAAGCACGCCCTCAAGATCCTGGACGGTGTCGAAGGCGTCCATGCCTATCACCTGACGGCTGCGGACGTCGTGCGCCATGGCCTCGTCAGCCGCATCATCGATGCCTATGCCGCCGCAGGAGAGGACTGACAGCCGCCATGATCGATATCGACCTGATCGTGGAAGACGACAGCTGGGACGCCCTCGGAGACCTTGAATCCCTGAGCCGACGGGCCTTCGCAGCCGGTTGCGGCGTTGCGCCTGCCGAAGGAACTGTGTCGCTCCTGCTGACCGATGACGCGGTGCTGAGGCAGCTGAACAAGGACTTCCGCGGTTTCGACAAGGCAACTGACGTCCTGTCCTTTCCGGCGCTCGAAATGGACCGCCCCCTGCTCGGCGATATCGCCGTGGGATACGGTGTTTGTGCGCGCGATGCAGCCACACAGTCTAAAATCCTGTCCGACCACCTGACGCATCTCCTCATCCACGGTTACCTTCACCTGCTCGGCCATGACCATATGCAACCGGACGAAGCCGCGATCATGGAATCACTGGAAATCTCCGCGCTGGCATCTCTGGGCATAGCCAATCCCTATTATTCAGACTAAAGCACCGACGACATGAGCGACCCAGACCCTTCAGACCCTGCCCCGAGCGGGCGATTACGCAAGATGCTCGGCTTCGGCCGCAAGGACCGTAACGCTGAACAGCCGTCGGAACCTGGCATGGGCGAACCCACCACCAGCCCACACGAAATGCGCCTGCGTATCGAGGAATTCGAACAGATGCGCGTCGAAGACGTCATGGTGGCGCGCGCTGAAGTGAAAGCCGTCGAAGTCGGCATGGAGTTTCCGGAGCTCCTGAAATACTTCGCTGAAGTGACCCATTCGCGCCTGCCGGTGTTTCGCGAGTCGCTGGATGACCCGATCGGGTTCGTCCACATCAAGGACGTCGTGAAAGAGCTGGCGACAGGCGGCGATACCGCCAAGCAACCGCTGGAACGATTGCACCGTGAGGTGCTCTATGTTCCGCCCTCTATGAAGCTGACAGATCTGCTTGTGAAGATGCAGTCAACGCGCATACATCTTGCCCTCGTGGTCGACGAATATGGCGGCACCGACGGACTTGTGTCGCTCGAAGACCTTGTAGAAGAAATCGTCGGTGACATCGAAGACGAACACGACGATGAGGAACCCATGTTCGTGCGTCGCAGCCAGCGTGTCTGGGAGGCCGACGCGCGCACCGAAATCGAGGATTTCGCAGAGGAAACCGGAATTGATCTTGAACTTGCCGACATGGATAGTGACATCGACACGCTTGGCGGCGTCGTGTTCGCGCTGGCTGGCAAAGTGCCTGTCCGCGGCGAGGTCCTGCGGCATCCCTCGGGTGTCGAAATCGAGGTCATGGACGCTGATGCGCGGCGCATTCGTCGCCTGCGCCTGCGAACACCGGAGGTTGGCGCCGCGCCACAACCCCAGGAGTAAAGCATGACAGACGGAGTGCGCAGCCACGGGTTCACCGCCCTTGGCCCCCTGCATGAGGCGTTCGCGCGCCTGACAGGCTGGGCCGCAGCCGGCACAGCCCTGTTGCTTGGTGCCTTCTCGGCGGTCGCTTTTGCCCCCTTCCACTTCAGCGCCGTTCTGGTGATTTCGTTCACCGGGCTGGTCTGGATGCTGGATGGCGCGCGCGGACACCGCAAATGGGGCAAGGCCATCTTCATGCGGACCTGGGCCTTCGGCGTCGGCTTCTTCCTGATCAGCATGCACTGGACGGCGTCGCCCTTTTTGGTCGAACCCGAAAAATACGCGATTTTCCTCTGGATGCCGCTCATTCTCCTGCCGGCAGGCATGGCGCTTATCTGGGGCGCAGCAGGGGCAATGGCCGGTGCGTTCTGGTCGGCCTCGCCGTCGCGCGTGTTTGTTTTTGCCCTCTTCTTCGCCCTCGCCGAATATGCGCGCGGCCACCTGTTCGGGGGCTTCCCGTGGAATCTCCCCGGCACCACCTGGATGCCCGGTGGGGCACTGTCCCAGACCGCCTCGATCGGTGGCGTCTACTGGCTCACGCTGCTGACCATTTTCGTCGTGTCGGCGCCGGCGGCGCTTGTCGACACCCGCGACGCGCGCGGACTGGCCGTGCGGATGTTGCCGACCTTTGCTTCCGGCATTCTCATCGCGCTCGGCTGGGCCTGGGGCGCACAGCGCATTGCCGAACCTTCGCCGCTATCCGACACGGTCGTCGTGCTGATGGATTCGGGCGTTTCGCAGGACGAAAAGTGGAAGGTCGGGCCGGACGCGATCCTGAAAGAATACATCAAGATGCTGACGACCGAGGATGGCGCGCCGGGCGACATCATCATCTGGCCCGAAGGCGCGATCCCGGTGAACCTGCTTCAGGATCCGAACGCTATCGATATTATCGACGCCTATCTAGGACCGCGCGTCCTTATCGTCGGCACCACCCGCTACGAAATCACGGACGACAGCCAGCGCGCCTATTTCAACAGCCTGACCGTGCTCGACCAGAGCGCCGCACGTTCTGGACCGCTGGCGCTCTATGACAAGCACCGCCTGGTACCCTTTGGTGAGCTGGCCGCTGCGGAGATCGTTCCCTTCGGTCGCTACATTTCCGGGATCCTGCCCGGGGCCATGCAGCAGATGGCGACGGACGGATTCAGGCCCGGCCCCGGACCGGCCGTGATCTATGCGGACAATGTCCCGCCCTTTGTTGCCATGATCTGCTATGAAGGGCTCTATCCATCGATCCCCCGCGACGCCAATCTCAACGGACGCGCAGACTGGCTCGTGGTGATTTCGAATGATGGCTGGTTCGGCGGCGGCATGGGGCCGGCCCAGCACTATGCCCAGAACCGCTACCGCGCGATCGAAACCGGCCTGCCGATGGCCCGTGTTGCCAGCCGTGGTGCGTCTGCGATTCTCGACGGCTACGGACGCGAAGTCTTGCGCGGCACGCCAGCGGCAGACGCCCCCGAAGGATGGAACGCTGCCTATGGCCGCGGCCGGTTGCCCGTGCCAGCAGCCGTCACGATTTACCAGCACCGTATCGGAATTGTCCTGTTCTGGCTCACCCTCTGCTTGTTCGCAGGTCTAGCTTTCGCTAGCTGGCGGCGGTAACATGGCCAACAATTGCAGGCAGAGCGTGCACCGGGTGGGATATGTCGGAGAACAAACTACCAAGTGGTATTGATCGCGTTGTCGGTCAACGCGTGCGGTGGCGGCGCCGCGAACTCAAGCTGACCCAGGAACGACTTGGCGAACTTCTCAACCTGACATTCCAGCAGGTCCAGAAGTACGAAAAAGGCGTCAACCGTGTATCAGCCGGGCGCCTTTTCGAGATTGCATCTGTACTGGGTGTTCCGATCACGTATTTTTACGAGGGCGCCGAAGGCTTCGTCGAACATGAAAACGCCCAGGCGACAGAAGACGGCAAGGCGCATGCGCCAGTCATGAATTCGGAAACGCTGGAACTCATCGCCGCCTTCCAGAAAATCGAGGACAATTCGCTGCGCAAATCGCTTCTCGCCACCGTGCGCGCGGCGGCCTCCGCTTTCGAGCCGAAACAACGGGATTGATTGCACCCACCGGCTGGGGCAAGACGCGGGCCCATGACATCCCGCACACCAGATCCTCATATCCGCCCCATTCGTACATTCGGCCGAACGGGAGGCCGGGCCCTGTCCGCGCGCCAGCAGGCGCTGGTTGATGACATGCTGCCCGGCCTGACCGTCCCGGTCGGGGCAGTCGCAGCGCTCGACCCGCATGCCCTTTTTGCCAACGCCGGACCGGTTTGCCTTGAAATCGGCTTTGGCGGCGGCGAGCATCTCATCGAACAGGCGCGGCGGGCACCGGGCACCGGCTTCATCGGTTGCGAGCCCTTCATTGAAGGAATGGCCAAGGCCTTGACAGGGATTGAGGAGAATGGCCTCGCCAATGTCAGGCTCTGGATGGACGACGCGCGCCTCCTCATGGCCAGCCTCACAGACCATTCCGTCGATCAGGCCTTCATCCTGTTCCCGGATCCGTGGCCCAAGAAGAAACAGCAGAAGCGGCGCCTGGTCCAGCCAGACTTCCTGACTGAACTCCACCGCATCCTCGCGCCGGGCGCGCGGGTCCGTTTCGCGACCGATGTTGCAAGCTATGCCGACGAAGCCCTTGCCCGCTTTCTCGCCCATGGCGGTTTTGCCTGGCAGGCCGAGCGTGCGGGTGACTGGCGCACACCGCCCGAAGACCATGTGCTGACACGCTACGAAGCCAAGCGCCTCGGCGATTGCGAGCCGGTCTGGCTCGACTTTCGCGTGTAGGAACGGCCCCGCAAATACTTGACGAAATGTCGCACTTCTGCGTTTCATATCTCCATCGAATTCGGTCGGTCTGAATATCAAGACCCCGTCAGGCCGACGGCAATGACTTTCTTCCTACCCGTTTCGATAGGCGGATCAGACTCATCTCCGGGCCTGATCGTTTTGGATAAGCGCGAAGGAATTCAAGTATGGCAACTGGCAAAGTAAAATGGTTCAACGACCAGAAGGGCTTTGGCTTCATCAAGCCTGACGATGGCGGCACTGATGTGTTCGTGCACATTTCGGCCGTCGAGCGCTCCGGTCTCCGGACGCTGGCCGAAGACCAGGCGATCTCCTACGAACTCTACAAGGATGAACGCCGGGGCAAGACCTCAGCCGTGGACCTCAAGGTTCTCTGATCCCGTTTTCGCCTGACCCGGCAAAATGAACGGCGGCTCTGGCAACAGGACCGCCGTTTTCCGTTTGCTTCCCGCCTCACTGGACTGAACACTCGACATCGACGCGCGACACGACTATATAACCCCCAAGTCGAAAAATATCGGCGGCGGTTCCGGCAACGGGGCCGCCGTTTTTCTTTGCCCGGATTTGTCCCATACCATGATTGCCCTGACTGAACAGGAACGCCGTATTCTCGAGATCGCCGCCCCCGTGGCTGCGGGCCTTGGGCTGGAAATCGTGCGCCTGCGCGTCATGGGCGGACGCCGCCCCGGACTGCAGATCATGACCGAACGAGCCGGCGGCGCGCCCACCAGCGTGGAAGATTGCGCCAGGCTTTCGCGGGCCCTCAGCCCGGTCTTCGAGGAATCCGACCCGATCAAGGAAGCTTATACGCTTGAAGTGTCCACGCCCGGCATTGACCGGCCGCTCACCCGGCCAGGCGATTTCGCCCGCTGGATCGGACATGAAGTCCGGATTGAACTGATCCGGCCGCTTGACGGTCGCCGCCGGTTTTCCGGCACGATTACCGGCGAAGATGATGCCGGCGCCCATATCGAACTGGACGACGCAACCGAACTGGTCGCGCATGTCAACGAAATGAGCCGCGCCACGCTCGTCCTCACCGATGCCCTGATTGATGCCGCGCGCGCCGATGGCAGCCTGCCGCCGCAAATGGATGAAGACGGTCTCGAGGAATTCGAGATCGACGAGTCCGACGATGACACAGATACTAACGAGAAGACGGGAGACGTCACATGAGTACAATCGGCGTTTCAGCCAACAGGCTGGAAATTCTGCAGATCGCCAAAGCGGTTGCAGAGGAAAAATCGATCGACCAACGCATCGTTGTCGAAGCCATGCAGGAAGCCATCGAGAAGGCAGCCAAGGCCAAATATGGCCAGGAGCATGACATCCGAGCGAAGATCGACCCGACCACGGGCGAACAGACGCTGTGGCGCATCCAGACCGTCGTCGCCGATGCCGATCTGGAAGACGAATCCAAGGAACTGCGCCTGACCGAAGCCAAGCGCATCGATCCGGAACTCGAGATCGGCAGCGAATTGAAGGAAGAGCTCCCGCCCTTCGATTTCGGTCGCGTTGCCGCACAGACCGCCAAGCAGGTGATCATGCAGAAGGTGCGTGATGCTGAGCGTGAGCGTCAGTATGAAGAGTACAAGGACCGTGTCGGCGAGATCATCAACGGCATCGTCAAGCGTGTCGAATACGGCCATGTCATCGTCGACCTTGGCCGCGCCGAGGGCATTATCCGTCGCAATGACGGCATCCCGCGCGAAAACTTCCAGCCAAACGACCGCGTGCGCGCCTATCTCTACAAGGTGAGCCGCGAAATGAAGGGCCCGCAAATCTTCCTGTCGCGCGCCGCGCCTGACTTCATGGTCAAGCTGTTCGCCCAGGAAGTGCCGGAAGTGTATGACGGCGTCATCCAGATCCGTGCCTGTGCCCGCGACCCGGGCAGCCGCGCCAAGATCGGCGTGATCTCCAATGATTCCTCGATCGATCCGGTCGGCGCCTGTGTCGGCATGCGCGGTGCGCGCGTCCAGGCCGTTGTCGGCGAACTCTCGGGAGAGAAGATCGACATCATCCCGTGGAATTATGACGACGCGACCTTCATCGTGAACGCATTGCAGCCGGCCGAAGTGTCGAAAGTGGTGCTCGACGAAGAAGAGCGCCGTGTCGAAGTCGTCGTCGCTGACGACCAGTTCCCGCTGGCCATCGGCCGGCGTGGCCAGAACGTGCGCCTCGCCTCCCAGCTCACCGGCTGGCAGATCGACCTCGTCACCGAAAGCGCAGATTCCGAGCGCTACCAGCGCGAGTTCCAGGAGCGTACCGACCTGTTCATGAAAGCGCTGGACGCTGATGAAACCCTGGCCCAGCTGCTGGCATCGGAAGGTTTCGAGACAGTCGAGGAAATCGCTTTCGTGGCGCCTGCAGACTTCATCCAGATCGAAGGCTTCGACGCGGAGGTTGCCGCCGAACTTCAGGAACGCGCCCGCGAATTCCTGGATCGCCTCGCCGCCGAGAACGACGCGAAGCGCAAGGAACTCGGTGTCGAAGACGAAGTGATGGCGCTGGACAGCATGACGCCCGCCTTCGCCGTGAAGCTTGGCCAGGAAGGCGTGAAGAGCGTCGAAGACGTTGCTGGCCTCGTGCCGGATGACATCACCGGCTTCCGCGAGCCAGGTCCTGACGGCAAGCCGGTCTGGGTCGAGGGCATCCTGAAGAAGGGCGAAATGCGCAAGGACGACGCGCAGATGTTCATCATGAAGGCCCGCGTGCTCGCTGGCTGGATCGAACAGGACGCCATCGAACAGCTCGTTGCGGCCCAACAGCCGGCCGAGACAGCGACCGCCGACCTGACTGAAGAAGAACGCGCCCTGCTCGCCCTTGGCGACCTCGGCGGTGCAGACGCTGCAGATGCAGCCCTTGAAGAGCTCGAATTCGATCTCGACGCCCTGGCAGCGGAGGGCGGCGATGACGAAGCCGCACCGAAAGAGTGATCCGCGCTTAGCCGGCACGGCAGGTGACACGACGGACGGGGAGGGCCCCGTTCGTCAGTGCGCCGTGACGCGCGAGCGTCTGGCGCAGACGGAGATGGTGCGCTTTGTACTCTCTCCCGACATGGTCGTAACGCCTGATATCAATGCAAAACTGCCGGGCCGTGGCGTCTGGGTCAAAGCAGACCGGGACAGCGTTGCCCTCGCCGCCGCAAAAGGCGCCTTTGCACGCGGATTCAAGGAAAAGGTCAAAGTGCCCGACGGGCTCGTCGACCAGGTCGAAGACCTGTTGCTGAAGCGCTGCCAGAACATTCTTGGCATGGCGAAAAAGGCGGGCGGAGTCATCCTTGGCTACGATCAGGTCAAGGACGCGCTGCGCAAGAAGACCCATGGAACACTGCTCGAAGCGTCGGATGGTGCAGAAGATGGACGTAACAAGGTGTATTTCCTCGCCAAAGCATTATATAGCAGCGTGAACGTCGCCGGAGCACTGTCTTCGGTGGAATTGGGCATGGCGTTTGGCCGGGAGCGTGTGATACACGGGCTCATCCGCAAGGGCGCCATTGCGAAGACGTGGACTCTGGCCTATCGCCGGCTGACCGGGTTTCGCGAAGCGCCCGAATTGAACTGGTTCAAGGATCAGGATCGGACTTGAAAACTCGCCGGGACGCATGGGCGCTTCGGCTGAAAATGTGATATGTAGGACGTATGAGCGAAACGAACGATACAGGTAATAATCCGGGTGGCCGCAAGCCGCTCACCGTCGCCCGCAAATCAGCTGGCACGGTGAAGCAGAGCTTCAGCCATGGTCGCTCGAAACAGGTTGTGGTGGAAACCAAGAAGCGCCGGGCGGTTGGCCCTGGCGGCGCAGGCCCCGCAGCCGGACAATCCGGTGACGCACCGGCCAAGCAGGCAGACACGCTCCAGGCGCGTCTCGTCGCTACGGCTCGCAAGCTGGGCATCACGGTCGATGAGCTCAAGGCACGCCAGAAAGTGCTGCTCGAACGCAAGGCTGAAGAAGCCAACCGCGCCAAGGAAAACCAGGCCGTTGTCGACGGCCAGGATCGCCTGCGCACCGAACAGGAACGCAAAGCGGCAGAATCCCGCGAACGCGAAGAAGCCGAAGTCCGCCGCCGCGCTGAGGAAGAAGCCCGCAAGGCTGAAGCCGAAGCTGCTGCGAACGCACCGGCTGCGCCCGTGGCCGGCGAACGCCCTGCCCGTGGCCGTGCCAAGCCGGACGTAACAGCCTCGCCCCTGCCTGATCCGGCTGCAGAAGAATCGACCAGCCGCAGCAAGCGCGGCAAGGTCGGCAAGGATGACCGCGACCGCTCGCGCGAAGCCGCCGCCCGCACCACCCGCGACAGCGGCGAACGCCGTCGCGGCAAGCTCACCATCTCATCCGCCCTTGGCGACGATGCTGATCGCCAGCGGTCCCTCGCCTCGCTCAAGCGCGCCCGCGAACGCGAACGCGAACGTCGCTTCGGTGGCGGCGACCAGCGCGAAAAGGTCTCGGTCGAAGTGACCCTGCCTGAAACGATCACCCTGCAGGACCTCGCAGGCCGCATGAATGAACGCGTCGCTGACGTCGTGAAATTCATGATCAACCAGGGCGAAATGCTGCGCGGCAACGATATTGTCGACGCCGACACGGCCGAGCTGATCACTGAAGAATTCGGCCACACGGTCCGCCGCGTCGCAGAATCCGATGTCGAGATCGGTCTTGAAGGCGAAGCGGATAATCCCGCCACGCTGAAGCCACGTGCGCCGATCGTCACGATCATGGGGCATGTCGACCACGGCAAGACTTCGCTGCTCGACGCCCTGCGCTCAACCGACGTCGTCGCAGGCGAAGCCGGTGGCATCACCCAGCATATTGGCGCCTACCAGGTTCAGTTGAAATCCGGCCAGAAGATCACCTTTCTCGACACGCCGGGCCACTCTGCCTTTACTGCCATGCGAGCACGCGGTGCGAACGCAACCGACATCGCGATCCTCGTCGTCGCAGCTGACGATTCAGTCATGCCGCAGACGATTGAATCGATCAATCATGCCAAGGCGGCCGGAGTTCCGATCATCGTTGCCGTCAACAAGATCGACCTTCACGACGCGGCACCGGACAAGGTCCTCACCGACCTTCTCCAGCATGACATCCAGGTCGAAAGCATGGGCGGCGAAACCCAGGCCATCAAGGTCTCGGCCAAGACCGGTGTCGGCCTTGACGAACTGACCGACGCCATCTCGCTCCAGGCCGAAATCCTCGAACTGAAAGCCAATCCCAACCGCGCCGCAGACGGTGTCGTGATCGAGAGCCAGCTCGACAAGGGACGCGGCCCGGTTGCCACCGTCCTGGTCAAGCGCGGCACGCTGAAGCGCGGCGACATCGTCGTGGCAGGCGCCCAGTGGGGCAAGGTCCGCGCGATCACCGACGAACGTGGCCAGCAGCTTCCCGATGCAGGGCCGTCCCTGCCCGTCGAAGTCCTCGGCCTTGATGGCGCACCGGATCCCGGAGAACCCTTCGTGGTCGTCGAAACGGAAGCGCGCGCCCGTGAAATCACCGATTATCGCCTGCGCACCAAGCGCCAGATCTCCGGCAAGGCCGGTGTTGCGGCGCGTGTCTCGCTCGACCAGTTGCTCAGCCGCCTGAAAGAGGGCGCGATCGAAACGTCCGAACTCCCGATCGTCGTCAAAGGCGACGTTCAGGGCTCGGTCGAAGCCATCTCCATGTCGCTCGACGCGATTTCGACCGAAGAAGTCCGCGCCCGCGTCATTCATGGCGCTGTCGGCGGCATTTCCGAAAGCGACGTCATGTTGGCAAAATCGTCCGGCGCCCCGATCTTCGCGTTCAACGTCCGCGCCAACAAGCAGGCGCGCGACCTCGCTGAGAAGGAAGGCATCGAGATCCGCTACTATTCCGTGATCTACGACCTGATCGACGATGTGAAATCGACCCTGTCGGGCATGCTCGCACCGGAGAAGCGCGAAACCTTCCTCGGCTATGCCGATATTCTCGAAGTCTTCAACATCACCAAGACCGGCAAGGTCGCTGGTTGCCGTATCTCCGAAGGCAAGGTCCTTCGCGGTTGCGGTGTCCGCCTGCTGCGCGACGATGTCGTGATCCACGAGGGCAAGCTGAAAACGCTGAAGCGCTTCAAGGATGAAGTGAATGAAGTGTCCGGCGGCATGGAATGCGGCATGGCCTTCGAGCGCTATGAAGACATCCGCGTCGGCGACAAGATCGAGTGCTTCCAGGTCGAGGAAATCGCGAGAACCCTCGCCTAGAGGCAGGCGCCATGTCAGACCCGCTGCGCATCTCCGGTCTCCTGCGAGAGAAGGATGTGAAGCGTCTGACGCGCCTGACGCGCGGCGGATCGGTCGGGCCCACGGCCGTTTACTATGCGGGTGTCACGGCGCCGATCATTTCCGCCAGCATGGCGGTCATGGTGCGCGAGGCCATGCGGCTGATCGGCTTGTCGGACTATTGGCAATGGTTCATCTCGGCGATGGTCGCGGCCTTTGCCGGGATCGCCTGGTACCTCATCTTCATTCGCTGGTCTTACCGGCACAAGTTCGGACGCGGCACGGAAATGACCCTCAGCACTGATATCACCCTGGACGACGAACAGGTCATCGTCCGCCGGGGCGGCATCGAAACCCGCATGGACTGGTCATCGATTTCGTCCGTCAAGGCCGGACGGGGTCACGTCGCGGTCCTCGTCAATGGCGCTGATGCGCTGATCATCCCCGACGCATGGTTCGGCAAGGACAAGTCCGCCCGCGCCGCTTTCGTCTCACGCCTACAGGAAAAGGCTGCTCACTGATGGCCCGTAAACCCGCTGCCGCCAAAATGCCATCCCAGCGCCAGCTGCGCGCCGGGGAAATCATCCGTCATGCCCTCGCCGACATCCTCTCGCGGGAGGATTTGCGCGATCCCGATCTTACGGGCGTCATCATCACGGTTGGCGAAGTGCGGTGCTCGCCGGACCTGCGCCGGGCCAACGTCTTCATCACGCCGCTCGGCGATGATACGGATGAAGGCCGCCAGAAACTGGCCGACGCCCTCACCCGTGCTGCGCCCTTCCTGCGCGGGCGTCTCAGCCGCGAGATCGACATGCGGTTCACACCCGAGCTCCGCTTCATTGCTGACAAGTCCTATGATGAAGCCACACATATCGACCGCCTCCTGGCAGACCCCCGCGTGAAACGCGACCTGCAGCAGGACTAGGCGTCTCCTCGCCTGCGCCTTATCCGCTTTGTCATTTGACTTGGCGGCGATCTGTTGAGACCGTTCAGGCCTTGCGACAGGGACAGGGGCCGGATGGACCGCCAGACACTCGACATGGAGGGCGCCCGGCACGGCGAAATCTCCTCCGCATCGCTACAGATGGGCGATGACACGATCGCGATTCGCCGTATCGCCACCATGTCCATTGAATCGATGGAGTTTGCGCCATGGGACATGCCGCGCAACCGCAAGTCCCAGAGCCTTCATGCCACGCTCTGCGTCGCCAACCTGTTCTTCGGGCTCGTCGCGCTTGCCTGGTGGATGCTGACCCCCGGCCAGGAATCGGGCCTTGTCGCCCTGTTTGTCGGCGGTGTGCTCGTATTGCTCGGCCTGTTCCTCGGCACGCGGGCCGCCATGATTGCCGCGAAGATCAGACGGCGCGAGCCCTATCACCGCCTCACCATCGGCACGTCTGACGGGCGCCAGATCCCCATTGTCGACGACAATCGGGACGTGCTCGCGAAGATTCGCGACGTGGTTCGCCACAAGATGGATACCGGCGACACCGAAACCGTCGGCGAATTCGATCTCAATCTCGATATCGTTGACCTCAGACTGCCAAAATCCGCCCGGATGGCCTCCCCTCCCCCGCGACATGACGACATGACGACATCGCACGGCGAGCCGGAACTCCTCTTCGACGCCGACGAAGAAGACGCCGAGGCGGAACGGCTCAAAACCGCGTCCTGACAGGCCCGGCGGTTGACGCCGCCAGCCAGCCAGCCTATGGCCGCGCCTTCCGTTTGATATGCCAGCATGAAGATGGCCCGCCGGCGTTCGAACCGCTCCCGGGCCAGCAGGAGACACGATTTGGCCCGCCAGAGAAAACGCAAAGGCGATCCGGTCAGCGGATGGCTGAACCTGTTCAAGCCCGTCGAAATGACCTCGACCCAGGCCGTGGCCATCCTCAAGCGGCTCTATAATGCCGAAAAGGTCGGTCATGGCGGAACACTGGACCCCCTCGCCGACGGCATCCTGCCGATCGCCTTTGGCGAAGCGACCAAGACCGTGCAATGGGCAATGGATTCCGAGAAGGAATATGTCTTCACTATCCAATGGGGGGTCTCGACCGCAAGTCAGGACGCCGAAGGCGAAGTCACCGCGACATCCGTCACCCGTCCGACCCGTGAAGCTGTAGAAGCTGCGCTCACCAATTATCTCGGTGTGATCGAACAGGTCCCGCCGAAATTCTCCGCCATCAAGGTCGATGGCAAGCGCGCCTATGACCTGGCCCGCGAAGGCGAGGATTTCGAACTGAAGCCCCGCGAAGTCATGGTCCATTCGGCCAGCGTCATCGGCATGCCCGATGCCGACCACACGGTGATCCATGTCACGTCCGGCAAGGGATTCTATGTCCGCGCCATGGCTCGCGATCTCGCCTTCGATCTCGAATGCGAAGGCCATATCAGCCAGTTGCGCCGCACCCGCGTCGGCGCCTTTGCCGCGCCCGACGCCGTCGCCATCTCGGCCCTGCAGGAGATGACCGAGAAATCAGACCTGCTCGCCGCCCTCAAGCCGCTCCAGTCGGTCCTGACCGGCATCCCGGACCTGGCTGTCAGCCCTGCCGACGCCGCCAACCTGCGCCAGGGCCGCACCATCATGCTGATGCCGCATGTCGTCGAAGCCTGGCGCGAGGCGCGCAGCCCGGCCGATGAGGACGACCGCCTGGCGCTCGCCACCTGCAACGGCACCGCCGTGGCCCTCGGCGACGTCCGCGCCGGCCATTTCGAGCCGGTCCGCGTGTTCAACATTCGCGAAGTCCAAAGCGCCTGAGATCCCGGCCCTGCCCCCCCCCTCGGCGCACCCCCGCCACGCCCGCATCCATATCACCCCGCCCCCTTCCCAAAGGGGCCTAAATCCGCCATAAGCCGCCCCTTGAGGCGAATATCGTCCTGAATCCCCTGCTGGACGACATCCCGGCACCGGACACCAGGCCCCGATCTCTCCCCGAACCCCCGCGTCCATGAGGCCGCAACACGTTGAAACCTTTCGCCTTTTGGCGATGTTATTGAAAGAGACCCGATGTCGATTACGGCTGAAAAGAAGCAGGAACTGATCAAGAAATTTGCCATCAAGGCAGGTGATACAGGCTCCCCGGAAGTGCAGGTTGCGATCCTGACGGAACGCATCAACAACCTGACCGACCACTTCAAGACCAACAAAAAAGACAACCACTCCCGCCGCGGCTTGCTGACCATGGTCGCCACGCGCCGGAAGCTTCTTGACTATGTCAAAGGTAAGGATGAGGCGCGCTACACGACGCTCATCACGGAACTCGGCATCCGCCGCTAGGTCCGCAAGAAACAAGCCCGCCGGGCAATAGGGCCGCGGCGGGCTTTTCGTATGTGAAAAGAAAGAAACCGAAATGTTCAATAAACACTCCGTGTCGCTGGAATGGGCGGGACGCACGCTGACAATTGAGACGGGCCAGGTGGCACGTCAGGCTGACGGCGCCGTTATGGTCACTTATGGGGACACCACGGTCCTCGCGACCGCCTGCTTCGCCAAGTCGGCAAAGCCCGGCCAGGACTTCTTCCCCCTGACCGTCAACTATATGGAAAAATATTACGCTTCAGGCCGCATCCCAGGCGGCTTCTTCAAGCGTGAAGGTCGCCCGACCGAAAAAGAGACGCTGACCTCGCGCCTGATCGACCGTCCGATCCGCCCGCTCTTCGTCAAGGGCTTCAAGAACGAAGTCCAGGTCGTCCTGACCTGCATGTCCTACGATCTCGAGAATGATCCCGATATCCTCGGCATGATCGGCGCGTCCGCCGCGCTCGTCCTGTCCGGCGCCCCTTTCATGGGCCCGATCGGCGCCGCACGCGTTGGCTACAAGGATGGTGAGTACATCATCAACCCGACCATCGATGAACTTGAAGAGTCCGAACTCGACCTCGTCATGGCCGGCACGGCCGATGCCGTGATGATGGTGGAATCGGAAGCCTATGAATTGTCGGAAGATGTTATGCTCGGCGCTGTCATGGCCGGCCATGATGCCATTCAGCCCATCATCGATGCGATCATCGACCTGGCTGAAAAAGCCGCCAAGGAGCCATTCGAGTTCGAAGCGGAAGACCATTCCAAGGAACTCTCGGCGATCCAGAAGCTCGTCGGCAAGGACCTGTCCAAGGCCTATTCGTTGACTGAAAAGCTGGAACGCCAGTCGGCCGTGGGCGCTGCCCGCGACACCGCCAAGGCTGCCTTCGTCGGCACCGAAGACGCACCGGGCGAAATGACCGCCGACACGTTCAAAGCCGCTTTCAAGGAAGCCGAAGCCAGTGTGGTTCGCGGTGACATCCTGAAAACCGGCAAGCGTATCGACGGCCGTTCGCTCGATCAGGTCCGTCCAATCGAAGCCCTCGCAGGCTTCCTGCCACGTACGCACGGCTCGTCGCTGTTCACACGCGGTGAGACGCAGGCGATCTGCGTGACAACACTCGGCACCAGCGATGACGAACAGTTCATCGACGGTCTCGGTGGCACGTCGAAGTCGAAATTCATGCTGCACTACAACTTCCCGCCCTACTCGGTCGGCGAAACAGGCCGCATGGGCGGTACCAACCGTCGCGAAACCGGACACGGCAAACTCGCATGGCGCGCACTCCAGGCTGTCCTGCCTGACCACGCCGAGTTTCCGTACACGATCCGCCTCGTCTCCGAGATCACCGAGTCGAACGGCTCGTCCTCGATGGCAACCGTATGTGGCTGTTCGCTCGCGATGATGGATGCCGGCGTGCCTATCACCCGTCCCGTGTCGGGTATCGCCATGGGCCTGATCAAGGAAGCCGACGGCATTGCCGTCCTTTCCGACATCCTCGGCGACGAAGACCACCTCGGCGACATGGACTTCAAGGTCGCAGGTACCGAAAAGGGCCTGACCTCGCTACAGATGGACATCAAGATCGCGGGTATCACCAAGGACATCATGAAAACGGCGCTCGAGCAGGCCAAGGGTGGGCGCATGCACATTCTCGCCGAAATGGCGAAAGCCCTCGACACGTCGCGTGATGCCCTGTCGGAAAACGCACCCCAGATGGAAATCATGAAAGTGCCAACCGACAAGATCCGTGACGTCATCGGTTCCGGCGGCAAGGTCATCCGCGGCATCGTTGAAGAATCCGGCGCCAAGGTGAACATTGATGATGACGGCACTGTGCAGATTTCTGCGCTCGACCGTCCGGCCATCGAGAAAGCCATGAAGATGATCAAGGAGATCACCGCTGAAGCCGAGATCGGCGAAATCTATCAGGGCACAGTTGTTGGCCTGAAAGACTTCGGCATCTTCGTGAACTTCTTCGGCCCCAAGGATGGTCTGGTGCACGTGTCGCAAATGGCGAACGAGCGCATCGGTCACCCGAAGGAACTCGTCAAGGAAGGCGACAAGGTCTGGGTCAAGCTCATGGGCTTCGATGACCGTGGCAAAGTCCGCCTGTCGATGAAAGTCATCGACCAGGCAACCGGCAAGCAGCTCGAAGGCGCAGCTGGCGAAGAATAAGCTTACAGTTTCTTGTAGGTGACCAATCAGGGCCGTCCTTCGGGGCGGCCCTTTTTCTTTGCGCAAATGCCCGGAATCAAAAGCGAAGAAAGATACGCAATTCTGTATCCGGACCAAATTTCATTGACATGGAAGTGTCGCAAAAGTATTGTGACATTTATGTTACAGACACGTTACAGATTTATGTCATTGTCAGTGCTGGCCATTGCGGCGCTCACATTGCCGGCGACGGCAGCCTCCACATGCGATCTCGCCGATGGCTTGTCGCTGGATCCAGCTGTCTTCAACCAGGAAGTCAGCGCCTGCTACGACAGCCAGGGTGATTCGAAACAGGACGCCCGGCTTGAGCGCCAGCTGATTGACGCGACCGACCGCGTTCGCGCCGACGAGAACAAGGCCGCCCTCGTGCCGCTCGCCTCGCTCGAACAGGCCGCACGCATCCACGCCATGGACATGGCGGCCCGCGATTATGCCGGCCATGCCGATCCCGAAGGCCGCAGCCATCTTGAACGCGTCCGCATGATTGACCGCACCGTGCTGATCGGCGCTGCGGGTGCCAACATTGCCATCGTCGAAGGTGAGCATGACGCCGCTGACTTGTTCGGGGCCCTCCGCCACGATCCCGTCAACGCAGACAACATGACCCGCAGCGCCTTCACGCACACCGGCATCGGTGTCGCGACGGGCAATCGCCGGACCTATATTGTCCAGCTCTTCGCTCGCGTCGACGGACAGCTGCAAGCGCCCCTGCCCGTGCACATTTCCGGAGACGAGAACATTCGCGCGACATTCGAAGACAAGGACCTCCAGCCCGTCGCCTGGCGCCTGACCTCACCAGCAGGTGACACGATTGCACGCGGCTATGGCTCGACAATGACCGGCGCGCTGCAGCCTGGCCAACAGGCCTATCTCACGCTGGACATTGCCCGCAACAATACCGAATTCGCCATACGCGGCCCCATTGTCACCGGCCAATAGAGGCCACAACGCACCTCATAGTCACGGCCCGGTCCCTTCACAGGGGCCGGGCTTTCTATGTCACGGCCTCTGACAGGACACCCGCAACCGCAGCAATGGACCGGGACACGTCGTGCTGATCTGTCCGCCAGCTCACCACGCTGACCCGCATCGCCCGGACGCCGTTCCATGTCGTTCCCGAGAAAAACGCCTCTCCCGTCGCATTGGTCCGGCGGATGACCTCGTCGGTAAAGGCATCATTCTCCGCATCCGTTGCACCGGCGCGCTCAAACCGGACAAGCCCCTGGTTCAGCACCGGCACATTCAGGGCGCGGGCTCCCGGCAAGGCACCGAGGCCGCTCACCAGCGACACACAATGCCTGCAGCAGCGCTCCACCAGGTCCGCGACACCGGCGCGACCAAGTTCCCGCAGCGCCGCATAGACCGGAACCGCACGCGCACGGCGCGACAGTTCAAAGTTCCAGTCTGATGGATCCCGCACATCCGAGCTGGGCGACAGATAGGCCGCGCCCTTGGCAATCGCCGCACGGTGAGCCGCCGCGTCGCGCACAAAGGCCATGCCACAATCATAGGGCACGTTCAGCCACTTGTGTCCGTCGGTCGCCCAGCTGTCAGCCAGGTCGACCCCTTCCGTCAGGGCGCGATAGGCGGGCGATGTCCGGGCAAACAGCCCGAATGCCCCGTCCACATGCACCCAGGCGCCCGCCGCCTTCGCAATCGGGATAAGCGTCGCAAAATCATCGAACGTCCCGACATTGAGGTCCGCGGCATTGAGGCAAAGTATCGTTGGCCGCGCCGGCCCGGAGAGCTTTTCCGCAAGGTCCTCGGCCAGCATGTTACCGAATTCACCCGTGGCGACGCCCTCCATGTGCGCCTCGCCCATGCCGAGATAGCGCACGGCGGCGTCCAGCGTGTTGTGGCGGTTGGCACTCGTCAGGACACGGATGGGCGGCGCGCCGTACAGCCCGTCACGTCCGACATCCCAACCCGCCTGCTCCAATACGGCATGGCGGGCAACAGCCAGCGCCGTGACATGCGCAAGCTGGCAGCCTGTCGTAAACGCGAACGAGCATTCCGGCGGCAAGCCGAACAGGTCCTTCAGCCACCCCCCGGTGATTTCCTCGATGATCGTCGTCGATGGCGCGACGGTAAACATGCCGGAATTCTGGTCCCACGCGGATACCAGCCAGTCGGCGGCCACCGCCGACGGCAGCGAGCCGGCCATCACCCAGGCAAAGAACCGGCCGCCGGCATTGGCGTGCAGGCCCGGACCAGCGCCGGCCGCAAGGGCGTCGATGATCTCGCCGGCGTCTGCGCCTGTTTCGGGCAAGGGGCCTCCCAGCGCGTCCCTGAGGGCATCTGCGGTGGCTCGCCCACCCACCGGGGCTGTGTCCAGGCCGTCCAGCCATGCGCGGGCATGGTACATGGCGCGATCAAGCGGGTCGGTCATCGCAATATCCTCCTGGCAAGTGGATAGGCCATGGGCCGCGCCCTTGCCACCCGAAACGCGTGCACACCCTCATGCATAGGAAGCAGCCCGATGGACAATTACTATTGGTGACAGGTCAGGTTTGCCGTTAAACCCACCCGCATGACGAAACGAAAATCTGCTTTCCTGATTGCCATGTCCGGCGGCTCCGGCTCCGGCAAGTCGACGCTCGCCGAAGCGCTGCTCGCACACCTTGGCCCCGGTCGCGCCGTGATGTTCGGCGAGGACGCCTATTACCATCCAATGCGCCATTACGGCGACTACACAACTGAGGCAGAGCGCCAGGCCATTATCGCCGGCGTCAACTATGACGATCCCATCTCCAAGGAAGTCGACCATCTGGTGCGCGACCTCAAGGCGCTGAAATCCGGTCAGGGCGTCGACCAGCCGATCTATGATTATGATCGCCATGATCGCAGCGACAAGACACGCCGCATCGAACCTGCGCCGATCCTGCTGCTCGAAGGCATCCACGCGCTGTCCATGCCGAAGATCAAGTCACTGATCGACCTCTCGGTCTATGTCGACACGCCCGACGACCTGCGCCTCGCGCGCCGTATCCGCCGTGACGTGATCGATCGCGGCCGCAGCGTCGACAGCGTGCTACAGCAATACATGTCCACTGTCCGCGCCGCCCATTATCGCTGGACGCATCCCGCCAAATTCGAAGCCCATCTTGTCATCGCGGACGAGGGCTTGCCGGCCTATGGCAATGTCCGCCCGAATGACGAAGCCATCGAACGCATGGTCGCGCCCGTGCTGGAACGCCTGCGCTCGGTCGGCGTGCTCGATGACCGGCCCCGGGCCTGAGCTTCAGCCAGCGCTGCACAAAAGGCTGGGCGCAGTGGCGCTGGCTCGCTAGGCTTTCTCCCATGAGGCGAAACCCGTCAAAATGGCTTGTACTCCTGGGCATTGGCGCCCTTGCCAGCAGCGCAGCCTTTGCCTGCGACCTGCGCCTCTCGGCGCGCGGACAGACAACCGCCGACTATGTCGAGGCCGTGCGCCCTTGCCTCCGCCAGCTGCCCGCCGGCTACAAGTTCGACACGAAGATGGAAGCCGCCTTCCTCGAACGCATCAATGTCGAGCGCACCACGCGCGGCCTGTCCCCACTGGCCTTGCGCCGCGAACTCCTCGCTCCGGCCCGGTTCCAGAGCCTCGACATGGCCGCCAACCATTTTTTCGATCATCAAAGCCCTGATGGCCGCTCACCCGGCGACCGCGTCACGGCGCTTGACCGGCGCGCCCTGATCCAGCGCTCGGCCGAGAACCTCGCCATGCTGGAAATCGTCCGGGGACGTTACAATTTCTCCAAAAGCCTGCCCCAGCTGCACGACAACCTGATGAACAGTCCCAGCCATCGCGCCAACATTCTCAACCCGGACCTCACCCATGTCGCCATCGGCGTGGTGGTCACCAGGACCGGTGTCTGGGCAACGCAGGTTTTCCTCAACCTGTCAGGTACGCTCAGCGAAGACGTGCCCTTGCGCATGACCGCCGGCCAGTCTCTCAGGGCGCGCCCGCGTATCCGCGACTGGACCTTTCGCCATTTCGAGGCCGAGATTGGCAAGGACCAGTTCGCCCCTTTCCGTCACACCGCCCGGGGTGCCGTCGTGCCGGAAGGCCTGTCAGGCGATGTGGACCTCGCCGCGTTCAGCATCCAGATGGGCGAGCGCAAGGACATGATCTATTCGATCCGCCTCGTCGGTCCGGCCATCACGATCCAATAGGCGCCATCAGAAAAACCCGGCAATCTCATCCAGCGGCTTCTTGATCAGGGCATGCCGGGGCACCATTGCATCGTGGGCAGGATGGCCCGCCACCAGGATCAGGAAGGGCTTCTCCGTTTCCGGGCGTCCGCATATGCCATTCAGGAATTTCATCGGGTTGGGTGTATGAACCAGCGTTGCGAGGCCCGCCATGTGACAGGCCGAGATCAGCATCCCGGTCGCGATCCCGACACTCTCATGAATATAGTAGTTCTTGCGATCCTCGCCTTCGCGCACCCCGCCCCGTCGCTGCGCAAAGATACAGATCAGCCAGGGCGCGATCTCCATGTACGGTTTGTCTGCATCGGTGCCGATCGGCGCCAGCGCGTCCAGCCATTCAGCGCTCGCCTTGCCGGAATAGAATTCACGCTCCTCGGCCTCGGCGGCCTCGCGTATCTCGCGTTTCTTCTCTGGCGAACCGACGCAGGCGAAATACCAGGGCTGGTGATTGGCCCCGGACGGCGCGGAGCCTGCCGTCAAAACGCAATGCGCGATGATCTCAGGCTCCACTGGCGTGTCTGAAAACGCCCGCACCGATCGTCGCGACAGCATGGCGGCATGGAACGCTGCCGCCCTCGCCTGCATCTCCGCCATGGGATAGGTCGGAAAATCAGCCAGCGGAACGTGCGTATCGTCACGCGTCTTCATGCTTGCCTCCGCCCCTAGTCCTCCGACATGTCCGGCACGCCGACAGCGTGATAGCCCGCATCGACATGAATCACTTCCCCGGCAATCGAGCGACCGAGCGGCGAGAGCAGGTAGAGCGCGCAACCGGCAACGCCTTCCATGCTCGTGTCTTCCTTCAGCAGCGACCAGTCGCGCCCGGTGCCCATCAGGCTCTTGCCGCCCTTGATGCCCGCCAGCGACAGGGTGCGCATGGCGCCCGCCGAGATCGCGTTGACGCGGATGCCCTGAGGCCCGAGGTCACGCGCCGCATAGCGCGTTGCCGCTTCCAGCGCTGCCTTGGCCACGCCCATCACATTATAGGACGGAACGGTTCGTTCCGCGCCGAGATAGGTCATGCACATGATCGATCCGCCATCCGGCATCAGGGCCGCAGCCCGGCGCGAGGCATCAATGAAACTGAACACGGAAATGTCCATGGCGCGGCGGAAGCCCTCACGCGTCGTGTTCTCGACCATCGATCCCTGCAACTCGTCCTTGCCGGCAAAGGCAATGGAGTGGACGAGAAAATCGATCTTGCCCCATTTGTCTTTGACCTGCTCAAAGGCTGCATCCATGCTGGCATCGTCGGTCACATCCGCCGGGATCATCGTCTCCATGCCGATGCTCTCGACCAGCGGCCGCACGCGGCGCTCCAGCGTCTCGCCCTGATAGGTGAAGGCGATCTCGGCGCCCTGCGCCGCGAGCTGCTTGGAGATGCCCCAGGCAATCGAGTTCTGGTTGGCAACACCCATCACGATGCCGCGCTTGCCCTTCATCAGGTCGCCAGCCGGCAGGTTCCAGTCTTCGGCCATGCGGGCCTCCTCCTAATTATACGTTTTTCCGCTCAACGGGCTAGGCAGCAGCTTGCCAAACGTCAAGCACCGTCAACCTCAGGCGGCGACGTTCTTCAGGCCGACCTTCATGTCGAGCGCGGTGTAGACATGCTCGTCGTCAACATAAACGCGGCCATCGGCAATGCCGAGATTCAGTTTGCCGCGGCGCACGCGCCGGATGTCGATGACATAACGCACGAGTTTCTTGTCGGGCGTGATCTCTCCGGTGAACTTCACTTCGCCAACGCCCAGCGCACGACCCTTGCCGGGGCTGCCGGACCAGCCGAGCCAGTAGCCGACCGCCTGCCACATGGCGTCGAGGCCGAGGCAGCCGGGCATTACCGGGTCACCCGGGAAGTGGCACGCGAAAAACCAGAGGTCCGGCGTGATGTCGAGTTCGCCAATCACGCTTCCCTTGCCATACGCGCCGCCATCCATGGTGATCTCGGTGATCCGGTCCATCATCAGCATTGGCGGGATGGGCAATTGCGCATTCCCGGGTCCGAAATAGCCGCCTTTGCCGGACTCCAGCAGGTCGGCTTTGGAATAGCTGGATTTCGGCGTGTGAAAATCATGCGGTCCGGACATCGGCGAACTCTCCTGAGAATAGACGTAAGCGCCTAACCACAGTGACCGGCGCGGCTTGTCAACCGCTGGACCCATCCGGATTCACAGACCTGCCTCGCCCGTATCGGCGCCCCACAGGGCCGATTGCGGGGCCCAGCCGCGGAAACCGCCTGCAATGACCTGGCACCAGCCTGCCTCGCATTCCCCGAGTTCAACCAGCACGCCCTTCTCAACGGAGGCGATCTCACGGCTCGTCGTCTCCGGCGTTTCGCGCAACGTGACCTGAGACTGCATCATCGCCGCCGCACCGGGCTCCAGCATGCGCGCATGAACCCAGACCTCATCTCCCGACGGATCGCGCACCCGCCGCCAGTCGCGGGTTTCCTTGATGATCAGCAGGGGCAGGCCCTTGCGTTCATAGCGCCAGACCACCGACTGCTCGCGGCTGGGGCCCGATCGGCCATTCACGGCAGCAAATTTGAGCGTCTCGAAGCGCGGTACGGCCTTGCCGGAAAACTGGCTGATACGCGTCACCTGCGGCGCCTCAGCCGTCGCAGGTGCGCTCACCAGGAAAATTCCCGAAATGACTAAAAGTGCCCATTTCATGTGCAGATGGCCTGACGTTGCGTTAAGGAAACCACCTTCTCACATTCAGATGAATCGGGTGTAAAACAACAGGCGTTGGCGTTCCGCCAACCCTCTGCTAAGCCCGATGGGAGACATGCAGAGGGGCCACATGCCTACCAAGAAACTGAAGATCGTCGTGACCCGGAAACTGCCAGCCGCTGTCGAGCTGCGCATGAAGGAATTGTTCGATACAAGCCTCAACCAGGACGATCATGCCTTCACCCATGAAGAACTCGTCGCCGCCGTCCAGACGGCCGACGTCCTTGTTCCGACCGTAACCGACCGGATTGACGGGCGCGTCCTGGCGCGCGCCGGAGACCAGCTGCGCCTGATCGCCCAGTTCGGGGCCGGCGTTGACAATATCGACGTCCAGAGCGCTGTGCAGCGCGGAATCACCGTCACTAATACGCCGGGCGTACTGACGGACGACACCGCCGATGTCGCCATGGCATTGATCCTCGCCGTGCCGCGCCGCCTGCATGAAGGCGCGCAGGTCATGGACCAGGGCCGGTTCGATGGCTGGACCCCGACGTGGATGATGGGCCGCCGCCTCGCCGGCAAGCGCCTCGGCATCATCGGCATGGGCCGGATTGGCCAGGCCGTCGCGCGCCGCGCCAAGGCCTTTGGCCTGCAGATCCATTACCACAATCGCAAGCCGGTCAGCCCGCGTACCGAGGAACTGCTCGAAGCCACATATTGGGACAGCCTCGACCAGATGCTTGCGCGGATGGACATCGTCTCCATCAACTGCCCGCACACGCCTGCCACGTTCCACCTGATGAACGCGCGCCGCATCGACCTGATGAAACCGGAATCCTACCTCATCAACACAGCCCGCGGTGAAGTCATCGACGAAGCCGCCCTCGCCCGCGCCCTGAAGGCTGGCAAGATTGCGGGCGCCGGGCTCGACGTGTTCGAGCGCGAGCCTGCGGTGAACGAGGAACTGCTCGGGCTGCCGAATGTCCTCCTGCTGCCGCACATGGGCTCGGCCACGATCGAGGGCCGCACCGAGATGGGCGAGAAGGTCATCATCAATATCAAGACCTTCGCCGACGGCCACCGCCCGCCGGACCGCGTCATCCCGGCGATTCTCTAGCCGCGCAGCTTGAGCGCGATGCCGATCAGGGGCGTTGCCAGCATGACAAGGGCCCGCTCGAACGGGCCCTTCGCGAACTTGCGGAAATAGCGCGCGAGACTCTTTGCCTTGTGAGCCTGCACCACACTGGAGGGCACTTTCGACGTCGACCCGTAGTGCAGCGCGCCGGCGAGCGGCTGGTAGATGACACTGCCGCCCGCTTCGACCACGCGGCGGCAGAGGTCGACGTCTTCGACATGCAGGAAGTAAGTCTCGTCGAAACCGCCCAGCTTGCGAAACGCCTTTCGCCCCATCAGGAAAAAGGCACCGGACACAGCGCCCACAGGGATCGGTCCTGTCGGTGCCGGCTGGTCTTCCAGCGTCCATTTGCCCAGGCCAAAGGCGCGCCACAGCGTCAGCGTATTGCGCCGGCACCCACGCTCTTCATGGCCGCCCGTATCGAAAATCTTGCCGCCGACCAGCACCGGTTCTGGGTGCCCCTGCCGCGCCGCAAGCAGTGGCCCGACCGAGCCGCAACGGATCACGGCGTCCGGATTGATCACAAGCAGGATCTCGCCCAGTGCGCTCGCGGCGCCCTGGTTCACAGCCGTTCCGAATCCCGGATTATCCCCCGACCGGATGAGGCGCGCTTTGTCGGTTCGGGCGATAAAGCCATCGATCCAGGCCTCGGCGTCCGGCGGGTTGCCATTGTCGACGAGGATGATCTCGGAAATATCCGGATCCGATTTCAGGGCGTACAGGCACTCGTGCAGGCGCGGGCCGGTCCGATAGGACACGACGATGGCGGAGACCGTCGCCATTACGCTCATATCGACGACCGGTTGCGCCGCGACAGGAGGATGATCGCGCAGGCGGCCAGGATCACGCTGGCCCAGAAGGAATCATTCCACACATTGTAGGCAAAGCTGAACAGGCTGGCGACGACGCCGACAAGGCCCGCAATCGCATAGCGCACATCGGGCCGCAGGGATCGCGGCGTCGGCAGCCGGAAGGCGATGACGACTAGCGTCAGCCCCGCCAGCACAGCTCCAACGACGCCCGTCTCCGCCCAGATCTGCAGCGCCATATTGTGCGGATGGCCCGGCACTACCGGATAGGCGGCCCAGAAGTCCGGCAATTGCGCCAGCCAGGCCGGATGGTCGGCATAGGTCTCCCGCCAGGTCTTCGACGCGGCAATCCCGTGCCCAAGGAGCGGCTTCTCGACGGCCTTGCCGATGACCACCTCCCATGCCCAGGCCCGCGACTGGAATGATCCCGGCAGGCTGACCCCCGCCTGGCGCATCAGGTTGATAGCAAATCCGATAAGCACAGGCGCCGAGGCAACGTATCCCGCCATCAGGCAGACCAGCCAGCGATAGCCCGTGCGCGGGACCAGCCAGACGATCGCCCAGGCCAGCAGCATGAAGGCGACGCCGACCAGTGCCGATTGCGAATCTGCCCTCACGACGGCGACAACGCTCGCCAGGATGACGCCGCCCGCCACCGCTTTCCAGCGCCATCCGGGACGCGCCGCGAGATAGGCGGCCAGAATCGGCAGTACGAGCATGAAGGCATTGGCATTGCGCCCGATATTCTGGAAACCCTTGGCCTGCTCCATCGGGTCCGGCCCGTAAATCATCGCCACGACCGGAGCGCCGAACACAGCGCTCGCAGCCACCAGCAGGCCCTGCACCGCGAACGCCCCCAGCATCACCCGCGTCGATATCTGGGCCGTGCCGTTCGCAATACGCAGCGCGCCGGCAACCGCCAGCGCCCCGAACAGCGCCGTCACGACGATCCGCACGCTCGACGCGCGGATCGCGAAATTGCCCTCCAGCAGGTTACCCGAAATCAGGCCGCGCGCTGCCGGCGACCAGGCCTCGCTGATCGCTGCCCAGGCGACGAAGGCCAGCGCCATCAGGGCGTAGCTTTCCGGCGGCATTTTCGGTCGCGCCAGGGCCAGCGCCGGCAGCGCGGAAAGGGCCAGCAAGGGCCCGTACCCTTGCGCGCCGAGCAGCCCCATCACCGGCCAGAGCACGAACGCAGCTGCAAGAATGGGCGCGTAGGACATGGGCTTCACTCTGTCGCCAACGCCCCGGCTTGTCACGGTGCGTCGCTCACGCGGGGCGTTTGAGATCGGGCGCGAGCGCTTCCTCGGCAAGGCTCACACAAGCCTCGTCCAGGCTGATCATCTGCTGCCCCTGGCTGCCCAGCCGGCGCAGCGCCAGCGTGCGCTCCTCCGCCTCACGGCCACCGACAACAGCAATGATCGGCACTTTCTGCACCGAATGCTCGCGAACCTTGTAATTGATCTTCTCGTTGCGCGTATCGACCTCGACCCGGAGCCCCGCCTTGCGCAGGGCGTCCGCCGCCTCGTGGGCATAGTCATTGGCCGCGTCCGTGATCGCCGCCACCACGACATGCACAGGCGACAGCCAGAGCGGGAACGCGCCGGCATAGTGCTCGATCAGGATACCCATGAAGCGCTCGAACGTGCCGAACACGGCCCGGTGCAGCATGACCGGCCGGTGCTTGGCGCCGTCCGAGCCCGTATATTCGGCGTCGAGGCGTTCCGGCAGCACATAGTCGAGCTGGAACGTGCCGCACTGCCAGGTCCGGCCAATCGCATCCGTCAGGTGGAATTCGAGTTTCGGGCCATAGAAGGCGCCTTCGCCCTCGGCGATCTCGAATGTCATGCCGGCCGCCGTCAGCGCATCGGACAGGGCTTTCTCGGCCCGGTCCCATGTCTCGTCGCTACCCGCGCGCATCTCGGGCCGCGTCGCCAGCTTGTAGGAAATCTCCGACAGGCCGAAATCGCCATAGACGCGCTCGAACAGTTTCAGGAAGCGCAGCGTCTCGTCGGCAATCTGGTCTTCGCGGCAGAAGATGTGCGCATCGTCCTGCGTCATCTGGCGCACGCGCATCAGGCCGTGCAGCGCGCCATGGGCCTCGTTGCGATGGCAGCAGCCGAACTCGGCCATGCGGATCGGCAGGTCGCGATACGAGCGCTGCCCGTTCTTGAATATCTGGACGTGGGCCGGGCAGTTCATCGGCTTCAGCGCCATCAGGTCGCTGTCGCCCGTCAGGATCGGACCCTCATCCTCGATCGAGGGAATCTCGTCCGGCACGACAAACATGTTCTCGCGGAATTTCGACCAGTGGCCGGACTGTTCCCAGAACACCGAGTTCAGGAGTTGCGGAGTCTTCACTTCGACATAGCCGTCCGCGTCCTGCTGGCGGCGGATATAGGCCTCCAGCTGGCGCCAGATCATGAAGCCTTTCGGATGCCAGAAGACAGACCCCTGCGCTTCCGGCTGGAAGTGGAACAGGTCGAGCGCCGCACCGACCTTGCGGTGATCGCGCTTCTCGGCCTCTTCAAGCCGCACGAGATGGGCCTTCAGGTCCTTCTCGTTCGCCCAGGCCGTGCCGTACATGCGCTGCAGCATCTCGTTCTTGGAATCGCCGCGCCAATAGGCACCGGCCAGTTTCATCAGCTTGAACGCTTTCGGCAGCTTGCCCGTCGAGGGCAGGTGCGGCCCGCGGCACAGGTCGAACCAGTCGCCCTGGCGGTACAGCGTGATCGCCTCGCCCGGCGGGATGATGTCGTCGATGATCCGGGCCTTGTAGTCCTCCCCGATCCGCTTGAACTCGGCAATCGCGGCGTCCTTCTCCCAGACCTCGCGGACGATGGGATAATCGGCATCGACAATCTCGCGCATCTTCGCTTCGATTCGGTCGAAATCCTCGGTCGAGAACGGCGCCTCGCGGGCAAAATCGTAATAGAACCCGTCATCGATCACCGGACCGATGGTCACCTGCGTGTCCGGGTAGAGCGCCTGCACGGCCTGCGCCAGCACGTGCGCGGCATCATGCCGGATCAGCTCGAGGCCTTCGGGGTCGTTCGGCGTCACGATTTCGACGCGCGCATCGCCGTCCAGCGGTCGTTTCAGGTCGCGCAATTCGCCGTCCACACGGGCGGCAATCGCCTTCTTGGCAAGGGAGTTCGAGATCGAACTGGCGACATCGAACGGGCTGGCACCCTCTTCAAATTCGCGCACCGATCCATCGGGCAGGGATACTTTGATCATGTTTCAGTCTTCTTCAGCGGTCTGGCGCACGAGGCGCGGCAAGTCTTGTCCGGGAAGGCCTGCCTGCGGCGGTCTGCTTAACGCGAGTTCACCGAAAATCCCACCCCAATTACGGGGGCGATCTCATCAGGCCGGGCAGCCGGGTCGAGGGGAGTGTGCGGGGTACATGAGTCTCAGGTGCGCCGCGGCGCCCTGCGGGGTGTCATGCACCCGGGCGGGTTCGCGTGGTCAGGCCGCTGGTGGGCTGGATATGGTACGAACAGGTCATGGGGTCTATATCTCATCCCTCCGGGGGATTTTCAACCACCGGCGACGCTGGGACCGCCCGCCCGCCGGATTTCCAGTCGCCATAGCGCCACGGCTGCCAGGCTGGCACGTCGGGCTTTTGCGCCGGCGCGGGATCATGGCCGAAACTGCCGCCGGGCCGGCACCGTGTAAACCGGGCAAAGGCCATCCAGCCGCCTGCCCACCAGCCGTGCCGCGCGATGCATTCGGCGCCATATTCGCTGCAGCTCGGCTTGTGCTGGCAGCGCGCGCCCGCCGCATAGAAGATCAGGGAAAAACTGGCCTTGTAGACGCGCAGCAGCCCATAGGTGACCCTTCGGCGTATCCCGGCCATCGTCAGCTCACAATCGCGGGCGCGAGACCTCGCGCCACACGCGCCTGCTCGATCGCCGCCACAGCGGCCTCAAAGGCCAGCAGCGTCGATGTATGGCGGGGGGGATAGTCGGCGACAGGCTGGAGGTGGCGCAACTCCCAGAACCGGCCTTCCGGCGGCGGGCCATTTTCCTTCAGCATCGTCTTCATCGCATCACGCGCGGCAATCACCTCGTCCACGGACGCGCCGACAGCATATTCCGACAGGATCGCCGTCGCCGCCTGGCCCAGCGCGCAGGCCTTCGGGTCCACCGCAATAGCTGCGATATGGACGCCGCTTTCATCGAGGATGATCTCGACATTGACGGTCGATCCACAGACGCGGGACACTTTCAGCACCGAGGCTTCGGCACCCTCAAGGGTGCCGAGATGCGGAATGTTCGCCGCCAGTTCGAGGATACGGTTGTGGTACAGGTCGCTCATCACCGGCAAAGATGGACCCGGCCTGCCATGATCGCAAGCAGCCGCATCAGGTGCAGGCAAAAAGGAGCCATCCTCAACCGCTGGGAAGAGGACGGCCCTGAAGGAGATTGGGTGCATTGAAACGGGGGTTCTAGGCCCGAGGCCTATTCGTCCCATGCGCCGCCCGGCGAGGTCAATTTAACGATCAGACAGGAAACGCCGGCAAAAAAAATCCCCCGACGAATCGGGGGACTGAGATCATATGATTTCCGCGTGGCCCGTGGTTGATGACAACCGGACCCCGACGGGAGGTGGGAAAACCTGCATAGGCGACAGACAGAAAGATCGCGTTCGCACCGGCATGCGAATTTCGACCAAATTTGACGCTTGCCTAGGCCCGCCGCCACGTCGAGCCGGAAGGCCCGTCCATGATCTCGATGCCTTCAGCGGCCAGTTCGTCCCGGATCCTGTCCGCCTCGGCCCAGTCGCGCGCCGCGCGCGCATCGATCCGCCCTTGCACCAGCGCATCGATCCGGGCGTTTCCACCAGCATCGACGCCTTGCTCCCATTCTTTCGGAGTCTTGGTCAGCAGGCCCAGAAGCTCACCCGCTGCCAGCAGGTTCACCCGGGCATTCGCCATGGCGTCAGGGTCCTTGTGGTCAGCGGCCATGTTCGCCTCACTGGCAAGGCGAGACAGTTCGGCCAGCGCCTCGGGCGTGTTGAGGTCATCGGACAACGCCCTCAGCACCCCCTTGTCACCCCCATGCCCCCCCTCTTCATCCCACACGCGCCGCAACGCGCCGTACACCCGGTCAAGCGTGGTCTTGGCCTGTTTCAACAGGTCCTCGTTCCAGTCCAGCGGCGCGCGGTAATGCCCGCTCAGCATCGCGAAGCGCAGCACCTCGCCCGGCCAGGCTTCCAGCAGGTCATGGATCAGCACGACATTGCCGAGCGATTTCGACATCTTCTCCCCGCCCATGTCGAGAAAGCCATTATGCATCCAGTAATTCGCCATCACCTCGCCATGCGCGCATTCCGACTGCGCAATCTCGTTCTCATGGTGCGGGAACTGCAGGTCGATCCCGCCGCCATGGATGTCGATGGTCTTGCCTAAATGCTTGGCCGCCATGGCCGAGCACTCGATATGCCAGCCGGGCCGGCCGCGGCCCCACGGACTGTCCCAGATCGCATCTTCTGGTTCACCGGGCTTGGCGAATTTCCAGAGCGCAAAATCGGCCGGTTCGCGCTTGTCGGTGTCGATCTCGACCCGCGCGCCGGCTTCATTGTCCTCCGGCTTGCGCCCTGATAGCTTGCCATAGTCCGGCATCGAACTGACCGAGAACCAGACGCCCTGCGCGCCGACATAGGCGTATTTCTTGCGCACCAGCTTCTCGATGATCTCGATCATTTCCGGCACATGCCCTGTCGCCCACGGCTCGATCGTCGGCGGCGCGACGTTCAGCGCGACCATGTCGTCATTGTAGATTTTCGCGAACTTCTGCGCGATCGCCTCGATGGACTCGCCCGTCCCCAGGGATGCGGCGATCAGCTTGTCTTCAATGTCGGTGATGTTGCGGGCGTACAAGATCGCCTTGGCGCCATACCGGCTGGCCAGCACCCGCCGCAGCACATCGAACACTATCGGTGGCCGCGCATTCCCGATATGGGCATAATTGTACGGCGTTGGCCCGCAGACATAGAGCGTGATGCGGGCAGGATCCTGCGGTTCAAACACGCGTTTCGCGCGTTTTGCGGTGTCATAGATACGAAGAGTCATGGAATTTCGGGCTCGAACGAGGAAAATGGAAATGAATTTGCCCTATTGAGAGGGCGAGATGCCCTAATGGGCGCTTGTTGTCTTAACAACAACAGCCTTTTGGCAATCTGCAGGCACGCCGGTTCATATCCATATTGGCGCAATATCACCCGGCCCGACGCCGGGCAATAAAATTTACGACATCCATTTACTCGGCGTCACCGTAGAATTCTCTGGAAACAGCGCATTCGCGCGCCTATCTTTCCAATCATCGCCCTGAGGGTATCAACTCGGGCGGGCGTTAAGTCCGGGCAGGGGGCCATCCGGTTTCCCAGACCAAGCCTCGGCTCGACCTCCGTCCCTCAGTCGAAGGACACTTAACCATGGCCATGGATGCCATCACTCCCAAGAACGAAACGTCTCGCGGAGAACCCTTGGTTCGCCCCACTGTGCAAGAGGCTGAAGACGCCGTGCGCACGCTCATTGCATGGGCAGGTGACGACCCACGCCGCGAAGGCCTGCTCGACACGCCCAAGCGTGTCGTCAACGCCTACAAGGAGTGGTTTGCGGGCTATGACGAAGACCCCGTGAAATACCTGTCACGGACGTTCGAAGACGTTCAGGGCTATGACGACATTGTCATCCTGCGCAATATCGACGTCGAGAGCCATTGTGAGCACCACATGGCACCCTTCATCGGCAAGGCCTATGTCGCCTACAAGCCATCCGCCGCCGTGGTCGGTATTTCCAAGCTGGCCCGCGTGGTCGAAATCTTTTCCAAGCGCCTCCAGACGCAGGAAACGATGACCGCACAGATCTGCGATGCGATCACTGACAGCCTTGCGCCGATGGGAACCGCCGTCCTGATCGAAGCCGTGCACGAGTGCATGTCGACCCGGGGCGTCCACCACAAGGACGTCACCACGATCACGACCCAGTTTACCGGCGTGTTCAAGTCTGACGCAGACCTGCGCAACCGCTTCCTGCGGGTCGCCAACCAGTAGACTGGCCTCTGCCCTCACCTCCCGTCCCTTCGCGACGGGAGGTGAGAGCGAACTTATCCACCCCCTCCCTGGCTGCGCGTATAATCCGCCGCGATGCCCAGCTTCTCGCTCCTCACGCCCATGCCGGGCCTGCCTTGGTACCTTCTGCCGCTCTGGCCGCTCATCTTCTGGCGCATCCAGCGCCTGAAGGCGTGGTTCCGCGCAAACGGCGGCCCGGGGTCCGAAATGCTCTGGGGCGTGATGTGGAACGGCCGCGTCGTGCTTCTTCGTGTGTCGGATGATCTCTCCGGGCATCGTCCCGGCTGTTTCCGTGCACCCGTCTCGGACCGGCTCAGGCGCGCGCTGGCGGGCGACCCGCTTCCGTGGTCCCGGCGCATGCCGGAACCTCAGGCCATCCTGTGCGCACGTGCCGCAAGAGATCCCGGCCCGCGCCTGGAATTCGGATGTGCTGGCCCCATTCCCGACACCTGACCCGCATCCACCGTCCGAGAACCCAGCCCCACCCCCGAAGCGCCCTCACAGGCGCCGCACGCGCAGGGAAATTTCGCAATCTATTCATTTTGAAGGCGCGCCCGGCGCTGCTACCAAATGCCTTGCCAGAGACATGGCCACAGAAAAATCAAAGGGAGTTTGGAATATGAAAAAGACAATCCTGTGCAGCGCTGCGGCGCTCGCCTTCGCCGCAATGCCTGCACTCGCGGGCTCGACGACCGTGGAATTTGCGGCCGCCGACGGCACGACCTCGGTCGTCGTGTTCAATACGGACGGCACAGCGACGATGGATGGCGGCGACGCCATTCCCTACACGATGGATGATGAGACACATACCGTTTGCGGCCAGACCCCGGACGGCGACCTCTGCGCCACGTTCGATGAGACAGGCACCGATGTCGGCTTCTCTACCGGCTACACGAATACAGCAGGCGTGACGGGAACCGCCACGATCACGGCCGTCGCCGAATAGGCCAGTCGTCAGACGTGACATTCGAGGAGGCGTTCGTAAATCGCGAGCGCCTCCTTTTCGATATCCGCGGCCTCGCCCGACAGCACCGGCAACGGTCCCGCTTCGGCCCCGAATCCCTCGGACGTCCAAACGGCATCATACCAGTGTGGCGCCCAGGCCCCGTCTTCCGGCTTCGGCCCCGGCGTCCAGGCCAGCATCGCCTCATCCCAGGCAAGATCCAGCGCCGCGCAAAGACGCGTCAGGACGTTGCGCGGGTCCTCGAGGATGCGGTCTGAATCGACCACCGGCGGCACTTTCCCCGTCCGCGCGCGCATGTCATCGAACAGGCGCGCCTGTTGCGGAAACCCGATTGCCTCGAGGCTCACATCGTCCATCTTCTTCGCATAGGACGCGATCACCCGTGCCGGATGCCGGATCAGGAAGGCATGGTCGCATTGCGCCGCCCAATCGAGCGGAAAGTCCGGCATCATGTGATGCGTCATCTGCTTCTGGTATTGCACCGTCTTGCCATCCGGCGGCGGCGCCAGCAGCCGCTCCGATACGCGGCGCGGATCATCGGACTGGCTCGCCAGGATCTCGGCCTGCATCGGATGCGTCTGGCCGGCCGCAACCAGCCACGCCGCATAGAACGGCTCGTCCAGCGCCGCACAATCGGCCCGCGCGCCAAAGCACCGCATCATCGTCGTCGACATGTTGCGCGGGCCAGACCACATGGCAATGCGCCGTACAGGGCTCATGAGATGGACGTCAGGCTCTTGGCGGCAAGCTGCTTGTAAAGCCCGCTGACACGCTGGCTCACCGGCCCGCCGACATGTTCGATCGTCCGCCCGTCCACTTCCCGCACCGGCGTGAGGCCCGCAAACGTGCCGGTGATAAAGGCCTCGTCCGCCGAGTAGACATCGAACAGGGAGAAGCGCTTCTCGAAGACCGGAATGCCGGCCTCGCGGCAGACCCGGATAATGTTCCTGCGCGTGATCCCGCCAAGGCAATAGTCCGGTGGGCTGGTCCAGACTTCGCCATCGCGCACGATGAAGAAATGGGTCGAGTTGCAGGTCGCCACAAAGCCGTCAGCATCGAGCATGAGGGCTTCGTCAGCCCCGGCCTTGTCGGCCTGGATGCAAGCGAGGATACAGTTGAGCTTCGAATGTGAATTCAGTTTCTGGTCCTGTTCGGCCGGGCCCGTCCGGCGCTGGTGCACGGTAAACAGGGTCACGCCTTTGGCGACAATTTCTGGCACAGGCGTCTTGTATTCCGGGATGATAACGATGGTCGGCTTGCCGATCGTAAAGCGCGGCCCTTGGTAAGGCGTCTTCTTGATTCCGCGCGTCACCATCAGCCGGATATGCACGCCATCCGTCATGCCATTGGCCTTGAGGCAATCCATCAGGCGCGCCGTCAGCTCGTCCCTGGTCAGGCCGATATCCATGTCGATCGTCTTGGCGCCGGCATAGAGCCGCTTGAGATGTTCCGGCAGGAAGGCGACGCCGCCATTCGAAACACGCAGGCCTTCCCAGACGCCGTCACCGAGGATGTAGCCGCTGTCGAAGACAGACACGACCGCTGCGTCGCGGTGTTTCATGTCGCCATTCACCGAGATCAGCACATCGGCATTTCTCGGATCGGCAACATAGTCGTGCACGCCGTGGGCTTCTTCCTCAATCACGCATGATCTCCAAACGGGTGTTCCAGCCATTCCACGATATCGGCCACGACGGCATCTGTTCCCGGCTCGTCGAGGATCCAGTGCGCATTGTCGGGATACTCGAAAAAGTCCCCCGGAACCGGCGCACGGGCATATTTCTCACCCACTTTGCGCACAGCGCGCGCCAGCGTCGCGCGATCGTGCGACGCTGCGATCGTCAGGGTCGGCCCGTTGACCAAGCCTTCATCGACCTCGATGCCGTCGGTCAGGTCGCCATACACCTTGCCGGAATCAAACCGCGCACGCGCATAGATCGCCTCATGCCGCCGCCTCGGAACGCGATTGAGAACGCCAAAACGGAAACCTGATCGCCAGACCTTGTAGGCGCGCTTGCGGTCGCGCGTCAGAAGGATGTTGAGGAATGTATAGGCGACCGAAAGGCCGATTTCAGAACAGTCCTTCGGCTGGGCCGGCGTCAGGAACACGGCCTGCGAAACCAGGCCCCGCTCCGCCAGGCATTGCGCGATCAGCCCGCCCATCGAATGCCCGATCACAGCCGGCTTGGTGCCCGTATCACGCGCAATCTTGCGCGCTGTTTCCGCCATCGCGGCAACATAGTCATCAAAGCCAAGGTCGGAGAGGGTCGCAGGCGGATTGTCGCGGGTCCGCTGGTCGGGAAACAGGGTTGGCGCTTCGCACGCCCAGCCAGCCGCTTCGAACCCGGGCCGCATCCGATCCCAGGCGTCGCCGCCGCACCCGATGCCGTGAATCATCAATAGCGTCTTGGCCATAAGCCCTCCCTCAACCCTGCGCGATCTTGCCACCCTGCACAGGTTCGGTCCAGCGCTGGAACCGCTGGGCTACCTCGGAATAGACGAGCCGCTTGAACGGCACAACCAGTGCGGGCGTCTCATCGAGCGGCGCCCAGCGCCAGGCATCGAATTCCGGCGTATGCCGGTCGAGCCTCACATCGCTGTCAGACCCCTTGAAACGGAACGCGAACCATTTCTGGCGCTGCCCGATATAGGGGCCGGGCAAACGCTTCTTCAGGTCGGGCGGAAAATCATAATACAGCCAGTCGTCGGTCTCTTCGAGAACATCGACCAGTTTCTCGGGAACCCCGATTTCCTCTTCCAGTTCACGCAGGGCCCCGTCGCGCGCGGACTCGCCCTTGTCGACGCCGCCCTGCGGCATCTGCCACTGAAAGGCGCCGCGGCCATTGATCCTGCGGCCTATGAAGACATGGCCCGCCTTCGAAAAGAGGGCGAGTCCGACATTCGGCCGGTAGCGTTCAGGATCGACAATTGATGGTTTCACCCGGCAGGGTTTACAGGAGCCGGGGCAATGCTGCCAGTGTGGACTCGGTCGCCTTCGACCAATTCTGCAGGCGTCGTGCCGACAAGCGCGGACACGGGTGCCAGCAGGATGCCCTTCTGACCAAGTTCGCTGGTCCAGATCTTCGCCATCTCGATGGTGATCGGGAAGGCATAGCCAGCCCCCATGGCAGCGCCTTTTTCCTTGGCGAGCGTTTCCAGCTCGAGCAGTTCCAGATTGATATCGTCCGCTGTCAGCTTGGTGTCGATGGGAGAGGACGCCTTGACGTAGCGCACCCGCGTTTCATCAGCCACCGCGTCGAAACTTGCATCCTCAAGGCTGCCATCCTCGACGAGCGCAACGCCGCGTTGGCTCAAGGCTTCAAGCACCGGCCGCACGGCGGCGGCATCGCCCGAGAATTTCGCACCCTGGTAATTGATCACGCCGAAATACCCCGAAGCGCGTCCCAGCAACGTATTCAGGCGCGACACGTTCACGTCGGCGCCCCGTCCGGCGAGCAGGGTCTGCGGGTGCATCTTCATGCGCCCATAGTCGTAGTTTTCCATCGGCAGTTCGATCAGCACTTCGTGGCCGGACGCGCGAGCGCGATCGATCCAGTATTGCAGGCGCTGGGCATCCGGCGCGAAGGACAGCGTCACTTCCGGCGGCAATTCCTCGATCGCTGATTTCGTGTGCGTGGCATTGATTCCGAGACCGCCGACAACAAGCGCCACAACCGGCTGCTGGCCCGGATTGGCGAATGGCCGCGCGTAGGCCTCCGCGGGCGCCCGACCGTCCGCAGCGATGCGCGGCAGGCGCACACCATTGACGGTTTCCGACAAGCCCGATATCGGCACCCTGCCAAGCGAGACGATCGCCGTGACTTCGCCATAGGATTCGCCGGGCTTCACAAGCTTGCCATTGATGCGCACGCCCGCGCCGTCCGCATCGGCAACCGGATCATCCGAAGGGCCACCGGTTCCGGTCGCTTCCGCCCCGTCGGCATAATCGATCCCGAGGCTCGGCTCATCGCCGCTATCGACCTCGGCATAACCATCATCATCAAGGACAGCGAGCATGACCGTGTCAGACGAATCCGTCTTCAGACGCGACTTGAGCGCTGGCTTAGCATCGTCGACCGTTTCAAACAGGGCAAGCTGCTGGCGCGGACCTGCTGCGGACGGGTCACCAGAAAACTGGATACCCATGCCGAGAGCTCCCGCCACACCGCCGAATACAAGCAGGCTCAGGCCCGCATGGACAATTCCGGTGCGAAGGGGAGACGGTTCAACGTCTCTCCGGTAAGGCATGCGGCGACCTCATGTGATCAACAAATGGAATCCTGAACAACCTAGAATGCGGCAATCTGGTTAACAGGTTGCAAACAGACCTTAACCTGCGCGGCGAAATGCACTGGCAGTAACAGTGCCTTCGTTCAACATCTGAACAGCCCGTTCCAGTTGGAAATCCTCGCCCTTGTAGTCTTCGGGCGGCTGCTCGTCAGGCATCGTCATTTCGTGGCGTTTCTCACCGTCTTCATTGGCAAGGGCATGCGGCAGGTCAGCTTCCGACCAGCGCTTGATCTTGGCCAGTTCTTCCTCGGTCAGGCGCGCCTGGGCGATCTCGATATCCGGGTCAATACCAAGCGCCTGGATCGAGCGGCCGGACGGCGTGTAATAGCGCGCTGTCGTCAGGCGGATGGCCCCGCGATCAGCGCCCAGCGGAATAACGGTCTGGACCGATCCCTTGCCGAAACTGGTCGTTCCAATGATCGTCGCGCGGCCCCGGTCCTTCAGCGCCCCGGCAACGATTTCCGATGCAGACGCCGAGCCGCCATTGATCAGGACGATGACCGGCACGCCCTTGAAGACTTCGCCCGTGCGAGCATTATAGCGCTCGATGTCAGACGCGCGCCGACCTTGCGTCGAGACGACTTCACCGCCCGACAGGAACATGTCGGACACTGACACGGCCTGGTCCAGCAATCCCCCGCCATTGTTGCGCAGGTCGACGATCAGGCCTTTCGGACGGCCGCCAGTCGCTTTGGAAATACCCTCGATCCCCTCTTCGAGCAGCAAGGTCGTGCGCTCGTTGAAGCTGGATATCCGCAAGTAGCCGACATCGTTCTTCTGCATCTTCCAGGTGACCGACTTCTGCTCGATCACTTCGCGTGTCAGTGTCACGTCGAACGGATCCTCGCCGACGCGCAAGATGGTGATCAGGATGTCCGTGCCCTTGTCGCCGCGCATCTCTTTGACGGCGTCGTTCAGGGTCTGGCCGATGATCGGCTTGCCATTGATCGCGGTGATCAGGTCACCGCTCTGGATGCCCGCCCGGCTTGCGGGCGTGTTGTCCATTGGCGAGATGACTTTGACAAAGCCATCTTCCATCGTCACTTCGATGCCGAGCCCGCCATACTCGCCGGAAGTCTGCACCTGCATCGAGCGGAAATCGTCGGGGTTCAAATAGCCCGAATGCGGATCCAGCGAGGTCAGCATGCCGTTGATGGCAGCTTCCATTGCGGCGCTCTCGTCAACTTCGACCACGTAGTCCTGACGGGCACGCGCGAGGATTTCGGCGAACAGCTCCAGCTGCTGGTAGGTCACCATGCGCGGATCGGCAGGTTTTTCCTGAGGCCATGCAAGGGCGGAAAACCCGACCGCTGCGCCACCCAGCACAATCCCGAGTGCGGCTCCTGTCAGCAGTGAACGCATATTCCAATCCTCCGTCATGCGTGACCTCTATTTGTCACTCGGCAACCACTGTGCCGGATTCATTACCTTGTCGCCAAGCCTTAATTCCATATTGAGCTGCGGAGGCGGGTCGGCACGGTCTGGCATGCGCCCAACTGGCTCTTTCGCTGACACTGTCTGGCCTTCGGTGACATAGATCCGGCTCATGCCGGTAAGAATAACATGGTATCCGTCGCTTGTGCGCAAAATTAACATTGATCCATAGCTGCGAAATGGTCGCGCATACTCGACAGTACCGTCGATCGGCGCCACCACTTGCGCAGCCTGCCGTGTCGAAAATGTGATCCATTCCGTCTTGCCGCCGGTCGGCATCTTGTCGCCGAACCCATACACGACATTGCCGGCCGTCGGTTGCATCAGTCCGCCGAGAGCCGCCTTGCCGAGCGGGCGCGAGACCGGCGTGCGTCGTACAGTCGAAGCGGGTGGTTTCGTCCGCGAGGAAGATGTGGTGGCCGAGACGAGCTTCGGCCGCAGGCTCGGCTTCATCCCGGGCGCCGACGGCGCGTCCGACTCGAGTGCCGCCAGCAGGTCGCGCAATGTTTTCGCCTCCCGGCCCAGCGAATCGGCCCGCGCGCGCAATTCATCGATGTCGCCGGAGATATCTTCGAAATTGCCGCGCTTGGCCGCCGCGAGCCCTTCGATTTCGACCCGCTTCAGCGCCAGCGTCGCCTCGGCCGCCTCAAGCCGCGCGCGTTCGCCCCGAATCTGACGCTCAAGCAGGTTGAGCTCGTCGATCTCGCCTGACAGGTCGTCGGCGCGGGCCGCCAGCCGCGGTGTCGTCTGGCTCATCAGGATCGCCCGGCGCACAGCGGTATTCGCCTTGCCGGGCGAAACGATCAGCGCCGGCGGCTTGCGGCGGTTCGACGCCGCCAGCGCTGCCAGAAGGTCTTCCAGCGCCTGGCGATCGACAAGCAGGCTTTCCTGCGCGACCGCGCGTCGCGTGCCGAGATCGATCAGCGCCTTTTCGGATGCCGAAGCCTGTTCTTCCCGGCGGCGCGACTCCATCGCGGCGGAAATCAGCTTGCTGTCGATCTGGCGAAGGTCTGTCTCGGTCTCCTCACCTGCGGCCTCCAAGGCCGCCAGCCGGGTCACGGCGGCCTGGCGCTCGGCTTCCAACGCTTCGAGTTGTTCGCGCGTGAACGTGGCCGGTGCCGCCGCGATCAGCGCGAAGGCAGCACATGACAAAAGAAGCGGGCGCAGGAGAGGTCGCATGGCGGGCATTCATGCCATGCCCGCATGACCCGGATATTAACACCTGTCCACGAGCAGACGCTCGATCCCTGAAATCTCATCGGAAATCAGTGTACACACAAGATGGTGCGCCGACGCGTCGAACGCGGGATGCGACAATACCAGATGGCGCACAACGCCCAGCACCTTTCGGCATCCCTTGGCGACGCCCTCGGCGTCGCCCACGCCCAGCCCGTGCACGACGGCATTGCGGCAGGCGATCAGGCGCTCGATCTGGTGCAGGGTCGAACCGGTCATTTCGAGCCGTTCCGGTGCATTGAGATAGTCCGTCGATCGGGCCCGCCGCAAAAGCAGCGTGACCGGCGCGTACCGCTCCGGACTGGAAGGATCGACCACATCCGCATCTGCCGCCGTCTCATATCCGCTCAGCGCCGCGACAAGCGCGCCCTGAAGCCCAATCACCAGCCCGACCGACACCCAGCGCCACCGCTGCTTATCCTCGCCCACACCCGACACTTCCCGCCGTGCCATGCGAAGGGCCTCATGGACTGAATCCAGGCTGGCAGCGATCCGCCCCCGCCGGTCCGTCATCCCTACTGGTCTTCGCTCTCTGGCGTCGCCGCCTTGCGGAAATCCCAATCCGTCTGCGCAGCCATATATGTCAGCGCCGCATAAGCCGCGACGTTCTGCCGGAAGGCAGCCGGATCAATCTTGTCGAACGTGTCGTCCGGCGTGTGATGCAGGTCGAAATAGTCTGTCCCGTCCTGTCCGGGCTCCAGGACCGGCACGCCTGACGCCGCCAGAACCATGATATCCGGGCCGCCCTTCGAATTGTTGTCGGCCGGAATAATGCCAAGCGGCGCGACAACGCCCTGCATCGCAGCGACATATTCCAGCGCGCCCTCCCCGACTCCACTTGCCAGGCGCCAGATACGCCCGGCACCAAAGTCGCTTTCAGCGGCCAGCACATGCTTGTCCAGTTCGTCTGCATGGGCTGCTGCATAGGCGCGACCGCCGAACAGGCCGACTTCTTCTGACCCATAGAGTACGACCCGAATCGTCCGCTTGGGCTTTTGCGGCAATTGCTGGATCAGGTTCGCCGCCGCCACCACGATCCCGCACCCGGCCGCGTCATCGATCGCGCCTGTACCGAGGTCCCAGCTGTCGAGATGACAGCCGATCAGCACGATCTCGTCCTTCCGGCTGGAGCCCTCCACTTCCGCGATGACATTGCCAGAGGCTGCCGAGACCGACGTTTTCACCTGGATGTTCAGCTTCACCTTGACCGGCCCGCGCTCCAGCAGGCGCGCCAGCTGGTCGGCATCCGGCGCGGCAAGCGCCCCAGCCGGCAGCGCCCCAAATGCGCCTTCGCGCGACATGCCGCCCGTATGCGGCATACGGTGCGAATCCGTACCGACCGACCTGATGAGGCACGCTACTGCGCCGAGGTCTGCTGCCGCCTTCGCGCAGCCGCTACGTTTCGCAACCGCCACGCCATAGCCGGACCCGTCCTGGCTACGCACCATGCGCTCGTCGATGAAGGCAATCTTGCCTTTCAACGAGTCTGCCGGCGCCGACTTCAGCTCGGCAAGGCTCGCAAACCGGACAATCTCTGCCTCCACGCCGCCCTTGGCAGTGGATTTCGAACCGCCCAGCGCCGTGATGGCCAGGTCCTGGGGGTTGTTGCCCGTGACTGAAGCAGTCTCCGTCACGCGTTCCCAATAGGGAATGTTGAAATCCTCGATATAGGCCTGCTGGAAGTTCAGGTCCTTCAGCTTGGTCATCGCCCATTGCCGGGCACGCCATTCCGCGTCGGAACCCGCCATTCGCGGGCCAATCTCGGTCGTCAGGCTTTCGGTGAATTCCAGCCCGACATCATCCTGCAGCCCCGCTTCCATCAACGCCGTGGCCTGCGCCCTGATCGCCGGATCCAGCACACCGATTTCATCGGCGGCGGCTGGCATTGCGGCGACAATCGCGGCAAGCGCGAACGGGGTAAGGGATCTCAACATGGCTTTCTCTCCGGCTGTCTGATGCCGGTACGCTAAGCCACCCTGCCGCACCATGAAAGGGCGACGGCCACGAAAACTACAAGCCCTCAGCCGTCTCGATCACCAGGTCGACCGCCGGACGCGTCTTGTAGCCGTCCTCACGCAGCGTCCTGGCGATCGTGCCATCCGCCGCGATGAACACGATGGCCGGGTGCGGGATGCCGTCATAGCGCGAGCCGGGCTTCATATCCGTATTGAGCAGGTTGAATGCCTTGATTGCGACCGAGCCTTCATCGGAGAGGAGCTCATATGACAGGGCCTTGTCCGCCTTGTAACCGGCCAGCGTTTCGACCGGGTCGTAGGACACAGCCACCAGCGTCCAGCCTGCGTCCGCCAACGGCGCTGCGGCTGCTTCGAGGTCGATCAGCTGCTTCTTGCAGAAGGGGCACCATGCGGCTGAGCGCACGAACGCCACGACCGTGCCCTTGGCGCCGGCGAGCGTTTCGAATGATTGCGTTGCCCCGCCCGTATCGACCAGCACAACGGCTGGCGCCTGCATGCCGTCAGCGAGCCCGATCGCTGGCGTCTCTGCCAATGCCGCAACAGCCTTCTCGGCTTCGACGGATTTTGTGTGTAGTTCGGTATCCGTCCCTGTCTGCGCGCCTGTGGCGGCGGGCAAGAGGGCGATCACGGAAGCGAGGGAAAGGGTGCGTAACACGGGCGGTCTCCTTGAGCGGTTGAGCGATACGCTAGCCACAAAGTGCGCGCCCGGCGAGCCGGTTCAGGCCCGCCTCACGCGTGTTTGATCCGGCGTGACCGCCAGTCATCGCCGCTCTGGCCATAGACATCCCAGTGCGTACCTTCATAGGGCGGTGGAGCCATGGCCTGGCGCAGCACCCGGCTGCCGAGCCGCTCGGCCACCTTGATCGACCCTGTATTCGCCGGGTCGATCGTATGGATCACTTCATCCCAGCCAAGGATGTCCACGGCATAGTCGATCGCCGCCGAAGCGCCTTCGGTCGCATAGCCCTTGCCCCAGGCGCCCCGCGCCAGCCCCCAGCCGACTTCCGTGCCCGGCCAGCCTTCGGGCTGCCATGGGCCGAGGCGCCCGACCCAGCTGCCCGTCGCCTTCTCGATCACCGAGAACATCGAGAAGCCCCGGATCGCCCAGGCACCGGTCATCGTGCAAATCGACCGCCATGTCAGCTCTGGCCCCTGCACGCCGCCAAGGTGTTCCATCACCTCGGCGTCGCCGTGAAAGGCGACCCATGAGTCAAAATCCTCCGCCCTTGGCGGGCGGAGGATCAGGCGATCTGTTTCAATCGTTGGCCCGATGGCCATGGCAGGCTCCTAGGCGAGCGAGGGCTCCAGCCCTTTGCAATCATCGATCAGTTTTTGCACTTCGGCGACCGATGCGGTGAACATGGCCTGTTCTGCATCGGTGAAATCGAATTCGACAACCTTCTCGGTGCCACCGGCGCCGATCAGGGTCGGCACGCCGACATACATGCCGTTCACGCCATATTCGCCGTCACACCAGCTGGCCGCCGGCAGGACACGTTTCTGGTCGTTGAGGTAGGACTTCGCCATCGCAATTGCGGATTCGGCTGGGGCGTAGAAAGCCGAGCCGGTCTTCAGCAGGGCCACGATCTCACCACCGCCCTTGCGGGTCCGGTCGACAATCGCGTCCAGCTCGTCCTGGGTCAGCCAGCCCTGCTTGACCAGCTGCGGCAATGGCAGGCCGCCCACAGTCGAGTGGCGCACCATCGGCACCATGCTGTCGCCATGACCGGCCAGCGTCCATGCGTGAATGTCGGCCACCGACACGCCGGTGGCTTCCGACAGGAAGTAGGCAAAGCGCGAGCTGTCGAGGACGCCCGCCATGCCCACGACCATATTGGTGGGCAGGCCGGAGAATTGCTGCAGGGCCCAGACCATCGCGTCGAGCGGATTGGTGATACAGATGACGAAAGCGTTGGGGCAGTTCGCCTTGATACCTTCGCCGACCGATTTCATCACGCCAAGGTTCTTGGAAACGAGGTCGTCGCGGCTCATGCCCGGCTTGCGCGGGAAACCTGCGGTAACGATGCAGACATCGGCGCCGGCAATATCGGCGTAATCATTCGCGCCCTTCAGGCTGACGGACCCGTTGAACACAGGCGTCGATTCGGCAATATCTAGCGCCTTGCCCTGTGGCAGGCCTTCAAAAATGTCGAACAGGATGACATCGCCAAGCTCCTCGCGGGCTGCGATATGGGCGAGCGTGCCGCCGATCATGCCGGATCCGATAAGCGCGATTTTCTTGCGGGCCATGGGTCAATAACTCCTGAAAGCGTTAGGGATATGTCTGGCCCGGAGGGTTAGCCGAGCCGCCGGCATTTCGCAATGCGCCAAAAAGGAAAGCCCCGCCGGTGAGGGCGGGGCTTTTGGTTTGCATCTGGATCGGCGCCTAGTCGCGACCGGACATCAGTGCCAGCAGGAACTGGAACATGTTCACGAAGTCCAGGTAGAGGCTCAGCGCGCCATAGGTGGTGGCCACCGCCATCGCCCGTGAATCGCCGACAAGCTGGAAATACATGTTCTTCAGGCGCTGCGTATCAAACGCGGTCAGGCCAGCGAAAATCAACAGGCCGACAACCGAGATCACCATGTGCATCATGCTCGACTTGAAGATGAACATGTTCAGCAGCGAAGCGACGATGATGCCGATCACGCCCATGATCAGGAACGTGCCGAAGCCCGACAGGTCGCGCTTGGTCGTGTAGCCGTAGAGCGACAGGCCACCAAAGGAGATTGCGGTCGTCAGGAAGGCCTTCGAGACGATCATCATCCCGTCAGGCTGGCGCGCGTAGACATACACGATGGCACCCATGCCGACACCGATCAGCGACACGACCGACCAGTAGACGAGGTTTGCCGCCAACGGCGACGGGTTCTTCATGACGAAGCTAGACAGGAGCAGGATGGCCAGCGGCGCGAACATGATAACCAAGCCGATCGGCCCGGTCAGCAGGGTCAGCGTCACGTTCTCCGGAACCATGGCCCCAAAGGCGTAGGCCAGGCCGGCTGTCAGCAGGAGGCCGAGCGCCATCTTGTTGTAAACGCCGAGCATGAAGGCGCGAAGGCCTTCATTGACAGACGTGTCCATCGAGTCGGCGCCGGTGTTTGGCGTATAGGCCCGATTGAATTCGTTCATAGGTTTAATACCCTTCTGTTTTGATCCACACGTAAACACGTGCGCCTAGCGTGGAATATGGTGAAACTTGGCGCCGTCCGCAAGGAGAACCGGGCGCGGTCCCTTGGCGGTATCATCCCCGCTGCAACGGCGCCGGTACGAATACAGCTCATTGAGCTCAACACAGTCGCAGCATAGAGAAACTATACTGCCCCTTTGCTTCAATATTACTACATCAATCAAGTGAACAATACCCATGATGGCCCGAGTCCAAGAGAAAGGACTTTCGGGTTTTGCATTGACTCATATTAACCAAGGGGTAATTTCCCCAATCTGGTGTAGTTCCAACGGTTGGGGCACTGGGAAAACTAAGGGGATATACAATGGCAGACGCATCGGCTTACGCCGAAAACATCAAGAAGTATGCAAACGGCTACAATCAGGCCGCGGCAGAGAAAATCGTGGGCCACCTTGGCATTGCGCTACGTAACCGGGACAGTTCCATGGTTGCTTGCTCAGATTCCGGGGAGCTGGACCGGGTGCGTGAGCGCTGGTGCCGTGGCAAGCTCGGGCTCGCCCAAAACAAGAACGATCTCGATGCAGCGATCAAGGCCGTCTGCGACAAGATGCAACCAGAGGGCGGCACCAAGTCACGAGTGACCTTCTATTACTTACTGGCTGAACATTTCGGCAAACTCGGCGATCTCGCCCGCTGAACGGTGTGATTTGTGTGCGAATTGGGAACCTGGCCAGGTGGGGCCGGGTTTTCTTTTGCCCGCAATCCTGTTTCAGATTGGCTGCATGTACCGTTTGTTCGCTGCCCTTCCTGTCGATCCGGACATCGTGCCCGGTCTGAAGGCCCTTCAGACGGGCCTCGCCGGGGCCAGCTGGCGCCCTGAGCGCAATTTCCACATCACGCTTCGCTTCTTCGGAGACCTGGGCCATGCACAGGCCCGCGACCTTGACGACCTGCTCGGAGAGATCCGCGCACCCGGTCTTGAGATCCGGCTGGAAGGGATCGGCTGGTTCGGCCGACGCGAGCCGAGCGCCGTCTGGGCACGGGTCCGCGGGACAGACGAGCTTCGCGCGCTGGCCGGCCAGTGCGAACGCGCCGCCCGGCGTCTCGGCCTGCCGGCGGACCACCGCAATTTCACACCGCACGTCACCCTCGCCTACCTGCATGGCACCACGCCGCAAGAGGTCACCGCCTGGGCCGAACCGCGCCACGCCTATTGCAGCCATACCTTCTGGGCGGACAGCTTCCACCTCTATTCCAGCCATATGGGCGATGGCCCCAGCCGCTACGTTGCCGAGGCCGACTATGTGCTGGATGGCTGATGCCGGGCCTCAGCGTGCCACGGCATAGAGCGTTTCGCCGGCATCATTGCCTGCCACGCGCGTCAGGAAATCCATCTTGTCCCCAGCCACGAGCCGACCGGCCAGTCCTTCCGGATGTGCTTTAGCGAGCATCTGCATTTCGCCGTGTGACGGGCACGCAAGCAGGTAATCGACTCCATCGGCGCGCATCAGGTCTGCGGCCTCTGCCGGCGTTGAGATGAAAATGCGAAGGGCCATTTCGATCCCGGCAGCATTGCGGTGATAATGGCCATGAAGAGCCCGGTGGCGCGTGTATCGCAGGATATCCGGCGCCGCGTCCGCCACTGACAGCACAAGTCCCTCGGGTTGTGCATCGAGCGCCGACAGGATGTCCGGGCTGGCGCAGGTCGCTGCCGTGACGGGCGCGTTGCTGGCCGGGATCGGTTTCAGGAACATGCCCGGCGCGCCCCAGACCAGCGGCACCGACGCGGCGAGGGCCAATATATAGCCCACCCCTCGCTTGCTTCCGTCCGGCTTGCCGGTGAACAGCCCCCCCACCCAGGCACCAAGCGGCAGGATCGCGAAAATGTGTCCGAAGGCATAGAACCGCACCTGCTGCAATGTCAGCACGAGGCCCAGCACCAGCAGGAGCAGGAACAGGATGTGGGCGCGCCGGTTGATCCCCAATTCGATCTGGAAGATGGAAACGATCGCGGCGACGAGGGAAATCCCGACCATGAACGGAATTTCCTGCCAGGCACCCCGCCGCGCCGCAAACAGCGGCCGCGCCTCATCCACTTTCTCCAGCCAGAGCGTCCGCACGATCGACGGCAGCCCATCCAGCGGGTTCGCGAGGCATTGCGGTGCCTGCCATGTCAGGAGCAGTCCGCAGCCAAGCCCGATCATGCCCAGTCCCGCCAGACGCCACGGCCGAGAGGCATTGGACAGGCTCGCCGCCGCAAGCGCGAGGCCCGCGCCGCCCAGCAGGGCGGCGCTCGCGGTCACAAGCGACAGCGCATCGCAATACACCGCAGCATAATTCGCGGGGGCGACCGATGCGGCAAAGAAAACGGACGTCATGGTGGCAAAGCTCAGGCCGAACGCCATTGCGCCGCGCTGCGCCGCACGTCCGGCCAAGGCCCAGTCGAGCGCATGGAAAGCACAGATCACCGCAACGAACGGATAGACTTCCGCGCCAATGGCCACCGACGAGGCCAGCGCCGCGCCCGCAATCGCAAGACTGGTCGCCCGGCGTTGCGGGTCAATCGAAAAGGCAAGCGCCAGGGCCAGGAGCCCGAGCTGCAAATTGTGGTGGTCGATACTGCCGCTAAGGAAGTTCTGGTGCCGGAACAGGATCGTCGCAGCGATGATGCAGGTGAAGACAAGTGTCTCGCGCCCACCGAGGAAACGCGCACCGGTGACAAGCGCCCCGACCAGCAACACCACGCTGATCGGCGGCCAGATTACGGTTGCCCAATGCAAGGCGGCCTCCGATGGCAGGAAAACATCCAGAAGCGACGAGAGCGCCAGGACAGGCAGGTCCACCAGCCGCGACCAGTGCATTGCCGTTCCGCCGTCCGGCCCGAGCCGCGCCTGGCTGACATCGAACCAGTTCTGGCCGCCAAGATAATCCTGTATCTCGACCAGCCGCATCGCATTGTCGGCGTCCATGGCACCTGCGGAAAACAGTCCCGACACGGCGCTCACCACGAAAAGGGAGGTTACGATCACCAGGCCGAAGCCAAGCGCAATAGCCAGGTCTGCCATTCCGGTTTTGGCTGGTCTGTCCATTTTGCGTCCCCTGCCCCGTCGTTTGCCTGAAAGGCGACCTTAACCTTCGCCCGTGTAGAAATGCCTAAATTGAGGCAATGGGTGGACGCGTGACCGACATATCTTTCAGCGACCTGAATATCGCAGTACTTCTGCCTTGCTACAATGAGGGCAAGTCGATTGCCGCCGTTGTGCTCGGATTCCGCAAGGCGCTCCCGGGCGCCCGCATCTTTGTCTACGACAACAATTCCAGCGACGACACATCCCGGCAGGCGGTCTTCGCGGGCGCCACGGTTGTGCCGTCGCGGCGTCAGGGCAAGGGCAATGTCGTGCGCCAGATGTTCGCCGACATTGATGCCGACATCTATCTCATGGCTGATGGTGACGGCACCTATGATCCGACCGCTGCGCCGAAAATGATCCAGACCCTCCTTGACGACCGCGCCGACATGGTCGTGGGGACCCGCCGCAATGTTCACCAGGACGCCGGCCGCAACGGCCATGCGTTCGGAAACCGCCTCTTCAATACGGTGTACAAGGCGATCTTCGGCAACGAGTTTACCGACATCTTCTCCGGCTACCGCGCCTTTACGCGCCGTTTCGCCAAGAGCTTTCCGGCCTCGTCACCCGGCTTCGAGATCGAAACCGAAATGTCCGTGCACGCGTCGATGCTGCGCCTGCCGGTATCGGAGGTCGAGTTCAGCTATGGCCGGCGCATGGACGGCTCCGAAAGCAAGCTCTCCACATTTCGCGACGGATTCCGCATACTGCGCATGATGGGCATGCTGATGAAGGAAACGCGCCCCTTCCTGTTCTTCGCCTATGTTGCCACCGCCCTTCTGGCCGCCTCGGTCTTCCTGATGGCGCCGGTGATCCGCGACTATCTCGCCACCGGCCTTGTCGACCGCATCCCGACATGGATGCTCGCCATGACGCTCCTGCTCGGCGCAATGATGACCTTCATTGCCGGCGTCGTCCTCGACTCGGTCGCCCGTGGGCGCGCTGAACAGAAGCGGATCCATTATCTCTCGATCGCCCCGTCACGGGGAGAGCATTACCGTTCCGGCACCACGCCGCTCGCCGAGCGCCGGCAGGACCAGCAGCCAGGCGGCTCGCCGGCCCAGCGGGCCGCTGACGGCCAATGAGCGCGATGAAAGCCCTCACGCTGCCTGTCTACGGCCTGCTCGTGCTGACTCCGATGACGATCGCGTTCGGGCAGGTCCTGTTCAAGCAGGCCGGCACGCAGCTCGCGGACCGGCCGGAGGCGCCCTTCTATTCGGTCTTCTTCAGCCCGGTCTTCCTCGTCGCTGTCACCCTCTATGGCATTGCCACGCTCGCCTGGGTCTATGTCCTGAAAATGGTGCCGCTCTCGATGGCCTATTCCTTCATGGCCCTCACCTTCGTGCTGGTGCCGCTGATGGCCGCCTTTTTCCTGAAGGAGCCTCTGACCCTGAAATACGCCATTGGCGCCTGTCTGATCATCGCCGGCCTCTTCGTCGTCCAGTCCTGAGCCGGCTGGCAGATTTCAGCGAAATCGACGGCCGAATCGCCGTCCAGGAGGCCCGCCGACACGGCAGATACCAATTTTCTGGTGCGCTACGCGGCGAAATTATGGAATTGAAATGGTCCGAGATTGATTTCGAGCGCGGCTTCCTTCGGCTGGATGCCACGAAATCCGGCAAGTCTATCCGACCCATCTCAGGCGCGGCTCAAAAGCTCCTGTCTGAAGCGCCGCGCGCTCACGAAACCTGGGTTTTTCCGGATGCAAAAGGCACGGGCCCTTATCAGGGCCTCCCCAAGATCTGGCGCGAGGTGCGCGAGGCTGCCGATCTGGAAGATTTTCGCATGCACGACCTGCGGCACAGCTTTGCCAGCTTCGGTGCAGCCAACGGGCTGTCACTCCCCATCATCGGCGCCCTGCTCGGCCACAAGAATACATCGACCACTCAGCGCTACGCACACCTGACCGACATCGCAGCAAGACACGCGGCCAATGATATATTGGACATGGTGGCAGCCGCATTGGGTGTTTCGACAGGATGAGTTGGCCCATGGACTGATGGGCTCAAGTACGCACAATTAATATGCTTTTCGACAAATTGATCTCGCTTGATGCTATTTTCGACGATTGATTGCAGTTTTCGACATTATCGAGTAATTCTTTTTTTTCGACGACACTACAAAAATACAATCGTATTTCGACACCAGTAAGAGTTTTTCGACGCATGGCCTTCCTTTCAGCCTCTCCCGCCAGCTTCCAGGACGAACTGCTCCCGGAAAACTCCCGCCTGATCGGATGGGCCGCCCTCGTGCACGGTCTCGGGCTTGACGCACCTGTACGCGATCCCGCCTGTGTCTCGTCGGGCCATATCAGCGGAAGTCAGCGGCGCGAAGGAACCTGGCGGCTGTTCGACAAGAGATACAATCCGGGCGAGGATCCAATCGCCCACATAGTCTTCGCGCTCCGCAACGAAACACTCGACCTGCTGGTTCTGAAGCGCGCATTCGATGCCCTCGGCCCGAAACCTCTTGAAGCCTATATTGCAAGCGCACCAACAGGCGTATTCGCCCGCAGGCTCTGGTTCTTCTACGAAGAGTTCACGGGCCAGAAACTGGATATCCCCGACGCGGCAAGCATCGCGGCGGTCGATGCGCTTGATCCCGGTGACTATATTACCCTTGATCGTCCGCATCTTTCGCAGCGCCACCGCGTCAGGGACAATCTGCTGGGCAGCAAGGGTTTCTGCCCGATCGTGCGCAGAACCGAGGCTCTGCAAGGCTTCATTGCCAGAGACCTTGCATACGCAGCGCAGGAAACCGTGGGCCAGACCGGCGCGCATCTGATTTCCCGAGCCGCCAGCTTCATGCTTCTGGCAGACAGTCAGGCGAGTTTTGCAATCGAGGGCGAACGTCCCCCGCGCAACCGTCTTGAACGCTGGGCCAACGCCGTCAAGGAGGCCGGCAAACGCCCAATGAACCAGACGGAGATCTATCGGCTACACACTATTCTGCTGGGAGACGACCGCTTCACCTCGGTCGGGTATCGGACTGCCGGTGTGTTTCTGGGTGAACGCGACCACAATCAGGATCCACTGCCCGAATTCATTGGTGCAAGACCGGACGATCTGCCGGAAATGATGCTTGCCTGGAACACTTGCAACAATCGGTTGCGCGTAACGAAGGTCGATGCAGTCATTCAAGCGGCCGTCCTTGCGTTCGGCTTTGTCTATATTCACCCGCTCGAGGACGGAAACGGACGCCTGCACCGCTGCCTGATCCATCATGTCCTGGCCGAACGGAAATTTGCGCCTGCGGGCATGGTGTTTCCGGTCTCCAGCGTCATGCTCGACCGGATCGACGAATACAGGGCAACGCTGCAAGCCCACTCCGCTCCGTTGATGCCATTCATCAATTGGCGCGCCACGCCTGAGCGCAATGTCGAAGTGCTCAATGACACGGGCGATCTCTATCGCTACTTCGACGCAACAGAAGCAGCAGAGTTCTTGTATGCCTGCGTCCAGCGAACCATCGAGACCGACCTCCCAAAGGAAATCGCCTATCTTCGAGCCCATGATGACGCTGAACGCAATATCATGAACCGTGTCGAAATGCCGGACCGTCTGGCCAAGGACTTCATCATGTTCGTTCGGCAGAACAACGGCCATCTGTCCAAGGCGAGACCGACCCGCGCTTTCGCCAAGCTGACCGATGCGGAAGTCACCGAACTGGAAGAGATCGTACAAGTCGCATTCGCGGACTATTCTGCAGCCGCATACGATTGATCCCGTCAAAAAGTGCCTCGACGGCCCTTTTGGCATCAATTGTGCTTTGCCAGGATTCTAATAATGATGGAGTCGGCCATTCCGAATCTCGCGCTGTCACTTGCCGACGAAGCCCGGTTTTCCCGGCTCGCAGAGCTGGCAGAACTCCCTGAATCGCTAGATGTGGGAATCAGCGGTGATAGGGTCATGCAGCTTCTCGTGTCTGACCTCTTTCTCGGCGTGTTCGATCCGCCCCATATCGAGCCTGTGCGCTCCCGGTATGGGCACGCGCGGTTCCGAAACGCGCAGACAATCGCAATTCCTGACCTGTCTCACAGTCGCTGACGTGGAACACGTCAGTCAGCTTTGCTAAACCCATGCGAAAGCAAAATCGCGCCTCCCCTGAGCGCCGTCTCCAGAAAGACCTCTCTGCTGGCCGACCACTCTACAAAACAGGGGCTATTGCGGGATCCGCGATGCGCAAGGATGCAAGAACGGAATAGTCAATCCGGCATCACCAAGTCGACGTGCGAAACCCCAAGCGCCCGCGCCAGTTCATAGAGAGTCACTACCGTCGGATTGCGTCTACCCTGCTCCAATCCACTCAAATACTGCTGACTGAATCCTGAGCGTGCTTCGACCTCCTCCTGCGTGAGGTGTTTTTCACGACGAATGCGCGCAAAATTACGGCCTACCAGCTTTCGCATATCCATGCGGGCAGATTAACGCTTACATATTTTAGTGTTATGTACTATAGTATGTATTCAGTTGGCGTTTCGCTTTTCGGACAGCCATCGCCGGGAGACGTTGCATGATCAGCAAGTTGAATTTTCGCCCCATCGCGAAACATGATTCTCCCTTGCGGTCAAACTTTAGCAGGTTCCATCCCGACCCAGCAGCCAAAGTCTGTGCCGAGTGGCTGGATCGACATTCCGATCAAAGAAAGCTTGCGAAGCGTTGGCAAAAACTTGAAACCTTTTTGATGCGCGAGCACAATTTGTTTCAACTCAGCGAACAGGAGCTTGCAGACTACGTTGAGGCTGCTCCCTTGGATGTGATCAACGATCGTCTTGATGCGCTTTACGCACTGAATAAGAAGTTGCTCGGCAGGATATCAAAATCAGAGGCAACGACAACGCATGGGCTCTCGAGCAAGTTGCTTGTTGCCTTGGCGCTCGTTCATCCCGATGAGAACAAGGAAGTCCACTTGCTCCTTCGAAGCATTTTGCGTGACATTGAGCCGAATGTGCCGACCAACTACGCTTGCAGCGTCAACCCGCCAAGCTGAGGTAGTGCCGAAAACTCCGGCCTCGAAAGATGGCAGTTTGGGAGCGGTCTTATTTCGGATGCAGGAGCGCCAACGCGGAAGAGGTCCAGATCCAGCCCTTTTGTCCCACTCTTGAAGCCTTCTTGACCGCAGGCATCCAAAAAAACTACCCCCGTCAAATTTACAGATCACGCCATTCGGTGCGAACATGGTGCGGGCACACGAAATAAGTGATCGCGCGATCACTCGTAACGCTTGCCTAACTCGATGTTATTATTGGAGAACAATGGTGCCGCTAAGGTGACTTGAACACCTGACCCCCGCATTACGAATGCGATGCTCTACCAGCTGAGCTATAGCGGCCTGCTCCAGGGAGCGTCCGGCCTGAATACCCATACGGGCGGCAGCGCGCAAGACGCTTTTGCCTGTTGGCGCGCTCGCCGGTCAGTCATCATCCGAGACATAGTCGAGCGGCGGCGTCAGCCGGCCCGTCGGCGCCTTGGGCGAGGCCACCTTGTCCTCGTCGTCCGGCCCGGCAATCGCCAGCACGCGTCCGGCCTCCAGTTCCCGGCCATAGGATTCATAGCGCGGGTGAACCAGGTCCCCGACATCGCCAAAGGCATAGACCAGCCGGCTCCAGTCGCGCTGGGCGAAATCGAAGGCATTGCCCTTCGGGTCGATGTCCGACCAGTCGGCCTCGCGCGACGCCGATGCCGCCATCCGCCCCCAGCGCTGGGCCTCGTCCGTGTCGCCATAGCCCTTCAGCGCCCGCTCCATCAGCAGGCACAGCCGCGCCGTCGGGTTCTCCTCGACCAGCAGGGCGAGGGTCTTCACCGCGCCGACCCAGTCGGCCTCGTCCATCGCCAGTTCGCCCGCCAGGATGCGGCTTTCCCGGTGGTTCGGCAGGGCCGCGACCAGCCCCCTCAGACGCGCCGCAATGTTCTCGCGGCTGTCCTGCGGCACCAGGCGGCGCGACAATTGCGCCAGCGCCGGGTGCGGCCGCGCCTTCCAGGCCAGCTCCAGCACGCCTTGCGCCGCCTTCGCCTTGTCATCGATCATCAACTGGCGTGCGCCATGCCAGGCCGCCGGCGGCAGGCCGGGCGCCGCGCGGATCGCTTCCGCCAGCGCCTTCTGGGCATCCTGCTTGCGGTCTTCGGGCAAGCCCACAGCCCGCGCTGTCAGCAGCACGGCGCGGCGCCGCCTCAGGCTGTCGCCCGAAATCAGTCCGCGCTTCTCGCCGATCGCCAGCGTCTCCAGCGCCTTGTCCCACTCGCCGCGCGCGACCTGCAGGTCGAACAGCGAATTGAACGGCCAGTCGGCGTTTGATTTCAGGCCGAGCGCTTCCAGTGCGCGCGCTTCGGCTGTTGCGTGATCGCCGCGCTCGGCTGCGGCCATCGCCGACCCGCGCAGGCCGGCCAGGTGCCCGCCGGGCAGGCGGGCCAGCTGGCCCCAGGCGCGCTCGGCGCCGGCCCAGTCGTCATTGGCTTCGGCGGCACGCGCTTCCAGCAGCAGTTTCAGGCGTTCGTCCTCGGCATGCTTCACCGCCTTGCGGGCCAGTTTCAGCGCATGCGTGGAATCGCCGGCCTCGGCCGCCAGCAGGCCCTCGGCCAGGGCCATGTTTGCCTTGCGGGCGCGGTTCGACTGGCGCGAGCGGCCAATCTTGCCCGGCAACACGAACAGGCCACTGATCACCCACCAGGCCGCCGCGACAAGGCCGCCAAACACGATCAGCGCGATGGCGGCGACACCGGAATGCAGCGACACAAGCTCGCCGCGGCTGTCATTGATCACCACACTGCCTGGCAGCGTCACGGCCCAGAAGCCGACCAGGGCGCCGCCGACAATGATCACGAGAATGACGATGAAGAGGAATATCCGGTTCATCAGTTCTGGCCCTCCCCATCGATCATGTTCAGCCGAAGGGCTTCGAGGCCCGCTTCAAGTGTGATGCGCCGGTTTGCCGATCCGGTCCAGTCAGCCATGGCGGCCGCCGGTTCGCCGGACAGCGTGCCGAGCGCGCTGACAGCCCCTTCCAGGTCACCTGCGTCCAGCGCCGCCTTGGCGCGCGACAGCGTCATCGCTGCGCCGTCCTCCTCGCCCTCGGCGCCGCGCACCGTCACGGCATCGCCGAACATGTTGTTCAGCCAGCCCAGCGCACCTTGCCTCTCGGCAGGCTCCGCCGCGCGCGCCCTGGCACTGGCCGGGCCGAAGCTTTGCTGCAATTCGGCCAGGGTCGGCGCGCCGGTTGTCGCCACCTCGCCCAGGGTCCGCACCGTCGCCGATTTCGGCATCACGGCCCGCAGCTTGCGATAATCGGATTCGAACGACCCGCCCCGGCGCGATGCCGCCTCTATCGCCGACAGGGCCAGCGCGGCGTCGGCATTGATTTCGGACGCTTCCGCCTTCGCGCGCACCGCCGCCTCATCGTTTCGCATCCGCTCGATCAGGCTTGTCAGTTCAGTCGTGTCCCCGCTGCTGCGCAGCATGTCGGACTCAAGGCTGGCGAGCCGTGTCTCAAGCGCCGTAACCCGTTCCGAGAGCGCGCCGAGCGAGCGGGCAAGTTCCGCCGCCGTCGCCTCGCCGCTCGTATCGACTGCTTCCAAGGCATCGAGTCGCGTGGACAGGTTCGCCACCGCGTCCCCGTTATCTGAGGCCATCGCCGCATCGAGACGCCTTGACAGGGCATCAAGCTCATCCTGCAGGGGGCTCAGGTCCTGGCTGCCGGGGGCCGCCGAATTCAGGCCCGTGTTCAGCCGCGACTGCATTTCTGCGGCATCCCGGATCACCTTGTTGCGCTCCAGGTCGGCCGCCTCCTGGCCCGCCTTCAATGCGTCGAGTTCCGCCGTCAGCGCCGCAACGTCGCCGCTGTCGCCCTTATCCGGAATCGCCATGGTCGCGATGATGCCGATCGCGCCGCCAATACCTGCCGCGATCAGGGCAGCCACGGCCACGCCCAGCCAGCCCGGCCCGGAGCCGTCCGCGCCATTGGAAGGCGTGTCAGCCACGTCATCGAAAGCCGGTTCGAAATCGGCATCGATCGGCTCAGTGGAAGTGACCGGGGTATCGTCCTCGGGATCGTCGCTCATCTGTCTGTCTGCTCCTCGCAGGCGGGATTCGGAATCACACTGACATATACGTCATCGTCGATCAAAGGTCGCCCTCAGAGGGCCAGCACAGCTGTATCGAGCGCGTTCATCAGGGCTGTCTCATTCGGATGGGCTGCATTGACAATGGCCCGCGCGCCGCACCCGGCCAGCGGCTGGCTGGCAGCGGGCGAAATGGCGACAAAGACAACCCGCGACAGGTCGATTCCCCGCGCCGCGTCGCGGAAAGCGGCCGCGCCCTTCGCGGAGTGAACCAGCACCACCACCCCCGGCGCCGCGTCCAGCGCGCTGGCGGCTCGGGGGGTGAGGTCCTTGACCGGCACGGTCCGGTAAAGCGCGGCAAACCGCGCATCGAGTCCCGCCTTTTCGAGGGTGGCCACCAGGTCGCCCGCCGCCGCCTCATTTGCAATATGCAGCAGCCCGCCCGTCTGCGCCTCAGGCGCGGCGAGAATCATCGCTGCGAGATCGCCGGCGTTTCCATCGCCTTCCCGCACGTCCTCACCACCGCCCTGCCGTACCACTGTCGCAGTCGCCTCACCCACACACCACACCGTCAGCGTCCCCACGGCGCGGCGCTCAAGAAAGTAGCGCGCGCCATTGGCGCTGGTGAAAATCAGGTGGCGCACACCGTCCAATTCGAGCCCCGCATCCGGCAGGCTTTCCAGCGTCAGGGCCGGCGACAGGATCGCTTCGTACCCAGCCGCTTTCAGTCGCGCGACTGTGTCGGCCGCTGCAGGTTCGGCCCGAGTCACAATGACAGGAAGGCTCACCAGTCCCCCACGAAAGCAGGCAGTGTTCCGCCAGCCGCCGCACGGATGTCTGCGCCCACGGCGCGCCCCAGCGCCGTCAGTTGCGCCTCGCTCGCCCCCTTGCGGCACGTGCCGTCGGCCCGCCAGCGTTGCTGCCCGTCCAGCGCCAGGACTTCGCCGACCAGCTGCCAGTCCTCGCCCCTGTCAAACAGGTGCGCCGCAATCGGCGTCCGGCAACTGCCATCGAGGGCCGCCAAGAAGGCGCGCTCGGCTGTCGCAGCCGCGCGGGTCTCGGCATGATCTATCAGGCTGAGCGCCTCACGCACGTCGGCCCGGCCATCCTCGCGCGCCACGACGCAGATGATCCCCTGCCCCGCCGACGGCAGCATTTCGTCCATCGCGATCGGCGTGGCCAGGTGCGCCAGCCCAAGCCGCGTCAACCCCGCCATTGCCAGATAGGTGGCGTCCGCCAGTCCTTCTTCCAGCTTGCGCATGCGCGTCGCAACATTGCCCCGGAACGTCACGATCTCGACATCGGACCTCCTGGCCAGCGTCTGCGATTCGCGCCGCAGCGAGGCCGTGCCGACCTTCGCGCCGGGCGGCAGGTCCGATAGACGGTCGGCCTTTGGCGACAGGAACCCTTCGCGCGGGTCCTCGCGCTCCGGATAGGCCGCGAATATCTGGCCATCTGGCAAGAGGACCGGCACGTCCTTCAGGCTGTGCACGTTGATATCCACCTCGCCACGATCCAGCGCCGTATCGAGCTCACGGGTAAAAAGTCCCTTGCCCCCGGAATTGATCAGGCGTTCAGTCGTCAACTGGTCGCCACTCGTCGTGAACGGGACAATTTCGCCGCGCAGCGCGCCGCCGGAACTCACTTCAAGCGAGGCTGCAATCTGGCGCGCCTGCACCAGCGCAAGCGGAGATCCGCGCGTGCCGATGCGCACGATTTTCTGATCGCTGCGCGCAGCATTGTCGGGAGAGCGGCGTGGGTCTGTCATCACACTCCTCTAGCCGCCATCCACCGGCTTGCCAATTGACAGCGCGCCGCAGAAGGCGATAGGTCGCCTTATCGTTAATCGGAAATAATCTTTGGGAGTTCCCTCATCATGCGCAGTTCAGTTTCTGCCCTCGCCCTCGCTTTTGTCCTGTCGGCCTGTGCCAGCCAAAGCGTCCCCGTCGACAACCTCACCCCTGTCGAGACGGGTGCCGCCGTCGAAGCGCCAGCGCAGACCGCTGAAGAATTGAGCGCGCGCCTGAACACATGGTTCGATGAGAAATATGAAGAGCAGCTGCAATTCAGCCCGATCGGACTGTCCTTTCAGGGACGCAAGGACAGGAATGACGAAATCGACTGCATGACCTTCGCCTGCCAGGATGAACAACTGGCATGGCAAAAGGCAGCGACCGAGGAAATGGAAGCCTCTTTCGACTATGACGTCCTCTCCGCCGAGGACAAGATGTCCTACGACCTCTGGAAATACCAATACGATCAGGCCGCCGAAGGCGCCGCGTACCGGCATAACGGTTTCGTTTTCGACCAGATGAACGGCATCCAGAACTTCCTGCCGACCTTCCTGATCAGCTTCCACGCCGTCGACACCCCGGATGACATGGCGGCCTATATCAAACGGATCAGCGCAGGCGCCCGGGCATTGCGCGAAGGCATTGACGTCGCGCAGGAGTCGGCCGATCGCGGCGTGCACGCACCTAAATTCGCCTATGAAGGTGTGATCGACCAGTCGAAGAAAATCATCACCGGCGCACCGTTCACTGAAGGTGAAGACAGCGCCATCCTGGCTGACATCAAGTCCGACATTCAGTCGCTCGTCGACGCTGGCAGCATTGACGAAGTGCAGGGCGGCGTCTTCCTCGCCGAAGCTGAAGAGGCCCTCAAGGGCGACTTCCTCGGCGCCTATAATGACGTCATCGCCTTCGCCACGGAAGACATGGTCAACTCGCCGGATTCGACCCAGCCCGTCGGGGCCTACCTGCAACCGGATGGCGCCGACTACTACAATTACCGTCTGAAAACCCAGACAACGACCGCCATGACTGCTGACGAGATCCATGATCTGGGCCTGGCAGAAGTCGCGCGCATACGTGGCGACATGGAGGCCATCAAGGCATCCGTCGGGTTCGAAGGCACGCTGAATGAGTTCTTCACAATGCTGCGCGACAGCAAGGATGACGAACGCTTCTACTACCCGAACACGGATGAAGGACGCGCCGCCTATATCGCTGACGCGACAGCAGACATCGACCGGATCAAGGCCGAACTGCCGAACTATTTCGGCATCCTGCCGAAAGCTGACCTTGTCGTGAAGCGGGTTGAAGCCTTCCGCGAACAGGATGGTGCCGCCCAGCACTATTTCCCCGGCACGCCCGATGGCACACGCCCTGGCATCTACTATGCCCACTTGTCGGACATGACCGCCATGCCGAAGCGCGAACTGGAAGTCATCGCCTATCATGAAGGCATTCCTGGCCACCACATGCAGATCGCGATTGCGCAGGAACTGACCGGCGTGCCGCAGTTCCGGACGCAGGCGAACTTCACAGCCTATGCCGAAGGCTGGGGGCTCTATTCCGAATGGCTCGCCAAGGAAATGCCGGGCACTTATGATGACCCGTATTCGGACTTCGGCCGCCTCGGCTCTGAAATCTGGCGCGCCATCCGCCTTGTCATCGACACCGGCCTCCACTCGAAAGGCTGGACCGAGGAACAGGCTGTTCAGTACTTCCTCGCAAACGCGGCGATTACCGAAACGCAGGCGCGCTCGGAAGTGCAGCGCTATATCGTGATGCCGGGCCAGGCGACCGCCTACAAGATCGGCATGATCAAGATCCAGGAACTCCGCGCGAACGCTGAAGCCGAACTTGGTGACAAGTTCGACATTCGTGGCTTCCACGACACCGTACTCGGTGGCGGCGCCCTGCCGCTCGAACTGCTCGAGCGCAAGGTCGATGCCTGGATCGAGGAAGTGAAAGCGGCCTGAGGCCAAACCAGACGTTGGGGCAGGCCTTGCCACGGGCCGGGCCTGCCCTACGCTTGCCCCTTAAAAGGGAGCGAGCATATGAACCTGACTTTCAGCCCTGAGACCGAGATTTTCCGCGCCAAAGTGCGGCAATTCTTCGAAACCGAATTTCCCGCAGACATCATCGCGAAGAACAGGTCGGGCAAGCCGCTCACGACCGAAGACATCCGCCGTTCGGAAATGGCGCTCGGCGCGAAGGGCTGGCTCGCCAGCGCCTGGCCGGCCGAGTTTGGCGGCCCCGGCTGGTCGGTTGAGGAACAATACGTTTTCGATGAAGAGCTTGAACGCGCCGGCGTGCCGACGGTCACGCCGATGGGCGTCGTCTATGTCGGCCCTGTGCTCTACACATTCGCGTCCGACGACCAGAAGGCCAAATGGCTGCCGGGCATCCGCGACGGCTCGGTAGGCTGGGCCCAGGGCTATTCCGAACCGGGCTCGGGCTCCGATCTCGCCTCATTGCAGTTCAGTGCCGTCCTGGAGAACGGAACGTACACTTTGAACGGACACAAGATATGGACGTCAGCCGCCCAGCATGCCGACTGGATCTTCCTGCTCGCGCGCACCAGCAATGAAGGCAAGAAGCAGGAGGGCATCACCTTCATCTGCTGCCCAATGGATGCGCCCGGCGTCACGCTCATCCCGATCATCACGATTGATGGCAAGCATGTCCTCAACGAGGTCCTGTTCGACAATGTGAAAGTGCCGGAAGACTATCGGATCGGCGACGAGGGCAAGGGCTGGTCCTATTCCCAATACCTGCTCGGCTTCGAGCGCACGTCCTATGCCCGTATCGGTGGCAAGCGCGCCATGCTGCGCCACGCGCGCGAGCTGGCCACGGCCATGCCCGATGGCGGCAATCACAGGCTGATCGACGATCCGGCCTTCGCCCGGAAGCTGACCGATGCCGAAATGGCCGTCGACGGGCTCGAAATGACGGTCTTCCGTGTCCTGTCCGGGCTTTCTTCGGGCGGATCTCCGGGCAACGAAGCCTCGACAATCAAGATCCTGGCGACCCAGACCCACCAGCAGATCACCGAGCTTTTCCTTGATACAGCCGCCGCCTTTGGCCAGCCGGGCTTCAGTGCCAATGCGTCGGACATGGGCCTGCCTCTCCATGCTGCGCGGGACGTCTCGGCCTATTTTGCCGGGCGCGCCCAGTCGATCTATGGCGGCACGAATGAAATCCAGCGCACCATCATCGCCCGCAAGGTCCTGGGGCTCTAGCGCCGGACTGTCGCCGCTGCAGCGAAAAAGCTGGTTGCAGACAGGACCAGGGACATGACGCCGTTCCAGCCTGCCATCGACAGGCCGAGAATGTAGAATGGCGCTGCCGTGCAGTCTGCCACGTGGAAAGACTGGTTCAGGTCCTTCACGGCGAACGGATCGATCATGGCAGCGGCGGCACATCCTGCTGGCGGGGGAAATATCTGCCATTCCACCCCCGCATGGTAGGCCGCCACGACAGCGCCAACCCCGAACACCAATCCGATCAGCACATTAAGCGCCACCAAAAACCGCCGCTTCGGCCAAATTTTCCAGATAGTGAGACCCGTGAGCGTCATGGCGATCAGGGCCCAGTAGACTTCCCGCTGGCGCAGGCATAGCGGGCATGGCGGAAGATGGCCGAACCGTTCGAATGCATGCGCTGCAGCAAGCATGAACGCCGACATGACCGTCGCGGCGACCGGCCACGTCCAGTCCTTGATGAGCATTTCCAGTTTCGACATGGCACCACTAACACCGCTTGGCCCACCGCCCACAATGCGGCGCAGCGTCACGATCCGGTGAGCGTGCTCAGGCCGAGCGCAACAGCCGTCAGAAGGCCCATGATCCAGGCCGAGCCGATGACCATTCCGCCAATTACCATCAGGCCATCTTTCTGCATCAGGCCGAAGCTGGCGAGCGCGACGCCGAAGCCGGGCACCGTATTGGTCATTGGCAACGGAACGAGGATCGAGGCGCTGAACAGGCAGAGGAAGAAGCCGATCACGCGTTCAGACTTCTTGCCCGTAATCCGGGTCAGGCGCGGCTTGGCAAAGGTTTCGATCCAGCCGAGCCATTTACGCCCGCCGGTCGCCATTTGAGTCAGGCCCTTGCGGTCTATTTTGCGCTGGCCGAACTTCTCGGGCATCCACGGTTGTTCCCGGCCAGCGACCATCTGCCCCGCCAGCGCCATCATGGGCAGCGACACGACCTGCGGCACGCCGTAGAGGAACGGGATACAGCAGGGCAGCGCGAGGAAGAAGAGCCCCGCGCCGAACGCGCTTTCGTCGAGCTGGTCCATAATTTCGTGCAAAGTGAACCCCTCTTCCGGCGCGCGCGCGGCCATGGCCTCAAGGGTTTGCAGCAGGGTGCGCTCGGCGGGGATCGAAGCAGTTGTCATGCGCGCCGTGTTACCGATCTTTGCCAGCGGCGTCGAGACGATTGACAGCACATGCTGCCATGCGGCAGGAGAAGCCTTCCCTGCAAAGGGCCTCTGTGGCGGAACTGGTAGACGCGACGGATTCAAAATCCGTTTCTGGTGACAGAGTGCCGGTTCGAGTCCGGCCAGAGGTACCACCCGGACCTGGCGAGAGTTAGAACTGGAAGTAGATGAAGGGGCGGTAGCCAAGCGGCACGAAGACGATGGCGATAGCTGCCATGGCGCCATAGGTCACCGCAAACCGGTTCGGCCCGAGGCGTTCGATCATTTCCTGTGCGCCGAAACGGTGCGACAGCCAGTGTACCAGGCCCAGGCCCGCCAGAAGGGGCCAGACGGCGATTGGCAGCACATTGTCGCCCGGCGACGACCAGGTGAGGTAGGTGCGTGAGATCGCCAGCGCCTCGCCGAGGTCTGCCGCGCGGAAGAAAATCCAGGCCAGGTTCACCCAGTAATATGTCACGGCCCCGCCAATGAAGCCGCCGAGGAGCCCCATTGCCGGCACGCGGCGGGCAACGAGGTTGTTCCAGCCCCGCTGCACAATCAGCGCGATGCCGTGCAGGAACCCCCAGATCACAAAATTGAACGAGGCGCCGTGCCACAACCCGCCCAACACCATTGTCGTCATCAGGTTGACGTCTCGCCGCCCGTTGCCGCGCCTGTTACCGCCCAGCGGGATGTAGAGGTAGTCGCGTAACCAGGATGACAGGCTGATATGCCAGCGGCGCCAGAAGTCCTGTATGTCGGGCGACAGGTAGGGCGAGTCGAAGTTGGCCGGGAACTTGTACCCAAGCAGGCCCGCACACGCGATCGCCATGTCTGAGTAGCCCGAGAAATCGCAATAGATCTGGATGCCGTAGAGCAACACGCCAGCGACAACCTGCGAGGCGGCAAAGGACGACGGGTCGGCGAAGATGACGTCGACATATTGCGCGATATTATCGGAGATGCAGGCCTTCTTGATGAAACCGATCAGGAAGAGTGTGAGGCATGCCCGAACACTGACATCCGCCCATTTCCGCGCTGTATCCATCTGCGGGATAAATTCGGAGGCCCGCACGATCGGGCCTGCGACGAGTTGCGGAAAGAAGGCGATGTAGAAGGCGACATCCAGAAACGAGCGGCGCGCACCGATATCGCCGCGATGTGTGTCGACCATGTAGGAGATGGCCTGGAACGTATAGAAACTGATCCCGACCGGCAGGACCAGGTTCAGCGTCACCGAACCGGCGCTGAAACCCATGAGGCCGGCAAAATCGACAAAGCTGTCGGCAAAGAAGTTGAAATACTTGAACACGCCAAGCACGCCGAGCGACGCCGTGATCCCGGCCGCAAGCGCGAGTTTGCGGGTCCTGTCTCCCGGCGGATAGCGGTTCGCTGCCACGCCGACGAGATAGCTGATCACGGTGATCAAGAGGATCAGGCCGAGAAAGCGCCAATCCCACGCGCCATAGAACACATAGGACGCAAGCGTCAGGACCCGCTTGCGCCAGAGATTGCTGCGCAGCGCCCAGGCCAGAGCGAACACGATACCGAAAAACAGGAAAAAGCGCGGCTCAACGAATAGCATTCTGTGCTCCCGCATCGGACCGCTTCAGTTCGCTGCACAATCCGGCGCCCACGACCCGGCTGAGCGCCCGGGCGCCGGCTTCGCCATAGTGGCTGTGATCAAACCACAGGCCGCGTTCAAAAAGGTCCGGATAGGCGTCCGGCCGATTGAAATTCAGCACCGGCAGGTCAGGCGCGATGCGTGCAAGCTCCACACCGACACGCGGCGTGCGGTCAAGTTCTTCAGGATCCGGAGAAATGAAAAGCGCGGCGTTGAGCCCGAGCGCCCGGATGCGCCGCAAGCGGTCTTCAAGATAGATCGCGCGAGCGGCAACGTTCTCATCGCTCGCCGCGCCGTAGCGCGCCATCGCGGCGTCGAACTTGTCTGGATGTTCGAGGAAATCTTTCCGGCGCACCTCAATGTCCGGCGTTGGGTGGGACCCAAGGATCTCGAACCCGTCATACCCCATATCGAGCTTGAACGGGGCCGGCTGTTCCGGCGCCGGGAATAACAGCGCCGCAGCGCGCCCGACACCCGAAAGATCATAAGCGGCGCCGGCGCCGAAAATGCCGATCCTGAATATCTTCTTCGGAGTCGACTCTGGAAAGGACGCAATGCTTTTAACCGTCGATTTGTATTCTGCCGGTCCATGGAAAAATCGCGCGCGTTCGTTGGTGGCATTGTCCAACGTGCGTGCCTCTGGCAGCGGGTCCTCGATGACAACCGTGCGAAGCGCGCCTTTTCCTGCCTCGAGCACCTGATCGACAAGCCAGTCCTGCTCGGCGCCGGTCAGCCCGAAGACGCCGAAATTGAAAACGTTGGGACGCGGACAACCAGCGGATTCCACCGCGGCTTCCACTTCATCAGGCACGACATGGTAAAAGGTGCGGGACGTGCCGATAAACACCGTATCGTACGCGTCGGCATGCGCCTGGTAGGCAGCCAGTTTGGGGCTGAGCACATTCATGTCGGGCACGGGCGCCTGGTGACGCAGAAGCAGCGAGAACCCGCTGGCAATCACCGCGAAGGTTACAGCGATGAGCAGAGTCGGCACCAGCGCAGCGCGCGCCTGCGCGAGATTTCCGCGTTCCGACAAAAAGAAGCCCTCCCCTATGGCTGCAGGGCGAAAAGTCGCGACCGGGCATAGCGCCGGATTCCCGGTTCCGGTTGCACATATCATGCCATGGGGTGGGAATGGTTACTGGCCGGTTTCTGCCGAGCCGAGCGCCACAACCTTGTAACCATCCTGCTTAAGGCGTGACAGCAACAGGCTAACTCGCTCATCCGATCTATCGAACGGATCGTGAAGAAGGATGACCCCTTTCCTGCCAGCCAGGCCCAGCTTCTGAAGGATCATCTCCACGGAGGCCTCCGGACGGTTTTTGGTCCAATCGGCCCCGTCTGCTGTGACGCCAACCTCAAGCAATCCCATTTCGCGCACATCGGCGGACAGTTCAGCATTCGTCGCAACAAAGGGAAACCTGAACATGATCGTCGTCGCGCCTGTTCCGGAGAGAGCCGCGTTAACCGCGTCCATGCCCGTCGATACTTCGCCATGCGCCGCTTCAGTCGTCAGGGTTGTCAGGTTGGCATGTGACCAGGAATGGCCGCCCATAGAATGACCGCGCCTGCCGATCTCGCGGATGATATCCGGGTGCCGATCCGCCTGCTCGCCGAGCAAAAAGAATGTTGCCTTGGTGCATTGGAGATCGAGCTGGTCGAGCACGGGCAGCGTCCGTCTCGGATCAGGACCGTCGTCAAATGTGAGGACAACTTCCCGGTCATTCAGAAGGGTCTCAATCGATCCGGTATCCGCCGTCACGGTGATCGTCCGCTCAACGCCGAGCTTGGTATTATCGCACGCGATCACCGCCGCCTCGGTCGGCGCCGCATCGGAACAGGCCGCTATCGCCAAGGCGCACACAATCGATATTCCGGCCTGGTGCCACGCATGCATTCCCTGACGAATTTTCATGTAAAACAATCCAATAGACATGCCCACGTCCGCAAGTTCTAGTATTATCCGGCTTTGGCGATCTCCGCAAACCGCACCGAAGAGACCGAGGGAAGACTCCCGACACGCGAACATTCTTGTATTTGGTTAATTCCAGGTCCTAATATTCCATCGCAGCCTTCGACGCGCGTTCCGAAGGTGCCGGAGACCTGATGGCGAAGGATCGAACCTACCACTACCCGCTGGATGCCATTCGCTTTGTGGCAGCGCTTTCCGTCGCCATGTTCCATCTCGGCTTCTATTCCTGGGCCTCGGAAACCTCTTCAACGTCGCTTATCTTTGCGCACGTCGATGCCCTCCCGAAACTGGCATCGGTCACCTGGTTCGGCTGGATCGGCGTCAACGTCTTCTTCGTGATATCCGGCTTCGTCATTGCAAATTCAGCCAATGGGGCGTCGCCCATTTCCTTCCTCAAGAGCCGGGCGCTTCGACTGTACCCAGCGGCATGGATTTGCGCGACCATCACGCTGATGGCATGGATCGTCATCGCGCACCGGCCGCCCTTGGAACTCATGGGCCCCTATTTTCACGCCATGGCGCTCTGGCCCCTGCCAAACTGGATCGACGGTGTGTATTGGTCGCTGGCCGTCGAAGTCTGCTTCTACGCCACAGTCTTCCTTTTGCTCGTTTTCCACCAATTCAAGCATGTCACTTTGTACGCTTGGGTTTTGACGCTGCTGAGCGGCGCCTATCTTGGTGCAATCAGCTTAGGAATGCTGCCGGAGTCCGGATGGGTATGGCTCCATTCCGATATCCTTTTGCTGCAACACGGTGCTCTTTTCGCGATCGGAATCTGGATGTGGAAGTCCAGCGGTCGGCGCAATGCGATCCTGGACTATATCGGCCTCGGCACGGCGGTCGGGGTCGCACTCATCGGTATCGGCCTGCGAGCGGAGTCGCTCCAGGTGGTCGAGGCACCCGCGGCTTCAGGATTCTCGATCGAGGAGCCAATGGTTGTCTGGTTGGTCATCCTCGCCTTCATGTTCGTGTTCACCCGCTGGCCCGGCACGTTCCGTCCGCGTTCGGTGGGCACGCGCGCCCTGACGCGAAAACTCGGGCAGGCAACCTATCCCCTATATCTCATTCACAATGTGGTTGGCGCCGGCTTGATGCATGTGCTCATCCAGACGGGCATGAGGCCTTATGTGGCCCTGGTGTTTGCGCTTGGGGCCGTGATCGGACTTGCGTGGCTAATCGCCTGGATTGCCGAGCCCGTCATTGGCGCCTGGCTTCGCGAAATGCTCAACAAGGCCGAGGTGCAGCTCTTGCGTTTTCCGGGCGGGCGGGCATTGGCGCGCCCGGGTGGCATTGCCGACTGACACTAAAGGAAGAACCGGCCCTCGATCGTCGTGACAGCGCGGCCGATGAGCTTCACCCGGTCACCTTGTAACACGGTATCGATACGCGCGCCCCGGCCGGGATAGGCTTGGAAGCAGCCAAGCGCATCCTGCCCGAACCGCTCCGACATCACGCGCGCCAGCATAGTGTGCCAGCTACCGGTGGCGGGATCCTCATCGATGCCGCTGCCCGGTGCGAAAAAGCGGCTCGTAACGTCGACACCCGCGCCCCCCGGGGCAAAGCAGCCGAAATTGCCGCGATCCCAGCCCTCACCCGGAACGCCTAGGGACTTCAACGCCTTGAGATCAGGCGCCAGCGCGCGAACCGCCTCCGGCGTCTCGAACATGGCCGCATAGAACATGCCGCCCCAAGCCTGGACAGGCCTTGCGCCCAGCGCGGCAGCCACGTCATCAGTCACCACGATTTCCTTCACAGGGGCCGAGGGGAAATCCATCTCCAGGCGCCCATCCTCCAGCTGGCGCACCGTCAAACGACCGGATTTGACTGTGTCGAAAGAAATAGCGTCTCCGACAAAGCCTTCATGCGCAAACAAAACATGGGCGGCAGCAAGTGTCGCATGGCCGCACAGCGGCACTTCAACTGCCGGGGTGAACCATCGCAGGTTCCAACTCGATTCTCCCGTACGAACAATATAGGCTGTCTCGGCGACATTGTTCTCTGCCGCAATTGCCAACATGACATCGTCGGCCGGAAAGACCTCCAGCGGCATGATGCAGGCCTGGTTTCCCTCGAAGGCGCGGGAAGCAAAGGCATCGACCTGGTAGAATGGCAGCGCAGGCATGGGGCGATCTCCGTCAACGATCACTCTGTTTCGCACAGTCCGGCGACCGGGAAAAACCAGAATTCATAACGGGGCGTTCAGCTTTTCTATCGCTTCTCAGCGTGTTCAGCCGCCATTTATCATCGGCCGCACCATTCCTGGAACGCATCATTCGATGGCAGAGGTTGGCCGGCTCTTCCGAATTTCACGGTTAACCGCCTTGGCCACACCCTCGGGCACTCTCGCGTTCAATGGTGCACTTCAATCCTTGTCCAGGACCCATCCATGGTTGACGGGACCATGGCCCTTGCCGAACGGTCTGGCCGCCCGGATCGCACCGATCAAATACTCGCGGCCGCGTTCGACTGCATCAGGAACGCTCGCTCCTTGCGCAAGGTGGGCAGCAATCGCCGACGCGAGCGTGCAGCCCGTTCCGTGTGTCGACATCGTCACGATGCGGGGACTTTCGAATATCCACTCTCCCGTTGTTGTTTGCAGCACGTCCGTGATCTTGTTGCCACCAATATGCCCGCCCTTGACCAGCGCGCCATGCGCACCGAGCTCCAACAGGCGTTCAGCGGCCCGGCGCTGACCGTCCACCGTCTCGACGACCTTGCCTGTCAGCACTTCCGCCTCAGGCGCATTCGGCGTGACGAGACGCGCGCGCGGCACCAGTTCGGAACGAATCGCTTCAACCGCCTTGGCATCAACCAGCCGGTCACCAGACGTCGCAACCATGACCGGATCGATCACGCGCGGCGCCATGGACGCCGCGTCTGCCAGGCACTCGGCAATCGCCTCGACCAGCGCCGCCGAACCCAGCATGCCTGTCTTGATCACGTCGGTGCCAATATCGGCCAGTGTCACCTGAATCTGCCCAACGACAGCGTCCACGGGGACCGGCCAGACGCCGTGCACGCCTTTGGTATCCTGCATGGTGATCGCGGTAATCGCGGTCATGGCGTATCCACCCAGCATCGTCACCGTCTTGATGTCAGCCTGAATGCCGGCACCGCCGCCTGAGTCCGACCCGGCGATGATGAGGACCCGGCCCTCGGGGCCTTCGGCCATTTTCATGGGACGCGTCAGACCTTGATGTCCGCCTTCTTCGCGTCCGCGAGGAAGGCTTCAAGTCCCTTGTCCGTCAGCGGATGGTTGACCAGGCTCTTGATCACGTTTGGCGGCATCGTTGCAACGTCAGCGCCGGCAAGGGCCGACAGTTTGACATGGTTCGGCGTGCGGATCGACGCAGCCAGGATCTCGGTATCGAAAAGATAGTTGTCATAAATCTGGCGGATGTCGCCGATCAGTTCCATGCCGTCGACATTGATATCGTCTAGACGTCCAATGAATGGCGAGATGAATGCCGCGCCGGCCTTGGCGGCGAGCAAGGCCTGGTTGGCCGAGAAGCAAAGCGTCACATTCACAGCTGTCCCTTCGTCCGACAGGGTACGACAGGCCTTGAGCCCGTCCCAGGTCAGCGGCAGCTTCACGGCCACGTTCTCGGCGATCTTGGCGAGCTTGCGGCCTTCGCGCACCATGCCTTCGGTGTCTGTCGCGACGACTTCCGCGCTGACCGGACCATCTGTCAGTCCACAAATTTCCTTGATCACTTCCGCAAAAGGGCGACCGGATTTTGCGATCAGGGAGGGATTGGTCGTGACACCATCGATCAGGCCGGTCGCGGCGAGTTCGGCAATATCCTGGGTGTCTGCGGTGTCGACGAAGAATTTCATGTCTGGGATCCGGTCTTGAAGGGGTTTCGAAAAACTACGGTCGCCCGATAGACGTATAGGCAAACCCGTGGGCCGCCATGTCTTCGGGCGAATAGATATTGCGCAAGTCTACCACGATATTGCTATTGAGCGCAGCCTTCACCCGGTCGAAATCGAGCGCGCGGAACTGGTCCCATTCGGTAATGATCACCATCGCGTCGGCACCCTTGATCGCCTCATACGGGCCTGTGGCGAATTCGACGCCATCGAGCAGGTGCGATGCCTCGGTCATGGCTTCGGGGTCATAGGCGCGGATCTTGGCGCCGGCTGCTATCAGGGCTGGCAAGATATCGAGGCTCGGCGCGTCGCGCATGTCGTCGGTATTCTGTTTGAATGCGAGTCCCAGCACACCGATCGTCTTGCCCGTCACGTCGCCGCCCATCGCGCGAATGATCTTGGCAGCCATGGCTTTCTTGCGCGCTGCATTCACTTCAACGACCGTGTCGATGATCCGCACAGGCGCACCCGCATCATTCGCAGTCTTGGTAAGCGCCAGCGTGTCTTTCGGGAAGCAGCTGCCGCCATAGCCCGGTCCGGCATTCAGGAATTTCCTCCCGATCCGGTTGTCCAGCCCGATTCCACGAGAGACTTCCTGCACATTCGCGCCCACCTTCTCGCACAGGTCTGCCATCTCGTTGATGAAAGTGATCTTGACCGCCAGGAAGGCGTTCGCCGCATACTTGATCAGTTCCGACGTACGCCGGTCTGTAAACAGGATGGGCGTCTCGTTGAGGAATAGCGGGCGGTAGAGTTCGCGCATCAACTGGCGGGCGCGCTCGTCTTCCGTGCCGACGACGATACGATCGGGAATCTTGAAGTCCTTGATCGCAGCGCCTTCGCGCAGGAATTCGGGGTTGGACACGACTGCAAAGTCGCCATCGGGGCAGGCGTCGCGCATGATCTGCTCAACTTCATCGCCTGTGCCCACCGGAACGGTCGACTTGGTCACGATAACAGTGAAGCCATCCATCAGACCGGCAATTTCCTTGGCGGCGGCGTAAACATAGGACAAGTCTGCGTGGCCATCGCCGCGCCGCGAAGGCGTGCCAACCGCGATGAACACCGCGTCGGCATCCTTGATCGCGTCAGCAGCATCGGTCGTGAAGAACAGGCGCTCTTCCTCGACATTGCTCGCGACAAGCGCGTCGAGACCCGGCTCGAAAATCGGCATGATGCCATTTTTCAGGCGTTCGATTTTCGACGCATCCTTGTCAACGCAGGTCACGACGTGACCGAAATCTGCAAAGCAGGCTCCCGATACCAGTCCAACATAGCCAGTGCCGATCATCGCAACGCGCATGGAATAGTCCTTTTCGAAAGCCCCTGACGCCAATCGGGCGACGGGTGCGATTTTTGTGCCATCAGGTCAAGTGGGCGCGCCAGCAGTGCGGCGCCGTCAAGCGATATAGGAGAGCGAAGCGGACACAAGACGTGCGGCTTCCAGTTCGGAATCATCGTCAGTATAGGCAGCCAGCATGGCCTGGCCGGCCTCTCCGTGGGCGAAACTGTAAAGCCCTTTTACAACCACGCCATCGGCGCGGGTCTCCGAAAGACGGTAGGACAGGCGACTGACGCCACCCTCCACGCTTTCCGTGATGTCGGTCGCCGCGCTGGGCACATTCGCGCGATCTCGCAGCATGCGGTCTTCGACGGAAACGCCGTCTTCGGTACCATACGCCTTGAGCCACAGCGTGAGGCCCGGACGCCAATAGCACAGACCCGCGTCCTCTTCACGCCGATTGAACTGGCCGGGCAGGGTGATCGCCCACCGGGAGGTGGCCTGCTGGTGACCGGATACGGCTGCATAGTTCGGGTTGAGCGACATGCGTCTCAAATCTCCTGGTTGTAGGCTCCGACTTCGGCATGCTTTCCGAGGCGTGGTTTGACTTCCTTGTGGAAGAGATCGCGCATGTCGTCGCTACTCGCCATGGATTCGACAACCACGACCAGTTCGGGCTTGTTCGATGAGGCGCGCACAAGCACCCAACTGCCATCGTCGAGCGTCACACGCGCGCCGTTGACGGTGTTCACGTCAATCACCTTGCGGCCAAGAATCTCGGTGCCGTTAAGCGCTTCGTATTCGGCAACCATCTTATCAACCACGTCATATTTCACTTCGTCACCGCAATGCGGCGACATGGTCAGCGATGTATAAGCGACGCCGAGTTCGTCGCGGAGGTCGGCCATGGTTTTTCCGGGGTTGCGATCGAGCATTTCGAGGATCGCCTTGGCGGCCGTCAGGGCGCAGTCATAGCCAAGCCCGATGGGCGGGCGGAAGAAGAAGTGACCGGACTTCTCGAAGCCTGCGAGGGCGCCGAGTTCATTGGTGCGGCGCTTGATGTAGGAGTGGCCGGTCTTGTAATAATCGACCGTCGCACCGTTTTCCTTGAGGATCGGATCCGTCTTGTAGAGGCCTGTGGACTTCACATCGACGACGAAGGTCGCGTTCTTGTAGTTTTTCGACAGGTCGCGGGCCAGCATCAGGCCGATCTTGTCGGCGTAGATTTCCTCGCCCGTATTGTCGACCACGCCGCAGCGGTCGCCGTCGCCATCAAAGCCGAGCACGACATCGGCGCCGAGTTCCTTCACGGCTTTCGACATTTCGTGTAGCATTTCGGCGTCTTCGGGGTTCGGGTTGTATTTCGGGAACGTGTTGTCGAGATTGCAGTCCATCTCGATCACTTCAGCGCCCATCGCCCGCAGCGCGTCCGGCGCAAAGGCGCCCGCCGTACCGTTGCCGCAGGCCGCAATCACCTTGATCGGACGCGACAGTCTCACGCCTTCAGCCACCGACGCGATGTATTTTTCGCGCATGCCGTCGACGCGATAGTGCGCCCCGCCGGCGCGCGGCGTGAAGTTGCCGCCCATGACGATTTCCTTGAGGCGGCCCATCTCGACCGGCCCGAAGGTCAGCGGGCGGTCGGCGCCCATTTTCACGCCGGTCCAGCCATTCTCGTTATGGCTTGCCGTTACCATGGCGCAGCAAGCAGCATCCAGTTCGAACTGGCTCCAGTAAACCATTGGCGAGAGGGCGAGGCCGACATCCAGCACTTCGCAGCCACCCTGCACCATGCCCAGGACCAGCGCGTTCTTGATCGGCTGGCTGATCGAGCGGAAATCATGCCCGGTCACAACCTTCGGCGTCACGCCCATTTCATGGAACAGGGTCGCCATGCCAAGGCCGAGGGCCTGGACGCCGGTATAGTTCAGTTCCGGCGGCTTTTCATGACCGATGCCATTGAACCACCAGCGCGCATCATATTCGCGGAAGCCTGTTGGCTTCACCAAAGGCAGGATCTCGAATTCGAGCGTATTGTCATCGATATGGGCGAGCGGCTTCGGCATCATGGCGGGCTGTCTCCGGGTTTCAGCAGGTGTTCAACACAAGTCTGGCGTCTCTGGCAACAGGATGCAGGTTTCGCGCCAGAGGCGATATGTTAACCGCCCAATCTTTCAGCGGGCATGGCTTTTCAGGAAGCCGGCGATCCATTTGCCGACAAGGGCACTATCGCTTGGCACCGCGAGCGACGTCACGGCCTGCGCGGCGGCCGGGCCGAGACGGTCCGCGCGCGCTGTATAGAGCGCTGCGGAATAGGTATCGTCGAACTCGGGATGGCACTGGAAACTGATAGCGGGACCATTCGCGTAATTGAGACCCGCATAGGGCGTGAAGTCCGACCGCGCGATCACGTCGGCGCCCGGCGGCGGGATGACAACCTGGTCCTGATGGCTGACCGCGACAGAGACCGTTTTTGGACAATTTTCTGCGACAAGGCCGGGACAGTCCAGCACCTCATAGGTGTGACGCCCGACGCCCCAGCCCTTGGGGGATTTGATCACCTTGCCGCCGAGGGCTTCGGCAAGGAGCTGGTGCCCGAAACAGATGCCGACCTGCGGCACAGCTGCAGCAGCGGCTGCGCGGGCGAAGCCCATCAGGGGGCCGATCCACGGGTCGTCATCATAGACGCCGGCTGGCGAACCGGTGATCAGGATGGCCTCCAGCGAGGCCGGATCCGGCAAGGTCTCGCCCTTGATCACGGAGACGGTTTCGAAATCCATGGCCGGATCGGATGCACGAACAAGTGCACGAAGCATGCCCGGATAATCCATGAACGCAGCCCGGATAGGCTCCGGAACGAGGCCGGTTTCGACGATCGTGAGCTTCATGGAGCGGGCGGCACTGCAGGCCGCTGCCCGGCAACCCAGGCCTTGATATGCGCCTCGAGTACATCGAGCGGCACGGCGCCCTCTTCCAGCACGGCATCATGGAACGCCCTGATGTCGAATTGCTCGCCCAGCGCGGCCTTGGCCTCGGCCCGCAATTCCCGGATTTTCAGCTCGCCCATCTTGTAGGCGACCGCCTGTCCCGGCCAGCCGATATAGCGCGTCACCTCGATATCGATATTGAGGGGGGCGAGCGCACTATTGTCCTTGAAACAGGCCTCGGCCTCTTCCCGCGTCCAGCCATACCAGTGCAGGCCCGTATCCGCGACGAGGCGGCAGGCCCGCCACATCTCCATCGAAAGCCCGCCAAAGCGTTCATAGGGCGTCTCATACATCCCGGCTTCGCCCGCGAGGTGCTCCGAATAGAGGCCCCAGCCCTCGCCGAAGGCGGTGGCGTAATAGTCCTGGCGGAATTTCGGCTGGTCGCTCATTTCCTGTGAGAGCGCGATCTGCAGGTGATGGCCGGGAACAGCCTCATGCGCCGTGAGGGCCGGGAGTTCGTAGAGCGGGCGCTGTTCAAGGGCATAGGTGTTGACCCAATAGATGCCGTGGCGCCCTTCCGAGGGATCGCCCTCAACATAGCGGGCCGACGTGTAACCCGGCGCGATGGCATCCGGCACAGGCTCAACATCATAGGCAAGCTTGGGCAGGCGACCGAAATAGTCGGGCAGCATCGCATCCATCCGCGCGGCAATCGCCTTGGCCTTTGTCATCAGGTCTCTGTCAGACGTGGCATAGAATTGCGGATCGGCGCGCAGGAAGGCGAGGAAGTCGGCAAAGCTGCCGTCGAAACCGATCTCCGCAATGATGTCTTCCATTTCTGCGCGGATACGCGCGACTTCGCGATTGCCGAGCTCATGGATTTCGACCGGAGTGTAGCCCGCGCCAGCCGTGTGATGCTCGACCAGCGCCGTATAGATTTCCCTGCCGCCCGGCAGCGCAGCAATCCCCGCGCCCGGTCGTGCATGCGGTGCATATTCCGTGACGATGAAATGCAACGTGTCCCGATACGCCGTCACAGCGCGCGAAGCCGCCTCCAGTCCCTCGGCGCGCAGGCGCGCCGCCGTCTCGGGGTCCATGTCCGCCGGCAGGCTGGCGAATGGCGTGAGCAGGCTGCTCTCTGCCGGATCCGTCACGATCTGCTCGCGGATCTGGTCGGTCATCGTGCCCAACGGATCGGCATTCGCCGTCCAGCCGGTTGCGATGCCCCGGCGCATATTCTCGATATTCTCGGCGAAATAGCGGGGAACGTCATTAAGCCGGGCGATCCAGGCTTCGGCATCTTCCTGCGAGTCGAGCGTGGTCTGCATGGCCGCGAAGATCGGTTCGGCCTGGAATCCCCAGTCGCCGGTGAACGGGATGCGCGCCGCGTCATATTGCGCATCGTCGAGGTCTGATCGCAGGAGACGCTCAAGGATTGCCTTGTCTACGGTGCGCGACGTCTCGGCCGACTCAATGCGCTGCAACAGATCTTGCGCCCTTGTGGCCTGAACTGCGACCGCATCCGGGCTCACGTCACGCCACTGGCGCGCTGCGGTGCCGTCGACCCGCGCCGCCTGATCAGGATTGACTGCACGAACATAGGTTTCGTATTCGACGACGAGCGTTTCCATCGGGTCCGGCGCGGTCTCTGCATGAGCCCCAAGCGACATGACCAACAGGCCCAGACCAAGAATCAGCGGTTTCATTTTGTCGCTCCTGTCGCCCTTCACGTTGACAGGATCATAGAGGCGCCTAGAACCCGAAGCCAAGCGTTTCATTACAGGTAAGGTAAGCTTCCATGTCAGGCACCAACCGGGCCGATCCCCGCCCCCTGTCGCCCCACCTGCAAATTTGGCGACCGCACGCAACCATGTTCGCGTCGATCACGCACCGCATTACCGGCATGGGGCTCTATTTCGGAACATTCCTGATCGCAGCCTGGCTGATTGCACTTGCGACCGGACCTGAGGCCTATGCGCAGGCCGAGGCGGTCATTTCCTGTGTCCCGGCCCAGGTGATCCTGTTTGTCTGGACCGTGGCAGTGCTGTTCCACTTCGCGGGCGGAATACGCTTCCTGCTCTGGGACGGCCCGCATGCCGGGTTCGAGCCAAAGACGGCCAGCGCCGTCTCCGTTTTTCTCTATGTCTTTGCCGTTCTGGGATCGGTGGCCATCTGGGCCGCTGTTCTCTGGCTTTAAGGAGTCTTCTAAAATGGCAAAAAGCGAATTCGTCACGCCCGCAAAGATCACCCGCGGCCTTGGTTCAGCAAAATCCGGGACTTCCGATCATATCCGCCAACGCGTCACCGCGATCGCGCTCGTTTTCCTGGTTCCATGGTTCCTGTACTCGGTGATCAACGCGTCATCCATCGGCTATGCCGGGGCCGCCGAGTGGGCCGGCAAGCCGTGGAACGCCATCCTGCTGATCCTGACGGCCGGCGCGGCGTTCTATCACATGCGGATTGGTATGCAGATCGTCATTGAGGACTATATCGCTAAGACGAGCACGCGTTCGGCGCTGCTGATCCTGAACAGTTTCGCGGTGATCGCCCTGTTCGTGACAGTGGCCCTGTCTGTGCTGAAACTCTGGATTGGCGCTGGCGCCTGATGGCGGCCGCGGGAGAAACCAAGATGACCGACTATAAATTCATTGACCATACCTATGACGTCGTCGTTGTCGGCGCTGGCGGCTCGGGCCTTCGGGCCGCGCTCGGCGCCGCACAGGCCGGCCTGAAGACCGCCTGTATCACCAAGGTTTTCCCAACCCGCTCGCACACGGTTGCAGCGCAGGGCGGCATCGCCGCGTCGCTCGGCAACATGGGCGAAGATAACTGGCGCTGGCACATGTATGACACCGTCAAGGGCTCCGACTGGCTCGGAGACCAGGACGCCATTGAATATCTCTGCCGCGAAGCGCCTGCCGCCGTGTACGAACTCGAGCACTGGGGCATGCCCTTCAGCCGCACCGACGAAGGCAAGATCTACCAGCGCGCCTTTGGCGGCATGACGCGCGACTTCGGCGAAGGCCCCGTGCAGCGCACGTGCGCTGCAGCGGACCGGACCGGTCACGCCATGCTTCACACGCTCTACGGCCAGTGCGTTCGCGAAGAGACCGAATTCTTTATCGAATATATCGCGCTCGACCTGATCATGGACGATGACGGCGTCTGCCGCGGCGTGACCGCCTGGAAGCTCGACGACGGCACGCTGCACCGCTTCCGCGCGCAGAAAACGATCCTTGCAACGGGTGGCTATGGCCGCGCCTTCTTCTCGTGCACCTCGGCCCACACCTGTACCGGCGACGGCAATGCCATGGTGCTGCGTGCGGGCCTGCCGTTGCAGGACATGGAATTCGTCCAGTTCCACCCTACCGGCATCTACGGCTCGGGCTGCCTGATCACGGAAGGCTCGCGCGGCGAAGGCGGTTACCTGACCAATTCCGAAGGCGAACGCTTCATGGAGCGTTATGCGCCCTCCGCAAAAGATCTCGCCTCACGCGATGTGGTTTCACGCGCGATGACACTGGAAATCCGTGAGGGCCGCGGTGTGGGTCCCGAAAAGGATCATATCTACCTCCACCTTGAACACCTTGGCGCCGCCGTCCTGGCCGAGCGCCTGCCCGGTATTTCGGAAACGGCGAAAATCTTCGCCGGCGTCGATGTCACCAAGGAGCCGATCCCGGTCCTGCCGACCGTGCACTATAATATGGGCGGCATTCCGACCAATTATCATGGCGAAGTGCTGACCAAGAAAGGTGACGACGCGGACTCGGTTGTGCCGGGCCTCATGGCCGTCGGTGAAGCCGCCTGCGTGTCGGTTCACGGCGCCAACCGCCTCGGGTCCAACTCGCTGATTGACCTTGTCGTGTTTGGCCGCGCGGCAGGCCTTCGCTGCGGCGCCACAACGGAAGCCGGCGCAACGCAGCCGACGCTTCCCAAGGGCGCCACCGACAGCCACCTCGCCCGCTTCGACAGGATCCGCAACGCGACCGGCGACCAACCCGTCGCCAAGCTGCGCCTTGAGATGCAGAAAGCGATGCAGGGCAATTGCGCGGTGTTCCGCACCGGCGACGTGCTGCGCGAGGGTGTCGAAGCCATCGACGACATCTACAAGAAACTGCCCGGCCTGGACGTGAAGGATCGCGGCCTGGTCTGGAATACGGACCTTCTCGAGGCGCTCGAATTCGACAACCTGATCGCGCAGGCCGCCGTCACCGTGAATTCGGCGGCCAACCGTGAAGAAAGCCGCGGCGCACATGCGCGCGAGGATTTCTCCGAGCGCAATGACGCGAAATGGATGAAGCACACGCTCGCCTGGGTCTCTGACGCCGGCAAGGTGACGATCGATTATCGCGGTGTGCACGATTACACGATGTCGAACGAGATTGCGTATATCGAACCAAAAGCACGGGTTTACTAGGGGTTTACAGATGGTCCAGCTAACGCTTCCGAAGAACTCCAGAGTCGGCAAGGGCAAGACCTGGCCGAAGCCGCAGGGCGCCACGAACCTGCGCCAGTTCCGCATTTACCGCTACAGTCCCGAAGAGGGCGGCAACCCGCGCTGGGACCTGTATTGGGTCGACATGGACAAGGCCGGGACGATGATCCTGGATGTCCTGCTGTACATCAAGAACAATGTCGATCCGACGCTCGCGTTCCGCCGCTCGTGCCGTGAAGGCGTGTGCGGATCGTGCTCCATGAACATTGCCGGCAGCAACACGATTGCCTGTACCAAGGGCTTCGACGAACTGCCGGGCGGCGTGATCTCGATCTCCCCCCTACCCCACCTGCCCGTGGTCAAGGACCTGATCCCGGACCTGACGAACTTCTATGCCCAGCACGCCTATGTGCAGCCCTTCCTGAAGACGGTCACGCCCAATCCGGAGAAGGAATGGAAGCAGTCGGAAGAGGACCGCAACGAACTCAACGGACTTTACGAGTGCATCCTGTGCGCGTGCTGCTCGACCTCTTGCCCGTCTTATTGGTGGAATGGCGACAAGTATCTCGGCCCGGCGGCCCTGCTGCAGGCCTATCGCTGGCTGATCGACAGCCGCGACGAAGCCACCGGCGAGCGCCTTGACGACCTCGAAGACCCGTTCAAGCTGTATCGCTGCCACACGATCATGAACTGCGCGCAGGTCTGCCCGAAAGGCCTGAACCCGGCCAAGGCAATCGCCAAGATCAAGCACATGATGGTTGAACGCGTTTCCTGATCGCAGATGCCGAGGTCAGTTGACCCCGGCCTCGTCCGCTTCAGGGGGCTCGGCTGGCGCATAGACCTGCGTTTCGAGGAAATATCGCATATCGGCGAGCGACTGGTCCGTCGCCTCTTCCTGAGGCAGGTGGCCGACATTGGCATAGAGTTTCAGCGTTGAGCCCGCGATGGCCTCATTGAACTTCTCTGCATGGGATGCCGGAACGAGATTGTCTTGCTCGCCTTGCAGGATCAGGGTCGGGACAGTGATCGCCGCAAGAGCCCCCGCATTCGCTTCGGTTCTCCCGTTCCGGCCTGTCATCAGGTTGAGGATGGCTTCGCGATGGCAGGGCGCCCGGCCAAGCGCGGCATAGCGCTGGACCATTTCTTCGGTCACCAGGGCCTGGTCGACAAAACTGTCCTCGAGCCCGCCCCGGATCATGCCCGTCATGTCGAGATCCTTCATCACGCTGCGCGCGAGCGGATTGGCCAGCAGCTTGAAGACGAGGGGCGACGCGTCGGCCTCTTCCTCGGATTTCGGCCAGCCGGACGCATCGACCAGGACCAGGCCGTCGAGCCTGTCCGGGTGGGCCAGCGCATAGTTCCAAGCGGTGTGGCCGCCCATCGAGCTGCCGACGAGCGTGAAGTGCGCGATGCCGAGTTCCCGCGTCACATGGTCAATCGTGTCGACGAACTGGGGGATGCCCGTCTCCGAGACATCGAGGCAGCGCGACAGGCCGTGGCCCGGCAGGTCGAGCGACACGACGCGATAGTCCTTGCGCAATCCCTGGACCCAGGGCTCCCATGTGTGCAGCGATGCCGAGAAACCGTGCACCAGGACCAGGACGGGCGCGTTGCGCGGGCCGAGATCCCGGTAATGGACCCGCATGTCCCCGCCCATCGGCATGAACCGGCTGTCGGTGTTAGCATACATGGATTCCAGCCGGTCATAGCCGATGTCCGACCGGCGCATCACGAACCATCCCGCCCCCAGGATGATTGCAACCGTCACAAAGATAGCCATCAGGCGTCGCAGCATTGAATAGGTCCCTCCCCGGATCTGATTCATGTTCAGGCCGCAATAGGGTCGACCCGGCGCCGCCTGTCAATTGATGTCGGATCAGTTGCAATCCCTGCAGGTCGCATCTTTTTTCAACCCGACCACTCTTGGCACACCAGCGAGGCCGTCTATCAGCAGAAGCCGGCCGGCCAGCGGCGCTCCGGCGCCGGTCACGAGCTTCACGACCTCCAGCGCCATGGACGAGCCGACGATCCCGGTCAGCGCCCCGACGACCCCGACTTCATCGCAGGCCTGGGCATCCGGCGGCGTCTCGGGAACCCAGCAGCGATAGCAGGGTGCATCCGGCCGCAGGCCGGACGCGAAGACGCTGACCTGCCCGGTCCAGCCGGCGGCGGCGCCATGCACCAGGGGGCGGTGAGTACCGTGCGCGATGGCGTTCAGGGCATAGCGTGTCGGGTAATTGTCGGAGGCGTCGACCAGTATCTCGCCCGCCAGGGGATGGCTTTGGCTCCAGCGGTGCTGGTGCCAGCGGATATGCGAGTCCGGGTGCGCGTCCTGGAGGCGGGCGGCCAGGATTTCGGCCTTCGGGCGGCCGATATCGGATTCGCCAAATTGTATCTGCCGCTGCAGGTTCGAACGGTCGACCAGGTCATCGTCCCAAATCTCGATCTGGCCGATCCCGGCGGCAGCAAGATAGAGCGCGCAGGGGCCGCCCAAAGCCCCTGCCCCGATGATCGACACCGAGGCCGCGCGCAGCTTCTGCACCCCGGGGCCGCCGATTTCCTTGAGCAGGATATGGCGCTTGTGACGGTCGATATCGGTGGGCGTGAGACTCATGGGCGGGCGGCGCGCAAAGCGGTGGAGGACGAGGGGTCGAGGGGGGCGGCAAGGTAGGTCCAGGCAGGTGGCGGGGTGGCGGCAAGGGTGCGGGCGGCGGCGGAGGGAATCCGGTTTTTTGCAAACCGCCGCGCGAAAGGTGAATTGCGCGCCCCCGGACCGACCCCCGGCCGCGCGATGACCGCGATGGGCAGCCTATGGGCAATCCCCTGCCAGTTCTGCCAGTGATGAAACCCGGTCATATTGTCCGCGCCCATGAGCCAGACGAAGTGTGCCTCCGGGGCGCGTGCGACAATCGCGGCCAGCGTGTCGGACGTATAGGTCAGGCCGAGGCGTGCCTCGATGTCGGTGACGATCATGCGCGGATTACGTGCAACCGCGCGGGCCGAGGCGAGGCGGGTTTCAAAATCGCCATGCGCGGACTTGAGCGGATTGCCGCGTGCGACGATCCACCAGACCCAGTCGAGCTGGAGACGTTTCATCGCCGTTTCGGCAACGTGAAGATGACCGGAATGCGCCGGATTGAAGCTTCCGCCAAACAGGCCGATGCGCAGGCCCCGTGTCGGTCCCGGAAGCGCCAGCTGGGTCAAGGACGCGTCTGCCCCGTGCCTCTCACGACATATTTGTAGATCGTGAGCTGTTCAGCGCCGACAGGTCCGCGCGCATGGATGCGCCCCGTGGCGATTCCGATCTCGGCACCGAACCCGAACTCGCCACCATCGGCAAACTGGGTGGATGCGTTATGCAGCACGATGGCGCTGTCGACCCGCGCGAGGAAGCGCTCGGCCACATCCTTGTCCTCGGTGACGATCGAATCCGTGTGGCCCGAGGACCAGCGTTCAATGTGCGCAAGGGCACCGTCGAGGCCATCGACCACGGCGATTGCAAGAATTGGCGCCAGGTATTCCGTGCCCCAGTCTTCCTCGGTCGCGGTCTTCATGCCCGGCACGATCACGCGGGCACGCGCATCGCCGCGAAGCTCGCAGCCAGCATCGACAAGCGCGGACGCAATCCTTGGCAACAAGGTGTCGGCCACGGCGGCATCAATCAGCAGCGTTTCGAGCGAACCGCAGACACCGGTTCGGCGCATCTTGGCATTGACCACGAGGTCTACGGCCTTCTGCGGATCAGCGGCCCCATCGACATACATGTGGCACAGGCCTTCGAGGTGGCCGATCACAGGGACGCGGGCATCCTTCTGCACGCGTTCGACCAGGCTGCGGCCACCGCGCGGCACGATGACATCGACCTGGCCATCAAGGCCGGACAACATCTGGCCGACAGCAGCGCGGTCTGTGGTGCCGACAAGCTGGATCGCATCCGCTGGCAGGCCTTCGGCCTCGAGCGCTGCGCGCATGGCATCGACGAGGGCGTGCGAGGAATGCGTGCTTTCCGAGCCGCAGCGCAGGATGGCTGCATTGCCCGAGCGCAGGCAGAGCGTGCCCGCATCTGCAGTGACATTCGGGCGGCTTTCATAGATGATTCCGATGACGCCGAGCGGCACGGCCACGCGAGCAAAGTCCAATCCGTTCGGCTGCTGCCAGCGTGCCAGTTCCCGGCCAAGCGGATCAGGCAGAGCGGCAATCGCATCGACACCGGATGCGATGCCGTCGACACGCGCCGCATCGAGGGCGAGGCGGTCAAGCATGGCATCGCTGAGGCCCTTTTTCCGCGCCGCATCCATGTCCTGCTTGTTGGCCGCCAGTATGGCCGGCGCGGCAGCCCGAATGGCAACGGCAATGGCCTTCAGGCCACGCGTGCGATCATCGGGGCCAAGTCGGCCCAGGGCGCGGGATGCGGCACGGGCGCGAGCACCCATATCCAGCATTGTTTCGGTCAGGGCGGCATCGGACGATTGAGTTTGTGCGGTCATGTGCCTGTGGTGCCGGAAACACTGGCCAGCTGCAAGCCCCGGATGGCGCGCGCGGGCAGCTGGAACAGGGTTGAAGCACGGTTCTTTCGCCTGCACGCATTCGCTGGCTGACTCTGGCGCAGAAAGCCCTAAGTTCATGACAGAGACAAAAAACACGGGAGGACACCATGATTGACGTTCAGGCTATGCCTTTTATCGCTGATATTCCGCGGGTGCAGGCCGAACGGCGCACCGGTGAGACCGCCTTCTGGTTTGAAGGCCAGTCCACCAGTTTCGGCGAACTGGAGACGCGGTCGAACCAGGTCGCCAACGGCCTGATCGGCCATGGTGTCGAACCCGGCGACCGGGTTGCCTATCTCGCCAAGAATACTGACGCCTATTACGAAATGCTGTTCGGCTGCGCCAAGGCGCGGGCGGTTATGACCGGCGTGAACACGCGCCTCGCTGCTCCCGAGATCCAGTTCATCCTGGCCGATTCGCGGGCCAGGGTCCTGTTTGTCGGCAAGGAATTCTATGCGATCATCGACCAGATTCGGGACGACCTGCCTGACCTGATGCGTGTCATCACGATCGATGGCGACCGCGAGGACTGGGATTATTATCCAAGCTGGCGCAATTCCAAACCCGCCACGGCGCCGGGCCTGACCGCTCTGGCCGATGACGATGTCATCCAGCTCTACACGTCCGGCACGACCGGCAAGCCCAAGGGCGTGCAGCTGACCAATGCCAACTACAATGCCTTCTTCCGGCAAGCCGCCATGCTCGACTGGTCGAGCTATGCTGCGGGAGAAGCCGTGATGAACGCGATGCCGCTTTTCCATGTCGCCGGGGTGAATGTCGGCGTCCTGGCCGCCGCGCAGGGAGCGAAAACCGTCGTGCTGCGCGAGATCGACCCCACCGCGATCCTGAAACTGATCCCGGAGCACAAAATCGCACATGCCTTCTGGGTGCCCGCCGTGATCATGATGCTGGTGCAGCACAAGGATGTGGGGGCGACAGACTTCTCCTCGCTCAAGCTTGTCTCCTACGGCGCCTCACCGATTGCCGAGAGCCTGCTGCTGGATGCCAAGCGGATCATGAATGCCGGGTTCAACCAGCTCTATGGCCTGACCGAAACCGTTGGCGCGGGCACCTACTTGCCGCCGCAGGCGCATGACCCGGCATGGGGCAAGCTGCGCAGCTGCGGCGTACCGTGGCCGGGCGCCATCGTGCGCTGTCTCGACAGTGAGGGCAATCCGGTGCCGACGGGCGAGGTCGGCGAGATCGCGATCAAGGCGGGCTTCGTGATGAAGGGCTACTGGAACCGGCCCGAAGCCACAGAAGAGGCCATCCGCGGCGGCTTCTTTTACACTGGCGATGCCGGCTATTTCGACGAGGACGGCTTTCTCTACATCCATGACCGGGTGAAGGACATGATCGTGTCCGGCGGCGAGAATGTGTACCCGGCCGAGGTCGAGAACGCCGTGTTCGGGCACCCCTGCGTGGCCGATGTCGCGGTGATCGGCGTGCCGGACGAGAAATGGGGCGAGTCGGTGAAGGCCATCGTCGTTCCGAAGCCCGGCGAAAATCCAACGGCTGACGACATCATTGCCTGGGCGAAGGACCGTATCGCCGGGTACAAATGCCCGAAAACAGTCGATTTCGTCGACGTCCTGCCCCGTAATCCGTCAGGCAAGATCCTGCGCAAGGACCTGCGCGAACCCTATTGGGCCGGACAGACGCGCCGGGTCGGTTGAAATTCAGGCACAAAAAACCCCGCGCCTTTCGGTGCGGGGTTTTTCCTGTTGTCTGAAGCAGTGGTCGCTATGCGGCAGCCGCAGCTGCAGCGGCCGCAGCCGTAACCACTTTTTTCTTGGCGGCCAGGCCTTTTGCCAGCTTTTCCATGGCAGTTGCCTTGTCGATGCTCTCAACGGCAGCCAGCTCACGGGCCATCCGGTCGAGCGCGCTTTCATACAGCTGGCGCTCCGAATAGGACTGCTCTGGCTGGTCTTCACCGCGGTGCAGGTCGCGAACGACTTCCGCAATGGAGATGAGGTCGCCGGAATTGATCTTGGCTTCGTATTCCTGGGCGCGGCGCGACCACATGGTGCGCTTGACCCGGGCACGTCCGCCGAGTGTCTTCAGCGCGTCCTCAACCAGCTTGGACCCGGCCAGCGCGCGCATGCCAGAGGCTTCGGCGCGATTGGTCGGCACGCGCAGGATCATCTTGTCCTGGTCGAATGCGACGACATAAACTTCGAGTTCCATGCCAGCGACGGTCTGTTTTTCAACGCTGGTAATCTTTCCTACACCATGCGCAGGATATACGACGCTCTGACCAACTCCGAATGCGAGTGCTGCGGTGTCTGCTTTTTTAGCCATGAAGTGTATCGCCCTTTTCTACGCATTCAGAGCCAATCAGTCTTTGCCCAGTCCGTACATCACGGCCTGAGAGGAGACTTTTCAGCTCTGGTTCAATTATTGCTCAAGTCGTAAGACTATCACAATCGTGCAGGTTTTACAACAGGGTACGGCAGATTGACCGGGCGCGCGCCGCCAATGAAATCAATAACTTCGTTAACCTTTAGCGATCCCTGCAATGGCCGTTGCAGACGGCGTTGCGCACAGGCTCAGTCGCCGGTGCCGGGCGCAGGACTGAAATATTTTTCCAATTTACCCGTTTCCTGCGCAAATTTTTCGCGATCCGCAGGCGGCTCTTTCAATCGGGTAATGTTCGGCCAGGTCTTGGCGAATTCACTGTTCAGCTTCAGCCATTTGCCGTCCGGGTCATCCTCGGTGTCGGGCTTGATCGCCTCAACCGGGCATTCGGGCTCGCACACACCGCAATCAATGCACTCATCGGGATCGATGACGAGCATGTTTTCGCCCTCATAGAAGCAGTCTACCGGGCAGACTTCGACGCAATCCATGTATTTGCAGCGGATGCAGGCATCGACGACGATATAGGTCATAAAAAGGAGTGCCTCTTGAACAGGTGTGCAGCGGGCGAAATGGCCTCGGGGCGGCCATGTGTCAATGAGACAAGCTGCGCCGTGCGTTTAGGACAGGTCAGGTCGTTCCGGCAATCCGGGCTTCAGCGCGCTGGCGCGCCCCGGCGCGGGACACATCATCGACATAGAGCAGCGAGGCGACCTGCCGGATATAGGCCTCTTCGATCGGGCTCTTCTCGCCATCGGACAGGGCGACGCGGTATAGGCCCTCGATGATCGCAACACGCTCGGCCATGCCGAGTTTCTTGACGTGGCGGGTGAACTGGTAGGAATCGACCGCTTCTTCGGCCAGCGCCTCGCCTTCGGCCAGCACGGCATCGGCCCGGTCAGCATCGAATCCGAAGGCTTCGAGCAGGATTTCGGCGATCATGTCGCTCTCGATATTGACGTAAACGCCGTCAATCAGCGCAGCCTCGACCATCAGCGCGGCAGCAGCCACCTGTGGCTCCATGGCCTTCAATGCGGGAGTCTTGGGCGCAAACATGCGTTTGATCGCGTTCATCATGTGTCGTTCTCCAGCAGGCGGTACAGGGCCTGCGCTTCTTCTGCCGGACCTCGGCGCTCACCGAGGTCGAGGATTTCCACGGTCCGTATATGCTCTCCCCGGCCGAAAGTCACAATGTCACCTATGGAAATCGCTACACCCGGCTTGTCGGTGCGGCGGGTCTGGCCGCTGCGGGAGATGCGGGCGCCTTTGCCCTTGAGGTGATCCGTGGCGAGGGTGCGGGTGCGGAAAAAGCGCGCGCGCCAGAGCCAGATATCCAGCCTGACAGCCTCCGGAGCGTTCACTGGAAAGGCGTGTACGCGAAGGCTGGAGTGGCCTTGCCCTCTCCACCCTTCGGCTTGCGCTTGCGCCGGGGCTTGTCCCGCGCCGGAGGGGTGGGCGGCAGGAGCGCTGCGAGGGCGGCAAAGGGGCTGTCGGGGTCTACCGTGCGGGCGGCAGGGGTGTGGCGAGGGCGTGGTGCGTCCGCGCGTGGCGGACGTGAGCCGCCGCCATTGACGCGGGGCGGACGCTCTCCCGGCTTGCCCTGGCGACCCTTGGGCCGGTCCTCGCGCGGCGTGGCAGGCCGCGCGTCAGGCCGCGCGCGGGCGGCATAGCGCCAGAGCAGGACGGCTTCAGTCTCCTTGTCCTTCTCGGCGGGCGCGAGGCCGAAGCCTTTCAGCACGGCGGGCCAGTCATCCGACGGGCAGGAGACGACGGAGGCGAGGTCGATCGGGATGGCGAAGGCGTTCTTGTCGGCGTCCTTGCGGCGCTTGGCGATTTCCCAGCCCAAACGCTCGGCAAGGTCGGCGCGCACGGCGCGGCGCCCGAAGCGGAGATAGCCATTGGCGGCGAGCGCCTCTTCCGGCCATGTGCCGTCGAGCGGGAAAGAGCCCGCGCCTTCCGGTGCGAGCGGGAAGGGCGAGCCGGCCTGTACGGCGCGCAGGATGGCGATCAGGCGCTGGGCAGCCGGTTTCTGGGCGTCAGGCGCATGGGCGGCGACCCGGCCAGCGCGCAGGCCGAGAGCCTTGAGGGATTCGCGTTGTTCCGGCGTGAGACGGGCGCCGGGATCATCCTGGCGCAGGTCTACGCTGGCGCCGCTTTCGAGAATGCGGAAGGCGAGGCCCCGGGCGAGGCCTTCGAGCGTGTCGCCGGCTTTCTCGTGGCGCAGCTTCCAGTGCGTCGGCAGGATGCGGGTCATCTCGGCAGCGAGCCAGTCGGCAATGCGCGCCCGGGCCGCGTCGCGGTCTGATGGTTCGACTTCCGAGGCACCGACAAGGTCGACGCCGGGGCTCATCCAGTCCGGGCCCCTGGCAAGGCGGGCGATGACGTTGCCGCCGAATTCCACGTCGCCCTGATCGTTGAGCCTGAACGCATCGGATGGCGCGCCGGCAATCTGGCCGAGGCGTTCGACCAGCATGGGGCGGATCGCGGCGAGCGCGGCGCCGCGCACGGCCTTGCCTTCCAGCGTGCGGGCATCGAGCACAGGCTCGAAGGTGAGGCCCTTCAAGCGGCCGACGAGATGGCCTTCTACGGTCACGTCGCCATCCGGCGTCAGGTCAGTCACGAGGGCGTCTTCCTTCTTCAGGCTGGCCAAGAGGGCCGTCGTACGTCGATCCACAAACCGTGCGGTCAGGGCAATGTGTAGCGCATCTGACAGGGTGTCTTCAATCTCGCGCGTGCGATCCTGCCACCTGGACGGGTTTTCAAGCCAGTCAGGCCGGTGCGCCGCATAGGTCCATGTGCGGATATTGGCAAGCTGTTGCTGCAATTTGGCAATGCCGCCGCCCGCGCCGCTGAGGTCGTCGAGGCGGCGTTCGAGGCCGGCATCGGAGAGGCGCGCGTCCGGGTCGGCCAGCGTTTCGGCGAGGCCGAGCACGAGGCGGGCATGGCCTTCCGGGCCGGCCTTGCGGAAATCCGGCAGGCGGGCGAGATCCCACAGGCGGCGCACCCTGGCCTGGCCGGTCACGTTCGGGCCGATGGCGCTGTCCTCGGCCATGCGGCGCAGCACCCATTCATCGAGCGCGTTCGGATTGTGGATCAGGACCGGGTTTCCGGACGGACGCTCAAGGCTGCGGATGAGGGATTTCAGCGAGGCATAGTCGAGCGCCGAATTGCGCCACTGGATATGGTCGACCGGATCGAACCGGTGCTGTTCGATCCGCTTCCAGACCTCTTCCTCGAAGGGCGGGCAATCGCCAGTCTCGCCGAATTCGCCATCGGAGCGGAAGCGCCCGGCCCGGCCCGCTATCTGGCCGCATTCGGCAGCCGTCAGCGCACGGTGGCGGCGCCCGTCAAACTTGGTGCGCGAGGCGAAGACGACGCGGTCGACATCGAGGTTGAGCCCCATGCCGATGGCGTCCGTGGCGACGATGTAATCGACCTCGCCGGACTGGTACAGGGCGACCTGGGCATTGCGCGTGCGCGGGCTGAGCGCGCCCATGACAACGGCGGCGCCGCCCTTCTGCCGACGGAGCAATTCGGCGATGGCGTAGACTTCTTCCGAGCTGAAGGCGACAATGGCGGTGCGCTTGGGCAGCTTGGTGATCTTGGTCTTGCCGGTATAGCGCAGCTCGGAAAAACGTTCGCGCGTGTCGGTCTCGATGCCGAGATTCAGCGTGCGCAGGAGGGGGCGCATCGTGTCGGCGCCGAGCAGGAGCGTTTCGGATGTCCCGCGCATATGGAGGATGCGGTCGGTGAAGACATGGCCGCGATCCTCGTCCTCGGCGAGCTGGATTTCGTCCACGGCGACAAAGTCTGCGCGCACGTCGACCGGCATGGATTCCACGGTGCAGATGAAATAGCGCGCGTTCGGCGGGATGATGCGTTCCTCGCCGGTGATCAGCGCGGCATGGGAGGCACCCTTGGCGGCGACAACGCGGTCATAGACCTCGCGCGCGAGCAGGCGCAGCGGCAGGCCGATCATGCCTGTGCCATGTCCCATCATGCGCTCGATGGCGTAATGCGTCTTGCCGGTATTGGTGGGGCCCAGAATGGCCTTGAGGGAGGAAGTCATCGGGCGCAGGTGATAGGGATGGGAGGGGGTGTCAAGCAGGAGTGGCGGTGCATCACGTCTGAATTCGGCGGCGAGTGCTCATGTCTGCGACCTACGCTACAGAAGGCATTCCATATCCGCACCCTCAACGGCCGGGTTGAGCTTTTTATGGACTCTAGCTTTCCGGTTGAATCGGTGCGGCCAGCAAGCGCTTCACGCGCGGATAGATCACCCAAATGCCGATGGGCAAGTAGAACTCCAGAAAGAATGTCCCGAGCGTCTTGTGAAACTCGACGGTTCTTCGTCGCTCATCAAACCGCGTGAGCGCGTTCGCCGCCGCCCAAATGGAAGCGAAATATGAAATAACGCCAACACCCATTGCTATCGGAACCAGGGCCGCGAGCACTCGATAGGCAGGATCGTCAGGGGCGAAAACCGCCAGCATTGGTAGCAGGACGAGGAGGGAGAGGAGGCCCGCAGTTGTCAGCAAAAACAAAAAGCCGCGCCGGCCACTATGCCCGACATTCAGCGCATTTCGATCTGACGCCACGCGGTAGAGGCTATAGTGCCAAAGCAGTACTGGACCGATCATCGCCACCATTGAAACGGAGAAAGTGAGAAGCGAAGCGGCCGGGCCGAGCGTGAAGGGATTCCCGGCGACGCTGCCCCCAAAAAACAGAACTACGAATATGATGGTTACAATGGCGGGGTGGAATGAAAGAACACGGTCAGTTAGGCGCATTGCCGCAATCTAGTGAGAACAACATTCGATGTCACGCTTGGCCTGAGCCGTCTGAAGAGACATTCCTAGCGATTTTCTGACAACGAAATTGTTCGTTGCTGACAGTGCTCAGGCCAGTTCCAGCTCGCCCACTGGCTCTGCAACCTTCGTCTTCGGCGCAGGCGCGCGCACCGCGTCCGGGCGGCAGTCGAGAAGTTCCCAGGTGCCGTCATGGTGTTCGACGAGGGCGGTGCAACTTTCGACCCAGTCGCCATCATTCATGTATTTGATACCGTCAATGTCGCGCATCTCGGCGACGTGGATGTGGCCGCAAATGGCGCCGTGATAATCCTTGCGGCGGCAATAGGCGGCGACATGGTCTTCGAAATTGTGGATGTAATTGAGGGCGCGCTTGGTGCGCTTTTTCAGGGCGGCCGACAGCGACCAGTAGGGCAGGCCGAACAGGCGGCGCACGCTGTTGAGGTTGGTGTTCACCCACAGCAGGCAATTATAGGCGTGGTCGCCGAGATGCATGATCCATTTGCGGTCGGCGCGCATCATGCCGTCGAACATGTCGCCATGCACGACGAGATAGCGCTTGCCGTCCGCCCCCAGATGGACCGCCCGGTTCTTCACATGGATGTCGCCGAAGTTGAGGCGAAAATGCATGAAGGCCCGCAGGAACTCGTCATGGTTGCCGATGATATAGGTGACGTCGGTGCCGCGCTTGGCCGCCGTCAGGATACGGCGGATGACGTTCGTGTGGGCCTGCGGCCAGTACCATTTCTTCTTGAGGCGCCAGCCATCGATGATGTCGCCGACAAGGTAGAGCTGTTCGCTTGTATTCGACTTGAGGAAGGTGCACAGGGATTCGGCCTGGCTGCCGCGCGAGCCCAGGTGGACGTCGGAGATGAAGATCGCGCGATATTTCGGCCGGGCATGGGTCATCAGGTTCGCCCCATACGCGGATTTGAAAAGGCTTTTGTGACGGATTGCCTGCAGATTTGTGACAGGCGCAGTGGGCCCTGAAGCTCATCCTTCGACTTCGCTCAGGATGAGCCCCTGGAGAGGTTAGGTCTCCAGTTCCACGTCCCAGTAGAGATAGTCCATCCACGTATCATGCAGGTGGTGGGGCGGAAATTTGCGACCGATGGCCTGCAGCTGGTAATTGTTGGGGCGGAACGGCTTATGCTGCAATTGCACCTCGCAATCGCGCAGCAGCTTGCCGCCCTTTTTCAGGTTGCACGGGCTGCAGGCGGCGACGATGTTTTCCCATGTCGTGCGCCCGCCCTTCGAGCGCGGGATGACGTGATCGAAGGTGAGGTTCTCGTGCGTGCCGCAATAGGCGCACTGGAAACCGTCACGCAGGAAGACGTTGAAGCGGGTGAAGGCCGGCGGGCGATCCTGGCGCACGAAGTCGCGCAGGGCGATGACGGAGGGCAGGCGGAATTCCGTGCTCGGAGAGCGCACGACATAATCGTATTCTGCAACGATATCGACGCGGTCGAGGAAGACGGCTTTCACCACTTCCTGCCACGGCCACAACGACAACGGATAATACGAGAGCGGCCTGAAATCAGCGTTCAGAACAAGGGCAGGCCGTCCATTGGGCGGCGCAGTAATGATCTCAGCCATGGTGACCCCCATGCGGCACGAGAAGACTTGTGACCTGTTTGAACCCGCTGAAGGCAGCACTCCTTTGCACGCTCGCCCGACTGATAGGCGATTCTGGTCATGAGATTATGACAGTCAGGACCGATTGCAACTCTTGAGGCTCAGGTCGTGCCGGGCGCGGCGTCGCCCCGGTGCATGTGCAGCCAGGCCCAGAGCAGGTGGGCGGCCACGCCCCGATTGGGGCGCCAGGCCTCCGCGTGCAGCGTGAACGCCTTGATATCCATACGGGTTTCATGGGCGGCAAGCAGCCTGTGCGCCTCCATCAGGCCGACATCGCCGACCGGGAACGCGTCCATCGCGCCGGTCGCGTACAGTAGGAACAATTCTGCCGTCCACGGGCCGATGCCCTTCACCGCGACGAGTTCGCGGCGCGCTTCGTCCAGTGGCGCGGCGCATACGCGCGGCAGGCTGAGCGTACCGGCGACGAACGATTCCGCAATCGAGACAAGGTGGCCGACCTTGGGGCGCGACTGGCCGCAGGCGCGCAAGGCACCCGGATCGGATGCGAGCACGGCTTCGGGCGTGACCTCGCCCAGCAGCGCCTCGGTGCGGGTCCATATGGCGCCAGCCGCGCCGAGGGAAATCTGCTGGTGGGTGATCATGCGGGCGAGCATGGCATAAGTCGCCTCGCCAGCGCGCCAGACCGGCAGGCCAGTGACGTCATAGGCCATGGCAAGGGCCGGATCGGCACGGGAAAGCGTCTCGCAGGCGGCTTTGAGCCGCGCCTGCGACGGGGCTGTCACAGGGCCGGCCCGGGGAGCCGACCCACCACGACGGTGCCGACCATGACCTGGTTGTCTTTCAGAGTGAACATCAGGAAGCCGCCATTCGCCGAGGCGGTTTCAAGTGTCGCTACGGTCGCCTGTTCCTGCAGGCGCCAGCTGTCAGCGGCCTTGAGCGCCTCCTTCAGGCCTTCGGGATCGTCAATGCGCACGCCGAACGAACCATTGGCGAAACCGTTTTCGATGGTGACCGTGCCCTTGGCGCCGAATTTGAGGGGGCCCCAGTTGAGCAGCGCCTGCCCGAGTTCCACGCCGCCGCCGGTTTCGAGGAGCGAGTCATAGAGGCGTTCCGGATTACCGCCGCTGCGGATCCAGGCCGGATAGAAATTGTGCACTTCCGCGATCAGGCGGCTTTCCTGGAGTTCGGTGCCGAGCCACGGCGCTGCGACCGGGGCGGCATCGAGCGTCAGCGCCTCCCATTGCAGGGCCACGAGCAGGTCGGCGGCGGCGTCCGGACGCGGGGCGAGATTCAGCGAGAAGTCCTTCGCCGTGTAGATATGGCCGTCGATCAGGGCCGATGCATCATGGAGTTCGATCGCGGCGCGGTGCACGCCGGCATCGGTCCAGGACAGGCTGCCGACGGATTTGCGGTCAAGATCGAACGTGTGGCGGATGCCGAGCCGGTCGGTCAGCACGCTGTGGCCGGGCGCGCGGCCGATAATATGGTGCCAGTTCCACGGCTGCATCACGACCTGGAGGCGTGCGCCTTGCCAGCTGGCCATGTTGGGCGGCTGGTAGTGCGGGGCGACGACGTCGAGTTCGAAGCGGAACGGATAGCCGCCGATCTTGCGCGACTCATATTCGACGACTGCCCCGCCGGCACGTTGCTCGGCGACCCATTTGTCGACACCCAGCCCGATCTCGGCGCGGGCATAGATCCAGTAAGCCGAATAGGCGCCGACCAGGGCGACCAGAAGCAGGAAGGGGAAGAACAGCCAGAAGCGGGAGCGCCGGCGCTCGGCCAGCGGCTTTACAAGGCCCGAATTGTTCCAATAATTGCTCATATGCTCTGTGGTTCCTGTGCGGCTTGGATCCGGCCCTGGACGGCGAGACCCTCCTTGAGAAGGGCATCAACCGCTGTTTCCATCTCGCTTTCAAGGCGCTTCATCATCTCTTTGCGGTCCAGGCCCGCCGGGATGGGTGGCAGGATTTCATAGACGATACGGCCCGGCCGGCGCAGCGTTCCGTGAGCGGGCCAGCACAGGCCCGCATTGGTCGCGACCGGCACGATGGGCACGTCCAGCGCCTTGTAGAGCGCAACGACTCCGGCGGCATGGTATTGGGGCGCATCGCCCGGCGTCTTGCGCGTGCCCTCCGGAAAGATGACGATCTGCCGGCCAATGGCGGCGCGATCTTTCGCTGCCGAAACCATGCGGCGCAGCGTCCTGGTGGTCCCGGCCCGGTCGATCGGGATCATGTCGCTTTTCAGCGCATACCAGCCGAGGAACGGATACCAGAGCAGTTCGCGCTTCATGACGATGGCAGGATCCGGTGTCACGACGAAGGGCACGAAAATGTCGAACATGCACTGGTGCTTGCCGACATAGAGGAAGGGGCCGTCAGGCAGGTGTTCGAGGCCGCGGATTTCGGTCTCCATGCCCGCGATGACCCGCATGCCCCAGCGCAGCGCACCGGCATAGGTCTTGATTCCCCACATGATGAACCGGCGCGGCAGGACCAGCCCGATCACGAAGACCGAGCCCATCAGGGCCATCGTGCCATAGAGGTAGGCAACAAACAGGAGGGAGCGAAGCTGCATCATCGGCCAGCACGTTTAGCCGCTCAACCGAGGGCCGTCACCCGCCACTTTGCCCATTCTGTCAGCACGCCGCGAAACGATTTGGAATCGCCCAGCACCGCCGAGGGATCGACCACCGTCCGGACCGGATAGGGCTGGAGCGTGATATCGGGCATGGCACGCTGCAACAGCAGCAGGCTGCGCGCCATATGATAGTCGGATGTGACGATGATCAGGTGCGTATAGCCGCGTTCATAGGCCCAGGCAGCGGCCTCTTCGGCGTTGCCGATCGTGGTTTCGGCGCGGTAGCCGATATCGACGCAGCAGGCATAGATATCGGGCGAGCCGCCTGCGAGGGCGATCAGGTCGTCCATGTCCACGTCCGGATTGACGCCGGAAATCAGCAGTCTCTGCCCGCGCCCGGCCGACATGAGATCGATGCCAGCGGCAATGCGCAGCCCCGAACCGCCCGTCAGGGCCACGATTGCGTCCGCCTGACGCGCCGTCGCCGGGACCGATTCGGATGCGCGGCGCGCAAACATCAGGAAATCGAACGCCACAAGGGCGAGCACGACCAGAACCACCGCCGGGAAAAAGCCGAAGCCGCGACGCGAGAGGGAGCGATCAGGCTTCACATCATGCCTTTCAGCGCCCGGATCACCGTCATCCGGGCCGCGAGACGCGCTGCGAAGCCGGCGATGACAGGTGTGACGACAAGGATGACGAGATCGAGGAAGTCGAGGCTGAGTTCGGGCAGGAGGCCCGCGCGGGACCCATGGACCTGCACGGTGAAGATCATCAGCGCGGCTGCACCAAGCGCCATCAGCGCACCAACTGCACCGGCCCGCAGGCCGAGGACCCAGAAACGCCGCTCGAACAGGCCTGCAATGAACCGGTCACGGGCCCCGGCCAGGTGGAGGACGTCAACAATGTCGCGCCGGGCCAGAAGCGCCGCATGGGTGGCAAAGGCGATCACCGCAACAGCCGTCGATGCCAGCAGGGCAACGGCGATCAGCGCCGTCAGGCGCGCCACCCCGAGGACACGGCGCACATCGCCGGCCCAGTCAGCATGTTCGTCCACGGCGCTGGCAATGCCGGCTTCCGAGAGATTGCGGGCAATGGTCAGCCCCATGTCGGGCACGGCCGGGTCGGCCTCGACCGCGACCAACTGTGGCAATGGCAGGCTGTCGGGCAGGCCACGGCTGCCGAAATTCGGTTCGAGCAGGGCATCGATTTCCTCCTTGGACAGGACACGGGCCGTGCGGACGCCTTGCGTTTGCTCGATGATCTTGCGCGCTTCGTCGGCGCCGCGCCGGTCGACATCCGGCAGGCTGACCGTGAGTTCGCCCTGCACTTCGGCTGTCCAGCTCTTGGCGGCGCCATAGGTCGACTTGGCCGACAGCGCAGCGAGCGCGGCCAGGAAGCAGAGCGCCCCGACGACGAAGAACAGGGCGGCTTCGCGAACATCCTCGACCGGAAGAAGTGGTGTTTCCTTTGCCATCCTAACCCTCCAGGCCCGGATCCGTGCGCCGCCGGGCCGCTTCGCCGCCAAACTCCACATCCTGCACCAGGAGACGATTGGTGAGCCGGTAGACCGGCGCTTCGACCTGGCGCACCAGGCCAAGGTCGTGCGTGGCGATGATCACGGTCGTCCCACGCCGCTTGTTGAGCTCGAGGAAGAGGCGCATCAGCCGCGTGCCCATTTCCGGATCGACGTTGCCGGTTGGCTCGTCCGCAATGAGGATATCGGGCTGCGTCACGACGGCGCGGGCGATGGCAACACGCTGCTGTTCACCGCCCGACAGCGTCGGCGGCTTGGCATGAAGGCGCTGGCCGAGGCCCACCCAGGCGAGCAATTCCTCGACATCGGCGCGGTAATCGGACTCGCGGCGGCCCAATACCCGCAGCGGCAGCGCCACATTCTCGTAGGCCGACAGATGTTCGAGCAGCCGGAATTCCTGGAAAACCACGCCCACCCTGCGGCGCAGGGCCGAGAGCTGGTCTCGCGTCAGATTGCTGGTGGGGCGGCCGAACAGGCTGACTTCGCCCCGGCTTGGCTTCAGCGCCAGGTAGAGGAGTTTCAGCAGACTTGTCTTGCCAGCGCCCGACGCACCCGTCAGGAAGCTGAACGAGCCGGGTTTCAGGACAAGATCAATATCGCTAAGTATGTCCTCTGAGGTATCATAGCGGAGCGATACCGAATCGAAGCGAACGGCGACGTCGTCAAAGAGGTCGTGTCGTGGATACGTCATGGGCTCCTGCCTGGCAGCTCAGGCTATTGATTCAATGGGGCGAATTGCGGGAAAGACCAAGTCATGATCCTCACCTGTCCCTCATGTGAGACCCAGTATTTCGCCGATGACTCAACAATCGGTGAAAGCGGGCGAACTGTGAAGTGCGCAACCTGCGGACATAGCTGGTTCGTGCGGCCTGAAGGCGTGGCCGGGCATGAGCACGCCGCGGCACCCGCAGCCCATGAAGTCTACCGTGAACGCGTGCGCGAACAGCGCCGACGCAAGAGCCGGTTCGCCGCGCTGGTCTCGTGGATCGTTACCGCTGCCGTCTTCTTTACGCTGGGCCTGGCCGCGATCATCTTCCGCAACGATGTTGTGAAATTCTGGCCGGAATCGGCCACGGCCTACAAACGGGCCGGTTTTTCCGTCAACCGGTTCGGCCTCGAGTTCGAGAATATCGAGCGCAGCCGCACCTTCAATGACACGATCCCCGTCGTCACAGTGTCGGGCAAGGCCGTGAACGTCGCCCGCAGCACCGTCGAAACGCCCGCCGTGCGCGTCAGCCTGATGGACGAGCGCGGCAAGCAGGTCGCACAGAAATTCGGGACCATCACGCCCGGCGAACTCGACGCAGGCGACACCGGGACGTTCAAGATCGTGCTTGAGCAGGCTCCGATGGAAAGTTTCGAGATCGAACTGTCCTTCGTCGACCGCGACAATGTTCCGCGAGAGCCGGAACCCGAAGCCGGGACGGAGACTGTAACCGACGAGCCAGCGCCGGAAACGGCCGGGTCCGAGACTGAAAGCCCGATTGAATGACAGACATGCCGAAGATCGAAGTCCTCGTCACCGAGGAAGAACTGATGGCGCGTATCGATACGCTGGCCGACGCACTTGTGCCGCGCCTGCCGGGCGACTGGACGGCGGTGTCGATCCTGATCGGCGCGACACCGTTCACCTCCGACCTGATGAAAGCGCTGGCCCGGCGTGGCGTGCATCCGATCCTCGATGTGATCTGGCTCGAAAGCTACCGCGATGCCCGCGAGAGTTCCGGCCGCGTCGTGGTGCGGGCCGATCTTGGCCGGTCAGTCGAGGGACGCGGCGTCCTGTTGCTGGACGATGTCTACGACACCGGGCGCACGCTCGCCTTTGCCAAGAACCACTTGTTGTCCAAGGGCGCACGCGAAGTTGTCACCTGCGCGCTGACGCAGAAGCCCTGGGCGCCCCGAGGGGAAGATGGCGTCGATTTCTGCGCCTTCGATTCCCCGGGCCGCTACCTTGTCGGCTATGGCATGGACGATGCGGGCAAGTATCGCGGCCTGCCCTATATCGGCGCGCTGGACTAGGTCAGCGCGAACCAGATGCAGGCACCTGCCGTGACCAGCTTCACAATGAGCGTGATGAGCGTTCCTACGGAACGGCCGAAGCTCGAACCTGACGAACCACCGATGCCGACAGCGTGAAGTACGCGACCGACAAGGAAACTGCCACCGAGACCGTGGATCAGCACAACCGGTGCGGATAGTGCCGCAAGCCCGACAAGGCCAAGCAGCACGATCGGCACGTCTTCGACTGCGTTGCCCTGTGCCCGGATGGCCCGTTGCACGGCTTCATTATTGCCGTCACCAAAACCGACTTTCTCGGCCCCGCGAACACGGCCGACATTCAGTTTCAGGATGAGCATAAACAGGCCGAAAAGGCCAAGATAGAGCGTGGTGGCAGCAAAAGCCGTCATGGGTAGTCCTCCCTTTTTCAGAAGACTTACCCGGGTTCACGCAAATGGCACGGGTTTTTTGACCTACCAGGCGCCGATATTCCCAGCGCTGGCCCACGGCTCGTTGGGGGCCTTGCGCTCACCCTTCTGCAAAAGCTCGACTGAAATGCCGTCCGGCGACCGGACAAAGGCCATGTGTCCGTCCCGTGGCGGGCGGTTGATCGTCACGCCCTGCTCGGCAAGGCGCTCGACGGCCGCATAGATGTCGTCGACCATGTAGGCGAGATGGCCGAAATTGCGGCCGCCGGAATAGTCTTCCGGGTCCCAGTTATGCGTCAGCTCGACCATCGGGATATTCAGCTGGGTCGGATTGGCATTCTCGGGCACGCCGCCGAGACGTTTCACGTCTGCAGGCGACGCCAGGAAGACCAGCGTGAAGCGGCCTTTCTCATTGTCGACACGCCGGACCTGCTCCAGCCCGAGCCCCTCGCAATAGAATTTCAGTGATGCGTCAATATCGGCGACGCGCACCATTGTGTGAAGGTATTCGATGCTCATGAGGGGCCTCCATTGAGGTCGCGCACGACCTGTTTCAGGTTGGGTGGCATCAGGGCATAGTATCGGCGCATCGCCGCGGCGAGCAGCAGGATCATGAAGCCCATGATGGCGAGGAAGACGGAAAACGTGTGGATCATCGTGCCGGTCTCGAACACGGGTGATGACCCGGAGGCGCGCCAGAGCGCCAGCCAGACCATGTTGAAGGCGGCTACAAAGGGCGCAACCAGGATCGAGACGATCGTGGCGCAGGCGAAGAAATAAGTAGCCGAGCGCGGGCCTTCGCTGCGCAGGTAGAGGTCGGTGAACTCCGCATCGCCAATGTCAGCCGGAATTTCACCGGTTTCCTTGCGCGCAGCGAGGACTTCAGGCGCAAAGTCGCGGGTCGTCTTCCATCGCCATGCGAGGTGTGCGCCCCAGGCGAGAAGGGCCACGAAAAGCAGGATCATCGGCAACATGGAAAAACGGGCAGGTCCGAATTTGCGGCGAGGGGCCGTCTGCCCAGCTTGCCGGTTCAGGCGGCATGGGCGCGTTCATAGGTCAGCATGGCACGCTTTCGCGCCAAACCCCAATGATAGTTATGGAGCCTGCCGTCCGCCGCAAGGGCCCTGTGGCAGGGAATGAACCAGCTGATCGGGTTTGCCCCGACCGCCGCACCGACGGCACGGGCGGCCTTGGGATGGCCGGACACTTTCGCCAATTGGCCATAGGTCTGGGTCGTGCCCGCCGGAATCTCGAGCAGGGCGCGCCAGACCTGACGCCGGAACGGCGTGCCATAGAGCGCCACGGGCATCGGCTCACCCGACTCGAAGACGCGACTGGCAAAGCTGGCCGCTTCCACATCGTCACGCCGGATATCGGCACCGGGATAGCGCGCGGCAAGGTCGGCAAAGGCCTGCGCTTCGCCGACGCCCTGATGTTCAAACCCAGTGCGTTGCGGCGCGCCTTCGTCGATAAACCCGAGCGCCACCAGCCCGCGCGGTCCGATCAGCCATGCACCCAGGCCGAACGGTGTGGGTGCCTTCCCCAAGACCAGGTCAGCCCCTGCCCCGCCGGCCTTGGCCTCACCGGGGGTGAGGCCTTCGTGAGCGATGAAGAGATCGTGCAGTCGGCCGGGGCCCGAGAGGCCCGTCTCGAGGGCGGCATCGAGTACGCTCGCGCCATCGCGCAGCAGGTCGCCGGCTGCGCCATGGGCCAGCGCGGCCTGGAACTGTTTCGGGCTGACGCCCGCCCAGCGCGTGAATTCGCGCTGGAAGTGGCTGGGCGACAGGTTCATCGCTGCCGCCACGCTGGCAAGGTCCGGCCAGTCGCGCCAGGTGTCGCCGAGGTGATCAAGGGCGCGAGCCATGCGGTCATAGGCCAGGGCGCGTTCATCGAGAGGAGCAAGTGTCAGTGTCATGAGAGGCAGTTTGCCTGCTGGGGCAGGCCTGTTCCACCCGTTTCTTGCGGCAGCGTAGGGCTCAACGCACCTTTTAGCCCAAGGCCCTGTGCAGGCGGGTATCAGGCGCTAAAAGAGGGGCAGACAAACCAGACAGGGAGATAAACGTGACTCAGGGATTTTCGACACGCGCCATTCACGCAGGCAGTGCGCCAGACCCGGTGACCGGGTCGCGCGCCCAGCCGATCCACCAGACAACCAGTTTCGTGTTCAAGGATGCGGCCCATGCCGCCAACCTGTTTGCACTCCAGGAATTCGGGAACATCTATACGCGCCTCGGCAACCCGACGACTGGCGCGCTGGAAGCCCGTATCGCCGATCTTGAAGGCGGCACGATGGGCGTTGCCACAGCGTCCGGTCATGCGGCGCAATTGCTGGCCTTCCATGTGCTGATGGAGCCCGGCGCGAATATCGTTGCGGCGCGGCAGCTTTACGGCGGCTCGATCAACCAGTTGTCGCACGCATTCAAGAAGTTCGGCTGGGATGTGAAATTTGTCGATATTGACGACGTGGCAGGGTTCGAGGCCGCGATTGACGACAAGACGCGCGTGATCTTCACCGAGAGCCTCGCCAATCCGGGCGGCCTCGTCACGGACATGGCCGCAATTGCCAAGATCGCCAGCAAGCACGGCATTCCCTTCATGGTCGACAATACGATGGCGTCGCCCTACCTCTGCCGACCGCTGGAGCATGGCGCGAATATCATCGTCGAGAGCCTGACCAAGTTCATCGGCGGTCACGGCAACTCGATCGGCGGCATGATCGTCGATGGCGGCAATTTCGACTGGCTGGCGCACAAGGCCAGGTTCCCGACCATGGCGAGCCCGCAATCCTATTACAATGACATGGTGTTCGGCGAGGCCTTCGCCGCGCTGCCGCTCGGCCCTGACGGGTCGAACGTGAATATCGCCTTCGCCATCGCGGCACGCGCTTTCTCGCTGCGCGATCTCGGCCCGGCGATGTCGCCCATGAACGCATTCCTCATTATGACGGGGTGCGAAACCCTGCCATTGCGCATGGAGCGCCACTGCGCCAATGCCCTGAAGGTCGCCAAGCACCTCAGCGCGCACAAAAAGGTCAGCTGGGTGCGCTATGCAGGCCTTGAGGGCGATGCGCATTTCGAGCGGGCGAAAAAATACCTGCCCAAGGGGGCTGGCGCCGTGTTCACGTTCGGCCTGAAGGGCGGGCATGAGGCGGGGGTCAAGCTGGTTGAGGGCGTGAAACTGTTCAGCCACCTGGCCAATATCGGTGACACGCGTTCGCTGATCATCCACCCGGCATCGACCACGCACAGCCAGTTGACGGATGCGCAAAAGACCGCGGCCGGGGCTGCGCCCGACACGGTGCGCCTGTCGGTCGGAATCGAGGATGCTGCCGACATCATTGCTGATCTCGACCAGGCGCTGGCTTCGCTCTGATCGCCGGAAAATTCCCTTCCCTGTTTGCCGGAACGCCTGCAAAGTAATCGTTTGGCCAACAGGGGAGGGCCCAGACCCATGGCAGATGCCCGCAGCATAATTCTGCACGAATATCCGACGTCGCCGTTCGCGGAGAAGGTGCGCCTGGCGCTCAAGCTGAAGAACCTCGGCTATTCGCGCGTGGAAATTCCGGTGATCATGCCCCGGCCCGACCTGATGCCGATGACGGGCGGCTATCGCCGCACACCGGTGATGCAGATCGGCGCGGACATCTATTGCGACACCGCGATCATCCTGCGTGAGCTGGAATCCCGTTTCCCGAACCCGTCACTGCGCACGCCGGGCCATGAGGGGCTCGCCCAGATGGTGGCCGGATGGACCGATGCGCGCTGGTTCCAGTCGTCGGTCGCCGTCATCTTTGGCGAGCGGGCCGACAGCGTGCCCGAGGATTTCAAAAAGGACCGCGAGGCCCTCTCCGGCCGGCCCTTCGACACCGAAGCCATGAAAAAAGTGGCGCCGATGATGCGCGACCAGTGGCGCGCCCGGCTGATGTTGCTGGAAGAACGCCTTCAGGCTGGCAAGGGCGCTGGCGCCGGCGTCTACCTGATCGGCGCGAAGCCAGGCTTCGTCGACGTCCACGCCTACATGAATGTCTGGTTCGTGATGAACACGGTGCCCGACTTTGCCAATGCCTGCCTTGAGTCCGCGCCATTGACGCGCGCCTGGTATGACCGGCTGACCGAGGCCGAAGGCCAGGCGCCCGAAACCATCAGTTCTGCCGAAGCGCTGGCGATCGGAAAAACGGCGGCGCCGCGCCTCGTGGCGGCAACAACGCTCAACGAGCCGCAGGGCTTTTCCCCCGGTGACAATGTGGCCGTTGCGCCGGATGATTATGGCCAGGTCTGGGTCGAGGGCGAACTCGTGCACGCCGATGCCCAGCGCCTGATCCTGCAGCGCACATCGCCCGAGGCGGAAACCATCCATGTCCACTTCCCGCGCGCCGGATTCCTCGTCCGCCGGGCCTGACAAGGCTTGCGCATGCGCCTCCCGGATATAGGCTGGCCGAAAACCAGTCGTGGGAGGACGGAAGACAATGAAGCGTTTGATGATTGCGGGCCTGTTTGTGCTGGGCGCATGCCAGTCGACACAAGCCGACGAGTTGGCCGCGGACGGCGCCGCAAGTGAAAGCTGGTACCCGTCGAAATACGGCGCCGATGACCGGCTCGGCGCGCTCAACAATCTCAGCGCAGAAAAGACCGCCGCCGCGGCGAAACTGGTCACGACCGGCAAGACCTATTCGCTCGGCATGGTAACGGGCCGCGATACACCCGCCTATGGCCCGCGCGAATACGACGTGACGGTGCTGCAACTGTCGGACGGGTCGGGCACACCGCTCGGCGAAAACATGGCGACCGGCAATGACGATATTGTCGATGTCTGGGTCGGCATTGGCAGCCAGATTGACGGGCTTGGTCATATGGGCATCAACCACGAATACTATAATGGCGTGCCCGTGGCCGACTTTGTCACGACATCCGGTCTGACGCAGTTCGGCACCCACCTGTTGCCGCCGATCGCGACACGCGGCGTGTTGCTCGACATGACCAAGGCGTTCGGCGATCCGGTCGCGCCGGGTACGGCGTTCAACACAGCCGAGATCGAGGCCGCCGCAATGCGTGCGAGCATTTCCATCGAGGCTGGTGACGTCGTGCTCTTCTACACCGGTACGATGAAATCGCAGGCCGGGGCGTCCGAACTCAACCCCGCCGAACCGGGCATCGGCGTCGACGGCATCCAATACCTCGCAGATCTCGGCGTCGTGGCCATCGGATCGGATACATGGGCGGTTGAGGTCATTCCGTTCGAGAATGAGGCCCGCCCGTTTGACGGACACCTGACAATGCTGGCCAAGAACGGCGTCTACATCCTGGAAAACATGGTGACGGACGAACTCGCCGCCGATGGCGTGACGGAATTCTTCTTCACGCTGGGCGCGCCCCGCCTTGAAGGCACCGTGCAGGCCATCATCAATCCGGTCGGCATTCGCTAGACTCTCGTCGAATGTCCGACCCAACGAAAAACGCCGCCCTCTTTCGGGGGCGGCGTTTGTCTGTTGGCTGAAAGTCGTGAGCAACTAGAACTTCACGCTGGCCTTGCCGTACACGAAGCGGCCGGAGCTGCCGTACGGGATGTAGCCGGAGAACGGCGTATTGCCTGTGCCGTTCTGACCAATCGGCGCTGGATCGCCATACTCGTCGAACACGTTGTCCGCACCAATCGACAGGGTGATACGCTCGTTCCAGGTGTAACGGCCCTCGATGTCGAGGAGCGTGTTTGGATCGATCGTGTAGTCGTTGGCAGGGTTCGAGCTTGGCACGAGCACTTCGCCGTAGCGGATGGCACGGACCGTTGCGCCGAATGGACCACGTTCCCAGCCGAGCGAGGCCGTGAGCTTGTCTTTCGGCGTACCCTCTTCAAATGTCAGCACATTGACGCGGCCGAACAGGACCGGGTTCGACGGCAAGGCCGTGAGCTGAGGAATGTCCGGCACTGCGGTGACATCCGTCTTGTTGAAGTTGGCACCGAATGTCGCATCAAACTTGCCCATGTCCGTTTCCGGGAAGGCATAGTTTGCAACGATGTCGACACCTGTTGTCTCGGTATCCACACCGTTCAGGAAGAAGCGACCACCGCCCGAACCCAGGAAGCCCTGGCCTTCGAGGTAGTCACGCACGTCCTGCGACGTGAGGTTTTCCGACAGCACGATCCGGTCGTTCACGTCGATGCGATAGGCATCAACGGTGACGTTGAGCGGACCGTTCCGGAAGACAGCACCGATCGAGTAGTTGACCGAGTTCTCGGCATCGAGATCCTGGGCACCCAGAGCCACGGCCGCCGGATCAGTGACCGGGAACGTGGTGATGTCGAATGGCACGCCGTTGATGAAGTTCGTCGACGTCGTCGCAAAGTACTGCTGCTGCAGGGATGGCGCACGGAAGCCATTCTGCACCGAGCCGCGCAGGGCGAACATGTCGTTGAAGTCATAACGGGCAGCCAGTTTTCCGGTGACCGTTTCGCCGAAGTCGGAATAGGACTCGACGCGCACGGCACCCGACACAATGAACGCGTCTGTCACGTTGGCTTCGAGGTCGAGATAGGCACCAATTGCGGTGCGGTCTTCGTCAACTTCATTGGCCGGACGGAAGCCTGGGAACACCTGCGCACCGGATGCTGTTGCACAACCCCCAGCAGTAATTTGTGCGGCGGTGGGGGTAGTACAACCCAATGCGGCTAATGGCAGGAGCACACCGCCATTGCGGTAGCTGTCTGGCTCGCCCGCGTTGATCTCGTACATTTCCTGACGGGCTTCGAGGCCCCAGGCGACGTTGAGATCGGAGGCAAGACCGTCAACCGTAAATCCTTTGACGGCCGAGAGGTTGGCGACGACCTGACTGTACTTGAAGCCACCGGCATCGAACGATGTCTTGGAGGCAGGGCCGATCGAACGGTTGAGCGTGTTCTCGATTGTGAACTGCATCTCGTTCGAACCGTAGACGAGCGACGTATCCATGTCCCATCCGCCCATGTCGAACCGGGCACCGCCAGCCAGCGACGCGTCGGTGGTTTCTGGCGAGATCAGAGGCAGGAAGCCGTTCGGGTAGATTTCGACGACGTTACGGGCATCCAGGGCGCGGCGGTAGAAGCCTGCCGATGTCGTGTCGCGATCCTGATAGCTGGCCCAACCATAAAGCTCGACGCCATTTTCAAGATTGTAACCTGCATTGCCGAACAGTGTGATCTGTTCGAGTTCAGGCTCGCCGGTCCATGCGTTGTAGCGATTGATCACTGCTTCGCGCGGATCGGTGCCACCACCTGGATAGTTCGGACGAACGTCGAACCCGGAGCGTTCAGAATGCTGCTGGTCTTTGTACTCGGCCGACACAGTCAGGTAGCCGTCCCCGCCAAGCTGGAAGCCTTTCCAGCCCGCCAGAGTCACGACGTGTCCGTCAGACCGTTCGCGGGAAATTTCGCCGCTGGCCGGAACGGTCACACCGGCAGGCGGTGCGCCAACAGGCACGGTGTATTCTGTTTCGCGCCAGCCATAGCTGACTTCGGCGGCGCCACCTTCTGCCGCCTGGCGAAGGTTGACGTTGATCACGCCGGCGATGGCGTCAGACCCGTATTGCGCCGACGCACCGTCGCGCAGGACTTCAATTCCGGAGACGGCAAGGGTCGGGATCGTGTTGAGGTCGACAGCCGATGTACCGCGACCGATTGATCCGTTCACGTTGACGAGCGACGCCATGTGGCGGCGCTTGCCATTGACAAGAACCAGCGTCTGGTCAGGGCCGAGACCGCGCAGCGAGGCTGGGCGGACCGAGTCGGTGCCGTCATTGAGGGCCGGGCGCGGGAAGTTGAATGATGGGAGCTGGACCGACAGGGCCTGGTTCAGTTCGCCGATGCCGATCTTTTCGAGCGTGGCCGCGGAAACGACGTCAACAGCAACAGCTGTGTCGAGTGCCGACCGGTTGGCGACGCGCGTACCCAGAGTAACGACTGTCTCGAGCGTACGGTCGGATTCAGGGGCGGCTTCTTCCTGGGCGAAAACGGGCATGGTGATGGATGCGATGGCCACAGCAGCTGTGGCAGCTCGCAGGACAGTTTTGAACTGCACGTTAGGTATCCTCCTTTGGATGACGATGGGCGCCCGACGCTGGGTGTCCAACCTTGAATGATCCCCTTTGGGCATTCAAAATCAAAACAAAGAGTGGACGCTGGTACAAAAATCACAAGTGGGCGACACTTTTTGTCCCGCTCGTGTGATAATTATGACACTCCAGTATAGGCAACACAAAGGGCCTCATCATGAACAGACGACTTTGCCTTATCACGGGCGCATCAGCCGGCATCGGCGCGGAGTTTGCCCGTCAGTATGCGGCGCTTGGCTGGGACCTCGCCCTGACCGCGCGGCGTCTCGACCGACTGGAGGCGCTGGCGACCGAACTTGAGGCGGCACATGGCATAACCGTCATTCCGCTCGTCCAGGACCTTGCCCGCGCCAACTCTGTCGACAAGATCCTTGCCGCCCTTGCCGACCAGGGCCGGCATGTCGATGCGCTGGTCAACAATGCCGGTTACGGCCTCCCCGGAACGTTCTTCAACACGGACTGGAAGGATCAGGCGGCCTTCATCCGGGTTCTTTATGCGGCTCCGATCGAACTCGCGCACAAGGTGCTGCCGGGCATGGCGGAGCGCCGCTATGGCCGTATCATCAATGTCGCCTCGCTCGCAGGTTATGCCGCCGGCAGCGCGGGCCACACGCTGTATGCCAGCGTCAAGGCAGGACTGATCAAGTTCTCCGAAAGCCTGAATGCCGAATGCGCCGCTACCGGCCAGCCCGACATTCACTGTACCGCCCTTTGCCCCGGCTTCACCTGGAGCGAGTTCCATGACGTCAATGGCACCCGCGACGACACGGACAAGATGCCGAAATGGATGTGGATGCAGGCCGCGCCTGTCGTGAAGGCCGGCATCGATGCCGTGAACCGGGGCCAGCCGGTTGTCGTTCCCGGCACCGTCAACAAGACGCTGGCCGCCCTGACCCGCGTTCTGCCCGAACCCCTCGGCCGCGCCATGGTCCGCGCCCAGTCACAGCGCTACCGCCGGATGGACGCCTGACGCCGCCTGCGTTGTTGCACCGCACAATCTTTCCATGACTCTTCGGCCTCGCGCACTATACTAAGCAAAACGACCAGAGATCGCGGAGGAAATTATGGACGGCACTGCAGGCGAAACACTCGAAACATCCCCGGTCCTGACAGGGCTTGTTGCAACCATGGCCGACGCCGTTTCGGCGCTGGAAACATATGTTGCGGCCGCCAATAGCGGCGCAAGCGTCCGGCTGAAGACGGCCGACGGTCGCCCCGACCGCAAGGCGTTGGAACGCGAGCAGCACATGGCCCACGGCCTGTCATGGATCGCGACCTATCTCGAAGCCCTGCGCCAGACAGCCGAATGGGCCGCCCGTCTCGAAGCGGAAGGCAAGTTCGGCGAGATCGAAGCGCTTCTCTCGCAGATCCTGTTCAGCGAATATTTCGCGCAGCTGGTCGGCGGCGTGCCGATGAACCAGGGCGAAACGATCCGTCCGCACGAACTGGGCCTGCTGGCCGAGGTCGACACCCTTTTTGCACATCCTGCGGTCAATCGCCTGATCATCGAGGGCAAGACCACCGCGTCCATGGCGGCCGCCGCCCGCCTGTTGCCCGACTCGCTTTCGCGCAACACGGTGGAAGAGACCGGCCTCGATGAGACGATGAGCATGGTGCGCGAACAGTTCGCGAAATTCTCCAGCGACAAGATCAAGCCGCACGCCCATGGCTGGCACATGCGCAACGACTATATCCCGATGGATGTCGTCAGCGAGATGGCGGAGCTCGGCGTGTTCGGCCTGACCATCCCGGAAGAGTTCGGCGGCTTTGGCATGGGCAAGATCGCCATGTGCGTCGTCTCCGAAGAACTCTCACGCGGCTATATCGGCACCGGCTCGCTGGGCACGCGCAGCGAGATCGCGGCCGAACTGATCCTGATCGGCGGCACCGATGACCAGAAGCAGAAATGGTTGCCCAGGATTGCCAGCGGCGAAATCCTGCCGACGGCCGTGTTCACCGAACCGAATACGGGGTCTGACCTTGGCAGCCTCCGTACCCGCGCAGTGAAGACCGAAGACGGCAGCGAATATGCCATCACCGGCAACAAGACGTGGATCACTCATCCGGTCCGCGCCGACGTGATGACCGTACTCGCACGCACCGATCCGGCTACGAACAATTTCTCCGGCCTGTCCATGTTCCTCGCTGAAAAGCCACGCGGCGACGACGCCAACCCCTTCCCGGCCGACGGCATGACCGGCGGCGAGATCGAAGTGATCGGCTATCGCGGCATGAAGGAATACGAGATCGGCTTTGACGATTTCCGCGTGAAATCGGAGAACCTGCTCGGCGGCGTCGAGGGCCAGGGGTTCAAGCAGCTGATGGCGACGTTCGAAAGCGCCCGCATCCAGACGGCTGCGCGCGGCATTGGCGTGGCGCAGAATGCGTTCGAGATCGGCCTGCAATACGCCCTCGACCGCAACCAGTTCGGCCATTCGATCTTCAGCTTCCCGCGCGTGTCGAACAAGCTGGTCATGATGGCCGCCGAACTGATCGGCGTGCGCCAGCTGACCTATTTCTCGGCCCGCCAGAAAGATGCCGACAAGCGCTGCGACCTTGAAGCCGGCATGGCCAAACTGCTCGCGGCCCGCGTCGCCTGGGCGGCCGCCGACAATGCGCTGCAGATCCATGGCGGCAACGGCTTCGCGGTCGAGTATCCGATCAGCCGCCTGCTGGCCGATGCCCGCATCCTCAACATCTTCGAGGGCGCTGGCGAAGTGCAGGCCATGGTGATTGCGCGCCGCCTGCTCGAAGGCGGGAACTGAGCCCCGCCTTCGGCGCCACGCCTAGCGGATTACCCCGCCCAGCGGTTCGATATCAGCCGGTTCGTGCTGGATGATCACCTTGGCGCCAAGGCGTTCGGCGCGCGCTTCGAACGCATCCATCGACGCCAGCGTGTCAGGTTCGCTGGAATTGAAGCGGGGCACGCGCTTAAGTTCACGGCTTTCGGTGCGGTGATAGAGGTCTCCCGTCAGCAGGACCGGGCCGCTTTCCGGCATCATCAGCTGAAGTGAGGAATGGCCAGGCGTGTGGCCAGGAGTCTGGAAGATCACGACCGAGCCGTCACCGAACACGTCATACTCGTCGCCAATGACCAGTTGCTCCATCGGGTTGAACATGGCGAAGGTCGGCGCAAGGCTCGGATCATATGGCCCAGACCCATCCGGCGGGAACATCGCGTCCTTTTCCTTCTGGTTGACCAGCCAGGTCGATCCCTGAACCTGGTCGATCTGGCCGATATGATCGAAATGGCTGTGCGAGATGGCTACGTAATCGATTTCCGACGGCACGATATCATGCTCTGCCAACTGGTCCGTGATCGACGTGTCCATCGAGACTGTGAACACGCCTTGCGTGTTCTCACCATTGCCGACCAGCATGCCTGGCAGGCCGAGGTCCCAGAGCAGCATGCCTTTCGGATGGTGGACCAGGAAACACGTATCGGTCAGCGTGTCCGACTGGCCGGCATAATCACCGGCCGACGAGAAGATATCGAGATCGGACACCGTGATCGTGCCACAGTCGAGCACGGCGACATGAAGCGGCTTTTCCGCCGCGGTCGTTTCTGCCTCGGCAGGTGCGGCTTCGGGCGCAGGTGCTTCGGTCTTCGGCGTACAGGCCGACAGCAGCGCCGCCGTGGATGCCGCGATAAACAGATGTGTCAGGCGCATTGTGTTTTCCCTCAGGTTTGATCCTTGAGGCGAGACTAGTCGGGATTCGTGTCCGACGAAAGCGTCTGGCCATCGGAGCCGACCGCGCGGTAGAAACAGCTGTCCCGCCCCGTATGGCAGGCCCCGCCGGTCTGGCGCACGCGCAGCAAGACGGCGTCCTGGTCGCAATCGACTCGCACTTCGACCACCGCCTGCGTGTGGCCGGAGGTTTCGCCCTTCACCCACAATGCCCCGCGCGAACGGGACCAATAGGTCGCCCGGCCCGTGGCAAGCGTGGCGGCGAGCGCTTCGGCATTCATCCAGGCAAGCATCAGGACTTCGCCGCTGGCAGCATCCTGCGCAATGGCGGCGATCAATCCGTCAGCATTGAATTTGGGGCGCAGCTCAAGCGTTTCGTCCTGTGCACTGCCCTGCAGGGGGGGAGAATAGTCAGTCATGGCGTCCGGTGTCCCATGAATGATGCCAAGGTCAAGCCCTGCTGCCCTTTTCCGTCAAACCGGTCTAGACTGGTCAAAACAATCGGAGGAGACGCAGCATGGCTGCCTATACGCAAATTCTGGAGACGCAGAAGGACGGCGTCCTGACACTGACACTGAACCGTCCCGAGCGCCTGAACGCCTGGACCCCCGTCATGCAGATGGAACTGGAAACGGCCATAAGGGCAGCGGGCGACAATCCGGAGGTGCGCTGCATCATCATTACCGGCGCGGGCCGCGGCTTTTGCGCTGGGGCCGACATGAACCATCTCCAGGACATCCAGGACGACACAGGCGGCGCAGCCGAGACGGCCACAGCGGGCGTCGCACGCCCTGCGCCCACGGGTCTCGAAAAGGTCTATGATGGCCGGTTCGGTTATCTCTATGCCTGCCCCAAACCGATCATCGCGGCGATCAACGGCCCATGCGCCGGCATCGGCCTCGTCTTTTCCCTGTTTGCCGACCTGCGCTTCACGACTGACGACGCGAAGTTCACGACGGCGTTTTCCCAACGCGGCCTAATCGCAGAGCACGGCATCGGCTGGCTATTGCCGCGCCTCATCGGAGAGGCGAACGCGCTCGATCTCCTGTTCACGGCCCGCAAGTTCACCGGGGCCGAAGCCGCAGACCTTGGCCTGGTCAACAAGTCGCTGCCCGCTGGCGAGCTGATGCCACACGTCCAGGAACTGGCGACCTTCCTCTCAACGCAGGTATCGCCGCGCTCTCTTGCGGTCATGAAACGGCAGGTCCGGGCGGCCTATTTCCAGTCCTATACCGAGAGCCTAGCCGAAGCAGATGTTGAAATGGCGGCCAGCTTCACGACATTCGATTTCAAGGAAGGTGTCGCGAGTTTCGTTGAGCGCCGCGCGCCAGCATTCCAGGGCAAATAGGCAGGAAAAACAGATTCCATGATACGCCGCATTGATATCGTAGAGGTCGGCCCGCGCGACGGGCTGCAGAATGACCCGGCCAACCTGACGGTCGACCAGAAGCTGGAATTCATTTCCCGGCTTGAGGACGCGGGTGTGCGCCGCATGGAATCGGGCAGCTTCGTCAATCCAAAAGCGGTACCGAAAATGGCCGATTCCGCCGCCGTGTTCGCAGGCCTCGACCGGTCGCGCCCGACCCGCCATATCGCGCTCGCCCTGAACGAAAAAGGCGTCCGGCGCGCCATCGATGCTGGCGCCGACGAGATCAATTTCGTGCTGGTCGCGGGCGAAGGCTTCGGCCGGCGCAACCAGGGCATGAGCCCGCAGGACAGCGCCGACATGCTGGCCCAGTGCGCCCCGCTGATCCTTGAAGCGGGCATTCCGCTGTCGGCGACGATCTCGGTCGCGTTTGGCGATCCCTATGATGGCGATGTCGACATCGCGGTCGTCGGCAATCTCGCGGCACAGGCCCAGCGGGCAGGCGTCAACGAACTCGCCCTCGGCGACACGATCGGTGTGGCGACGCCCTGGGACGTGCGCACGCGGATCGAGCGCGTGCGCATGGAAGCGCCGGACGTGTTCCTGCGCATGCACTTCCACGACACGCGCGGGGCGGCGCTCGCCAATGTAGCGGCCGCCATCGACGCGGGCGTGGATGTGATCGATGCCAGCTGCGGCGGTATCGGTGGCTGCCCCTTCGCACCTGCCGCGACAGGCAACGTAGCCACCGAAGACGTTGTCTACATGCTGGAGCGCGCCGGTTTCGACACCGGGCTCGATCTCGGCAAGCTGATCGAAACGGCCCATTGGCTGGAGAAAGTCCTCCAGCACCCGGTGTCGTCATCACTCAGCCGGGCCGGCGCATTTCCGCCGGCAAAAGTAACCGTCTAGTCGGCCGCGAGCCGCGCCATCTCGTCTTCCGACAGTTCGGAATTGTCATAGACGTTCTGGACGTCATCGAGCTCGTCGAGGACATCGAGCAGTTTCATCAGCGTATCTGCAGAATCGCCGTCAACCGGAATAGTGTTCTGCGGCTTCCAGATCAGTTTGGTTGATTTCGCTTCCACGTCAGCACCGAAATGTTCGGCCAGTGCGTCGGCGACGGTCTGGAGCTCTTCGCGCTCGGTATAGATAAAGTGGGATTCCGCGTCGGATTCCACGTCCATCGCACCCGCCAGGATGGCCGCTTCCATCACTTCGTCTTCAGTGCCGACGCTGGCCGGATATTCAATCTCGCCAACCTGGTCGAAACCAAAGGAAACCGAGCCGGTTTCGCCGAGATTGCCGCCATTCTTGGAGAACGCGGTTCGCACATCGGTTGCCGTGCGGTTCTTGTTGTCGGTCGAGGCCTCGACGATGATCCCCACGCCACCCGGCCCGAAGCCCTCATAGCGCATGTCGACATAGTCTTCACCGCCGCCGCCCACGCCCTTGTCGATAGCGCGCTGGATATTGTCCTTCGGGACCGACTGGCCCTTGGCGTTCTGGATGGCGAGGCGCAGGCGCGGGTTCCCGTCAGGGTCAGGTCCGCCCATCTTGGACGCGATGGTGATCTCTTTCGACAGACGCGCGAAGCGAACGGCGCGCTTCTTGTCCTGGGCACCTTTGCGGTGCTGGATATTTGCCCATTTACTGTGGCCGGCCATGAAAACCTCTTTGGGGTCGGAAACGTGAAGCGTGGCCTTTAGCGCAGGATGGCCGGACTTCCAAGCGTCCCGGCGTCAGCCCTTGCAGACCGGTGTCATTTCCTGAAAGTAGGGGAAACTCCTGGGAGGAGACCAAGATGCGCCAATACATGCTCTCGCTCTGCGCCATTGTCCTGTCCGCCTGCTCCGGCGAGGCGCCGACGCCGGGCGTACCCGCCCCGCCACAGGCAGGCGTCGCCACGGACGCAACCCGGGCCGCCAACACCGCGCTCGCCGCCCGCCTGCCGCTGGACGAGCAGAGCGATGCCGAAGACGCCAGCCGGGGCCGCATCGCCTTCATTGACGCCCCCGCCATCCTCAATGCCGAGGGCCGTGTCGTCTGGTCGATCCCGCAATTCGATTTCCTCAAGGGCGACGCGCCGGACACGGTGAACCCATCGCTCTGGCGCCAGTCGCGCCTCGCTGCCGAGCACGGCTTGTTCGAAGTCGGTCCCGGCATCTGGCAGGTGCGCGGCTATGACCTGTCCGTGATGAGCGTGATCGAGGGCAAGACGGGCTGGATCATCGTCGATCCGCTGACCAGCGTCGAAACAGCCGCAGCGTCGTTGAAACTCGTCAATGACACGCTTGGAACAAGGCCCGTCACCGGCCTCCTCTACACGCACAGCCATGCCGACCATTTCGGCGGCGCGCGCGGCGTGATCACCGAGGAAGACGCCAGGGCCCGCAACGTGCCCATCCTCGCGCCAATCGGCTTCCTTGAGCATGCCGTCAGCGAGAACCTGATCGCTGGCAACCAGATGAGCCGCCGCTCGACCTTCATGTTCGGCAACACGATTGCCCGCAGCCCGACGGCCCATGTCGGCTCCGGCCTTGGCCCGGGCCTGCCGCAGGGCACGATAAGCCTGATTGCGCCGACCGAAGAGATTGCCGGGCGCGGCACGCAGCGCGTGGTTGACGGGGTGACGTTCGAATTCATCGATGCGGCCGGCACCGAAGCCCCTGCCGAATTCATGTTCTACCTGCCGGAAAAGCGCGCCCTGTGCACGGCAGAAGTCGTCACCGCCACCTTCCACAACCTGCTGACCCCGCGCGGCGCCAAGGTGCGCGACGCGCTCGGCTGGACCCGGGCCATCGACCATGTGCTGGAGACCTATGGCGACAAGTCCGACTTTGTCTTCGCCTCGCATCACTGGCCGACCTGGGGCGAGGAGAATGTCGCCAGCCTGCTGACCCATCAGCGCAACATCTATCGCTATGTCCATGACCAGACACTGCGCAACGCCAATGCCGGGGCAACCATGTTCGAGGCCGCCGAAGCGGTTGCCGAGCCCGCCTTCGAAAGCGAGGCGGACGCCTTCAATACGCGCGGCTATTACGGCACGCTCAACCATAACGCCAAGGCGGTCTACCAGTACTATTTCGGCTGGTGGGGCGGCGTCCCAGCGGAGTACAACGCCCTGCCTCACGTGGTCACAGCGGCGCGCTATGTCGAGGCGATGGGCGGTCCCGACGCCACGCTGGCCCTCGGTGCAAAAGCCTTCGACGCGGGCGATTTCCGCTGGGCAGCCGAAGTCTTCAATCACGCCGTCTTCGCCGACCCGGAGAACGAGACGGCCCGCAACTGGCTGGCTGCCGCCTATGAACAGCTGGGCTTTCAGGCCGAGAGCGGCGCATGGCGCAGCTATTACCTCGTCGGCGCCAGCGAACTGCGCAACGGCATTCCCAGCCTCGGAAACCCCCAGCTCGGCAATCCGGAGTTCCTGCGCGCCGTCGAAACGCTCGACCTGATGGATTCCCTTGCCGCCCGGTTCAATCCGGAAAAGATGACGGGTGATCCGTTCGCGGTGAACCTGGTCTTTCCTGACCGCAGCGAAGCGGTGACCCTCCAGATCGGCAAATCGGTCATCGTGCCGCGCAAGGGCGCCAGCGAAAATGCCGCCGCGACCCTGACAATCGATCGCGCCGTGTTTGACCTGGTCCTGCTTGGCCAGACGACCCTTCCGGAACAACTCAAATCCGGTGCTGCCGCCGTCGAAGGCAGCCCGCTGGTGCTCGGCGCTTTATTCGGCACGCTCGACCGGCCCGACTTCTGGTTTCCGGTGGTGACGCCCTGAAGCCGGTCAGGACGTTCGAAGACTTTGACTCAGTGAGGGGGAACACGGTGATGGACGACACGAAAGCCAAATGGGAGGTCGTGACCGGTCGGTCCTTGCTCGGCCTTTATTTCCTGGTGCCGGGGATCATGAAATTCCTCGCGCCTGACATGCATATCGCGCTGATGGCGCATCACGGAATAGGTTTTGCCCCGCCGCTCATGTGGTTCGCCGCTATCGTGAATGTCGCGGGCGGACTGGCGCTGATCAGCGGGCGGCACGTGCGGCTCGTGGCGTTCGGATTCGTGATTTACATTCTTCTCGTGAATGCGCTGCTGCATGACTTCTGGAATTTCGACGGCATCGAAGGCGCGCACGAGATGCAGAATTTCATCAAGAACCTCGGAATCCTTGCGGGCCTGCTCGTGCTGGCCGGTGCGTGCAAACCGCGCGCTATTTCCCTGACGAACTGGTGGAAACCGGACCGCGCGGTGTGAGCCCCAAGCGTTTAGGCCGGCACCTGCTCGCTGAGGCGTCCACCCATCCGGATCGGCTCGATACGCACGGCCAGCCCGGTTGCGTCATCGGTTTCGACATAGGTGCCGCAGAGCGTCCCGTCGCCCAGTGCAGGCTGGTAGCGCTCGCCCGGCAGCTGGGTGATGAAACGGTTCAATGAGTTCTGCTTCTGCATGCCAATGACGCTGTCATAGTCGCCGCACATGCCGGCATCGGTCTGGTAGGCCGTGCCGTTCTCGAGAATCATCGTGTCGGCGGTCGGCACATGCGTATGGCTACCAACAACGAGGCTGGCGCGCCCGTCGCAATGGTGGCCCATCGCCATCTTCTCGGAGGTCGCCTCGCAATGCATGTCGACGATGATGGCATCGGCAACGGCGCCGAGCGGCATGGAATCGAGCGCCTCGTCCACGGACGCGAACGGGTCGGGCAGGCTCTGGCGCATGAACACATTGCCCTGAACCTGCACCACGCCGACGCGGCGCCCGTCCGGCAGGGAAAACAGGTGTGCGCCCTTGCCGGGCGCATTGGCGGCGGCCGGATAATTGAACGGGCGCAGCAGGCGCGGCTCGCGCTGGATATAGGTCAGGGCCTCGCGCTGGTCCCAGGCATGGTCGCCCAAGGTCAGGCAGTCGGCGCCGGCGGCGAAGAACTCATTCGCGATGGCTTCGGTCAGGCCGAAGCCGCCGGCGGAATTCTCGGCGTTGACCACGACAAAATCGAGCCGCAGCCGTGCTTTCAGGCCGGGCAAATAGTCCAGCACTGCAGCCCTGCCGGGCTTGCCGACGACATCTCCAAAGAATGCGATTTTCATGATCGCAAGCCTATGCCCTGTCCGGCGGACAAAGAAAAGCGCGCGCCCCCAGCTGGAGACGCGCGCCGATCAATCAGGCAGGGCCAGACCTATTCGTTGGTCGCGCTGAAACCGAGGGCTGTCTTGGTCAGGGCCGACGGATCTTCCATTTCGGCGAAATCCGCCACTCGTAATGGCGTCAACGGTGCCACCGAGATCGTCAGCGTCTTCGGATCGGTCAGGAAGCTCGACAGCGCGGCAGATGCCTCGCTCGCCAGTTCAGGGTCGATACCGGCACCTGCCGCCATCATTGGCATCATCGCCATCATGCCGGCCGCCTGGCTGCGCAGCTGCTGGGGATCTTCTCCCGACTGTGCGGCATAGGCGTTGAAGGCCCGGTTGACGAAACCGTCATCGTCCAATGACAGCTGGAAATTGTGGACCAGCAGCTTGTCGAGGGCTTCCTGCATGAGCGCGCCCGGATCGGATGGGCCGTCTTCAGCCATGGTCTTGGCCTGGGCGGCGGCGACCGCGCTGGCGCCTTCATACTTGCCCGAGAAATCAAGCCGGAAACCGTCATCCAGCTTCCAGAAATTCTTGCCCTTGGCGATCGTGACCATGTCCTTGTCGGGATCGTAGGTCTGCTCGCCCTGGCCGCTGAGCTCAAGCGTCTCATAGCCCAGGAGCGCGAGCTGCGAGCCGAATTTCTCGCCAAGCTCGCCTTCGCCTGTGCCGAGCGTCATCTTGAACGGATCGGTCGTCACTCTCACGGCACGGCCCTTCTTGTCACGCGTCACCTTGGAGCTGAGCTTCGGCATGTCGAAGCTGGCACCCGAGACGGCAACCTTGAGGTCGTCTATCGACACGGAATCATAACCCGGATTGGCCGGATCGTTCTGGAGCATCTCGAACAGGCCGGACTGCATGCCCTTGGCCGCCTCGCCGTTTGCCATATCGTTGAACATGCCGAGATTCGCGCCACGGATATCGACACCGCCAAGACGGGCCGTCAGGTCGGTATCATCCTTGGGATCCGTCAGGTCGAGGCTGAAGTCCTTCAGGGCCATCCGCGCGACTTTCTCATCCTTCAGGCCAAGCATTTCGACCGACGAGACAAGGAACGCGCCCTTCTGGCCCTCCTCCTCGTCAATCTGGAAATTGACGTCATTCATCGACCAGAGATCGAAAGACAGCGCCTTGCCTTCGGGCATGTCCACAGCTTCGCCCTTGCCGAACAGGCTGGCTATCCAGGCCGCCGTTTCAGGCGAAGGATTGACCAGTTCCATTGACTTGATCTTGCTCGATCCGTGAGCCTCGTCCGGATTTTTCGGAACGAAGGTGATGTCCGACAGCACTACGCGCGAGAAATTCGGTTGGCCGTCGATCATGCCGAGGCCCTCGAACGTCATCGTGCCGGCCTTCAGGTCAGCGCCTTTGAGGTGAAGCTCGCCATCGTCATCATCAAGGCTGGCGCCTTCCACACTGTCATCTTCCGACGACAGGAGGGTCACGTCCTTGAAGACAGCCTTGGCGCCCTTGACGTCACTGCTGGCAAAGCTGACCCGGCCAGCGCCAGACTGGGTCAACGACATTGCACTCAGCACCTGGCCGGCTGTCGCTGGGTCTCCTTTACGGAGTTTGATCTTCGTCGTTTTGTCCTGGGAATATTCGATTCCGGCCTGGCCGGCGCCATCCTGGTCCTTGTTTTTGTCGCCGCATGCCGTAAGCAAAGTGAGGGCGGCAACGCCTGTCAGCAGATATTTCATCTTTGGTCCCTTTATTGAATAACTGCGAGCAGGTGTCCCCGACGCGTCTCTTGAGAGTTTGATACATGGCATACAACAATGGCCAGACAATGACACTGAAGGCGCCGAATGGTTCGCGCGTTGTGGTACGATTTGAAGTAAATTCCAAGGCAAGACGGCTGATTTTGCGGTTAGACGAGCGTCGGCGCGAGGCCGTTGCGGTCGCTCCTAGCAATCGGCAGATCAAGGATGCTGCTGCATTTGCTGCAGAACGGGTCGAATGGATCTCCACGCGGCTCCAGCATTTGCCCGAGATCGTTCGCTTTGAAGAAGCCGAGATCATCCGGTTTCGCGGCGAACCCTGCCAGCTCACGGCAAATGGCGACACCCGCCTGCCCAAGATGTGGCCCGGCGACCCATTGCTGCTGAGCGCGCCGGGTGATCCGGAAACGCTACCATCGCGCGTGACGCGCTACCTCAAAAAGCAGGCAAAGGCCGATCTGACCCGGTCGGTCAACCGCCACATTGAGACGTTAGGCGTTGAATATAGATCAATTTCTGTGAAAGATACCCGCTCCCGCTGGGGGTCCTGCACATCAGACGGGCAGCTCTCCTTCTCGTGGCGCCTGGTCATGGCACCGCCGAAAGTGCTCGACTATGTCGCCGCGCATGAGTGCGCCCACATTCTTGAGATGAATCATTCGCCTAAATTCTGGGCCCATGTCTCCCGATGTGTCCCGGACTGGAAGCGCCAACGCGCCTGGTTGCGTACCCACGGCGCCGGACTTCAATCGGCTGGGGAATAATCCGCCGGCTGAAGGTTAAGCCTGGCGCCGGATCCCGGCCAGAAGTCCTCACACTGAAAATATATTTTGAGAGCGTTCGCTCGCTTTTGTAGCGCACACTTCAGTTCGCTATGGAAACTCTGGGCCCACCGTTTACGAGCATCCTGTTTTTGGATTGAGCGTTTGGGATGCTTTTACCCTGCCTGCGCAGCGGCAAGTTCCTTCTCGGATTCCGTCGGACGGGCCGGACCAAAGCTGATCAGGGTCACACCCTCGCCGCCCTTGGGCTCGCGATTGGGCCCGAGGAAGGTGACCGCGCCGTCCGGCCGCACTTCGGCAATCAGGTCGGATTTCTGCCGGTCCTCGCGGAATTCCTCAAGGCCGTACTCATCGGTCAGCTTCGTCTTGCCGAACGTCCAGCCGCGATAATGATCGCGGATCAGGCTGTCATAGCCACGTCCGCGCCGGATCAGCGTGCGCCCGCGCGTACCCATGCCAATGGCCCGCGGATCCTCGTCCTCGGTATCCTGCGCGGACAATTGGTAGACCTTGTGGCGGCCGAGCTCTGGCGCGAAATGCCCGGACACAAGCGCATTATAGGGTTCGTTCGCCGACAGGCCGATCACCTGGTCGAAGGCTGAATGGTCCAGGCGCACTTCGGCATCCTCTGACAGGACTTCCCCGAAGAACGTATTCAGGCCGGCTTCGCGCGCCGGGCGCAGGCGTCGCCAGTTATTGTCAGCCAGGATCGGCTCCACGCCCGCGCTCTGCAGCGCTTTCGCAAGATCGATGCTCCATGGGTTGACGCCTACCAGCAGCACGCCCGGCTTGTCCTTGCGGGCCAGGCCAAGCCGCCGCGCCAGGGGACCGATGGTAAAGCCGTGCAGCACCACCGTGACGAACACCATGGCGAAGGCGAGCGGCGTGATCTGTTCGGCGCCGGAGAAGTAGAACTTGCTGTCTCCGCGCCGCCCGAGGTCTTCCAGCAGGGTCGCAAACAGGCTGGAGACCGCCACTGCCACGATCCCGCGTGGCGCGATCCAGCCAAGCAACAGGGCCTCATTGCGCTTCAGCGTGCCATAGGTCGCGATCCAGACCGAAAGCGGCCGCACGACCAGCAACATGACCGCAAGGAAGGCGAGAGTGCGCCAGGTCAGCGCGTCCTGGATGACAGCGGGCTTCAGGTTCGCCGTGAGGATCACGAACACGCCGGAGACAAGCAGGACGGCAATGTCTTCCTTGAACTTCCGCAACTCGGCGATTCCGGCGAGCCGCGAATTGGCGAGCGTCATGCCATAGGCCGTCACGGCGACGAGGCCGATTTCCTTCTCGATCTGCTCGGCAAGCGCATAACAGAGGATGATCGAGGCGAAAATGATCGGCGCCTTGAGGTATTCCGGCGTCCACCCTGCCCGGAACGACCGCACAATGGCCCAGCCAAACGCAATGCCGAGCGCCACGCCGAGCGCTGCGGCAAACACGATCATCGCGCCCTTGCCGAGGATCGACTCGCCCGTCGCCGCCACCCGGATGATTTCGAACGACGCCACGGCAAACAGGGCGCCGACCGGGTCGTTGACGATGCCTTCCCATTTCAGGAACGCACCGGCCTTGCCGCCCAGTTTCGACTGGCGCAGCAGCGGCATGATCACTGTCGGTCCGGTAACCACCATCACGCCCGCAAACACAATGGAACTGGACCAGTCGAGCCCGGCCGCGTAGCGCGCCGCCAGTGTTCCAAGCCCCCAGGCCAGCGGCCCGCCAATGAACACCATTCGCCGCACGGCCGCGCCTGCATCGCGCAGGTTCTCGAATTTCAGGACAAGCCCGCCCTCAAACAGGATAACGGCCACGGCCAGCGACACGATGGGCCGCAGGAGGTCATTGCCGCCCCCATTGAACACGCCCTCGGGGTCCAGCAGCGGCTGCCCGAAAATCACGGCCCAGAGCGGACCGACCGCAAGCCCGGCCAGCGCCATCAGCACGATTGCCGGCGCCTGCAGGCGCCAGGCCAGCCATTGCGCGCCGATTCCGAGCGCGCCGATCAGCGCACAGGCGAAAATCAGCTCGCTGGATCCGGCACCCGCGAGAGCAAAGTCCATATGGTTCATGCGTGCCCTGTCAGCTCAGTCGCCCGATAATCCCCCCTGCATTAAGCAGGGTGACCCTTGATGTCATCCGCAAAGTCGAACCCGATCCCCCGGGTTCCGTAATCCCCGACCTTGTAACGTTCGATATTCTCGGCAAACCAATTGATCACATGTGAATAGACATGCTGATAAAAAGGCTCGGGATCCTTGTCCCTGAGCGGCAGGTGGAATTCATACTCGGCGCCGTCCTCGATCTGGACGATGAATACCTCGCCAACCTTGCGGCACTCCATGCTCACCCGCAGCCAGTCGGCCTGTCGCGACACGCGAACGGCGAGGCCGAACGCCATCGGCACCAGGGGCCGGAATCCCCGCGGTGGCAGCGAAAACGCTCCGTCGCCATGCGGCTTGGGCTCAAACGCGCCTGTCGGCGGCACGAGATGGACGCAAATACCGTCAGATGCGCCGATATAGTCGCACAGGCCCGCACGCACTTCTTCAGCGAGCGAACGGATGCGATTGTAATTCTCGGCGGCGAGCGCCTGGTATGTTTCAACCGTGGCGATCAGTTCATCGAAGCGCGACAATGGGCATGGCCTCCAGCCTGGGCGGGTCAGATATGTATGAAAGACTAGGCCGATAAGGCCCGGCCTTCAAACTTTAAGGTGGCCGCCATCGGGCAATGGTCGGATGCCTTGGGCGCCATCCAGCCGATTCCGGGGAATCTGAGCCCGGTATACCGGGCGGCATGATAGGGCGAATCGGCCCGGATAATGCGCGTGGCAGGCGCCGGATTCTGGGCGGCAAGGCGCGGCGACAGGAACATATGGTCGAGTGCGCCGTAGACATCGTCCTCCGGATAGTGATGCGTCCACCTGTCAAACGGATCAGGTATCGCGCGTGAGGCGAGGTCGACGGCAAACCCGTCATCCAGCAGGGGGCTAAGCCCTGAATTTCCGACCGCCACGCCGTCTACCTGGCGATAATCGTTGAAGTCGCCCAGAATGACCCAGTCCTCGTCCGCAGGGTGCTTGAACCGGTTCCCGATTACGCGTCGCACCGCCTCGGCCTCAGCCGCGCGCACGCCTCGGGTCCTCTTCCGCCCGCCATGCATCGACTTGAAATGGCAGACGAGCAGGGTCAGCGCGCACCCGTCCTTGGCCACATCCACTTCAAGGCAGTCGCGGCGGAAAGCATGATCGTTCGCGTCGTGGCCCTCTGGCGGGACAACCCCGAGCGAACCGAATGTCGCTGCGCTGGAAGATCACCGGCAGGCGCGACAGAAGTGCCACATCGATGCCGCGTGTATCATTGCCCTCGTGCAGCACCCGTTCACCGAATGCACTGCCAGCCCACCGAGCAATGTAGCGGGTGTCGAACGCCGTCAGCGTGACAAGGTTTTCGACTTCCTGCAGGGCGCAGACATCCGCCTCGGTCGCCACCAGCGCCTGCGCGGTCAGGGTCCGGTCGTCCTCGGACAGCACATTGAAGACGGAATCCACCTGTTCGGCGACCTGGACGTTGTCGACGTCGGTCAGGCGCTGGCGCGCATTGGCGATGCCAGCCCGGCGAAAGTCGCAGCGCATCATCAGGTTTTCGCAATTGAAGGTCGACAGGCGTATGTCAGGCATGGTGCGGACACTCGCCCGCGCCCGCCCGCCGCGTCAATGCAAGCTGTGCGGAACCGGCTTAGGCTGCGGTCTCGGCTTTGCTGGCAGTCTTGCGGCCATCCGCCAGACGGTACCCATACAGCTGCAGGCCGCAATAGGCGAACACGATGCCAAGATTGGTCGATGCCAGCGTGCCATAGCCCTGGCCACGTGCAGGCTCGAGGATCAGCTCGATAAAGGTCGCGAATCCCAGCGCGATCACCGCCGCCGTGCCGGACCGGCGCAGGCCGATGGTCAGCGCGACCCAGATTGTCAGTGACGCAAAGGCCACCATGCGGAAAATGTGGTCTTCAATTCCGATCACGCCGCCTGAATTATAGGCTGTCGCTTTCAGGGCGACAAATATCGCGATCAGGCCGGTCAGGCCCGTGGCGACCATTTTCAGGTTGCCCGAAACCCAGTATTTGCGCTTGGGGAGCATTTCTTCAGCTGTATCTGACATTGCTATCACCTCGTCCATGCGGATCGGGCGACTGTCTCAGAACCGAATTTCGGGTCCGTTAAGCAATCGCTGGGAATTTCAGGCCGCTGTTCGTGACTTGGCAACGAATCGCGAGGCGCTGAGGGCCCGTTCCAGCGTCGACGGGTCCGGCTGAAGGGCGGGCGGGATGGTGGTGCGGCCCATTTCCAGCGCTATGCCCGGCTGGAGCCCCTCGGCATAAGCGCCCAGAACCGACCGGATCACATCCAGGAACCGCGCATCCTCCTCGACAATCTGCCCGAAACGGGCGGCCACCGGGCCCACAAGTCCATACGCGAGAAAGACGCCGAGGAATGTGCCCAGCAGCGCCGATCCGATCATCGCGCCCAATATGGCCGGCGACTGGTTGATCGACCCCATGGTCCGGATAATGCCCAGAACGGCGGCCACGATGCCGAGCGCCGGCAGGGCGTCGGCCAGCGTGTGCAGGGCGCCGACAGCCTTCATGCGCTGGTCGAGATAGACGGCAATCGACTGGTCCATCCGGGCCTCTGCCCGGGCCGGATCGGACAGGTCCAGCGCCATCAGCCGGAAGGCGTCGCAGACCATCCCGCTCGCCGCATCATCATCAAGTATCCGGGGCGCCGCCTGGAAGGCTGCCGAAGTCTCCGGATCCTCGATATCGGATTCGATGGCCACGAAACCGCCCTGGCGCGCCTTGCGCATAAGCGTGCCGAGCAGCACCAGCAGGTCCTGGTAGTCATCACGTCCCCACTTGGCACCACGGAACGCCTTGGCAAATCCGCCCAGCGCCTCGCGCGACACGCTGAGGGAATTGCCGATCAGCACCGTGCCGACAGCGGCGCCACCAATCAGCGCCAGCTCAAATGGCAGCGCATGCATGGCCGCACGTCCTCCGGTCAGCACAAGGCCGCCGAAAACAAGGACAATGACGAGAACGAGGCCGACAAGTTGCGCCAAACCGATACCTTTCAAGGCGATGACAGCCCGCACTCTGCGCAGAAGGGTCTTAACCCTGCGTTTCTTTCGGCCCGTCCGACATGTGCCTGTTCCGGGCGGTTGATCGGTCCGGGCGGTGCACGTATCAATAGGCCGAAGCGTCATCGGGGGTGGCGCACAGGAGGCCGATCCAGCCCATGCGCATTTTCCTCGCCGCCATCGCGTTTTCCGCCGTCGCCGCGCCATGTGTCGCACAGCAATACACTGCCGATGACGGCTACCGCGTCTGTGCCGCCGAGCAGACCGAACAGGGACGCGCCGTCGTCAGGACAGCCTGCGGCGATGTCCAGCGCCCCGATATTCCAGCGGCACTCACATCGCTGGCCGACCTCGAATCCGCGCGCGCGGCGCGCGAATCCTTCACTCAGGAGATCGACACCTACGCAACCTGCGTCTCCGATTTCATCGGATCCTATCGCCGGCCCGGTGGCGACGCCGCCAGCCTTGCGCCGGACCAGGCCGCGTGCGCGCATTCATGGGCCGAGGAGCAGGCGACCGAAGCGGTACGTGCATTTGGCCGCGCCTGCATCGATTTTTCCAACCGTTCAATGATGGATTCCCGCCTCTCACCCTGGTCTGGCGAGTGCTACCCACCCGTCTCCGGAGACAATGGATAAGTCTCCCGCTGGACATTCTTACCCCTCCAGTCGATTAGTCTGGACATGACCCAGACAGTCGATCCCCTTCAAGATGTGCCGCGGCCCGAACGCCGCGGCGCTTTCTTTTTGCTGTTCTTTTCCCTCATGGCCATCGGCGCCGGCAACACGATGCTGATCGCCGCCGTGCTGCCGCCGATGACGCGCGAACTCAACCTGCCCGACTGGATGGCCGGGTCGATTTTCGCGCTGTCGGCCTTCTGGTGGTCGGTGACGTCGCCATTCTGGGGCAAGAAATCGAACCGCTGGGGCCGGCGTCCGGTCGCCGCCATGGGGCTTGCCGGTTACGGCCTGTCGATGACGCTCCTCCTGGTCTTCGGCTGGCTCAGCCTCAATCACGTGATCACGGGCACGGCGCTGATCTTCATCTGCCTTGCCGCGTCGCGGTCCATGTTTGGCCTGCTGGGCTCGGGTGCGAATCCGGCCGCGCAGGCCTATGTCGCCGACCGGACGAGCCCGGTCGAGCGCCAGTCGGAAATCGCCTTCATCACGTCCGGTTTCAGCGTCGGCACCGTGATCGGCCCTGCAATCGCCGCAGCGCTTGTCGCCACCGCCGGCCTGCTCAGCCCGCTGGCCGTGACCGCCGTGATTGCCTTCGCCATGTCCGCGCTGATCTGGTTCCGCCTGCCGGAACAACGCGCCCCGGTCACCGACGCCACTCAATACGATGATGAAACCGGTGGCCACGGCCTCTGGCGCTCGGGCACGGTCCTGCCCTTCCTTGTTTTTGCTGTCTGCCTGTCACTGACCACCGGCATCCTGACCCAGGTATTCGTCTTCACCGTGATGGACCGGATGGGAGTGTCAGGCCGGGAGGCCGCGCAATTCACTGGCCCCGCTTTCACCGTCGGCGCACTCGCCGTGCTGCTCGCCCAGCTCGTCCTGATCCCGCGCCTCAAGATGCGCAACAAGACACTGATGATGGTCGGCTGCGTGCCGCTATTCCTCGGCGCGATCATTCTCGTGTTTGCGCGCGACTATGCCAGCCTCATCCTCGCACAATTCTGTATCGGCCTCGGTCAGGGCCTCGCCCGGCCCGGCTTCTCCAGCGGCGCATCGCTGGCAGTCTCGCCACAGCTTCAGGGCAATGTCGCCGGGCTCGTGATCTCGGCCAATGGCATGGGCTTCATCATCACGCCCTTCTTCGGCCTGTTCCTGTACGAATACGTGAACCCGCACCTGCCCTTCGTGATCTGCGCGGGCCTGCTGGTCTTCATGATCCTGTTCGCCCGGTTCGGCCTCAAGAATGGTGTCGGCGAATATGCCGAGACCGACTGATCAGCTCGGGCCTTCGGTCGCCGACGACACCCCGAAATTGCTCCCCCCAACACCATCTGTCACCAGAGCCAGCATGTCCTTGGTCGGATAGCCGTCGGCCACCACTCCGCGCGATTTCTGGAATCCCATCAGCGCCAGTTTCGTCTGGCGACCGGGAATCCCGTCCACCGGCCCGGCGCTGAATCCGCGCCCGTTGAGGCCCGCCTGCAGCGCCTTGATGTCGGCCACCGACAGGGGCCTCAGATGCGTCGGCCAGGGCGCGACCGGTCCGCCTTTTCCGACGACAGCATTACCCGCCATGCCGACCGCAAAGGCGTAGGAGTCGGCATTGTTGTAAGATTTGAACACCTTGAAATTGTTGAACAGCAGGTATTTCGGTCCCTCGGCGCCCGCTGGCAGCCAGAGTTGCGAGAAATCCGCTCCGCCGGTCTCGAAGGGTCCGCCTGCGATCGGCACCAGGCCGGCTGCCCGCCACGTATCTATGCGCCGCTCATTGCCATCGGCCAGGCTGAAGTCGAACCCGGCTGGCACGGCCACTTCGATTCCCCAGGGCTGGCCCATCGCATAACCGGATTTCCTCAGGTAATTGGCCGCCGAGGCGAGCGCGTCACCTTCGTTTTTCCAGACGTCCTTGTGCCCGTCGCCGTCGAAATCCTCGGCATAGGCCAGGTAGCTGGACGGCATAAACTGCGTCTGCCCCATCGCCCCGGCCCAGCCCGCGATGAGGTCCGAGCGTTCGGCATCGCCGCGCTCGACCATTTTCATCACGGCGAACAATTCTTTCTCGGCAAAGGCCCGCCGACGCCCCTCGACCGCCATGTTGGCCAGCACATTGCCGGCGTCGAAATTGCCGATCACGGCGCCATAGCTCGTTTCCATGCCCCATATCGCGACGAGGACCTGCCGGTCGACGCCGTACCGCGCCTCAAGATCGGCGAACATGCCTGGGTGGAGGGCGAGACGCTCCCGGCCATTGCTGATCCGGCTCTCGCCGAGCGGCACCTTGAGATAATCCCAGATCGGCTTGGCGAACTCGGCCTGGTCGCTGATACCTGTGGCGGCGACCTGGAGATTGGATCCCAGCCAGAGCGGGATCGGCTCGATACCGTTGAGCAGCGATTCCACCAGCGCCCGGTCATGGCCCGCTTCCAGCGCCCGGTTGGAAAAATCCGCGCGCCAGGCGTCCATCTCGGCATGGCCGGACGACTTATAGCTGATGGGGCCCGTCTGCGGCGCGACGACAGGCGGATTGCCCGTCACGGGCGGTTTCACTGCATGCGGGCCGGCGGCACATGACGCGAGCAGCCCCGTCAGGGCGGCGGCCGCCAGCCATTGCGTCCTGGCAATGCCATTCTGTATCATTGTCGCTCTCCGTCGGAATGTGGGCGCGTGACAGCGCGCGTCCTTGACTCTGCTACCCGGATTCATTACTCGCACCGCTTTCCTAATATCACATGATCGTCAGGCCAGGCCCATGAAAGTCCGCTCGTCACTTAAGTCCCTCAAGGCACGTCACCGCGATTGCAAGATCGTGCGCCGTAAGGGCCGCGTATACGTGATCAACAAGACCAACCCGCGCTTTAAAGCGAAACAGGCCTGAGCCGAAGATGAACAGGCAATGAGGCGGGAAAATGACCGTTTCGATTGCCCTGTTCGATCTCGGTCGCGTCGTGCTCGATTGGGAGCCATCGCGCCTCTACGACAAAATTTTTGACACCACAGACGCCCGGGATCACTTCCTGGATTCCGTCTGTACGATGGCTTGGCATATGCGCCATGATGCCGGGGTCAGCTTTGCCGACAATGCTGACGCGCTCATCGCCGACCATCCCGAACAGGAATCCGAGATCCGCGCCTGGGGCGGGCGCTGGATGGAGATGTTCGATGGCTATATCGAGGGCACGCCCGACCTGGTCGAACGCCTGCACGCGCGCAATGTGCCCCTCTACGCCCTCACCAACATGCCATCCGAGACCTGGCCCCTGATGCAGCAGCATTTCGGCCCGGTGCTGGACCGGTTCCGCCACGTCGTCGTTTCCGGCGACCTCGGCATGACCAAGCCCGATCCCGCGATCTACCAGCATACGCTCGAGGCAATCGGCCATCCGGATCCGGCTGCCGTCCTGTTCATCGACGACAGCGCGCCCAATATCGCCGCCGCCAACAAGCTCGGATTTGTCACCCATCACTTCACCGGCGCCGCAGGTCTCGAGGCCGCTTTGGCGCATTACGGCCTGGTGTGATGCAAACTTGATGTTGCCGCCACGTGCTTCCCGGCCATATTGGTCCTCATGTTCAAACGCTTGCTCCTCGCAGCCCTCATCTTTGCCGGGCAGGCCGTCGCCGGCCCCTCGGACGAGATGTTTGAAAAGCTACACAATGCCCCGAGCGAAAGCGAAGCCAATGATGTCGCCCAGGACATCTGGGCCTCATGGATGGATTCCGGGTCTCCGACCGTCGACATGATCATGCAGCGCGCCGTCGATGCCCAGATGATCGGAGACTATGAAACGGCCCGCGCCTTCTATGATCGCGCCATCCTGATCGCGCCCGACTATGCCGAGGCCTGGAGCCGGCGTGCAGGCCTTTTCCTCAATGATGAAAACTTCCCGGAAGCCCTGCGAGACCTCAATGAGGCGCTGCGGCTCGAACCCCGCCATTTCGGCGCCTGGGCCGGGCTCGGCATCATGATGGAAGCCATGGGGGCAGAAAAAGAGGCCCTTGAGGCCTACCGGCAGGCGCTATCAATCTATCCGTTCATGACCGAGGCGATGCAGGCCGAAAAACGCCTGTCCAAGGTCGCCGAAGGCCAGGGGCTTTGACGCGCATGATCAGCCTCACCCTTCTGGCCGTCTCGTTCGTCAGCGTCGGCGGTGTCGGCGCCTGCGTCTCGAGCGCCGCCTATACGTCGAAAGTCCAGCGGGCAAACCCCGCCTCGACTGGCCAGATGCTGACCGTCAACGGCCATGGCGTGAATGTCCTGACTGCCGGCACGTCCGGCCCGCCCGTCCTGATGATCCACGGCGCCAGCGCCAATGCCCGCGAATTCAACTGGACGCTCGCCCCGCGCCTCGACGATGACTACCGCGTCCTGATGGCCGACCGGCCGGGCCACGGCTATTCCGAACGCTTCGAGGGCGCCGAACAGCTTGAGGCGCAGGCTGCGCAGATGGCTGGCGTGCTCGACCAGATGGCACCCGGCGAAAAGGCCGTGATCGTCGGCCATTCCTTCGGCGGCGCGGTGGCGCTCCGCCTCGCGCTCGACCGGCCCGATCTCGTGCAGGGCCTCGTCCTCATCGCGCCCGTCACGCATGACTGGGGCGGCGGCGGGCATGCCTGGTATAATGGCCTTGCTGCCGCGCCCATGGTCGGGCCGATGTTTACCCAGCTCGTGCCGACCGTCGGGCCGCAGCAGGTCCGGGCCGGCATCGACGGCGTGTTCGATCCTGCGCCCGTGCCGGAGAAATATTTCGAGCAGTCAGCCATCGGGCTGCTGTTTCGCCCGCCAAACTTCAGGGCCAATGCGCAGGACGTGCGCCGGCTCGAAGCCGAACTTGCCCAACAGTCGCTTCGCTACCCCGAACTCAAGGTCCCCATCACCGTCTTCTCGGGCAGCCAGGACACGGTGATCTCGCCGAAGCTCCATGTCGGCGAATTGAAGAAACAGGTTCCGGTCGATCTCGTGATCCTGCCGGATGAAGGCCACATGCCCCACCACGCCCACGGCGCGGATGTCGCGGTTGCGATACGGCGTCTGGCCACGGGCGGTAAGTCTCGCTAAGAGGCTCGGCCTGCCTGCCACCATATCGATTCGAGGATCACCTTCATGGAAGACGCTGCCGCCACGCACCTGACCGAGACCACCAAGGAAAAGCTTCGCCAGACCGTTTCGAAAATCGAGCGGCTGGAAGAAGAGAAGAAAGAGGTCGCCGAGCAGATCAAGGATATCTATGCCGAAGCCAAGGCCTTCGGCTTCGACGTCAAGGCGCTGCGCCAGGTCATCCGTCTTCGCAAAGTCGAAAAGGCTGATCGCGAAGAACAGGAAATGATGCTCGAACTTTACCTCATGGCGACCGGCGACGCCTGAATCAATTGGCCTTTGTGCCGGATTGAACTAACATCCCCTGCATGTCCCGGGATGTCGACGAGCGTAAGAAACGTGCCGCCCTGCGCAAGTTGCGCAAGGCCGCCGCGCTCGCCGAACAGGGCCTCGGTCCCGAACTCTCCGATTGGGAGCGCCAGTTCCTCGAAGAGGTCGAAGCGCGCATCGAGACCTATGGCTCGGCCTTTGCCGATCCGGAGAAGGGCGCCGAAGGCGAGGCCCTCTCCAGCCTCCAGCGCATCAAGCTGAAAGAAATCGACAAGAAGGCGCGCGGCAAGGGCAAGTCAGGGTTCAAGTCGAAGACGCGCCCGGCCTACACGCCGCGTGTGCGCGACATCGCCGTAGAGGACGAAGAGCCCCCCGTCTCTCCGTCCGAACCACCTCCGTCCCGCCCCATGGCACCTCGGCTGGTGACCGCTCCCACACCCCCGCCCCCCCCGCAGGACACCCCGGCCACCCCCACGCCACGGCCCCGTTTTCGGGTAATCGAGGGTGGCAGGCAGACCGCAGACGACTGACCCTTTCCCCCGGACAAGAGGCGACACATGGCACTGGACACGACCCCCACCTCCCTGCGCACTGTTGTCGTGACAGGCGCCTCGACCGGCATCGGTGCCGCAACCGCCCGCCACCTCGCCGCGCACGGCTGGTGCGTCTTTGCCGGCGTACGCAAACAGGCTGACGGCGACCAGTTGAAAGACGGCGCCACGGGCGACCTGCGCCCGATCCTGCTCGACGTCACCCAGCCTGGCAGTGTTGAATCGGCTGTCCAGACCGTTGCCGAGGCGCTTGGTAACGCCCGGCTGGCCGGGCTCGTCAACAATGCCGGCATCGCGAAGATGGGGCCGCTGGCGATCCAGCCATTGGCGGATTTCGAGGCTCACTTTGCCGTCAATGTGTTCGGCCTGCTCCGCGTCACGCAGGCTTTCGTGCCCCTGCTCGGATCGGACAAGTTCCGGACCGGGCCACCCGGCCGGATCGTTAATATCACCAGCGTTGGCGGCAGGATTGCGGCCCCCTTTCTCGGCGCCTACACCGCCACGAAACACGCCAATGAAAGCATGACCGACACATTGCGCCGCGAGCTCCTGATCTTCGGCATCGACGCAATTGCCGTCGGCCCCGGTTCGGTGAAGACGCCCATATGGGACAAGGCGGAAGCGGCCAATGACGAACAGCCCTATGCCAAAAGCGATTGGGCCGAACCGCTGAAAACATTCGAGCAGGTCATGTTCGATGGCGGCCGCACCGGGCTTGATCCGGTCGAGATCGGCAAGGTCATCCAGACCGCGCTGGAAGACCCGAGCCCCAGGGCCCGCTACGCGCCCGTGCCCAACAAGCTGACCAATTTCACCATCCCGACACGCCTGCCAAAACGCTGGCTCGACAAGATTTTCGCCAGTCGGTTCGGCCTGCACAAACCGGACTAGGCGGTCCGGCCCCGAATTTTTCTCGCCTTCCCTTGACGTCCCCGGCGGAAGCCCGGCGCATGGTGCAAGAAACGGGAGGATAACATCATGACGGATCTCAGCGGCAAGATCGCCATCATCACAGGCGCCGCCAGCGGCATCGGCCTTGCGGGCGTCGAAGTCTTCGTCGCCGCAGGCGCGAAAGTCATCGCTGGCGACGTGCAGGACGAAAAAGGCAAGGCGCTGGAAACGCGCTTCGGATCAGACAAGGTTCGCTTCACCCATTGCGACGTCACCGACATGGCCCAGCTCGAAGCCCTCATGCAATCCGCCGTCGATGCCTTCGGTGGCCTCGATATCCTTTGGAATAATGCTGGCCATGGCGGCACGCCGACCGGCGTCGAGGACCTGGATCTCGAAGGCTATGACTCCACGATGAACCTGCTCCTGAAGCAGGTCTTTGCGGGCACCAAATTTGCCGTTCCGCACATGAAGGCGCGCGGCGCCGGGTCGGTCATCAATACGTCCTCGATCAGCGCCGTTTGCGCCGGTTATGCGCCGATCACCTATTCGGTCGCCAAGAAGGGCGTCGCACATTTCTCGAAACTGGCTGCCGCCGAACTCGCCAAATACCAGATCCGGGTCAATGCCATCCTGCCGGGCTTCATTGCCACGTCAATCTTCGGCGCCTCCCTCGGCCTGTCGCGGGAACAGGCAGACCAGATGGCCGAAATGGTCGCCCAGAACGGCGGCAAGATGCAGCCTATCGGGCGTGTCGGACGCGGCAGCGACATTGCCGAAATGGCCGCTTTCCTGGCCTCTGATGCGGCCGGCTTCATCACCGGCGGCGAGTTCCTGGTCGATGGCGGCATGACGGTCGGACCGGCACACAGCTGGAACGAAGAAGCGGCCGGGCCGCTCCTCGAAGCGCTCGGCCTGACCCCCGAACAGGCCGAGCAGATGCGCCTCGCCCAGGCGGCCGGTTCTCAGTCCTGAACCACCGCGTCCAGGCCCGGCACCGCTTCGACAGCCTGCAACAGGTCAGCCAGCGTCGGCGCCCGGAACACGCGGCGGCCATCTTCGTCGGCAAGCACATAGCCCCTGGCCGTCTTGGTCAGGGGAAACCGGCGCCAGTGGGCGCGGGTGCGAAAGATCCAGACGTGTTCGGGCGCCTCGCCTGCAGTTGCCCAGCCGGTCCACATATGCTCGATCGGCAGGCGCCGCCACAGGCGGTCGATCTCGTCGATTTCCGAAGCGGTGAAACATTCCATGCCGGCTAGTCCAAACTCTTCTGCAGCACGCGAGGATAACCGCCCGCAACAGGCGCGCAACCTCGAAGGTGCGCTCTGGATGGCCGCGTCCGGCGTCGTGTTCACGGCCTTCCTGACCCTGTCCAAGCTCCAGTCCGCCCATTACGATCCCGGCTTCCTCGCCTTCTGGCGTGCGGCGGTCGCCCTGATGATCACGCTGCCGATCATCTTCCAGCAAGGGTTCGGCATCCTGCGGGTCCGGCAGCCCGGCATGGTCTTCGTGCGCAGCCTGTTCGGCACCCTTGGCTTCATCCTGAGCTTTTATGCCGTCTCCGATGCGGTCGGCCTGCCGCTATCCGCCTTCAATGCGATCAGTTTTTCGCGCGCCATGTTCATCACGGTCATTGCCGCCTTCATCCTGCGCGAGACGGTCGGCTGGCACCGCTGGGGCGCCACGCTTGCCGGTTTCCTCGGTGTGCTCATCATGACCCAGCCGCAGTCCGGCGTCAGCCTTGGCACGCTCCTCGCACTTGCCGCCGCATTCTGCATGGCCGGCGCGATCACGCTGGTAAAAGTCCTGTCCCGCCTGCACCGCCCGATGACATTGCTGATCTGGGCCAACCTCCTGTCATCCATCCTCCTGCTGCCTCTCGCCATATGGAAATGGCCCGCTGTCGCGCCGTCGCTTCAGGACTGGAGCATGATCGGCGTAATGGGTCTCTGCGGGGCGCTGGGGCAGTATCTCTACATTCGCGGCATGAGCATTGGCGACGCATCCTTCCTCTCCCCCATCGACTATCTGCGCCTGCCGATGGCGGCTCTGGTCGATTGGCTGCTGTTCCATCTCCTGCCGGGTCCCTGGACCTGGGTCGGAACCGCTATCATCATCTCGGCCACATTCTACATCACGTTCCGCGAACACCGGATGAGAGACAAGGCCATCGCCCCGCCCTTGTGAAAGATGGCGAGAGCGCTCATCATTCAGGAAAATCAGGGAGGCTGCGATGGCCAAGGTACTTGTTACGGGCGCGACCGGATTCATTGCCGGGCATGTCATCCTTCAATTGCTGGAGGCGGGCCATGAGGTGCGCGGCACGGCGCGTTCGGCCAGCAGCGCCGCCAAGCTCAACGCAACGCTCAGCAAATATGCCGGAAAGCCTGTCGCGATCGAACTGGTTGCGGCCAATCTCGAACGCGATGACGGTTGGGCCGAAGCGGTTGCTGGAATGGATTTCGTCCAGCATGTGGCCTCGCCCTTCCCGAGCGGAGTCCCGAAGAATCCCGACGAACTTATCCGGCCGGCAACGGACGGCGCACTGCGCGTCCTGAAAGCCTCCCGGGCCGCCGGCGTGAAACGCGTCGTGATGACCTCGTCCATGGCGGCCATCGCCTATGGCTGGGGCGAGAACCGTCCCCCGGTCCTGACCGAGGAACATTGGTCCAACCCTGACAACCTGAAAGACAACACCGCCTATACGCGCTCCAAGACGATCGCCGAGCGCGCAGCCTGGGACTATATCAACGGTGAAGGCAAAGGCCTCGAACTGGCAGTCATCAATCCCGCCGCAGTGCTTGGCCCGGTCATGAGCGGCGATCTCTCAGCCTCACTTGAACTCCTGACCATGCCGCTGTCGGGAAAGATTCCTGCCGTACCACGCATCGGTTTCTGCATTGTTGATGTCCGCGATGTCGCCACAGCGCAGGTCGCAGCGATGACCGTGCCGGGCGCAGCCGGCGAGCGCTTCCTCGTCTCGCAACCCTTCATGTGGTTCAGCGACGTGGCAGACGTGTTGCGCGAAGCCTTCCCGGCGTATGCGAAAAAACTTCCCAAAGGCACGATGCCCGACGTCATGCTGAAAATTGTCGCCGCCTTCAATCCGACCCTGAAACAGGTCATTCCGGAACTCGGGCGGCAGCGGCAGGTGTCCAACGAGAAGGCCAAACGCGTTCTTGGCTGGAAACCACGTACAGCAAAACAGGCCATCGTGGATGGCGCGCAAAGCCTGATCGACGCTGGCGTGGTCTGACGCAGATTAGCGCTCAGAAATCGTAGGCAATTCCCTTGCGCTCCCAGTCCCCATAGCGGGTCGGTTCGATATTGCGGGGCCCACCATTCTCATCCGCGGGCAGGGCCGCAGCATCGGCCTCCGCCGCAGCGCGCCGCGCGTCCGCTTCGTCCAGCGCCCGGCATGCCTCGGGGCTCAATCCCTTGCGGCGTTCGGTCTCGTCCTGACTGCTGTCAGGGTTTGATGATTCTTGGTCCATGTGCCAGCAGACTCCTCAATTCGTTAATGGTCACCATATAGTTGGCAGTACCATCCGTAGAAACATCGAACTGCCGTATTAGTGGAGTACAAGTCCAATGGGGACTGCGAAAACCTTCATCCTTCTTGCCATGCTGACCGCCCTCTTCATGGCGATCGGATATCTCGTCGGCGGCATGCTTGGCATGACGGTCGCATTCGTCGTCGCTGCGGGCATGAACGCATTTTCATACTGGAATGCCGACAAGATCGTCCTGAAGATGCAGGGCGCGCGCGAACTGACGCCGGAAACCATGACACCCATGCTGCGCACCTTCGCGAATGACGTTGCCTCGCTCGCCGAACGGGCCGGCCTGCCCGCCCCGAAAGTCTACATTATCGAAACACCCCAGCCGAACGCCTTTGCCACCGGACGTAATCCATCCCACGCTGCCGTCGCCGCAACGACCGGTCTGCTCGGCATCCTGACCCGGGAAGAAGTGTCGGGCGTGATGGCCCACGAACTCGCCCATGTCGGCAACCGCGACACGCTGACCATGACCATCACCGCAACGATTGCGGGCGCGATCGGCATGCTGGCGAATTTCGCGCTCTTCTTCGGGCGCGACCGCAACGGCCTGATCGGCTCGCTCGCGATCATGATCATCGCCCCCATCGCCGCAGGCCTCGTGCAAATGGCGATCAGCCGCTCGCGCGAATACGTGGCCGATGCCAGGGGCGCCGAAATCTGCGGCAATCCGCTCTGGCTGGCTTCGGCGCTCGAAAAGATCGAACGCGGCGCCCGTGCTTCCGTAAACGTCCAGGCCGAGCGCAACCCCGCCATGGCCCATATGTACATTTCAAACCCGCTCAGCGGCCGCGGCGCCGACAACCTGTTCTCGACCCACCCGACCACGGCCAGCCGGGTTGCCGCCTTGCGCCGCATGGCCGGCGACCAGATTTCCGCTTCGACCGCAGACGCCACCCCCGCCCGGCACGCTGCCGGCCCGTGGGGTTGAGGACGTGAGTGGAGCTGATATTCGCCGCGCTGCAGCCGACCTGCTGACCCTGACGCTGGACAGCCGGCGCACGCTCGACGATGCGATGGATACAAGCCAGATATTCAACACGCTGGAAGGCTCCGATCGCGGGTTCGCGCGCGCCATCGCGAGCGCCGCCCTGCGCAATCTGGGCCACATCGACGACGCCCTTGCCCCCCTCCTGTCACGCCCGCTCCCCGCCGTCACCGCACCCATACGGGCTCTGCTCCGCACCGGCGTCACCCAGCTCTGGTTAATGGATACCCCGCCTCACGCCGCCGTCGGCGAAACCGTGGAAGCCGCCAAGGCCTGGCCCGAAGCGCGCTCCGGCGGGGCCTTCCTCAACGCGGTCCTGCGCCGCGCTGACCGCGAGCGCCCCGATTTCGCGGCCATGTCTCCGGTCACGATCTGGCCGGACTGGCTGCAAAAAGCCTTTACCGATGCGCTCGGTGAGGACGCGGCAATCGCCCTCGCCAAAGCGCAGCTCTCCGAGCCTGTACTTTACCTGACACCCAAGGCGGACCCCCAGAAAGTCGCCGCCGAAACTGGCGGTGAAGTCGTGCCCGGCGGGGCTGTTCGCGTGCCGGGCGGATCGGTCGAAGACAAGGACGGGTTTGCCGCCGGTGACTGGTGGGTCCAGGACGTCGCGGCCATGATTCCTGCGCGGCTGCTGAACCCGCAACCGGGCGACACCGTCATCGACCTCTGCGCCGCGCCGGGCGGCAAGACGCTCCAGCTCGCCGCATCAGGCGCCAGCGTCATCGCCGTCGACCGGTCTGCGCCGCGCCTGCGGCTGTTGAAGGAAAACCTCGCGCGCACGGGCCTTTCGGCCGACGTGATCGCGGCAAATGCCGATGAATGGCGTCCGGACGCGCCCGTCGCGAAAATCCTGCTCGACGCGCCCTGTTCGGCGCTCGGCACGCTGCGTCGGCACCCGGAAGGCGCATGGATCAAGCGCGACGCCGACGTCGCACGCTTTCCGGCAGCCCAGGCCCGGCTGCTCGAATCGGCCCTGGACATGCTGCAGCCCGGCGGCACGCTGGTCTATTGCGTCTGCACGCCCTTGCCCGCCGAAGGCGTCGATATTGTCGAGGCGGCGATCGCGGCGGGCCTCGTCCGGCGGGAACCAGTCAGCGCCGGTGAAATTCCCGGTTTTGAAAACGCAATAACGCCTGACGGTGACATCCTGACCCTGCCCGGCCTGGCCGGCGATAATGACACATTCTTCATCGCACGGCTGGCCAAGGCCTGATTCGCCTCCGAATTGCGCGCCGTCCGGGCGATTCGGAGGTAAATGCGTGTTAGCCTCAGGTTGCGACATCGCGTCTTGGCGGGGAAATCTTGTGCTGGCCGCCATTGAATCGCCACCGATCGCCCCGAAATCAATCACACGGGTTCATCTGCTATTCAGCTGAATACACGCAAAAAGCGTCCATTCAATGTGCAAGGAGCACTGATATGTCTGCAATCACTTCCCCCCGCGCTGTTCCTGGCAAGGTCATGGCTGGCGCCCTCGCCGCACTCACGCTTGCTCTCGCCGGCTGCGCCAACAGTCCCGGCATTGGAACGACGAGCACACAATCCGTCGGCCAGGCCTCTACCGTTTACCAGGGCACTGTCACGTCGGTTCGCGCCGTGACCATCAAGCCGGACCGTTCGATCATCGGCGTTGCAACCGGCGCCGTCCTCGGCGGCCTTGCAGGCTCTGAACTCGGTGGTGGCGACAAGGCCCAGACAGCTGGCGCCATCGGCGGCGCGGTCGCTGGCGGCATGGTCGGCAACGAGGCTGGCAAGGCGATCGGCACCAAGCAGGGCTACGCCTACATCGTTCGTTTCAGCAATGGCGACGTGAAGGAAATCGTCCAGGGCGCAGATGTCTACATCGCACCCGGTACGCAGGTCGACATTATTGCCGGCGCTGACGGCTGGAAGCTGGTTCCGCGCGGCGGCTACTGATCTGACGTGCCCGGATCCGGGCACGTGGTTAAAACTTGATTACCGGGCAGCCGGCCACCTTGTGTGGCCGGCTGTTCCCTTTTAGGGAGAGAGCATGAGTAAGGTCCTGATTTCCCCTTCGATTCTCTCGGCTGACTTCGCCTGCCTGGGAGACGAAATTCGCGCGATTGATGCCGCCGGCGCCGACATGATCCACATCGATGTGATGGACGGCCATTTCGTGCCGAACCTGACATTCGGCCCGCCTGTCATCGAAATGCTTCGGCCGCACTCGAAGAAACCTTTTGACGTCCACCTCATGATCGCACCGGTTGATCCGTTCATCGCCGCCTTTGCCAAGGCGGGCGCCGACATTCTTACCGTCCATCCGGAGGCTGGGCCGCACATTCACCGCACCTTGCAGGCGATCCGAGCGGCCGGCATGCGGCCGGGCGTGGCGCTCAACCCGGGCACGCCAGCTTCGATCGTTGAACCCTTGCTCGAGAATCTCGACCTGATCCTGGTCATGTCGGTCAATCCTGGCTTCGGCGGACAGAGTTTCATCGAGAGCCAGTTGCGCAAGGTCGAAGAACTCCGGCATATGATCGACCAGTCGGGCCGTGACATTATCCTGGAAATTGACGGGGGCCTGAACCCGGAAAACGCGCCCCGGGCCGTTTCTGCGGGCGTCACTGCGATTGTTGCAGGCTCCGCCGTTTTCAAGGGTGGACCTTCCGCCTATGGTGACAATATCCGGGCGCTCAGGCCGAGCGTCCAAGTATAGTAGGTTTCAGGATGGGGCGTGCCTTGGGTGGTGGAGACAGCGAATTCCGAGCTGACCGCACGCGTTCCAGCGCCGACGATGCAGCCCTTTGGCGCCGGTTTCGCGGCGTCGCAGGTGAAGATGCGCGAATCGGCGCACGCCAGCGGCTGAAACTGACGGGGACGGTGCCTGAGAAATTCACCGTCAATCTTCCTGATATCGTGCCGCCAGACACATGGCGCGGCGAAGCCCTGATGCGCGACGTGTGGCGAATCGGCATGGAACGCCTGACATTGGAGCGGGCTCAGGCGCCTTGGTCCGTTCCCTTGCCATCGCGGCACTTCGCCGACCGGCTGCACCGGTTTGACTGGCTGCCGGACCTCGTCTCGCAAGGCCCCGCCGGGGCAAGCCGGGCCGGGGCGTTTGTCGACTCCTGGATCGATGCCTTCGGCACGTTCAATGGATTCGCATGGCGAGCTGAACCGACTGCAAATCGCATCTGGAACTGGATGCGGTGCGCCAGCGACGTGTTCACGGCGGACGCCAGGCCCGAGCGAATGGAATGCCTGGTCCGGCAATTGCGATTCCTGTCCGATACGCTGGACCAGACAACCGATCCCAAGACCCGCTGGATCGGGTCTTGCGTAATGGTGGCGCGTTCTGTTTGCCTTGACGGGGCGCACAAGCTGGATGAGGCGCTGGGCCGTTTGGACGGCGAATGCACGGCACAGATCCTGCCCGATGGCGGCCACGTCAGCCGCAGTCCCTCACGCCTCCTGTCCGCATTGCTCAATCTGCTCGCACTGCGCGTTGTCCTGCAGGAAGCGGGTCATGTCGTGCCGGACTATTTCGGGAAATGGATTCCGCGCATGGGCGCCATGCTGGCCTTCTTCCAGACGGAAGATGGCGCGCTGAATCCGTTCAATGATGGCGACGAGGGCCGACCCGAAGCCGTGAATGCTGCATTGGCGCGCCTCGGCACGCCCCCACGACATTTTACCTTTGCGCCGAAGTCCGGGTTCCAGAAGCTCCAGAAAGGCCGCGTACGCCTGGTGCTCGATTGTGGCGAAGCCCCGCCGCCGCCATTCGGGGATTTCGCCCATGCCGGCGCGCTCGGATTCGAATTGTCAGACGGGCCGGCCCGGCTGGTCACGTCCTGTGGCTACAGCGCGGAAGTGAATGTCGACTGGCAGGCCGCCGTTCGCCGCACCGGCGCACACTCAACGCTTGTGCTCGCGGGACGGGACTCGGCCAGTTTCGTGACCAACGAAGAATCCCGACTGCTCGCAGCCATGGGTCCCGAAGGTATCTCGGCGAAACGCCTCGAGGAATCCGATGAGACCTGGCTTGATGCCCAGCATGGCGGCTACAAGGCCGCTTGCGGCCTCCTGCACCGTCGGCGCCTTTTCATGTCGGGCGACGGCAGGCGCCTGACCGGCGAGGATTCGCTGGTGCGTCCGATATCACAGTCGCGATCAGATAATTCCAAGTTCATCAATTTCGAGATCCGGTTCCACCTTCACCCAACGGTCACAGCCATGATGTCGCGTGATGCCATTCGCCTTATCTGCGACAACGGTTCCGTCTGGCGCTTCAAGACAAGCCATGAAGGCACACGGCTGGAGCGGACCGTCTATCTCGCGCGCGGAATCGTCGAGCAACCCGAACAGATCGTCATGGCCGGCTATGCCGATCCGAACAGTGACGGCAATGAGCCGCCGAACTGTATCCGCTGGGCCTTCCTGAAGGAGTCAGCGGCATGACCCCGCAGCGCGCCGCTCGCAGGGCCATGGTCCTGACCTTGGGATTCGATGTCACCATGGCAGCCATCGCGATGGTCATGGCGTCCGTTCTCGTCTGGTCGTCAGATGTCGTCACCGGACCGTTTTCCTTTGTGTCTGTCATTACGGGCACCTGCTTTTTCGTCCTGGCCGTTTTCGCCGGCTTCGTGATCCGCGGTGTCCAGAAACAGGTGTGGCGTCATATGGGTTGGCCCGATGCCGTGATGACGGTTCAGGCCATCGGCCTTTCGGGCCTGATCTACCTGCCAGTCATGCTGCTGCTCAATGGCAGGCTCGTCGCGCCCTGGGCGACTTTCCTCGTGGCCACCCTGCTCTGGACGATCCTCCTGTTCGCCGGCCGCATGTTTGCCCTGTCGCGATCGACGCATATGCCGCTGCAGATTTTCAGCCCCGTCTCACGATCGGGACAGCCTGTTCTCCTTGTCGGCGACGCCGAAAATTGTGTCACGGTATTGCGCCGTCTCCAGAGCGCGCCACAGGGCAGCAAGGTGCGCGTGCTCGGAGTCGTCGAGATGCGCGGGGCGGACCCTGGCCGCGCCATTCGCGGTGTCCCGATCATGGGATCCCTCGAAGACCTCGGCAATGTCATCGACGTGCTGCGCGTCCGCTACGGCCAGGTACCCTGGCTCGCCGTGACCGGTGTCGCGCGATCACGCGAGGGCATGCTCCAGGTCCTGGAAATCGCATCGAGTCATGGCGCCGAGATCATGGCCCTTGGCGGCGACGAAGCCGCGCAGAAACTCGAGCCCGTTCATCCTGCAGATCTTCTCGCCCGGCCGGAACGCCAGCTCGACATAGCGCCCGTTCGCAACATCGTCACATCTGCCAACGTGCTCGTGACGGGCGGCGGCGGCACAATCGGAGCGGAACTGACCCGGCAGGTTGCTGCGCTCAGCCCGTCTTGCCTGACAATCGTCGATGCGTCGGAATTCAACCTTTACAGCATCGACATGGCGCTCGGCTCAGCCGCGCCAAATGTTGAGGTCGTGTCGCGCCTTGGCGATGTGCGCGATACCAGCCGGCTGGCGGATGTTTTCCAGCGCGCCCAGCCGGACCTCGTCATCCATGCGGCCGCGCTCAAGCACGTACCCCTGATGGAACACAATCTCTGCGAAGCCATCCTAACCAATGTCGGCGGCGCCGTGAACGCCGCGCGTGCCGCTGTCGCTGTTGGCGCGCGCCGGTTCGTCTTCATCTCGACCGATAAGGCCGTCGATCCGGACAATGTGATGGGGGCAACGAAGCGCCTGGCAGAAATCGCGGTTAGCCGGATAGCGGCCGATTCCCGGATGTCGGCATCCATGGTGCGCTTCGGCAACGTGCTTGGCTCCTCCGGGTCCGTCGTGCCGCTGTTCGAACGCCAGATCGCCGCTGGCGGGCCGGTCACGCTCACCGATCCTGGCGTCACGCGCTATTTCATGACCGTCGAGGAAGCGTCTTCTCTGGTATTGCAGGCTGCCGCCCTTCAGGCGCTTGAAGGCGCCGCCGATCTGTTCGTGCTCGATATGGGCGAGCCCATTCCGATCCTTCAGCTGGCCGAGACGATGATCCGCCTCAAGGGCCTCGTTCCGGGTGAGGACATCGAGATTGTGACAACAGGCCTGCGCGACGGCGAGAAAATGCACGAAGCGCTGACCTACCGGCATGAACAGGTCAGCCCGACCACGGTCGACGGCGTCAATCGGGTCGCTTCCCCGAACGGACATGGCGAATTGTTCGAGAAGCAACTTGCCGCCCTTCTGGAAGCGGCAGGCCGCCGCGACCGGACCGAGGCCCTGCGGCTGCTGGGCGTGCTGGTGCCGGAATATGGCGCCAACCGGGCGGTACGGGACCGACGCCACAGCGCTTGACGCCCCAGCCGGTCGTGCTACCCCGCCCATGAGTTCAGCCAGCCGCCAGAGGATGCCCCAATGATCGACGCCGCCAGCCGCGGAGCGCCCGTTCGCATCCGCCGAGCCCTCCTGTCTGTTTCTGACAAGACAGGTCTCGTCGACCAGGCGCGCAAGCTTGCCGCCATGGGTGTGGAACTCGTCTCGACCGGCGGCACGTCGAAACTGCTGAAAGAGGCCGGGCTGGCTGTGAAGGACGTCGCCGACCTGACAGGCTTCCCGGAAATGATGGACGGCCGCGTCAAGACGCTCCATCCGGCCGTGCATGGCGGCCTGCTCTACCTGCGCGACAACCCTTCCCACGTTAAGGACGCCGAAACCCACGGCATTGGCGCCATCGACCTGATCTATGTGAATCTCTATCCGTTCGAGGCGACGGTTGCGTCCGGCGCCGATTTTGACACCTGCATCGAGAACATCGATATTGGCGGCCCGGCCATGCTGCGCGCCGCAGCCAAAAACGGGGCGTTCGTGGCCGTCTGCACCGATGGCGGCGACGTTGATGCTGTGATCGCTGAAATGGAAGGCCATGACGGCGAAGTGCCTGTCACCCTCTGCCGCAAGCTGGCCGCGAAGACCTACGCCCGCACCGCCGCCTACGACGCCGCCATATCAGGCTGGTATGCCCGCCAGCTTGGCGACACCGCGCCCGACTGGGCCGCCATCGGCGGCAAGTTGCACGAAGCGCTGCGCTATGGCGAGAACCCGCACCAGAAGGCCGCTTTCTATGTGACCGGCGAAAAACGCCCCGGCGTCGCGACCGCGAAACAACTGCAGGGCAAGGCGCTCTCCTATAACAATATCAACGACACCGACGCGGCCTACGAACTGATCGGCGAACTCGGTGCCGACACACCCGCCGTGGCCATCATCAAGCACGCCAACCCGTGCGGCGTTGCCCAGGGCAAGACGATCATCGAGGCCTATCGCGCAGCGCTTGCTTGCGACTCGACCTCCGCGTTCGGCGGGATCGTCGCCCTCAACCGCCCTCTGGATGGCGCGACCGCCGACGAGATCAGCCGAGTCTTCACCGAAGTCGTCATCGCCCCCGGGGCGGATGCCGACGCCGAGGCCATCTTCGCCAAGAAGAAAAACCTCCGCCTTCTGATCACCGAAGGCCTGCCCGATCCGGCCTCCGCTGGTCATTTCGTCAAGACGGTTGCCGGCGGCTTCCTGATGCAGGACCGCGACTTCGGCCGCATCATGCGCGCCGACCTCAAGGTCGTCACACGTCGCGCCCCGACAGAGAAACAGCTCGACGACCTCCTCTTCGCATGGCGCGTCGCCAAGCATGTAAAGTCGAACACGATTGTCTATGCGAAAGATGGCGCAACGGTCGGCATCGGCGCAGGCCAGATGAGCAGGATCGACTCGGCCCGTATCGCCGCCCGCAAGGCAGAAGATGCCGCCGAAAACGCCGGATGGGACGTGCCGAAAACAAAGGGCTGCGTCGCAGCGTCCGATGCGTTCTTTCCGTTTGCGGATGGCTTGATCCAGGCCGCCTCAGCTGGGGCCGTTGCCGTGATCCAGCCCGGCGGGTCCATCCGCGACGACGAAGTGATCGCCGCCGCAGATGATGCCGGTCTCGCCATGGTCTTCACGGGCATGCGCCACTTCCGGCACTAGGCCCGGTTCAGATCGAGACGATGATCTTGCCGAAATGCTTTTGCGACGCCTGATGGGCGAACGCGTCCGCGATCTTGTCGAGCGGGAATGTCTGGTCCAGCACGGGTTTGATATTGTTCGCCTCGATCGCGGCGATCATGTCTTCCTGCATCGTGGCCGAGCCGACTGTGATGCCTGAAAGCGTGATGTTCATCGAGAACAGCGCCGCCGTCGGCACTTCGCCGGACACGCCTGTCAGCACGCCGATCAGCGAAATATGCCCGCCCATCTTGCTGGCCTGGATCGACTGGCCGAGCGTGCCGGGCCCGCCAATCTCGACGACCTCGTCGACGCCGCGCCCGCCGGTCAGGGCCTTGGCGGCCTTGCCCCAGTCCGGCGTGGTCTTGTAATTGATCAGGTGATCAGCACCCAGCGCCTTCAGGCGCTTCAGCTTCTCGTCGGATGACGAGGTCGCAATTACACGCGCGCCGGCTGCCTTGGCGAATTGCAGCGCGAAGATCGAGACGCCGCCCGTGCCCTGCGTCAGCACCCAGTCGCCGGGCTTGATCTTTGCTTCGACCATCAATGCGCGCCAGGCTGTCAGCGCGGCGCACGGCAGCGTTGCGGCTTCTTCGAACGTATAGCCCTCAGGCATGCGCGTGAACGCCGTCTCGGGCGCCGCGACGAGCTCTGCGCCGAACCCATCGGCTCCGTCGCCCGGTACGCTGGCAAAACCGGCCATTTGCGGCGCGCCTGAATACCAGTTCGGGAAGAACAGGCTCAGTACCTTGTCGCCCGGCTTGAACCGGCTGGCGCCCTCACCGACGGCGATGACCTCGCCGGCCCCGTCCGACATCGGGATACGGCCATCGGGTGTCGGTATTCCGCCCATCACGACAACGAAGTCATGATAGTTGAGACTGCTGGCTTTCACACGGACAAGGATCTCGCCCCGGCCCGGCTTCGGGTCCGGACGGTCTTCGATCACAAGGTTCCCGGGACCTCCGGGCTTTTTGACGGCGGCTGTTTTCATGGGGCGCTTCCTCTTCGCTTTGTCCGAACGTGGGTCGGCGACGCTAGGGAAGTCAAGCAGATCAGTCCGGTGACGCAACAAGATTCACAGTGTAGCAGAACCGGCCGGCCTCGGGGCGCGGCGTGGCATAGTCGACATAGGCCGCCGGTACGCCCAGATAGAAGCCGCGCTCTTGTCCGCTTCCGGGACGCGCAAAGACCGCGCAAATCTCTGCATGCTGGTCGTCAACGGGATGAATCTCGAATGGCGCGCCCGTGATCGGGTCGTCCTTCCATTCCGCGTTGCTGCATCCAGCAGCCAGGCGCGCCTGCGAACCGGGATCGGCAATGGCCACGCGGACTGTGTCCATGTCCTCCGGCAGCGGGCCGACGCCCCGGCTGTAACAGTTCACTGCTCCGGCCGTCTCGATCAACGCCTGCAGGCGGGCGTCATCCTGCTGCTCCTCACGCGCCTGTCCCGGCCCGCCTATGATCGCGAGGCCCGCGACAATCGCGGCAACGGCCACCCCGACGAGCGCAACGGCCAGCCAGTCTCCGGATTCACTGGGAGTCCACATCGCCCTGGTCTCCCTTCTCCGCATCGCCGATGAAATAGGTGAATATCGCCCCGGCGATCACGGCCACGACCACAGACTTGAGGACGAACCGCACGGTCAGGTCACCGCCGAGGAAATTGTACACGAGCGACATGCCGTCCCCGACCAGCGTGCACCCGGCGACCACGAGGCTGACATAAGTCAGCCACTTGCGAATGCGCGAGCGCTGCATTTGCGGGTTCCGGCGTCGCGCGCCCCGCAGGATATAGCCCAGCCAGAGGAAGATCGGAGTCGCCACCAGCAGGCCTGACACGCCGCTGCGGACCTGTGATTCCAGCCTGAAGACACGGTAGTCGTTCACGTTAGTCTTGTCGGGGAAGCCATATTCGATCAGCGCGAACAGCAGCGAGCCGAGACTGAACGAGACAATGCCCAGCAGGATGAAGAAGAGAAGGTAGAAGAAGGCCTCGCGCGCGGACAGGTAAGGCTGCGGCCGGGGCACCGCGACCGGGAAGGCCACATCGGAATAGGTCTCCAGCGCCGCATCGACCTCGGCCTTGCGCCAGCCGGCCTGATTCAGCGCGTCGAGTATGGCACTGCGCGATTGCCCGCGCTCCAGGCTCTGCTTGACGAATTCCACGAGTGTCTTGTCGGCCATCGCGTCCTCACTCCCATGCTGTGGCCGTCAGCATAGCTCGTCTGTCATCCTGTCGCCAGCGGCATCAAATCCCGGCGCGTTGCAGCAGGCGCTGGAAGCCTTCCCAGAATTCGGCCCGGCGTTCGTCGGTTTCCATCAGGATTTCATGCAGCGCGCCCTCAACGGTGACATGCTCGCAATCGGGAAGGCGGGCACAGACAGCCGCGTGCGAGGCATTGTCGACCAGCTTCTCTTCGCCGGCCGACGCGATGAAGACCGGGATGTTCACGGCGTTGAGGGCTTTGGCCTTGCCGAACGTCGACACGATATCGAGCGACGCCCCGAGCCAGCCCCACGTCACCGGGCCCAGTTCCAGTTCCGGCGCCGCATCGCACAGGTCGCGCTGCACCTGCCAGCGGCGCTTGTCGTGCGTCACGATATTGGTCTCGAACGTCTCCGCCGGGCCCGGCTGCTGCGCATAATTGTCCGACCGCCCCGTCACACGCATGGCCCATACGAGATAGCTCATGCCGAGGAATTTCGACTTGAGCCCCCACATCGGCGCACAAAAGGCGGCGGCCTCGACCTTGACCAGGCCCTGCGCAATCGTGGCGAGCGCAATCGCGCCGCCCATCGAATGGGCCAGCGACACGTAAGGGCGCGGCAGCCTGTCGTCGAGCTTCTCCAACCCTTTGGCGAGCGCGCCCATGAAGGTCTCGAACCGGTCGATATGGCCTTTTTTCGTATCATCCAGCAGGCGGTCTGACAGGCCCTGGCCCGGCCAGTCGATGATGACGACCGCAAAGCCCATGGCCTGCAGCTCGCGGGCGACCTCGAAATACTTTTCGATGAATTCTGTCCGGCCCGGGCAGACGATGACCGTGCCCCGCGGATTGTTATAGGTCAGCGCCGGGGCCATGCAGGCGCGCAGCGATCGTCCGGCACTGCCCTCGAACCAGACAATCTCGGCGCCGTCGGGCGCGGGATTGCCGGGCACAAGGACAAAGTCCTTGCGCTGACCGGCTTTGGCGGGGGCGGTCTTGTCAGTCATGAAAAAAAGCCGCCCTCAGGTTTCCCCGGGGCGGCCCCTTCTGGATTGGTAAGCCGTCGCGGATACTACGAGAACTTCTTCATCAGGCTCTGCAGTTGCATCGCAACCGACATGTCGCCTTCAACTTTCAGCTTGCCCTGCATGAACGCCATGGTCGGGTCCATCTGGCCGCCGGAAATCTTCTGGAAGTCATCCCAGTCGACTTTGATCGTGGCATCAGCGGCGCCGTCGGAATTGTCGACCGTGCCGGCAACGCCATCGATGAAGAGCTTGCCGACGCTGCCGAAATCGAACTTCACCTTTTTGGTGAAATCGCCGCCCGGCTGGACAGCGGACGAAGCCTTGGTTGTGAGTTCTGCGAGATCCATGATGGGTCCTCCTTGGAATGGGTCTGAATAAGATAAAGCAGAGGGACACGGGGGAATGCAAGGAAAGATTGAAGCCCGGCGGAATTGTTCAGCCGCATCCGCGTGAGGCGGTTAAGGCTCCGACCACCCGGCAATGACAGTTTCGACGTCGCAAGGACTCGCAAGCGCTTGCCGCTACGGCACCTCGCGCGCGCCCCCTACGAAGCCCTTGACCGATCCCCCCCTCACCGCCGAATGATGAATGCATGAGCTGGAAAAAATCGATCGAGGAATTGCGCCGGCGCGAGCGCCTGTCGGAAAAAATGGGTGGCGAAGAGCCGGTCTCTCGCCAGCGTGGGCGCGGCAAGCTGACCGTCCGCGAACGCGTCGCTTTCCTGGTTGACCCCGGCAGCTTTCACGAGATCGGCAAGATCGCCGGCAAAGCCACTTATGGCGCCGATGACGAACTTGAATCCTTCACGCCGTCCACGTCCGTCACGGGCCGCGCGACCCTCAACGGCAAATCGACCGTCATTCTGGCTGATGATTTCACCGTTCGCGGCGGCGCGTCGGATGCGGCGATCTGGCAGAAAATGGTCCAGATGATCAAGATGGCCACCGAATACCGGATGCCGCTGGTCCAGATGATCGATGGCACGGGCGGCGGCGGATCAGTCAAGAGCCTGGAGAAGGATCCGCGCACCTACATTCCCGAAACACCCGGCTGGAACGAAATCGTTCTTGGCATGACACAGGTGCCCTTCGTGTCGCTCGCGCTCGGCCCCTGCGCCGGCATGGGCGCGGGCCGCGTCGCTGCCAGCCATTTCTCGGTCATGGTCAAGGAACTCAGCCAGGTCTTCGTGGCCGGGCCGCCCGTCGCCATCGCGCTCGGTGAAAATGTCACCAAGGAAGAGCTCGGCGGCTGGAAAATACAGGGCCAGAACGGCACGGTCGACAACGTGGTCGATACCGAAGCCGATGCCTTTGAAGCGGCGCGGCGATTTCTATCATACCTTCCGCCTTCGGTTCATGAATTGCCGGAACGCACACCGCCCACGGACGACCCGAAGCGCAAGGAGGAGTTCCTCCTGTCGATCGTTCCGACCGATGGCAAGACGCCCTACAAGCCCCGCAAGATCGTCGAGGCGACCGTCGACCGGCACAGCTTCTTCGAGATCGGGCATGACTGGGGCCGGGGCATGGTCTGCGGCTTCGCCCGGATAGACGGGCATGCCGTCGGCATTCTCGCCGGCGACCCCTTCTTCCTGGATGGCGCCTGGACGGCGGATGTTTGCGACAAGGTCACCCGGCACATCGACCTCTGTTCCATGTTCCACCTGCCGGTCGTCCATTTTGTCGACTGCCCCGGCTTCGCCGTCGGCGTGAAGGCCGAGACGGCGGGCGTCACCCGCGCGGGCGTCCGCGCCATGACCGCCATCTACCAGGCCAATGTTCCGGTCTGTTCCGTGGTTATCCGCAAAGCCTATGGGCTCGCCGGTTCGACGATGATGAACCAGTCGAAAACCAAATGGCGTTATTGCTGGCCCAGCGGCGACTGGGGCAGCCTGCCCATGGCGGGCGGGATCGAGGCCGCCTTCCGCAAGGAACTCGCCGAGGCCGAGAACCCCGAGGAACTAAAAGCCGCGCTCTACAAGAAGTTCGAAGCGATCCGCTCACCTTTCCGCACCGCCGAGAGTTTCCTTGCCGAGGAAATCATCGATCCGCGCGACACCCGGCCACTGCTGGTCGACTTCGTTCATCATGCCGTCCGCGTGGTGGAAACCGGTGATTTCCGCCACGGGTATCGGCCCTAGCGCTCGGGCGTGTGCCAGTCGGCAGGTGGCACATTCCGGCGACGCAGGCGCAGCGCAAGGCCCAGTGACACACCGACCCCGATCGCCACGGTCAGGTCGGCCACCACGGTCAGTACCAGCGTCAGGACAAGGAGCAGCTGGTCGGCGCGCGGCGCCGCGAGATAGTCCTTCCATTTGTGCGGTTCGCTCATGTTCCAGGCGGTGAGGATCAGCAATCCCGCAAGCGCCGGCATCGCCAGGTAGCCCGCGAGCGGCGCCGCCACCAGCATCGCCACAAGGATCGTCAGCGCGTGGACGATGCCGGCAACCGGCGTTTTCCCGCCCGCGCGCACATTGGTTGCCGTGCGCGCGATGGCGCCCGTGGCCGGCAGGCCGCCAAACAGCGACGAGCCGACATTTGCAAATCCCTGTGCAATCACTTCGGCATTTGGCCGGTGGTGCCCGCCGCTCATCTTGTCGGCCACCATGGCCGACAGGAGCGATTCGACACCGGCGAGGAAGGCAATCACGAAGGCCGAGGGCAGTAATTCCAGCACCCGGTCCAGCGACAGGGCCGGAAACGATGGCATCGGCAAATGGCTCGGCAGGGCCCCGAATCGCGATCCGATTGTTTCGACGGGCAGGACCATGAAGGCAGCGACCGCCGACGTCACACCGACCGCGACAATCAGGCCGGGCATGCGCGGCGCCATCTTGCGGAGCAGGACAATGCCCGCAATCGTCGCGAGACCGATACCCAGCGCCGGCAGGCTCGCTGTCGCGCGCGCCTCCCAGAGGGCTGGCAGTTTCTCGAGGAAGTCGGCTGGCAGCGACTCGACCGAAAGACCAAGAATATCCTTGAGCTGGCTTGTCGCGATGATGACCGCGATCCCGATGGTGAAGCCGTTGACCACGGCTTCGGGCACGAAAGTGATCAGGTTGCCGACCCGCAACAGGCCCGCCGCCAGCAGGATCAGGCCAGCCATGAACGTTGCAAGCACAAGTCCATCATAGCCATGCTGCATGATCACCCCGAACACGACGACAATGAAGGCGCCGGTCGGCCCGCCAATCTGGACGCGGCTGCCGCCCAGCAGGGAGACGAGCAACCCGCCCACGATCGCGGTCACGATCCCCTTGGCGGGATCGGCGCCGGACGCAATCGCGATTGCGAGACTCAAAGGTAGCGCAACCATGGCCACCGTGATCCCCGCCATGACGTCCGCCCAGAACAGCGACCAGGAGTAAGTCTTCAACGTCGTGAGGATTTTCGGTTTCATGCTATGCCCAACTGCTGGAGTGGAACTACCCCGCTAGCATAAATGCATGGCTTCGTATCTAGGCTTCTTGCCTCACCCCTCAAGACGGGATGTCCGCACGATCACGCCAGATGGAAGGCAACTTATCCACCCCCTCCCGACCTGCGCGTCTAATCCACGCCATGCCGGCCGTCTCCCTCCTCACCCCCATGCAAGGCCTGCCCTGGTATCTGCTGCCCCTCTGGCCGCTGATCTTCTGGCGCATCCAGCGCCTGAAGGCATGGTTCCGCGCAAACGGCGGCCCGGGGTCCGGTCTCGGACCGGCTCAGGACACCCACACCTACCCCCCAAGCGCCCCCTCAGGCGCCACGGCAGCACGCCCTTCCCAAGCCCTCCACAATTCCAGCCTGATATTGCCTTTATTCGGGTTTCATGATGGCTCTCTGCCATCTGTGGAGGGACCAAGATCATGAAGACACATCACTCAATCCTGCTGGCGACGGCGGCCATTGTACTGGCTGCCTGTGGCGGTTCCGGCGGATACGACAAAAGCGAAATGGCACCGTCCATGGCCCCCTCAGCCCCGCCGCCCACTGCGATGATGAGCCAGGACGCCTACAACGAAGAGATCAATGTCGGCGGCGCGCCAGCCCAAGCCGACGTCCAGCAATACATTGCTTATTCCCATTCCCTCGGCCTGCGCCTGCCGGTCGCCGCGATCGAGCCGGTGATGCAGGGCCATATCGCTACCTGCAACGCGGCCGGCCCGACCAAATGTATTGTCACCAATTCCTATCTGAACGCCTGGTCAGAAGATGAAGCATCGGGCTCGCTGAATATCCGCGCCACGCCGGACTGGATCGAGACTTTCCTGAATGGCGTCGAAGCTGAAGCCGAAGCGGTGAAAGGCGACATCACCAGTCGCCAGACGACGGCGGAAGACCTGACCGTGACGATCATCGATACGGATGCCCGGCTCAATGCGCAGCAAGCCCTGCAAAAGCGGATCGAAGACCTGTTGGAGAACCGGCCCGGCGATCTTGGCGACCTGCTCGAAACCGAACGGGAACTGGCGCGCGTCAACGGCGATATCGACTCGCTGAAATCCAGCATGAAGGCGCTGATGCAGCGCGTGAACATGAGCGAGCTGGCGGTCAGCTATGAGACCAAGCGCAACCCCGTCTCGCGCGGCGCGCTGAGCCCGCTCGGCGACGCCTTTGGCGGCTTCTTCTATAACCTGTCGAGCGCCCTCGCGGCCGTCATCACCGCCTTTGCCGTCGGCCTGCCATGGCTCATCCTGATCGGCGTATTCCTGTGGCTGTGGCTCAAACTGATCTGGCCACGCATCCGCCGCAAGAAGACCTGAACCGTCCGACGAGCCTCATCCTGAGAAGGACGAGGCCCGGTAGCGATTAGGCCTTTTCGGCCACCTTCTTCTTCGCCTTGGGCTTGTCCTTTGGCAGGAGAAGGTGGGCGATTTCTTTCGGAACAATCATCAGGATCTGGCTGAGTGCGACATCCCATTCGGCCAGCAGGTCGGTGGCCCGGATCGAGCCCGTGCGGTCCGCATGTTCCTGGACCAGGGCGCGGCACTGTTCGATATGTTCGGTCGGCATGTCCGCCAGCGGATACCAGTCGATGCCGTCCGGATTGGCCACGCGCTCGAACCGGCTCTCGGGATCCCAGACAAAGGCAACACCGCCGGTCATGCCGGCGCCGAAATTGTCACCGACCGGACCAAGGATGACTGCCCGGCCACCGGTCATGTATTCGCAGCCATTGGCGCCGCAGCCCTCGACCACCGTCTTGGCACCCGAATTGCGCACGGCAAAGCGCACGCCCGCCGTCCCTGACGCGAACAGCTTGCCCGCCGTCGCCCCGTAAAGGCAGGTATTGCCGACGATGGCGTCACCGATGGACGAGCGACGTTCACGCGGTTTCGGAGCTACAACAATCGTCGCACCCGACAGGCCCTTGCCAACATAGTCATTGGCATCCCCGATCACTTCCAGCAGCAGGCCCTGCACGCTGAATGCGCCCAGAGACTGGCCAGCCGACCCCTCCATTCGGATGTGCAGGCGCCCTTCTGGTAAGGCGCTCATCCCGAACTTGCGCGTGATCGCCGAACTCGAGCGCGCGCCAATCGCCCGCATCGTGTTCTGGACATTGTATTCCAGCTGCATCTTCTCGCCGCGCTCGAAGAACGGTTCCGCGTCGCGCAGGATCTGCACGTCGAGCGAGTCGGGCACTTCTTCCCGGCGCGTCGGCTGGTAGACGACCGGATGGTCGGTATCGACCTGCACGAGCAGCGGGTTCAGATCGAGGTCATCGAGGTGCGCTGCACCGCGGCTGACCTGCACCAGCAGGTCCGTCCGTCCGATCGCCTCGTCCAGCGACGTCAGGCCGAGCGAGGCAAGTACTTCCCGCACATCCTCGGCGATGAAGCTCATCAGGTTGACCACTTTCTCGGGCGTGCCCGTGAAGTGCGCCCGTAGCGCCTCGTCCTGCACGCAGACACCGACAGGACAAGTGTTCGAATGGCACTGGCGCACCATGATACAGCCCATGGCGATCAGGCTGGCGGTGCCGATGCCATATTCCTCGGCACCGAGCATGGCCGCAATAACGATGTCGCGTCCGGTCCGCAGGCCGCCATCGGTGCGCAGGGTCACCTTGCCGCGCAGATTGTTCAGCGACAGTATCTGGTGGGCTTCGGCAAGGCCAAGCTCCCAGGGCAGGCCGGCATACTTGATCGAGGTCTGCGGGCTGGCCCCTGTGCCCCCGACACCGCCGGCGATCAGGATGATGTCGGCCTTGGCCTTGGCAACGCCCGCCGCAACCGTGCCGACGCCCGACTGGGCGACGAGTTTCACGCAGACACGGCAGTCCGGGTTGATCTGCTTCAGGTCGTAGATCAGCTGGGCGAGGTCTTCGATCGAATAGATGTCATGGTGAGGCGGCGGCGAGATCAGCATCACGCCGGGCGTCGCATGACGCAGCTTGGCGATGAATTCGGTCACCTTGAAGCCGGGCAACTGGCCGCCTTCACCGGGCTTGGCACCCTGTGCGATCTTGATCTCGATCTCGCGGCACTGGTTGAGGTATTCAGCCGTCACGCCGAAACGCCCGGACGCGATCTGCTTGACCGCCGAGTTCATATTGTCGCCATTCGGCAACGGCCGGTAACGGGCCTTGTCCTCGCCACCTTCGCCGGACACCGATTTCGCGCCGATCCGGTTCATCGCGACGTTCAGCGTCCCGTGTGCCTCGGGGCTGAGTGCCCCCAGCGACATGCCTGGCGTCACGAACCGCTTGCGGATCTCGTTGATCGACTGGACCTGCGACAGGGGCACCGCTTCACCCGCCGGCTTGAAGTCCAGCAGGTCCCGCAACTGAAGCGGGTCACGCGCGTGCACCGCCTCGACATATTTGCGGAAGATCGAATAGTCGCCGCGATTGCAGGCCGCCTGCAAAGTGTGGATCAGGTTGCCGTCCAGCGCATGCGGTTCCTCGTTCGCCCGCAGGCGATAGAACCCGCCGACCGGCAGCGAGACGACATCCTCGTCGAACGCGGCTTCATGCCGAACCAGAGCGTTCTCTTCGAGACCTGCAAGGCCAAGACCTGAGATACGGCTGCTCATGCCGGGGAAATAGTCTGCCACCAGGGCGCGCGAGAGCCCGAGCGCCTCGAAATTATAGCCCCCGCGATAGGACGAGATCACCGAAATGCCCATCTTCGAGATGATCTTGAGCAGGCCGGCTTCGACCGCCTCCTTGTAATTTTTCACGCAGGTGTTCAGCGACATGTCGCCAAACAGGCCGCGCGCCTGGCGGTCGGCAATCACGTCCTGCGCCAGATAGGCATTCACGCAGGTCGCGCCGACACCGACCAGGACCGCAAAATAATGCGTGTCCAGGCATTCTGCCGACCGGACCGTGATCGAGCAGAACGTACGCAGGCCTTGCGCGACGAGATGCGAGTGGACCGCACCCGTCGCTAGGATCATCGGAATCGCAATCTTGTTCGCCGACTGGTACTGGTCGGTCAGCACGATATGCTCGCGTCCTTCGCGAACCGCCTCTTCCGCTTCGCGGCGGATCCGGCTCAGCGCATCCTTGAGCGCGCCGCCATCGCCTGTCGCGTCTGCTTCGTCGAACGTGCAGTCGATCTCTGACATCCCGACGCCGAGGCGCGCAATCAGGCGCTCATACATCCCGTTTGAAAGCACAGGGCTCTCCAGGACGAACACTTCCTGTTGCGATTTGTCCGTATCCAGCACGTTTCCGAGGTTCTTGAACCGCGTCTTCAGGCTCATGACCCGCGCCTCGCGCAGGGGATCAACCGGCGGGTTGGTCACCTGGCTGAAATTCTGGCGGAAGAAATGGCTCATCGGTCGGTACGAATAGGACAGCACCGCAGGCGCCGTATCGTCACCCATAGATCCGATCGCTTCCTTGGCGGCTTCCGCCATGGGCGCGAGGATCAGCTCCAGCGTTTCCAGGGAATAGCCGGCCGCCGTCTTGCGGCGCAGGAGTTCTTCCTTGCTGAACAGCTGCGGCTCCGGTCCGGGACCGATCTCAGGCTCGAGCTCGGTGACGCTCGAAAGCCATTCTTCATAGGGATTCTGTTCGGCGAGGAAGTCGATCAGTTCGCGATGCTCGTAGAACTTGCCGGTCTGGAGGTCGGCCGCGATCATGCCGCCAGCCGGAATCGATCCGCGCTTCGCCACTTCATGGTCGCCGAGCGGGCACATGCCCGCTTCCGAACCGACTGCAAGAATGCCGTCCGTGGTCAGTGCATAGCGCAAAGGACGCAGGCCATTGCGGTCAAGCCCGGCGATCGCCCAGCGGCCGTCATAGGCGGCAATGCCGGCCGGCCCATCCCAGGGCTCCATCACCGAATTGCAATAATCGTACAGCGCACGGTGCGCCGTCGGCATCACCGAATCCCGCTTCGACCAGGCTTCCGGAATCAGCATGGCTTTCGCCATCGGCGCCGGGCGGCCCGATTTGCAGAGTAGTTCGAACACAGAATCGAGCGCGCCGGAATCCGATGACCCGTCCGGGATCACAGGCTTGACGTCATCGACATGCTCGCCGAACGCTTCCGATACCATGCGGATCTCGTGGCTCTTCATCCAGTTCTTGTTGCCGCGTAGCGTGTTGATCTCGCCATTGTGCGCGATCATCCGGAACGGCTGGGCAAGCGACCATTGCGGGAATGTATTGGTCGAATAGCGCTGGTGATAGATCGCGAAATTCGAGATGAATCGCGGGTCCTTGAGGTCCAGATAAAAGTTGTCGATGTCCTCGGCCAGGAACATGCCCTTGTAGATCAGCGAGGCGTGGCTGAGCGAACAGACATAGAAGCCGGGGATCGCCATTTCGCGTGCGCGCCGTTCGATACGACGGCGGCAGATATAGAGCGCCCGCTCGAGGTCTTCCGGCGAGCGCCCCTGTGCATCGCGAAACATGATCTGCTCGATCGCCGGACGCGTGTCCTTGGCCTTCTGGCCGATCACGGACACGTCCACCGGCGGCTGGCGCCAGCCGTAGATGTAGAAGCCGAAATGCAGCACTTCGGTTTCGACAATCGTGCGGGCGGATTCCTGCGCTGCAAAATCGGTGCGCGGCAGGAATATCTGCCCGACGCAGATCGGGTCGTCAGTCGGCGTATGGCCCGTCCGGGTGACATGTTCACGGAAGAAATCCTGCGGCACCGCCACGCGGATACCGGCGCCGTCGCCTGTCTTGCCATCAGCGTCGACCGCCCCGCGGTGCCAGACATTCTTGAGCGCCATGATGCCCATCTCGACAATCTCTCGGCGCGGCTTGCCATCCAGCGCGGCGACAAGGCCGACACCGCAGGCATCATGCTCGTCAGCCGGGTCATAGGCATGACCGTCGATAAGTTTCTGACGGTTGGCTTCGTATTGCTTCACATAGTCTGACATCTGATCTTACTCCGCCGCCACTTTCGAGGCTTTTTCAGCCGATTTCATTGCCCGGTGCATTGCCTCCGCCGCGTCCCGGCCGTCCTTGATCGCCCAGACCACGAGCGACGCGCCACGCACGATGTCGCCGGCAGCATAAACGCCGGACAGGCTCGTTTCCATCGTCGCGTAATCGACACGGACCGCACCCCAGCGGTTCACCGTGAGGGCCGGCTCGCCGAACAGTTCCGGCAGGTCTTCAGGGTCGAATCCGAGTGCCTTGATAACCATGTCCGCCTTGACGTCCATCGTGTCACCGGTCTTAACCGGGCTCTGGCGCCCGGAGGCATCGGGCTCGCCGAGTTTCATCTTGGCCGCGCGCACGGCCTTGGCCTTGCCCGACTTGGTGTCGAGGATGGCTTCCGGGGAGGCCAGCCATTCGAACACGACGCCTTCTTCTTCGGCATTGGCCACTTCGCGCTGGCTGCCCGGCATGTTCGCGCGGTCACGGCGGTAGAGACAGGTCACGGACTTGGCGCCCTGGCGCACGGCCGTTCGCACACAATCCATCGCCGTGTCGCCGCCACCGATGACGACCACCCGCTTGCCCTCGGCATTCAGCGTGCCGTCGTCAAATTCGGGCACTGCATCGCCAAAACTCTTGCGATTGGAAGCGGTCAAAAAATCGAGCGCCGCGAGGACTCCCTCTGAGCCCACGCCCGGGCATTTCAGGTCCTTCGCCTGGTATACGCCAGTGGCGATGAGGACCGTGTCGTGCGCCTTACGCAATTCCTGGAGCGAGATGTCGGGGCCAATTCGCGTATTGAACTTGAACGCCACACCGCTGTCTTCGAGATGCTTGATGCGGCGCGCGACGATAGGCTTTTCCAGCTTGAAGCCGGGAATGCCGTAGACTAGCAGCCCGCCGCCGCGATCATAGGCGTCATAGACGGTCACCTGATAGCCCTTGCGGCGCAACTGCTCGGCCGCAGCCAGCCCGCCAGGACCGGCGCCGATGATGCCGGCAGACTGGGCCCGCTCGCGCGGCGGTGAGATCCGTTTCACCCAGCCCTCTTCCCAGGCTGTGTCGGTGATGAATTTTTCGACTGAGCCGATCGTCACGGTACCGTGACCCGACTGCTCGATCGTGCAGATGCCTTCGCACAACCGGTCCTGCGGACAGATACGTCCGCAGATTTCGGGCATGTTGTTTGTTGCAGTCGAGACCTGCCAGGCCTCTTCGAGCCGGCCCTCCGCCGCCAGTTTCAGCCAGTCGGGAATATTGTTCGAGAGTGGGCAACCCTGCTGGCAGAACGGCACGCCGCATTGCGAGCAGCGCGCGGCCTGCGCACCCGCCGCCTCGAGGCTGAACTCGGAATAGATTTCGTCGAAGTCGTGCGCCCGGGCCTCCGGCGCGCGCTTGGCCGGCATGGACCGTTGCACATGCGTGAATTGCAGCATCTTCTCAGCCATTCAGGCCTCCACTCGATTGACCTGTTATCTACAATGACGCTGGTCTTGGCGACAAGCGCGAATCCCCCCTACAATATCGAATTGATATACGAATAGGAGAAATCTCCCGATTTATTCGAATAGTATCACCGCGACCACGTCTTTACACATCAAAACGATATTAAATGAGAAAGGTGCCCGGCAGCCCAAACTGGGCTAGGTGAAAAGCCTCCAGCGGCGCGCGATCCTGCCGCAACACCTGAAGAGGCCTCGATGTCCCCGCTCCAACTGATCATCATAGCGACACTGCAGGGCTTTACCGAATGGCTGCCGATTTCGTCCTCGGCCCATGTCCTTCTCGCATCCGACTATTTCGGACTGGTCGGGCGGGATGAGTTGCTGATCAACGCAGTGTCCAATCTCGGCACGCTGGCGGCCATGCTGCTCTATTTCCGCAAGGATGTCGCCAGCGCCGTTCTGGGAGGGTTCGAACTGGTGGCCGCGCCAGTAACGAAGAAGCCGCTCTCGCCCGGCGCACGCCTGGCGCTGTGCATTCTCGCGGCCACGCCGATCGCGCTCGTCGTCGCTGCCCTTTACGAAAGCCTCCTGCCCCAGAGCATGCAGGATGCCTTGCGCAGCGTATACACTGTAGCCGGTGCGACCATCGTTTTCGGTGCGCTGCTCTGGTGGGCCGATGTTCGCGGCGGACGTGACCGCAAGGAGGCCGACATGACACTCGGGCACGCCTTCCTGATCGGCGCAACGCAGGCAATCGCCGCAATCATCCCTGGCACCAGCCGGTCCGGCATCACCATGACGGCCGCACGCGCTCTCGGTTACGAACGCTCCGAAGCTGCGCGGTTCTCAATGCTCATCGGCGCACCCATCCTGGCCGCCGCCGGTCTCTACGGCGCGCTTGGCTTGATGGATGCGACGACAGACGGGGTTGTGACATTCCAGGACGGGATGATCGTCGCCGCTGTCGCCTTCATCACCGGTCTCGCGTCCATTGCCGTCCTGATGGCGATCCTGCGCCGCATGAGTTTCCTGCCCTTCGTATTGTACCGTTTTGTGCTCGGCATCACGTTGGTCCTGACCACGCCGATGATTGGATTATTGTAGGTCAGGCGGCTTTTCGTGTGCCGAACAAAGCAACACGCGTCGCAAGTGGCGTGAGCCTCCTGCCGCGTGCTGCCCTCCCGCATCGTGCGTCCCTAACGCCCGCGGAGGCTTACATCTCGGACATTAATCAGGCGCGTAAAACGGCGCCTATCGGGCGATTTTCGGGCATTTTTGTTCGGATTGGGTTCAGGTACGATGCGCCGCTCAGGCGTCAGCCGTCCTGTTGAACTCGCCATAGGGACGGAACCGCCAGAGATAAGTCGGCGCAATCGACTCGATCGTCTCGAGATTGGTCAGTCCAAGGTCGTTTGCCGTCAGCGCACCATCGGCCACAACATTATCTGACTTCAGCATCAAGACCTGGTCGCCCGTGATCGGCGGCTCGCCCAGCATACCCCACGAGAACGGCGGAACGTACCGCCAGACAGCCGCGGCGATGTAGCCAATCGGACGCGCGAGGAAGAAGGGAAGCGAAATCTTGAACCGGCGACGGTCCACCTGCTGCAGGATGAAATCGTAGATCTCAATGAACGTGTAGGCGCGCGGGCCGCCGAGCTCATAGGTCTTGCCCGCTGCGCCTTCGAGATCGACCGCAAGGGCAATCGCCTCTGCCACATCGCCCGCATAAATGGGCTGCACCCGCGTCTTGCCACCGCCGATGGCGGGCAGGGCGGGCGCGAAGCGTGTCATCTGGGCAAATTTATTAAGGAAGCCGTCCTCGGGTCCGAACACGACAGACGGACGCAGGATCGTCGCGGTCGGTACCGCCGCGCGAACAGCCGCTTCTGCTTCAGCTTTTGTGCGGCCATAGTCTGACTTGGACTCCGCATCCGCGCCGATGGCCGACACCTGGACGAATGTCTTGATGCCCTTTTCCGCGGCGACTTCAGCCAGGAGGGCCGCGCCGTCACGCTGTGTTGAGTCGAAATTCTGCTTGCCGCTTTCGAACAGGATGCCGACCAGGTTGACGACAGCGACAGCGCCGTCCAGCGCGCGCTCGATCGACTCACGGTTGCGAATATTGGCCTGGACGATATCAACCCAGCCCGGCGCCCCGGCCAGCCGTACATCAGCTGCCGTGTTCACGTGCCGGCAGGCCACCCGGACCCGGTAGCCCTTTTCCACGAGCGTGCGCGCCGCATAGCGCCCGATAAAACCCGATCCGCCGAATATCGTCACCAAACCCTTGGTCATGTCACGCTTCTCATCTGCCGGCAGCGCCGGAATTAACGTTGCCGCCTTTGACCATACAGCCTCGCTCATGTCCATGCGGCATGAGCGGATCGGCGCGCCTGAAACAGGACTCGTTTGCAGCCCGCTCCCGGCAAGCCGATCGCCCAAATCCGAAATTCATTGCCCGCGCCGATATGTTATGGCATACATTATGCCATTAGTTATTCCGAGGCGGCCAGGAAAGGCGCGAGAAAGACGTGTCATTGAAGACAGCGCTTATTTCCCGAATCGCGGAACGTCTGACCGGCGAACCGCGGCTGCTTGTCCGGCGTGCAAAGGCCGAACGGCAACGTGTGGCGAAGAACGCGCCGCATGTGGTCGAGTATTTCCATCAGGCCGACGATCCCTATTCCCATCTTGCCGCGCAAGTCCTGTCTGAGTTCACCGAGCGCTTCGATATCGATCTCAAGGTCCATCTGGTCGGACATCCACCCGACTGGGCCGCACCTGAACGCGAACGCCTTGAAGCCTACGCCCGCACCGACGCCGAAGCCCTTGCACAAAAAGCGGGCCTCGCTTTTCACGATCCCGGCAAACAGCCCGGCAAGGCGGCACGCATTGCTGCGCTGCGTTCACTCGCCAGCGCCGTTTCGGAGAATGCATTTTCCGCCCAGGCCCCTGTGATTGGCCGTCAGCTTTGGTCAGGCGACCAGGATGCGATAGGTGCGTCCTCAACAACGTCAGCCGACGAGATCACCGCAGCTGGCGATGCACGCCGGGCGGAACTGGGCCACTACCTAGGCGCGATGTTCCACTATGGCGGCGAATGGTATTGGGGCATCGACCGCCTACATTATCTGGAATCCCGCCTGACCGAACTCGGCGCCCGCACAGCGCCCGGCGACACCCCCCGCTTTGTCCCTCCACTGGTGCCGTCGACCCGCATCGCGCCGGCCTCGGCGCCCGGCAAGGAATTGCACTACTATCTCTCTTTCCGCAGTCCCTACACGTACATCGCTGCACAGCGCGCGAAAGCGCTGGCCGATGCCTATGGCGCCGACCTGAAGCTGCGCTTCGTGCTGCCCATGGTGATGCGCGGCCTGCCGGTACCGCGCATGAAGAGTCGCTACATCACACTCGACACGGCCCGCGAGGCGCGCCGCCTCAGTATCCCGTTCGGACGAATTGCCGATCCCGTCGGCCGCCCGGTCGAACGCGGCTATTCCCTCATCCCATGGGCCCGCGAACAGGGGCGTGGCTTCGAGTTCTGCCAGGCATTTCTCGCAGGCGTCTGGTCACGTGGCGTCGATGCCGGATCCGACCGGGGCATGAAACAGGTCGTGGAAGCAGCGGGCCTCGACTGGCAGGCCGGTCGCGACATTCTCGGCAATGATGACTGGCGCGCCGAAGCTGAAGACAACCGCACTGAAATGATGGCGCTCGGAATCTGGGGCGTGCCCAGCTTCCGGGTCGGTAAGACAGCGACATGGGGCCAGGACCGGCTCTGGCTTGTCGAGGACGCACTCAAACAGCCGCAGAGCTGACGAAAAGGAAAAGAGGAAACACCATGCAAGTTATCAATGAAGTCTTCCCCACGGATCCGTCGCGCATGCAAGCCATACTGGAGAAAGGCCCTGACGGTCCGATCTTCATGGTCAACCTGCTGAAGTTCAGGGACAAGGCGGAGTATGACGACGGGCGCGAGACCGATCTCTCGGGACGAGACGCCTACATGATCTACGGACGCGCCGTAACCGACGTTTTGCCTCTCTTCGGCGGTCGGGGCATTTTCGCGGGTGACGTGACCTTTCTTGCCCTTGGGCAGGTCGAAGAGCTCTGGGACGAAGTCGCCATCGCCATGTATCCGGATCGCGCCGCCATGGTGAAAATGTCGCTGTCACCCGAATGGCAAGACATCTCCGTGCACCGCGCAGCCGGCCTGAAAGGCCAGTTGAACATAGAGACTGTCGCGCCGAACGGCGGCAAGGACTCACCCTTCCTCGCAATGCTCATGGGCGCAAACGGAGACCAATCATGAAATGGCTCGTACGCAGCCTTGTCGGCATCATGTGTCTGGCCGTTGTGGCCATGCTCGGGTTTCAGCTCCTCAAGACGCAGATTGCCGAGGTCGCATTCAAAAGGGCGGCCGAGGCCAATGTCGGCCGCGACGCCAGCACAGAGCTGCCGGACGGACTGCACGTCTTCATGTGCGGCGCCGGCACGCCTCTGCCTGACCCATTGCGCGCAGGCCCCTGCCTGGGCGTGATCGCGGGCGACCGTGCGTTCGTTTTCGATGCCGGTTCCGGCGGCACGCGCAACCTGACCCGCATGCGTTTCCCGCTTGGCCGTACAGAACGCGTCTACCTGACCCACTTGCATTCCGATCATATGGACGGCCTCGGCGAGTTGCTGATGCAAGTCTGGGTAAACGGCCAACGGGCCGAACCCCTCCCCGTTTCCGGTCCACGCGGTGTCGATGAAGTCGTCGACGGCTTCAACGCGGCCTACCGGATAGACGGAACATTCCGAACCGCGCATCACGGCGCCGGCATTGCCAATCCGGCAGGTCGGGGCGGCTTCGGCGAAGCCATCACGCTGCCGGCGGGTCCCGGCTCACGCGCGGTCGTCCTCGACGAGAACCGGCTCAGGATCACGGCATTCTCGGTCAGCCATGCACCCGTCGAACCCGCATTCGGTTACCGCGTCGATTACAAGGGCCGTTCGGTCGTGATCAGCGGAGACACGATCTATGATCCGAACCTCGTTGCCGTTTCCGAAGGCGTGGACATTCTCTTCCATGAAGCCCTGGACCCGGAAATGGTCGGCGCGATGCATGATGCCGCCGCCGCCAAGGGTGCGGATCACCTCGCGAAAATTCTCGACGATATCCTCACCTACCACGCACCGCCCGTCGACGCGGCGCGGGCGGCGACCGAAGCGGGCGCGCGGCAACTCGTTTTCTATCACACGATCCCGCCCCTGCCCTCGCGCCTGCTCAACGACTATTACGTGCGCGACGCGAAGAAGGCATTTGACGGCAAGATCACCGTGTCGGAAGACGGCATGGTGTTCAGCCTGCCGGCGGACAGCGACGCAATCAATCGCCATGACGGGTTTAGATGACCATATCGAAAATCACGCCCTTTCCCGGCCCGCAGGCCAATGACGACTCCTCTGACGGACGGCGTCAGCGCAGCGAGCGTAGCCGGACGCAAATTGTCGACGCCCTGTTCGCCCTGATCCGGGAAGGCGACATGAACCCCAGCGCCGCCCGAGTCGCCGAACGGGCCGCTGTCGGCCAGCGCACCGTATTTCGCCTGTTCGAAGACATGGACAGCCTCTTCGGCGAAATGGCCGAGCAGATACAGGCCGAGATCATGCCGATCGTACTGGCGCCTTACACTGCTACGGACTGGAAAGAGCGGCTTGGCGAAATGGTCCGTCGACGGGCCGATGTCTATGAGCGAATTTTCCCGGTCCGGGTTTCGGCCAATCTCAGGCGATTCCAGTCGCGTTTCCTGATGGACGAATATCGCCGCAACCTCATACTCGAGCGTGAGAGCCTGAAGGCCGTGCTGCCGGCGGATCGGGCATCCGACAAGCAGCTTATCGCCGCGCTGGATGTCGTTACCGGCTTCCAGGCCTGGCGCCGCCTGCGTCAGGACCAGGGCCTGTCCGCCCAGGAGGCTCAAGCGGTCATGCAGTTCATGGTCGATGGCCTGATCGCCACATGAACCGATGCGCCGCAGTCGTGCTCCTGCTGTTGGGACCGGCTTGCAGCAAAGCCGTTCCGCTGCTCCCGGCGGAGGCATCCTGCGGACTGCCCCACGCCGCAATCGGACGATTCGTGTCGCTTCCGGACGGCAGCTTCATTAAAGGCGACAGGCCGCACTATCCGGAAGAATCGCCCCGGCTCTCGCTTCACGTCGACGCCTTCAGCCTCCAGGCCCATGAAGTCACCAACGACCAGTTCGCCGCCTTCGTTCGCGAAACGGGGTACACGACCGACGCAGAACAGAGCGCCAAAATTGGTGGCCCCGGAGCTGGCTCGGCCGTCTTCGATCTCCCGGGAACAGGAACCATGAAACTGGATCCGTGGCGACTCGTGCCTGGTGCGACCTGGACAGCACCAACCGGCCCCGGCTCGTCAATCGCGGGCCTGGGCGCCTATCCCGTCATCCACGTCTCCGAGCGTGACGCAGCGGCCTATGCCGCGTGGGCTGGTGGAAGACTCCCGACAGAGACCGAATGGGAATACGCGGCCACGCTGGGCCTCGCGGACCCAGAAATGCCCTCCTCCGGCGCCTACGATGCCGCTGGCGCGCCGGTCTCCAATACATGGCAGGGCATTTTTCCGGTCGCGAACACCATGGCCGACGGCTTTGAAGGCGCTGCGCCGGTCGGCTGCTTTCCCGCCAGCCGGGTCGGCCTCTACGACATGATCGGCAATGTCTGGGAATGGACCGATACGCCCTACAGTCCCGGCGCACACACGCTCAAGGGCGGCTCATACCTGTGCGCCGACAATTTCTGCCGCCGTTACCGGCCAGCCGCGCGCCAGCCGCAGGATAGCGATTTTTCGTCAGTTCACATTGGCTTCCGGATCGCAAAAGATCTGCCACAAGCAAAGTAACCCCTCATCAGCGCCCCCTCAGTTCGGCCACCAGACATATTCATCGTCCGGCCCGACGGCGTCAGCCGCCGTCTTGTCGATCGCGACCGGCGACTCGATCGTATACGGGTAAAGCGGCGTCACCGCGTCGGCCAGGTGCGCGTCAAGCAATGCCTGCAATTCCGCCAATTTGCCAGGCTGCGTCTCGGCCAGATTCACCTGCTCGGTCGGATCATTCGCGAGATCGAACAACCAGCTCTTTTTCTGTCGTCCGTCCACTTGCAGCTTCCAGTCACCGGCCCGCACGACATGATAGTATCCGCTCTGCCAGAACAGGGCGTCGTCCGGATGCGAAATCGTTCCCGTCCCTGTCGCAACCGGCAACATGTCGCGCCCGTCAATGACGACTCCCTCTGGTAGCGATGCCCCAGCTGCGGATGCCAGCGTCGGCATCACGTCGATATGCGCAACCGGTGTATCGACCCGCGTTCCGGGCGTGATCTTCGCCGGCCATTTGACGAACATCGGCACACGGATACCGCCCTCGAACAGCGTGATCTTCCAGCCGCGATAGGGCTGGTTGATCTCCGGCAAGCCGATATAGCCCGCGCCGCCATTGTCGCTGGAAAAAACGATGATTGTATTGTCGGCAAGGCCCTCATCTTCCAGCTTTGCCGTGATCTCGCCAACACTGCGGTCCAGTGCCCGCAGCATGGCTGCATAAACGCGCAACCGATGCGGTTCGATATCACCCACCGCCTCATAGTCTTCCTTTGTCGCCTGCAGCGGCGTGTGAACGCCCCAATGCGCCAGGTACAGGAAGAACGGCCGGTTACGGTTCGCCTCAATCACTTTCAGGCTTTCATCCGTCCAATAGTCCGTCAGGTAGCCACCGGGTGCAAACCAGTCGCCCGAATTGAACGCGGCCGCGAACTGCATCCGCGCCCAGAGGAATGTGTCGATCGGGTCGAAATCGAGCTTGGCGTTCACGACATTCGGATCGTCCTCAGGCAGGAACAGGCCGCTGGCCATCAAAAGGCTTTCGTCAAAACCCTGCGCGTTCGGATTAGATTCCGCGCTGCGGCCCAGGTGCCATTTGCCGATATGCACCGTGTGATAGCCTTGCGCTTTGAGCACTTCGGCAATCGTCACTTCTGATCCCGGAAGCCCCATTTCCGCGAACGGCACCGCATCATCCGCCGCATCGCGATTGTAGTCGACAGGCGGAAGCGCCCCGCGATCCATGTCATTGGCAAACATCGAAACGACCTTGCCCATGCCCGGGGGCGTCGGCGTGAACGCGAACCCGGTCCGTGTGGGATAACGCCCCGTCATCAGCATCGCACGCGACGGGGCGCAAGTACCATTGCCAGCATAGGCCTGCGTGAACAGCGCGCCATCGGTCGCCAGCCTGTCGATATTCGGCGTCGGCACGCGTCCGCCGGCGACACCGCCACCGAACGTGCTGAGATCATTGATGCCCAGATCATCCACCAGGATGAAGACGATGTTCGGCGGTCGGTCAGGAGCAGGCAGCGCTGCCACATCAGGGCCCTTGTCCCACACGACCGGAACATTGGGCGCCACCTCGGTCCGGTCGCTATGGGTTGCCACATAGAGGATCACGGCCTTGCGGTTCAGGACGCCGATCACACCGGCGCCCAACAGCACGACCACCAGGCCGATAACGAGTTTCTTCCACATCGGTGCAGGCTCCCCGGCCTTAGTCAAACAGTGTTTCGCAACCCGTTCCGGACAAAAGGGCGCCGACGGCGCCGCGTTCATTTCCGGACAGGGCTTCATATCCCTCGCGCAACCATTTCAGGCACTTAGCCTGATAGGGAAAGCTGGGCTGTGTCCAGGCACGGCCGTCAATCTCTGTCTCGAAGTTTTTCTCGCCCGCCATGACGGCCTTGGCATTGGCGATCAGGAAAGGCGCATAGACGCGCCCGATCTCCGCCAGGAGCGGCGCCAGCGCCTCCCGGGCCTCATCTGCCCCGAACCAGTCGTCTTCCAGCGGATCAAGACCCGACAGGTCTTCCATGAGGTCGACCCAGGCCCTCACCCGCGGCGAGCGCGATACCGTAATCGCCGCAGACGTTGGTTCGACAATGGCAAGCTGGGTGAGTTGGCCATAGAGTGCAAAATCCGCCGAAGACGGACGCCCGCCCAGCACGAAACCCTTCTTCTGAAGCAGCTCATCAAGAATCCCGATCAGGCGGGAATAGGAGGATTCAATCGTCTTCGCCGTGACGTCATTCGACCCGACGACATAGAGCCGGTCGAACTGTCGTTTGGAAATCGCGTCCGAAACCTTGCCAGCGCTCTCGGCATCCAGCGTATTCTGCGACCAATAAATGAGCAGCGGTCCGGCATTGTCATAATCGGCCTGATGGGCCCAGCGGAAATGAAACATCGCCTTGGTCAGCCATTCGTCGGCATAATCCTCGATCAGGTCATTCAGGAATGACAGGACAGGATCGGACGCAATCACCGAGCGGCCCGTATGTTCGGATTCCAGCCGCCGTATGATCGGTGTCGAATCCGTCACGGCCGTCATGGCGCCGTCTCCATCGGGATAGTAGAAGGTCGGCAACAGGGGCACTTTCGGCACCGGGTAGCCCGGCTTCGGGGACCGTCCCGCAGACCAGCTCACCTGGTAGGGAATGCGGCGATAGCGCAGCAGTGCAACCATCTTGCGGGTATACGGAGAGCCCGGCGCGCCCATCAGTTCCAGCGGTGCAGTCATGTTCGCGGCGTCCTCATGTTTCCTGGATGAAAGCGATGATTTCCTTGGAGAGCGCTTCTGGCTGGTCTTCCTGCAGGAAGTGGCCGGCACCCTTGATCGTGACATTCTTCACATTGCCAAGACGTTTGATAAAGGCCTGCTCGCCGCCTTTCGTCACCGGGTCGCCATCGCTGAAGGCTGTCAGCACGGGAAAATTGCGCGCTTCCAGCACGGCCCACGCGGCATCGCCGGCAATCCGGTCGGCCTTATGTTGCGGCAGCAGCGGAACGCAGGACGGAAATTTCCGGGCACCTGCCACATGGTTTTCATCCGGGAATGGCGCTTCATATCCGTCCAGCACCGCGTCATCGGAAATATTGGACAGCAGCCCGAACACGTCGCGCACCGAAAAGTCTGGCGCCTCGGCACAATACTTAATCCAGTAGAGGAACGCGCCGGGCGTACCGCCGGAAAACTGTTCCTGGACCATCGCGGCGGTCGGAACAGGGACCATCGGATACATCTTCCCCATCATGTTCGAGATATCGTCTGTCAGCGTCGTCGTATTGGGCAGGCCCGTATTGGCGATCACGAGGCGCTCGAACCGGTCCGGCTGGTCGCCGACGGCGCGCAGGCCGAGCAGACCGCCCCAGTCCTGGCACATCAGGGTCAGGCCGGTCAGGTCGAGACCGGTAAGGAACTGGTTCATCCAGTCGACATGGCCAGCATAGGTGTAATCATCGACCGATGCTGGTTTGTCGGACTTGCCAAAGCCCACAAGGTCCGGCGCGATGACCCGGTACCCCGCACCTGTCAGGATCGGGATCATCTTGCGGTAAAGAAAACTCCAGCTTGGCTGTCCGTGCAGGCAGAGGATGATCTCGCCATCGCGTGGCCCCTCATCGACATAATGCATGCGCAATTCGGTGCCGTCCTGCGCCTGGACGACATGATAATGCGCCGCGAAGGCGTAGTCTTTCAATTGCGCGAAACGGGTCTCTGGCGTTCTCAGAACATCCACGGCAGGGCCTCCCTTTTCGCTAGACATAAATTATTGGCAGCGATACTGTCAATACAATGAATTGGAGCGGGGACGCACGCGGTCTGTACTTTGGGCATGAATGCATACTCTATGTTCAGCGAAGCGGGCCAAAATCACGAGCCCGCGCAGGGAGGATAAGATGATCTGGATTGCACGGGCAGGCGTTACGCTTGCCGGACTATTTTCGCTGGCCATGGGCCTTCTGTTCTGGGCGGACCCGATGAAAGCTGGCGCGATACTCGGCCTGACAAGTATCGATGCCCTCGGAACGAATTCCCTGCGCGCGGATTTGGCGGCCTTCTTCCTCGTCAACTTCATCGCCTGCACGCTCGCGCTTTTCCGCGGCAAGGCCCATTGGCTCTACGGATCTGCGCTGGTTTTCGGTTTGGCCGTATCCGGACGCTTCATCGGCGTCATCATTGACGGCGCCCCGGCCGGAATTGCGCAACCCGTAATTATCGAACTCGTGCTTGTTGGCCTGCTTATCTTCGGCGCACGCCAGCTCGGCCCGCGCACCCCCTCAAGCTGACACCTGGCGCTCCAGCCAGGTCGCAAGGTTCGCCTGCTCTGACTCGCTCAGGTGCAGGCGCAACTTGCTGCGGCGCCAGAGAATGTCTTCAGCCGTCTGCGCGAATTCATGCTGCATCAGGTAGGTGACTTCGGCTTCATGCAGGCCGCCCCCAAAGTCGCGACCAAGCTCCATCGTGCTTTTGGCCGTGCCGACTAGCGCGTCGACCCTTGTGCCGTAGGCGCGCGCCAGCCGTCGCAGGAGGCGCTGCTCCATCCAGGGATGGCGCAGTGACAGTCCGCGCAGGAAGTCCTCGAAATCAGCGCCCGGAATATCACCGCCCGGCAGGCTCGCCGATTTGGTCCACGGCTTGGTCATGCCCGGAAAGTCCGGTACGAGCTCCTTGAGCGCATGCTCAGCGAGTTCGCGATAGGTGGTGATCTTGCCGCCGAAGACCGACAGAACCGGCGCGCCGCCCGTCCGGTCGCAGTTCAGCACATAATCACGGGTCACTTTCGACGCGTTCGCCGCATGGTCATCATAGAGCGGGCGCACACCCGAATAGGCCGCAACGACATCCGCCGGCGTGATCGGCCGCTTGTAATACTCGCTGGCCCCGGCGCAGAGATAGTCGATCTCGTCCTGGCTGATTTCGACCTTGTCCTTGTCGGCCTCGTAGGGAACATCCGTCGTCCCGATCAGCGTAAATTCGCCTCGCTCATAGGGAATCGCGAACATGATCCGCCCGTCGCCATTCTGGAAGAAGTAGGCAAAGTCACCGTCATGCCATCGCGGCACGATAATGTGGCTGCCTTTCACGAGGCGCAGGTTCTGCTGGCGCGTACCCGGCTCGGCCAGCCCGAGGATTTCGTCGACCCAGCCGCCTGCCGCATTGACCACGGCGCGGGCCATCACGGTCTTCTCACCATCCGCTCCGCGCAGCGTGGCTTCCCAATGATCGGCATGGCGCGCCAGTCCGACACAGGCCGTCTGCGTCAGGACTTCCGCCCCCCGCTCCTGCGCATCGACAGCGTTCAGAACGACCAGCCGCGAATCCTCGACCCAGCAGTCGGAATATTCGAACGCCAGCCGGAATTCCTCGCGCAACGGATCCAGCCGGTCGGTCTTGTTCCGCCGCAGCGTCCGGGTCGGCGGCAGCATCTTGCGCCCGCCCATATGGTCATACAGGAACAGGCCCAGCCGGATCAGCCAGGCCGGGCGCAGGTCCTTGTCATAAGGCAGCACGAACCGCATCGGCCAAATAATGTGCGGCGCCGCACGCAACAGGATCTCCCGCTCGATCAGCGCTTTGCGCACCAGCGCGAAGTCATACATTTCGAGATAGCGCAGGCCGCCATGGATCAGCTTCGTACTCGCCGAACTCGTATGGGCGGCCAGGTCGTCCTTCTCGCAAAGGAGAACTTTAAGGCCCCGGCCTGCCGCATCGCGCGCAATGCCGGCTCCGTTGATACCGCCACCAATGACCAGGAGATCGTGCACGCTCCGACCTAGTCCTTCATCAACCCGCCAGCCTTGAGCAGCTTGCCGGCCCGGATCACCCGTTGCAGCTTGTGCTCAGACGACCGGTCACCCTTGTTGGAGTCGGGGTGGAAACGACGGACATATTCGGCATAACGCGCGCGGATCTCGGCCGGCGTGGATGTCGCCTCGAGGTCGAGCTCGTTCAGCGCGCGGACCTGCAGCGCCGACCGGCGCGCCTTTGCGCCGCCTTCGGCATTGCCTGCATCGTCGACATTGAAAAAGCCGCGGCCCGCCCAATTGCGCGGATCATGGCTGGTTGCCGCCTTCTTGCCGGCCATCGGCCCTGTCCCGAATTTCCAGGTCCGCTTGTGCCCGTAGCGCTCCGAGCGCGTGAACGAAGCGGCCTCGGCCTGCGACATGCCCTCGAAGAAATTGAAGGCACGATTGTATTCCGTGATGTGGGTCTGGCAAAAATGCAGCTTGCCTTTGCCGCCGCGCTTGGGCGCCGGGAAGGCGCCCTCGAGCTCACATTCCGGGTGCTCGCACACACGCGTCTTGCGCGCACGTGCCTTTGACGTCTCCTCGGCAGGAGGCTTTATCCGAATATCGGTAAACTTGACGCGGTAGCTGAAGGGATCTGAATCTGACATAGCGGGTCATAATATGGAGATGATCGTAAACATGCCACAACCAAGTGACAGAACTTCGCGAATTCGTGATCTTTTAACCGAGGCTTTTGAACCCGAACACCTCAAGATCACCGATGATAGCGCCCGTCATGCGGGTCATGTAGGTGCCACACCGGGCGGAGAAACCCATTATAACATAGAGATTACATCAAATGCCTTCGCCGGCCTCTCGCGCGTCCAGATCCAGCGCACCGTCATGCTTGCACTGCAAAAAGAATTCGATTCAGGCCTCCATGCGCTCTCGCTTCAGGCAAAAACGCCATGATTGACCTTATTTAACCCATCAGGGAACCGGATTTCGAATCAATCGTTTCGTCTTCGAACCGTCGAGGAGAACGGTTGATGGTACTGAAACGAGTAATACTGGGCGCCGCTTGCCTATGTGCCAACGAAATCGCCTCAGCAGAGAACGCACGTGGTGGGCTCGACATGCCGCTGCTGAAAAACATCCAGCAAACCGTATGCGCCGGCGGCAGCGAAATTGTGTTCGTGCCGGTCTCGCACGATCTTTCGGCATTCCGCACGTCCTATGCCGTGATCGCCTTGAGCAATCCGGATCCGGATTCAGCGAATATCGTCTCGGAACGCGAAAGGCTCTGGCTGGACGCCAATGGCTGCAACGAGCCGCGCATCGAAGCGGTCTATGCTTCCGGCGAGCCAGACTCAGGTGGTTTCAATTTCTGAAATATTCAGGCCGGTCACCTGGTTGCGCTGGCGTCGCAGGATATTGAACCGATAGCCGTGGAACACGAAGCTCTGACCGGGTTCCGGAATCGTCTGCGCCTCGTGAATGACCAGACCCGCAACCGTGACAGCCTCGTCATCGGGCAGGTTCCATCCCGTCGCCCGGTTGAGATCACGGATCGGGACCCAGCCGTCGACATTGACCGTGCCGTCGGCCTGCGGGCGCACGCCCTGTACGGCCACGTCATGTTCGTCATGAATGGAACCGACGATCTCTTCGAGAATGTCTTCCAGCGTGATCAGGCCTTGCAACTCGCCATACTCGTCCACGACAAGCGCGAAATGGCCGCGCTTGGCCAGGAACAGGTCCAGCTGGTCCTGCACCGGCGTCGTCTCCGGCACAAACCAGGGCTTTCTCAGGATGCTTTCCAGATCGAGCGACGCCAGGTCACCGCCAAGCGGGAGCGCAGCGCGCAACAGGTCTTTGGCGTGCAGGATACCGACAATCTCTTCCTTCTCGCCGCGATAGAGCGGCAGGCGGGTGTGCGGGCTGGCAAGCGCCTTCATCACGATCTGGCGCGGTTCGAGGTCGGCGTTCAGCATCTGGATGTTGCGCCGGTGGATCATCACGTCCTCGACCGTCAGGTCTTTCAGGTCGAGCGCGCCGACAAGGCGCAACCGGTCTGCCGCATCGACGGTGCCCTCGGACGCATGCAGGTCGATCGCACCGCGAATTTCCTCTGCGGCTGACAGGGCGTCGGCGGGTGTCGCAAGCCCCAGTAGTTTCAAGGTGGCCATGACGATCATCTGGATCAGCTTGACGATCCACGAGGCCGAAATGACGAGCAGGCCAATCGGTCGCGCCACACTCATCGCCATCGAATCGGTCCGCGTGATCGCGTAGGTCTTCGGCAACACTTCCGAGAAGACCAGGACCAGAACCGTCATCACCCCCGTCGCCATGGCCAGCGCCAGGCCGCCTTGCCCGAACAGGAGCGTGAACAGCGACGTCGCCAGCACCGATGCCAGGATGTTGACCAGGTTATTGCCGAGCAGGATCGATCCGATCAGCCGTTCCCGGTCCGAGATCAGGCGATTCACGGCAGCCGCGCGCTTGTCACCCTCTTTTTCAAGCTGGTGCATGCGGGCGCGTGACGCAGCCGTCAGCGCTGTCTCTGATCCTGAAAAGAATGCCGACATGCCCAGCAATACAAGGATCGCGATGATGTATCCGGCTATCATAGTGTTCCGAGTTCGGTGATGACTCTCACGCCTTTTCCAGTTCGCCCATCAGGAACGCCGCAACAGACTTCAGGTCGGCGTCGGGATGAATATAGGACTCGCCGATCGCTCGCGCCAGAATTAGCGGAACCTGTCCGCCCCGCGCCTTCTTGTCCTGTTTCATCAGGTCGGCAAGTTCTGTCGCCACATAGGGCCCGCCGGGCGCCTTGCCGAGTTCCACCGGCAAGCCGGATGCCGCGATCACGCGCGCCACTTTCGCAGCCGCGTCCGGCGACGTGATCCCTTCGGCGGCGCCATAACGGAACGCGAGCACCATGCCGAGCGCGACGGCTTCGCCGTGCAGCACATCGGGCCGGTACTGGTTGGCCGCCTCGACGGCATGGCCGAACGTATGACCCAGGTTCAACAGCGCCCGCACACCGCCTTCCGTCTCGTCTTCGGCGACAATCGCCGCCTTGGCCCGGCACGAGGTCGCCACCGCATGCTGGATCGCATCAGGATCCAGCGCCAGCACATCGGCGCCGTGCGCTTCCAGCCAGTCAAAGAAGGCCGCATCATTGATCAGGCCGTATTTCAGCACTTCGGCATAACCGGCACGCAGGTCGCGCGCCGGCAAGGTGGCCAGCAGCGCCGTATCGGCTATCACGAAGCGCGGCTGGTAGAAGGCGCCGATCATGTTCTTGCCGCGCGGCGTATTCACCGCCGTCTTGCCGCCGACCGAACTGTCGACCTGTGACAGCAATGTCGTCGGCACCTGCACGAAGCCCATGCCGCGCTTCATCAGGCTCGCCGACAGTCCCGCAATATCCCCGATGACCCCGCCACCGAACGCGACCAGAATGTCGCTGCGATCGGCACCGGCCCCCAGCAGCCAGTCCAGGATGCGCTCGAGGTTGGAAAAGGATTTCGATTGCTCGCCTGGAGCCAGCGCCAGCACCTCGGTCGTTATCCCGCTCGGCATGAGCGCCGCCTCCAGCGCGCCCATGTGAAGGCGCGCGACCGACTCGTCGGTCAGCACGAAGACGCGCTTTCGCTTCAGCAGCGGTGTCAGGCGTGCGCCCAATTGGGACAACGCGCCATGCCCGACGACGATGTCATAGCTGCGGTCGCCAAGGCGGACGCGAACGATTTCCGGCTCGGGTGAAGTCTCGCTCATGCCGGTTTCCACGTCTTCAAGGCCTTGATAATCGCGTTCACGGTCGTCCCGTGCGGGCCGTCCTTGCTGTGCACGATCAGGTCCGCCTGCGAATAGACCGGCTCCCGTTCCAGCAAAAGGGCCTGCAGGACCTGTTTCGCATCGCTACGCCTCAGCAAGGGGCGCGTATTCTTTTTCTGCACCCTGCGCCACAGGGTCTCGAGATCGGCGCTCAGCCAGATCGTCACGGCTTTTTCGCGCAGCAGGGCGCGCGTTTCTTCGTTCAGGTAAGCGCCGCCACCAGTCGCCAGCACGTGCGGTTCTTCGCTCAGCAACCGTTCGAGCACTTTCTGCTCGCCGCGCCGGAAGTCTGCTTCGCCGTGCATCGTGAAAATATCGGCGACCGAAAGCCCGGCCGCTTTCTCGATCTCATGGTCGCTGTCGTAGAACTTGCGGCCCAGTTTCTCGGCCAGGCGCCGCCCGACTGTCGATTTTCCCGCGCCCATCAGCCCCACAAGCGCGATCGTCCGGGACGCAAAGGCAGGCGCCGGATCAGGAATTTGCGCGGGACTGTCACTGTCAGCGGGCATTGCAGGCTTTCATTCACTATTCAGACCAATTCCTATAGAGACGGAACTGTGTGAGCAATCGGTCAACGGCCGATGCAGAAGTGAATTCGACCCAGGGGTGCTAATCATATGCGCAAATTTCTCATCATTTTCGGCATTCTGGTCATTCTCGGCCTGGTTGGCGCCTGGTGGCTCGGCCAGCAGGCGGTCAAGAACAAACCGGCCGCTGGCGAAGTGCGCATGGAGGTAGAGGGTGTCCTCTAGGTACTGGCCGGCGGTTTTCGCCGCCGCTGCAACCCTTTGCCTCTCCGTGAGCGCCCAGATCGAGGATTCCGGCCTGCAAATGGTTGATCCCTGGGGCATGGGCTTCCTGGAGGCTGGCGAACCGGCCCTGCCGGCGTCCATGTGGCGCGCCTCAAGCACGGAAACGCTGTTGCCAATGATGCGCGCTGTCCGAACGCAGGGCCTGACGCCCGGTGAACGCACGCTCATGCGCCGCATGGCCCTGTCGCCCGCGACCGCGCCACAGGGCGACCAATCCCCCGCCCTCCTCGCCGAACGCGCCCGCATTTTGTTCGAACTCGGCGAAGCGCGCCCCGCTGCCAGCCTGATGGTCCGGCTGGAGACATCGCCGCCGGGACTCGACAGCGACGAGATCGCGACTGACCTGAACCTCGCCCTCGGCAACGAGGCCATGGCCTGCGCCGAAAATACCAACGCGCTGCGCGAGGGTGCCTATTGGGCCAAGCTGCGCGCCGTCTGCGCGGCGCTGCGCGACAATACGGCCGGCGCGGAACTCGCCATCGAAATGGCGTCCAGCCAGGGCGTCAATGACAGCTGGCTGACCTCAGCCGTCTTCGCCGCGTCGGGTGACCTGCCAAACCCTCCGAACGCAAAATATGACAGCGGTATCGCGCTCGCCATATCGTCCAAGGCCGGCCTTGCCCCCCCTGACACGCCCCTCTTGCCCACCCGGCCAGACCTCGCAGCGGCCATGGTCGCCCGTCCCGGCCTCCCCGCCGCCAAGCGCGCCGAAGCCGCCGCAATCGCCGCCGAGGCAGGCCTTATCGACGTTTCGGCCTGGCGCCAGGTCCTCGACACCCTGTTCGCCGATCCGGATTTCACGCCGGACTCGCAGATCGAAATCGCCATGGCGACCGCGCGAAACGTGGAAATGCCCGAAGACGGCCGCGCCGATGCCATTGCTGTCGCGCTGCAGGCCGCCGCCATCAGCCCCGCTCGTTTCGTGACAGTTTCCAGCGTCCTGTCGCAAGACCTCGCCAGCCTGAGCCTGACACGGGAGACCGCGAAACACGCCCTCCTGTTCGCCCGTGCGAGTCTTGCGGCGAAGGACTTTGAAGGCGCAACGCTCTGGACCCTTGTCCCCACACTCGACGAAGCGCCCGAAACCCGCGCGTTTGACTTCGCCATGATCCACGCGCTGGGCGTCCTGTCCGGATCCGGCGACGCGGCGCAGATCGGCGAAAAACTCGTTTCTGAAGCGACCAGCAAGAACGACCGCCAGGCCGCGGCCCGCCTCTTTGCGCTCTGGACGATGACCGGCATCACGCCGCCCCCTTCGGCTCGCGCCCTGATGGCCAGTGACAGCGAAGCGCCGGGCAAGGCAAGCAAACCGGGCGCCGTGCTCGCCATACTCGCCAATGCTGAAGCGGGCGCCGCCGGAGAGGCGATCCTCGCCACCGTTGCGCTCATCAATGGTGACGCGTCGAAACTCGACGTCGCTGATCTCGCCCTTGTTGGCCGGGCGCTGAACACGATTGGCGCGCAGGATGCGGCCTCCGAGCTCGCGCTGGAGGCAACCGGCTACTGGAAAGCCGCGAAATAGGGCTCAGCCAAGTCCCTCAAACAACAGCGTCGAGACATAACGTTCGGCAAAGGACGGGATGATCACCACGATGGTCTTGCCGGCCATTTCCGGGCGCCTGGCCACATCGAGGCCCGCTGTCAGTGCGGCGCCGGACGAGATGCCGACCGGTATGCCCTCCGTGCGCGCCAGGCGCCGTGCATTGGCGATCGCATCGGCATTGGCTACTTTCACCACGCCGTCCATCAGGCTGGTATCCATGTTTCCCGGAATGAACCCGCCGCCGATACCCTGGATGATATGCGGCCCCGGCTCGCCGCCTGACAGGACCGGGCTCGCTTCTGGCTCGACCGCGAACATTTTCAGGCCCGGCTTCTTCGCCTTCAGCGTCCGGGCGCAGCCGGTAAACGTGCCGCCTGTGCCGACGCCGGCAATGACAGCATCCACCGCCCCGCCCGTATCGCGCCAGATCTCCTCGGCGGTGGTCGCTTCATGAATGGCAGGGTTGGCGGGATTGTCGAACTGGCTCGGCATCACCGACCCTGGAATTTCGGCCAGCAGTTCGTCCGCCCGGTCCAGCGTGCCTTTGAGGCCCAGCTCCTTGGGGGTGAGGTGTAGTTCGGCGCCGAGGATCGCAAGCATCTTGCGCCGCTCGATCGACATGGATTCCGGCATGGTGAGGATCAGGCGGTAGCCGCGCGACGCCGCAACCATCGCAAGCCCGATGCCTGTATTGCCCGATGTCGGCTCGACCAGCACGGCACCCGGCCCGATCTTTCCGTCTTTTTCCAGCTGCGTGATCATGCCGATGGCGATCCGGTCCTTCACGCTGGCGAGCGGATTGAAGAATTCGAGCTTCAGCAGCAGGTCGCTCTTCAGGCCTTCTTCGGCTGAAATGCGCGGTATCCGCACGATGGGCGTATTGCCCACGGTCTCGAGAATCGAACCGTAGACCCGCCCGCGTCCCGGTTTATCCAGCGTCACACCGTTATAATCGACAACTCCACCCATAGTGTTCTCCCATCCTTGCTTATTTCGGCCGCCGCGCGTCGAGGCGCGCCGCATAGAGGCGTCATTAACACAGGCAGGCTAGGCTTGTCCCATGTCAGACCGCGCACGCATCGAAGCCTTCCTTGAAATGATGAGCGCCGAGCGCGGTGCGGCCGCCAATACGCTGGACGCCTATGCCCGCGACCTGGCTGATGCGTCGGAGTTCTGCGCCGGCGATCTGTCCGGCGCGACGGGCCGCGACCTCGCCGCCTGGCAGGCCGATCTCTCGGCGCGCGGCATGGCCGCCTCCACCTCCGCCCGCAAACTGTCCGCGGCGCGGCGCTTCTTCCGTTTCCTTTTCGAGGAAGGCGACCGTAAGGACGATCCGACCGCCAGGATCGACGGCCCGAAAACCGCCCGCGAGGTGCCGGACGTCCTGTCGCGCGAAGAGCTCGGCCAACTGATCAATGCCTGCGGTGAAGACCTCCGCCTCAAATGCCTGGTCGAACTTCTCTACGGCGCCGGCTTGCGCGCATCTGAGCTCGTGTCGCTCACGCTAGGCAGCCTCCCGCGCCGCAAGGGCGCGCGCTGGGTGACGCAAGACATCATCATTCGCGGCAAGGGTGGCAAGGAACGGCTCTGCCCGCTTGGCGGCCCGGCGCTCACCTCCCTGTCCGACTGGCTCGCGGTGCGCGAAGACAGCTTGCCCCAAGGCAGCCTCGCGCGCGGCCGGGCCGAGCCCTTCCTTTTCCCCTCGCGCGGCAAGCAGGGCCACCTCACCCGCCGCCGCCTCGGCCAGTTGCTCGACGCCCTCGCCCTTGCCGCCAATCTCAACCCCGCCCGGGTCCATCCGCATGCCTTGCGCCACGCCTATGCCACGCACCTGTTGCAGGGCGGCGCAGACCTCAGGAGCGTGCAGACCCTGCTCGGGCATGCCGATATCGCGACCACCCAGATCTACACGCACGTCCTGACAGACGAACTCGCCGAACTGCTGGAAACCAGCCATCCGCTCGCCCGGCGCGGCTGATCCTGAAAAAGGCCATTGCGATTCCGCGACAGCAGGACAATATCTCTGGAAATGCGATTTGGAGCTTACCCATGAACCGTTTCTTCAAGGCCCTCATTCCAACCCTGCTTCTCACCGAGCTAGCGCTGGTCACTTCGGCCACCGCCGTCTGGGCGCTGCTGTCGGAACTGCATGCGGGCAAGTATACGATCATGGGCGCCGAAGCGATTGACCTGGTCGCCTCCGCCGTCCTTGCCGTCATCATCTTCCGCCGCGCCTTCGATTCTGAAGCGCGGATGATGCAGATCCCCGTCCAGAACGACTAAAAAGCCCGGCTGCATCGCGCAGCCAGGGTCTTTTCTGTGTGATTTCGCGGCGCGTTACGCGACCGCTGAGACGCCGCGCGTGTTCACCCAGAAAGCGTGGATCACGCCGGGCAGCCAGCCGATCAGCGTCAACACGACATTGATCACGAATTGCCCGCCTATACCCTCTTTCATCGCAACGGCGACGGGCGGCAGGAAGATGGTCAGCAGGATCGTCAGCAGGGACATGGTGTTTTCCTTCGTCTTGGGTTCATCCAATTAACGGGCGGGGTGCGGCTTTGTTCCTGTTTGACGCAGTGCACCATCAGCCTTAGGCCTGTGGCGGATGAGGAGACACACATGAGCGAGAAGACACCCCGGAACTTTTTCAAGCCGCTGGCCATTGGCGCACCGAACCCGATGATGGAGCTGCCGACGCGCCTGGAGCGGATGATCCATTTCGTCCCCGGCCATAATGAAAAGGTCCGTTCGAAAACGCCCGCCATGGCCGCCAAGTGCGATGTCATTCTCGCCAATCTCGAAGACGCCATTCCGGCCGACGCCAAGGATGCCGCCCGCGCCGGGGCCATCGAAATGGCAAGCATGTATGACTGGCAGGGCACCGGCACCGGTTTCTGGAGCCGCGTCAATCCGCTGAACTCGCCCTGGTTCCAGGATGATGTCACCGAACTTGTCCTCAAGGCCGGCCATCAGCTTGACGTCATCATGCTGCCCAAGGTCGAAGGCCCGTGGGACATCCATTTCGCCGACCAGTATGTCGCCCAGCTGGAAGCCAAGGCCGGCCTCACCCGCCCCATCCTTTTCCACGCCATCCTTGAAACCGCGCAGGGCATGGCCCGTGTCGAAGAGATCGCCCTCGCCAGCCCCCGCATGCAGGGCATCAGCCTCGGCCCGGCCGACCTGGCCGCCGACCGCAAGATGAAGACGACCCGCGTCGGCGGGGGCCACCCCTTCTACCGCGTGCTCGAAGACCCGCATGCCGATGACAGCGCCCGCGCCAGCGTCCAACAGGATCTCTGGCATTATACGATCGCCCGCATGGTCGACGCCTGCCGCATGGCCGGCATCAACGCCTTCTACGGCCCGTTCGGCGACATTTCCGATCTCGATGCCTGCGAACAGCAATTCCGTAACGCCTTCCTGCTCGGCTGCTCGGGTGCGTGGAGCCTGCATCCGAGCCAGGTCGACATAGCCAAGCGCGTGTTCAGCCCGGCGCCGGATGAAGTGAAATTCGCCCGCCGCATCCTCGAAGCCATGCCCGACGGCACCGGCGTCGCCATGCTAGACGGCAAGATGCAGGACGACGCAACCTGGAAACAGGCCAAGGTCATCGCCGACCTCGCCGATCTCGTCGCCTCGAAAGACCCGGACCTGGCTGCCGCCTATAACGGGTGATTTCCCCTTAACGTGTCGCATTCGCGTGATAACCTCGCCACAAATGGCGCGGCATGCTTGTGGGCGCCCAGAAAACAAAAAGGGAGATGCCAGATGTTGAAATCAAACCTGTTGCTCGCCGCCGCAATCGTGTTCGCCGGCTCCGCCTTGGCCGATGAAGTCTGGAGTACCGAGATTGGCGACGTGATCTATGAGCGGGAATTGCCGACCGGAGAGGCCGTCCTGTCCTATCCCGCAAGTGATACGGAAGCGCGCGGCCTCGCCTACATTGAAGGCCTTGCGCAAACCTATGAGGGCCGCGGCGCGTTTGAAGGTGTATGGATCGAAGACGACCTGCCACCCGCCGACGCCTGCAGCGTGTCGATTTCCGACCCCGAAACCGGCGCAGCCCGGAACAATTGGGGGCGTCTCGAACTCGTCTTCACCGAACCGGATTTCCCGGGCGGCTGGGTCGCCATTCGTGGCGACTGTTTCAATCAGCCCGACAGCTACCTGATCGGCAAACCCGTCGTCGCGGAGGGGGTCCAATGATCGCACTCACCGGACACTCGCCCAATCTCCAGCGCTGGTTCGACTGGATGGAAGGCAGCCATGATGCTGCCGGTCTCGCAGACCAGCTCGCCGAGCATGTCGTCTTCCGCAGTCCCGTCGTGCATACACCGCAGGAAGGCAAGGCCATCACTATGGCCTACCTTTCAGCCGCCGGGCAGACCCTCGGCGGCGACACGTTCCAGTACACGCGCATCTTCGATTGCGGCGACAAGGCCGTGCTCGAATTCGAATGCGTGATGGACAGTATCAGCGTCAACGGCGTCGACATGATCGAATGGGACGACCAGGGCAAGATCACCGACTTCAAGGTCATGGTCCGCCCCCTGAAGGGCATGCAGGCCGTTCACGCCGCGATGGGCGCCATGCTCGCGAAGATGAAGGGCGGTGCATGATCACCGCGCCGCCAACCCTCGTCACCGACCGCCTGATCCTGCGGCCGCAGCAGGCCAGCGACTATGAGGCCTGCGTTGCCATGTGGAATGACGAGGCGGTCGTACGCCATATCGGCGGCGCGACCCGCCCGGCGCAGGATGTCTGGTTCAATCTGGCCCGTTCGCGCGGCATGTGGCCGCTCATCGGTTATGGCTACTGGATCGCCGTGGAAAAGGGGTCACAGCGCTTCGTCGGCGAAGTCGGATTCTCGGATTTCAAGCGCGGCATGAATCCGGACCTGTCGGCCTGGCCTGAGGCGGGATGGGCCTTCAACCGCGACTCCTGGGGCAAGGGCTATGCCAGCGAGGCCGTCGGCGCCATCCATGACTGGCTCGATGAAAATCGTCCGGGTCCGTCGAACTGCATCATCGACGCGGACAATATCGCCTCCCGCCGTGTGGCGGAAAAGTCCGGCTATGATTTCTGGTGCGAAGCGCTTTACCGCGACAATCCGGTCAACGTGTACCGCCGCGAAGGCGTAACGGCGACCTAACTGGCCTGGCGTGAATCAAGCGGCAGCGGACTGGCCCTGAATGCACGCAGGAAATCCAGGAATGCGCCATGCGGCAGGCCGGGACTGTAGAGGAAACCCTGCCCCATCGTGCAGCCGCGGCGACGCAGGAAATCTGCCTGCCGTTCTGTTTCAACACCTTCGGCTACCGTCTCCAGTCCAAGTGTCTCGGCCATGGCAAGGATCATCTCGACAATCGCAGGGGCCTGCTTGTCACCCTCGAGGGCCGACACGAACTGGCGGTCGATCTTGAAGATGTCGAACGGCAGCTGGGTCAGCATCGACAGGTTGGAGTGTCCCGTGCCGAAATCGTCGATGGCGAGCTTCATGCCCATCATGCGCAGCGGCCCCATGACTTCCGCCACTTTTGCCGGGTTCTCGACGGCCATGCTTTCGGTGATCTCGAGTTCCAGCCGGTTCGGATGAAGGCCGGTCCGCTTCAGCACGTCCATTACCGTATCGGTCAGGTTGCCTTGCTCGAACTGGCGGGGTGAAACATTGACCGCCACCGATACGTCCAGGCCTTCGCGCATCCAGATACGCGCCGACTGGCAGGCCGCTTCGAGTATCTGTTCGCCGATCTGGTTGATCAGGCCGGTTTCTTCGGCCAACGGAATGAAAGCCGCAGGGGAAATTATCTTGCCATTGTGCCGGCGCCAGCGCCGACAATCTTGCCGGTCTGGAAATCGACCTTTGGCTGGAACACAGCCTTGAACTCGCGGTTCGCCACGGCTTCGCGCAGTTCGTCTTCCAGCTTGTATTTGCCACGGGCGACGCGCGTCAGGCGCGGCGTGAAGAAGCGGAAACCCGACGTGGCTTCGTCGCGCACAAGACGCAGCGCCAGTTCGGCATGCCGGAACAGCTTCTGGGAACTGTCAGCATCTTCCGGTGCCATCACGATCCCGCCGGAAATACCGAGGGTGACCGTTTGCCCGTTCAGCTCGAAGGGTGCAGCAAACGCCTGGCGGATGGCGCGGGCAATGGTTGCAACGTGCTCGCGGCTGACGGCATTGGGCATGTAGATGCCGAATTCGTCGGCCTGAAGGGCGGCAATTGTCGCGTCGCGCAAGGCGGCACCGGCCGGGCCGGTGACCGCGGCAAGCTCGGACTTGAGCCGCTGGCCGGCCTGGGCCAGCAAGGCTTCGCTCGCATAGCTTCCAAGCTGTTCGGAGGCGCGTGTGAACCGGTCGAGGTCGAGCATGATCAGGGCAGCCGGCGCTTCGAATGTCGCCCGCATCAATGATTCGGTGATCGCCTTGTCGATGGCGATCATGTTGGACAATCCGGTCCGCGGATCGACGAAAGCCGTTTCGCGCAGCAGGGCGTTTTCCCGGCGCAGCTTGCCAATCGTGCGCGTGACACCGACGCGCAAGCGGCGCAGTTCAGCGAAATGCATGCCGTCCAGCGACGCTGTGTCATCAAGGTGGGCATTCAGAAGGTAGTCATTGAACCGGTCCAGCGACCGGCGAAACTGGTTGGCCGAGGCGTAGGACACCACTGCCGCCAGAGTCGTCGCCACCGCCATCAGCAACAGTAACAGGGGAATCGGAACTGCCGTATCGAACGGCGCAAATCCCTGCTCGAAAACCCGGTAGGCCTGCGCAACCGCGATCAGCGAAACGAAGACCAGCGATGCCAGCATACCGGCAACCACGCCCGCAAAGGCGGAAATGGTCATGGTGCCGAAAAATCGGCTGAGGAGTCTTTTCTTTTTCAAGCGCCGATTCGCCTTCTTTTGGCCTGCTGCGACCGTTTCTGAACAGACATTCAGTGAATATGTTTAGAATTCAGTGAACAAAACGCGCTAGCTGTCGTGAATACAGCGCACTATATGGTTCCAGATGATTAAGCACCGCACCGCCACCGTCGCCCGCAAGACCAAGGAAACCGATATTTCGGTCACCCTCGATCTCGATGGCACCGGCAAGTCCGATATCGAAACCGGTATCGGCTTCTTCGATCACATGCTGGAAAGCTTCTCCAAGCATTCCGCAATTGACCTCACCGTCCGCTGCAAGGGCGACCTGCACATCGACATGCACCATTCCGTCGAAGACACGGGCATTGTCATCGGCCAGGCCATTCTCAAGGCGCTCGGCGACTTTGCCGGCATCACGCGCTTCGGCCACGCCTATATCCCGATGGATGAGACTCTCAGCCGCGCCAGTCTCGACCTGTGCAAGCGCCCCTACCTGGTCTGGAAGGTCAATTTCGTCCGCGACAAAGTCGGCGAGATGGATACCGAACTGTTCAAGGAATTCTTCCACGCCCTCGCCGGAAACGGCGGCATGTGCCTGCACGTCGAGAATCTCTACGGCGAGAACAGCCACCACATTATCGAGAGCTGTTACAAGGCGACCGCCCGCGCATTACGGACGGCCGTTGAAATCGATCCGAAGCTCGGCGGCAAGCCGGCCTCGACCAAGGGCAGCCTCTAGGCGGCGGCCGCCATCGCCATTTCGATGAGGTTTGCCGGGTAGGGCCGTTCATAGGCCTTGATCCCGAATTGCTCGCGCACCTCTTCCAGAGTGTTCGTCCAGACATTCTCCCAGTCAATCGTGATCATGGGCGGTGTCTGGCGTCCGTGCACCCACGCGCTGGTGATCGTGTCCATCAGGACCGGATAGGCCATCGCCTCGCCGTGCGCCCCGATGACGGCCGTCATGGCCAGGAACTGCGCCGAATAACTGTGCCCGAACTGCGACATCTGGAAGGCCGAGATGGCGATCTCGTGCAGTGAGGTCGTCTCGTAACCGCCGACAAGGTGCCACAGGTCATGGGCCTGCAGCATGCGCGTATTGAGATAGTCCAGCGGCGACGGCAATTTCGACAGGCCGATTGCATCGCGATCGAGCACTTCCAGGTCGAATGAATTGTCGACAATCACATGATAGAACAGGCGCCCCAGCGAATTCTCCGGGCACGCGCCGAGCTCTTCCAGCGTATGGCGGCGCGGCAGGGGCAGTGCCGCAATGGCTTCAACGCCCTCATAGGTGAACGAGGTTTGCACCACACGATCCTGGAATTCTGCATCCTGAAGGGCGCCCAGGCCCGCCGTACGCGACGTCACTCCCAGCGCGTCCAGCTTGCCGGCCCGGCCGTCCTCCACGACGGACCAGAACGCATCCCACAGGCCGTCCGGTACCATGCTGGGCGGCAATCCCAAAGTCGCAATCGGCGCCGCCATCACGGGCTCGCCGCGCCAGCCTTCGGCCAGCGCATCATAGATTTCAGCCACGCGGTCCGGCGCCAGGAAGGCCGCATGGGCCAGCCGGGCCGCAAGCTTCATGCGAAGCGCGGCACTGGCGGTGCCATTCGACGCCTTCGCCTCGGCGGCAAGACGTCTCACGTCTGCGACATCCGGCACGACCGTCACTTCGCGGTCGAACAATTCTCTATTGTTAGAAGCAATCATTATATTGTCCTATGTGACTCTATACGACTAGTGTTACTATGCGCGGACGCCGGAATGCAAGCGAATCTTCCCTTTCGGTTTGTGTGGGGGGGCGCTAAGAGCGGCGCATGAACTCGGTCGCTCTCATCGATTATGGCTCCGGCAACGTACATTCCGCCGCCGGTGCGCTGAACGAGGCCGCCCGCCGGGCCGGTCTCGCGATCCAGATCGCGATCACGGACGACCCCGCCGCCATCGCCGCTGCCGCCCGCATCATCCTGCCCGGCGTCGGCCATTATGCCGATTGCGCAGCCAACCTGCGCGCTCGCCCCGGCCTCGTCGGTGCGCTCGAATCCGCCGTTCTGGGCAACAAGACCCCCTTTCTCGGCATCTGCGTCGGCATGCAGCTTCTCGCCGATACCGGCCGGGAGGATGGCGAGACACCCGGCCTCGGCTGGATCCCCGGCATCGTCGACCATATCACGCCCGGCCCTGGCCTGCGCGTGCCGCATGTCGGCTGGAACGGCCTCACGATCCCCCGCCCCCACGCCCTGCTCGCCGGCCTCGGCCCCGATCCGCACGCCTATTTCACCCATTCCTACGCCTTCACGCCGCAAGACCCGGCCGACATCGCGGCGACCACAGACTATGGCGCGCCCTTCACCAGCGCGGTCGCCAGGGGCAACATCTTCGGCACCCAGTTCCACCCGGAAATGAGCCAGCGCGTCGGCCTGCAACTCCTCGCCAATTTCCTCGCATGGGAGCCATAAAAAGGCTCATCCTGAGCGCTAAGGAACCTTCATGACCAATCCGACCTTCACCCTCTACCCCGCCATCGACCTGAAAGACGGCCAGTGCGTGCGCCTCCTGCGCGGCGAGATGCATGCGGCCACCGTGTTCAATGACAGCCCCGCAAACCAGGCCGCCGCCTTCCACGCCAGCGGCTTCAGCCACCTCCACGTCGTCGACCTCAACGGTGCCTTTGCCGGCCAGTCGGCCAATGGCGCGGCGGTGAAAGCCATCCTCGCGGCCACCCCCGCCCCGGTCCAGCTCGGCGGCGGCATCCGCACCCGCGCCCAGATCGACGCCTGGCTCGAGGCGGGCGTGTTCCGCGTCATCCTCGGCACCGCCGCCCTGCGCGACCCGGACCTCGTCAGGACCGCCGCCCGCGCCCTGCCCGGCCGCATCATTGTCGGCATCGACGCGAAGGATGGCCATGTCGCCGTCGAGGGCTGGGCCGAGACCAGCGACATGAAGGCCGTCGACCTCGCAAAGGCCTTCGAAGGCTGCGGCGTCGCCGCCATCATCGCCACCGACATTGGCCGCGACGGCCTGAAAACCGGCGTCAATGTCGCCTTCACCAGCCAGCTCGCAAATGCCGTCTCCATCCCCATCATCGCCTCGGGCGGCGTCGCCAGCACAGCCGACATTACCGCCCTGCGCGCCGCGCCCGGAACGCCCGTCTCCGGCACCATCCTCGGCCGCGCCCTCTATGATGGCGACATCGTCCCTGCCGAGGCCATCGCCGCTGCGGCGGCCTGACCCGTCCTGTGCGGGCCGCCGGCATGGATATTGCGAGAGGCAGGCAATGACACGGGAGACGGCGCCTTCCTGAGCGGATTACAGGTTTTGCGGGCGTTTGCGGGCGTTTGCGGCCTATGCCGTCGTCGCCTTCCACGTCTTCGAATTCCTGCATGCCGACCCCGGCTTCGGCGTGGGCCGCTTCGAGGTCGGCAAGGCCGGCGTCGACCTCTTCTTCGTGCTCTCCGGTTTCATCATGGTCTACACGACCGCCGCCGATGAATCCCCGGCCCGGTTCATCACCAAGCGCGCGGCCCGGATCGTGCCGCTCTACTGGGCCGCAACCGCGCTCGCCGTGCTCGTCGCCTTCGTGCGCCCCTGGCTCCTCCCGCAGGCCGATCTCTCGTTCGCCGCCATCGTGAAAAGCTTCGCCTTCATCCCCGCGCCAGACCTGTCCGGCACGCTCCAGCCCGTCCTCTTCGTCGGCTGGACGCTGAATTTCGAGATGATGTTCTACGCGCTCTTCGCGCTGACCCTGTTCCTGCCGGCCCGCCACCGCACGCGCCGCCTGATCGGCGCCCTCATCGCCACCTTCCTGCTCGCCGGCATTTTCGGCCCGGGAACGGCGGCCGCGTTTTACGGTCAGCCTATCCTGCTCGATTTCGGCATCGGCTGCCTCATCGCCAAGGCCCTGCCGCTGCCACAGGTCGCCCGCGCCGCGCGCCGCGTGCCGCTCTGGCCGGCCCTGCCTGCCGCGACGCTCGTCTTCGCCGTCGCGGCGCAGGGAGATCTACCGCACACCGGTCCGCGCACCCGTCCTCCAGGCGCTCGGCGATTCCAGCTATTCGGCCTACCTGCTGCACCCGTTCCTGGTGCCGGTGATCGGGGTCATGGTGGTGAAACTGTTCGGCGCCACGCTGCCCGCCGCCGCCATCATGCTCGCCACCTGCTGCGTTGCCACAGCCGCGGTCGCCACCCTATCCTACCAGCTTTACGAACGCCCTTCGAACCGCCTGCTGCGGCGCGTCCTCCTGCCCCGGCGATCGGCCTGACCCTGCGGCCGGCCCGTCAGCCTATGCAACAACCCGCAGCATGTCGCGTTCGGCCATTTCAGCGCGGTTCTTGCCCGCCGCCTTGGACGCATAAAGCGCCCGGTCGGCGCGGGTCAGCAGGGCCGAAAGCGTCTCGCCTTCCTGCCCCACGCACCAGCCAAGGCTGACCGTCACGTCATGGCCACCGGGGCGCTGGAACGCCACTTCCCGCACAAGCGCCTCAAACCACAAGCGCGCCACGCTCTCATTGGCAAAATGCCCCTCCATCGCAAACTCTTCCCCGCCGAGGCGCGCCACGACGGAATCCTTCGGCGCAAGGTGCGCCAATACACCGGAGAGGCTTCTCAGCACGTCGTCGCCCACATGATGGCCGAGGGAATCGTTGATCCGTTTGAAATTGTCGATATCCGCAATCGCGCAGGCAAACACCTCGCCGCGCGCGCCCATGCCGGCATGCAGCGCCCCGGCCCGCGCAAAGAAGGCGCGGCGATTGCTGAGGCCCGTCAGGTCGTCATGGTTTGCGAGATACTGGTTCTCGTCCGACAGTTCGCGCATCTGCACATGCGCCCGCTGGATCACCATGCTGCAAACGGGCGCAATCAACAGCGGTATGCCGATCGCGGCCACATAAGCGCGGTGGATCGTCATGACCGGGTCGATCTGCATCCACACCCAGATCGACATGAATGACATCGCCGTGGCCGCCAGCGTCACGCCCACGACCGTCCGGATGGCGATCCATTGATGATGCGTCAGTCCCACTGAAATACTCCCGATCTCCAGTCTAGAGTATCGCAGATCGGAACTAATACGGCAGGCACGAAGCCGGTGAAATTTCATCGATGCCGCTAAGCGCCAGCGCATCAGGCCTCGCGCGACAAGGGCTGCCGGAGCTCGGCCGGGTCAGTCGGGGTGCCATTGCCAACCTCGCAGGCCTTGCCCCGCACGCCTGCGACTCAGGGCAGATGCGCGGCCAGCGCCATATCTGGGGCGGGCGAAAGCAGGTGCGAAAGAGTCTCTGCCAGGCCGCCTTCATTGCAACCCAGTTCGACCCGGCCCTGAAAGCCCTGCGCGAACGCCGCGAAGCTGCCGGAAAGCCGTTCAAGGTCGCCATCATCGCTGTCGCCCGCATCCTGCTCGCACACCTCAACGCCATCGTCAGGGAGTAGCGAAACTACCGCAGGGGATGATCTCTGGAACACCAGTTGCCACGCTCGCTGCATCCTCGGCCGCGCCCTCTACGATGGGGATATCGTGGCCGCAGAGGCCATCGCCGCGGCGCGCGCCTAGTCGATCCTCGCGCCCTTGGCGTTCAGCGCCTTCGTCACCGCATCGAGTTCGGCTTCCGCCGCCCCCGCCACGCTGTCGAAGTCTTCCGGGGCAATGCCGTCGCGCCGTATCAGCACCGCATAGCAGGTCTCGTTCGCATTCCCGAGGCCGAACGCCGTGATCGCCAGCGAGGCCGAGACGCTGTTCTTGTCCCGTACCGCATTGAACTGGCGCGACGTCTTGAAGGTCGAGAAGGCGCGATAGGGGATGACCTTCGAATAATAGCCGCCAAAGGTCTTCTTGTTATTGTTCAGCTTCACGCTGTCGCCCAGGAACTCGCATTTCTCCCGTGTCGAAAAGATGCGCTTGAATGGCCCCGTGTCGTCGGCGTCATAGGTCGCCGCCGCCAGCACCTCGTCCGGCGTCTTCGCAACCGCCGCCACCGGCTCAGCGGGCGCCACGTCCCCCGCCGCACACAGCGCGTCCACTTCGGCCTTGCCGTAGCCAGCCTTGGCCAGTTCGATCCGCTGGTCGACGGAACAGGTTTCCGCCGCCGCCACGCCTGCGAGAGCCAGCCCCGCCACGCACACACATATCCGCTTCATCCCGCCCTCCGACTCGTCAGGCGAAACGCTATTGCCTTGTGCGCGCGCGGCAAGCAAAAAATGCGCCTTTAAACCTTCGTCGAAAAACGCTTCCTGAGCCGCCGCCGCGTGCGCAGGGCGTGCGCCATATCGCTTTCCGGCGCGTCCGGCGCCGTCTCGGTCTCGCGCAGCTGCGCCAGTCTCGCGGCGCGGCGGCTCATGTCCGCGTCCGTATCGTGCCGGACCGCCTCTGCAGCCCTGATCTCGGTGATCCTGAGGTCCATGCCATGTCTCCTCTACACGTCTATCCTCGCGCAGCACGGAGCCGCGCTTGCGCGCAGTATAGCCCAAAAGGGCCGCATTTTCCATGAAAGGTGGGTTAGGACTTCCCCTCCCCTCTCCCTCTTGGGCTTGCGAGGATTAGCAATCGCACTGCGATTGCCCGAGCAAGGGAGGCGTCCGCTTTCGCAGCACATAAACTAACTTGCGCTTGCTGTGCGCACTACCACAGCCCTATTCTATGCGCTGAGGCGTATGAGGCGGTTTATTGCGCGTGACTTGGGACACCTTCACCGAGACGCTTGCTTGCATGAGCGTTGATGTCGGTGGACTTTATATCCCAGCAAGGCGGGCGCTTGATTACTGTGTTAGGTTCTGCTCGCCACTACTTTTTCAGAACGACAATGTCGACTACCCAATGTCTATTGGTGGATCGAGCTTCCTGTTTCGATATCGGAAGCGTTTCTTCCAGATCGCCACGGAGCACCAGATCACAAATTTGTGCCGCGATGCTGGGGAGGTGCGTGTCGCACTATCGTCAAACGCAGAGACGCTCCTCCTTTCTCCGCGGAAGTCGTTCGCGAAAAATCACTTTCCATTACTGATCTGGAAACGGATTTTCGACTCTGGGAGTATGATATCTCGCTTGAACCAAGCTTTTCCCGCAGTTTCCTGAAAGTTACGGAAGGTCATTTTACTTCGATCCCGCCTTCAAACGCTCGCAACGTTATTGTCTATTATACCGTCGCGTTTCCCTCCAACGCACAGAGAGTAGACCTTGACGAACAGGAGCTTCGGTCAATTCGCATGCGAACGAATTGGGCAAAAGTACAGCTTCTATCCGACCCAGAAGCAGTAAAGCTAATTGATACAAGAGAAGACATGCGGTGTGCTGATACGATGCCAGAAATGGGCCGTGCTGCCGATGGCTTCAGCGGAGCGCCAGTCTTCGCAATTTATCAAAGCCCAGATTTGCAATGCAGATTGGCATTCTGCGGGCTGATTGCACACGGCAGCGAAGATGGCCGACTTGCGATTTATCCCGCGACCAGACTGTTCTCAGATATTCGCGATGTGTGATTAACTGGCGCGCCTACCCCCGCAGCAGCCGCTCATAAAACCCGCCCCATTGCCGCCCCGGTTCCAGCAGGTGGATTTCCAGGATCCAGTGGCGCGGGCGGCCGAACGGGTCGGGTTCGCTAAGGCGCGTGGGGTTCGCCGGGCCGATCCGCTGGTGGTCCTTGTCGCCCGGCCACACGGCATGCGGGAACTCCGCCACCACATGGCCGGCAATCGCCCCGCCGAAATGATAACCATGCGCCGCCGCCGTCCGGCAGGCGAGCGCATAAAGGTCCGCCCCCGTCATGTCCGGCGCCGCCTCGGCGCGCACCGCCTCGAACACGGTCTCCAGCGCGCTGACCAGCGCATGCTTCTCCGCGTTTTCGCCCACCGCATAGGTGCGCCCCACATCGGCTTCCCAGGCCGCGAATATCGGCCCAAGGTCGATATAGACCGTATCCTCAGGCTGGATCACGCGCACGGGCGGATTGTCATGGAACGTGGTCACCGTGTTCGCCCCGGCGCGCACATTGCAGGCGTGCCAGTGGCGTTCGATGCCGAAACGGTCGAGCGCCAACGCCGCGATATCGGCGTCCACCTCGCGCTCGCTGCGCCCCGGCGCGATAATGCCCGCCGCCTCGATGGCATCGAACAGGGTGAGGGCCTTGTCTTCGGCCTCGGTCAGCGCCGTCCAGCGCGCGGTCTCGTCCAGTTGCGGTGTGGTCATGGCACCTTGCCTATCAATGCGGACTTGCATGTCAAACCGCGCCGGGGCCGGACTAGCACGGGCATTAACCTTGTCTTAACCCGGTTTTCATGACCTTATCGCCGGATCATGGGTGCGCGATATACCTTCATCCAGCCATTGGAACTTGACGCCAGAGATCCGTGGACATGGCTTGTCGGCGGTGTTCGCGTGCTCGTCACGACGCTCCTTCTGGGGGCACTTGCGCTGCCGCTCCTGGTCGGCGGCGAAATGCTGGCGCAATTCCTGTCAGCCACGCCAGCGCTTGCCTTGGTGTTTCTGGGTCTCGTTGCCAGTGCGCTGGTTGCCGCGCTGGTCGAGCACATGATCCGCTCAGCCAGCTAGACCCCCGCGCGCATCCCCGCTAAACGCCTCCCATGCTCAAGACCCGCATCATCCCCTGTCTCGACGTGAAGGACGGGCGCACCGTGAAGGGCGTCAATTTCGTCGACCTGCGCGATGCGGGCGACCCCGTGGCGCTCGCCCGCGCCTATGACGCTCAGGGCGCCGACGAGCTGTGCTTCCTCGACATCACCGCCAGCCATGAAGGGCGCGGCACGATGCTGGATATCGTCACCCGCACGGCGGAGGCCTGTTTCATGCCGCTCACCGTCGGCGGCGGCGTGCGCAGCGCGGACGACCTGGTCGCCCTGCTGAAGGCAGGCGCCGACAAGGTGGCGATCAATTCCGCCGCTGTGGCAGACCCAAGCCTGATCAGCCGCTGCGCCGCCAAAGCCGGGCGCCAGTGCGTCGTCGTCGCCATCGATGCACGCCGCACAGGCGACCATTGGGAAATCTTCACCCATGGCGGGCGCGACGCCACCGGCATCGACGCGGTGGCCTATGCCGTGGAGGCCGAAAAGCGCGGCGCAGGCGAAATCCTGCTCACCAGCATGGACCGCGACGGCACCAGGTCCGGCTATGACCTCGCCCTCCTGAAGGCCATCTCGTCAGCCGTGAACATTCCCGTCATCGCGTCCGGAGGCGCAGGCCATGTCGATCACCTCGCCCCCGCCATAATCGAAGGCGGCGCCAGCGCGGTGCTCGCCGCCTCGATCTTCCATTTCGGCGAAGCCACCATCGCCGACGCGCGCAAGGCCCTCGCCGCCGCCGGCGCGCCCGTGCGGCCGCTCTAGCCACAAGAGCCGCGTCACCCCCGATGGCACAGCCATCTGGGGGGCCATCTCCGATACGTGCCACACAGCGAACCGGGCGCGCACTGGAATCACGGGCGCTGGGCTCCCAGACTGCTTCGCGGTCGGGAGTGACGCATAGTAAAACTCCGTCTAAACCCCCCCCAACAGGAGCGCCCCATGACCCGTCCCCCTCTCGGCCCCCTCGCCCGCCTCAGTGCTGCGTTGGAACACCTCGCGCAAACCGTCGACGCCCGCGCCCTTGAAGGCGATTCCGGCACCAGCTGGACCGCGCGCCTGCTGGCCAAGGGGCCGGACGCCTGCGCCGCCAAGATCGCCGAGGAAGGCGCAGAGCTGGCCGAGGCCGTGATCCGCGAATCCGACGACCATGTCGCGGCTGAGGCCGCCGACGTGATCTATCACCTGATGGTGGGCCTCAGGTCGCGCGGCGTGCCCCTCGACGCCCTCGCCGAAAAACTCGAAGCCCGCCAGGGCACCTCCGGCCTCGCCGAAAAAGCGGCGCGGCCCAAGGCGTAAATTCCCCTACAGGCGGGACGCCGAACGGGCGACCTGAGTGCCCGGAATTCCGTGCCCCATCCGGGCAGTTTCCGGGCCTGTATCCGGGCAAATACCGGCCCACCATGCCCCGCCCAATCCGGGGGAAAGGCGGCTTGCCTACATGTCCTTCACAGGCTTCAGGCGGCGCTTGGTCTGGTGGTCCTCGGCCTTGTCGCCGGTCACTTTCTGGCCCTTCATGTAATGGCGCTGCCAGCGTTCCTTCATCGCCTTCTCCTCGCCCGTCGCAAGGCGCGTATTGAAGTCCGACCGGCTCGCCACCCAGGCGTCATATTCCTTCACCAGCTCGGGATTCGTCTTCATGGATTTGCGCTCCGGGGTGATCTCTTCCAGCTTCCTGTGCTCCATCAGCGTGATGAAGCAGAACGGCTCGCCCTTGCGGAAAATCACCTCGCCGGGCCGTGTCATCGCCCAGTTCATCGTGAACGGGAAAGGCAGCCAGTCGGTCTCCACCAGGCCCGTCAGCGGCGCGATGCCGTCGCGCGGCCAGTTCGGCGCGCCCGTCGCCCACACGCCCCAGCCGGGCGGGGTGCGGAACAGGTGGCCTGTGTGGAAAGTGACGATGCCGCGCATGAAATGGCTGTCGGCAAAGCTGGCAATCGCATTCGGGTCGCCGGTCGTCTTGAAGCTGACGTCTTCCTTCAGCGGCCCGCCATTCCACGTGATCTTGATATCCATCGGGCAGAGGATTTCCCAGCCGGTGGAATTGGCCATGGTCAGCGGCAGGCAGCGATAGGGGTGGCGGTCCGGGAACGCATCCATCCATGCGCGCTGACTGCGGCCCGGCACGATCTCGGGGGCGGTGTCGTGTATCTTGTAGCATTCGAGGCGCATGGGGATAAATCTCTCCGGAAGGCTTGACGCTGTGGCCAAGTCTTGGCCCAAAGTGCCCGATGACCGCAAGCCCTGAAGACCTGTTCGCCCGTCTCGATGCCCTCGGCATTGCCCACCAGACGCACCAGCATGCGCCCGTGTTCACGGTGGATGAGAGCACAGGCCTGAAGGCCGCCCTGCCCGGCGGGCATACCAAGAACCTGTTCCTGAAGGACAAGGACGGCGCCTATGTCCTCATCTCCGCCGAGGCGCATACGCAGGTCCGGCTCAACCAGCTGCACCGCCAAATCGGCACGAAGCGCCTCTCCTTCGGCTCGCCTGAGGCACTGCTGGAGCTGCTCGGCGTCACGCCCGGCTCGGTCACGGCCTTTGCCCTGATGAACGATACCGGCGGAAAGGTCCGTTTCCTCGTCGATGCAGCGCTTCTGGCCTGCGACCCGGTGAATTTCCATCCCCTCACCAACACCGCGACCACGGGCGTTTCACGCGCGGATTTCGAAACGTTCGTGCTGGCGACCGGCCACGCATTCGAAACTGTCGATTTTGCTGCGCTCGCATAGGAAAGGGCCGCCTCCGGAGAGACGGCCCTCATATTCAGGCACGCATCGCGCCTATTCGAACGTGTAGCTGAACCGCACACCGATCGCGCGCGGCGGCGCAACCGTTGTGTAATAGCTGCGCACGAAAACATCGCCGCCGTCATTGTCGCTGACGGTCTGGTTACTGAGACTCGTGCTGACCACACCGGTTTCTGCAAACTCGTCGAACAGGTTGGTGGCGTACAGGGTCGCTTTCCATGTGTCGGCATCATAGACAACCGACGCGTTTGCGAGGCCGAAACCATCCAGCGTCAGGCTGTTGCCACGCCCACCGGTACGGGTGAGAATGTCGCCCTGGTACGAATAGCCGAAATTGTAGACCAGCGTCGCATCCCGGAAAGGTTGCTCATAGCTCGCGAAGATCGCGAACTGGTCCTCGGGCGACCCCGGCAGTCGGTCACCGGAAAGGCCATCCTCGAATGCCGTACCAAACCCCGGAGGCGTGATCGTACGGATCAGCGACGGCACATCCGCCGTAAGCTCAGTCTCCGTGTGGCTATAGCTGCCCCTCAGGCTGAACGCACGCGTTGCCTGCCAGTTGCCGGAGATTTCGAAGCCTTTTGATTCCGCACCATCGGCGTTGATCGTGATCGGAATGTTCGCGTTCACCGTGGCCGAGGAGACCTGTGGATCTGTCCAGTCGATGAAGTAGACGGCACCGTTCAGGATCAGCGCCCCATCCATGAGCGTGGTCTTGGCACCCAGCTCATAACTGGTCGTCTGGTCTGGGCCGAACTGGCGTTCGTCGAACTGGGCGACGTCGCCCGCATTTGGACCGAACTGCTGTCCCGGCGCCAAAGCACACGCGCCCTGTGTCGCATCCGGATCATACGCGTCGCATTCGCCAATGCCGTTTGAAGCGCCAATCCGGTAACCCTCACTAATCGTGAAGTAGACCAAGGCATCATCTGTCAGGTCATACGATGTGTTGAACTTGTACAGGAAGCCATCATCCGCCTGGCCAAGCGCAGGATCGAAAGCGAGATTCTGGACTTCATCAATAGTCAAAGGCACGAGCGTGTCATCGAACAGTGGAAAATCCACCGTGCTCGCCGCTTTTAGCTCGTAGTCGTAATAGCGACCACCGACTGTCACCGTCCAGCGGTCTGTGATGTCGTAACCGACTTCGCCAAAGAAGGCGGTTTCCGTAAGCTCCTGACGGTCCGTCGAGAAATACTCCAGGTCAGCCGGGTGACCGGTCAGGCCGATAATGTCGTCGAACTCCAAGACATCAATGGCATACTCACTGTAGCCAGGTGTGAACTCTTTGGAGAAACTGGAGGTTTTGGCCTTGTTGTAATATGCGCCGACAATCCAGTTCAGCGGACCATCCGTTGTCGAGACAAGGCGAAGCTCCTGATTGAGGAACTCGTCATCATCCTTCTCTCGCGTGAATGACGTGAAGGCCGGGAAAAGCTCGTAGCTATACTCCAGGGAAATCAGGAGGTCTGTCTGGTCACGCTGGCCGTCCTCGTCATGCTTACCAAAGCCCGTTGCCGACGTGAGCTCGGCAAAGCCGAGGTCTGCGACAACTTCGAGGGCCAACAGCTGGTTGCGGCGGAAGTTCGGTTCCGTAACGCGCTTTGCAGACTCATAGTCCCCCGTCGCGATGGTTGAGCGCGCACTGGAAATGGTGCGGCCTTCAATATCCTGATTCTGGAAATAATAGGTCAGAGTGCCGTCCAGCCAATCGAGCGGCTGCCAACGCGCAGCGATCCGTCCGGAATAAGCCTCTTCGCCGTCGGCATCATTGATGCCGCGCAGGTTCGCCGAGTCAAAGATATCCGGATTGGATACGCCAATTTCCCGAACGAGGAAGGGATAATCGGTGAAGCCGGAATCATTCTTGAAGTCGAATGACCCGCGCAACGCGAATTTATCCGTGACCGTCTTGTTGATCGTAAAGCCGGCACCCGTGCTGAGATCATCGGCTTCGGAATACTGGTACGCTTCAGCGCGGACATTGGCCATGTCGCCATCAAAGCTCGGCCTGTTCGGAATATAGCGGATAGCACCGCCAAGCGTGCCGGCACCATACAGCGTACCCTGGGGACCAAGCAAGACTTCGACCCGCTCCAGGTCATTCAGCTTGAGATCAAGAAAGATCGGAATTTCACCAAGATACGTGGCAACTGTGCCGCCGCCATCATTGTTGCCATCGCCGGGCCCGATCGGGTCAGCGTTCAGGCCGCGCACAATGATCGGGTTGCCCTGGCGGCCGCCTCGATCCACGATATTGATGCCGGGAATGTAGGCCAGCACGTCGGCAAGTTCGCTGAAGCCCTGTTCCTCGATCTGCTGCGAGCCGACGGCCGCGATGTTCAGCGGGATGTCTTGCACGCTTTCCGCGCGCCGGGTCGCCGTGACAGTGATCGTCTGGGCCCGAAGCTCTGTATCCTCCGCAGCGTCCTGGGCCTGCCCCGCAAACGCGGCGCTGGCGGCGAGCACGAAAGCGCTTGTCGTCTTCAGAAGTGATGGTTTCATTTTGCTTCCTCTATGAATTCGCTGTCCCGCCTCACACATTCTATTGTGTGTCGTACGCACCAATTCGCAAGTTCCCACGCCACCGGACTTCTCTTTTTTCACAAGCCGCGTCAAAATGGGCACACGGGGCGCGACGCGCCCGAAATAAGGACAGAACTGCTGAAAAATACGCCCCGCATGACCGATCAGAGCCCGCGTCTTGTCAGGGCCGCGAGATTCCTTTCCGAAAAAGACTACAAATCCGCCCACGCACTTTGTCTCGAGGAGCTGAAAACCGACCCGGGCTCGGCGCAGGCTTTCTACCTGCTTGGCATTCTTACCGCTGATCATGCCAATCATGCCAAGGCTGTCGAACTGTTGGAGCGCGCCACAGCACTCAATGCCCGCCATGCCGGGGCTTTTGCACAACTGGCCCGCAACCAGATCGCCCGGCTCAATCGCGACGCTGCGCTCAAGGCCGCTGACATGTCTGCAGCACTCGATCCATCGGATGCTTTCACGCTCGACACGTTGGGCGTCGTCTACAGCCGGGCCGGCCTACACACGCGCGCAGTACCCTTCTACGAGAAGGCGACGCGGCTGGCGCCGGCTTCGGCTGAATTCCATTACAATCACGGCGCAGCGCTCCAGTTCGTCGGCGACATGGAGGCGGCGCGCGCGGCCTTTCGAAAATGCCTCGAAATCGACCCGCTTGAGACGCGAGCCTTATCCTCCATTGTCCAGATCACCCGGCAGACGGAAGGCTCAAATTCTGTCCCGACCCTCGAAGCCGCATTCGAGGCGACAAAAGACGACCCGGATGACGCGCTCAGGATTGGCCACGCACTCGCCAAGGCACACGAGGATATGGGCAACCCGGCACAAGCGCTTGAATGGCTCCACCGCGCCAAGGCGAAGAAGGGCGCAATTGTCGGCCACGACCTGCCCTCTGACCTCGCCTTGTTCGACGCGGCACGCACCACACCTGCCCTGTTTCGGGGGATGTCCGGATACAAATCCGCCACGCCCATTTTTATCGTCGGCATGCCCCGCACCGGCACGACGCTGGTCGACCGCATCCTGTCGAGCCACAGTAAAATCACCTCCGCGGGCGAACTGTCGGATTTCGGCCTTTGCCTGAAACGCCAAGCCGCGACACCGTCAAACTTCGTGCTCGACCCGGAAACCCTCTTGGCTGCCGAGAAGGTCGATCTTGCGGCGCTTGGACAAGCCTACATGGAAAGTGTGACCAGTACCCAGGACGTCGCTGGCCGGTTCATCGACAAGATGCCCCTCAATGCATTCTACAGTGCGGGCATCCTTGCGGCGCTGCCCAACGCACGCATCATCTGCCTGCGACGCCATCCGGCCGACACGGTGCTCAGCAATTATCGACAGATGTTTGCGACGAGCTTTTCCTATTACAATTATGCCTACAGCCTCGAAGCGACGGCGAAGTACTATGTTGCTTTCGATCGCATGATATCTGAATTTTCCCGCTCGCTGCCCAGGGATCGCTTCTGCGAAGTTCACTATGAGCGCGTGGTGAGTGATATCGAAGGCGAAACCCGGCGCCTGCTCGACTTCTGCGGCCTGCAATTCGAGGCGGCCTGCCTCGACTTCCACGAGAATACGGCCCCGGTCGCGACGGCAAGTTCCGCGCAGGTGCGCCAGCCGCTCTATACAGGCTCGCTTGACCGCTGGAAGCGCTACGAGCCCGGCCTGAAAGATGCGCTCGATATACTTGAGGCAGCCGGCTGCATTTCCGCCGGGGAACGCACGATCATTTAGCCATGTCAGCTATGGCGCTCGCGCAGATAGCCGTTAGTCTGGCGCCAGAAAACAAAAACCCCGGGGAAGACTCATGAAACATCGCCGCCTTGGCAAGAGCGCCATCTACGTATCCGACATCTGCATGGGCACCATGACATTCGGGTCCCAGACCGACGAGAAGGAAGCCTTCCGCATTCTCGACGAATGCTATGATGCGGGCATCAATTTCTATGACGCGGCCGAGAACTATCCCGTCCCGCCCGATCCGAAATGGGCCGGCCGCACCGAGGAGATCGTCGGCAAGTGGATGAAAACCAAGGACAGGGACTCCCTTATCATCGCCACCAAGGTCTCCGGACCGTCCCACGGATGGATCAAGTCCTCCCAACGCGCCGGCATGACCGCCATGGATCGGCACAACATAACGCGGGCCGTCGAAGCCAGTCTCGAACGGCTTGATACGGATTATATCGACCTCTACCAGACCCACTGGCCTGATCACGGCACTGACTTTGACGAAGCCATGGAAACGATGGACGAACTGGTGCGGGCGGGCCTTATCCGCATCGTTGGCTGCAGCAATGAAAATGCCTGGGGGCTGATGAAGAGCATCGCCACGTCAGAGCGCCTCGGTACCGTGCGTCACCAGACAATCCAGAACAATTTCAGCCTGAACAACCGGCGTTTCGAGGACGAGCTTGCGAACATCTGCAAGCGCGAGAATGTCAGCCTGATCCCCTATTCGCCGATTGGCGGCGGTGTCCTGTCCGGCAAGTATAATGGCGGGGCGACACCGGAAGGCGCGCGCTTCTCGAGCTATATCAAGAAGGGCGGGCGCCACACGCTGATGGCCCAGCGCTTCGTCAACGACAAATCCCTCGCCGCCACAGAGCGCTACATGGCCATCGCGGCCGAGGCGGGCATGTCACCTGTCACGCTCGCCACGGCCTGGTCGAAACAGCATGACTTTGTCGCGTCCACGATTGTCGGCGTCAGCCAGCAGGACCAGCTCGCGCCCATCCTCGCCGCAGCTGACCTCACGCTCTCCGACGAGGTGATGAAAGCCTGCGACGCCGTATCGAAGGATATCCTCTACCCGATGGGCTGAGCCGCAAGGACTCAGTCGCCGCTGGGCGCACCCGTTGCCAACACTTCGCGCCGGCCGGCATGGTTCGGCGCGGAGACGATGCCCTCTTCCTCCAGCCGGTCGATCAGGCCCGCAGCCTTGTTATAGCCAACCTTGAGGCGGCGCTGGAGGTAGGAGGTCGATGCCCGCTTGTCGCGCACCACGATGGCGATCGACTGGGCGAACAGGTCTTCATCATCGTCGCCGGTCGATGTGCCGAGCATGGCGTCCATCACGGCTGACCCGGTCGAGCCGTCTTCCGGCGCTTCCAGGATGTCCATGACATAGTCAGGTTCGCCCTGTTCTTTCAGCCAGTCGACCACGGACCCGACTTCCTCATCGGACACGAACGGACCGTGCAGGCGCTGCGATTTCTTGCCGGGCGCCTGGTACAACAGGTCGCCCATGCCCAGAAGCTGCTCTGCGCCCTGCTCGTTCAGGATAGTGCGCGAGTCGATCTTCGTCGTCACCATGTACGAAATCCGCGTCGGGAAGTTCGCCTTGATCGTCCCGGTGATGACGTCCACGGACGGACGCTGCGTTGCGGTGATCAGGTGAATGCCGGCCGCGCGCGCCATCTGCGCCAGGCGCTGGACGCAGCCTTCGATCTCCTTGCCGGCCACCATCATCAGGTCTGCCATCTCGTCGATGACAACCACAATGTTCGGAATATGATCGACCGGCAGGCTCTCGGTTTCATGGATCGGCTTGCCGCGCTCGTCATACCCGGTCTGGACCTTGCGTACCATCTGCTCACCCGAGGCGCGATACTTCGCAGCCTTGTCGTTGAAGCCCGACAAGTTACGCACACCCGCCTTCGACATCAGCTCATAGCGGCCTTCCATTTCGCGCACGGTCCACTGCAGCGCGTTCACGGCCTTCTTCGGATCGGTCACGACCGGCGCCAGCAGGTGAGGGATGCCTTCATAGATCGACAGTTCGAGCATCTTCGGATCGATCATGATGAAGCGGCACTGTTCCGGCGTGTGACGATACAGCAGCGACAGGATCATCGCATTGACGCCCACCGACTTGCCCGAGCCCGTCGTGCCGGCGATCAGCAGGTGAGGCATCTTGGCAAGGTCGACCACGGTCGGCACGCCGCCAATATCCTCGCCCAGCGCCATGGGCAGGCTGGCACGGGTCGCGACATAGGGTTCCGACTGCAGCAAAGTGCGCAGGTAGACGGTGTCGCGGTCATCGTTCGGCAATTCGATACCGATCGCATTTTTCCCAGGCACTACCGCCACGCGAGCCGAGACAGCGCTCATCGAGCGGGCAATATCGTCGGCGAGCGAGATCACGCGGGAGGATTTCACACCCGGCGCCGGTTCCATTTCGAACAGGGTAATGACCGGACCCGGGCGCACTTCCTTGATCCGTCCACGAACGCCGAACTCCTTCAACACTTCAGACAGGCGCGCCGCCTTGGCGATCAGCGCTTCCTCGTCGACCGTATCGCCGCGCTCTTCCGGCATCTGCAGAAGATCAATCGAGGGCAGGCGCGTCGCCTTGTTGCGGCGCTCCGTCTTGGTCACACGCGGAACCGGGGACTTGGCCTTGGGCGCCGGCTCCGGATTCCTGAACCGCATCGTGCGAACGGGCACCTCGTCCGGCTCGTCGCTATCGTCTTCCTCCTCATAGACATCCTCGTCGTCAAAGATTTCTTCCAGGTCGTCGTCATCCTCGTCATACTCAACCTGCGTCTTTGCCTTTCTGAAGAAGCTGCGCGCTTCACCGGAAAGCTCGTCGTCCCCCTTCACGACACGCGCACGGTCCGTGACCTCGGATGGGCGGCGCTTGGGCATCAGGAAACGGCCAACAGATGCGAGCATGCCGGCCGCGCCCCTGGCCTTGCGCGCGGCCCGTATACCCGACGTTGCCGCAGCCTCCTGCAGCAGCTGCGCGTCACCCCGCCGGAAGCCCAACGCCGCAAGCGCGGCCCACAAGGCGGCGCCGCCCAGGATGAAGCCCGCCCACGTGCCGGGCGACGGCAGCAGGAGTGCCTTGAACGGCATTTGGGCATAATGGAACAAGGCGTCTCCCACGACGCCGCCTAGGCCGGCGCTCAATGGCCAGGATTCCGGCACGGGCCAACCGGCGAAACAGGCGGCAGACAGAGGCACAAAGCACGCACCCAGCAACCAGCGCCGCACGCTGGGCGCACCGATCAGCACCGCCCGCATGGCGCCGCCGATCATCAGCGCGAGACCCGCCGTCCAGCTCGACCAGCCAAAGCCTTGCCGCGCGAAGTCGGAAAATATCGCGCCGGCATTCCCAAACAGGTTTTGAACGGTTGCGTCCGTCGCGGCGTTCCAGCTGGGATCGCTCGGCACGTAGGAGCCCACGCTGCCACACACGAACACGCCCGCGCCGAAGGCTGCAGCGCCCGTCAGGATCCGCCAGACCGGGTCGCTGGCGCTCGGTGCATCATCGTCAGTATAGGCGTAGTCAGTCATGTGCTGGGGCAACTCCGCTTCTCGGAATGGGAAGCCCTCACAGTGCCGGATCAGCCTTAACACCGCGCAAACGCGCTGCAGGGGATTTTTGTTGCAGTGTTAACGGATGACGCCGCCGGTCCGCACCCGGTTCACGGCGCCTCACACATCTAGCCGAAGGGCATGATCTTCCCCTGATTGCCCTATTGCGCCGATTTACTGCACGAAATGGGGGAACTTCGCCCCCGTAATGACCGTTGCTTGCCCATAATACGTTACCAAGGAGACAAGCATGAAACGCATAATGATCATTCCCGCGACGGCCGCCCTGTTAACGGGTCTATCTGCGACCGCCCAGGGTTTTAACGATAGCGCCGACGCGGTTAAGACTTCGGCGCCCGTGCTCTACACAGATGAAGCACCTGAGCTTGACGAGATGACCATCGACGAACTGAACGCGCTCCAGCGCCTTCGGGTTGCTTCCACAACTACAGTCGAGACCGGCGACACGATGGTTCAGGTCGAAACGTCCGCCGAAACGGGCATGGAGACGATGCCATCCGATGCGATGGAAAGCGAAACCGCTGCGTCAGTCGGGGCGGGCACTGAAATGAACGCTCAGGGCGACGTGTCCGACGACGAAACGATGGCTGAGCCCGACACGCCGGATATGACTGCCGATCAGGACGACCCCGTAACGGAAGACGAGATGGAGCCGGATTCGGAGGAGCCGTAATCGCGCCGACCCGCTCCCTTTCAAAAAGACGCCCCCTGGCTGAGCCAGGGGGCGTCTCCTTTTCGGGTAAGAAAAACCCCTCAGCCTCTGGAGAATTCCGGATAAGCTTCGAGCCCGATCTCGGCCTTGTCGAGACCCATCTCTTCGGCCTCGAGGCTGCAGCGGACGCCGATTGTGAACTTGAGCAGCAACCAGACAATCGTCGAGGCAGCCACAACAAACACGCCGGTGAGCGCCACACCGACAAACTGGCCGAGATAGCTGGCACCGTCATTAGTGGCCGCAACGATCATCGTGCCCCAGATACCGCACACGAGGTGAGCCGGGATGGCGCCGACAACGTCATCGATCTTGAACTTGTCGAGCAGCGGAACAGCCAGCACCACGAGGATACCACCAACGCCGCCGATCAGCACCGACTGGCCCATGGTTGGCATCAGCGGTTCGGCCGTGATCGACACGAGGCCGCCGATCGCACCGTTGAAGACCATGGTTGCATCGACCTTGCCCTTGTAGAGGACGGCCGTTGTGATCATGGCTGCAATCACGCCGCCGACGGCTGCCATGTTCGTATTGGCAAAGATCTGGGCCACCGAGTTGATGTCCGCAACCGTGCCGGCAGCGAGTTGCGAGGCGCCGTTGAAGCCGAACCAGCCAAACCACAGGATGAACGTACCGAGCGCAGCGAGCGGGATGTTCGAACCCGGCATCGGGTTGATCTGCTTGCCGAAATACTTGCCCGTACGTGGACCGATCACGATGGCACCGACGAGGGCCGCCCAGCCGCCGACCGAGTGAACCAGCGTCGAACCGGCGAAGTCGGAGAACGACCACACGCTGTCAAGGTAACCGCCGCCCCATTCCCAGGACACGACGATCGGATAGATCACGGCCGTAAGGACTGCGGTGAAGATCAGGAAGGGCCAGAGCTTGACGCGCTCGGCCACGGTGCCCGAAACGATCGAGGCAGCCGTTGCCACGAACACCATCTGGAAGAACCAGTCGGATGCCGGAGCATAACCCGCATCGCTCTGGACGCTGAGGTCCCCGCCCGACCAGGGTCCCGGCGTAATGCCGAGAAGGCCGTTCAGGACCGTTTCGGCCGGATAGGCCATATTGTAACCGACGACCCAGAACATCAGGCCGGCAATGGAGTAGAGCGCGACGTTTTTCGTCGACTGCATGGCCGCATTCTTGGACCGGACAAGGCCGGCCTCCAGCATGCAGAACCCGGCCGCCATGAGCATCACGATGATGCCGCCGATCAGGAACAGGTAGCTATTGTCGACATACGCGCTGGCGCTGCCGTTCACGCTCTCTTCGAGGGCCGCGAGCCGTGTCGCGATGTCGTCTTCCTGGGCATAGGCCAGGACCCCCGCCGTAAGCGCGGCGGGCAACAATGCCGCCCCGCGCAACCATCTTCCTATCGTCTGGCCCATCTCTGACCCCTCCTTCGTGAATGATCTGGAGCTCGGGACCCCCCGCGCTCTCCCACAGCTGATATGATTGGGACGCCCGAGGAATGTCGCTCGCCGCAGGGAGGTCGGGGCAGATTCAAAGCCCGCGTGGTCAAACACTGTGCAGGGTTGCGGCCAATCGCCCAATTCTGCGTCATCGCTGGACGGCTTGGTTAGCGCCCCCTACCTAGAAAGCATGACTGCAACGCTCACAGCCCCCGCTCTCAAGGTCGAGTTGGCCGTTATCGGTGCCGGACCGGTCGGCACATCGCTGGCCATCCTTGCGGCGCGGGCCGGATTCGCAACCCTGCTGGTCGATGCCCGCGACCCGGCGCGCGAACCGCCGCGCGACACGCGCAATTTCGCCATCGTACGCGGCAGCTGGCGCCTGCTCGGCGCCGCCGGCGTACATCCGGCGCTCGCAGGCCAGACGCAACCGCTGATGGGGCTTGAGGCCACCGATGGCGGGCGCCACTGGTTCGGCGCGCCCTCTGTCCTGTTTGGTACAGACGACCTTCCCGCAGACGCGCAAGGCGAACCGCTCGGCCAGATGGTCCCCGCCGCTGCACTTCAGGCCGCGCTTGACGATGTTGCCGCCGCAACGCCCGGCCTCACCTGGTGGCGGAACACGAAATTCACCGGCCTGGAAACCCATCCGGCGCATGCCTGTCTCACCATGGATGACGGACGCAGTGTCGAGGCCGGCCTCGTGGCCGCCTGCGACGGCACCAGGTCCGGCGTCCGGGCCGCGCTCGGCATCACCACGGAGGGACGCGCCTACGGCAAATCGGTGTTTGCCGCCGATGTTAAGCTTTCCCGGCCCCATGAAGGCCTCGCCCGCCAATTGTTCACGCCCGAAGGGCCATTCGCGACCCTGCCGCTGCCCGGAAATCGTGCAAACCTGGCCTGGTATCTCAAGACCGGCGCCGCCGAAGCCATGGCCGCCATGCCGCCCGCGGCGATCGAAGCCGAGCTCAATGCGCGCTTTGCCGACTTCGCCGGGCCGATGACACTCGACGGCAAGCCGCTTGCCTATCCCCTGCATCTCCAGATCGCCACATCCATGGTCGGCCCGCGCGCGGCTCTGCTTGGCGATGCCGCCCGGCGGATCAATCCGCTGGCGGGGCAAGGCCTCAATCTCGGCTTCAAGGATGTCGGTGCACTGGTCGACGTGATGACCGAGGCCCGCACCATCGGCCTCGACCCGGGTGCCGACACAAGCCTCCAGCGCTACCAGGAATGGCGCCGCTTCGATGCCGCCACCACCGCCATGTTCATGGACGGCATCGACCGGGTGTTCTCGAATGACAATGCCCTGCTCAAGCCGCTGCGCGGCCTCGCGCTGATCGCTGCCGGAAGGATCGGTCCGGTCCGCCGCGCCATGGCCCGCCAGGCCAGCGCCGACCAGTCCAATCTGCCCAGCCTGATGCGCTAGGCGGCGGTCGTCAGGCGTTTCAGAAGGTCCCAGGTGTAAAGCCCGCTCGAATGCCCGTCGGAGAAAATGATCCGCACGGCATAGCGCCCCACCGGCTCCGCCCGCTCCACACGAATATCCGCCGGCACGGGCGGCTGGACCGGCTTCGGCCCCGAGCCATGCCCCTGCACTTCGGCTGACGGACTATTTTCGCGCAGGCGGACAAAATCCACCGCGCCGGACGATCCGTCATCGAACTCCGCTTTCAGCTCGCGCGCCGTTCGCCGGAATGTCAGCCGCACCGGCCAGGCAGGCGCGCTCATGCGTCATCCCCGTCAGCCACGGCATCGTCCAGGTCACGCGCCTCATCGGCCAGCATGATCGGAATGCCGCCCCGGATCGGATAGGCCAGCCGCGCCTTCTTCGAAATCAGTTCTCCCGCCGCACGGTCATAGGTTAGCGGCTGGCGGGAGACTGGACAGATCAGGATTTCCAGCAGGCGCGGGTCGACGCCTGATCCGCGTTCCGGTCTGGCAGGTGTGTCATCATGCATTCCGGTCAATCCTACTGCATCGTCCCGGCATCATTGCCGGGCACATCCATTCTCAACAGGGTGATGAGCGTTTCGGCGCGCGCTTTCAAGGTCGGCGCCTCGATCAGCGCCTGCTTTTCTATCACCGAGAACGGACAGCCCGAGCAAAGCGCGTTGACCAGCGTCTCGAGCGGCGCGTCTTCCACAGCCGACCAGTCCGCCTGCATCTTGTTGATCGCGACATAGGTTTTCAGCGCGCCGATCAGCTTGTCCCGGCTCGGCAGGGCCGTTTCGTTCGCCGCCGCAAGGTCGGATGCATACGGGTTCCAGTCCGGCCGGACCTGGCGATACGGCGTCGTCACGGCAAATTCTTCGCCGACGACAAAGCGCGCAATCCCGGTCAGCGTGATCAGGTACCGGCCGTCTTCGGTTTCCGCATAGCTGGTGATCCGTCCCGCACACCCGACCTCGGCAAGAAGCGGGCGCGCCTTCGAGCCGCCTATCGCCTGCACCATGCCGATCAGGCGCGAGCCCGCCATCGCGTCATCGATCATGTTCAGGTAACGCGGCTCGAAAATGTTCAGCGGCAATTCCCAGCGCGGGAACAACAGCGCCCCCGGCAGCGGGAAGACCGCCAGCGTGTCCGGCAGGTCGCCTGTCTTCCTGTAATGTCCCACGCTCATCGGTCCGGGTCCTGTCTCCATCAGGGATACGAAGGTGGGCCGAATGCCGGTCTAGGCAAACATCAGAGATCCCAGCCGGCGCCGGCCCTCAACCGTTGCCGGATCGGTCGGCCCGGCAGCTTCAAAGACTTGTAGCAGTTTTTCCTTGGCCTTGCCGCCCTCCCAGTCGAGTTTCGCGCCCAGGATGATCAGCAGGTGGTCGATGGCGTCCTTGTAGCGCTGGGCGCCGATATACTTTTCGGCAAGCTCGAACCGCTTGCCATGGTCATCCGGCGCGGCGGTTACCGCGCTCAGCAATTCGTCAAATTCGCCGGGCGCGTCATCGTCGGCCATCAGTTCGATCGCCGTGCGCACGCCCTTGACGGCGGTGTCGTGCTTTCCGGATTCCGGAACCATGTCGAGCGTCGCGCGCGCGCGTTCCTTGTCGCCATTGGCAAGATAGCAGCGGGCAAGGCCGGCAATCGCGGTTACATTCTCCGGGTCTTCCTGGATCACGCTGGCATAGATCTGCGCGGCGGTGCCGAGATCACCTGACTGGCTCGCCGTTTCGGCCTGCACCAGCGCTTCGGCAATCACCTGCGCGCTGTCAGTGCCGCTCAGCAGCTTGTCGATGAAGCCCTTGACCTGGCCTTCGGGCAGTGCGCCCTGGAACGCATCCACCGGACGGCCCTTGTCGAAGGCGAACACAGCCGGAATGGATCTCACGCCCAACTGGCCCGCATAGGCCGGGTTCTCGTCAATATTGATCTTGACCAGCTTGACCGCGCCCTTCTTGCTGTCGACGACGCGCTCAATCACCGGTCCGAGCTGCTTGCACGGCCCGCACCAGGGCGCCCAGAAATCGACAATCACGGGCTGCGTGTTGGAGGCCTCGACAACATCCGCCATGAAATCCTGGTCAGTGCTGTCCTTGGTATTGAGCGAAGCGGTATCCGGCATCGATGGGGTTCCTTTATATACGGGGCAAAGATGGGCGCGCAGGCCTCAATACGCAAGCGGGCGCGGTGCCTCAGGCCGGAACATCCCACCCGCTTGCCTGTTCATCCTGCCGTCGGTTAGCGCCCCCGGTCGCGCCAAACTGAACGCAGGCCAACGAATAGAGGCCGAAATACCTTGATCTGGCCCTGTTTAGGTGAGGTTCAGGCCATTAGATTGAAGCACATGGTCAAAGGAGGCCAACGCTATGATGAACTTGCTGACGACCCTCGGGGCAATCACCGCCCTCGCCACCGCGCCGCTGGCCGTGTCCCTCCAGGACGCCGCCCCTGCCGTGCCCGCCGTCACCGCGCCAGCCACGACGACAGCGCTCACCGAAGCCGAGCGCAGCGCCATCCTCAAGGATGTCTCCAAAGCGATGTCCGACGTGAAAACCGCAAGCGGCAAGTTCGAACAGCTTGCGCCCGATTATTCAATCTCAACCGGCAGCTTCGCCCTGTCGCGACCCGGCAAGGTCCGCTTCGACTATGACGACCCGACACCGCTGCTGATCGTCAGCAATGGCGCAACTGTCGCGATGCAGGACAGCGAGCTCGAAACAACCGACCGCGTGCCGCTCAGCTCGACACCCCTCTCGCTCCTGCTGGACGATAGTCTCGATTTTGAAAACGAGGCCCGGGTGCTTGACGTTGTCCGCTCCAATGGACGTATAGGCGTCACCCTCCAGGACCGCTCCGGCGAGATGGACGGCACGCTCTCGCTGATCCTGTCGGACACGACACGGGAACTTCTCGGCTGGCGCACGGAAGACAGTGGCGGCAACATCACTTCGGTTCAGCTGATCGGCGTCGCGTACGGCAAGAAGCTCAATCCGCGCCTCTTCATCCTGAAGGACTTCGACGACGAATAAGGCCTCTGCGGCGCGCTGCGGTGTAACCAAACCACAACGCGCGCCGCGAGACTTCCGAAAATCCGAAAAGGCAAGCATTTAACATAAAATTTACTTGATTATTTTGCATCGCGTGACATCTTTGCAACTGTCGATGAAGCGGAATACCCCGCGCAGCACTTGACCCCCCGCTGTGAACAACCGCTCCATCGCCGCCGGAAATCCCTTGCCGGCGAGACGTAAAATCTCGCGTCAGGCGCGCCCGAACTCCCCCGCGTTCGGGCGCGTTGACGTTTCAGAGATCAATGCTAGGCAGATGCCATGGCCAAACCTCTCAAGATCGTCAGCTGGAATATCAACTCGGTCCGCCTGCGCGCGCCGAATGTCGCGGAATTCGTAGCTGCCGAGGCGCCGGACGTCGTCTGCCTGCAGGAAACCAAGTGCCAGGACGGCGAATTCCCGGAAAAGCAGTTCCGCGAAATGGGCCTGCCCCACCTTGTCCTGAACGGCCAGAAGGGCGGCCATCACGGTGTCGCCATTGCCTCGCGCCTGCCGCTGGAGCGAGTCGACGTGCCGGACCTCTGCCGCCATGGCCATGCCCGCGCCATTGCCGCGCGCGTGGGCGGGCTCGAAATCCACAACATCTACCTGCCCGCCGGCGGTGACGTGCCGGACCCTGTCGCCAATGACAAGTTCGCCCACAAGCTCGACTTCCTAGAGAAGCTCGGCCCCGGCTACAAGACGCTCAAGAAGGCGCCCCGCATCCTTGTCGGCGACCTCAACGTCGCCCCGCACGAAAACGACGTCTGGTCGCACAAGCAGCTCCTCAAAATCGTCTCGCACACGCCGGAAGAAACCGACCTGCTCGAACATTCCCGCCAGACCGCCGGCTTTGCCGACATTGCCCGCATGGCCGTGCCGGACGAGCAGAAGCTGTATTCCTGGTGGAGCTATCGCGCCAAGGACTGGGCCGCCGCCAACAAGGGCCGCCGCCTCGACCATATCTGGGCCAATCCCGAAGCCCTCCCCGACACGAAAGTCGACTCCTACCGCGTCCACCTCGCCTGGCGCGGCGGCTGGAAACCATCCGACCACGCCCCTATCAGCGTGAAGGTGAGCGTGTAGCGACCGGGATGCTCAGAACGGGTCGATTCGACTTTGCAAAGAAGGTCCGGCCGATCGCCCTACTATGCTTGCTGGTGATGATGATCGGCTTCGTAGTGTTCAACAGGTACCTGATGATATTCGGTATCGTTACATCCGGGGCTTTGGGAACCCGGCTGTTGTGCGAGAAGTGCAAGAGGCCGTATTTACAGAAGCCGCTCAGGTTTCTGATAACAGGACATGGCTCCGGCACTTGTGTGAGGTGCGGGCACAATAACTAAACTAGGCAGAGGGCTCGAGATCATCGTGCGGCGCCTGCTCACCCTGATGGCGCTGGTGCTCTCGCTGCCGGCGGTCCGGCCACGGACCGGCTTCTCCCCTGCCACCCCCATGCCGCTCCCCGAGGGCACCGAACTCGCCACCTTCCCGGCCCCGCGCCGCTTCGTCCTGGCGGGCCGGGTGCAGCCGGCCATTGATCCGGAAGCGTCCATGCTGTTTCCGGGCAGCATCCGGGCCACCGGCCCGGTCCCCGCCGCCCCCTTCCTCGCCCGCGTCAGCGCCCTCTACAAGGTGCTCGAAGCGCCGGACCTCTATGCCAAACGGCTCGCGCGCAACCTGGCCCGCCAGCAGGAACGCGGCGACCCGAAACCGCATGCCCTGCCCATGGCCAGCGCCTATCGCCTCCGCCCCGAACTCGGCGCTATCGCCACGGCCCTGCCGGGCCTGCTCAACGCCGCGCTGGAAAAATGGGACAATTCAAGCTGAGTCCGACAGGCTTGTCAGACAGACATGCCGGGCATTCTGCCGAGTGTGCGGTCGCGTGCTCATCTCTCCCTCGGGGGACAGGGGCAAGGGTGAGGGGGCATTGCGACATAGAGCCTATCGCTGCGGACGCGCAGACCAGTGCCCCCTCATCCCCGGCCCTTCTCCCCAAGGGAAGAAAGGGGCGCCCTAAGGCTGCAGCCGGTAGCCGCCCGCATCGGTCAGCAGGAGGCGCGCATGGGCCGGGTCCGGCTCAACTTTCTGCCGCAGGCGGTAGATATGGGTTTCCAGCGTGTGCGTCGTGACGGCGGCATTATAGCCCCAGACTTCCGACAGCAATTCCTCGCGCGCCACCGGCTTGCCGCCGGCGCGGTAGAGGTATTTCAGGATATTGGTTTCCTTCTCCGTCAGGCGCACCTTGCGGCCTTCGGCCGTCACCAGCAGCTTCATCGACGGGCGGAAGTCATACGGGCCGACCTGGAAAGTCGCGTCCTCGGACTGTTCGAAACTGCGCAAATGCGCCCGCACCCGCGCCAGCAGCACGGAGAACTTGAACGGCTTGGTGACGTAATCGTTCGCGCCGGAATCCAGCCCCAGGATCGTGTCGGCATCACCGTCCTGCCCGGTCAGCATGATGATCGGCGCGCGCACGCCCTTCTGGCGCATCAGCTTGCAGGCCTCGCGGCCATCAAGGTCCGGCATCTCGACGTCCAGCAGGATCAGGTCGATCCGCTCGGCCACCGCTGTCGCAACGCCATCGCGGGCATTGGCCGCCTGCAATATCTCGAAGCCATCATGCAGCTCGAACTGCTCGGCCAGCGCCTCGCGCAGGTCATTATCGTCATCCACCAGCAGGATTGTCTTCTTTGCAGACATTTTCCGCTCCAATCGGTCCAATTTCGCCTTGCACATATCCAAGACCGCAACAGATGTCATAAGAATGTGGCTGACAGGCGATCACAACACAGGGAGATGCGCGTGAACAGCCACTTCATAGCCCGCGCGGACGGAACGTTCGCCGGCATGGACTTTTCCTGCCGCTGCGCCCTCGGCAAGGGCGGCGTCATCGGCGCCGACCTGAAACGCGAAGGCGACGGGGCCTCGCCGATCGGAATCTGGCAGACCCGGCGCCTGTTCTACCGGCCGGACCGCACCCAGCCGCCGGAAACCCGCCTGCCAAAAGTGCCGCTGCGCGCCGATGACGGCTGGTGCGACGCGCCCGAAGACCCGCTCTATAACCGCCCGGTCGCCCTGCCCTACCCGGCCTCGGCCGAAAAACTCTGGCGCGCCGACCATGTCTACAACCTGATTGTGGAACTCGGGTACAATGACGATCCGGTCGTTCCCGGCCATGGCAGCGCGATTTTCCTGCATCTCGCCCGCGAAGACTACAGGCCGACCGAAGGCTGCGTCGCCCTCGCCGAGCCGGACCTGCGCACCGTGCTCCGCTTCCTGACGCCCGAGTCGCATATCGAAATCGCGCTCTAGCGCGCGCCGAACAAGGCGGTCCCGATCCGCACATGCGTCGCGCCGAACTGCGCTGCCAGCGTGTAGTCGCCGCTCATGCCCATCGAAAGACCTGTCAGGCCATGCCGCCGGGCGAGCTTCGCCAGCAGCGCAAAATGCGGCCCGGCGGGTTCATCGACCGGCGGAATGCACATCAGGCCCTGCACATCGAGGCCGCACTCCTCGACCGCCACCTTGAGCAGGGCCTCAAGTCCATCCGGCGTGACACCGGCCTTTTGCAGCTCCTCGCCCGTATTCACCTGGATGAAAATGCGGGGCGTTCGGCCGACCTTTGCGATGGCTTTCGCCAGCACCCGCGCCAGCTTGTCCCGGTCCACCGTTTCGATCACGTCGAACAGGGCGACCGCATCATCCGCCTTGTTGGTCTGCAGCGGCCCGATAAGCCGCAGCTCAAGATCAGGATACTGCCTGCGCCGCTCCGTCCAATGCGCCTGCGCCTCCTGCACCCGGTTTTCGCCGAACACACGCTGACCAGCCGCCAGTATCGCGTCGATCTTCTCGTCGTGTTGGGTTTTCGACACGGCGACAAGGCAAGGCGGCGGGCTCGCGGCCTGCGCCAGCTCGGCCAGAATCGCGTCGCGCCGCTTGGCAAGGGGGATGGAAACCGTATCAGTCATGCTGATGACGTTGAAACGCCAATCCTCGCCAAAGCGCAAGCTGCTGGCCGCCGCCCGCGCCGCTTCAGCGCACCTGCCGCACGCGATTCCGCCCGGCCTGTTCCTGACAGATCCCGCCCGCTCGCCCGATCCGGTCAGGACGGCGCTATCACTGCCGCCCGGCTGGGGCATCATCTATCGCCATTTCGGCGCGCCGGATGCCGGGATGATCGCGGCAGACCTGGCGCACGTCTGCCGCGCGCGAAAGCTGTGGCTGCTCATCTCCGCCGATCCTGTGCTGGCCATGGCGGTCGGCGCGGCCGGCGTTCACTGGCCGCATGCCCGCCTCGCCTCATCCCGGAAGTGGCGCGGCGCGTTCGCGCTGATGACAGCCAGCGCCCATTCGCCCGCCGAGCTTCGTGAAATCGCGCACTATCCGATTGATGCCGCGCTTGTTTCGGCTGTGTTCCCGTCGAACAGCCCGTCGGCTGGCAAGCCCCTCGGCGCGCTGAAACTCCAGCAACTCGTGCGATCAGCCCCCTGCCCCGTCTTTGCTCTTGGCGGGGTGACGGCGTGCAATGCCAATCGCATTGCCCCGTTTGCGGGCATCGCAGCAGTCGAATCGCTCGCGCGCGCGTTCGATCCGGCAAGCTAGTCAGGTGTTGGGACTGCCGCCCTCTGCGGGGGTTCCGAACGCGGCGATGAGCAGGCCCAGCACGGTCAGGACTGTAAACAGCGATACTTTTCGCCATTGCCCGCCCGCCCGATGCGCCGAGACAGCCGCGATGGCAGACTGGATTGCGTAATAGATCGCGAAGGCGCGAGACGCGTAAGAAATGATCTCGAATAGGTCGATCGTCCAGGTGAAAGCCAGCCCGACCCCAACAAGCATGGCATAGGCTTGGCGCTCGGTGACGCGCCCTCCCGTCAATTCCGCAACCAGTCCGCCCGATCCGCTCGTATCGGCAATCGCCGCGCTGAACTGCGCCGTGAGGGCCGCCGCCACCAGCAGGAAAGGCAGGACCGGCGCCACCACCCGCATCATGTCGATGATGGCTGTTTCCTCGAGATGAAGCTCGTTGCCCTGAAAGACATAGGCCACCAGCGCGATATACATCATGTAAATGGCCGAAGAGAGCAGCTGCGCGATGCGCATCGACCGGATCCGCGTTTGCGCGTCATAGGTGCTGCCAAGATAACGCGACGTCTCGAACCCCTGCACGGTGACAATCAGTCCGAAGCCAAGCGCGATGCCTGCCCAGCCCGTCGCTTTTGGCGCCAACAGGACCAGCTTGTCTGCGCTCGCCTCCTTGCCGAAAAAGATCGCGAGCCCGACCAGTAGGCCAAGGATGATGGCAAGTTTCACACTGACGGAAACCTGTTCCATGCGCTCCAGCGCGCTGAAGCCTCTCAGCCAGCCGACCACCAGGATCAGCGCAAACACGGCGCTGGTGAGCAAGCGCGCATGCAACGAGTCGTCCCAAGGTGTGAGGCTGACCCCGAAGGCGCCAAACAGGTTGAGATAATAGGCAACCGAGATGACATAAGCGACGGCCAGCACCCACGAACCGGCCATTTCGAGGCGGGCGACCAGCCGGCCAGGATCGGTATCCTGATCCCCGCGCATATGGATATTGTGCCGGATCGCCGTCCCGAACAGGTAGGCGCCGATGCACAAGGCCAGCATCGCGAGTGGCGCATACTTGCCATAAGAGGAATCGAGGATTGGCCCGAGGACGAGGAAACCGCTGCCGATGATGGAAGCAAGCGGCGTCATCGTCGCGCGCCAGGTCTTTATGCCCGCCACGCGCGGCATCAGCAGAAAAACCCCCGCAGCAAGCGTGACGATCAGGATCAGGCCATTCAGGAACACAGCAACAGGACTTCAACTCCCGGGATGCGGGCGCGAACCCGGTGGCGCGCCACTCACATGGCAACGCCTAACCAGCATGAAAAGCCCGGCGCAACGCCGAATCCACGCGTTGCGATCAGTTGGCTGGCTTAAATAAAAGAAAGATCAGAACTTGAATGCCGACTTGAGCCGGATGCCGGTCTCGAGCTGGCTGTCTTCCCACTGGGACGTATCGTTGAGGCGCTCGGCGCCAACGCTGACTTCACCACCGACGGAGAAACGCGGCGTGACGCGGAATGTGGCACCGGCCTGCATCTGCTCGCGCGGAAGCGGCGACGAGTTGGGCCGGGTCAGCATGTCGAGATTCAACTGCCAGCGCGCATTGCCACCAAACTGGACGGAGAAGTCATCCGTCGGCTCGGGCTGCCAGACAGGCTTGGCATCTGCCGGCTTCGGCTGGGCAAACTGGCGATACCAGTCGGCCTCGGCAGCCTTGCTTTCGGAAAGGGACGGCGACTGGACCGTCAGAACGTCATCCGCCACAGTCGGATCTGCCATCGCCGGCAAAGCCAGCATGGCGGAAATCAGTGTGATTGAGAGTATCAAGCCCGGTTTCATTTCCTGCACCTTCTCGCAAAAGAATAGTCATCCCGGCCAGTTAAGAGAAGATTAACAATCGGTGAGGGGGCCAAATTAAAGCGATAGTGTGATTTCTAACACAATACCGTCGGCCAAATCCCGATTTGGAGGCACTGGACCCAGTCCGACTCGCTTGTGGCGGACTGTCTGGCTGCGATACCCGCCGGCAATCCGCAGGCCTTCGTGCAGGTCTTTGGCCGCACCGAGGCTCCATGATTCGGTCTCGAGGCCCGTCAGGTCATCGCTGGCCTCGCCATAATCCACGCCAAAATCGAGCGAAAAGGCCCGTTTCGTCACGCCGAGCGTCCACGCCGAATAGTCGCCGGGGCCGGTTTCCACGCCGTTACTGCTGTTCAGGAGGCTCGCGCCGATCGTCAGCGTGTCGAATTCTGCTGACGCGCCGGCAGACCATGTGTCGACCGTTCCATAGATATCCGGCGTGATTGCGGAACTCACATCGGCATGGCTATAGGCCAGCGCCGCCTGTAGCCTCACGCCGCTCTCTCGCAACTTGCGCGAGACATTCACCGCCACCTCCGACGCCGACTCGACACGGACTTGCGGATTGCCGGCCACTTTGCGCGCCGGATCGCGGTCGAGGCCGCGCACATCCGCTGTCGGCGTGAACGAGGCACCGGCTCTCACGCCCAGGATACGGGGGCTGGCATAGCTCAGCTTCAGCGCAGGACCTGTCAGGTCATGATCGGTGCGCACATAGGCCTGCCCGGTCGGGTCGAGGACGGGATTGGCCGTCGAGGCCTTCACGAACACGCTTGGTGCCCCTTCGTGGAAGCGCGCTGCGACGCCCCTGTCGCGCCCCAGCCGCACCTCGCCATAGCCGCCTTCGGCATAGACATAGGCCTGTTCAAGCTGGCCTCGGGGCCCGACATGTTCGCGCTCAGTTCCGGTTGCCAGACCGCTGAAGGCCCCTTGCCACCCCCCTGGCACGCCCCCGGCACCCCCGTCCGGCACCCCGGTGAACCCCGCCCGCCCCGGGTGATCCTTCTGAACTTCAGCCCGGCCAACGGCCCCGATCTCCAGGCCGCTGTCCAGCACCCGGTTCGTGGACAGGCCGAAGGCCCCCAGATAGGTCACCGGCGCACCCTCGGCCGTAGAGCCCGCGACGGCCAGTTCCGCATCGACTTTGGTCTCCCACACGTCCCATTCATCCTGCGCCTGTGCATGGCCTGTGGCCACGCCCAGTATGGCCAGCAGTGTCAGCGGTTTCCACATTGTCTCTCTCCTGCAAACACCATCCGCGATCTTCGGCATATCAGCACTGGCGAGCCCCGACTCCCCTTGTTATACAAATCCTCGTCAACAAGGTCTTGCACTCAGGAACAATCTTCATGGTCAAACACATTATCACCGCTGCCCTGGCTGGCATGCTGATCGTTTCCGGTTGCCAGTCCGGCAAAAGCAAGAACAGCGAAAGCCAGATCACCCAGAAGAATGTCGGTACCGTCAATCCATACTTGTGGCGCGCCACGCTGGATACGTTCGAGAACATGCCCGTCCAGAGCGCCGATTCGGTCGGCGGTCTCGTCGTTTATGACTGGAAGTCCTTCCCGGACTCGCCGGATGAGCGCATCAAGGCAACAGTCTATATCCTCGACACGCGCCTCCGGGCCGACGGCGTCAAGGTGTCGGTGTTCCGCCAGACCAACCAAGACGGCACATGGACCGACGCAAGCGTTGATCCGGAGACCGGAATCCAGCTTGAAAACAAGATCCTTCAGCGTGCCCGCACGCTCAAGGCCTCACAGATCGGCTAGAAAGCCAAACACCAGATCTCTTAAAAGGAGCGGGACATGGCCACCCGTTACGATCCGCAGGCCGCGGAAACCAGATGGCGTGCCGCATGGGACGCAGCAGACCTGTTCAAGGCGAAATCGCCCGCCGAGGCGGGTGACGCGCCCAAGGCATACATCCTTGAAATGTTCCCCTATCCGTCGGGCCGGGTGCACATGGGCCATGTGCGCAATTATGCCATGGGCGACGTCGTTGCCCGCCATCGCCGCGCCAATGGATACAACGTGCTCCACCCCATGGGTTGGGATGCGTTCGGAATGCCGGCCGAGAATGCTGCGCTCCAGCGCGGCGTCCATCCGGGTAAATGGACCTATGAGAACATTGCCGCGATGCGCGCCCAGCTGAAGAAGCTGGGCTTGTCGCTCGACTGGAGCCGGGAATTTGCGACATGCGATCCGGACTATTACGGCGCACAGCAGGCCCTGTTCCTGAAGATGCTCGACAAGGGTCTCGTCTATCGCAAGGCGAGCAAGGTCAACTGGGACCCGGTCGACAATACGGTGCTGGCCAATGAACAGGTCGTCGATGGCCGGGGCTGGCGTTCCGGTGCCGTGGTCGAGCAACGCGAGCTCACCCAGTGGTTCTTCCGCATCACCCATTATGCCGACGACTTGCTGCAAGAAGTGCAAAAGCTCGAACGCTGGCCGGAAAAAGTCCGCACCATGCAGGCGAACTGGATCGGCCGGTCTGAAGGCCTTCAGATGCGCTTCGAATTTTCCGGCGAGACGCCAGCGGGTTTCGAAAACGGCGTCGATATTTTCACGACCCGACCCGACACCCTGTTCGGCGCGAGCTTCATCGCCCTGTCACCTGATCATCCGCTGACGCTCCAGCTGGCCCAGGGCAATACCGCTCTCACGGCCTTCCGCGCCGAGTGCGCCGCTGTCGGTACCAGCGAGGAGGCCATCGAAAAGGCGCCCAAGCTCGGATTCGATACCGGCCTCACAGTCCAGCACCCGTTCGATCCCGAGCGCACCCTGCCCGTATGGGTCGCAAACTTCGTGCTGATGGGATACGGCACAGGCGCCATATTCGGCTGCCCTGCCCATGACCAGCGCGACATCGAATTTGCCCGCAAATATGGCCTGGACGTCGTGCCCGTCGTCTTGCCGCCCAATGCCGACCCGGCAACGTTCGACGTGCAGGGCGACGCCTATACCGGACCTGGCACGATTTTCCATTCCGGCTTCCTTGATGGCCTAGCCATCGACGACGCCAAGCGGATGGCGATTTCGAAGATCGAATCCCAGGGCCTCGGCGAGGGCAAGGTCAACTATCGCCTGCGTGACTGGGGCGTCTCGCGCCAACGCTATTGGGGCTGCCCCATTCCGATCGTGCATTGCGAGGCGTGCGGCATTGTCCCGGTCCCTGCCGAAGAGCTTCCCTTGCGCCTGCCGGACGATGTGACTTTCGACAAGCCGGGCAATCCGCTGGAACGGCACGCGACATGGAAAGACACGACCTGCCCGACCTGCAAAGGCAAGGCGCGGCGCGAAACCGATACGCTCGACACGTTCGTCGACAGTTCCTGGTATTGGGCCCGGTTCGCCAGCCCGGACGACATGGCTGAACGCGCCTATTGGCTGCCCGTCGACCAATATGTCGGCGGCGTCGAACATGCCGTCCTGCACCTGCTCTATGCGCGCTTCTTTGCCCGCGCGATGCGCGATGTCGGGGAACTGGACCTGCCGAGCGGCGAACCTTTTGCCGGCCTGTTCACGCAAGGCATGGTGACCCACGAGACCTACAAGTCGGCAAAGGGCGACTGGCTCGAGCCCTCCGACGTCGCGTTCAAGGACGGCGCCTGGTTCGAGATTGCGACGGGCGCGCCTGCGAGCGTCGGTCCGATCGAGAAAATGTCCAAGTCGAAAAAGAACACAGTCGACCCGGACGCCATCATTCAGGCCTTCGGGGCGGATACCGCGCGCTGGTTCGTGCTGTCGGACTCGCCCCCTGAGCGCGATGTCGAATGGACACAATCTGGCGCTGAAGGCGCCGCCCGTTTCGTGCAGCGCATCTGGAGCATCTTCGATGCAATGCCAGACTCAAAGGCGCCAGCGCCAGGCACAGACGAGGCCTCGATTGCCTTGCGAAAGGCATCGCACAAGGCGGTCGCGGCCATCGACAAGGCGATCAACGAGTTCCGCTTCAATTCAGCCGTCGCCAGCATCCATGAATGGGTCACGGCATTGAAGAAGGCCGAGGCCGATACCGGTTCGGTCACCGGCGCACGGTTCGAGGGCGCGTCCATGCTGGCCCGTTGCCTCACACCCTTCATGCCGCATCTGGCTGAATCCTGCTGGGAACGGCTTGGCGAATTCGGCTTCGTATCTGCAGCGGCCTGGCCCATGCCCGACCCAGCCCTGCTGGAAGATGACAGTGTCACCATGGCGGTTCAGGTGAACGGCAAGCGCCGGGGCGAAATAACAGTCTCCAAAGCGCTGACGAAGGATGCGGTCGAAGCGGCGGCCTTTGCCGAACCCGATGTCGCAACCTTCCTGGATGGCAAGGTCGTCAAGAAAACCATTGTCGTTCCCGGTCGCATCGTGAATATCGTGGTCGCATGAGACACTTCCTCGCCGCTCTCCTCCTGCTTTCCCTGGCTGCCTGTGGCTTCCAGCCCGTTTATGCGCCCGGCTCAAGCGCACTGGCTGCCGGCGGCCCGATCTCGGTCGAGCCCATTCGTGGCCGGTCCGGATACATACTCCGGCGCGCCCTTCAGGAAGAGCTCGCGATCGGCTTGCCTGGCGTCACGGAGCCCGCGACGCTGAATGTTATCCTGAAGGACAACCTGACACGGCTGGCTTTCAAGCCCGATGGCGCAGCCTCCCGCTCGAGTATTTCCGCCTCCGGTCGCTATGTTCTGGCGCGCGACAGCGGCGCCGTCTCGGGCGTGGTTGACGCCCAGACCGACTTCACGGTGCCGAGTGCGCCTTATGGTGACATCGCGGCTCAAACCAGCGCCTACGATCGCACCATGCGTGAACTCGCGAAACGCATCGTCGATGATTTGCGACTACAGCTCTCTGCCGGCTGATGCTGCTAAAGGGCAAGCAGGCTGTTACCTTCTCCCGCCGGCCGGATCCGGCGATATGGGCAGTGCTCGCATTTGGTGAGGATGACGGTCTTGCGAGCGACGCCTCTGCCAGTCTGATCAAGGCCTGGACCCCCAAGGCGGGCGAGCTGGAAGTGTCCGTCCTCGACGATGATGCGATCAAGAAAGACCCATCACTCCTGTTCGACAATCTCGAGGCCGTTTCGCTGCTCGGCGACCCGCGCGTCATTCGTGTCCGCACCAATGGCGACAAGATTGCCGCGCTCCTGTCGGAAGCGATCGCGGAAGGCGACAAGACCGAGCAACGCTACGCCGCGAAGCTGGTCATCGAAGCTGGCAGCCTCGCATCGAAATCCAAGCTGAGGGTAGCGGCCACGGCGGCCAAGCGGGCGGCCTGTCTCCAGATATTTGCCGACGAGGCCGGTGACATAGAAGACCGGGTAAAGGCAGCGCTTCTGGACGTCGGCGCCTCAATAGAACCAGCTGCACTGCACGCATTTACCGGCGACCTGCCCGGCCATCGCGGCATCGCCAATTCCGAAATCGAGAAGCTCGCGCTTTATGCGCGCGGACTCGGCCGTGATGTCTTGCTGACCGATATCCGCGCTCTCTCGGCGACCGACATCGATCATGACCTGTCCGCCGCGATACGCGCGACACTCGCGGGCGACCTCGTTGCCGCGAATACCGCCTTACAGCGCCTCGAGATCGCCGGGACATCTGCCATCTCCATCCTGCGCGCGCTGCAGAGTGAAACACTACGCATGCTGGATGCGCACAAGCGGATGGCCGCGGGTGAAGGAACTCCCAACATGAAGCTGCGCCCGCCGGTCTGGCAAAGTGACTGGCCGGCGTTTCGCGCCCGCCTCGGCAAGTGGCCGCAGAAGCGGCTCCTGCGCATCCTGGAGCGGATCTATGACGCAGAACGTCAGGCGAAGTCCGGGTCCGGCAGCGCCGACCCTGTTGTTCGTGTGCTGATGAATGAGCTCGGCAAGGCGGCGGCCCACGCCGCCTGACCCGGCCCTAGCGTTTTGCGGTCAGGCGCCGGCAGACATCATCGAGCTGTTCGAGGTCGCGATAACGGATACGTAACTCGCCGCCATCCTTGCCGTGCCGGATGTCGACCGCAAGGCCGAGCGTCCGCGTCAGGTCCGCTTCCAATGCCTCGGTATCGACGTCTTTTTCGGCCCCGGGCGACTTGGCTGATTTGGTCTCGATCGTCCCGCCTTCGCGCGCATCCTTCGCGCGCGACTCGACATCGCGCACGCTCAGGCCCTTTTCGGCCGCCATGCGGATGAGGGCTTCGGGATCGGGCGCGCCAAGCGCGGCGCGTGCATGGCCGGCACTCAGCTTGCCATCGCGCACATAAGCACGAGCGCTCTCGGGCAATTGCAGCAGCCGCAGCGTGTTCGCGATGTGAACACGGCTCTTGCCGACACTCTGGGCCAGGCTGTCCTGCGTGCGCCCGAACCGCTTCATCAACGCCTCATACGCCTCGGCTTCTTCGATCGGATTCAGGTCCGCCCGCTGGACGTTTTCGATGATGCCGATCTCGAGCAATTCGAGTTCGTCAATCTCACGCACCAACGCCGGAATGGACTTCAGGCCGGCAATCTTGGCGGCGCGCCAGCGTCGCTCGCCCGCGATGATCTGGAACTTGCCGCGATCCTTGGGATCCGGACGGACGAGGATGGCCTGCAGGACACCCTTGGCCTTCAGCGACTCGGCCAACTCATTCAACGCCACCTCATCGAACGTGCGGCGCGGCTGGGCGGGGTTGCGACGGATAAGGTCCAGGTCGATTTCGTTCGACACGGTCGCAGGCGCTGTCTTGCCTTCGGTCCTCGGTACGGCACCGACCGCGTCAATCTCACCCATCAGGGCAGACAGGCCGCGGCCAAGACGTGAAGGTTTGCTCTTTGCGTCGTCGGTCATGTGATTCAGGCCGCTCTCGCCTTCTCGCGCTGCAGGACTTCCGATGCGAGACGGATATAGGCCTCGCTCCCCGGACACCGATAATCATACAAGAGCGCCGGTTTGCCAAATGACGGCGCTTCGGACAATCGCACGTTCCGCGGAATGACGGTATTATAGACCTTGTTGCCGAAATGCGCCCGAACCTGGTCAGCCACTTCATCCGACAGGTTGTTGCGACGGTCATACATGGTCAGCACCACACCCTGGATCTCGAGGGTCGGGTTCAGTCCGGAGCGAACCGCTTCCACGGTGCGCATCAATTGCGACAGGCCTTCAAGCGCCAGGAATTCGCACTGTAGCGGCACGAGCAAGGCATTTGCCGCCGTCATGGCATTCAGCGTCAACGCCGACAGGGATGGCGGGCAGTCGATCAGGATGTAATCATACTTGACCAGCCCACCCTGTTCGGCCCGGTCGACATAGGTCATCAGGGCGTCGCGCAGCCGGTAGGATCGCCGCGCATCATTGGCGAGCTCCGTCTCGACGCCCGACAGGTTGTCGTCACCCGGAATGATGTCGAGGCGCGGTACGATCGTCGACAGGACCGTCTCTTCCATCGGCACCCGGTCGACCACGAGATCATAGCTCGTGAGCAACCGGTCTGCCCGGGAAATACCGAGTCCGGTCGAGGCATTACCCTGTGCATCAAAATCAACAATCAACACACGACGGCCTACAGCCGCCAGCGCCGTTCCCAGATTGATCGAGGTCGTCGTCTTGCCGACGCCGCCCTTCTGGTTCACGACCGCAAATATTCTAGGCTTCGTCGCCACCGCGCAACTCCCTTACAATCAATACGACACCCGACCCGCCACTTCGGCTCGGAATCGCCTCATACGCGAAGTTCCACCTTTGTCGGGCGTCCGTCAATTCTTCTTCCCAGCGTTCGCCCTTGAGGAACAGCCCTGTTGCACCGTTTTTCATCCAAGGCGCAGCATAATCCAGAAGTCGTGGTAGCGGTGCAAAGGCCCGCGCTGTCACGATATCTGCAGGTCTGGCCTCTGCAGACTCAACCCGGCCCTGGATGACTTCGGCCGGGAGATGAGCGGCGAGAATGGCCGCGCGAAGGAATGCAGCCTTTTTCCCGACGCTCTCTATCATCGTAACATGGCCCTTTGGGTGCGCCGCGGCGATGATCAACCCCGGAAAGCCGGCGCCGGAACCGAGATCCACGACACGCGCTGTTTCCGGAATATGGTCGAGCAATTGAAGGCAATCCCACACATGTCTCTGCCAGATATGCGGCCATTCGCGTGGGCCGATCAGATTACTCTTCAGCCGCCAGTCATCCAGCGTGGCTATCACCGAATCGAGGCGGTCGAGCGTTTCACGTGAAACATCGTGGGCGGCAAGGAATACCGCGCGGTCATTCTCGTCACTCATCGGTCATACCGCCTTTGCGCGGCGTTTCACGTGACTAAGCAAAGCCGTCAGCGCGCCCGGCGTGACGCCTTCTATACGTCCGGCCTGGCCGAGCGTCGCGGGCCGGATCGCTTCGAGTTTCTGCCGCACTTCATTCGACAGGCCCCCGACCGTCGCATAATCGAGACTGTCTGGAAGCCCAAGGCTATCATCCCGGCGCAGGGCTGCGACGTCTGCGGCCTGGCGATCGAGATATCCTGCGTACAGGGCCTCGATTTCCAATTGGGCGGCGATATCGGTCGAAACCTCGGCGAGGTCCGGCCAAATAATCGCCAGTTCGGCAAAGCCGATGCCCTTGTAGGCGAGATACTCCCAGGCCGACCGCACGCGCCCGTCTTGATTGATCGCCCATCCCGCCTGGGCCGCCTTGGCCGGCGAAAGGGTCAGGAATTGCAGCCTTTCGCGCGCCGCGGTTAATGCATCTTGTTTCACGTGAAACACTTTGGCCCGAATCGGGCCCACAATCCCCAAATCGAGGCCTTTTTGGGTCAAACGCTGGTCTGCATTGTCGGCGCGAAGGGCCAGACGATATTCTGCGCGGGACGTGAACATCCGATAGGGCTCGGTGACTCCCCGTGTCACCAGGTCATCGATCAGGACGCCGATATAGGCCTCGGCCCGGTCAAACGTGACGGGTTCCTGTTCGTCCGCGCGCCGCGCCGCGTTCATTCCGGCAACAAGCCCCTGCGCGCCGGCTTCTTCATATCCGGTCGTGCCATTGATCTGCCCGGCCAGGTAAAGCCCCGGCAAGGCCCGGACCTCCAGTGTCGGCGTCAGAGCCCGCGGATCGACATAATCATATTCAATGGCGTAGGCGTACTGGCGAATGGCGACATTTTCGAGGCCCGGGATCGTCCGGATGAACGCATCCTGCACCGTCTCGGGCAGCGACGTGGAAATGCCGTTGGGATAGACGGTATCGTCCTCGAGTCCTTCTGGTTCGAGGAATATCTGGTGGCGGTCACGATCGGAAAACCGATCGACCTTGTCTTCGATCGACGGGCAGTAGCGGGGGCCGCGGCCCGCAATCGCACCGGAATAGACAGCAGATTGTCCGATATTGTCTGCGATGATGGCGTGCGTTTCGGGCGTGGTCCACGTGATGCCACAGGCGACCTGGCGTACGCGGATCTCGTCTGTCAGGTAGGAAAACGGCACCGGGCGCTCATCCGCAGCCTGCATTTCCAGCCGGTCCCAGGCAATCGTCTTGCCGTCAAGGCGCGCGGGCGTTCCGGTTTTCAAACGGCCCATTGGAAGGCCGAGCGCATAGAGCCGGTCTGACAACCCGATTGCCGGGGCCTCTCCAGCGCGGCCAGCCGGAATGCGCTTCTCCCCGATGTGAATCATGCCTTTCAAAAACGTGCCCGTCGTAATGACGACCTTGCTTGCCCGGTATGACTGTCCGGTCAGGCCGGTCACACCCGCCAATTTACCTGCTTCCAGGATCAGGTCCTCGGCGCCATCCTCGATAATCGTCAGGTTTGGATAGTCCGCGAGCTCAGCCTGCATGGCCTGGCGGTAAAGCGCCCGGTCAATCTGCGCGCGGGGGCCCCAAACAGCTGGCCCTTTCGAACGGTTGAGCATCCGGAACTGGATCCCGGCCTTGTCGGCCATGCGTCCCATCAACCCGTCGAGCGCATCGATCTCGCGCACAAGATGGCCCTTGCCGAGCCCGCCGATAGCCGGATTGCAGCTCATCTCACCAATGGTCGATCGCTTGTGCGTCACCAGCGCCGTGCGGGCGCCATAGCGCGCGGCTGCAGCGGCCGCTTCACAACCGGCATGTCCGCCGCCGATCACAATCACATCAAATTCGTCTGGCTTCGCCATTACGTCCGCGCCTCAGGAAACAGGGTGTTCTGGCGGACATATAACCGCCCAGCCGCCTAAACCCTAGGAGTCATTTGCCGATGCAGAAGGCGGAAAACACGGCGCCCAGCACGTCTTCAACGCCGACCACGCCGATAATCGAGCCCAACTGGCGCAGCGCCATGCGCACGTCTTCGGCTGCCAGTTCCGCGCCGACATCATTGGCCAGGGCATCTCGCGCCGTCTCCAGGCTGCACAATCCATCCTGCAGCCGGGCCCGATGGCGTTGCCGCGTAATGACCGGCGCTTCGACCGAACGGGCATGCTCGGCCACAAAGCCCGCAATCGCCTGTTCCAATATATCCACGCCATCTCCCGATTTTGCCGAGATGACATGATTTGCGTCGATGGACGACAGTCGAGCACCGAGATCTGCCTTGTTCAGGACGACAAGGTCGCCAGGCGCCCTATAATCCGTAGACAGAGCACTAAGGTCCGGTGCTTCGGCATCAATCAGGAACACGCGCAAGTCTGCGTCCCGTGCCGCCAGTTCCGCGCGGCGCACGCCCTCGGCCTCAATTTCATCTTCCGTAACCCGCAGGCCAGCGGTGTCCGCAATCCAGACAACATGCCCGCCTAACACTCGCCGCACTTCGATCACGTCGCGTGTTGTGCCGGCCTTCGGAGTCACGATGGCTGCTTCACGCCGTGCCAACCGGTTGAGCAGCGTCGACTTGCCGGCATTGGGCGCGCCAATGATGGCAACCCGAAATCCATCGCGAATTCGCTCGCCAATCCCACCATCGCCCAGCGCTGCGCGGATCTCGTCGACCACGCGGTCCAGTTTCTCGAGTATGGGTGCTGTCGTCTCCTGGGGTGCATCGCCCTCATCCGGGAAATCCACGGCCACTTCGACGAGCGCCAGAACACCGGTTAGCTCCGCCCGCCAAGTCGCGTAGGTTTCTGACAATCCGCCGCCAAGCTGGCGCAGCGCTTGTGCCTTCTGTGCCAGCGTTTCAGCCTCGATGATGTCGGCCACGCCCTCGGCTTCAGTGAGGTCGAGTTTTCCTGCCTCGAAGGCGCGCCTTGTATATTCACCCGGTTCGGCAATGCGTACGCTCTCATGAGACGTGATTGCGCCCAGCGCATGCTCGATCACTGCCGCACCGCCATGGAGGTAGAGTTCAAGCGTATCTTCGCCGGTATAACTGCCCGGCCCGGGCATGAACACGGCAAGCCCTCGGTCGACAAGACGCCCGCGCTCATCGCGCACATCGGTCAAAGTCACATGCCGCGGTGCGGGAACACCACTGTCCAGGTGCTGCTCGGCCAGCTGCTTCACCATTGGCCCCGACAGGCGAAGAATCGCTATCGCAGCTGGCGGCGCGCCCGAAGCGAGGGCGCAGATTGTATCGCGCTCGCTCATATGGGCGCCTGCATTCCTAGTTCTTCATCGCCTCGAAGAACTCATCATTCGTCTTCGTCTGGCGGAGTTTGTCGATCAGGAAGTCAACCGCGTCATTGGTGCCCATCGGGCCCAGGATACGGCGAAGGATGTAGATCTTTGAGAGCTGGTCTGGCGGCGTGATCAGTTCTTCTTTCCGCGTACCAGACTTCATGATGTCGATGGCCGGGAAGGTGCGCTTGTCGGCAATCTTCCGGTCAAGCACGACTTCGGAGTTACCCGTACCCTTGAATTCCTCGAAGATCACTTCGTCCATCCGGCTGCCAGTATCGATCAGTGCCGTTGCAACGATTGTGAGTGAGCCCCCGTTCTCCACGTTTCGCGCCGCGCCGAAGAAGCGCTTCGGACGTTGCAGCGCGTTGGCGTCAACACCGCCGGTCAGGACCTTGCCCGAGCTCGGCACGGTTGTGTTATAGGCGCGGCCAAGACGCGTGATCGAGTCGAGCAGGATGACAACGTCGCGCTTGTGCTCCACGAGCCGTTTCGCCTTCTCGATCACCATTTCGGCGACCTGGACGTGGCGGGTGGCAGGCTCATCAAACGTCGAGGCGACAACTTCGCCCTTCACTGTGCGGCGCATGTCGGTCACCTCTTCCGGCCGTTCGTCGATCAGCAGCACGATCAGGTAGCATTCCGGATGGTTCTCTTCGATCGCGGCGGCAATGTTCTGCAGCAGCACCGTCTTACCGGTCCGCGGCGGAGCGACGATCAACGCGCGCTGGCCCTTGCCGATCGGCGCCACGATGTCGATGACGCGGCCGGAGCGATCCTTCTTGGTCGGGTCTCTGCTTTCCATCTTCATCCGCTCTTCGGGATAAAGGGGCGTCAGGTTGTCGAAGTGGACTTTCTGGCGGGCCTTCTCGGGCTCCTCGAAATTGATCTTCGACACGTCGGTCAGCGCGAAATAGCGCTCATTGTCCTGCGGCGCCGTGATCGGTCCCTCGACCGTGTCGCCGGTCCGGATATTCGCCTTTTTCAGCACTTCCGGGCTGACATAGATGTCGTCCGGGCCAGGCAGGTAATTGGATTCCGGCGAGCGCAGGAAACCAAACCCGTCGGTCAGCACTTCCAGCACGCCCAGGCCCGTGATTTCGACTTCGCTGTCAGCCAGTTCTTTCAGGATTGCGAACAGCATGTCCTGTGTCCGCAGCGCCGAGGCGTTCTCGACCTCAAGCTCTTCGGCATAGAGCAAAAGCTCTTCTGGCGATTTTGCTTTGAGTTCGCGCAGGGTGACGCTGGTAACGTTGTCGAGCATGGATGAAGCCATTCAGGGAAAATTCGGATGTAAGTCGGGTGAAAGACTGGATTGGGGAAACCGGGCGAAAATGAAGAACGCGCTGCACAAGGACTGTGCGCCGGTTGAGCGCATATGGGCCAAGCAAGGCTGTTTCGTCAAGCACCAATGGCTTTTTGGCTTCAGAACGGCTTCACGGCCACCAATATGACGATGACGATCATCAGCAGGAAAGGCACTTCATTCAGCATGCGCAGCTGCCTGGCCGACACGCCATCGCCGCCGCGGTCCACTTTCTTGCCGAGACGGACAAAATAGCCGTGCATCCCTGACAATATAAGAACGAGAACCAGTTTCACGTGTAGCCAGCCTTGCGACAGCAGCGCCGGATTCATCCACAGCATCGCCAGCCCGAATACCCAGACCAGGATCAGGCTGGGGTTCATGATGATAATGCGCAATTGCAGCGAGGCTTTCTTCATCGCCTCATACAGCGGCTCGCCCGGCGAGCTTGAAAGCTGGTGAATCTTGTAGCGCGGATAGACCAGCAGGCTCGCCATCAATGCGACGACAAAGATGATGTGCAGTGCCTTCACCCAGAGATACAGCATCAGACCCCGCCCCTAATCTGCCGACACTTTCACGGCCTGCCCGGCTTTCCGTGCCACATCGGCGTGCGGACATCCAGACGCGCCGGTGGGGCAAAGACGGCTGCCGGCACACGACCGGATGCTCTCACTCATATCCAGTGCTGCGAGTGTCTCGCCGACCAGTGTCCGGATGAAGCCGGGATGCACCCCGAGGGCCTCAACGCGCGTATAGCTCGGCGCGTCGTGCTGCTCGGCGAGCAATTTGTATTCTTCGCCCAGTTCCACCAGCGTCTCGATATGCTCCGAAACGAATGCAATCGGTGCGATCAGGATATTGCGCTTGTCCTGCGCCGCGCGCTCCACTTCCGCGTCGGTCGACGGGCCGATCCATTTCAGCGGGCCGACACGTGACTGGTAGCAACCGACAACGTCCCAGTCCTGCGGCACGCGCGCCGCGATCATCGCCGTCAGAGTCTCACACTGCCACTGGTATGGATCACCGGCCGCAACAATCTTTTCCGGCAGGCCATGCGCCGAGAGCAGCAAACGCACGTCAGCCGGCCGCCCGGCCTTGTCGAAGGCCGCCATGATCTGGTCGACATGCGCGGCGATGAAGCTTTCCTCGAAGGGATAGCAGCACACTGTGCGTGTCGGCCCTGAATAGTGTTTCTTCCATTCCTTCAGAGACGAGCCTGTCGTCGTCGTTGAGAATTGCGGATACAGCGGAAGCAACACGACTTCATCGGCGCCCCAGGCTTTGACGTCCGTCGCGGTGTCTTTCGTGAACGGATGCCAATAGCGCATCGCAATGAAAGTGCGCACCTCATCGCCGGGAAGCGACGCCGCCAGCTGGATTTGCAGCGCTTCGGCCTGTTTCTCGGTCTCGGGCAGCAGGGGGGATCCGCCGCCGGGCCCCATCAGGGCATAATTCTTCCGCGCGGATGGCGCCCGGGTCGTCGAGATGAACCGCGCCAGCGCCCAGCGGATCGGCAGGGGCGCCTGAATGATCGCCGGGTCGTCGAACAGGTTGCGCAGGAATGGCTGTACGGTGTCAGGCCCGTCAGGCCCACCGAGATTGAACAGTACCACAGCGATTTTGCGCCCCATCAGCGATCAGCCTTCCCGCACGATTTTCAGGACACGCTCGACATTCGCGATCGGTGTTTCCGGTCGGACGCCGTGCCCCAGATTGAATATATGGGGACGACCGGCATAGGCTTCCACAAGGTCCTGGACCCGCGCATCCAGCCGCTCGCCGCCTTCGATCAGCAAGAGGGGATCTAGATGTCCCTGAACCGGCATGCCCTCCGGCAGTGCGGTATTTACGAATAGCGGCACTGCTGCGGTATCAAGCCCGACAGCCGTCACGCCGGTAATCCGTGCATATTCCGGCAACATCGCCCCCGCGCCGCGCGGAAATCCGGTAATCGGCACGGTCACGCCCATGTCCCGCAACATCGCGACCAGTTTCGTGGTTGGCCGTATGATGACTTCGCGGAAGATATTGTCCGGCAGGCCCTCGGCCCAGCTGTCGAACAGCATCAGCGCGTCTGCGCCGGCTTCAACCTGTTTCACCAAATAGTGCGCGGTCGCTTCGATGACATAGTCCATCACGGCGGCCAGTTCCTCCGGCCGGCCATGCGCCCAGCGCCATGCCAGCGACTTGTCGGTCTTGCCGCGTCCTTCGATGGCATACAGGCTCACCGTCCAGGGCGATCCGGCAAAGCCGATCAGGGCTGTCTCCTTTGGCAGTTCGGCCTTGACCCGGGACACCGTCTCATAGACCGGCGCCAGCCTGTCAGCCGCCTTGATCGCTGGCACCTTGCCGAGATCTGACGCCGACTCGATCTGCTGGACGATCGGCCCAACGCCCTTCTCGAATTCCACGCCCAGGCCCATCGCATCGAGGATCAGCAGGATATCGGCAAACAGGATCGCCCCGTCCATGCCATAGCGGCGGATGGGCTGGAGCGTCGCTTCCGTAGCCATTGACGGCGTATAGCAGAAATCGAGAAAGTCCTTGGCGCGTGATCGCAGCTCAAGATATTCCGGCAAGTGCCGCCCGGCCTGCCGCATCATCCATACCGGAGGCCTCTTGGCGGGCTTCCCACCAAGGACGCTGATCAGTTTTGATGTGCCGGTTTGCCCCATGACCCTCAAATCCCTCATATCTCACAAGCCCGTCAGGGCGCTTACTATTACTATCCGGTGATATCAGGGGAGAAAGGCCACTCACAGGATTTGTCCAGCGAAATCCACACGCGAGTCACAGGGTGTCGCACCCCGTTAACCCTTGCTTAACCTTCAATTCCCGCGAGGGTTAATGGCAGGTTAACGTCCCTTATGGAGTCACAGGATGAAACATAGGGGGAATCCTCGGGAGTCAGATTCGGTCGTCTGTGAATGGATTGTGACTCCCGGTGTGACGATTCACCTGTCCACAGCTTGTACACAGGCCTTGTGAAAACGCTCGGCCCTCGGCAAGAGAGTGTGCCATGCCCAGTCCTCAACGCCCGAGCATCTATTTCAACGTCCACCTCGTGTCAGACAGCACGGGCGAAACCCTGAATGCTGTCCAGCGCGCGGCCTGCGCGCAGTTCGAGAATGTACAGGCGCTTGAGCACAACTACTACCTCGTCCGCTCGGAGCGCCAGCTTGAACGGGTGATGCGCGAGATCGAGGCGGCGCCCGGCGTGGTCTGGTACACGATCTCCGACGAAGCGTTGCGGGCCAGGCTCGAATCCTTCTGCCGTGAACGCGGCGTCGCCACCCTGCCCGTCCTCGATGCCTCGATCGCCATGCTCGGTCGGCATCTCGGTATCGCGGCCAACCACAAGGTTGCCGGCCAGCACGCGCTGGACCAGGATTATTTCGACCGGATGGAAGCGATCAATTTCACGCTCGCGCATGATGACGGCCAGAATGTTGACGGCCTGATCGGTGCCGACGTGATCCTGCTCGGTGTCAGTCGCACGTCCAAGACGCCGACCTGTGTCTATCTTGCCAACCGAAAGGTGCGCGCTGGCAATATCCCGCTGGTGCCTGGCGTCCAGCTGCCACCTTTCATCGAGGAGTTCGGCGAGAAAGGCCCCATGGTCGTCGGCCTCAAGATCAGCGCTGAACGGCTGGTGCAAATCCGTCGCCAGCGCCTGATCTCGCTCAACCAGGACGAACACACGATTTATGCCGATGAAGACGCGGTCCGCGATGAGGTCACACAGGCCAATCGCCTGTTCCAGCGCAACAAGTGGAAAACCATCGATGTCTCGCGTCGCTCGGTCGAAGAGACGGCCGCGGCCATTCTCAACTTCCTCAATGAGCGCCGCGCCCAGCTATGAGCCTTGCCATAACCCTCGCCTCGGGTAGCGCCAGCCGCCAGGGTCTCCTCGCCGGCGCTGGCATCGACGCGGCCAGTATCCGGCCCAATGTCGATGAAGATGCCGCGAAAGCCGCCCTGCGTGCCCAAGGCATGTCCGTACGCGACCAGGCCATGAAACTGGCGGAACTCAAGGCGGTCAAAGTCTCCAGCCGCACGCCCGGTCTCGTTGTCGGTGGCGACCAGATGCTTTCGCTGGAGCATGAGGCGTTCGACAAGCCGGCTGACCTTGCGGCCGCGCGCGATCATTTGCGCAAACTCTCCGGCAAGACGCACACGCTGGAAACAGCCATTGTCGTCTGCGAAAACGGCGTGCCGGTCTGGCGCCACCTCGCGCGGCCCAAACTCACGATGCGGCCGCTCAGCGAGGAATTTATCGAGTCCTATGTTGCACGCGCTGGCGACGTGCTGCTCTCGACGGTCGGCGCCTACCAGCTTGAGGGTCTCGGCGCACAACTCTTCACGAAGATCGAAGGCGACTATTTCTCGATACTCGGTTTGCCGTTGCTGCCGCTGCTCGATTATTTCCGTACGCGCGGGGCGATCGCGTCATGACCGGGCTCTATGGCGTCATCGGCGATCCGATCGCCCATTCCCTCTCGCCGCTCATACACAATGAGTGGCTGCGAGAACACGGGATAGACGCCATTTACAAGGCGATGCAGGTGCCCGCTGGCGAACTGGAAGCGGCGCTGGAAACCTTGACGCGGCAAGGCGCACGCGGACTCAACATCACCTTGCCGCATAAGCAGGCAGCGCTCGCGTTGGCGGAGGAAAAGGGTGATCTCGCCCGTCGCATCGGGGCAGCCAACACGCTTGTCCGCACAGAGACAGGCGGCTGGCGCGCCGAGAATACGGATGCGCCCGGCTTTATCCACACGCTCGACAAGGCAGGCGTGGACGTGGCTGGAAAGAATGTCTTCCTGCTCGGCGCAGGCGGATCCGCACGGGCCCTTGCCGTAGTGCTGACCGATCTCGGCGCAGACCTGACGATATGCAACCGGACAATATCCCGCGCTGAGGAGATCGCCGACAATCTGCTGACGAAACCCGAGATCTGCACGCTTGATGTGGGTCTTGAGCGCCTCGCTACCGCTGAACTCGTCGTCAATACGGTGAGTCTCGGGTATTCCGGACAAGCGCTCGAATTGCCGAAAGGCGCAGGCAAGACGTTCTACGATATCAGCTATGGCAAGGCGGCTGCACCGACGCTCGCCCATGCCGTCGCACAGGACTGGCGCACAATGGATGGCCTTGGCATGCTGGTTGCGCAAGCGGCCTTCGCTTTCGAGCATTGGTTCGGCATTTTGCCAGACATGGAGGGTATCGAAACCCGGTGCCGCGCCATCGTGGAGGCCACGACATGATCATTCTCGGCCTGACAGGGTCCATCGGCATGGGAAAATCCGCGACCGCAGAGCTGTTCCGCGAAGAGGGCGTGCCCGTCTATGATGCCGATGCGGCCGTTCACGCACTCTATGCCAGGGGCGGCGCTGCCGTTGCGCCCGTCGAAGCCGCGTTTCCGGGCGTCGCTGTGGATGGCGCGATCGACCGTATTCGCTTGCGGGAACGCGTACTCGACGATGCCGAAGCGATGAAACAGCTCGAAGCCATCGTTCACCCGCTCGCCGGTGCGGCCCAGCATGATTTCCGCCAGGCGGCCCGTGAATCCGGCGCGCCCTTCGTGGTCATCGACATCCCGCTTCTGTACGAAACCGGTGGCTGGCAGTTCTGCGACTATGTCGTCGTCGTCACGGCATCGGCAACGGTCCAGCGCGAACGCGTCCTCTCTCGGCCCGGAATGACCGAGAAGGCTTTTGAATCTATTCTTGCCCGTCAGGTGCCCGACGCTGAAAAGCGCGCGCGCGCCGATTTCATCATCCCCACGGCCCATGGTTTCGAGTTTGCGCGCGACCTGGTTCGCGCCATAATCGCGCTGATGAATCGCAAGGACGAAGAAGAACACGCATGACCAAACTCATCCGCGAAATTGCCTTCGACACCGAGACGACAGGCCTCAATCCGAATGAGGGCGACCGTATTATCGAGATCGGCGCTGTCGAGATGATCAATCACATCCCGACCGGCCAGACGTTCCGCACACTGATCCACCCGCGTCGGCCTGTTTCTGCGGACACCGTACGCATCACCGGCATCACGGATGAACACCTGAAGGATGCGCCATTCTTCGAGGAAGAGCATGTGATCGGGGCCTTCCTCGAGTTCATCGGCGACGACATCCTCGTCGCACACAATGCAGGCTTCGACCGCGGCTTCCTCAACATGGAGCTTGCGCTCTGCGGTCGGCCGCTGATTGAGGACCACCGCTTCATCGATACCGCCGCCATGGCGCGCAAGAAATATCCCGGCGCACCAGCCAGCCTCGACGCGCTCTGCAAGCGGTTCGACATATCGCTTGAAAGCCGCACGCTTCACGGCGCCCTGCTCGATAGTCAGCTCCTGGCCAGTGTCTATCTGGAACTGCTGGGGGGCCGCGCACGCGCCTTCTCGTTCGACGCACCGACCGAGGAATCAGGCAGCGGTGAACGGCGCGCCGCGCGACAGCGGCCAACGCCGCTCGCACCATTGCTCACGTCGTCAGAGCAGGCCGCTCACGCGACCTTCATCGAAACCCTTGGCCCCGATTGTCTCTGGAGACAGGCCTGAGGTCTATTGCTGGGTCGGAGCGAGGGCACTGGCAGCGCGACGCACCTGGGCCTGGTACAGCGCAACAAAGTCAACCGGATCGATCAGCAGGGGCGGGAAACCGCCTTCGCGCGTGATCTCGGCAATGATCCGACGCGCAAACGGGAACAGCAGGCGCGGGCATTCGATCAGCAACATGGGCTCGAGCTGGTCCTGGGCGACATTCTGCAGCTGGAACAGGCCAGCATAATCGAGTTCGGTGATGAACATCACCTTGCCATCGGAAAGTGCCTTGGCCGAAAGCTTCAGCGACACTTCAAACAGGCCATTGCCGTCTGCATGCGGCTTGGCGCCGACATCAATGCCTAGGTCGATGTTGGGCTGGGCCTGGACAGGGGAATGACCCGGATTTTCGAACGACAGGTCTTTCACATACTGGCCGAGAACGCGCATAACCGGTGCGGGTGGCTGCTCGCCATTCGGGTCCTGTGGGGGAGTGGGGTTTCCCGGTGCGCTCGTGTCTGTCATGATGTTTCCTCTACCTGGATCGCACCGCGCGCCTAGCATGCGGCCTCCCATGGCGCAACGCATCACTGGCTTCACAAGGCCATCGTGACTATCTAGATAGGACACCGCCGAATGCCTGAAGGAAATTTGCTCTAAATGTTCGACCCAGTAATCGAGGTTCTTGTGCTTGCAGCCGTGGCGCTGATTGTGCTGTCGCGTCTTTATATGGCGCTCGGCCGCGGCGGCAACGACCGGCCCGTGCAGCGCCCGACGGCATCCCAGAGCCCTCGCGACGTTGCGCCGACAGAGCTTGCCGAGCGCCGCGAGCGCAGGGATCATGTGGAACGCCCAATCTTCACGGGTCCCGCTGCGGGCGGTCTCGAAGACATTTATAACGCTGACAACAGTTTTTCGGCCGCGGGTTTCATGCAGGGCGCGAAAGCCGCCTACCAGATGATTGTGGCGGCCTTTGCACGGGGCGACCGCGACACGCTGCGCCCGCTACTCGATGACGATGTCTACGAGGCCTGGGACGAAGCCATCACCGCGCGTGCCGCCAGCGGTGAAAAGGCGTTTGAATTGCTGCGTATCAAGCGCGCAGAAATCGACAGCGCAGAGCTTGATGGCAGCATGGCGCGGATCATGATCCGCTATGAGGCGGAGCTTGGCGACGGGGAAATCACCCGAACGGCAAGGGAAGTCTGGACGTTCATGCGGAATGTCACTGCGTCTGATCCCAACTGGATCCTCGACGACGTCGAAGCGGCCAACTAGGCGCAAGCCCGCCACAAGCAGCATCTTTTGGATGACAGGCGCGCGCAAAGCGGGCCATAAATTGCGGCATGCTTCGCTCCGTCGCCGCCATCGTCCTGTCGTTCGCGTTGATCTCGTGCCAAAGCGCGCTCCGCCCGCCAATCGTCTATCCCGATCAGGACGTCGCTGTGCTGAAGGGGCCGTCTCGCTACACCACCGCGCCGCAGGCCTATTCTGACCTTCCGGGCTGGTCCTCGGCAGGGCTGACGGCCAGCCTGCAGGCGTTCAAGAGCAGTTGTGCGCGCCTGTCGAAGCGGCCCAAGGATGACTATGTCTCGTCCAACGCGACCTGGGCCGGCACTGTGTCGGAATGGCTGTCAGCCTGTGCAGCGCTCCAGCGCACGCATGATGAGCCCGGTGCGCGCGCCGCCTTCGAGACGCTTTTCATTCCGATCGAAGCCCTGTCGCCTGATGGCGCGAGCCGGTTCACAGGCTATTTCGAGCCGACTTATGAGGCGCGCCGCAGCCCCGTTCCCCCCTATACAGAACCTGTCCCGGCGCTGCCCGCTGACCTCATCCCGAACGGCGCCTCGCCGCTCCAGCGCCAGCAAAACGGCAAGACGCGGCCCTATCCCGCGCGCGAGGAGATTACCCGTACTGGTGTGTCCGCGATCGCCTACGCGCATCCGTCGGATGTCTTCTTCCTGCAGATCCAGGGGTCTGGCCGGCTCAGGTTTCCGGATGGCTCCACCACGCGCGCCGTCTACGCCGCCCATAATGGCCAGCCCTTCCGGTCGACGGCCAACTGGCTGATGGAGACCGGTCGGATCTCGCGGGGCCAGGCCAACATGCAGGGCATCCGGGCGTGGATGGACAGGGCCGGTCCGGCCGAGGCCCGCCTCGCGATGAACCAGAACCCGCGCTATGTCTTCTTCCGCGCCGAGCCGGAAGGAGACCCGACACTCGGTCCCGTTGGGGCGCAGGGTGTGCCGCTGACACCGCTCGGCTCGATGGCCGTGGATACCAGCATCCAGCCGCTGGGCGTCCCCATGTTCGTGCAGACTACCGCGCCGGGCCTTGGCGGCAATTGGTCGGGCCTGCTCATCTCGCAGGACACGGGCGGCGCGATCAAGGGTGCCGTGCGCGGCGACCTGTATTTCGGCACCGGCCCGGATGCCGGTGTGCGCGCCGGCACCATGAATGCGCCAGGGCGGCTCTGGGTGCTCTTGCCGCGGTCTGTGGCCGAGCGCCTGATCCGCGCGATGCAGGTCTCCGACGCGTCCGACCTTGGCGATCCGCCATTCGCGCCCTAGACGGAGCCGATGTCGAAGCGTCGCCTGACCCCTGAAGAAGCAAAAGCCTGGTCGCGCGTCGCCAAGTCGATCAAACGGATCGGGCCGGAGACGTCAGACTTTGAAGCGCTGATTTCGGCGGTTGAGGCGGGTGAGCCGGCGAACCTCCCCCGCGCCACCCCCCCTGCCACGCCCTTGCGGCGCCCGGTTTCGGGCCCTGCCGCCTCCTCGCCACCCCCTCAGGTCCCCCCGGCCACACCCGCGAATCGGGGGAAAGAGAAGCGCGTAAAACGGGGAAAGCTGGTCGTCTCTGCCACCTTTGACCTGCACGGCCACACGCAGGCAACCGCTGCGCGGATCCTGCCCGGCTTCCTGTCAGGCGCGCAGGCAGACGGCGCGCGTTGTGTTTTGGTGATTACAGGAAAGGGCCGGCTGGGCGAAGGCGTCCTGAAACGCAACTTCCTCACCTGGCTCGAAACGCCGGATGCGAGGAAAATGGTTTCGGGTTACGCCGAAGCGCACCAGCGCCATGGCGGCGCGGGTGCGTTCTACGTGTTTCTTCGGAAACTGCAGTTGTAACTGCAGGCGACGTTAGCTGAAGTCGCGGAAGACGTCGGCGGCAGACACGTCTTTCTGACGCTCTTCCTTTTCCGGCTCTGGCTCATATCCAGCAGCATCGTCCTGCGTCGGCACCAGGCCCGGGCCTTCTGCATTCAGGCCTCTTTCAGCCTCGATGCGACGGCGTTTGTCAGCCGACTTGGCGATCACTTCATCGAGCTCGATCTGGGTGCAAAGGCCCAGTGTCACCGGGTCAACGGGGCGGATGGCCTGCGAATTCCAGTGCGACTTGTCGCGCACATTGTTGATCGTCGATTTCGTCGTTCCGATCGTCTTGGAAATCTGCGCATCCGACACTTCCGGGTGGTTGCGAATGAACCAGGCGACGGCGTCGGGCTTGTCGGCGCGGCGGACAACAGGCGTGTACCGGCTGCCCTTGCGCGGTGGCTGAGGGATGTGCGCGATCTTGGACGCAGCAATTTTCAGAACATAATCAGGGTTTTCTTCGCCGCGAGCGATTTCCTCGCGCGACAGGATACCGCCAGCGATAGGATCGACGCCGCGCATGTTCTCGGCGACGTCTCCGTCAGCGATACCTTTGACCTCAAGATGGTGCAGGCCGCAAAAAGCGGAGATCTGGGTAAAGGTCAGTGTCGTATTGTCCAGCAGCCAGACGGCGGTCGCCTTGGGCATCAGTATCTCGGACATGGGTGTCTCCTTGGAGCGCGTTGGGGGCCTGAAATGCAGCCGCCCGACACTTCGTGCCGGGCGGTCAAGGTTTCAGGCAAGCTTGGAACCTGCGTCGCTTATAGGTCAATCAGGCCGGATTGGAAAGGCATTCACTTCACCGCGCGAGGATGATCTTGCCAGAATGCTTGCCTTCGCCCATCCGGGCATGTGCCGCCTCTGCATCTTCAAAGGGAAATTTGCTGTCGAGAACCGGCTTGATCCGGCCAGACACGACATGCGGCCAGAAGTCCTTCTCCACCGCATCCCGGATCCTTTGCTTCTCGGGCACCGGACGCGCCCGCAATGTCGTCGCCGCCAGGGTCAGGCGCTTCATCAGCACAGGCGCGAAATTCACGCTGGTCTGGAAGCCGTTCTGGTAAGCGATATTGACGATCCGTCCGTCAATCTTCGCCGCGCCGATGTTTTTCTGCACGTATTCGCCACCCACCATGTCGAGAATGACATCGGCGCCGCCCTCTGCGCGGACAATGGCTTCGAAATCCTCCTCGCGATAATTGATCGCCCGGTCGGTGCCAAGGTCGGTGGCCAGAGCGCATTTCTCGGCGCTGCCGGCTGTCGCGAAGATTTTCCCCGCGCCTGCGACCCGCGCCATCTGGATGGCCATCACGCCGATACCGCTCGTGCCGCCATGGCAGAGGAAATCCTCGCCCGCCTTCAGTCCGACGCGGTCAAACACATTGGCCCAGACGGTAAACAGGGCTTCCGGGAAACAGGCCGCTTGCGCCATGTCCATGCCCGCCGGCACAGGTAGGAGCGATCCCTGGTCGACGCTTGCCAACTCGGCATAACCGCCGCCAGCCAGCAGGCCGCACACCGCGTCACCGACTTTCCAGCGGGTGACCCCCTCGCCGAGGCTCTTGATGTGTCCAGATATTTCAAGCCCGAGGATCGACGAGGCTCCGGGAGGCGGTGGATAGGCGCCGGTACGCTGAATCAGGTCCGCCCGATTGAGACCAGCGGCCGCCACCTCGACAAGCACCTCGCCCGGCCCGGCAACAGGTGCTTCGACATCGCCCCAGCGCAACGCAGCGCCCTCTTCTACAATCACGGCCTTCATCATATCGTTCATTCAACTTGTTCCTTCAGGAAATTCGCGTCCGGGGAGTCGCTTCTAGCCTGCCTTTCTGTTTTTATGAAAGACTGCCATCGAATGCAGAGGAGGCTTGGCCGTGTTCGAAGAAGAACCGATCCTGACAAATCGCGCGCAGGCGCTTGACCAGATGTCTATAGAAGAGCTGCATGAGCGGATTCGTGTCCTGCGCTGCAGAATCGAGGATTGCGAAGGGGAAATTGCCAAGAAAGAGGCCCAGAAGTCAGCGGCAGACGCCCTGTTCGGCGGAAAGAGTTAAGGCCCCGGAAACGGGTTGTAAGCTAAGTGTTTCTATTGGCGTTCGTGTTCTAAGGTTTTGAAGATGGCAGTAAACGGGTCACCCGAAAACGGCTCCGAAAGCCTCAACAGCTTTACCGGGGGCAAGCTCTTCGACACCGTCTTCGGTCGGGGCATGGCGCTCGTCGAAGAAACAGCGTCTTACCTTGATGGGCCAGGCCGCGAGCATGCGCGTACGCTGCCGCGTGAAGCCGGCCTCACCTATTCTGCCTGGAGTATGGAGCTGACGACGCGCCTGATGCAGGCCGCGAGTTGGCTCGTGATGCAAAAAGCCGTGCGGGACGGTGAGATGCGCCGCGAGGAGGCCTCCGCCCGCAAATACCGCATTCGCCGGGACGATCCCCCGCTTGACGCCGAAGCCCAGCGTGACCGGGGCCTGCCGCTACGTTTCCTTGAACTGGTGGCGCGATCAGAAGCCCTGTTCGAGCAGATCTGCCGCCTCGACCAAGCGCTCTACAGTGCGCCGGCTCCAGGCCAGGCCAAGAATGCCGTATCCGACCAGATAGCCCTGCTGCAAAAGGCCGCCGAGACGGGCGCCTTTGACCCCCTGATGGTCTGGCACCGCGCGAAATAGATCAAATCAGGCGTTGCGAGCCGCTGTTGACGGTGGCGGCAACAAGCTGGCCGAGCCGTTGTTTCGGGCATTCATCAAACGTAGTCGGCGGGGCCGCCGATAGAGCACGCTCAGTGGTGTCTCGCGGACGAGCCGAAAGAAGACCAGCGGTAACACGACCGCGCCCAGCGTGATCACAAGACAGGCCAGGCCCGCATTCCCGGTACGTTCGTTCGCCGCGAATCCATGCTGCAAGGCCGTCATTGGAATGAGGAATGTCAGGTAGATGATGAGGCAGTGTCGGCCCGCATAGCCGATCATGGCCAACCATCCGATCCTGTTGAGCTGAATGCCGAGCGCAATGACGGCTGCCGTGCCGGAAAAGCCGAGCGCAAGGCTGATTACGGGCAGACCGGACACACCCAGGACAACGAACGCAGCATTCGCGAGCGCCCAGCCCAGCAGCACGTTCCACAAGGGCTGAGTGTGCCCGGACACGCGCTCTGCAAATTCGAACACGTGAGGCGCGGCAACGAAGCCTGCGAAGAAGAAGACATACCAGGCGCCAAACATGTTCGCGACGCTCCAGCCTGTATCGATCCAGCCAGTTGCAAAAGCCATCTGGGCAAGGGCGGCGGCAATGAAGACTTTTCGCGCAGGCAAGAAGCGGATGAGCCGCGTCAAGGCATGGAACACGACCAGCATGTAGACGAGCATAAGGCTATCGGTCGGTTCAACCAAGGCTCTCAGGACGTCAGCCATGAACGCGGTCGGAGCATTTACAAGCAGGCTGGCATCCAGCGTCGCTTTCTGGATCAACAGCCAAATCAGATAGAAATACGCGAAATGTAGGATTTTCCGGTCGAAAAAATGCTTTGTCGAACCAAACAGGGACAGGTTCAGGAACAAGGCCGCCAGGAAGAAAAAGGCTGGGATTAGAAAGGGGGATGACCAGGCGACAATGGGAGTCATCCAGCTATCGTGCTGGATCAGGGCATCATAGCTCGACGTCGTGTAGATCGCGACGATCAGAAGGATGCAAATGCCCTTCGCGTGATCGACCCAGTTTATGCGTCCGTGTTGCATGTCGTAATACCCCGGTTTCGGTTGCCGGGGGCGGTGCAAGATTCATGCTGTCTTGGGCGGGGGCCTAGAAAGTAGCGTAAACCCGCAGGAAATTGCCGGCCTGCTCGGCGCAGAATCCCTCGCGTACCGGGGCTCGCATGATCATCAGGCGGTGCCAAAGTGGCCCCAACAGGAGTTCCACGACCTCATCTAGATCGAAATCGCGTCGAATAACGCGTTTTCCGGCCAATTCGGCCAAAAGCATGCGCAAAGGCTGCCGAATATCGCGGCTGATCCACGCGCGCCAGACTTCGCCGGCGTCCTTGTCATCTGCAGCAGCGAGCAGGGCGACGCGCAGAACCGCGTGCCCTTGCCCGGTTCGGGCGGTCGCTTCGAGCGGCACGATCAGGGCAGTGACGCGCTCTTGTGGATCGCGGCCGCCGTCTGGGCTGTCTGGAATCAGGGCGAGCGCCGCGTCGACGCACATCGCTCCAATAGATGGCCACCAGCGATAGATTGTCTGCTTGGAGGCGCTTGCCCGTTTGGCGACGCTGTCGACGCTGAAGGCCCGCCAACCGTTTTCGGCCATTTCGACACGCGTAGCATCGAGGATCGCTGCCTTCGATGCCTCGCTGCGCGTCGGACCCTTTCGGGAGGTCTTGGAGCCTTCGGTTGCCGTCGTCATTGATGTCTCCTGAAAAGGCGCTGGCGGTCGCAGGCGCCTTGACGCCTCTTTTGATATTATAGGCATATCGCTAACAATTTGTCCCGATCTGGCTTGCTGATCACGCAATATGCAGTAGTCAGGCGACGAGCAGTCAGGAAAGCGTCACATGGAATCAATTGATGACTTGATTTCGGGCTACCGGCGGTTTCGCGCCGGCGCCTATTCAGAACAGGCCAACCTGTATCGCGAACTTGGCGAAGGCCAGGATCCGAACATCATGTTGATCGCCTGCGCCGATAGTCGCGCCGAGCCCTCCGACATTTTCAATGCAGCCCCAGGACAGCTGTTTGTGGTCAGAAACGTCGCCAACCTCGTGCCTCCGTACCAGCCGGATGGCGGCCTTCACGGTGTGAGCGCCGCGCTCGAATATGCGGTTAATGTGCTGGAGGTCGAGAATATCGTTGTCATGGGCCACGGCGGCTGCGGCGGGATTTCCGCGTCGCTTGGCGGACAGGGCAATCCAGCCATCGGCGAATTTGTCACGCCGTGGGTCAGCCTGCTGGAAACCGCCCGGGAGCGCGTGGTCGCCAGCGGATCGATCAATCCTCAGTTCGCTCTGGAGCTGGAAGGCATTGAAGTGTCCTTGCAGAACCTCCTCACGTTTCCGTTCGTTTCGCAGGCGGTTGAGGCCGGCAAGCTGTCGCTCCACGGTGCGTGGTTTGCGATCGTCCATGGCGAACTGCACTGGCGCAACGCCAAAACCGGCCGATTTGAAGTCGTTTCGACTACTTAGCCGTGGTCAGGACGGCGGCGAAGATCGCCGAAGCCAGCATGGCTGCCGCCGCTGCGCGGTTGAACCAGAGGGCAAAGCCGGGATTCTGGAAGCGGTGGTTCATTGCGTCGGCAGCCCAGGCGTAGACCGTCAGGCCTAGCATTTCGGTCACCGTCACTGTCGCCATGATGATGGCTGCCTGGAGCACGACCGGTCGGCTGGCGTCAAAATAGCCGGGAAGCAGCAGGCCAAAGAAGACAAGCGCATTGGGGTTCAGTAGCTGAAGCCCGATACCGCGACCGAAAAGGCTGGCTTTGGGTGGCGCCTGAGACGCGCTGGCGCGGGGTTGGGCCGGGTCGCCCGTCGCCATCGTCCAGGCGAGCCAGCTGATAAACAGAAGCCCGGCAATCTTGAGCACGAGCAGCAAGCCGGGAGCGCCGGCGGCAAATGTTGCGATGCCTGTTGCGGCCAGCGAAATCCAGACCAGGTTGGCGGTCGATACACCGACCGCGGGAACGAGGGCAGTGGCGGCGCCATATCGGAGCGACGTGCTCATCACCATCATGACGGCGGGGCCGGGCGTCAGACCCCCGGCAAAAAACAATGCAAGCAGGGCGATCCAGACGCTGATTTCCATGAGCTAATCGCGGTCGCGCTTCAGGCCTTCTTGCCACGTTCGACGGCGAGCGAAATCAGTTCGCGCGCCTTTTCGATGCCATACCAGCCTTCGATACGGGTCCATTTGCCCTTCTCGAGATCCTTGTAGTGCTCGAAGAAGTGCGCCGTCTTGTCGATCAGCGTCTGTGGCAGGTCGTGATAGGTCGCGATCTTGTCATAGTAGCTGGTCAAGGCGCCGTGCGGCACGGCGAGGATCTTTTCGTCAGGTCCCTTGTCATCCGTCATCATCAGTACGCCGACAGGGCGTGAGCGGACGACGCTTCCGGGCACCAGAGGTCGGTTGCCGACGACCATGACGTCGATCGGGTCTCCATCCAGGCTGAGCGTGTGCGGCACGAAACCGTAATTACAAGGATAGCGCATCTCGGTGTAGAGATAGCGGTCGACGAACATGGCACCGGATGCCTTGTCGATCTCGTACTTGATCGGATCACCGCCCAGCGGGACTTCGATCAGGACGTTGATATCGTCGGGCGGGTTGTTGCCGGTGGCTATCTTTGAAAGGTCCATGGGACGAGGCTCGCTTGATGGGTCTGGGAGAGTTGATCGTGCTGGCGAGGCGGATGGCCTGTCGCGAGGTTCAGGTCAAGCCCGTCACGCCGCCGAGTGGGTTAATGGCGCAAGATGGTTTGGATTCAGGCGATCTGTCGGGGTTCGGCGTCGAAAATTTTCATGTCGGACGGCGTGGGTGACAATTTGCGAAGACGCTTCACGAAGTCCCGGCTGGCAGGCACCTCGAAATGCGCAAGCAGGGCGGGCATGTCGGTCCAGTATTCGACAAAAACGAGGCGCGCCGTATCTTCGCAATCGACATGGACATTGTGGGAAATACAGCCGGGTTCGCCGCGCGAGCGGGCGACGTGTTCCAGGCTGAGATCAAGGACAGCGTCGTGGATATCCGGCGTCGTCACAACGCTCCCGATAACGATGATCATCTTGGTCTCTCCTGGGAGCGCATGCCAATCAGCCGTCAGGACCGCTTGAGCGCATAATTGAAACTTATGGAGAGGCGCGGCGTCTCCGACCGGTTTGGCATTACTTCATGGCGCAGCCAGCTTTCCCAGAACATGGCGTGACCCTGTTTCGGGGTGACATAAACAAAGCGGCGGGCCGATTCCGGTGCAGCGTCCAGTGGCTGGGGTGCAGCCATCATCAAGCCGAGGCGCGGGTCCTCGAACTTCAACTGGCCAGCGCCTTCCGGGATGGACACATAATAGGTTCCTGAGATCACGCTGCCGGGGTGGATATGGCCGGAATGGCTGCCGCTTTCCCCGAGGATATTGACCCAGAGCCCGTTGAGCTCGAGGGCCTGGTCCTGCATGTCCCAGTGCAGGTCGCGGGCGAACTTCGTCGCTTCGGCATCGAGGAAAGCCTGCAGCTCTGCAACCTCGGGAAACCGCTCGGGCAGGTCGTCGAGCGAGGCGTAGGACGTGTAGCCGTCATAGCCCTCATTGTCGCACCAGTCATTGCCGGCGTCGTCTTCGTCCTCGAGCACCCAGCACACTTTTTCCAATGATGTGCGCAGGGGCTCATCACCGATTTTGGCGTGGCGGAGACGGGTGGGAAAGAGGGTCTGCAGGGTCATTGGGAGGGGGTGCCTTGGGGGTGGCAAGGAGGCGGCACGTCCGTGCAGCCCCCGGATTTGCCGAAGGTTTTCAGCCCAAAGGCTGAGTCGCCGTCTATTCCGGTTTGACGAATTTCAGCGTCATCCGGTCGCTCTCGCCGATGTCGGCATAACTCGCCGGGTCGAAGCCGTCCGGCGTGTTGCCGTCCGAGTCGGAGGACTTGTTGTTCGGCGGCAGGGTCCAGACGCCGAACGGGTGGTCTGCGGTGTCGGCCGGGTTGGCGTTGATTTCGCTTGCGCCGGCGAATTCGAATCCGGCGGCGATGGCGCGGGCCTTCACGAAGTCCTCGTGGACATAGCCGGTTGCACCGGTCGGATCCTGCGTGGCGGTCGACGGCAGGCGGTGTTCAACCACGCCAAGCACGCCGCCGGGTTTCAGCGCGGCGAAGGCGTCGGTGAAGAACTTCTCGGTATAGCCGCCCGACATCCAGTTATGCACGTTGCGGAATGTCAGAACCGCGTCGGCTGTGCCGGGCGCGGCGAGCGGGCCGCTGACGCCGGAAAACACGCTATATTCGATCGTGCCGAAATGCGGGTCGGCATAATTGGCCTTGAACTCGGCGAGGCGCGATTCCGTGCGTTGCCGGCGTTCTTCATCCGGCGCCGCAGCGGGATCGAAGCCCGCCGCGATCAGCGTGCCGCCACCAGCGGCAAGATAGGGCGCGAGGATATTCGTGTACCAGCCACCGCCGGGCCAGATCTCGATCACCGTATCGGAGGGTTCCACGCCAAAGAACTCCAGGGTCTCGACCGGATGGCGCCAGGCATCCCGGGCCTTTTCCTCATCAGAGCGCGCAGAATCGTTCACGGCGACTTGCAGCGGGCTGAGTTCGGGAGCCGATTCGACGACTTCGGCAGCGGGCGTTTCGGGCTTTGCAGGCGCAGCGGCCTGATTGCAGGCGGCAACAAGGCTGATGGCAGCCCCGGCGAGCAGGAAATTCTTCATGGCGTTCTCCTCGGTCCACATCTTGAACACCTCTTTACGCTACCCAAATACTACTTGTCACGGTGCCGCATTGCGGGCCGGGACCGGGTGATATGCCAGCGCCGATGATGGGCTGGGAGTTCATGTTTCCCGAAAATACCAGAGGACCTGTTTGCTTCAGGTCTCTCACAGTTGCTTCAAAAGAGAGGACTGTTTCCATGAGCAATATCGATTTGACCCCCCTTTACCGCACAATGGTTGGCTTTGACCGCATGGCCAACATGATCGACACAGCGTCCCGCCTTGATGGTACGCAGGGCTATCCGCCCTATAATATCGAGCGATCAGGCGAAAATGCCTTCGCCATCGAAATCGCGGTCGCCGGCTTCACCGACGCCGATCTCGACATCGAAACCAAGGAAGGTCAGCTCACGATTGCTGGCAAGAAAGGCGAGAACGAGGACGGCGACGGGCGCGAATACCTGCATCGGGGCATTGCCCAGCGCAGTTTCATTCGCCGGTTCCAGCTGGCTGATCACGTTATCGTGACTGGCGCGCGCCTCGACCATGGCGTGTTGCGCGTCGATCTCGTGCGCGAACTGCCGGAAGAGAAAAAGCCCCGCAAGATCGAAATCGGCACAGATACCCAGGCATCCGAGCCGCGGCTGATTGGCAAGAAAACGGCCGGAAATGCCGCCTGAGGCAAAAACCGGCTGACTGACTTTGAGCGGCGCGTCCTGACGGGCGCGCCGCTTTTCATTTGATCAGGAGAGATACTTGCGTGCGCCCACTGCCGCGAGGAAGGCGTCGAGGGCCGCGTTGTCCGACGACTTGGCGACGGCGGACCTGACGGCGCGAAAGGCGCGGGCGGCATAGCGCTGTGTCGACTGTTCGAAGACGCCGTTACCGAGCGTCGCAGAAAACCGGTTCTTGTCCCGCGAGGCGCTGGCAGCGTTTGCGCTGGCCCACGGCAGGTAGGTGACGCTGAGCTCGTCCTCGAAAAGCGGCGCCAGCGTTTCGGTGAGGGTGGCAAGATCTTCGAACGGACCACCTGCATGCGGGTCTTCCATGTGTTCGCACCAGGCGACCACAAAGGGGGCGTTATCCTGAAGCCAGTTAGCCGGTGTCGGGTCGAGCAGCATTTGCTGGAACTGGGCGGCAATGGCGAAGTCAGCGACAGACGGCCTGCCTCCGAAAAGGAAGAGATGGTCCCGGAGATGATCGTTGAGCCGAAGCGCAAACCGGCGCCACGAACTGTCCAGCGTCTCCCGGTTTTCGGCATCTGCTCCGACCAGTGGCAGGCGGGCTGCCATGCGTTCGGTGATCTGCACTTTCTGGGCCTTGTAGGCGCGCGGCCGTTTGCCATCATGGAGCTGGATCAGGACGCGGAGCGCGGCAGCCTCGCGGTCCGGTGACTGGCTCCAGCGTTGCAGGAACATGCATTTGTTCAGCCACTCGTCACCATAGTCTTCGAGCACGAGCGCGATCACGGCGCAGGCGGGATCATCGGGCACGGCGGACGGCTCGGGATGGTCTGCCTCCAGCGCCGCGAGCATGGCCGTCGAATCCTGGCTGACCGGCCGGTTCGGCGAAACCAAGAGGGGCACCGTGGCGACCCGCTGGGCATTTGCCTGAAAATCGGACTCGTTGGCACGCGACCGCGATATCCAGTCGAACGCCAGTCCCTTGTAGCGCAGGAAGGCCCGCACCTTGAGCGAATAGGGAGACGTGTCTGCACCGAACAGACGGTAATCGGTCATTGCGCTATCCTTGCTGGTCAAGCCTTTCTCTAGGGACTTCACCCCCAACTGCCAAGCAGCGTTTGCCGCTGCGGCCGATAATCGCTATGCGCTGCTGTGACGGCGGGCTCGGCTGGGCGGCAGGACACGAAGGACAGATGAAATGCGGGTAATGCATGTCATGGCGGGCGCGGTTGAAGGCGGCGCAGAAAACATCATGCTGGAATCGGTTCTGGCGCTTGCCGATACAGATCTCGCGCAACACGTGGTCACGCGGCCGGACAATGAATTCCGCATCCAGAAGTTTCGCGAAGCCGGGATAGGCGTCGATGTGGCCGCTTTCAACAATAGCTGGCCCTTCCCGACGCGGCGCGTGCTCGGCGACGCGATCACGCGATTCAAGCCGGACGTGATCGAATACTGGATGGGCCGAGCCGGGCAGTTCGCCCCGAAACAATACCGTGCCCGGTCAATCGGTTGGTATGGCGGCTATTACAAGCTGGTACGCTTTGCCAATTGCGAATGGCATGTCGGCCTGACGATCGACCTGCTGCGCCATATCCGTGAACAGGGCGTCAGCGACGACCGGTCGACTATCGTGCACACCTATGCCGACTTTGCTGGCGCCGATCCGGCAAGCCGGAAAGCGCTCAACACGCCGGACGACGCGCCTGTGGCCCTGGCTCTGGCGCGGCTGCATGAAAAGAAGGGCCTTGATACGCTGCTTGAAGCGACAGCGAAGATCGATGGCCTGTATGTCTGGATCGCCGGTGATGGCCCGCTGGAAGCTGAATTGAAGGCGCACTGCGCGCGCCTCGGCCTTGATGACCGTGTGCGTTTCCTCGGATGGCGCAATGATCGCGGTGCGCTTCTGGCTGCGTGCGACGTGGTTGCCTTCCCTTCGCGCTATGAGCCGTTCGGAACGGTGACGGTGGATGCCTGGGCGGCCTCCCGGCCGCTGGTGGCTGCGGACGCAGCCGGGCCGGCCGCTTATGTCAAAGACGGCGTCAACGGTTTGCTCATCCCTAAGAATGATGTCGATGCGCTTGCCGATGCCCTGCGCAAGGTGGTGACCGACAAGGTACTGGCGGCAAGGCTCGTTGCGGGTGGCCGGGCATCCTATGAGGCACAGTTCACCAAGGCTGCGTTCCAGCGGGATTCGCTGGCGCTCTATGAAAAGATTGTCGCGTATGCGGGACCGTTCGCAGGCTGAGCCCGGTTCAGGCCTTGCTTGTGTGAACTGACCTGAAAAAACCCTCATAGAGACGCGCAGCGGTGGGCCGGCCAATGCCGATCTCGACAAGGATGCCTGCCTTGCGGAGCGCGGCGATGCCGCCGTCTGCCAGCGGGTGGGGATCGGCGATGGCGCAGACGACGCGCCGGACACCGGCCTCTTTCAGTTTTGTCGAGCAAGACGCCCCGCCTGCCGAGCGTTCGCGGCACGGTTCGAGCGTGACATAGGCGGTGCCACCGCGTGCGGCATCACCGGCCTCATCAAGGGCAATCTCCTCGGAATGCGGGCGCCCGCCAAGACCTGTGACGCCGTCGCCGACAATGTGGCCTTCCGAATCGAGGATGACACATCCGACGGAGGGATTTTCCGCAGTCAGGCCCTGGTTCAATCTCGCCAGGGCGAGGGCGCGGCCCATCATGCGGCGGTCGAGGCGGCGGCTCATGGCAGGTCGGGAAGCGATGTGCTGCGTCCAGAGTCCAAATACTGCACGGAAATTGGCTTCAGATCGTCGTCCAATTCGATGAGAAGCGGGTTGCCGGTGGGAATCTCGATCCCGGTAATGGACTCATCGGGGACATTGAACAGGTGTTTGACGAGGGCACGCAATGAATTGCCGTGCGCCGCAATCAGCGTGTCTGTGCCAGCACTCAGGACGGGGGCGATTTCATCGGCCCAATAAGGCAATACGCGCTCGAGCGTCATCTTCAGGCTTTCGGCGGCAGGCACGTCGATGCCCTGATAGCGCGGATCCTTGGCAGGATTGAACGGACTATCCGGATCGATTGGCGGTGGTGGCACGTCATAGGAGCGCCGCCAGATATGAACCTGCTCGTCGCCATGCTTGGCCGCGGTCTCAGCCTTGTCGAGGCCGGTCAGCCCGCCATAGTGGCGCTCGTTCAGCCGCCAATGCTTCTCGACCGGCATCCAGACGCGGCCCATTTCCGTGAGCGCCATCCAGAGCGTGCGGATTGCACGTGTCTGAACGCTGGTGAAGGCGGCGCGGAAGTCGGCATCGACCTCCTTGAGCAGGACGCCGGAATGATGTGCTTCGGCTTCGCCCTTTTCGGTAAGGTCGGCATCCCACCAACCCGTGAAGCGGTTTTCCAGGTTCCAGGCAGACTGTCCGTGGCGGACGAGGGCGAGTTTGGTCATGGTCAGACTTTCTTCAAACGGGCATCAAAACGGGCGCTTGGCGCCCTTTTCACGTTAAAATATTACGAGTTCAAGCTTTCATGACCCGTATCAGTTCAGCGAAGGCGAGGACAACATGGTAGCCGGTCGAGGCTGGCATGTCGGTGGCGATAACGTCGCCGCCCGCGCCATAATGGTCGATCCAGCCGCCATCCACGGTCAGGAATTCATCCATGAGCACGTCGAAGCTGCGACAGGCGGCGGCGGCCAATCGCTCGTCTCCCGCCCGTTCAAACATGGTGATGTGGGCTTTGAGCGCCTCGGTCTGCGGCCAGGTGCGGCGCGACGTATCGGCCGGTTCGCCGTTGCGGGTCACTTCCTGGCACGCCCGTCCGTCAGCATCGAGCGTGGCGCAGGCGAAGGCGTAAAGGGTGCCGGCGGCGGCGGGCACCGGCATGCCGGACGCGTCGGCGTAAGCGTGAAGCAACCAGACCCATTCGAACTGGTGTCCAGGCTCGACAATCTCGGCGTCGCGTCCCTGCGGGATGCCCCAATCAACAGCAAACCGCTCGCCGAGAAGCCCTCCCGGACCGGCGGTGAAGCGGGCCTCGAACAGGGCGACGATCTCGCCAGCCCGGGCGAGATGCCCGCCCTCCGGATCAACCTTGTGCAGTGAAAGACAGGCTTCGAGCAGGTGCATGTGGGGGTTCTGCTGTCGAATCTGTGGAAGAGGCAGCGCTTCGGCATAACCACCATTCACCCGGTCGCGCATCTGGCGATCAACGGAATCCAGCAGTGCAGCGGCGCTGGCGCGGGTTTCGCCCGTGCCGCCAAGTGCATCGTCGGCTTCCCCGAGTGCGAACAGGGTGAAGGCGATATCGTACAGGTCCGGCGTATCGTCGAGAAAGCCGCTTCCATCAGCGTTCAGCAGACGCCCGACCAGGCCATCGGGCCTGCGGGCGAGCCCGGTCAGGATTCCGAGGCCGTGCTCGATCCGGTCTGTCGAAATGTCCGGACGCCAGCCGAGGCGCAGGGCTTCTGCAAAAAAATAGGTCTGGCGGGCCTGGACCCTGACGCGCGCGTAATCGCGGTCGGCTGCGCCATGGTCGAGATCAAGCACTTCGCGGAAAAGTCCGGCAGAATTCATGCCGCGTTCGGCCCAGAGCGGGAAACAGGCGTCGGTCAGCCAGAGACGCGCCTCATTCGCCCTACGCTTCAAGGCCGCCTTCGACATCGCGATTGATCCCCAAAAAGCATTTGAAGCCGAGCATACGGCTCGCCAAACCGTTCGCGCTCCTGCTATCAGCAGAAGCAATGATTGGCCAGCGTCCTTGCGCGGGGCAACGCGACAGAAGGATGAGGCAGATGCGGGACCGGTTTTTCTTCCCTGCCGCGCTGGTGCTTGTAGCCATGATGGTTTTCCTGGCAATCCGGCCGGGAATTGGCGCCTTGCCGTCCGGTGCCGTGGCCGGTGACGGCGCGAATTATGACAAGATCACCATCGAGGGCGATTACCTGCACAAGGTATTTGCGGGCGGCAATGCCAAGACCGAACTTGCCAACGGGGCGGACAAAAGGCCTCTGCTCTTTATCGAGGCGGAGACGGGCGCACTCCGGGACGAGCCGGAGCTTGGCCCGCATTTCCGCCTGGCAGCCGACATCGAGACGCAGTTCTCGGGCATGACGGTGCGGATCACGGTGCGCGCGCGCCCTGCGGATGATCGCGGCGCCATGCAGGTCGCGATGAATTATTCGGCAGGACGGGCCGGCGAGTCCGGCTGGAGGATTTTTGACCTCAAGCCTGAATTCTCGGACTTCAGTTTCGACTATGACGTGCCACGCGCCGAGGGTGATCAGGGCGTCGACTATTTCGGCATACGTCCCGTCGTGCCGAACAAGAGCCGGGCCGTTCTAATCGAGCGGATTACGTTCGACCGGGTCGGGCCCTGGAAAACGGACGATCCAGCCTAGAGCGCGGGGCGCTCGCTTGCCACATTGAGGGCTGATTCGAGGGCGCGACCGAAGGCCAGCATCGGTCCTTCGCGAAACAGCGGCGCCCAAAGCGAGATCGCGACGGGCGTTCGCGCCTTCGGGGCATCGGGGTTGGCCTCTGCATCGAAGAGCGTCCGGGGCGTTGTCTCGTCGAAGCCGCAGCGCATCACAAGGCAGGGATGCCCGGTGAAGTTTGTCGGCGTGAGCATGCGGCTGGAATAGCTCGGTCCGATCACAACGTCGACGCCGTCAAAGGCCTCATGCATGGCCAGCATCCACATGCGGCGCAGCCGGTCGACCTGAATGAGATCGACCGCGCTGATGAAGCGCGCCCCACGAAATGAATTCGGCCAGGCCTCCGGATCCTGCCATGTCAGTTCGTCGTCGCGGCCCGACAGGGTGAGGTCCTCGAAGGCGGCGGCTGCCTCGGCGGTCAGTTGCAGCGAGAGCGGATCCGACGCGAGGTCCGGCCGTTTGAAGTCGACGAGAGTTGCGCCGAGGCCTTTGGCTGTCTCGATTGCCGAGCGTTCGGTGTCGGTCGCTTCTTCCAGCCAGGCTGGGTCGATCCCAAGTCTTAGCCCGCTGATGGGCGTGCGATAGTCATAGGTGAAACCGGCGGCTATGGAGCCCGCATCGGCGGGGTCGAATGCGTTCAGGGCATCCAGCACCAGCGCGCAATCTTCGACACTGCGGGTGATGGGACCCGCCTTGTCCAGCGACCAGCACAGCGCCATGCCGCCGGCGCGGCTGACCCGGCCGAAGGTTGGGCGCAGGGCTGTCGTGCCGCACCGCATCGACGGCGAAACGAGCGACCCGAGTGTCTCCGTGCCGATGGCAAAGGCGCAGAGGCCGGCCGCAGTGGCGCTGGCCGACCCGGCGCTCGAACCGGACGAGCCTTCGCGCGGGTCGAAGGGGTTGCGGGTGACGCCGCCGAACCAGACGTCGCCATAGGCAAGGGCGCCGCACGTTGTTTTTCCGAGCAGGATGGCGCCGGCCTCGCCAAGCCTGCGCACGATGGTGCTGTCGCCATGCGACGCCTGGTTCCTGAAGGGCGCGGCGCCCCAGGTCGTGGGCGAGCCGTCGGCGTCGAACAGGTCCTTCAGCGCGTAGGGTATGCCATGCAGGGGGCCCCGGACGCTTCCGGCGGCGCGCTCGGCATCCATGGCGTCGGCCTCACGGCGCGCCCGGTCTGCCATCACCGTGACGAAACATTCCAGGCGCGGCGCGATCAGGCCGATTCGCTTGAGATAGATGTCGGTCAGCTCGCGACTGGACAGGGTGCCGGCGCCGAGCCATGTGGCCAATTGGGTGAGCGTTGCGAAGGCGATGTCGTCATCGGTCGGCCGTGCGGCGGGTCCGGTTGGCGAGACAGTGACTTTCGAGGTGGGCGTGATGCCGTAATTGACGCCTGGAAGGCGCGGTTCGAATACGGTCGCCGGCGCCAGCGCATTCGGCTTTTCCACCGACCGCAACTGTTTGAGGATGTCGAGGCGCGCCTCCAGATCGGACACCATCTGTTCCCGTTCGGCGTCGGTGTAGCTGATTCCGGCCAGTTCCTCGGCATCGTGAATGGTCCGGGTGGAAATGCCGTCGGCGGTGGCAGGCGGGGCCTTTTCGCCGGAGCAGGCGGCGACTGCGAGCCCGGCTAGGCTGACCCCGGCACCTCTCAGAATATCCCTGCGCGATGTGGTGTGCGGTATCGTCGCCTCGGTCATTTTCTTCCCCCCGTTTGCCATCTGTCCTATGTCAGACTAAATCGTCGTTCGCGTCGGGGGACGAGTCAAATCCTTGAGCGGGGCCAAGGCCCCGGAGCGCCGGAGAGTCCACGCGCCGATTCCTGACCCCCCTGATCGCCCTCATGCTTGCATCATGCGCCAGCGCACCCGAAACGGAGACACTTGTGCCCGAAACACCTGCCCTGATTACTGAAAACCGGGCCGACGACCCGAACCTCTGGCTGGAGGCGGTCGACGGCGATGAGGCACTCGCATGGGTGCGGGCACAGAATGCGCGCAGTCTTGCCGAGCTGCAGGCCGATCCGCGCTATGCAGGGTTCGAAGCGGCAGCGCTTGATGCGCTCAATTCCAAAGAACGCATCCCCTACGGGGCGGTGCGCGACGGCAAGGTGTACAATTTCTGGCAGGATGACGTGAACGTGCGCGGCCTCTGGCGCCGGACCAGCCTTGAGAGCTATGCGACCGCCGAACCCGCATGGGAAACAGTCGTGGATTTCGACACGCTCGCCGCAGAAGAAGGCAAGAACTGGGTCTACAAGGGCGCCAACTGCCTGCGGCAGGTGGGCAAGCCGGCGCGTCATTGCCTCGTGTCATTGTCCGATGGCGGCAAGGACGCGGTCGTGAACCGGGAATTCGACCTGGCGACAAAGACCTTCATCGCGGACGGGTTCGTCACGACCGAGGCCAAGCAGGGTGTCGCCTGGGTCGATGCTGACACATTGCTGATCGCGTCTGACTGGGGGGAGGATACGATGACCGAGTCCGGCTATCCTTTCATCGTGAAGCGCTGGCATCGCGGCACGCCGCTTGAGGCCGCCGAGGAGGTGATCCGCGGAGCGCGCACGCACGTTGGCGTCTGGCCGATGGTCATGGAACTGTCCGACGGACGCGTACTGCAGGGCGCGGTGAAGTCGGAGACCTTCTTCACCCATTCTTATTGGTGGCTGCCGGATGGCGAAGCCGACCCGGTGCGCTGGCCGATCCCGCTGAAATCGTCGCCGAACGGCATCTACAAGGGCCAGTTCCTGGTGTCGCTCGAGGAAGACTGGGCACCGGCAGGACAAGCGGACTCGTTCAAGTCGGGCGACCTGGTCGCCTTCGACGTGGATGCATTCCTGGAAACGCGGGAATTGCCGAACGTCAGTCTCGTGTTTCATCCCGACGCGACACAGGCCGTGAACGGCGTGGCGATTGCCAAGGGCGCGGCGCTGCTGTCGATCAATGACAATGTGGTCGGGCGCGTGATGCGTCTGCAACCGGGTGCGAACGGATGGTCGCAATCACCGATCGACCTGCCGGGAACGGGACAGGCCGGCATTGCTTTTGCCGACCAACACGAGCAGGCCGTGTTACTGAGTTACGAAGACTTCCTCACGCCGGATTCGCTGCTCTCCTATGACATCAGCACCGGCGGCGTCACGTCCCTGAAAAGCCTGCCCGGCAAGTTCGATGCGTCGGCCCTGAAGGTCGAACAGTTCTTTGCGACGTCGGAGGACGGGACCAGGGTTCCCTATTTCATCGTGCACAAGGCCGATATGGTGCTGGATGGCAGCACGCCGACGCTGCTCTACGGCTATGGCGGGTTCCAGGTGTCGATGAACCCGTCCTACAGTCCGGTCACCGGGCGGCTGTGGCTGGAACAGGGGGGCGCTTATGTGCTGGCGAACATCAGGGGTGGCGGCGAGTTCGGCCCGGCCTGGCACCAGGCGGGCCTGAAGCTCAACCGCCAGCGTGTTTTTGATGACTTCATCGCGGTCGGCGAAGACCTCGTTTCGCGCAAGATCACCAGCCCCGCGCATCTCGGCATCATGGGCGGATCGAATGGCGGCCTGTTAATGGGCGTCATGCTGAACCAGCGGCCCGACCTCTGGAATGCGGTCGTGGTGCAGGTGCCCCTGCTCGACATGATGCGCTACCACCTGCTTCTGGCGGGCGCGTCCTGGGTCGACGAGTATGGCTCGCCGGATGTGCCGGACGAGCGGGCCTTCCTCGAAACATTCTCCCCGTATCAGAATTTCAACTCGTCCAGGCCTTATCCCGAGCCCTTCTTCGTAACCTCGACCAAGGATGACCGCGTGCATCCCGGCCATGCGCGTAAGATGGCGAAACTGTTCGAGGATGCCGGCCTGCCCTTCCTCTATTACGAGAATGTCGATGGCGGGCATTCGGCGGCGGCGAACCAGACAGAGCGCGCCAAGCGTACCGCTTTGGAATTCACTTACCTGTCGGAGCGCCTTTTTCCTGCCGTTCACGCTTAGTGGATCTGAAAATAGAATTATCTAAGGAATTGAGTTCTCAAACGGAATGCGGAATTTCTTTTTCCCGCACCTTTGTGTCCGTCGCGATCCGTGAGACGCTGGCGTATGCGGCTCGATGAACAAGGTTTGCACAATGATATCGTGAGGCTCGACCTGCTGGAGGAATCCGACAGGACGCGGCTGGGCGGATCAGGCGCCATATCCGCCATGTGGGATTGGCTGCCAGTCATTCCCTCTGGAACGAACTTCAATGCCTATTTCGATTTGATGTTGGCCATGAAGCAGAAGGGCAACGTCATCCCTTTTTCGATTACACGGAAGGCTGACGGCGCATTTGCGGGCGTGATCGCTTATATTGACGTGTCGCGCACCCATCGACGCGTCGGGATTGGATACGTCTGGCATCCGCCTGAAATGCGGGGCACCGTCGTGCCCGTGGCGACACAGATGGCGATGATTGGACGTGCATTCGGCGCGCGCATGCGGCGGATCGAATTCCCGATCGCGGCGGCCAACGAGCGGGCGATCAGCTCGCTAGAGCGCCTGGGCGCGCGCAAGGAAGGTGTCCTGCGCCGTTACATGCGTCTCGCCGACGGTTCATGGGCCGATCTGGCCATATTGTCGCTCGTCGATTCCGAAATTCGCGCGGCCATCGACCTGCTCAAGGACCGCGTCGCCGAGATGCAGCTGGCTTGACCTATCGAACCTCACATGCTTTAGGCGCGCTTACATCCGCGCAAACATGAAAAGCGCGCTTTGACTGACACTTGAGGTCAGCGAGGCCCCCCGCCCGGCGACTTTTCGCTCAGCGGGGCTTCATGCTTTGTGCGCCGGGTTTGAGCGCCTAAGTCTGTCCTGCAGGCAAACGGTAAAGGAGTAGGCACATGTTCGACGCTTTGAGCGATCGCCTTGGCGGCATTTTCGACGGCCTGACCGGCCGCGGCGCGCTGTCCGAGAAGGACGTGAACGCTGCGCTGCGCGAAATCCGTGTCGCCCTGCTCGAAGCCGACGTTGCCCTGCCCGTGGTCAAGGACTTCATCGAAAGCGTGCGCGCCCGCGCCGTTGGCGAGGAAGTCGTCCGGTCGGTGAAGCCGGGCCAGCAAGTCGTCAAGATCGTCTATGACGGGATCGTCGAGATGCTCGGCGGCGCGGATGCCGAGACCGTATTGCGCATCGACACGCCGCCAGCCGTGATGATGATGGCGGGTCTGCAGGGCTCAGGCAAGACGACGACGACGGCCAAGATCGCCAAGCGCCTCGGCGAGAAACAGCGCAAGAAAGTCCTGCTCGCCTCGCTCGACGTGCGCCGTCCGGCGGCCATGCAGCAGCTTGCGATCCTCGCCGACCAGTGCGGCGACAATGTCTTCTCCCTGCCGATCATCGAAGGCCAGCTGCCCGCCGATATCGCGCGACGCGCCGTTCAGGCCGCCAAGATCGGCGGCTATGACGTCCTGATTCTCGACACCGCTGGCCGCACCACGATCGACGAGCAGATGATGAGCGAAGCGGCGGAAATCGCCGATATCGCGAAGCCGTCCGAGACGCTGCTGGTGGCCGATGCGCTGACCGGTCAGGACGCCGTTGAGACCGCGAAACGCTTCCACGACCGCCTGCCGCTGACAGGCCTCGTCCTCACCCGGATGGACGGTGACGGGCGCGGTGGCGCAGCGCTGTCCATGCGCGCGGTCACCGGCCTGCCGATTAAGTTCCTCGGCACCGGCGAAAAGCTGGACGGTCTCGACGCGTTCGATGCCTCCCGCGTGGCAGGCCGCATCCTCGGCCAGGGCGATATTGTCAGCCTGGTCGAAAAAGCCTCCGAGCAGATGGACGCCGACAAAGCCGAGCGCATGGCCGCAAAGCTCAAGAAAGGCGAATTCGATCTCGAAGACATGGCCGATCAGTTGCGCCAGATGCAGCGCATGGGCGGCCTTGGCGGCATCATGGGCATGATGCCCGGCGCCCGCAAAGCCAAGGAAGCCATGGCGAATGCCAATCTCGACGACAATGTTCTGAAGCGCCAGGAAGCGATCATCCTGTCGATGACCCGCAAGGAGCGGCGCAAACCCGCCGTGCTCAACGCGTCGCGCCGCAAGCGTATCGCGGCAGGGTCCGGCACCACGGTCCAGGAAGTGAACAAGCTGCTGAAAATGCACCAGCAGATGGCCACGATGATGAAGAAGATGCGCACCAAGGGCGGCATGAAAGCCATGATGGGCGCAGCCTCGCAGGCCGGCATGTCACCGTCCGATCTTGCAAAAATGGGTGGCCAGCAAATGCCTGGCGGATTGCCGGGCATGGGGTCAGGCGGCCTGCCCGGTCTCGGCGGCAGCCTTCCGGGCCTCGGCGGAAAGAAGAAGTAGATGATGAGTACAGACAACACGCTCGCCCAGTTCCAGCTGAACCAGTTGCGCGCCAGCATCGACAACATGGATGCGATCCTCGTCCACACGCTGGCCGAACGCTTCAAGGCTACGAAAGAAGTCGGCAAGCTGAAAGCGCTGCACAACATGCCGCCAGCGGACAAATCCCGCGAAGGCCAGCAGATCGAGCGCCTCCGCAACCTTGCCAACGAAGCCGGCCTCGACCCGGCCTTCGCCGAGAAATTCCTCTCCTTCATCGTGGCGGAAGTCATCCGCCACCATGAGCAGATCCGCAGCGACGAAGCTGAACTTTAATTCCAGAGACGACACTTTACAGGAGTAACCCCAATGTCCCTCAAGATCCGACTCGCCCGTGGCGGGTCCAAGAAACGCCCCTTTTATTCCGTCGTTATCGCTGACGCCCGCGCACCCCGCGACGGTCGCTTCATCGAGAAAATCGGCACCTATGACCCGCGCCTTGCCAAGGATTCAGGCGAGCGCGTGAAAATCGACGGCGTGAAAGCTGCCGAATGGATCAAGAAAGGCGCCCAGCCAACCGAGCGCGTGGCGCGTTTCCTGTCGCAGATCACGCTCGAAGGCGAAACCGCGCCGGTATACGCCTGGGCCCACGGCAGCAACCCGAACAAGGGCGAGCCTGGCAAGAAAGCCCAGGACCGCGTGAAAGAGCGCGCCGACAAGGCGACCGCTGCTGCTGAAGCGGCCGCAGAAGCCGCCAAGGCACCTGCCCCGGTTGAAGAGCCAGCTGCTGAAGACGCGCCCGCCGAGGAAGCCGCTTCCGAATAGGTCCGGCACACAGGCAGACCTGATGAGGCCAGTGCATTTTTGCACTGGCCTTTTCTTTTGGCTGGCGGCCGGCCCTGCAACTGAATGCGGGGCAACGGGGAACCTTGTCCCGGTTCAGTTCGCTTCATCTACAGGCGAACTGAATTCACAGGAGACCGTGATGGCCAAATTGACCTTTTTCCGGAATGGCGCGCTCGTCGCAGCCAGCCTTGTTGCCCTGACCCTGCCGGCGCATGCTGATCGCGGGGGTGATAGTTATCGCGGCGGACACAGCGGTGTCGTACTGCATGCGGATGCCGGCTTTCGCGGCGAGGCGATCCAGGCGGATGGGGCGATCCCCGACCTGAAGCCGATGCGCTTCAACGACCGTGTCTCGTCGATCAGCGTCCGGTCGGGCGCATGGGAAGTCTGTAGTGATGCGAATTTCCGGGGCCGGTGTGCGACCATCGACACGAGCGTATCCCGTCTGAATGACCTGCGCCTGAACGATAACGTTTCTTCGCTTCGCCCGGTGGGCTACGGGCGCGATGGGGCGTGGAGCGGCGGCCATGGCGGGCGGTCTGCCGATCTCGTCTTGTTTTCGAATGCCGCCCTGCGCGGTGACCCGATCGGGATCAATGGCGATATTCCTGACCTGGTAGCCTACCGGTTCAATGACCGGGCGAGTTCGGTCCTCGTGACGCGCGGTACATGGCTCGCCTGTGAGCACGCGAATTATCGCGGCCGCTGCGAAGTTATTTCGCGCGGTTCTGGCAACCTTCGCCCGATCGGACTCGACAATAACATCTCGTCGATCCGCCGGTATGACAGCCGTTATGAGGCCCGCAACGGCAATGACCGCGACTGGCGCCGTTACTAAACGTTGCCAGGCCTGTTCTCTCTGGCGCGGTCTGGCGCTACAGAGGCGGCATGAAGACCTATCCGAATGACAAACTGATCGTTGTGGGCGCCCTGAAGGGTGCCCATGGCGTGCGCGGTGAAGTGCGCGTGAAGAGCTTCACGGCAGACCCTGACGACCTCTTCAATTACGGTCCCCTGACAGATGAAGCCGGGCGGGTCGTGCTGACGCCCCTGTCGGCGCGGCCGGGGAATGATCACTTCATCGTGAAAGCCCGCGAACAGAAACAGAAGGAAGAGTGGGATGCCCTGAAGGGCACGCTGCTGCATGTCGAGCGCGCGCAATTGCCAAGCGCCGATGAAGGCGAATTCTATATCGAGGACCTTGTCGGCCTGGAGGTCTGTTCCGTCGGAGATGTTGCAGAAGGGCGGATAAAATCGGTCCAGAATTTTGGTGCTGACGATTTGCTGGAAATCCACCTGATTACCGGCGGTGGAACCGTTTTCGTGCCGTTCACGCAAGCCGACGTGCCGGAGATTGATCTCAACGCGGGGCGTGTCCGGATCCCGGACCTGGCCCAGTGGGCGGAGGTGGAAGACGATAAATAGCAGGCCGCCCGCCTGGCGTTGTGCCGCATTCAGACGCCGTGTTCCATGTTGCGGTCAGTAACTGAGAGGAATTGGCCATGTTTGCCACGCTCCTGCGCCTTGGCGCCCTTATCGCAGTCCCCCTTGTCGCCGCTGGCTCGGCGGCCGCGCAATATGATGTACCGCAGGATGAAGCGGCGCTGATCCTGTTCAGCGGCGCGAATTATACCGGCGATGCGGTCAATATTTTCGATCCGATCCATGCGTTGCCGGATATCCGGTTCAATGACCGGGCCCGCTCGGTGGCGGTCTTGTCCGGCGCCTGGGAGATCTGTGAGCATAGCGATTTCACCGGTCGCTGCGTGTTTCTGCGCGAAGACGTTCCGGACCTTCGCTACTTTGATCTTGAGGGTGACGTGTCGTCCGTTCGGCCTATCTACGAATACACTGACGCCGAGCATGGCCTGATGTTCGTGCGCGATGAGAGCGGCTATATCCGGTATGCCGATGCGGTGCGCTACGGGAATGACGACTATGATTACGGCTATGGTCGCACGACCCGGGTCGAGGTGTATCACTACGGCTATTCGCCCGCTTACCGGTCCTACGGCTATTATGATCCGCTGGCGGGCTATGGCCCTTACGGGTTCGGCTATTCACGCGGCGGGTACAATACTTATCGCACCTACCATCGTGAGCGCCCGCCACTTCGGGGCCATTATGGCGCGCGTGACGCGGACGCCACTCTGTATGTCGACTCAAACGGGCGCGGCGCGTCGCTAGGTATCAATCGCGGAGTAAAGGACCTCAGCCGCTTCCGCTTCAATGACAATGTCTCGTCCCTGAATATCAAGTCGGGGAAATGGGAAGTCTGCGAACATGCCAACTTCCAGGGCCGCTGCGAGATCATTGATGCCTCGACGGGCAAGCTCAACGGCATTCGCCTGAACGACAATATTTCGTCCATCCGCCCGGTCGATGGCGACCGGTCCCGCGGTGACGACCGTGGCGATCGTGGGCGTCGCGGCGGCGATGACGGCCATCGTGGACGTGACGGGCACCGGGAGCAGCCGCGTAGCGGCGACGGCCAGCGCGACCGGGGCCAGCGGGGACAAGGTACGCCAGGGACCGGCCGCAATACTGACACGCTCGCAGGCGGACCCGGTACGGTTGCATCCCTGCCAGACACAACCCGGGCGAATCGTCAGCCGCGTGCGATTCCTGCCATCATCCCAGCCGACCCTGCCGGCAGGACAGTGCGTGAACCCCGGACAGACCGGGCGCGTCGCGATACTGACCGCGAGCAGGACACCCGCCATGACATACGCCGCACGCCGCGCATCGACACACCCCAAGTGCAGTCGGTGCCGCAACAGCCGCGCCAGTCGCAGGTGCGCAAAGAGCGGACGCGCGTTGACGTGAACGCGGCACCACGTGGCGAAGCGGTCGCGGCCCGCCCACAGCAACAAGGTCGGCAGACCGAGCGACCCAACCGCCAGCAGGCACCGCGCGCGCTGCCGCAGACCCCGGCGATGCGTTCGCAGGTTCGCGCGCAGGAACAGGCGCAGCCCGCACGACAGGCACGGCCGCCGGTACAGGCGGCCCCGCAGGCTCGAGCGCCCGTGCGCGTTGCGCCTGCACCAGCGCCTGTGCTGGTTGCCCCTGCCCCGCAACCGAAGGTGCAGGCGCGCCCGAATCCCCGGTCGCCGGATGGCATGCGCGCCCGCCAGAATGGCCGTGTCGGCAACAATCAGAACTAGGTGGGATGATTATCGCGCGTCCGGGTCGGCGCGCGGGTCGTTCCACTCGGCGGCGATGCCGTAGCCGCCGCGCCGCGTCAGCCAGAACATGCCGATCAGGTCGAAGATTCCGGCACCCAGCCGGCCCAGGAATCCGTATTTCGACACGCCGGCCAGGCGCTCGCGATCATTGACCTTCTCCTCACGCACATCCCAGCCGGCCCGCTTGACCAGGGCGGGCAGGAAACGGTGCATCGAGGCGAAGAAGGGCAGGTCGCGGAAGGCCGCCGTACGGATCAGTTTCCAGCCGCAGCCGGTATCGGTCGCGTCGTCCCGCAGCACGAAACGCCGTACGCCATTGGCGACACGCGACTGCAGCCACTTGAAGCCGGAATCGTTGCGGCTGTTGCGCTTTCCGGCGATGATGCCGAGCCGGGGCGGGTCGCCGGGCGCGATGATTTCCGCCCACAGCCGCGCGGTATCGTGCGGGTCATTCTGGCCGTCGCCGTCGAGCAGCTGGACCCATTGCCCCCGCGCCGATTTGAGTCCGGTGAACAGGGCGGCCGACTTGCCCCGCCGGGCGACATGATTGAGCACAATGACCGTATGCGGGTGCCTTGCCTGTGCTTCGGCCAGTTCGGCGCCCGTCGCATCGACTGAACAATCATTGACGCAGATAATCTCGAACGTGATGCCGGTCAGTGCGGAATGCACCTCGTCGATCACGGGGTGCACGTTTCCTTCCTCGTTGAAAAACGGAATCAGGACGGAAAGCGCCGGAGAATTTACCATGTCTCCTCCCGTATAGAACATGTCTGCCGCGCGCAATTTACGTGCTCAGAATGCACGGACAAAAACACGGATAAATGCACGTTAAAAGCCCGGATACTGCCCGGTCAGTGCCCGTAGCGCGCCAAGGCGCGAATGCGGTTGCACGAACGTGACGTTCGGCCGGGTCCGCGACGGGCCTGATTGCGCCCGGTCCTGACCGGTACGTGTTGCCAGACTTGCCAGATCAGCCCATCCCAACTCGCATGAAACCTCCGATAGAGACGATCCAAGAAAAAATCCGCGGGCTTGAGCTGGAACTCGAAGCTGAATTCGCCAAGCGAAGGATAGGCTTGCGATATGGTCTTGAGCGCGGAAGGGTTCGTTTCGAGGACGAGATCGCGCGCCGCCATCGTGAACTGCGCACGCACCTTGCGCGATATGTGTTCACCGCCCGGCCGCTTGTATGGCTCACGGCGCCGGTCATCTACTCGCTGATTGTGCCATTTGCGGTAGTTGATCTCTGGGCGTCGATCTACCAGGCGATCTGCTTCCGGGTATATGGCATCCCGCAGGTCCAGCGGCACCGATACCTGGTGTTTGATCGCAGCGGGCTGGCCTATCTCAACACGATCGAGAAGCTGAACTGCGCCTACTGCTCCTATGTCAACGGCGTGATTGCCTATGTCCGCGAAGTCGGTTCCCGCACGGAACAATACTGGTGCCCGATCAAGCAGGCCCGACGTGTCATCGGAGCCCATGCTCGCTATGCCGGGTTCGAGGAATACGGGGATGGTGAGCATTACCATGACCGGCTGAAGGAGCAGCAAGCCGAGGTCAGGGTGACAGAGGACCCTGCGGTTCCGCTGGATGACGGCTGAGACCAGCGCATCGTGACCTGCAAACAAGCTCGAACATGCGGGGCGACCGGAATGCCGGGCGCTGGTTTACAGCAGTCGTGACGGAAGCCGCGACGGGGGCCGCAGCTTCCAAGAAGGCCTAGATGCGTGCGAAATCGTTGCGCGCGAGGCTGGCGACCGTGTCGAGCGTGACGGCCTTGTCGCCCAGGCGGCGGCGTTGCAGGTCTGACAATTGGAACGGCGCAGCATGGCCGTAATTTTCAGTCCAGACGCGGTCGACTTCCGATTTGGTGAGAGCGGCTGTCATTTTGACTTCCGACATGTCATCCAGATTGGAGGAATGCTTCGTGCCCGGCAGGTAGATCGTGCCATTCGAGAAGTCGACGGCGAAGGCCACGAGTCCGGGAATGAGGAACAAGAGCAGGCCGATGCCATCGAGAATCGCGACACTCGGGTCGATGCGCCCGCCGGACTGGCCCTTGCGTTCGGGATAGAGAAGCGTGCCACAGCCAGAGAGGGCGGCGGCCACAACGGCGGTTGAGCCACCCATCAGAAATCGGCGTTTGGTTGTGTCCATGATTTGATCTCCCTTGATCAGACCCCGCTCAAGCGCAGGATCCCTGACCCTTAAAGCCGCAGGTGGGTTAAAGGTTCCACTCCGTGATAGTCATGCCTGCCGGGGCAGAAGCCCAAGTCCCGGCAAGAGGGGCGCACGTCCCTGATCATTTCCAACTGGTAAACAAACGCTCACGAAATGCCGGGCCCAAGTTCGGCGGATATTTATGCAATTGCGATAGAAGAGGGATAGCTCAGTTAGGGGGGCAGGATGCCAGGCTCGATCAGATTACGCGATATTCTTGAATCGCTCACGTTCTTCGCTTTCGTCGCAATTACAGCGCTTTGCCTGTCATTCACCTTTTCCATGGTGGTGTACCAGCTCGGCTTGCCGGCGAACCCCAGGGTATTCGTCCTGACCAATCTGGTGGTCTCGGCCTGCGTCGCCGTCCCGACGGCCGTGCTCGCGTCGCAGCATGAATACCGGCTGCGAATCTACCAGAGGCGCCTTGAGGCCCTGGCGGCGACAGACCCGCTGACAGGCCTCTATAATCGCCGGTTTTTCAAACAGGCGATGGATGACGAACTCAACCGGATGCGCCGGACGCGCCAGACGGCAGGTCTCGTCATCTTCGACCTGGATCATTTCAAGAGGATCAATGATCGCTTCGGCCACAAGACCGGCGACCTCGTATTGCAGGAAGTGGCAGAAAGTGCGTTTGCGGAACTGCGCGGGCCGTTCGACCGGCTGGGACGCTGGGGCGGTGAGGAATTTGTCATCCTGCTGAGCGATGTGACGCTGGAACAGGCCGAATCCGTATGCGAGCGGATCCGCACGCGTATTGAAAGCCTGGCGCTTGAACATAAAGGCCAGGTGATTTCCGTCACGGCGAGTTTCGGCACGTGCCTGCTCGCGCACGGATCCAATGCCGAAATTGCGCTCGAAACCGCAGACGCGGCGCTCTTTGAATCGAAAAATTCGGGACGCAACAAAGTGTCGTCGCGCCGGGCCCTGGAGCTCGCTGCCTAGTCCCGGGCCATTGTTGCCATTGCCTGGGCTACGTCGAGCTCGGCTGACAGTCCGTCGACATAGCGCGCAAAGCTGCGCGCATAGAGCGTGCGGCTTTCGGCCCACCATTCACGGATACCGGGATTGGAGAGCGATTCCCTGAGGCGCGCTTCAGACCCTTCCCAAAGCTCGTCCTCGAACACACCGAAGCGCCGGTGGGTGTGGAGCACCTCGAAATGCCGGAAGGAAATGCTCAGGAAATTCGAGACGCGCAGGAATTCAGCCCGGGTCCAGCTATCGCGCCCATTCTCGCGCGTGATCAGCTCGGCCAGTTCGGCGCTCTCGGCGATGCGCCCGAGATTTGACGAGAGGAGCTGGGCCGAAGTCTGCGCTGCGGCCATGCGGGTCAGATGGGCGTTCTGGCGCAGTTGCAGGCCGATAAAGACCAGAGTCAGAACGACGGCGCCGGACGCCATGATGTTCGCAATTGTGGCAACCGTATCGAGATTTACAGAATGCATTTGGCCCTCCCCGGCTTTTTCGCATCAAGCGCCGGACAGGCCGAGGCGTCAACGGGCGCGGGGTGACGCCGCGCCGGGACTGGGCTAGATGCGCTACATGTTCGAAACCACCCTCATCACCCTTGTGCCAGAAGCCTTTCCCGGGCCGCTCGGCGTCTCGATCCTGGAGCGCGCGCGCGAAAAGGGGATTTGGAGTCTCGAGACGGTGGACCTGCGCACCTTTGGCGTGGGCAAGCATCGCAATGTCGATGATACGCCGGCCGGCGGCGGAGCAGGCATGGTGATCCGCCCGGACGTGGCGGCGGCGGCGATCGACAGCATCCCGCGTGACGGGCGGCCACTTGTTTATCTTTCCCCACGCGGCAAGCCGTTTGACCAGCAGAAAGCCCGGGACTGGGCGGCCGGCCCGGGCCTCGTTTTCTTCTGCGGCCGCTTCGAAGGACTGGATGAGCGCGTCATCGAAGGGCGCGACATGGAAGAGGTCTCTCTGGGCGATTTCGTGCTGGCGGGCGGGGAGGTGGCGGCGATGGCCTTGATCGAGACCGTGGTGCGCCTGTTGCCCGGTGTGGCCGGAAACGAAGCCTCGCTGACGGATGAATCCTTCGAGCAGGGCCTGCTGGAGCACGCCCATTATACGGTGCCGAGAGAGTGGGAAGGCCGCTCTACGCCCGATGTGCTGCTGTCGGGCGACCACAAGCGGATAGAAGAATGGCGTACGAACAGCGCAAAGACGTTGACAAAGCACCGCCGCCCCGATTTATACGCCGCTTACTCCAAGACCCCCGAATTCCAGCCGCCGGAGAATGGCGATGAACATGATTGAGCAGCTTGAGGCGGAAGAACGTGTCCGCGTACTCGGCGATAAAAAGATACCCGCATTCTCGCCCGGCGACACGCTGGCGGTGAACGTGAAGATCAAGGAAGGCGACCGTGAGCGCGTCCAGCGCTTCGAGGGCGTCTGCATTGCCCGGTCGGGCGGTAGCCTGAGCGAGAGCTTCACGGTTCGCAAGATCTCCTTCGGTGAAGGCGTCGAGCGGGTTTTCCCGCTCGTCTCGCCGCTGATCGAGTCGATCGAAGTGAAGCGCAAGGGCCGCGTGCGCCGTGCGAAACTCTACTACTTGCGCGATCGTCGCGGTAAATCGGCGCGTATCGCCGAGCGTACGACCGGCCACGGTATCGAGGCTGTCGAGATCGCTGTCTCGAAGACCGAGCGCCGCCGCCAGAAGGACGCCGAGAAGCTGGCCCGCAAGGAAGCTGCTGCGGTGGATCGCGAAAACGCGGCCAAGGCCAAGCTCGAGGCCGAAAAAGCCGCTGCTGCTGCCGCCGAAGCCGAAGCCAAGGCCGCTGAAGCTGCCGCCGCTGCGGCTGCTGCCGAAGCGCCAGAGGCTGCTCCGGAAGAATAGGCCCTTTCAGGCCGGCCAGATCAAAAACGCCCCTGCCTGCCGGTAGGGGCGTTTTTCGTTCAGCCGCCGTTGACTGGCTTGAGTCGGCCCTGCCGTCTTCCCACATCAAGCGGTAACCGCGACGGCCTGATGCAGGCGGGCGGGTGCGGGCTTCCATCGCCCGCATCTGTCGCTATGGTGCGCCGCAACAGTGAGGAAGACCCATTCGAATGGCCGGCAAGACACTTTATGACAAGATCTGGGATGCGCATGTCGTCCACACCGATGCAGGCTCGGGCGAAAGCCTGCTCTATATCGACCTGCACCTGATCCATGAAGTGACGACCCCGCAGGCCTTTGACGGGCTGAAAATGGCGGGCCGCAAGGTGCGCCGTCCGGACCTGACGCTGGCCGTGGCCGATCACAACACCCCGACTGAGAACCAGGCGCTTGGCATGGCAGGCGTGATCGATCCGGAAGCGCGCAACCAGTTAGAGACGCTGACGCGCAATGTCGCTGAATACGGCATCGAATATTTCCCCATGGGCGATATCCGCAATGGCATCGTGCATGTCGTTGGCCCCGAACAGGGCCGCACCCAGCCCGGCATGACGATTGTCTGCGGCGACAGCCATACTTCGACACACGGAGCGTTCGGCGCGCTGGCGCACGGCATCGGCACGTCGGAGGTCGAGCATGTACTGGCCACGCAGACCCTGCGCGCGCGCAAGATGGACAATATGGCGGTGGAGGTTTCAGGCCGCTTGCCGGAAGGCGTGACCGCCAAGGACCTCGCGCTGCACATTATCGGCCTGATCGGCACGGCGGGCGGCACGGGCCATGTCATCGAGTTTCGCGGCGAGGCGGTTCGGGCCCTGTCGATGGAAGGGCGCATGACCCTGTGCAACCTGGCGATCGAGGGCGGCGCACGCGCGGGCCTCGTCGCGCCGGATAAAAAGACACTGGATTATATGAAAGGCCGCCCGGCCAGCCCGAAAGCGGGCGCGTGGGAAGTGGCCGAGACCTATTGGAAGACGCTGTCTTCGGATGATGATGCGGCCTGGGACGAGATCGTACGTATCGACGGCGGCGCGGTCGAGCCGACTATCACCTGGGGCACCAGCCCGGAACAGGCGATCCCGGTATCGGGCAGGACGCCGGTGCCGGATGAGATTGCCGACCCGGTGAAACGCGCCGCCGCCGAGCGGGCGCTGGATTATATGGGCCTTGAGCCTGGCGTGCCGATTGCCGGAACGCCGGTGCAGCGCGTGTTTATCGGCTCTTGCACCAATAGTCGCATCGAGGACCTGCGCGCCGCCGCGGCGATTGCCAGGGGCAACAAGGTGGTCGACGGTGTGCGGGCGATGGTCGTGCCGGGGTCGGGACTGGTGCGGGCGCAGGCCGAGGCCGAGGGCCTCGACATCGTGCTGATGGAAGCAGGTTTCGAATGGCGCGAGCCGGGCTGTTCCATGTGCCTCGGCATGAATCCGGACATCCTGTCGCCGGGCGAACGCTGCGCGTCGACCTCGAACCGCAATTTCGAAGGCCGCCAGGGCCGCGGCGGACGCACCCACCTGATGAGCCCGGCGCTCGCGGCGCGTGCGGCGATCACTGGCGTGATTGGCTGAGTTTCAAGGGCTCGACGGATTGAGGACGGCGTCAGGACAAAGCGCCGTCTCGGCGTCAGTTAGCGTGCCGGTCGGCATTGGGTGGCTTATCGCCGGCCCGGCGGTAAAGGCTGGCACTAGACGCGTGTCACTGAGTCCCAGATCGACGGCGTTTCGCCGACCGCGATTGGCCCATGCAGCCGTTTCATCAGTGTTGAGCGCTGACTGACCAACACCTTCCACATAAAAGGCGACGTCCCGGCCGAGCCGGTCTGACCGCTGGTTCGGCGGCCTCACGTTGAGGGCGACATATTGGCGGATCGCCGCCGGAGCGGGCGGCCAGGCCGACCCTGATGCGGACTTCAATGTGCGAAGGGCGCCGGTGAGTTTGCGCTCTGAAATCGACATGTGCGCCGAGCGGTCGATAAAGAAGGCGTGGTCGAGTTCCGATACGGGCAAGCCGAATTCCTCAGACGTCCAAACCCGGTGGAAGGTCGCGATTTTGCCGCCATCAAACGAGCCCGAACGGTACACATCGCGGTAGAGCGCTGGCAGTTCAGCGGATTGTCCGAGCGCCCTGAAGCCATCAATCCAGGCTGCGCGCCGCTCGGGCGACATCCAAACGCCGCACAGGTATGTCTCTAGCGAGCTGTTGTCTGACTTGTTTTCGAGCTCAAGCATACGCTGCACGGCTGGCGCCTCGGCTGCAAAAGTGGCGTTGAAGAGATCAGCGTTGCCCGGCGTGCCGGAATCGCCGAACTGGCGGATGATCGCCTGTACTTCTCGGCCATGGCCGGCGGTCGCGCCGTTCGGGCCCCATGTTATGAAGGAGCGCTTGTCGTTGCTAAAGCATGTGCGTTGCCCGTCTTCGGGCCCGTAGCGAGGCCTGTTCTGGCAGTAATTCCACTGCATGCGGTCATAATCGGTCGCCTCGAAGGTCAATTTCAGGGCGGCAGCGCGCTGGTCGACTGTCGGGGCTGGCTTGCCTTGCATGATCGCTTTCCAGAGCGCGACGGTGACGGCGCCAGTTCGCGCGGGGCTGCCATCCGGCATTTGGGCCGAAACGGTGTCGCATGTTGCAAGGGAAATGATTGCGCTGCGTGAACTCCTGCCGAACTGGCCGTCAACGCCAATCGCCGTGTTGATGCCGCAAGAGGCGAGCGCGTCGTTGATGCCAGCCTGGAGCTGGGCGACGGGCCCGGTCCGGCTGTCCTTGATGAGCCATGTCCGATACTGGAAGAGAACAGGATCGTCGGCGATCGCGGGGGCTGCGAGGCAAAGCGCGGCAAGCGCCGCGGCCAAAAAGCGTCGAACCATGATTATCCCCTTTTCCGGTGTCCCTGCCGGTTGGCAGGAACCTAACCCACCGTTTGACGGGGCGACAACCAAACAAATCCCGAATTCCCGATTTCAAAGCGGCCGTGTCTCGCGCATATAGAGGCCATTCAAGCGAGGACACGCGACATGACCCGATTTACCCTGCACGGCATCTTCGCCTCCGGCCCGACCTACAAGGTCGGCCTGATGCTGCACATGACAGGCACGGCCTTTGACTACGAGCATGTCGACCTGCGTTCGGGCGCGCACAAGGCGGACGCCTTCCTCGCCAAGAACCGCTACGGCCAGGTGCCGGTTCTGGACGATCACGAGAAGGACATCTGCCTGTGCCAGTCATCCGTCATTCTCGACTACCTGGCCGACGAGACAGGCCGGTTTGGCGGCAAGGACCGTGCTGAACGTCTGCGCGCACGTGAATGGCAGCTTTGGGGCGCCGGACAGCTGACGACGGGGATCTATCGCACGCGGGCCCTGAAGCTCGGCTTCTTCCAGTTTCCCGAACAGGTCGCGGAAGCGAACTTCAACGCCGCGAACGGCGCGCTGAAGGAGCTCAACGGCTTGCTCGAAGGGCGCGACTGGCTGGTCGGCGCCGGACCGACGATTGCCGATCTCGATATTTACGGCATTGCCGCCTATGCCCCGCAGGCCCAGGTCGACTTGGCGAACTATGCCCATTTGCGCCGCTGGATGGCGAAAGTGGAAGCGCTGCCGGGCTACAGGAATGTCGATACGGCCTTGCCGAAGGAAAGCGTGAAGGCGTGATTTCAGGACTCGACCATATCGTGCTTGTCTGCCCGGAGATTGTCTCCGGCACTGCGGTCTATGCGGCGCTGCTGGGGCGGGCGCCCGACTGGCAATCCGTCTCGGAAGACGGCGCGGCGACAGCCATCTTCAGGGTCAACAACACGGCCCTGGAACTGATGGCGCCGCAGGGCGATGGTCCGGTCGCAGACCGTTTGGGCGAGATCATTTCCGAGGATGGCCCCGGCCTGAAAAGCCTGGCTTTCGCGACGGCCGATATCGAGCACGCGCATCACCGGCTGACCCGGCGCGGGCTGAAGCCGCACGAGATCATGCCCGGCGAAAGCCGCAGCGACATCAGCGGCAAAACGCGAACCTGGCGCCGGTTTCGCTGTGACGACACAGAAACGGGTGGAATCAAGACATTCCTGATTGAACATGTCACCGGCGCGCTGGCGCCGGCGGATGCGCCCGACGGCGCGGTCGTCGGCCTCGACCATATCGTCATCAATACGCCGAACCCGGACCGGGCCGCCGCGCTTTACGGGGCCCGGCTCGGACTCGACCTCGCGCTCGACCGGACAGCGCCGGAGTGGAAGACGCGTTTCCTGTTCTTCCGGACGGGCGGCCTCACGTTCGAAGTGATCAACCGTCTCGGCGAGGACCATGACGCGCATGCCAACGACTCCATTTTTGGCCTGACCTGGGAGGTTCATGACCTTGGTGCCGCGCATGAGCGCCTGCTCGAGGCCGGGTTCAACGTGTCGGAGATGCGCAAGGGCCGCAAACCCGGCAGTCATATCTTTACCGTTCGCGACGGCACGCTGAATGTGCCGACCCTGTTCATTTCCCATGACCCGAAATAGAATGACCTCATGAAAGCTTTCCGTACCCTCACAGGAACCGCCGCGCCCCTCATGGAGAAGGGCAAGCCGATGTCGAATGTCGACACCGACATGATCATCCCGAAACAGTTCCTGAAGACGACGACCCGCACCGGCCTGTCGAAAGGCCTCTTCCATGAGTTGAAAACCAAGGCGGACGGCTCGGAAAACCCCGATTTCGTGCTCAACAAGCCGCAATATGCCAAGGCGAGCATCCTGATCGTCGGCGAGAACTTTGGCTGTGGCTCATCACGTGAGCACGCGCCCTGGGCGCTGCTCGACCAGGGTATCACATGCGTCATCGCGCCGAGCTTTGCCGATATCTTCCACAATAATTGCTATAAGAACGGCATCCTGCCGATCCGGCTGCCCGTGGATGTGTGTGAACAGCTGGCCGCGCAGGCCGGCGGCGCGAATCATGTGTTCACCGTCGACCTCGACACCCAGACCGTGACGACGCCGGATGGCGCCGTGCACCATTTCGATGTCGATCCGGGCCGCAAAGCGAACCTGCTGGAGGGCCTCGACGAAATCGGCGCCTCGCTCACATCGGCAGATGAAATCAGCGCTTTCGAAACCAAACGGCGCCTGATGACGCCGTGGCTGGAGCCGGCAAACTGAACCGATAACCCGTCAGGAGGAAAACGGCATGTCTCGATGGAAGTTAGCGCTCGCTGCAGTGGTGGCCCTGCCCCTGCTTTGTGCCTGTCACGGGGATATCCTCAGCACAAAACCTGAAACGAATGCGACCGTGCCGAACAAGTCGCCTGAAGCTGAGCCCACACCGAAAGCGGAACCGGCTGATGCGACCGAGGCACCCATGCAATGATCGTGATCGAGGGCACCGTGCGCATCCCGCCTGCCATGCTGGAAGACGCGCGCCCCGTCATGGAACAAATGATCCGTGCCAGCCGCGCCGAAGCGGGCTGCCTCGACTATGCCTACAGTGTGGACGTGCTGGACCCCGGCCTGATCCGGGTGTCGGAGCGCTGGAGCAGCCGTGATGCGCTGGCCGCGCATTTCAAGACCGCCCATATGGCGACATGGCGATCCTTTTTTCCGGTGCTTGGCATCGAGGACCGGTCGCTGCGCCTCTATGAGGCAGATCCAGAGCCAATCTGAGCCGGATTTTGTGACGGGACGCATTCCCGAGTGGCGGGTTGCTTGCGACCATGAGCAGCCGTATGAAACTCGCAAGGAAATGGAAGGAACCAGAAAATGAGAAGCAGGTTTACACTCGCATTTGCGCCCCTTTTCGTGGCGCTCGCGGCGGCGTGCCAAAGCGCGCCCGCTCAGACGGAAGCGGCAACACTGACAGTGGCGGCACCGATTGTTGCTGCGCCGGCCGTCGCTGAGACGGACTCCGCAGACGCCGAACCAGTATCAACCGAAGGCGTTGAAGTCGCGTCAACCGATGTGGGTGTAATTTGCCGTTCGATCAAGGTTACCGGCTCGCGGTTCAACAAGCGTGAATGCAAGACTGCTGACGCCTGGAAGAAATTCGACGCCTACACAAATCAGAATGCGAGAGAAGCGACGGACAAGATCCAGCGCGTCGGAACCGGCAGCGCGGCCAACGCCAACTGAGACCCATTTACTGATGGCTGTTCCACCCGGGCCCCGGGGAGACCGCCGGGCCGGGGCATTCTGTCGATTGCCTGCGGCTCTTGCCGACACGAGCGCCGTCTGCAAGCCCCCTATTGGCAGCATGAGAGAGACAAGAACATGACATCGCATACTATCCTGCTTCTGCCCGGTGACGGCATCGGCCCTGAAGTCATGGCGCAGGCGCGCCGCGTGGCCGAAATTCTCGTGCCTGACCTCAAGTTCGAGACCGGCCTTGTGGGCGGTGCGTCGTTTGACTTGCACGGTGAGCCCCTCACGGAAGATACGCTTGAGAAGGCGTTTCACGCTGACGCCGTCCTGCTGGGCGCGGTTGGTGGACCGAAATGGACAGATGTTGCACGCGACAAGCGTCCGGAGGCTGGTCTACTTGCCCTTCGCAAGGGGCTGGACGTGTTTGCCAACCTGCGCCCGGCCTATTGCTTCCCGGCGCTGGTCGATGCCTCCAGCCTGAAGCGTGAGATCATCGAAGGTCTCGACCTGATGATCGTTCGCGAGCTGACGGGCGACGTCTATTTCGGCCAACCGCGCGGCATAGATATTGATGATGAAGGCTATCGCCGCGGCTATGACACGGCGGTCTACACGCACCCCGAAATCGAACGCGTCACACGTGTGGCGTTCGATATCGCCCGGGGCCGGTCGGGCCGGGTCTGTTCGGTCGAAAAGTCGAACGTCATGGAATCCGGCCTGTTCTGGCGTCAGGAAGTGACGCTCGCCCATGCCGAGTTCGGCGGCGGTATCGACCTGATCCACATGTATGCGGACGCCTGCGCCATGGAACTGGTGCGCGCGCCCAAGCAGTTCGACGTCATCCTTGCGGGCAACCTGTTTGGCGACATCCTGTCGGACGAAGCCTCGATGCTGACCGGCTCGATCGGCATGCTGCCATCAGCCTCGCTCGGCGGTCCTGGCGTGCCCGGCCTGTACGAGCCTGTGCACGGCTCTGCGCCGGACATTGCCGGCCAGGGCATTGCCAATCCCTGCGCCATGATCCTGTCGCTGGAAATGGCCCTGCGCTGGTCGCTGGACCGTGAGAAAGCGGCTGACGCGTTGTTTGCCGCCGTCGGCAAGGCGCTCGACAAGGGCGCACGCACGAAAGATCTTGGCGGAGACCTCAGCACCGAAGGCATGGCTGACATGATTATCGCCGCACTCTGAGTCGTCCCGCCGTGATTGTCGCGCTGCCAAGCCTGTGACATCTTCCTCCAAAAATAGTCGGAGGAAACGAAATGACATATGCAGGCAGCCGCCTCGTGCACGATGCTGATAGCCACTTGATGGAGTCGAGCGACTGCCTCGATCCCTATTTCGAGACGAAACTGCTCGCGCGCTATCATGACCTTCCGGTCTACAAGGAAAAGAAATCCTTCGACGATTTCGTGAACGGCAAGCTCGGCGCGCATGACGATCCGGCCTTCCGCGCGGGCGTCGCCGAGAACATTCTCCTTCGCAAGAATTACGAGGCGCATGGTGCCTTCCGGCCTGCCGACCGGCCTGAAGTGCTCGACCTGCTTGGCTTTGCCAGCCAGCTGGTGTTCACGACGTTCTGCCTTGGCAATTTTGGGCTCGATCAGGGCGACGACATGGAGCTCTGCTACGCCGCCGCCGAGGCGCATAACCGGATGATGACGGACTTCTGTTCGGTCGACCGTCGCCTGTTGGCCGCCGCCTACATTCCATTGGAAGACGTTGACCGGTCCATCGCGACCGCGCGCAATGCCATCAAGATGGGCGCCAAGGCGCTGATGGTGCCGTCCATGTGCCCGCAAAATCATGCGCCGAGCCATATCGGCCTCGACCCGGTCTGGGCCATGGCCGAGGAGGCGGGCCTGCCGGTCCTGTTCCATGTCGGCGGCGAGGACAAGCTGAACCCGGTCTACAAGGAGAACGGCCTGCCGCCTGTGCCGGACTTCCATGGCGGCGACGACAATTTCACGTCTGTCAGCTACATGCCGATTCCGAATGCGGCGATGCAGACGCTGGCAACAATGATCTTCGACGGCGTGTTCGACAGGTTCCCGGACCTGAAATTCGGCGCCATCGAGCTGGGCGCGTCCTGGGTGCCGGGATGGATGCGATCAATGGACTCAGCGGCGCATGCCTTCATGCGCAACGAGACCCGCCTGCAGGCCCTGTCGGCCCGCCCGTCCGAGATCGTGCGGCGCCAGTTCCGGGCTGCGCCTTATCCGCACGAGGATGCCGGCTGGATCATCGCCAATGCAGGCGAGGACATTGCCATGTTCTCGTCGGACTATCCGCATGTCGAAGGCGGGCGCAATCCGCTGAAACGCTTTGACGAAAGCCTGAAGGGCGCGTCCACGCGGGCCGTGGAGGCCTTTTACTCCGGCAATTTTATCGACCTGATGGGTGAGGGCCTTGCCCCGGACCTGCGCCGGGAATCGTTCCAGCAGGCCGGCTAGGAGTAGTCCGCGATCCGGCAGAGCAGGTTGCCGCGGAATTCGAAGAAGCTGGCGCCCCGAATTTTCACGGTCTCGCCGGCGCGAATGCCGTTGGGCAGATCGACGGCGGCCTTGCCTTCGAATTCGATTTCGGCAGCGGCCTTGCCGGCACCGGTGACGACATTGACCAGCCGCTGGCGGCGATAGGAAAAGGCATTGCCCGAGAGGTCGGCGACCTGTCGCATCATGTCCTTGCCGTCGAGCCGCATCGACTGTCCAGAGTTCGAAATATTCTCGAAGACGACGTCCTCGGTCACGCAGTCGATCATGCCGTCAATGTCGCGGGCATTGTAGCTGGCGATGTAGCGGGCAATCACTTCATCAAGCACGGACAGGTCTCCTCGGGCTCAGGGCAGGCTTTGGTGGTGCCTTACACATAACACGATGGCAACAGGCTTTGCACATGGGACAAAGATGCGTCATAAGCCTGCGGATTACAGGACGGAGCTTTACATATCATGGCCACGCGGATTGCAGTTGTCGGTGCAACAGGAAATGTCGGACGCGAATTGTTCAATATTCTCGATGAGCGCCTGTTTCCCGCAGACGAAGTCTTTGCGATCGCGTCGCGGCGCTCGATGGGCAAGGAAGTGAGCTATGGCGACCGGACGCTGAAATGCCACGACCTCGAGACGTTTGATTTCTCACGCGTGGACCTGGTCCTGATGTCGGCAGGCGGCACGGTGTCGAAGCAGTGGGCGCCCAAGATTGCGGCTGCCGGCGCCATCGTGATCGACAATTCCTCAGCCTGGCGCATGGACAAGGACGTGCCGCTGGTCGTGCCGGAAGTGAATGCCGACGCCGTGATGGGCTATGCCAAGAAGAATATCATCGCCAATCCGAACTGCTCGACGGCGCAGCTGGTGGTGGCCCTAAAGCCGATCCATGACGCCGTCGGAATCACGCGGGTGGTTGTCGCGACCTATCAGTCGGTGTCCGGCGCGGGCAAGGACGGCATGGACGAACTCTGGAACCAGACCAAGGGCATCTTCGTCAATGACGAGCCGACGCCGCAGGTCTTCGAGAAGGAAATCGCCTTCAACGTGATCCCGCAGATCGATGATTTCATGGAGAATGGCTTCACCAAGGAAGAATGGAAGATGCGCGAGGAGACGAAGAAGATCCTCGACCCCGCGATCGAACTCGTGGCGACCTGCGTGCGCGTGCCCGTTTTTGTCGGCCATTCCGAAGCCGTGCATATCGAACTGGCCGGCCCGATGAGCGCGGCGGAAGCCAAGGCGCTCCTGCGCGAAAGCCCCGGCATCATGCTGGTCGATGATCCGAAGGAAGAGCTCTATATCACGCCGAAGGAATGTGTCGGCGACTGGGCTACCTTCATCAGCCGCGTGCGCAAGGACCCGACTGTCGAGAATGGCCTCGCCTTCTGGTGCGTGTCGGACAATCTGCGCAAGGGCGCGGCTCTCAACGCGGTTCAGATCGCTGAAGAGCTGCTGAACCGCGGCGTGATCAAGTCCGAGAAACAGGCCGTCACGACAGGTTGAGGCGGCGTCGCGTCACTCCGCGTCCCGTCTGAGCACGACATTCAGCCGGGCGAGTCGATCGTAGATGCCCATCTCCTGGCGCATCGGGCGCCATTCGTAGAGGAAGATCGAGACAGGCCGCCAGTTGGCGACCCAGCCGATGATCAATAACCCCTCGGCGAAAAGGGCACCCATCGCGCCGCCATACATGCCTTTCATCGCCTGCGCACCGAGGGTGCAGCCAACGAGGAAGAGGATTCCGACGAGGGCCGCTTGCCGGCCTTCGCGCAACAGCCGCCGGATGCGGCGGGCCTGCCGGTCGCTCAGGAACGAGAAATAGTGGGCAACGGACAGGCCGACTGCGTCACCATTGACTCGGTCCGCTGAGCTATCGGGCAGGTGCAGGACAAGTTCGAGGGGTGCGCCGGAGGGCGCATCACGCACGCAATCGACAAGATAGTCTTCCACTGTATCATCAAGATCGCGTTCGACCAGCGGCGAGGGATCGAGGGAATTGAAGAGCGCTTCTATCGATTTCAACCGGATATGAATCTCGAAAGCATCCTGGCGCTGCTGCGTTTGTTCCGGCATTGATGCGGCCTGTCTTGTCCGGGCTGGTCGACCGACCCGAGAAACGAAAAGTCTACACCGGCGGACAGGGGCCGGAAAGCGGCCTTGATTGCGGCCACCGTTTGGAGGGTTCGCAAGAATTGGGTGGCGCCGGGTCGCAGCTGTCTTTACATCGCACGCCATGAGCACGTCCTCCTCCCGCCTCGGATTTTCCGCCGCTCTCGGTGCCTATGTCATCTGGGGCTCGCTGCCGCTTTACATCCGCGCGATGAACCATATCGGCGCGGTCGAGTTTCTCTCACATCGCATCCTGTGGTCGGTACCGACCGCCATCCTGCTGATTGCGCTGGCGGCGAACTGGCGGGATATCCGCTCGGCCTTCCAGTGGCATAACCTGAAATGGCTCGCTTTGTCGGGCCTGCTGATCGGGGTCAACTGGCTCATCTATATCTGGGCGGTGAACCAGGGCCGCACGATGGAAGCCTCGCTCGGTTATTACATCAACCCGCTCGTGAACGTCTTGTTCGGCATGCTGATTTTCTCCGAACGCCTGCGCCTGGCCCAATGGGTGGCTGTGGCGGTCGCCGCGATCGGTGTCGGTGTGATGACGATCGCCTTCGGGCATGTGCCCTGGGTGGCGCTGGGGCTCTGCTTCACGTTCGCCTTCTATTCGGTGATCCGCAAGAAAGTGGCGATCGACAGCCGCGCCGGATTCCTCGTCGAGGTGGCGGTTCTGACTCCGCTGGCGCTGGCCTGGTTCAGCTGGTTCCTGCAGCAACCGGACGGTCGCCTGATGGGGACCGGCGGATGGGACATCGCCCTGCTCATGCTGGCCGGGCCGATCACTGCCACGCCGTTGATCCTGTTCGGGCTGGCGGCCAAACGCCTCAAACTGTCCACCGTGGGCATGATGCAATATATCGGGCCGACCCTGCAGTTCCTGATCGCAACACTGGTCTTTCACGAGGCGTTCGGCTGGACTCACGCGATTGCGTTCGGGTGTATCTGGGCCGCGCTGGCCATCTACACGACCGACAGCGTAGTTGGCGAGGCCAAGGCGCGCCGCCTCGCGCGCACCGCACGCCCGGCCTGAATGCAAAAAAGCCCTGGCGGCCAGGGACCGACAGGGCAGGAATTGCATGTTGAGGGACCAATGTGTCCGATTTGATTGTTGCAATGCCCGTGCCAGATGCCAGTCAGCCCGGCCGGCCCGTCGAAACGCCGATCCAGACTGCAATCGCGACCAGTGCCAGCGCGAAGCCGATCCGGGCCGGCAAGGAGGTGCGCCAGCGCTCGAATGCGGCGCCAAAGCTGGCGCCCATGAGCACGATGGTCACATGCACCATAATGGCCAGTGCAAGGTGGATGAGGCCCAGAATGACAATCTGGATCCAGATCGGACCTGTAGATGGATCGGCAAACTGTCCCACGATGACGAGATAGAAGACGAGCGCTTTCGGATTCAAAAGGTTCGCCACCAGGCCCCGGCGGAATCCCTCGCGCCCGTCATGCTGCAGGGCCGAGCCCGAGTCGGCAAATGCCTCCCAGGCGAGGTAAAGCATGAAGGCGACGCCAGCCCAGCGCAGCGATTCATAGAGAATGGGCGACTCGGACAGCAAGGCCGACAGGCCGGTTGCTGCCGCGACCAGCTGGACCAGCAGGCCCAGCGTCACGCCCGCGACGGCCATCATGCCTGCCCGCCGTCCCGATTTGGTCGACAGGGCTGCGAGCCAGCCCATGTTCGGGCCAGGGGTCAGCTCGACCGCCGCCATGGCAATCAGGAAAGCCGGCCAATCGACATGACCGAGCATCTCAGAGACACTCGTAAACGGCGTTCACCAGGCGCACGGCGCGCGGGTCGCCGACAAGGACATTGGACTGCTTGTTCATGACATAGGCGCAGGTCAGTCGCCGGTCCGGATCGGCGATGGCCATTGACCCGCCCCAGCCGCAATGACCGACCGTGGCGGGATTGGGCCCGAACAGGCCATGCGTGTTGCGCATGATGCCTGCGCCGAAACTGGTCGACATGTTGAGTACGAGGTCCGGGCCATCGACCCGAGACCGTACGAGGTTCTGAAAGGTCCCTGACGGCATCAGCTTTGTCCCCGTCACGGCGCCATCATGCGCGTAAGCATCATACAGTGCGGCGACGCTTGCGGCCGTACCATGCCCATTGGCCGACGGAATTTCGATTTCCCGCCAGATCGCGCCGCCGCGATTGGGGGATGACCATTTTGTGCCGAAGGCAGCACGCTTCGGCTCGGTCATTTCGCCGAGTTCGGGCAGGGCAGATGGTCGGCGAATGTCGGCGCAACGTGCGTGATCGCCGGCGGGCAGGCCGATATGGAAATCTATACCATCGGGTTCGCATACATTCTCGCGCAACCATGTGCCCAGTGTCTTGCCGCCGAGGCGCCGGGCCAGTTCGCCGACGAAATAGCCCCATGTGAGCGGATGGTATCCATGGGCGCTTCCGGGCGGCCAGAGGGGAGCGAGCTCGGCGATGGCCGCGGCGCAGGCGGGCGGGTCGAGCCAGAGGTCAGGATCGATTTCGTGGATGAAGCCGGGCAAGCCGGCCTGATGGCTGACCAACTCGCCGATCGTCACGGCCTCTTTGCCATTGGCTGCGAATTCGGGCCAGACCTTGGCAACCCGCGTTTCATAACCCTCATCTAGTTCGGCCACGAGCGCGGCGAGGACGAGCGCGGAAACGCCCTTGGTCGTCGAATAGACCGGCACGAGCGTTCGCGCGTCCCAGGGCCTGGCTTTCTGCCGGTTGGCCCAGCCGCCCAGGAGATCGACGATGAGTTCCCCGTCCTGCAACACGGCAAAGCCTGCGCCGAGTTCGCCATCATCTGCAAAGTTTGCTGCGAACGCCTCGCGGACGGGTTCGAACCCGGTCGCGACGTGTCCTGAAACCGGAAAGTCTGGCATGGCGTTCCCTTTGGTCATCTTGATCTTTTTGAACAATGAGGCCACCCCTTCCCCAATCCCGAGTCAACCGTCAAGGACCGCCCCATGTCAGCCCAAGCCAACCGCCCGCGCCGCTCCTGCCTTTATATGCCGGGTGCCAATGCCCGGGCGCTCGAAAAGGCAAAGGACCTGTCGGCCGACACGCTGATTTTCGATCTCGAAGATGCCGTCGCGCCTGAGGCCAAGGCAGACGCGCGCGCGGCGATCCTGACCGCCGTTCAGGGCGGTGGCTATGATCCCCGTGAGATCGTCGTGCGGATCAATGGACTCGACACCGAGTGGGGCGCCGAAGACCTGAAAACGGCTGTCAAAGCCGGCGCAGACGCGATTCTCGTTCCGAAAGTCGTGTCGGGTGCCGATATCGACCGCCTCGACGCTGCGCTGACGGCTGCGGGCGCCCCGGCCGACTTTGGCCTCTGGGTGATGATCGAGATGCCGCTCGCCATTCTCAATATCCAGGAGATTGCCGAAGCGGCTCTTCGGACGCGCCTTGTCGCCTTCGTCATGGGCACCAACGACCTCGCCAAGGAATACCGCGCTCGCGCGACACCAGACCGAATCGCCTTCCAGACCGCGCTCGGTCTCAGCATGGCAGCGGCTCGTGCTTACGGGCTCGTCGCGATTGACGGCGTCTTCAACGACATCAAGGACGAAAACGGCCTGATGAAAGAATGCGAACAGGGCCGCACGCTCGGTTTTGACGGCAAGACGCTGATCCACCCGTCCCAGCTAGACTCCGCGAACCGGATCTTCGCGCCGAGCCCGCACGATGTCGAACAGGCAAAAGCCGTGATCGAGGCCTTCGCCGATCCCGAAAATGCCGGCAAGGGCGTCCTCAAGGTCAATGGCAAGATGACCGAGCTGCTTCATCTGGATGAAGCGCGGCGCACCGTCGCCATGGACCAGGCCATCAAAGCGTTCGAAGCTGCCTGAACCGGAGATTTCCATGACTTATACCCTCCTCCACAATCCCGGATGCAGCACGTCGCGCAAAGGGCTCGAATTGTTGCACGAGAGCGGCATCCAGCCGCGCGTACGGAAATACATGACCGTGTCCGAGCAGCTCAGCCTGGAAGAACTGGTCGATCTCGCCGCGAAACTGGGGGGCGTCTCGCCCCGCGACTTCTTGCGCCAGAAGAATGCCGTCGATGCGGGACTGCCCGAGACGGCCAGCGATGCCGAGGTCTTCGCGGCGATGGCCGAGAACCCGAAACTGATCCAGCGCCCGATCGGTATCAAGGGCAAGAAAGCTGTCCTCGGCCGGCCGGTCGAACGCCTGCTCGACCTGACTTGATACGAATTCGCTGCGAAAACGGGCGCACAAGGCCGGATTCGATCAAATTTCACCGATTCCGGCGACAGAAAATCAGCCTTGATGCGCGATAGTGCGGACATGATGCTGATCTTGTTCACCCTTGCGGCCCTGATGATCGCCTTTTCCGCCTTCTGCATGTTCGGCCTGCCCTATATGCTGATGGGGTCGCGGGCCATCGACCAATTCGTCGAGCGCGTGGACCAGCAGGTGATGGCCGCCTGCCTTGTGGCTGCGGCGATTTCGCTCGTTCTGCTCCCTTTTTCCGCTTCCGGCTTGATTTCGAACGGCAGCCACGTTCAGGTGTTTGCAGAAACCCTGACTGGCTTCATCGGACGCGCCTGACCCTTCTGACCGCGCCGGTTGGAGCCTCACACTTGCGAGGCGGCAGATGGCGAGCGAACAGAAATCAAAACCCGGAAATTATTTCGAGGACTTCCGCGTCGGCATGGATATCGTCCATGCGACGCCGCAAACGCTGACTGAAGGCGATATCGCCCTCTACCGCGCCATGACCGGCAATCGCTTCGCCCAATATTCCTCGGCCGAGTTTGCGAAAGCTGCTGGCCTGCCGGGCCTCTGCATCGACCCGTTGCATGCGTTCCATGTTGTCTTCGGCAAGTCCGTACCGGACATTTCCCTGAATGCGGTGGCAAACCTTGGCTATGCTGACGGGCGTTTCTTCCTGCCAGTCATGCCGGGCGATACGCTGAACACCGTATCCAAGGTGATCGGCACCAAGGAAAATTCCAACGGCAAGACAGGCGTTGTCTGGGTGCGCACGACCGGGTTCAACCAGAACGGCGAGACGGTCATGTCCTTCGTGCGCTGGGTGATGGTCAACAAGTTCGAGATGGACAATCCGTCGCCCGAGCCTGTCTTACCAGACTTGCCCGCTGCCGTACCCGCTAGCGAATTGTCAGGTTATCCGGAGATGAAAACCTGGGACATGGCCCTCGCGGGCAGCCCCCATACGTTCGGCGACTATGCGGTGGGCGAGAAGATCAACCATGTCGACGGCATGGCGGTGGAAGAGGCTGAACACCAGATCGCCACCCGCCTCTACCAGAATACGGCCAAAGTGCATTTCGATGCGCATGGCCAGAAGGACAGCCGCTTCGGCAAACGCCTTATCTACGGCGGCGTGGTCATCTCGATCGCTCGCTCGCTCGCCTTCAACGGTCTCGCCAATGCAGGCCAGATGCTGGCCATCAATGCGGGCAGCCACGTCAGCCCGCTCTTTGCTGGTGACACGATCTATGCCTGGAGCGAGGTGCTCGACAAGGCCGCGCTGTCGGACACGTGCGGCGCGCTGCGCCTTCGTCTCGTCGCCGTGAAGGACCAGGATCCCGGCGCCTTCGCCTATAAGGGGCCCGACGGAAAATATGCTGCCGGCGTCCTGCTCGACTTCGACTATTGGGCCGCCATTCCGAAGCGTTGACCGATCGCCGCTTCCGTCTGGACGCGGCATGCCTATATAGTCGGGCATGAGCGGATATGGCCCTTTTGACGGTTTTACGATTGCGGCCATGGTGCTGGCGGTTGTCCTGTCCGCACTGGTCAGCCTGATTGGTACGTCGGCCCGGCGGCGTTCGATCGCCATTGGGGAAGCGCGGGCTGCGGATCTGGCCGAAATGACGGGCATTCTCGACCCGAAACAGCTTCTGGCAGAGTTCGGCCCGCCTGACATGGGTCGGGTCTGGCGTTCCGTAACCCTGCATGACGTGCGCCGTGCCCGCCAGCCACAGGGCTGGCTGATGTCCAGCGACCTTGTCGACTATGGCTGTGTGGCGATTGCGATCCTGTCGCTCTTCATCTCCCACACGCTGATGTACGGCGCATTGGTGTTTGTCCTGTGCGTACAGATCGGCGGCTGGGTGGTTGCCAGCCGCCTCCCAAAGTAGCGATTTGAATCGCCCGGTTTGACGCCGGCAAAAAACGGAATACACAACCGCGATGAGAGTCTGGAAGATGAATGGCGCCGGCAACGCGTTTGCCGTGTTTGATGCCCGCTCGACGCCCTTCGCGCCGACGGCAGACCAGGTGCGCCAGATTGCCGCCGACCTGCAGGCCGACCAGGTTATTGCGCTCGAACGCGACGCCACCAAGGACGTGTTCATGCGGATATGGAATGCCGATGGCGGCGAAGTGGCGGCCTGCGGAAATGGTGCCCGCGCCGTGGCCTACCTGATCCTCGAGGAGACCGGCAAGCCGATGGTCACGATCCAGACCGAGGCCGACATGCTGAAAGGCTACAAGGCCATCGACGGCCTTGTCAGGGTCGACATGGGCTCGCCGCTGATGGGCTGGGAGGACATTCCGCTCGCAGAAAAGATGGACGTGCGCGGCGTCGACGTGAAGGTCGGCCCGATGGACAAGCCCATCCTGTCGCGCCCGGCTGTTGTCTCCATGGGCAACCCGCATGCCGTCTTCTTCGTGAAGGATGTCGATGCTTATGACATTCCCGCCATTGGCCCGCTGGTCGAATGGCATCCGCTGTTTCCGGAAGGCACGAATGTCGGGTTCGCGCAGATTATCGATAGGGAACATATTCGGTTGCGCGTCTGGGAGCGCGGGGCAGGCCTCACCAAGGCCTGCGGTACGGGGGCCTGTGCGGCGCTCGTCTGCGCGGCCCGTGCCGGGTTGACTGAGCGCACCGCGAAGCTGATCCTGGATGGTGGCGAGTTGATCATCGACTGGCGCGAAAGCGACGACCATGTCTACATGACCGGCCCCGTCGAGCTGGAATTCGAGACGGTCATCTGAGCACCGACTGGCCCCTGCGACTTGATTCCCGGGCCAGACGGCGCGATGTGGCCGGTGAAATCCGCCATGACTGATACGACAGCCCCTTCCAGCCCGACGCTGATCACGCTCGGATGCCGCCTCAACACCTATGAATCGGAGGTGATGCGCAGCCATGCAACAGACGCTGGCCTCGGCGATGCCGTCATCATCAATACCTGCGCAGTGACTTCCGAAGCCGTCCGTTCGGCCCGCCAGGCCATCCGCCGCGCGGCCAAGGACCATCCCGGCGCATCCATTCTCGTGACGGGCTGCGCCGCGCAGATCGACCCGGCCATGTTCGCGGCGATGCCGGAAGTCACCCGCGTCATCGGCAATCATGAGAAGATGCAGGCCGAGACATGGAAGCCGGGCACATTGCTCACCGGCCATGAGAAGGTTCGCGTCAACGACATCATGGCGGTGCGCGAGACCGCCGCCCACCTGATCGACGGCATGGAAGGTCGGGCACGCGCTTATGTGCAGGTCCAGAATGGTTGCGACCATCGTTGCACATTCTGCATCATTCCCTATGGCCGCGGCAATTCCCGCTCCGTGCCGGCTGGCGAAGTCGTGGCGCAGGTGCGCCGTCTCGTCGAGACCGGGCATCATGAAGTCGTGCTCACCGGTGTGGACCTGACCAGCTGGGGCGCTGACCTGCCCGGTACGCCGCAACTCGGCAATCTGGTGCAGCGCATCCTGAAACTCGTGCCGGGCCTCGCCCAGCTGCGCATCTCGTCCATCGACGCCATCGAGATTGACGACGCGCTGGTCGAGGCGCTCTCGGACCCTCGTCTGGCCCCCTACATGCACCTCTCGCTGCAACATGGCGACGACCTGATCCTGAAGCGCATGAAACGCCGCCATTCGCGTGGTCAGGCCATCGCGCTGACCCGGCGCCTGCGCGAGGCTCGCCCGGACATGGCCTTTGGTGCCGATCTCATCGCCGGTTTTCCGACCGAAACCGAAGCGCATTTCGAGAATTCCCTGCGGCTCGTAGAAGAATGCGGAATCAGCTTCCTGCATGCCTTTCCCTACAGCCCTCGTCCCGGCACGCCGGCTGCCCGCATGCCGCAGCTGGACAATGCCACGATCAAGGCCCGCGCCGCCCGCCTTCGCGCCGCCGGCGAGAAAGCGCTTGTCGCCCATCTTGATCGCCATGTCGGCAGCTGCGTTGACGCCCTTGTGGAACGCGATGCGTCGGCCCGCCTGCCAGACTTCACGCCTTTGCAGCTGGAAGGCGATTTGCCGCCTGCTGGACGCGTCGCACGTACCCATATAACCGGGCACAACGGCACGCAGCTTATTGGGATAATTGAATGATCCTCTGGTTCGGGAAGAAAAAGGCGCAGGACGCGGCAAAGGTGGCCGGTGCCGCGATGGCCGAGCCGGAACTCTCGGCCGACGAGATTTCCGCACGCGACGCTGAAATCGCCGCCAAAGCCGCCGAAAAGGCCGAAATCGAGCGCGTCGTCGCCGAAGCTAACAAAGCCTGGGAAGAGCGTCAGGCCCGGGAAGCCGCTGAAGCCGAGACCGAAGCGTCTCGCCTAGACGACGAAGCACGCAAGGCTGATGCCGCGCGCGCTGAAGCCCTTGCCCGGGCCGATGAAGCCGAAGCGAAGCGCCTTGAGGCAGAGGCCGAAGCCGCCCGGCTGGCCGGTGAAGAACGCGAAGCCGTCCGGGCCAAGGCAGCCGCCGAACTGAAACTGCTGGAAGATCGCCGCGAGGCCGTGCGCCTGCGCGAAGAACGCGAAGCGGCGGCGCGAGCAGCTCTGGAAGCCGAAGCGAATGATCCCGGCTTTGTCGCAAAGCTCGGCTCGGGCCTCGCGCGCTCCTCGTCCCGTCTTGGTTCGGGGCTCGCCGCCTTCAACAAGCGCAAACTGGATGACGAGACGCTCGAAGATCTCGAAGACCTTCTGATCACGTCAGACCTCGGCGCTGCCGTCGCCCGGCGCGTGACCAGGAACCTGTCGAAAGAGCGGTTCGACAAGGAAATTAGCGAAAACGAGATCAAACAGGCCCTTGCTTCAGAAATTGAGTCCGTCCTCGCGCCGCGTGAGCAGATCGTCGACTTTTCCGACGGCCCGCGTCCGCGCGTTGTGCTGTTCGTGGGCGTCAACGGGTCCGGCAAGACGACCACGATCGGCAAGATCGCCTCCAAGCTGAAGGATCAGGGGGCCAAGGCCCTGCTGGTCGCGGGCGACACGTTCCGCGCCGCCGCCATCGAACAGCTCACCGTCTGGGGCGACCGGGCAGGCATCCCCGTCATGTCCAAGCCGACAGGCGCCGATGCCGCCGGTCTCGTCTACGAAGCCATCGAACGCGCCAGGGCCGAAAACCTCGATCTCGTGCTCGTCGACACCGCGGGACGCCTGCAGAACAAGGCCGAACTGATGGCTGAGCTGGAAAAAGTGGTCCGCGTCGCGCGCAAGCTCGATCCCGAGGCGCCGCATGACGTCATCCTCGTGCTTGACGCCACGGTCGGCCAGAATGCGCTGAGCCAGGTCGAGGCGTTCCGGCATACGGCGGGCGTGACGGGTCTGGTGATGACCAAGCTCGACGGGACGGCCAAGGGCGGGGTGCTGGTGGCCATCGCCGAGGCGCATGACCTGCCGATCCACTTCATCGGGGTCGGTGAAGGCGCCGATGACCTGCGCCCCTTCAGCGCCCACGCCTTCTCGCGGGCGCTGGTCGGTGCCATCGACTAGGCTTTAATCGGCGGCCTGCGTCACGCCCTGTCCATCATCGAAAATTTCCTCGATCCCCCGCCCGAACAGGCGCGCGATGGCAAAGGCCAGTGGAAGTGACGGATCGTATTTGCCGGTCTCTATCGCATTGACTGACTGGCGCGACACATCCAGCCGGTCGGCCAGTTCCGCCTGGCTCCAGCCGCGTTCCGTCCTGAGTAAGCGAAGAGTATTCTTCATGGCTACACCGTCTTGCCGACGCTGCGCAGGCAATACGCAATCCCGAAGCAGAAGAAATAAGCTGGTCCGAACCAGAACACTTCCACGCGCCCTATCACGTCGTACATTTGCAGGAAGCCTGTGAGGAACAATCCGCTGGCAAGCATCGCGCCACCCTCGGCCAGGGCCCGTATTTGGCGTGCGCGAGTGTATTCATCGGCTTCGTGCGCCATCCGCAGAACGGCCCATATTCCGATGACAACAGGCAGGGTCGTTGCGATTGCACAAGTCACACGAAGCCAAAGCGGCGATGCATCTTCCTGCAAAAGCCCGCTACAAGCCATGATCGTCAGGACGTAAATGACCATCATGGGCCAGAAAAGGCGCCGGTAGCGCTTGGTGGCAATGCGAAATCCACGGGGTTGCATAATCGTCTCCATGTCAAGTGAACCTTACACTTAGACAAGGAGGCTTTACATGTCAAGTGTACTTTACACTACGCCTATTCCGCCGCCATGGCCCGCGCAGGCGCTGCTTGTGCCCCGCGCAGCAGCCGCCCCGGCTTTGCACCGGTTGGCGTGCCATCGCGGAATGTCACCTGCCCGGCCAGGATCGTTGCCGTGTAGCCACTTGCCTTCTGCATCAGGCGCCGCCCGCCAGCTGGCAGGTCATACTGGACTTCCGGCAGGTGCAGTTTCAGGTTTGTCAGGTCGATGACATTGAGGTCGGCCCGGTAGCCCGGCGCAATCAGGCCGCGATCATCGAAGCCCATCCAGCGCGCCGTTTTCTGCGTCTGGCGGTGGATCAGGAATTCCAGCGGCAGTTTCGGCCCGCGCGAGCGGTCGCGTCCCCAATGGGTCAGCATGGTCGTGGTGAAGCTGCCATCGCAGATCATGCCCACATGGGCCCCGCCATCGGACAGGCCAGGCAGGGAAACCGGGCTCTCCATCATGGCGCGGATCGGCTCGAGGCTGCCTTGCGAATAGTTCAGGAAGGGCAGGTAGAGCATGCCGTGCCCGCCGCGTTCCAGCATCAGGTCGAGGGCGGCCTCTTCATTGCTGACGCCGCGTCCGGCCGCGATAGCCTCGATCGTGCGTTCCGGGCCGGGCTCATAGTCGACAGGGTCGGACAGCTGGAACATCTTGCCGAAACTGCGCAGCATAACTTTCAGGAACGGGTTGTCGGTCACCGGTTCATCGGCGAGCAGCCGCGCGCGGAAATCCCGATCATTCAGGCGGCGCACCTTTTCATCGAATGTCAGGTCCGTGATTTCCCTGAATACAGGATGCGCACTGAATATATTGAGTGTGAGTTCAAGACCCAACAACACGCCCACAGGGCGCGGAGCCACCTGGGCTGCCATCGGCAACCCGTCTTTGGCGGCCTGTTCGATTGCGCCCAGGAGCATGCGCCATCCTTCCGGCGCAACATCGGCCTGCGCCAGAGACACCGACAGTGGCCGACCCGACGCCTCGACGATCCGGCGCAGCATCGCGGCTTCCTTTTGCGGGTCGTTGAAGTCCGACACGAATTGCAGGACGCCTCGTCCCGCCTCTGCAAGGCCCATGGCGATCCCTGTCAATTCGGCTTCGCTGGCGGTCAGCGTCGGTGTCGGTTGGCCGTCGGACGTGCGGTGATTGAGTGTACGCGATGTCGAAAACCCGATCGCCCCGGCCATGACCGCCTCTTTCACCAGCCGCGCCATCTCGGCGATCTCGTCTGGCGTTGCGTCTTCGCGGTTGGCGCCCCGGTCGCCCATGACGAACACGCGCAATGCGGCATGGGGCAGTTGTGCGGCGATATCGACGTCGAATTCACGGTCGCCAAGGAAGTCGAGATACTCCGGAAAGCTCTCCCACGCCCAGGGCAAGCCCTCGGCCAGGACCGGAAACGGAATATCCTCGACGCCTTCCATCAGGCGGATCAGCCGGTCATGGTCCTGGCTGCGGCACGGCGCAAAGCCGACCCCGCAATTACCCATCACGACGCTGGTAATGCCGTGCAGGGAAGATGGACTGATTTCGCTGCCCCAGGCGGCCTGGCCGTCATAATGGGTGTGGATATCGACAAAGCCCGGCGTGACGATCTGGCCGCGTGCGTCGATCTCCTCGCGGCCCTGGCCGTTAACCTTGCCCAAGCCTGTAATTACGCCGCCATCGACGGCGACGTCCATCTCGCGCGGCGCGGCGCCGCTGCCGTCAAAGACGAGCCCGCCGCGCAGGATGATATCGTGAGTGGCCATGGCGTTCGTTTCCCTCATTTTAGCGAAGAATGAACCTCAGGCGGCATTAGTCAAACCCTGACGCGGCGTCGGCCTTCCCCCCTGATTCAAACCCGCGCATACACCGCCCGCCATGACCAGCACAGTCCTCCCCGTCGCGATCTGCCTGATGTCCGCCATCACGTTGGCGGCATCGAACGTGCTCGTCAAACGCGGCGGCGACATCCTCACGTCCCGCATGGTATTGTCCATCGTCATGGCGCTGAGCGTCCTCCCCCTCGCGTTTTTTGTACCATTGCCGCCGCGTGAAACCCTGCCCTTCCTTGCGCTCTCGATCGCCGTGCACTGGTTCTACCAGTTCAGTGCCGTCCGGGCCCTGCATCGTGGTGACCTGTCGCTCGTCTTTCCGGTCATGCGTGGCCTTGGCCCGCTTGCGACGGCAACCATTGCCAGCATCGTGCTGCACGAAGCGCTTTCGTTCTGGCAGGTTGCCGGCCTTGTTGCCGCGAGCGCCGCGATCATTGTCTTTGCCATGCCGACCGGTGCGACTGTCGACGCCCGCCGCCTCGACCGGTCAGCGCTGTTCTGGTCTGTGATGACAGCATTGGGCGTCGGCCTCTACGCGGTTGCCGACGCGCGGGGCGTCCGGGAAATGCCGAATCTCCTGACCTTCGTCGTCTGGTTGTTCCTGTTCGACTGGATCGGCGTGACGCTCGTCGCGCTCTGGCAGCGCCGGGGCGGCATCATGACGGCGATCCGTCCGCAGATCCGAGGCGGCATCGTCGCGGGCGTGCTCGGATCGTTCTCATACGGCCTCGCCATTTTTGCGTACACGCTGACCGACGCGGCGATCGTGACGGCCCTGCGCGAAACGTCTGTCGTGTTCGCGGCCGGGTTCGGCGCGGTCCTGCTTCATGAAGGTTTCGGCCGGCGACGCATCATCGCGGCAGCCGTGTTGGGCTGTGGTCTCGTGCTGATGCAGGTCGGGGCGTGATCCCGTCTGGCGGTGCGTGTCGCTTTATGCAAGACAGTCGCAAAGCATCCAGGGGCGGCATGGCCGCGTAAGATACCGCATGACAGATACTTCAAAGACGCCGATCGACCAGAACGACTCAGTCAAAAAGGCTGGCAGTATCTGGAGCGAACTCGGCCCAACCCTCGGCTTCATCCTGATCTACAACGTCCTGTTGCGTTTTCCGGAGGGTGACGGCCTGCTGACGAAGGATACGGCACTCTACTGGGCAACCGGCGCTTTGATCGTGATGACGTTTGCAGTTGTTGTCCATCGGATCATCAACAGGCAGAAAATTCCGCCCTTCCTGCTCGTATCGTCTGCCCTGATCGGCAGTTTCGGTATCGCGGGCATACTGCTCCAGTCGAAAATCTTTCTCTTCGTCAAGCCGACGATCATCAACCTCATCTATGCGAGTGTCATCTTTGGCGGTCTCGCGGTCGGACGGAATATCTGGAAAATGCTGTTCCACACCATATTCGAATTGCCTGATTTTGCATGGAAGACCTTGGCGATCCGTTGGGGATTGTTCTTCATTGCGATGGCGATCTGGAACGAGTTCCTTTGGCGCAGTTTTACCGAAGCGACCTGGGCCAACTGGAAGCTCGGCAATATCGTCATCACTTTCCTGTTTGCGCTCGCCAACACGCCCTACACGCTCAAGCACATGACGGCGCCTGCAGAGCCGGATGACGCCTAGCGCGTGAGTTTTTCTGTTCCCGGCGGATTGGTGAACGGCGGGAACGCGTTCAGGTGGCGGGTGGCGGCAAACTGCGTCAGCGCCCAGACGACCGTCGGGAAGGCCAGCTCGGACCAGGGAATCTCGTTCCACGCGAACAGGCCAACCTCTTCGCTTTCGGGGCCTGCGGCGATGCCCGACGCAAGACTTGCCCGGAACATGACCTGAACCTGGCTGATACGCGGCACGGAATAGACTGCGAGAACCTGTTCGATCCGGATATCGGCGCAAGCTTCTTCCTGCGCTTCCCGTCGCGCGGCGTCCTCGACGGTTTCGTTCTCTTCCATGAAACCAGCCGGCAGCGTCCAGAACCCCTTGCGCGGCTCTATTGCCCGGCGGCAGAGCAATATCTCGTCGCCGCGCGTCACCACCGAACCGGCGACGATCTTGGGATTTACATAGTCGACAAAATTGCACGTATTGCAGATCCGGCGCGTTCGATCGTCGCCATCAGGCACATCCAGCCTGAAATCAGGCGAAATGGAACCATTTGCTAAGTCATCCGTCATCAAATCTTCAGCCTATCCCTCTTATGGAGAAAACAGTTGATCCGCACACGGGCCTCCTGCTTTAAGCACACTACCAACCCCTTTCCGACGGGAAACCGCGTAAAAACCTGAAAGTAGACAATATCATGACTTCGACAACCAGTTTCAAACTCAACAAGTCGCCCAGCCACCTGTTGCACCGCGCGCAACAGATTGCTGCCAATCATTCGGCCGTCGCCCTGAAGGCTGCCGGTGTGACGCTTCGTCAGTTCTCGGTCCTCGCCGCACTGTCCGGCAATGAAGGCGTCAGCCAGTCCGAACTCGTGAATGCGACGGGCATCGATCGCTCGACGCTGGCCGACATGGTCGCCCGCATGGAAAAGGCCGGCCTCATCAAGCGTGTTGCATCCAAGGCCGATGCCCGCGCGAAATCCGTTTCGCTGATGGCCAAGGGTCGCAAGGCGCTTGAAAAAGCACAGCCTGCTGTCGACGCTGCCGACGCCGCACTGTTCGAGGCCATGCCGAAGACCAAGCAGGACGCGCTCCTATCGGGTCTCTCGAAACTGGTGGAAGATGCCGAAGCGCCCGTGGCAAAACCAGCGGCTGCGCCAAAGCCGGCGCCTGCGCCGAAAGTCGTGACCAAAGCCAAGCCGCAGCCAAAAGCGAAAGCAAAGGCCAAGCCGAAAGCCAAGGTAGCCGCCAAAGCGACGCCAGTGCCGAAGCCAGTCACCAAGGCGAAAGCCAAGGCCAAGCCGGTTAGCCGCAAAAAGAAGTAAGACTTCGGGGTTAGTTGCGGGGCGCGTTCAGCGCCCCGCTTACCTCACGAACATCGTCCGGGCCGAGCGGCCCTGAGACATGTACCAGGATCTCGCCTTCGCTTGAGATCACGAATGTTTCCGGCACTCCGGTCAATCCAAAATCCAGTCCGCCTTGCCCGTCCGGGTCCAGCGCCACCTCGGTAAAGGGGTTGCCCATCCGGTTCAGGAAGTCTTCGCCATTTGCCTCAGTATCCTTGTACAGGACACCATAAACCCGACCGGGAAAGGCGTTTGCGAGCGCAACGAGCTGCGGATGCTCGGCCTCGCACGGCGCGCACCAGCTGGCGAACAGGTTGACCACCACGCTCTGGTCGCTGGGTGGCGGCGCGAAAGTCAGGGCCCCGCCTTCAAGTGTCTCGAACAACCGGTCCGGTGCCACCCGCGAAATACGTTCAAAGTCGCCCTTCTTGGGGCTCAGCAGCTGGGACAGGGCCAGTACTGCAAACAGCAGCAGCGCCACCACGGGAATTGCGGCGAGCCAGCGCTTCATGACGCGTCCTCGTCGCTGACATTCATCCGGCCCAGCGCAGATTTTGCGGCACGGGCTTTCAGCACGACGCCGATAACCGCGCCGCCGATCAATACAAGGCCCAGCCCGTAGCAGGCCCAGATATAGGCAGCATTCTTGTCGAGGTGCGGCAGGAAATCTATCATGCGCCCGCCAATAGCCTGGCGCGCTGGCGCGCGGCGCGGCGCGTCCAGATTTCCGCCCGCATCAGCGTCATTACCAGCGCGCCGAAGAGCAGGGAATGGCCCAGCCCACTCATCAGAAGGGGCCAGAGATAGACAGCCGCCATTTTCGGTCCTTCAGACGTGATGACACTGGAATCCTGGTGCAGCGAGGTGAACATGTCGACCGAGAACTTGATCAGCGGCACATTCAATCCGCCCACCATGGCGAGGATCGCGCCGGCGCGGGCCGCTTTTTGCCGCGAATCCATTGCGGCGCGCAAGGCCATGTAACCGAGGAACAGGAACAGCAGGAACAGCACGCTCATCATCCGCGCATCATCCCATTGCCACCATGTGCCCCAGGTCGGCTTGCCCCAGACAGACCCTGTGGCGAGACAAAGCGCGGTCCATGTCGCGCCGAGCGGTGCAATCGCCTTGGCGGCAATATCGGCCAGCTCGTGCCGCCAGATGAACCAGGTGAAACTCGCCACCGCCATGGCCGAATAGCTCGCCATGGCCAGCCAGGCAGCGGGAACATGGATGAACATCACCCGCATGATGTCGCCGCCCTGGTACTCATCCTTGGGTACGATCCACAGGCCCTGCCACAGGCCCCATCCGATCAGGGCCGCGCCCAGCGCATAGAAGAGCGGCGCCAGCCAGTTCGACAGCGCCAAGAACCGGTGCGGATTTGCAAAGGCCGATAACATGCCCATCAGATAGCCTTCCCTCAATCCGCCGCCAAGCGCAGCGCCGCAGCCATGGCGAACGGGGCCAGCGCCAGTGAAAACAGTGTCGATGCGACCAGTAACAGGGGCGCGCTGTCGCCGCCCGCAGCATCGCTCATCGCCATCGACCCGAAAATCGCCGTCGGCACGTAAAGCGGCAGGGCGATCAGGGCAATAAGTAGTCCTCCGCGCCGCACGGTTGCTGACAGGGCGGCGCCGACCCCGCCCCAGAAGAAGAAGGCGAGCCCGCCGAGCCCGTAGATCAGCGCGCCTGACAGCAGGTCGGTCCCCGCCTCGGCCTGGAACATCAACGCCAGGACCGGGCTCATCAGCGCCAGCGGCAACCCGGCCGTCAGCCAATGCGCGAATGTCTTGGCAGCGGCGATGGCCGAAACGGGCGCGCTGGTCTGCAGCCACAGGTCAAGGGCGCCGTCCTCGACATCGGCCTGGAAGATTCGTTCCAGCGTGACGAGGCTGGATAGCGCAAGTGATACCCAGAGAATGCCGGGGCCGACCGCGCGCAGCATGCCGGGTTCGGTTCCGATGCCCAGCGGCACCAGGACGGCGGCTCCGGCAAAGAAGCCGAGCGGCAACAGGGCGCCCGCGCCGCCTGCCCAGGCTTCGCCGAGCGCTTGCCGGAAGGCGGAGAGGATCGGGGCCGGGCTCACAGCACCATCTCCCGGCTCGCCGCAAAACCCGCATCCCCGTGCACCGCTGCCACCACCGCACCACCCCCTTGCCGATGCCCTGCCACCATCGCAAGGACCCGGTCGCGCCCCTCGGCGTCCAGCGCCGTGAATGGCTCGTCGAGCAGCCAGACCGGGCGTTTTTCCAGCATCAGTCGCGCCAGCGCCGTGCGCCGCCGTTGGCCCGCTGATAGGTAGCGCGCGGCGACATCGGCCGGCCGAGACAGCCCCATGTCATTCAGGATTGCGTCCACATCGGCGTCCGCACCCCAGGCCTTCGCCCAGAGTTTTAGATGCGTGCGTGGTGTTTCGTTTGGCTTCAGGCCATCGCGGTGTCCCACCCAATGGAGGGCGGCATCCCGGTTCACACGGCCGGCTTCCGGCCGCGTCAGCCCGGCCAGCATGCGCAGCAAAGTGGTCTTCCCGGCCCCGTTAGGCCCCCTCAGCACCATGGCCTCGCCCGGCGCCACCGTCAGTGACACCCCTTCAAACAACACCCGCTCTCCGCGCAGGATGCCCAGTCCGGACGCTGTCAAAAGCTGCACATCATCTCCCGAATAGACCCTTTGTCCCAATTGCATCAGGCCCTTAGCATCTATATGACACGAGGTAACGCGCCGCACCGCTGCGGCACCACCTATCACTCCAAGACGCGAGGTCTCCCGCATGCCGTCTCTCGACAGCTTCAAATCCAAACGCACGCTTACCGCTGCTGGCAAGACGTACACTTATTATTCGCTCGCCGCAGCCTCTGAAAACGGACTTGGCGATGTGTCGCGCCTGCCGGCCTCGCTGAAGGTGCTGCTGGAGAACATGCTGCGCTTTGAAGATGGCAAGACGGTCACCAAAGCCGACATTCTCGCGTTCAGGGCCTGGCTCGATAACAAGGGCGCCACCAGCCACGAGATCGCCTACCGCCCGGCGCGCGTGCTGATGCAGGATTTCACCGGTGTTCCGGCCGTGGTCGACCTCGCTGCCATGCGCGACGCCGCCGCCAAGCTCGGCGCGTCACCGGAAGCGATCAACCCGCAGGTGCCCGTCGATCTCGTGATCGACCACTCGGTCATGGTCGACAGTTTCGCAGGCGCTGGCAGCTTCGAAAAGAATGTCGAGATGGAATACCAACGCAACCAGGAGCGCTATGAATTCCTGCGCTGGGGCTCGACCGCCTTCAAGAATTTCCGTGTGGTGCCGCCGGGCACAGGCATCTGCCACCAGGTGAACCTCGAATATCTCGGCCAGACCGTCTGGACGAAAGAGGAAGATGGCGAAACCGTTGCCTATCCTGACACATGCGTCGGCACCGACAGCCACACGACCATGATCAATGCCCTTGCTGTGCTCGGCTGGGGCGTCGGCGGCATCGAAGCCGAGGCCGCCATGCTGGGCCAGCCGGTTTCCATGCTCATTCCTGAAGTCATCGGCTTCAAGCTGACCGGCAAGATGGCTGAAGGCGCCACCGCGACAGATCTCGTGCTCACGGTTGTCCAGATGCTGCGCAAAAAAGGCGTCGTCGGGAAGTTTGTCGAATTCTTCGGCCCCGGCCTTGCCAACCTCACGCTCGAAGATGAGGCAACGATCTCGAACATGGCGCCGGAATATGGCGCGACGTGCGGCTTCTTCCCGGTTGATGACGATACGGTCAAATACCTCAAGAACACGGGCCGCGACGCTGACCGCGTGGCGCTGGTCGAAGCATACGCCAAGGCCCAGGGCTACTGGCGCCCTGAACAGGCCGAGCCTGTCTTCACCGACACGCTCGAACTTGATCTCGGCGCGGTCGTGCCATCGATCTCCGGTCCGAAGCGTCCACAGGACCGTGTCCTGCTGTCTGAAGGCGACACGGCGTTCGCAGACGCAATGACCAAGGAATTCGGCAAGCTGGCAGACGCGGCTGAACCGATCACCGTTGAAGGCGAAGACTATACCGTGACTCATGGCGACGTGTTCATTGCGGCCATTACGTCGTGCACCAACACATCGAACCCCAGCGTCATGGTGGCGGCTGGCCTGGTGGCCCGCAACGCGGCGGCGCTTGGCCTGGCAAGCAAGCCATGGGTCAAGACCTCGCTCGCCCCCGGCAGCCAGGTCGTCACGGACTATCTCGACAAGGCCGGCCTGTCGGACGACCTCAATGCGCTCGGCTTCAATCTCGTGGGCTATGGCTGCACCACCTGTATCGGCAACTCGGGTCCGCTTGATGCGCCGCTCGCCAAGGCGATCGCAGACGGCGATCTCGTCTCCTGCTCGGTCCTGTCAGGCAACCGCAACTTCGAAGGCCGGATCGGTCCTGACATCAAGGCGAACTATCTCGCCTCACCGCCCCTGGTCGTCGCGTATGCGATTGCCGGGTCGCTGCGCATCAACCTGACAACCGATCCACTGGGCCAGGACAAGGATGGCAATGATGTCTATCTGAAGGATATCTGGCCGACATCGCAAGAAATTGCTGAAGTGATGGCCGTCGCCGTCACGCCGGAAATGTTCGCGGCGCGCTATTCCGACGTCTTCAAGGGCGACGAGCATTGGCAGGGCATCGAAGTGTCCGGCGGGCAGACCTATAGCTGGCCACCCGGATCGACCTATGTTCAGAATCCGCCCTACTTTGAGGGCATGGGCCTTGAGCCGGACGCACCGACGGATGTCGAGAATGCCCGCGTGCTGGCCCTGTTCGGCGATTCCATCACGACCGACCACATTTCCCCAGCCGGTTCGATCAAGGCTTCCAGCCCGGCGGGCGAATATCTTCAGGCCCACCAGGTCAGCGCCATGGACTTCAACTCCTACGGCTCGCGGCGCGGCAACCACCAGGTCATGATGCGGGGCACGTTCGCCAACATCCGTATCAAGAACCAGATGGTGCCGGGCGTCGAGGGTGGCGTAACCGTCCACTATCCCGATGGCGAGCAGATGGCGATCTATGATGCCGCAATGCGTTATCAGAAGGAGAATGTGCCGCTGGTGATCTTCGCGGGCGATCTCTATGGCAATGGCTCGTCGCGCGACTGGGCCGCAAAGGGCACGATCCTGCTCGGTGTGCGAGCCGTGATCGCCGGCAGCTTTGAGCGGATCCACCGCTCCAACCTCATCGGCATGGGTGTTCTGCCACTTGAGTTCGCAGACGGCGAAAGCGCGGAAACCCTGGGTCTCATCGGCAAGGAACAGGTCTCGATCGAAGGCGTTGCCGACATCCAGCCTCGCCAGACCATGGACGTGAAAATCACGCGCGAAGACGGCACGACCTTCATTGCAAAAACGACTCTTCGTATCGATACGGAAAACGAGCTCGATTATTATCGCAATGGCGGCATCCTTCACTACGTGCTGCGCAATCTTGCCCGCGAAGCCCTGTAGGGAAAAGCCGGCACAACCCATGCTTGTCAAAGCCCTTCGCGTTTCGGCGCGGAGGGCTTTTTTGCAGTCCTCACACCCCTGTGATTGTCATGCGATTTGGCATGGGCCTATAACGAGGCCGTAATGAAACAAGTATATCTGCCTTCCCTGATACTTTTTGCCATGGCCGCCTTCCCGGCGGCCGCGCAAAAGCCCGTGCCGGTCGAAGCACCGACGCCTGTCCTCGTCGAGCTGTTCGCGTCGCACAATTGCCGGGCCTGTCCGAAGGCGCATCGCACAATGACGGAAGTCGACGCGAAGCGCGATGACGTGCTGATCCTCACCTGGTCGGTCGACTATTGGGATTATCTTGGCGAAAAAGACCCGATGGCCATGGCAGAATCCAAGGATCGCCAGCGCGCCTATGTCGACAAGTTCCGTCTGCGCGGGCCCTACACACCGCAGACCGTCTATAACGGCGTCGAGCAATGTCCCGGCAGCAAGCCGGCACAGGTCGAGTCGGCGCTCAAGCGTGTCAGTGCGGCCGATCCTTCGCCGGCGCATCTCGCACGCAAGGGCAAGAAAATCGAACTGACGGGGTCGGTCACCGACCTCACCGATATTTTTGTGATTGATTACCTCGATGGTGATGCAAACCCGACCAACATGGTTCATCCGGTCACGAACGTGACCTCAATCGGGCCATGGATCGGCGGGCGTGTCGAAATCGATCCGTCTGTCTGCAAGTCGACCTGCGCGCTTGTTGTCCAGGAAGCGGGCTTCGGCCGCGTCCTCGCTGCGATGGATATCAGCCGCTAGGCCTCAGGGCTGGGTCGGCGCGTCCGTTTCATCCGGCAATGGCGGGCGCACGATCGATGCGATGGATGGCGTAAAGTCATTCCAGTCGAATTCGGTGACTTCGAACGCCCATCCGCCCGCCTTCTGGTTGATCGTGCTACCACGTTGGGCGCCTTCACCCGCTTCGATCGCCCGCAGCGTGACGAAATAGCCGTCCGGTTCGCGATAGGCCCTCAGCTCCACTTCCAGCCCGTCATGCGTTTCCGTGATATGGCGCGCCGCCAGCCGCGTCGTCAGTTTGGCGGCGGGCTTTACACCAATCGGCTGCAACCGTGTCAGGGCCAATGCTGGCGTTGAGGCTGCGATACGGCTGACGAGGCGGTAGTCCTGATACGGCGGGGCCGGGCGAAAACTCCGTTCGCTGCTGCCCACCGAGCGCTGGAGGTAGAGGCTGTTGCCGCTGGCGTCATACAGGCGAACAGCCGACACGGCATCCTCGTGGATGTCGATGATGTCGAGATCGAGCCAGGCGTCGTGATTGTAGAGCGGCGGAAGGTCGCCATTGACGCGGAAAGCCTGCGCCTCGCCCGGTAGCCTGGCATAGACGTTCGCGCCCTTGCGGCCGGTCAGCAGCGCGGCCGTCACGGTGCCGGCCTCATTCACAATCTCAACCAGGGCGCCTGTACCGCCGTCGCGCGGGTCGCCGAGACCGATACGGTTCATCTTGCCGGGGTCGCGCGTGCGCCCCTCGCCCCAGGTCAGCGTCTCAAGCCCGCCAGCGAGATCGGCCAGCCTGTCGGCGCGAATAGGGTAGCCGTCGGTTCCGCCAAGTGTCCAGCCATCCGGGCCATTGACGAGGCTGTAGGCTTCATCCGCCAGGGTAACCCGGATCTCGCTTGCTTCGGCGCGTATGGTTGAAAAATTCGGCAGGACCGGATCTCCCATTCGCTCTGAACTTTGTGGGGAATCCTGCCCGCCGAGGCTGACAAGGACAGCCAGCACGGTCAGCGCCCCCGCCACAGCGCCAAGCACTTGCAGGCGCCGGACGCGCCTTTGGGCCGGAACGTCGGTCATGTGCCGCGCCCTTCCCGGAATGTCTGACGGCGCCATACAAGCAGGCCGATAAGCCCGATCAGGAGGGGCCCGCCCCAGATGTTGATCAGTTTGAGCGTGCCTTCCAGCCGGTCGATATCGCGCCGATAGTCGCGCTCGATACTGCGCAACCGCTCGCGCAATTCAACGATGTCCGCGCGCAGTTTCGCAAGTTCGGCCCGCTCGTCTTGAGACAGGTCTGCTTCGAGGTCGCCCGAGAAAAAGCCGTCGGTTGCACTGATATCCTGCAATTCCTCCAGCCGTGACTGCGCCGTCGCGAGCCGGTTCTCGAGTTCGGCCTGTTGCCGGAAATACTTGGCCTCTGCGCTTTCGCGCATCCGGTCGATCCGCGTCATCGGCCTGAGGCTCGGCGCGCGCGACCTGAGACGAGACAATTCCCCGCCGCCCGACAAGGCATCGATCGCATTGAGAACAAGCGCGCCATTGTCGGCCACGACGACATCGCGCCCTGGAATGATGTAGAAATCGTCTGCCAGTGCATCGACGTCTGCGATCAGAACGATCTCCGCGTCAGTCTCGCTCCGGGAAATGTGCGGCGGGGCGTTCGCGGCCTCGGCGCGCGCCAGCTCGGCCAGTCCCGGATCCGTTGGCTCGTCCAAAGCAGGGGCACCCGCAGGGAAAGCCGTCGTGAGCGTTCCCGACAGGCGCGCGGCCAGGACGAGCGGTTGGGGCGACGTCTTGTAGGACTTTAATACATTGCCGGGCGTCATGTCCTGCACGGCAGCCGCGGCATTGATATAGGACGGGCTTGGGCCGGTCGAGACGAGCGGCGAGAAATCTTCACCGTCGGGCAGGTCGTCAGCGAGCAGGGCGCCGGGGGCGCCGAAATTCACATTCCGCGTCAGGTCCGCCGTCACCAGGTCGTTCGCGTTCATGTCCGACGCGGGCGCGCCGATAAACAGTGGGTGTGCGAGCTCTTCCATGCGGCCGTTGCCGGTATCAACCGGCACAGGCAATGCGTTCGCGGCGTCCGCCACGGCGTCTTCGGACAGGGTGACGCCCCAGGCTTTGCCGAGGACGCCAAGATCGGACCTGGGATGGCCGCGCGACGTGCCCAGCATGCCGTCCCCCATGGCGGTTTTTGCCGCCGGGTCGACCATGATGACAGCGCGTCCATGGCGCAGGATGTATTGGTCGATCAGCCATTCCTGCCGCGCTGACAGTTCCGGCGGGTGAGCGACGAACAGCACGTCCAGGTCTCCCGGCAGCGACTGGAACTCCTGCGATATCGGAACAACGTCGAACGACTTTGTAATATCGGCCAGCAATGTGTAGCCGCCTTCACCGCCCGGCGCAGTCATGCCCGGCAGGGAAGACAATATCCCGACTCGTGGCGGGTCCGGGTCGTCAAGGCGCGCAACCATCCGGGTCAGGTCGTATTCCAGCGTGACCTCCCGCTCGGGTGCAAGGAAGGGGATTACCCGCTGGTCGTCGACTGCATTGCGTCCGATGATCCCGAAATAGAGCGGGTCAGTGCCGTTCGTGCCGACCGCCGTGATGCCGGCTGCCAGGGCCTCGTCTTCGGCCTCTGAGAAGGGCGACGGATCGATCTCGTGAACAATGACCTGTCCGCCAGACTGGCTGCGATATGATTCAAGCAATTCGCGTACGCGCGCCGCGTATGCCCGCACCGCCGGATATTCCTGGCCGACGCTGCGCGTGTAGACAAATGTGATCTCAACGGGCTCGGCCACGCTTGCCAGCGTGTCCTTCGTACCTTTGGACAGCGTGTAGAGATTGTTCTCGGTGAAATCGATGCGCGCGCCTGACAGGACGTGCTGGATGACGAGGTTTCCTGACACGAAGATCGTGGCAGCCAGCGCCGTTGCGGCAGGTAGGAAATGTTTCGCCTTCATCGTCTATCCGAGCCTCTGTCGCGCAGCCCAGAGCCCGTTCAACACCGTCCAGAAGGCCGTGAAGCCCAGGAAGAATACAATGGCACGCAATTCCAGCACGCCGCGCTGGGCCCCCTCGAACTGGGTCAGGAAGGAAAACGATGCGACCAGTTCCGCCGTGCCTGTGCCGAACACGGACTGCACACCGGAGAGGACAAGCGGCCAACCTGCCGCCGTGAAAACAAAGGCAATAACAACGCTGATGACAAAGGCGGTCACCTGGCTGCCGGTCAGCGCGGAAATTGCGGCGCCGATGGAAAGATACGCCCCGGCCATCAGGAAGCTGACCATATAGGTCAGTGCGATGGCGGCATTGTCGGGACTGCCGAGCAGGTTGACCGTCACCCACATCGGCGCCGTCAGGGCGAGACCGACGCCGGCGACCGTCCACGCGGCAAACAGTTTGCCGAGCACCAGCGCCGGCATGCCGAGCGGCAGCGACAGGAGCAGTTCATCCGTTCCGGCGGTGCGCTCGTCGGCCCAGAGCCGCATGGCCAGCGCGGGCAGGAAAATCATGTACAGCCAGGGATGCCAGACGAAGAAGGGGGCAAGGTCGGCTGACCCGGTGTCGAAAAAGCGCGACGCCTCCCAGGTAAACAGGCCTAGCGCCAGGAGGAACACGGCCAGGAAGACATAGGCCATCGGCGTGGCAAAATAGGCGCCCAGTTCGCGCCGATAGGTGGCGGTGAAGCCGCCGAACTGCTCCTTCAGCCAGGACATCATGCCGTTTCTGCCTCGGCCTGGTCTGTCAGGCGCATGAAGGCGCCTTCCAGCGTGCCGTCCTCGGATCGCTTGACGAGGGTGTCCGGTGTGTCGTCAGCCACGACAATGCCCCGGTCGATGACGATGGCGCGTGTGCACATGGCCGGCACTTCGGTCAGGGTATGGGTCGAGATCAGGATCGCCTTGTTCGGCGCCATGCGCGCGATCAACGCCCGTACCGCGCGTTTCTGGTTCGGGTCGAGGCCGTCTGTCGGCTCGTCGAGCAGCAGGACAGGTGGGTCATGCAGGATGGCCCCGGCCAGGCCCACGCGGCGGCGATAGCCTTTCGAAAGGGAGCCGATGCGCTGGTCGCAGACAGTCGAGATTCGCGCGTCGGCAATCGCCCGCTCGACTCCGTCCTTGCGCGCTGCGCCTTTCATGCCGCGCGCCGAGGCCATGAAGACCAGGAATTCCGGCGGTGTCATGTCTTCGTAAAGCGGGGCGCCTTCCGGCAGGTAGCCAAGCGCACGCTGGGCCTCCCGCCTGTCTGTCAGGATGGATTTTCCGTCGATCAGGGCGTCGCCGCCATCCGGTTCCAGCACACCGGCGATCATGCGCATCGTGGTCGACTTGCCGGCCCCGTTCGGTCCAAGGAATCCGAGCACGGTTCCCTTCTCGAGCCGGAAGGAAACCCCGCGCACCGCGTGCTTGGCGCCAAATGATTTTTCCAGCCTCTGAATGTCGAGCATATATCCGGTTCGCACGCCTTTCTGGAAGCCTGCTCTGATACCGCCCTTCTGACCCGCTGGCCAGAGTCTGAACTGAGGTCGCGCGTTACAGCTTATTCAGAAAACCGCATTACGTCGTCGATCATGGCCCGGGCCGCTGCCTCGACAATCTTCTCGCCATCGGCTGCATTCGACTGGGTCGGGTCAGAGCCGATCCGGCCATCGGGAAAATCGCGCCGGTATTGCACGGCGTCGCCAATCTTGCCGTTTGGCGCGATTTTCGGGCTCATTTCCACTTCGGGCCGCGCGCGATCAGGATAGGCAAAATAGGTCACGGACACTTCCGAAGCCGTCGCATGGCTGCCATGACCGACTGGATAGAGCTTGTTGCAGAGGCCCATCACGTCCTTGAAGTCCCACCAGTCGCGGCGCTTCAGGGTCAGGCCGGGCCGGTTGTCTTCGCCGCGCGGGTCGAAGCTGCGACGCGCATGGATTTCGCTGAACGCGGCCTCGATGGTCGAAATGTTCCCGCCATGACCATTGTACCAGTAGAGCCGCTCGAACCCGTGCCGCATCAAGCTTTCGGTCCAGTCGGCCATGGCGGCAATCATCGTCGATGGCCGCAGCGTGATCGTGCCAGGAAAACCGAGATGGTGCTGTGCGCAGCCGACATTGAAGGTCGGCCCGACCAGCATGTCATCCGGCGCAAGGCTTTCGGCATGTCGCGCGATGATTTCCGGGCAGAGCGCGTCGGTCCCGATGAAGCCGTTCGGCCCGTGCTGTTCCATCGAACCGATCGGAATGACGATCGTGCGCGATTTTGTGAGCCATTGCTCGATGTCCTGCCAGGTCGATACGGGAAGCAGCATGGATTCAGTCCTTTCGGGGGCCGAGGCGGCGGGTGATGTGACCCATCTTGCGACCGGCGCGCGCTTCGCGCTTGCCATAGAGGGTCAGCGTCTCGTTCGGGGCGAGGCTTGCCGGGTCGACAAGGCCTGCCTTGCCGATCAGGTTTATCATCTCGGCATCGAAAAGCCGATGCGTGTCGCCCAGCTTCCACCCGGCGATCGCCCTGATATGCTGCTCGAACTGGCCGGTCTGGCAGGCTTCCGGTGTCCAGTGACCGGAATTATGGACTCGCGGAGCGAACTCATTGGCGATCAGGCGGCCATCCTCCATGACAAAGAATTCAAGCGCCAGCACGCCGACATGGCCAAGCGCATCGACCAGCATTACAGCCTGCCTGCGCGCTTCCACCTCAAGTGCCTGGTCAAGGCCTGATGGTGCGGTCGAGCGCGCCAGTATGCCGTCTTCGTGGACATTCCTTGGCGGCGCCCAGCTGGCCGTCTCGCCCGTGCTGGACCGGGCAACGATGACCGAAATCTCGCACTGAAACGCGATGGCCGCTTCCAGCACGCATGGTGCCCGCCCGACGGTTTCCCACCCTGCGGCCACATCGCTTTCACCCCTCAACCAGGCCTGGCCCTTGCCATCATACCCGTCACGCCGCGTCTTCAGCACGCCCTCGCCGCCGAGCGCCGCCAGCGCGGGCGCAATATCGGCTACGGCATCGATGATACGAAAATCTGCCGTGGCGATGCCGATGCTCTGCAGGAAGGCTTTTTCGTCGGCGCGATCCTGCGAGAGCGCCAGCGATTTCGCTCCCGGGTAAAGGGGCGTGCCGGTAGCGGCAATCGCCTCGACCGCACTGACCGGAATGTTCTCGAACTCCAGTGTGACGACATCGCAGGCCCGGGCAAAGCCGGTCAGCGCTTCGCTGTCGCTATAGTCGGCTTGCCAATGCTTCATTGCGACACGCGCAGCAGGCGCGTCCGATTCCGGGCAGAAGACATGCACGTCAAAGCCTAGCTGGCTGGCCGCATTGGCCAGCATCCGGCCCAATTGTCCGCCGCCAAGGATTCCGATGGCCGCGCCGGGAGGCAAGGCTGTCATCCCTCCGGTGCCTCGGCCACGGCGTCAGTTTGTGTCGCGCGATAGGCATCGAGCTTTGCAGCCACATGCTTGTCCTCAAGCGCGATGATCGCAGCGGCCAGGAGGCCCGCATTCGCGGCTCCGGCCTCGCCGATCGCCAGCGTGCCGACCGGAATGCCACGCGGCATCTGCACGATCGACAGCAGGCTATCGAGGCCTGACAGGGTTTTCGACTGGACCGGCACGCCCAGCACCGGCAGCGGCGTCATGGCGGCTGTCATGCCCGGCAGGTGAGCGGCGCCGCCCGCCCCGGCAATGATCACTTTCAGGCCCCGGCCCTTGGCCGCCTTGGCATATTCCACCAACCGGTCGGGCGTGCGGTGCGCCGAGACGATCCGTGCCTCATGCGCAATGCCCATCTCCTCGAGGATCGCGGCGGCATGATGCATCACCGGCCAGTCCGACTGGCTGCCCATAATGATGCCGACTTTGGGAGATGTGGTCATGGCTTTCGGGATCCTCGCCGCCGGAAAGCGCGCACCATAGGAAAGCCGCGCCTGCGGTCAACTGGCGCTTGAGCGGGGCCAGCATGTGCAAATCATGCCTCTGCCGTCTCCCCTTATGTTCAAAACGGGTATAGCCTTGTCTAATGAAGGAAGAATTCCATCAGGTTTCGCAGGATCAGCGCCGCGCTCTGCTCGACATTCTTGGTGTCGATATTCACGCGCTTGGCTTGCGTGAGCGGGCTGCGCTGGAAGCCTTGAGCGAGGAAGTGATCGCACTGCGCGACGAGGTTGCCCGCTTGCGCGTCGACCTTTCCGACGCCGAACTGCTTGCCGACAATGATGCCTTGTGCCCGGTCTTCAACCGCCGGGCGTTTGAACGCGAAGTCCGGCGCGAGATCGCGCTCGCTGACCGGTTCCGCACGCCCCTGTCCCTGATTTTCATCGACCTCGACCATTTCAAAAAGGTCAACGACGCGTTCGGCCATGCAGCCGGGGACGACGTCCTGATGCGCGTTTCGGATATCCTGCTGCAGAATACACGGGAAACCGACATCGTCGGCCGGCTCGGCGGCGACGAATTCGGCGTCGTGCTTGCCCAGGCCAGTCATGCCGACACAATGGCCAAGGCGGCGCAGCTTACGATGCTGATAGACCAGCTGGTGGTCTGCAATGGTGACGCAGACCACGTTGCGCCGGTTCATATCGGCGCGTCCTGCGGTATCGCGAAATGGCAGGAAGGGCAGGAGGCCGACACGTTGATTGCCTTGGGCGACCAGGACATGTTTGCCCAAAAAGCACGCAGGAAATGTGCGCGCCCGCTGCACGTCTGACGCATTCTCATTAAACTCGCGAAATCCTTCGGTCGTCCCCTTAACGCCGGCCTGCTTCTATGATTTAGTGTTGCATTAAGGACACAAATTCTTAACCGCAAAAGGAGACTGCCCATGTCGCTCAACGGTCGGATCAGTGAGCTTTCAAACAAGCACCGCCAGCTGGACCAGAAAATCTCCGAGACTCAGAAACATCCTTCGGTAGACCCACTTGAGCTAAAGGATTTGAAGCGACAGAAACTGAAGCTTAAAGAACAGCTGCGATGGTTGAAGGCCAGCTAGCGCTGCGCAGGCGGAACAAGTCCTCCGTCAGCGTGCCGGGCACTGGTGCAGGCAACGGGCGGAGGACGACCCATGAGAGACATATTTGACCAGGATCGACCGATGACACTCGGTGCGGTCAAGATGGCGACCGCCCTTCTCGGGCTCGCCCTGCTGGCCGCGGGACTGCTCGTCCTTCTCAATGCGTCCATTTCCCTGTTTCAGGGCCACCCCTTGGTGGCGCTGACGAAACTGGTTGTTGGCTCTGTTGCTGTGATCTTCCTCTTCGTGACGGTACGGCTGCTTGGTGAAATCCTTGCCGCGCTGCACCGTCTGAATGACCGGCTTGCCATTCTCGGCGATGACATCCGCAATCCCCGCCGCGTGACGGCCGCGCCCGCCGATCCGTCCGGAGACTAGGCAAAATGGGTGTCCCCGTCACAGCGATACTCGGCCTCGGCCGGGAAGTCGGCGATGCCATTGCGCGTCGTTTCAGCGAAACCGGCCACCGCGTCCTGGCGGCGGACCCAAGCGCCGAGCGTCTCGCGACCGCGCGCAACGCCGTGCCCGACGACGTTATCTTCCACCAGGGCGAATTGTTTACCCGGCTTGGCCTGCGCAATGCCTTCACCGCCGCCATTGAAGGCTTCGGTCGCATCGACAATGCCGTGATCATTCCCGAGCTTGAAGAGCCGGATACATTGCTCGACTTCTCCACGGAGAAATTCGACAAGGCGATTGCCAAATCGATCCGGGGCACAGCGCTTGCCCTCCAGGTGTTCGCCGAGCGCATTGCCGAACAGGAAGACCTGCCCACCGTCGGTGTTGAGCGGCTGCGCCAGAAGGGCACGATCACCTTTGTATTGTCCTATTCGGCGATTGCGTCGATGCCGGGCCAGTTCACCGAGACGATCTCGCAGGGCGGCGTTCTGGGCGTCATGCGTGCCGGCTCAGTGGAACTCGCCGATCTTTCGATCCGGGTGAATGCCATTGTCGCCGTGCGGCCCAGCGAGGAGCGCATCCAGAGCTGGACGATGCGCCGTACGCCGCTCGGCCGGACCGCATTGGCCGACGAAATTGCCGACGCCTGCCGGTTCCTCGCCTCGCCCGAGGCGGCGTTCATTACAGGCGAGGCCCTGCGGCTCGATGGCGGCCGCAGGGGCCTCTCCGGCCTGCTGGACTAAGCGATTTCAGACCTTGCTGAGGGCTGACACGCCGTTGCCTTCCGGCACGGCCGCAAAGGTGGCCACACGCTCTGCCGTGTAATCTGGCTCGAGCACGGTCGAAACTTTGACAAACTCGCTGCTGACACGTTCCGGTGTCAGCGTCAGGACCATGAAACCATGGCCATCCGGATCGTGCCATTCGACTTCCGGATTGGCATCGACAAATTTCTGGCCGAGGTCCGGAATGTCGGTGACATACGCGCCGATACCGGGTGAGGTAACCGAGGTCGTCACGAACTCCACGCCAACGCGCTGGCCATCGGAATCGTAGAGCGTATCGGCCCAGGCCGAGTGGATATCACCCGTCAGGGTGACGAGGCGCGCGCCTGCCGCTTGCACGCTGTCATAGAGCCGTTCACGCGCGGCGGGATATCCGTCCCAGGCGTCGAGATTGAATGGCAGGCCGAGGGCGGAGAAGCCGATCATCTGCTTCACCTGCGGCACGGTCTGGGCGTCGATCTGTTCCGGCGTCATGACCTTGGTCATGTCCGGCAGGGCCACGCGCGCCATCATCACCTGGTTGGCCAGCACCTGCCATGTCTTGCCCCCTGATACGGATTCGGAGAGAGCCTTGCCGAGCCAGGTTTCCTGGGCCGCGCCCATCATGGTGCGCGCCGGATCGTTCATCATGGCAAGGTGCGCTTTGGCCTGCGTAACGGTTCCGTCGGTATCTGTCGCGTTGATCACATCTGACCAGCCGATACTGGGCGAACGGCCCGTCAGGCGTGTCTCCGTCGCGTAAATCGTGGCCACGTCGCCGAAGTTGAAACTGCGCCAGACCGCTGACGTGATGTTGCCGGATTCAGGTTCGCGCATCGGCATCCATTCAAAATAGGCCTGGATGGCCACCATCTTGCGGTCCGACCAGTCGCCCTCGGCCTTTTCCGGATTGTGGTTCTCGGCGCCGGTCCGGTAGCTGTCATTGCAGCTTTCATGGTCGTCCCATGTGCATATCCACGGCGCGCTGGCATGCGCGGCCTGCAGGCCGGGGTCCGACTTGTATTGCGCGTGGCGCAGGCGATAGTCGCTCAGCGAGACGATTTCGGTGACGGGGTCATGCAGGCGGCCGAGGGCCTCGGCGGTCTCGCTGCCATAGCCGTCGATGCCGTATTCATAGAGATAGTCGCCCAGGAAGACGACCGCATCGAGGTCTGGCTCCGCCGCCATTGCCTTGTAGGCGTTGAACAGGCCGAACTGCCAGTTGGCGCAGGATGCAACGGCGATCTTCACTGGGGCGGTGCCCTGGGCCGCCGGCGTGCGTGTCCGCCCTTCGGGCGAGGCAACTTCGCCCGCGCTGGTCAGCGCCGTGAAGCGATAGAGATAGGCGGTCGCCGGCGCGAGGCCCGCGACATCCACCTTTACGCAGAAATCATGCGCAGCATCCGCGCTCAGCATGCCCGATGCAAGCGGTGGCAGGCTGCCGTCCGCCGCAAAGACGTCGTAGCGCACGGGGATCGGGCCCGTGCCGGTCTTCGGCGTCACGCGTGTCCAGAGGATCACTTTTGTCGGCAGCGGGTCACCCGAGGCGACGCCGTGGCCGAATTCGACCGTGCCATCATAAGCGCGTGCGTACGGGGCCAGTGTGTTGGTGGCTGGCGTCGCGCACGCCGCAAGGCTAAGGGCTCCGGTGGCGGCGGCGCCGAGCAGGCCCCGTCTGGTAACTGCGCTCATGATATCCTCCCAAGGTTCGCGCCGCTTATATGTTGCGACTACGACAGCACCATGACGCGGAGACCAGTTCACGTCTATAAGGCCGGATAATGGAAAAGATCACACTCACTGCCCGCCCTGCAGACGCAGGCCTCCGCCTCGACAGCTTTATCGCCGAACAGGCAGGCGCCCTGTCGCGCTCACGTGCCAAGGCGCTCATAAAGGAAGGTGCCGTGACCATCGACGGTGCAGCAACCGATGACCCCCGCAAGGCGGTCGTCGTCGGCAGCGTATATATATTGGCCCTGCCCGATCCCGTGGCTGCAGTGCCGCAACCGGAAGACATCCCGCTCGATATCCTTTTCGAGGACGAACACCTCATCATCATCAACAAGCCGTCCGGCATGGCCGTGCACCCGGCGCCCGGCAGCTGGGATGGCACGCTGGTCAATGCCCTGCTACACCATTGCGAAGGCCAGTTGCCCGGCATTGGCGGCGTGGAGCGGCCCGGCATTGTCCACCGGCTCGACAAGCTGACCACCGGCGTCATGGTCGCCGCCAAGACCGAGGCCGCCCATGTCGGCCTCTCCAATCTCTTTGCCGAACATGATATCGAGCGCGCCTATCTCGCCCTGACACGCGGCGCGCCGCGGCCGCTGTCTGGGACGATTGACGAAGCGATTGCGCGCTCGTCAGGTGACCGCAAGAAAATGGCCGTTGTCCGCAATCCCGACGGCACGCACGGGCGCCAGGCGATCACCCATTACAAGGCCCTCGAAACCTTTGGCCTGCGCGACAAGGGCACTGGCCTGCCCGCCGCGGCCTTGATCAAATGCACGCTCGAAACCGGTCGCACACACCAGATCCGTGTCCATATGAGCCATGTCGGCGCCAGCCTGATCGGCGATCCCGTCTATGGCCGTTCAAAGGGGATCACGGCCTGGGGGTCGGGCAAGAAGTTTGACGCCGCGAAAGCAGCCGCCCGCGCGTTCGAGCGCCAGGCGCTGCATGCGGCTGTTCTGGGATTCGTCCATCCGATCACCGGCGAGACGCTCCACTTTGAAGCCCCGATGCCGGATGACATGGCAGGGCTGCTGGCGGCCTTGCGCCTTTTGCCCCAGGACGATCGCGGATAGGTCAGCCGCCACCCGGCGTTGCCGCCGCTTCTTCCATCACGATGGGCTCGAAGCGCAGCTTGCGGGCCTGTAGCGTGATCTTGCCGATCTTGTCAGTGTCCGCCTGGATCTTCACCGGCACTGTCGCGCCATTCTCGAGCGGGGCCAGCCACATGCGCAGCGGTCCGTCGATGCCTGACAAATTGTCCTTGTTGGACTCGCCCTTCTTGTAACCGGCCACTTTTTCCATTGTGACATGGCATTCAATGGCGTCGCCCGACCAGGCATCGGTCTTCACATGTTTCATGCCTGCATTCTTGAGGTGCAGGTAGGTCAGCTGGCGTCCGTCAAAGATACGGATCGGCCCGCCGCACGGGTCGGTACCCGGCGCACGCGGCTCCAGAGCAAACGTGATCAGCGCCGTGATCGGGTCATTCGTCTTCAACACCTGCTGCGTCGTGGCCGCCGGGTCGCCGAGGTTGCCGAACTCGGGCACGGCTTTCATCTTGAAGCTGTCCGGCCCGATGGTGAGGTTCACCTTGCGGTTCTTCTTCCCGTCGCGGTTCTGAGAAACATAGGAAAAGGTCTTCAGCGCGTCGCCGCGCGTATAGCCCGATGCCTGCAGCACCATGTCATAATTCACGAACCAGTCGGCGATGCCGGTCACCTTGACCCGTGAATTGATCACGTAATTGTCCGGCTGCATCGCGACATCAAAGCTCGCCCGGCCGGTGGCGGGAATGAACAGGACATAGGCTTTCGCCTCCAGTTCATAGATCATGCGTGTCGGCGTGCCGGCCTTCACATTCGCCAGCAGCGCAGGCGTGGCGGCGCTGTTACGGCTCGCCGTATCGGCCACGGCGAGGCCTGCCACAGTGAGGGCAAGTCCGGAAGCAAGCAGGATAGCGCGTTTCATCAGGTAAAATCCTTCGGAACTGGTCCCCATCACCCCCTATATAAGGTGGCATCGCCAACGGCGTCTGAACAAGATTGCCCCTATAATGCCCCAATCAACCAGGTGGTTGCAGTCAATAATCATGACAGGGCATGACACGGGGCTGTAAAACTGCACGTCAGCCTGTCGCTTCGGAGTTGACAGGATAGCCTCCTGCCTTGTAACGACGCGCCTTCGAGATAACCCTGAACATGCAATCGGAGCGAGGCCCATGTCCCGCGAATGTGAACTTACCGGCACCAAGCCGATCGTTGGCCACCTGGTCAGCCACTCCCAGCACAAGACCAAGCGCCGGTTCCTGCCGAACTTGATCGACGTGACGCTTCATTCCGAAGCGCTTGAGCAGAAATTCAAGATGCGCATCGCGGCCAAAGCCCTGCGCACCGTGGACAAGCTCGGCGGCCTCGACGGCTTCCTAGCCAAGGCCAAGGACGACAAGCTGTCGTCCAAGGCGCTGAAGATCAAGCGCAGCATCGCCAAGAAAGCGGTCGCCGCTGAAGCCTGATTGCTTCTCGCAATCGGCGAACTGAAAAACGCGCTCCCTCGGGGGCGCGTTTTTGTTTGTCCGCGAGTCTGGAAGCTGAAACGGCCTTCTCGGGCTGGCGAACAAAATTGTAAAACATGTTGGACATTATATACTTGACAAAGCAGGCCCCAAGATGACCAATGAACAGGACAGGCCGGTACTTTTAGAAGAAATTGAGATTACGCCTCAGATGATTGAGGCGGCAGCGCGTAAACTGGCAGAGTTGGAGGGGCCAGAAGGAGTGCGTGTTGAGTATGCGGAAGCAGCCCTCGAAATTCTTCTATTTGCCTTGAAGGTCCGTTAGCTCTTGCACTACTGCCTCAATCAATCCGTCCAGGCGTTCGAGGTGGTTGGAGAAGGTGCCTTTGTTTATGCGCTTGGGGTCGTAATGGCGACCGTGCCCAATCCAAATAACGGTGCCTACTTGATCGGTTGTGACAGTTGGAACGGACGTAATCTCTCCCTCCTCTTCAAGGATTGCATGATAAGGGGAATGAATAATGCGGTTCCTTGCCTTGAAGGCGTCATACACGCGATTAAACAGCGTGCAGAGTTCGTCAGCGGCGCTTTCTTCAAACTCAGATTTCGCGGCCGTTTTAAGCAATTCGATTCTTTGTCTGAACGCGCTTGCTGCAAAATAAAGCTCATAGCCAGTTTCATAGCTGTTGATTATTTCGCCCAAGAACTGCGCCAGCGCTTCTTCCATCATGGACCAGCGGGCAGATATGAGACCCAGTAACGTGATAAGCTCATTATCTGTTTCGAGAGGACTTCTGTAAAACGTCATGACTGATACCAAAGACAAAGATTTCAACGAAACCCTCAAGCGGCTTATGGAGGCTCCTCCTAAACCGCATGAGGAAATGAAGAGGGGGCGCGGAAAATCGCTTCCGAAATTTAGCCCGCGCCCGAAAGATGATTCTTCAGTCGGGCCAGAGGAGTGACTTAAGCCAGTCTCCGACGCCTTCACCAAGTTTGCGTCCTGCATACATGTGCTTAGGCTTCATCTCGATAACGAGAATTGAATCGTCATCATCAAGCAGCCCCCGAACCCACTCGCGAACTTCCTTTGCAGTGTTGTTTATTTCGCCCAACCAAACGCTATCCATGATGCGTCCGATATCAAGCCCGTCGAATGCCTCGTACAGATCGGCGTAGTCACGATCATAGTGGGCGTCGTAGGTTATCAGAAAAAGAGCCATATTGGCCTCCTTGGTTCGGAGGCAATTGACGGCGAGTTCCGACTCTGTAATTTGGGAATGTAGACACTGCCAATCGCGCTCCATGTGGTTGCTGTTATGTCATGCACGGGTGTTCAGACCCGTGCATGACGGCCCACACAACCCCGATTCGTTGGCGAATGCGCCCTATTTTCGCTGTTTGTTCCTGCGCCCCGATTTCTTGGTCGGGTAAAGCATCGGCCTCGCTTCAGGCGGTCGCGAGTTCACCAATCCGCCGATAGGTGAGGCGCTTACCCTCAATGCCCTTCAGGGCTTCATTGTAGCGGGTCGTGTCCGTTTCCTTGCGGAAGTTGTAGCGGAAATCGAACTCAGCCAGATAGCGCTTCAGGTGGGCGGCAGAGACGTGGTGATAGGAACCCATGATGCCGCGCTTCAGAATACCGAAGAACGATTCGATGGTGTTCGTGTGGTCTTCACCTCGAACATACTCATTGATTGAGTGGTTCACGCGGCGATGCTTGTTGAACTCCTGACCGACAGCCTTGTAGTGCTGTGCATGGTCCGTCATCAGGTCAGAGGAACGGTGGATCTGGGTGCGCAGAACTTGCTTGATAGTGTCGCCTGTCACGTTGGCGACGTGAGTTGAACGAACACGCCCGTCTCGCTCCACGAGGGACACTACGATCTCTTTCTTAGGCTCTGGCTTGAATGCCTTGTTGCGCTTCTTGCCGCCGACAAAGGTTTCATCGGCTTCGACGGTCTTGCCGGGACCACCAAGGCCACCATCCTTGTAACCGTCATCACCATCGCGCATTGCCTCGCGGATACGGTGAAACATGAACCACGCCGTTTTGTAGGTCACATCCAGCATACGGTGCAGCTGGTGGGCCGACATGCCCTTCTTGGAAGAGGACAGGAGATAGGTTGCCAGCAGCCATTTATTGAGCGGCACCTTGGAGCGCTCAAACACGGTGCCCACAGTGACGGTGAATTGCTTACGGCAGCCGTTGCACTGGTACAGGCCTTTGCGCTCCACGCCTTCTGGGTTGGCTTTGGATGGGCGTGAGAAGGCGCCCTTGATGGCCGTCACCTGTTCGTCAACCGAACCGCAATGAGGGCAGACAGGGCCTTCAGGCCAACGCTGGGCTTCCAGATGCTCGCGGGCTTTGTCCGCATCTTGGAAAATCGGGTTGGTAAGTGAAATCGTCATTGGCTCTGTCCTGTCTATGAGCCTAATTTATCAATATGCACTGCTTTGTCAAGTATATAATATCCAACATGTTGGACATCTTCTCGGCCTGGCGCTATGTAAAATATATCTTACATTCTCGGGAAGGGATAAACACATGTCATGGAGTGAAATCCGGACCCTCGGGTCGCTCATGATCGCCACTTGGGCCCTCTGGCTCCTGCAGATGCGTTTCCTCGATGGCTGGCAGTTCGTGGACCTGCCGCCGGAACGCATGCTCAGCACATATCTCACCGTCATCATCGGCATGATCGTTGGCGAGATACTCGTGACAACCGGCGTCTCGATTGTCGGGGCAATCCTAAATGGCGCTCCCGCTGGCAGCGTGGACTTCGAGGACGAGCGCGACCAGCAGATCGCGCGCCGCGCCGAGCTTATCTCGCACTGGTTCCTCGTCACGGTGGCCAATGTGCTGGTTCTCCGGCTCATCCTGCAGGAAGCCTATACTAGCTCGGTCTTTGCGCCGCTCGCCATCGTCTCGACCAGCGGGGTGGTGTTCACTCTGCTCTCCCTGCTCCTGGCGGCGCACATCGTGAAGATGGCCGCCACGCTCGTGCTGTACAGGGTCTGATCATGGCAAAGGGCAAGGTCCGGAACCGTATCCGCGAGCTGCGCACCGGCGAGCGAGGCATGACCCAGTCACAGCTCGCCGAGGCGGTCGGCGCCACACGCCAGACCATCATCGCCATCGAGCAGGAAAAGTATGCGCCGTCGCTCGAACTCGCCTTCCGTATCGCCAGCGCGTTCGGCGTGCCGTTCGAGCAGGTCTTCTCCTTCGAACCTTGACACCATGGCAACGGCGCTTTCAGGTCGGGCAATTCCACACTCTGACCGGAAGGCCGCCCCCATGCGCACCCCTTGCCTCGCCCTTGCCGCCCTCCTTCTGGCGGCCTGCGGCGCCCCTGCCGCCCCCGCGCCAGAAAATGCCACTGTCCCGGAGATCACAATCATTTCGGGCGGTACGATCTATACCGGCAACCCGGACCAGCCGACCGTCGAGGCCGTCATCATCGGTCCGGACGGGCGCATCCAGGCCACGGTTCCGCCAGTGTCTGCCGACTGGAGCGAAGACGAGGTCAACCTGATCGACCTCAAGGGCGGGGTCATGTTCCCCGGCTTTACCGATTCCCATGTCCACCTGCTCGGCGTCGGCCAGCGCGAGCTGACGCTCAATCTCGAAGGCACGGCCTCAATCGACGAACTCGTCACACGAATGGAAGCGGAAGTCAGCGACAAAGCGCCGGGCAGCGTCGTCTTCGGGAGCGGTTGGATAGAAACCGGCTGGCCTGAGGGCCGTATGCCCACGGCAGCAGACCTCGATGCCGTCAGCCTCGACCACAAGATCATCCTGGTGCGCGCGGATGGCCACGCCATGGTGGTCAATTCCGCCACTTTGGCCGCCGCGGGGATTACGAACGATACGCCCGAGCCCGTCGGCGGGCGCATTGAGCGCAATGCCGATGGCACGGCGAACGGCCTCCTCATCGACAATGCAAAGGGTCTCGTCGCTCCACTGCTCACGATGCCAGACGCCGATGGGCTCAAGACCGCGCTTGAGACTGGCGCGAAACTCTATGCTTCGCGCGGCTGGACCGGCGGCCACAATATGAGCGTATCGCCAAAGGAAATACCCCTCATGGCCGAGCTTGACGCGCAGGGCCGCCTGCCGATCCGGCTCTACAATGCGCTTGACGCCGATGGTTTCGACATTGCGGTCGGCCGCCAGATGGAAACCGACACGATCACCAACCGTGCCGTCAAAATCTACATGGACGGCGCCCTTGGCAGCCGCGGCGCGCTGTTGATCGCGCCCTATAGCGACCGCCCTGACACGTCAGGCCTGGCCCTGATGGAGCCGGATGACCTCACCGCCATAATGGCGCGGGCCGACGCAGAAGGCGTCCAGCTTGCCATTCATGCCATCGGCGACCTCGCCAATCGCCGCGTCCTCGAAGCCGTCGAGGCGGGTGGATATGACGCGTCACACCGCTGGCGCATCGAACACGCCCAGGTTTTCGCGGTGGAAGACCTGATGCGCGCCAGCGCAGATGGCCTGATTGCCTCCATGCAGCCTTCGCACGCGATTGGAGACCTCTTCTTCGCGCCCGCGCGTCTCGGAATTGACCGTCTCGCCGGGGCCTATGCCTGGAAGACATTGCTCGAAAACGGAGCGGTGATCGCGGGCGGCTCGGACGCCCCGGTCGAAGTCGGCTCGCCCCTGATCGAGTTCTATGCCGCCGTTGCCCGCAAGAGCCTCAAGGGCGAGTCCGGCGAAGGCTGGCACCCCGAACAGGCACTGACCCGCGACGAAGCGCTGGCCCTGTTCACCTCGGCTGCGGCCTATGCAGCATTTGAGGAACACGATCTCGGCACGATAGAGCCCGGCAAGCTAGCCGACTTTACCGTGTTCGACCGCGACCTGATGACGATTCCCGAGGCTGAGATTCTCGAAGCCAAGCCGCTGCTCACAATGATCGGCGGAGAGGTTGTCTGGCGCGCGGAAGACTAGGCTTCGGGGAAGTTCCGCTGCCAGAATCCTTCAAGCGGCTTCAGAGCCTGCGCCTTGAGGGCAATATCATTCAGTTTCGGCGCATGGGCCGCGAACCAGTCAGGGTTGGGCCGCCAGTGGCGCATCACGCCGATATAGAGGTCGATGGCCGAGAACCGTGTCCCCAGGAACCAGGGCGCACCGGCTTCTCCCTCGACAATTGCCCAGAGCCGCTTGCCATAGTCATTCACGGCCGCCCTGAACGGCGCCTGCGCTGCCTCGACGCTGACAAAACGTGACGGATCATCGGCATAGGTGAATGTCGGATAGATATTGGTCACGAGGAATACCAGCCAGCGCAGGAACGCGGCCTGTCCGGGCGCTCCCGGTCCCGGTACAAGGTCGTCCCGGCCCGTATACGCCGCAAGCCAGAGCGTGATGGCTGCGCTCTCGGTCATGACCTCGCCGCCGGGCAAGACAAGCGTCGGAACTTGCGCCAGAGGGTTCACGCCTTCCAGTTTCGCGCGCGCGGACGCGTCCATGAACAGGTCGCCGACCGTATCGAACCGGTAGTTGAGCTGATAGAAATCGAGCTGCGCTTCGACCAGAGCCGAGCCCCACCCGGGCGTGCCATAGAGAGCAAATTCACTCATGGGGCGAGCTAGCGGGCGCGAAGGGCCCCGGTCAAGCCGCCGACGGGGCGCGGATCCGGGCATGCGTTTTCCCCTACGTCGCACTAGGCGTCGGCGCATCGCGTGCTAGAACTTAGTTTCAAACGATAAATCCTCCCGACGAGACAGAACTCCATGACTGTAATGAGCGATACCGATGCCCTTGAGGGCATGAAGCCGACCGAGAAGATCAACGTGAAGAAGGTCTTTGGCCTCGACACGACAATGACGGTCCACGGCTTCAAGAAGCGGACAGAATACGTGCCTGAAATCGACCCGGCCTACCGGTTCGATCCCCAGACCACGATGGCGGTCCTCGCCGGCTTCGAGCATAATCGCCGCGTCATGGTCCAGGGCTATCACGGGACAGGCAAGTCGACCCATATCGAGCAGATCGCCGCGCGCCTCAACTGGCCGATGATCCGGGTCAACCTCGACAGCCATGTCAGCCGCATCGACATGGTCGGCAAGGATGCGATCGTCCTGAAGGACGGCAAGCAGATCACCGAATTCCGCGAAGGCATCCTGCCGTGGGCGCTGCAGCGTCCGGTCGCCATCTGTTTCGACGAATACGATGCCGGTCGCCCGGACGTGATGTTCGTTATCCAGCGTGTGCTTGAGGCCAGCGGCAAGCTGACCCTGCTTGACCAGAACCGCGTGATTGCGCCGAATCCGTTTTTCCGCCTGTTCTCAACCACCAACACGGTTGGTCTCGGCGACACGACGGGCCTCTACCACGGCACGCAGCAGCTCAATCAGGGCCAGATGGACCGCTGGAGCATCGTCACCACGCTGAACTATCTGGAACATGATGCCGAAGTGGAAATCGTGAAATCCAAGGCGACCGGCGTCGACGATGACACGCTCGCCAAGATGGTGACCTTGGCTGATCTCACCCGTAACGCCTTCATGGCCGGAGACCTCTCGACCGTGATGAGTCCACGGACCGTGATTACATGGGCGGAGAATTTTGCTATCTTCGGCAATCTCGGCCACGCGTTCCGCATGACGTTCCTCAACAAGTGCGACGAACTCGAACGTCCGCTGGTCGCTGAAATGTACCAACGCTGCTTTGCCGAGGAACTGCCGGAAAGCGCCCTCATGGTGAAGGTCGCCTGAGACGAAGGACATGACTGTTACCAGCCTGACCCTGACGAGCCGTGACGGCTTTGAGTTCGGCGCCGTACGCGTCGAACCCAAGCGTGCGCGCAAGGGCGGCCTTGTTCTCGTGCAGGAAATCTTTGGCATCAATTCGTTCATGCTGGATGCGGCAAAGCGCTTTGCCGCCGAAGGCTATGAAGTGATTATTCCGTCCATGTTTGACCGCCAGAAGCCCGGCTTTTCCCGTGAGGACCATTCGCCAGAAGCCATTGTGGAAGGTGGCGGTTACGCGCGGGCCAACGGGTTGGACGCGGCCATGTCGGATATCGGCGCGTGCGTGGATGCGTTGGAACGCCCGGTCTTTATCACCGGCTTTTGCTATGGCGGCTCCATGGCCTTTGTCGCAGCCTGCCGGCTGCGCGGCATCGTCGCCGCTTCGGCCTATTACGGCAGCCTGCTGCCCGCGTTGAAGGGTTCCGAACCCCGGTGCCCCGTAATTGCGCATTTCGGCCGCCACGACGCCCACATTCCAATGGACGGCGTCGAGGCCTTTGATGCGGCCCGTCACGACGTGACCGTCTACGTCTACGACGCTGGCCATGGCTTTGCCCGCCAGCGTTCCGAAGATTATGACGCAGCCAGCGATGCCCTGGCCTTCAAGCGTACGCTCGATCTTTTCTCTGACGCGGTGCGTTGATGGCCAAGACTGAAACCACCCCTCAGGAACTCTTCAAGCAGGCGCTCGCCGCCACCACCAAGGCGATGACGGCTGACCGCGACGTCGAGGTCGGTTTTGGCAATGATGCGGGCGCTGACGGCGAACGGATCGTCCTGCGCCCGCCGCCGGTCGAGCTGCCTGCGCCCGTGGCCGCCCGTATTCGCGGCGAGGCCGACGCCATTGCCCTGCGCCGCGCGCACCATGACGCAGCCGAACACCTCCGGAACCGCCCGCTAGGCGACTTGCCGCGCAGGGTCTATGACGCAGCCGAACACGCCCGTATTGAAAGCCTCGGCGCCAATGCCATGCGCGGCACGGCAATCAATCTCGATGCCGTCCTCGAAATGCGCTGCAAGTCGGGCGAATTTGCCATGGGCGCTGAAGAACCGGAAGCGGTCCTCGCCCCGGCGCTCGAATTCCTGTTGCGCGAAAAACTCACTGGACGGCCGCTGCCGGAAGCTGCCAGCCGTGTGGCTGATGTCTGGCGCGAGCGGGTCGAAGCCGACACTGGCGGCGCGCTCGACAAGCTGATCGCCCAGCTGCACGACCAGCCGGGCTTCGCCAAAACCATTCGGGAAATGATCCGCGACCTCACAGCCGGCGACCAGTCCGGCGACGAGGCGCAGTCCGAAGAAGACCAGCAGGAGCAGGACAGCGAAGACGAGCAGTCCCGGCAGGGCGAGCAGGACCAGGAATCCGAAGAGCCGATGGGCGCTTCGTCCGAACAGATGGAAGCGGGCGACAGCGAGGAAATCGACGGCGAAGAGACCAATGTCAGCGTCGACCAGGATGTCGACCTCGAAGCCGATGAAGACGCCGATGACAGCGACGACGGATCCAAGCCCCTGCGCCCCAACTTCCGCAACGGCGACGAGCGTGACCGGTTCGTCTACAACGTCTTCACCCGCGCGCATGACGAGGTCGCACAAGCGCCGGACCTCTGCGACCCGGAAGAACTGACCCGCCTGCGCGCCTATCTCGACCACCAGCTGCAGGGCCTGCAGGGCGCCGTCTCCAAGCTGGCCAACAAGCTGCAGCGCCGTCTGATGGCCCAGCAGAACCGGTCGTGGAGCTTTGATCTCGAAGAAGGCGTGCTCGACACGTCCCGCCTCACCCGCGTCATCACAGACCCGACCGCGCCGCTCAGCTTCAAGCAGGAAGATGACAGCAATTTCCGCGACACGGTCGTCACGCTCCTGCTCGACAATTCCGGCTCCATGCGCGGACGCCCGATCATGGTCGCGGCCCTGTGCGCCGACATCCTCGCCCGCACGCTAGAGCGCTGCGGCGTGAAGACCGAGATCCTCGGCTTCACCACCAAGGCGTGGAAAGGCGGCATGGCGCGCGAAGACTGGGTCAAGGCCGGCAAGCCGAATGGCCCGGGCCGCCTCAACGATATCCGGCACATCGTCTACAAGCAGGCCGACGCCCCATGGCGCCGCGCCCGCAAGAATCTCGGCCTGATGATGCGCGAAGGCCTGCTGAAAGAAAATATCGACGGCGAGGCCCTGCTCTGGGCACATGACCGCCTGCTCGCCCGCACCGAGCAGCGCAAGATCCTGATGGTCATTTCCGACGGAGCGCCGGTCGATGATTCCACGCTCAACGTCAATGTCGGCAACTATCTCGAACGCCACCTGCGCCAGGTCATCGAGGAAATCGAGACGCGCAGCCCGATCGAGCTCATCGCCATCGGCATCGGCCACGATGTCACCCGCTACTACAAGCGCGCGGTCACCATCGTCGACGCCGAACAGCTTGGCGGCGCGATGACCGAACAGCTGGCCAGCCTGTTCGACGAGAACGGCCCCAATCCCAAGGCCATGGCCATCCCGCCGCTGACCGAGCGCACCGTGCGCGGCGCAGTCTCAGGTGCCGCCAGCGGCGCACCCAGCTATGGCGGACGCAAGACCGGTCTGGGGCGGGATGTGAAAACGACCACGCTGCAGGCGGTCAAGGGCCCCAAATCCTAGGCAGGGGCCTGTCCCATATTTCTGCCTTCATGCTAGGGTCTGATGGGTCGAACAGGGGACAGGACCGATGCCAGACCATTTCATCCGTACGCCATTTGCGAAGCTCTTGCTGGCGGGCACATTTGTCCTGCTCGCGGCCTGTGCGTCAAAGCCTGAACCCGACCGACTCGTCCTGCTGGGCGACGCACAGGCTGCCGGCGACACGGTGCAGGAAATCGCCCTCGCCCGCGCGCTGCTCGCCGATCCGGACGTCAAGGGCGACCTGCGAACAGACCTTGGCGATATCCTTGCAGAGGCGGGCCAGACCGAAGCCGCCCTGTCGGCCTATCACCGCGTCCTGACTGCCGCGAGCGCCGAGACCCCGCCAAACTATGCCCGCCAGATCGACCTGCGCGCCCGCATGGCCGAGATCGCCCTCGATGTCGGTGACACGGCCCGGGCCACCGAGGAGATCGCCAGCGCCGCCCGGCTCGTGCGCGTCCACCTCGGCACCGACCATCCGCGCCTCGCGCCGCTCCTCGCCTTTGCCGTCGAAAACGGTCTCGACACGGCCCGTATCGCAGACGTCACCGGCCTGCAGGTCAACGCGGCCCTGGTCCAGAGCGTCGAACGCGCGCGCGAGCGCCCCGTCGCCGTCGCCAGCAGCACCGAAGGCACACGCGGCGGCGTGGAGCCAGGCTTTGACCTTGTCCGCGTCTTCTTCGGCACCAACCGCGCGCCCCGGGGCGGCAAGCTAAAATTGGTCGATGGCCGGCCCGTCCTCGACGCGAAGACCTATTATGGCGGCAAGTCCGCCCCGCTGCAGACCGGCAGCGTCATGGTCTCGGTGCCGCGCAACCGCGCGTTGGGCGAAATCCCCAAGCCCGGCCTGTTCACCTTTGACCGCCGCCCCAACCCGGCAAAATATGTCATCCTCGGCGACATGAAATTGGACGCGACCATGGCGGAATTCCTCGCCAATGTGCGCATCGCGCTCGCCCGCTCCCAGCGCCGCGAAATCTTCATTTTCATCCACGGCTACAATAATGACTTTCCCACCGCCGTTGAGCGCACCGCCCAGCTCGCGGTCGATCTCGAAATCGACGGCGCGCCCGTTCTCTATTCCTGGCCGTCAGCCGGCAGCGTTTTCGGCTACAAGGCCGACCGCAGGCAGATCACGCAGGCAACGATCGACGATCTCGAACACTTCCTCCATGTCCTCACCGAGCAGACCGGAGCCGAACGCGTCAATATCGTCGCCCATTCCATGGGCAATGAATTCCTCGTCCGGGCCCTGCAGGAAATGGCCGACGACGAGCGCGCCGTGCCCAAGCCCTTCGACCAGGTCGTGTTCGCCTCGCCCGATGTCGATGCCGACGAGTTCGTCGAATTGATGGGGCGGGTAGAGGGCCTCGCCAATGACATGACGCTGTACGCCAGCGCGAAGGACCGCGCGCTGGAGGCGTCCCGCCGCTTCAACGGTTCGGGCCGCCGCGCAGGCGATGCCAGCGAGCCTGTCCTGCTCACCGGCCTCAACACGGTCGACACGACACAGGGCTCCGCCGGCGGCCTCGGCCATACCGACATTTTCGGCGCCGCCTTCTCCGATTTCCAGGCCATCACCTGGCTCAGCCTCGAGCCGGAACAGCGCTGCATCCTCGGCAAGCAGGAGATCAAGTCCGGCACGGCCTGGATCTTCGGCACGCCCCGCTCGGAGTTCTGCAACGCCGACGGCTTCGCCACCGCCATCACCACCGTCCGCCGCCTCGGCCGGGACAACGCCCTGGCAGACCTCACCGCCCGCGCCAGCGCGCCTAGCGAAGACGCCGCCCGCTGGCAATCGGCGCTGAAAATTGTAGAAAGCTTGCGATAGCCCCTTGGCCTGACTAGCAGCTCATCCTGAGCGACGTCGAAGGACGAGTTGCGCGCGACCATTGCTCTCCCCGCGCCCATCCTTCGACGTCGCTCAGGATGAGCGTTTCGATGGTGCGATGCCGTTCTGGGTCTATCTCCTGCAAGACGCCGACGGAAAATAATATGTCGACTCCCATCGGCGCGGCGCTGTCGATATTCGTGCGAGGGAACACGATGAAGGGTCGGACTCGTGCCAAGGAGGAGGCCTTCATTCGCGGTGACGGGGATCGCCTGCAGGTCCTGTCGAAACCGTGCATGGCTCCGTCGATTCAGGAAAAGGGTCGCTCCGCACACCCCCATGCGGGGCCGGGAAAGACCAGGCCGTCTGCCACGCGTCATCCCCTATGGCCGCAGGCCATCTGGGGGCCCATCACCGACCCTCTCAACCCGCACGTCTCGCGCAACCGCAACAATACCGACGCATCAGAACTCGTCGCCCCGCCCGTCCCGTCCAGAGCTGGGCCCCCAGACGCTCCGCGTCGGGGGTGACGCGAACGGAGAGATTGGAGGATATTCATTCGCCTTCCTCAGGAGTTCGTTCAATTACGAGGTCCGCTTGCATCCAAGGTTTGTCGACATGGTGATGATCGTAAACGCTCCTCCAAAAGGGACGCCTTTCGGCAGCGAAATCTTTGAGAAATTCGCGGCCAAACCAAGTAATCTGACCGACGGAAGTGGACATTTCCTTGATATAGGTTCGGAGCATATTATGCCTGCCTGGCTTTGGCGAAAGCTCTTGAAGTAACAATCCAGCGGCAGGGCCTTCGATCAAAGTCCGCGACCTGGTAGCGCAAGAATTTTCAATGTCACGAATGGCTTTCGACTGTAGAATGTAGTCGATCCATCTGGTCTCTGCAGAACATGGACTCGGAAGATATTGGTCTAATTCGAACTTGCACGCATCATCTAGCGACAGGCTCGCATGCAAAGTAGACTTTCCCGAATATGGTAAGCCTTCAATCACTATCATTTTTGCGCTGGGCTTCAGATTGTCATTTAGCCAATTGGAAACGAGCGCTTTTAGTCGAGAATCCTCAGCGCGAATAACCGGAATGGCTGGTTTTTCAGCCATTCTTCCCGAATTTCCGGTCCCGCCCCGCGAGCAGCCGCAGCCTGAGCGCGTTCAGTTTGATAAAGCCTTCCGCGTCCTTTTGGTCATACGCGCCGTGATCGTCCTCGAAGGTCACGATCTTTTCCGAGTACAGGGAATAGGGGCTTGAGCGGCCGGTCAGGTAGGCCTGGCCCTTGTACAGCTTGATCGTCACCTCGCCGGTCACCCAGCGCTGGGAATGGTCGATGGCGGCCTGCAGCATTTCGCGCTCCGGGCTCCACCAGAAGCCGTTATAGATCAGCTCGGCATATTTCGGCATCAGCTCGTCTTTCAGGTGCGCCGCGCCGCGGTCGAGCGTCGCCTGTTCCACGCCCCGGTGCGCCACCAGCAGGATCGTGCCGCCGGGCGTTTCGTAGATGCCGCGAGACTTCATGCCCACGAACCGGTTTTCCAGCAGGTCCAGCCGGCCGATGCCATGCTTCTTGCCATAGGCGTTCAGCGCCGTCAGCAGCGTGGCGGGGCTCATGGCCTCGCCATTGATCGCGCAGGCATCGCCGCGCTCGAAGCTGATCGTGATCGTCTCGGGCTTGTCCGGCGCGTCTTCCGGGCTGATCGTGCGCATGTGCACGAATTCCGGCGCTTCCACCGCCGGGTCTTCCAGCACCTTGCCCTCGGAGGACGAGTGCAGCAGGTTCGCGTCGACCGAGAACGGCGCGTCGCCCTTCTTGTCCTTGGCGATCTCGATGCCGTGGGATTCGGCGAATTTCATCAGGTCGGTGCGGGATTTGAAATCCCAGTCGCGCCACGGCGCGATCACCTTGATGTCCGGGTTCAGGCCGTAATAGCCGAGCTCGAAACGCACCTGGTCATTGCCCTTGCCGGTCGCGCCATGACAGACCGCATCGGCGCCCACCATGTCGGCAATCTCGATCTGGCGCTTGGCGATCAAAGGCCGGGCGATGCTCGTGCCCAGCAGGTAGACGCCCTCATAGACGGCATTGGCGCGGAACATCGGGAACACGAAATCGCGCACGAATTCCTCGCGCACGTCCTCGATGAAGATGTTTTCCGGCTTCACGCCCGCCGCCAGCGCCTTGGCGCGCGCCGGTTCCAGTTCCTCGCCCTGGCCAAGGTCGGCGGTGAAGGTCACCACTTCGGCGCCGAACTCGGTCTGCAGCCATTTCAGGATGATCGACGTGTCTAGACCGCCCGAATAGGCGAGGACAACTTTCTTCGGGGCGGCTTTGGCGGGCATGGGCGGGCACCTTTGTTGTGCATAGGGTCAAGCAGTGTTGCATTAAGGACAGAAGCGGGCAGTGACAAGCCGGGCGCCGGGCCATTTCCTATGGTTAAAGAAGTGCTAAGCCGCTATAAATGGACCACACCGTTTGATTCAGGAGCGCCCTTCGGGGCGTCAGACCGCCCAGATGTTCACCAAGGACTTCGTCAAACCTCAGCCGGTCCGGCCGATGATCCCTGACAGCGTGCGCTACACGGTGCGCGCTGCCCAGGAGGCTGGCCGCCGGGCGGAAGAACGGGCCAACCTGGACATGCCGTTCCGTGCCCGCCTGCGCGCCCGCGATGGCGTGCGTCCGCAATCGACGCTGGCGATCATTTCCGGCATCGAGAACCAGGTTCAGGCAAAGGCAAAGCCGGCAACGCCGCCGCGCGGGCCGATCCGTCCGCTGCGCTCTGTGCCGGCCAATCCGGGCTTTCTCGCGCTCGGCAAGAACGGCAAGGGCGGCATCCTGTCGGGCGGCGGAAGCGATGATGATGACGGCGGCAATCGCCTCTCCGATATCTCCCAGTTCGCATTTGCCGGCATCGCCGTGCTGGGCCTCGCGGGCCTCTCGGTCATGGCGGCCGAAAGCGCGCTGCACGCCGGCACGCAGGGCAATGCCGGCCCGCTGGCTGACCTGCCCCCCTCGCTCGCCCCCGGTGGCGGTGCCGCCTCCTCCGTCGCCATGGCGGCAGCTTCGACGCCGTCGGATGCCGTGCCCACGGCGTGGTTCGACTATCGCGGCCTCGCCGACCGGCTCGCCGCCAACCAGGCCGCCTATGAGACCACGCAGCGCGACGTCGCAACAGCTGTGTCCGAACAGGCCCGGCTGCAGGCTGCCAGCGCCATTGCCGACGTCGAAGCCCGCCGCGTCGCCGAAATTGCCGCGCAGGATGCCGACGCCGAGCAGGCCCGCCTTGCTGCGGCCGAACTTGAGAAGACCCGGCTGGCAGAGGCTGAAGCGGCCCGGGTGGCCGAAGCCGAACAGGTCCGCCTCGCCAACCTCAAGGCCGAAGAGGACGCCGCTGCCGCCATCGAGGCCCAGCGCCTCGCCGATCTCGAAACCCGCCGCCTCGCCGAGGCCGAAGCCGAGACCCGGCGCCTCGCAGACCTGAAAGTGAAGGCTGACGCGAAGGCCGAACAGAAACGCCTCGCGGCACTCGCCGTCGAGAACCAGAAAAAGCGACTCGCCGCTGCGGCCGCCGCTGAGGAGACGCGCCTCGTCGCCGCCAGCGCCATTCTTCCCGCCGCCAGCCCCCGCCTTGCCACCCCCGCACCCACCCCGCTCCGCACCCGCCAGATGGTCGCGCATACCGGCGCCGTCCCCCCGCCCGCGACGCTCAAGCCGGCGGGCGCCGGTGTCATCCTCGCTGCCCTCAGCGCCCCCGTCACCCTCCCCGTGCCGCCCCCGTCCTACACCCTTGCCACTCCCACGGTCCGCCCGTTCAACACCGCTCCCGCTCCCGTCACGGTGCGTAATGTGGACGCATTCATGGCCGAGCGCGTCGAGCTCACAGCTGCGCAAGCCCTAGATTCTGAAATGATAAATATCCTGCGCGCGGATTTCCTCCGCCTCGTCGACACCCAGGCCGACGGCGCCACCCAGGCCCTCAAAACCCCGGATGGCCGTGACCTCACCATCCTCATCGAGCGCTCCACGACCCGCGAAGCCAGCAAATCGACGGTCCGAACAATCGAATATACCGCCCAGCCAACCGATTCCATTGTCCGTTTCGTCTCCGACGTTATCCCGATGAAAGTCTCGGTCATGTGTCGCGATATCGCCTACGCCTTTCCGGGGCAGGAACGCGGCCGGTTCGCGGCGTGCCAGGCGCCGGAAGGCGGGTGGGTTCTTGCGCGGGCCTCGGACACCGGCGCCCTGCCGCTCACCTGATCTCAGGTCCGGGCTGACGCAGTCTCGCGGGCATGGCGCTGCGCCTTGCGGGTCAGGTGCTTTTCTATGACCCTGAAATTCTTGGTGTTTGACTTGAAGAAGAAGTCGAAAATATCACCCAGGATGGGGATCGCGCCAATCACCGTATCGAACAACAGGTTCCAGCCGATCTGGACCGCCGCGATCGGGTGCAGCTTCAGGCGGATGGCAGTGGCCAGCGCATAGGTTCCCGCGATTCCCGTGGCAACGTCGCCGGCGACAGGTATGAGACCGAGCAGTGAATCCACGCCGAAACGGACACCCATCACCGAAAATTGCGAATCCAGCATCCGGGAAAGTACGCCGAGCCGACGCAACTCCTCCTCCACGGTCCGACCATTCTCCAGCCGCACGTACAGGTGATCGTCACCGGCAATGTCTTTGGCCATGTCGCATTTCCTTCCCGCACTGCCGCCAAAGGATCGCACAAAGCCCCAGGGACTCAAGCCGCGAGTTGCGGTGCGCCTCAAAGCCTGCTGAAACGCCCGTCATGAACAATACGCATGTCTACAAGCTGCTGACACTGCCCGATTGGGAGGCTGCCAAAGCCTCTGGTGCGACGGCGACAGCGCTCGACCGGAAAGACCGTTATGTCCACCTCTCGGCGCGCAACACCGTCGCCGAAACGGCCAGGCTGCACTATGCAGGGCAGAAGGACGTCCGGCTTCTGGAGTTCGCGATTACCGATCTGCCGCCTCTGAAATGGGAACCCAGCCGGGGTGGAATCATGTTCCCACACCTCTATGGCACCCTCGAAATCAGGCATGCCTGCCGGCAGTGGACGCTGGCGCAGGATTCCCACGGCATTCCCGCGCTGCCGGAGGATCTCTAGATGGGTTTCACCGATATCGGCGTGGCCCTGGTCAAGCTGTTGCCTGCCGAAGCGGCCCACGCCGCCACGATACGGGCGCTCGAAAAGGGACTCGGCGTGCCGCTTCGAGCGCCCACATTCGACCCCATCCTTGCGACGACACTGCCGAAATCCGGACTGAAACTCGCTGCCCCGGTCGGCCTGGCCGCCGGCTTCGACAAGAATTGCGACGTGCCCTCGGCCATGGCCCGCTTCGGTTTCGGCTTCATCGAATGTGGCACGGTCACGCCGCTGCCGCAGCCGGGAAACCCCAGACCGCGCCTGTTCCGCCTGACCGAAGACCGGGCCGTGATCAACCGGATGGGTTTCAACAATTACGGTCTCGACTATTTCGTGCGGCGCCTGTCGAAATATCGCGCGCCCGTGCCGATCGGCGCGAATGTCGGAGCCAACAAGGACAGCACGGATCGCATCGCCGACTATGTGAAGGGTATTGAGGCCGTGGCGCCACATGCCGCTTACGTCACCGTCAATATCTCGTCGCCGAATACGCCCGGATTGCGGGGCCTGCAGGACAAGGCGTCGCTTGAAACGTTGTTGTTGGCCTGTGGCGCGGCCGACCGTGCGGGCAAGCCGGTCTTCCTCAAGGTCGCGCCGGACTTGGATGCCGAGGCTATCAAGGACATTGTCGGTGTGGTGCGCAATCAGGGGGCATGGCTGTCCGGCCTGATCGTGTCGAATACGACGCTCGCCCGACCTGACAGCCTGACCAGTCGCGACCGTGGCCAGACCGGCGGCCTGTCGGGCGCACCGCTCATGGCGCCATCGACCGCGATTTTGAAAGCCTTCGCGAACGCGCTGAAGGGTGAATTCGACCTGATTGGCGCGGGCGGCATTTCCAGCGCGGCAGACGCCTACGCGAAAATTCGCGCCGGCGCGAACGCCGTACAGATCTACTCGGCGCTGGTTTATTCCGGACCGGGGCTCGTGGCCGACATCCATCTTGAGCTGGCCACCCTGCTGAAGGCGGATGGTTTCACGTCGCTGGCACAGGCGGTCGGGACAGACCTCTGAACAGGCCCGGCACGAACCAGCCGAGCGCCGCAGCGCGATAGACATACATGGCCAGGAACGCCGCCCAGACGCCCGCATTACCGAAAGCCGGGCGCAGCAACATGTCCGTTGCCAGATACAGCAGGGCAGAGATGACACCTGCCGTGCGCAGCGCCTTGCCCTGCGTGGTGCCAAGGAACAGTCCATCCAGCTGCCACGCCGTGACGCCAAGCAGGGGCACGGCGGCGCAATAGGGCAGGAAATCCAGCGCGGCCTGGCGCGCCTCAGGATCTGCGATGAAGGCCTCGATGACCCAGCCGCCCCCGATGAAATAGGCAAGGGCAAACACGGCGCCAAAAGCGAAGGCGAATTCCGAAGTCAGCCGCATCGCCCGCGCGAGTCGCTTGCCGTCTGATGCGCCATAGGCTTCGCCCGCTTCCTTTTCGGCCACGAAGGCAAAGCCATCGAGCACGAAGGCGGCGACGGTGATGAACTGCAGCAGCACTTCATTGCCTGCCGTGGCCGCCGTGCTGATCAGCGTGCCGGAGCGCACGAACCAGCCGAAGCAGAATACCAGGGCAAGCGTGCGGATCATGATGTCGCGATTGGCGGAAAACAGCGCGGTCAGCTTGGCCGGATCCGTCAGGCGGGCAGGCGCCCGGAATCCCTTGCGCACGAGGACAAGGCCGAATGCCAGCGCCGTCCACTCGGCAATCGCGGTGCCTGCGCCGATCCCCGTGGGTCCAAGGTCGAGTCCGGCAACAAACCAGACGTCCAGTATGACATTCACACCGTTGAGCACGATCTGCACGGCGAGCATCTGCCCGGTCTTTCCGGTGCCCAGCAGCCAGCCTGTAATGCCCAACACCATGAGGTAGGCGGGGGCGCCGAAAATGCGGGCGTTGAAATAGCCGGCAGCGAGGGATTCGACCTCGGCTGTGCCGGCAAACGCCGCGAAGGTGATCCACCTGAGCAAGGGCGACAGCAGGAACAGGCCAAGCCCGATGGCGCCTCCGAGCATCAGGGCGCGCAGCAGGATGGCGCGGACCTCGGGCCCATCACCCCGGCCGTTGGCCTGCGCCGCGAGGCCCGTGGTGGACATGCGCAGGAAGCCAAATCCCCAATAGATGAAGCTGTACGCGACCGCAGCGATGGCAACGGCGGCGAGGTCTGCCTTGTCGCCGAACCGGCCCATGGCGGCCGTATCGACAATGCCCGTCGTCGCCGTCGCGGCCTGGGCCAGCACGATGGGAATCGCGAGCGAGAGAATTTTCCGGCGGGTGAGCATCGCGTTCCGGGCCTAGGAGAGCGCCTCGTAAAACGTGTGCGCAAAGGGCAGTGCGTACCATGCGTAGAGGGGGGCGGTAAGGGCGAAACAGGCCAGCAGGAAGTGTGTGGTGCGGGGGGTGGCGCGGGGGTGGGACGGGTGCGCCAGGACCCGGGCAAGTCCGGTCAGCAGCAGTCCGCCAAGGGAGAGCCCGGCCAGCGCGTCAATCGCCCAGTGTGCACCGACATAAACGCGCGAGGCGGCGATCAGGATCGCGAGCAGCGCGAACGCTGTCGCCGCCATCCACCGCGCGGGGCCCGTCAGCGACCGGTACACCAGCACGGCGAGGGCGCCATAGATCAGGGCAGAGTTGGCCGCGTGCCCGCTGGGAAAGCTGAACCCATCGGCTCCAGCATAGAGATCGATTGTCGGACGCGCGCGCGCCGTGCCGGACTTGATGAGATTGACCAACAGGGGAAGCAGGAGGAAGGCGGCTGCGGTGACCGCTGCAGGCCGCCATGCCCGTTGCAGGGCCAGGGCGATCACCACGAGAACGCCCATGGGTTTGAGGTAGGCACCATCGCCGAGCGATGTGATGACCAGCATTGTATCGGTCAGCGCCGGGTTACGCCAGCGCGCCACCCAATCGGCGACAGCGAGGTCAAATGAGGCTGCGTCCCAGGCACCTGCCACGCCGAGGGCCATAAGCAAGAATACGAACAGGCACGCCGCACCGACAGCGAAATAAATTGCCTGGGTGCGGTCCACAAGAGGCATCACTTCCGGCCTATGGCGATATGGAACATGTCATCCACCGGGCGCCTTGACTTACACACGGTCGCGGGCGCGGAAGACAACTTCATCGAACTCGCCCTCCCATTTGGCGACCGCCGTCGCAACCGCGAGATCGCCGGTTATATTGGTCACGGTGCGCATCATGTCGAGGATCCGGTCGAACGGGAACAGGAGCGCAATGATCAGGACGGTCTGGTCTGGCGACACGCCGACCACGCTGAGTGTCGTCGCCGCGAGGAACAGGCTGACAGATGGAATACCCGCCGTGCCGATGGAGACGAGCGTCGCCATCAGGGCGATGGTGAAATACATGCTGATGGTCATCTCGATGCCGAGCGCCTGCGCGGCAAAGAGGGCAATCAGGCCCTGGTAGAGCGCCGTGCCGTCCATGTTGATCGTTGCACCAAGCGGCAGGACAGAGGAGGCAATCGGCTTGCCGATGCCGAGATTTTCTGTCGCGCACGAGATCGTCATTGGCAGGGTCGCGTTCGACGACGAGGTCGAGAACGCGACGGCTTGCGCATCAACCGCGCCCCGGAAGAAGTCGAACAAGGGCAGGCGCAGCAGGCCCTTAATGATGAAGCCGTAGGTGATCAATATGTGCAGGGCGCAGGCGATATAGAGCGAGGCCGTCATCTTGCCGAGCACAGCAAGGATCGTCAGCCCGCGGTCGCCCATGACCCAGGCCATCAGGGCGAAAACGCCGAAGGGTGCGGTTTCCATCACGATGAGTGTGAGTTTCATCATCGCTTCGGCGGCGCTGTTCATCACGTTCGCCAGGGGTTTGCCGGTGTCGCCTGACATCAGGATGCCGATGCCGAACAGGATGGCGAAGAAAATGATCGGCAACACGTCGCCCTGTGCCATCGCGGCAACGGGATTGGTCGGGATGATGGACAGGATCGTGTGCATCAATTGCTCGCCCACACTGCCGGGCTGGGGATTTGCGGCAAGCTGTGAGCGCGCACTTTCTAGATCGGCTGTGGCGACGGTTGTCGTATCAAAACCCGCGCCAGGCTGGATCAGGCTGCCGATCAGCAGGCCGAACGACACCGCGATCAGGGTTGTGCACATGTACATGGCCAGTGCACGTCCGCCGAGACTGCCGAGTTTCTTCGGGTCGCCCATGGCCAGAACGCCAGAGACCAGCGTGGTGAAGATCAGCGGTACGACCAGCATCTTGATGAGGTTGATGAAGGCGTCGCCAATCGGTTTGGCCCATGCGGTGACATTGGCACCGGCAGCGTCTGCGCCAAGCGCCTGACGCAGGAGGAGCCCGGTGACCGCGCCGAGCACGAGGCCAACCATAACCCGTTTCCAAAGATCTATTCGAAACCACCAGCCCATAACCCACTCCCATCAATTCAGAAGCCGGGACGGTAGGGTGGCTTCGCGGGGAAGGCAAATGCCCTGGCGGTGATTGCCGGGCCGGGAGGCACACTGCTCATGTAATAGCCATTGCCCTTCACGGGCCGCCCACCCTATGTCTTCGCGCCATGACCGTCAAAATCGCCCCCCTTCCCATTGACGACGTTCTGGCCGACGTCTGCACGGCCCTGCGCGATGGCTCCCGCCTGGTACTCGCGGCCCCGCCGGGGGCAGGCAAGACGACCCGCGTGCCGCTGGCGCTTGCAGGCCTGATTGGCGCGCCGGAAGTCATTGCCGGGCGCATCCTGTTGCTGGAACCGCGCCGCGTGGCGGCCCGCATGGCGGCGATGCGCATGGCCCAGAGCCTTGGCGAGCAACTGGGGCAGGCCGTGGGCCTGACAACGCGGGTGGACCGCAAGGTGTCTGCGGCGACGCGCATTGAAGTCATCACGGACGGCCTGTTCACCAGGCGCATCCTGTCCGACCCCGAATTGAGGGGCGTCGGCGCGGTGATCTTCGACGAGTTCCACGAGCGACGCCTGAATGCCGATCTCGGCCTCGCGCTGGCGCTGGAGGCGCAGGGCGCGCTGAGCGAGGACCTGCGGATCCTGATCATGTCGGCGACGCTCGACACCAGCCGGGTGGCGACGGCGATTGACGCACCGGTGATCGAAAGTGCCGGACGCCAGTTCGAGGTCGAGACCCGCTATCTTGGGCGGTCGGCCGACCGGATCGAAGACCGCATGGCTGCTGCGATCCGGCGGGCCCTGCGGGAGGAAAAAGGATCGGTGCTGGCTTTCCTGCCCGGCGCGCGGGAAATCTCCCGGGTCTCTGAACGGCTGGAAGACCTGCCAACTGATTGTGTCGTCGCGCCGCTGTTCGGGGCCTTGTCGCCCGCCGAGCAGGACGCGGCCGTCTCGCCTGCCCCGGTGGGCATACGCAAGATCGTGCTAGCGACCGATATCGCCGAAAGCGCGCTGACCATCGAGGGCGTGACGATCGTGATCGATAGCGGCCTTGCCCGGGTCGCCGAAGACGATGCGGGCGGCCTCGGCCAGCGCCTGACGACAGTGAAGGCCTCGCGGGCATCTGTTGACCAGCGGCGGGGCAGGGCAGGGCGCACCGCGCCGGGCGTCTGCTATCGCCTCTGGGACGAGGCGGCGACGCGCGGGCTGGTAGCGGCGCCGCAACCGGAAATTCTCAGCAGTGACCTGTCGGGCCTCGCACTGGCGCTGGCCGAATGGGGCGAACGGGATGCCGGCAGTTTGACATGGCTCGACGCACCGCCAGCCGGGAAGCTGAAGGCGGCAACCGACATGTTGCTGAAACTTGGTGCGCTGGACGATAGCGGTGGGCTGACCGAGCTGGGGACCGAGATGGCGCGGCTGCCCTTGTCACCGCGCCTTGCCGCGCTCGTGGCCGGAGCCGGGTCACCGGGAGAGCGCGCGCTGGCGGCCGAGATTGCCGCGTTGGCCGGGGAGCGCGGCATTGGCGGCAATTCCGCCGACATCCGTGACCGGTTGGCGCGTTTCCGGGCCGACAGGTCTCCTCGCGCGCGAACCATGCAGCAACAGGCCAGGACCTGGGGCAAGGGAGCGGCGCCGCAGGGCGATGCCGCCCACCTATTGGCAAGTGCCTGGCCGGACCAGGTCGCGCGGGCGCGGCCTGGTAGTGCGGGTGTCTACCTGATGGCTTCTGGCCGGGCGGCCAGCCTGCCGGAGACGGACAGTCTCGCTAAATCCGAATGGCTGGTCGTGGCGGATCTCGGCGGAGCGAGCGGGCAGGCGCGGATCACGCTGGCCGCGCCGCTCAGCGAAGCGGACGCGCTGGTCTGGGGCGGCGTGACAATCGAAGAGCGTGCAGACTTTGATCCCAAGACGGCGCGGTTTACGGCACGCCGTGTCAGGGCAATGGGAGCGATTGTCCTGTCGGAAGCGCCCCTGCCGAAGCCTGCCCCCAAAGTAGCGGCGAGGGCGATGCTGGATGCCGTGCTCGCGGAAGGCTTTGACGCCATTGGCGCAGGCCATGTCGTGGACGAGACGCTGGGGCGTGTCAGTGTGCTCGAGCGCGCCGGGCTGGTGGAGCCGACAGGTATGACGAAAACCGGGCTGTGCGACAATTCGGGTGAATGGCTGATGCCGCTTCTGAAGCGTCAGGGCGCGCGCGTGCCGAGCGACGGCAATGTGCGCGACGCACTTGTCGACTCATTCGACTGGCAATTGCAGGATGCGTTACGGCTCTATGCGCCCCGGTCGCTGACGCTGCCGTCCGGACAGACGGCCTCGGTCGACTATGTCGATCCGCGTGCGCCGCTCGTCTCGGCGCGGGCGCAGGCCTTCTATGGATTGGCGACCCATCCGTCGATTGCCTCGGGCCGGGTCCCGGTGACGGTCGAACTGCTCTCGCCGGGCATGAAACCGGCCGCCACGACACAGGACCTGCCGCGCTTCTGGGACAATGGCTATCGCGACATGGCAAAGGATATGCGCGGGCGCTATCCCAAGCATGACTGGCCGGAACAGCCTGCGACGGCGCGTGCCCATGAGGGCCGGACAAAGAAAAGACTCTAGGCTGGAACCAATCGGTTCATCAGGAATTGAACCAAGTTGCTGGAGGCTATCATGAAAATCGCTCTTTACCTGTTTGCACCGCTATTGCTGGCTGCGTGTGTGTCTCGTCCGGTTCCGCCGGCGACGTCGGTCGCCGAAGACAACATGGCCGCTGCGCCGGATTGTTCGGAAGAAAGTTTTGCCATCTATTTCGAAGAAGGGATGACCGCCCTGTCGGACGAGTCGGACGCTGTGGTGGACGCCGTTTCTGGTTCCTATGCACGATGCGATCTCTACAAGTTGGAAATCAGGGGCCACGCCGATGCCAGCGGAGACGCGGTGACGAACCAGGTCATTTCCGCCGCGCGGGCAGAAGCCGTGCTTGAGGCCCTGAAGACGCGCGGCGTCGATGCCGAGCGCGTGCACCTTGTAGCGTACGGCGAACAGGATGCGGTCACGGCCAGTGGCGCCGATGAACCACTCAATCGCAAGACCGAAGTCCGGCTCGTTCCGGAAGGCTGAGCTAGTTGGGGCGGCCTGGCCCCATGCCCCATTCGATGCCCATCGTCTTCTTCATCCAGTCGGAGAAGGTCGCGGGCTTTTCGAGTGATTTCGGGTCAAGCGTCCCGTAGGAAACGAGTGGACCGTCCTTGCCCTCGAGGCGGACGCCTTTCAGGCGCTGCTTGCTGCCCGACCAGCTCGAATAGCTCACCTCGGGATCGATCAGCAACATGACCTGATCCCCGCCGGAACCGTCAAGGTCGCGTCCGAATACCAGTCCGTAGACGTTTTCGCGGCCCCACAGGCCGTGGCTGGCGGCCTGGCGAGAGCCGTCCAGCAGGACTTCGTCCCAGAGCAGGTTCCGGCGCCATTGCAGCACGTGCATGCGGCCGCCTGATACGATCTTGATGTCGACATGATGTAGCGACAGGCGGACGATTTCAGCGTGCATGGCAAAGCTCCGAATTATCGAAAAACGATATACAAGGAGTTGGGTCAGGTCAAGGCCGCACAAGACTCAGAACGGACACGCGCTTTCGAACCGGAGGCGTTCATTGCGGGTAGGATGGATCAGTTCGAGCCGTAAGGCGTGCAGATGCAGGCGGTGCTTGGCTGTCAGGGCCTCGGCGTGGGCATAGATGTCGTCGCCCAGGATCGGGTGGCCGATGGCGGCCAGGTGAAGGCGCAGCTGGTGGGTGCGGCCGGTCAACGGGGTCAGCGCGAGCCGGGCGCCGTGGGCGTGCGTGCCACTGGTCTCGTACTGCGTCTGGCTTGGCTTTCCCGCGTCATGGTCGACCTTCTGGCGCGGCCGGTTGGGCCAGTCCTGGCCGAGCGGCAGGTCGATCAGGCCGGAACCCGGAACGGGCGCGCCCCAGACGTCCGCGATGTAGGATTTCGCGATCACGCCTTTCTCGAACTGGATCGCCAAACGTCGCTGGGCCTCTTTCGACCGCGCGAAGACCAGCAGGCCGCTGGTTGACATATCGAGCCGGTGAACCGTCAGCGCCTCGGGATGGTCGGCCTGCACGCGCGATATTGCGCAGTCGGCCTTTTCCGGTCCCCGTCCGGGCACGGAGAGCAGTTCGGCCGGCTTGTCGATGATGATCAGGTCGGGATCGGTATGGATATAGCTGACCTTGCCTTGCGGCGGCGCGTAGACGCTCACGCGCCCAATCCGGGCAGGCTGAGCCGGAACACCGTGCCGTCCGGACCAGTGCTGGCAAGCTTCAGGTCGCCGCCCATGCCCTGCGCGAGTTCGCGGGCTATCACGAGGCCAAGGCCGGTACCGCTGCTGCGCGAACTGCCGGCAAATGGTTTGAACAGGTTCTCACGGGCCGAGTCCGGCAGGCCGGGACCGGTATCGGCCAGGTCGAGGCCCCGCGGAGACAGGGAGGCGATGATCCGCGCACCGCCCTCGGCTTGCGATGCCATGGCTTCGGCGGCGTTGCGGATGAGATTGCTGATGATGCGGTGAAGGTGGTCTGGGTCGGCGTTCACGCTCACGTCGGCGGGTACTTTATTGTCCCAGCCGACCCCTGGATGTATCGCCAGCGCTTCGGTGGCGGATTCGTCGAGCACGGCATGGAGCGAGACCGGCTCCAGTCGGGCGGCCTGCGGCGTCGCCTTGCCATAGTCGAGTGTTTGCGTGGCGAGGCTGATCGCCCGCTCCAGCGCGCGCTCAAGGCGAGGCGCGGCTTTCTGGACGCGCGGGTCTTCCGAGCGCGCGAGCACATCGGAGACGAGCTGGGCCGAGGCGAGCGAATTGCGCAGGTCATGGTTGATCTTGGCCACTGCGGTGCCAAGCTCTGCGAGGTGGGCGCGGTTGCGGAAACTCGTTGCCACTGTTTCTTCCATGTCGGCGAGGGCATTCTGGGCGCGGCCGATCTCGTCACGCCGGCTTGTGGGCGGCAGGCGCCTTGTCCATGCCCCCGGATCGTCGCGGAACTGTTCCGCGCTGAGCGTGACGCGCCGCATCGGACGCACGACGAGGAAGTGCAGCATGACATAGATGATGGTCGCCGCGACCAAGGCGATCAGCAGCGACAGTGCGGCGATCCGACGGGCATAGGCCAGCATCGCGGCTTTGAGGGGCGCCTGCGGCACAACTATTTCCATTACTCGGCCTGGTGCCGAACCGTCTGCGAGGATGACCAAAATGCGGTCGTCGGGTGCAAAGAATGAACCCATCGCGGCAAACGAGCGGCTGACCATGGTTGACCCGCGCAGGTCGAGCCCGTGCATCTGGCCGGTGATGGCTTGCTGCGCTGGCAGGAGCTGGACACGCATATCATCTTCGATCTCTGTCACGGCGAGCACTTCGGCGCTCATCAGGAGCTCGTCGGAGAGATCGTCCGATACGCTGCGGGACGGCGCGGCATCCAGCGCCAGCGCAGCCGTTCTGGCAGCCTGCACGCGCTCCTGCAGCCAGGCATTGCGAAAGCCGGATGCGCTGGGCACGAAGATCAGGCCTTCAACCAGAAGGATCGAGACGATTGTCAGCGCGAACAGGCGAAAGGACAGGCTCTCGAACCAGCGCGAGAGCGTCGGTGCGGGCAGGTCGCGTGCAAGGGCGGTCCGGGTCTCGTCGCTCACCCGCGCTGAACTAGCTTACGGGATGCGCTGGAGCAAGCCGACAAGACGCCGGGCTGACTTGCCGGTGAGGGCCTCGGTGAAGTGGGCAGAGGCCGCCCGCTTCACGATTTCCGCACGCGTCGGATAGGGAGAGATGAAATTGGTGAGGTCTTTCACTTTGAGCCCGTTCGACATGGCGACGCTGACGAGCTGCAGGATGTCGCCGGCGCCTTCGCCCACAATGGAGGCTCCGAGGATCGCGCCCTTGCGGATGACAAGCTTGGCTTCGCCGAGCGTCTTGCCCTCGGCAATGGCGCGATCGTTGTCGTGGAACGGGAAGGCGGAGGTCGCGACACTGTCGCCGAATTTTTCGCGGGCCTCGGCCTCGGTCAGGCCGACCTGCGCGACTTCCGGCGACGTATAGGTCACGGCCGGTATCGGCAGGCTGTCGGCCCTGGTGCCTTGCTTGAAGAAGGCGCGGCGGGCGAAGACCGAGGCATGCCAGCCGGCAACATGGGTAAATTGTTCGCGGCCAGCGGCGTCGCCCAGCGCCCAGACGCGCGGATTGCTACGCGAACGGAGATTGTCGCCGACGATCACGCCCTTGCGGTCAAACTCCACCTTGCCGGCGTCGAGGTCCAGCCCGTCCAGCATGGTGCGACGGCCAACGGCGACGAGCAGGTGGCTGCCTTCCACCACCTTGGTGTCGCCCGCGTGTTCGGCGTGAACCTTTATGCGTCCACCGTCGGACGAAACGCGCACGGCCTTGTGGCCTTCGAGAAGGGTCACGCCCTCGTCACGCAGGGCGCCAATAGCCACGGCGGCATGGGCGGGATCAGACTTGCCGAGCGCGCGGCCCATTTCGATGACGGTGGTTTTCGCGCCGAGCCGGGCAAAGGCCTGGGCCATTTCCATCCCGATGGGGCCGCCGCCAAGAATGACCAGATGCTCCGGAAAGTCCGGCATCGAGAACAGCGTTTCATTGGTGAGATAGGGAACCTCGGCGAGGCCCTCTATCGGCGGGATGAAGGCGGTCGATCCCGTGGCCACGACAATGCGGCGGGCCCGGGTTCGGGTCGTCGCGGAGGTGATCGTATTGGGATCGGCGAAGCTGGCGGCTTCGCGAATGACCGTGACGCCGAGGCCCTCGAACCGTTCCTGGCTGTCGACGGGCGCAATCGTTTCAATGGCGTGGCGGACATGCGCCTTCACCAGGGCCCAGTCCGTCGTCGGGGCAGAGACGGCGACGCCATACTTGCCTGCATCGCGGGCCGACTGGGCAGCCTTCGCGGCGCTGAGCAGCGCCTTCGATGGCACGCAACCATAGTTGAGGCAGTCGCCGCCCATCTCGTGCTTTTCGTAGAGCACGACCTTGAGGCCGAACATGGCCGCGCCTGCCGCCGCAGACAGGCCACCTGAACCGGCACCGATGACGACGAGGTCGGCCTTGTAGTCCGTGATCGGGAGTTTCGTATCGTGCATCAGCTTGCACTTTCCAGTTTGGCGGCTTTTTTCGCGAAAAGTTTCTTATAGGCGACCGGGAGCAGGGACACCACGCCGAGTGCGGCGAAGGCGGGCACCATGTTTTTCGCGATGCTGGCGATGTTCGGATCCTCACCTGCGGCAAAGGTCGCGCCGAGGCCCGCACCGAGCCATGTATAGGCGAGCACGCCGGGAATGATGCCGAACGCGGTCGTGATCGCATAGTCGCGATACTTCGCCCCAAGGATGGCGGGCGCGATATTGGCGACCGGGAACGGGACAATCGGCAGGAACCGCAGGGCGAACATGTAGGAGAACGCATCCTCCTGGAAGCCGCGCTCCATTTTCTTGACAAAGGGCCCGGCGCGCTCGTGCAGCGCTGTGCCGACCGATGTGCGCGCAGCAAAGAAAAGGAGGCTGGCGCCGAGGGTCGCGCCGACGATCGTCGCGGGCGTGCCGCCGATCAGGCCGAACAGGAAGCCGCCGGCAATCGTGATCCAGAGCGCGCCCGGCACCATGAACAGGGTCGCGGCGGCATAGATGAGGATATAGGCAAAGACGGCGAGGAGGAGGTGCTGGCTAACGAAACCGCGCAAGGCGTCCTGCTGGGTGCGGAGCGTTTCGAGCGAGAGATAGTCGAACAGGCCGAAGGCCCATGCGGCGAAAATTCCGCCAGCGATGACGTAAAGCGGCCAGAGGCGGACTGCGAGCGGGGTTGGCTTGGGCGCCGGGGCGTCATTCGGTGTCATTGAGGGACCAGTCATAATCATAGGAGCGGATCTTCGGATTGGCCCGGATCTGCTTGGCGAGGCCAGTATCGGCGTATTTCAGCAAATGGTCGATGACATCTTGCTTGGAGCCGCCGAAATCGGCGGCAAACCAGTCATAGATTGACGAGAGGACAAGTCCCCTGTCGGCCACGGTCACGCCGCGCGAAGTGTTCACATAGGCGCGGGCGGCCGCGTCGAGATCGGCGTCCAGCGTCGCGGGTTCCCAGGCCTTTGCCATCAGGTTCGGGCAGCTGAACGCGGCGCAGTTGATGGCATAGTGAACGCGCGGGTCTTGGAATTTCGGCCGCAGGATATTGTGTTCGATTGCGTCGAGGGAGGCGTTCCGGCCGCCGACGCTGACCGCGATTTTTTTCCACGGCCCGCCAAAGAAATAGCCATCCTTGATCGAGCCAAGCGGGTATTTCTCGACGATGTAGCGAACCGTCACGGCATTGTAGAGATTGGCCCACGCGGCGAAGGCCGCGTCATTCGTACCGGAGAGGTCCATTTCGGCGAACCTCGCAATATAGGCGTCCAGCGCTGCCCGGTCGGCGGCGTTGGCCTTCAGGGCGCCATAGTCGACCCGGTTGACGCCATCGTCCGACGTGCGGACATATTTCGCCAGGAGGCGCGTCCATTGGGCGTGCTGGGCCTTGGCCATGTTTGCGTCTTCCGTGATGCCGGACGTTACATCCCTTGCCTGCGCAGGCAGGGCAAGCGGCATCGCCATCAGCGCGGCGGCAAGCAAGACTCTGGGTAGCGGCATGGATGCGGGTCCTCGATTGAAGACCGAGACATATCCCGGCAGCGCGATTTATGCCCGTAACGCTTGTCGCAGGGGCGATCAAAGGCCCGTGATCGGCGGCGTGAACCGGGATCTCGCGCGGCGGAAAGCTCGAGGTCGACAAAAGTTGACGCATGTGTCACATTTTTGCCGGGAGGACTATCATGACGCAAGAATTGCCGGGCATCAGCGCCGACGAAATCGACCGGGTTGCACGCCCCCTTGAGGAAGCTGCGACCCTGCCGCCAGCTGCTTACATCCGGGACGACGTTTTCGCACTGGAAACGGACCGGGTCTTTCGAAAGAGTTGGCTGCCGCTGGCGCGAATCGACCAGCTTGCGAAGCCGGGCGACTTCCTTTCCATGGACCTGCTGGGCCAACCCGTCATGATCGTGCACGGTCAGGACGGCGAGATCCGCGTCATGTCCCGTACCTGCCTGCACCGCGCAGCGCAGGTTGCCGAGGGCAACGGCAACCGGAAGCTTTTCACCTGCCCGTATCATTCATGGAGCTATGACACGGCGGGGCAGCTCGTTCGCGCGCCCCTGATGGAAGGCGCCGGAGACTTTGCCGAAGCGGACTGCCGCCTGCCGCAGGTGCGCACCGAAATCTGGCAGGGATTCATCCTCGCCAATTTCGACCCCGATGCCGCGCCCTTCGCGCCGCAGGTCAAGACCTTCGAGACCTATTTCAAGACGTTCCGGCTCGCGGACATGGTCGTCGTGCGCACGCTTGAATATGACAGCGACTGGAACTGGAAAGTCCTGGTCGAGAATTTCATGGAAGCCTACCACCATATCGGCGTCCACCAGGAAACCTTCGAGCCCGCGTATCATGCGCGCGATTCCCGTGTGCCGGACAATGACGGGTCCTGGTCCATCCTGCACATGCCGGCAGCCCATGCCGAATTGCCGCCCGGCCTGCCGCCGGTCGAGGGGCTGGAGGATTGGCAGGCGCGTGACTTGTTCGCCAGCGTGCTTTACCCGCATTTCCTGCTGGGCATCCAGGGCAGCGTCGTCACCTGGTACCAGGTTTTCCCGGAATCCGCCGGCAAGCTGAAACTGAAGATCCATATCTGTGTTCCCGGCGCATATGCGGCGTTCGAGGGGTTCGACCAGATCGCAGACGAGATCTGCCACATGGTGGACGCGATCCATAAGGAGGATATCGGTGCGAATGACACGGTCTGGAAAGGCCTGAACGCCCCGATGACGCGCCAGGGTCGCCTGTCACCGCTGGAAAAAGCGATCTGGCAATACAATAATTGGTGGCTGGGAAAAATGGCGCCCGAAGACGGGGCCTGACGGCTGGCCCTATTTGCCGCCGCCAGTGGAATCCGTGTCGAGCGCCATCCAGTCCTGTGGCGGCAGGTTGTAGGCCATGTCCATGACTTCGAACTCGATGCCGACGGGCAGGCGCGAGCTTGAATTCCAGAGCGCCACAACGCCGGTATCGCGCTCCGGGTCGAACAGGATCAGCGAACGATAGCCTTCCACGGCGCCGCGGTGGCCTACGACGCGAGTGCCAGCGTCGCCATATTTGTAGACGCGCCAGCCAAGGGCGTAGCGCGCATCTTTCATGTGACCCTTGTAGCGGCGCGAGAGGCCGGACTGTTCGCGGCTCGTGTAGATGCGGGGGGTCTGTATCATCTCCAGCGCCGTATCGCTGAGGACGTCCGGCACGAGCCCCATCTGCGCGCGGGCATAGAGCGCGAGGTCGCGGATCGACCCGTTGACGCCGCCGGCTGCCGGTACGCGATAATAGTCGTCGTTGACGGTCTTGGGCCGGGGCGGGCCGGAATCCCTTTCCCGCTTGGCATAGGGCCGGGCCCAGGACGGGGAAGCTTCGAGGCCGACACGTCCGATGCTGGCAGTGACCATGCCCAGCGGCTTGAACAGGGAGGCGTCGATCGCGTCGGCATATTTTGCCTGCGTCACCTGTTCGACGACTTCGGCAACCGTGTCGAAGGCGACGTTCTGGTAGGTATGACATTCGCCGATCGCGCAGATCGGTTTGAGCCTGAGCAGGCTTTCGCGGATTTCGACCGGGTCGCGGCCATCCTCCAGCGTCGTGTCATAGGCGTTGGAGACAATGCCCAGCCGGTGGGACAGGACATCTTCCAGCGTTGCCTGCGTCTCGCCGCCGCCGGGCAGGCGCAGCGAAGTCTTGAACTTCGCCACCGTGTCAGAGAGGTTGAGCCTTGCCTGTCCGGCCAGGATGGCGATCTGGCTGGCGGCGACGCCTTTTGACAGGGACGCCCATCGGAATACCGTTTCGTCCGTCACAGGCGCGCCGCCGATGGCGGTATAACCGTATCCCTTCGCGAAGCGGATTTCGCCGTCTTCGATCACGGCCACGGCAAGGCCGACCATGTCCTCTTCGGCGGCGAGCCGGGTCAGGCGCTGGTCGAGACGGTCATAGTCAATGGCTTGGGCGACGGCGGCCGGCAGCGCGATCACAGCGAGCAGGCAAAGCAGGGCAGGGCGCAGGAACCGCATGAATATCCTTCGAATCTGGCTGCCCGTCCCGGAACCAGATTGAGCAAGACTCTCCCGCCGTGTAAAGAGACAGCAGGTGCTGAGGCTTCGGGTGGGCCCTTCGCGCCGAAAAAATATGCGGCTCGGTCGGGCCAGACTGTGCTTGCCCGCCTTGACCTTGGTGCCTGTCGCCTGTATTGGCCCCTCTTTCCGAGACACATCAGCCTTAGAGCAGAACCATGAAACGTACATTCCAGCCGAGCAACCTGCGCCGCAAGCGTACCCATGGATTCCGCCTTCGCATGGCGACCAAGAATGGCCGCAAGGTTCTGGCACGCCGCCGGGCAAAAGGCCGCAAGGAACTGTCCGCTTAAGGCGAGACACGGGTCCGCCCAGCCTGAAAGGCCGGGAGCTGCAGATGCCGCAAGACAATCAAGACAGTCCGATTGAGGTCGTTCGCCTGGCGAAGCGGCCTCAGTTCCTTTTTGTGCGCGCCGGCAGGGCTGAACGGCGCAAATGCCTTGTGGTTCAGGCGAGGCAGCGTACCGGCGACGCCCCCGGCAGCCATATCGGAGCCGGCTTTACGGCCACCAAGAAGGTCGGCAATGCAGTCGTGCGCAACCGGGCCAAGCGCCGGTTGCGGGAAGCCGCCCGCCTGTTGCTGCCCCGGCTGGGGCGCCCGGGAACCGACTATGTTTTCATCGCGCGGGACGCCGCCGCTGACATTGCGTGGGTGCGTTTGCTTGACGATATGGAAAGCGCGCTGATAAGCCTCGCCGCTGATTGACCGCGCCGCCTCGATTTGCGAGTTGGCGCCCAGAAACCTCCGGGACAAAATTCCATGGAAAAGCAAGATCAGCGCAATTTCCTGATCGCGATGGCGCTGATGGTCGCTTTCGTGTTCGGCTACCAGAAAGTCTTCATGGAGCCGGCGCAGAAGCGCTTTGAGGCCCAGCAGGCCGCGATCACCGCCGATGAGCAGACCGGGGTGAGCGTAAGCGAACTGAGCAATGTTCCGGCGATTGCTGCGACTAAGACAGTCGAGGAAGCGATTTCCGGGCCGGGCCGGGTCAAGTTTGACGGCGAATCCGTCGATGGATCGATCCGGCTTGCCGGGTCGCGGATCGACGATCTCAGCCTGCGCAAGCATTACCTGACCGTGGAGAAGAAACAGGAAATACGCCTGTTCCGCCCGGAAGCGAGTGAATACGGATATTTCGCGACCTATTACTGGGCAGACGGCACGTCGCTGGTCGCGGGCCGCAATTCGCCTTGGGTGCAGGTCGGCCTGGGCCATCTGACGACGACCTCGCCGATCAAGCTGCGCCTTGAAACGCCGGGCCTGACCATCGACCGAACGGTTTCGGTTGATGAGAATTACATGTTCTCTTTCGAGGATACGCTGACCAATACAGGCGATGCCGAACGCTCGGTTCGCGCGATTGGCTCGGTTGAGCGTCACGGCGACTTCAAGGGCTTCCTTGAATTGACCGATCCCGGCACTGCCGCCGCCGGTGGTCTGGCCCATATGGGACTGATGGGCGTGGTCGACGGCAAGTTGCGCCTGAAGAAGTACAAGCCGCTGCTCGCCCTCAAGAACATTGACGGGGAAACGGACGAAGGCACGTTCCCGTCCACACAGGGCGGCTGGTGGGGCCTGACGGACAAATACTGGCTGGGCGCGCTGGTGCCACAGCAGGACCGGCCGTTCAACGGGATCGTCAACAAGAAGTCGATTGCCACTGACGGTCCGCTGGAAGTGCGTACCGAGAGCGAGGCCTTCATCCTTGCGCCGGGCGCGAGCCAGACTGCCCAGAATCGTATCTTCGCCGGTGCCAAACGTTTCGAAGTCCTGCAGGACTACCAGAACAAGGACGGCATCCCGCGTATGGTCGACGCCATTGACTGGGGCTGGGCCTTCTTCCTGACCAAGCCCTTCTTCTATGCGCTGGAATACCTTGCGGGCGTGCTCGGCTCGTTCGGCTGGGCGATCCTCGCCTTCACGGTCCTGATCAAGCTGCCGCTCGTGCCGCTGTTCAACCAGAGCTACAAGTCCATGGCCAAGATGAAGAAGCTGCAGGAGCCGATGAAGGAGCTCAATGAGCGCTTTGCCGCCGATCCCCAGCGCAAGCAGCAGGAAATCATGAAGCTGTACAAGCAGGAAGGGGCCAATCCGATTGGCGGCTGCGTCCCGATCTTGTTCACCATCCCGATCTTTTACGCCCTCTACAAGACGCTCTATGTGACGCTGGAAATGCGCCACACGCCCTTCCTGTTCCTGAAGGATCTTTCGGCGCCGGACCCGACCGCGATCGGCAACCTGTTCGGCCTGCTGCCTTGGGCTGCGTCCGACATCAAGGCCATTCCCGTGATCGGCATGGTCATCGGCATCGGCATCCTGCCGCTGCTCTATGGCGTCACGATGGCGGCGCTGCAGAGCCTCAGCCCGGCACCGACGGATAAGACGCAGAAAATGGTGATCCAGGCCATGCCGATCGTGTTCACGTTCGTGTTCGGCGGCTTTGCGGCCGGTCTCGTGATGTACTGGGTGTGGAGCAATATCCTGTCCTTCGCGCAGCAATATTTCATCATGCGCCGCAACGGGGTCGATACCGAACTCGGCAAGACGATTTCGCGTCTGTTGGGGCGTGAAAAAGAACCGGCGGACTGAATCATGGACACGCGCCCGGCCCCGAGTGAAGACCAGATTGAAACCGGGCGGCTCTTGTTCGCCGGCCCGGTCGACTTCGTCATGGGTGTGGTTGATCTCAAGGGCCTGCCGCCCGCCGACCGGACCGAGGTCTGCTTTGCCGGCCGGTCGAATGTCGGCAAGTCGAGCCTGATCAATGCGCTGACCAACCGCAACAAGCTGGCGCGGAGCTCGTCCGAGCCGGGCCGGACGCGCGAACTCAACTATTTCGATGTCGGCCCCGGCCAGCTCTATCTCGTCGACCTGCCGGGCTTTGGCTATGCCAAGGTCAGCCGGACACAGGCCGATGCCTGGATGAAGCTGACCCGGTCCTACCTGCGCGGACGCCCATCCCTGCGCCGGGTGTTCCTGCTGGTCGATGCGCGGCGCGGCCTGATGGACACGGACGAAGAGGTCATGGCCATGCTCGACGGCTCGGCGGTGACCTACCAGATCCTGCTGACCAAGGCCGACAAACTGGCCAAGGGCGAAGTGGACGCGCTGCAGGCCGATATCGAGACCAACCTGAAAAAGCACGGCGCGGCGCACCCGCTGACCATCGTGACCTCGGCTGAAAAAGGCTGGGGCATGCCCGAACTGCGCGCCGAGATTGCCGCGCTGCTCTAGCCCTGCGCGAGCGGCGCCTGTGAGGGCGCTTGGGTGTGAGGTATGGGTGTTCTGAGGGCGAGGCACGGCATCATGGTGCAAATCAGCGCGGCGCCCCAACTCGAACGTCGCCAGCGGATCATAAGGCAGACACCGGTAAAGCGGAGTTCAAAGACCGTTCCTGTTTAGGTTTCCAGGACGCCCGCCTTGGCCAGCCGGTTGCTCCACGTGTGATGGCGGGCGTCGTGGAAGGCTCAATGCCTGACGCGCGGACGGTATGGACTGCTATGGGGATTTGAACACTGCGCC